>Ga0265314_10000003_pt1:657500-1653386 | contig 1653386 bp, 1434 predicted proteins | sample 4126metaG_FD_203106 | JGI IMG/M metagenome (GOLD analysis project Ga0265314, IMG submission 203106) | Rhizosphere microbial communities from Carex aquatilis grown in University of Washington, Seatle, WA, United States - 4-1-26 metaG | ecosystem: Host-associated > Plants >... | reverse complement strand
TACAACGCGAAGCGGCGCCATTCCGCCGCGGGAAACCAGTCACCCATCAACTTCGAGCTGGCCAATTCAGGTCGGCTCGCGGCATAGTCACATCAACAATCTGTCCGGATTTTCCGGGGATCTCCAGTCTGCTGCAAACCGGAGTTAGCCAGCGGCGCTCGGAGGGCTCTTGTAGAACGAGAGGGCCACGACCGCGGGTTCGCCTCGCTCCACCCGACGCCAGTTCACGAAGGCTGAGCATTCGACGAGCGCGTCGTACTGCTCAGGACATCGAGAAGCGAAGTCGTCGATGTCATCGACGTGGAGCGTGAGGACTGCGCCGGGCGTCACATGCTGAGCCGTCATTTCGGCGGCAGGGTCGTCGATGTAGGACACGCAGTCGATCCAGGCATTCATGTTGGCCCCGTAGAAATCCGGAAAGCCCAGGGCGTTCCTTGAACACCGCGTGGAACGACCCCCAGTCGCAGATGCGCTTTGCATCGATTCGGACGAGCATCGGCTTCGAACCGCGCCCAGCATACCAGGTTTCAGCTGTGTTAGCCGAACGGAAACGACGGGGCTGTTCGCTGCAAACCGGAGTTAGGCCGCAAGGTCGCCAGCGGAGCCGCGTGGTCTATCGGTGGTAGCCCTCAATCCTCAAAAAGCGCGAACGGGACATCTCGATGTGCTCGCCCCGGATCAGCGTCGACAGTCCAGCTGCATCGATCTCCTGTCGGGTTGCAGTGCGGAAGCCGTCAGGTGCGAAGGAGATTGGTCGGTCGATGGTGTCGACCTGGAACGGAACAGGGGGGTTCGCCCATGCACAGCCACACTCGGGGCACGCAAAGAAGATCACATCACCAACCCGAGCCTTCATGAAGATGGCGGACCCGGCACTCGCGCACACGCTGCAGTCCCCCGCAGAATAGATCGTGAGAGATGCCGGAGCAGTCATTAGCACTAGTTCCGACTGGCTAACGTACCAGGTTTCAGCTGCGCGGCGCGAGCGCCAGCGAGCTCCACGTCTGCCGCAAACCGGAGTTAGCCAGAGCCTTTCCAACGCGGACCCTCTGGTGGGTGCTCGTTCGCGTACACGACATGCAGAACTCGGCGATGGCCGGAACTGACGCGCCGACCTGACCGGTGCAGGAGCAGTGGTCGCAGCATGAGGACGTCGCCGCGCGCGGCAACGCACGGCCGGTATTCCCCGAGAGGGATGCCCCGGATCGCCTCTGCGCCGAGGACTCCGAGGCGGTGGGACCCCGTTACCACCTCAAGTGCTCCACCGTCCGAACTAACGGCATCGAAATGGATACGCAGCGCGACCAGCGCGCCAAGCGTCCGCTGCGAAGGTTCAGTGTAAGCAACGCCATTCCGAATCGTCTTCGGGACTACGCTTTCAGTCTCCACTGGCATCATTCGGTCTTGATGACCGGGAACGCTCCAGTTCGCATCGCGCTCCTTGTCGAAAAAGACGGCATCCACCGGAAACGCGGTCTGCCCGAGGGCTGCGCGGGCGATGGTGGAAACGCCTGAGTCCTCCAGCTCGGATCTCAGCTTGGAGCTGGACCACAGCAGGCCACGGATCGCGTAGGTTGCCCCGGAAGGATGAAGGCTCTGCGGGGTCTCTGCGGTCGGTGTGCACGCGTCCAAGAGTCGGACGAGCGCCGGCTCTGCAACTGCGCCGCGGCAAAGGAAGAAGCCAGAGATGGCAAGCTCATCCAACATCGCGCGCGCTTCTGGCTAACGTACCAGGTTTCAGCTGCGCCGGCCGAGCGAACGCGAGACCGGCGTCTGCTGCAAACCGGAGTTGGCCAGCAGCACTACTTGCTCCCTGCGCCACCCTGAAACGCTGCACCTGTGCCGCTCGCAGTGGGGGGTCGAGGTTCGGCATCGCGCCCAGGCGCACCATCTCTGCCGTCACGGCCGGGTTCGCCGTCGCGTCCATCCTTCCCATCACGTCCGGGAGGACCTTCTCGGCAAGCGTTGCTGCTGCCACTCTTCGAGTCATCATCACATGAACTCGGGAGGTGACCACTAAGACTGGCAACACCAATTGCGCCCCAGGCCGTGATCACTGACACGAAGAGAAACCAACGGAGACGTTGAATCGTGATTGTCTTGACCAGCACGGCGCCCAGACCCGTGCGCGCCAATTTCCCCTGCCGCCGAAAGTTCAAGCCGACGGTTCTTTGGATGGCAACCAGCCAAGCCTCAGATTTCTCCTGAAACGCGCGCTGGTTTTCCGAGATGATGATCCAAAACCCGATCAGCGTCACGGACGAAAAACCGAGCACCGCGACGTGCCACGGCCGAACACACTTGATTGACGCGAGCGCGCCGAACGCGGCGAGAGAAATAGGGAGGAGGATACCTGCAACGGTCCAGATACGCGCGTTGTCAGCCAACATCCTTTCGGAATGGTGTTTGAACAAGATTTCTCGCCAGTCGGACCTTCCATTCCTTGGTCGTGGCAAGCTCGCCAACACCGTTACTATTTCGTCGACGAGTTGCTCAAAGTAGTTGTTGCTGGGCACGGTTTTTCAACTCGCTAAAAGGACGGTCGTGGCTCCGGAACACGACGGACTCTGTTCTGCCCAACGTACCAGGTTTCAGCTGCGCCGGCCGAGCGAACGCGAGCGCCACGTCTGCTGCAAACCGGAGTTGGGCGGCGGGCGCTAGCGACGGGCCCAGTACTTTGGACGGCGACGGTAGTGAGCGACGGCTATGAGTTCGGCAATCTTCAGGCGAACTACACTCAGGAACTCGAGGCCCAGTCCGTCGTGACGTTCTTCATACCACCGGGCAGCCTCATCGAGCTCGACCTCAGCAGCGGGATGAAATCGGAAACGGCTAGCGCGCACGCAATCGCTGCTCGACTCGGGAAAGGACTTCCTCGCCCGGGACCGGCTTCACCCGTCCGGAGTCGACATCATCAGCACGCTTCCGGATCTCGTCTTCCCACTCTTCCCCGAGGTCGAATCCGTCGAGGCTTGCGGCAATAGCTTCGACAAGCTCTGCGCGCTCACGCGGGGCAAGCTCAAGGGCAGCCTGAAGGACTTGGCTCGGCTCGCTCATCACGTTGGAGTTTAGCAGAAAGGACGAGCCCCGTGCTGCCCTCGGACCGAGTCCGCGAGAATCTCGCTGCTGCGAATCAGCGTCGGCTGCGCGAACGATCTCCTTGTCGTCGGCCCTTCGCCGCGAGCGCGCAGCGACCTTGATCTCATGGGTGTACGCCCAGTGGGTCATGTTGGAGTGACCACGTCGCCCGCCGCTACCACCTTCGCTACGGATCTTCTTCAGGCCTATTGCGCTCTCTCCGTCCGCCCAACATCTATTTCTACCACACCCCCGCCGCAACCCTTCGCGAATCCTATCGCGTTAGCCCGTCCAAATATCCCCGATCCGGGCACGAGCCGGGCGCCAACCCTCGGTCCACGCTTTCGGATAACGATAGCGAAGCCGCCCCCACCATCCGTCCGCAGCCGTTCCAGATAAGGCACGGTCCGCGACTCCGAATAATAGTCGCGGCCGCAGGGTCAGTCGCTCAGTCGAGCGGACTCCGGATCGCGAACGGCCCGCGGTTGAGGACGTGCGTGTAGACCATCGTGGTGGCGAGGTCGCGGTGACCAAGGAGCTCCTGGATGGTGCGAATGTCGTAGCCAGCTTCCAGCAGGTGAGTCGCAAAGCTGTGTCGGAGGCTGTGGCACGTGGCCGGCTTCGCCAAGGCCGCACTCTGGACGGCTTGATGGAAGGCTCTCTGCAGGACTGTCTGGTGTAGGTGATGACGCCTGACTTCGTTGGTTTCCGAATTAACGTAGGTGCGCGTCGCCGGAAAGACCCATTGCCAGGCCCAAGCCCGCGTCGCGTTCGGGTATTTGCGGGCTAGTGCGTCCGGGAGAACGACGTGACCCGCGCCGGCGTCGAGATCCGCGCGGTGGAGCTCGCCAACCTTGCGGAGATGCTCGGTGAGCGGGGCTCGCAGTTTTGCGGGCAGCAGCGTGAGTCGATCTCGCCGGCCCTTACCGTCGCGGACGAGAATATGACTTGCAGCAAAATCTATGTCCTTGACGCGAAGACGCGCGCACTCGAGAACGCGCAGACCAGCGCCGTAGAGCAACGCAGCCATGAGCCGTGGCGTGCCGTGCATCTTGTCGAGGACGACGCGCACCTCGTCGCGCGTGAGCACCACCGGTAAACGATCAGGCCGACTCGGTCTCGCAAGGTGTTCGATCCACGGCGGACGAAGACGCAAGACGTGCCGGTACAGGAACACCAGCGCGCAGAGCGCCTGCTGGTGGGTCGAGGCGCTGACGCTCCTCGTGACGAGGCCGCCGTGCCCAGCCGATGTACGCGCGCACAGTGAGCGGGCTGTAGTGTCGAAGGCGAAGCTCCGTGGCGCGACGGTCAAGCAACTTTGGCGAAGCCGGGTGCCCTGGTGAAGCCACGACGCGCCTCCCTGTCTCGGCCACCAACCGCGGCAGTTGCCGCTTCGAGTCCCTCCTTAAAAGAAAGAGGAGGCTGTCCAACGTCGCGCGCTCAGCGCCCCGGCCGACCGTCCCGCCACCACCCCTCATCTCAAAGCGTCCCCCGGGACTTCTTTGCGCGCACCCGGGAATACCCCATCCCGCCGCGGGTTTGAGGCCGTGCCGGTCCACGGGATGTCACGCGTGGAGGCTCTGCGGTTGACAGCGATCGAGTCGAAAGTAGGATGCCGCCGCCCGACGGTCGGGCCCGGCAGTGTAAAAGCGCCGGCTGCAAAAGCGCCGGAAGATCCGCGCAAATTCGAAAGTTTTCTGTAAGGAGTTCGGATGGCTACCGACGTAATGATCCAAGCGAGCGGCGTCACCAAACGCTTCGGTCACGTCCGAGCGCTCGATAAGGTGAATTTCGAGGTGAAGCGCGGGGAGGTCGTGGGCTTCCTCGGGCCGAACGGCGCCGGCAAATCGACCACGATGCGCATCCTCACCTGCTACCTCGCGCCGAGCGCGGGGACGGCGAAGGTGCACGGGCACGACGTGTTCGACGAGCCGCTCGCAGTTCGCCAGAAGATTGGCTACCTGCCCCAGCGCGCTCCTCTCTACACGGACATGAACGTGTGGGATTACCTGAAGTTCGCGGCCGAGCTCCGCGGCATCGACGACTCGACGTTCAGGAAGCGCCTCAAGAAGGTGGTCGAGGTGTGCGGCCTCGCTCAGTCGCTCGGTAAGGAAATCGGCACGCTCTCGCACGGCTATCGCCAGCGGGTCGGCCTCGGCCAGGCGCTGATCCACGACCCGCCGATCCTCATCCTCGACGAGCCCACGAGCGACCTCGACCCGAACGAGAAGGCGGAGGTGCTCCGCTACATCAAGGAAATCGGGAAGGATCGCACGATTTTGCTCTCGACCCACAACCTCGCCGAGGTGGAAGAGTCGTGCGCGCGCGCGATCATCGTGAGCAAGGGCCGCGTCGTCGCCGACGGGCCGCTCGACAACATCCGCGGCAAGACGGGCCGCGTCCGCTACGTCGTGACCATCGACGAGAAGAACGCCGAGCTCGGCAAGCGCGCGCCGTCCGCCGCCGAGGTGGAGAGTGCGCTCGGCGCGATGATCGGCGTGCGCGGGGCCAAGGAGCTCCCGACCGACGAGACCGCGCACAAGGTCGAAATCATCGGGCCGCAAGACACCGATCTGCGCGCCGAGATTTTCCGGCTGGTCGTGCAGAAGGGCTGGACGCTGCTCGAGCTCCGGCGCGACGCGCAGTCCCTCGACGCCGTGTTCCGCGACCTCACGAAGGGCGACGAGCGGGCCGACCGCGGTGACGCCTGGGCCGCCGCGCACGCGCCGGGCGAGGACGAAGAAGAAGACGAGGAAGAGGAGCCGGCACAGGCCGCTCCGAGCGCCGCGGACGACGAAGAAGAGGACGAGGACGACGAGGACTCGGACGAAGAAGACGAGAAGCCGGCGGCGCGAAAGGGCTGAGCAATGACTCCGATGCTGACGATTGCAAAACGCGAGTTCCGTTCCTACTTCGATTCACCGCTCGCTTACGTGGTGATGTGCCTGAGCTTTCTCGCTCTCGGCTTCATGTTCTTCATGCTGCGCGGCGGGTTCTGGCAGACGGACCGCGCGACGGTGCAGAAGGTCTTCGAGTACACGCCGTGGGGCCTCTCGCTGCTCGTGATCCCGGTGGTGACCATGCGTCTCATCGCGGAAGAGCGGCGCAGCGGCACGCTCGAGATGCTCATCACGCTGCCCGTGAAGGACAGCGACGTGATCGGCGGGAAGTACATCGGCGCGCTCGGCCTCGTGCTCGTGCTCGTCGCCGGCACGCTCATCTACCCGCTCTCGATGTTCCGCTTGCCGTGGCACCTCGGCCCGCTCGATCTCGGTCCGGTGTGGAGCGGTTACGTCGGCCTCGTGCTGTTCTCGGCGGCGGGCGTCGCCGTCGGACTGCTCGTCAGCTCCTTCGTCGAGAGCCAGGCGGTCGCGTTCTTCATCACCTTCGCGGTGCTCGGGACGCTCTGGTTCCTCGACGACATCGCCGAGGTCTCGGGCCACGGCGCCGTCGGTGACGTGCTCCGTTACGTGAGCTTCCAGACGCGCCTCTCCGGCTTCTGGCGCGGGCTCATCGACACGCGCGACGTCGTTTACTTCCTCTCCGTGACGGCGGTCTCCCTCGTCATTTCGTTCCGCGCGCTCGAGCGCCGTCGTTGGGCCTGAGCCCCGCGTAGCCACTTTTAGGGACAATCATGGCAACCGAAGATCAGAAGAAGCGAGTCGCGGCCCAGACCGGGCTCTACGTGCTCGTGATCGTGGCCATCGTCGTGGTGGTGAACCTCCTCTCGTCCAAGCTCTACAAGCGCCAGGACGTGACGATGACGGAGCGCTTCACGTTGAGCCAGGGCAGCGGCCGGCTGCTCTCCACGCTCAAGCAGCCGATCCAGGTCGACGCGTACGTGAAGACGGGGCTCCCGCAGCTCGACGCCTTCGTCGCCGACCTCACCGATCTCCTCAAGGAGTACGACGCGGCCGGCAAGGGCAAGTTCAAGTTCACGCTGATCGAGGCGAACACGGACGAGCTCCGCAGCCAGGCCAAGGAAGCCGGCCTGCAGGAGCAGCCGTTCGTCGACCCGAGCCAGACGAGCGAGGACCAGGCGGCGGTCGCGCAGGGCTACATGGGTCTCGTCTTCAAGTACGGGAGCGAAAAGACGGTCATCCCGTTTTTGAGCCCGGCGAGCCAGGACGGCCTCGAGTTCTGGATCACGAACAAGATCCGAGAGATCCGCGACAAAGCCGACGACATCAAGCACCGGATCGGCGTCATCTCCGACAAGGACGAGCTCAAGCTCGACGATCAGAACCTCACGCCGAAGCAAGGCCGCGGTCAGGGCGGCCCGACGATGAAGTCGATCATGGAGCAGAACTTCCCGTTCTACAAAATCGAGGACGTGAAGCTCAGCGGCCAGATCGACAAGGATTTGGTCGGGCTCATCATCACGCAGCCGCGCAAGGACTACACGGACGAAGAGCTCAAGAGCATCGATCACTTCATGATGCTCGGCGGCAAGGCGCTCGTCGTCTATGCGTCCGCCGTGACGATGAAACCGCAGGACCCGTCGATGACGGCGACGATCGACACGCACCGTCTCGACACGCTGCTCGCGGGCTACGGCATCCAGATGGAGAAGGACGCCGTGCTCGACTTCGGCGCGCAGTTCCGCCTCCCCGTCCGCACCCAGAGCGGCGTCGGCTGGATCCGCGACCCCGGCATCATCCGCGTGGTCAACGACTCGCGCTTCGACGAGGGCGACGACAAGGCGATCGACATGTCGTTCCCGCCGTTTTTCCGGCTGGAGGAGCTCACCTTCCCCTTCGCGTCGAGCCTCAAGCTCGTGCGCAACAACCAGCCGGCGGACGTGAAGCTCGCCGCCGTGGCGCGCACGACGCCGCAAACCTCGGTCGACAAGAGCTCGACCGTGGACCTGAAGCTGCGCCCGGACTGGAGCCCGAAGCCGCCCCAGGAGTCGCGCATCATCGCCGCGTACGCGCAGGGCAAGCTGAAGAGCGCGTACGGCACGGAGCGGGCGCCCGCGGATTCGCGCGTGCTCGTCGTCTCGTCGAGCCTCTTCCTCTCGAACCCGTTCGCGTACGCGGGCAACGGCCCGGACCTCGGCGGTCAGTTCGCGATGTTCGGCAACGTCGGCGGCGACGAGAACCTGCTGCGCATCGCGCAGCCGTACATCGAGTACCTCACCAACACGATCATCTCGTTCAAGAACACGCTCGACTGGCTCTCGGGTGACTCGGACCTCGTCGCCGCGAGCGCCAAGCTCATCGGCGATCCCCACCTCGTCTACTCGGACGTGGCCAAGCCGAAGTTCAAGAGCGAGGACGACCAGAACGAAATCAAGCGCAAGGACGAGGACTACCGGAACTCGCGCAAGAGCCTGCAGCGCAGCGTGCAGTGGACGCTCACGCTGGGCATTCCGATCTTGTTCGCGGCCTTCGGCCTCTGGCGCTGGAGCCGTCGCGACGCGCTGCGCTCGCAGATGAAGGTGTGAGTCATGAACGCTGAGATCAAACTATACGCAGCGGTCGGCGTGCTCGCCGTCCTGGGCGGTGCGCTCTTCCTCACGAACAAGAAGCAGCAGGAAGAAGCGGCCACCTACACGCTCTCGGGACAAGCCGCGAACCTGCCGAAGCTCGAGATCAAAGAAGACGACGCCAAGGCGATCGACAAGATCGTCCTCACCAAGCCCGCCGACGGCGACGCCGGAGCCGGACACGACGTGACGCTCGTGAAAAAAGGCGAGGATTGGCGCTTGTCCGCGCCGGTCGACGCCGCCGCGAACACGTCGAACGTGAAGAGCCTGCTGGACAACCTGAAGGCGCTCAAGGTGAGCGAGCTCATCGCCCCCGGCAGCGCCAGCTACGACCAGTACAAGGTGTCGGACAGCAAGGGCCTCCACGTCGTGTTCACGAAGGGCGGCGCCACCGTGTTCGAAGCCTGGTTCGGCGAAAACGGCGGTCGCGGGCAGATGGCGCGGCTCGCCGGCAAAGACGGCGTGTACGCGATCAAGGGGTACTCGAGTTACCTCTACGATCGCGACACGAAGGGCTGGCGCGACACGACCATCTTCAAGTTCGAGGACACGGCCGTGACGGCCGTAACCGTCGACAACGAGCACGGCAACTTCGCGTTCGCGAAGAGCGGCGACAACTGGACGGCCAAGTTCAAGGACGCGAAGGCCGGCGCCGCGAAGGACCTCGAGAAGTTCGACGACTCGAAGCTCAAGGACATGTTGCGCGCCTACAAGGGCCTGAACGCGGACGGCTTCGCCGACAAGGAGAAGACGCCGGCCGATCTCGGGCTCGACAAGCCGGCCGCGACGGTCGTCATCACGCTGAACGACGGCGCCAAGCGCGAGGTGAAGGTCGGCGCGACCGCCGAAGGTTCGAGCCGCTGGATCCAGGCGAGCGGCGTGAGCGACCTCGTGAGCATCTCCTCGTGGGCCGCTGACTGGGCGCTCGCCGAGCCCAAGAAGTTCCAGAAGGCCGACGAGGCAAAAAAGGACGACAAGGCCAAGCCGGCCATGACCGGCATGCCCGGCATGCCGCACCCGATGGGCGCGCCGCCCGGCTGATTTCCCGCATCGCGCGCTGAGTCGCCTCCGAGCCCCCGTTGCACCAAGCGGCGGGGGCTCGCTGCGTCTAAGCTTGCCGCGTGGACGGGAAGCCGAGCTTCGAGCACATCTTCCGGCTCACGGGCTTCCATCTCGGCGCCGCGGCAGCCGGGTTCCTGCTGGCCGCGCTCCTCTTCGCGCCGAAGCCACGCCAGCCGGCCGCGCTCTCGCCGCGCGTCGTGCGCATCCTCGAGCTGCGAACGCAAGCGCACGCCGCCGCAAGCGTGGCACCGAGCGCGCCGTCATCCGCCGCGAGTGGAGGAGCTGGTACCGCCGGCGCACCCGGTGCGGCAAGTGCTGCCAGCGCCGTAGCAGCGCCGCCTTCGGCGGCGCTCACGCGCGCGACCGAGCTCTGCAAAGAGCTCGGCTGGCCGGCGTGCGATCCGGTTTCGGTGCACGCCATGGGGAAGCTCCCGTGACCGACATGACGCCCGACGAGCTCGCGGTGAGCCGCTCCTTCGCGCCCGCGCGACGGCGACCGTGGCTCACGCCCGCGCTGCTCGGCCTCGTCTCGTTCGCCATCACGTCCGTTTCGATCCAGAGCGCGGCCGAACGCCAAGCGCCCATCCTCGATTCCATGGAAATTCAGCCGATCTCCGCGGCCGCGACGCTCGCGTACGCGTGGGGCCCGCCCGAAGACGCGGTCGCGCTCGAACGCGAGCTACTCGCCCTCGTCGCCCGCGCGCACCCCGCCAGCTCGCACGCCCGCGGCGAACCCGACTTCGACACCTTGCGCAAAATGGACGCCGACATGGCCAAGCTCCGACTCGCCGTGCTCGAAAACGCCCCCTCCTCGACGTTCCAAGCGCTCTGCGCGAGCGCCACTATTCGCTGCAATCCCTACAACCTCGAACGCCTCGTCGAGATGGTCAAAAAACAACGCATGGTCGGCACCAACACGCACTGAGCTCCTTCGGGATTTTAACAGGGAGAAGGGAGGTCGGGAGGGGTGGATTGTTTGAGGGTGAAGCGACGCAATCCGCGGCGGATCGTCTCGGTGTGGAAATTCACGAGGAGCCCAACCGGCAAGCGGGCGAGGCGAAGATAACTGATGAGCTGAGCCTCGTGAACAGGTAGCACCCGCTCAACGGCCTTAACCTCCAGGATGAGCGCGGAGTCGATCACGAAATCCATTCGATAGCTACACTCGAGCTTCACCCCCTTGAAGTGTACAGGCAGCTCCTTTTGCCGCTCGAAAGGCACACCGCGAAGTGTCAGTTCCTGCGCTAGGCAGATTTCGTAGGCGGATTCGAGCAAGCCGGGACCCAGGGCGCGGTGTACTTCGATGCAGGCGCCGATCACCTCGCTCGAGCATTCCCAAAGTTCTCCCGCTCCTCCGCCTTGCGGCTTCATCCCCTCCGCATCGGCCACGCCGATCCTCCAGTTGCGCTCTTGCGTCGTGGCTCCGGCTCCCCAGAAACCCTCCCCGACCTCCCTTCTCCCTGTTAAATCCCTCTGCTCGCCCTACCTGCTGGCAGCACACGACGAACGCTGACGTGTGGCGGAACCCGATCACAGGCCTGCGAAGAATTCCCACTCGCGGTCGGACCAGCCGGGCAGGGTTTCGTGGCCGAAGTCGGGGTAGAGGACGCGCGATTTTTTGGAGCGGATCTTGTTGTAGATCGCGAATTGACTCGAGGGCGGGCAAATAGGGTCCATGAGCCCGATTGCCATCATCACGTCGGCCCGAATGCGCGAGGCGAGGTGCTGCACGTCGATGTAGCCGAGGCGCGTGAACCAGTGATCGATGCGGTCGTGCGTCGGATCGTGGCGGCGGAAGAAGAGACTGAGCTCGTGATAGGCGTCTTTGGCGAGGTCCATTTCCCAGACGCGGCGGTAGTCGGAGAGGAAGGGATAGACGGGGGCGGCGCGTTTGATGCGCGGTTCGAGCGCGGCGCACGCGAGCGTGAGCGCCCCGCCCTGGGACGCGCCGGCCGCGCCGAGGCGCTCCGGGTCGACTTCGGGCATGGCGGCGACGATGCGGGCGAGCTGGGCCGTGTCGAGGAAGATGTGGCGATAGAGCAGCGCGTCGGGTTCGTCGTCGAGGCCGCGAATGATGTGGCCCTGCAGCGTGTTGCCCTTCACGCCGCCGACGTCTTCACTCAAGCCGCCTTGTCCGCGGCAATCGAGCGCAGCGACGACGAAGCCTTGCGCCGCCCAGGCGAGCTTCGGTACGAAGTCACCGCTGTTCACGGAGTAGCCGTGGAATTGGAGCAGCGCGGGGCACTGGGCGCGCGGCGCGCGGGGCCGCACGAGCTTCGCGTGCACGCGCGCGCCGCGAACGCCCGTGAAGTAGAGGTGGAAGCACTCGGCGAAGCTGGTCTGGAGCTTGGCCGGTATGAGCTCGACTCGTGGATCGACCACGTGCATCTCGGCGAGCGCGCGCTCCCAATACGCGTCGAAATCCGCCGGCCGCGGGCTCCGCCCTTCGTAGCGCTCGAGCTCGGCGAGGGGCATGTCCACGAGAGGCATGATTTCGGGGGTTAGCAGCTTGGACGGCCCGACGGAAGGGTTCTGCTAGGCTCGGCGCCCCGGTTTTTCCCATGCGCGTCTCCCACAATTGGCTGCGAGAACTCCTACCCGAACTGACCCTCTCCGCGAGTGAAGTCGCCGAGCGTCTGAACGGAGCCGGACTCGCCGTCGATCGCATCGAACCTTACGGCCACGCCTTGCCCGAGGTGCGCCTCGCCAAGGTGCTCGCGCTCGCGCCGCACCCGAAGCGCTCGGGACTGCGCCTCGTCACCATCGATCACGGCCGCGGAACGCAAGAGGTCGTGTGCGGCGCCGCCAACGTGCCGGAGCCGGGGGGGCTCGTGGTGCTCGCGCCGCTCGGCGCGCGCCTGCCGAGCCTGCCGGAGCCGCTCGCGGCGCGCGAGATCGGCGGCGTGAAGAGCGAAGGCATGCTCGTGAGCGAAACGGAGCTCGGACTCGCCGCGACCGCCGACGGCATCATCGTGTTGCCCGCGGGCAGCGCGGAGCCGGGGCGAACGCTCGCCGAGCTCGTCCCGACCGCCGTCGATTCGATCCTCGAGCTCGACGTGACGCCGAATCGGCCGGACGCGCTCGGGCACATCGGCGTCGCGCGTGATCTCGCGGCGCTCTTGCGCCTGCCCGCGCCACGCCCGACGCCGACCGGCGCCGTCAAGAAGTCGCCGATCGCACTCTCGACGCTCGTCAGCGTGGAAAATCGCGATACGGAGCGCTGCCCGCATTACGGCGCGGGCGCCGTGCTCGACGTGACGATCGGTCCGTCGCCGCTTTGGCTGCGCTGGCGGCTCGAGAGCCTCGGCGTGCGCGCGATCTCCAACGTCGTCGACGTGACGAACCTGATTTTGTTCGAGTACGGACAGCCGCTGCACGCGTTCGATCTCGAGCGCGTGCGCGGCGCGCGCATCATCGTGCGGCGTGCGACGCCCGGCGAGCCTTTCAAGACGCTCGACGGCGTCACGCGCAAGCTCGACGCCGACGATCTGGTCATCGCCGACGGCGAGGTCCCGAGCGCGCTCGCGGGCGTGATGGGCGGCGAGGACAGCGAAATTCGGCCGAGCACGACGCGCGTCCTGCTCGAGTGCGCGTACTTCCAGCCGCGCGGCGTGCGCCGCACCGCACGGCGTCACGGCATGCACACCGAGTCGAGCCACCGCTTCGAGCGCGGCGTGGATTTCGGCGCGGTCCCGGCCGTGCTCGAGCGCGCCAAGGAGCTTTTGGCCGAGCTTTCCGGCGGCAGCGTCGTCGTGGGCTCGATTCACGCGCGTGCCCCCGAAGCGCTGCCGGCGACCATTCGGCTGCGCTCGAGCCGGCTCGACGAGCTGCTCGGCGTCGCCGTGCCGTTCGACGAGGCGACGAACATTCTCGAACGGCTGGGCTTCGCGATCGAGCGGCGCTCCGGGAGCGGCGCGAGCGCGAGCGTCCAGGTGCTCGCAGCCTCGCACCGGCCGGACGTCGCGCTCGAGGTCGACCTGGTCGACGAGGTCTCGCGCGTGCGCGGACTCGACGCGATCCCGACGCGCCTGCCCGCGGTCGCTCCGCAAGCGCCCCGGCGCACCGGCGAGCTCGAGCGGCGCGTGCTCGAGCTGGCACAGACGCTCGGCCTGAGCGAAGCGCTCACCTACGCCTTCGTCGACCCACGCGATCTCGAGCGCCTGCGCGCGCCCGAAGCCGTCGTGCGCGTGGCCAATCCGCTCGGTGAAGAGCGCAGCGTGATGCGCACGAGTCTCTTGCCGGGTCTGCTCGGTGCGCTCGCGCGAGCGCGCCGCCGCGGTGAAGCGCGCGTGCGCCTGTTTTCGCTGGGTGCGACGTTCCACGCGCCCGTGCTCGCGCCGAGCGAGGGCGCGCGGCCGCGCCTCGCGGAAGACGTGGGCGCGCTGCCGAGTGAACGCCTCGCGTTCGCGGCCGTGCTCGCCGGGCCGCGCCTCGAACGGCTCGTGCTCGATCCGCCGGACGTCGACGTTTACGACGCGAAGGCGCTCGCGCTCGAGCTCGTCGAGCGTCTGACGCACCGCGCGGCCAGCGTCCGGCACGCGGCCGGCAGCGGCGGCGTCGCGCACCTGCACCCGCGCGGCGCGGGGCTCGTGCTGGTCGGCGACGTCACGGTCGGACGCTTCGGGCCGCTCCACCCCGAGGTGATCGACGGCTTCGAGCTCGGCGGCAGCGCCCAGATCGTCGAGCTCGATCTCGAAGAGCTCGACCGCCTCGGCGCGCTCGTCCCGCGCTACACGACGATCCCGCGCCTACCCGCCGTCACGCGCGACGTATCGCTCGTCGTCGGCGACGAGGTGCAGGCCGGCAGCGTCGCGGACGTGCTGTCGCGTGCGGGCGGAGAGCTCTGCGAGTCGATCGAAGTCGCGGCCGAATTTCGCGGCGGTTCGCTGCCCGCGGGCAGCCGCTCGCTCACGTTCCGCGTCGTCTACCGCGACCCGAAGGCGCGCCGTGACGCCGACGATGCACGCACGCTCACCGATCAAGAAGTGGACGCGGTCGCCGTGCGGATGCTCGAAGCCGCGAAGAGCGAGCTCGGCGCCACGCTCCGGGCGTGAAGTCGCAGCCATGAACGCCGCCAAGCTCGCGCGGGGCCTCTTGCACGCCAGTGTGCTGAGCGTGCTCTTCGCCGCGGGCGGTTGCCGGCGCAAGGCCCCCGGCCCCGAAGAGTGCCGCGAGTTTGCGCTGCGTGCTTACGGCGTCCGCAGCGAGGCGGAGATTCAGCGCGAGGCGACGCTCGAACAAGTCGACGATCTCACGACCGAGTGTCTGGTCACGCCGTACGATCGCGAGCTCTTGGCCTGCGTCGCGCAGGGCGGCGCTACCGGGCGCTGCCTCGGCCAATTCAGCGCGCGCCGCGCCGGTGCGGCTAGCTCGGACCCGAGCTTGCGCCCCGCGCGCCGCCACCGGCGCGAGCCCGCGTTCCCCTAGCGCGTCCGCGCGAAAATGCGGGCGCTTCGCGCCGCGGAAGGAAGCACGCCGGCCGCGCGTTTCCATCCGTCGGATTAGCGTCTAGCATGCCCGCATTGCCCGCCCTCTCGGACTTTCCGCCGATTTTCCTGATCGTGTTCGCGGTGGCGTTCGGGCTCATCTTCGGCAGCTTCCTGAACGTCGTGATCCATCGCCTGCCGCGCGGCGAGAGCATCGCGTTCCCCGGCTCCCACTGTCCCCATTGCGGACAGCCGATCAAGCCGCGCGACAACGTGCCCGTGCTGAGCTACCTCGTCTTGCTCGGGCGCTCGCGCTGCTGCAAGACGCCGATCTCCCCGCGTTACCCGCTGGTCGAGGCGATCGGCGGGCTCGTCGCCTGGGCGGTGATGCGCGCCATCGTGCTCGAGCTGCCCGCGCAGACGTCGATCGGGCGCGCGCTGGCCGTCTTCTGCGCGTACCTCCTGCTCGCGCTCGGGCTCGTGGCCGCCGCGTTCATCGACCTCGAGCACATGCTCTTGCCCGACGAAATCACGCTCGGCGGCGCGGGACTCGGCATCGCGACCGTGCCGCTGCGCACGGACGCGAACTTTCGCGATTGCCTGATCGGCGCCGCCGTCGGCTTCGTGATCGTGTGGGTACCGTTCGTGTTCCTGTACGGAAAGCTGCGCGGCCGCGCCGGCATGGGGCTCGGCGACGCGAAGCTCGTCATGCTCGCGGGCGCGTGGTTCGGCTGGTTCGGCGCCGTGTTCGCGCTGCTTGCCGGCGCCGTTCAAGCGACGGTCATCTTGCTCGCGCTGCTCGCCGCGGGCAGAAAGCCCGAGGAGCCGCCCGCGGTCGTCGAAGAGCGGCGCGCCCTGCGCGAGGAGCTCGAAGCTGCGCAAGGCGCCGAGCGCGAGGAGCTCGAGCGCGCGCTCGCCGACGACCCGCTCGCGCAGGAACCGGAACCGGGGCTCGCGGCGGCGCGGCTCGCGTTCGGGCCGTTCATCATCCTCGCGATCCTCGAGTTCACGTTTTACGGCCCGCTCATCCGCAGCGAGCTCTTGTCGGGCCTGGCACTGCCGTGAGCGCACCGCGCCGCGCCGGTGCACGCCGAACGGCACGCGCTGCCGTCGCGTGCAGCACGTGGAGCGCGCTCGTCGCCTGCGGAGCGAGCACGCCGCTCGTGCCCAAAGGTCCGCACCCGCCGAACATCCAGGAGTTCGTCGAGGTCGCGTATCCGCCTCCGCCCGCGCAGGTGGAGGAGCTCACGGGCGGCCCCTCCGATGCGAACTGCGCCTGGGTCGACGGCCATTACGCCTGGGTGGGGCGGCGCTGGGAGTGGCAAGCCGGGCGCTGGGTACGGCCGGCGAAGGGCTGCTACTACGCGGAGCCGGTCGTCGCGTGGTCCCGGGCCGGGGAACAACGCCTCTATTTCACGCCGCCACGCTGGTACAAAGAAGGTGCAGTCGAGCTCTCCGAGCGGGATGCTTCGTGTCCAGAGCCCCAGGTTTGTAAGCCTTAAGGTTTGGGGCGCCTGGCGTGGACGTGGCTCGCCACTAACCGTTAGCTCACGTCTTGATCACGACCCTCCGACTGATGTGGTTGTTACACCCACATGCGCATACACCAACAACCATTAACTGCCGGGCGCTTCGTCTCGTAACTGTGAGGAAGGTCGCCTGACTCCGTTGTATCCTTGAGGGATCTTGGGACTTCCTACTCAAGCTGAGGATCCCGGTGAGCACGCCTCGGCGAGCTCCGAAACGCGGCGGACCATCTACGCCGCGGGTCAGCTCATCGCCGAGCGCTACCGGTTGATCCGAAAGCTCGGAGAGGGAGGCATGGGGGTGGTCTGGGTGGCGCACTCGCTCGCGCTCGGCGTCGAGGTGGCGATCAAGCTCATCCGGGCCGGCGCCGCCGACGCCGACCTCAGCTCGCGCATGGCGCGTGAAGCTCAGGTGACGGCGACGCTCGGACACCCAGCTATCGTCCGCGTTTTCGACTTCGGTACCACTGAAGACGGCGCGCCCTTCCTCGTGATGGAGCTCGCGAACGGCGAGACGCTCGCGTCGAAGCTCGATCGCGAGCACAAGCTCGGCGCGGTCCACGCGCTGCAGCTCATCCTGCCCATCGTGGACGGCCTGCGCTGCGCGCACGAGCGCGGCATCGTCCACCGCGACATCAAGCCCGAGAACGTGCTGGTCGCGCGCGACACGCTCGGGCGTTTGCAGCCAAAGTTGCTGGATTTCGGCATCGCGAAGGTCGAAGGGCACCAGAACGTGAGCCGGCTGACGCAGATCGGCGTGGTGCTCGGCAGCCCGGAATACATGTCGCCCGAACAGGCGCGCGGCGTCGGGAGCGTCGACGGCCGCACCGACGTGTGGGCGCTCTGCGTGCTGCTCTACGAGATGTTGACCGGCTCGGTCCCGTTCAAAGTCGACAACTACAACGCGCTGATGCAGGCGATCCTGCACGACCCGCCGGTGCCCACCGTGGAGTACGGCGTCGGTGACCGCGAGCTCTGGTCGATCATCGCCAAGGGACTCGAGAAGTCGCGTGACAGGCGCTGGGGGAGCATGAGCGAGCTCGGCGAGGCGCTCGCCTTCTGGCTCGTCGATCACGGCGTGACCGAGGACGTCGCGGGCAACTCGCTGCGCGCCGTGTGGCTCGGCGGGACGCTGACCGGGGTCTCCTTACGCTTGAATCTACGCCATCGCGCGGCGCGCGCGCTGCGGCCGCGCGTCATGGCGGGCCTCGGAATCGCGGTGATTCTCGCGACTGCGGTCTTGTCGGTGGCCACTTGGAAACCGCGCGAAGTCCACGCCATTGCGAGCAGCGCGCCCCCCGCCCCGGCGCTCGCGACGGCAAGCGCAGCGCCCAGCGCGGGCGGCCCGATCGCCGCTCCAGTCGCGAGCGCGCCACAGCCCGCAGCGAACGCGGTGAGCGCGAGCAAGCGTCCGAGCCGCCCGGCGCACGCGTCGCAGCCGTCCCCAGCCCCACGACGCCCGACCGGCCACGCCGCCTCGAAGAGCATTCGTGACTTCGGGATCTGAGCGCGTCCGCGCGCGGCTCGTGGGCGCGCTGCTGCTCGGCTGCACGCTGCTGGGCCCGGCCGCGCGCGCCGCCGACGAGTACGTCGACAGTGACGCTCGCGTCGCCGCGCGGGCTCTCGCCGCGCAGGGCTCGGAAGCCTTCGAGCAACACGACTTCCAGCGCGCGCTGGGACTCTTCGAACGGGCCAGCGCCATCATCGCAGCGCCGACCATCACGCTGATGGAGGCGCGGACGCTCGTCGAGCTCGGGCGGTTGGTCGAGGCGCTCGAGAAGTACGGTGCGACCCAGCGCATGCTCGCCGTGGATCCGCAAAACGAAGCGTTCAAGCAGGCGGCCGAAGCGGCGCAGCGCGAGACCGAGCCGCTCTTGCAGCGCATTCCGACGCTGCGCGTGCAGGTGCAGGGCGCGTCCGCGAACGACAGGCTCGAAATTCAGATCGACGACCGCAAGGTCCTGCCGTCGCTCGCCGCCGTCGATCAGCCGAGCAATCCGGGAGTGCACCACGTGGTCGTCCGTACGGCGGACGGCCGCACGGCGATGCGCGACGTGAACCTCGCCGAGCGCGCTCACGAAGACGTGGAGATCACGCTCGCGCCCGTGGCTGCAGCGCCGGTGCCGCCCGCGCCGCCGCCCCCGCGCGAACGTCACACCGGGAGCGAGAGCAACCTCGCCAACACGCTCGGCTGGGCGCTCGTCATTTCCGGCGGCACCTTCACGAGCGTCGGTCTCGTGACCGGCGTGATGGCGTTGAACGACAAGGCCACGCTCGACAAGGCGTGTAACCCGGGCTGTCCGCTCGACAAGGAGGGAACGTTGCAGAGCTACCGACGCGAACGCAATCTGTCCTACGTCGGCTTCGCGTTCGGCGCGGCCGCACTCGCGGGCGGCACGTACCTCGTGCTCACTCACCCTTCGCGGCGCGTCGGCGTCGCGATTGGACCGGGCAGCATCGCCATGGCCGGGAGCTTCCGTTGACGGCACGCCGCCGGCGAAACGCACGGCGCGCGACGCGTGCTGCGCTCAAGCTCGGCGCCGCCTCGCTCTTCGCGTGCGCGCTTTCCGGCTGTCCGCTGTCCGACCGCTACTTCATCGATCACTCGCTCGGGGAAGCCGGTTCGCCCGGCTCGCTTGCCCACGCCGGCATGCCCGGAAGCGCCGGATTCGGCAGCGGCGGCACCGTGACGAGCGCCAGCGGCGGAACGGGCGAAACCGGCAGCGGCGGCACCGACACCGCGACCGGCGGAACGGGCGAAACCGGCAGCGGCGGCACCGACGCCGCGACCGGCGGCACCGAAGCGAGCACCGGCGGCACGAGCGAGACCGGCACCGGCGGCACGGACGTCACGACCGGCGGCACCGACACGGGCGTCGGTGGCACGAGCGACACCGGGACCGGCGGTACCGACACCGCGGGCGCCGGCGACACGACGAGCGGCACCGGCGGCACCGCCGCGGGCGGCACCGGCGGAGACGGCACGGGGGACGTGGGCGGCTGGTGGAATGCCGGCGGCCGCAGCCACGGTCGCTACGGGTCTTGAGCCCTTTCCTCCGGGTCATCAACTCGCGCTAGTGTTCGCGCCCTTGGGCTCGCGCGTCTTTCGCGAATACGACATCCGTGGCCACGCCGAGCGTGAGCTCGGGGATGCGTTCGTCGAGCGCGTGGGGCGCGCGCTCGCGGAGTTCTTGCGGCCGGACGGCGCCAAGCGCCCGCCGCGCGTCGCCGTCGGGCGGGATTGCCGGCTTTCCGGGCCGCGCGTGTTCGGAGCGCTGACGGCGGGCCTCGTCGCGGGCGGCGCCGAGGTGCTCGACGTCGGCGTCGGTCCGACCCCGAAGCTCTACTTTGCCGTGCATCACCTCGGCGCCGACGGCGGCGTCATGATCACGGCGAGCCACAACGCCGCCGAAGACAACGGCTTGAAGATCATGCGCGGGCGCGAACCCTTCTTCGGCACCGCGCTCGAAGAGCTGCGTGAAGTCGTGCTCGGGCCGACGCTTCCGCGTGAGCCCGGCGGCTCGATGCACACGCGTGAAGTCGACGACGCGTACATCGCTCGCGTCGTCGAGGGCATGACGCCGAACGACGGCTCGCTCGGCGTCGTCGTCGATGCGGGCAACGGCGCCGCCGGTCCGCTCGGCGTGCGTGCGTTGAACGCGCTCGGCTACCGCCCCGCCACGCTCTTCACCGACATGGACGGTAGCTTCCCGAACCACGATCCCGACCCGACGGTCGTGAAAAATCTGACGCAGCTCGTCGAGCGCGTGCGGGCGGAGCGCGCGCACGTCGGGCTCGCCTGGGACGGCGACGGCGATCGGCTGGGCGTCGTCGATCGCACGGGCGACATCGTCTGGGGCGATCGGCTGCTCGCCCTCTTCGCGCGCGGCGTGCTCGAGCAGAACCCGGGCGCCGCCGTGATCGGGGACGTGAAGTGCTCACAGTCGCTCTTCGACGAGGTCACCCGCCGTGGCGGTCGCGCCATCATGTGGAAGAGCGGGCACAGCGCGATCAAATCGAAGATGAAGGAATCCCACGCCGCGCTCGCCGGCGAAATGAGCGGCCACTTCTTCTTCGCCGACCGCTATTTCGGCTACGACGACGGCATCTACGCGGCCTTGCGGCTGCTCGAAATCATCAACCGCACGGGCCGCACGGTGCTCGAGGAGCTCGGGGATTTCCCGCAGACGTTTCACACGCCGGAAATCCGCCTGGACTGCCCCGACGCGCTCAAGTTCGAGGTCGTCGAACGCGTCCTCGAGCGACTCGAGCGAACCGGGCGCATCAACACGCTGGACGGCGTGCGCGTAACGTACGAAGACGGCGCCTGGTCGCTCGTGCGCGCGTCGAACACCGGTCCGCTCATCGTGCTGCGCTTCGAGGCTCCGAGCGCGGCTCGGCTCTCCGCCATTCGGGCGGAGGTCGAAGCGCTCGTCGCCGAGGCACGCGCCGCGAGTGGGGCGGCGTGACGAACACCGATCCGGCGCGCACCTCGGTCCGGCCCGCGAGCGAAGCGTGGAGCATCGCGCGCGTCCTCAAATGGGCCGCGGACGATTTTCGCAAACGGAGCAATCCGAGCCCGCGTCTCGACGCGGAGATCTTGCTCGCGCACGCGCTCGGCGCCGACCGCATCCGCCTCGTGCTCGACTCGGAGCGCGAGCTCTTACCCGACGAGCTCGGCCGCTATCGCGCGCTCATCCAGCGCCGGCGGAGCGGCGAGCCGATCGCGTACATCCTCGGACGCCGCGAATTTTACGGCCTTTCCTTCGCCGTGGACCGCCGCGCGCTCGTGCCCCGGCCCGACACCGAACCCCTCGTCGAGGTGGCGCTCGAACGCACCCGCGCCCGCTCGATGCACGGCCAAGCGCTCGATCTGTGTACCGGCAGCGGCTGCGTCGCGGTGAGCTTCGCGAAGCAGCGGCCGACGTGGCGCGTGACGGCGACCGACGTCGCCGCCGACACGGCCGAGCTGGCGTGGGAAAACGCGCGCCGCCTCGGCGTGGTCTTCACGCTCCACGTGCTCGTGGGTGACTTGTTCGCTCCGGTCGCGGGGCGCCGCTTCGAGCTCATTACGGCGAACCCGCCGTACATTCCGAGCGGCGAGCTCGCGGGCCTCGACGCCGACGTGCGTGATTTCGAGCCGCGCCTCGCGCTCGACGGCGGCGCGGACGGGCTCGACCTCGTGCGCAGCATCGTCGCGAGCGCGCCGGCATTCCTCGCGCCGGGCGGCGTGCTCGCCGTCGAAATCGGCCACGACCAGGGCCCGCGCACCCTCGAGCTCTTCGAGCGCGCCGGCTTCCGTGAGGTCGCCCTCCGCCGCGATTACGGCAGCCGCGACCGCGTCGTGAGCGGCCTCCGCGCCGACGCGCGGTAGGCAGCGCGGGCGAGCGGTTTTAACCGCCAAGAGCGCCAAGAGCGCCAAGATCAATGCGATTTTCCGGCATTCGGTCCGATCGAGCTCGCTCCCCTTGGCGCTCTTGGCGTCTTGGCGGTTAATCCTCCGCGGTGAAATGGGGCTGGCAGCAGGTGGGGGACCGCGTGTGGAGGTGAACCCCAGAACTTGGCCCGGCCCGCGGCCCCGTGACACTCGGTGGCGATGGGATCCGTCAGAGCGCTCACTCGGGTTGGCACCGCCTGCGCCGTCGGGGCGGCGTTCGCGGCCGCCGTCTCGGGCTGCGCGAACAAGGACGACATCGCGCTCTCGAAGCAACGCGAGCACGCCTCCACCGAAATCCCGAAGGTGCCCGTTCCCCCCGAGAACGGCCCGAAACTCGCCGCCATCGCCGACCTCACGCCGGTGCTCGAGCGGCCCGCCGCGGGCGCGCCTCGCGTCGGCTACATGCACGCGGGCGATCGCGTCCCGCGCGCGGCTCAGCCGTACTCGCGAGAAGGCTGCACCGACGGCTGGTTTCCCGTGCGCCCCGTCGGCTTCGTGTGCGCGAGCGGCAGCGCCACCACCGACCTCAGCCACCCGACGCTCGCGGCCATGGCGATCCAGCCGCTGCTCGATCAGCCGCTGCCGTACACGTATGCGCGCACCGTCGTCGAAACGCCGCTCTACGAGCGTGACGGCACCCACGAAAACACCGTGCGCGAGATCGGCAAGCTCAAGCGCCGCGCCGGGCTCGCCGTGGTCGGCAGCTGGACGGCCGCCGTGCTCGGCAGCGCGCCCGACCGGCTCGCGCTCCTGACGAGCGGCAAGTTCGTGAAAGCTTCGGATCTCGAAGCCGCCACGCCGTCCGAGTTCAAAGGCATCGAGCTCGGCGAGAAGCACAGCTTGCCGCTCGCGTTCGTCGTCAAGCACGGCGTTCGTGATTTCAAGCTCGACGGCGAAGACGCCGAGCAGGGGCGCGATCTCGACGTTCACGCCGAGCTCGAGCTCACCGGCAAGTTTCGCACGGCGCACGGCGAGAAATTCTGGGCGCTGCCCGACGGTCGCTGGGTGCGGCACAAGGACGTGACGACCGTCCTCGCGCGCAACGTGCTGCCCGACTTCGCGGTCGACGGCCAGAAGTGGCTCGACGTGAGCGTCGTGATGGGGACGCTCGTCGCGTACGAGGGCAAGCGCCCGTTCTTCGCGACGCTCGTCAGCGTCGGTCGCGACGCCGCGCCGACGCTCACCGTCGCGGACAACCCGAACGGCGAGCTTTCGTCCCCGACGGCCGCGCTCGGCCTCGGGACGTTCGAAGTACGCGCCAAGCACATCACGCTGGTCGGCGCCGATCCCTTCGCGGCGCACGAGAGCTTTCAGACGTACGACGTGCCCTGGGTCTTCGAGCTTTCGTCCGGACGGCTCGGCTACGGCGCGTACTGGCACGACCGCTTCGGCGTGGAGCACGGCGGGGGCGCCATCGAGCTCTCACCCGCCGACGCCGCGCGGCTCTTCCAGTGGATCACGCCGAGCGTCCCCGACGGCTGGCACGGCGTGAGCACGCCGCACGGCGAAGCCAAGACGCTCGTCGTGATCAGGAAGTAGCTCGCGGCCGGGGGCGGGTCAGAAGACCCAGTCGTTCGTGGCTTTGCTCTGGAGCCACGTCGCCGTGAACATGCCGTACGCGGAGAGCGAGCTCAGCATCTTGTCGCCGAAGAGCGGCGGGCTCCAGCTGCCGTCGGCGACCCAAGCGCTCCAGCTTGCGCCGTTGGCGTCGACGATCATCTGGAAATTGGGGCCCCAATTCGCGTCGGAGGTGCCGAGGTTCTTGTCCGAGCCGTCCTGCACATAGCCCCACTCGCTGAAGAAGACGGGCGCCGCAGCCGCGGCCGTCGTGACCTGCTGCTGGAACGAGGTCGACCAGTTGCCGGGGTAAACGTGCGCCGTGTAGACGAAGTTCGAGCCCGTGGGCGGGTCGCTCGCCGCGTCACCGGGGTGCTGATCCCACGTCGTCGACGGCACGATGATGATGTTGTTCGGCGCGGCGGCGCGAATGGTGTCGATGAACGACTGCACGGTCGACTTAAAGGTGGACCACGTCGCCGTCGTGTTGATCGGCTCGTTGAAGGGCTCGAAGATGACGTGGTTGTCGCTCGCGAAGGCGGGCGCGACCTTCTGCCAAAACGTGACGGCATCCATGCCCGACTGTCCGGTCGCGTCGTCGATCTGGTGATAGTCGATGATCGCGTACGCACCCTTTTGGGCGGTGTAATCGACGGCGGGTTTCAGGATCTTCGAGATGTAATCGTCTTCGGTGAGCGCTTGCGGCATGCCGCGCGGCGCCATCGCGCCGACGGGATACGGCGCCGGCGAATAGGAGGGACTGCCGCCGTTCGCGACGGTGCGCGGGTACACCGGCAAGCGAATGACGTGCGCGGTGAGACCGGCGGCGAGCGTCGTGTCGATACGCGCGGTGATGCCCGACGCGTTGCTGTTCGCATTCGCGTACAGCGTACCGATGTCGGGCAAATCGAAGCCGCGCAGCACGATCGTTTTGCCGTTCGGATCTTTGATGGCCGTGCCGTCGACGTGGAGCGGCGGGAGGCTGCCGCCCATCCCCGTGCCCGCCGAGCCACCCATGCCGCCAGGACCTTGGCCGCTGCCGCTCGTGCCACCCATGCCTGCGTGGCCGGCGGCCGTCCCCGCACCGCCGCCGCTGCCGCTCACGCTGCCGCCGGAGCCGCTAGTAGGTTGGCCCGCGCTCCCGCCGGAACCCGCGCCGGAGCCGCCACCCGTGGCGCCAGTCCCGCCAACGGAGCCGCCGACACCTGAGCCGCCGCTCCCGCCGCTGCTGCCGCCGACACCTGAGCCGCCGGAGCCGCCCGTGGGGTCCGCGACGGTCCCGCCGGTGCTTCCGCCGCTGCCGCCCGCGGACCCGTCCGAAGGCGCCTGACTGCCCGAGCAGGCGAGGACCCAGGCCAAAGGCGCCCAGGCGAAGGCGAAATGCGGAACCGGTTTCATCATCTTCAAGGCATACACCACCTCGTCCTCAGTCGCCCGCGAGCCCCGGCAGCAGGCAGGCTTTTTTTGGCGGAGCCGTCCACGTAGCGCGGATTCATCCGCTCTCACGGAACGCGAACGACGGTGTTCTCGGATCGATACGTTCAGAAGTGCCGCGTCCGCCACCAGGCGAGCGCTGCGGCTGCGAGCGCAGCGACCACGAGCAGCATGACGCGCGCGACGCCCGACGAGCGCTGCTCGACTGGCGCGCTCGCCTCCGCCACGACGACCGGCGCGTGCGTCGTCGGGGGCTCCTCGGCTTCCGGCGCCGCTTCGAGCGGCTCGGGACCGGCGACGTCGACCGCCGGCGGAACGATCGGCACGACGGAAGACGGCTCGAACGCGAACGGCGACTCCGACTCCGCGGCAGCCGCGGGCGGCTCCACGAACTCATCGAACGGCGACGGCGGCTCCGCGAGTGCGGCAGACTCGGCGCGGTGCCGCGGCTCGCCGATGCCGAGTTCGGGCAAGCTGTACTCACGCGTCGCGGGCTCGTCGCTCTCGTCCTCGTCGACCGCGGGGGCCACCGGCTCCGGCGCGACCTGGAGCACGCCGCTCGCCGGCTCGCGCTTCGCGAATACCGCGGACGAATCCGGTGCGGGCGCTGAAGCGGGCGCCCCCGCGTGCTCGGCGACCGGCTCGGTGAAGTCGACGACGTGCGCGGCCGCGCTCGCCTTTTGGACGGCGGGCATCGGCGCTTCGGCGCGGGCCGCAACCGGCATCGCCGCGCGTGCGGGCGCGCTCGGCGTGAGCGGCGTCTTCAACGGCACGCTCGCGAAGCCGCCCTTGGCCGCGGCGGGGACGCTCTCGAAAGCCGGCACCTTCGGCGACGCGGGCATGCTCTGCAAGGAATCCCCGAAGCCGGGCGGCGGCGGCTTGGTCGGCACCGAGGCCTGCGCGTCCGGCTTCGGCGGCGCCTTGAGGCGCTTGGCCCGCGCGAGGAGCTCCGGCGGCGGCCGGAAGACGGCAGTGCGATCCTCTTGCACCATCCCGAGCGGCGAGAAGCGACTCTCGTCGTCGTCATCGTCGTCGTTCGCTTGCGGGGGCGGAGGCGCCGGGGCTTGCTCGCGCTCGCGCATGCGCGAGATGAGCTCTTTCGGAATGCGATGCACGTGAGTCGCATTGTCGTCGAGCTCGAGCTCGAGCTTGCCGACGGCGGGCTTGACCGGAGCGGCCTTCGTCTCCATCGGCTGATCCGTCTTCATCGACGCGACCCAGCGATTGAAGCCGTCACGACGTCCGGTGGAACCGTCGGTCGTCATTGGAGACTCCTGGAAAAACCCGCCGCTGACACAGCACTCATGCTATCTCCATCGTGACGAAAAAAGCGGGGCGCGCAGCTTTAGTTGCGCATTAACGTGGGAGCTCCGCTGTGCGGGTGCGCCGCTGTGGTCCCCGCAACCACCCGCTGAAAGTGCCGCTATTTCGCGGAACGTGCGCCCGAGTCGCCGCGGGGTGACGCGAATGCCGTCAGCGCCGGAGTCGGTCGAGCACGTGGCGAGTCGCCAAAGAACGATTGAGCGTATAGAAGTGCACGCCCGGCGCGCCGCGGGCGATGAGGTCGCGACACTGCGCGGTCGCGTGTTCCACGCCGATGGCACGCACCGCGTCGGCGTCGGCGCCGCACGTCTCGAGCGACGCCAACAGAGGCGCCGGAATGCTCGCGCCGCAGAGCGCCGTGAAGCGCTTGATCTGGGAGAGATTGGTGATGGGCATGATGCCGGCGACGATCGGCACGTCGATGCCTGCGGCCCGCGCGCGCTCGACGAAACGGAAGTAGTCGGCGTTGTCGAAGAAGAGCTGCGTGATGAGAAAATCCGCCCCTGCGTCGACCTTCTGCTTCAAGTAACGAAGATCGGACTCCGCATCGAGCGCCTCGACGTGGTTTTCCGGATAGCAGGCGGCAGCGATGCAGAGGTCGTGACGCGCGCGAATGAGCGCGACGAGTTCCGACGCGTGCTCGAGGCCGCCGTCCGTTTTCACGAAGCGGGTCTCGCCGCGCGGCGGGTCGCCGCGGAGCGCGATCACGTTGTCGATGCCGCTCGCACGGAGCTGCTCGAGCACGTCGGCGAGCTCTTCCCGCGTCGCGCCCACGCAGGTGAGGTGCGCCATCGCCTCGATGCCGACTTCGTGCTTGATGCGGCGGACGAGCTCGACCGTGAGCCGCCGGGTGCTACCGCCGGCGCCGTACGTCACGGACACGTAGGCCGGCTCGTAGGGACGGAGCTCCGCGATGGTCTCGAACAGCCGCTCCACGCCTTCGGCGTCCTTGGGCGGAAAGAATTCGAAGGAAAAAACGGGCGTTTGGCCCAAGCGATCGACGATCTTCATCCAGACGGACGAGCGTAGCAGCAGGGTCAGCCGGCGGACAAACCCGAGCTCGGCTTCGCCCTCCCGAGAGCCCCGCTAGCAATGGTAACTTCGACGCTTCGATGAACATTCACATCGTCGCGGTCGCCGGCACCGGCATGGGCGCGCTTGCCGGCCTGCTCGTCGAGCTCGGGCATCGCGTTTCGGGCAGCGACACCGCGTTCGATCCGCCGATCGGCCCCGAGCTCGAGCAGTGGGGCGTGCGCACGCTGCGCGGCTTCGACCCCGCGCACCTCGAGCCGCGCCCGGACCTCGTCGTCGTCGGCAACGTGTGCCGGCCGAACAATCCCGAGGCGCGAGCGGCCATCGACGGCGGGCTCGAGGTGACGCACATCGCGGGCGCGCTCGCGCGCTTCGCGCTCGCGGGCACGTCGCCGCTCGTCGTCGCGGGCACGCACGGCAAGACGACGACGACGTCGCTCGCGGCGTGGCTCCTCGATCGCACGGGCTTCGCGCCCGGCTTTCTGATCGGCGGCTTACCGAAGGGGTTCGCGCGCGGGTTTCGCGCGGCCAAGACGGCGCGGCGGCTCGAAAGCGCCGAGCGCCCCGCGCGCCGCACGCCGTTCGTGATCGAAGGCGACGAATACGACACGGCCTTCTTCGAGAAGACTGCGAAGTTTCTCCACTACGCGCCCGAGGTCGCGATCCTCACGTCGATCGAACACGACCACGTGGACATCTACCCGACGCTCGCGAGCTACCTCGAGGCGTTCGAGCGCTTCGTCGCGCTCGTGCCGAAGCACGGGCTCATCGTCGCGAACGCGGCGGACGAAAACGTGGTGCGCGTCGTCGAAAAGCACGCCCGAGCGGAAGTCGCGTGGTTTGCCCTCGCGGACGAGCCGACGCACGGCATGCCGCCGCACTGGCTCGCCGCGCCGGCGGGCTCCGACGCCCGCGGCCAGGCCTTCGATTTGTATGCGGGCGGCGTCGCGTGCGGGCGGCTCGCGCTCGCGCTTCCCGGCCGGCACAATCTGAAGAACGCCGTGGCCGCGCTCGGCGCCGTGGCGCAGGGCTTCGGCGCGCGACTCGCCGATCTCGGCCCCGCACTCGCGGCGTTCGAAGGCGTACGGCGCCGTCAGGACCTGCTCGGCACGCCGCGCGGTGCCTTCGTCTACGACGACTTCGCGCACCATCCGACCGCCGTGCGCGAGACGCTGGCGGCGCTCAGGGCGCGCCACCCAAACGCGCGCTTGTTCGCCGTGTTCGAGGCGCGCAGCGCGACCGCGTGCCGCCGCATGCACCAAGCCGAATACGCGGTCTCGTTCGACGCCGCGGACGACGTGCTCCTGCCACCGCTCGGCCGGACGAACATCGCGCCTGAAGAGGCGCTCGATCTGGCCGAACTCACGCGGGCGCTCGAGCTCCGTGGTCGCCGCGCCGCGCGCTTCGATTCGGTGGACGCCATCGTCAGCGAGCTCGCGCGCAGCGTCCGCTCGGGCGACGTGGTGGCTTTGCTTTCGAATGGGGCCTTCGGCGGCATTCACGCCAAGGTGCTGAAAGCACTGGAACAATAGTGCTAAAGCCCCGCGTCTCGGCGGTGCTATAGCCCCGAAACATGACTTGTCCCTGCGGACTGGGCGAATCCATCGAGACCTGCTGCGGTCCCTACCTCAAGCACCAGAAGAAGGCGCCGACGGCCGAGGCGCTGATGCGCGCGCGCTACACCGCTTACGCGACGGGCGACGTCGACTTCATCGTGGAGTCACACGACACCGAGCGGCGCGGCGAGGTCGACCGCAAGAACACGGAGGCGTGGTCGAAGCAGTCCGAGTGGCTCGGCCTCGAAATCACCTCGACCGAGAAGGGCCAGGCCGAGGACGACACGGGCATCGTCGAGTTCGTCGCGCGTTACAAGGTCAAGGGGACGAAGATCGAGCACCGCGAGCGCGCGCTGTTCCGCAAGGCGGACGATCGCTGGGTCTTCGTCGACGGGCTCGAGATCAAGGGTCCGCCCATCAAGCGCACGGAGCCGCGCGTCGGTCGCAACGATCCGTGCCCCTGCGGCAGCGGCAAAAAATACAAGAAGTGCCACGGCGTCGCCGCCTGACCCGTCGGAGCACATGACGACGACGGAGCCTTCGGCGTTCGACGAACTCGGAGGCGAACCCGCCCTCCGGCGCATCATCGACCGCTTCGTCGATCGCCTCTTCGACGACGTGATGATCGGCTACCTGTTCCGCAACGCCGACCGCGCACGCGTGAAGGAGAAGGAGTTCGAGCATGCCGCCGAACATCTCGGCGGCCCCTTCACGTACACGGGCCGGCCGCTCACCGGCGCGCACGCCCCGCATCGTATTCGCGGGGGTCAGTTCATGCGCCGCGTCCAGATCCTCAAAGAGACTTTGGCGGAGCTCGGCGCACCGCCGCGCGTGACCGAACAATGGGTCGCGGAGACGCTGCGGCTCAGGCCGCTCATCACGGGCGACGAGGGCGACGTCTGCGACCCGAGCCCCGCGCCGCGCACGTCCGCACCGGAATCCGCAGTGAAGGGAGCGTCGAAGTGAGGCTCGGCGCGCTTTGCGCGCGAGCTTTCGGCGTGGCCGCGCTCGCGGCGGGCTGCTCGACCGCGGGCAACACCTGGATCAACGAGCCGTTCGAACCGATCGATCACTCGGAAAATGCGAACGACGTGACCCCGGCGTCCGACCTCGAGGGCGCGACGCGGCCGATCGGGAGCCCGGTGCACGCACGCACGCTCGGCGGCAATGCGCCGCCCGAGAGCTCCTCCGAGGCGGCGACGCCCGGCGCCGTCTCCGTCTCGCTTGCCGGCGGCCGCTCGCTCGGCGTCTTCCGCAACACGTACTACGACTTCCCGAGCGAGGCGGACTACGACGGACCGACGGTCGCGCTTCCGAACGCTCGCTGCGGCACCATCGCAAGCGTGCCGCGTGAGTTCTTCGAGGCGCTCTGCGTCCAAGGCAGCGGCACGCTGCGTAAGGGCGTCACCGTCAGCTTCGCCAAGCGCGACTGCGAATGTGCGCCCGTTTGCCCTAAAACCAACCAAAAAATCTGCTTCGACGAGCTCGACGCCCGTGAGTTCCCGTGGGGCCGCGGAGCGACCGGCAAAGCCATCATTCCGCTGCTCACCGTCGCCGTCGATCCCAGCGTCATCCCACTCGGCACCGCGATTTACGTGCCGGAGCTCGACGGCCTACCGCGCGACGCCGAAGGCACGAGCGCGCACGACGGGTGCTTCATCGCGCAGGACAAAGGTTTGGCGGTCACGGGCCAGCACATCGACATCTTCACCGGTCACCACTCGCTCACGACGCTGTGGAACCGGCGCGTCCCGAGCAATCGCGGCGTCACGGTCGTCGTCGACAGCCCGCGTTGCGCGCGCGTCGCGCCCTGAGCGCGCGCCGGGCTCGCTGCGAGCTCACTCTGCGCGAGCGGTGACGCTCTCGCTCGGTAAGGGCGCGGCGAGCCACGCGTCGAACGCGCTCGCGACCGCGCACGCCGCAGCCGATCCACAGAGCGCTTCGTGTTTGGCGGCAAGCTCGCTCTTGAGCTCGCTCAGCGGCGTCCCGAGCACGCGCGCGCACGCGAGGTTTTCCGCCGTTTTCGCGAGATTGACGCCGCCTCCGGTCTCCGCGACCAGCGTCTTCGCTGCCTTGCAGCCGCGCTTGTCGGCGGCGCGCGCTGCGTCGTCGCTCGCCGAGAAGGTGCCGTCAGCGAGCGAGTGAAAATAGAGCTTCGTGCCGTTGATTCGCGTGGGACACGTCTTCGCGCCGCAATCGGCGCCGAGCCAACCGACGAACGGGCCGTACGTCGCGAGATCGGGACGCATGTCGGAATCGAGCTGCTCGATCGCGACGCCGCCCGCCATGGCCGGCGCGTGCGCGTAGGGCGCGAGGCTCGAGCCGTGCAGCGACCACAGCGCGGCTAGTGCCGGTGGTGCGGCGCCCGCGGGTAACGCCTTGATGTCGTACGGCACGATGAGTTCGTCGCTGCCGTCGTCGTCGTAGTCGTAGACGCGCAGCGGTTCGACCTCGAAGCCGCCGGGCGCGACTTCGAGCGTACCGAACGGCGCGCTCAACCGGTGACCGTCGAGGTCGACGTGCACCACGGCCACTTCGAAGACGAGGCTGCGCGCGGTCCCCTCGCCTTTTCCGCTGAAGCGCGCGAGCGACAGCGCGAACGAGCCGAGCCCCGCGGGCTGGCACACGCCGAATTTGGGCAGATGGTGCGCCTCCGCGGGCAGGACACGCGTGGGCGCGTCGCCCTTCTGCGCTTCGGCGATGCGCTTCTGATTCTCGTCGAGCAGCGCCTGGCATTCGCGCCGGTGCGGGAGCGCGATGCCGGCCCACGTGAAGGAGCCGTGGGTGCCGTCGAGCGCGAGCTCGTAACGCGTGTCGGTCCACTCGAACGTGGCGCTGCTCTTCTTGCCGTCTTGAAACGGCAGCACCACGCGGAGCTCTTTGCGATCGTCCGCGAGCACCTCGCGCCCGTCACCGGCGTCGCCGCCCGCGTCGTTGGCGAGAGGCGCGGCCGAGTCGGAGCCCGCGCCCGGCTCCGTGTTCACGACGGCACGCACCGGATGACCGCCGGTGCCGTTCTTCTTTCGGCACAGGATCTCGAGCCAGCCGCTCGCGCTCCGTGGCTCGCAGCCGAGGCCGACCGCATTGCCGATCGCTTCGCTTTGGCCCTTGTCGAACGACGCAGGAGGCTCGGTGGAAACGGAGGTGTCCGCTGCCGCCGTGGGCGTGGCCGCCTGTGTCGGAGCCGGACTCGTCGTCGCGGCGTTCGGAACCGGCGCGCTGCTCTCGACGCCCGGGCTCGCGACCGAGGCGGGCTTGGACGTCGAATCGCCGGCGGGTGACCGACTGCACCCGAGCGAGAGAGCGAGGAGCAAGCAAGGACGGAAGGTTCTCATGGCCGGCTTCCCAAAGCACTCGGCGTACCAGCCGGGGTCAAGCCCAAATCCCGTTACAGAACGGGCCCCGGCGCCGCTCGCGCGTGTCCCTACGACCACAGCACGTGGCTCGACTCAAGGCGCGCGCGTGACCACCCGCCAAAAGTCGCGAAACGCACGCGGCGGCGCCGGATTCGACCACGAGCGCTGCGTGAAGAGCACTCCAGTCGTCTTTGTGACCGGGTCATTGTACCAAGTGCTGCCGAGACCGCCGTCCCAGCCGTAGCTGCCGCCGGATCGCCCGAGCTCGTCGGTCTTCGCGGTGACGACGGCCATGCCGAACCCCCAGCCGTAGCTCTCGAAAAATCCGGGCACGAGCGCACCGAACGCCTTGTTCTCCGGGGTGAGCGCGTCGGTCGTGAGCGTGCGCACGGACTCTTCGGACAACAAGCGACGCCCGTTCACGGCACCGCCGCCGAGCAAGAGCGCACCGAAGCGCAAGAAATCGGGCACCGTCGAGACGAGCCCGGCGGCGCCACCCGGAAAGGCGGGCGGCTTGCTCCACTGACCATCGACTCGATCATAGAGCGATAGTTTTTGGGTTTGGGGATCGACCAGGTAGCTCGGAGTGAAGCGTCCGAGTTTGCTCGCCGGGACGCTGAAATCGGTGTCGCTCATGCCGAGAGGCGTGAACAAGCGCTCGCGCAAGAACGCGTCGAACGGCCGCTCCGCCGCTCGCTCGACGAGTGCGCCGAGCACGTTGGCGCTCGTGTTGTAGAGCCAGCGCTCGCCGGGCTGATGCATGAGCGGCAGCGTGGCAAAGCGATGGATCCAGGTGTCGAGCTCGGGCGGCTCGGCAGGGCGTGGAATGCCTTCACCGAGCGCGAGAGCGTCGAGCGCGCGTTGAATCGGGTACGCCCCGGGGGGCGTCATCAGCATGCCGAAACCGAGCCGGAACGTGAGCAGATCGCGCACGGTGACGGCGCGCACGGCCGGCACGACGTCGTCGATGGGACCTTCGACATGGCGGAGCACGCGCCGTCCGGCGAGCTCGGGGAGCAGCCGATCGATGGGCTCGTCGAGGTGGAGCCTACCCTCCTCGACGAGCAACATCGCCGCGGTCGCCGTCACGGGCTTCGTGAGCGAGGAGACGCGGAAGATCGAATCGGGCTCGAGTCGTTCGGCGCCGCCCGCGCTCTTCACCCCGAGCACTTCGAGCGACTCGCGTCCGTCACGCACGATCGCGGCGACGAACCCCGGATTTTCTCCGCGCTCGACGTACGGCGCGAGGGCGGCATGGAGCGACGAATCTCGCGACGATAGCGCCATGACACTCAGGCTCCCGCGAGCGCCTGGTCGCTCGCTGACGAAAGCACGCCCAGGGGCGGCAACGTTCGGAGGAGCTGGCCGAGTCGTTCGAACGCTTGGCCGCGACCGAGTTGCCACAGGTGCCCGCCGTGCCAAGAGACGAGCGGCGCGCGAAAGTGCGAAGCGAGGCGCCGCGCGTGCGAAAACTGAACGATGCGGTCGGCGCGCGCGCCGATGACGAGCACGCGCTCGCTCGCAATGAGCGGCTCGCGTTCCACCGGACTCACGTGCCGGTAGACGCGCTCGATGAGCTCGTGCTCGAGGGCGCGCGGCTCGGGAGCGTCCGGTAAATCGCCGTGCTCGAGCGCGAAGTCGGCGAGCGACGCGAGCGGCACGATCGGCACCAAGAAATCGAAGCTCGGATCCACCGTCGCCGCGAGCGCCGCCGTGTACCCGCCGAGGCTCATGCCGAGGAGCCCCACGCGCGGGTGGCCGCGCCGGCGCAGGTAGCCCGCAAGCTCCCGCAGGTCGGTGACCGCCTGACGAAACCCTTCGCTCGCGAAACGCGGGTCGCGCCCCGGAAATTCCGGAAGCCCCTGCCGGCCAGGGTGGGCGCGGCGTCCGTGAAACGGCAGCAACGTGAGCGCGCAATCGAAGCCGAGCGTATCGAGCGCATGAATCGGCCACACGCGCTCGTCCACGCGCAGCTGGCCCATCATGTAACCGTGCACGAGGATGGCGACGGGTCGCGGCTCACCTCGCGTCATGAGGCGCGCGTGAGCGACGAAATTCGCCGTGGTCGTCCGATACGTCTCGGCGAGCTCGGGCAAGAACGTGTCGCCGACGCTCTCCCAAACCAAATCGCTCCGGTGCAAACCTCCGCCGAAGTTGCGGCGCTCGCGCAGCACCGGCTCGACGCGACGGGGCTGCGGATAAAAGCCGGACAGATCGAGCTCGGCGTAGCGCGCTTCGATCGCGCGCAGCGCGCCGACGCGAGCTTCGTGGCCCGTGCCGATGCCCGGTTCGGTCTCGAGCTCGGGCGCCGTGACGCGCAGGGCGAGCGTGACGGCGCGATCGAGCCCCGCCGCGGCGCGCGCGAGGAGCTGCCCGGCAAGGCCGACGCGCCTCATCGAGCCTCCGGGCGCGTGCGTCCGCGCGGCAGCGTGCGGTCGTAATGGAAGAGGAGCTCGAGGCTGCCGTTTTCGCGCAAGAAACCCTGGTCGTGACCGCCCGGCACCGAGGAAAACGCTACGTCGAGCCCGCGCGCGCGGAGCTTCTTCACGAGACGCTCGCTCGCCGGGCGTTCGGGATCCCACGCGGATGTCGCGATGCGGAGCGGGCGCGTGCCCGCCCGAGTGAACGCCTGTTCGAAGCGCAGTGCGTACGCGTCGCATAGACTCTCGCCGATCGCGGCCTGCAGGGCCCCGACGGCACCGAACGCGTCCGGCCGGCGCAAGAACACCTCGAGCGACACGTACCCGCCGAGCGAAACGCCGTCTACCCCGATGGCGCGCGGGCCGCTCGGCAACGCGAGGAGCTTCCTCGCTTCGGGCAACACGCCGTCCGCGACCCACTCGGCGTAGTGATCGAGCGCGGCGGGCGTCGACGGCTGGCGAAAGACGTTCGGCGTGTACGGACACGCGAGGGCAAGGCCGTGAAACGGCTCGGTCGCCAAGGCGGCGTTGAGCTCGGCGAGCCGTTCGTCGGTGAGCAACGCGGGTTGTGTCACCGTGCGCGCCACGGGCGGATTCGCAAGCCTTCCGGCCGCCGCGACGAGCCCGTAGCGATCCGCCCAGGCGCGAATCCCGACCGGCTCGCTGCTCGTCTCCGCGAGGCCGTGAAAAAGCACGAGCAGTCGCCGTACGCCTTCGCCGCCGCTCGGCACGAGCAGGAGGCAACGCCGCGCGAGCTTCTCGCCGGGCACATCGAGCTCGTGCTCGTCGTAGCGCCCCAGCGCAGCCTGCGCCGGATGCTCACCGAAGCCGGCTGCGAGCGCCGCCAGGCCCGAGAGCAAGCGCCGGCGCGCAAGCACCGTCTGCGTGACGGAAGCACCAGGCTGCACGCTGCGTATTATAGGCCGCGCGCGTCGAGCGCGCTCCGGCTCCGCCCTTTCGTTGTCCGCTTCACGCGGGCACGGTATGAATCGTGTCTTCTCGCTTCAGCAACGGGTGCCCCTATGACCAAATGCCTCATTCTTCCCCTCGCCCTGCTCGCTTTTTCGGCCTGTTCGGTGGAGGCGAGCGGCCCGAAGGACACGGTTGACCCAGCCGTCAAGAATCAGTCCGCGTTCTGCACGACGTGGGCAAAGGCGGCCTGCAACGACGCCGTCGTCGCGAGCTGCAACGAGGCCGACACCGCGACCTGCGTTCTGCATCAAAGCGCCTTCTGTCAGACGCTCGTGCCCGACATCGGATATTCGCCGAGCCAAGCGCAAGACTGTATCGATGCCGTGAAGGCTGCCTATGCGGACGCGGCGCTCGACGCGACCGAGGCTCTCGTCGTGTTGCGGCTCGGGGGTGCCTGTTCGCACCTCGTCGCCGGACCGGCGAAGGCGGGTGAACCCTGTGAGGCGGACGCCGAGTGCGACACCACGCGGAACTACAGCTGCGTGTTCAAGGGCGGGGACACGATGGGCACCTGCCAGATCCCCACGATTCAGGCCAACGGCGCGCCTTGCGACGGCCTCGCCATGACGTGCGGCAGCGGCGCGTATTGCGACGGAGAGAACTGCCTCGTGAAGAAGGCGAGCGGCAAGACCTGTAGCTACGATGCGATGTGCGCGGACGGCCTGCGTTGCAATATCGCCACCGACGCGACCGACGGCACGTGCGACGACAAGCTCGCGACGAAGACGGCTTGCACCGCCGACAGCGAGTGCGCGACGGGCTTTTGCTACGAAAACACGATGGTCTGCACGACGAAGGTCGTGCTCACCGGCGCCGATCACATCTGCGATAACCTCTGACGATGCGCCGCTCGCTCTTCGCCGCCCCACTGCTCGTCGCTCTGAGCGGGACGAGCGCGTGCGAAGACAAGCCGCCGCCCGCGGCAACGGCGCCGAGCGCCACCGCGACGGTCGACTCCACGCCTACGCCACCACCCAAGCCCACGCTTCCGCCGACGCTCGCCGTCGACGCGAGCGGCGCGCTCGTGGCCGGCACGCGCGTGAGTCTCGACGGCTCCGGCGCGCCCGACCGGCTGAAGAACGAGCTAGCGCAGCACCGCGAGTTCATCGAAGGCAAAGAGGTGCGCTGCTCCGCCGAGCGTCAGGTGAAGCCGGCGTACGTCGCCAGTATGATCGACGCGCTCGGGGCGCTCGGTGCCGTCAAAGCGCTCGTGCGAACGTCGACGCGCTCGGAGTTCCCGGGGGAACTCGGCTTCGTTTCGCTGGATCGCGCGCGTTCTTCGCCGCCCTGCAGCGTGGTCGCGATGATCACCGAGGATCGCGGCAGCGCGGTGTGGAGCTTGAAGGGCGGCGTCGCCGGCAAGCGCGGCAAAGGGATGGCGGGGCCGGACCTCACGCTCACGGGCGAAACGGTGACGACGCGCGCAAAGCAATGCGCCGAATCCCACACGCTCTTCGTGTCGGGAGCGAACGGCGTCGAATGGGGTCTCGTCTACGATCTCGCCGCGTCGACCAAGACGCTGCCGAAAGCGTACTTCAACGACGTCGCCGTCCTCGCCGTGCCACCCGTTCCTGGACGCCCGGTGGATCTCGGTCGCTGAGCGCCGAAGCTCGGTGACGAGCGACTCAGCCGACCAGCGCGAGCACCTGCTCGACGTCAGCCGCTGAAAACGGCTTCTCGAGTCGCGCGCCGGAGTAACGCGCCAAAAACTCCTCGGCCCAGCCCGAACACGCGCCGCCCGTCATCAGCACGAAGCGCGGCACGAGCTGCGGGTGGACGCGCTCGACGGCGTTGTGCACGGACGAACCGTTGACGCCCGGCATGTCGAGATCACAGAGCACCAGGTCGAAGCGCGCGTCCTCGCCCAGTCGACGCAGGGCTTCCGCGCCGCCTGCGACCACGACCACGTCGTGATTCTCTTCCAACATGAAGCTCAGCGTGCGTCCGAGCAGCGGCTCGTCGTCGATGACGAGAATCCGTGCACGTCCAGTCCATGCGCCCGTGCGATGGAGCCCGCTGTCCTCGGTCCGCTCGGAACCAGCCCTAGTACCTGCCCGCAAGTCTTCGATGGTCCTCATGTGCCCCTCGATCACCGAAACATATAGCACGGAGGAGCACCGGATTTCGGGCACCGGTTCCGCACGGAGTTTCGCGAGCCGCCAGCTTACGTCCACAGCGCAAATGCGAAGTTTATGGCTGCCGGCCCGCCGGATGGCAGGGAAACCGCCTTCCCTCGAATTGGTCACTCAATGCGGCGGGCACGGGAGTGCTAAGTCATCGGAACTAGCCGTGGCAACCAAGCGTCGCTCGACCAAGAAAGAACCCAAGCCGAGGGAAGAGGGCGAGGGCGAGGCCCGCGACGACGGTGAATCCGACGGCGGGAACGGCTCCGACGGCCTCGACGGCGACGACGACGTGCTCGAGGCGGCCGGTGAGCTCGTCGACGAGAGCGACGGCGCGCCCGAGGTCGACGAGCCGAAGGGGCTCGCGCGCTACGACGCGCTCCAAGCTTACATGCGCGAAGTGCGGCGGCACCCGCTGCTCACTCCCGAGGAGGAGCACAACCTCGCGATCCAGTACACGAAGACGGGCGACGTCGACATCGCCGCACGGCTCGTGACGGCGAACCTGCGCCTGGTCGTGAAGCTAGCCTACGAATACCGCCGCGCGTTCAAGAACATGATGGACCTCGTGCAGGAGGGGAACATCGGCTTGATGCAAGCGGTGAAGCGCTACGATCCCTACCGCGGGGTGAAGCTCTCGAGCTACGCGGCGTGGTGGATCCGCGCCTACATGCTGCGCTTCATCCTCAACAACTGGCGCCTCGTGAAGATCGGCACCACGCAGGCGCAGCGCAAGCTCTTCTTCAATTTGAGCAAGGAGAAGGCGAAGCTCAAGGCGCTCGGCATCGAGCCCACGAGCGAGGAAATCGCCAAGCGCCTGAACGTCGCCGAAGGGGACGTCGTCGAGATGGATCGACGGCTGGCGCGCGCGGATGCGTCGCTCGACACGCCGGTCGCGAGCAGCGACGGGCGGACCACGACGCGCCTCGAGCTTTTGCCGGGCAGCAACGAATCGCCCGAAGCCGCGACCGAGAGCGCCGAGCTCGAAGAAGTGCTGCACGTGCAACTGGAGGCGTTCCGCAAAACGCTCACCGGCAAAGACGTACAGATTTTCGAGAAGCGCCTGGTCGCCGACGAGCCGCTCACGCTGCAGGAGCTCGGTGACCAATTCGGGGTCTCGCGCGAACGAGTGCGGCAGCTCGAAGCGCGCCTCACGGGCCGGCTGCGCGAGTATCTGAAGAAGACGCTCGGTGACGCGGTCGGCGTAGGGTAGCGGCGCTTCGGAAGGCGAGCTTGGCGACGCTCTACGTCGTTGCGACGCCGATCGGCAACCTCGGCGACCTCACCCCGCGGGCGCGCGAAGCGCTCGGCGTCGCGAACCGCGTTTTCGCCGAAGACACGCGCCGCACGCGCGGGCTGCTCGCGTACGCGGGCATTGCAGGGAAAACCCTGATTCGCGTCGACGCCCACGCGACGCCGGAGCGTCTCGCGCGGCTGGTCGAGGGTTTCGAGGCAAACGAGAGCGTCGCGCTCGTCACCGACGCGGGCGCCCCCGGCGTGAGCGACCCCGGAGCGGCCCTCGTGCGCGCGGCGGCCGACGCGGGCGTCCGCGTGGTTCCCATTCCCGGCCCCAGCGCGGTCACCGCGGCGATCGCGGCTTCGGGTCTCGTCGAGGGGCCATTTTTGTTTCTCGGCTTCTTGCCGCGCCACGGCAAAAAGCGCGCGCTCGTGCTCGAGCGTATCGCCGCGACCGCGGAGCCGGTCGTGCTCTTCGAGTCGGCGCAGCGCATCGTCGAAACGTTGCGCGAGCTCGCGGCGGCGACGCCCGAGCGCGACGCGGCGCTCTGTCGCGAGCTCACGAAGCTCCATGAAGAGATCCTGCGGGGCAGGCTCGACGTGCTCGCGGCCCTCGAGCGCGAGTGGCTCGGGGAAATCACGCTCGTGCTCGGCGGCCACGCGGCCGCGGAGCGCGCGGAACCAGCGACGGATCCGGCGGAAATCGACGCGGAAATCGCGAGCCGGCTCGCCAAGGGCGCGAGCCCCAAGGATCTCGCGGGCGAGTTCGCCGTGCGCCTCAAGATCCCGCGGCGGAGCGCGTATGCGCGCGTGCTGGCCGTCCGCGGCACCTAGGGCGTGGTACTTCGAGCCCATGGCAGCGATCGGCGTCATCCTGGCGAGTGTGCGTGAAGGGCGGCGCGGTGAGGCGTTCGCGCGCTGGCTACTCGAGCTCGGCGGCGCGCACGCAGGCCTGGAGCTCGAGCTCGTCGATCTGCGTGATTGGCCGCTGCCGAGTTACTCGTACCGCGTGCGCGCACTCGAAGCCGAGCAGCACTACTCCGCGGGCAGCCTACAAGCGCGCTGGGCGGAGTCGATGCGCAGGTTCGACGGCTTCGTGCTTGTCTCGCCCGAGTACAACCGCGGCTATCCCGGCCAGCTGAAGAACGCGCTCGATACGCTGTATCAAGCCTGGAATTACAAGCCCGTGGCCTTCCTCACGTACGGGGGGTTCGCGGCAGGCTCACGCGCGGCCGAGCAGCTCGCGCAGGTCACGCGGGAGCTCAAGCTCGTGCCGCTGCGCGACGAGGTGAACCTGAGCCTCATCGGCCTCGCCGTGGACGAACGCGGCTTCCCCACGGGCGAGCTTCACGGCAGGAAAGCCCAGACGCTCCTCACGGAGCTCGCCTTCTGGGTGGACCTATTGAAGAGCGGCCGCGAACGCCTGCCGCACTGAATCAGCCGGATTTATCGCCTCGAGTGTACTTCTCACCTCCGTGCTAAAAGCCCGCCCGTGTTCGAGGCGCTCACCCGAGGTTTTCGCGAAGCTCAGAACCGCCTGGCGGGCCTGACCGAGCTCAACGAGAAGAACGTAGAAGCCGCGCTGCGCGAGGTGCGCACGTCGCTGCTCGAGGCCGACGTCGAGCTCGGTGTCGTCAAACGCTTCCTCGAGGAAGTCGAGAAGAAGGCGGTCGGCAGCACCGTGCAGACTCGCGTCCGTCACGGCGGCGAGACGCACAAGGTCACGGCGGGCGAGCAGTTCGTCAAGATCTGCCACGACGAGCTCGTGGGCATGATGAACTTCGAGGGCGAGCCGATCGCCCTCGCGCCGAGCGGTCGCACCGGCGTCATGATGGTGGGGCTGCAGGGCTCCGGTAAGACGACCACCGCCGCGAAGATCGCGCGCTGGCTCGAGAAGCAAGGGAAGAAGCCGCTGCTCGTCGCCGCCGACATGCAGCGCCCCGCCGCCGTCGAGCAGCTGCAAGTGCTCGGTCAGCAGATCGGCGTCCCCGTTTTCAACCTGCCGGGCCAGACGCCGCTCGACATCTGCCGCGCCGCGCCCGACGAGGCCGCACGCACCGGCCGCGACGTGATCGTCTACGACACCGCCGGTCGTCTCGCGATCGACGAGCCCTTGATGGAGGAGCTCGCTGCGATCAAGAGCGCGGTCGATCCCCAGAACATCTTCCTGGTCGTCGACGCGATGATCGGCCAGGACGCCGTAAAAACGGCCAAGAGCTTCAACGAGCGCCTCGGCATCACGGGCGTCGTGCTCACCAAGCTCGACGGCGACGCGCGCGGCGGCGCGGCCCTCAGCGTGAAGGAAGTCACGGGCGCGCCGGTCGTGTTCGCCGGCATGGGCGAGACGACCGACAAGCTCGAACCGTTCCGCGCCGAAGGCATGGCGAGTCGCGTGCTCGGCATGGGCGACGTCGTCGGCCTGATTCAAGACTTCGAAGCGGTCGTCGACGAGAAGCAGGCGGAGAAGGACGCGCAGCGCATGATGCGCGGCGAGTTCACGCTCGACGACTTCTTGAATCAGATCCGCATGCTGCAGAAGATGGGGTCGCTGTCGGACCTCGTCGACAAGATCCCGGGCCTGTCGGGGATGGTGCCGCCCGGCGCCGCGCAACAGCTCGACGATCGCGAGCTCGTGCGCATCGAAGCGATGATCCAGTCGATGACCCGCGAGGAGCGCGACGATCCGAACGCGCTCGTCCGTGAGCCGTCGCGCGTGAAGCGCATCTCGCGCGGCTCGGGCCAACCGGCCGAAGCCATCGGCGAACTGGTGCAAAAATTCCTGTTCATGCGCCAGATGATGGGCGGGTTCGGCCAAAATCTGGGGATGATGGGGAATATTCCGGGTCTTCGGAACATCGCCATGGCGCGAAACGCCAAAAAGGCGATGCAAGGCGGCGGGTTTCCGGGCATACCCGGGATGGGTTTTCCGGGTATGGGAGGCCTCGGCTTCCCCGGTATGGGCGGCCCAGGCGGCGTTGAAGCACCGAAGATGCGAGTTCTCAGCAAGGCTGAGAAGAACGCGCGCAAAAACCAGCGCAAGCGTGAACGAGACGCCCGTAAGAAAGGCAAGAAGCGATGAAGTCGGCGGCCCTCAGGATGTCACTTTGCTGCGCACTCGCGCTCGGCGCGTGCGCGAGCCCGGGCGAAGCGCCCAAGGTCGACGACGCGGTGAGTACGCTCGTGCTTTCGGACGTGCCGACCGACGTGCAAAACCGGACGCTCGTCGATTTCGGCGGCTACGTGCATCTCGAAGGCTGGGATCTTTCACCGGCGGACCGCGCGGGCCCGGGCTCGACCGTGCACCTGAAGCTTTATTGGCGTTCGGTGAAGAAGCTCTCGCCTGGCTGGACGCTCTTCACGCACGTCATCGTCGCCGACGCGCCGAAGCCGTACGCGTACGACGACGTCGGCGTGTTGCGCCAAAAGCTTTCACCGAGCGACTGGGTCCCCGGCAACGTCTACGTCGACGAGCAAGACATCGCCGTGCCGAACACGCAATCACCGGACTTCACGCTAGCCGTGGGCGTCGGCCACGAGCCCGTCCAAGTCACGGGGAGCGAAGTCGAGGGGCTGTCCGGCATGCGCCTGGAAATTCTGAGCGGGCTCTCGGACGGCCACGACCGCGCGCTCATCGCCCGGCTTGTCACGGGCGTCACGCCGGGCGACAAGCAGCCGGGACGCGCCGAAAAGCGGCGCGGCGTGCCGCCCACCGTCAAAGGCCGGATGCCCGCGCGACCCGCAGGGAACGATCTCAAGGAGAAGCCATGACCGCCCGTTTGCCGATTGCCTTACTTGCTCTCACTCTCGCCTTCGGTTGCTCGAAGAAGAAGGCTCATCACAAGATCGATCCCGAAGAGCAGAAGGCCCGACTCGAGCAGTACATTCTCCCGCAAGCGCCCGAGATCAAGAACAAGCTGGAGACGAAGTTCGGGGAGAGCGCGACGCTCCTCGGTTACAACCTCAACGCGGACCAGCCGCTCAAGCAGGGCCAGAAGGTGAAGCTCACCTTCTACTGGCAGACTTCGGCGCCCATCAGCGGCGGTTACAAGCTCTTCACGCAGATCCTCGACGCGTCGGGGGAGAAGCTCGTCAACATCGACCGCAACGCGCCGCTCCGCCCGGGCAAGAAGAACAAGCTCGGCGGGCTGCCCGTCAACGCCTGGGAGCCCGGTAAGGTCTACGTCGACGAGCAGACCTTCCACGTGCCGCGCGCGAAGACCGACACGATTCAGGTCATCACCGGCTTTTACAACAAGGAAGGCCGGCTGCCGGTCAGCAACGGGCCGAAGGACAGCGCCGATCGCGCGATCGTCGCGAGCTTCGCGCTGCAGCCCTCGGAGGACCAGCTGCGCGAGCGCATCGCGCAGGTGCCCGAAATTTCGGTCGAAAAGCTCGAGAAAACCGACAAAATCACCGTCGACGGCAAGCTCGACGAGGCCGCCTGGAAGACGGCGCCCGTGCTCGGCCCCTTCGTCGACGTGAAGAACGGCGGGGCGCCGAAGGACTCGCCGGTCAACGGCTCCGCGCGCATCCTCTGGAACGACACGAACCTCTACCTCGGCTTCGAGGTGCAGGAAGCGAACCTCGTCGGCGGCTTCCCGAAGACCGCGAAGGATCCGCACCTCTGGACCAAGGACACCGTCGAGATCATGGTCGACCCCGACGGTGACGGCGACAACGAGGACTACTACGAGATCCAGATCGGACCGCAGAACCTCGTGTTCGACACGCAGTACGACAAGTACAACGAACCGAAGACGGAGCCGGACGGCCCCTTCGGCCACGAGGATTGGTCGTCGAAGCTGAAGAGCGCCGTCGTGCTCGACGGCACGCTCGACAAGCCGGAGGACACGGACAAGGGCTACACGGTCGAGGCGATGATCCCGTGGAAGAGCTTCAACAAGGCGAAGAAGACGCCGCCCGCGCTCGGGGACACCTGGCGCCTGAACCTCTACGCGATGAAGGACAACTCGGGTGTCGCTTGGTCGCCGATCTACGACCAGGGCAATTTCCACAAGGCGTCGCGCTTCGGCCGCGTCCGCTTCACCGCGAAGGGTTGGACCCCGCCGGTGGAAACGCCGGACGGCGGCGCGCCGGCTCCGGAAGGCAGTGCCGCGCCGGCTGGCTCCGCCGCACCGGCCGCACCGTCGGCAAGCGCGATCGTCCCTGCGCCCAAGGCCGCAGCGAGCGCGATCAAAGAGCCTACGGCGCGGCCGCTGCCGGCTCCGTCCGCTAAGTAGCGGCCCGCGTCAAAGACGAACGGCCGGGAGACGTCAGCTCCCGGCCGGGATCCACACGCCGTCAGACCAGAGCGTGGTGTTCGTGCAGTAGCCTTCAGGATCCTTCTGCGGCGTGCCGGCGTAGAAGCACTCGTGAAATTTGCTGCCGAACGTGTACGTGCAGCAGCCGATCAGGTCTGCCGTCATCGGACACGAGTCCGAAGACCAGATGCCGTACTTCGCGCAGCCGTCCTTCTCGTTGGCGATGTCGAGCGCGGTGCCGTTCACCTCGATGCACGTCTCCTGGCGCGCCCGGAGATCGCACGTTCCGCTCGTCGGTGCGGGAGGGCTCGAGTCATCGTCACCGCCACCGCAGCCGGCGAACACGAGGGCCACACCGACACACACGACCGCTCGGGGAGCGAACATGCGCTCAATATATCGGCTGGTTGGCCGCGGGGGGTGTTTTTGCGGGGAGCCCAGCCTCAGCCGGCGGCCGTGAGCGACGCGAATTCACCGGGGTTCGTGATGCCGGCGGTGGCGTCCTTGCCGTCGAATTGGCCGAACTGCGTGATCTTGCTGCCGTCTGCTTGTTTGCAGCCGACGGCGTTCATGAGCGTCACGTAGAGCTTGTTGATCGGGACGTTGCCGGTCGAAGAACCGGTGTTGAACCCGACGCTCGTATCGGTGCCGGAGCAATCGGCGTCACTGTTACCGCCGCCCACCGTCTTGCCTTCGACGTTCACGGCGTGGCCGGTCTTCAGGTAACCGCCGGCGCCGCCCGCGATGAGGATCGGCAAATTGTTGGTGTTGTGGGCGTTACCGTCCGACAGCTCCTGGAGCCACATGGTCGCGGTGTTGTCGAGCAGCGTGCCCGAACCCTCCGTGACGCTGTCGAGCAAGCCGACGAGGCGCGCGAACTTGCCGGCGTACCACGCGTCGATTTGGGCGAGCATGTCGAGCACGCCAGCGTGACACGTTCCGCCCACGGCCACGGAGCCGTTGCGATGAGAAAGCCCGTGGTGGTCGGCGTCGTGCATCATGCCGTCCCAGGTGAACGTCACGTAGCCGGGATAGGTGAGCAACATCACACGCTGGGCATCGCACATCATGCCGAGCGCCATGAGGTTGTGCATCATGTCGCCGCCCGCGGTGAAGGCCGTTGCGAGGCCGGCGCCGAACCCGCCGCCGCCACTCGCGGCCTTGACGGCGTCACTCGTCACGCCGAGCTGCGTGGCTGCATCCGCAGTGCACGCAGCCGGCACGGCTCCCATCGTCTCCGTGGTTCTGAGCAGGTCCAGCCAATCGGACACCTTCTTCTGGTCCTGCGTGCTCATCTTGAGCTTCTGGTACCTGCCGAGGTCCTGCTTGACGAGATCGATGACGCTCTTGCCCTGCTGAACGTGATAGTCGGCCGCCGGCGTCGTGCTCGTGCCGGTGCTCGAGCCGGTGCCGAACAAACCCGTGAGCTGGTTGTAGATGGTCGTCGGGTTCGCCGTCGCCGGGAACGCGGTGCCGGGCGCCGAGAAGGAAATGATTTCCTTGATGCTCGTGCTGGCGGAGCCGACCGTGAGCACCCAGGGGTCCACGGCACCGGGATTGATCTGCTTGGCGATGGTGTGGTCGAGCGACTCGGCCGTCGCGTAGCGCGTCGTGTCGTCGTTGATGGTGGCGCACGTGAGCTTCGAGCCCATCGCCTGATCGTGGGGGTCGATGGTCTGCGTCGTGCCGTACTGGTTCATCGACTTGAAGCCGCGGGGCAGGAGCAGCTTCGAGACGTAGGGCGCAAGCGGAGCGAGCGTCGTCCCGGTGAGCGTGTCTGCCGTGAGCGCGCCGTCCTCGACCGACGGGAACCAGCGATCCGTGAGGCAGCCGTTGTGCGTGTAGAAGACCACGAGGCGGCGAGGAGCCTCGGCGGCCTGCCCCTTCACGGACTTCTCGCGTAGCGAGCTCAGGAGAGGCGCGGCCAGGGCGGCGCCGCCCAAGCCCCGGAGAAAGATTCTGCGATTCATTGGCTCACCTCGGGGACGCGGACCAAGAAGGAGTCCGTTTGTGTGAGATCTGCAATCAGGTTCAAGACCGTGTACCCGCCCTTCGTGATCTTGGCGGTCAGATCGTTGACGACGCATGCGTCGATCGAATTGTCGGTGCGCGCGTACGCGAAGTTGACCCACAAGTCGGCGTAGCGGCGCTGCGCTTGCGCCGACTTGGAGAGCGCCGTCATCAGGTCAGCCGGGCCCGTCATGTGCTGGGTGTTGCCGTCGATGACCACGTCGGCGGTGGTATCGATGGCGGCGCCGGTTCCAGCTTCCGTCGTTTGCCACTGGCCGACGGCGTTGAACGCCTCCATCACGAAGCCGGGCGGGTTGATGAACGTGTGGTGGCAGGACGCGCAGTTCGACGGGGACGTTTGCGCGTCCACCTGCTTGCGATTGGTATCCAACATCGTGGACTGCGCGGGCAGCGGCGTGTTGAGGGCGTCAGCCGGCGGCGAGCCCGGGTCGAAGCCCAGGACCTCTTTCATGATGAACGCACCTCGCAAGATCGGCGACGTTCGATTGAACGACGAGTACGAGGTGAGGAAGCCGACGCGAGTGAGGAAGCCGGGCCGCTGCGTCTTGTCGAACGCGACGGGCGCGAGGTCGGAGCCGTAGTCGCTCGCTTTGAGGCCGTAGAGCGGCGCCGTCTGCGCGTTGACGAACCCGGCCGTGCTCGTGAAGAAGTCTTGGAACGAGCCCGTGTCGCTGAACACGACCTTGTCGAAGAACTTCTCGGTTTCCGAGGCGATGACCGGGATCATCGCAGTGCTGAAACTGGGGAACAGCGAGGTGTCGTGCGACGCCGAATCCCACCGCGTGTTCGTGCCCATGAGCAAGTAGCTGCGATGGAAGGCGGCGACCATGTCGCGCGCCTTCGGATCCTGCAGCATCCGCTGGGCCTGCGCGAGGATCTGATCCTTGGTCGCGAGCTGGTTCTGATCCGCCAGCTGGTCGAGCGTGGTGTCGGGCATCGAGCCCCACAGCATGTAGGAGAGGCGCGACGCGACTTCGGGACCGGAGAGGACGTAGTGACCACTGCTGTCGGTCGTCTCGCTGATCTCGGAGCGCTGCAGGAACGAGGGCGAGACGAGGAATGCATTGAGGAGCACCCCCGCGACCTCGTCCGGCGTGCCGTCAGCCGTGATTTGCGCCCCCTGGGTTACGATGCCCGTGAAGGTCGTCACTTCATCCGTGGTGAGCGCGCGGCGGAAGGCACGACGGCCGAACGCGACGATGGTGTCGTGGAGGCAGGCGCTGCCGTCGCCCGTGGGCGTGCACTTGAGGAAGTTCGCCTTGAGCGTCGGATCGGCCATGACCTGCGTCGTGATCATCTGCGCGACCGTTTGGTACGCGCTCCAGCCGAGCTGCGACATGCTCCCTGCCTGGTCCGTGGCGAGAAGCGTGGAGGGAGCTGCGTTCGCCGACGCGGAGAGACCCGTGATGCCCACGAGATCGCGCACGGTGCGATCGTATTGAGCGTTGGTCAGCCGAGGGATCTGCGACGTGCCGGGGATACCGGGCGTGCAAGTTGGAGTGTCGATGCCGGTCGAGCCGCCGCCGCTCGAAGACGCTCCGCTCGAGCCGCCGCCAGCGCCGTCGCCCGCGGTGGTGCCGCCAGCCTGAGACGAGCCGCTGCTCCCCGTGGCCGCACCGCTACCGGTCGAAGCGCCGCTGCCCGTCGCTGGCCCGGATGAGCTGCCCGAGGTACCCGGAGTACCCGAGCCAGAGGAGGGGCTGACGCCCGCCGCCGCCCCCGCCCCAGCCGGCTGGCCCTCGATCGAAGCCGTACAGCCTGTGACGACCGTCGCGGCCAGGAGTATTCGCCAACTGCTCATAGCATCACCTCGTCAGGGGGCGTTGATACCGAAGGCGCGCGGAGCCGCGCCCGTCCACCGTCTGACTCACTGGCCATGCCCGCGACCGCAGTGCCGTCCTTGAAGTTTTGAGTTGATGCCCTTTTTCTCGTCTCCGCTTCGAAATTTTACGACATAGACGGATTAAGGGCGTGAGCTCCGTTCAGTGGCCCCTCAGTCGAGGGTCGGCGACCGACACCGGGGGAGCGAAGCTCAGCGCGCGACCTTGTACTTGCGCGCGAGCTCGCCCTGCTTGCTCGCGCACGCGTCGGTCTGGGCTTTGGCGCGCGTGAGGCCGGCCTCGGCCGCGGCGACCGCGGCTTTGAGCGTGTCCGCAGGAGCGGACGCGGCGTTGTCGTGGACGCCGGCGATCAGCGCGAGCACGCGGACGTGCTCCTCGTAGGCCGCGACGCAGAAGCTCTGGACGCCGCAAACGTCGGGGAGCGAACAGGGCACGGCGCGCAGGGCGGCGAGCGGCCCGCTCTTCTGAGCATTGTCGGCGTTCCGCAGCACTTCCACGGCGCGGCTCACGGCGGCCGCTTCGGAGCGGGCGGGGCCGTCGTTCGCGCAGGCGGCGAGCGTGAGTGCGCCCGCCACGAGCCAGTGTGAAAGCAAGCGCACGCGGCGCGCTACTCGGAGGCTTTCGGCGGCGGGCCCATTTGGACCCGTTCACCGACGTAAGCGCCGATCAACGTGAAGAGCACGCCGAGCGCCGAGAGCAGCACGTACATGAACGCGGGCATCGTCTTCACGGTCTGGCCCGTATAGAGGATGAAGGCCGTCGGCATCGCGACGAGGAACACCGCGATCATCGGCTCGATGAAGGTGCGGCCGGGCGACACGAGGCCAATCAACATGCCACCGAAGAACCAGACCGGGATCGACACCATCATCCCTGCCGACCCTTCGAAGTCGAGCGCGGGCACCACCATCGGCAGCCCCATGACGAAGGCAGCCGTCGTCACGAGCATGATGGCGATCGAAACCAAGAACCAAGTCGGGCTGAACGACTCTTGCTGGTAGCGGCGTTCGAGCTCCTCCTGGCGCGTGAGGTTCCGCTTGAGCTCCTCCACCTTGGCGCCGCAGGAGGCACAGCGGTGGTTCGCCAGCGGCGGCGTGTTCGCGAAGCCGCACGACGGGCAGATGATCTTTTTGGTCGGCTTGGCCATCGACGACTCAGGATAGCCGCCCTGCGCCTGCGCGGCGAGATCTCGAAAAACCGGAGTATTTTTAGTTGGTTATGTTAATCTTCGCGGGCGCGGAAACCCGTCGCCCTCGCGCGCTGTCCGTCCTTACATGACGAGCCCTGAAGAAACGCCGAGCCGTCCGCCCGTGAGCGGACCGCGACCCCACGACCTCGCGGAGCTCCCGGCGCCACGCAGGCCCTGGCGGCGCGCGACGCTCGTGACCCTCGCCGCGGGGACGCTCGCTTCACTCTGGCTCGCGTTCTCGGTCGTTCCCGACGTCGCGTACTCGCTGCGCGGAGGGGCGCCGCGCGACCTCGGCGATCTCGTCTCGTTGCGGCTCGACTCGTCACTCGCGGGAAGCTGGGTGCGCGGTGAAGGTCAGCTCTCCGTCACACGCGCGATTCGCTACGCGCGTCCGCTCGAGCACGACACGTACCGGCTCGCGAGCGTCGAAGGCAACCCCAAGGTGTGGGTACAGGTCCGCGTCCCCGCGAACGAAGAAGGACCGCGCTTCGTGCCGCCCGACTCCTTCGTCGGACGGCTCTTGCCGATGTCGGAGCTCGGCATTCGGCAGCGCGGCTTGCCGGCGGCCGTGGGCAAGAGCGGCGTCGAGTCCCCACCGAGCGACGCGTGGCTGCTCGTCGACGGCGAGTCACCGGCGGCGCTGCGCTGGGCGCTCGGCTTGCTCGCGCTGCTCCTCGCGTTCGCGACGTTCAACGTCGTCGGCCTCGTGCGGCTCACGCGCGCGATCCCGACGCGCGAGCCTTCGACGTGACGGCAAAGCGGCGCAAAACCGCCGTGGACGTCGTCGTCGTGGGCGGTGGCGTCATGGGCTGTGCGAGCGCCTGGGAGCTCGCCAAGCGCGGTCGCTCGGTGCTGGTGCTCGAGCGCAGCGTGCCGGGCGCGGAAGCGTCGAGCGCGGCGGCGGGGATCCTCGGCGCGCAGGTGGAAGCGCACGCCCCGGGGCCGCTCGCGGAGCTAGCCCGCGCGAGCCTCGCACTCTACCCGGCGTGGGTCCGCGCGCTCGAACGCGCGACGGCGATCGACACCGGCTACCGCGAGTGCGGCGTGGTCAAGGTCGCGTTCGGGCGCGCCGAGCTCGGCAAGCTCGAGCGCGAGGTCGCGTGGCAGAAGCCGCGGCCGAAGACGCTCTCGGCGCCGGTCCTCGCGAAGCGCGAGCCGGCGCTCAGCGCAAAGCTCGCCGGCGGCGTCGCGTTCGACGGCGACGCGCGCATCGACCCGCGGCTGCTCTTTCGTGCGTTGCACATCGCGGCGGCGCGCGCGGGCGTCGTCTTTCGCTCGGGCGCGTACGTGCGGCGCGTCGTGACGGAAGCGGGCCGCGCCGCCGGCGTCGCGCTCGACGACGGCAGCATCGTGCGCGCGAGCACGGTGCTCGTCGCCGCCGGCAGCTGGACGAGTCTGGTCGAAGGGCTCGGGATCGCGCCCGGCGCCGTGATCCCCGCGCGCGGGCAAATCGTGGAGCTCGAGACGGCGGAGCCGCTCTTGCGGAGCGTCGTGTTCGGCCGCGGTGCGTACCTCGTGCCGCGCGACGACGGCCGCCTGCTCGTCGGCGCGACGATGGAGTTCGTCGGCTACCGGCGCGAGGTGACGGCGGCCGCGGTGCGCGACCTCTTGGACGCGGCGATCACGCTCGTGCCGGCGCTGGCAAGCGCGAGCCTGCGCGAGAGCTGGTCGAGCTTCCGCCCGTACACCGCGGACGAGCTGCCGCTCATCGGGAAAACCCAAATCCCCGGACTCTTCTTGGCGAGCGGCCACCACCGTAACGGCATCCTGCTCGCGCCGGTTACGGCTAAAATCGTGCTCGCGCTCGTGACGGGCGGACGCGCCCCCGTGCCGCTCGGACCGTTCGCGCCGGAGCGCGCGAGTTGACGCGTCCGCGTTGATGCTATGACCCGCGTTCGTCGATGAGCTCGCGCTTTTACGATGCGGTCGTGTTCGGACGCTCGCTCGGCAGCCTGGCCGTCGCGGCGCTGCTCTCGCGTCGGGACTTTCGCGTGCTGCTCGTGGGGCAAGGCGCGCGGCCGGCGACGTACCGCTTCGATCGGCGCGTGCTCGCGCGGCGCTCGTTCACGCTGCTGTTCGGCTCGTCGCCCGTGTGGCGCCGGATCATGCACGAGCTCGCGCAGAGCCCGCAATTTCGCCGGCGCGCCGTGCCGCAAGATCCGATGTTCGGCGTGCTCGCCGATCGCACGCGCATCGAGCTGCCGCCCGACGTCGAGCTCTTCGCGCGCGAGGTGGAGCGCGAGTTTCCCGAAGTGCGGCAGCTGGTCGACGAGCTTTACACGACGATCGCGGGCGTGAACTCCGCGGCGGACACCGCGTTCGAGCGCGACAACGTGTGGCCGCCCGGCAAGCTCTGGGAGCGCTTCGAAACCGGGCAGGCGGCGTCGCTGCTGCCGTTCGGTGACGGGGAACGCGCGACCGAGCTGCTCGCGAAGTTTCCGAGCGGGCACCTCTATCGCGACATCGCGGGCGTGCCGGCGGTCTTCGCGGGGCACCTCGCGAGCAGCGCCGAGCAGTTGCCGGCGCTCGCGTTCGCGCGGCTGCACGGCGCGTGGGCGCGCGGCATCACGGCGCTCGCGGGCGGCGAGCCGGAATTCGAGGCGTTCCTGAGCGAGCGCATCACGGCTCACGGCGGCGTGTGCGCGTTCGATCGGCGCGCCGAGTCGCTCGTGATCCGCCACGGCTCGATCGCCGGCGTCATGCTCGACGGCGACGACGAGATGACCGGGACGACCGCCGTCATCACCGATCAATGGGGTGAAGCCTTGGCCGAGCTCTCGCACGGCGAGGGCGTCACGCGCGCGGCGGAGCGCGATTGGCCGCGGCTCGCGCCCGAAACCGGCCGTTTCGTCACGAGCGCGATCGTGAAGAAGGCGCTCTTACCGGACGGCTTGATGCCGGAGTCGTTCGTGCTGCCACCGGGCGCGCCACGCGACCCGCGTAAGCCCATCGTGCACTTGCAACGCTTCGACGCGAAGGCGCTCACCGAGGGCGCGCCCGTTCCGGACGGCGAAGCGCTGCTCGTGGCCGAAGCGCTCTTGCCCGCGCGCGGCCCGCTGACGTTGCTCGAAGCGCGCGCCGCGGTGGTGGACACGCTGCGCTCGGCGCTGCCCTTCTTCGACGAGCACCTCGTGCTGCTCGATTCGGTGCACGACGGCCTGCCGCTCATCGACGCGAGCGGCGGCGGGCGGCGCGAGATCGATCGCATTCACCTCGCGGGCGCGGCCGCGGGCGCGGAGCCGATGCAGCGGCAATGGACGGTCGATCCGCCGGGCTACCGTCACCTCGCGGGCGAGCCGCTGCGGGGGCCGATTCCCGGCTCGTTTCTCGTGGGGTCGAGCGTCTTGCCCGCCCTCGGCCAGGAGGGCGAACTGCTCGCGGCCTGGAGCGTCGCTCGGCTCGTCACGCGACGTGACCGCACGCGCCAGCGCATGCGCCAAAAGCTCTGGTCGAAGATCGAGACCACGTGAGCTCGCGCGTGATCGCGGGTGAGCTCGGCGGCCGCGTGCTGAAGGTGCCGCGCGGCACGGCGACACGGCCGACCGGGGCCAAGGTGCGCGAGGCGTTGTTCAACGTGCTCACCGACGTCAGCGGGGCGAAGGTGCTCGATCTCTACGCCGGTAGCGGGGCGCTCGCGCTCGAAGCGCTCTCGCGCGGCGCCGCGCGCGCCGTGCTCGTCGAGCACGATCGCGCGGCGCTCGCGTGCATCCGCGACAACGTCGGCGCGCTCGGCCTCGACGCGCGGGCGGAGGTGGTGCCGCTGCGTTTACCGCGGGCGCTCACCCGCGCGCTCGTGCACGGTCCGTTCGACCTCGTGCTCTGCGATCCGCCTTGGGCGGATCTGAAAGACGCATGTGCGACACTCGCGGAGCTGGTGCGCGCGGGCGGACTCGCCGCGGGCGCGCGCGTGGCGCTCGAGCACTCGGCGAAGGATTCGGTACCGGATGTTTCCGGCCTCGCACTCGCGGATCGGCGAACCTGGGGCGACACCGCGGTAAGTTTGTTTGCGGGCGCCGTCCCTATATAGTTGGGCCTTGGTGGTCCGTTAAGTCATGCCTGAAAACATGCCGCCCTCTTCCGCGCCCCCTCCCCCTCCGAAAAACAGTAGTGGTCCCTTCATCGGCGCGGTGATCGTCATGCTGCTGCTCATGGGCGGCCTCGTGTTCTGGAAGATGAGCGGCTCCGAGAAGGCGGCCCCCGCGCCCGCTCCGCCCACCTCCGTCGCTCAAGAGCCGGCGGTCGACCAAGTGGTGCCGCCGCCGCCCGCTCCGCCGCCGCCACCGGCCGCAAGCGCGGACGCAGGCGCGCCGACCACCACGAAGAAGACGGTGGCGTCCGGCGTCGGTGGCACGGGCTGTCCGACTTGCGGCAACTGCACGGGCGAACCCGCACCGAGCTTTCAGGCCGTGCTCCGCACGCGCGCGAACCAGGCGCAGCATTGCTACGAAAAGGCGCTCGCGCAGCAAGAGTCCCTGCAGGGCAGGATGACCGTCAACGTGTGCGTCGGTGTCGGCGGCGCGGTGTGCTCGGCGAGCGTGTCGAACGACAGCCTCGGCAGCCCGATGGTTTCTCAGTGCGTCGCGAACATTTACAAGGCAACGACGTTCCCCTCGCCGAAAAACGGTTGCGTCGAAGCGCGGGTTCCGCTGAACTTCATGCCCGAGAAGAAATGACGGGCCGTCGCTCGCTCATCCTGCTCTCGCTCGTGCTCGGCGCGCTCTCCGCGTTCGTCGTGCCCGGCTGCGGGGAAAACGGGCAAACGCCGACGTGCCCCGCGCTCACGCTCTACGACATCAACGCGCCCGACGCGGCGACTGACCCGAAGCTCGTGGCGGAACGCGCGCGCGCGGTCGACGCCGGCTGCATGACGGACCTCGACGACGCTTCCGTCAACTTCCCGGACGACGCCGCGCCCAAACCGTGAGGCGCCGCCGCCTCCTTTGACCGACGACGGCGCGCAGACGGACGTCCCCGCGGCCGCGGCCGCGCGCGGGAGCTTCGGCGTGCTGCTCACCGTCGCGTACGACGGCACCGGCTTCTCCGGCTTCGCGCGCCAACCGACGGCGCGCACCATCGCGGGCGAGCTCGACGGCGCCGTGCGTACGCTCGCGCCACGCGCGTCGCTCGTGCGCGGCGCGAGCCGCACGGACGCAGGCGTGCATGCGCGCGGCCAGCGCGTCGCGTTCGACGTGGACCGCGAGCTGCCGGCGCGCGCGTGGGTTCACTCGCTGAACCGCGAGCTCCCCGACGCGATCAGCGTGCGGCGAGCGGCGGCGGTCGCGCCCGGTTTCGAGCCGCGCTTCGCCGCGCGCATGAAGACGTACCGCTACGTCATCCTCGAGAGTCGGGTGCCGAGCCCGTTCGAGCGCGGCCGCGCGTGGCGCGTGACCGAGAGGTTGAACCACGAGCTCATGCGTCAGGCAGCGGCTCCGCTCGTCGGCGAGCACGATTTTCGAGCCTTTCGTGCCGCGGAAGATCAGCGCGAGAACACGGTGCGGCGCATCGTTCGCATCGAGGTGCGAACGCGAAGTAGCGACGACGGCGACGTCACGGAGATCGTCGTCGAAGGCAACCGCTTCATGCACCGAATGGTGCGCATCATCGTGGGATCGTTGGTCGACATCGGATGCGGCCGCCTCGAGCACGCTGCGCCCGCTTTCGCCCTCGGCTCGAAAAATCGGACCGATCTGGGACGAACCGCGCCACCCCTGGGGCTTTTCCTCGACAGCATCGTGCTCGAAGACGAAGGTCGCGACGCTTGGCCGTAGGGCTCAGCCAATTGACGACCCCCGATTCGTAAACTAGCTTCCGGGCCGAAATCGTGGGCCTGCGACAAGACCTTCTCTCGCGCGGAAAAAAAGCACTGCTGAGCCCCGCTCTCATGCGCTTCGTCTCGGACGATCGCGTGATGCGTGCGGCGGAAGGGCTGATGGACGCGCGCGGTCGCGTGCGCGACGCCTGGAAGGTCCTGACGAACGGCTACGCGCTCCCCAACATCGACCCCGCGCTCGACGAAAACGTCGGCGAGCGGGTCGCCGCGCCCTCGAGCGCCGCCGAAGCCAAGACGACGAACGGCGCGAACGGCCACGCCGTGAACGGCGCGAACGGCGCCGCCGCCGTGCAGGGCTCGACCGACATGGACGAGTCGATGAAGGAGCGCAATTCGCTCTCGTCCATCGGCGGCAAGGACGTGTTCGAGAAGGCCCGCAAGTTCATGGCGGCGGACAACGCGCGCAAGATCGGGATCTACCCGTTCTTCCGTCCGCTCGATCTGAACGACGGTCCCGAAGCGGTGATCGACGGCCGGCGCGTGATCATGCTCGGCTCGAACAACTACCTCGGGCTCACGACGCACCCGCGCGTGCGCGAGGCGGCCAAGCAGGCGATCGATCGCTTCGGCACGAGCATGACGGGCTCGCGCCTCGTGAACGGCTCGATGAAGCTGCACGAGGAGCTCGAGGCCAAGCTCGCCGCCTGGATGAACAAGGAGAGCGCGCTCGTCTTCACGACGGGCTACCAGGTGAACCTCGCGACGTGCGCGGCGCTCCTCAGCAACAAATCGAGCGTCGCCTTCATCGATCGCAACGTGCACGCCTCGCTCTACGACGGCGTGCGGCTCGGCCAAGCCGCGGGCGCCCGCCTCGTGCGCTACCGCCACAACGACGCTGAATCGCTCGACGCCGCGCTCGAGAAGCTCGGCCCCGACGAGGGCGCGTTCGTGATCACCGACGGCGTGTTCAGCGCCGAGGGAGAGATCGCGCACCTCGATCAAATCGTGCCGGTCGTGAAGAAGCACAGCGCGCGCTTGTTCGTCGACGACGCGCACGCGCTCGGCGTGATCGGCCCGGGCGGTCGCGGCACGCCGTCGCTCTTCGGCCTGCAGGATCAGGTCGATCTCGTCGGCGGCACGTTCTCGAAGTCGCTCGCGAGCATCGGCGGCTGGCTCGTCGGTGATCGCAAGGTGCTCGACTACATCCGGCACTTCGCCCCCTCGTTCATGTTCGCGGCAGCCGCGGCGCCCCCGAGCGTCGCCGCCGCCATGGCCGCGCTCGAGATGATGCAGGAGGAGACCTGGCGCATCGACAAGCTGCGCGAGAACTTCACCTACATGCGTGACCAGCTGAAGGGCATGGGCTTCGAGCTCGGCCACACGCAAACGGCGGTCATCCCCATCTTCATCCGGCAGGATTTGCGGACCGTCCGCATGTGGCGCGAGCTCCTCGACGAGCACGGGATCTACACGAACCCGTTCATCTCGCCCGGCGTGCCGCCGAAGAGCGCGATGCTGCGCACGAGCTACATGGCGACACACGAGCGCCACCACCTCGATCGCGCGCTCGAAGCCTTCCGTACCGTCGGCAAAAAATACGGCGTGATTCAGGGCTGAGCCCCGCGTCCGCCGGTTTTGGGTTCAGTGCACGGCGCGGTGCGTCGTGTGCTGCCAGCGCCGGTTCAGCGGTACGCGCCGCTGCGCACGTGCTCGAGCCACTCCGGGTGCGTGAGGTACCAGCGCACCGTGTCGGCAAGCCCGCTCTCGAGGTCGTACCGGGGCGTCCAACCGAGCTCGCCGCGCAGCTTCGCAGAGTCGATCGCGTACCGCCGATCGTGCCCCGGGCGATCCTGCACGAACGTGACCAAACGCTCGAGCTCGGCTGCGGATTTCCCGGTCTCGCGCGCGACGTTCGCGACGAGCAGGCGAATCACGTCCAGGTTCGTGCGCTCGCCTTCGCCGCCGACGTTGTACGTTTCGCCCGCGCGGCCGCGGCGCACGATGTTCCAAACCGCGTCGACGTGATCGTCGACGTGGAGCCAGTCGCGCACGTTGAGGCCGTCCCCGTACACGGGCAGTCGCTTGCCCTCGTGCAGGTTCAGGATCATCAGCGGAATCAGCTTCTCCGGAAACTGATGCGGGCCGTAGTTGTTGCTAGAGTTCGAGAGCGTGACCTTGACGCCGTAGGTCTGGGCGTACGCGCGCACGAGGTGATCGGACGCGGCCTTCGAGGCGGAATACGGGGAATTCGGGCTGTACGGCGTGTCTTCGCGGAAGGCGCCCGTGGCGCCGAGCGAGCCGAACACCTCGTCCGTCGAGACGTGGTGAAAGTGGAGCGCAGGGAAACGGCGCGCGACCTCGAGCAGCTGGAACGTCCCCACGACGTTCGTATCGATGAACGCGCGCGGTCCGGCGATGCTGCGATCGACGTGCGATTCGGCCGCAAAGTGCACGATGGCATCGACGGCGCGCTCCTCCACGAGACCGCGGACGAGCTCGGCGTCGCGGATGTCGCCGCGCACGAAGCAGTAGCGCGGGTCGGCGGCGACGGCGGCGAGGTTCTCGGGATTGCCTGCGTACGTCAGCACGTCGAGGTTCGTCACGCGCCCCTCGAACGCCGCGGGGCCGAGCAAATAGCGAATGAAGGCCGAACCGATGAACCCGGCGCCGCCCGTGACGAGGAGCGAGCGCGGGTCGCGCGCGACGCCGGCGCTCATGCCGGCGCTTCTTCCTCGAGGATCGAGCGCAGGTACGCGCCGTACTGGCTGTTGCCGTAGCGCGCGGCGAGCCCGGCGAGCGCCCGCTCGTCGATGTAACGCATGCGATACGCGATCTCTTCGAGGCACGCGATGTGCGAGCCCTGCCGGCTCTGGAGCACGCGCACGAACTGGCCGGCTTCGAGCAAGCTCTCCGGGGTGCCGGTGTCGAGCCACGCCATGCCGCGCCCGAGCATTTTCAAGCGCGCCGTGCCGCGCGCGACGTACGCGTTGTTGAGGTCGGTGATTTCGAGCTGGCCGCGCGCGGAGGGGCGCAGCGTGCGCGCGATGGCCACGGCGTCCGAGTCGTAAAAATAGAGACCGGTGACGGCGATCTGCGTTTTCGGCTCGTTCGGCTTCTCCTCGATGCCGACGAGGCGGCCGTCGGAGTCGAGTTCGGCGACGCCGTAACGTTCCGGATCGTCGACCCGATACCCGAACAGCGTGCAGCCGCTCGTTTGTGCGCACGCCGCCTGCAGCACCTCGGCGAGACCCGAGCCGTAGAACAGGTTGTCGCCGAGCACGAGCGCGACCGAGCTCCCCGCGAGAAAGCCCGCGCCGATCAGCAGCGCTTCGGCGAGGCCGTTCGGCTGGGCTTGCTCCGCGTACGAGAAGCTCATGCCGAGGCTCCGCCCGTCGCCGAGCAGGCGCTCGAACAGCGGGCGGTCGCCCGGCGTCGCGATCACGAGCACCTCCCGAATGCCGGCGAGCATCAACACCGACAGCGGGTAGTAAATCATCGGCTTGTCGTAGACGGGCAGGAGCTGCTTCGACACGACCTGCGTGGCCGGAGAAAGCCGCGTGCCGCTGCCGCCCGCGAGGATGATGCCCTTCATGCCGAAGCTCCGAGCCGGACGCAGTGTTCTATCGTGTTTTTGAGACCCTCGCGGAAGCTCACGCTGGGAGACCAACCGGTGGCTGCGCGGAACGCGGCACTCTGCCCGACGAATTGGCGCGTTTCGAGCGGCGAAAGCCCGGCCGGCGCGGGAACGTGCCCGACTTCGACGCGGCGCCCCGTGTACTCCTCGACGAGCTCGGCCACGAGCCGCACGGCGGCAGCCACCGTCACGCCCTCACCCGTCGCGACGATGAAGGAGCGACCGTTCACCGCGTCGGGATCGCGCGCGGCGAGCACGAAGGCGCACGCCACGTCGTCCACGTAGACGTAGTCGCGTAGCCATTCCCCCGTGCCGTAAATGTCGAGGCGCTCTCCGGCGAGCGCGCGGCGCACCATCGCGTTCAAAACGCCGCGATCGGAGGCGCTGCTCTGCGGCCCCGGACCGTAGACGTTGGCGAGGCGCAGGGTCGCCGCGCGCACGACGCCGTTCGCTGCGTAGTGCGCGAGCAAGCGCTCGGCGGCGATTTTATCCAAATCGTAGATGGAGCGCGCGTCTTCCGGGAACGACTCGTCGACGGGCAGCCGTGACGGCAAACCGTAAGCGGTGACCGTGCTCGCAAGCAGGACGAGCGGCGCGTGGCCGCGTGCCCTCGCGTGCTCGAGCGCGTAGAGCAGCGGCAGCACGTTCGTCTCGACGTCACGCACCGGATCGGCTGCCGCGACGTAAATGCTCGTCTGCGCAGCGAGATGATGCACGACGTCGGCGCCGTCGAGCGCGCGTTCGAGGTCGGCTCGCACGGTGACGTCGCCGTGCACGTCCGCCACGGTCGCTCTACCGGGCGGCACGGGCGGCGCGCCATGCGCTGCGCGAAAAAAGCGCCGAACCTCGCCCGGCTCCCGCGCGAGCTCGCGCACGAGGCTCGCCGCGATGTAACCCGCGCCCCCCGTCACGAGGTGCGTGCGCGTGTCGGAACCTGCCTTGACTCGAGCGGTCATCACCCGGTGCTCTCGGCGCCGGCCATCTCACTTGATGGGCGGACCTCGCAGCCAATCGTAGCCAATCTCGGGATCGTCGAAGGGGATGCGCCCTTCGTCGGCGGGATTGTAAACGTGCGAAGTGACGTAGAAAAGGTGCACAGGGCCGCTCAGTGCCTTGCAGCCGTGAGCGACGCCCGGCGGCACGCGGAGCACGCGACCGGGCTGGTGCTCTCCGAGCAAGAGCTCCATCGTCGTGCGGTACGTCTTCGAGTCAGCGCGCGTGTCGTAGAGCGCGACCTTGAGCGAGCCGCCGGCGACGTACCACCAGTCGGTCTGGATGCGGTGGATGTGCCACGCCTTCGCGACGCCGGTGTTCATCACGGAGTGGCTCCACTGGCCGAAGCCCTCCTTGAAGAAGTCGTCGGTGTTGCGGATGATTTCGCGAAAATAGCCGCGCTCGTCGGGGAACGTGACGAGCTCTTTGACCACGACGCCTTCGATCATCGCTCGAACTCGGCGGCAAAAGGCCCCGCACCGGGCTCAATGCTCGATGCATAGCACATCGTTTCGAGCCCCAGCCTCGAGCGCGAGCTCGGTGCCGGTTGACGCACCCGGGGAGCCGAGGTTACGACCCGCTCGCGTCATGAGCGTCGAGATCCGGCAAACCGCCATCGGAGGGAAGCTCGAGCCCTTCCTGGACGTGGTTTCGTACATCTATCGCGGCGACCCCAACTACGTGCGGTCGCTCGACCTCGACATGAAGCAGCGGCTAAGCAAGAAGAACCCCTTCTTCGAGCACGCCGAAGGCACCATCTTCACCGCGCACCGGAACGGCTTCTGCGTGGGGCGCATCACCGCGCAGATCGACCGCGAGCACCTCGCTCGCCACCACGACGACGCGGGCTTCTTCGGGTTCTTCGACACCATCGACGACGAGGAGGTGTCGAAAGCGCTGCTCGAGGCGGCGGCGAGCTGGCTCCGGAGCCGCGGCATCAAGCGGATGCGCGGGCCGATTTCACTCGGCATCAACGAGGAGCTCGGCTGCCTCGTCGACGGCTTCGACACGCCGCCGATGATCCTGATGCAGCACCATCGGCCCTACCAAGGGTCGCTCATCGAGAAGGCCGGCCTGAGCAAGCTCAAGGATTTCTACGCCTGGCGCTACGTGGTCGGCGACGTCCCTACGCGCGCCCAAAAGGCCCACGACGAGATCGCGGCGCTGCCCGAGGTGAAGACACGGCACGTCGACATGAAGAACCTCGATCACGACTTGCGCATCGTGATGGATATCTTCAACGACGCTTGGCACGATAACTGGTCGTTCGTCCCGCTCACCGAGGCCGAGCTCCTCAAAATGGGCGAGGACTTGAAGATGATCGCGATTCCGGCGCTGTCGTACATCGCCGAGGTCAATGGCGAGCCCGCCGCGTTCGCCATCGCGTTGCCGAACGTGAACGAGCTCATTCACGACCTCGACGGCAAGCTCAACGCGCTCGGCTTCTCGAAGCTCCTGTGGCGCCTCAAGGTCGTGGGACCGAAGACGGCGCGGCTCGCGTTGCTCGGTATCCGCCGGAAGTATCGAGGCGTGCGCAAATACGCCGGCCTGAGCACCTACATCTACACGAAGATGAACCGCGCGGGCCGCGACCTCGGCATCCAATGGGGCGAGCTTTCCTGGACGGACGAGGAAAACGGGCCCGTGAACGTCGGCATCCGCTTCATGGGCGGCAAAATCTACAAGCGCTACCGCGTCTACGAGCGCACGCTGTGAACGAGGCTCGACGATGACCGTGCTCGTCACCGGTGGCAGCGGCTTTCTCGGCTCGCACATCGTGGAACAGCTGACGCGCGCGGGCCGCCCGGTGCGCGCGCTCGTGCGCACGAGCAGCGACACGCGCTTCTTGCGCTCGCTCCCGGGCGTGGAGCTCGTCGAGGGCGCGGTGGACGACGCGGCGAGCGTGCGGCGCGCGGCGGCCGGCGTCACGGGCATCGTGCACGCGGCCGGCCTCGTGAAGGCGCGGAGCGGCGACGAGTTCATGCGCGTGAACCGCGGCGGCACCGAGAACTTGCTCGACGTCGCGCTCGAGAACAAGGGGACGCTGCGGCGCTTCGTGCTGGTCTCGAGCCTCGCCGCACTCAGGCCGAGCGACGCGAACGGCACGCCCGTCGCGGAGGACGCGGAGCCGCGGCCGGTCACCGACTACGGCAAGAGCAAGCTCGCGGCGGAACGCGCCGCGCTCGCGAAGAAAAGCGACCTCTCGCTCGTCATCCTGCGCCCCCCGGCGATCTACGGGCCGCGCGATCGCGAAATCCTCGCGTTCTTCAAGTCGATCAAGCTCGGCGTCTTGCCGCTGCTCGGCTCGACGCAAAACCGCCTAAGCATGATTTACGGCAGCGACTGCGCGTCGGCGTGCATCGCCGCGCTCGATCGCGACGTGCCGAGCGGCTCCGCCTACCACGTCGACGACGGCAGCGTGCACACGCTCGAGGAGCTCATCACCCTCGCCGAGTCAGCGATGGGAAAGAAGGCGCGCTTTCGCTTCCATTTGCCGCGCAAGCTCGTCGAGACGGCCGCGCTCGGCGCCGAAATCTACGGGCGCGCGACGAACCGCGCCGTCATGCTCACGCGCGACAAGCTGAACGAGCTCTTCGAACAGTGGGTTTGCGACAGCACGCGCGCGCGCGCCGAGCTCGGCTGGCAACCCCAGGTGAGCTTCGAAGAAGGCGTGCAGCGGACGATGGCGTTCTATCGCGAAGCCGGCTGGCTCTGACCGGGCTACGGGCTACGGCCAGCAGCCCGCTCTCAGCCGCCCATGTCCCATTCGCAGACGTACTGCTTCATCGCTTCGCACAAGTCGTCGTTCCACTTGTCGCCGCCGTTTTCGACCATGAAGCCGCAGTGCTCGTAACAAGAGTCCTGGTTCGCGCAGGGCTTGTTGTAGTTGTTCGGTTCGCCGTCTTGCCACGCGCCGGCAGGCGGATCCGCTTCACCGGTGATCCACTTGTAAGGCGTACCGTCACCCGGATCCTTCGGCATCTTGCCGTCGGTGATTCCGAGCCACGTGTCCTTCATCCCCGACAGGGTGTAGACGAACATGTCCTCGGCGTTGAAATCGTCGGTGGAGGCGTCGCTGATCGTGACGAGGTGCGCGCCGTTCATGCCGGCGCAGGCGCTCTTCGCTCCGTCCCAGGTCGCGGTCGTCGTGACGAGAAGATAGCAATGGCCGGCGAAAGCCTGCGACATCGCGTTGAGCGACGCGCAGGTGCTCGCGCCGCCGGAACCGGTACCGGCTCCGGGCATGCCGCCTTGTGCCGAGCCCGCTGACATGCCGCCCGCCGCGGTCGCGTCGCCGCCGACGCCGCCCGTCGCCGGCATGCCGCCGCTCGCACCGCCCGCGCCGGCCATCATGCCGTCGCCCGCGCTACCGCCGGTGCCGGCCATCGCACTGCCGCCAGTGCCCGCCGCGTTCGTACCGCCGGTGCTGGGTGCTTCACCCGCAGTGCCGCCGCTCGTGCTTTGCATGCCGCCGGCGCCGCCGAGCGTCGCCATGCCTGCCGCGCCCGGTGTGCCCGCGGCAGCGGCCGGCTTCTTCGGCGGGATCTGGAGATCCTTACTGTCGAGTTCGAAGAAGCTACAACCGAAGGAGAGAGAGACAGCAGTCGAAAGAAGCGCAACGCCAAGCGATCTCGCCATGGCGCGGAGGCTACCTCGACGAGCAGGCCTTGCGCCAGCGCGCACTCGGCGTGATCAGAGACCGGCGGTGCCGCCACCGCCCGCGGTGACCGGCGCCATTCCACCCGTCTCGCCGCCGGGCGTCGCGCTCATCCCGCCCGCGCTCATTGCACTCGTGCCCGCGGCGGCTTCACCGGCTTTGCCCGCAGCGGCCGCGGCCTCCGGCTTCTTCGGCGGCACCTCGAGATCCTTTTCGTCGAGCTGGAAGAAGCTGCAACCGAAGGTGCACGCGAGAACGGTCGCAAGAAGCGCAATGCGCAGCAGGCTCGACATGGCCAGAGGCTAACTCGACGACCGTACGCAAAGCCATAGTGCATATATGGCGTTTTATTGCGACAGGTTTGCGAGTCGACACTCGTGCACTCTGCCCCAAACAAAAAATCCCTAAGCAGGCGGAACTTCGAGCGGCGGTCGCGACGCGCGACGGCGCAAAGCGTTGATGGCCTTGAGCACCGCAGGCCGCGTCATCAGGTAGCGCTCGAGCCGGCGGCGCCCGGGAAAATCCACGAGATTCAGGCCCAAAACGAGAGTGAGTAGGCCCTGTCCCGGGAGTACGAGCATGGCAATCCCGAGCAAGACGAGAATCAGCCCCGCAACATTCTTGAGTACGACGACGACGAGGTGGCGCTGCTCGGCTTGGTCCGGCCGCAGCAGGTAGTCCGCCGGCATCCGGACGAGCAGCATCGGCACGAAGATGACCGTCGCCAGAAATGCAAAGATCGAAAAGGCCCCGAGCGCCACGAGCACGGGTGGCTGCGTGAGCGCGTGGACGACGGCGTGAAGCGCAGCCACGTCGCGTTGCTCACTTCCGGGGTTTACGTCCGGCGGCGGCGGGTGCGGGCGGCGTGGATGGCGGCGAGCGCCGCGCGCGCCTTGTTGCGCGTCTCGAGCGCTTCGCTCTCCGGCACGCTGTCGGCGACGATGCCGGCCCCGGCCGTCACCTCGAAGCGATCGTTCGAGAGCACGACCGTTCGGATCGCGATCGCGAGATCCAGGTCGTTGCCGCGCGTGACGTAGCCGATCGCTCCGCCGTAGGCTCCGCGGCGCCGCGTCTCGAGCTCGCGGATGATCTGCATGGCGCGCACCTTGGGCGCGCCCGTGAGCGTGCCGGCGGGGAACGTCGCGCGCATCACGTCCCACGGACCCAAGCCCTTCTGGAGCGTCCCTTGGACCTCACTCGTGATGTGCATCACGTGGCTGTAGCGCTCCACGAACATGCGATCCGGCACGACGACGGTGCCCGGGCGCGAGACGCGACCCACGTCGTTGCGAGCGAGATCGATCAACATGACGTGCTCGGCGCGCTCTTTCGGATCGGAGAGCATTTCCTGCGCGAGCTTTTCGTCCTCCTCGCGCGAGCGGCCGCGCGGCTTCGTCCCCGCGATCGGGCGCAGTGTGATGCGGCCGCCCTCGACGCGCACGAGCGTCTCCGGACTCGCGCCGGCGATCGCCACGGGCGCCGCGCCGTCCGCGCTCGGCATCTCGAGCAGGTACATGTACGGCGCCGGCGAGAGCACCCGGAGCGCGCGATAGACGTCGAACGGATCGGCCCCGCGCGCCGGCACCGAGAAGGTGCGCGCCGGAACGACCTGAAACGCGTCACCCGCCCGGATGTACTCCTTCGCGCGCTCGACCGCGGCGCCGTACGCTTGGTCGCTCATCGTGACTTCGACGTCGGGCGGGGCGGCGCTGGGGTCCGGCGGAGGCGCGAGATCGAGCGCGGGCGCGGACGCGAGGTCGCGCTCCGCTTGCTCGATGTCGCTCGAATCCTGCGCGGCGATGACCGCCGTGTGGTTCAGGTTGTCGAACACCACTGCCGTGAAGTCGCGGAGCAGGCGCGCGATGGGCACCTCAGCCGAGTCCGGCCAGGGGTCGACCTTCGTCGCGTAGTGGACGATGTCGTAGGGGATCATGCCCACCGCGGCGCGCGCGAAGCGCGTCGCGACGTCGTCCTCCTCCGGCTCGCCCGTCGGGAAGAGCTCGGCGAGCCGCGCGAACGGATCGCGCCCGTGCTCGCCGAAGAGGACGATCTGCGCCTTGGGCCGGTAGCCCAGGATCGAGTAGCGGCCCCAGCGTTCGCCGGGCACGACACTCTCGAGCAGGAACGAGCCACCCTCCGAGCGAGCGCGCAGCGCCTGGTAGGCCCCGACCGGGGTGAGGCCGTCCACGACCAGCGTCTTCTTAAGCATCGCGCCAAAATACTGGTGCGAGGGGCCGCGGGTGTCCACAGGGGGAAAGTGAGTCGGCGGGACGGACGGGCCCCGGGCCGGGGGAAACACCCCCGAGACTTGGAAGACCGGGAACGACTCCGGCGAGAACGGCACCTGGATTGCGGGACGGTGGGTGCGGCGATAGAAGGCGCCTTCCATGGCCATGGGCACGCTTTCATCCAGCGCCGCGCTCGCGGCGTTCATCGAGCCGTCAATCGAGAGCCGGCGCGTGCTCGTCTTTGGCAGCGCGCTCGCGACGACACCGCGCCTCCTGCTCGAACGCGGCGCGCGGCTCGTCCACGTCTGCGATCCGGCGCCACTGCGTGTGGCCGAAGCCGCCGAGCGCGCGGCGGCGCCGGGCCTCTCGTTCTCGGCGTTCAGCGACGAGACGCTCGCGGGACGCGAGGGCAGCTTCGATTGCGTGCTGGTCGAGAACCTCGGCGCCTTCGACGCGCGCACGGTGGTCGCGCGCGCACGACGCATGCTTTCGCCACGCGGCATCGCGCTGTTCGTGACGCCGAACCGCGACGCGGTGGCGCCGCTCCTGCCCACGCCCGAGCCGCCAGGCGCGCCGCTCGACTACTACGCGCTCTACGACCTCGTCGCGGGCGAGTTCGAGCACGTGCGCATGCTCGGCCAGGCTCCGTTCGTCGGCTACGCCGTGGTCGATTTCGCGCCGGAGACGGCGCCCGAGCCGCTGATCGACAGCGAATTCATTCCGCGCGGCAGCGAGGAACCGGAGCTCTTCGTCGCGCTCGCTTCGCGCCACCGCGTGGGGCTCGGGGGTTACGCGGTCGTGCAGCTGCCGCTCCACCGCGTACTCTCGAACAGCGCCGTCAGCGCGCGCGCGGCGTTGCCGGAGCCGCCCGCGGCGTCGCTCGAGCTCACGCGCAAGCTGAAGCAGCAAGAGAGCTGGATCGTCGAGCTCGAGGCGCGCGCCGAGACCGCCGATTTGCGCGCGGACGAAGCCGAGGAGGAGCTCGAGCGCGTGCGCGAAGAGCTCGAGCAGCGCAACCGAGCCGAGCAAGCTCCCGTTCCGCCGCCGGCACCGGCACCCGTCGCCGCGCCGATACCCGTCGTGGCGGCGCCGCCCGCAGAGCCGCCCGCGTGGCTCGAGGAACGGCGCAAGCTCACGGACGAACGGCACGGCCTCGTGCAGGAGCGGGGCCAGCTCACGAGCGAGCTCGCCGGCGCGAAGGCCCGCGTTCGAGAGCTCGAGACGAAGCTCGGCGAGCGCGACGCCGCCCGCGCCGTGCTCGAGAGCACCATCGCGGAGCGCGACGCGCGCATCGAAGAGCTCACCCGTGCGGCGCCCGAGGACACCACGGGCGACGTCGACGAGCTCGAGCGGAGGCTCGTGGAGCGGGGACAAGAACTCCGGCGCCTCGAGCACGCCCTCGCCCGCTCCGAGGAGCTCGGGCGCGAACTCATCTCCGACCTCGGCCGGGCCAAGACGGACGACAGCGGCAACGACGAGCTCGAACGCGAGATGGCGGCGCTCGCCGACCGGCTCGCGAAGAGCGAGGCGGACCGACTCGCCTTGGCCTGGGCCGCCGCGGCGACCCGTTCTAACTGATGCCGGCCGTACCCTCGCTCGGACCAGTTGACACGGGCGTCGGACGCCTTACCTTGCGCCGCGTCGTGTCGCCCTCCGTCCGTTCGTCGTTCGGCCAGGCATCGCTGCCGGCGCTTCCATGACCGAGAAGCGCGACTACTACGAGGTCCTGTCGGTCAGCCGAGAGAGCTCGGCCGACGACATTCGCAAGGCGTACCGCCAGGCGGCGCTGAAGAACCATCCCGACCGGAACCCCGGGAACGCGGAGGCCGAGCACCGCTTCAAAGAGGCGACCGAGGCCTACAGCGTGCTCTCGGACAACGACAAGCGGGCTCAGTACGACCGCTTCGGGCATGCGGGGATGAACGGCTTCGACTTCGGCAACGCCGGCGTGGGCGACATCCTGAGTCAGTTCCAGGACATGTTCGCCGATTTCTTCGGCGGCTTCGGCGGTGCGCAGGGCGGTCAGCGCCGGCGCACCTCGGGGCGCGGACAGGACGTACGGGTCCACGCGACCGTCTCACTTTCGGACGCGATGCTCGGCGGCAAACACGAGGTCGTGATCGACGGCGAGGTCGCGTGCGACACGTGCGCGGGCAACGGCGCCAAGCCCGGCAGCAAGCCGGAGACGTGTCCGCAGTGTCGCGGCACCGGGCAGGTCACCGCTCAGCGCGGCTTCATCATGTTCTCGTCCGCGTGCGCCCGCTGTCGCGGCACGGGTAGCTACATCGCGACCCCGTGTGAGACGTGTCACGGTCGCGGCGCCGTCGACCGCCAGCGCAAGGTGCTCGTGAGCTTCCCGCCCGGCATCGATACCGGGCATCGCCTGCGCGTGCCGGGCCAGGGCATGCCGGGGCGCACCGGGGGCCCGGGCGATCTGTACGTCGACGTCGAGCTCGAGCCGCACGAGCGTTTCGAGCGTCACGGGGACGACCTCGCGAGTCGCGTGGACGTCTCCTTCAGCGCCGCCGCGCTCGGCACCGACGTCGAGCTCGAGCTCCCCGACGGAACCAGCGTCACGGCCGCCATCGGCGCGGGCACGCAGCCGAGCGCCGTGGTGACGGTGCGTGGCAAAGGGATGCCGCGACTCGAGCGTGGCGGCCGCGGCGATCTCCACCTCGTCGTCTCCGTGTCGGTACCGAAGAAGCTCAGCAAGCACGCGAAGAAGCTCTTGCAGGAGCTCGAAGTCGAGCTCGGCAAAGACGGCTCCGAGCGCGCTTCCGGCTGACGCGGCGCGTCCGTCAAAAGCCGTGGCGGCGCGCGAGCGCCGTGAGCTCCTCGATCGTGCGCGCGAGCGGCGCCGGTTCGCCCGCTTCCTGCTTGAGCCAGCGCTCGAGCTCGGGCCGCGCGCCGATGGCGGCGTCGACCCGCGGATCGCTGCCCGCGACGTAGGCGCCGAGCGTCACGAGATCACGCTTCTCCTCGTAGGCGGCGACGAGCGCGCGCACGCTCTTGGCGGCTCGTGCGTGCTCGCGCGAGACGACGCGGTCCATCACGCGAGAAATCGAGGCGAGCGGGTCCACGGCGGGGTAATGCGCGCGCGCCGCGATCGCGCGATCGAGCACGACGTGGCCGTCGAGAATGCCGCGCACCTCGTCCGCGATCGGTTCGTCGAGGTCGCCGCCTTCGACCAGCACCGTGTAAACGGCGGTGATCGCGCCGCGTTCGGCCTGACCGCTGCGCTCGAGCAGGCGCGGCAGCAGGGTGAAGACGCTCGGCGGATAGCCGCGCCGCGCCGGAGGCTCGCCCGCCGCAAGTCCGATCTCGCGCTGAGCGCGGGCGGCACGCGTGATCGAGTCGACGAGCAAGAGCACGCTGCGACTCTGATCGCGAAAATATTCGGCGATCGTCGTCGCGACCTGCACGGCGCGCAGTCGCTCGATCGGCGGGGCGTCGCTCGTCGCGGCGACGACCACCGCGCGCTTGCGTCCCTCCACGCCGAGCGAATGCTCGAGAAACTCGGAGACCTCGCGGCCGCGTTCGCCGACGAGCGCCACCACCACGATGTCGGCGCTCGAGCTGCGTGCGATCGCGCCGAGCAGCGTGCTCTTGCCGACGCCGGAGCCCGCAAACAAGCCGATGCGCTGCCCCACCCCGAACGTGAGCAACCCGTCGAGCACGCGCACGCCCGTCGCGAACGGCTCGGACACGGGACGGCGCCCGAGCGCCGGCGGCGGATCGCGATCGACGACGGCACGCTCGGCGCACGCGGGAGGCGGTAGGCCGTCGAGCGGACGGCCGAGTCCGTCGAGGACGCGCCCGACGAGCGCCGAACCGACGCCAATCTCGAAGCGGCCCCCCGTCGCTTCCACGACGTCGTCCGGGCCGACGCCCGTCAGGTCGCCGAGCGGCAGCGCGAGCGCGTGGCTCGCCTCGAACCCTACGATTTCGGCCGTAAGGTCGCCCCCCGGGCGCCGGACGCGGACGAGATCCCCGACTCGTGCCGCCGGCAAGATCAGCCGCAAGAGCACGCCGGTCGCCGCGACGACGCGCCCGACGGGCCTCAGCGAGGGCGTCCGCCCGAGCTCCTCCGCGAGCACCTCGAAATCCACGGCGGCACGTTACACCCGAACATGGGCGCGGATCTCTTGGCCGCCCCGAGGTGGCGGTGCCACGCTGGCGCCGTGCGTGAGACGTGGTTTTCGGTGCTTCTGTTCCTCGGCTCGGGCTGCCACGCCTCGGTGCAGGCGCACGCCAACGCCGACACGAGCGGCCAGAGCGACGCGGAGCTCGACGCCGAAGTGCAAAAGGAGCGAGCCATGGCCGCTCCCGTAGCGAGCACGAGCGCGGCGCCTGCGGTTTCGGCCGCCCCGAACGACCATGCGCTGCTCGGCGCACGCACCGACCTCTCGCTCGAGCCCGCGAACGCCCAGGGACAGTGCTCGTGCGTGCGTGTCGCGCTCGGGCCCGCGAACCTCGGCGCCTTCAAGTGGACGGGCACCCGCCCCACCCTCGACGACCAAACTCAGCTTGCGCTCGCCCTCACGTCCGCCGGCTCCGGTTGCGACAATCCGAAGGGCACGCTGGGTGCGTCGTATTGGGGCTACCGCCGGGTGGGCAACGACATTGTCGTGTACGTGGAAAATGGCGTGAACGGGCGGCCCGTCGCCCAAGGCGCCATCATCCCCAAGCCCTTCGGTCAAGGTCAGGTTTATCTCGCCCCCACGACGAAGAAGGTACCGTTCGGTAAGCCATTGAACGGCAAGGGAAATTGCAAACTGGGCAACCCCGGCGTCCCGCGCACCGTCCCCGTCGGACCGGACGAGGTCGGAGCACCGGCTGCCCCGTCTACGCCCGCGGACGACTTCCTCTCCGGCCAGTAAGCCTAAGTCAGTCGGCGGCGCCGTACTTTAAATCGCCCCTGATCTCAGAGCATTCTGCGCGGTTTGTCGTATCATACCGATAGGCGCGGCCGAGCTGAGCACCACCCCCCTCCCCCCCACCAAGTGCCCTCGGTCGCGCCGCTAACTTCTGTGGGAGGGAAGACGAGAAGTGGCTCACCAGGCGAAAGCCTCGGGTGATGTCCTATATCCGGGGAAGATAGCGTCGAGCTTCTCGAGTGTGTCGGATTCGAGACGGATCTCGAGCGCGCCAAGACAGGATTCGAGATGTTCCATCGTCCGCGGACCGACGATGGGCGCCGCGACTTGCGGGCGCGAGAGCACCCAAGCGAGCGCGACGTCCGCGGGTTCGCGCCCGAGCTCTGCGCAGAGAGCGGTGTACTTCTCGAGTGCTGGAGTGTGCTTTTCGCGTTCACGTTTTGCGAAGTCACTCTCGCGCCGGCTCTTCGAGGACTCACCGCGACGGCCGCCGCCTGCGAGCAAACCGCCGCCAATCGGGCTGTAGGGCACGAGGCCAATCCCGTAGCGCTCGCACGCCGGCTGGATTTCGGTTTCGACCAGACGGGTGAGTAGGTTGTACTTGCACTGCTCTGAGACGAGTCCGAAGCTCGGCCGGGCGCGCGCGACTTCGCTCGCTTGGGCGATGTGCCAGCCCGCGAAATTGGACGAGCCGACGTAGATCACCTTGCCCTGCTGGACGAGCACGTCCATGGCTTGCCAAATCTCTTCCCACGGCGTCGCGCGATCGACGTGGTGCATTTGATAGAGATCGATCACGTCGGTATGGAGTCGACGCAGGCTCTCGTCGCAAGCGCGCCGGATGTGATACGCGGAGAGCCGTCCCTGATTCGGCGACGTGCCCATCTCGCCGTAGACCTTGGTGGCGAGCACGATCTTGTCGCGACGGCCGCCCTGCGCGAGCCAGCGTCCCACGATCTGCTCGGTGACGCCTTCGCCTTTCTTCCAACCGTAGACGTTCGCGGTGTCGAAGAAGTTGATGCCGAGTTCGAGCGCGCGATCCATGATCGCGAACGCGTCGGGCTCGCTCGTCTCCGGACCGAAATTCATGGTCCCGAGGCAAAGTCGGCTCACTTTGAGCCCGGAACGGCCGAGCTGCGTGTATTGCATCGTCGTCGCCATGCGTGCTTCCGTAGCACGAAGCCTCGGCCCGCAGTGCCGCGCTTCAGTGACGGAAAGCGCGGAAAAGCCGCGTGCGGCCGTCGTTCGTCGCGCTCTTGTCCGAGGCGAAATAGAGCGCGCACAGGTCGGCGCCGAAGCTCGGATCGGTTTCGTTCGTCCCGCTCGAGGCCACGAGCGCGACGGCAGTCGTGAGCGGCGCGCCCGTGGTGGGATTCATGAGCGCGACGTAGAGATCGGCCGCGCTGCCGTCGAGCGGCTGGCACTGCGCGTCGACCGGCGGCGCGCTGAAGAGCAGCAGCCTGCCGTCGGGTGTCACCCAGGGCGTCGCGTCGGTCGCGCCGAGTGGGCAGGTACCGCCGCCCGGCGCGGGAAGTGCGAGCGGCACCGGCGCCGTCTGCGACGAACCGAGCGTACCCGTCACGAGCAGCGCGGAGCCGCTCGCGGCGGTCATGAAATACGCGCGCGACGTCGACCGCGCGAAGGCGACGCTGTAGTCGTCGGCGGGGCCCGGCGCGAGCGGCGCCGGGGCGTCCTGGGCGTCGCCGAGCACGCCGTTTTGAAAGGTTGCGGCTCGAAGCGAGCGCACGCCGTCGCTCGCCGTTTCGGTGAAGAGCACGTCGAAGCCGAGCGCCGCCGGATCGCCGAAAAAGTCGAGGCCCGTACGCAGCAACGGGCTCGCGCCGATGACGCCCCCGGGCGCCGACTGCACGTCGGGTGCGTACCAGAGCTGGCTCACCGTCGCCGTCGCGAGCGTGAAGAAGAGCGAACCCGCGGCGCCGCCCTCGCGTGGGAACCGGAGCGAGCCACTCGGGTGCTCGAGGATTTGTTCGGCGGCGCCGAAATCGAGCTTCGAGAGATCACTGCAGTCGAGGCAGGAGCCCGCGCGGCAATACTGTGCGGGGCCGCACTGGCACGTATCGGTCGCGCCGGCGGCGCCCGCCTCGTTCCCGCCGCTCGTCCCCGCGGCACCGCTGCTCGTTCCCGCGGCACCGCCGCTCGCCGCGGAGCCGGCGGAACCGCCGCGCCCGCCCGTGCCCGCAGCCGCCCCCTGATCGCCGCCCGACACAGCGCTGCTGCCAGCGCTGCCGCCGGCACCGGCGCCGCCCGCAGCGCCGCCCGCGCGATCCCGAAAGCGCGGCCCCGAGCAGGCGGCGAAGCTCAGCGCGAGCACCACGGCCAGCCGGACACGCATGCGTGGAGTGTCGGAGAAAGCGCCCCCGCGCGCAACCGTTGACACGGCTTCGGCGTTGCACGGAGGATGCGCCGCCCGAACGGCGCTGGCAGCATTGGCCGCGCCCGCACGTGAAGGTGAACCCACTCTCACTCGAACCATGAGCACCGACGAGGTCACCCGCGCCGATTTCGAGCGCTACTTTCCACATACGCCGGCCGCGCTTTGCGTGAAGGAGTGTGCGCGCTTGTCCGCCCTCCGTCGCTATGCGTGCCCGGGGCCGATTCTGGACGTCGGCTGCGGCGACGGGCTCTTCGCGAGCATCGCTTTCGACGGCGTCGAAGTGTGGGGTATCGACATCGACGCGGAGGAGGGGCGCTGGGCGGCGGCGAGCCGCGCCTATGCTCAGGTGATCCTGGGCGACGTGACGCGCGCGAAGCTGCCTGCCGATTTTTTCGCCACGTGCGTCGCCAATTGTTCGCTCGAGCACGTGCCGCGCATCGATCGCGCGCTCGAGAACATTCGTGAGAGTCTGCGACCGGGCGGTCGCGCTTATCTGTTCGTGCCGAACAAGGACTGGGCGCGCGCCATGCTGTCGTACCGCGCGCTCGAGGCCGCGGGGCTCACCGGCCTCGCGGAGGTGTTTCGCTCCGCGGTCGACACCTTCTTCAAGCACCATCACTTGCACGACCGCGAGGAATGGCGCGAGATCGTCGAAGCCGCCGGACTCACGCCGGTCGCGATCGAGCCCGCTCTCTCCACGGGCACGACCGTGGCGTTCGAGCTCTTGCTCCTGCCGTCGCTCGCCGGCTGGGCGAACAAGCAGCTGACGACGCGCTGGACCAATTTTCCGCCCGCGCGCCGCGCGTTCGCCGGCCCGGTCCATGCGCTCGTGCAGAGCATTCTCGCGCGCACCGATCCGAGCCTCTCCGCCGAGTACCTCATCGTCGCGGAGCGGCCGGCTTGAGCCGCGCGTAGGAACCAACGCCATGAGCGAAGCGGTCGATTACTTCGAGAACCACCGGCACAAGCTGCGCTTTCCGTGGAGTCTCTATCATCGCCCCATCATTTCCGCGCTCGGCGCGGCGCTCGGGGCGAGCCTCGGGCCGGAGGTGCTGAACGTCGGCGCCGGCCCGTTTTTCGAGCTCGAGGACGTGGACGCGACCGGGCGCAACATCACCGTCTGCGACATCGATCGGCGCTCGGTCGAGCTCGCACGAGAGCTGCACGGCGCGCGGCTAGTCGCGGCGGATCTGGTCGAGCCGGGCGGTCCGTTGCCGTACGCTTCCGGACGCTTCGATCTCGTCGTGTCGATGGACGTGATCGAGCACGTGCCGGAGCCAGGTCTCTTTCCGTGGCTCAGCGAGGTCTTCCGTGTGTTGAAGCCGGGCGGGCTCGCCTTCTTGACCACGCCGAACTACGCGTCGAAAACGCTCACCCTTCTCGAGCAGACGGCGCTCGAGGTCATCGCGCGGCGGCAAGGGTTTTCGCGCAAGGAGATGCACCCGAGCAAGTTCACACCGCCACGGCTCGGGGAATTGCTCGCGCGCGTCGGCTTTTCTCGCGTCGATCTCACGCCGATCTCGTTCGGCTGGGTACTCGCCGCGCACGCGCGCAAGCCCCTTTGAAGCGAGCAAGTCGCGTCTGACGCGCGGCGCGACTCGTGGCATGTTTACGGGACTGCCAGCGATGAGCGAAGCGAAGTTCGACCAGTATGCGCGGAGCTACGACAGCCTCCACAACGAGAGCATCACTGCGAGCGGCGAGTCGCTCGAGTACTTCAGCGCCTACAAGCGAGAGTGCCTCGAGCGCCTCGGCGCGCCGGTGAACGAGCCGCTGCTCGACTACGGCTGCGGCATCGGCAACGTCACGGGCGCGCTCACGGAGACGTACCGGCAAGTGCACGGCTTCGATCCCTCGAGCGAAAGCCTGCGCGTCGCGCGCGAGAACGTGCCGCGCGCCACCTTCCACGACGATTTCACGACGCTGCCCGACGCGCACTACTCGAGCGCCGTGGTGTCGTGCGTACTTCACCACGTCCCGCACGCCGAGCACGCGTCACTGCTCGGCCGGTTGCGTGAAAAGCTCAAGCCGGGCGGGCGTGTTTTCGTCTTCGAGCACAACCCGCTGAACCCGCTCACTCGCCGCGTCGTGGCGGCGTGCCCGTTCGACGACGACGCCGTGCTGCTCTACCCGCGGTACGCGAAGCGCCTGCTGAAGGACGCGGGCTTTCGTGACGTGAAGCTCGAGTACATCGTGTTCTTCCCGCGCGCGCTCGCGTTCTTGCGCCCGCTCGAACCGCGACTCGGCTGGCTGCCGGCCGGCGCGCAGATGCTCATCGTTGGGGAGCGCTGAGCGGCGTCAGGCTGCCGTCCGCGCGGACGCGGTACCACGCTCGCGACGCGAAGTGCTTGCGCGCGCAGGACTCGTCTTCCGGCGTCGTGCGCGCGAGGAGCAGCACGTCGGGGTTCGGATCCATGGGGTCGTTCTGGTTCGCGTTCCACCAGCCCTGCACCGCGTCCTCGGGGTAAATCAGCACGAGCGCGTTCTTCAGCTGGCTCTCGCGCGCGGCTCGGACCGGCTTGGTCGCTTGGTGATATTCGGCGAAGGCGACCGGATAGGTGATCGGCGCGATTTTGACGACACCGTAGGCTGCCGCGGCGAACGCGACGAGACCGGGCCCGTAGTTGCGCAAGCGATAGAGGCAGGCGTAGCCGAGGGTTCGCACGCGCTCGAACAGACGTGCCACGAGCGGTGCGAGGCACGCGCCCGTCCCCGCGCCCTGAGCGACGACGATGGGCAGCACGTAACGCGGTCCGAGTCCGTCGTCGCCATAGCGCCCGAACCCGACGAGCGAATAGAAGCCGACGAGGCAAATCGAGCTCACCACGAGCATGAACGAGACGCCGCGTGCGCGACCGCCGAGCGCGCGCACGAGCCCCACCGCCGCGAGAGCCGGCGCGACGGGCCACCAACAATACGAGCCCGTCGCGAGCGGGATGCCGTATTTGAGCTCGTAGGGCGTGGGCAACGCGAGCACCAGCACCGCTTCGGGCCTGATCTGCGGCGCGATGCTGTACCCGGTCGCGAACCAGCGCCCGAGCTGGAGCCGCAGGATGACCGCCGTGAGGCCGCCGAAGAACGCGAAGCCGGCGACCGTGCCGACGAACGCCGGCAGGCTCACGCGCCGCCTGAGGACGGCCTGAGCGAAGTACAAGAACACGCCGACGCCGAGAAAGCCTCCGTCCGCCGGGCGGGTGGCGAGCCCGAGCGCCGTCGCCGAGCCGAGCAGCACGCCGAACGCGGCCGCGCGCCCGCGCGGGAGGCGCGCCTCTGCGACTTCGGCTGCCGCGTCGACCGCCCACGCAAAGCAGGCAACGACCATCGTGTGCGAGAAGCGCGAGGCCGCGTTCAGCAGCAGGCTCGGACCGAGCATCGAGAGAGCCGCCGCCAAGGGGCCGGCAACTGCCACGATGCGCGTCGAAGCGTCGCTGTTCGAACCAAGACCCGACGCCAAACGCCGCGCGAGGTGAGCGATGCCCACTGCAGCAATCCCGCCCATGACCGGACCCGCGAGCCATACGCTGCGCGTGCGGTCGAAGAGGGCCATGAACAGCGGCCAACCCGGCGTGTACTGCGAGAAGCGGTGCCCGTGATAGCCGAACACCCAGTAGTTCTCGGACATCCTCGCGCAAGCCGGGATCGGCGCGGCGGCGCGCAGATGCGCGTAGACGTTCGACTGGTAGGTATTGGCGATCTCGTCCCCGTTGTAGACCGCGAAATCGTAGCCGTGCGCCGCGACGAACGTGGCGAGCGCGACGACGGACAAGAAGATCACCGCGTCTTGCACCGGGTACGCGAGGCGCGTCACCCGTTCTCTCGCGCCTCGCGTGGGCATGGCCGCCAGGGCGTAGCCTCCGAGCAGCGCGCCGTACCACGCCAAGTGAGCGAACATCAGCTCGTAGTCGGAGCCGCGCACCCAGGCCCAGAGAGCGAGGAGCCCGACTTGCCCGGCGACCGCCACGATCGCGAGACCGCGTAAGCGACTCCAGAAGAACGCCAGCGTCGTCAGCGTCGCACCCAGCTGAAGCAGCCCGCCCACGCCGGATGCCCCGACCGGTACGCCGAGCTCACGGCTGAAAACGCTCGCGACGGTGACGGCGACGCCGGCCGGGAAAAGCACGTTGGACGCGGCGCGCGGCAGCGGCCGCTCCCAGAGCACCGCGCCGAGCGTCGTCGCTACGCCGACGGCCGCGGCGGTGACGGCACCGGGGTAATCATCCGTATACGGTAAGTGCATCGCTCTGCGGCACGGAGCTCGGGTCGCGCAGAGGCGCTACGACTGGCGGACGTTGGCGACGATGCGCACGCCGCTCGAGTCGAAACGGAAGCGCAGCGGCTTGAGGCCGCGCTCCGTGAGAGCGGCGTAGACCCGGCGCCGGTCGCCCGGCGTCGCATAGAACATGAAGAAGCCGCCGCCGCCCGCGCCCATCAGCTTGCCGCCGATGGCGCCCGCCTTGCGGGCGGCATCGTAGTGCTCGTCGATCGTCGAGTCCGTCATGTTCGACGCGAGCTTGCGCTTGTTCGTCCAGTGCTCGTGGAGCAGCTCGCCGTACGCGTCGATGTTGCCGCTCAGGAGGATCCGCTGCGTGTCGCGCCCGAGCTGCTTGATACGGTGCATGCGCTCGACCGCGCCGTCGGTGTTTTGCTGGATGGTCTTGCCCTGCTCCGAGAGCACCTTCGCCGCTTGACGCTCCACGCCCGAGTAGAAAATGAGCAGGTTCGACTCGAGCTCGTCGAGGACCTCCGGATTGATCGGGAGGCGCTCGGTATCGACGCTGCCGTCGGTGTTGAAATGGAAAGCCGTCACGCCGCCGTAGGCCGCGATGTATTGGTCTTGCTTGCCGATCGGCTCTTTGAGCACGTCGATCTCGATGTGGCACGCCTCGCGCGCGAGCTGCTCGGCCGACACGAACTCGTGCTTGTAAGTGTGCAGCGCGTTCAAGAGCGCGACGGTGAAGCTGCTCGAGGAGCCGAGCCCGGAATTGGGCGGCACGTCGGCCACGCTCGTGAGCTCGATCGCGCTCTTGATCTCGGCGAAACGCAGGCCCTCGCGAAAGATGCGGTGCTCGATCTGGTCGACGCGGTCGACCGTCTCCGTCTTCGAGTAGGCGAGGCGGATGCTGTCGTAAAAGCGCGGGTTCGCGCTCACGTAAATGTACTTGTTGATGGCGGCAGCCACCAAGAACCCGCCGTGCACCGAGGAGTAGCTCGGCAAATCGGTGCCACCACCGCCGAGAGAGAAGCGAACCGGAGCGCGCGAGACGATCATGCTAGTGAACCTTGGACCACGGCGCCGAGCTTGCGGCGAGCGATGATCATGAAACCCAGTGATTCATCGGGTTCCTCGAGCACGCGGTCGAGCACGCGCGCGCTCGCGGAGAGGCCGATCATCAGCGGAGCGACCAACGGGAACGCCCAGAAGCGCGGCGCTTGGCCGACCGAGTCCTCTTGCTGGAGCTTGCCCATCGCTTGCGCGAGCGCGCCGATGCGCGCCACGCGGAACGCCAGGTATTGATTCAGCTTGTGGGCGACGATGCTCCAGAGGCTCCCGAGGTGCTCGACCTCGAACACTTCGAGTCCGGCTTTTTCACACAAGCTCCGAAGGCCGTGCGGCGTGTAGCGGAAGAAGTCATACGGCTCTTCGTGCAAGCGAAAGTCGAACGGCGCGGTCAGAATCAAGATGCCGTCGTCTTTGAGCACGCGCCCCATCTCGCCCACTAGCCGGCCCGGCTCGGGCGTGTGCTCGAGCACCTGCACGTTGAGCACCGTGTCGAAGGTCTTGTCCTCGAAGGGTAGACGCACGCCGTCGTAGTAGAGGTCGGGGCCGCGCGTGCTTTTCGACGCATGGGTGTGGCCGAAGGTCGCCTCGTGCTCGATGCCGACGTATTCGCTGACGTGCGGAGCGAACATCCACTCGTAAGGCCGTTGGCCGCAGCCCACGTCGAGCAAGCGCCCGCGCGCCCGCGGCGCCGTGCGCCGGAGCGCGTCGAGCAGCACGGATTCCTGCAAATCGACCCAGTCCGACGCGGTGCGCGCCAGGGAGCGGAGCCAGCCGGCCGCGGTTCCGTTCGGAGGATGCATCTGACCCGGCACTTATGTTACGCCGCGTCCGGCTGGGCAAGGGAATCGAACGTGCCACCCTTCCTCGAACGAGCGGTCGAGCGCTTCGCCCCCCCCATCGGCAGCGGTCTGCGCGCGCGCCTTTGGCGCCGGGTTCGGCGCGCGTGGTTCCCGGCGCTGCTCGTCGGCCTCTATTTTTTGTATCGCTTCGTCGGCAAAGCGGGGCTCGATACGTGGCCGGTCTACGGCGTTTATCACGACCTACAGGCGGACGGCTTCCTCAAGGGTCACCTGAGTCTGCCGATCGAGCCCGCGCCCGAGCTCGTGCACGCCAAAAATCCTTACGACTACTCGAACGTTCGGTATTGGTGGCTCGACGCGACGTACTGGAAAGGCAAGTACTACATCTATTGGGGGCCGGTGCCCGCCCTGTTCGAGGCGGCGGCAAAGTGGCTGCTTCGCATTCACCAGGGCATCGGTGATCAATACGTCGCGTTCTTCTTCCATTGCCTCGCGGCCTTGTGCGGCGCGTTCATCGCCGAGCGCATGCTGCGGCGGCTGTTCCGCTCCGAGTCGCGCCTGCTCCTCGCGCTCGGCACGCTCGCGTTCGCTTGCTGCAACCCGACGCTGCACGGCGTCGCCACGTTGAGCACCTACCAGACGGCGATCATCGCGGGGCAAGCGTGGCTGCTCGCGGGCGTGCTCGTCGCCTTCGACGCCGTCTGGCGCGCCGGCACGACCGAAGCGCGGGCGTTTCGCCTGCCGCTCGCGGGCGTTTGCTTCGGCCTCGCGCTCGGCTCTCGCCTGAGCGTCTTACCCGCTATCGCCGCGCTGGTCGTGCTGGTCGCGCTCATGGAAGCGTGGCCGTCCGAACGACGCTGGCGGCGCTTCATCCTCAACGGGCTCGCCGTGGGGTTACCGGTCTCCGCGGCGGGCTGCGGCCTGCTCTACTTCAACAAACTCCGCTTCGGCGACTTCTTGCAATTCGGTTCGAACATCCAGCTCTCGGCGTATCCCATCGCGTTCGCCCCGCGCTGGTTGATCGGCAACGTCTACTCGTACTTGCTGCGCTCGCCGCGGCTCTCCTGCGAGTTTCCGTACGTGAACCAGGTCTGGAACATGGGACGGGCCGCGTTTCCGAAAGGGTTCTCGCTGCCGCCGGACTACGAAATCATCGAACCGACCGTGGGCTGGCTCGTCACGATGCCGCTCACGTGGCTCGCGCCGTTTGCCTTCGTTCTCGCACCGTGGCGCGGCGCGCTCGCGAGCCGGCGTGGCCGCACGTATCTCTTCTGCCTGTTCTCGTTCCTCACGCTCGCTTCACTGACGGGCGTACTGACGCTATTCGTCTACGGCACGACGATGCGCTACCTGACCGACGTCGCGTTCGGCCTCGTGCTCCTCGGCCTGCTCGGCGCTTTCAGTCTCCGCTACCACCGCTGGGGTAGCGTCGCGCCGCGCACATTCACGACGGTCGTCGCCGCGCTCGGTGCGGTGACGATCGTGATGGGGCTACTGCTCGGGTATCAGGGCTATAACCTGCATTTCCAGCGCTACAATCCCGAACTCGACAAGAAGATTGGAGAGGCGATGTCGCTCTGCGGGCCGCGGTATCGGCGGGGGAAGGTGGCGGCGTGGGGGCAGTGAATCCCACTTACACACGTCGCGGGTTCGGCACCGCAGGGCAGAGCGCCCGATCCGGCGCTCTGCCCTCTCGTTTCGTCTAACGCTAGAGGTGCCGGCGCCAGGGTCCGACGACGGGTAGATCGCCGAGGCCACCGTAGTTCACAGTCAAATCCGGACTACCCGCCGTGTTGCTGTTCCGGAGCAACCATTGTGCCGGTGACGAGGAATTCGGGGCCGGCCGGTACACGCCAACCGTCGTCTTGCCGTTACCCGACCAGCTGCCGACGACGGGCATGTCGCCCGTACCGCCATAGGCGAACACCGGGATATCTGGGTTGCCGGCCGAGTTGCTGTTACGCAGGAACCATTGGTTCGAGCTCGGTCGGTAAACGCCGATCGTCGTCTTTCCGATGCCGGTCCAGTCGCCGACCACGGGAATGTCCCCGGCCTGGCCGTACGAGAATTGAATATCCGGACTGCCCTGACTATTGCTGTTCTTCAGCAGCCATTGATCCGCAGTCGTCTGATTCAGGGGCCCGCCCGCCGGGCGGAAGACGCCGACGGTGGTCGTACCGTTGCCGTCCCAGTCACCAACGATCGGAATGTCCCCCTGGCCGCCGTAGGCGAACGCAGTGATGTCGGGATTGCCGGCCGTGTTGCTGTTCCGCAGATACCATTGGAACGTGCTTGGCCGGTAGATGCCGATCGTGCGCTCGTTCGAGCCGTTCCAATCGCCTACCACGGGCTGGTCGCCCGGGCCGCCGTAGATGAAATCGAAGTTCGGGCTCCCGGCTGTGTTGGTGCTCCGCAGCAACCATTCATCTTGAACGGAACCGGAGCCGGGACGGAACACACCGACCGTTGCAGGCGGCACGCTGACGCAAGCGCCCGCCGCGAGGGACCAGATTGGCTGCACTCTGTAGCTCGTGCCGTTCGCGGCGAAGATGGTGCCGCGCGGGGTAGCGACGTCATCTTGGCAAATGCGAGGGTCGGCAACCTCGGGGGACCAGCCCGTATTGGGGAACGGGTCCGTAATCGATTCCATCAATTCGTGTGATGAAAGTGCGCTCGTATTTTCGAGCTGGGTGCCCGAGCCGCAACTGCAGCCGCTGCCGGGTCCCATGTCCGGAATGACGCTGTAAGCTACGGTCAGTCCCCCGATTGAGAAGGGTATCGTCGTGCTCCGGTGATAGGCGCAGAAATCATGGCAGGATCTATCGATCGTCACTCCTGGGGGGAAGTAGATCTGATAAATGCCGCCCGAAATGGCCGGCACTTTGCCGGCTTGCACTTGCGAGAAGAGTTCCGCCTGGACGTCGGCGTCGGTCAACGCAGTGCTCGTGTGCGCGGGCGTGATCGTCACTTGCGCGCTAAAGGTGCCGCGACCCAGGACCTGAGTGGTCGTCCCATATTCATCGGCCACATCGAGATAGGCGTTGCTGGTGATCGTCTGATAAAAGCCGGGCATGGCGTTCTTGACGATCGAATTGACGTTCGGACCCCAGAACAGCAGTACGATGGCGGGACTCGTTTCGAGTGCACCGCCATTGTAGACTGGCGTCTCCGCCGCGCTGAGGGCTGCGCTCGTTGCAGCTACGGTTTCGCCGGTCGGATCCTCCGCGCCCGCGGAGCACGCGGCCATGGCAAGAGCGGTGATGCATGTGAGTCCCAGAGTGTGTTTCATTTATCTGCTTCCTTTCGCCGCGGCTGGGCCGGGCGCGGCAGCTCTGTGCAACTGATGTGCCCGTGCGCGCCGCGCCGCGCGCGAGGCAGGCCCAGGCAAAACGGGCTCGAAAAAGGGGTGACCCACTGCGAGCACCCGTGTCCGGCTCAGGGTCCGGCCATGACCGACCGCGGACTAGACGGCGTTCCAGCAAGCCGTCATGGACTCGTCAGCGGCGCCACCAAGTGCCGACGACCGGCAGGTCGCCGTAACCGCCATACGCCACCGCGATGTCGGGATCGCCCGGTGTGTTGCTGTTCCGAAGCAACCAGAGCGAGGCGGAATTCTCATCCGGGGCCGGTCGGTAGACGCCGATCGTCGAACGGCCGCTACCATCCCAGCTCCCCACGACCGGCAGATCACCGAGAGACCCGTACCGCACGACGAGATCCGCATTGCCCGCGGTGTTCTCGTAACGCAGCCGCCACTCCGAAGTACTCGGGTTGTAGACGCCGATCGTCGCCTTGCCGTTGCCGTTCCAGTCGCCGACGACGGGTATGTCGCCTGGATCACCGAAAACGAAATCGATGTCCGGCTCGCCCGGGGTATTGCTGTTGCGCAAGAGCCACTCGCTCGTGGCGGGCCGGTAGACACCGACGGTCGTCACACCGGAGCTCGTCCAATCGCCGACAACGGGTATGTCGCCTGCCTCGCCATAGATGAAGGCGATGTCCGGGTCACCCGCATCATTGCTGTCCTTCAAAAGCCACTCGCTCGTCGCAGGCCGGTAAATTCCAGGCGTGACTCCGCCGGTTCCGTCCCAATCGCCCACGACTGGAACATCGCTCGCTTGCCCGTACGCGAAATCGAACTGCGGGTTCCCCGGTGTCGCGGAGATTCGCAACAGCCATTCCCCAGTATACGTGCGGAAGAGTCCGATGGTCGTCGCTCGCTCGGCGTTTCCGGGAACCGGAGCGATGGTGCTCTCACACGCGCCGTCGGTTCGCGGCAACGCTCCCCATCCGCAGTTTCCCGGCTTACGTGGCCAGGCCGCGTGCCACACGGGAGCGGCTGAGTCGGTGACGAACACGTCGAAGCTGCCCGGCTCCCGCGACACGGCCGAGATTTGGCCGGAAGGGATGCTGAGGCCGGTATCGAGCACCCAAGGCGACGGCTGATCTTGATAGGACGAAAGCAGCGTGAGGTGCGACGTTTCCCCGCGCGCGAACGTATACGTGAAGGCCGGGTCGAAGCTCGCGACGGCAGGATCAGACGCCGTCGGCTGCCGAGTTGGATGCCAGCCTTCCGTCCCGGACCAGGCGAGCCAGTGCCAGATCTGACCATCGATGGAGCGCGCGTAAACGCTCTGCACGCCGGGGGCATGGGCGCTCGCAACGGGTCTGCCGACGAGCGGTCCCCCCAATGCGTCCCAACCAGAGCCCCACGCCTGATCGAAGCCGAGGTGGTAGAGCGATGCGTCGCTACCGGTCGCATACAGGTCAAAACCACCGGACGCCGCGCTCGCTACCGTCGGGCCCGAAATGAGCGCGACGGGTGCATCGGTCGCGCGTTGCCAAGCCGCGCCAAAGCCGTCGGTCGCCGACCCATGTTGCCACCAAACCGTTCCGTCCGCCGCCGTAACGACGAGCTCGGTGGTGCCGTCGGGTCGGCACAGCACCCCGGGCAGCCAGGAAGACTCGATTGCGGCAGGTACGGCGTCAATCGACGGCTGTGCCACGAACGCCGACAGCCCGCCGTTCAGCGCTGGATCGCCGGCGGTCGCTCGCTGCCAAGCCACGGTTCCGTTCGTGCGCAGCCCGAAAAGGTCAACGCTGTCTGGCGACGAGGCGCACGCCGTCGCGCCGCCGCCGACATCCACCGATTCGTCGGGCAATCGCTCCATCAATTCCTGGGCGATCCACCCTTGTATGTCCGGCGCAGCAAGGGAGATCGAGTACGCTTGCTGCGCGTCGTTCATACCTCCGTCACGGAGTAGTTCGGGATTGCCCGTGTGAATCGCAGCGAGAAATGTGACGGACCCAGCGGAAAAAAAGCAGCCACAGCCGGCGTCGGTCGGCATGTACAGCAGCGCTTCCTGATCGGAGGAGGGCGTTTGGTCCCACCAGAGCACTTCATCCATGCCGATGACACCGTGGACGGAGGGCGTGAGCTCGACCTTTCTAACCTGCTGGTCCGAGGACGTGGGATCCGGGTTCAGATCCCAGCCAGTGCACTCATAGCTGCGCAGCAAGTCGAGGCCGTCGTAAGGCGACAGCGCGACATGGTAGCTGGAGCTGCTTTCGTCGATTCGAAATGGAGAGTCGAGGCCCACGAGGGCGAGGTCGTGGATTTTCCCACTCGGGGTATTGCCCGGAAAATGTTCGAGCTCTGCGGCTCGCCGCACTTGTTCCGGATTGCTCGCGTCGGCTCCGAAGTTCACCACGACTTCCGAAGGGTCGCCGAGCCCGTCGAAGCAATGCTCGGCCGTCAACACCCACGAGTTCGTGAGCAGCGTGCCGCCGCACACGGGCGTGCCACCCACAAGGATCCGCACCGTGCCATCAACGCCCGCGGGACCGGGCGCTTCATTCCCACCGCCGCCGTCACTCTGAGCGTTTCCACCGCTGGATGCTGCGCCGCCAGCTCCCCCGTCATCGGCGCTGGCACTGCGACCGGCCACCTCACCGGGCGTGTCTCGCGTATTGGAAGGATGCTCCGAACTCGTGCGACCGGCCGAAGGAGCGCCACCGCTACCCGCGTGCGCACGTCCGCCAAGGTCGACCTCGGCCGCGCCGCTTCCTGCGCCTCCCACGTCATCGCTCGGTACGTTGTCTCCGTCGCGAGCCGCTGCGCTACTCGCACCCGCTTCCGGCGCGCGCGTACTGGTCTCGGCTGGTGCGTGAGTGTCGAAGCTGCGACAGGTTGTGACACTCAACAAAAAAACGCAGGCTCTGCTGAACCACGCTCCTGTCGCAGCACCGTCCCACGGTCGCGCTGCCATCGCCACCACCAGAGCGGTGTGATACTATGCTGTGCGGGCTGGATGCAAGAGGAGCTGTCCACGCAGCGCACGGACGAGACGCGTCCAGACCGGCCGCGACGCAAGCTCGTCATGCGCGCGATCTTGCCCGGTGACGAGGAGCTCATTCGCTTGTCGGCGCCACGCCTGTCGCTCGGTCGGTCGAGCGATTGCGATGTCCGGCTCGAGCGAACGGGCGTCTCACGTCGCCACGCCGAGCTCGAACGTCGGGGCCCCGCGCTATCCATTCGGGACGCCGGAAGCACGAACGGCACCTACGTCGATGGAAAGCGCGTCGACCACACCAGCCTCAGAGCGGGGCAGGTCGTTCGTCTCGGTGAATGGCTGGGGATCGTCGAGGAGCACGCCAGCGATCACGCTCGAGCGTACGCGGAACTCGCGCCGGGGCTCTGGGGTGGCTCGCTCCTCGCCGACGCTTTGCGCCCCGTGCTCGGCGCGGCGGCATCCGACGTCCCGGTCGTATTGCTCGGTCGTACGGGGTCCGGCAAGGAGCTATTTGCGCGCGCTCTCCATTGGCATGGCCGGCGTGGACGTCCATTTCACGCCATCAATTGCGCCGCGCTACCGGCAAACCTCGCGGAAGCGGAGCTCTTCGGGTATCGCAGAGGTGCCTTCTCGGGAGCCGAGCGCAATCACGACGGACACTTGCGCGCCGCGAGCGGCGGCACGTTGTTCTTGGACGAGATCGCCGATCTGCCGCTCGCGTTGCAGGCAAAGCTCTTGCGCGCCGTGGAAACCGGCGAAGTCACCCCGCTCGGGGAGACGGCCCCCCAGCGGTTCGAGGCGCGCATCGTCGCGGCGTGTCAGGTTCCGCTCGCAGAGCTCGTCACGAAAGGGAAGTTCCGCGAGGACCTGGCAGCGCGCCTGAACGGGCTAGTGGTGCGGTTGCCGGATTTGAGCGAGCGACGCGGGGACGTTCCAGCGCTGTTCGACACGTTCATGCGACGCTACGCGGGCGGTACGGAACCCGAGGTGTCCACGCGCTTCTACGAAGAGCTCTGTCTGTACCCCTGGCCCGGCAACGTGCGCGAACTGGAGCTGCTCGCCCGGCGTATGCTCGCCCTTCACGGGCTGGAGCCGGTGCTTCGGCGCTCGCACCTCGAGCAAACCCTACGAGCGACCGAGCGCGAAAGCCCGGGACAGACCAAGCAAGAGCGGGCGCAGGACGTCGAAGCGCTGACTTCGGCTCTCCAACACGCTGCTGGCAACGTCAAGAAGGCCGCGGAAATGGCGGGGATCTCCCGGCAGCGCGCCTATCGCATCATCAACAGCCGCAGGCTCTCCGGAGTCGTGAGCGCGTCACGTCAGGGGGGAGATGGAGAGGATGAGCGCCACCATTGACGACCTGCTCGGTTTCGAGCGCAAGGCTTCGCCCGACGACAGTTTCCACTATTCGCTGGTGGCGGGCACCTATCAGGTCGGTAGACGCCTCGGCAGCGGGGGCATGGGCGAAGTACGAGAAGCCGAGCACGTGAGGCTCGGTCGACCCGTCGCCATCAAGTTCTTGCTTCGGAGCTCACGCTTCGAACGTGGTTCCATCGAGCGCTTCGAGCGCGAGGCGCGTCGCGCAGCGGCCGTGCGCAGCGAGTACGTCGTGAAGGTATTCGACTACGGGCAGCTGGAAGACGAGACGCCCTACTTCGTGATGGAGCGACTCTTCGGCGAGGACCTTCGCGCGCTCCTCGCGCGGGAAAGACCGCTGCCCGTGCGGCGGGCCGTCAAGCTCGTGCATGACGCCTGTCGCGGACTTTGCGCGGTGCACTCCGCGGGACTCGTGCATCGCGACCTCAAGCCCGCAAACCTGTTCGTCGAGACGACTGCGACCGGTGGCGAGCGCTGTGTGATCCTCGATTTCGGCGTCGCCAAGGCGCTCGCGAGCGACACCACTCGGCAAGGCGCGCTCGTCGGGACAGTGCGCTACATGGCACCGGAGCAGCTCGAAGACTCCCGTAAAGCCACCGCCAGCGCCGACATTTATGCGCTCGGCGCCATTCTGTACGAGGCGCTCTCCGGCGTTCCTGCGCATGGGGGCGATACGCTCGAGGAGATGATGTTCGACATCTTGCATCGCGACCCGCAGAGCCTTGCGCACCACCGCCCGCTCCCGGAACGACTCGACGCGGTGGTCATGCGCATGCTGGCGCGCAAGCCCGACGCCAGATTCTCGTCCATCGAGGAGGTCGCGCGCGCGCTAGCCCCGTTCGGTGCCCTCGACGCGACTCCTCGGGAGCTCGCCGAATCAGCCGATGTGACCTCGCGGGATCTCGATGCGACCGGCTCGCGCCCGTCGCCCGGTTTGCGCCAAACGCGAGCCTGGGCGGCGCTGGTGGCTGCTTGGAGCGCCGGCGTCGCGGGCGGCTGGTGCGTCCATGGCCGCGCGCCGCTGGGCGTCGCGGAGCGTGTCCCGCAAGTGGCGGGCGCCGAAGTTGCGCACACGGCGCCCCCTCTGAGCGAGCCGAGACCAAGCACTCCTTCGTCGCTGCCAAGGCCACTGCAGTCGGTCGCTGCGGAATTCGCCGCAGCTCCACCGCCGACGCGGGCATCGCAAGCTCCGCACCCACGTCGGTCGGGGATGGCCCCGGGGCACCCCGCGCAGGCATCGCTCACTCGGCCTTCGGCCACGGAGGAGGCGTCACTGCCGAGCGGCTTCGACGCCAAGGATCCCTACGAGTGAGGCATGAGCTCACCACGCGCCGCCTGCGAAAGGGCTTGCTGCTTCTCGCATACTTCGCGTTCGTGCCGCCTGCACACGCCGACGACGCGTCAGCCCGCGCCGAGGCACGCAGCCATTTCAAGAACGGTCTCGAACACGTTCGCCACGGAGAGCTTGCTGCGGCAATCGACGACTTGGAGAGTGCCTACCGCGCGAGCCCGAACTTTGCTGTCCTCTATGACCTCGGGCAGGCGTACGTCGGAGTCGGACGGCACGCGGACGCAGTCCATGCATTCCAGCGATTTCTCGCTGAGGGCGGCGAGCGGATCGATGCGGAGCGGCGGAAAGTCGTCCTCGAGCTCGCTTCGCGCGAGCATGCAAGAACCTGCACGATCGAGCTCGAGATTTCGCCGTCCGAGGCGGAGGTGTTCGTCGACGGCCGCCGTCTGCCGCCAGAATCGCTCGGGATCCAAGATTTCGACCCAGGCGAGCACGTCATCGCTGCTCAGGCACCAGGCTACTTGTCCAACCTTTCCTTCGTAGAGCTCGGCCCCGGCGAGTCGAGCCGCGTGAGCCTGAAACTCGAGCACGAAGCGATCGACCTGAAGCTTCCGCTCGAATCGGTGCCGGCGAGCGGTGCGCCACATCGTATTACGTCGGCGCCGCCTCCGACGCGAGACCGCGAGCCACCGCTCACGACGCCCGGAACCCGCAACCGCGACTGGACGCTCGGACTCGCGGCTGGAAGCCTCGTGCTCGCGGGCACGACCGTCGGGCTCTTCGTCTGGAACACCGGCCGCTATCGTGCATGGCAAAACGATCGGCGGAATTTCGACGCCATGCTCGCGGTCGGAGGCACCAACGCGACGACGATCTCGCAGAGCCACGCCCTCACGGATCGTGCCGTGGGCGTTCAGCGCGTCGACGACCTCACCGTGGGCCTCGCCGTCGCTGCCACGGCCGCTCTCACGAGCGCCGCGGTGCTCTGGTTTACGCGCTCGAGCCCTAAGGGGGACTCCTCGGCGGCCGTCGCGCGACACGCTCGGTAGCTCACCGCCGCGTCGCGACGACGACCGATTGCACGAACAAGTCTTTCGCGCCGAACTCGTAAGACTCGAGCTCGAAGCCGCCAGCGGCGAGGAGCTCAGTCGCTTCCTCACGCGAGTGGATGAGGCTCACCTCGGGAGGATGAAACTGCACGTCCTTGTGGAGAACGTCGTTGAGGACGAAATGGGCGGATTTGATGACGGCGACGCTGGTGGCGCGCGCGTGCGGCCAAAAGACGACTAGTTTGCCGCGCGGCCGCAGGACGCGGCCGACTTCCGTGAAGGCGCGCACGAGCTCCTCGCGCTCGAAATGCTCGACGACGCCCAGGTTGTAGGCACCATCGAAGCTGTCGGTCGGGAAGGGCAGATCGAAGATGCTCGCGTGCCGCACCTCTGCCGCGTCGGGGTTGTGGCGGCGGTAGATGGCGAGCGCGGACGGTGAGATATCGACGGCCGTGATCTTGGCGTGTCGGTGCAGCCCGGCATCGACTTGGCCGCTGCCGCAACCCGCGTGGAGCAGGCTCGCGCCGGGGGCAAACTCACGAAATAGCGTGGCCTCGAGCCGGCGCTTGATGACGGCGTTGCGGTACACCGTTGCGATGACGTCATAGGCCGCGGTCGATTTGTGGCTCTTCTTCTCCCAGTATTCGTTCCAATTCTGGGGGTCGATGAGCGCGGGGTCGAGCTCGATGGGGTCCTTGCCTAGCCGAGCCCGGCCGGGATTGACTTGATCTTGGTAGAAGAGCGAGAAGAGCGTCTTCGCGCTTCGCGGCACTTCTCCGAGTGACAGCTTCGAGCTTTCGTAGGTGCTTTTCGGCAGCTTGATCGGCACCTCGGCGATGGAGTGACCGTTGCGCTGGAGGACGAACAAGCTCTCGAAGTAGAAGTCGTAGCCGCGCGACCGAACGAGCCCGAAGAGCTCGCGCGGAATGGCGCTCAGGTTGTAGAGGCGAAAGCCCGTGGTCGCATCCTGCGAGAGACCGAGCAGGTGCTTCGTCAGAGTGTAGCTGACGCGGCTGAGCGAGCGGCGCAGGAGCGACCAATTGCGGACGCTGTCGGACTCGAGGTGTCGCGAGCCGACGACAACGTCCGCCTGTTCGCCGCGCGCGAGCAGGGCATGAATCAGGCGCGGCGACTCCGCGTATTCGCCGTCGAGCGTGACGAGGCGATCGTAACCCTCGCGGTAGGCGAGCTCGATCGCGTCGAGGTGGTTCGCGCCGATCCCACGCTGACTCTGCTCGTGTCGAAAGCGGAGCCGCGGCAACTCCGCCGCCAATCGCTCGAGCTCCTCACGCGTGCCGTCGCGCGAACCGTCGTCCGTCCAGAGCACGTCGGCCTCGAGGCCGAGCGCCAGGATGCGCTCGCACAGCGGGCGCACGTTTTCTCGCCCTTCGAAGGTGCGCACGAAGATGAGGGTTCTCTTGGGCATCGCGGACGCAGCGAGCTTAGCAAAACTCCATGCACGCGCGGCGGACCGAACGCTCTGGGCCCTGCGCTGTGATAGTCACGCCTTGTGACCGTAGGCCTCCGGCTGCCTCGCCCACTGCGCTCGTGGCGCCCGTTCCACTACGTGATCTTGCTTCTCGCCCACGCGCACCTGCTCGCTTCGGGGGCAAAGGCGGGTGACAGCGACTGGTACGACTTCATCTACCCGTGGGCAGACGCGCTGCGAGTCACGATCCTCAAGTATCACCAATTTCCGTGGTGGTGCCCTTGGTCGCTGTCGGGGCAGCCGTTTTTTGCCGAGCCGCAGACTGCGGTGCTCACGCCGGACACTGTGTTCATCCTGCTTTTCGGAGCCGTCGGCGGCTACAAGCTCCTCATCCTTTTCTACAACTTCGTCGGCTACGAGGGTTCGCGCTTCGTTTGCGGCGAGCTCTTCGGCCGGTCGCGCTTCGTCGAGGCAACGAGCATCATTCCGGCGCTCATACCCGCCCTCACGCTGCACGCCAGCGTCGGCCACGCAGTACTCGTACCCTTCTGGGTTTTCCCGTGGCTTTTGGGCCTGGCGCTAACGTGGCAACGGAGCGCGAAGCATTCACTGGCGTTCGGGCTGGTCGCCGGCTTCTATTTTCTCACGTACATCCACTACTCGATCATCATCGGGTACTCGATCGCCGGCGCCATCGCGCTCGTTCAGCTGGCGCGCGCGTGGCGTGCCGGTGAACTGGGCCGAACGGCGCTCAAGGCCACCCTCGTCGTCTGTGCGGCGCTCGGCACGGGCCTCGCCCGCGTCTATCTCACGATCGATTTCGTCCGCGGTTTCCCGCGGGCAGAGACGCTCCACTACCCCATCGTGGCTTCGGTCTCGGAAGTCGTGCGCACGCTGATCGAGCCGTTGCAAGAGCGCAACACGCCGGGGAGCATCGCGGATCTGGGGTGGTGGGAGCTCGGGAGCTACGTCGGCGTGCTCGCGCTGCTGCTGGCGTACGAGGGTTTTCGTCGGGGGCCGCAGCGCCTGCGACTGCTGCACGTGGGAGCGCTCCTTTGCTTGGTTTTCGCGTGGAACAATCGTGACCGCTACCTGCCCGGTTATTGGATGCACGTGATTCCGCCGTTCAGCAGCATGGTGGTCATCACGCGCTGGCGCCTGTTCGCTTGTTACCTGCTCCTGCTCGCCACCGTCGAGGGCCTGGCGCTCATGCGGCGTAGGGCGCTCGCGGCCGTGCTCGGCGCGCTCGTGGTCTTCGATCTCGCTTTTCACGTCAATTACGCGTACCGCGGTTCGTTCGACGCCGTCGCGCCGTCCTTCCAGCCGAACGCGGATCCACCGCTCACCGTGCGCGACGTGCCCGATGACGTGTGGCGCAACTTTCGCGCGAACCGCATCTCGATGGGCTCGGAGTTCCCTCTCCTCGGCTGGCGCGATCACTATCCTCGACGTGACTACGTAGGGATGCCCGATTACCGCGGCGACTTCGTCGGGACCAAGCCGGTCAACGTCAGCTGGACACCCAATCGTGTGGTGCTGAGCGGCACGCCGGGAGATACGCTGACGCTCAACGTGAACCCGTCGAGCTATTGGCACGCGAACGGCACGCAGCTTTTTCCACGCTATCGGGCCATGGAACCCGAGAAGCCGTTCCACCTTACGCTTCCGGCCGACGGTCGCGTCACGCTGACCGCACGCCCACCCCACGTCGGACTGCTGTTCCTGCTTCAGGCTTTTTTTGCTGGCGTCGCGCTTCTGCTCTTCTTGCGACTCGGGCGCGAGCAGCACGTCCGCCGATGCTAACGTCGCGCCACCTTGACCTACGACCCCACGCATTACGTCGGCACCGAGCTCGAGCTCTTCGCGAACGCGACGAATTGGAAGGCGTACTTCGCTCGTCGCGTGCGGCCCTGGGTCACGGGTGACGTGCTCGAGGTCGGCGCAGGCATCGGAACGAACACGCGGGAGCTACGCACTGCCGGCGTCAAACGCTGGGTGTGCCTCGAGCCTGACGCCTCGCTCGCCGCGCAAGCACGTACGGCGGTGGCATCGGTGCGCGATTGCGAAGTGGTGGTCGGTACGACTGAGAGCGCTCGCCTCGGCACCTACGACTCCGTGCTCTACATCGACGTGCTGGAACACATCGAAGACGACCGCGGCGAGCTCGTGCGCGCGGCGGGGTTGCTGAGGTCCGGCGGCGCGCTCGTGGTGTTGTGCCCGGCGCACCAGGAGCTCTATAGTGAAATCGACCGCGCCGTCGGGCATTTCCGGCGCTACGACGCCGGCAGCCTGAGCGCGTGCGGACCCGCCGGGCTTACCCTCGAGAGAGTCTTCTACCTCGACTCCGTGGGGATGCTCGCTTCGTTCGCGAACCGCGCGCTCCTGAAGAGCGGGGAAGCGACGCTGGGCCAAATCCGAGTCTGGGATCGCATGATGATTCCGATCTCGCGCCTGCTCGATCCCTGCCTGGGTTACCGTCTCGGTAAGTCCGTGATTGCGGCCTGGCGCCGCCCGTAAAGAGGGGAAAGTAGGGCCGGCGCCCGCCGGGGGACGAGTACCGCGAGGCGCAGGTGTGGGCTACATTCGCGGCGCGTGGACGGAAACAAGCTCGGGCCCCTCAACAAGATTTTGGTCTTCACGGCCACCTACAACGAGGCCGAGAACATCGCGCATCTCGTGCACGAGGTGTTTTCGATTCTGCCGGGCTGCGAGATGCTCGTCGTGGACGACAACTCGCCGGACGGAACTGGAGAGTTGCTCGAAGAGCTCAGGCTGAAAGAGCCGCGCCTGCACGTGGAACACCGTCCGAGCAAGAACGGCCTCGGCACCGCGCACAAGCTGGCAATGAAGTTCACGCTGGCGCACGGCTACGACGCGCTCATCACGATGGACGCGGACTTCTCGCATCATCCGAAGTACCTCCCGCGCATGGTGGACGAGCTCGCGCAGGTCGAGTTCGTCACCGGTTCCCGCTTCATGCCGGGCGGGAGCTGCGAGTATCCGCCGTCACGCGTCGCGTTGAGCCGCACGGCGAACACGCTCACGCGCGCTCTCCTCGGCATCCCGTTGCATGAAACCACGACGGCCTACCGAGGCTTCCGGCGTTCGCTGCTCGAGCGCATGAACGTCGACGCGATTCGTTCCGAAGGCTACTCGTTCTTCGTCGAATCGCTGTTTCTCGTGGATCGGCTGGTGCGTCGCGAAAAAGCGGGCGACGACGTCATGCGCGAATTCCCGATCCGCTTCGAGGATCGCCGCGCGGGCGCCACCAAAATCTCGAAGAAGGAGATCTGGAACGGCTTCGTGAACCTGGCGCGCCTCGCCGCGAAACGCGCCGTCCGGCGCACGAACCCCGGCGACCCGCCCCGCGAGCCCGAGGACGGCATCGTTTGTAACGCGTGCGGATCCGCTTATTACATCGAAGAGTATCCGGCCACGAACGAGGGCCACGCGAGCGCCACGTATCGCTGCACGAGCACCGGACACTCGTCGCACGGCAGGCTCGTGCGCTGCCTCGGCTGCGGCCTCGTATACACGAACCCGCAGCTGTCGCACGGGGAGATGGTCGCCCTCTACAGCGATGTGGAAGACAAGACTTACCTCGAAAACGTGTCGGCTCGCGTGCGCACGTTCACGCGAAACCTCGATTCGATCCTGCAGTACTTGCCCGCGCGCGGGCGACTGCTCGACGTGGGGTCGTACTGCGGAGTCTTCCTCGACGTCGCGCGCGACCGCGGCTACGACGTGGTGGGGGTGGAGCCGTCACGCTGGGCGTCCAACTACGCCCGCGAGCACTACGGCGTGAAGACCATCACGGGCACGCTCGCGGACGTTCCGCGGCAAGAGCCGTTCGACGTCGTGTGTTCGTGGGACGTGCTCGAGCACCTGTCGAACCCGGCGCGCGAGCTCGCCCTCGTGAACGAGCGTCTGCGCAAGGGCGGGATTTTCGCGTTCTCGACGGTCGACTACAAGAATTGGTTTCCGCGCCTCGCCGGCGAACGCTGGCCGTGGATGATGGACATGCACCTTTACTATTTCGATCAGAAGGTGCTGACCCAGATGCTCGAGCGCGCAGGCTTTCGCCTGATCAACGTCCACCCGTATTGCCACATCGTCACGCTCGAGTATCTCATGAGCAAGCTCGACGCTCTCGGTGTGCCCGGTGCGGCGCTGCTCCAGCGCACGGTCGCGCAGACGCCGCTCCAATCGGCCTACGTGCCGTTTCGGTTCGGCGACATTCAGCTCTTCGTCTGCGAAAAGGTGCGGGAAGTGTCGACCGCGGAGGCTGCGACGAACGGCGCGCACGCCGTCGCCGTCACGGCCTGAGGTACAGGCGGTCGTTGATTTTCCGATAGTGATGCCGCTCGAGGTACGGATAAACGAGTGTCCGTAGGTGACGGCCCTTGCGCCATTCGTTCTCGGGGTCGATGAAAACGACGCGGGGGCGATGTGCTGCCAATTCTCGCTGCAGCGGGCGCAGGCGCTCCTCGTCCGTTGCGCCATCGTACGACGAAAGGATGTCGTCGATGATGTTGGTCTCGCGCAGGGCGCTCACGCGATCGGCCTGCGCGTAGAGCTGCGGCGTGCCGGTCGTGAAAATGCGGTCGGTCGGCCGCGTGTGCGAGGCGATGAACGCGAGCAGGCCGCGCTGCGGCTCCTGCCACGGAATGCGCTGGAACTGCGCGCGCGAAAGCTGCTCGAAGCTGGGCCAGACGTACATGGCGACCGCGACGCACGCGACCGCGCTCGCTCCGATGCGCACGCGTCGCGGGGCACTCGCGAGCGGAACCCGCAACGAGTCGAGCGATACGACGAGGACGTAGAGCACCCCGGCCATCGACATCACGCAGTAATGCAGCCACATGCACAGGGTCGGTACCGACGCCCAGAGCCCCGCGGCCGTCGCGGCGAGCACGCTGAGAAAGAGCCAGACCGAGCGGCGTAGCGCGAACACGGCACCGGGCAGCGCGAGCGGCGCGAGGTAGCCGAGCGTGCTCTCGTTGAGGAAGACCTCGCGAATGTGCTTCCACGCGGGGGCGAACCCCCAGCCGGGGTTCCCTACGACCGCGACGCAATAAGACGTCTTCGGATCGCGGTAGATGCGCTGGTAGCTCTGAATCAGATCGATGTACGCGCTCATGGCACCGGTCGGCACCATGTAGAGACACAGCAGCAAGAAGAACGTGCCGACTCCGAGCAAGCTCGCGCGGGCGAAGCGCTTCGCCTGCGCGAGCGAAGTCGCGTTGCGGATGAAAAACGCTCCGCACCAGGTGACGACGACCACACCGCCGATCGGCTCTTTCGACAGCACCGCGCAGGACATGAAGAAGCCGCCCGCGCCGACGACGACGTCCGTGCCCGCGCCTTGCCATAAGAACGCGGCGAGACCCAGCACGTAATAGGTGACCCCGATCGATTCACAATCACTCAGCGCGGTGTCGTGATAGGCGGGACTAAGAAAGAGCGCGACGAAGCCGACCACGGCGGCGAGCGTCAAGAAGCGCTCGAGCCCACGCGCGAGCAACGACAGCTGCAGCAGTAGGATCGCGCCGAGCGGCACGATCGTGAAGAACGTGCGATAGCCATAGTGCTTCAAGCCGAATAGGGCGATCGCAATCGCGTGCGTGAGGAACGAGATCGGCGGCTTGAACTCGAGAAAATCCTTGTAGAGCGTCAGGCCCTTGGTGATGCACCAGCCCCCCCACGTGAAAAACTCCTCGTCGTAGCCGGGGTAGTTCGTGAGGAACGGCTTGTTCAGCGTCAGGAATACCCACGCCGTGATACCGAGCGTCAACGCGTCGAGCACCAGCGCGAGGAGCCGGCTGCGATCCTCTTCGCGCAAGTTCCAGCTGAAGAGCGGGCGCGGAGGGGTTGCAGTAACGCTCATGTTTTGAGCCGGATCGCCGCGAACGTGTTGAGCCCGCCTTTGTGCGAGAAACACGTGATCTCGCTCGGCTTGAAGCCGGCGCGCACGAGGAGCGGCCAGAGATCCTTCACGTCGTAATACGTCTTGTGGTCGTCCATCTCCGCCGCGGGCGAGAGGCCGAGCTTGAACGCGGAGAGCTCGAGGTAGCGCTTGCCCAGCCAGGACGGCACGTTGACGAGGCAGGTCCCGCCCGGGCGGAGCAAGCGCCGGATCTCGACGAGCGCTCGTTCGGGTTCCCACAGATGTTCGAGCACCGAAACGATGAGCACGATGTCGATGCTCTGGTTCGGGAGCTCAGCCAGCGCGCCCGGCAAGCCGCCCTCGATGACCTGCACTTTGGGCAAGCTTTTGAGCTCGGGCGCGATGGCGACATCGACGAGCACGAGGCGCTCGACCTCGCCCTGCAGCGTGCGCGAGAAGGCGGCGTGATGACCGCAACCGAGGTCGGCCACGACTTTGCCGCGGAACGAGGGCACGAAACGCCGGATTTGACGGCCCGAAAGCCATACGCCGAAGTGGTCGACGAACGTGGGGCGATAGCCCTGACCAAACGCTTCCGTGCGCGTGTTCGACATGCCTAGCGCTTGCGTACCGCGAAGGCGGTCGCGTGCAAGATCAGCGTGAACGTGAAGGACATGAAGCCGGCGATCATGAGCATGAGGCCGGTGAAGCCGAGGTGGTTCATCGGGTCGTCGTCGGCGAGGCGCAAGCCGAGCCTGAAGTAGCTCCGAACGAGCAGCGCCGCGCAGACGAAGCCAAGCGTGAACACGCCGCCGCTCGCGACCACGGCGCGGGTGTAACTGAAGCGGCGAAACCATTTCGCCGTCGTTTCACCCGTGTAGTCGAAGAAGACCTTCGACAGGATACCCATGTAGATGCACTGCAGGCCGAGCAGCGCGAGCGACATGCCGAGGAGCATCCAATGCAGCGAGAGCGTCACCGGGCCGAGCGTGATGGGGCCGAACGACAGCGGCAACGCAAGCAACGCGCCGACGATGAGGAGCATGACGCCGGGCTTGAACAGGAAGAAATCCGCGCCGTAGACGAACATCGCGCGCAGGTTGATCCACGCGGCGTGCCACGGCGAAAACCAGCCCGAGCGCTTGTGGTGACTCAAGCGCCCTTCGCGATCCTTGAGGAAGCGAATCGGCACCTCCTCCGTGCGCAGCCGCATGTGCACGGATTTGAGCACCATCTCCGACGCGTATTCCCAAGATTGCGAGCGGATATCCATCCGAGCGAGCGCGTCCTTGGCGATGCCGCGCATGCCGCAATGGATGTCGGAGAAGTGACTCGAGAAGATGACGTTGAGGATCCAGGTCGTGACCGGGGTACCCAGGTAACGATGGAGCGGCGGCATCGAGCCGGGTTCGATGTAGCCGCGAAAGCGCGAGCCCATCACGAACTCGGCGCCGCCGCGGAACTTCTCCACGAACGGGGCGAGCTCTCGAAAATCGTAGGTGCAGTCGCAATCCCCCATGATCACGTACTTGCCGCGGACGAAAGGGAGCGCGTCCTGGTAGGCGCGCCCGAGCCCGCGCTTCGGCGTCTTCAGCACGCGCGCGCCGCCCGCGAGCGCAAGCTCCATGGTGCGGTCCTTGCCGCTGTCGACGATGAGGATCTCGCCCTGCACGCCCGCCTTGTTCATGCCTTCGTGGCACCAGGCGACGAAGTCCTCGATCGTGAGCTCTTCGTTCAGCGCGGGGATGACGATCGAAAACTCGGGGCTTTCGACGTCGCGCTCGGGGATCGCGAGCGAAATCTCCGGATCATGGGCGGCGGGGCCGGCTTTTTGCGCGATCAGCGCGGTCACGGCGTCACATCCTGCCGGCGCGCATGTCGGGGATCATCGCGCTGATGGCGGCGCCGAGCGCTTGCTTCGAGTTGTACTTCGGTGAAAAGCCGAGGCTCCGAATGCGATCGTTCTTGAGGCGCACGACGGGCACGTCGCCTTTCCAGCCGCGGTCTCCGCCGGCGTAGGCGAAGCGCACCGAGCCTTTCGGCAAACCGACGCACTCGACGGCGAGCTCCGCGATTTCGCGCACGCTGATCTCGTCGCCGGTGCCGACGTTGTAGACCTCGTACGGCGTGGGCGTGCGCTCGTGCGCGGTGAGCACGGCGCGAATGATGTCGCTCACGTGCACGTAGGATTTGCTCTGCGTGCCGTCGCCCAAAATCTTGAGCTCGGTCGGGTCGGCGAGCAGCCTGCGTGCGAAATCGAAACCGACGCCGTGCGTCTGCCGCGGACCGACGACGTTTCCGAAGCGAAACGCGCAGCCGGACAGGCCGAACATGAACGTGTAGCTGGCGATCAGTGCTTCACCCGCGAGCTTGCTCGCGCCGTAGGTCGAGATCGGCAAGAGCGACGGCTGATTTTCGGGGATTTCGAGCGTCCCGAGGTCCCCGTACACGCCGCTGCCGGACGCGTAGAGGAGGCGCTTGGCCGTGGTGGTACGCATGGCCTCGACGACGGCCTGTGTGAGCACGGTGCCCTGCCAAAAGTCGATGTCCGGCTCCGTCGCGGCGCGCGCAATGTCCGGGTTCGACGCGAGGTGAATCACGACGTCATGACCGTCCATCGCGCGCCGCAGCGCAGGGAGGTCCTCGACGTTGCCGCGCACGACGTTGAAACGCGCGTCCTGGCGATGCGGCTCGACGTGCCACTCGCGACCCGACGAGAAGTTGTCGTAAACGGTGACGCCCGCCGCGTTACCCGCACCCAACAAAAAATCGACGAAGTGCGCGCCGATGAAGCCCGCGCCGCCGACCACGAAAAACCGCGCACCCGCGACGGTATTGACCCACTTCCGTTCCATCAACCGTTACCGTCGTCCTCGTTACTTGATCGATTCCCACTTGGTGGGAGCGCGCTTGAGCGCCGGGTGACTCACAAGCAGGTGCCAGACCACGGCGCAGAGGCCCTCGGTGTGAGGCGTGATCCGATCCGACGACGCCGTCGGGATCACGACGCACGCGTCCGCGACCTTCGCGGTGTAGCCGCCGTCCTTGCCCACGATGCCGAAGACGCGGGCGCCTGCCACCTTCGCGAGCTCGAGCGCGAGCACGAGGTTCGGCGACACGTTCTTCTCTTTGTTGCCGCCGCCGACCGAAAACACGAGGACGGCGTCCTTCGCGCCGAGGCGCGACACCTTGAGCCACTCGGAGAAGCTCGTGTCCCAGCCCTCGTCGTTCACGCGCGCGGTGAGCTCCGAGACGTTGTCCGTGGGCGCGTACGACTCGAACGCGCAGAGCTTGCGAAAATCGTTGACGGCGTGGCTCGCGTGACCGGCCGAGCCGCCGACACCGAGGATGAACAAGCGCCCGCCGCCGTCGCGCGCCGCGGCGAGGCCGGTGGCTAGCCGCTCGATCACGCCCGCGTCGAGCTTTTGGATGATCTCGACGCTTTCCTTCAGAAACTGCTGGGTAAATTCGGTCATAGCTTGTAGCCGGCGGCGGCCGCATCGCTGTGGAACATCTTCACGGTCTCGAGGCTGTAGTCACCGAGACTCTTGCCGAACAGGCTCATTTTTTTGAGCATGTCGGGCGGCACCGTGATGATGTGGGCGCCCGCCTCCTCGGCTTGCTTGATGTTCAAGAGCTCACGCGGGCTCGCCCACAGAAGCTCGGCGGCCGCTCCCGACTCGTCGCAAATGGCGCGCGCCGCTTTCATGTAAGGCACCGGGTCACGTCCGGTGTCGGCGATGCGCCCGGCAAACACGGAGACGACGGCGGGCGCGCCACCAGCGAGCGCCTGCGTCACGCCGTGCACCTGTTCGAGCGTGCAAATCGCCGTGACGTTGAGCTGCACGCGACCTTGGGTCGAAAGCTCCTTCACGAGCGGCAGGGACGACTCCCCGCGCGTGTTCGTGATGGGGATTTTCACGTAGACGTTCGGCGCCCAGGCCGCGATGGCACGCGCTTGCCGAGCCATCTCCGGGAACTCGTCCGCGAAAACCTCGAAGGAAATCGGCCGGTCCTTGATGTGCTCGAGCACCTGGTGCGCAAAGGCGACGTAGTCGGAGACTCCCGCCTTGCGCATCAGGGTCGGGTTCGTCGTAAAGCCGGAGATGAGCGGATTTTTCGCCATCTCGAGCAACGAGGGGAGGTCGGCACCGTCGGAGAAAAGCTTGATGGTTTGCGGCATCTCAGACCGATTTCAGCCGAAAGTCGGCGAACTCTTGCAGATCCCTCCCGCGAAAGGAAGGAGCAAGACCTCGGTTTTTTAGCATCTCTTCGTCCTCAGGCCACACGGCGCCGAGCAGCGCGGTCGCGAAACCGAGCGTTTCACCGGCGATCACGTCGGTAGCCCGGTCGCCCACCATCCACGCCTCTTCGGCGCGCGTGGCGGGGAACGCGAGCAACGCGTCGCGCAGGAGACCCGGCAGCGGCTTGCGGCACGAGCAAGCGTCCTCGGAGCGATGCCGGCAAATGAACGAACGTGCGATACGCCCGCCGCCTGCTTCGGCGCCCGCGACCACCGCGGCGTGAATCGACTCGAGCTCCGCGAGCGTGATCTCACCTTTCGCCGCGGCGGGCTGGTTCGTGGCGATCGCGAGCACGAACCCCGCGTCGGTGAGCGCCTTGAGCGCCGCGGGGACACCAGGCAAAATTTCGACTTCGGCGATCGAGTGCGGGCTCTCCGGTGACGGGCCCGCGCGGTGCACGACCAGGCGATTGAGGACGCCGTCGCGGTCGAGCACGATCAGACGCGGCGCGCTCATGAGCGTTCGAGGAGCGCTTCGAGATCGGCGAGGCCCGCGGGCGAGCCGATCTCGTAAAAGCGCTCGCGCACGAGGTACCCCGCGAGCTCGCCCCGCTCACTGAGCGGGCGGAAGACGTCGGCGAGATCGTATTTCACGCCGCGCGGCACGTCGCGCTCGATCACCTCGCGATGGAGCGCCGAGAGGCCGTAGTCGATGTAGCGGTAGTCGGTCGCGGGACGGCGCGTGCGGCTCTTGTCGTAGAGCGCGATGGTGTCCGTCGTGGCGTCGAAGACGACGTTGCTCGTGTCCCAGCGCCCCTCGTTGTGAAACACCGTCATGAGCGCCGGCTTGCCCGAGCGAACGAAGGCGTCGGCAACGCTGCCGAAGTCTATCGGTAGGTAGGAGTCACCGTAGGTGAGCAAGAAGGCGTCGGCGAGCGCGCCGCGTTCCACGGCCAAGGCGAGCGCGCCCGCCGTGCCGCGCAGCGTCGCACCTTCGTTCACGTAGGTGACGGCGAGGCCGTAGCGCGAGCCGTCCCCGACGTGCGCCTCCAGCAGCTCGCCCAGGTGTCCGACCGAAAGCAAGACGTCGCGCACGCCGTGAGCGGCGAGCCAGGCAAGCTGATGGTCGACGAACGGCTTGCCGCGCACTTCGAGCAGCGACTTCGGCACGGTTTCGGTGCGCGGACGCATGCGCGTGCCGAGACCGCCCGCGAGAATCACGCACTGCATCAGGGGAAAATCCGCACGCGGGAAAGGTGCAGAATTGCGGACGGGATCGGAATGTAGACCTTCACGTAGCGGGCACGCTCGGTATCGAAGCTCTGCCGCCAGTTCGCAAACTCCGAGGTCCTGCGCGCGACCTCCGTCCAGTTCTTCTTGTCGGTGCTCACGGCGACGGCGAGCGGGACGGCGCGCTCCGCGCAGCAGTCGAGGCGATTGTCGATCTCGATGCCGGAGACGTGGCGCACCTTGCCGAGATCGAACATGACCCAGGGGTCGTTCTCTTGGCTGGTGTGGAAGAAGTAGTTTTCCCCGCCCGGGCACGTCTGCTTGGGTGACTCACAGCCACCCTGCGGATAGCGCGAGCTCGTCGTCCAGCTCGCGCGCTCCGCGAGGTCGTGCGAGCGACGACTCACGTACGCGATTTGCTGAGCGGCGAACACGGCCGCTCCGATCAGGACGAATACGCCAAGCACGTGCAGCACGCGCCGTACCCAGAGGCGCTCGAGCCGGCGCTGCACCGTGCCGAGGGGCTCGAACAGCGCGGCCGCGGCACGCTCGAGCCGTTCGACCAAGCGACGTTGCGCGTTCGCCTCGAGCGCGGCGTACTCGACGTAAGAGCCCCCGAGAGCGCGCGTGAGCTCCGCGAGCTCGTGCTCGCCGCCCGCGGCGCGCGTGAGTAGCGCCTTGTCCGTCTCTTCGAGCACGCTCGCGAGTGACGGCGTCACGTCGGCCCCGCTCGTCTCCGCCGCGCCCTCCTCCTCGGACCGCTTCAGCGCGGCGTGCGCAAGCAGCGACCAATGAATCGACTCCCGGTAGAGCTCCGAGGCGACGGCTTCGCTCCCGGTCTGGCCGAACGGCTCCGGGGGTCGCTCCGTACGCGCGGCCGCTTCGTTGGCGAGCGCGGCGCGACCCGCGAACTCGAGCGCACGCGGCGACACGGTGCCGGCTTCGGCGCGCACCCTGCGCTCGGCCGCCCGCAGCCAGAACCAGTCGACGAATCGAGACACCAAGGCCACCACGGGCGTGTTCTTACCAGACATTCAGAGCCCGATCAGCTTCATTGCCGGCTCGTTCCTGTCCGTGGGCGCGTTGCGCTTCCAGAGCAAGAAGTTACCCCGGCGCGCGATGAAGCCGTATTTGCCCGTCGCCATCGCAGAGGCGATCACTTGGTGCGAGGTCGGCTCCCCGCGCGCCTCGTCGATGCTCATGAGCAGGTAATCCGCGTCGTCGTAGGCGAAGCGCAGCGTGAAGCAGAAGCGCCGATTGGAGACATGGGGAGCCTCGGTCTCCGTCGCCGCCACGGAAGCGCTCGGCGGAATCATGGCGATGAGCTCGTAAAGGTCCTTGTGGTGGCGCTCGTCTTCGCGGCTGACCTCGAAGCCGACCTGACGGAAGCCGCCCACGAAGTTGTGATGCTGGAAGAGCGCTCCGTGGCTGTAGCTGTAAATCGTGGCCGTCGCGACCATGGAGGCGAGCGCGGCGGGCACGCGCAAGCTCCGGAGGCCGAGCCGCGCGCCGACCTCACGCCACCAGCCGAGCGTGATCGTGGACGCGAAGAAGATGTAGACCGTGTAATTCGACGTGTACTGGAAGAACGTCTGGTACATCGGCTTGTAGCCGGACGAGAGCAACGTGAACATCGCGGGCGGGATGAACAGGATCCACGTACGCGGGTTGCGGAACGGCAGGAGCAGTACCGGCCCCATCATCTTGACGATGTAGGTGAGCTTGTCCTGCTCGAGCAGGGAGTTGAACGTGAAGATCGGGTTGGAGATCATCGTGCGTAGGACGCCCGAAAACCCCGATTCTCCGGGCGGAATCAGACCGACGAAGATCCACGTGAAGCTGTTCGCCTCCGACCAGGTGCGGTGGAGCGGCATGATCCAGAATTTGACGAGCACGAAGTAGATCGCGGAGAACACGCCGCCCACGATGGCCCAGCGCACGCGCTTACCCATCACGAGCTGATACATGCAGCCGGCCGTGAGCACCGCGCTCGTGTCCTCGCGCACGAGCAGCGAGCAAATCCAGAAGAAGATGAGCCAGCCCTTCTTCTCGGTCTCGTAACAATAGACGGTCCACGCGATCCAAAAAACGGCGAGCGTCAGATCGTGGAAGTCGTAAAACACGGGCCCGTGCATGGGCGCGTGGATCAAATACAGGTAGGCGAACAAGACGCCGACCCACGAGCTCCCGAGGCGATGGCGCGCGATGAGGTAAATCGGGATCGCGGCCGCGGACACGAGCGTGGCCTGGAGGACGAGCAGCGTCTCCGGGTGCTGGTAGAGCGCGTAGATCGGCGTGTAGAGATAGAAGATGAAATTGGCGTGAAACTGGATGTGCGAGCCGGTTCGGCCGAGATCCGGGCTCGCGGCGAACCATTTGCCGCGGATCAGGTTCCACATCAGGTTGTCGAAGATCGCGAGATCCCAGCTCGCGGTCTTGAGCCGATAGTGGTTCAAGATCGTGTAGTACGAGAGGTAGCCCGCCATGAAGAGCACCATCACGGCGAGCAGCAACGGTGGCGTGCGGGCGTAGAGCTTCGGGTGGCGGCGCACCCAGCGCGCCCACCAGTCCTTGGTGCCCTCCCAGTCGATCGAATCGAACGACATGCGCAGCGTGCGTTCGAAGCCGAGTCCGAATAGACCTGCCGCAAGCACGAACGCCCACTCGTTGCGATCCGTCCAGCGGTAGTCGAACAAGATGGGCAGCGGGAAGAGCACCATCAGCGGCGAGATGATGCGTGCCGTGCGCTGCAGCGTGGACGCCGCCGCGTCCGAGAAGCCGCGGACCATCCAGAAGATCGCCCCTGCGAGCGTGAACGCGAAACCGGTCCCACCCATCGCGTAGATCATCAGATCGCGCGTGGGCTTTTCCATGATGTTGCCCGTCACCTGCTCGAGCGCGCGGTCGTAGTTCCACATGAACAGGAACGCGGCGACCGACGCCCCGGCCGTGAACAAGAGCACCGCGCTCCCCGTCAAGCGCGCTTCTACCGGTGTTTTCCCGACGATCATCGTGAAGCGAAGCTCGATAGCATGGGGGCGAGGACGATGGTTTTTCGGCCGGGATGAGTCAAGCTTTTCCCGGCCCGAGCCCCCCGACTATGGTGGGCCGGCTCGGAACGCCCATGATTAGACCCAAGCTCTCCGTCGTGATCCCCGTCTTCAACGAGGCGGAGACGATCCCGGAGCTCGACCGCCGGCTCAAAGCGCTCTTCGCCTCGCTCACTTCGATTGCGGGCTCCTGGGAGACCGTGTTCGTGGACGACGGGTCGCGGGACGGCTCGGGCGACATGCTCGCGGCGCTCGCGCGGTCGGAGCTACGCTACAAGATCATCGGGTTCTCCCGAAACTTCGGGCACCAGGCCGCGATCACGGCGGGGATTGACCGGGCGGACGGTGACGCCGTGGTCGTGATGGACGCCGACCTGCAAGATCCGCCGGAAGTCGTGCAGCTCATGCTCGACAAGGTCGCGGAGGGGTTCGACGTAGTCTACGGCGTTCGCAAGCAGCGCCAAGCGGAGACGGTGTTCAAGCGCGCGACGGCGTCGCTGTTCTACCGTTTGATTCGCGTCATGACGCGCGTCGACATCCCCGCCGACGCGGGTGACTTCCGGCTGATGACGCGGCCCGTCGTGCTGGCTCTCCGCGCCCTGCGCGAACAGCACCGCTTCGTCCGCGGCATGGTCGCGTGGGTCGGCTTTCGCCAGACGGCCATCTACTACGATCGCGAGGCGCGTTTCGCCGGCGAGACCAAGTATCCGCTGCGGAAGATGCTGCGGTTCGCCATCGACGGCATCACCTCGTTCTCGGTGCTGCCGCTGCGCATGGCGACGTGGCTCGGACTCTTCGCCGGCTCGGCCGCCGTCCTCGTCGGCATTTGGCTTTTTTTCGTCAAGTTCCTGCGTCTCGGCGCGGTACCCGGCTGGGCGAGCATCATGGTCGCCGTCACCTTCGGCTTCTCCGCGCAGTTCGTGATGACGGGCATTCTCGGCGAGTACATCGGCCGCATCTACGAAGAGATCAAGCGACGCCCGCTCTACATCGCGAACCGCGAGACGAACCTCGAGCCCATCGAGCGCGACCACGCGCTGTCGCGGCGCGCGGGCCCGGACGTCGAAGGCGCGCAGCGCTGAGCGCGGCCCGGCGCTTCAGCGCAGGACGCTGACGCGGCGCAGGTGGAACAGCGTCTTGTGCAGGGAGATCGCCCGCACGTAGCGCGCGCTCACGGGCGTGAAGTCCTTGTACCAATTGTTGAAGGTGTCGTCGCGGCGCGCGACCTCACGCCAGTTCTTGCGATCGTTGCTCACTTCGATCGCGAGCGGCACGGCGCGCTCGCCGCAACAATCCTCGCGGTTGATGATGCGCACCGCCGAGAACTTCTTCTTGCCCCCGAGGTCGATCTCGACCCACGGGCGATCGTCTTCGAGCGTGTGAAAGAAGAAGAAGGGACTCTCGGGACAGTCCTGATCGGGTGACTTGCAACCGACCGCGGGGTACGCCGAGCTCGTCCGGTAGGGGCGGTCACGCGCGAGATCGCGCTGGCGCTCGCTCCATGAATGCGTCGTGAGCGCGAGCACGGCGAGGACGGCGAGCACGAGCACGAGTCCGCCGCTGCGCACGATGCGCTGCACGTAGAGCTTGTCGAGGCGGACGCGCGGCGCTTCCACGAGCGCGAGCAAAGAGCGCGCGAACACCGCCAGATCGCGCGACTGACGCGCTTGCTCGTCGGCGGCAAGCGCCGCGAACCCGACGAACCCGTCGACGGCGAGCGACGCTTCGAGCACGTGGACCGCGCCTTCGCCACCCGCCGCGGTCGCGAGCAGACTCAGCGGGGCGCCGGCCCAGAGCGCGACGAGGCTCGAGCTTTCGTCCGTGCCGTCCCGCGGCGGCGTCTCGTGCGTGCGCGCAGCCCGCTCGGCGAGGAGCGCCCAGGTGACGGCTTCACGCGCCAGCTCGCGTGCCGGTCCGTCGGCGGCACCGGAGACCAAGCGCGGCACCGGCTTGAGCGCGCGCTCCGCGAGCTCGACGCAGACCCAGCCGTGACGCAAACACTCCTGCGCGCGTGGCGAGCCGATGCGCCCCTCGAGCTTGGCGTCAGCGAGCGTCTTGCCGCGCCAGAACCATTCGCGCACGCGTCGGAACGCACCCGGCCGCCGTGGAAGCGGCGCGACGGGCGCAGGTGGAGGCGGGAGCGCCGGTTCGACCGGCAAGGCGGGCGACGGCTCCGCGGTCGACGACGCCGGTGCATCGCCGGGGCTCTGATTGGAACCGATCACGCTCGTTGAAGCTCCGAAATAACGGCGGGAAGCTAAGCAACTGCCCCCCTCCCGGTCAAGGCGTCCGCGCGCCTACCGGAATCGCGGTCGTGCACGGACGAAATCCTCCCCGAGCGCCAAGAAACGCGGCGATACTCGCGCCGAGTTGAGTCGAGCGGTCCCGGAAGGCCAGATCTTCGGTCCGAAACGCGGACGTGAAGCGGCCGAAGTCGCCGTCGCGTGCGTCGTGGCGTTCGCCTTCGCTCTGAGCTTTGGACTGAACTTCGGCACCGGCAACCAGCCGAGCTACCTCTTGGCGGCCGTCCACCGCCGCGATCCGAGCCTGCTCCGCCGCGATTGGTTCGTGACGGAGACCACCCAATATCACCTGGTCTACACGCAGCTCGGCGCGGCCCTGCTCGCGCTCGACCCGAGCGGCTGGCTGATGGCGGCGCTCAACCTACTGCTCGTGACGGGAACGGGGCTCGCACTCTACGCGCTGTGTCGCATCCTCGCCGGTCCTCGCGGCGCCCTCCCCAGTTTTCTCCTCACGATGGCCTTCGCTTTCGCCAAGCATTGGCCGGGACCGCTCACGACCTACGTCTTCGACGAGGCGTTCCAGCCGTCCGGCATCACGAACACCCTCTTCATTGGCGCAGCGGTGGCCTTCGTAGCCGGCCGCTTCGGCTGGTCCGGGGTGCTCCTCGGGCTGACCGCCCTGTGTCACCTGAACATGCTCGTCCTCGTCCTGCCGGTGTTCGGCCTCGCGCACCTTCTGCTCGGACGAGAAGCGCTCGTGCGGCGCCTCGTCTTGCAGCTGCCGTGGGCGGCCGCCGCGGCGCTGCCGTTCTTACCGATGCTGCTGCGCGCCAATCTGCCCGTACCGAATGCAGAGCTCGCGCGTCACATCTGGGTCTCCATCCGCTTCCCGCATCATTTCGGGGTGCGCGAGCACCTGCGACAATTCTTGCCCTTCTGCGGTTGGCTACTGGTCGCGGCGGCCGTTCTCTGGCCGTTCGTCAGGGCTCGAGAGGAAGCGGCCTTCGGCCGATTCGCGGCGTTGCTCGCCGGCATCGTCGCCATCATCGGCGTGGGAACCATTGGGACGCTGCTCACCGATCGCTTGGCTGCCCTCTTCGCATGGCGGCTCATCGCGCATTTCTGCGTCTTCGCCCAGCTCGCCTTCAGCGTGCTCGTGGTGCGTCTGCTGCTCGAGCCAGCGCTGTGGACACGACTCCCGCACAGGCTTCGAGCTGGAGCGCGGTTCGCGCGGACGACGGCGGCGTACCCGTACGTCGTCCGCGGCGCGTGTGCACTACTGCTCGTGAACTACGCCGTCGGCCCGCTCGTCCGCATGCGAAACCATTCGAACTTGCTCGTCCAGCACGCCGACGCTCGAAGCGAGCTCGAGACGTGGATGCGCGAGCGCTCGCCCAAGGACGCGCTGTTCCTGATCCCGCCCAAGGAGGAGACGCTGCGCTTCCGCGGTGAGCGTGCGGTCGTCGTCGACTGGAAGAGCGCGCCGTCGATTCCCGGCCAAATCCTCGAATGGTATCGGCGCATCAACGACGTCGCAGGCGTCGAAGTGCGGCGCGAGGCCGACCTCGACCACTATGCGGAGCTCGATCCGATACGCCTCGAAGCCTTGCGCAAGCGCTATGCGATCGACTTCGCCGTGGTGGAACAGAAAGACGCCGCGAAGCTCGCCGACTACACCGCCGTTTACTCGAACACCGGATACACGGTGTTCGACGCACTGCCGAACCGCGCGAAAACACACGCGGAGCGCTGAGTTCGGTGTAGCATCGCCATGCCGTGGACGCGGTGAGGCGAACATGAGACCTGTATCGCTCGCGCTGGCAGTAGTGTCGCTGGTCGGCACGGGGTGCGGCCAACCCAATCCGGAACCGGAGCCCCTCACTGCCGAAGAGGCGGCGTCCTGGGCCCCCAGCGTGAGCGCGCTTGCAGCGTACCTCACGATCTACGCACCACTTGCGTTGTACGACGGTCAAGCACCGTACAGCGACCCGAATTGCCCGGTCGTCGCGCGCACCAACGAGATGCTCACGATCACTGGCGGATGTGTCGACACGACCGGGCAATCGTGGACGGGCTCTGCCTGGATGGACGTCGGCGCGGCGCGGACCGTCTCGTTCGACAAGTTCGGCAGTGGAACTGCCTCCGGCGTGACGACCCAAACCGGAACGGCCTCCATCGTCGACTCCAATGGGACGAGTCGCCTTTTCACGCTCGACCTCCAAGGTGACGACTCGAGCATCCAATATTCCGGTGTCGTCGACGGCGCCTACGGCGCAAGCACGGCCTGGGGCGGATCTGGAACGTTCACCCAGCGCCGCACTGGCGCGCTCGAGCCGGTCGACGCCAAGACGGTGGACGAAGTGTTCGACAGCAGCATCTGCGACAACGCCCCTGCGAGCGGCTCGACCTCAATGACAATCCGTGGCCATCACGCGGTCGTGACCTACGACGGCGACACCGATTGTGACGGCTCCTCCAGCGCCGAGCTCACCATCGACGGCGGGTCGAGCACGGCGATCGCGGGCGTCGGCTGCAGCCTCGCGCACCCTGCGCGTTCACGTGGACCGAACGCGGGCTCGCTGTTCGCCCTCTTCATTTTTGCGGCCTTCGCTCGGGCACGTCGGGCGTGCGGGACAAGGCCCTGCCAAGGCGTGTAAGGTTCAGGTTTCTTCGAAGGGAGTGACCGTGAAGCCGCTCGTCAAACGCATCCTCGTGGGCATCGCCGGCGTCGTCGGCGCGGTGGCAGTCGCTGGCGGCGCGTTCGTCGGCTTTCACGTACACGCTTTTCACGCGAGCCTCGACAAGGTCTACGACGTGAAAATCCCGACCGTCACGCGCTCGAGCGACGCGTTCGTCCTCGCGCGCGGCAAGCACCTGGCGGAATCCATCGCGCCGTGCGTGCTGAGCGATTGCCATGGCCCCGATCTCGCTGGCGGAACGACGACCGATGCGGGGCCGCTCGGCCGCTTCACGGCGCCGAACATCTCTGCGGGCGGGCTCGGCGCCGCATACTCGGACGGCGAGCTCCTGCGTCTCCTTCGTCACGGCTTGAAGCGCGACGCGCGTTCAGTGCGCTTCATGCCGTCGCACGACTTCAATTGGCTGAGCGACGAGGATTTCAGCGCGCTCATCTCCTACGTGCGCACGCTGCCGGCCGTCGCGAAGGACAACGGGCCGTTCGAAATCGGGGTGCTCGGCGCGGTGCTCGACCGCTTCAACCTGATCCCGCTCGATATCGCGCGCCGGATCGATCACGCAAACGTGGAGCTTGCGCCGGCACCGAACCCGAGCGCGAGCTACGGAGCGTTCATCGCCCGCGAATGCACGGGCTGTCACGGCAAGACGCTCGCGGGCGGGCCGATTCCGGGCGCCCCGCCCGACCTGCCGGTGCCGCTCAATCTGACCCCCGACGCCACGGGACTTCGCGGCTGGACCTTCGAAGACTTCCGCCACACGCTCACGACGGCCTTGCGCAAGAACGGTCACAAGCTCGACCCCTTCATGCCGACGGCCGCTTACAGGAAGCTGGACGACACCGAGATGCATGCGCTCTGGGCCTACCTCACGAGCCTGCCGCCGAAGCCGTTCGGGTCTAGGTAGCGCGGCCGTCGCGCGCTCGGCTACCATCGGCGCGTGCCGAACACGAAGCCTGCATTCGAAGCTCGCTTGCTCACGCGCCGCTCGCTACTCGCGCACGGCGCGTCGTTCGTCGGATTGGTCGGCGTGAGCGCGTGTCAAAAGGGCCCCTCCTTCTGCAACGACGTGAGCACGCTGAGCTCCGACCAGCAGAACACGCGCACCACGCTCGGCTACGAGGACGTCTCCGACCAGCCGGGCAAAAACTGCGCGAAATGCAGCCAATACCTCGAAGCACCGAAAGTCGACCAATGCGGCAAATGCAAGGTGCTGCCCGGCACCGTGCACCCGAACGGCTACTGCCGCGCTTTCACGCCGAAGGCGTAGCGCCGCGGATCCCCGCGACCACGGCGCTGCGCCGCTCGACACGCTCGTCGAGGATGCTGCGCACTTTGGCCGCGAGCTCGTTCGGCCGATATGGCTTGCCGATGAAGTAGAGGCCGGCGTCGAGCACGCCCTGTTTGGCGATGATGTCCTCGCCGTACCCCGACGAGAACAACACGGAGATGCCGGGCTGGAGCGACGCGACGCGCGACGCGAGCTCTTTGCCGTTCATGCGCGGCATCACGACGTCGGTGACGAGCAGGTCGATGCGATTCGTGTATTCGGGCAAGCGCCGCAGCGCCTCGTCGGCGCTCGCACAGGGGAGCACGTTGTAGCCGAGCTGCTCGAGCGTGCAGGCGGCGAGATCGAGCACGAGGGGCTCGTCCTCGACGAGCAGGATCGTTTCGGTGCCGCCGCGGGTGCGCGAGGAAGGCGGCGCGGGCGGGGCCTCCGCGCTGGAAAGCGACGCGGCGTCCGGCTCGACCCGCGGCAAGAAGATGCGAAACGTCGAGCCCTGGCCGAGCGTGGACTCGACGGTGATGGTCCCGCCGTTCTGCTGGACGGCGCCGTACACGGTGGCAAGGCCGAGCCCCGTGCCCGCGCCCGTCTCCTTGGTCGTGAAAAACGGCTCGAACAGCTTCGAGCGCACGACGTCCGACATGCCACGCCCGGTGTCACTCACCCTGAGCATCACGTAGCGGCCGGGCTGCGGCGGCCCGGGCGGCGCGTCCGACTGCGAGGTCTCGAAGTTCTTGGTTTCGACCGTGACGGCGCCGTGCCCGGTGATCGCGTCGCGCGCGTTCACCACGAGGTTGACGAGCACCTGTTCGAGCTGGCCCGGATCGGCCTGCACGTACCAGACGTCGGGCGCGCACGCCGTCTCGAGCGTGATGCTCTCGCCGATGAGGCGCTCGAGCATGCCCTTCACGCGCTCGATGAGCGAGCTCAGGTTCACGGGCCGCGGCTCGATCACCTGCTTGCGTCCGAACGCCAAGAGCTGCCGCGTCAGGGTCGCGGCGCTCTCGGCCGCCGCGCTCGCGCCGTCGAGGAAGCGCGCGAGGCGCGTGTCACCCTCGACGTGCTCTTCGGCGAGCGTGAGGTTGCCCATGATGCAGGTGAGCAGGTTGTTGAAGTCGTGCGCCACGCCGCCCGCGAGCCGGCCGATGGCTTCCATCTTCTGCGCTTGCCGGAGCTGAGCCGTGAGCTTCGCCTGCTCTTCACGCGCGTGCTCGCGCTCGGTCACGTCGAAGCCGGCCGAAACGATACCGATGACGCTGCCGTCCACGTCGTAAATCGGGCGCAGGCGATACTCGATCGAACGGCCGACGCAGACGTCCCGGTACGTCTCTTTCGTGCTGCCGGCCAGGCAACGCAGGTGACAGGCGAGCGGCTCGTACGTCGGGTCGCGCACACCCCAAAGCTCGACCAAGTTCACGCCGACGAGTTCGTTCGGCTTCAGGTTCAAGAGCGCGAGCCCCGCGCCGACGCTCGACGTGAAGTCGAGGTTCTTGTCGAGCGTGTAGATGAAGCCCGGCATGTAGCCGAGCAAGAGCTCGAGGCGCTGTCGGTCGACGTAATTTTGCGTGGCCGTGGTCGCGTCGCTCACGGGAACACCGCGCGGCTCGGACCGCCGGCGTAACGTCACGCGCACCTCGTCCGAACCGTTCGCACGCCGCACGTCCGCGTCGAGGAGTCGCGGCGCCGCCCCGTCGACGCCCGGCACGGCAACGAGCCCCGACCAGCTCATCCCGGACACGAACGCGCGGGGCTCGGGCATCTCCGGCGGATCGAGCGGCACCACGAGCGCGGAGAGCAGGCGCGTGCGAGCGGCCGCCTCACCCCAACCCGTCAGGCCGTCGAGTCCGGCACCCCAGGCGGAAACGGAGCCGTCACGCCGGACGAGCAAACTCGCCTCGTCGGGCTCCGTGCCCCCCTCGAACAAGTGACGGGGCATGGACGCAACCATCGCGAGCACAACTTACACCGAAACCCCCGGTCTTTGGATGTTTTGTGAGTGCGAGTGCTCGAAGCTGCCTTGAACATGGCGCGAACACTTGCGTTTTCTGCCGCGCGCATGCCGGGCTCTTCGGAACTTCGCAGAACTCCCGCGGGTGGTTAGAGTGCCGGACCGTGACGAGCCCTTCAGTGCGCTGCCGCTCGCTCGTGAAACGGTACGGGGAGAAGGTCGCGGTCGATGGCCTCGATCTCGAGATCGAGACCGGCGAGTGTTTCGGTTTGCTCGGACCGAACGGCGCGGGCAAGACGACCACGGTCGAGATGATCGAAGGGCTCTATCGTCCCGACGCGGGCACGATCGAGCTCTTCGGTCTCGCGTGGGGCACGGGGCGCGACCGCGAGATCAAGGAGCGGTTCGGCGTGCAGCTCCAGGAGACGCAGCTCGCCGACAAGCTCAGCGTCGCGGAGGTGCTCCGGCTCTTCCGCTCCTTCTACCGCAAGGGGCGCGACGTGAACGAGCTCATCGAGCTGCTCGCGCTCGAGGAAGAACGCGACCGTCACTTCTCACGGCTCTCGGGCGGACAGAAGCAGCGCGTCGCGATCGGTTGCGCGCTCGTAGGCGATCCCGAGCTGCTCTTCCTGGACGAGCCGACCACCGGCCTCGATCCACGTGCGCGCAAATCGCTCTGGACGATCGTCGAGCGCTACCGCGAAGGCGGGCGCAGCGTGCTGCTCACGACGCACTACATGGAGGAAGCCGCCGTGCTCTGCGATCGCGTGGCGGTGATGGATCAGGGCAAAATCATCGCGCTCGACACGCCGCGCTCGCTCGTCGACAGCCTCGGCATGGTGCAGTTCGTCGAGTTCGACGTGGCGCGACCGCTCGAGGAGGGGCCGCTCGCCGCGCTCCCGAGCGTCGCCGCCCTGACGAGCCGCGGCCAGCATTACCGGCTGCGCGTCGATCGGAGCCTCGCGGCGCTCACGAGCGTGCTCGGTGAGCTCGAGCGCCAGAACGTGCAGCCCATCGGCTTGAGCACGCACCAGGCGACCCTCGACGACGTCTTCTTGCACCTCACCGGTCGCGCGCTCGGACGCGAGCACACGGAGGCGGCGTGAGCGAGCCGCCCCACCCGCTGAACGAGCTCGTCAAAGCGCGGCTGCGCGAGTTCTTGCGCGAGCCGGGCTACGTGTTTTGGGTCTTCGGCTTCCCGCTCCTGCTCGCGATCGGGCTCGGCATCGCCTTTCGCGAACGTGCGCCCGAGCCGCCGCACGTCGCCGTCGTCGCCGAAGCCGACTCGGCACGGAGCCAAGCGCTCTTCGCCACCAAGGAGCTCGTCGCCGAACGCTTGCCGCGCGCCGACGCGGAACGCGCGCTCGCGCGCACGAAGGTCGACCTGCTCGTGGAGCCGAACCCCGACGGCGGCGTGACGTTGCGCTTCGATCCCGCGCAGGAACGCTCGCGTCTCGCGCGCGCGGCGACGCTGGACGTGCTCGAGCGCGCGGCGGGGCGCAAGAATCTCGTCCCGGTGCGCGAGCACGCGGTGTCCGAGCTCGGCTCGCGCTACGTGGATTTTCTGTTGCCCGGGCTGATCGGGCTGAACCTCATGGGCAGCAGCATGTGGGGCATCGGCTTCAACCTCGTGCTCGCGCGCAAGCGCCGGCTCTTGCGCCGCTACGCCGTGACGCCCATGCGCCACAGCCACTTCTTGCTCGCGTACTTCTTCTCGCGTTCGATCTTCCTCGCGCTCGAGCTTCTGCTCTTGGTCGGCTTCGGCAAGCTCATCTTCGGCACCACCATCCAGGGCAACCCGGTCGACGTGTTCGTGCTCGGCGCGATTGGCGCGGCTTCCTTCGCAGGTATCAGCATGATTGTGGGCGCGCGGCTCGACAACACCGAGGTCGCCAACGGCTGGATGAACTTCGTGATGCTGCCGATGTGGATCCTCTCGGGTTCCTTCTTCTCCTACGAGCGCTTCCCGACTTGGCTCAAATTGCCGATTCGCCTGCTGCCGCTCACGGCGGTCAACGATGCTCTGCGCGCCGTGTACAACGACGGCGCGTCGCTGCTCGGCGTGGGTTTCGAGCTCGCCGTGCTCGTGACGTGGGGACTCGTCGGCTTCGGCGTCGCGCTCAAGACGTTCCGCTGGCAATGAGTCTGACCCCGCGAAGCGTCCCCGCCTGACCCTGGCGAGGACGGCCGACTTCGCGTAAGAAATGCCCGTGACGGATTCGGACGCGAGCATCCGCGACGGCTTGCGCTGCCTGATGCTGTCGGGCTCGCTGTTCTTGCGCGCGCACCTGTCGGCGCCCTGGGCTTACGAATCGCCCAACGCCGCCGACATGAGTCTGCTCCTGCGCTCGAAGGGCGAGCGCATCATCCTCTTTCACGTGATCACGGCGGGGCGCTGTCGCCTCGAGCTCTCGTCGGGCGCGGGGGGGACCGATCTGGAAGCCGGCGACGTCGTGATCATGCCGTTTTGCGATCAGCACTTCATGGGGGACCCGCGCATCGAGCGCCCCATCCCGCTCGGCCAGGTGTTACCGGAGCCGATGACGACACCCGTGCTCGAGTGGGGCGGCGGCGGCCCGGTGATGAGCATGGTCTGCGGCTACCTGCGTTCGGACGACGCGCCGTTCAATCCCGTGCTCGCGTCTCTGCCGCCGCTCATCCGCGTGCGCACGGCGGGCGGCCCGCTCGGACACTGGGTGCAATCGAGCATCCAGTACATGTCCGCGGCGGCCCAGCGGCGCGTGGACGATCCGCTCCTACAACGCCTGCCCGAGCTCCTGATCATCGAATGCCTTTGCGACTTTGCGCGACGCACGCTGGGCGACGAACGCGGCTGGCTCGCGGGGCTCGCCGATCCGGTGGTCGGTCGTGCGCTCGCCTGCATGCACCGTGAACCGGAGCACCCTTGGTCACTGAAAGAGCTCGCGCGGCGCGCCGCGACCTCGCGCTCGGTGCTCGACGAACGCTTCCGCCAGCTGCTCGGTCGCGCCCCGATGAGCTACCTCACCGCGTGGAGGCTCCAGCTCGCATCACGCCGCCTGCGCACGAGCAGCGACAGCATGGCCGAAGTCGCCGGAGCCGTCGGCTACGCCTCCGAAGCCGCCTTCAGCCGCGCCTTCAAGCGGCACGTCGGCGTCTCACCGAGCGAGTGGCGAAACGCGGGTTAGCACCGCGCCTACGTCCGCCGGCGTGCCCAGTGCCCGCGCTCGCGCAAGTAGGCGCGCGGCGTGGTGCCGCGCAGGGCGCGGAACACGCGATGGAACTGTGCGTAGCTGCCGAAGCCGGCCGCGAGCGCTGCAGCCAGGAGATTCTCTCCGCCGGCGTCGAGCAGCACCTGGAAGCGCTCGAGCCGCAGACGGTTGCGATACTCGACGAGCGACATCCCCATCTCCACCTTGAAGACGCGGGCGAGGCGGCTCAGGCTGATGTCGAGCGTGGCGGCGAGATCTTTTCCGCCGAGCGACGGGTCCTTCGCGAGCAAGCGCACCGTCTGCCGCACGAGCGGATGACCCGCGGGCGTCCGCGCGCCGCGATGCACGGCTTGGCCGTGCGTGAGGTCGAGCACGGTGCCGAGGAGCGAGCAGAGCACGGCGAGGCGCGCCTGCTTCGAGGGGTCCATCGGCTCGCCCTCGAGGCCCGAGTCGTTGAACACGATGCCCATCGCGGAACGCGCCGAGCGAATCGGCGTGCACACGACCCAGCCACGCCCGACGACCTTCGTCTCGTTGGTCTGCTGGACGACGATGGGGCAGTTGTCCATCATCGTGAACGGCATGCCGTGCGCCGCGCGGCGGAAACACTCTTTGTCGTTCTCGCCGAAGTCGTACATCACGTGGTGCTCGTCCACGAGGTGCCCCTCGAGATCGGTGCCCCAAGTCCCGAGCATCAGGTTGCGCGGCGCGTCGAGCAGAAAGATGCCGACGCGTTTCAGGCCGATGCGCTCGAGCGCGATCTCGGCGGCGCCCTTCAACATCGCGTCCACGTCGTCGAGCAAGAGCAGCTCGTCGAAAGCTGCGATCAGCGAGCTCAGCTCCTCGGGCGCCTTGCTGTCGAGCATGGCGGGCTCCGGGGTGTCGGATCCGAGGATCAACGCCCAATCCACGCGCCTACGGAGAGCCACGACCTTGCGTGATCCGTACCACGGCGCGCTAGGAATCGTGCGGAGGGCCGTACCCGAAATGGCCTCCGCGTTCGGCCACGGCTCGGGAATCACGTTTTCCACGGTGCTGTCAGGCCTTTTATGCGAAGCGGGCGCCTTCTGGGAAGGTGCAGCCGACGCGCCGGGGTCCAGGTCCAGTGCAAGGTGGGCCAACGAAAGAAGCATTCCCGCAACCCGTCCCCCCGATCGCGGCCGTCGTTTTTCTCGGCTTCGGGACCTCCCCGGGGCGGTGGGCCCGGCCGGACCGCCTCAGCACGATCTTGGGCGGCCAGATCTTTCCGTCCACAATCGCCGAACGGTCGCCGGCGGTGACGGACCCGTTGGCATTCCCGCGACAGGGCGATCGGTTCCATACTGTGCGGGAATTCACGACACACAAATGACAACTCGCCCGAGTCGATATCGCACCTGGCGCGGAAGCGCCGCGCTGCTCACCGCGGGCTGCTGCGTGGCGCTCGCCTGTTCGAGCAACGACAACTCTGGGGGGGGCGGCTCCGGCGGCATGGCCCCTGCTAGTGGAGGCTCGACGAACGCGGCCGGTACCGGGGCCAAAGGTGGAGGGTCTGGGACCGGCGGCACCACGGTCGGAGCCGGTGGATTGGGTGGATCGGGTGGCGCCACGATGGCGGGCACCGGTGCGAGCGGCGGCAGCGGCGGGACCACCACGGGCGGCAGCGGCACGGCAGGTGCCGGCAAGGGCGGCACGGGCGCAGCGGCTGGCGCCGGCGGCACGGGCGCAGCGGGTTCGCCGGGCGGTGGCGCGCCCGGAGCCGGCGCGGGCGGCACGACCGGCGGCGGCGCGGGAACGAACGGCGGCGGCAGCGCCGGTGCAGCGACTGGCGGCGCGCCCGCGGGCGGCATGGGCGGCAGCGCGGGCGGCTCGTCCACTGCGAATTACACGTGCACCGAGGTGATCGGCATCGACAGCACGAACGAATGGTACACGGGCGGCTTCGAGACTTACGTGCCGGACGGCAAGTGGCAGCTCCTCTATCACCACCCCGGCTACGTCGAGGACTGGGGCGTCGCTTCCGACGACGTGTGGAAAACGCCCACGTCGACGGTCACCACCAACGCGCCGACGCTCGTATCGCCCTGCACCACGAATTCGACCAACCCTGACCGCGTCATTTACAACATCTTCGTCGACGGATCGGACTCGAGCATCACGAACAAAGCCGCCTACGCCACGGGGCTCGCCAACGTCATCACACAGCTCAAGGCGCACTACTCGAACCTGAAGCGCATCGACCTTTTGACGATGACGCGCGCGCCGATGAACATGGCGTGTAGCTCGAGCAACGCCGCGGGCAGCATGATTCCGCAATACGAGGACGACGCCGTGCAAATGGAAGTGGCGAGTGGGACGCCCGCGGTGGTCGCGAGTCCGCCGTTCTTCGTCATGAATTGCAGCGACTTCGACAGCACCGGTGGCCCGCACTTCAGCGATGCCGGCAAGACGAACGAGGCCAAACTCTACGGTCAGTATTACGCCGCAGGGAACTGATTTCGGCCTCTCGGTGGCGGCCACAAGAGTGGTAATAACGACCCGCCAGCATGAAGACGCCGTCGCCCATGCGGATGTTCGTCCGCGCCCCGTTTGCAACGATCCTCCTCGCCGCTTGCGGCTCGCCGCCCGAGGCGGCGTGTCCGGTCGTGCCCGCGCCCGCACCGGCTCCGGCCCCCGTCACGGTTGCAGCGGCCTCGTCGAGCGCGGCGCCCGTCTCCACGCCGCCCGCCGCGCCGCCCGCGCCCGCGACACCCGACGTGATCATCGTGAGCGTGACGAACTCCGCGTCCTTCGCGCGCACGAAGGAGAGCATCACGCTCACGGAAGCCGAGCTGAAGAAGCTCGCGCCGTCACTCGAGCTGAAGAAGACGCTCGTCTTCGACGCGACGGGCGCGCCGGTGCTGTCGCAAATCGCGGCCGCGAGCGCCGGGGCCGACCCGAGCGAGCTGGTTTTTCAGGGTGACTTCATCGCGGGTGAGACGAAGTCGTTCCGGCTCCGCGCGGGCGAGCGCACGTTGCCGCCGACGGCGGCGTATCAGGTGTACGGACGCTTCGTGCGCGAGCGACACGACGACTTCGCGTGGGAGAACGACCTCGTCGCGCACCGCATGTACGGTCCCGATCTCGAAACGACGAAGAAGGAACCGCTCGTGTCGAGCGGCATCGACGTGTGGGCGAAGCGCGTGCCGCGGCTGCTCGTCAACGAGTGGTACATGACGGACGACTATCACCAGGACCACGGCGACGGCGCGGACTTCTACTCGGTCGGCAAAACGCGCGGCTGCGGCGGCGACGGCTTTTGGGTCAAAGACAAGCTCTCCGTCTCCCGCAATTTCACGACTTCGCGCGTGCTCGCGAACGGTCCGATTCGCCTGATTTTCGAGCTCGATTATGCGCCGTGGGACGCCGGCGGGACGAAAGTCAGCGAGACCAAGCGCGTGACGCTCGACGCGGGCACCTTCTTCAACCGCATCGAAAGCAGCTTCAGCGCGAAGAAGTCGCTGCCCGTCGCGATCGGCATCGCCAAGCACGCGGGCGCAGCGGAAGCCGTCGATGCGGCGACCGCGTCGCTGCGCGTGTGGGAGCCCGCCGACCACAAGGAGGGCAATTACGGCTGCGCCATCGTCCTGCCGCCGGGAAGCACCGGCACGCAGCAGCAGACGGACGACAACTACCTGTTCGTGACGACGTCGAAACCGAGCGAACCGCTACGTTACTACGTCGGGTCGACCTGGGACCGCGCCGGGCACGTCACGAGCGCCGAGGCGTGGGCGGAAGCGATTCAGAAGTTCGACGCTCGCCTCGCAGCGCCGCTCAAGGTCGCGCTCGCGGCAGGTCCAGGCGCACGCTAGAATCGGGGCGCCATGATGAACGACGTGAGTCTCGACAAGAAGCAGCTGATTTTCTCGGGCACCGCGTCCAAGCGCGGGCGCTTCGTGTCCGTCACGCCGAAGAACTCGAGCCTCGCGCATCTCGGCTACGGGCGCATTCGGCTCGGCGCGGACGAGCCCCGCGTCCAGTTCGAGACGGGCGAGCGCGAGACGGCGTTCATCGTGATGCGGGGCGCGTGCGACGTCCGCGTGAACGGCGAGCGCTACGAGCTCGGCACGCACGACGGCATGTACATCCCGCGCGGCTCGAACGTCGAGGTGACGAGCAAGGAAGAGCTCGACATCGTCGAATGCTCCGCCGACGTGAAGGGCGATTACCCGCTGCAGATCGTGCGCTACGCGGACGTGAAGCAAGATCCGGCGTTGAAGTTCACGGCCGGCGGTAACGCCACCACGCGCGACCTCAACATCATCATCGGGAAGAACGTGCAGGCCGGCCGCCTCCTCGCTGGCTTCACGCGTTCGGCGCCGGGCAACTGGACGAGCTGGCCGCCCCACGAGCACACGCAGCTGCTCGAGGAGCTCTACGTCTATTTCGACATGCCGGCCCCGGCGTTCGGTATCCAGCTCGTCTACACCGAGCCCGAGCGGCCCGAGTTCGCGAGCGTCGTGCGCGACGGCGACGCGGTGCTCATGCCCGCCGGCTACCACCCGAACGTGGCCGCGCCCGGGCACAGCATCAACTTCATCTGGATGATGGCGGCGCACCGCGAGGTCGAAGATCGACTCTTCGGCGTGGTGAACGTGCAGCCTGGCTTCGATCAAGCCGGTTCCGGACTCGAAGCGAGCCAGAAGCCGACGGCGGGTGACGCCCGATGAGCGCGGACGGCGTGAAGGCGTTTCGACTGGACGGACAGCGCGCGCTCGTCACGGGGGCGTCGAAGGGCATCGGTGCGGCCATCGCGCTCGCGCTCGCCGAAGCGGGCGCCGACGTGGCGTGCCACGGCAACAGCCGCGCCCCGGACGAGACGGCGGAGCGGGTGCGCGCGCTCGGCCGCCAGGCCCTCGCGGTCCGCGGCGATCTCGGGTCGCGCGGCGCCGCGCCGGCCATCGTGGAGGCGACGCTCGCCAAGTTCGAGCGTATCGACATCCTCGTCAACAACGCGGGGACGATTCGGCGCGCGCCCGCCGTCGAGTTTTCGGAAGCCGATTGGGACGCCGTGCTCGAGGTCAATCTGCGCAGCGTGTTTCGGCTGTGCCAACTCGCCGGGCGCGGCATGCTCGAGCGCGGGCGCGGCAAGATCGTGAACATCGCGTCGCTGCTCTCGTTTCAGGGCGGCATCACGGTGCCCGCGTATGCCGCGTCCAAGGGCGCCGTCGCGCAGCTCACCAAAGCGCTCTCGAACGAGTGGGCCGGCCGCGGCGTGAACGTGAACGCCATCGCCCCCGGCTACATCCGCACCGACAACACCGCCGCGCTCCAGGCGGATGAAACCCGCAACCGTCAAATCCTCGAGCGCATCCCCGCCGGGCGCTGGGGCGACACCGGAGACCTCACGGGTGCGGCCGTGTTTCTCGCGTCAAGGGCGAGCGACTACGTCAACGGCCACGTGCTCGCGGTCGACGGCGGCTGGCTCGGACGCTAGCGAGCGCGCGGGCGGCTCACGCCGGCCCACGCGCACCCTCGGCCGTGCGCGTACCCGCTTCGACGTGCGCGACGGCGGCTTGCAGGAGCTTGTGACCCTTCTTGGTCACCAGCACGCGGTACGTGCGTCCGGTCACGTCGGGAGCGCGATCGACGAGGCCTTGCGTCGCGAGTGTCTTCATCACCTGTGACACCGTCATCGCGTCGAGCTCGAGGCGATCGGCGACGGCGCGCTGACTCGGCGGATCGTCGTCCTTGGCGTTCAATGCGGCACAGGCATCGAGCACGAGCCATTGCGTGAGGGTCAGCTTGAGCGCGCGGAGTTCGCGCTCCACCGCCCGGCGCCAACGCCAGGCCCCAAAATATTGATCGAGGGCTCGAGCGACGCGGCGTCCGTGAAATTCCGTGGACATGAAACACCTTTTCTAGGAGTCAGTGCGCGGGGGTGAGCGCCCCGGAATCGAGATATGTATACATAGTTCAGGTCCGTTGGGGGTGGCGCGTGACGGGCACCGCGGCTACGGTGGGTGCATGCAGAGCGTGGGAGGCCTGTCGAAGGGCAAAGCCTTGGGTCTGACCGTGACGTTGCTGGGCGCGACGGTGGGGACCGCGTGCGGCACTGACCGGCACTTCGCGTGTAAAACAGCCGAATGCGCGGAAGCGGGTGCCGGCAACACCGAGACGGGCGGCAGCGCCGGGCACGGCGGCAAGACGAACGCAGGCGGCGCGAGTGGGACGTCGGGCAACGGCGGCGGCACGTCGCCGAACGGCGGTAGCTCGCTCGGCGGGGACACGTCGAGCGGCGGCACCAGCCCGGCAGGCGGCACCACGTCGAGCGGCGGCGATACGTCGTCGGGAGGCACCGGCGGCAAGGGTGGCTCGGGCGGAACCACGGGCGGTTCCGGCGGCTCGAATTCGAAGGGAGGCGATACGGGCACTGGTCCGGGCGGCGAAGGCGGGGCGAGCGGCGCGACGGACGTCACCGGCGGCTCCGCCGGCACGGGCGGCGGAAATACGCCGCCGTCGGTCGTCTCGGTAACACCGACGAACAATACGACCGGCGTTCAACCGGACGGCACCGTTCAAATCAAATTCAGCGAAGCGCTCACGAGCAGCACCGTCACGACGTCGACGGTGACCGTGAGTCTCAACGGCTCGGCCATCGGGGGCACCGTCAGTTACTCCGGCACGACGGCGACCTTCACCCCCAGCGCACGTCTCACATTGCTCGGCAGCTATGCGGTCAAGGTGAGTCACACCGTGCAGGATCTGCAGGGCGCGAACATGGCCGCTGATTTTGCATCGACGTTCACGGTTCGCGACGGCGCTTGGGATACACCGTACACCGTCTCGGCGTGCGCCAATGCGTTCATGAGCGCGGCCGCCGACGGCAACGGCAACGTGCTCGTCGCGTGCAGCAACACATCTGCCACCGGCACGAAGGCCGTCTATGCCGCCTGGTACCACCCGTCCCGCGCAGGCACCGCCGCCGCCTGGGAAAACCCCGCCACCATCGAAGCGTGCACGAACTGCTACGGCCCCCACGTCGCCGTGAATGCCAGCGGCACGGCCGTCGTCGGTTATTGGAACGCGTCGGCGGCGACCTACGCGTACAAGACGCGCCAGTACCGGAACGGCGCTTGGGAAAGCGCTTCGCAAACGATGGTCAGCGGAGTCTCCGACGCGGGGGATCACACGCTCGGCGTCGATCCGGCCGGCAATGCGCACGTCGCGATCTTCGGTGACGATACGCTCACCACGCGCAACAGCAACACGAGCGGAACCTGGGACAGCGCGGCCACGGACCAATTCGCGCAAGTAGCGAGCGGCTCGACCTTGACGATGGCTTTCGTGCCGAACGGCAACGGCTTGCTCGCCTGGACCACCTACGGTGACTCGAGCGGCAACTATCACATGCGCACGACGCGCTATTCGTCCACGTCCAAAGCCTGGACCCAAGACACCGACATCGCGAACATCACGGAGCCGGGCGGAGGCGCCATCGGACCGCCGGCGATCGCGGTCGACTCGAGCGGCAACGCGATGCTGACGGGCACGTATATCGATCCCACCTCGACGGGCGGCGTCTACGCGAGCCGTTTCACCGCGGCGAGCGGCTGGTCGGACGGCGCTGCGATCGACAATCTCGACTACCAGTATCAAGACGAGGGCGTTCCGACCGCGCTCGCGTTCGACGGTACGGATTTCGTGGCCGCCTGGCTCCAGCCCACGGTGCAGGGCGGCTCCCTGCTCAACGCTTACTCGAATCGCTGGGACAACGGCGCCTGGGCCACGCAACAGCTGCGGAGTGACGGCAGCACCGCCGTCAACCCGAACGGCGCCGGCATCACCGCCGACTCGGACGGCCATTCACTCATGGTCTGGACGAGCCAAATCGGACAGACCGCCGACAACGACGCGCTCTTCTCGCGCTACGCCAACGGCTCCTGGAGCGACCCGGCGCACGTCTTCACGCAGCCGTCACACTGGGGCGCGCGTCTGGTCGGCTCGCCCAACGGTGTCGCAGCCTTCAACACGAGCGTGCCGGTTACGGGCGGGGACGCGTTCACGACCGTCATTTTCGAGTAGCGCGGGTGCTCGCGCCGTTCACTCGCTCACCGCCGGCTCGAAGCGCGGCGCGAGCAAGTGATTGAGCGCGAACGCGACGAGATACGCGCTGCCGCAAATCGTGAACAGGATTGCGTAGCCGGCCGTCACGTTGCCCTGAGCGGTGAAGCGGTCGAGGAGCTTGCCGGCGTAGATCGGGAACAACATGCCGCCGATCGAGCCGGCCATGCCGCCGATGCCGACGACGCCGCCCACCGCGCTCTTGGGGAACATGTCCGAGACGCTCGTGAACAGGTTCGCGGACCATGCTTGATGCGCGGCTCCCGCGAGACCGATCAGGAACACCGCCGGCCAAATGCCGACCTTGGTGACCCCGAGCACCGGCACGACGAGGAGCCCGAAAGCGAGCATCGCGCTCTTGCGCGCACGGCTCATGCCGAACCCGCGTCGCACGAGCTGCCCGGGGAGCCAGCCGCCCGCGATGCTGAGCACGGTGACGATCGCGTAGATCGACATCAGGTGGACGGCGCTGTGCTTGATGTCCATCCCGCGCGTCTTTTTGAAATAGTCCGGCAGCCACGTGAGGAAGAACCACCACACCGGATCCGTCAAAAACTTCCCGACGACGAAGGACCACGTGGCGCGCTTGCCGAGCAGGCTGAGCCAGCTCGGACGCGCGACCGCGACGCTCGCCTCGGGCGTGTCGCTACGGATGTGCGCGAGCTCGGCCGACGAAAGTCGCGCCGCGCGCTCGGGCGACGAATAGAACGGCAGCCACAGCGCGAGCCAAACCAGCCCCGCGACGCCGGCCGCCACGAACGCCGAGCGCCAGCCCCACGTGTACGCGAGCCACGGCACGATGCCCGGCGCCACGATCGCGCCGACGTTGGCGCCCGCGTTGAAAATCGCCGTGGCGAGCGCGCGTTCGCGCTTCGGAAACCATGCTGCCACGGTCGGAATCGCGGACGGAAAGTTGCCGCCCTCGCCGAGCCCGAGCGCGACACGCGCGTTCATGAAGCCGCTGACCGAACCGGCGAAGGCGTGACTCATCGCCGCGAGGCTCCACGCGCCGATGGAGAGCGCGTAACCGAGCTTCGGGCCCAGCTTGTCGACGAGAAGACCGAACAACAAGAGCCCGACGGCGTAGGCGCCCTGGAACGCCGCATTCACCTCGCCGAATTGCTCGTTCGACCAGTGCAGCTCCTTCTCGAGCATGTCCTTGAGCAGCGAGAGGATCTGACGGTCGAAGTAGTTGACCGTCGTCGCGAAGAACAGAAGCGCGCAGATCAGCCAGCGATAGCGGCCGAGCGGCCCCGTGCGCGACTCCATGCGCTCACGTCACCAGCTGAACGTCATACCGCCGTTGAAGGCGTGCAAGACCTGCTGCTCACCGAGGTACCAGGTGGCCTGGGCGCGGAAGTAGTCGAAGTCCAAGTGGAGGTTCGGCGAGTAGTGGTAAACGACACCCGCGTTGATGCCGAGCTGGTACTTGATGACGCTCGTCCCGATCACCTGAGTCGCCCCGGTCGCGTCGCGCGGATCGGGCGCCGTCTGCTTGTCGACTTCGTTGAGAAAGACACGCGTGATGCCGGCGCCGGCGGAGAGATCGACCGGACCGAGCACGAATTGCGACTGGCCGTAGTAGCCGTCGAACTTGCGCAGATTGCCTAGCTTGTCCTGCGCGGCGTCGCTTTGCTCGAGGGCATACGTGAGACCGAGACCCTTGCCGCGGTGCCCCGCGAAGCCGAGGTGGACGGGCCCGACCTCGACGCGCACGCCGTAGCCGAAACCGGCGGCGGCCTCGCTACAATACTGTCCCGTCTCGGAGTGCGGCGGGCAGTATCCGGACTTGTAGATCTGTTGGTAAGCGCCGTTCGCGAACGCGACGATTTTCGCCGCCGTTCCAAACGAATGCTCGAACGTCAGCTCGCTCTCCGGCCGGAGGAGCCACGTGCGCGCCCAAACACCCGGGCCGGTGAGCGCAATCGGATCGAAGAACCCCACGTCGAGGTGAAAGCCGGCGAGCGTCGGCGTTCCGTACATCACGCCGCTCGCAAAACCGCTGCCGAGCACGCCGAAGCCGATCTGTCCGAGCGTGGGACCGTTCGAATCGATGGCGTTCGGAAAACCGACACCCCAGCGATGCGCGTACATTGTGTCGATGTCGGTCGCTCCGCGCGAATAGAGCGTGCGCATGCGGCCCGCGGTGACGCTGCCCCAGAAGCTCTCGATCTTCGCGTACCCCTGGCGGACGTCGACCGGATTCGGGTTGTTCTTCTGGCGATTCATGCTCTCGATGTACGCCCACATCTGGAAGTACCCCGAGACCTTGGTATTCGGCGTGAGCTGATCGCGAACCCCGATACCCAGCAAATTGGAAATGAAGCCGCTGCGGACACGCACCATGTCGACGGTGCCTGCGTCCGTCGTCGTGCTGCCCTGGAGCGGATCGTTGAGCAGGTGATTTTCCGCCGGAAGCGACCAGCCGCCGCCTTTGATCGCGTGCAGCGGCACGCCGACGCCGCCGGGCGCGGTGCCCGCGGGCAAGACGTAAGGTGGCTGCGGATAGCCGTCGCCGTGCACGTAGCTCACGAAGCCGCCGACGCGCCCGTCCGTATAGACTTCCCAGTCTCCGTCCTTCAGCAGCACCTTCTCGGCGCGCGCGTCGCGCGTCGCGAACGTCACGAACGCGAAGACAGCGGACAGAGCAATATAGATTCGGGCGATGCGCGCCGAAGGTCGCGAATGGAACACGCTCATCTCCTCGGTAACGAGTGACTCAGCCCGCTATGCGGGCAGGTCGGAGACAACGCCAGACTCGGCGCGGATGCAACTACGGGCTCGTGATGGTCTGCACGTCGAAATAGAACCATTGCGGGTAAAACGTGTTCGCGCCGATCGCGTTCGCGACAGGCTGATGAACGGCCGTGGGCGCCGGCGACAAACCCGACAGATCGATCGTGCGCGGCATACAGCCCGACGCAGGAGTCGGCCCGCAGTTCTGCTGGGCTTTGCAGTTCGCGTCGTGCGTCGTGAAGGTGAGCGTGCTGTCGCCCATCACGACGAACTTCGCCTTGAAGTTCAGTTCGTACGTCAGTTCCTTGTCGCACGAGTTGGACGTCGACGGGATACCGTTCAGGAAGTACGTGTTCGCCTCGCCGGTGACGGGTGGAGTCACGTCGAGCTCGTAGGTATTCCAAATACTGTCGTTGGCCTGTTTACCGCCGACGTACCAACCGTTGTTCGGCCCCGTGTCGGCCGGCTGCATCTGGATCGCAGTGCCGCCCGTGTAGCAACGCAGGCCCATGGCGCCGCGGAGCTCGAAGTTGATCGTGTACTTCGTCCCCGCCGTTCCCTTCATTTGGAAGGTCTTGGTGCGGCTCACGCCCGTCGTGGCCCACATGTTGGTCGAGGGACACTGCTGGTTGCTGTCGTTCAGGTAGTAGTTGTTGCCGCCGGGGTTGTCGCCGTTGGTCGCGGTGATTTCCCAATACCAACCGTCGAGACCCGGAATGAGCGTCGCCGGATCGAGCGGCGGCGCGCCGCCCGCGCCCATGCCGCCCGCGCCCGTCGTCATGCCGCCCGCGCCGGTTCCCGCGCTGCCGCCCGCGGGCGCGCCGCCGCTACCACCAGCACCCGTGCCCGTGCCCGCGCTGCCGCCGACACCCATGCCCGTGCCGGCGCTACCGCCCGTAGTCGCCATTCCCGCACTGCCGCCGGTCACCGGAGTCGTGCCGCCGGTACCGCCCGTCGTGCCGCCCGCACCGCCCGTCGAACCACCCGTGCCGCCCGTCGTCATCGGCATCGTCCCGCCGGTGGTGCCGCCGGTCATCATCGCGCCGCCGGTGGTGCCACCGGTCGTCCCACCGGTCGAGCCACCGCTCCCGCCCGACGCGGGTTGCCCCGCCGAATTCTGAGCTCCAGCCGTCGCGCCCGAGCTGGACGTTCCCGGATTCAAGCTTTCCTGGGAGCAACTCGCGGTGACGGCGATACCAGCGAGTGCGAGGGACACTAAGCTCAAGCTCTTCATGATCGTTGACCTCGGGGGAGCAGCGGCGGGGGTTGCAGGGCCGTTCGGCCCACGGGGCTCGTAGCACGACCGGCCCGAAACCTCACTCCATGTAAGACCCGTTGAACTTTTCTTTCTGCACTCAAAACGCGGACGCGCTGCGCAACTTTGCAAGATTCCCGGTGCCGCGCGCTCAGATCATTTCCGATCATCATTTTTGGCGCATGCCCGACTGCATTTGACCTCGACGACCGAGTGAGTACTCATGAAGTCGGGTTAGCCACGATGCGAACGCTCTTCTTAGGGTCCGCTCTCGTTATTCTCACTGCTGCTGCTTGCTCGAGCAGCAACTCCTCCGACGGCAACACCGGCGGCACCAAGTCGAACGGCGGCAGCGCCGGGACACCGGTTGGCTCGGGCGGAACGGGCGGCTCCACGGGCGGCAGCGCCGGCGCGCACACGACGGGCGGCAGTGGTGCCACCGGCGGTTCGACGGGCGGCAGCGCCACCGGCGCGACAGGCGGCTCCGGCGCCAAGGGCGGTTCGGGCGCGACCGGCGGCAGCGCCACCGGCGCGACGGGCGGCTCCGGCGGCAAATCGATGGGTACGGGCGGCTCCACGGGCGGCAGCGGCGCGACCGGCGGCAAGAGCGCGACGGGCGGCGCACCAGGTACCGGCGGCGCGGGCATGATGGCCGGCGCGGGCGGCTCCGGTGGCGCCAGCGGCGGCTCTGCGGGTGCGAGCGGCGGCTCCGCCGGTGCCGGCGACACGCATTGGGTCGGCACCTGGGGCACCGGTTTGCAAATCACCGAGCACTCCGGACAGCAGATGAATTGGCCGCCGATCGCGCTCGCCAACGCGACCTTGCGCCAGTACGTGCACGTCACCATCGGCGGCTCGAAGCTGCGCGTGCGCGTCTCGAACGAGTACGGCACGGCCGACGTCGCCATCGTGGGCGTCCACATCGCCAAGCCGATGAGCGGCGGCGGCATCGATACGACGAGCGACAAAGCGCTCACCTTCGGCGGCATGCCGGGCACCACGATCGCGACGGGCAAGTCCGTCTACACGGACGACTTCGACTGGACGCTCTCGCCGCTCTCCGACCTCGCGATCACGATCGCGTTCGGCAACCAAACGGGCGAAATCACCGGGCATCCCGGCTCGCGCACGACGTCGTACATGACGGCGGGCAATCACCTCGCCGACGCGACCATCAGCGCGAACCCGACCGCGCATTGGTACTTCATCGGCAGCGTCGACGTGATGGCGCCCGCCTCGACGTCGGCCATCGTCATCCTCGGGGATTCGATCACGGACGGTCGCGGCTCGACGACCGACGGCAACGATCGCTGGCCCGACGATCTCGCCAAGCGCCTGCAGGCGGATCCGAAGTACCAGAACATCGCCGTCCTCAACATGGGCATCGGCGGCAACACCGTGCACAGCGGGGGCCTCGGCCCGACGGCGGTCGCGCGCTTCGACACGCAGGTGCTGCAGCAACCGGGCGTCAAATGGGTCGTCGTGCTCGAAGGCATCAACGACATCGACGCGAGCACCGCCGCCAATCTCATCACCGGTGATTTTGCGACCTTCGTCACCAAATCCCACGGGCAAAATCTGAAGATCTACGGCATCCCCGTGCTGCCGGACGGCGGCAACTCGTCGAGCACGAGCGGCACCGAAGGCATCCGGAGTTCGGTGAACACCTGGATCAACGCCGCCGGCAGCGACACGATGCACTTCGACAAGGCGATCCCGCTCGACAAGACGGTCGGCGACACGTCGACTCCGCCGAAGCTCCAGTCCATGTACGACAGCGGCGACGGCCTGCACCTGAACCCCGCGGGCTACAAAGCGATGTCGGACGCGATCGACCTCACGCTGTTCCAGTGAGAATTTGAGTTGGAGGCGACCGCGGTGGCTCGCGGTCGGAAACCCGCGGCGCGCGCCGTTCCAGCCGGCGAACGGAGCGGTGGGCGCACGCTCGAGCCTCTCGGCGCGCACGGCGCGTCGAACGGCGTGGGAGGGCCACCATGAAAGTTCGGCGCTCATCGCCGAGTTTTCATGGTAAAATCGTGGGGTGATCGGGCGAGCACGAGAGCTTTCGCGTCTCCATGCGCTGCTCCGCAGCTCGAAGGTGGTTGCGATCCTCGGCTCGCGGCAGGTGGGCAAGACCACCCTCGCCCTCGACTATGCCCGGACGAGCGCGCGTTCGTTCACGCACTTCGATCTGGAGGATCCCGCCGCCGTTGCGCGCCTCACGGAGCCGATCCCCGCACTTCGCGAGCTCAAAGGTCTCGTAATCCTCGACGAGATTCAGCGACGGCCGGACCTGTTCCCGGCACTCCGGGTCCTCGCAGACCGACCCAAGAACGGGACGCGTTTCCTCGTGCTCGGCAGTGCCTCACCCGCCCTCCTTCGCCAAAGCTCCGAATCCCTCGCTGGTCGAATCGCTTACCACACGCTCGACGGCTTCTCTCTGAGCGAAATCGAGGGTCGAGCGGCGGAGCGGCTCTGGCTTCGCGGCGGGTACCCGCGCTCGTTCCTCGCGCGCAATGAGGCGGAGAGCGTGCGCTGGCGACGCGACCTGGTCGCAACGTACCTGGAGCGAGAGCTGCCGGAGCTCGGCGTCACGATTCCCGCCGCCACGCTCCGACGGTTCTGGACGATGCTCGCGCATTGGCACGGGCAGATTTGGAACTGCTCCGAGTTCGCGCGCTCCTTCGGCGTGGCAGACACGACCGTGCGCCGGTACCTCGACCTCCTCACCGACACGTTCATGGTCCGCGTCCTGCTGCCGTTTCACGAAAACCTGACCAAACGTCAGGTCAAGTCTCCCAAAGTCTACTTGACCGACAGCGGCATCCTGCACGCCTTACTGGACATCCGCGAGAGAGCCGACCTCGACGTCCACCCGCGCATCGGCGCGTCCTGGGAGGGCTTCGCCGTGGGGCAGACCATTCGCCAGCTCGAGGCCCGACCCGAGGAATGTTATTTTTGGGCAACGCATACGGGCGCTGAGCTCGATCTTCTCGTCGTACGCGGACGGCGTCGCTTCGGCTTCGAAATCAAGCGCACCGAGGAACCGCGCGTGACGCCGTCGATGCGGTCGGCGCTCACCGACCTGAAGCTCGACGCTCTCGACGTGATTCACGCCGGCAAGGAAACCTTCCCGCTCGCCCCGAGGATCCGGGCGGTCTCGCTCGGCCGCATCACCACGGATCTGAGCGTCCGACGGTGAGGACGGGCGCTCAGCGCGGTAGTTCGAGCACCGGCTGGCACGTGAAGCCGACGGCGAGCGACGCCTTGGTGTCGGCTTGCACGGTGGCGCAGGTGGACGGGCAAAGCACGACCTGTTTCGGCGCGTCGAGCTCGTCGTAGTGCCAGCCGTCGCCGCCGCTGCAGTCGGCGTCGTACGTGAGCTCCGTCTTGGTCTTGTCGCTCGTGTAGCTCACGACGACGTGGTCCTTCTCGAAAGTACGGCCGTCGGGCGGGTCCGGCACGTCGATGTTGCAGGCGATCGCGACGCCGCGGATCTGGTCGACGGCGGCTTTGAACGCCGCGGTCGTCTGCGCGGGATCGCCCGTGTCGATGATGAACGCGGTGCCCGTACCGCCCGCCTCGGCTACGCCCGCCAGGTTCGAAACGGTGTCGGGCGCCATGTTGCCGTCCGCATCGGTGAGCGGCGGATTCTTCACGCCGATCACGTACGTCGGGATGTCGCTCGCGACGGCGCTCACGGCGTCTTCGACGGACGCGATGCTGTCGTCCTTGCAGTCTTGCGGATAGCCGTCGGTCACGAGCACGAGCACGTAGTGCCCGGGGTGGCTCGCACGGTACGTGTCGATGGAGTCGAACACGCCGCCGACGGCCGCGAGCGTCGGAGTGCCGCCGCGCCAGGCTTCCGCGCGGATGCCGTCGAGCGCTTCACCGAATTTGGTCGATGGCAGCGCCGTCATGTCGACGTCGGGATCGGTGTAGCTCTGCGGATCGCAGCGCTCGTCTTCGCCAGCGTCGATTGGAAATGCCGTGAGCGACGCGGTGAGCCCCGCAGACGCCGGATCCTCGAAAAAGCCGCGCGTGGCCGCGACGACCGGGTCCCACTTCAGCGTCGGGTCGTGCCACGGGTGATCGCCCTTCCCCATGCTGCCCGACACGTCGAAAGCGAACGCGAGGAACACGGGTGTGAGCTCCGCGTTCGCGCTGACGGTGGCGCAGACATCGCCGTCTCCGGTGTCACCTGCAGTGTCGCTCGCTCCCGCGTTCGCCGTGGCGCCCCCGAGTGAGATCAATTGCGTGCCACCCGTGGCGGCCGCACCTGGCGCGCCGCCCGTGCTCGTCGTCCCGCCACTGGTTCCCCCGCTATTTTGCGCGCCGCCGCTCGTTCCGCCCACGCCGAGACTCGAGGTGTCACCGGCACCCTTGGAATCTCCACGCGAGTGACCACAAGCACCGATGAGGCACGCGCCGAGACTCAGCGCCTGTAATAAACGAGCGGTGGTCATTTCTGCCGGTGGGAGTTGCGCTGCTCCGTCGGGACCTTTCGTCTTTTTATCGAAGCCGCGGAGCTTCGTGCCACGGGCGGCCGAAACGCTGCGGGGCAGGAGTGAACTTAGGCGGCTGAGCGGGCGCTGAACGGGCCTCACACCGGCACGACTCTCGCTTCCTCGACGCCGCCGCTCCGCGGCCGTGCGCCCGAGCTGGCTCGGGTGCAGCGCTACGAGACAGCAGAGGAGACAGACATGTTGGGACAAATCCGCACGATCCTGGTCACGAGCGTCGTCGCTCTCGCGTTCGCCGCCGGCTGTAACAACCAGCGACCGGAGCAACGCCCCGAACCGACGCCGAACACGCCGCCGACGCCCGCGAATCCGGGCAATCCGAACAATCCGAACAATCCGAACAATCCGAACAATCCGAGCGGCACGAACACGATGGCTCCTGGGGCCACCAACACGAACGGCCCCGCCGTCCAACAAGGCGAGCGCGGCGCACCCGGCGGTCCGAGCGCCGCGGCGAAGGATTGGAAGAACCGCGCCGACAAGGACATGACCAAAGTGCTCGACGAGCTCGCGACGCTCGGCGGGAAACCGATCGAGACGCTGACGCCTGCGGAGGCGCGCAAGCAGCCGACGCCCGCCGACGCGATGAACGCCCTCCTCAAGCAGGAAGGCAAGAGCACCGCGCCCGAGGAGGTGGCCAAGGTCGAAAATCGCACGATCAAGGCCGGCAGCGCCTCGCTTCCGGCGCGCATCTACACGCCGAAGGACGCCAAGGCGCCCTACCCCGTCGTCCTCTACTTCCACGGCGGCGGCTTCGTGATCGCGACGAACGACACGTACGACGCGAGCGCACGCGGCCTAGCGAACGGCGCGAAGGCGGTGGTCGTGGCCGTCGACTACCGCAAGGCGCCGGAGAACAAGTTCCCGACGGCGCACGACGACGCGAACGCCTCCTACGCGTGGGTGCTCAAGAACGCGGCGTCCTTCGCCGGTGATCCTAAGAACGTCGCCGTCGCGGGCGAGAGCGCGGGCGGAAACCTCGCGCTCAACGTCGCCATCAACGCGCGCGACAAGAAAGAGCAGCTGCCCGTCGCGGTGCTCGCGATTTATCCGATCGCGAGCAGCAACACGGACTCGAAATCGTATCGAGAGTTCGCCGACGCGAAGCCGCTCGATCGCGGCATGATGACGTGGTTCACGAACGAATACGTGCGGACGCCGGCCGACGCGCAGGATCCACGCCTGAATCTGCTGAGCGCGAACCTGTCCGGCTTGCCCGACACCACGATCATCAACGCCGAGCTCGACCCGCTCGCCACGGACGGAGAGCTGCTCGAGAAGAAGCTCGACGAAGCCAAGGTGAGCGTGAAGCGAAAGACGTACGACGGCGTGACGCACGAGTTTTTCGGCCTCGGCGCTGTCGTCGGCAAGGGGAAGGACGCGATGGACTTCGCGACCTCACGCCTGAAGGATGCGTTCGGCAAGCGCGCGAACGAAGCGGCCCTGAACTAGAGCGCGACGTAAGGCTCCGCGCGACGCGACTCGAGGCAGTGACCAGCCCACGCCGGGCGACGTGACGACGGCGTGGGCGGCGCGCCCACACAAGATGGACGCACGCTGCGCGAGGGCGAGGGCCTCAGGCGTATTCGATGACGGTGCGGATCGATGCGCCGGAGTGCATGAGCTCGAAGCTCTCGTTGATGCGCGCGAGCGGGAGCTTGTGCGTGATGAGGCTGTCGATGTCGATTTTGCCGTCCATGTACCAGTCGACGATTTTCGGGACGTCGGTGCGGCCGCGCGCGCCGCCGAACGCGGTGCCTTTCCAGACGCGGCCCGTGACGAGCTGGAAGGGGCGCGTGGCGATTTCCTGGCCGGAGCCGGCCACGCCGATGATGACGCTCACGCCCCAGCCGCGATGGCAGCATTCGAGTGCCTGGCGCATGAGCTCCACGTTGCCGACGCACTCGAAACTGTAGTCGGCGCCGCCGCCCGTGAGCGCGACGAGGTGCGCGACGAGATCGCCCTTGAGCTCCCCCGGGTTCACGAAGTGCGTCATGCCGAATTTGCGACCGAGCTCGGCGCGGCGCTCGTTGATGTCGACGCCGATGATGAGGTCGGCGCCGGCGAGGCGCGCGCCCTGGATCACGTTGAGGCCGATGCCGCCGAGGCCGAAAACGACGACGTTCGCGCCCGGTTCGACCTTGGCCGTGTTGATGACGGCGCCGACGCCCGTGGTGACGCCGCAGCCGATGTAGCAAATCTTGTCGAAGGGCGCGTCCTTACGCACCTTCGCGACGGCGATTTCGGGCAGCACGGTGTGCTGCGCGAAGGTGGAGCAACCCATGTAGTGGTGGATCTTCGTTTTGCCGATCGAGAAACGGCTCGTGCCGTCGGGCATCAGGCCCTTGCCCTGCGTCGCGCGAATGGCCGTGCACAGGTTCGTTTTGCGGCTGAGGCAGGATTTGCAGGTGCGACATTCCGGCGTGTAGAGCGGAATCACGTGGTCGCCCTTTTCGACGCTCGTCACGCCGGGCCCCACGTCGACGACGACGCCCGCGCCCTCGTGCCCGAAGATGACGGGGAAGAGCCCTTCCGGATCGGCGCCCGAGCGGGTGAATTCGTCGGTGTGGCACACGCCCGTCGCCTTGAGCTCGACGAGCACCTCGCCCGCCTTCGGGCCTTCGAGGTCGACCTCTTCGACGACCAGATCCTTACCGGCTTCGTAGGCGACTGCGGCTCGCGTTCTCATGCTTCCTCCGGGAGACGATGGCGCGCGAATCCTACGCGACGCGCTTGGGAATGTCTTCGGCGCGTTGACTCGCGCGAAACTCGATGATGCGAAAATCCGCGAGGCCGCGGCTACAGAACGGATCCTCGCGGATGATGCGCTCGATTTCGTCGCGCGTTTCGCCGCGCGCGAGGATGATGCCGCCGTCGCGCGGGATCTTGCGGCCCGACACCAAGAAGTTCCCCGCCTTGTAGTACTTGTTCAGGAACGCGACGTGCGCCTTCATGTGCGCGTCGATCTCTTCGAGGGGGACCTTGTAGACGAGCTCGATCACGAACATGGGGCGAGTGTAGCGAAATGACGTTGGCATGCGAGATGCAACGCAGCCGGGCGAGAGCCATGGCATCGAAGAAGCTGAGCCCCAAAGCGCGACACCTCGCCAACCCCGCCGTGCCCGTGAAAGAGACGAATCCTTCACGCGCCGGCGAGAAATACGAAACGGACGCGCGCGGTGCGGCGGACCAGGACGGAAACGCCGAGCACGCGCGCAAGCTGGACGCACCGGAGCGTGCTGACGTGCGGGGCAGACCGGTGCGGCGCTGAGAAGCGCGGGCGCGCGCAGCTGTTGATGCGTCTCGCCGGGGGAGAATAGTCGAGCTAGAGCCGTGGATCGACGGGCTCGCTCTCGAGGGCGAGGACGCCGAAAACGCACTCGTGCACGCGGTAGAGAGGCTCGCCGTCGACGAAGCGGTGAAGCCCTTCGAGCCCGAGCGCGAATTCACGCAATGCAAGACTGCGCTTGACGGAGAGACCCCGCGCTCGCAACCGCTCGAGGTGCTCGGGCGCGTCGTACTCCGGGCCGTAGATGATCCGCAGGTACTCGGGGCCTCGACACTTGACCGCTGGCTGCACGAGGCCGCGCTTGCTGTGCACGATCCACTCGAGGGGTTTGACCACCATGCCCTCACCGCCGGCGGCGGTGAGTTCCGTCCACCAGGCAATCGCAGCTTCGCGACCGGCCGTATCAGTAAGGTTGACGACGCGGTAGGGAGTGGCCACGAGGAGCGCGGGATCGAACGCGCAGAGCTCGGCGAGTGTTTCCATGTGCCAGCGGTGCGTTTCGCCCGTGTGCACTTTGCCTTCCGTCGCGAGCAGGTGAAACGGCGCGAGCCGAACGCCTTCGAGTGCGTTCACCGGCCAGCAGTAACGACCGTAGGCTTCCGTGTAGCGCTCGACCCGTTCATGCCGCGCGCGGAGCGAAACGTGAAGCTCATTGAGCGCACGCTCCGTTTCGGTGGGAAGCTCGCCAATCCGCGCTTCCAGCAAGCGTTCGACCGCAGTGAGGGAGCTCCGAGCCGCCGCGCCGGTTGTAGCGTATTGGTCGCGCAGAAGCTCCTTGGCCTTGAGCGACCAGGGCATGAGCTCCGCGTCGAGGCAGATCCAATCCGTCTCGAAGCGCTGCCAGAAGCCCGCCGCATCGAGCGCGGTGCGGAGTCGATCGAGAAAAGCTACTTCGAGCGCGCCATCGGAGAAGAAGGCGCGACCGGTGCGGGTGACCACGGCACCGGCGCGCCCGTCGGTGGCCCTAAACCGTCGCTCGGCCACCGCTCGGTCGCGCGCCACGACCACAACGGCGCGCGACCCCATATGCTTCTCCTCGCAGATGATGTCGGTCACGCCTTGTGTCTCGTAGTAGACGAACACCTCACGAGGGTGTTCGAGGAGCGGACCGTCGTGCGAGGTTTCGCTCGGCGACATCGTGGGCGGTAAGTAGACGAGCCAGTTGGGCGCGACGGCAAAGCGACTCATCACTTCGAGCGCTGCAGACGCGTTGCCTTCACGCACCGTCACATTCCCGTAGAGGCGAGTCGTTACGATGCGCTTGCCGAGCACGTCCTTCACGTCGAGCAAGTCGGCGTAGGGGCGCGCTTCAGCTGCTGGTTTGGAGGCTTCTGCGGCCAAAAATGGCTTCGCAGAAGCGTAGTAGACGCGCTTCGCCGGCACCTGGACGAGCTCGCGCTCGGGGTAACGTAGAGCCGTCAACTTCCCGCCGAAGACGCAGCCGGTATCGACGCAAATGGTGTTGTTCTCCCATTCGGCTTCGAGCACGGGCGTGTGGCCGTAGACGACGAGCGCCTTGCCTCGATATTCGGAAGCCCAGTCGTAACGCACGGGGAAGCCGTACTCGTCGGTTTCGCCCGTCGTCTCACCATAGAGACAAAATTCACGCACCTTGCCTGAAGCCCGCCCCTGAAGCCGCGCCGGCAGCCCCGCGTGCGCCACCACGAGCCTGCCGCCGTCGAGAACGTAGTGGCTCACGAGCGCGTCGATGAAGGCCGCAACCTTTTCGCTGAACTCCGGCGGCTCGGCAGCGAGTTGCACCATCGTTTCGGCGAGGCCGTGCGTCAGCTGGACGTCTTTGCCGCGGAGCTTCCGCATGAGCTTGATCTCGTGATTCCCGGGCACGCAGAGCGCGGAGCCGGCTTCGACCATCGCCATCACGAGCTTCAAGACTCCGGCGACGCCGGGCCCACGATCGACTAAATCACCGAGAAATACCGCACGGCGCCCCGGCGGCGGCGTCACGATAGGCGCATCGGGGGCGCCGGACAGAACGTAACCGAGCCGCGCTAGGAGCTCGACCAGCTCGTCGTGACAGCCGTGCACGTCGCCGATGACATCGAATGGGCCTTCTTCGGTGCGACGGTCGTTCCAGAGCGGGGTGCGCGTCACCGTCGCGGCGTCGACCGCTTCCGGGCCCTCGAGCACGAAGACGTGGCGAAAACCCTCCCGCTTCAATGACTTCAAGGCGCGGCGAAGCTCGCGATTCTGGTTCAGCACGACGTGGCTACCGAAGGCCCGGTCGGCACGCGACTGATTGCGCTCGAGCGCGATCTTGGGCGGGATGTCGAGGACGATCGCAACCGGCAAGCAGTTGTGCTCGCGGGCAAGCGCGACGAAAGGCTTGCGGGCCTCCTCCTGCACGTTGGTGGCGTCGACGACCGTCAAGCGTCCGGCCGCAAGGCGCTTGGACGCGACGTACCGCAAGACTTCGAACGCGTCGGCGCTCGCTTGCTGCGCGTTCTCGTCGTCCGCGACGACACCGCGGTAATGATCGGACGAGAGCACCTCCGTCGGCTTGAAATGTTTGCGCGCGAAGGTGCTCTTGCCGCTGCCGGACGTGCCGACGAGAACGACGAAGGAAAGCTCGGGGATTTGAATGTTCATCGAGAGAAGACCGCCATCTGGCTGGGAGAGCCCAGCACCTCGTCCACGGCACCGATCGGCTCGATGCGCACGCCGTACCCGAAGCGATCAGCGGTGCGGCGCGCCCACCCGAGAAACTCCGCTCGCGTCCACTCGAAGCGATGATCGCGATGCCGAAATCGGCCGCGTGCGAGATTCTCGAAGCGCGCGTTGTATTCGACGTTGGGCGTCGTGACGATGACGGCCTTTGGCCGCGCGAACTCGAACACGACACGCTCGAACGCGGGAAGTCGGTCGGGGTCGAGGTGCTCGATGACCTCGATGGCGCACGCCACGTCGAAGCCTTCGAAGCGATCGTCGCGATAGGAGAGCGAACCCTGAACGAGCTCGAGACGCTCTCGCTGGCGTTCCGGTAGCCGCTCGACTTGAAGGCGCCGCGCAGCGCGCTGGAGCACGTGTGCCGAGACGTCCATGCCCAGGATGCGCGTGAGCTCACGCTGCGCCAAGAGCTCGCGGAGCAGGTTGCCTTCGCCACAGCCAAGGTCGAGGACGCTCGTGGCTCGGGTGCGCGCAACCTCGGCGAGTACGGCGGTGATGCGCTGCTCGTTCAGGCTGATTTTGCGCTCGATGGCGTCTTCTTCGAGCTGCCGATCGTCGTCCGATTGGTCGGAGTCGCGCTCTTCGTCGCCGCGCAGGCGTTCGAGCGCATCCTCCATGAGGTGGCGCCGGCGCTTCAGGAAGCGCGCGACGATGAGCTCCCGTTCGGGATGTCCAGCCAGCCAACTCTCACCCTTTGCGAGCAGCTTTTCGACCTCGTCCTCACCGACGAAGTAGTGCTTGTCGTCGTCGAGCGCCGGGATCAGCACGTAGAGGTGCGAGAGCAGAGCCGAGAGACGCTGCATGCCATCGAGCTCGAGCGTGAAGTAGGGACTCTCACCCCATTCCGGAAAACGCTCGTCCAGCGCCGCGCTGGTCGCGCGCACCTCGTACCCCAGCGGCTCGAAGACACGACGCAACAGCGCTACGCCCCCGCGACAGCGGAGCGCACTGAGCGACGCCGTCAAGGGCAGCGCAGTTTCGGCAAGCTCCGGCCGCGAGCGCGAACGCCCGTTGAGCGCGGAACCGAAGACTTGGGCAATCGCGACGCTCAAGAAGGAGGACGCCACGTACGGGCGATCGTTGACGTAGGCGCCGAGCGTCGGGCCGTCGCCGTGTCGGCCTCGGACGAGCCCGATGGGATCGAGCTCGAGCAGGAGTGCGGCCGTACAGCGGTCCGGAGCGAGCACGGGGTAAAACACGTGTGCACGACCGAAACTGAGCTCGAAGCTCTGCAGCTTCTGTGGGTGCTTCTCGAGCAGGTAGCCGAGATCCGTCGCGGGGGAGTGCGTGGTGGTGATGGTAAGCAACACGGCGTTATCCCTTCACGCAAACGACTTGCTTCAGCTCGGCGACGATCTCCACGAGATCGCTTTGTTGCTGCATGACGCGCTCGATGTCCTTGTAGGCTTTGGGCGCCTCGTCGATGACGCCAGCGTCTTTGCGGCATTCTACGCCACTCGTTTGGCGTGCGAGATCGGCGACGCTGAAGGCTTTTTTGGCCTGGGTGCGGCTCATGCGCCGGCCGGCGCCGTGCGAGGCGGACTCGAACGAGAGTGGGTTGCCGAGGCCGCGCACGATGCACGATTTGGCGCCCATGGAACCCGGAATGATGCCGAGCTCACCCTTGCCGGCGCGGATTGCGCCCTTGCGCGTGACGAGCACGTCTTCGTCGAAGTGCCGCTCCTCCGCGACGTAGTTGTGGTGACAGGACACGGGCGTTTCGAAGGTGGCTCGGGGGAAGAAGCCAGTGACGACGGCGCGTAGGCGCTCGAGCATGACGGCGCGGTTCAGCGCCGCGTACTCCTGCGCCCAGTAGAGGTCGCGCCGGTACGCGTCGAACGCGGGGGTCCCCGCGAGGAACACGGCGAGGTCAGGGTCGGGCAGCTCCTGGTTATGGAAGAGCTTGCGCGCCCGTTCGATGTGGACGGCGGCGAGTTGTGCACCGATGTTGCGGCTGCCCGAATGGAGCATGAGCCAGACGGCGCCCGCGGTGTCGAGACACACCTCGATGAAGTGATTGCCGCCGCCGAGCGAGCCGATTTGGTTACCGGCGCGCCCCTCGAGCTTTTGCACGCCCGCGTCGAGCTCTGCGAAGCGGCCCAGCAGCGCGCGCGCCTTTCCCGCGACGTCCGCGCTGGCCGACGGCCACGCCGGCTCGCGGTGCGCGTCGCGTCCGACGGGGATGGCCGCTTCAATCGCGCTCCGGAGCGCGCGCAAGTCGTCGGGCAGATCCTCGGACGTGAGGCTCGTCTTGACCGCGGCCATGCCGCAGCCGATGTCGACGCCGACCGCCGCTGGCGCGACCGCGCCTCGGAGCGCGATGACGGAGCCGACCGTGGCGCCGATGCCCACGTGCACGTCGGGCATGACGGCGACGTGATGCGCGACCCACGGCAGGCTCGCGACCGCCTTGAGCTGGCGGATCGCGGCCGACTCGACTTCGTGCTGGGGAGCCCAGACGCGAATCGGCACGCGATCGCCGTTGATGAGGGTGGAAGGCATCGGGATATTCTCTCAGTGACTCTGCGGTAGGGTAAGGGCGACGGACGTCACTTCCTCTCGTCGAGCTGAACGGACGCGAGGGCAGCGGCCGGATCGAGCCGAAAACGCAGCTCGGGGCTGCGCTTGAGCGGCAGCGCGTCGCAAAGACGACTGCGGAGAAAGCCGGCGGCGCGTTCGAACGCAGCTTGCGCCGCGGCGGGCGTCACGTGCTCGCTCGGCGCGACGAACCAGACGCGCGCGCTCGAGCCGTCACGCGTCAAGTCGACGCGCGTGACGCGCACGCCGTCGAGACGTGGATCGTTGACTTCACTATCGAGAAGCGAATTCAGTTCTTCGCAAAGAAGCCCCTCGAGACGTTGGCCACGGAAGCCGCCGTCGCGAGCAAAGGCTTCCCGCGGTTCATACTTGACCATGGGAGACCTCGAGCCATTGCCGTTCGGTCGCGAGCAGGCGAATCGCGCCGCGAACGTCAGGCCTGACCGATTGCCGGCGCACTCGCGCAAACGCGAAAGTAGCCGATATATCGGTGATTTTTTAGAAGCGGGGAGCGCTTACGACGAGCGCAAGGAGACGGATGAACGTCGATTGCGTTGGCATCTAAGCATCGGCATCAGTCTCCTCTCAGCGCTCTCACGAAAAACGAACGCGCGCGAAGCATGGCGGAAGGCACACGAAACGTCAAGTCCCGGCGCGCTTCAGAACTTGGACTCACCCTGCTTCTCTACGTAAGCTCTCGTCCGTGAGCTCTCGCGACGGCTCCCGCGTCGAGGTCCTCAGTGTGGCGGGACACGACGTCACGATCACGCACCCGGACAAGCCGTACTTCACGCAAGGCGCGAAGTACTCGAAGCTCGACGTCGTCAGTTATTACCTGGCCGTCGCGGAAGGGGCCCTCGGCGGCATTCGCGATCGGCCCATCGTGCTCAAGCGCTTCGTGAACGGCGCGGAAGCGCCCGCCTTCTACCAGAAGCGCGCGCCGGCGAACCTGCCGCCGTGGCTGCGCACCGCGGAGCTCGCGTTCCCGTCGGGGCGAACGGCAGGAGAAGTGGTGGTGGATGACGCAGCGGGGCTCGCTTACGTGGTGAATCTCGGCTGCATCGAGCTGCATCCGCATCCGGTGCGCGCGGGCGACCTCGAGCACCCGAACGAGCTGCGCGTCGATCTCGATCCGGGGCCGGGCGTGTCGTGGGAGGACGTGCGGCTCGTGACGCTCGCGGTTCGTGCCGTGCTCGACGAGGTCGGCCTCGTCGGGTTTCCGAAGACGAGCGGTTCGCGCGGGATGCACGTGAACGTGCGCATCGAGCCGCGCTGGACGTTTCGAGAAGTGCGGCGCGCGGCCATCGCACTCTCGCGCGCGGTCGAGCGGCGCGTGCCGAAGCTCGCCACCTCGAAGTGGTGGAAGGAAGAGCGGCACGGCGTGTTCATCGACTACAACCAGAACGCCAAGGATCGGACGACGTGCTCGGCGTATTCGGTGCGTCCGACGCCCGACGCGCGCGTGTCGACGCCGCTCCGCTGGGAGGAGGTGCCCGCGTGCAACCCCGCCGATTTCACGCTTGCCACCGTGCCGGAGCGCTTTCGCACTCTGGGGGATCCGCACGCGGACATCGACGCGCACGCGGGTTCGCTCGAGAAGCTGCTCGAGCTCGCCGACGTCGACGAAGCGTCGGGCCTCGGCGACGCACCCTGGCCCCCCCACTACAAAAAAATGCCCGGCGAAGCGGCCCGGGTCGCTCCGTCACGCGCAAAGGGCGCCAGCGCGAAAAAGCCGCGCGTGCGCATGCCGCTCGTCACGATCGCGAATTCGCCCGACAAGCAAGCCGCGCTCGCTGGGCTCGAACGCTGGAAGGAACGTCACCCCGCGGTCACGGCCAAGCTCGCGGTCGACGACGTGCTCGTCGACGCCATGCGCGGCCGTTCGTCGACGTGGACGCGTATCCGCGTGAACCTGCGCAACGTGCCGGAGGAGCTGCGGCCCGTGGGCGAGAAACCCGACCCCGACGACGACCCGACGCGCGAGTGGCGCGAGTGGGCGAAGGCTCACCGCGCGGCGCGAAAGAGCTGACCGAGCTCCTCCGGCGGCACGACCTCGAGTTGCGCGTACGTGCAATCCGAAGGCCGCTTGTCCGAGCGCCAGCGCCGGAACTGCGCCGTATGACGAAAGCGACTCCCCTGCATGTGATCGTACGCGACCTCGGCGACGAGCTCGGGCCGCAGCGGCTCCCACGACAAGTCCTTGCCCTGGCTCCAGCGGCTGCCCACGCCCGGCTTGCGACCAGCGGACTCGCCGTCTTGCATGAACTCGGCCCAGCGCTTCCACGGATGCTCGGCCAGCGCGTTCTCGCGGTAAGGCGCGAGAAATTCCACGAGCTCTCGACGCTTCTGGTTCGTGAAGCTCGCGCACACGCCGACGTGCTGCAGGCCGCCCTCGTCGTCGAATAGCCCGAGGAGCAGCGAGCCCACCGCTTCGCCCTTGCCCTGCTTGTGCCAGCGAAAGCCGGCGACCACGCAGTCGCACTCGCGTTCGTGCTTGACCTTGAACATCACGCGTTGATTCGGCTCGTAAACGCCGGTTTTCGGCTTCGCCATCACGCCGTCGAGCCCCGCGCCCTCGAAACGCTTGAACCAGTCGGCGGCCACGGTGCGATCGGTCGTCGCGGGCGTCAGGTAGATCGGCGGAGCGAGCGGACCGATGACGGCTTCGAGCCGCGCGCGTCGCGCCGAGAACGGCTGCTCCCGCAAGTCCTCGTCACCGAGCGCGAGCAGATCGAAGAACACGACGGACGACGGGATTTTTTCGGACAGCATCTTCACGCGCGAGGCGGCCGGGTGCAGCCGCATCTGCAGCGCGTCGAAGTCGAGCGCGTCGCCCTGCGCGATCACGAGCTCGCCGTCGAGCACGACGCGCGGCGGCAGCGCCTCGAGCGCGGCGACGAGCTCCGGGAAGTAGCGATTGAGCGGCTTCGCGTCGCGGCTTTGCACGAAGATCTCGGCGCCGTCGCGGAAGACGAGCACGCGAAAGCCGTCCCATTTCGGCTCGAAAATGAAGTCGCCCGCGGGGATGTCGCTCACACGCTTCGCGAGCATCGGCAAGACGGGCGGATTGACCGGGAGCTCCACACGGAGAGCTTACGCGCTCGCGCGCGCCGCAACCAGCTGTCCGCAGGCGCCGTCGATGTCGCGGCCGCGCGAACGGCGCACGGTGACGATGCTCGGGCGCCGAGCGAGGAGCGCCTGCGCGAACGTGTCGAGCTCCGTGTCCGCGGGAGCGCGATAGCGCGACCCCGGACGCGCATTGAACGGGATCAGATTGATCTGGTGCGCGAAGCCCGCACAGAGCTCGGCGAGACGGGCGGCGTCGTCCGGCGTGTCGTTGACGCCGGCGAGCAAGACGTATTCGACCGTGACGCGCTCGCGCGCGCGGAGCGGGTAGCGCTCGAGCGCGGCGACGAGCGTCTCGAGCGGGTAGCGGCGATTGATCGGCATGAGCTCGTCGCGGAGGGCGTTCGTCGTGGCGTTGAGGCTCACGGCGAGGAGCGGACGCGCGCTGAGTTCCGCGAGCGCGGCGATTTGCGGTACGAGCCCCGCGGTCGACACAGTGATGCGGCGTGGGGAAAGCCCGAGTCCGCGCGGTTCGGTGAGAACGCGGACGGCGCGTGCGACGTTCTCGAAGTTGTGGAGGGGCTCACCCATGCCCATGAATACGAGCGTGAGCTCGCCGGGATGGCGGGGACCGAGCTCGCGCACGGCGACCAAGATCTGCGCGACGATTTCACCAGCGGTGAGGTGACGCGTGAGTCCGAGCTCGCCGGTCGCGCAAAAATCACAACGCAGAGCGCAACCGACCTGGCTCGACACGCACAAGGTGACGCGTCCGTTGCCGACCGCGCGCGGCATATGCACGGCTTCCACCAGCTCACCGCCACTGGGCAGCTCGAGCAAGAGCTTGTGCGAACCGTCCGCGGAATCACGCCGGAGTGCGACGCGCGGGAGCTCGGCGCCGAGCGCGCCTACCCGCTCGCGAACTTTCGGACCAAGCGCCGGAGCTCCCTCGGTCCAGCGCCACGGCCGCTGGAGCTCGGCGAAGCTGCTTTCACCCGCGCCTGCAGCAGCAAGCTCGGCCGGTGCGAGCGCGAAGGCGTCGCAGGACGCATTCGGCGTCGCTGCGCGTGCCATGGCTCGAGCTTCGACGCTTGATAGCGACCGCACGGCTCCGAGGCGTATCCCGCGGAGGGTCATGCGTAAAGACGACGGCGCGCTCGTGCTCGCGTCGCGCGGCGAACCCGGCGTGTGCACGCGCACGGTGTTCAGTCACGAGGTTGGAGCGCCAATGCGGCCTCGGATGGGTGCCACCGGGAGGGGGTCGAGCCCCCTCCCCTGTCTCGACGCACGCGAATGCACCGGGGCGCCGGAGCCCTCGTGGAACGTGCGTTCGACGCAGTGTAGAGTTGAGAGATACTCATGCTCCCGCCCCGCGTCCGTATCCCCTTCGCTTTGGTTTGCCTCGGCGCCGCGTTCGGCGCCTGTTCTTCGCCTTCGAACGACGGCGGCAACGCCGGCGGCACCGGTGGCTCCACCGCCGCGGGTCAGGGCGGCACGACGCCGGCCAGCGGTGGCAGCATGAGCCAAGCCGGCAAAGGGGGAACCACGGGCGGCACCAGCACGACCGGCGGCAGCGGCGGTACGACCGGCGGAACCACGGGCGGCACCAACGCAACCGGAGGTGGCGCTGGCGCGTTGACGGGCGGCTCCGCGAACGGAGGTACCACGGGTGGAACCGGTGCCAGCGGTGGCGCCGGCGGGACCACGGGCGGCATGAGCGCTGGTGGCGGCGCTGGCACGAGCAACGGCACGGGGGGCACCGGCGGCTTCACGGGCGGCGCGGCCGGCAGCGGCACGGCTGGCGCGAACACGGGCGGCATGGGCATGGGCGGTGGCGCGGGCACGAGCAGCGGCTCGGGCGGCATGACCTCGGGCAGCGGCTGCAACATCCCGGGCAAGATCCTGTGCGACGATTTCGAATCGGAGGCGGCCGGCTCGCTACCGATGGGCGCGCCGTGGGCGGCCCAAAACTGCTTCGACACGACCCACGTCTTGAAGGTGGACGGCGGCCAGCATCACAGCGGCGCCCAGGCGTTGCTCGGCGAAAACATCCCGTACGCCGATTGCCAGATCAATGCCGATCTGGGCGCGTCACTCACCGAATATTGGGTGCGAGCGTGGGTCTATTACGGCACCGCCGCGCCCACGTCCTCGACGCACGAGGTGTCCGTGTTCGAGCTCGTGCCGAAAGCGAACACCGACGATCCGTCGATCCGCATCGGCTACCGGGGCGACACCTGCATGCCGGTCGGCGTCGAGCTCAACATCACGGGCGGCGGCCAGGAAGAGACGGGCTGCACGGGAGCCACGCCGGCGGCGAACACCTGGTATTGCTACGTGCTCCACGTGCAGCAAGCCGCGAGCAGCGTCACGGCCGATCTTTCGATCGACGGCACGCCGCAGACCTACACGAATCACGGCCAAGCGCAGACGGTCATCACCTCGCAGGTCGCTGACGTTCGCTACTTGCGGCTCGGCCCGCGCTCTTACTCGGGGAACTGGGCGAACCCGATTTACGTGGACGACGTGGCCGTGGCGACGCAAGCGCTCGGCTGCCAGTAGCGCGCAACGGCCCGTTCGCTTCGAGATCCGCGACCGCTTCACGGACCGCGTCCGTCACGAGCGCGGCGAGCAAGCTCACGGCCGGATCCGGCGACGCTTCAGCGTGGTGCAACGCGAGCCCGATCGACGGCAGCGCCGGCAGGCCGCGCTTGATTCCGAGCGCGCGCACGGCGGGCGGCAAGCCGAGCGGCGTGCGAATGGTGACGCCGATGCCCGCGACGGCCGCAGCCCAGAGCCCACTCAGACTCGCGCTCGTGAACGCGAGCCGCCACGCCACGCCCGCGCGGTCGAGCGCCGCCGTCGCGACGTCGCGAAAGAGGCACGGCGCTTCGAGCGCCATCAGCGGCAGCGGCGCGGCCGTACGGCTCGTGCGCGCCGGCCCCACCCAGCACATCGGCAGCTCCGCGAGGCACTCGCCGTTCGGCGCCGCCGTCCCATCGCCCCACACGAGCGCGAGATCGAGCTTGCCGGCGCGCAACCGTTCGACGAGGTCCGCGTTGCGCGCCACGCGCGCCTCGATGCGCACCTTCGGATGCGCGCGCGCGAACCTGCGCAGCACGTCAGGCAAGAGGCCCTCTCCCAAATCTTCCTGCGTGCCGAAACGCACGCGGCCGTCGACTTCGAAACCGCGCACGGCGGCCGCCGCTTCGTCGTCGAGCTCGAGCAGGCGGCGCGCGTAGGCGAGCAACGTTTCCCCGACGCCCGTCAGCGCGAGACCCCGGCCTGATTTTTGAAAGACCGGCGCCCCTGCTTGCGTCTCGAGTCGACGGAGCTGCGCACTCAGCGCCGAGGGAGAACGGCCGAGTCGCCGCGCGGCCAAGGCAAAGCTCCCGAGCTCCACGCCCGTCACGAACGTGCGCAGCACCTCCAGATCGAACGTCACCGGCCGCACGCGGGCCTCGCGGATCGTTCGATTTTCATGAACGATTCATACCAAAGAATCACCTTTTCAGCTAGCCGCCCCGGACTCACATTCTCGTTGCGCCGCACGGAACGGCGCCGTTCAAGGAGAACTGCCATGCAAGGCAAAGTCGCGATCGTAACGGGTGGTGGAACCGGCATCGGGCGGGCGACCGTCCTCGAGCTCGTCGCGCGCGGAGCGCACGTAGTCTTCAGCTACAGCCGCTCCGAGCCGGAAGCGCTGGCGACGGCGTCGGACGCGGAGCGGCTCGCGCGCGAGAAGGGCAACGGCGGTAGCGCTCGCGCGGTGCGCGCCGACGTGCGCGACGCGCGCGCCGTCGAGGCGCTGGTCGCGCGCGCCGTCGCCGAACACGGGCGCCTCGATCTGCTCGTCAACAACGCGGGGGTGAGCCCGCGCATCGCCAACGCAGAGCTCGCGACGCTCGACGACGACGAGCTCTGGGACACCGTGCTGTCCGTCAACGTGCGCGGTGCGTTTCGCGCGGCACGCTGGGCGGCGCCGCATTTACGGGCCACACGCGGCGCCATCGTCAACATCGGCAGCATCGGTGGGGTCAACGGCGAGGGTTCGTCCTTGCCTTACACCGTCTCGAAAGCCGCCATGCACGGCCTCACCAAGTCGCTCGCGCGCGCGCTCGCGCCCGACGTACGCGTGTGCTGCGTCGCGCCCGGCTTCGTGAACACGCGCTGGTGGGCGGGCCGTGAAGAAGCCGGCGCGCGCCTGCGCAAGCGCATGCTCCTCGACGAGGCGGTGACGGAAGAGGACGTGGCCGAGCTCGTGTGCAACCTCGCCGAGCAACGCGGGCTCACCGGGCAAGTCGTCGTGCTCGACGCCGGCCAAGTGACTTGAAGTGACGACGGCTCACGTCGAGCGGGCGGCCCCCCGCCGGAACGCCCGCGGCGTGAGCCCCAGACCGCGCCGGAACGCCTGCGTGAAGGCGCTCTGCGATTGGAAGCCCACTTCGTGCGCCACCTCGACGATGGCTTTCGAGCTGGCCGAGAGCAGCTCGACCGCGCGCTGGACGCGCGCTTGATTGACGAACGTTCGAAAGGGGACGCCCGTCTCCGCCGAAAAGTGCCGGCGCAACGTGCGCGCGGACGTCCCCGCGTGGCGCGCCGCGCGGGCGAGCGTCGCCTGCGTCAAGTTCGAGAGCACCCAATCGCTCGCTCGCGCCGTGAGCTCGGAGCGAGCGCGCGGGAGCGCGTAGACGCTTCGCGCTGTCACGGCTCCGGCCAGCACGCCGAGCAGCGCACGGAAGAACGTCGCGGCTTCACGGTCGCGCGCTTTGGCTCGATCGCGCGGCCAGCGGCGCGCGTAGAGCAACATCTCGCGCACGACCGGTGGCACGTCGAAGACGCGCACGTCGCCCACCGGGAGCGTCGCACGCTCGAAGTAGATCGAGAGCACCTTGGCGCCGTTCAGGTCGGTTGCGTGCCGAACACGGGCCGGGATCCACGCGGCGCGCTGCGGGGGCAAGAGGAACTGCGCCGACTCGGTTTGCAGTCGCGCGACACCGCTCATCGCGTAGAGGAGCTGATGCTGGCGGTGCGCGTGAAAGTCGTAGCGGATCCGCTCGGCGTCGTCCTCGAAGGCGAAGGTCCCGCCGCGCCCGCGAGCCACGCCAATCGCGGCAAGGCGCGCCCGTGTTTCATCCGGCGAGAGTCGGCGCGTCGGCATTGGCCCTAATGCGATAAATATTGTCCCCTTGGAGGCAGAAGGCCAGCGCGAGAAAGCGTAGCTTCACGCCATGTCGCACGCGGCATTAATCCAAGAGCAATTTTCCCAGCAGGCGAGCACCTTCGGCAGCGTTCATCCGCACTCGGCACAGGCGTCCCTGACGGCGCTCGTCGAGCTGGCTCGAGCTCAACCGACCGACGACGCTCTCGACCTCGCGTGCGGCCCCGGTATCGTCACCTGCCACTTCGCCCCTCACGTGCAGAGCATTCGCGGGCAAGATATCGTGCCCGCGATGCTCGAGCGGGCGCGGACACGCGGCGCTTCGCTCGGACTTCACAACGTGAGCTTCGACGAGGGCGACTCGAACGCGCTGCCCTACGCGGACGCGAGCTTCGACCTCGTCGTCACGCGCTTCAGCTTCCACCACCTGCTCGATCCGCTGCGCACGCTGCTCGAGATGCGCCGCGTCTGCAAGGACGGCGGCCGCGTCGTGGTCGCGGACGTCGCACCGTCGGTCGCGACCAACGAGCGCTACGACCATTTCGAGCGCATCCGCGATCCGTCGCACACGCACGCGCTGAACGAGCCCGAGCTGTTGGCGTTGTTCGCGGCCGCCCGCCTCACGGTCGTCCGGAGCGCGCGGCACGGGCTCGCCATGCCGCTCGAAGCGCAGCTCGCGGCCTCATTTCCCGCGCCGGGCGGCGCCGACGAGCTCCGGCGATTGTTTCGCGCCGACCTCGGCGTGAACGCGCTGGGCGTGGACGTCCGGCTCGAAGGCGACGCGATCGCGTTCTCGTACCCGGTGCTCGCGGTCGCGAGCGAGAAGCGCTGAATCGAGCCCCCGACCCGCGCCCGTGATGCACCGGAGACCACTTGCATCGATCGTGAATTTTGGAGCCCCACGTGGGTGAGGCCCGCAAAATTCACTAGCTTTGAAGTGGTCTGTCTCGTCGGTGTTTTTCTTTTTCCATGCACCCAAGCGGGCTTGGGTGTAACTCGTGGGCGCTTGAGCAAGCCGCGCGTCCCCGCCCTCACGAAGTCCGATCTTCGGCGCTTCGGGTGGTGCATCTTGCTCGCCGCGCTGATCCACGGCGCCGGAGCCGTGCCGGGCAGCCTGCGCCACAAGCGTCCCCGAGTAGAGCCTCCGCCGGCCGCTTCGCTGATTCCGATCACGGTCGAAGAGCCACCGCCGCCACCACCGCCGCCACCACCGCCTCCGCCACCACCGCCTCCGCCTCCGCCAAAACCCTCAGAGCCGACGCCGACGAAGCCGCCCACCGAGACGCCGCCCCCGGCGTTGGATCACCCGCGCGCCATGGCCAACGGTGATCGACCGCACCACGCGGCGCGGCCGCACTCGCACCATCGGACGAACAAGCCGCCCGAAACGGAGTCGGCGTTCGGCGGGAAGGACGGCGTGTTCGACGCCGAAGTGTGCCTGCTCGCGCGCAACGTGCGGAGCGCCTTGGCCGTCGACGGCTGTGAACCCGTCGCGACCTTCCGCACGAGCGCGTTCGACGTCGCGCCGCGGCGCTTCACGACGGGCTTCCCCGGCGTCGAGCGGCGCGTGGATTGGTTCGGCATCGACTACCACGGCCGCTTCAAGGTCCACGCCAACGACTACTACACGTTTCGCCTCGTCTCGGACGATGGCGCGCTCTTCTACGTCGACGGCGCGCTCATCGTGGACAACGACGGGCCGCACGGACCACGCGAACAAAAAATGGCGATGCCGCTCACCAAGGGTGAGCACGAATTCCGGTTGCTCTATTATCAGGGTCCCGGCGGAACACTGGCGCTCCAGCTTTTCGTCAAGGCTTACAAGGCGCCTGAACGACTCTTCGGCCCCGAGCTGTAGTGCCGCGCCAGACGGGGCGCGGCTCTACACGTCGGCGGTTGGCTACTGCCCCATGATGAGGCCGACGATCTTCATCTTGTAGCTCTGGGCGCTGGTGTACGTGCCCTGCATCCACAAGAGCGCGGTGTGGCTCGCGTCCCACTTCGGCACGATGGGACGAATGTTGTCGACCGTCGAGTTCTGCGTCACGGCCGTCCACTTGAACGTCTTACCGTTGTCGCAGGTCGTGCCCTGCCAGATCTCGTGTTTGGCTCCCGACTTCATCATGTCCGTCGTCGGATCGTACGGCGTCGAGATGTAGATGATGGTCGGGTTGTCGGGATCGAGCGCGGCGAGCCCGGTGTAGTCCTGCTCGTCGGAGTAGAGCTTCGAGCCGCCGTGCACGAGGTACGTCGAGGTCCACGCCTTGCCGTCCCAGCGCGAGTAGATGAAGCGCTTGTCGGGGTCGTCGGTGCCGGTGCCATTGACGCGCCCCTGACCGAGAATCGCGACGGTGCCGTCCGCGTAACGGACGATGTCGTGATTCCACATGTGGTTCAGCACCACGCCGCCGATCGTCGTCCCCGTCTTGAACACTTGCGTGTAGGCCGAGACGTCGGAGGCCGTTCCGTCACTGAGCGTGCTGTCCACGGCGGTCCCGTCGGACTTGTAGATCTTGCCGCCCTGGATGTAGCCGTGCCAGAGGCTGTTGTCGTCGTCGCGCGGGTGCGCTTCCGTACCGACCCAGTCGATGCGGTCGGTGCCGTTGCCCCAGTATTTGTAATAGCCGGCGACGTAACCGGTTTGCGGGCTCGCGGTGAGACGCCCGTAGTAACTCCAGCTCTTACCGTCGTCGGCCGAGCTCAGAATGCCGGGACTCGTATCGACCGAGCGGACCATGCTGTACATCCGATTGCTCTCGGACGACATGAGCCACGGATTCGCGTACGTGATCATGTTGGTGGCGGCGCCCGGCCAGGGACAGCCGTTCGGCGACCAATCGTACGTCTTCGTCGCGGCCCAGCTCGTACCGTCGAAGGTCGAGAAGTAGGTGTTGCAGTTCAAACGGTGCGTCGCCCACATCGCCGCGACGTTGCCGCCGCCCGTGAAGACGAAGGCGGGCGCGTTGTGGTCGTCGACGCTCAGGTTGTTGAGCACCGTCGTCTTCCCCGACTTCGCCGTCATGTCGTAGACGACGACCTCGGTATTGCCGTCGCGGCTACCGCCGCTCGCGATCGAACCGACGATGAGGCGGTTGTTCTTGGCGTCGATCAGCGCGCGCTCGTCCTGGTACCAGCACCAGCCGCCGTTGTCGTTGAACGTCGTGAGCGTCGCCGTGGGCGGACCGCTCGGCACGACGCAAGCGGGAGCACCGGCCGCGCCCATCCCCGCGGAGCCACCCCCGCCGGTGCCGCCCGCGGGAACACCGCCGGCTGCGCCGCCCGAACCCGGCGCACCACCGCCAGGAGCGCCGCCCGTCGCCACGGCGCCACCGGTACCGGGCGCGCCAGCGATGGGGTTCGTTCCGCCCGTGCCGGGCACGCCGCCGGTGCTCACCGCACCGCCCGTCGCCGGTGCGGTGCCGCCCGTGGTGCCACCGGTCGAGCCGCCCGTGCCGCCGGTGGACCCGCCGGTCCCGCCGGTCGAGCCACCGGCTCCGTTCATTGCGCCACCCGTGCCGCCGCTCGTGGGTCCGTTACCGGAGCCGGCCGAGCCGCCGCTGCCGCTCGAACCACCCGTATTCCCCGAGGATTGCTGGGAGCTGCAAGCCGGCCCGAGGGCTGCCAGAAAGAGAACACCAGTGAGTGCCTTATTCATCACGCCAATCCTCATGCCCAGAGATTCCCGGTAACGCCGAAACGAGCACGCCGCAGCAGACAAATTTGGTGGATGACCACCAGTTTTGCTCACTCTGCGGGTTCGGCGCGCAGAAGCAAGCGCGAGCATCGCTCCGCCAGCACGAGCGCTTTCACCCTGCCGCGCTGCACGTGACTCGCGTCAGCGTAAATTTACAGTCACTTGAGACGGGCGCTAGCGCACGACGGGTACGTCGGCCGTGAAGTCGAAGCACGTCGCGTTGCCCGACGCCCACTTGAGTGCGTTGTACCAGAACTGCGGCACTTGATAGCCGGCGGTGGGCGTGCGGCCATTACAGACGTTGTTCGGATCCGAGCACGACGCGTCGGGAGTGAAGCCGCCCGTTCCGGCTGCTTGCGTCCACTGGCTCGAGTAAGTGACCCACTCGTCGAAGAAGAGGAACACGCGCCCGGCATCGAGCGATTTGGTCGCGCCGTAAACCGCGCTGCCTTCGGAAGCAACGAGATCGGCGCCGCCGGCGTTGACGGTGCGGCCGTGGAAGGCGCCGACCGCGGTAACGTTCGCGGCGATCGGATGATCAGCGTGCCAACCGTGCACGGGAATCGAGCTGCCCGCGCAATAACAACAATTGTCGGGACACGTCGCGAAGGCGTCATCCATGTTGTACGACATGCCGGTGAACGCGAGTAATTGGTTCGTCGGATTGACCTCCGCCGCTTGCGCGCCGTAACCGGTGAGCGCGATCGCACCGCCGCCCATGCGCACCCACGTCTCGAAGGTCGCAAGCTCGTCGGACGAGAACATCCAGTAGGGCCCGCCCTCGCGCTCTTCGAGTGCCTGCAGGATGATCACGTCGTATTTGCCGAGGAGGTCGGAGGTGATCGGCGTGTCCGTCGTCACCGTATCGACCGACGTGCCGGCTTTGACGTGCGCGTTGAGCCAGTTCTTGAGTGCGTCGGTGTTGTCGGTTCCGTTCTGCATCGCGCCGTAGCTCGGAGGTCTGCCGAACATGCCGATGCGCACGCACGTCGGATCCCCGCCGCCGGTGCCGCCGGGATTGATCGTACCGCCCGCGCCCGGGTCGATGATGGCGCCGCCCGTGGCGCCCGAGCCGGTCGCACCGGAGCCGGTCGCGCCCGACCCCAGTGCGCCCGAACCGTTGAGTCCCCCGCCGCCGTCGCCGCTCGCGCTACACGCCGTCGCGGCGGCGATGCTCAAGGCGACGATGCTGCACGCCGCTCCCCAGCGGCACCCTGACGCGAAGAAAGAATCCACCATGTTCCACCGAGTCTAGCAGCGCCGAGGCGTGTCACTAGACGGCGGCGAGATTGAAGCTCAGGACGACGCGTTCGCCCTCGGCTTGGTGCGGCGGAACGCTGTGATCGAGCCAAGCTGGAAAGAGAACGAGCAGCCCCTCCTGAACCTGGCAATTCAGGGACTCGGTCGTGTAGGGCGTGATCTTGAAGTTCGGGTTTGCCGGCGTGGCGTGAAGCTTCACGGGCCGCGGATCGTGAAAGCACAGCGGGCTCGAACCGGGTGGGACCTTGACGTAGTACGCGCCGCTCAAAAACGATCGGGGATGGCAGTGGCGAGCGTTCATCGCACCGGCGGGGCTCACGACGAACCACGGCTTCGACAGCACGAGTCCGAGCCCCTCGAAGCCCATCCCCGCGCTCACGAACGCCGACTCGTCCATGATCACCTGCTTGAGCTCGGCGAACTCCGGTAGCTCGCGAATGTCCACCTTCTCGGTGCTGTGCCAGCCTCCGTAGTTCGAGCGCCGGACGCCGTTCGGATCCTCCGCCTGCAGTCGCTTGGCAAGCGCGAGCAGCTGCACGTTGAGCACTTCGAACCCGGGAACGTCGTGCTGAAAGATCGGTGTCGGAAAGTGGTTCGTGCCCGTCGTCATGCGGCCCGAACAGATTTACCACGCGGGCGCTGAGGCGGCGGGCGTCGCCGGAAACGTCGGGGCAGCGCGCTCCTTAGCCTTCGTCGCCGAACAACACCGGCTTCTTACCGGGCTTCTCGTCCTGCACTTTGGGGCACAACTCCGAGAGCTTCTCCTCGGCGAACTCTTCGAGGTTGTTCCGTTGCTCGGGGAAGGATTCGATGCGCTTCTTCAGAAAGCGCTGCAGCTCGACGAGGTCGGCCTTGGTCCCGGCGCGGCACAAGAGATCGGCGACGCGCTCAGTCGTGTAGTGCGGTTCAGGGCCGTCGCCGGGAGTCCGGCTGTAGCTCGTGAGCCAGGCGTCCAGCTTGGGGATGAGCACGGCTGACTTGCGCCAGCCGTCGCTGAGTCCGTCCGCAAAGTCGCCGATGAAGGAGACGGCATCCGGGCTCGTGTCGAGGAACGCGGAGAATTCCTGAGCGCTCACGCGACTGCCGAGGTACTCGGGGAGCTTGGGCCAGGCAACGACGCCCGGATAGCGGCGCGTGAGGCTCGTGAGCACGAGGAGCACGAGCGGGCGGCGGGACGGACGGCTCGTCCACCACGCGGGGATGCGTTCGAACAACGGCGTTGGGTCGATGGGCACTTCGTCAGGCTGCGTCGAGCTACGCCGCCCGTAGCCGGAGTAAGCCGCGAGCGCCGCGAGTCCCGTGCGCGACGCTTGTTCGTCGCCGTCGAGCGCCGCGAGAAGCTCGAGCAGCGCGGGAACGCCACGGTGAACCATGATTTGGAGGACGGCCGTGTCGGTGAAAAGGTCGTTCTTCGTGCGCGTGAGCAGGGACGCGAGCTTTGTGGGACCGCTCTGGAACACGTCCACGTAGAGCACGCCGTTGCAGTAGCCGCGCCCGGTAATGCTGCTGTGCTCGCGATCCCAGCTGTACGGGCAGACGACGCTTTGCTCGGTGCGATTGTGCGAGTCGAGGTCCTGTTCGTAGGCCGCGTGTTTCAGCCAGGCGTCGAGTGTCGGACCCGCGAAGCCGAGGGTATCGAACCCGCGCCGGAACGCGTCTGATTGCTCCGAGCGACGCTCGAAGAAGAGCTCGGAGATCTGTTCGCGCGCGCGGTCATCCAGCTCGCGCGCGGCCTGATTGAGCCAGCGAACCCAGAGCGGCTGCAGGTCCGCCGCGCGGCGCGCCGCGACCGGGTCGTCCTTGGCGTTGAGGTACGCGCTCCGCACCCTCGAGCCCACCATGGCGAGCCACTCGGCGGCGTTCTTGCGGAGCTCCGGATCCTTCAGGCGCGGATAGAGCGCGACCACGTTGCCGATGCGGACGAGCTCGATGTCGTCCGAGCTGCGCTTGGGAGCATTCGGAAGCGGGCGATGATAGTGACTCTGGTAGTCGAAGTAGTCGCGCTCTTCGCCCGCGGGCACGCGTTCGGCCGGCATCGCGTCGTAACGCGTGATGCGATAGAGCTCGCGAGCGTCCATCACGCCACGGACGATATCGCCGTTTTCGACGAGGCTGCCGCGATCGGACGAGACCGCGATCGTGAGCACGCCGCTCGCGGCGTCGAGCGCCGGATCCGGTGGCGACTGCGTGGGCGCGTACTTCCAGCGCACCGTGGTCAGGTGCGCTTTGCCGAACGCGAAGTCCTCGGGCTGCTGCTCGCTCAAGTATTGGAGTTGCGTGACGGTGCGCTCGAGCGCATCCACGAACACCGGGTGCAGCGAGTGGTCGAAGCTCGGCACGAGCGCCGGATCGAGCTCGAACGCGAGTGCGTGGCCGAGCAGGCGCTTGAACTCGCGCTCCGCGACGGCGATGCGAGGATCCCCGAGGTCGATGCTCGCGGGCCGGGTTCCCTTTTCGGGTCCGGAGTCGATGACGACCGTGACGCTTTGACTGACGACGACGCTGCTCGGCGGCGGCGAGCAGGCGAGCAGCCCGCACAACGAAAACACCCAGAATTTGCGCTTCATTCCTGCTCGTGCAGCGTCCACTCGATGGCTCCCGTCTCGAGATTCAAGACCCAGAACTCCCCGGAGCCCGCACGATACGCCACGTGCCCGCCGCGTGAAATCGCAAGCTCGCTCGAGCCTTCGCCGGCGCCCGCGGCGTTCGCCGCCGGCAGCGGCGTCGTCCAGCGCCGCTCGCCCGACTCGAGACCGAACGCCGTGAGGGTGACCCCCGATTTTGCGACGAACGGCACGACCACGCACTCTTCGCGCACGGCGGCGAGCGGCGGCGTCGTGAGGCGCCCGAGCTCCGGGTCCTCGTTCGCGACGTTCGCTTGCCAGAGCCAGCGCCGGCCGGTCACGACACCCGCGCTCGCTGCGCCGTTGCGCTCCGCGCCGAGCACGACCTCCGCCGACCCGTGGCGCGGCAAGAGTCCGCGCTTGACCTCGAAGCCGGCACCGCTCGGCAGCCAGCGCGCAGCCTTCGCGGCGTCGACGAACTCGAAGTTCGGCGCGTCGGCGTTCGAAGCGTAGACGCCCTCGCAGGCCGCCCGTTTGAGCGTCGCCGGCGAACCGGTCGTGATCGAGTACGCGGCGAAGCTCTGGTCCGCCCCGACGAGACCGAACTCGCGCTCAGCGGCGCACGCGTGCACGGCGGCCGTCGTCCGTGCGCGCTGCCACGCGCTTTGGCCCGTCGCGGCGTCGAGCCCGAGCAATTCGTTCGGTAGCGCCACGATCAGCGTGTCGTCGAGGGGGATGCGTAGGATCCGCTCGGGGGCGTCCGAGCCGCCGAGGGGGCGCCGCCAGAGCTCGCGGCCGGTCGCTGGATCGCGCGCCGTGAGCCAGCGCTCGTTCGCGCTGCCGTCGAGCGGCGTCACCAGCGCGAGAAACGCGTCCTCGCGGCTCTCGCGCTCGAGCAGCACGAGCCCCGCAAGCGCTCGCAGGCGTTCACGCGGCGGTGGCGGGCTCTCCACGACCGGACTCGGAACCGGGGACGGCGCGGGCGGCTGCGGCCGCGGTGACGGGCCCGAAGCGCTCAGCGCGCCGACCAGCGCGAGCGTGAGCACCGCGAACCCGACGGAGCCCGCGACGAAGACCTGCGTTCGGACCCGCGGATCGGCGAAGAGCCGCGGCGATGCGAGCGGCGCATCCGGCCGGCGCTCCTTCGGCCGGCGCTCGTGAACCTCGACCGTCGTGTGGCAGTAGCCGCAGGAGCGCAGGTTTACCCCCGGGAGCGCGGCAGGGAGCGGCGCGCCACAACGGGGGCATTCGTCGTTGGAGGAGCGCATCCGGAGTGAGCATACACTCGCGCGAGATGGCGAGCGACTCACCTCGGCGAGTGCGGTGGCTGCGCGACGCCGGCGTGTTCGTCGTCGCTTGCGTCGCGTCCGTCCTGTTCACGTGGCCGCTCGCAGCCGGCGCGGTGAACCACGTCCTCGGCGCGAGCTACTTCTGGGATGCGTACACGAACACGATGCTTCCGGCTTCGCGCATCGACGCGCTGATCGGACGCGGCCCCCTCTCGATCTTCGACGAGTACTACTTCGCGCCGCTCCCGAACGCGATCGTCTTCAACGAGAACTTCTTCGCGCTCTCGCTCCTGTTCGCGCCCTTCTACCTGCTCGGCAATAGCCCGTTACTCGCGTACAACCTCACGCTGCTCCTTTCGCTGAGCCTCTCCGTGTTCTTCACGTATTTGCTGGTGAGGAGGCTCACGGGCAGCGGCTTTGCGGGCCTGCTCTCGGGCATCGCGTTCACGTTCTCGCCGTACGTGATGTTCGAGCTCGGCCGCATTCAGCTGGTCGCGACCGAGTGGATCCCAGCATGCTTTTACCTGCTCCACCGTGCGATCGAGACCGGGCGCGCGCGCCACATCGCCGGCTTCTGGCTCGCCTACCTGCTCCAGCTCGGCACCGGCCTCTATTACGCGATGTTCCTCCTACCGCTCCTCGCCACGGTGGGACTCGGCGTATGGCTCCGGAAGCGGCCGCCTCCGCGCGCGCTCGCTCCGTGGCTCGCCGGCGGCGCCGCGGCGAGTGCGGTGGCCGTCGCGCTCCTCCGCCCTTACTTCTCGGAGCGCAAGCACTTCGAGCTCGAGCGGAGCCTCGCGTTCGCGGCGAGCTACGACGGCAAGCTCGACTTTTTCGGCAACGTGCCGATGACGAACCTCGGCCTGCCCTGGCTTCACCATCCCGACAGCCCCTGGGGCGCGCACGAGGAGATCGCGTTTCCGGGGTTCACGCTGCTCGCGCTCGCCCTGTTCGCGCTCGGCGCGGCGGCTGCACGCGCGTGGACGAAGCGCGGCACGCGCGTCGTCGTGCGCATCATTGCGTGCGCGTTCGGCTCGCTCACCATCGGCGTGCTCGTCATGCTGCTCCTGCACAGCATGCTCGCGGGCGTCGTGGCGCTGGTTGCGGCGGCGTGGCTCGCTCAGCGCACGCTGTCACTCCCGGGAGTGAGTCCTGGACTCGGGCTCTACACGCTGGCGCTGTGCCTCGCGGTCTTGTTGTTCTTGGGCATCGAGCCGTTCGCCTGGCGCGGGCAGCCGGTCCACGGCCTCTACTACTATCTCTACACGTACCTCCCCGGGTACGACGGCATTCGCAAGGTCAGCCGCCAAGCGATCATGACCACCTTCTTGGGGGCCGTCGTCGCGGGCTTCGGCAGCGCCGGCCTTTTCTCGCTGACCAAGACGCACGGCGCGCGCGCCGCGCTCTTCGCGGCGTTGCTCGCGACGACGACGTTCGAGCTCAGGAGCTTCCCCTTTCCGCTCGAAGAGCAGTGGGCGGGCGCGACGGTTCCGCGGGTTTATCGTTTCCTCGCGGGCCTGCCCAACGACGACGTTCTCGCCGTCATGCCGCAGAACGAAGGTAACGCGAGATTTCGTGGCGACGCCGGTATGGCGCTCCACAACTACCTCGCCCTCTTTCACCGGCATCGCTTTCTCGACGGACAGTCGAGCTTCACGCCGCCCGTCACCGACCTCGTTCATCGCGCGCTCTCCGACCTGCCGAGTGTGAGCGCCCACGCCATCTTGCGCGAGGTCGGCGCCAAGCATCTCCTCGTCCACGCCGGTGATCTCCCGGACGACCGGCGCGATCTCGTCGAGCGCCTGCGCGCCGAGCCAGCTCTGTATCGTCCGATTTTCCGCGACGGAGACGACCTCGTGTTCACGCTGCTCGATGCCGGCACGCCGCCTCCGCCCCTCGCCGCGATACCGTGGCTACCCTCCGGCGCGCGGCGACTCGCCCCCGCGGAGCTCTTGCCCTCCGCCGCGCTCGAATCCGCTCGAGCCCGGTACGCGGCCGACGGCGATGCCAGCACGTTCTGGTCCACGCGGACGCCGCAAGCACCCGGCCAAGCCTTCGAGCTCGGCTTGACGGCACCGCACCGAGTCGTCGCGCTCGAAATCGAAAACCCCGGCCACGAGCTCTTCTTGCCCATGTCCTACGTGCTCGAAGCGAGCCTCCACAACGAGCCCTACCGGGCTATAGCGAGGCAACCCGAGCTCATGCTCTATCGCGCGCAGGTTTTCGCACCGAAAGAGTTCGTCTTTCGCATCGTGCCGCGAGACCCCGTCGAGGCGGACCGGCTGCGACTCGTCGTGGATCAGCCGATGCCGGGCATCGACGTGGTGATGCACGAGGTGCGGGTCTACGTGGAGCCGTGAAAATCCGTAGAGACTCGGCGGTGCGTACGGGCTGCACGGCTATTCGGTTCATGCTCGGTGTCGACGGCGAGGCGCGACGGAGGCGCGAATTTCGTCTCGGCCTGCGCTCGATCGCGCGAGAGGGCGATTCAGGAACGATTGAGGAACGATTCACGCGCTCGATTGACCCGAATCGGAGCGGTATGGCAGCGTCGCGACGTTCCGAAGTGACGCGTGGTCTTCGACTCTCGACATCGGATCATGAACCACACACCGCTGCGCTTTTTTAGCGAGTTTCACGATCGAACGGTGCTGTTTCGCGCGGGTCGCGTGATCTTCACGACGTACGGCCTGCTCGTCGGCGGTGCGTTCTTCGTCGGACTCACGGCCTCCTCGGCTTACGTCGCGGCGATTGGCATCGACCCCTCCCTGTTTGCGCGCTTCGTGCCGCTCGCCCTCTTCGCCGTTCTTTTGGGCGCGCGTGCGGCGAGCGCGGCCGCCGATTGGCGGCACGTCCTAGCCGATCCACTCGGTGCGCTGATTCGACCGGGATTCTTCATGCACGGCGGTATCGCGGGCGGCGGCCTGGCAGCGCTCGGCTATTGCTGGTGGACCGGAGTCGATCCGCTCGTTTGGTGCGACGCCTTGGGTTTCTGCATGCCCATCGGCGAGGCGCTGTGCCGGATCGGCTGTTACGTCTACGGCTGCTGTTGGGGTCGTCCGAGCGCGGGACCTTTCGGCGTCTGCTACACGAGCCCAGACGCCGCGGTCGTGCGCGAAAAGTCGTCGCACCAGGGCGTTCGACTCCATCCGGCGCAACTCTACGCGACCGTCGCCCATGGCGCGCAGTTCGCGCTCTTCCTGGCGCTGCTCCCGCACAAGCCGTTCGACGGCTTCTTCGCCGGCCTCTATTTGGTGACGCACCCGTTGCTGCGTTTCTTCCTCGAAACGTTCCGCGACGACCATCGCGGCTCCGTCGGCGGCAAACTCACGCACACGCAGCTCTACAGCGGGATTCAGCTCTTGCTCGGCGCCGTCTGTCTCGCCGGCAGCGCGCTACGCGAACACAACCACGCTACCGAAAAGAGCTTTCTCGACGCCGTGAGCGGAACGCTGGGTCAGCCTACCGTGCTCACCACCATTCTGGGCGGCGCGCTCACGGTCGTCCTCGCGTTCGGGGTGCACTTCGGTCGCGTCGGCTCGTGGCTCACGCCCGCGAGTAAGCCGCGGCCGAACTTGCTCACCCAAGCCTGAGCAAGTTCGACGGACACGGTCACCGAGGACGGAACAGAGCCGTGCGGATGAGACGCATCGTCGCGTCGCGCAGCATGTCTCGGACGGTGACGGGGCCGGCGTCATAGCGCACCTCGTAGCGCTTTTGGTCGGCGTCGACCTTGCGAGCCACGGCCCAGTCCTCCACGGGGTAGAGCTCGAACTCCGTGTACGCGGGGTGCTGCTTGACGAGGAGCTCGAAAATTTCGCGAACGGCCGGAGTGTGGCGCTCGTCCGAGGAGAGTTCGCGATGAGTCACGCCGTCGGTCGCGCGGCGGCGGCGGTCGGCGAGGGCGTAGGTCCACGAGTAGTCGTCGAAGACGAGCACGCCCCCGGGACGCAGTAGCTTGTCCACGAGAAAGAACGCGCCACCGTCGATGGTCCAGTTCTTCGAGCCGTCGATCACGCAGAAGTCGTAGTTGGGCACGCACGCGTCGTCCGCCGTCTGACGTTTGATTTCGTCGTGCAAAAACCACGAGTATCCGGTCTCGTAGCGGACCATCCGGACGTAGCGAGACAGACCAGAGCGCAGCAGCTGCTGCTCCGGCGACGGGACGTAGTGATGCTGAGACGACAGCAGATCAACGGCCGTGATGGTGCCCTTGCCGAGCTCGTCGAGGGCCGCAGCCATGTAGCAAGTGGCAGTGCCGTGCGCGACACCGAGCTCGAGGATCTGCTCGGGAGCGCGCTCGAGCACCCAATCGTAGAGCCGGCGCGCATTCACAGGATGGATGAAAGGGACGCCCTGCAGCTGCCGCCGAATCGCTTCGAACTTCATTCGAGGTCTCCCACACCGTTCGTGCTCGCTACTCCCCGGTGCAGGCTGCGTGCCAACACGTGTGCGCGGGCATTCCGCGGTGCCGCTGCGCTTGCCCCCTGTGCTCCGGCGCAACAGTGTTGCGCCAGTGGCACGTGGCGTACCTTAGCACGGCATGCCGCGCCTCAAAGATATCGTAGTCGAGCGGCCGGCGCTACTCCTCGTGGGCATCAATCCGGGCCTCCGCTCCGGGGCCGTCGGCCATCACTTCGCGGGCAACGGCAACCCCTTCTGGCGACTGCTCGAAAAATCCAAGCTCACCCCGCGCCTCCTGCACTACGAGGAAGACGCAAAGCTAGCCGACTTCGGTATCGCGCTCACCAACCTGTGCCCGCGCGTCACGCGCACGGCAGCCGAGCTCGAACCCGACGAGATCGAGCGCGGCCGGCGCGCACTCGCGAAGAAGATCGCAAAGCTCGAGCCGCGCGTCGTCGCATTCGTGGGAGTCAGTCTCTATCAGATGTATTTTCGGCTGCCGAAGAGCGGCGGCCCGGGCAAAAAGCCGGAAACGATCGCGGGCGCTCGGGTCTTCGTCGTCCCGAACCCGAGCGGACTCAACGCGAGCTTCCCCGGGTTCGAGCACAAGCTCGTCTGGTTCGAGGCGCTCGCGAAGTTCTGCCGGCGCTGATTGGAGCTAATCAATCAGTCGACAAGGCAGGTCCGCGTCGATCGGACAATCGCATTCACGGCGTGCTGACAGCGCGACGACACGGCGCGCGTCAGTGTCGAGCAGGAAGCGCACCTCGCTCTTGCTCGTGTCGGTCCGCAGCGTGACCCAGAAACACGCCGTGCCATGTTGCTCTTGGAAGTTACCGATCGAAACCGAGCCACCGCTGCCGCGCAAAAGCGACGTCAACGCGCTTGCCTCGTTCCCGGCCGCTGCCGGCGTCACCGCAGCGCCCCCGCGCACGGCTGCAACGTAGTTCTCGATGACGGTTTTGCCTCCCGAACAACCGTGTTCGAGCGTGGTCGCGAGAAACACCGTGGTGCCGAAGAGCCCCAGACCAAGCGTGAGCCCGAGCCATGAGTGCGTTCGTTTCCCGAACGCGGCCTCAGCGGCGGGTTCGCCTTCTTCCACGCTGTTCTACGTTAGCACCCCCGGCCATGAAGAGGGCTCTAAGACGGTATCGTGCTCGAGTACAGCACCAGATTTCCATCGTTTGCCAAAGCCTGATGCGCTGGGGTTGTGGGGCGTCCCCGTCGCCCAGGCAAGTTGATGCGCCGGCGCGCCGACTCGGAATGAACGGCGGAGAAACATCTATCGTCCTTGCCGAACGAATGAGTCACTTCACTGCTGACGGTCGTTCACGAAACGTCGTGATAGCTACCTAGGTCGAGTGAACGAGCCGCTATTGGGTCGTGAGCTCGGCACAGGGCAAAATACCTCACCAGCAGAGCCGGCACAGCCGGCCGGGAAGGGTTCCATGCTTGGTACATCATTGCAGGGGTCCGCGCGATCGTCGTCTTCAAAGCTGCAAAGGAAGGGACTTCGGTTCGGGTTGCTCGCCGCGGTCGCGGCCCTCGGCGGGGGCGCGTGCGCGAGTAGTGCGGAAAGCAACGGAAGCGACAACGTGGTTCAGGAATCGGACCCGCTCCTCTTCACGACCGACGTCGTCTGGCCGAGCAATCGCATCAACGTTTGTTGGACGAACGGCACGCAATACCCGACGGAACGGAAATGGGTCCAGCAGGCGGTCGAAGCTGCCTGGCAACAGTCGTCCGCGGTCGAGTTTCAGGGCTGGGGCAACTGCCCTGCGACGGGGTCCACCGACGGTGTTCGCATTCAGGTCATCGACAATCGCTCGAACTCACGCGTCGGCATCGATTCCGCGGTCGGCCGCGCGCAAGGCTACAGTCAATCCGGCTACACGATGCAGCTCAACTTCACGTTCAACGTCTTCAATCCGGTCAGCTGCCTGGCGAGCGAGACTCAGCGTCAAGGCTGCATTCGCGCCATTGCCGCACACGAGTTCGGCCACGTGCTCGGCTTTCAACACGAGCAACTGCGCGACGACCCGCCCTCGAGCGCAGACCCCAAATGCCTCGAGACCACCAATCCGTTGCCGAGCGACTTCCTCGACGTCGGCACCTGGGATCCGCGCTCGATCATGAACTATTGTAACCCGCTCTACAACAATTGGGGGCGCCTCAGCGAAGAGGACAAGATGGTTGCGCGCTTCTATGGGCGACCGAACTTCTTCGCCGACGTAACGGGCGACGGAAAAGCCGACGCCATCGCCATGGATTCGAATCACGTCTGGGTCTTGCCGTCCAACGGCTCGAACGGTTTCAATCCCATTCAGACGTGGAGCACCATCGGCTATTCCGGAACGCGAGGAACGTTCTTCGCCGACGTGACGGGCGACGGAAAAGCCGACGGCATCGTCGTCAACGAGGACAAGGTCACGGTACGGCGCTCGAACGGCTCGCAGTTTCAACCGAACGAGTCGTGGACGACGAATCGCTTCTACGGTACCTACGGGACGTTCATCGCGGATGTAACGGGCGACGGCAAGGCCGACCTCATCGGCATCAACCCCGGCATCATCACTATCCGGCGCTCCACGGGCTCGGCCTTCGCGGCCAACGAGAACTGGCTGCTCCAGGATCTCCCCTCGGCGCTTCACATCCTCTTCGGCGACATCGACGGAGACAAGGACGCGGATCTCGTGGTGGTCGGCACCGACACCGTTCACGTCTGGAAGGCCGTCCCGACGGCCGCGGGCGGCAGCTTCGGACCCGAGCTCGACTTCACGCTCGGGCCCTATTACGGCGACCAGGGCACCTACCTCGCGGACGTCGACGGCGACAAGAAGGACGACTGCATCGTCGTCAACAAGAACGGGATCACGGTGCGCCGGTCGACCGGCAACATCTTCAACGCGAACGAGACCTGGTCATCGTCCGCGTTTTACGGCCTCGACCACGGCACGTTCTTCGCGAACGTCGGCGGCACCAACAACGTCGCCGGCTTCCCGAACTCGTTTGCCGACGTGATCGCCGTCAACGACGACGGGATCTACGTGCGCAAGAACACGGGCACGAGCTTCGGAACGACCGAGTTCTGGGCCGATCCGTTCTTCGGCGGACGCTGAGCCCGCTGGACGCCAGGGTGCGGGACCGGTCGCGCGGGTGAGTCGTCGCAACTCGCCAGCAGACCGATCTCGCGTCGTGGCACGAGCAGCCTACGGCTGCTCAGTGCACGAGGAGGGACTTGAACCCACAGCGAGGCCCCCGGCCGAGCAAGGGACCAAGACCTCGTCGGGCACGAGCAGCCTACGGCTGCTCAGTGCACGAGGAGGGACTTGAACCCACACACCTTGCGGTACCGGAACCTAAATCCGGCGCGTCTGCCAATTCCGCCACTCGTGCGAGGCCGCCGAGCTTAGTGCGACAGGGCGCCCCGCGCTAGCCTCACGTCGGTTCAGCGCAGGCGCAACGACGCGAGCACGTCCCGCATGTCGGCGGGCATCGGCTGCTCGAAGTGGAGCGGTGCGCCCGTCGTGGGGTGTTCGAAGCCGAGCTCGAAGGCGTGGAGCATGAGACGCGGAGCCGAGACGAGCGGGCCGCGGAAACTCTTGGAGTAGACGCGTTCGCCGAGCAGCGGATGACCGCGCTCGGAGAGATGGATGCGAATTTGGTGGGTGCGGCCGGTTTCGAGCCGGCATTCGATGAGGGTCGCTCCGTGGAGCTTTTCGAGGACACGGACGTGTGTGACCGCTTCGCGACCGAGCGTCGGATTGTCGGTCGAGCCGCGGCGGCCGTCACCCCGATCCTTGACGAGACGTGAGGCGAGGCGGCCTGGAGCGACGGCGCCGTGCGCGAGCGCCCAATAGCCGCGCTTGACACTGTGCACCCTGAATTGCTGCTTGAGCACGCGCTTGGCAGTGAGCGTGCGCGCGAAGACGACCAGGCCGCTCGTCTCCTTGTCGATGCGGTGCACGATACCGAGCGGCGCGTGCGGCCCGCCTTTGCGGCGGAGCGCGGCTTCGACGAGCTCCGCGAGAGTGCCAGTCTCGTTTTCGTCGAAGGGCACGGTGCTGATGCCCGCCGGCTTGCGCGCCACGACGACCTGCGTATCGACGTGCGCAATGAGGTCGCTCGGGAGCGCCGGCCCCTTGGCGCGCGGCGCGCGCATCATGACGCGAACTTCCGCTCCCGCGCGCACGAGATGACTCGCCTCACGCACGACTTCACCGTAGACGCTCACCTTGCCGCTCTCGATCAGCGCGCGCACGGCGTTCCAGCTCGCACCGGCGAACACGCTCCGCAGCAGCCGATCGAGCGGCGCGTCCGCGGCGGCGACGTGCGTCGCGTCTTTGAATGACACCGCTGGTTTAGTGTTTGGCGGCACGTGGCGGTTTCCAGCGGGGCAAGAGGTGGACTTTCAGGACGTCGCGATAAAGCCCCACTTGCGCACAATGGTCGAGCTCCGCATTGCCGGCGTAGCCGCGCACGTGAAAGCCACCCTGGTCGTAGCGCGACACGAGCTCGAGCCCCATCGGGTCGGTGGCGCGCGACTTGGCCGGGTGCGCGTGGCCGCCGACTTCGTTGATTAGATAGTGCGCCGTCTCGGTCGTCGAAGCGTAGCCAGGCGGAATGATCGACGAGTGGGTCACCACCATGAGCCGCTTGCCGTCCGCGGCCTGGTGCGCAAACCAGACGAACGGCTCGAGCGTCGTCTCCACGAGTCCGTCGCCTGCGTAGTCGCAATGGAGCCCGTCGAGCAGGATCAGCGTATCCACACGCTCGCGCCCGAGCGGCTGTCGCAAGATCTCCTCTGCGGCGCCGTAGCCCGCGCTCCAAGAGCTCAGCGCGATGCGGCGCGCGTGCGCTCCGCTCTGGCCCGTATGCTCGGCGACGGTCACCTCGGCCGTCTTCAACAAGTGCTCGAAGGCCGCGGGATCGCGAAAAGTGTTCTCGTAGACGCCCGAACCGACGCCGAGCGTCACGCCGACGAACACGACGCCGCTCATCGCTTGTACCCACTCTTTGCGCGCCGGTTCGTGCCCGTGAAAGTGAAACACGACGTCGAACTCGCCCGCGCTGTTCACGGCGCCGCGGTGCGGCACGAGCACCATCGCCATGCCGTTCTTGACCCAGCGGTCGTAGGAGCCGAACCCGGGATCCGGCGTGTTGCACGGGTTCACGCCGCGCTCCGCCGACGACTTCTGCACTTGCGTCGACGGCGCGGGCTTTTGCATGAACCAGCGACTGCCGCCTTCCGCTCCGCGCGCTGCCGCCACCGCGCTCGCTCCCGCGAGGCAGAGCGCGACGACCGACGCAACTGCGACACAGAGCGCGCGCTCGCGAGCGCCCCGCTTGGTCGGCAGCGGCGTGCAGGGGGGAGAAGCGCGCGTCACGCGGGAGTCTTTTCGCGGATCGCGAAAACCTTCAAGCTTCATCGCAAAGTAGGCCAAGTTGCCATGCCGTAGGCGGCGGCTACGCTCGGGTGCGCCTTGCGAACGCTCACGAACGGCGATGGCGAAGCGGGCAGCGACGCCGGCTGGCTCGTGCACGCGGGCGCGTCGATGAAGCGCTTTGCATAGGCGCCGAGGAGCCGCCCCGTCGCGTCGTCCGCGTAAAACTCGTAGTGATCGTAGTCGGGGTAGTGCGGGACGGGCTTACCGCCGTTCGGCTCGTCCATGCCAGCGAGCATCCACGGCAAGAAGCCGCTTCCCCCGCGGCGCAGCATGATTTCGTTCCAGCGTGAGTAGGCGCGCTCCCGCGTGGCCCAGCCTTTGACGACAGGACCGAGGGTGCCGTCCTGGCGTCCGACCTTGACGCCGTACTCCTCGAGCACGCTGGGCTTGTCGAGCTCACGCGCCACCTCGAGATGATCGACGATCCACTGTTCGCCCCATTCCACCTGCGTTCCCCAATCCTCCGGATAGAGATGGAAGGTGCCGAAGTCGATGGCCGGCAGCGCCGTGAGCGCCCGATTGTCGACTCCGTCGTTCGCCCTGTACGCCCAGTGCTCGCCGCCGCCGTTCAAGAAGCCTTCGTCACCGACGGAGACCAGGTGATTGCCATCGAGCGACTTGATGTAGCGCGACATCTCGTCCGCCCACTCCGTGAGCGTGTTCGTGGTCCAGCCGCTACCGCGATCGAAGGCGCCGCCGCCTTTCATGCGCGGCTCGTTCGCGAGCTCCCAGGCGAAGACGGTCGGGTCGTCGGCGTAGCGGCGGCCGTTCACGCTGTTCGTGCGCGTGATGACGTGTGAAACCCAGTTTTTGTAGGCCTGTTTGACCTCGGGCGCCGTGAAGAACTGCTGGTGCTCGCTGCGCCCGTACCACATGAGGTACTGCTCGACGCCGCCGAACGGGCGCCAATTGTTGACGAGAACGACGATGATTTTGAGGTCGAGCTCGGCGGCTTTCGCGAGCACGTAGTCGAGGCGCTGCAGGCCCGTCTCGCCGTCGTTGTAAGCGGGCGCTTTCCGCGCCGGATCCCAGTATTGAAAGTAGACGCCCTCTTTGGCGCCGCCGTCCGGATCCGCGTCCGGCACGCTGCCGTCGAGCGAGCCGCGATCGAGCATGCCCCACACGCGCATGACGCGAAAGTCGAGCGCGCGCGCATCCGCGAACAAGGCGTCCACGACCGCGCGCGGCTTGAAGATCGGATAGTAGTTGTTCGAGCCCCCGAAGCAGAACGGTTTCCCCTCGAGTTCGAACGTCGCCGATGGGTTCACGCGCGCGTCCAGCGTCGAAGCCGCGAGGCGATCCGGCGTCTTCAAGCAGCCGATCGCGAGCAACGCCACGCACAGGACGACTCCGAGGCGGCTCGCTGCGTCACGCGTCGGGTCGGCCGCCATTCACTGAATCGCTCGAGTACCCAGCACTCCAAACACGAGCGGATGGCCGCCGCAAGACGCGCGAGCGCGAGGAAAATCTACTTGGGGAGAAACACCGCGTTCGGTCCGGCGCTGAAGCTCGTCCGGATCTGCGCGGCGCTCAACGCAACCGAGTAAATGCGAAATTCCTCGATGGTCGCGCCCAGATCGGGGTCGGCGGCATATTGAGAACGACCCATCCAGTCGTTGATGTCGTTGATCGCCGAGAGCTGCATCGGCACGTTACTCACGACCATCGAGTTTTCGAGGCCGCCGTCGAGGTAAAGCGCGAAAGTCGAGGTCGCGCCGTCGAACGTCACGGCGACGTGCGTCAGCGTCCCGGCCGGCAGCGTCCGCGTCGCGTCGAGTTGGACTTCGGGGTACGCGGTGCGTTGATAAGCCACGCGCACGAGGCGACCGCCGTCGTCCGTGATGCGCGGCGTGAGAAACAAGTACGTCGACCCCGACCCCTGAGCGCCCTCGACGCCGGTCTGGTCGTCGCCGAAGTCGAAGATGCGCTGCCACTCGGGTCCGCCGTACCAGGTGAGCCACGTTTCGAGCGTCACCGATTCGAGCCCGCTGACGAGTCCGTTCGGCAAATCGACGTACTGTCCCTCCATGCGACCCGCCAGCGTCACGGCGCCGCTACCGGTGAGGTCCGAGCCGACGACGCTGCCGGTCGCTGCGGCGAGCGAGTCGCGCACGACCGTGCCCGTGCCGTCGAACGCAAACCGGTGCACCAGGGCGTCGAGCAAGCCGCGGCAGCTCAAGACGCCCGGCTCGCTCGTATCGTCGTCGGGCAAATCACAGCCGCACAGGCCGGGCGCCGTTTTTGCGGGCTGATCGGGGCAGCCGTCGCTCGCGTCCGGCGTGCCGTCCCCGTCGCGATCGCTCGGGGGTTCGTTTGGTGCGCCCGCGGACGCGCTCGCGCCGGAGGAGCCGCCCGACGCGTCGCCGCCGGCTGTCCCGCCAGAGGAGCCGCCCGTCACGCCGACGGCCCCGTTCGGTGCGTCCTCGACGACGTCGATGACCTGCGGCGCGCACGCGACGAACAGTGCGAAGACGACACACGCGGCGCGCGGGGTCATCGTCAAAAGACTCCGACTACGGTCGCGCCGTAGAGCGCCGCGGGCGAACCCGCCGTCGCGACTTCTCGATCCGCGATGCGCACGATCGAGCGCGACCACGCGAACGAAAGCTCCCCCGAGAGCACCAGCGCGAAGCCCTGGCTCACCACCGCGCGCACGCCGGCGCCGCCACCGGTCGTGCCCGTCCACGTTCGCGCGCTCCGCACGACGGGACCGTTGGTCCCTTGTGCGCGTAGCGTGTACGCCCCGCTTTTCACGAGCAAAAACGGCTGAAACACCGCGTGCGGCAGCAAGCGCCCGCTGACCTCGACGTCGCCGAGTGCCTGCTGCATGGTCGCCGTTCCGCTGGGCGTGACGGCCGTGACTTCGCCGCCGAACGCCGCCACGCTCGCGAGCAGCGAGAACGCGAGCGGCACACCGCCGAACCAGCTCTCGGGTGCATTCACGCCGGCCCGAAAAATCGGCGTCCAGGTCGCGCCCGTGCCGTGAAACCCTTCGAGCACGCCGGCGCCGGCTTGAAGCTCGGCGTGCATGCGGCGGCGCTCCACGTCGTCACGCGGCGGCGGCGTCTCGCGCACGGGCGGCGCGCTCGTGACGACGGCCGCGGGCGGCTCGCGCGTCAGCGAAAGCTCGGCCAAGTCGGCATTCAAGATCTCGACGGCCTGCACGGCCACCTGCGTCGCCTGGTTCGGTGGCGCCTCCGCGTCGCCACGAAATCGCACGACGTAGCTCCGGTGCAGCACGCGGTCCTCGATGACCAGCGAGCGCGCGCTCGCCGTCTCCGAGTCGGCGGGCGCCGCAACGACGTAGAGCACCGCCGTCGGATGCAGCCCGCCCGCGGCTTCCTCCGCGCTGCGTGCGGCATCCGCGTCCGTCGCGAGCGGCAGCGCCACGACCTCGAAGCCCGCACCCGCAAGCTCTCCGCGCACGCGCGCCTGCACTTCGGAGCTCGCGGCGTCGCCCGCGCTCTCGAGCAACACCACGCGCCGGCGGTACTGCGCGCCAGCCGGCGAGGCGACGCCGAAGACGCATGCGAACACCGCGAGCGCACCGCACGCGCCCAGTTTCATCTCACACCCGCCCGCGCGCGTTCAGCCACGCCATCGTGGAGCTCTCAGGGCGCGCTCTCCGCCGCGAGCTTCTTCGCCGTGGCCGCGTACGCGCCGCTCGGAAAGCGCTCGAGATAATCCACCGCGAGCGAACGCGCCGCCTCCGCACCACGCGCTTGGTACACGAGCATCATCTTACGCCCGAGCGCCTGTGAAGCGTAAGCGCCGTGCGGGCTCTCCGCGAGGTAGCGGTCGTACCACTCGAGCGCGCCGCTCCCGTCCTCCTCGGCGAGCCGCCCGAGCAGAAACGCCGCGTCGCGGGCGGCATTCGAGCGCGGAAAACGCGCGCGCTCGGCGACGAGCGCCCGGCGCGCGATGTTCGCCCGTCGCGCGTAACGCGCGGAATCCGCGAGCGCGGAGAGGTCGTCGAGCGGCGCCGTCGCGAGCGTCGTCTCGAGACCGCGGTGCTCGGCGGCGTCGATGACGTCGCTGAACGCGCCCGCGGCGGCCTTCTTGCGCCAATCGAGCTCGCGTGGACGAGTCTCCGGAGGGGTTGGGTGTTCCCCCTCGGTGGACGGACGCTCGCCGTTGGCGGCGGCGGGCGGCTCCGGCGCGGCGTTCGCCACGGCAGGCGCGGCGCCCACTTCGCCGCTCGTCGCGGCGGCGCCGCTCAGCTCGTGCGCGAGCGCGCCGGGCGCCGCTTCGCCCTCGGCGGCTCGATCCTCGACGACGAGGCGCCCGCCGCTCACCGTGCAGCGCTGTCCGGCGTGGAGCGCGAGTCCCGCGCCGATGAGCGGCCCCGTCACGACGACCGAACCGTTTTGCATCGCGATCTCGAACGCCTGCTCGCGGCGCGACCAATGCAGTGAAAACGCCGTACCCGTGACGCGCACCGAATACGGACCCGCGCCGAGCGTCCAAGCGGCGCCGGGCAGCTTCGCGATTTTCACGCGCGCGGTGCCCTCGTCCAAGCTCACGCGGCCGCCGTGCGCGTCGAGCTTCGCGATGTGCGTCTCCGCGCCCCGCGACAGCGCGAGCTCGGAGCCGTCGGAGAAGCGCACCTCCGTCTCCGTGCCGCCCACGATGTGCGAACCGTCGACCACGGCGCCGTTGACGACGCGGTAGGTGAGCGCGTGGGAGCGCGTGACGACGAGCGCGATCGCCGCCGCGACGGAGAGCGTCGCCGCGGCTGCGGCCATACCGGCGCTGCGACGGCGCGCGCTGCGCCGCTCGCCGAGTTTCTCGCTCACGCGTTGAAAGCTCGCGGCGTCGCGCCGCGGCGCTTCGCCCGGCAGCGCCTTCTGCGCGAGCCGCGCGAGCGCGCCGATTTCGGCGTCCTCCACGCCCGAGAGCTCCGCGTCGTGCGGTTTCACGGGTCCGTCCGTCCCTTCAGCTCCGTGAGGTACTCCGCGAGGAACGGATCGCGGCTCGCGAGGAGCGCCACGCGCTGATACGCGCGGGTGAAGCAGCGGCGCGCCGTCGGCACCGAGGTCGCCATCGACTTGGCGACGTCGGCGACCTCCATCCCGTCCACGTAGCGGAGCACGAAGGCGAGCCGGTCGCGCGTGCGCACGTTGTCCAAGATGCGATAAAAGCGCACGAGCGCTTCGCGCGACTCGGGGTCGCTCTCGACGATGCGGATATCGGGCAGCTCCGATGTCTTCGTGAGCCCGACCCAGCGCCGCACGCGACGGCGCCGGAGCTCGTAGCTCACGTTGTGCAGCGTCACCGAGACGAGGTACGCGCGCAGGGCCGCCGGCTCGCGCAGCCGTTCGGGCTTTTCGAACACGCTCGCGAACACGTCTTGAACCAAGTCCTCGACGTCGTGCTCAGGGCCGAAGGTGCGCCGGACGATGCGGCGCACGAGCGGCGAGAACCGCGCCCACACCGCGCGCGGCGCGGCCGGGTTCCGCTCGATCAACGCGCGCGCGAGGTCGGCGTCTTCCAGGCTCGAAAGACTGACCGGGGCCGGAACGGCGGTCGGCACGCTGATAGCCTTCAGCGTACGCTGAACTCCAGTCTTCGGCAGGCCCGGCACCATCTCCTACCTAGTCACTCGGCATCGAACCGGCCGATCAGGGAAAGCGAGCAGGGGCGGTCTGCAACCGGCCGATTTTTTTGATCCACCGCCCGCGGCTCGCGTCACAGCGAGGGGGTTCTGCGGATTTTCTGCGTAAAAATTACGCCGGCTCTTGCTGGGTCGAGCAGTGCAGGGTGCCGAGCCCGAGCACGAGGTCCCGCGAATAAATCGGAACGATTTCGCGGTCCGGGAAGAGCTCACTGAAGATGCCCAGCGCAACGCGGTCGTTCGGGTCGTTGAAGACGGGGACGAGTACGGCGTGGGAAGCCACGTAGAAGTTCGCGTAGCTCGCCGGCAGGCGCTGGCGCTCGAAGACGATGGGGGCCGGCATCGGGAGCGGGACGATGTCGAAGCGGCGGCCCCGAGCGTCGCGGGCGGCGCGGAGTCGCTCGAGCGCGTCCCCGAGGACGCGGTAGTTCGGGTCTTTCTTGCTGAGCTCCTGCGCGACCACGACCTTGCCGGGGGCGACGAAGCGACAGAAATCGTCGATGTGGCCGCCGGTGTCGTCGCCCGCGATGCCGCGGCCGAGCCACACGACCTTTTGCGCGCCCAAGAAATCCCGCAGCACCTGCTCGGTGAGGCCGCGGCCAAGCTCGGGGTTGCGCGCTTGCTTGCCGTCGAGCAGGCACTCTTCGGTTGCGAGCAGCGTGCCTTCGCCGTCAACGTCGATGGCGCCGCCTTCGAGCACGACGTGGTGCGTCTTCTTCCCGAGCGTCACCATGGGCTCGAACGCGCCCACGTCGAGGAACGCGAGCGCCGTGCTGCCCGCGACGACGTCCTGGGTGTGGTTCTTGTAGCGCTTCCAGCCGTCGAAACGGAAGCGCGCGGCTGCGACCTCGTTCTTCTTCCCGCGACCGCGGCGGACGACGAAGCTCGGCACGAAGTCACGCGTCCAGGAGCGATCCGTCGCGGCGACGACGAAATCGACGCGCTTCAGGTCGACGCCGGAAACGCTGAACACCCGCGTCGCGTGCTTCTTCTCCGCGGCGTTCTGCACGAGGAGCCGCACGCGCTCGCCGCGCGTGAGCACGCGCGCGATCTCGGCGAAGACCCACGGGATCACCTCGAATTTGCCGGGCCAATCGCTCTGTTCGTGCGGCCACGCGAGCCAGGTCGCCGCGTGCGGCCCCCACTCGGCCGGCATCGCGAAGCCCTCGGCGTACGGCGTCGGCGCACCGCCGCTGGGTGCGGCCTCCGTCTTCTTGCGTGCGACTCGCGGCTTTGCCACTCAGCGCCCCGCCCGGTCGAGGAAGCGCGACGTGATGCCGCCGTACGCGTCGATGCGCCGGTCGCGGAAGAACGGCCAGTTGCGCCGAACCTCTTCGATGCGACTCAGATCGCACTCGACGACGAGCGTCTCCTCGCCCTCACCTGCCTCGGCGAGTACGACCCCGAATGGATCGGCGACGAACGAATGCCCCCAAAAATCCAAGCCGCCCTCCTTCGGTCCTTCGTGCCCCACGCGATTGACGGCGACGACGAAGACGCCGTTCGCGATGGCGTGCGCGCGCTGCATCGTCTGCCACGCCGAGAGCTGTGAAGCACCGTATTGCGCCTTTTCCTTCGGGTGCCAGCCGATGGCCGTCGGATACACGAGGATTTCGGCGCCGGACATCGCCGTCATGCGCGCCGCTTCCGGGTACCACTGGTCCCAGCAAATGAGCGGACCAATCGCCGCTTCCGGCGTCGGGATCGCCATGAAACCGAGATCCCCGGGCGTGAAGTAGTACTTCTCGTAAAAGAGCGGGTCGTCCGGGATGTGCATCTTCCGGTAGTGACCGGCGATGTCGCCCTTGGGCGAGATCAGCACGAGGCTGTTGTGATAGACGCCCGGCGCGCGTCGCTCGAAGAGCGGCACCACGATGCTCACGCCGCGCGCCTTCGCGACGGCGGTCATCGCTTCCGTGGTCGGACCCGGCACGGACTCGGCCAGGTTGAAGAGCTCGGCGTCCTCACGCTGGCAAAAGTATTCCGACGCGAAGAGCTCCTGCAGGCAGACGATGCGCGCGCCACGCGCCGCCGCGTCCTCCACGAGACGCGCCGTTTTCGCGAGGTTCTGCGCCTTGTCCGCGCCGACGGCGCTTTGGACCAGCCCAACCTTGACGAGTCGCTGTGACATCGCGGCGGAACGTAGCAGGAATTACGTGACAAGCGTGCGGACTTGCGGCGACGGCGGTAGCTATCGCACGCTCCCGTCTCCGCTTTGCGCACGTACCCCATGTCCGAACAGACCCTCGACGTTTCGGTCGTCATCCCCGTTTACAACGAGGAGGAGAGCGTGACTCACCTCGTCGAGGAGCTGCACGCGGCGCTCGACCCGACGGGGCTCTCCTACGAGCTCGTGCTGATCGACGACGGCTCGTCGGACCGCACCTGGTCGATTCTCGACGGCATCGCGGCGCGCGATCCGGCGCTGAACCTCGTCCAGTTCCGGCGCAACTTCGGACAGACGGCGGCGATGCAAGCGGGGCTCGACTCGGCGCGCGGCCGCCGCATCGTCACGATGGACGCGGACCTGCAAAACGATCCGGCGGACATCCCGACGCTGCTCCAAAAGCTCGACGAGGGGTACGACCTCGTCGCCGGCTGGCGCAAGTACCGCAAAGATCCGTTCTTGAATCGCAAGCTGCCGTCGATGCTCGCGAACCGGCTCATCAGCCTCGCGACGAAGGTCAAACTGCACGACTACGGCTGCACGCTGAAGGCGATGACGAGCGACGTCGGCAAGGAGCTGCGGCTCTACGGCGAGATGCACCGCTTCATTCCTGCCGTCGCCTCCTGGGTCGGCGCGCGCATCCTGGAGCTGCCGGTGAACCACCGCGCAAGGCGTTTCGGCTCGTCCAAATACGGTATCGGCCGCACGTTGCGGGTCGTGCTCGACCTCATCACCGTGCGCTTCATTCAGTCGTACCTCACGCGTCCGATGCAGGTTTTCGGCTTCGGCGGCCTCGTGAGCCTCTTCGCCGGCTTCGCCGTCTGCACCTGGCTCGCCGTCGAAAAGCTCGCCTTCCACGCGCGTCTCTCCGACCGCCCGCTGCTCTTGCTCGGCGTGCTCTTGATCGTAGTCGGGCTTCAGCTCGTCTCGCTCGGTCTCGTCGCGGACGTCGTGTCGCGCACGTACCACGAGTCGCAGGACAAGCGGCCCTACTACGTGCGGGCGCGCCGCGTCGGCGCCGGTTCGAACGGTGCGCTCTCGCACGCGGCACCGAGGAGCACGAGCGCGACCGCCGCTCAAAGTTCGCCCGGCTCGTCCTAAGCAGCATGACGAGCAGCCCCGCCTCAGCCGGCACGCCCGGCCTCCGCGCAGCCTGGCAGCGTCACCGCGTGCAAGTTCTCGCGCTCCTCGCCGTGGTGGGTGCGAGCCTCGCGTACCGCGTCTACGTCGCGAGTGAGTGCTCGCTCTGGTTCGACGAGGCGTCGACGATCCACGACGTCGATGCGCCACTGCCCGAGCTCCTGCGCGGGCCTTCGCGCGAGCACCCGCCGCTCATGTTCTGGCTCGTCCGGCTCGCGACGGCGTTACTCGGCCGGAGCGAGCTCGGATTGCGCGCCGTTTCGCTGGCCTTCGGCTGCCTGCTGCTTCTCGCCGTCTACCTGCTGGCCCTCGAGCTCGGCCTCGGCGCGACGCGAGCCTTGGTCCCCGTAGCGTCACTCGCGGTCACCCCGTTTTTCATCCGGCACGCCACCGAAGCCCGCCAATACGCGATGATGGCGGCCTTCACGACGCTCGCAACCGTATTCGCACTGCGCCTCTTGGCGCGCCCGTTGCGGCTCTCGTGGCTCGTCGGGTTGGCCGTTTGCTCGGTCGCCGCGGCAGCGACGCACTTTTTTGCCCTGCCTTATGCGCTCGTCCTCTGGGGCTCCGTCGCCGTAGGCACGCTGCGCGCGTGGAAGCTCCGAACGCTACCGGCGCGGGACCGGAAGCTCTTGGTGGGCGTCGTCGTCGCTTCCGTCTTGTTGCTCGGCCTGCTCTGCGCCGATCTGTTCGGACTGGTCCGCTACTACGCGCATCACGCGCTGGGTCGCGGGGGCCACCATCTCGCTCTCGCTTCGGTCTGGCGCGCGTTTTCGTTCCTTGCGCGGCCGCCCTGGGATCCGGCCTACGAGGCGCTCGTTTCGGCCCTCGGACTCGTGGTCGTGGCTGTGCGGAGCCGCGGACTCGCACGCATCATTCCGCTCGGCATGGCGTTCCCGCCCGTGGCGGCAGTGACCCTGCTCTCGAGCGGCCACATGTTCACTCCGCGCTACCTGTGGCCGTCATTCGTCTTCTACCACTTCGGAGAAGTGAGCGCGGTCCTCGCGCTGATCGAATTCGTCACGTGGTGCGTCGCGCGCGCCGGAGCGCTGGCGCGGCGGCTTTCGGTCGTCGCCTGGCTCGTCTTGCTCGTTCCGTTTCAGGCTCGACTCAGTGAGTTCCCGACCGGCTTCGGCGCCGGCGGCTCGATCAATTACCGTGCTTTGCAGCGGTACTTTGGCGGCGACCGCGCCGAAGACACAGCGCTCGTCGTCTACGTCGGCTACGCCGGGACGCGCATCATGGGGTCGGCCTACCCGGTTCCGCACCTCCTCACCCTCGAACACTTCGAACCCCTTCCCGGCATCACTCGCTATCTCGTCGCGGAGTTCGACAGCTCCGATCACCGTCTTCACAGCGAGTTCGCGCCGTTACTCAAGCGGCAGCTCGGGCTCTCACGGAGCCAATGGCGCGCGCTGCCTCAGGCTAAGCTTGCCGGCAACCGTTTCCAGCGCGCGGCCCGCGCGCGGCTCGTCGTCCTGGATCCCGCCGAATCGCGCGAAGGAGCTCGCGCGACGGGTCCGCAAGCGCCCTCGCCCGAGCCCGCCGAACACGCGAACGAGGACGAGAGTGGACCCGCCCCCGACGACGGCGAAGATTGAATCCCGTCTAACGGCGGCTCAACGCCAAGCAACGCGCAAGCTCATTGCTCGCCCGGCTCGCCCGGCTCGTCCTGATCGCCTTCGGCGTCGGAGGGCGCGCTGTTCGTGCGCGACGGGCGGGGATGCGCGAGCGGGCCGCGCGCCCAAATTTCGTAGCCGGCCATTTTGCTCGAGCCCGCGCGGCGCGTGAGCATGGTGTGCCCCTCGTGCAGGTGCGGCACGCCGCCCTCGAAGCAGTGCGGGTCGACCACGACGTATTCGCTCACGTCGACCAGGTGCGCCGCGTCTTGCGGCAGCGTCGCGGGCTCGCGCGGTTCCGGCAGCTGCTTCACGCGCGGACCGAACGGCGGCGTCGCCAGATCCGTCACGAGGTATTGGCCGGGCTCGTAGTCGTTGCCGCAGCTCAGCACGGCCACGGTGTCGTCGAAGTCGTCGGCCGGCACGTTCGTGACCTTGACGAGGATGCCGCCCGCCACCGACTGCGCGCTCCCGGCGCGCCGGCGCACGTAGTCGAAGAAGCGAATGTCGCCCGCGATGCTGTCCTTGCCCTTCGACTTCTCGGGTTTCGCGAAAATGTGCGTCACACCGAGGGAGTGGAGCAGCGGAACCATGTCCGCCGGGCTCTTCAGCGAGCCGTACTCGACGGCGTATTGCCAGCCGGGGTTATCGAGCACGGTGGTCGCGCCGGTGCCGAGGTTGATGTTCGTCTCGTGCAGCAAGAGGCGCGCGCCCTTGGGGAGCTGCTTGCCGATGGCCTGGTACGAACTTTGGACGTTGAAGCGCGACTCGTATTTGTGTTCGAAACCCGCGCTCAGAAGATCGATGGATTTTTTGAGGGGAGAGCGCGCCATCGCGTGGGTTTGGAAGAAATAGACGTCGCCGCCCCACACGAGCTGCGCGCCGACGAGCACGACGGTCGCGAGGCGAACGAGGAGCGAGCCGCTGCGCCATACCGCGAGCAACATCACGGCGGTCGCGCTCGCCATCAGCGGCATCAAGCCCTGGAGATAGCGATCCTGATGGTGCACGGAGAACCACGCGAAAATCCCGACGTGCACCCAGGCGACCAGCGCCCACAGCTTCTTCGAGCCGCCCGCGACCGGCACGGTCACGAGCAGCAGCGTGAAGAGCGAACCGAAGACCGGCACCTCGTGGTGAAAGCGCTTCCAGTCGTGCGGCACGAACGAATACTCGACGAGCGCCTGGAGCGTATCGAGCACGCCTTGGAGGTTGCGCGGCGGCGCCCAGAGTTGCTCGTCCTGATAGCCGTAGTGAAAGCGGTAGGCCGCGTCGGGCGACCAGGGTCGCTCCGCGAAGAACTTGTTCAGGTTCGGGTAGAGCGGATCGCCGTACCAGATCAGGTTCTCGAGCCAGAGCGGTGTGGTGAGCAGCAGCGCGACGCCCGCGGCGAAGAGCGGCGTGCGCCACGCGTTCCGCAGCTCTTCCGGCGTACCGCGACCGCGCAAGTGCCGAACGACGAGCATGAGCGCGCGCAGCACGACCGCGGCGACCGGGAACGGCAAGAGCACGAGCGCGGTCGTCTCCTTGACGAGAACCGCTCCCGCGAGCACGGCCGCGAGCAGGAGCGTCGGCCTGAGCTCGAGTCGCCTCCACGCGCGAAACAGGAGTAGTGCCGCCGGAACGCCGAAAAGCGCTCCGATGTGATCGGCGCCCGCGCTGAGCGAGCTGTCGTAAAGGAGCACCCCCGGGAAGAGAAAGCGCGCCGCCCACACCACGCGCGGATCGGCCCGCGGCAGCAAGCGCCGCACGAGCGCGGGGATGCCGACGAGCGTCGTCACCGCGAAGATGACGTACTCGAGGTGCGCGCAGAGCAGCATCTTGTCGAAGAGCGCGGCGCCGGGCAGCAAGAACGCCCAGGTGAAGAGCAAGCTCGTCATGTGCGGGCGCGCCGCGAAGAGCCAACCCTCGTCCTTACGCCGCAAGCCGCCCCAGGCGACCCAGTCCTCGGCGAGCGACATGTGCTTCCAGCGCGAGTCGAACTGCACGTTCTCCGGCGTAAGCAGCGCGAAGTAGATCAGCGCGAAGACGAGAATGCCGAAGCCGATCGCGAGCGCGCTCGTCAACCCGAAGGGTGGTCGCCGGCGACGCCACAGCACGCGCCAGTCGTGCCAGAGCTCGCGGAGCGCGGTCAGGCCGCCGGCGAGAAACGCGAGCGGCATCAAGACGAAGAGCTGCCAGCGGAACAGGTGCACCACGCCCGCGAGCAGCATCGCGAGCTCGAACTCGAAGAGGCCCACGGCGAGCGCCGTCACGGTCGCCTCGTGGAGCGGCAACTTGAGCCGGAAGGCGCGCGTCACCGTCAGATGGCCGACTCCGAGCACGCCCGCGAGCCACGCGGCGCAGGCGACCCAATACGCGGCATAGTGCCAAAAGAGCCACTGCTCGATGGGGTACGATTCCTCCATCACCTTCACGAAGAGCGCCGCCATCCCGAGGAGCAGCAGAACGAGCGCGGCGGACCGAATGTGGGGCCCGGAGAACGCGGAGCGGACGCGGGGCCCGGTCAAAAGCGGGTGCAAGGCGCCGTAGAGGTACAGCGGGGTGCGGCGGGGATCCAGCGTATACACTCCGCCCCGTGCAGCGGCTCCGTACGATCGCCCGACGCGCGCGCGATCGCGTCGGGCTCGCTGGTCTCGCGGGCGCGCTCGGAATTGCGCTCGCGCTCGTCGTGCTCTACGGACCCGCCGTCGCCGGCCACGTCCGGCTTGCGTCGAGCCACTGGGTCTTCAACGACGACGTGCGCGTCCTGATTCACGCGCAGTTCCGCAACGAGGATCCTGCCCTGTTCCCCGGCGATCCGGCGGTCGACTATTTCCTCGCGAGTCTTCCCGACGGCTACGCGCTGCTCTATCGCGCGCTCACTCCGATCTTCGGTGTCGTCGCGCTGAGCAAGGGGCTCCCCTATGTGCTCCTCGCCGTCACGCTCGCATGCACGGCCGCGGCGGCGTGGAAGCTCGGCGGCGGAGCGGCCGCATTCGGCTCGCTCGCGCTCACGCTCGGCTCCGGCTACTTGCTCGCGCGCATGGCGGGCGGCTTGCCGCGCGGGTTTGCGGCGCCGCTCCTCGCTGCGGGCACGCTCGCCCTCGTGAGCGGTCGCGCGACGTGGCTCGCCGTCGTCGCGGTCGTCGCTGCCGGATTTTATCCCGCCGCGGCGCTGACGCTCGGAGTCGCGCTCGCGCTCTTCAGCCTGCTGCCCGCCGCTCAGCGCGGCGACGCGGGCACTTGGTCGCTGCGGAAGCGCACCGGCGTGCTCGCGCTGACCGCGGTGGCAGCGGCGCTCGTACTCTTGCCCTCGTTCTTGCGGCTGCGCGCCTGGGGCGACCCGATTGGGCCGGAGCTCGTTCACGCGTATCCCGAAGCCGGACCGAACGGGCGCTTCGATCCGATGGATCGGCCGCCGTTTCCGGCGCTGCCCGCCGCCGCGCTCGCGCCGCTGCGCGCCGCCGTGCTGGGTGACGGCCCGTCCATATTGCCGGCCCTCGACGCGCGCGCGCACGCGGGTTGGCTCGTGCCGTGCGTCGGGGCGCTCAGCCTGCTCGGGTGCGCTTGGCTCGCGCGCAGACGGCTCGAGGCGCGTCGCTTCTTGCTCTTGCCGCTCGCGGTGGTGTTCTGTCACACGCTGTCGCTCCTCGTTGAGCCGCGCTTGTTCTTGCCCGAGCGCTACGTCGCCTACGCCGTGCCGATCATCGCGCTCGTCGCAGTGCCGTCGACGCTCGGAGCGCTCGATCGTGCCCGCGCGGCGTGGCTGCACCTGCTGCCGTGGCTCTACAACCTGCTGCTCGTGTTCGTCATCGGCTCGCGCGGCGTCAGTTGGTCCGGCCTCACCGTGCACGTCCCCGACGCCGACCACGCGCTCTTCGCTGCGATCGCCCGCTTGCCGAAGAACGCCGTCGTCGCCGCGTTTCCGAGCGAAACCAGCGACAGCATCCCGTACCTCACGCGTCGAGGCGTCTTCCTCGCGCGCGAAACGCACATGCCGTTCCACACGCGTTACACCGAGCTCATGCGCGGTCGCGCCCGCGCCCTGTTCGACGCGTACTTCTCGAGCTCCACGGACGAGCTGCGCGAATTTCGCGAGCGGAACGGCGTGACGCACCTGCTCGTGAATCGGCGGGATTTCGCGGATCGCCCCACTTACTTCGCGCCGTTCGATCGCCGCATCGCGCGCGACTTTGCGGCGGGGAAGACGAGCGGCTTCGCGGCCCTCGCGCTCGCGCCGAAGCTCGGCGTCTTCACGCGCGGGGACTGGGTGCTCTTGGATTTGGGGAAGCTTTAGGAGACGGCCAATTTTCGAGTAGTGAAGAGGCGCGGGCGACGCCGCGGTGGGTGTTCGCGGCTTGGCTTTGTCTATACAAGTTGGATTGTATAGACAAACGAAAGTCTACGGACCACCCTCGCGGGGCGAGCCGCGTCGCCGGCGACGCAAGCTGCGCCCGTACCAAGTGCTGATCATGAATGCGAGAGGAATGCCCACCATGACGGCCGCGAGCGCGAACAGGCCTGCCAAGCCACCCGCGAGCGCGGCGGCGGTCCAACGTCTGTGCTCGAGGGCATAGAGGGACCCGCGCTCGCCACGGTAAATCCAGAACACGTATAGGGGCAACGTGCAGACCCAGACGAGATAGAGCGCACGCTGCGGATGAAACGCGACCGCGTGCGCGCTCGCACCAGCAACGAGGACGAAAGGCACAGCAGAAAACAGGGCCTCTGCCGCTGAACCAGGCGTCACGTCCAACCGAGCGTGCGCTTGCCATTGAGCGACGGCGCGGGCGGAACGATCCAAGAGCGCACTCGCTGACAACACGGCCAAGAACGTCAACGCGGTGAGGCGAGCACGCTTCTTCATCCCCGCCGGCTTCCGGGGCGTGGCTGCCCGTCGCAGGCCCAGCGCCAATGTTCGGGCACTTGCGCGAGTTCGTCGACGCGGTGGAACGACCATGTAGTCGCTTCGCAAAAGGGGCATTCGGCATCGCCGAGCAGGCTTACGGAGCGGCTCGGCTTCTCCGGATCGAAATAGAAGTCGTCGAGCTCGTCGTCGACGACGCCGACCCGCTCGCAACAGGTCGTCATGACGAAGCGATAGTCCGAGTCAGTGACGCCGCGAGCGCCACGCTCTTCGAACACGAGCTTGTCGACGTTACCCATCACGGCTTCGGTGGCGGCGAGCCCAAGAACTGCCAAATCGCGAGAAAGGCGAGGACAAGCACCACCCACAGGCCGACGCGCCATTTCCAGCTCATCAAACCCGTCGGGCGCCGCCCCGTCGGGCGTCCGCACTTCGGACACACGAACGCTTCCGTCGAGATCGGGTTACCGCAATCTTTGCATTCGACGAGCGCCATGGGCGCAGTGTAACCGCGCAGCGCCCAGGACGCCGATGTCAGACGCGAGCGCCCGAGTTCGCCGGGCCGGAGCGTCCGTCCCGCACGACGGCTTTGACGACCGCCCACACGAGGACTTCGGCTAGGAACGACGCCGCGCGCGAAATGATGGCTGCCGCGGCGGCGGGAGCGGCACCCACGAGCGGCTTGAGGCCCAGCGAGATGATGCCTTCGCGAATCCCGAGGCCACCCGGCGCGAAGAGCATCACGAAGCCGATGACGGAGCTCAAGACGTAAAGTCCCATCGCCGTGACCGCCGCGTTGACGGGAGCGCCGAGCGCAAGGCTCATCAAATAGCCGTGGACCGCCACGAGCCCCCAATACCCGGTTTGGATCAGCGGCAGCTGGTACGGAATGACGGGACCAGCGCCCTCGGCTCCCAAGAGAAAGCGGATTTTCGCCGGGTAAACCTTGCGATCGACCGCGAGCAAGACGAGCAGGCCGAGCGCCGACGCGAGGAGGGCCGGCACGGCGAAGCGCATCACCCATTCGAGCCCCGCCGCGGGTGCCGCGAGCGCGACGAAAGCGAAGCCGACCACGGCGCCCGTGGCGGTCCATGAGAGCATCTCGATCAAGACCGAAGCGCCGGCGACCGCGCGCGGAACGCCGAGCCGATCGGCGCCTTCCATGCGCTTGATCGGCAGCCCGACCTTACCCGGCGTGTAGCGCATGAGCTGCGACGCGAGGTAGTTCGCGAGCGCGAGACCACGCGGAACACGCCGGTGCGCCATGCGCTCAATCAACGCAATCCAGGCAAAGGCTTGCGCGAAGCAGGAGAAGAAAAAGGGAACGAGCGCCGCAAGCGCCCACAACGGCGCGATGTGAACCGCGTTGGCGTGCCAATCCTTGGCGATGCTGCGCGCAGCGAGCACGACGAAGACGACGCCCAAGAGGTTCAGCGCATGCTTGAGCCAGCGCTTCAGGCCGCCGGCTTGCCCTAGCGCGTCCGGAACGTCGACTTGGGGCGTGCGCACCGCCTTGTCGCGAGGCGCCGGAGGGGGCGCGTTCATCGGGCGCTCAGAGCTCCCAATCGTCGAGGAGCGCTTGGTTCTCGGCCGTCGAGTAGCCGCGCTTCATGATCGCGAAGTCGTCGAGGCGCTTGACCACGCCGAACGTGCCGCTCACGAGCGCGTCCCGCAACGTCGGGCGCGTCTTCGAAAGCTTGAGCTCGCGGCTCGAAGCCACGATCCAATCGGCCGTCTGCGGGCCCTGCCGCATCGTGAACATGTCGAGACGCGAGGAGAGATGCGGCCCGCACTTCTCCGTGGCGGCGACGCTCGCGTCCTTCGGGATCATCGACGTGATCTCGAGCAGCTCTTGATAGCGATTCCACTCGTCCTCGGTGAACGAGAATTCGATCTTCGAGAAGCCGGCCTTGAAGCTGCCCTCGCGCCGCGCGAAAGCGCCGTAGTTGTAACTGAGCACGAGCGAGCCCGCGACCATGGCCGCGGCGGCGGCGCGGTAGCGCTCGGGGCCGAAAATGGGACCGTTCCTCAGTGCCTCGAGCGCAATGACGCTCGCGACGAAGAGATAGGGCGCCCAATGCATCACGTAGTGGAAGGAGTACGTGATGGGCGGGTCGTAGTTCGTGACGAGCAGCGTGAGGAACGCACCCGGCAGGAACGCCGCCCACAGGTACCAGCGCCGCACCGGCAGGAACGCGAGCGGCGTGAGCAGGTGCAGCAGGTAATAGAGCTTCTTCTCGACGATGAGCTTCGAGAGCGTGAACATCGGGTTCGTCAGCATCGTCTTGATGACGCTGCGAAAACCCTTCTCACCGTCGGCCCAGAGCTCCTTGTACATGTTCGGAAACCACCAGCTGCCGGCGGCTTCCATCACGTAAAAGCGCAGTAACAAGAAGTAGAAGGTCGAGACGAGCGCGATCGCGAGGCCGACCTTCGGGCGGTAACCGGACAAGAGGAAGAAGGCGCCGAGGACGGCGAGACCGACGGACACGTCTTCACGCATCAGCAGCGCCGCGACGAGCGCGCCCGCGAGCCAGCGGTACCGATGGGTGTCGGCCGCCCAGATGATCACGAAGACGAAGAAGGCGGCGACGGGCACCGCCTGAAACTCGGAAAAACTCGCACCGTGGAGCGGGTAGTACGCGAGGTAGGCGAGGCAGACGATGGCCGCCATCCACTCCGAGACGTGCCGCCGCGCGAACAAGAAGAGCGGGACCGTGCCGAAGCCGATGAAAATCGACTGGATGACGAAGAGCGTCTCGGGGCGCGGCACGAGCGCGTAGATCGGCAAAAACAGGTACGCGCCGAGCTTCACGTGGTTCGCGAGGTACTTGGCGGGTTCCTTCGGGAAGACGAGCGGGCTGTGCAGAAAGCGGCCGTGGAGGCCGCCGTACATCAGGTTGTTGTTGATCGAGAGATCGTAGTTGCCCGTCCGAAGCTTGTAGTGCCAGCGCAGCGTGTAAAAAATGAAGAAGGCGGAGAAGAACGCTGCGCCTGCGAGCACGACCGCGAGCGGGCCGTGCTTGCGCACGCGCGCGGGGACCTGGACGACGGCATCGACCCACCAGGCGCGCGCCGCGGCCGGCACGTTCGTGAGGCAGCGGAACGCGAGCTGCTCGAAGACGAGCAGAATGAGCACGAGGCTGGGCAGGAGCGCGTCGTGCCTCCCCATCCACACCTTCGGCCGGAAAAGCACCGGGCCGAGCGGCAACATCAGGAGCGGAGAGAGGAACCAAGCCCACTGCTCGAGCTCGGCCACGGGACGTTCGCGGCGCCGCCACCATAGCGTCGCGCCGAACGACACGACCGCACCGCCCGCAATCGCGACCGCGATGACGACGAGAATCGACATGCGCCGCTCCGGCTCGTCGAGCTCGTTGTCGAGCAGGAACGTGTCGAGCCAGGGCGAGTGGAACGCGAGCTGCGTCCAGAGTGCGATCGCGCCGGCGAGCAGGCTCGCGAGCGCGACGACGCGCGCCGTCTGCACGAGCACGAGATCGCGAGCCGCCTTTTCCGCGGGGCTCCGCGGGCCCTTCTTGGCGGGCACGGCGGCGATCACGTTCGTGACCGCAACGGGCGCCGTCGCGTCGGCGGGCACCTCGACGGCAGGCGCATCGGCGACTCGAGGACCGTCCGGGGGTCCGTCACCACCGGAACCGTTCGTTTTCGACTCGTCTGGCGGGGCGTCCGAGGGGCTTGCCGACGGGTCGCCTCGGACCCCGCTTTCCGGCTGGGGTGAGCCGGCCTCCGACGGACCACTCATGATGTGCCTCCTCTACATCAAAGCCGACCCGCGGGCGAACGGGGACGGGACGCTTTGACCCTTCGATGCTACGAATGAGGCGATGCGAAGGGCTTTGGTGGTCGCGAGTCTGCTGACGCTTGCCGCAGCCTGCGGCGGCCGCTCCGAGTTCTTCGAGCCGGGCGTCACCGGCGTCGGCGGCAAGGGCGGCGGCGGCAACGGCGGCACGGGCGCAAGCGGCGGTAAGGGTGGCAAAGGCGGCTCGAGCGGCAACGGTGGCACCGGTAACTTCGGGGCCGACGGCGGCACCGGTAACTTCGGAGCCGACGGTGGCCGCGGCGGCATCGGTGGTGTGGGCGGCAGCGTCGGTGGCGTCGGCGCGAGCGGTGGAGCTGCGGGCAGGCCGGGCTTCGGCGGCGTCGGCGGCATCGCCGGTTCTAGCGGCGTCGGAGGATCGGTCGGCGGCACTGGCGCCGTGAGCGGCAAGGGTGGCACCGGCGGCAAAGGCGGTACCGGGGGCAAGGGCGGCGCCGGGGGCCGCGGCGGTGTCGGCGGTGTCGGAGGCACAGCGGGCATCGGCGAGGGCGGCTTCGCAGGCTCGTCGCCGAGCAGCTGTTTTCAGTGCGTGAGCACGTCTTGTCCGCAAGCCTCACAATGCTTCAACAACTCCGTGTGCATCAGCGGCATCCTGTGCGGCGCGACGTCGTGCACGGGGCTTCAGAGCGCGCAGGCCCTGCAGTGCTGGGTCGACTGCTTCAACGGCGACACGAACGTCGCCTTCACCGCGCTCGAGGCAGCCACGTGTCTGGCCGACACTTGCCAGCTTCCGTGTCAGGGCATCGGCGTCAACGGCCTCTAGGTCTGCTACCCTCTTGAAATGCGTTTGCGGACGCTGACGGCTGCCGTCGCGCTGGCGAGCGCGTTGCACACGAACGCCGCCGATGCGCAGTTCAATCCGCAGGGGCGCACGAAGAAGCCGCACGCACCCGGCGCCGCACCGAAATCCGCCGCTCCACGCTCCTCCGGTCCCACCGAGCGCGCGCCTCGCTCCGCCCCAACCACGAGGCCGAGCGGCACGTCGGCGCCGGCGGCACCTGCCGCGCCGGCGAGCTCCGCCCCGTCCGGCGGCGCGAACCCCACGGAGCGGAGCGAAGGCGACCGCGAAGCCTTGATCGCCCGCTACCTCGGCGCCGCCATGGCGCAACCGGGAGCCGAATTTCCGATCCAGCGCCTCGTCGAGCTTTACCGCCAGCGTGACGGCAACGCCGACGCGCTCGTCGCGGAGCTCGAACGGCGTGCCGCTGCGCAAGGCAACGAACGCTACGCGGCGCTGCTCGGCCTCGCCGGCGTCCAGCGGCTCGAGGGTCATCCCGAGCGCGCGCTCGAGAGTTACGCGCGCGCCTCCGCCGAGCAGCCGAAGAACCCCGCAGCCGAGCTCGCGCTCGCACACCTCTACGAGCAACGCGGCGACGGCTCGAACGCGCGCGCGCATTTCGAGCAGGCGCTCGCACGCACGACGGACGCCGCGGAACGCGAATCCACGCTGCGCTCGCTCCGCACGCTTGCGCTCGAACAGCGGGACTTCGTCGCTGCGGGGAAGTTTCAGCGCGAGCTCGAACAGCACGCGAAGGGCTCGTTCTTCGTGCGCGCGGAGCTCGGGCGCGAATTGCTCGCGCGCGGTGAGAACGAACGCGCCATCGACGAGCTCAAGGCCGTCGTGAAGGCCGCGCAGGGCGACAACCGCGTGCTCGCGCCGGCCCTGCGCGACCTCGGCGCGGCGGAGGCGCGCGCGGGGCACAAGAAGGACGCCATCGCGACGCTCGAGCAAGCGCTCGCGGCGTCCGGCGCGGCGGCGGGCGTCCGGCGCGAGGTGTACCAGGCGATCGCCGACGCGTACCGCGCGGACGAGCGGCTGCCCGAGCTCGTGGCGCGGCTCGAGAAGCGGGGCGCGCGCGACGCCGACGAGCTCCGGCTGCTCGCTTCGCTTTACGAAGAGAGCGGGCACATCGACAAGGCGCTCGTGACGTACCGGCAGGCGCTCGCTCGCGAGCCGACCGACGTTGCGACGCGGCTCAAGGTCGTGAGCTTGCTCGAGGCGGGAGGACAACTCGAGGAAGCGGTGCGCGAGTACGAGGCGCTCGTCACGGCAGCGCCGCGCAATCCGGAGTACGTGTTCCGGCTCGTGAACGCGCTGCTCGAGCGCGGTGATCGACCGCGGGCGCTCGAAGAGCTCAAGCGACTCGAGTCGCGCGCGGGCAGCGACGAAGACACGCTCGCGGCGCTCGTCGACTTCTACGAGCGCGTCGGCGAGAAAGACCGGAGCCTCGCGCTGCTCGAACGCCTCGCGGCGGCGGGCGGGCGCGATCCGGAGCACTTGGTCGAGCTCGGCGCGCGCTATTGGGCCGCCGGGGACAAGACGCGCGCGGTCACGACGTGGCAGCGCATCAAGACGGCCGTCCCGGATCGCGTGCAGGGCCTGCTCGCCGAAGGCGACGTCCTGCTCGACCACGACCTCGTCAAGGACGGACTCGAAGCGCTCGCCGAAGCGGTGAAGCTCGAGCCGAACGGGACACGCGCCTCGAAGGCTTACGCGCTGGGCCTCGAGCGAGCGGCGAGCACGCAGAGCTCCGCCGACGCCCGGCGCATCTACCTGGACGAAGCACTCGCGCGCTGGGAGCAGCTGCTGCGCGGCGACAAGCTCACGTCCGATCTCGCGCGCGAGGCGCGCCAACACGTCGTGACGCTGTGGGGACTGCGCGGACAGAGCACGCAGCGCATGAACGGACTCGCGAAGCGCTTCGCCTCGACGCCACCGGATCTCGACGCGGGGCGCCTGCTCGCCGAGGCCGAGCTCCGGGCGCGAGATTTCCCGGCGGCGGAGCGCACGCTCACGCGCGTGAGCGAGCTCGCCCCGGCCGACGCCGAAGCGCTCGGGCGGCTCGAAGCCGTGCTGGTGCAGGAGCACAAGCTGAAGGAAGCGATCGGCGTGCTCGAGCGACTGGTGACGCTCGAGCCGAAGCACGCCCGCGAACACTACCAGCGCATGGCCGAGTACGCGGCCGAGCTCTATCAGGACGACGATGCCGTCAAGTACGCGGCGCGCGCCGTGGAGCTCGCGCCGGACGACGCCGAAGGCCACGCGAAGCTCGGCCGCATGTATCGGCGGCGCCAGGAGACCGACCGCGCCATCGGCGAGCTCCGGCAAGCCATCCAAAAAAACGACCGTGCCTTCCCCGTGCACCTCGAGCTCGCCGAGCTCCTGCTCGAAAAAGGACAGGGCGACCAGGCGGATCTCTTGCTGCGCCGAGTCGTGCGCGCCTGCCCCGACGAGGAGCTGGTCTCGCGAGCCGCGCGGCTCAGCATGCAGCTCAATCTCGGCCGCGGCACGCTCGAGTCGCTCGAACACGAGATCCTGCCGCTTGCGCTCGCGAACCCGGAACGACCGCTCTTCCGCCGGCTGCTCGTCGAGATTTACGACGCGCTCGCCTACCCGCTCGTCCACCGCGTCCGCACGGGCACGCCGGCCGAGGTGGACGAGGCACGGCGCGCGCTCGCGAAGCTGGGCGACCGGGCGGTAAAGCCGCTGCTCGACGCACTCGCCGACGAACGCGCGAGCCAACAGCGGGTCGCCATCACGCTCCTCTCGCACGTCGCGAACAAGAGTGCCGGTCCATCCCTCGTCGCTTACGCGAAGGGCAACGCGGAGCTCGGCTTGCGCACGCGCGCGATGATCGCCGCCGGCACGCTGCGCGACCCGGCGTTGCTCCCGAAACTCGAGAGCGCGCTGTTCGCCGACGGCCACGCGCCGGCGGATGATTCCGACCCGATCGCGGTCGCCGCCGCGTGGGCCGTCGCGCGACTCGGTTCGCCGAAGGCGCGACCGCTCCTTTTGCGGCTACTCGGTTCGGACGCGCCTTCGCTCCGCGCGCTCGGCGCACTCGGTCTCGGCTTGCTGCACGACACGGGCGCGACGCCGGAGCTCGCGCGCCTGCTCGGCTCGGCGGACGCAGGCAATCTCGCACGGGCGGCCGCCGCGCGAGCGCTCGGCTTGCTCGGCGCTCGCGGGGAAATCGAAGCCATCTCGGCGCTCGCACGCACGTCGAGCCCCGAGCTGCGCGGGAGCGCGCTTCTCGCGCTCGCCGAGCTCAAGGCTCCGGACGCGGCCGGTGCCTTCGCCGACGCGCTCGTCGACCCGGAACCGGCCCTGCGCGACGTCGCCGCTGCGGCGGCCATCGCGTGGACGAGCGGCGCTTTTCGTGCTCCCGCGGATCCGTTGCCTGCGCCAGACGAGAGGGTCGACGTGCGCGAGTTGCTCGAGGCGTGGCGCCCAGGACCGTACACGGGCGCGGAGCGCGTCGTCGCGCTCGAGCGGCTCGCGCCGGCGCTCACCCGCGCGAGTGAAAGTGCCGCTCGGAGCTCGCCCGAGCGCGCGAGCGCCGTGGTCGAAGCGCTCGGGCTCGAGTCGGGAGCGACGCCCGTGCCCGCGCTCGCGAGCGGGCTCGACGGCAGCGAGCTCGCACGCGCGCGGCGCGTGGTCGACGACATGGGCGCGCACCTCGTGCCGATGCTCGCGGCACTCACGCGCCATCCATACGCGCCGATTCGCGCGAGCGCGCTCGCGTTTCTCGGCAGTCGCCGCGAGCCGCTCGCGCGCGACGCCATCGTCACGGCGCTCGCCGACGCCGACCCCGCCGTGCGGCGCGCTGCACTCGCCGCGGCACCGACGACGGATCCGACGGTCGCGAGCGCTGTCGCCGCGCGGCTCGCGAGCGAAGACGACTGGGCGCTCCGCGTCGCGGCGGCCGAAGCGCTCGCGCGCGCACCCGGCAGCACGAACGGCAGCGCGGAGCTCGCGCACGCGGCCGCCGGCGACGGCTATGCGCTCGTGCGCCAAGCGGCGCTTCGCGCGCTCTTCAGCGTGAACCCCGCGGCCGCGCGGCCCGTGCTCGAACGCGCACAGAAGACGGATCCGGAGCCGCGTGTTAGAAACGACGCGTGGCAGTTGCTCGGCGGCTCGCGGTAAAATCACGCGCGTTCGGCGCGTCCGCGCTGCTCGCGCTGGCCACCGCGGCGGCGCTTGGCGGCTGCCGCAGCCTCGCTCGCTTCGATACGGAGCCGCCGGCCGCATACTGCGGCGCGATCGTGGGCGGCGCCGCGTTCCACGACGGTTTCATTCGCAGCGGCGCTCCGCCGAGCCTCGAGCTCTCGCTGCAGCTCGACACCTCGTCGCTCACGACACGCCCGGGCTCGCTCACCTCGAACGACGGCGCTAGCGGCTTCTGCAGCCCGGCGCCGCTCTTCGAAGGCGCACCCCTGCGCGCGATCCCGAAGATGCTGAACGACGCGCTCTCCCAGGCCGACCTCGGGCCCGGTCATGAGCACACGTTCTTCGCGTGGATCGACTCGGTGTGCCAGGGCACCATGGTCGCCGTCGTCTCGCTCCTCACGAACGGTGACGTCGAGGTGCGCTTGCTGAAGCCGGGACCGGAGCAACCCGTGGACGCGCCGGAAGATGCGGCGAAGAGCCCGGGCTTTGCGCTCTTCTATCTGCAGCGGCGCGCGAACGGCTGCGGCTTCTGAGAGCCACGGCCGCCCAGGCGCCACGCGTCGCTAGTTCGAGACGCAGGTCGAGTTGTCGGTCGGGTCGATGGGGCTGTTGCTCGCCTTGCAGGTGACGGTCGAGCAGCTGCCGGGGTCATTGCAGAGGCTGCAATCCGAGCTCTTGGCAGATTTGCAGTCGGGATCGGCCACACCGCAACCGCAGTCGCAAGTCCCGTCCCCGTAGTACGCGCGATTGCACTTCCACGTGGAGGGCGCGACGTAGGTGCAGGTCGTGTTGTCGGTCGGCGACAGACGTTTGCACGTACCGAAGGTGCAGCCTTGCGTCGGGCAATTGTTGCAGACCGAGGTCTTGTTGCTCGAGCAATCGGGATCGAGGATCCCGCAGCCGCAGTCGCAGCTAGAACCGTCCGCATACTCGGCGCGGGTGCACGTCCAGCCGTCGGGCGCCGGCCGGCACTGCGTGATGTCGGTGGCGAGCACGGTGTTCAAGCAGTCGCCCGTGAGCGAGCAGCTCGAGCAGCTGGTGCAGGCCGCGAGCTCGGTGCCGTGACAATCGGCGTCGATCACGCCGCAGCCGCAATCGCAACTGTAGCCGTCGCCGTAGAGGTATTCCGGACACGTCCAACCGTCGGGCGGATGATCCGGGCGGACACACGAAAAGTTGTTCTTCGGATCGATGAGGCCCGGACAATCCAATCCGGAGCACGCGCCCGTCACGTTGCAGGTATCGCAGTCAGCCACGTCGAGTGACGCGCAATCGGGGTCCGGCGCTCCGCAGCCGCAATCACAATGCGACTTGTCGTTGTAGAGGCGCGGCGCGCACCGCCATTGCGGCGGCGGCGTCGTGCATTTGGTGTTGTCCGTCGGATCGATCCGGCCTTGGCAATTGTAGCCACCGGTACAGCTCAAAGAGGTGCAGAAATCACACGACGTGTCCGTCTGGTCCGCGCACTGCGGGTCAGGGACTCCGCAGCCGCAATCGCAGAACTGATCGCCGTAGTTGAAGTCCCCGCAGGTCCAGCCGGGCGGGATGTAGCAGACGGAGTTGTCGTTGGGATCGATCGAGGCCGGGCAGTCGGCGTGCGAGCACGAGCCGCTGTCGTTGCAAGAGTCGCAGCTGTCCGCCGTCCCGTCTTTGCAGTCGGGATCGGGCGCGCCGCAGCCGCAGTTACAAACCTTGCCGTCCGAGTAGAGCGAGTTCGAGCAAAACCAACCGGCCGGTGATTGGATGCACTTCGTCGTGTCCATCGCATTGATGCGACCCGGACACTCCGAGTTGGTGCCTGCACAGCTGCCGCTCGCGTTGCAACGCTCGCAATGATCGATGTCCGTCTTCTTGCAGTCCGAGTCGCGCGCGCCGCAGCCGCAGTCGCACGTCCCGTCGGCGTAGGCGGTGACGGCGCAAAACCAACCGTTCGGCACGCCGGTGCTGGCGCCACCCGTGGCGCTGCCACCCGTACCGCCGATCACTGCGCCAGCTGTGCCCGCGAACGAGCCTCCGTTGCCCGCAACGATGGTTCCGCCGGTGCCGCCGCCGGCCGCTCCACGTCCACCGCGTCCGCCGACCTCCTCCGTGCCCGCGGCGCCCCCCTCCGAAGAGATCGTCCCACCGGTGCCACCACCACCACCGGCTCCACCTTTCGTCCCGGAACCGCTCCCGCCGCCCGAACCCCCACGTCCGGCGCCGCTCGAGCCTCCTTGAGCACCCGCATTGTCATTGCCGTTGCCGTCGCTCTTTCCCGAGCAACCAGCAAAACCTGCGATCAACAACCCTGCGAGGACAAGCCCACGCCACCAAGAGGCCATGCGCTTAACAATGCCCGGTCTCCCCCAAACTTGAACTGACTTGTTGCAAAATAATTTTCCGCCGGCCCCGGGGGAAATTTCTCACCGCTACTCGACGGCGGGGCTCAGCCGAAGCGAACGGAACGGCGCGTGAAGGCGCCGCCCGCCGCGCCCCAAAAACCAGTGATCGGAAACGTCACGGCGTCGGCACTCTCGGGCGCCGCGCCTGCCGCGACGATGACGGGAACGAAGTGTTCCGTCGTGGGCAGTGCGGTGCGTGCGGCGGGTCCCCGCTCCAAAAAGTCGAGCAGCGCGTCGTGATCACGCCGCGTCAGCACGTCGGCGGCCCAAGCGTCGAACTCGGTGGCCCAGGCGGGCGTGCCGGGCCGGAACGCGAAGCGCATGTTGTGCGTCAGAAAGCCGCTCCCGACGATGAGCACGCCTTCCTCGCGCAGCGGCGCGAGCGCTTGGCCGAGAGCAAAGAGCTCCTTCGGGTCGAGGCTCGGGAGCGAGAGCTGAAGAACGGGAACGTCCGCCTTCGGATACATGCAGAGGAGCGGAACGTAGGCGCCGTGATCGAGGCCGCGCTCGGAGTCCGCCACGGGCAGCGAGCGCTCGGTGAGCAGGCTCCGGACGCGCGCGGCGAGCTCGGGGGCGCCCGGCGCCGGGTAGGTCACTTGATAGTAGTGCTCGGGAAAGCCGTAAAAGTCGTAGTAGAGCGGGACGGGCCGCGTCGCGCCGAACGTCGCCGGTCGCTTCTCCCAATGCGCGGAAAGCATGAGGACGGCCTTGGGCTTGGGCAGGGCCGCGGCCACGCCGGCGAGCTCCGCCACCCAGCCCGCGTCATCCATCAGGATGGGCGCGCCGTGCGCGAGGAAGAGAACCGGCATTTTTTCTGCGATTTTCGGCTCCGACATCCGCTTTACCTCGGTCCTGGCGCACGCTTCGGAGCCGGCCAACGCCGTGGTCGCAGCGATTTGGAGCAGCTCGCGCCTGCGCATTCGGAAAGTTTGGGTAATGTAGCCACCTTTTCGGCGCTTGTCGGCGCTCGCCCCGTTTTTCCCCGAACCCAAAGTGCGAACGTGATCGTCCTCGGTATCGAAACCTCTTGTGATGAAACGGGCGCCGCCATCGTGCGCTCCGACGGCGAAGTCCTGAGCGACGTGGTCCAGAGCCAGGTCAAGCTCCACGCGCCCTACGGCGGCGTGGTCCCCGAGCTCGCTTCGCGCGACCACCTCCGCAACGCGCAGCCGGTCCTCGTCGAAGCAGCCGCGCGCGCCGGACTCGCGCTCCGCGACGTCGACGGTATCGCCGTGACCTGCCGGCCTGGGCTCTCCGGTGCGCTCCTCGTCGGAGTGCAGGCCGCGCGCGGGCTCGCCTGGGCGCTGCAGAAACCCCTGGTCGGCGTCGACCACTTGGTGGGTCACCTGCTCTCCCCGTTCTTGCGCTTCGCGAACCTCGAAAGCCCGGCAGCACCGGCGTATCCGTTCGTCGCGCTCCTGGCGTCCGGCGGACACACCGCGCTCTACCGTGTGGACGCGCCGAGCGTCGCCGCCATCCGCGAGCTCGGCGCCACGCGCGACGACGCCGCGGGCGAAGCGTTCGACAAGGTCGCGAAGCTGCTCGGTCTCGGTTACCCGGGCGGGCCCGTCGTCGATCGACTCGCGAAGGAGGGCAACCCCGAAGCCATCGACCTGATTTGGCCGATGCGGCGGCGCGGTTCGCTCGAATTCAGCTTTTCCGGCCTCAAAACGGACGTCATGCGCTGGGTCGAAAAGAACGGTCGCCCCGGCAACGACGCGACGCTGCGCGACCTGTGCGCCGCATTCCAACGTCGCGTGGTCGACACGCTCGTCGGTAAGGCCGTCGCCGCGGCGACGAGCGAAGGCGCGAAGACGCTGGTGCTCGCCGGTGGCGTCGCCGCGAACCGCGAACTGCGCGAACGCGCGCTCGCGGCCGCGACGGCTGCCGGTATTCGCCTCGTGGTCCCGCCGTTCCGCGCCTGCACCGACAACGCCGCGATGATCGCGTACGCCGGCGCGCAGCGCCTCGTGCGGGGCGAACGCGACACCGACATCGAGATCAGCCCGAACACGGCGCTACCGCGCGTGACGCGCAAGGGACGCGGCGAGCGCGCAGCGCGCGTCTGACGCACGCGAGGGGGGACGATGTCGGGGACCGAACGCGAACGAGCAGCGTCGCCGCCCTCGCGAACCTGGGCGCTGCTGGCGATCATCGGCGTCTTCTCGCGCGCCGTGGCCATCACGCTCGAGCTGGTCCTCCTCTTCGCCTTTCCGGATTGGGAACAGCGGCTCGAACGAGCAGGTTCGACCGGCATCGTCGTGACGTTCGCCGTCGGAGCCGTGGGCGTTTCCACCCTGCTCACCCTGTTGTTTTCGACCGTCAGCTTTCTCGGCTGGCTCTATTACGCCGTGCGGCGAGCGCACACGTACGGCATACCGCATCCCAACGTGACCCCAGGCGGAGCCATCGTCTGCTGGTTCATCCCGTTCATCAACGTGGTCCGGCCGTACACGGTCGTCCGCTCACTGTACGACGTGACGCGAGCCCACGTGCCCGAACCGCCGGACACGTGGCTCGATCGGCGGGCGAAACAGCTGCTCGTCGCCTGGTGGTGCAGCTGGCTTCTGGGGACTGCACTGACGGACCTAGCGATTCGTTGGTCCGACCGCAGCACGGGCGCGAGTGTCGGCTGGCTCGGGGTCGTGGGCGTGCCGCTGCTGCTCGTCGCGGCAGCCTTGGTCGCATCCATCGTGTGGAGGATTCAGAGGAATCAGGAAGCCGTGGCGGCCGCCGCTCTCGCCGCGGAGAACGCTTACGCGCATTTCCAGGCGCCCGTCGCGTCGGCTCGCTAGAATCGCGCTGGCACATGGCAAGTCTCGAAGCTCAGATCCGTGAATTGGAGGATCGGCTGCTGCTGCCGGAAGTGCGAGGCTCCGCCGCCGCACTCGACGCGCTGATCTCGCGTGACTTCGTCGAATTCGGCAGCACCGGCCAGGTTTACGATCGCCAAACCATCGTCCTTGCCATGCTCAAGGATCCGAATCCACGCGTCCCCACGCTCACCGAATTCCAGGTGCGCGAGCTCTCTCCGGACGTGGCGCTCGTCACCTACCGTACGAGCGGCTCCGTCCGTAGCTCGGTCTGGCGCCGCGAGAACGACACGTGGCGCATCGTCTTTCATCAGGGGACGCCGACGTCTCCGGCATGACGTCACTGCGTGGTCGACGGCTTGTCGAGAATCAAGCGCCGGAAGTCGGCCGCCGCGTTGCGATTCGGGTAGGGCTCTGCCGGCACCGGCACGCCGAGGTGCGCGCACAGCGGTTCCCAGCCGTCACCGAGGTTGTGCACGAGTAGACGCGCCTTCGGCACGGTCGCACGCACGGCATCGACGTTTGCCACGTAGCGCGCGATGGCGAGCGCCCGCTCATCGGGTTTTCCACCGAACACTTGATCGCGAATCAGCGCGAGCCCCAGCGACTCTTGCTCGGTGCTCTCTGCGATCCCTGCGAGAATCGTCTTCTCGAAGCTCTCCCACCAGCTCTCGGGCGTTCGGTAGGTCAGGAGCACCTTGGCGTCGGGGTACGCGCGGACGAGCTCACGCCAATAGTGCGCCGAAGGCCAGTCGACGCAGGAGTGATAGCCGGCGAACAGCACGTCCCAGCCGGGGTTTTCACCGCGAGCTAGCGCGCGCCACAAGCGCTTCTGCTCTTCGTTTCCGTTGACCTCGAGCATGTGGTGGCACGGGCCGACGCCGAGCATGTTCAACGCTTCGCGCATGGAATCCGTGCCGGTACGACCGAACCCCGTGCCGATCACCTTCAGCGTCATGCTCGCGAAGATAGCACCCATGTCGCATTTTTCGGCACCAGACGAGAGATGCGGAACTGCGGCGGTTCGGGTAGCGTCGCGCGTCGGTTGTTTCCGCGGCTGCCGCCGCCAGCGAAGAGGACGCTCGATGCGCAAGATTTGGGCTTTCATGATCGCGGGGACGACCGTGGCGCTGGTGACCGCCTGCTCCTCCAGTACCGAATGCGATCACACCGGCGACGCGGCGAACGGCAAAAACCAGCAGCCGGCGACGTGCGCGAACTTCATTCAACGGCTCGTCGATTGTCAGGTGGTCGGCGGCACGCAAGTGTCGGGCTGTGACGACACGGACCTGCGCTTGCCGTGTGTCTGGGATTGCATGGAAAAGGCCACCTGCTCCCAGATCAAGGTCTCCTATTGCGAGAACTCCTTCAACGGGTATGCAGGGTGCGTCAACGAGTGTCACATGATGCTCGAGCAGTTCAAATGCGACGACGGCTCGCACATTCCGCTCGCGCAAGCGTGCGACGGAACACCGGATTGCCCGAACGGCGAGGACGAAAACTGCACCCAGGGTTATTACACCTGCAGTGACGGCTCGCAGATCCCCGAGAGCTGGCAGTGCGATCACCTGCTGCAGTGCCCCGACGGCGACGACGAAGACGGGTGTCCGCCGGGCCCCATGTTCACCTGTGACGACGGAACGACCATCGACGCCAGCCTGCAATGCAACGGCGTCGACGACTGCGCAGGCGCCGAGGACGAGTACAACTGCGCCAAGCTCACCTGCAACTGATCAAGAGAGACCCCCCATCGCATGGAAGAGAAGTTTGAGGTCGACGCAGAGGACGTCGCGTTCGAGTCGGCCACGTTCAAGGAATCGGCGAGGCGCAGTCAGGCCGTCTGGGAGGACTTGCCGAAAAACCCCGGGAAGTACCGCGTGCTCACGGGGGAGCGCCCGACGGGGCCGCTGCACATCGGGCACCTCTTCGGCACGGTCGCCAATCGCGTGCGCATTCAGGAGCTCGGCGCGACCACCTTCATCGTCATCGCCGACTACCAGGTGCTGACCGATCGCGACACCGCCGATGCCGTGGGCGCCAACGTGCGGGAGGTGATTCTCGACTACCTCGCGTCCGGGCTCGATCCGGAGAACGGGCGCACCTTCTTCTTCAGCCACAGCCACATCCCCGAGCTCAATCAGCTCCTCTTGCCGTTCATGTCGCTCGTGACGACGGCCGAGCTCGATCGCAACCCGACCGTGAAGGAGGAAATCCGCGCGGCGAGCCTGCGACAGGTGAACGCGCTCATGTACACCTACCCGATTCACCAGGCCGCGGACATTCTGTTCTGCAAGGGCAACGTTGTTCCGGTCGGCCGCGATCAGCTCCCGCACCTCGAGCTCACGCGCAAAATCGCGCGCCGCTTCAACGAGCGCTTCGCGCCGAAGGACCCGGTGTTCCCCGTACCGGACGCGCTCCTCAGCGAGTTGCCCGTCGTGCTCGGCACCGACGGACAGAAGATGAGCAAGAGCCGCGGGAACACCATCATGCTCAAGATGACCGCCGACGAAACGGCCAAGGCCATCAAGGGTGCGAAGACGGACGCCGATCGCAACATCGCGTACGACCCGCAGCAGCGTCCGGAGGTCGCCAATCTTTTGCGCCTCATCGCGATTTGCACGGGAGAAGCGCCCGAGGCGGTCGCTCAGCGCATCGGCGACGGCGGCGGCGGCAAGCTCAAAGCGACGCTCACCGAAGCGCTCAATGCGTATCTCGCGCCCCTGCGCGAGCGTCGCACGCGTTACGCCGCGGACCCGGCTTACGTCTCGAGCGTCCTGAAAAAGGGCGTGGAGCGCGCGCGTGAAGAGGGCGTCGTCACACTGCGCCAGGTACGCCAGGCGATGAACATGGACCACGGGCTCGACTGAGCCGACGCGCGCGCTACTGCCGAGGTGGCGACCAATCCCCGTCAGGCGCGACGTAGCGATCGAAGAGCGCGATCTCGTCCGGGGTCGGGCGTTCGAACTTGCTCGAGTACTGGAGCAGCACGGGGTTCACGAGCGTCTCGGCATCGGCACCACCTCGCTTGCGAACGCGCTCGACGAGCTCCTCGAGCGGCGCGTCCAAAAAGTGGAGCTCCGTGCTCGCTCCGCGTTCGACGGCCACGCGCCGGATCGACTCGCGCTCGGCGCGATCCCAGGAGCCGAACTCCACGATCACGCTGGCTCCTCCGCGCAGGACCTCACCCGCATGCCCGAGCATGGCGCGCTGGAGTTTGAAGCGAAAGTCGTAGTCGACGAGACTTACCCCGAGCACGGCGAGCCACTCGTCCGGCGACAAATGCACGGCATTCGTCTCGCGTACGATGCGGCGAGCGCGCGTCGTCTTGCCGGCACCGGGCAAGCCGCACAAGAGATAGAGTCGCGGCGGGTTCATGGCCAAGTGTCGCACGCCCTCGACGCGAGCGGGCACGGAGGGCCGAGTGAACCAAAGCTTCAGCCGCGTTCGCAAATGATGTTCAATTCGAATGAACGTAATTGCGATAGCGCGCGCGACGATTAGAACTAGTTTTTGTGGGTGATTAATCGGGGTAGAACGGCCTTGGTGGCGACGATTGCGGGGCTCGCGATTTCGACGCAGGCGCGCGCGCAAAGCGCGAACGTGCGCTTCGAAAGCGATCCGCCGGGGTTGGTCCTGTATCGGCCCACCGACACCGTGGTCGTCGTACCGGTGCGGCGGGGAAGCCGCTTGGCCGAGGTCTACCAGCGCCTCTGCGTCGCGCCGTGTTCGGTGACGCTGAGTCCCGGCCCGGAAGAGCTGGCGTTGGCGGAACCGGGCGGTCTGCCGAGCAGTGCGCAAACCGTGATTGTCCCGCCCGGCAGCTCGGTGGTCGCGGCTCACTACGAGAGTCGCGCGGATTTTCGTATCGGCGGCGTCGCGCTCGTAGCAGCGTCGCTCGTCACCGGCGTCGCGCTCGTCGCAACGTCGGAACGGCACCATCAAGAGTGTTCTGCGCCGTTGCCCCCGCTTCCACCGAACTGCATGACGGTCCCGACGATGGACGCAGGCAGCGTCGTCGCGGGAATGGCGATCGGGCTGCTCGGGACGACAGCAGGCGTGTTGCTGATCATGACGCCCGACGTTCCGACGTTCGCGGTACACCGAAGCGCCACGCAGCAAGGCCGCACGTTGGGTTTCGCCTTGTCGACACCGCTCTGAAGCAGAGCGTCCCGAACGTCTCAACACGGGACGACTCTTGCGAAACGAATGCCAGGGCTAAAGACCTGCGCCGGCCGGCCGTCGAGAGGTACGGACCCGTCGAGTGTCGAACGCAACGTCTAACCTCGAAACGCCCCTGCACGTGCTCGTCGTCGATCACGAGGACGCCGTCCGCGACCAGACGGCGCGCCGCCTGATCGAGGGCGGCTACGACGTGAGCGTCGCCAAGAGCGCGGGGGGACTCTCCCAGCGCATCGCGCGGCTGCGTCCCGACCTCGTCCTCGTTGACGTGCTCATGCCCGGCCTGCGCGGCGACGAGCTCTCACGGCTTCTCGGGAGCGGTCGCTCGGGAGACGGACCGGCCGTCGTCGTCCACACGCGAATCCTGCGCGGCTACCTGCGCCAAGCGGTCGACATGCAAGGCGTCCTCGGCGTCATCCGCGCTGGCCAGGACGACCAAGCCTTCCTCCACGCGTTCCGCACCATCACGGAGCGCCTCGGCAACGCGAACCCCGAGCACCTCGCGAAGCCGAAGGCGGAGCCCGCGCTCACCCCGAAGCTGAGCGGCACGCACCGCATCGACGTGAGCCACGCCAGCATGCCGCTCGCGCGCATCGGGCGCGGCGCGTAGCGCCCGTCTCGGGGTGCGACTTTTCACTCGCGCTCGTACGCGATAGGGATAGCTCCGCATGCTGAACCTCGGAGTACTCGCGTCCGGTGAAGGCACGACGTTACAAGCGGTGCTGGACGCGTGCCGAGACGGGCGGCTCGGAGCGCGCGTCGGGGTCGTGGTCTCGAACAATTCCGGCTCGGGCGCGCTACGGCGTGCGGAGGCCGCGGGCGTGCCGCACCGTCACCTCTCGAGCAAGACCGAGGCGAGCGAAGCCGCGCTCGACGAAGCGATCACCGCTGCGCTGCGCAGCGCCGGCGTCGAGGTCGTGCTCCTCGCCGGCTACATGAAGAAGCTCGGCGCCCAAACGCTTCGAGCGTTCGCGGGCCGCATCCTGAACACGCATCCGGCCCTGCTACCGAAGTTCGGCGGCCACGGCATGTACGGTGAGCGCGTGCATCGCGCCGTGCTCGCGGCGGGGGAGCGCGAGTCGGGCGCGACGGTGCACCTCGTCACCGACGAGTACGACACCGGTCCCGTCGTTCGCCAATGCCGCGTCACGGTCGAGCCGGACGACACGTTCGAAACGCTCGCCCGTCGCGTCCAAGCGGCCGAACGCGAGCTCATCGTGGAAGTGCTCGCCGATCTGGCCGCGGGCCGCCCGCTGCCGCACGTCGCGCTCGCGGCGCGTTAGGCGCGTTTGCGACGGACAGCCAGCGTCGTCGCGCGCGCTCGGCGGACTGCGCTCAGTGCTTGGCCGGAATCGACTTCGAAGCGGACTCGGGCTTCGCGGCAGGCTTGCTGACGCTCTTCGCGTCTTTCGAGTCCTTGCCGTCCTTCTTCGCGGGCGTCTCCTCGGGAGCGCTCAGCAGGACCTCGATGTAGTCCCGGCGCAGGCGGACGCGATACGCGGGCAGAGTGTCGTGAAAGGTGATGCGAAGCTGCGCGCCGCCCGGCGTGTTCGTCGTGCGCGCGCGTCCGACGCGCGGGTCGCGCTTCGTGATCGCGTCGCCGTGCTCCATGAGCTTGCGGCCGGGGACGAGCACGGTGAAGCCCGTCGCATCGGACACGCCTTGAAGCGACGAGCCGGCACCGTCGAGGCGCAGCCGGTACACCGTGGGCGTGTGCATCTTGCCCTTACCCCACGCCGGCACGTCTTCGGGACGCGCGTCCTTGCCGTCCGCCGACTTGGCGTCGGCGCCATGCTTACCCGCGTCAACGTGCTCGATCGGATCGGGGAACTCCTCGTCACCGGCGATCTGCGGCGCGACCGCCTTGGCCGCGCTGAGCTCGGCTGCCTCGACGCCCTTCGCTTCCATCGTGGGCGGAGGACCGAGCGGCGCGGGTTCCATGGTCGCGAGCGGCGTCGGCCCGAAGAGCGGAACGTTCGCGGTGACGGGTGAGCCGGGTGGAGTCGACGAGAGCGCCTCGGCCGCAACGGCGCCGGGCGCGGCGCCCGTCGAGCCAGGCAGCGGAACCACGCCGGTCGCGAGCGCCGTCACGGACGGTGCGGCGATCGGAGCGTCGCCGGCCGCTCGGGACGCCATCACGGCGCTCGTCGCGTCCGCAGAAGCGGTCTTCGACGCGACCTTCGTCGGGCGCAGCGCGACCGCACCGGCCGAGGCGGCGACGACAGCGAGCGCCACCGTGACCGCGGCGCGCTTGCCGGGCTTGCGTGCGGGGGCCGCGACGGGCGGCGCGGAATCAGCGTTCTTGCTCGCGGATTGCGGGCGCAGACGCTTCTGATCGAGCGACACCGGAGACTCCGCGGGCTTCGCCGTGGTGCGACGTTTGGCCGGTGCGTTCTTCTGCGCGCGCAGCGCGGAGAGCTTCGCCGACGCACCGCCCCACAGCTTGCCGAACGCGTCCGAACCCCAGCGCGCCGCCGCGGCGCTCGCGTCCCGCGCCGCGCTGCCCGCGTTCTCGGCCGCGTGCCCGAGCCGGCGCGCCGCCCGCGTGGTCGCCGGCACGGCCGCGTCGAGCTCGTCCTCATCCTCATCGTCCTCGTCGTCGGTGCGCGCCTCGGGCACGTCGCCGGACGGCGCTGGATCCCCATCCACGTCGTCGGCTTCGGCGCGATCGACCGTGACGGCTTCGGGCGCGAGCCTGAGCGACTGGGGACGCGCCGGTTCCGCGTCGAGATCCGTGACGGTCGGCTGCGGGGTGTCCTCGCTGGCACCCTCGTAACGGAGCGCCACGACGAGCTGGGGCACGGACGTTCGCGGATCGACGACGACCTCGACCCCGTCGATGAGCGCGGCGCGGCGTCCGCCTCCGTCCATGTCCTCGATCTCGAGCTTGCGGCCGACCTTGAGAAACTCGAGGCTCGAGCCGACTTGGATCTTCTGCGTCGACCCGGCGCGGATGCGAGCCTTCATGGGCGACCCGAGCCCCTCGATGTGCAGGCGTACGCGGGCTCCGTTCGGAGCGTCGGACCCGCCGTCCGGTGCCTCGGCATCAGTCGTCTTCACGAGCGAGCGGAGCGCGTCCACGCTGCGGCTGTCGAGCGCGGTAAAAGCGACGCCGAAGTCGCCACCCTTCGAGCTCTCCTTGCGCCAGGCCACGACGCCCTCGACCACGATTTCCCGTCCCTGGTCCTCGAAACGGCAGACGAGCGGCGCGCCCTCGTCGGGCAGGTACGCCGTCCGCAGGTGCATGCCCTTCGCGCTCACGTCGAGCGCCTCCGCCTCGAAGGCAGGGATGCCGGGCTCGTTACCGCAAATCTCGACCAGGGTCTCGAGGGGCACGCGATTCGTGCCCTGGGCGCGTCGGTCTTGGGATGGGGTCATGGCTCCTTCGCCGATAGGGCGCGCACGGCTCCTGGGCCAACTTTCCCGGAAAGGCGCGCTCGCCGTAAGCTCCTGCGACCCATGGCCCTCACCATCGTGATCCGCTCGGGCGAAGGCCCGACGCCCGCCCGGATCACCTTCGACGCCCCGCGGGTCGTCATCGGGCGCGGCGAAGGCTGTGAGGTACGCCTGCCCGATCCGAGCGTCAGCCACCGCCACGCCTCGATCCGCCAGCGCGGAACCGATTACGTCGTCATCGACGAGGGCAGCTCGAACGGCACCTTCGTGGGCCCGGTGCGCCTCTCCGCCCAAGCGCCGCGCGTCCTCCGGCACCAGGAGCTCATTCGTGTCGGGCGTATCTGGCTCGAGGTGCGCGTGGAGCAGGCGGTGCCGACGACGAATCCGCAGGCGACCACGCGGGAGATCGCGCTCGGACTCGTGGCGGCGGCACTCTCCGCGCAGGGCGAAGACGTGAGTGCGCGCGTCCGCATCGAGAACGGTCCCGATGCGGGCCGCGAGCTCGCGATGAAGGACGTCGATCGCACGTACGTCATCGGCCGCGCGCCGAACGCCGACCTCACGCTGAGTGACAACGACGCGTCACGCCGGCACGTCGAGCTCCGCCGCAACGGCCAGCACATCGCCGTCCGCGATCTGGGCTCGAAAAACGGCTCCGCGCTCGGCGAAAAAAAGCTCGAGCCCAATCGGGACACGTCGTGGCTGCCGGGCGCGAAGCTCGAAATCGGCGCGACCGCTCTCGCGCTGACCGACCCGCTCCTCGACGCGCTCCGCGAGCTCGAGACGAGCGCCGACGAGCCGATGCGCCCCGACGAGAGCGTCGATCCACCGCGCGGCGTCGAAGCGCCGGACCCCGCCGGCGTGCCGCGCCAACCCGACGCCGCGGGAGCGGCGTCGCTCGTCGACGTACCGAAGCGCACGCCCGAAAACCCGACGCGCGCGCGGCGCAGCGTCGGAATGGCGGACTTGCTCGTCGCGTTGCTCGCGCTGCTCGTGCTCGCGCTGAGCCTCGTCGGGCTCGCGTGGGTGCTGCGTTCGCGTTGAGCGCGTCAGGGCCGCGGCGGGCGCCTCACGGCTCCGTGCACGTAGAGTCGTAGCCGACGCCCGGCGGTCCCGCGCAGCTTTGGTGGCAGCCGAAGCAGCGCGTGGTGTTTTCTTCGACGACCGCGCGATCGGTCGAGACGCGTTGCCAATCCCAGCCGAGGCGGGCGGTGGCGGCCGAATTCTTCTTCATCACCGTCCACTGCACGATCGGCCCCGCGCAGGTCGTGTCGGACACGTCGTACTGCTCCTTGAGCGCCACGGCGCCTTCGGGGAACGGGCTCGTGCGATCGGTGTACGGACCGAGCGCGCTCGGATCCACCAGCACGCGCACGAAATCGAGCTCGTGGTCGCCGCTCTTCCGGCAGCCGCGCACCTCCGTATACGAATCGGCGTAGTCGGCGGGGAACTCGGGCGCGGACGCGTTCGGATGCGTCGCACCTCCGTGCGAACAACCGCCGAGCGCGACGCAGGCCCCGAGCGCGGCGACGACGCGTGTCATGACGCAGGCGCTACCGACGACGAGCTCGTGCGCGCTCATTCCAGATTGACGACGCGAATGCGGTTGTTCCCCGTGTCCGCAACGTAGAGCGAGTGACCGGAGAGCTCGATGCCGTAAGGCAGCTTCAGCAGCGCCTTTTCGGGCGCTCCGCCGTCGCCGTCGAAACCCTTCACGCCGCACTGCCCCGCGACCGTATAAACGTTGCCGTCCGTCGCAACCTTGCGGATGCAGTGGTTGTACACGTCCGAGAAGTAGAGCGTGCCGTCGTCCGCGAGCGCGAGATCCGTCGGGCGATTGAGCAGCGCTTCGGTCGCCGGCGTTCCGTCGGGCGCGATGCCGCTCTGGGGAGCACCGCCGACCGGCTCGACGCCCGCGACGATTTCGACGGTACCGCTCGGCGTGATGCGGCGGATGAGATGATTCGCCGTATCGGCGAACAGGAGATTGCCGTCGCCGTCGTAGAGGATGCGACCGCCGGGATCCGCCGACTGCCCGAACGGCTGGGCCATGCGAAAGTCGAGCACACCGGTGCCCGCCGCGTACTTCGGCGTGCACGGGCTCGCGCAATCGGTCATGGGGTCGCCACAGGTGGACTTGCCGGAGCCGTTCGGACATTGAACAGGTGCCGTGCCGTCCTCGCAGGCCGTGTTTTGATCGATGACGCAGACGCCGGCCAAGCGGTGGATGATGCCGGCTTCGTCCACGGTACGTAGCACCTGGTTTGCCTGGTCCATGATGACGAGGTTGCCGTTCGGTGCCCACGCGATCGACGTCGGCAAGTCGAGCGAGGCACCGAGCGCGTACGATTCGTCTCCGAGGTAGGCCCGCCGCCCGTCGCCGCAGTCGTCGGTGATCTCGCCCGTCTCGAGGTTGACCGTGCGGATCTTGGAGTTATGCCAGGCGGCGACGAGGAGCAGGTTCGGATCGTTCTGATCGAACAGCAGGGCCGTCGGGTGGTTCAAGTCCGAGTTCGCCGGGTCGTCCAGCGAACCGCCGAGCTCACCGCGACCGACGACGTGCCGGAGAATGCCGTCGGAGCCGAGCGACCGCACGCGGTGGTTGTTCCAATCGAGGATGTAGAGCGTGCCGTCGGGGCCGACCCGCGTGTCTTGCGGCAGCGACATCTTCGCGTCGAGCGCGCGGATCGGATCGTCGCCGTCGTAACCGTTCTCGCCGTTGCCGGAGACGGTGCAAATCGTCCCCGTTTTCGTGGGATCGCAGCCGCCGGCCTGGGGCGACGAACCGTCGCTCGAACACGCAGACAGGAATGCGACGACGGCGAGCGTCCCGATTTTTTCGCTGTGCTTCACGGCGTCACCTTCAAAATGCGGCTGTTCAGCGTGTCCATCACGTAGAGATTGCCCTCCGGATCGAACGAGAGCCCGAACGGTCGATTCAGCTTCGTCTCGGTCGCGAGCTTGCCGTCTTCGTCACGGCCCTGCTCGCCGGTGCCGACCACCGTGCGCACGGTGCCGGAGGCGAGGTCGATCGCGCGGATCGCGTGATTGTCCGTGTCGGCGACGTACAAGTTGCCGTCCGGACCGACCACGAGCTTGCGCGGCTTGTCGAACGTGGCCTCGAGCGCGGGACCTCCGTCACCCGAGTAGCCGGCGTCGCCCGTGCCCGCGAACGCGTCGATCTGTCCGCTCGCGAGATCGATGACGCGGATGCGATTCGCCAGCGTGTCCGCGACGTAGAGCTTCTGATCCGCGACCGCGAGCCCGCCCGACGGCTCGGGATTCGAGCCGAACTCCCAGTCGAGCTCCGCGTCCGTCGCAGGCCCGCCGTCGCCCGTCGAGCCCTGCGTGCCCTTACCCGCGAACGTCGTGATGATTCCGTCGCTGTCGATGCGTCGCACACGGAAGTTCTGCTGATCGCCGATGTAAAGGTTGCCGTCGGCATCCTTCGTGAGCGACTTCGGTTGCTTGAAGAGCGCCTTCGCCATCGGTCCGCCGTCGCCCGCGAAACCAGCGCCGGCGCCCGCGAGGATCGTCACCTTGTCGGTCAGCGGATCGATGCGGCGGAGCTTGTGGTTGTGCCAAGCCATCAGCAGGATGGCCCCGTCATCCGCTTGGAGGAGCTCGGTCGGATGGTTCAACTTCACGAGCGTGCCGTCGGCGCCGGGCGCCGTCTTCTCGCTCGCGTCACCCGTGCCGTCGCCGGGGAAGATCGGATCCGTCCAGCCGACCATTGATTTGACGGTCTGGTCGGGGAGCACACAACGCACGAGGTAGTTGTTCCAGTCGATGAACCACGGCGTGCCGTCGCTCGCGAACAAGAGGTCCATCGACCAATAGATATCGGTATCGAGACGGCTGTGACCGTCGCCGTTGAAGCCCTCGGCGCCGGTACCGAGCCAGACGCACGCGTGACCGGACTCGTCCTGACACGGCGCTTGCGTCTTCGCGTCGCCGTTCGACCCACACGCGGTCAGCGCCGCGAACGAAACGAGCGCCGCCGCTCGCAAAACGCCACTCGTGTATTTCATTGCAAAACTCCGTTCGGTGCATGCAAGCCGCGATAAGCGAAGACCCCGTGCGACAGCGGCGCGATGTCGAGCTCACCGCCGACGACCCAGACGCCGCCGTTTTCGTCCACCCAGACCGCGTGCAGGGACTCACTCGTGTCGGGACCGGTGCGCTCCGTCCACGCGCCGTCCACGCGTTCGACGAAGGTGCCGAAGCGACCGACCGCGTAGCCGTGCTCGGCGCTCGTCATGTGCACGCCCGTGAGCGGCGGCAGCGAGCCGTCGTCGGAGCGCTGCCAATCGCCACCGTCGTTCTCGAACACGAGCCCGCTCGCGCTACCGCCGACGGTTGCATAGCGCCCGCCCGCGTAGTGCACCGTGAACAAGGACTCTCCCCCGCCGACGTTCGCAGTCTGGAAGCTCTCCCCGTCCCAATGTAACGCCACACCGGCGGTCCCGACCAACCACGCGTCGTCGCTCGCGCTCCCCCACACTTTCCAGAGCGCGCCGCTCTCGGCCAGATCCGCCGGAAAACCGGGCGCCTCGAGCCACTGGTCCCCGTCGAAGTGCCACGCGAAAGCGCCCGTCGCGCCGCCAGTCTCTCCGCCGACGGCCCACATGTCGTCGGGCGCGCTCCCCCACAACCCGAACACCGTCGCCGTGCCGGGTGTCGGCAGCGTGCTGAAAGCACCGTCCTCGTAACGCGCGATGACGCCGTGCGCGCCGCCCACGAAGACAGGGCCGCCCTCGAAACCAAACACCCACCAAAGATCCCCCGAAGTGCCGGTGCTGACCGGCTCGAAGTGCGAGCCGTCCCAATGCACGACCCGGGGCCCCGAGCCGGTGTCCGCGCCCACCGCCCACACGTCGTTCTCACTCGAGCCCCACACGCTGATGAGCGCTGAGTCGAGCTCCGAACCGAGCAGGTGCCACGCGGCGGCCGGCTGCTCGTGCTTCGGCGTGCTGGAACAGGCCCAAAGCAGCGGCAGAACGCCGCACGCAGCGAGAAGTCGCCCTGTTTTCTCCCTCGTAAGCATGCTCGGTCAGCGCGTCAGCGATCGTAATTCGGAAGACCCGACGGGTCCTCTGCAAAGCCCGTGCGATCCCCCACGACGAAGCGGGGGCGCTTCTTCAGGATCTCATAAACCTTGGCGAGATAAGTACCGATGATGCCGAGCAACACGAACAGCACGCCGAACATCAATGACATCACTGTCATGACGGAGGCCCAACCTGGCACAACGTGTCCGTTCAAATACGTGTAGAAAATGTAACAAAGCTCCAGGCCGGCGAGCGCGCTCGTCACGAAGCCGACGCCGATGCCGAGACGCAGTGGAAACGCGGAGAACGAGAGCATCGCCCCCGACGAGAGGCGCACCATCTTGCGCAGCGTGAACTTCGGCACGCCGGAGTGCCGCCGCCTCGCTTGGTACGGAATGGTTTTGGTGCTGAAACCGAGCCAGCTCACGAGCCCGCGAATGAACGGATCCGCGTCGCCGAGCCGAACGAGCGCTTCGACGGCGTCGCGATCCAGCAAGCGAAAATCGGACGCGCCCGCGTCCATCGCCACGCCGGTGAGCCGCGAGAAGAGCCAATAGAACCCGCGCGAGGTGAGGCGCTTGAAGAGCGACGTGTCGTCGCTGTCGAGCCGGCGCGTGTTCACGACCTTGTAGCCGGACCGCCACGCTTCGAGGAGCTCCAGCAGCGTTTCCGGCGGATGCTGGAGATCGCCGTCCATCGTGATGACGGCACGACCGCGCGCGTGATTGAGGCCGGCAAGGAGCGCTCCCTGATGCCCGAAGTTGCGCGACAAGCTGATGCCGCGCAGGCGCGGCGCCGCGCGCGCGAGCTCGACGATCGAAAGCCAGGTGCCGTCCCTGCTCCCGTCGTCGACCAGCAGGATTTCGTGATCGATACCGGCGCCGGCGAGCACGCCCGTGACGGCCTCGACGAACGGCGTGACGTTCGTCTGCTCATTGAACATCGGGACCACGACCGAGAGCTCGGGCACAGCATCGGGCTGCCGAGCGGACGGGGGGCTCTCCTGCATCGGCGGCATCCTAGCAGGGTGTCTCTTTTGGGCGTCGGCCGGCTTACCAACCTGCTCCGGCCCACCTTCTAAGGAAGGTCATGATCGTGGGCGCGGCAACGAGGAGCGAACTCACGAGCAACGCTGGAAATGCCCATGCCCAGCGCGCGTTGCGCGAGCTTGCGCGATCAGCCACGCACCCCGCCAAGAACAGTGCAGGCCCGAAAAGCGCTGCGACGAAGCGGAGCCCAGGGTTGATGGCGTAAAACCAGCAGTAGAGCAGCAGGTACCCACCGAAATAACTGCCTGCGTAGAGGGCGAGCGGCCAAGCGACACGGAGCGTGCGGCGCCACGAACGCTGAAGCGCGAAGAGCCCGAAGGCGAGCAGCAGCGCGAAGGACGTGATCTGCAAGAAGCCAGGACCGTGCACCGCTTGGTCTCCGAGACCGACGGCTCCGCGCTCGAGGCGCGCAAGCACGTCGGCGGCGCCATGGCTCCGAAAATAGCGCTCCGCCGACGGGAGCTTACTCGGCGGGAGTTGGGGAAACCCCGCGCGATCGCCCTTGCCACGCGTGCTTCGCCTCGTGTCCGCCCAAGAGTCGTTCCACAGGTAAAAGTCCGAGTTGACGTTGTAAAATGGACGCCCGAACACGCGCGTGTTGGCGACGGCGTAAGGCAGCAAGACGACGAAAAACGTCGCGAACAAGAGCGCGGTCGACGCGATACGGCGCCGGGCGCGCGGCTCGCGCAACGAGCGCGACGTAACGAAGGTGCGCACCACGAGCAAGCCCTGCACGCCGACGAAGAGCCACAACGCGGGAGCGAGCGACGCTTTCAGCAATTGGGCGACGCCGCTCACGAGGCCCGCGACGCACGCCGTGCGGTAGCGAGGTCTTTGGATTTGCTCGAGTAGGAGCAGGAACGACGCGGTCGCGCACGGGAAAAATAGGCTTTCTGCCTTCACGTACGGCGCATAGAAAATCCAGAGCGAAAAGCCGAGCGCGAGCCAAACTGCGAGCGCCGTGAGCGCGCGGAGCCGGCGGCGGAGCACGAACAGAAACGCAAGCCACGCGAGCGTCGCGAGCACGACGGTGAGCGTGCGTGCCCGCAGGAAGAACGACTGCCTATCGGTCCCCGCGCGCCAAGCGAGGGTCAGCAGCGCGGGATAAAGCGGCGGGCGAGCGCCGTCGACCTCGACCCCGTGGCTCCGAGCGACACGGCCGGCGAGCGCCAAGTAGGCGCCTTGATCTTTGCCCGTCGTGTGATTGACGGCTGCTGCGTGCACGCTCGCGCCGCGCCAAAACGCGACGACGGCCAGGCCCACGACCACCCAATAAACGCACGCTCGCGCCAAGCTCACCCGCACCAGCGTCACCGACGCGCCTTTTTAGCCGGCTGCGCCGGGAACGCAAGTCGAGGCGGGCGCTACTCGGGCGTGTCGTCGCCGCTCTCGTCCTCGGCAGGCGCAGCCGCGCGGTCCGGTGCAGCTGCGGGCGCACCGCCGGCCCACGCCTGCTCGAGTTTCGCCACGTCGACGAGCTGCCATTGCCGAAAGCGAAACACGATCGCAGCGGGCGGCACCGACGCGAGGACGAGATCCGAAAGGCTGCGTCCGCCCAAGAGCACGCTCGTGAAGGCCGTGAACGGCTCGAAGCTCTTCGCGTGCGAACGGAAATCGTCGTGATAGCGGCTGCGATTCACGAGCAAGTGCGTCACGTGATACTTGCGCGCGAACGCGATCACGACCTCGGGATTGGTCGCGTACATGGCGCGCAGCGTGTCTTCGGCGCGTGCCTTCTGCCGCTTCCACGAGAGCGTGAGCCAGGGTTGGAGCGTCTCGGCCGTGCCGTTGGTGGCGCGCGCGGCGAAGAGCGGGATCGTGTCGCCGTCTTCGATGTGCGAGGCGATGCGGGCGTCGAGCGGCAACTTACGGATGAAGTCCCAGAGCGGGGCTTCGCGCCGGTAGTCGATGTTGGCGCCCATCGCCGGGTCGCGCACGCCGTCACCGATGCCGATCCAAACGAACGCGAGCACGAACGCGCTCGTCAGGTTGCGCGCGATGCGGCGCCAGTGCGTCGCGAGCCCCGGCGCGACGAGACCCATCGCGCTCGCCGCGAGCGCCAGGATCACCGCGCGCATGCCGACGCTGTAAAAACGCTCGGGCGAATACAGCCGAAACGCGAAGAAGCGCGAGAGCGCGTAGAGGATCAGATCGGCCACGAAAAAGCGCGCGACGGCGCCGGGACTCATCGACCAGCCGAGCAGCGGGAGCAGCAAGAAGGTCGCGAGCAGTGCCACGCCGATCTCGTGCTCGTACCCGTCGAGCTCGGCTTTGACGGCGGGGATCGGTGACTCTCCTTCACGGTAGTGGCCCAGCACCTCCGTGACGACGGTGCCGAACTCCTTGCCGGGATCGCCGAACGGGAGCACGTGCAGGCGTCCGGAGAACGCCGGCTCACGCCGCGCCTGCTCGAGAGTGTGGATCGGACCGCCGGAGGACATGCCGAGGAAGACCGCCGGAGCGAGCAGCGCACCACAGGCGGCGACGAGATACGCGTAGTGGCGCAGGCGCCGCCAGGCCGTGCGCCAGCCCGGAAAACCGAGGCGACGCACGACGTACAAGCCCTCGGCGGCGAGCACCATGGCGAGCGCGGTCGGATACGTGAGCGCCGCGATGAGGGCGGCCGCACGCCGCGGATTCGGCCGTTCCGCCATGGCTCCCGCGATCCAAAGCGCGGCGAGCGGGAAGCCGAAGCCGCGCGGCAAGCCGCCCACGATGCGGTTTTGCACGTACTGATCGCGGAAGAAGAAGAAGACGAGCAAGAGCCCGGCGCCGAGCCCGGCGCGCTTGCTGCGAGCGAGCACGAGCCCACCGGCCGCGATCAGCGCGAAGAGCAGCGCCTGCACGATCTTGGTCGTGTAGAGCACGCCGACGAGCGGCACGAAGATGCGAAAGATCAGCCGGTAACAGTACGGCTGGTACTCGAGCATCTCCGTCGCGATCGGGTCGTTCGCGAGCGGCGCGCCCTTCTCGTAACGATGAAACGGGAAGATCGCGGTGCGCGCGTCGTCCGCCGTGAGCTTCGGATCGAGCAGCGCGGGGACGTTGCCGTGATACCAGTCGCGCAGCCAGAGCATGAAGACGACCGTGACGACCACGGCGCTCGCGAGCTCGAGCCAATCGAGCACGCCGTAGCCGCGCACGGCGCGCAGCTGTTCCCGCGTGCTTCGGACCCACCGCGCGGGCGCGCTCCGGAGCCCATCGAGCGCGGCACGCGCACGCTGGGAGAGCAGCTCGACGACGGGGTTCGGCACGGCGAAACCCGTAATCGAGCTCGGCTTTTCCCGCAACCGACCGCGGGGAAGCCGCGACCTGACGCGAACGGGAAGCGGCGAACCCAGCCGCCGCGTGAGACAAAAGTATTACTAAGTATACATACATCACTTTCGTGGTGAACCCGCTTCGGGGCACGCGACGCGCGGGCTAAGTCAGCGCGTCTTCAACGCGCGTTCGGCCCATTCGGCCGTGCTCCCGAGGCCCGGTTCGAGCCCAACGAGCTCGCCGAGGTAACGCTCGGGGAGCGTGGGAGCGAGCACGGAGATGCCGATGTCGCCGGCGCGTGGCGGGCGGCTTTCGATCGGGACGCTGCGGCCGGTGGCGCGCAGGATGGCAGCGGCGAGGTCACGGGTGGAGGTGCCGATGCCGGTGCAGACGTTGGCGACGGGCTCGGCCACGGCGCCACGCAGCGCCAGCTCGTTCATGCGCGCGACGTCCGTCACGTAGACGTAGTCGCGGAGGCAACCGGCGTCGCCGGCACTGCGGAGCGCGTTGACGTAGAGGGTGCGACCGGCGAGCACGGAGTCGAGGAAAATGGCGATGACGCCCGCCTCACCGTGCGGATCTTGCCGCGGGCCGTAGACGTTCGAGTAGCGGAGAATGCGGCTTTCGAGGCCGCGCTGCGCGCGATAGACGGCGAGGTGCTGCTCGAGCGCGAGCTTGTGAATCGCGTACGCGCTGATGGGCTTTGGAACGACGTCTTCGCGCGCCCAATCGCCTGCGGCGACTTCACCGGCGATGGCGCCACCGGTACTTGCGAATACGAAGCGCTCCACCTTGGCGGCGACGCAGGCGTCGAGCAGGTTCAAGCCGCCAATCAGGTTCACGTCGGCGTCGAGGCGCGGATCGCGCACGCTCACGACGACGCTCGCCTGCGCGGCCTGATGGTTCACGGCGTCGGGGCGAAACTCCGCGAGCGCCTTGAACGTCCCTTCGCGGTCGCGCACGTCCGTCTCGTAGAAGCGCACGCCGGACGGGACGTTCTCGCGCCGGCCGGTGCTCAAGTTGTCGAGCACGGCGACGTCGTCGCCTGCCGCGAGGAGCCGCTCGACGACGTGGCTGCCGATGAATCCGGCGCCCCCAGTGACCAATACGCGCATGAAAGAGGTTCCTCGACGACGACGTTAGGTGAAGGCGACCGGGATCAAACTCCGACTCGAGCGGTACGGCGGCGCACGTCAATCGCCCTTCGGGCCGCCGTCGTAGCTGCGCGGGCGGTACTTCTTTTGCACGCCGTCGTACTGCTTGCCGTTATAGACGATATCGCTCGCGAGGTAGGCGAGCCAGCTGCCGGGATGGGCTTCGGACGCGGCGAGGAGCTCCTCTTGATGGGCGCTCACGGCCTTTTCGTCCCAGAGGCATTGCAGGGCAAGGCCGATCAGGTTCGGGTCGTTCGGACCGAGCTCGAAACCTCGCTTGTAGGCGGGCCACGCTTCACCCGCGCGGTGCAGGCGGCACAGCGTATCGCCGAGGTAGATGTGCGCCATCGGCCACCCTGGAGCGAGCGCGAGCGCGATGCGATTTTCGCGCAGGCGCTCTTCGAGGTCACCGCGGGCGCCGACCATGACGGAGTAGTTCAGGTGCGCCTTGGCGCTGCGCGGCACGGCGTTCTTCGTCGCGCGCCAGAAGACGAGGTCGTCCGTGTAGTCGAAGGCGTGCACGCGCGCCTGGACGGCTTGAAAACCGAGCCAAAGCGCGACCGTGAGGATGCCCGGACGCCCCGGGAACTTGCGCAGCAGCCAGGTGCACGCGGGGCCGAGCATGAGCGCGAAGCCGACGGCCGGGAGGTACCAGAAGCGCTCCGCGCGCACCGTGGGCAAGAGGATCGGAATGTTGGAGTGGGGGAAGTACGCGAGCGGGATCCAGAGCAACCCGACCGCGACGAGTGCGGTGTGCGCGAAGCACACCGTGGGCTCCAGCGTGAAGCTGCCGCGAGCGCGCTCCCGGCGTTCACGCAAGAGCGCGTTGACCCAGACGGCGACGGCGGCGAGCGGAGGCACGACGAGCAACGCGCCGCCCATCACGCTGAGCGGGAACACGACGCGTTCGGGGCTGGGCTCCGCCGGGAACGAGTAGTCTCCGCTCAAGCGCCAAGGGAAGAAGAGCGCGATGAGGCCGCGCGCGTAAACGCGGAGGGCGCCGGCGACGCGGTGCGGCGTGTCCGCGTCGATGAGCGGATTGTTGATGGGGTCGTGCGGCAGCGCCGGCTGGCGAAACCAGCGTAGGAACGCGTGAAACGCCGCGAGCCAGCGCGGCTCGCCCGCGACGACGGTGAGCTCCGGCTCCGCGACGGGGAAGCATTTGCGGCGGAGGAGCGTGTAGGCGACGAGGGCGAGCACCGAGGCGGTGAGCGAGACGAACGCACGCACGGCGCGCCGCGGGCGAGCGGGGTGGAGCGCGGGCGAAAGGACGAGCGCCGCCCAAGCGACGAGCGGCAGCGCGACGATGACGCTCTCTTTGGAGAGCAAGCCGAGAAACAGCGCGGCGAAGACGGCGAGCGGCTGGAGCCAGCCGAGCCGAAGCGCGTGGAGGGCGGCGAGCACGCCGAGACCGCCGAGCACGTCCGCGATGCCGACGACACCGGAGACCGCTTCCGTCAGCACGGCGAGGCAGAGGAAGACGCCGCCCGCGAACCAACCCTGCGCGCGGCGCCGCACGACCGCGAAGACGAAGCTCGCGATGAGCGCGCCGTTCAGCGCGTGAACGAGGACGTTGACGGCGTGATGCAAGAACGGCGAGTGGCTCACGTGCCAGAGCAGGCGCCAGACGAGGTCGGGCAGCGGGCGATACGAGCCGATGCTGCGATCGGGCGGGAGGCCCCAGAAGTCCCGGTGAAACGCGTCGAGGAAGCGCAAGCCGCCGCCGTTCACGTACGGGTTCGCGAGCAGAGCCTCCTGCTCGTCGAAGATGTAGTTCGAGAGCGGGCTCCGAACGTAGAGGAGCGCGCTCAAGACGATGGCGGGCGGGAGCGCGCGGCGCAGGGTCGGGTCGTACTTCGTGAAGTACGACCCGATGTTGGCGGCGGTGTTTTTGACGGCTTCGACGACGACGTCGGCGACGAGACGGCCGCCGGTCGGCGGGGGACCGGGCTCGGGGGCGGGCGCGGCTTCCGCCTGGGCGGGGCCGGGGGGCAGACCGAGGTCGCGGGGCACGCCGGGTTCGGGTAGCACTGCGCCATCAAAACGAGTAGTCGGAATGCGGATGAGCTCGCTTCCGAGCTTCGACGGCTGCGAGGTGACCGAAAAGGTCGCCGCGGGCCCGATCGTGGAGATTTACCGCGCGACGCAGGTACCTCTCGGCCGCAGGGTGACCATCAAGGCGCTCGCGCCGAGCAGCGTGCCGTCGTCGCCTTTCGCCGCGGCGCTCGAGCGCGAGGCACGGCTGCTCGGCCAGCTGAACCACCCGAACGTGATCGGCCTCTACGATTTCGTGCGCAAGGGCGACCGGCTCTGGCTCGTGCTCGAGGCGCTCGACGGCTGGTCGCTCGCGGACCTGATCGACCGGGCAAAGCACTTCTCGCACCCGACGGCCGCGGCGATCGCGCGCTTTCTCGCGCACGCGCTCGCGCATGCCCATGCGCGCGGCATCGTGCACCGCGACGTGCGGCCCGCGAACGTGACGCTCACGAAGGCGGGCGGCGTGAAGCTCACCGATTTCTCGGTGGCGTCCGACGAACGCTTGCCGACGGCGCCGGAGCTGCTCGACGGCAGCGGCGGCCAGCAGTCGCTCGCGTACGCGTCGCCCGAGCAAGTGCTCGGTGAGCCGCCCGATCCGCGGAGTGATCTCTTCTCGCTCGGCGTGCTGCTCTACGAGCTCATCGCGGGCAAGACCCCGTTCGGGCGCGGCGACGACCCGGCGGCGTCGCTCCGCATCCGCAACGAGCAGCCGCCGCCGCTCGGTCGCTTTGCGCCGGACCTCGCGCCCACGCTCGAGCGGGTGGTGCAACGCTGCTTGCAAAAGATGCCCGCGCACCGCTACCAGAGCGCGGACGAGCTCGGAGCCGCGCTCGACGCCGCGCTCGCCGACATGGGGGTCGCAAGCCCGCGTGACGCGGTGCTCGAATCGCTGTCCGGGCTCGGCCTCGCGGTGAAGCCGAGCTCGCCCGTGATCACCGAACGGGTGCCGCGCCGCCCGGGGCCGAGCCTCGGCGTGGTCGCGGGGGCGCTCTTCGGGTTTTCGCTACTGATCGCCGCCGGGGGCGGCGCGATCGAGCTTTGGGCACGGCATGCCGGGGCGGCGAACGGAGAGCCGGGGCCGAGCGGCCGGCTAGAGCTCGTCCCCGCAACACCGGGCTACCTACGCGTGGTTGCGCAACCCTGGGCGCACGTCATCGTGGACGGGGAGGCGTTCGACACGACGCCGTTCGCACGTGCCATCCCACTTTCACCCGGCACGCATTACGTCCGCCTGGAGCATCCTCAAGCACCAACGGAACGCCGGACCATCGACCTTACGGCGGGCGAAACCATCCTGCTCGACGTGAGCATGAAAGTCCGAAGACCGGCAGGCCTAGGCCGTGAAAGTGCGTTGCCGAGCGCGGCGCCGGCCGATTCGTCACCCTAGAGCCAGGGGCGCGAGGCTCGCCGGAACCCCATTTCTGTGGCATCAATTTGCCGATCCTCGAGCCCGCTCGGGGTCCCACCGGTGGGCTCAGGTAGCGCCGCCGCTTGTCGTCGCGAAGCAGCATGAACGTCGAGCTCCGATCGGGGTCGAGACTTGGGCGCTACGAGCTTTTGCTTGAGCTCGGCAAAGGCGGCATGGCGAGCGTGTGGATCGCGCGCGAGCGCGGCGACATGGGCGATCGGCTCGTCGCGCTGAAGGCGATGCTGCCCGAGCTCGCCCGCAAGTCCGACTTTCGCACGATGTTTCTGGAAGAGGGACAGGTCGTGCGCAGCATCGAGCACCCGAACGTGGTGCGCGTGTACGAGGTGGGCGAGGACCGCAGCGTGCTCTTCATGGCGATGGAGTGGGTCCGCGGTGACTCACTTCGTACCGTGATGGTGGACGCACGGCGGCGGCGCCCGATTCCGCCGGAGATGGCGGTACGCATCATCGCGGATACGGCGGCGGGCCTGCACGCGGCACACGAGCTCCGAGGTTGGGACGGCGAGCTCCGAAACCTCGTTCATTGTGACGTCTCGCCGCACAACATCTTGGTCGGGGTCGACGGCCGGTCGCGTCTGGTGGACTTCGGCGTCGCGAACGGCACCGCCTACGGCGACCCGGAGCGCGGTGAGAGCGTGAAGGGGAAGTTCGGCTACATGTCGCCCGAGCAGGCGAACGGCGAGTCGATCGACCGCCGCAGCGACGTGTTTGCGCTCGGAATCGTGCTGTTCGAGCTCACGACCGGCGAGCGTCTTTATCGCGGTGAGCTGCCGGCCCACACGCTCACCCTCGCCCAGGAAGCGCGCATCCCGAACCCGACGCGCGTCCTTGCCGATTACCCCGAGCGGCTCGCGACCATCGTGCTCAAGGCGCTCGAACCCGACCGCGACGCCCGCTACCAGACGGCCGAAGAGCTCCAGCAGGCACTCGAGCAATTCCTGGTGCAGGAGCGGATGCTCGTGTCGCACGCGGCCGTCGGCAAGCTCGTGCACCGCGTCTTGAAGGCGCGGCTCGAAAAGCAAGACGACGTCCTCCGCGAAGCGCTGCTGCAAACCGACGGCATGGTGCAGGGCGGGCTCGTCCCGACGGCGCGACCGGGCGGCAACCGCACTTCCGATCCCAGCCATCCCTCGACGAGCGCGGATCCGTTTTCGGCCCCGCCTGAACGCAGCCGGCCTCCGATCGGCGCGGTGCTCTTCGGAGCGCTCGGCGTGGTGGCGGCGGTCGGCTCGATCGTGTGGACCAACCTGCAGGCGAAGCCGAACGCGCTCGTGACGACGCCGGGCGGGTCCACGCTCGCTCACTCCGCCCCGAACGCGAACACGCCAGGCGCCGGTGCCGCCAAGGAGGGCGTCAGCCTGGACAGCATCCCCGTCGCGGAAGACGAACGCGACCCGCAGCGCCTCGCCGCCCACGGCAACCCCGTCCACCGCACCAAAGTGACGCTGGACGAGGACCCACCGCCGCCCGCCCCAGCAGCGCCCGCGCCGGCCCCTGCTCCCGCGCCAGCACCCGCCCGCCCGAGCACCGCGGAGACGATTCACCTCGATGAAACGCAGCCGGCGGCCAAGCCCGCCGCCGCCAATCCCGCGCCGAAGGCCGTCGACACGCCGGCCGTCGAGAAAACCGACCCACCGGCGCCCCCGCCGGCACCCGCGATCGTCCCGGTTTCCGAGCGCGGCTTGTTGAATCGCGGCGCGGCGGTGACCGCGCTCTTTGCCGCGGCGGGCCGAGCGAACGCGTGCCAGGCGGGCGACGGACCGTCGGGCTCCGGGCGCGCCATGGTGACGTTCTCACCGGACGGCCCGGTGACGAGCGTCGCGGTCCCCGCGCCCTTCGCCGGCACGGCCGTCGGTACCTGCATCGCGAGCGCATTCAAGAGCGCGCACGTGCCGGCCTTCTCCGGCAGCGCCGTCACGCTGCCCCAAAGCTTCCACATTCAGTGAAGCGGGTACCGCCGGCGCACCGGGTGCGTCGCGTGCTGCCAGCGCTGGTTCACACGCGCCGCGTCACGCCAGCGCGTTCGGCCGCGGCCGCGAGCGCTTCGTAAGGCTGGCAGCCTACGATTTTCACGTCCCCGAACGCGAACGTCGGGATGCCGCTCACGCCGTTGCGCCGTGCTTCTTGCTGCCGCTCGTCGACGCGGGCGAGCAAGTCGGGATCCGCGGCCGCGGCCAGCGCAGCTTGGGGTTCGAGGCCCGCGGCTTGCGCCACGAAAGCGAGATCGGCGTCGTTCTCCAGGTTTCGGCCCTGCCGCCAGTTCGCGGCCATCGCAGCTTTTTTGAAGGGCTCGAGCTTGCCCTGGTCACGCGCGTGCTCGGCGATGGCGAGCGCCCGCTTCGTGTTCGAAAGCCAGTCGGGCGGCTGAAAATTCAACACGCCGAACTGCGCGCCGAAGCGCTTGGTGCGCTCGTGCATCGCGGCGAGCGGCATGTTGGGAAAGAGGCGGCTGAGCGGCGCGCCGCCCGGCGGCGTGCTCGGGTGCAGCTCGAAGCCGTACCAGTCGAGCGTGAGGTCGAACTCCGCGAGCAGTCGCGGGACCGTGCTCTCCTCCGCGATGAAGCAGAAGGGGCAAACGAAGTCCGTGTAGAGCCTGAGCACCGAAGACACGGCGTAAGCCTAAGGCGTGGGTCAGTCTCCGTCCACGCCCAGGCTCGCGCCGCACGGCGCCGTGCCCCCCAACAACAAGAATTCGAAGCTCAGTTGGCGCGCGAGTAGAGGGCGCGCTGGGCGATGCGTTCGGCGCGCACGAGGTCGCTGCGGCGGAAGGCGTGACCCGGCCGCGCGAGCTCGAGCATGCCGGTGAGCGAGCCTTGCACGAAAATCGGGATCATCGCCGCGGCTCCGACGCCGCCGCTCGTCGCAGCAAAGCGCTTGGCGAGCGCGTCCTCGGCGGGACCGTACGGGGGTCCGACGACGGGACGCCGGTCGCGCGCGGCGGAAAGCACCGGATCCTCCGGGTGGAGGCCGCAGTTCAGCTGGTCGTTCGGCAGCGGTCCGAGCACCGAGCGCGTCACGAGCTCGCGCGCGTTCTTGCTCTTGTAGTGGAACATCGCGCTTTCGGCGCCGGTCGCGATGAGCGCGAGCCAGGTCAGCGTGTGGCAAAGCTCGAGCTCGTCCTTCACGCGCTCGACGGGGCGCGCCCACTCGGCAAACTGCTCTTCGCTCGGAGCCTTGGCGTTCGGCTTCGTGCCGAGCGCCGCAATTTCGCGGACGCCCAAGAGCTCGCGCCACGTTCCGCGCGCCGCCTTCACCTGACAATATTCCGGCACGCGGCCGTACTCGACGCCGCGCCTCAATAAGTCGGTCGCGACGGGGCCGACGGTGAGCTCACCGTTCGTGACGTACCAGAGCGGCGGGGGAAGCGACTTGAAAACGCTGATCGGAGTCGGCTGCATGGGGCGTGTGCGAATTGTCGCCGCCCTCGGCGCCTTGGGCCAAACTCATGACGCACGCCGCCCGGCAGCGCGCCAATCAGGCGTAAAACACGCCCTCGGCGCCGGCTTCACCCGCGGCGACGAAGCGCCGCTCCCGCATCCACTTGGTGAGCACCCACTTTTCCCCCGAGCGCACGGGATTGCCGCCATGAAGCGAGCCCTCGTCGAGCTCCCCGCGCGCGTTCAAATACTCGAAATACACGCCGTGGCCGAGCTTCGGCACGACGGACCACGCGAGCTTCGGGAAGACCGTCTCACCCCCCGCCTCCACGTCGTTCAGGTAGACGATGAGCGTGCTCACGCGCTGGCCGCTCCGCGCGATGGACGCGCGGTTCGCGTCGTTCGACGGCAGCAAGAAATCGAAGTGCGGCGCGTTCAGCGTGCCGGTCGGGTAGTAGAGCACCTGAAACCCCTCGCCGTTCTCGACGGGCTGGTTCATGAGCTCGGAGACGCGGCGGTCGAGGCGCGCGACGAGGTCGTTTTCGCCCAGGCGAAAGAACATGCCGAGGCTCGTCCGGTGCGGCTCGACACGGTCGCGCCCGGTCTTCGGGTCGACCACCGTCGACGGCGACAACCGCGGCCGCGCGAGCGCCACGAGCTCCGTCGCTTCTTCCGGCGTGAGGATCCCGCCGAGCAACGCGAGCGTCGGGTGCGAGCGACGCGCGAGCACGTCCACGGTGCGGTCGGCAGCGCGCAGGCGTGGACCGGGCAAGAGATACGGTGAGGTCGGTCCCTCGAGCACGGCGTCCTCGACCTCGAGTGAATCGACCGGCAGCGGTCGCGTGCCGTGGCGCGCCTCGATGAAGGCGGAGACGATGAGGCTGGCGACCCGGGGGTCCATGCGCTCGGCAACCATGGTCGTCAGGAGCTCGGCGGGCGGCCGGCCCCGGTCGAGGTGCTCCGTGATCCAACCGCCGAGCTCGCGCGAGAAGCGGACGACCGTGCTCACCGCGCGCTCGCCTGCGACGACGCCGGGACGGGCGGCGCTGGGTTCGTGAGCAGCTCGTTTGCGATCCAACCCGCGGGAGTGAGCGTGACCTCTTCGCGGAGCTCGTCCTTCTCGGCGCCGGCGAGCACGTGCGCCACGGCCGGGAAGACGCGCAAAAACTCGGGATCACTCGTCCAGGGCGCGGGCGCGACGTGATACGTGTACCAGAGCACGGCGCTCTTCTGCCCCTTCGTGTCGGTGGACACTTCCGAGTTCTTGAGCGCCGCGAGCGTCAGGCGCACGGCGCAGAGGTCGCTGCCTGCGACGAGGTCGCCCTGCCGGCTCTTGACGCTGCGCGGGTGAAAATACGCGCGGCCGGCGGAGGTGAGCTCGTAGCGTTTCACGGGCACCTCGAACGTCTGGTCCTCGTCCTTGCGCTGGGCGACGGTGTCGGTGGCGTGCACGATACCGAGGCGCTCGAGCACCGGCATTTGCTTGCCGTCGCGCGTACCGAGCTCGAACTCGCGCTCGGTCACGTCGATCGGCCACTCGCTCTTGCCCACGCAGAGCTCGCCACGTTCGGCGAGGTACGCGTCGAGCGCGCGCGAGAAATTCTCGACGCTCGGCGCCTGCGCGTCATGGCAAGCCGCGGGCAGCGTGCACAAAATTAGCAGCACCATTTGCTTCTTATTCATGCTCAATCCACGCAGGGGCCAGAGGTGGGCGGGTTCGCCGGCGGCGCGTAGTCGTCGTTCAGCGTGCCGAGGAAGCAGATGAGATCCTTGGTCTCTTGGTCGGTCATCGGATTTTTGGAACCCGCGCGGCGACCGTCGAGCGGCATCTGCGCATCGACGTTCTTGCGGTAAGCGGCCGGCAAGTCGTCGAACTTCTGCACCTTGCCGTGCTTGCTCGGATACCAAAGCTCGGGGCGCGTATCGCGCGTGTTGTAGAAGCGAATCGCCTCCTCGAGCGAATGGATGGCGCCGTTGTGGAAGAACGCATGGCGCGTCGCCACGTTGCGCAGGGTCGGCGTCTTGAACATGCCGCAGAAGGCGCTCGGAGCGCTCCCGACCGGCAGGTGATCGCCGCGCGCTGGACCGCAAATGCCGATGTCGAAGAAGGCGGCGTCCTGGTTTTGCGGCAGCGTGGTGTTGCGCGGCACGCCGATCGCCTCGTACGAAAAATCGGTAAAGAGCCCGGAGCTGCCGTTGATGCCGGCGCCGGTGAAGTGGCAGGACGAGCAGTTGCCGCGCTTCGGATCGACGAACACTTGGATCCCGCGCCGTTCCGCGGGCGTGAACTCACCACCGAGCTTGTTCGACGCGCGAAGGTCGAACTTGCTCGTGTACGGGTGAAAGCTCGTATCCTCGAGCTGAAACGCCTGCAACGCCGCGAGCGCTTGCGTGAAGGTCTCGGAGGCGTCCTTCCACGCTTCGGGGCCGAACGCTTGCTCGAGCTCGCTCGCGTAGCTCGTCGCGCGGAGCTTTTTCACGACCTCCGCCGCGTCTGCGTTCGCCATCTCGACCGGTGAGAGCAACGGCAGCGCCGCTTGTTCGGCCAGCGTGTTCGCGCGGCCGTCCCAGGTGAAGCCTCCGCCCGGTCCCGGCGCGCTCATGCCGTCGGGGTTGTCGAGCAAGTCGGCGTACGGCGGCGTGTACTCCTTGTAGCGGAGCGACGGCACCGCACGCGCGCCCGCAACATCGCCGTTGGGCCCACCGAGCTGCACGGCGAGCTCGTTCGGCGGACCGTAGGCGTGCTTCGGGTCGTGGCACGTCGCGCACGACATCTTCCCGGAAGCCGACAAGCTCGGCTCGAAGAAGAGACGCTTGCCGGCGCGTGCGAGCGCGCTGAGCTCGGGAGCTTTCGCACGCGGCGACGTCGCCGAGGCCGGCAATTTCAGCGCCGTCGACACGGCGGGCTTCGGTACACCGCGCGCTTCGCGCTCCTCGCACGCGGTCACACCGGCGAGAAACGTCGAAGCCAGCACGCACCCCACCAAACGCCGAAGGGAAAGTCTTGCGACTTTCCCTGGGCGCGCCGCGGAGACGTGGTCCGAGGCCGAGCTCACGGACTCGTTTCCGTTACTTGGTCGCCCAGACGTTGACTTGCGTCGCGTCAGGCCCCGTCTGCAGCGGACGCGTGTCGTCGTCCGTCGCATGCTGCACGTACGTCGCGGGGATCTTGAACTTGTGGTTCATCGGGCGCACCGAATCGTAGTGCGTGTCGGCGCTGCCGCCGTACTCCGGCAGGTTCAGGATGTTCTGCGCGATGAACTTCTCCGTGTACTTCGAGCGGTTCATGTACGAGCCGTCCGAGGCCGGATCGGCGAGCAAGAACATGTCCTGCAAGGTGCGCACGAAGGAGAAGTGGCTGTACACGTCGTTGTCCGTGATGCCCTTCGGAGCGCCCGCCTGGTTCGTGAGCACGATGAACAAGCTCTTGCCGTGACCTTGGTTGCCGTTCTTGTAGTTGTTGACCGACAGATCCTGCGAGAAGCTGCCGTCGGCGTTTTGCTTGAGCGGAGCGTCCGTCGCGGTCTTGCCGGCCTTCCAGCCGCAGCAAGAGTTCTGCGCCGAGGTCGCGTTGCCTTCGTCGAACATGAGGACGATGGCGACCTTCTTCTGAGTGTTCAGCCAGAGCGGCGAGCCCTCGATCTTTTTCACGAGGTAATCGACGTAGTTGTCGCCGCGCGTGAGGATGTTGCCGCCGGTCGCGACGGGCTGGTTGTTGCTGATGCTGCTGCAGTCGCTCGCCGTGCCGCTCGCGCCGCCTGTCGTCTTGCCCGACACGGTGATGCCGTGCATGTCGTCGCACTGGTCCGGGATCACGAAGTTCAGCGTGCCCGTACCGCCGTTCGCGAGGTCCGTGCTCATCTGATCGATGTCGTATCCCGCCGGGATCGCGTAGTCGGTGCTCGAGAGCAGGAACGGATCCCACTGGCCGCCGCCGAGCGTGCGGTTCGAGTACTTGAACTCGGGCGCGCTGCGTACGGCCTGGTACGCCATGCCGGGGTGGTGCTTCGTCTTGTAGGTACCGGCCGGCATCGGCAAGAGCAGATTCGGATCGCCGACCTGAGCCGTGTTGCCGCCGACCGTGCCCACGGCGTAGACGTGGTCGGGCGCCACGACGCCGCTGTCCGCGACGCTGTCGGTGCGGATGTCCTGACCGGGGTTCATCGACTCGTTGTACGTGCGCCAGGTGAGGCCGGCGCTCGACATCGCGGTGAACAGGTTCGCGCGGGTCTTGATGTTGTGGTTCACGGCGGCCGTCTGCGTGCAGGTGGCCGCGAACGGCGACTTGGCGAGGCCGGGCTGGGTCTTGTCCGGGACCGGCAGGTCCTCGGGCGCGTTGGCGCCCGTCGCGTCGCAGTTCCACTGCGAATCGTCCGTGATGCCGAAATCGTCGGCGCCGCCGAGCGCGGTGTAGTTCGGCTCGCTCGGGTTGCCGGTCGCGTAGTAGCTCGCGAAGTTGTTGCCCTGCGCGAGGTACGCGTTGATCTTCGGCGCGAAGCGCGAGCCGAACATCGCCTGCGTCGACTTGTTCTCGAGCATGACGACGAAGATGCTGTCGTAACGCGGGATGTCTTCGACCGCGAACGCCGCCTGCTCGGCTTGCGCGAACGTGATTGGCGCGCGCGTCTCGGGCGTCGTCGCCGTGGCGGGCGTCACGCCGCTCATGCCCGTGATCGTGGGGTCACCGCCGGGGACGGCGAGGGAGTCGGGGTAGAGGTCGCCGCGGTCGAGCTTGGTGATCGCGTAACGGAAACGATTCGAGAGCGCGTTGCCCTCGCGCAGCACGGCGTACTGCGTCGCGCCCGTGAGCGCGTTGTGGTCCGAGAGCACGTCGCTCGCCGCGACGCCGAGCTTGCTCGCGAGGTTCTGCTTCTCGGCCGCGTAGCTCGAGCCGTTCGCTTCGATCGAACGCGTGACCTCGCTCGAGAGCGGGCCGATGACGATGCCCGAGCCCTGCTCCTTCACCTGGTCGAGCGTGGCGCGGAACACCGTGCGCGACGGGTTGGTGCTGCCGTCCGCCGTGTTGGTCGCGCCAGCCGGGATGTCGGCGAGGAGCGCGCCCGCGCTGGCAGGCGTGATGCTGAACTTGCCGGTCGCGTCCGTGATGACGGGGTTTTCGCCGGCGTCACACTTGCCGTTGGCGTTCGCGTCGATGCACACCTTGGCGCCCGCCCAGTAGCCCGCCTTGAACACGGGCTCCGTCGAGCTGCCGGGGACGAACGCGGTCGCCGTGACGACGCCGGTGCCCGTGCACGTCACGGTCGCGGTGAGCACGTCGGCGCAAGCGGGAGCCGGGTCGCCGTCGTTGACCGTCAGCGTGACGGTCGAGGTGCCGGGCGCTGTACAGGTGAACGTCGCCGTGGAGCCGGACGACGCGATGGAGCCGGGCGTCGCGGTCCAGACGTAGGTGAGCGCCGCGGGGCCGCCGTCGGCGTCGTGCGCCGCGCCCGTGAGGGCGATGGTGCCGCCGACGTTGACGTTCGCCGGGTTCGCGCTGAGCTCGTCGATTTGCGGGCAGACGTTGATGTTGCCGTTGACGGTGACGCTGCCGGTGTGAGGGGCCTGGTGACAATCGAGCGTCACCTTGACGGTCGTGGAGGCGTGCGCCGCCACGTCGAAGGCCGCGGAGCCGCCGCAGGTCGTGCTGCCGTCGGTCGCCGTGCCCGTGAGCGAGATCGTGTAGCCCTGGCCGGCCGGGATGCCGCCGATCTGCGCGGAAAGCTGCGAGGTGTTGGAGAGGTCGATCGAGCCGCTCTTGGTGAAGCCGCCAGGGCCCGTGATGCTGTACGTCACGCCGTTCAGCGTGACGCCACCGCCGACGACGAGCTTGAGACCGATGCTGCTGTCGCCTTGCTGCTGGGAATCCTGCGAGTCGGTGCTCGAGCACGCCGGGAGGGCGGTGCAGGCGCCGAGCGCTGCCAAGGTCAAGATAGAGACGCTGCTGAACGACTTTCTCACGGGCGAAACCTCCGGCACTCGGCCTGACTGCTGCGCGCGCAAGGTGCGAGCGCGCGGGTCGGCCTTGTTCAAGGTCCGTGCCAGCCACGCCGCGCGCCGACGTGCCCAAACCCAAATAAAAATCGCACTCGCGTTCGAGGTTTTTCGAGCTGAAAAAACCCTACGGGCTCGGTTTTTTTCCGAAAAATGGAGGGCGCGCCCGGAATTCAGAAACGGCGCGAACTCAGTCGGCGTTCCACGCCGCGTCGACGACACACGGCCAGAACCCAATCGTCACCGTGCCGCGCACGTCGACTACGGGCAGCGACGACGTGGGAGCGAGACCGGCGGCACGAAGCGCGCGTTCACTCGCCGCTTTGCCCGCGTCGGTCTCGACGTCCTGCTCGACGAAGGGGATCCCTTGGAGCTTCAAATACTTCGCGGCGTCCTCGCACGCGACGCACCAGGACGCGCCGTAGATGACGACGGGCGTGCCGCGCGGCGTGCGCGGGCCGAGGCCTACGTCGGGGCGGGCGTGGAGCTTGAACGAGCCGTCGGCGATGCGTTCGGTGCAGCTCCGGTGAATGCTCGCGAGTTCGCTCGCGCCGAGCACGGGCATGTGGTGGTGACAGGCGGTGGCGGAGAGCGCGGCGAAGGCGAGCCCTGCGCGCCCGGCGCGATTCATGCGCGGCGCCACACCTTGCGCTCTTCGTCGAAGAGCCGCGCGAGGCGCCGCTGCTCTTGCACGAGCGCGCCGTAGGTCTTCGGCACGCGCGGATCGCGCCGGAAGGCGGAGAAGACGTGCAGCGTGGCTTCGGCGTCGTCGGTCGCGCGGTGCGCGTGCTCGAGCGGAATGCCGAGGCGCTGCGCCACCTCCGAGAGGGCGCGGCTCTTTTCGGCACGCTGGAGCTCACGCGCCCAAATCAACGGGTCGATCCACTCGACGTTGCGCCGGAGCGCGGGCGGCAAGCTCGCCGCAGTGACACCGGCGCGCGCGAGCTCCGCGGTGAGCACCTTGCGATCGTACTCGGCGTTGTACGCGACGGGCACGGCCGCGCCGAGCGTCTCGATCAGCTCGAGCGCGATCGCGGCGAACGACGGCGCGTCACGCACGGCCTCGTCGTCGATGCCGTGAACGTCGGACGCCTCTTTCGGGATCGGGCGGCCGGGGTTGACGATCCACGACTTTTTCGCGACGACCGCGCCGCGCTGGAAGACGACGCAGGCGATTTCGACGGCGCGATCGACCTCGGGGTCGCGTCCCGTCGTCTCGGTGTCGATCGCGATGAACGTGAGCTCGTCGAGGTGCGTGTCGCCCGCGAACTCTTCGGCGAGGCCCGCAACGACGATGCGGAGGAGGTGCGCGATGCCCGGGTAGTGACGCCCGGTCGGGAAGCAACCAGTGCCTTCGGCGCCGCCTCTCATGGCGTGTGCGCCGAAGCGGCGGGCGGAGCCTTCGCGCTCGCGGACGCGGACGCGGCGGGCGCCGGCGGCGCGGCAGGCGGCGCGTTGCCCTGGAGCTCGAGCTCCAGATTGATCCACTCCTCGAGCTCGTCCTTCGGCTGGCCGCCGGCGCTCTCGAACTTGCGGCCGTCGATGAAGATGCTCGGCGTGCCGCTCAGGCTCAACGCCTCGCCTTGCTTGCGGTTCTTGGCGACGAAATCAGCCGTCGCTTCGCTGTCGCGATCCTGGCGAAACTTCGCGAGATCGAGCCCGATGCTCTGCGCGAGCTTCTCCACGTTCTCGATGCTGAGCTGCGTCTGGTTCTCGAAGAGCGTGTGATGCATCTCCCAGAATTTGCCTTGGTGCATGGCGGCGACGGCGGCGCGCGCGGCCTTTTCGGCGTTCTGGTGCATCCCGAGCGGGAAGTGCTTGTAGAAGAAGCGGATCTTGTCGGCGTGCGCGGAGATGACCTCTTCCAGCACGGGGCGCATCGCGCCGCACGCGGGACACTCGAAGTCGGCGAACTCGACGATCACGATGGGCGCGCCGACGGGACCGCGGCTGGGCGTGTCGTTGAGGTCGATGTTCTTCACGCCGTCGGCGCCGAAGCGATCGCGGTACGCCGCGTCGACTTGGTTGCGCGTCATGCCGCGCTGCACGCGCTCGAGCAAGAAGCGCACGGCGGGCAGGCACGCGCGGCAGGGTCGGTTCTCGTTCACGCACTGGGCGAGCGGCACCGCTTGGTCGGCGCACGGAGCGAGCAAGTGCGAGACGTCGTCGGACCACTCGGTGCGCTCGCGCGCAGTGAGCGCCGACGAGTCCACACCCTTCACTTCGACGACCTTTTCGCTGCTCTTTTGCGGGGTCGCGTCGGCGCCGCTCTCACCGGGCGAACGGCAGGTGCTCAACCGGCTCGTGAGCGCAAGCAGGCCGATCACGGCGAGGGCTTTCGGGCTCATCGGCGGTGGAGCCTACCTCACTCGGCGGCCGCTCTGCACAGTGCTACTTTCAGGCTCCAATCGGGTACCGTACGTGGAGGCCGCCGTACTAGGCTGCACCGGCCAGTCGGATGCTCGCGCGCGCGTAATGCCCCCTTCCTCTTCCCTGCCCCCCTCTTCGTCGGTGTTCCCCCCGCCGAAAGAAACGTCCACGGCGCCGACGGGCGCGCGTCACGTGATTGCCGTGGGCGGCGGGCGCGGCGGCGTCGGCAAGAGCGTCCTCTCGCTCAACATGGCGGTCTACCTGGCGCAGCTCGGGCGCTCGGTGCTGCTCGTGGACGCCGACAGCGCCGGCGGCACCCTGCATACCCTCCTGGGTGTCGAGCCCCCCTCCGAGGCGCTCGGCGACGACAGTGACGAGACGGCCGTGCCGATGCTCGCGACGCCCGTGCCCGGCCTGCGGCTCGTGCCCCAGACGTATCGGGCAGGCTCGACGCAGCCGGAGCGGAGCGGGAAGAAAGCGCACTGGGTGGCCGAGCTCCGGAAGCTCGACGTCGACTACGTGGTCCTCGACCTAGGAGCGGGCACGGCGCCCGCGACGCTCGATTTGTTTTCGAGTGCGGACATCGGCGTCGCGGTGACGACGCCGGAGCCGCCGAGCGTCGAGGCGGTGTATCGCTTCGTGCGCGCGTTGTTCCAGCGCACGGTGCGGCGCCTGTTCGTGAGCGATCGCTTCCGGCTCCGCCTGTTCGAGCGCGCGCAGAACGAGCTCGGCCCGCTGCCGACGCCCGCCGAGCTCGCGCGGGCGCTCGGCCGCTACGACTCGAATCTCGGGCATTTGGCGGCCGCGGAGCTCGCGCGGTTGCGACCGCGGCTCTGCGTGAACGAAACGCGCCTGCGCACGGACATCGAGCTCGGCCCGACCATGAACGAGATGGCGCGACGCTACCTGGGCGTCGAGCTCGAGTACGTGGGCCACGTCGAGCACGACGACGCGGCGTGGCTGAGCGTGCTCAGGCGGCGCCCGCTGCTCATCGACAACACGACGAGCAAGAGCGCGCGCAACATCGAGCGCATCGCGCGGCGCCTGCTCGCGCTGATGATGACGCGCGAGGCCGAGCGCGTCGTGGAGCCGATCCCGATGGTCGCGCCCGAGCCGAACCTGTACGACGTGCTCGGGGTGCCGCGCGGCGCGACCGACGAGGAGCTCCGGCGCGCCTACAAGCGGCAGCGCGAAAATTACCAATCGGGGAGCCTCCCGCTCACCTCGCTCCTCACGAGCGACGCGCTGAAGCTCGAGCAAGCGCACGTGGAGGAAGCGCACGACACGCTGCTCGATTCGCTGCGGCGGAAGGCCTACGACGCGTCCGTCTTCCCGGACGAGCCGGTGCCCGCGCCGAAGCCGCCGGCGATCGACGCGGCGGTCGAAGCGGAACGCGAGATGATGCAACGCGAGCTCGCGCGCGAGATCAACGCGGAGACCGAGTTCACGGGCGCTCTGCTCGGCAAGGTGCGTGAATCCCGAGGCATCAGCATCGAGGACATCGCGCGCGCGACGAAGATCTCGATGAGCCACCTGCGTGCGATCGAAGCCGACGCGTTTTCGGAGCTGCCGGCCTTGGTGTACACCCGTGGTTTCGTGCAGGAGCTCGCGAAGTATCTGAGGCTCGACGCGGCGCAGGTGACGAAGACCTACGTGCGGAGGTTTCGAGAGTTTTTGGCCGCTGCCGGTGGGGGAGATACCGCGTCTTGAGCCAACGGCCGCCGGGGACCTGGGTCGACCGGAAGGATTGGGTCTACACGCTCGTGGTAGCGCTCGTGGCGCTGCTCCCGCGCCTCTACGTCGCCATCGCGTGGAGCCGGGAGCCCGTGTGGGACGGCCACTACTATCACCTCGGCGCCGAGCGTCTCGCCGCGGGGCTCGGCTACTCGGAGGACGCGCTCGTCGCCGGCCACGTCCTGTGGCGGCCGTGGATCCACTACCCGGTCGGCTACAGCTTCGTGCTGTCGCTGTTCTATCGCGTGTTCGGTCCGGCCTTGCTCGTCGCGCCCGTGCTCAACGCCGTGTTCGGCGCGGGCATCGCGGCGACCGTGCACCGATTGGGCCGCTATTTCACGACGCCCGGCCGCGCAAAGCTCGCGGCGGCGCTCGTCGCGCTCCACCCCGGACTCATCGCTTACTCGCCGCTCGTCATGACGGAGGTGCTCGCGACGTTGCTCGTCTTGGTCGCGAGCTTGCTCGTGCTCGCGTTCCCGCACGGCGTGCGCGGCTACCTCGCCGCGGGCGCAGTGCTTGGCCTCGCCACGCTCGTGCGACCCGACTCGCTACTCGGCCTGCCGCTCTTGTTTGTCATGGCGCGCCGGCCCTACGGCAGCGCGGCGTTGCGCACGCTCGCCGCCCTGGCCATGGCGTTCGTCGTGATCCTGCCGTGGACGTACCGCAACTGCCAGCGCCTCGACGGTTGCGCGCTCGTCTCCACGAACGGCGGTTGGAACCTCGCGATCGGCGCGATCACGCCGACCGGGCGTTTTCATACGCTCAAAGCCTCGGACGGCTGCGCGGTCGTCAGCGGCCAAGTGCAGCAGGACGACTGCTGGCGCAAGGTCGGCGAGGATCGCATCCTGCAGAATCCGTGGCGCTGGCTCGGGATGATCCCGAAGAAGCTCGAGCAGACGTACAACCACGAATCTTACGCGATCGAGTACCTGCATGAGGCCGACCCCGCAGCGTGGACGGAGCCGCGCCGCGTCGCGGGGCGCGACTTCTTGACGTTCTTTCACCGGCTCCTGCTCGTGATCGCCGCGCTCGGCGCCGTCTCGGCGCTCCATTGGGTGAAGCCGCCGCCGTGGGACGACGCCGTTCAGATCGGGCTCGGCGTGCTCGTGATGATGTTCGCGACCTTCGCGGCCGCCCGCGAAGAGCACCCTTTCTATTGGCTGCCGGCGCTCCTGCCGCTCGTCGCCGTCTTGCCGCTGCCCGGACGCCCCGAGCTCGGTCCCGCGGGTCGCTACTTGCTCGGCTTACTCGCGGTGACGACGCTCACGCATTGCCTCTTTTTCGGAGAGGACCGCTATCACCTGGTGGTGACGCCGGTTCTCTGCCTCTTCGCGGCCGGCGCCTTGCGACCGCGCCGCGTGCTCGCGGCCTGAGCCGACACCGGCGGCGCGGGCATGCCCTCGCGCGTCACCGCGGCGCTCAGTAAGAGCCACAGGAGCCCCGGCAGCGCGTACGCCATGCCGAGCGGCGCGACGAGCGAGCGGTAAAGCACGTCCACCACGACGCGTGGCGCCGTCCCGAGCTCGTACGCGACGATCGGCAGCCGCCCGGAGAGAAACGCGAGAATCGGCAAGAGCGAGAGGAGCGTCAGCGCGAAGAGTCCGGCCGCGGCGAGCAACGCTTTCTGGCGCGCGCGGAACGTGGAGGCGAGCACGAGCGCGAGAAAGACGGCGGAGGGCAGGTAGCCGGTGCGGCGCTCGTCCAAGGCCGTCATGATCGACTGCTCCGAGGCGGTTTCGGTGACGCGCGTGCGCACCTCCCAGGCTGACGTGTCGGGTCCGGCGGGCAAGAACTCGACGGCGACGGGTGGCCCCGATTTGCCGAGCGCGACGTTCAAGACGTTCGCGGCGACGCCGGTGTACCACTCGCCCACTCCCGGCCACGGCAGAGCGAACAGCACGAACCAGAGCGCGGCGCGCCCGAGAAAATGCGCCCGGACGAAGCGCCAAAGCTTCACGTGGGAGCGCCTTCCACCGGCTCGGGCGGCGCGCCGCGCCGGACGAACCCGGCCGCCACGACGAACGCCACGGCGGCAAACGCGACGAGGATCAGCGGCCACACCTCCTCGTGCAGCGCGCGGAACGTGGCCGGCGCGAGCGCGCCCGCGTAATAAAGCGTCGTGATGCGGACGACGTTCGCGCTCACGAGCGCGACGAGTCCGAGCGCCAGCGCACCGAGCTTGCGAAGCCACGGACCGCCGAGCGCGAGCACGGCCGCCGCAAAGAGCGCGTTCGCCTCCATCGCGTCGCACGTCTTTACGATACGAAGTGAATAGCGCCCCGTGATCAGCGTGCCGTCGACGTGCACGCCGGGGTCGAGCAGGCCGAGCACGAGGCCGACCAGGCGCGCATACGCCGCGAGGTACGTCTCGAACCAGGTCTCTGGCAAGCCGAGCTCGTGATACGGGAACGCATAGAGCCCGAGCAGCACGGCGCTCGTCGCAGCAAACAGCACTGCGAAGCGAACTTGGGCCCTTTGCATGGCGCCCGGATGATGAAGCCGGGCAAACCCGCACGAAAGGAGCGAGCCTGGATGTCACCACATCGTCACGCGACGCCCACCGCCGGGATGCGCAGGCGCTGCTTCACTCGACCTCACCAAGCATGCTGACGAGAGCGCTGGCGCACGCGAACTGGGGTTCGGCTGCACTCGGTGTGCTCCTGGCGGCAGGCGTCGCGAACGCGCCGTCGCTGCCCTCTCCGTTCGGCGTGCTGCTCGTCGCAGGCTTCGGCCTGGGCGGCCTGGCTCTGCTTGCGCGCCGCAGCGATCCCTCGGCTGATTCCGGCTGAAGCCGCCGCGTCGCCGCTGTCCCACGCGCCGAATCAGGGCTGTCCCTTCGCTCGTGCGGGCGACTCGTTATGCTTCCGGGGTGAAATCACCGTTCTTCAGCTTGCAGGTGCTGGCGGCACAACCGGGCCGGCGCGTGGGAGCGCGCGACATGATCGAGTCGGTGCTCGCCGAGGTGCGGGCGGGACACCTGCCGGCCGGGGGACGCCTGCCGCCGGTCCGCGTGCTCGAACGCCAGCTCGGGCTTTCGAAGAACACGGTGCAGGCGGCATACGACGAGCTCGTCGCACGCGGTGTGCTCGAGACGCGCGAGCGCGAGGGCGTGTTCGTCGCGAAGGGTCCGGAGGCGGCGCCGTTCGCGGAGCCGAAGGCGGTGCCGCGCCTGCCGCGCCTGCGCGCCGTGCCGTCGATGTTCAGGCAGCCTCCACCGCCTGGCGCGATCGCGCTCAGCACCGTGCTCGTGGACCCCGCGCTCTTGCCGCGCGAGCGGGTCGCCGACTGCATCCGCTCGGTGCTGCGCGTGCCCGGCATGCAATCGCTCTACGATTTTCAGGGTCACCAGCACCTGCGCGAGATCATCGCCGCACGACTGCGCGCGCGCGGCATGGACGTGAGCGCGGGCGAGGTGATCACGACGGTCGGCTCGCAGCAGGCGCTCGACGTGGTCGCGCGTTCCACGGACGTCCGGCGCATCGCCCTCGAAAACCCGGTGTATGCGCATGCGCGCTGCTTGTTCGAGAGCCACGATTTGAAGCTCACGCCGCTGCCGCTCGATCCTTTCGGCGCCATCGACTTCGACCGCTGGGAGCAGCTCCTCGAGACCGATCGGCCGGGCCTCGTCTACGCCATCACGAGCTTCCAAAACCCGACCGGCTACTCGTATCGCACGCACGAGCTCGTGCGGTTGCTCGAGCTCGCCGAACGTTTCGAGTTTTCGTTGCTCGAAGACGATTGGGGCTCCGACATGCTTTCGGACAGCGAGATGCGGCCGTCGCTCCGCGCCCTCGGCGGCGAGAACGTGCTCTACGTCAACAGCTTCACGAAGAAGCTCCTGCCGTCGCTCCGCGTGGGCTTCATCGTCGCGCCGGAGTCGCTCGTGCCGACGCTCGTCGCGCAAAAGCGGCTCTCCACGCTCGGGAGCCCCTGGTTACCCGAGGCCGCGCTCGCCGAATTTCTCGATCGCGGCTACTACGACTCGCACCTTTCTTCCCTGCACGACGCGCTCGACGAGCGCTACCGGCATTGTCTCGAAACGCTGCGCGAGCTCATGCCCGAGGAGGTGCGCTGGACGACGCCCGGCGGCGGACCCACCTTGTGGCTCGATTTTCCCAAGCGCGTGGCGCTGAAGGAGCTCGCGCGAGCGCTGCTGGCGCGCGGCGTGTACGTCGAGGATTCGGAGAGCGCCTTCTTCGGTGAGGCGCACCTGAACGGCTTCCGCGTGAGCTATGCGTACGTGCCCGAACCGGAGCTCCGCCGCGCGCTCGAGCTCGTCGCCGAAGAGGCTAGGCGCGCGCTCGCTCAGAACTGAAACGGCAGGTCGATGTGGACGACCTTGTAGCTCGCGCCGGACATCGGGTCGTCTAGACCGAACGCCATCGACAGACCGGGACGCCAGGTGATGTCGTCCGTGATCTTCACGTGGAAGCGCGCGCCCACTTCGAGCGTCGTGTTGTCCTTCAGCACGCCCGACGTGTCCGCCCTGACGAAGAGGGGCGTCGAGAGCCAGCGCGCGTGCCGCAGATCGAGCCCGGCCGAAAGCCAGGGGAAGATGAAGTAACCCGCGTGCAACCCGAGCTGGAGCTCGGCGGTGGTCGAGCGCTCGTTGATCGGGCCGCGCACCTTGTTCATGATCGGGAGCGACACCTCGGCCTGCCCGGTGAAGCCGTGGGTCACGTAGGCGAAGTCGATGCCCGGCCAGCTCCCGAAGTAGTTGGCCATGAACAGCGGATCTTCGAAGCCGCTCCGCGCGAGCATCGCCGCGTGCTCCGTCTCTTCTTGGCGCGGATCGACGGGATAGCCGCCGCCCATGCCCACCGGCACGGTGATGCCGAGGAACAGTCCGAGCTTCAACGACTTGGCCGGCCAGAAACCCGCCTGCGCGCCGATGAGCGGGTTGGCGAAACCGAACGTACCGGCGCCGGTCGGCGGCGCGTCGTTGGCGACGGTGAGCTTCGCGAGCACCGAGATGCGCGGGATGATCTTGTAGCTCGCGCTGAGCTGCTCCACGACCGTGGTGCCGCCGACGCCGTAGAAGGCGAAGCTGTTGTCGAGCCGCACGTAGCTCATCGGCGTCACGGGCCGGAGCTCCCACGGCAGCGAGTACCGCGCGACGCGCTTGACCTCCTTCGGCTCTTCCTCCGCCGCAGGAGCAGGCGCCGGCTTCGAGGTCTTCGCCGAGGTGTCTTCGTCGAGCGTGACCTGCTCGGCCTCGGTCGCGTGCGCCTGGGCGCTGGAGCAGAGTGCGGCCGCTACGAGCGCCACACCAAACACCAACCGCACGCCAGTCGGTTCAAGAGGCAAGATCGCAGCCTTCGCCATGGTACGAGCGCGCCTTTTGCCACGAATCACGAAACGGGCGCAAGGCGCGCCTCAACGCACTCACGGGCGAACTTCGCGGATCTGCCGGTCGCGCGGGCGCGCCGAATGCCCGCGAACCGACTACGGGATCTCTTTTCCGGGTGATTTTTTGGGGTCGTACCAGCGCGCTTTGCCTTCCAGCACGTAGTTCGCCTCCGAGGGGCCCCAGCTCCCCTTTTCGTATTCGTAGATCGGAGTCGCATCGCCGAGGATCGGCTCCACGACGCGCCAGGCGGCCTCCACGCCGTCGGCCCTGGCGAAAAGATTCGAGTCGCCGCGCATCGCGTCGCCGATCAGACGCTCGTAGGCGCCCATCTCGTCCGCCGTCTGATTGCGGACCATCAGCTCGACGCCCTCGCCGGCCATGGTGTCGCCGGCCCGCTTCGCGCGCGCGCCGATCGCGATCGCGACCTCCGGACCGAGACGGAAACGCATGTAGTTCGTGAGCGACGGCACGGGCTCGGGAAAGACCATGTGCGGCGGTCGCTGCAGATCGACGAGCACTTCGGTCGCCGTCACGGGCAGGTGCTTGCCGGTACGGATGTAGAACGGCACGCCGTGCCAGCGCCAGGAGTCCACGTGCAGCCTGAGGGCGGCGTACGTCTCCACGCTCGAGTCGCGCGCGACGCCCTCCTCGTCGCGGTAGCCCTTGAACTGACCGCGCACGATGTCCTCGGCGACGAGCGGCCGCATCGACTTGAACACTTTGATCTTCTCGTCGCGCAGCGCCTCGCGATCGCCCGCGGGCGGCGGCTCGAGCGCCAGAAAGGCGACGACCTCGAGCAAATGATTTTGGACCACGTCGCGAATGGCGCCGGTCTCTTCGTAGAAACGCCCGCGTCCGGCGACGCCGAACGACTCGGCCATCGTGATCTGCACGCTGTTCACGAAATTGCGGTTCCAGATCGGCTCGAGGAACGCGTTGGCGAAGCGGAAGTACAGCAGGTTCTGGACCGGCTCTTTGCCGAGGAAGTGGTCGATGCGGAAGATGGCCGGCTCGGGGAAACGCGTGGTGAGCACGCGATTGAGCTCTTGCGCGGAGGCGAGGTCGCGCCCGAAGGGCTTTTCGACGACGACGCGCGCACCCTGAGCGCACCCCGTCTGCCCGAGGAGCTCCACGACTTCGGGGAACACGCTCGGTGGGATCGACAAGTAGTAGAGCGGACGCTTTGCCGAACCGAGCGCTTCGCGCAGCTTCCGGAAGAGATCCTCGGTGCGGTAGTCGCCGTCGACGTACGAGAGGTTCTTCGATAAGATTTCGATCGCGCGCGGGTCGGCGCCGCCGCCGAACTCCTGCACGCTCGCGTGCATGCGCTCACGCAACTTCTCGAGGCTCGAGCCGCCGCGGGACACGCCGACGATCGGGAAGCCCGGGTTGCCGCGCTTGACCATCGAGTGCAGCGCCGGAAAAATTTTCTTGTAGGCGAGGTCCCCGGTGGCGCCGAACAGAACGAAAGCGTCCGATTGAGGAGCGGAGTGGTCGTTCATCGCGGGAGCTGGTGTACCACCGCTCCGCCCGGCCCTGAATAGCCCGCGCCAGAACCGCGGGCCTTCGCGGACTAATCCTCGTCGTCGTCCGCCTCCGCGGTCGAGAGACGAATTTTGACGGGGGGCTTGCGCTCGGAGGGTCCCGGCATCAGCGCGACGACGGTATGCGAGCCCACGTCTTGGCGTTGCACGACGCGCAGGTTCCCGAAGCGCCCGCCCTTCAGCATCAGGTCGAAGGGTCGCGTCACGTGCAGCACCGCGAAGCGGCGCCCCGCCGGACCGCCCGCGAGCAGCTCAGCCGGCAGGGCTTCGTCGGCGCTCGAGCACTTGACGACGTACTTGTGCGCGATGACGTCGGCAACGCGACTCGCGACGCGCTGGTTGTACTGCGTGTAGTAGCGGAACGGATCGCAGCTCCGCCGATCGAGCACCACGAGCTCGGGCGGCGCGGCCGGTGACGCCGGCTCTTTCGCGGCGAGCCACTCGAGCGCGCGCGGGAACGTCGAGTCGTAAGTGAATGTGCGCTTGTGCTCGTGCCAGGAGCGCTCGAAGAGCGCGAGCGGCAAGAGGACGAGCAGGAGCGCCGGCGCGAGCGCGCGCCACGACGACTGCTCGGCGGCCCTGAAGTCGAACGCCATCGCAGCCACGGCGCCGCTATAAACGACGGTAAATACGTTCGTGCGGAAGGCGCCGAGCGGCCAGAAACCGGCGCGATTGAACGACCACAGGATCGCGAGCGGCAGCACCAACAAGAGACCCTCGCGCACGCGCCGTTGCCAAACGATCACGGCGACGCCGGCCGCGAACGAAGCCGCCCACACGAACTCGTCGAGCCCGCGCAGGAGCTCGCGCGCGAACGGCGAGAGCCAATCCGCGCTCCACGACGTGCGCCGGATGCCCGGCATCGCGACCATTTCCTCGAAGCGTTCGAGCGACCAGCCGAGGTAGCCCGCGGGCTCCGCGGGCGTATGGAACACGTTGTACTTCTTGCCCCAGAACTCCGTGTGGTCGCGCGGCAAATGCTTCCACATGAGGAAGTACTGGAGCGCGAGCCCGGCGATGACGACCAGCGCGACCGCGCACGTCGCAGCGAGCTCGGCGCGACCGCGCTTTCTCGCGGTCAGCCCGAGCACGAGGAATACGCCGGGGAACGCGAGCACGAGATCCTGCGCGAAAAGGCTGCCGATCGCTGCGAGCACGAGTGCGCGCGCGAGATCGGCGCGGCGCTCGCGCAGGGAGTAACGCAGCGTCGTGAGCACGAGCGCGAGGTGGAGCGCGAGCGAGACCGAGTACGGCTTGAACTCCTTCGAAAAATCGATCGCGAGCGGGCTCAGCGCGATGACGGCGACGAAGAGCACGCGTGGCGCGAGCGTGCGGAAGAGCTCGCGCGCGAGCAGCGGTGCGCTCAGCGTCGCTGCGATCCCCGCCGCCCACGGTAGCCAGCGCAGCACCGTCTCCGTATTCGAAAACGTGAGCGCGAGGAACTTGCTGACAGCCAGAAATCCGATGGGACGAATCAGGCTCTGCACGAGCGGGCGATCGAAGATGCGCATCGCCCAGCTGCACTCGTCGAGCCAGAACGCGGAACGCTCGAAGAGGTAGCCGCGCGCGCGCAGCGCGAGGCCGAGCACAACGAGCAACGCGCTCAGCGCGACGCTCGCACGCGCGGCGCTGTTCGGCGCGACGCTCGCCCAGCGCTGGCGCAGCGCTGAAAATAAACTGAAGCGAGAAAAGAAGAGTAAGCTCGAAGACATGCGCTTCCGAAAGCCGGAAAGCGCAATATTACTTCATCGCGAACGGGCGCCAGGCCGGACGTCGAGAAAAGCGGTTCGGCGGGCTCAGACGGCCCCGTTCCGTACCCTCGTCCGCGGCCTCTTCCCGACCGCGCCGGGCAAGCGTCGAGGCAAGCGCGACAGCGACGGTTCCGCTGCCAGGACGGTATGGGAAGTCGTCGTCTGCATCGGCGCGACGGATGGAGGATCATTCGTCCACTGCGCCGCGGGTGATGGATCGCGCGCAACCACTCGTCTCCAACGCTCGTCCGATGTGAGCGTTCCCTCGCCGGCCCGACGGCCTGAAACGCGACGCCGCTCGCTGGACGTTCGGGTGCGAGGTAAGGCAGGCTGCGACGGCCTAGAGCGCCATGCGGTTGCTCGTCGATATCCTGCACCCAGCTCACGTCCATGTCTTCGGAGCGCTCGCCAAGGAGCTCGGCGCGCGCGGGCACGACGTGCGCTTCACCTTGCGCGACAAGGACGTCGCGCGCGAGCTCCTCGACCAACAGGGGATCGCCTACGAGCTGCTCTCGCGGCAGAAGCAGGGCGTCGGGCTCGCGAGTGAATTCGTGGAGCGCTCGGCGCGGCTCTGGCACATCGCAGCGGCGTTTCGGCCGCATTTTTTGGCTGGGGTGATGGGGCCGAGCATCACGGCCGTGGGACGCGTGCGGCGCGTGCTCTCGCGCGATCGGGCGCGTATCGCGGTCTTTTACAACACCGAGATCGCCAAGCTCACGAACACCGTCGTCTACCCGCTCGCGGACTACGTGTGCACGCCCGACTCTTACTGGGCGAAGGTTCACGGCAACCACGTCACCTATCCGGGTTATCACGAGCTCACCTACCTGCACCCGCATCGCTTCACGCCCGATCCCGAGGTTCCGAAGCGGCACGGCATCGACGTGACGAAGCCGTACTTCTTGGTCCGCTTCGTCTCCTACAAGTCGTCGCACGACCTCGGCATCGCGGGCCTCACGCCGGCGCAGAAGGTCGCGCTCGTGAGCACCCTCGCCGAGTTCGGCCAGGTGTACGTGAGTTCGGAGTCGGCGCTGCCTCCCGAGCTCGAGCCGTACCGCATCAAGATCCCCGCGTCCGACATGCATCAGGTGATGGCGTTCGCGCGCCTGCTCGTGGGCGAGAGCGCGACCATGGCGTCGGAGTCCGCGGTGCTCGGCGTGACGGCCTTCTACATTTCGCCCTTCGGACGCGGCTTCACCGACGACCAGGAGCGGCGCTACCAGCTCGTCTACAACTTCAACGGCGAGCGCTTTCACGCGGACTGGCTCAGCGACGTGCGTCGCCTCGCCGCCGATCCGGCGCTACCGGCCCGCGCGCGCGACGCGCAGGCGCGCATGCTGCACGAGAAGACGGACGTAACGCTCTGGATGGCCGACTTCTTCGAGCGCGAGTACCGAGCGCACTTCGCCTGAGTGGGAATTGGAAGTCTTGGAAGGCCAGATCGCGATCGACGCGAGCGGCCACGACTCTACGCGACTACCGGCGAGGCCGGCACCGTGTGCGCTCGGGCGCACGGTAGGCGCCACACCGCAAAGCGAGCCTCCGGGCAAACCGGCAGCCCTCGGTTTTGTTGCGCGTGCGTCGGCCGCAGCCGGTGCCGCAAGACCAGAGCCTCAGTGACACTCGGCGCGTTTCGCGGCGCGATCGTCGAGCTCGAGAAAGCGATCGTGCATCCAGATCTTCACGACGCAGCCCTCGGGCGCGGCGGGAGCGCCGGGACGCACCATCCGGTCACGGCTCGCGTACGCGTCGGCATAACGCGGCAACTTGCCGTCGGCCAAGAGCACGTCGTCGTCGATGTACACGGAGTAGGCAGCCTTGAGCGCGCGGTAGCCGTTCGGGCCGCCGCCGCGCGCGACGATGGGCACACCGCGGCGGTACGCGTCCGTGAGAACGTGCTCGAAGCGCGCCGTCTCCTGCCACGGATGCGGCTCTTTCAGCGGGTGCTCGGCGCAAATCCAAGCGAAGACCGCGACTAGCAGCGCGCCGCCCGCGAACGGTCCGAGCGACTCGGCGCGAGCGCGCAGCACGGGTGACGGCTTCACGAGCAGAAGCAGCCGTTCGGCGCCGACCGTCACGAGCAGCACCGCCGCGAGCGCCGCGAAGGGCACGCCCGCGTCCAGGTAGCGCGCGAGAAAGCGCGTCCACAGCGTGAGCGGCGAGAGGTGCCGGAAAGCGAACGTGTAGCAAAAGAAGAAGCTCGCGGGGAACGCGAGCACGGCCCAGACGCGCTTGTCCTTCGTCAAGAACGGCAGCAGCACGGCTGCCGCGAGCGCGACGACGAGCAGCGGATAGTAGTAGTCGGGCAAATCCGAGAAGCGGCCGAGCGCGTCCCAGACGTGGTCTATGACGAGGTACTTACGCGTGAGCTCCGGGTCCTTGCCGTGGGTGGCCGAGACGATGGCGAAGCGGCTCGAGTAGTGGCTCACCGAGCGATAAAATAGCGTCTCGAGCGCGAACACTCCGAGCGGGACCACGGCGTAGAGGAGCACGTCGCGCACGCTCCGCCGGAGCATGAACACTCCGAGGAGCGCGCCCGGAATGAAAAACACCAGCGGCTCCTTTGCCAGGTATGCGCCGCCCGCCGCGAGCCCCGAAAGCACGAGCCAGAGCCGCCGGCGCGGGTCGTCCCGCCCGTAAGCGAGTAAGAAGACGAGCGCGAGCGCCGCCCACGCCGCACCGAAGGAGTCCGGCGAGAGCTGCGAACCGGCGCGCACCCAAGCGGGAAACAGCGCGAGCCACACGACGGCGAGGAGGCCCGCGGCGCGACCGTGCGCCATCACGCCCGCGACGTAGACGAGCACCGCGACGAGCGTCGATGCCGCGAGTGACGCCACGTGATAGACGGGTGCACGCCGTCCGAACAGGATTTGCACGAACGCCGTCGGGACGTTCACGCCCATGCGCGACAGGTGATGATCCCAGGCGACCTGCAGCAGATCGAAGCGGTGGAACCACTGGCGCACGAAGTGCCATTTGTTGAGCGCGTCGCCACCGATCTCGATCGGCTCGAGCTCGACGAAACGCACGGCGAGCGTGAACAGCGCCACCGCCACGCCGAGCAGAACCTCCACACGGTGGGAGGCGAAGAAGGCGCGCGCCCGAGCGCCGGCGGTCGTTCGCACTGAATCCGAAGCAGGCACCGGAAGGCCGACAGGCATACCATGCTCGCGAGCTCGTCCCGTGGCGCCGCGCGGGTTGGCGAGGGTTCGAGTCCTGGACTAGCCTGACGCCCCGGGCGCTCGAGACGGCGCGGCGGCGAGGTCTGTGTGTATAGCAAATCGTTTTTCGTGAACCGGCAGGAGGCGTCGCGCATTTCGGCCGGGCTCGTGCTGCCGGCCATTTTCGAGATCGTCGCACCCAAGACCGTCGTGGACTTCGGCTGCGGCACTGGCACCTGGCTCGAAGCGGCGAAGAAACTCGGTGCAGAGCGCGTGCTCGGCGTCGAAGGCGAGTGGATCCGCAAAGCGACGCCGCTCATCGCGAGCGCCGAGCTCAGGGTGTCGGACCTCTCGTCTCCTATCGAGCTCGGGGAGCGCTTCGATCTCGCCATTTCACTCGAAGTCGCCGAGCACCTGCCGCCGGCGCGCGCCCGCGGTTTCGTCGAGGACGTGACGCGCGCGGCGGACGCCGTGCTCTTCGGCGCGGCAATCCCCGAGCAAGGCGGCACCGGACACGTCAACGAGCAGTGGCAGAGCTATTGGGCCGAGCTCTTTCGCGAGCGCGGCTATCACTGCTTCGACGTCGTGCGCCCGCGCTTCTGGCAAAACGCCGACGTCCTGCCCTGGTACAAGCAGAACGCGTTTTTGTACGTGAACGAGGCCGCGCGCGCGCGCGTGGCCGCCCGCTTGCCGCTCGACGTCGCAGGGCGTGAACGCCCGGTCGACCTCGTGCACCCCGAGCTCTACACGCGCCTCGTGCGCGATCCGCCGCTCCGACTCGGTGCGCGTATCAGCTTGCGCTTCGCGACCAAGGTCGTCAAAAAGGCGCTCGGCTTCGCGAAGGGCTCGAACTCGGCCTAGCGGCTCGCGCTCGATGCGCTAGCGCACCGGCGGCGCGGCGACCGGCAACGCGGCGACCGGCAACGCGTACAGCTCGGACCCACCGGGCAGGCGCGCGAGCAGCTGATCGTCGCCGACAAAGCGCGAGACGGCAGCCGCGTTGCGCGCCGGAACGAGCACGTGCGTGACGTGGTAGGCGGCGACGATGGCGTCGCGTTCGGCGTCGCTCGTGCCGAACGCGAAGAAACGGAGCGCGGCGCGCCGGCGCTCGTCGGCATCCACGATGAGCGGGTTCTTGTGATAGGGCGGGACGATCTTCGGCCCGAACGTCGGGAGCGACCAGGACGCGAGCGCGGTGCTCAAGACGATGGCGTGCGGCCCAGCGAGCTCGCCGACGCGGCGCGCGCAACGCAGCGTCACGCTCTCTTTGGCGCGCGTCGAGCCGGCCGTGTGCTCGAAGTGCTCGCGCGCAACGGCGACGTTCGTCACGGTCATGTAGGCGAGCAGCGCGAAGACAGCGACCCACGCCGGGATGCGGAGCCACGGGCGCGACGCCCACGTGCCGGGAGCGCCCGCATACGGTGTGAAATTCAAGAGCAGGCGCACGAGCGCGAACTGCAAGAAAAAGACGCTCAAGAGCACGTAGCGATGCCCGAGCGGGATCGGCAGGAGCGCACTCGCCACGAACACGGCGAGCATGAGCAGCGCGCCGAGCACCGCAAACACGTCCTGGCGGCGCACCCACAGATACGGGAGCATGAAGAAGGACGCGAAGCAGTAGCCGAGAATATCGGCCAAGTGGTGCGGCTCGTAAAACTCGTGCGGGGGCGCGAACGACTCGGGCTCGAGGCCGCGCACGCGATGGACGGTGCCGCCGAACACCATCCCGAGCGCCGGATAATACGGCCAAGCTGCGCTGAGCAAGAAGCCGGCGCACACCGAACCTGCGACCCAGAAGCGCTCGCGTCGAGCGACGCCGGGCTCGGTCAGCGCGAGCAGCACGGCCGCAGGCAGCGCCATCGTGGCGGTGAGGGGGTGCGTGACGTAGACGTAGGCCCAAATCAGCGCGGACAGCGCGAGACCGAGCCGGCTGCGCCGTTCGCTGCGCAAAAGCCGCACGACGAGCCCGAGCCCCACGAGCGTCATCGCCAGCGCGGCCGTCGAGGGGTAGCCGGCAACGCTGAAGAACACCTTGAGCTTGAAGACGTTCGAGAAGTGCGGCGCGGCCCCCCAGCTGCAAAAGAAGACGACGAGACCGTACAGGGCAGCGCGCGAGTCGCGGAAGTAGCCGCGCAGAAACCACCACAGCGCCGCGAGCAGTAGCAGCGTGTTCATGACGGCGCTGAGCGCCATCGCGTCGACGGCGTCGTAGTGGAGAAGCCGCCCGAGCAGCGCGACGAGCAAGAAATGCGGACCGAACCGCGGTGAGGCCGCGTCGGTGGCGATCAACGGATGCGCGGGATGCCACGGATCGTCGAGCAGCGCGCGGAGCACGGCCGTATGCTCCCAGTAGTCGGCGCCGGGGCTGTACGTGATGAGCCGGAACTGAAACGCGTCCCAGCGCACCCACGCCAGGATCGCGGCGGCGAGGAGCGCATAGACGACATCCGCCCAGTAGCGCTTGATCATCCCGGAGCGCTCGCCTTGAACGGGCCGCGCCGCCGCAGCGAGTACAGGCCGGGCAACCCGGAGACGACCGTGTACGCGAGCAGCACGGCGCGATCGATGCTCGCTGCACCCATGCCGATCTCGTAGCTCGTGCCGAGCAACGTGGAAACGCCGGCCATCGCCACCTCGCGCAGCCCGAGGTTCCCCGGCGTCACGTTGATGAGGGAAAAGACGATGGTGGTCGAGGACAGCAGCGCCGCCGCGAGTGGCGAGAGCGCCGAGTGGAGCGCCCCGAAGCAGATCCACATGCGGACGGCCGCGACCGCGACCTTCGTGAACGCGAGCAGCGCGAGGAGCGCGAGATTGCCGGCGTCGCCGCGCACGAGCCGGATGCCGGTCCCGAGCGTGCGCAGGCGGTTCCACACGAAGCCGGAACGCTCGGGGATCCAGCGGCTCGGTACGAACGCGAGGCCGACCGAACCGGCGAGCATCGCGCCGAACATGAGGACGAGTGGCCACTCGACGTGCGAGCGCGCCGTCGCGAACGTGACGCACAAGAGCCCGATGACGGCGGACATGGCGACGTTCACGAGCGCGTTCACCATCACGAGCGCGAGATACGAAGCGTACGGCAATGCGTGATCGCGCTTGAGCACCGTCGCGCGCATGACGAGCCCCGCGTTGAACGGCAGGTGATTCAGGAGAAAGCCGGCCCCGGTGAGCAGGAAGCCCTCGCCGAACGGCTCGCGCACGCCGAGCCGGCGCAGCATGTACGTGAACTCGTAGGTGCGTTGCAGGTGCGCGACCCCGTTCAACGCGAAGAGGGCCGCGATGGCTCCCGCGCTGAGCTCGAGCGCGGCTCGGAGCTCCGTGCGCTCCCGAAAGAGCACGCGTCCGACGTACGCCACGCACACGAGCAGAAAAATGAGCGAAAGGATGCCGCGTACGCGGGACGGCCGCACTTCAGCGCGCGGGGTTTCCGATCCTGGGGCCATCGATCGTGGAGCCGTGGTCAGTCGGGGAGACGTAGCTCATCTATCAGATCCGAACCGGTCCCGGCGCGCCGCCGCCGAAACCGTGGTAGTAGTCCGGCCCGTCGCCAGAGCCCCGAGGTGCCGATGGCCGACGCCGCCGGACCATGAGGCTGTTCATCCAGATCCCTTGTCACAACGAGGAAGCGTCGCTGCCCATCTCGCTGGCGGCGCTGCCGAAATCGGTGCCGGGGGTGGACAGCGTCGAGGTGCTCATCATCAACGACGGCTCGCGCGATCGCACGGTCGAAGTCGCGCGTTCGTTGGGCGTCAAGCACGTGGTCGGCTTCGCGCAGAATCAGGGACTCGCGCGCGCCTTCATGCTCGGCATCCGCACCTGCCTCGAGCTCGGCGCCGACATCATCGTCAACACGGACGCCGACAACCAATACAACGCCGACGACATCCCGAACCTCATCGCGCCCATCCTCGAAGGCCGCGCGGAGATCGTCGTGGGCGCGCGCCCCATCGCGACGATTCAGCACTTCTCGCCCATCAAGAAGCTCCTGCAAAAGCTCGGCAGCAGCGTCGTCAAACGCGTGAGCGGCACGAGCGTCGCCGACGCGCCGAGCGGCTTTCGCGCGTTCTCACGCGAAGCGGCCGCGAGCCTGAACGTCTTCAGCGCCTACACCTACACGCTCGAGACGATCATCCAGGCCGGCCAAAAGAACATGAGCATCGTCTCGGTGCCGATCCGGGTGAACGGCGATCTGCGGCCGTCACGGCTCGTCCGCAGCATCAGCTCGTACGTACGGCGCTCGATCGTGACGATGCTGCGTATCGGCATCATCTACCGACCATTTCAATTCTTCATGACGCTCGCGAGCACGCTGTTCCTCGCGGGCGTCGTGCTCGGCGTTCGCTTTCTCTACTACTACCTCTTCTTGCACGGCGGCCCCGGTCACATCCAATCGGTGATCCTCGCGGCCGTCCTCATGATCTTCGGCTTTCAGACGGGGCTGCTCGCCTTCATCGCCGATCTCTTGTCCGTGAACCGACGGCTGCTCGAGGAGCTGCTCGAGGCCAAGCGTGTGGCGAGGAAGAAAGGCGATGAGTGAGCGCCTGGCGAAAATCCGGCGAGCGGCGTTCGTAGCGGCGTTCGCGGGCGCGTGCTCGCTCGCGCTCGGCGACACGGAGGCGCACGCGTTCACGGTCGTGGTCGCGCCCGGAGACACGCTCGCGTCGATCGCGGAGCGCTACTACGGCCGCATCCAGCAAGAGCGCTTGCTCGTCGCCGCGAACTTTCTCGACGCGCGGCGCGGCACCCCGATCGTACCGGGCATGCGGCTCGAGGTGCCGGCGCTCGGCCACCACAAGATCGCGCGCGGCGAGACGTGGGAGACGCTCGCCGCGGAGCTTCTGGGCTCGCCGTCCCGTGCCGACGTGCTGAGCGGCGCGAACGGCTCGAGTCCCTGGCTCGCGCCCGAGGACGGCTCCGAAATCGCGGTGCCCTACAACCTGCGCGTCGTCGTCGGCGAAAAGGAAGAGCTCACCGCCATCGCCTACCGGCACCTCGGCGACATGAACAAGGCGTGGACGCTCGACCACTACAACGGCCTGAACGGGAAGAAGCCGCTCGAAGGGGACGCGCTGCTCGTCCCACTCACGGACCTCACGCTCACCGAAGCGGGGATCAAGGCCGCGGCCGCCGCGGCCGGCTCCGATTGCACGGAGGCGGGCGGCGCGGTGCGTCGCTCGCAACAGCACATCGCGCAGGAGCTGCCGGCGCTCGTGGCGGACGTGCGCGCGGGCCGTTACACCGAGGCGGTGACGCGCGGCGTGCGTTTCATCGCGAGCGGCGCGCTCACGGAGCCGCAGCGCGCCCTCGTCGAGCAGAAACTCACCGAGGCGTACGTGGCGCTCGACGCGCCGGGGCTCGCCGCCGCGGCGTGCAGCGAGTGGCGCAAGCGCGACCGCGCCGTACACCTCGATCCGGTCGTCATGAGCCCGAAGATCATCGCCGCGTGCGAACGCGCGACGCCGTGAACAATCGCTTCGACAGCGCGCTCGACTGGGGTGCCCTGGCGCCACTCAGGTTGCGTGCGCGCGGCGCGGCCGAAGGGCTCTGGGCCGGACCACACCGGAGCCTACGCCGCGGCGCCGGCGTCGAGTTCGCCGGCTACCGCGAATACTCGCCCGGCGACGATTTGCGCTTCCTCGATCGCCACGCGCTCATGCGCCACGGCGTCCGCGTCGTGCGCGAGTTCGAAACGGACACTGACCGGAGCGTGCGGCTCGTGTTCGACGCGAGCGCTTCGATGGGCTTCAGCGGCACACGCGCCCCCGGCGCGAAGCTCGCGTTCGCGGCCGTCGTCGGCGCCGCGCTCGGCTGGGTGGCGCTCCGCGGCGGCGATCGGGTCGCGCTCGATTGGCTGGGCGACGGCGGGGGCGCGTCGCTGCCCTGGGGCTCGGGCATGCCGGCGTTCGAGCGCCTGGTGCACACGCTCGAGAGGACCGAAGCTCGCGGGAGCGTCGCGCCCGAGCGACTCCGGAGCCTCGTGACGCGACTCGGCCGCAGCTCGCCGCCCGGCTCGATTACGGTGTTTTTCAGTGACTTTCTCGACTTGCCGCCGGACGCGCTCGACGAGATCGCCGCGCTCGCGGCGCGCAATCGCAGCGTCGTCGCCGTGCAGGTACTCGCCCCCGACGAGCTCGATCTGCCGTTCGCGGGCCCGGTGCGCCTGCGGGCGCTCGAGTCGGAGCTGGTCGTCGACACGGACGCGCCGCGCGCACGCGCCGCTTACCAAGCCGCGCTCGCGCGCTTATCGGCGACCTGGCGCGAGGGCCTCGTCGCGCGTGGCGCCCGCTGGCTCCGCAGCTCGACGCTCGAGGAGCCGGGCGCCGTGGTGAGGCGCGTACTCGAGAGCATCGCGGGGGCGGGCACGTGAGCTTTCTCGCCGGCGCGGCGCTCGCCGTCGCTCTGCTCGTCGTCCTGCCGCTCGTCGCGCACTTCTTGCGGCGCGGGCGGGCTGCCGAGCTCCCGTTCCCGCCCGCGGCGCTCGTGAAGGCGACGCAAACCTCGGCGCGGCGTGAGCGAAAACTGGAGGATCGGGCGCTTTTTTCGCTGCGCGCGCTCGCCGTCGCGACGCTCGCCGTGCTCGGAGCGACACCGCTCGTCCGTTGCTCGCGCCTGTCGCTCGCGCGCGGCGCGGGCGCGTCACTCGCGGTCGCCGTCGTGCTCGACGACTCGCTCAGCATGCGCGCTGCCCCGCGCGGCAAAGCCTCCCGCTTCGAGCGCGCGCGCGACGCCGCTCTTCGCCTGCTCGATTCCACACGCGCGGGTGACTCGATCACGATCGTACTCGCCGGCACGCCCGCGCGCGTGGCGCTGACGGCGACGACGGATCTGTCGCTCGCGCGCCGCACGGTCAAAGAGCTCACTCCGAGCGACCGCGCCACCGACCTCACCGCCGCGCTCGCACTCGCTCGTTCGAGCTTCGCCAGCGCCGGCGAGCGCCAGCGCCGCTTGATCGTGCTGAGCGACTACGCGGCGCCCGCGCCGCCACCCGGCGATCCGGCGCCGTGGCTGCCGCTGCCGGATCTCGCGGCAAAATTGGCTGATTGCGGAGTCGCCTCGGCCGAGCGGCGCGCGACGCGCGTGAGCGCGACGCTCGCGTGTACGACCGCCGACGCGGCGCGCGGCCGCACACTCGAGCTCGTCGCCGGCAAAAAGACGCTGGTGCGGCTCGCCCTCGAGCCGCGCTCGGGTGTTCAGAGCGTGACGTTGTCGGCCGCCGGCGCCCCTCCGCCACCGGCGCCGCTCGAGCTGCGTCTCGACGGCGAGGACGCGATCGAGGAAGACGACAGCGCAGCCGTCGCACCCGACACGCGGAGCATGCGCGTGTCCGTGCTCGCTGACGAGACGGAGAGCGGCGCTGCGACGGGCGGTGCGCCGCTCGTCGAGCAGGTCGTGAGCGCGCTCGAGCGCGACGTGACCCTGAGACCACTCACGGTCGTGCCCGACCAAGCCGGCGATCTCGCCGAAGACGCCCTCGTCGTGCTCGATGATCCGGCCGGCCTCGGCCCGGAGGCGCGCGGCGCGCTCACCACGTTCGTCGAGCACGGCGGCGTGGCCGCGGCGCTGCTCGGCCCGCGCGCGCAGGCGGGTCGCATCGGGGCGACGCTCGAGCCCTTCGCGTTCGGCGCGGTGCGCTGGGAACAACCGTCGAAATCGAGCGGCGCGGACGTGGCGTCGCTCGGCTGGCTCGGCGCGGAAGCGAAGAGCCTCGGTGACGTGAAGCCGTCCGGGCGCGCGCTGCTCGACGTGAGTCACGCGAGCAGCGCCCGCGTCACCGCGACGTGGACCGACGGCGCGCCGTTGCTCGTCGAACGCGAGCTCGGGCACGGCCTCGTGACGACGGTCGCGCTCCCGAGCTCGGTGAGCGTGAGTGATTTCGCGCTGCGTCCCGCGTTCGTCGCACTGCTCGATCACTGGCTCGACGCCGCGCGACGCAGGCGCGGCCTCACGACGAGCGTCGCGGGCACGAGCTGGAGTTTCGGGACCGAACGCCCCGGCATCGTGGGCCCGGACGGTCCGCTCCGCCTCGTCGAAACGCCCGACCGTGGCCGCATCGCGACGCCCGCCGTTCGCGGCAGCTATCGCCTGACGAGCGAGCACGGCGAGGAAATTCGCACCGTGAGCATAGAGCCCGAGGAGATCACGCTGGAGCCGGCGCCGCCGCCCCCGACTGCCACCGTGGCCGCGGGCGCGCCGAGCGGCGAGCTCCTCGATGCCTCGGCAGAAGTCGCCTACGCGCTGCTGGGGCTGCTCGGACTCGAGCTTTTGCTGCGGTTCCGCCGGGTCGGGACGCGCCAGACCGCAGCGTGACGAGCGGTTTTGATGGCGTGAGACCGCTCGCAACAGAAGTGGTAAACGGGTCCGCCATGCCGGCCGCTCGTTTCGTTCGCCCGCTCCTCGCCGCCTGCCTGACGGCCATGGCGCTCGCCGGCTGCCATTCAGCGGGACCTTACGGCTATAGCCGCGCGTACGCGCCGCTCTCGGAAGAGAGCGACGCCGCAGAGGGCGCGAAAGAGTACGACCCGGTCATGATGGAGCGCGAGCCGGGCGCGTGGAAGGGCCAGCGCATCAGCGTCTTCGGCGTCGTGAAGCAACGTGGCCAAGCGGCCGGGGGCATGGCTTATTTGACGCTGAGCGTGCGCACCCTCGCGACGCGCAACCTCTGTGATCAAATGGACGAGGATACGTGTCGCGTCACCGTGAGCGATCACGAGTTCGCCCTGCTACACGCGACGGTGAAGCTTCGCCCCGGGGACGACATCGGCAAGTCGAGTATCGCGCCCGGCTCGCTCGTGCGCGTCATCGGCAAGCTGACCGAAGACATCGACAAGACCGACGGGACGCAGATCATGCAAGCGGGCTACTACCGGCATTGGCCCCGCAACTTCTTCGTCACGATGGCCGACCGTGATCACATGAGGATGTAGCCGTGAAGCTTGGCGTAATTCGGCGTATTTTCGGCCTGACAGCGGGCTTTTTCGCGGCGCTTGCGCTCGGGGCGCCGCTCGCTTCGGCGACCGTCGTCGAGCGCGTCGTCGCGGTCGTCGGTGAGCACGCGATTTTGCTGAGCGACTTGCGCGAGCGGGCGCAGCCGTTCCTCGTGCAGATCCAGGGGCAGGTGCCGAACGGCGCACAGCGAGCAGCCGCCGTCTCGCAGCTCTACAAGGGGCTGATCGAGAAGCTCGTCGACGAAGAGCTCGAGCAGCGCGCCGCGATTCAGGCGAAGGTCGCGGTCACCCCGCGCGAGATCGACGAGGCGCTCGCCAAGGTCGCCTCGCAGAACAACGTGTCGATCGACCGGCTCTTCGCCGAAGCCAAGCGCACCGGCCTAGACGAAGCCGCGTATCGCGACGAGCTCCGCCGCCAGCTCTTGCAGACGAAGCTCATCAACGTGCGGCTCCAGGGTCGTATTCGCGTGAGCGACGACGACGTGCACGCTGCCTACCGGCACCTCGTACTCGAGGAGCGCGAGAAGCTCGGGTTCAAGGTCGCTTGGGTGCTCGTGGCGGCGCGCCCGGGCGCGAGTGCCGCGGAAATGACGGCCCGCCGCGAGCTCGCGGAACGCGTGCAGAAAGTCGCTGCCACGGCGGATTTCGCTGCGCTCGCACGCCGTTACTCCGACGATCCGGCGACGCGCGAGACGGGCGGCGTGCTGCCGGCGACGCACGTCGCGGAGCTCGCACCGCAGCTGCGTCGCGTCGTCGAGTCACTGGAAGTGGGTCAGCCTTCGGCCGTCGTCGTCGTGCCGACGGGCTTCGCCGTGCTCAAACTAATCGAACGCGAAGAGACGTCGCTGCCGACGTTCGAGGAGGCACGCGCCGAGCTCGAGCAGCGGGTTTACCTCGAGAAGATGACGCAAGCGCGGCGCTCGTGGCTCGACAACCTGCGACGCCAGCAGCACGTCGAGGTCCGCCTTTGAGATAACGGGAGGAGGAGGGCCGGAATTCATGGGAACGAACTCGCCGTGGGAGGCCACGCGAGAGCCGCTCGGGCGGCGGGACGGGGAAGCAGTCGGCGCGAAGTTGCTCGCACGCGTCGCAGACGCTGCGCCTTATTTTGCGCTGGAAGATTGCGTGTTCGACGGCGCCGAGCTGCGGGCGCGCGCCGCGACCGAGACCGACCCGGGCGCCGAGCTCGGCACCGCGAGCTCCGCAGAGATCGCGCGGCACGCGCTCCTGGCCGGGTCCGGCTGTATCGCGCTCGGACGGCCGAGTGACGGCCGCTGCTACTACCTCGTGAGCAGTATCGACGGCACCTTCTTCACCGGTTCCGCGCCGTTCGGCACTCCCGTTCACTACTCGGCGATCGCGACCGCGGAAGGTCCAGTCGGCGGCGCGGCGCAGGTCGAAGCGCGACTCGAGAGCGAGCTCGTTGCACGACTTCGCATCACTTACGCCGTCGTCGAGGACGCGCTGTTCGCTCGGCTCTTCGCGGCGCAGCGCACGGCGACGTTCGGCGACACCGGCTCCTACGCGACCTACTCGACGTTCACTGCGTCCACGCACGACCAGCACACGGCCGGAGCGCGCCTCGTCGTCGAGCCCCGCGCGTGCCACGGCCACTTTCATCAGTTTCCGACGCTGCCGGCGACGACGCTGCTCGGTCAGCTCGTGCGGCTCACGTCGCGGCTCGTGCCGACGCGCTTTCGCGTGAGCGCCCTCAGGCTCCGCACGCCCGCGCTCGCGTGGGCCGGAGAGGAGCTCGACCTTCGGGTGTCGCGCGCGCCCGGGCCCTGGAATTTTTCCGGTAACGCGACGGCCGGCGGTCGCGTCGTCGCGAAGCTCGATCTCGGCGTCGTCAGCGGCTTCACGTCCAAAGGCTGAACGGCGAGCCTCGTCGTTAGCGCTTGGCCGCGCTGCGCACGCCGCACGCGAGCTCGCTCACGGAACCCGCGCCTTGCGTGCGCACGCGGCGTCCGAGCGCGAGCTCCTTGTCGACGAGGGCGCGGAGCTCGGGCTCGGGCAGCGCGCCGTCCACCCGCTGACCGTTGACGAAGTAGGTCGGCGCGCCCGTGATGCCCAGGTTTTCGGCGAGCTTCACGTCGGCGTCGATGCTCGCGTCGAAGGTGCCGTCGTGCGCGGCGGAGAGGATTTTCGTCGCGTCGAGCCCTGCGCGAGCCACCGCGCGGGTGAGCCCTTCCTCGTCGAGCGTCGCGCCGGGCTCGAGCAGCGTGCGCAGCACCGCCCAAAACGCCGCGTCGCCGCCCAGCCGCCGCGCCGCGGACGCGACGTTGGCCGCGAGGCGAGCGCGGCGATGCTGCGGCAGCGGGAAGTTCTTCCACACGACGCGCACGTCGCTCGGGCGCGCCTTCCTGACCGCAGCGACGGCCGCGTCACCTTGACGGCAGAGCTCGCATTCGAGATCGGAGAACTCGACCACCGTCACGAGCGCTCCGGGCGCGCCGAGCGACGGCGAGTCGCCGTCGGTCACGCACGCGCGCCCCGGCGGATCGGCGCCCAGGTTGAGCAGGTTTTTACGCGTGCGTTCGCTGTACACGGCCGCGGGCGGCGTACCGCCAGCGAGCATGAGATACGCCGCGCGACGCTCGCGCTCCGCGACCTCGCCGAGCGCCGCGCGCGGAACGAAGCCGGTGAGGCGCGCGCCGTTCACGAACGACGTCGGCGTTTCTCGCACGTAGAGCAGAGTCGCGAGCTCGACGTCGTCGGCGAGCGCCGCCTCCGCCCGTGCGTTCGGCGACGGCAGCGGGTAGCCGGGCAACCCCGCGTCGTCGAGCACCGGCTCGAGTAGGCCCGGACCGAGCGGATCGCCGCGGCGCACGATGGCCGCGAGCGCGTGCCAGAAGGCTTGCTCGCCGCGCGTGGCGTGGATCTCGGCGAGGGCGCGCGCCGCGCGCTTGGCCGCCGCGTGATCGCTCGCGGGCAGGCTCCGATACATCACGCGGAGTTCCTCGCCGAGCTGGACCTTGAGCGGCAAAATCTCACGCAGCAGCGCGATGCTCTCCGCGTTCTCGAGATCGGCGAAGACGGTGAGGGTGACGAACGCGTCGCGACCGCCCCACAGCGGATGACCACCGAGCACCGGCACGGGTGCGGCGGCGTCGTCGGAGAACGGAGTGATCGCGACGGGCAGCACGAGCTTGGGTCGCGCGGGTGCGCTCGCGGTCGGTGCCGGCAGCGCGGAGTCCTCGGGCTCCGGCGCGGCGAGCTCGGGCGGCGACGGAACCGGCATGCTCGGCGGCGCCGCGGTCGCAGCCGACACGGCCGCCACACGAGCCGGCAAGCGACGCGCGTAGAACCACACGGCGCCGATGCCGCCGATCATCAACGTGGCCCCGATCAGCACGACGATGACGCCGAGCCAACGGCGTCCGCCGGGCGGCTCGATCGCCGCGTTGCCGGACGGTGTCGGCTCTCCGATTGTCACCCTTCGAACCGTATCAGCCGCTTGTCACTTTGGCAGCGCCGGCGCGGCGAGCGCCAAGCTGGCGCGCCGCTCAGCGCGCACGCGCCCAAAAACCACATGAAAGTGGCTCGATTTGCCGGCTGGCACACCCTATGCTCAATAGGCACCCGATGTCTTTCCGCCAGCGGCTCTCGATGGCGCTCGCCGCGTTCGGCTTCATGCTCGCGGCGAGCGAAGCCGGCGCGCAGAGCTTGGCGTTATTGCCCGGCTCGCGCGGCGTGGTGTGGCCCGACGAACACGCGAATCAGAGGCTTCACTACGATCAGATCAACCAGGAAGACTGCATCGAAAACCCGGTCGTCAGGTTCAATCTGACGCTCAACTCGGGTGGCGTCACGACGACGTTCCAGAACTACGAGATCCAGGCGTGGCTCGGCGCCAACTGCACCGATCTCAACGCGCGCACGCTGCGCAACTGCGTGCAGCTCGGCGCGACGAGCATCGCCGACCATTTCATGGATATCTCGGTGCAGGACCTGCTCACACCCGGCGTCGGCAGTAGCGCGACGAGCACGGGCGGGACCGGCGGCACGGGTGGAACCGGCGGCACGGGCGGCACGACGCTGGTCACCGGCGGTACGGGCGGCACCGGAGGCACCGCCGGGACCTTCGGCGCCGTTTCCCTGAACTCGGGCGGGTCGTTTGCGTTCGACGTGACGACGGGCGGAGTGGGCGGACTCGACGCGGGCACGAGCGGCGGCGGAGGAGTCCTCGGCACCTCCGGCACGGACGGCACCTCCGGCATGGGAGGCAGCGGCGGCATGGGCGGCTCGGGCGGCACCGCCGGCGACACGAGCACTGCCGGTTCGGGCGGCACGGCAGGCAACACGAGCCTTGCAGGGCTGGGCGGCACGGCAGGCGACACGAGCAGCGCGGGCTCGGCGGTGGTGGGCCAGACGACGGGCGGCACCGGCGGCACGGACGTGGGCGGGACCGGCGGTACCGGCACGGGCGGCACGACCGACACCACGGGGATCCCGACCGCGTGCGTCGGCTCGGCGACGTTGCCGACTCCGATCGCCCGCACCCTCTACTTCATGCTGATCGACGGGACCGGCGCGCTCTACTCCGGCGCCGGCGGCACGCTCGTGTGGACGTTCAACTACGACCTCGTCGGGCCGCAAGCGCCGGTCGACGTGAGCGCCGGCATCGGAGAGAACGTGCTGGTGGTCAGCTGGTCGCAGGCGGACCAGGTCGACACGGACCTCTACCAGTACCAAATCCTCTGCGATCAACTAGCACCCGCGCCCGGCGCGGCGGGCGCCAGCGACGGCGCGGAACCTTACGACGGCAACTGCGAGACACCGGCATTCACGTCCGGTGCGACCGTGAGCAACACGATACTCACGACGTACGGCTGCGGCACCGCGCAAAACACGTCGACCAACGCAGAAGCCAAGAACCTCGAAAACGGCGCGACGTACGCCGTCGCCGTGGTCGCGGAAGACAAGTATCACAACCTGGGCGTCATCTCGGATGTGAGCTGCAACACACCGGAGCCGGTCACGGACTTCTACGAAGCGTACCGGGCTGCGGGCGGCAAAGGTGGTGGCGGCTTCTGCTCGATCATCGGCGCGCAGCGCTCCCACGCGCTCACGCTGCTGCTCTTCTCCGGCTCGCTCGCGTTCTTCGTCCGGCGTCGCGGCCGCCGGCGAGGTCAGGACAAGGGCCGCGCCTGATGAAGAAGCTACTCTCGGCGTTACTCGGCTCGGCCGTGGTGCTCGTGGTGTCTCCGGTGTTCGCGCAAGGCGTGGACGAGTTCGGCGCGTACGGCGGTCTCGAACAGCGCGGGCACGTGCGTTCGGCGCAGACCGTGGCGTTCGAGGCGCGCTTCGGTCCGTATCGACCCGGCGTCGATCAAGATCTGCCCGGGCAGCCCTACAAAGACATCTTCGGGAAGGGCACGCGGTGGCAGGGCGGCTTCGAACTCGACTGGCAGGCGTTCCGCATCCCACGCACCTTGAGCCTCGGGCCCGGTTTCGGCTGGTCGTACACGCAATCAAGCGCCAAGGCGCCGCTCTCGACGCCCACCCCCGAAGGACAGACCATCTCCGCCGAGAACACGACGCTCGGGATCATGCCGATGCACCTGGTCGCAGCGCTGCGCGTCGACTGGATCGCCGACCACACGGTGTTCCCCTTCGTCCCGTACGCGAAGGTCGGCCTAGGTTACGCGCTCTGGTGGTCGAACATCGGTGACTCGGCCACGCGCGTGAACAATGAGGTCGGTAAGGGTTCGTCCTACGGCTACGTCGTCGCCGCCGGCATGATGCTGCGCCTCGACCCCCTCGACCCGCTCACTGCGGCCACCGCGGACGCGAGTCTCGGCATCAACCACTCGGGGCTTTTCATCGAGTACTTCAAGAGCAACCTGAACGGCTTCGGCTCGGCCACGACGATGGAAGTCGGCACGAGCACCTGGGTCGCAGGGCTCGTGCTCGAAATCTGAGCCCGGCCGCGCCGGCCATCGTGACGGCAGCGCGGCTACTTGGCGCGCAGCAGTCGAGCGATGTTCTTCTGCTCCCACGCGATGGCCCGCTCGTAGTGGCGGAACTCACGCTCGCGCCGGAGCAGCTCCGGCGGATGCAGCGAGCCCGGCACCGCCGGAATCACGTGATGCAGGAGCTCGTGAAACACGATGTAGGAGAGGAAGTAGCGGGGCACCCAGTCGCGGTCGAGCGCGGGGTGAACGCGAATGAGCCGCTCCGTAGCGCTGTAGCTGCCGAGCTTGATGCTCACGCGGGCGTCGGCGCGCGGCTGGGTGCGGCGTCCCCAGGTGACCAGCACGTCCCCCAAGTTGCCGCCGAAGTACTGCGCGTTCACCGCGGCCAGCACCTCGCCGAGGTCGTGCGAGGCGCCGCGCGTGCGCAGCGGCCCCGTCACGGGTCGCGACGCGCGGATCTTGTGGCTGTTCGCCTGGATGAAGTCGCCGAGCACGCCGGAAGCGCGCCGGTCCCCACGCACGATGTATTCGACGAGAGCCTGCCGCACCCGCTCCGGTGCCCCCAAGAACATCATGTGGACGCGCACGCGGCGGGTGCCACGTACGCGGGTGTGCGACACCATCCGCCGCAGATTGTCCGTGACGGCCAGCTGCACCGGCGACCCGAACGCGAGCTCCAGCCGCCGCTCGAGGGTCTGGCGCGCGCCCTCGTGGATGAAGATTTGGGGACCGAGCGGGCTGCCGTCGAAGGGCACCGGCGTGTGCCTCTGATCCGGGATCCGCACCGCCGCGGGCGCCATGCGTGGCGCCGCGCTCCTCGCTAGTCGCTTTGCGCGAGCGCGAATTGCGGACGCCGATAGCCACGGAAGGCGGAGCTCAGCAGACGACATGATGGGGGCCCAAATCGGGGGTTCGATCCTGGACCTAAGAGACAGGATCATGAGCGTCAAGAATTGGGCTAAACATCAATGATTTCAGAGCCTTGCAAAACAATTGGCCCGCGCACCCGCGGGCCACCCTAAGTGCCCGTGGCTCATAGGCTTCCAGCTGCCACCCCCCCCGCCGAAGCACAAAACCCGTGGTGGGGGTTCCGCGCCCCGACGCGGCGGCGGGCCGCGGCTAGTCCCTCGAAATTACCCGGTTATCGCGCTTCCCGCGGAAGTGCGCCGGCGCGCCCGAGCCGCGCGGGAGGCATTCACGCGGGCTCGGGAGCGCGGCGAAATTTCGGCGACGGCGCGCAGCGCGTCAGCTCGGACGCGTGGGCGGCGTTTGGGGACGCGGCTTGGCGGCACCGTTCGCAGGCGCCGCCTTGGTCGGCTCAGCCTCGGCTTTTCCCGATTTGGTGCCCTCCGGAGCCGGTCCAGGCGGGGCGCCCACGTCACCGCGATTCACGCCGCTCGCGGCAAGCACCTTCTGCTCGAGCTTGTTGAGCAGCTCCGGGTGTTGCTCGAGGTAGGTACGCGCGTTGTCACGGCCTTGGCCGATGCGCTCGCCGTCCATCGAGAACCAGGCGCCGCTCTTCTGAACGATGTTTGCATCGGACGCCATGTCGATGACCTCGCCGGAACGGCTGACGCCCTGGCCGTAGAGGATATCGAACTCCACCTCGCGAAAGGGAGCGGCAAGCTTGTTCTTGACCACCTTAACGCGGGTGCGGTTACCGACCACGACCATGTCCTTGCCGGGCGGTCCCGCTTCCTTGATGGCGCCGATGCGGCGCACGTCGAGGCGGACGGAAGCGTAGAATTTGAGGGCGTTCCCTCCCGTCGTGGTTTCGGGACTGCCGAACATCACGCCGATCTTCATGCGGATTTGGTTGGTGAAGAGCAGGAGGCACTGCGAGCGCGCCACCGAGCCCGTCACCTTGCGCAATGCCTGGCTCATGAGGCGCGCCTGGAGGCCGACGTGTGAGTCACCCATGTCGCCTTCGATTTCGGCCTTGGGCACGAGAGCGGCCACGGAATCGACGACGACCATGTCGACCGCGTTCGAGCGCACGAGCATGTCCGCGATTTCGAGCGCCTGCTCACCGTAGTCGGGCTGGCTGATCAAAAGCTCGTCCGTCTTCACCCCGAGCTTGCGCGCGTACGTCACGTCGAGGGCGTGCTCGGCGTCGATGAACGCGGCGACGCCGCCTTGGCGCTGGACGCTCGCGATGGCGTGGAGCGTCAGCGTCGTCTTGCCGCTCGATTCCGGACCGTAAATCTCGATGATGCGGCCGCGGGGGTAGCCGCCGATACCGAGCGCGATGTCGAGCCCGAGCGAGCCGCTCGGCACCACGGCCACATCGCCACCGATCTTCTCGCCGTCCTTGAGGCGCATGATCGCGCCCTCGCCGAACTCCTTGTGGACGCTCGCGATGGCCAGCTCGAGGGCCTTGCTCTTCTGCTTCTCCTCCATGGACGACCTCGTACTCCCTCCAGAGGAGGGGTGCTTGGGCTACGAGCGGCTTCGCGTTCGAAGCTGCTCGGCTCGTTGAACGTGACGTACTCAGTACTGTGCGGCTGTTCAGATGTCAACAATCGGGCCCCGTTTCCTCGGTCATTTCTCGACAGAGCGCCCGCTCCCGGCGAGCGCGCGGAAACTATCGATCGATAGTCTTGACTATCAATCGATAGTCTCTAAGCTATCGATTGATAGGAGACGTTGCCATGCAGACCCTCGCCACTCCACGTACGCGTTATCCGTTGCGCGCCAAGCTCGCGGTCGCCGGGGCCGCGCTGTTCTTTCTGGTCGAGCTCGCCGGCCTCGCCCTCTGGATGATGCCGCTCCTCCCGCTCGTGCCGGTTTTCGTGTGCGTGATGCTCGGCAACGGCTTCGTGCTCGCCGACGTCGTCCGCTGGGCCGCTTCCCTCGGCGTGGTCGAACCTGTAAGAGTCGAGCGTGCCGAAACAGCCGGTAAAATCGGCGCTGCCCGTCCGGCGCAAACCGCGCACGCCGTCTAAACGACCGCCCGTTCCGCCCGCGCGCCACGAAGAGGTGCTCGAGGCGGCGCTCGAGCTCATCGCGGAGCACGGCGTGACGGGCGCGTCGCTGCGGCGCCTCGCCAAGCGGCTCGGCATGAGCCAGCCGAGCCTTTATCACTACTTCTCGAGCAAGGACGCGCTCGTGGCCGCGATCCTCGACTACTCGACCATGCGCATGGTCCGCTCGGGCGAAGGCATTCCGCCGCCGCGCAGCGTGGACGACGTCGCGCGCTTCATGCGCGATTCCGTGCTCGCGCTCTACGCGACGGAGAGTCATCCGCGCTTCGTGCGCTTCCTGTTTTCGGTGGCAATCGCGAGCAAGAAGCACCGCCCCCTCGTCGAGAAGTTCTTCGACGAGCGCCTGCGCCCGGGCTTCGCCCTACTCGCCGCGGCCGTCACCAAGACGCCCGCCGAGCGCGACTACGTGACCGAGGTCATGCGCATGGTCGTCTACTCGCTCGGCTTCATGCTGCTCGAAGATCGGGCGCTCCTCGGCCACCCCCACGCGAGCGCGAGCACCCAAAAATACGCCGACTGGGTCCTTACCGCCGCCAACCAACTGCTCGCCGCGCGCCCTCGTTAGAGGGTTCACCTCCACGCCCCGCGCGTCGCGTGCTGCCAGCCCTTGCACGTTCGGCGCCCCGCACCGCGCACACCGTGCGAAGCAGACGGGATTTAACAGGGAGAAGGGAGGGTGGGGAGCCGGAGATTTTTGTTTTTTCGAAGTCGACGCACGCGCAGCCGACCTCCGCGGGTCAGACCGGGCACATGGGTGACACCTGCAATCCGATCCCTAAATCCCTCCCTCCGGCCTTCCCGACCTCCCTTCTCCCTGTTAAATCCCCTCCGATTCGAAGTGGGGCTGGCAGCAGGCGGTGGACCCTGCGTGGAGGCGAACCCAAGGGACGGGCGTTTAGCGCGTGAGGGCTTCGGTGGTGTTGAATTGCGGGCCGTCGGCGCCGTCGACGAGGCGGCGCACCTCGATGCGCTCGGCGCGCCGCTGGCTTGCGCGGAGCACCGTGTAACGGAAGCCGTTGTGCTCGATGCGATCGCCGACGTGCGGAATGCGCCCCACGAGCTCGGCGACGAAGCCGCTGATCGTCACGCTCTCCGTCTCCTCCTCGATCCCGAACAGCTCGAACACCTTGCGCGTCTCCGCGAGCCCGCGACAGATGATCACGTCTTGCGAGCGACGGATGATGCTCGGATCGACGCGATCGCTCTCATCCTCGATCTCGCCGACGATCTCCTCGAGCACGTCCTCGAGCGTCACGATGCCCTGCGTGCCGCCGTACTCGTCGACCACGATGGCGAGGTGGCGCCGCTCTTCTTGAAACGTGCGCAGCAGGCGCTCGACCGACGCCGACGACGGAATCACGAGCGCCGGCGACGCGATCGTTTCGAGATCGACCGCGCCTTGTTCGCGCAGGCGGAACAAGAGGTCCTTCACGAGCACGACGCCCTTCACCTGATCGAGCTCGCCGTTCGGCGTGTACGGGAAGCGGCTGTGGCCGGAGCTACGAATCACGTCGAGGTTTTGCTCGAGCGTGCTCTCGCCCGAGAGCACGACGACGCGCGCCCGCGGCACCATCACGTCGTAGGCGCTGAGCTCGCGCAACTTGGCGGCGCCTTCCATCATGTCCGCCACGCGCTTGCCGAGTGCACCCTCCGAGCGCCCGAACGCGACGAGCAGCTGGATTTCCTCGATGGAGGTGACGGGCGACGCGGCGTGACCGCGCACGACACGCGCGAACAGGTTCGTGACCCAGAGCAGCGGCTTGAGCACGAACGCGAGGCCGGACACGGCGTACGCGACGGGCGTCGAGAATTGCTTGGCGAACGTCACGCCCAGCGTCTTCGGCACGATTTCGGAGAAGACGAGGACGAGCAGCGTGAGCACGAGCGAAAACGCCCAGAGCGTGTGCTCGCCGTACACGTCGACGTAGATGGCGCCGCTCATCGACGCGCCCACGGTGTACGCGACCGTGTGGAACGCGACGATGGCCGCGATCGGGATGTCGATCTCGCGCTTGAAGCGCCGCATGATCTCGGCGGCGCGCGTCTTGCCGAGCGACTGAATCTGCGCGTGGGTGACGCTCAGGATCACCGCTTCCGCCGCGGCGCACAGGAACGACACCGAAAGCGAGAACAGCACGGTGATGATCAACGTCACCATGCGTTCTTCCCCTCGAGCCGCGAAAACTCGCGAGAGGCGCGCTTGCTCAGGCGCGTCCGGTGGCCGCGCCGGCGAGCTTCTGTTGCTGCTGCTGGAGGTATTGAGCCACGGCGCGCGAGCGCTCGATGGCGAACTGCTTGACCTCGCGATTCGACGAACCGGCGAGCGCGTTCAGGAGCTTGGTCACGCGGTCGAGCTGGCGCGTCTGGAACAGCGCCTCGAAGTAGTTGTTCGCGAGCCGGACGTCGCTCGCCATCTTCGCCTCGTGCTTCGAGAGCAGGCTGATGACGGCGGGCAAGTCGCCCTTTTGGCCGTGCAGCGCGGAGAGGGCGATGAGCGCGAGCGGATCGGCGTCGTTCCGGTCGACCGCCTTCTGCGCGAACTCCATCGCGCGGTCGCGCGTCTCTTCCTTGGCGGCAAAGAGGCCCTGCAGCGCCACGTACGGCGCCGACGAGCGCTTGTTCGACTCCGCGTTCGCGAGCTCCTCGACGGCCTTGATCGCGGTGGCCTCGTCCGACACGCGTTGCACCTGCTGAAAGAGCGCGGCCCAGCCGTCCACCGCTCCCGGAGCGGCCGTGATGGCATGCTCGATCATCTCTCGCTCGCCTGCCGCGTCACCCTTGCCCTCGAATACGCGTGACAGGTGCAGGAACGGCAGCGGGTTGCCGGGCAAGAGGTTCTGCGCGCCCTTGAGCGTCGCTTCCGCCTTGTCCCACTTCTCCTGCTGCGTCTGCGAGATACCGAGGCCGAGCCAATCGTCGCCCGTGCCGCCGAGCGCGACGACCTTGGCGAGCACCTTCTCCGCCTTCTCGAAGCGGCCGTACTTCATCAGCTCCTGCGCCAGCAGGCGGCCGCGGTTGAGATCGTTCGAGTCCTCGCCCCAGTGCTTCTCGAGGCCGGCGATGAGGTCGTCGAGGCCGATGGCGATCGGGCGGCCCTCGGCGTCCTGCACCTGCACGGCGGGACCGTTGAAGCCGAGGAGCTTCCACATGTCCTCGACCTGGAGCGCAACCGGCCCCTTTTTGACCTGGTCGAGCAGCTCGTCGCTCGGTTTCGAGAGCGGCAGCACCACGAGCGCGTTGCCGGGCACACCCCCGGGGAAGGCGCTCACGGGCGCGACGATCGCGGCGCCTCCGGAAAGCTGCAGGTTCGGAGCAGTCACGGGCGCGTTCGGAGCGGTTTCTTGGGACATCCCCGCCCGGCTCTAGCAGTGCGCCCGAGCCCCGGCAATACCGCGGGCTCCGCGCGTGGCGGGGCCGCGAGCGCGACGCTATATTGCCTTGCGTGAGCATCAGCTACGTCATCGCCGGGATCCTCGGGTTGGCACTGCTCATGGTCGTGCACGAGACGGGGCACCTGCTCGCCGCGCGCGCCTTCGGCATGCGTGTGCAGCGCTTCAGCATCGGGTTCGGTCCGCCGCTCTGGCGTCACAAGGCCCGAGGCAGCGAGACGATCTACCAGGTCGCGCTGATCCCGTTCCTCGCCTACGTGCAGATCGCCGGGATGAATCCGTTCGAGGAGATCGATCCCGAGGACAAGGCGAGCTACGCGAACGCGTCGCTCGTCGGACGCATCTCCGCCATCGTCGCGGGCCCGCTCGCGAACTACCTCTTCGCGTCCGTCTTCTTCTTCACGGCGCTCGCCATCGGAGGCAAGGCCGTCTCCACGACGACGATCGAAGTGCTCGACGGCCCGGCCAAGACCGCCAAGCTCGAGAACGGGGACGTGGTGCAGACCATCGACGGCCAGCGCATCACCGATTGGGAAGATCTGCGGCGCCGCGTCATGGCGAGCGGGAACAAGCCGCTCGATATCGGCGTGCTGCGCAAGGGCAAGCCGCTGACGTTCCACGTGACGCCCGCGACGATGGAGGGGCAGAGCAAGATCGGCGTCGCCTCGGTGCCGAAAAAGGTGCCCGTGACCTTTCGCGAGGCGGGCGTTCAATCGCTGATCGACCCTGCCAACGTCGTGAAAAACCTCGTCATCGGCCTTTCCCGCATGATCACCGGCCGAGAGAAGCCGCAGCTCTCCGGGCCCGTCGGCATCGTCAAGCAGACGTCGCAGTTCGCGCAGCGGAGCTGGACCGAGTACCTGACGTGGCTCGGCATCCTGAGCGCGTACCTCGGCGGCTTCAATCTGCTGCCCTTCCCGGCGCTCGACGGCGGCCGACTCGCGTTCCTGGGCTACGAAGCCGTTACGCGCCGCCGCCCGAATGCGCGCGTCGAAGCGCGCGTGCACTTCTTCGGGCTCGTCATGTTGCTCGCGCTGATCGCCGTCGTGAGCGTCTTCGACGTGATCGACATTCGCTCGAACTGAAGCGGAGCGTCAGCCCGACGCCACGACGCGCCCCGCCTCGAGCGTCCAGGTGACGCCGCCGAGCGCGTCGGCGAGCGAGCGGTCGTGAGTCACGACCACGAGCGTGAGCGGGCGCGCGTCGGGACCCGGCGCAAGCTCGCCGCGCGCGGCGCGCAACAGAAGCTCGCGCATGTCTTCACGCAGGGCCGTGTCGAGCGCACTCGTCGGCTCGTCGAGCAAGAGCACCCGTGCGCCCTGCGCCACGGCGCGCGCGATCGCGACGCGTTGCTTCTGCCCGCCGGAGAGCTCCGCCGGCCGCGCCAAGGCGCGCTCGCCGAGCCCGACGAGCCCGAGCAGCTCGCGCGCGTGTCGCTCCGCCTCGGCGCGCGGCGTCTTCTTCACCACGCGCGGCGCGAGCGTCACGTTGTCGAGCACCGACAGGTGCGGAAACAAGTGCAACTCTTGAAACACCATGCCGACGGCCGAGCGCAGCTTCACGAGCTCGCTCGGGCCGGGCGCCACGCCGCCCGTGAGCCGAAAGCCCGCCACGTCGAGCGTGCCCGCGTCGAAGCGCGTGAGCCCGTTGAAGCAGCGGAGCAGCGTCGACTTACCGCAGCCGGACGGCCCGACGAGCGTCACGATCGAGCCCTCCGGCGCCTCGGCGTCGACGCCTGCGAGCACGGCTTGCCCGCCGTAATTCTTACGCAAGCCGTGGACGCGAATCATGAGTGAGGCTCCGCTCGAGGCGCAGCGCGAGGCGTGAAAGGGGGAAGCTCATCGCGAAGTAGAGCGACGCGCAAGCGAGGCCGGGCAGCACCCAGTCGCGAAGATCGACGGCGGCGATCGTCATGCGCTTGGTCAACTCCACCACGGTGATGACGCTGACGAGCGACGAATCCTTGAGCAGCGAAACGAAGTCGTTCGTGAGCGCGGGCAGCGCGTTCCGGAACGACTGCGGCAAGAGCACGTGGCGGAGCGCCTGAGCCGTGCTGAGGCCGAGCGAGCGCGCGGCTTCCGTTTGCCCGAACGGCAGCGCGAGCAGCGCCCCGCGGTGCACCTCCGCTTCGTACGCGGCGTAATTCAACCCGAGCCCCAAGATGGCCGCCTCGAACGGCCCGAGCCGCACGAGCGGCGCCAAGCCGAAGTACAAGACGTAAAGCTGAAGCAGCACCGGCGTCCCACGAAACACCTCGACGTAGGCCGCGGCCGCGAACGACACGGCGCGCGAACCGAAGCCGCGCGCCACTGCGAGCGCGAGCCCCAACGGCAACGCGATCGCGAACGCGCCGACGGAGATGAGCAGCGTGAAGAGCGCACCGTGCAAGAAGAGCACCGCTTGCGCGAGATCGAAGCGACGACGCACGCCTGCGGACACCGTGCCGACCGGCGCGTTCACGGTGTTCGGCGCGTTCACGGTGTTCGGCGCGTTCACGCTCGTGGCACGGAGCGCCAATTCGTCCTGCCGCGCGTCCCAGAGTTTGTACCCTTCGAGGATCCGCCGGAGCTCCCCGTCCGCGAGCATCGCGGCGAGCGTCGCGTCGAGCGCATGCTGGAGCTCGGGGCGATCACGCCGCACGGCCGCCACGTAGACGCCGCGCGCGACGTCGCCCGGCAAGCAGCGCACCTCGGGCAGCGGACAGCCGTAAATATCGGCGATCACGTGATCGAGCAGCACCGCGTCGACGCGCCCGTGAGCGAGGTCGAAGTACGGCTCCTGTTGTCCCTCGTAGAGCACGATCTCGACGGGGCGCGCTTTCAAGAGCTCTTGCGCGACGGTTTGGTTCAACGTCGCGACGCGCTTACCGGTGAGCTCGGCGAGCGACGCGTACGGCGCGCCCGCGTGCACCGCGAGGGTCTCACCGTACACGAAGTAGGGAATCGTCACGCGCAGGCGCGCTCGGCGGGCGGGCGTGTCTTCGAGCCCATTCAAGAGCACGTCGAAGTCCCCGCGCTCGAGCGCCGGCATCAGATTCGACCAGTCGTTTTGAACGAAGCGCGCCTTCACGCCGAGCCGCCGCGCGAGCGCCCGCGCGATGTCCACCTCGAAACCGCGGATCCCGCCCGGGCTCTTCGCGTCCTCGAAGACGTACGGCGCGCCGCCCTGCAGGTCGCCGCCCCACGTGAGCTCACCGCGCGTATGGACTTCCGCGAGCGCGTCTGCACGCACGGGCGGGGAAATCAGCGCGAAGAGCGCGGCGGCGAGGAGCCCGAGCGCATTCCGCGTCACGCAGGAACGCCGCACGATGGCTCCATCGCGCCGAAGCGTACCATGATAGGCTCGCCGCCGTGCCGCGCGCCGCGCCGCTTCTCTTAATCTCGTTCACGCTCTTCGGCACCGGCTGCGCGCAAGAGACCGTGCACCTCGCGGAGGGTCCGCGCGAATACGTCGCGACCGATTACGACGGCGTGCTCCGCACGTGGACGCGCTCGGCGCAGCTCACGAGCCTCGACGCGATGGACAACGTCCTCACCGTCACGGCCACCTACGAATCGTGGGATTTTCGCTGGGCCTACGCCGTCCGTTACAGCGAAGACTACCGCCTGACGGTGGAGCAACGCCGCGCGCTCCTCGAGCACACCCTCGCCGAGACGCACGACAAGCACGAATTTTACGTCGCGCTCCAAGCCGAGAAATACAAATGGAACGATCTCCGCGCCGACCAGCCGGCGTGGATCGTCCGCCTCATCGACGACACCGGCACCGAAACCGCGCCGTCCGAAATCCAGAACATCCGCCGCCCCGGCGCCATCGAGCTCACCTACTTCCCCTACACCTCGCCCTGGCGCAGCGCCTTCCGCATCTCGTTCCCGCGCGTCCGCGCCGATGGCCACCCCACCATCCCCGGCGGCGCGCACTGGTTCGGCCTTCGCTTCGCCGGCCCCCAAGGCAACCAAGAAATCGTCTGGCTCGTCCGCGGCTGACGCACCCTCTCACTTCGCACGTCCGTTTGTTTGAGGCGGGCCCAGTCGCACGAGGTCCCAAGCGGCCGCCAATTCAAGCCGTTCCAGCGCCCGTACCTGACGGCGAGTTCGCCACGAGTCGCAGTGAAAACTCCGCACCAACTTCGGAGTTTTCATGCGAGGTCTAGACCATGCTCAAAAGCTCGAGCAGCGGCGGCACGCTCACGATGAGCTCGTGCGTGGCCATCCGATCGGCGAACAAGACGAGCGCGCCGCCGGCGGCTGCGCGCACGGTCGCCGTCGCTTTCGCGCGCGTGAGCACGGACGAGGCGAACGGCATGTCTCCTGGACCGAGCTCTTGCACGGGCTTGCCGCCCTCCAGCGCTTCGAGCTTTCCGCCGCCGACGATGTAGAGGCCGCCCGGCACTTTGCCCTCTTCGATCAACACTTCGCCCGCGAGCAGCACGCGTAGCTCACAACGATCGGTGAGCATCGCGCGCATGTTGTCGTCGAGCCGATCACCGAGCGGACCCATCGCTGCGCCGGCGAGCGCTTGGAAACGATCGGCAACGGCGCGGAGCTCGTCGGCCACCCACGGGCACGTCGCGAGCACGTGCTCGAAATCCTCGGTGCGCCAGACGGCAACGTCGGCGCCGTCCGCGAGCGCCACGGCCCGCAGCGGCACGCCTTCACTCAGCGTCCCGCGCGAAAACACGGGCTCACCGCGCCCGGCGTAACCACTGGCCCCTTCAGCGATCGTCGGCATCACGACGACCTGCCCGCGCGTGACGAGCGCGAGCCCGAAGTTACTCACCTCTTGGTCCGGTGCGAGTGTCTCCACGCGCGCGCGCCGAGCGAGCTCTTCTTGCGTCTCCGGCGGCAAATCCTCGAGCCCACGGCAAGCGGCAAGAAGCGCCACGTCGAGAATGGGCGGCGGAGGCGGCGTTTCGGAGAGCGCGTTGACGGCCGCGTCGAGCTCGGCCGGCGCCGCAGACGAGACGGGCGGTTCGCGTGGGCCTCCCCGTTGCGGCACCGACGAAGGACGCGGCTGGAGATCGCGCCGCGCCGCGGTCGTCCCTTCGTCGGACGAGCCCAGCGTGTACGTCGAAGTCGGCGCCTCACGTTCCGGCATCTCCACTTCGGTGACGGACACTTCGGGCAGCGACTCGACGCGCTGCCGCGGCGCTTCCGCGATGAGCGGCAACACCGGACGCTCCGAGGCGGGCTGCGTCGCCGGCTCGGAGGGGAACGTCGAGCGCGGCTCGGACACCTCGGGCAACCCGGACGGCGCCGAGCTCACGCGCGGCTGAGGCAACGGCAGCCGCGGGATCGGCGGCGGCGGCAGCTTGTACTCGACGGGCGGCGGCACTTGCGGCGTCGCGTTGCGCGAACGGCGCTCCGCGGGCGGCGCGCTCGAGCCCGTCCCCGGAATGGTCGAGCCCGTCTGCGGCGACGTCGAGCTCGACCGTTGCGAGGCGCGCGCGCCGCCGCCACGCCACGCCGCCGACCCACCCCGCGACGACGACGCGGGTGCTCGGGAAGAAGCTGGGCGAATGGACGCCTTGGCCGGCTTCGGCGGGGGCGCCGAAACGACGGTGCGATCAGCGGATTTGTGCGGACGGGACGACGGGGGCTGCGTTTGCACACGGTCCGGCCGCTGCGAACCGGGGGCGCGTGAGCTCGCCCCGGAAGAGTCAGCGCCCGGCAGATCCGACAACAACGCGCGCGAGACTTCGGAGCGAGCGTGCGTCGTCTCGTCGAGCAGCTCCTCATGGTAGCCCTCGAGCTTCCGCTCCTCCTCGAATTCGTCGAGATCGATCGCCTCGATGTCCTCGACGTCCTCGAGATCTCCGAGGTCCGGGGCCGGCGCGCCGTCGCCGCCGGTCGCGCGATAGTCCTGCGCCTCGGCTTCGAGCGCGTCGACCAAGCTCGGTGACGGCTCGGACAGAGTCCCGGCTTCGATCTCGGGCTGGTCGCTCGCGAGCAGCTCGTCCACGCCGTCGTCGTCGTCGGCTTGCTGGACGGGGAAGCTCACGCGGTTTTTAAGCCAGCGATCGATCTCGTTCGCGCGACGCTGAATATCCGCGGAGCGAGCGTACTTGCCTGCCTCCGCCGCCGACTCCGCGGCGCGCTTCAGCCAAACGATCGCGTCCGCCGTGCCACTGCGCTCCCACTGCACTTGGGCAGTTTGGAGCGCCCATGCCACGTCGTCGTCGTCGTCGTCGAGAGCCCTCGGTAAGGCCGGCGGCTCCGCGCTCATCGCGCGATCGCTTTTAGCACGGAGTCTCGCGCGCTCGACAACGTCGCGCTGTCGGTCCAGAAATCCGGCCGCATGCTTAGGGCGGGATCAATACGTCACGATCGCGGGAACCGTTCGGCGGACCGACCATCCCGCGCCGCTCCATCATTTCTACAATCTTCGCGGCGCGGTTGTAGCCGATGGTCATCTTGCGCTGGAGCCAGGACGTCGAGCAGCGCTGGGTGTCACGGACGATGAGGACGGCCTCCTCGAAGCGCGCGTCCACCGCCTCCTCCTGTTCCCCGGCGTCCCCGTCCTCGTCCGGGGTCAGCAGAATCGCCTCATGGTACTGCGGGCTGCCCTGCTTGCGCAGGTGGTCCGTCAGGCGCTCCACTTCTTCCTCGCTCACGAACGGGCACTGGGCGCGGTGCGTGTCGGTCGAGCCGTTCAGCTTCACGAGCATGTCGCCGCGGCCGAGCAAAAGCTCGGCGCCCTGCTCGTCGAGGATGGTCCGGCTGTCCACGCGCTGAGCCACGCGGAAGGCGAGGCGCGATGGAAAGTTCGCCTTGATGGTCCCGGTGATGACATCGACGCTCGGTCGCTGCGTCGCCAGGACGACGTGCATGCCGGCCGCGCGCGCCTTCTGCGCGAGCCGCGCCACGGCGGCCTCGACGTCCTTGCCCTGCTGCATCATGAGGTCGGCGAATTCATCCACCACGATCACGATGTACGGCAGCTTTCCGGGGAGTGGCCGGCCGTCGCCGCCCTCTTTCGCGGCGGGCACGGTGACGAGCGCCCCGTCGGCCGTCATGGCCTCGACCTCGGTCGGCTTCGGCGCGGGGATCTCGCCGGATTGCACACGTTTGACCCACGCGTTGTAGGTCCCGATGTTCTTCGTGCCTGCGTCGGCAAAGAGCTGATAACGGCGCTCCATCTCCTCCACGGCCCAGCGCAGAGCGGTCGAAGCCTGCTTCATGTCCGTCACGACGGGCAGGAGCAAGTGCGGAATGCCGTCGAAGGGCGCAAGCTCGACGACCTTGGGGTCAATCATGAGCAGGCGCAGGTCCTCGGGCGTGCGTTTGAGGAGCAGGCTCGAGAGCATCACGTTGAGTCCGACGCTCTTGCCCGCGCCGGTAGCGCCCGCGACGATGACGTGCGGCATCGAAGCGAGGTCGGCGTAGAACGGCGCGCCCACGATGTCGCGCCCGAGCACGACCGGTAGCGGCGCCCGCTCCGCGAGCTTCTCGAAACGCTGGTCCTCGATGAGCTCGCGCAAGCAGACCGGCTGCCGTTCGTCGTTCGGCAGCTCGAAGCCGATCAGACTTTTGCCTGGGATCGGCGCGATAATGCGGACTTTGCGCGAAAGGCCGAGCGCGAGGTCGTCAGCGAGGCTCGCGACTTTGCTCACTCGGGTGCCGGCCTCGAAAGCCACTTCGTACATGGTGACGGTCGGCCCTGGGCGCACCTCCTCGACCTTGCCCGTGACGCCGTAGTCGGCGAGCGTCTTTTCGAGCCGCCGCGCATGCTCGAGGATCGCGTCGCGGTCGACCTCGACGCGCGTGTCGCTCGGTGGGTCGAACAAAGCGCTCGACGGGAGCTGGAACTCGCCGCGACGAGGTACCGGAAGCTGCGCCGCCGGGCGCTCCACCTCGCGCTGGGGCAGCGTATCGACGATGAGGAGCTCCTTCGAGCCGCCGGGCGCTGGAGCCGCAGCGGGCGCAGGCGCGGACTTCGCTTCGTCCAGCATGTCCGCCTCGGGTTCCGCCGCTTCGGCCGCTTTCGCTTCCGCGCCTTTCGGATCCTGAGCGTCCTTTTCGCGGCGGCCGCGGTTTTTTACGCGGCGTTCCGGCTTGGTGTCGCGAGCGGGCGCGCTCGGTTCCGCCGCGGGCTCGGCTAGGAGCTTCGCGACGAGCGGCGCTTCGGGCGTCGCGAACACGAGGCCCTCGAATTCCGGACCGCGCGCGCTCTTCAACGCCTGTGACAGAGCGAGCGGCGGAGCGCCCGTCTCGTCCGGTGGGATCCAATCGCCGTCGTCGTCGGCGAGATGCAGCAGGATCGCTTCGTCGGGGTCGCACGCTTCGATGCGCGGCGCGCGTTCTTGCTCCGCGCGCCGCAGCGCGCGTGCTTCCCGCCAGGCTCCGCGCAGACGTAGCGAGAGCGCGTTGAGCTTCACGCCCAAACGCTCGACGAGCGCGAGCAGGCGCCGGCACGCTTCGATGAACGAGAACGAGCTCCGCCCGATCAGAATCAGCCCGACGATCGTCGAGCCCACCAAAAAAGATCCGAGCGACGAGAACAGCTCCCGCATGAGCTCGCCGAAAAGGAGGCCCACGTTGCCTCCAACCGGCGCGTGCCCGAACACCACTGCCCCTGCCGCCGCGACCTGCGCGAGCGCCGCGGCCACGACCGCCAGCGTGAGATCACCGGCCAGCCGCAGCCAAAGGTCGCCCATCGGCCGGCCCCGAAACAAAGGGATCGCGACGAGAGCGAGCTCGAGAGGAGCAAGCCAGGCGGCGACGCCGAACCCCTGAGCGAGCACGTGGGCGATGAAGCCGCCCGTCGGGCCGACCCAAGTGGTCGGCGCGTCGACTTCGCCCGGCGTCACGCGGCAGCTGAAAAGGGCCAGAATTAGGAAAAGCGCCCCGGCCACGAGTAAGAGAGCTGAGGCTTCTCGCAGGCGGCTCGACGGCCGGCTCTCGCGCGTGCTCTGGCTCGGGGTCGTGGGGATGGGACCCGCCGAAGCGGGTCTGGGTACGAACAGGCGGGCACCCATTTTGACCACCTACAACTACATTATCCCACCTTCGCGGGCAACTGAGCGGCCAACTTGAGTCGAAAGCGAGCCGGCATGTAGACTCGGTCCCCGCGGCCCGAAGCCGCGGCCGGAAACCGAGGGCCAAGTGAGCGACACGACGGGGAAAATCTTCAGGACTCCACGGGTATCCGGCGTCTGGACGCGGGCGGGCATCGCCGCCTGCACGCTCGTCCTGGCGCTCGGCACGGACGCTTGCCGCACGAACGCGGACAACATCCAGCATTGGGCCACGACGGTCCAGGGGCCGAAGAAGCTCATCGCCGTCCTGACGCACGACAAGTACCCCATCGAGTTACGCGTCGACGCGGCCCTCGCGCTCATCCGGATGAAGCCGCGCAACGGACGCCGCATCGGCATCGACGGCTCCGACGACCAGCCGGGCCTCATCGCGTCGCTCACGCAAATGCCGCCGGCAACGCGCCAGCAGATCGTCTCGCATCTCGTGCCCGCGCTCGAGGCGGAAATTCTGAAGCCGCCACCGGTCGCGCAAGCGGGCCAAGCGGCGCCGTCCGATCCGTCGGTGCCGTACAAGGACGCGGCGTTCGCGCTGCTGACGACGGACGGCGGGCGCTTGCTGAATGACGCGTCGCTCCGGCAGCGCCTGCGCGCGGCCATCGCACGCTGGATTTCGCAGGGTTTTGCCCAGCGCTTCGACGACTCCTCACAGACCTACGCCGTGAAGCAGATGGTCGGGGAGCTCAAGGCGGACGCCGTGAAGGCGCTGCCCGCGCTGATCCAACCGGACGCTCCGAAGATCGACGCGCTCTCCGACCTCATCGCCGACTACGGCGACCCGGCGACGAAGCTCGGCGCGAGCCAGCGTCTCGTCGCGGTCGCAAGCGACGTCGACTCCGCCGCGTGGATCAATCGCAAGAGCCCCGGCGTCGAGGCGGCGAACAAGGCGTCGAAGCTTGCGCCGACGCCCGAGCAGTTCAAAGGGCAAATGGCGCAGTACCAACAGGAGGAGCTGCTCCGCGTCTTGGCGTCGATGAAGCGCGTGGGCGGCGCGCCGACGGTCGGTTTCCTGCTCAAGCTGGCACAGGACAAGACGGTGGATCCGAAGGCTCGCGCGGGGGCGCTTGCCGCACTCCAGGGAAACCTCGACCCGAAGAACGCGGCGCAAGCGGACGCCGTGCTCGCGGTAGCAGGCGCCGCGGACACCCCAGACGAGGTTCGGGACGTCGCCCTGCAGCGAGCGGGTGAATTCCCGCGCACCGCGGTGATCGAGCGCCTCTACGGCCTGTTCGCCAGCCCGGCGTGGAAAGTACGCTGGGTTGCCGCCGAGCTCGTGCTCAAGATGAGCGACACGAGCCAGCTGCCGGAGTTCCTGGATCGCATCGGCAAAGCCGAGGGCATGGCCATTACGGAGCCCTTGCGCTACGGGAGCTTAATCGCCCAGATGAAAGGCAGCACCCCGCCCGCCAAGGTCATCGAGCCCTACATCGGCACGTCGAAGCCCGTGCCCGCACGGCTGACGGCGCTCGGCTACTACTACGAGAAGGGGACGAAGGCCGACATCGGGAAGCTGTCGCACCTCGAAGGCGATCGCGAGAAGACGCCAACCTGCGCGAAAGACGCGGACGGGTGCGAGTGGAAGTGCGAAGTCGAGGGCGAGGGCAAGCGTGAGACCAAGGACATCGCCACGGTCGGGGAGTTCTTCTCCTACTGCGTCAAGCCGGCGATGGAGAAACGCACCACGCCATGAGTCAGGATCCGAACAAGAAGGTCACCAAGAGCTTCCAGTGCCGCGACGCGCTCTGGCAAAAGTTCGAGCAGATGTCCAAAGAGCTCGAGTGCTCGGTGGACTACCTGATCAACGATGCGATGAAGCAATACGCGCGGCAGCGCGGCTACGGCGCGGGCGCAGCTGCGGCGGGCGGACCCACGCTACCGCCGCCCGTGCCTTCGGCAGCGGCAGCGGCGCCCACGGCTGCTCCACCGCCGCTGCCTCCGCCGCCCGGCGGGCGCGCGATGACGCCGCCGCCCGCGCCTCCGCCGAAGCGAGCCGGAGGGGCACCTCCGCCGCCGCCACCGCCGATCGTCGGCGGCGTCCGCAAGGGCGCGCCGCCGCCACCGCCGCTCGCGTCACGGAGCGCGCCTCCGCCGCGCGGCGGAGCTGCCAGCGCGCATCCCGCCGGGATGAATCTCACGATTCATTACCAGGGCGAAGCGTTCCAGGTGACGAAGGACCGCTTCATCATCGGGCGCGGTAAGCAGACGAGCGATCTGACCATCAAGGACCCGAACGTCTCGCGCCAACACGCGATGATCGAGTTCTCGAGCGGCCAGTACTACATCGTCGACATGGGCTCGACGAACGGCGTCGAGTTCAACGGCCAGCGTGTGCAGCGCAAAGTGATCAACGAAGGCGACACGTTTCGCGTCTGCGATCACGAGCTGGTCTTCACGTATGACTGAGGAGCGGCCGGTGCACTCGCCGGCCTGCCAGCTCGCTCTCCAACCCTGAGCCCGCGATGTCGCCTTCGTCGCGCGTGCTGCTCCTCCTCGGCGGCGTGCTCGGCTCGGCAGCGGCTCCGGACCCGGCGCTCGGCGCGACGCCGGCGCTGCCCGCGAGCGTCGAAATCACGCGGCCGGACGAGCCGATCCGCGTGCGCCCGAACTCCGCGGCACCGCGGCGCGGGGCGGCGGAACGCGGCGCGCGGCTACCCGTTTACGCGGCGAGCGCGGGCCCCGGCTGCGCGGGGACGTGGTTCGAGGTGGGGCCGCTCGCCTGGATTTGCGAAGAAGGCGCGGCTCCCTCGACGTTGCCGCCCGGAGCGGTCGCGACGTCCGTGGCCGACGGCTTGCCCTACGCGTACCACTTCGTCGGGCGCGACGGCTCGTTCGGGTACCGCGTGCTCGAGACGGCCGAAGACGGCGAGCCGGACGCGCAGCTCTTCCCCGGCTTCGGCGTGGCGCTCGTGCGGCTGGCGGCGAAGCCCGGCGGCGATCCCTTCGGGCTCACGACGCACCGCTTGTGGGTGCCGCTCAGGGACTTGAACGGCGCCGTGCACGCGCCCGCGCCGCTCGCCGCCGACCTCGACGGCTCCGACATGGCGTGGGTGACGGCGCCGCGCGCCGAGCTCTTCACGAGTCCCGGCGGGCGGGCGAAGAAAGGCGCGTTCGCCGAGGCGCTCACCCGCGTCGGCGTGCTCGAGCGCGTCGAAAAGCGCGGCGAAACGTGGCTGCGCGTCGGCGACGGCGCCTGGTTGCGCGGGCGCGACGCGACGTGGCCGAGCGTGAAGCCGCCGCCGGCGGAAGCTGCACCGGAAGAGCGCTGGCTCGACGTCGACCTCACACGGCAAGTGCTCGTGGCGTATCGCGGCGCGCAGCCGCTCTTCGCGATGCCCGTCTCGACCGGGCGCGGTCCCGCCGGCACCGAGCTCGCGACGCCACCGGGCGTTCACCGTGTTTGGGTGAAGCTCGCGACGAGCGACATGGACAACCTCGAGGACACCGACGCTTCGCGCAACTACGCGATCCAGGCGGTGCCCTGGGTGATGTACTTCGACCACGGCTACGGGCTGCACGGCGCCTTCTGGCACCATGCGTTCGGACACGTCGTGAGCCACGGCTGCGTGAACCTCACGCCGGCCGACGCCGAACGCCTCTTCGCATGGACGAGCCCGCACCTGCCGAGCGGATGGTCGGCAGTGCTGCCCACTGAATACGAGCTCGGAACGCTCGTGCGCGTCGAGTAGCGCCTCGAATCGAGTTGAGCAGTCCTCGAGGGCTACCCGACGGCAGCGGGGAAGCTCAGACCTTGCCCTGGAGCAAGAACGCGATGAAGAACGCGAACAGCACGAGCGACTCGATCAGCGCCAGACCGAGAATCATCGGGGTCTGAATGCGACCGGCCGCACCGGGGTTGCGGCTGATGCCTTCGAGCGCCGCAGCGGCAGCGCGACCCTGACCGAGGCCACCGCCGAGCACGGCGAGACCGACGGCAAAGCCGGCGCCGAGCGCGGCCATCGCCGAGCCCCCGCCGCCCGCAGCGGCGCCACCAGCTGCCTCTTGGGCAAAGGCGCTCGTGGTGAGGAGCGTCGTGACCGCAGCAGCAGCGAGCGACAGGTTCTTCTTGGACATCGTCAGGGTCTCCTTGCTTTCTTTCGAGCGGGGCTCTTCTGGGCCCCAGGCAAATTCGCGACGGGCTTTAGTGCGTTTCTCGCGCGATGGCCAGTCCTTCGACGTGCGGCCGGCGCGAGCGGAGTTTAAGGCCGAATTACGGTGCTCAGTGGTGGCCTTCCGCGTCGTGCTCGGTGGCGAGGCCGATATACACGCACGTGAGCAGCGTGAACACCATCGTCTGCACGACGACCACCAGGATGCCGAGCAGCATGAGCGGAATCGGCACCAGCACTGCAATGAGCCCCATGAACAGGCCCAAAATCAGGTGATCGACCGCCATGTTGATCATCAGACGCACGCCGAGCGTGACCGGACGGACACACAGCGAAATGACCTCGATCGGGAACACGAGCGGCGCAAGCCACCACTTCGGGCCCGCGAGGTGCGCGATGTAGCTCTTGCCGTTGGTCAGAAGACCGTAGGCATTGAAGAAGAGAAACACGACGATGCCGCTGCCGAGCGTGATGTTGAGGTTGCTCGTCGCGACCGGCATGCCGGGGATCAGCGCCATGACGTTGGCGAAGAAGACGAACGTCGCTGCGGTACCGATCAGCGGGAAGTAGCGTTTGGCGCGGTCGGCATCCATCGCGCTCTTCGCGAGATCGTAGAAGAAGCCGAGGAACGCTTCGACGAAGGTGCGGAGAGTGAGCGTGTCGTCCGGGATCACCGCTTCGTCTGCGTTCGCGAGCTTGGCGCGCGTGACGAGCGCGATCGCGATGATGACGACGAACACGAAGAGCGACGCCGCGAGAGGTTCGAAGCTGTGCCAGGTGGGCGGCACCTTGCCGACGATGCTGTCGCCGAGCACGCCCGCGTTGTGATCGAGCGTGTCGCGAAAGTGAGCGAGGATCAGCGTCAGAAAGCTAGCGTGTTCGGGCATCGACTCGTCCTTCTTCGCGCCGCTCGGGCGCCGTACGCAGGAGCTGGCCGGCCACGATGCCGAGCGGCAGCGCGGCGTAGCCGAGCGCGAGCGGGAGCACACCCGCCCAGTGATTTTTGATGACAATCCAGGTCGCGAACAAGAGCACGGCGAACTTCACCGTCGCGAGCGAGCCCCAGGAAAGGAGCGCGCCGCGCATTACGCCGCGGACGACCAGCGCGATCGCCGAAAGATTGAGCGTGGCGAGCGCGCCGCCGATCGCGACGCCACGCACGTCGGCCGAGCCGACGACGAACGGTGCGATGCCGGTCAGCACGACGGCCGCCGCAGCCACGGGCCACACGAGGCTCCAGAGGCCATTTTCTCGCTCAGCCGCGTCACTCATCCGACTTCTTCCGATACTTCCGGCGCTCTTCTCGCTCGCGCCGCTCGAACTCGTCCGCCTCGTGCGTCGCGCGCTGGGCCGCTCTGTAGAGCCCGCGCACGCCCGCTGCAATGCCGTACCCCAGACCCACCAACATGAGCCAGGGCGCAGTGTGGAAGCGCCGGTCGAGGAATTGGCCGGCGAACAGACCGACGATCACGCTCAAGACGAGCTCGAGCCCGACGGTGCCGTAACGGCCGACTCCTTTCCACTCTTGCTTCACGGATTGCCACGAGGCGCGCCGCCACCTAGCACGTCCCGCAGGGTGGCACTATCGTTCGGCGGATGCGAGCTCAGCCCCCGGCAATCGTCTTGCTGCTCGGGCTTTCCGTGACGCCCCTCGCGCTCGGCCAAACCTCGCCGCCCGCCGCCGGCAATCCGCCCGTCGCTCAGCCGTCACCCAGCGTTCCGTCACCGGCGCCCGAGACGGCCCCCGACGCGCCCCCGGGCTATTACGTCGAACAAGGGCAGGCCGCGCCGCCACCGACCGCGGTACCGCCCGGCGCGCCGAGTCGAACCGAGCCGCCGCCCGTCATCTACGAGCCGCCCCCACCAGGGCCTCCGCCGTTCGAGCCACCGCCCCCTCCCATCCCGCGGCACGTGTCGCCGCGCACTTCCTTGTGGCTGGGCGCACGGCTCGGCTGGTTCATTCCTTTCGGCAGCGCGTACGCGCGCGGCGGCGTCGATCCCTACGGCAATCTGATCCTCACGGGCGTGCCGTTGAAGGACTACGTGAGCTCGGGGCCGGCGTTCGAGCTCGACGCCGGCATGCGTCTCGGGCGCTACTACCAAGTCTTCGGCTTGTGGCAGCGCGCGCAGCTGAGCTCGGGCGGCACGGAGAAGAACCTCTACGGCGGGCAACACGGCGGCGATTCTGATTTCTTCGCGCTCGCGCTGCGCGCCACGTCCGACGCCGATCGCATCGGGCTCGTGACGGAGGTCGCCGTCGGCTACCGGCAGGCGCGCGCGAACTGGGCGGACGGCTCGGAGCTGCGCATGACGGGTGGCGTGCTCGAAGGGCGCCTTGGTGTCGGCGCGGACATCAGGCTGAGTCCGACGTTCACCGTGTCGCCGCTGCTCGAGCTCGGTGTGGGCTCGTTCGATCGCGTGCGGCGCGTGATCCCGGGCGGCGGCAGCTACGATCTCATCGGACCGAACGACGGGGCCGGCAGCCACGGCTGGTTCATGTTCGGCGTGGGCGGCTCTGCGGATTTGCTCGGCGTGCGCTGACGGAGCAGGCAACAACGAGCGGGCGCCTTGCGGTCAGCCGAGCGCGCGCTCGACCTCACCCAGCCGTTCGTCGAGCAAGCGCAGAAGCACGGGGCGCAGGGCGCGGACGGCGCGCGCGCGGTGGCTCACGCCGTTCTTCTCCGCTTCGCTGAGCTCTGCCATCGCGCGGCTACCGAGCTCGGGCACGATGAACAAAGGGTCGTAGCCGAAACCGCCGCTCCCGCGCGGCGCGCGCGCGATGAAGCCGTCGCAGCTGCCCTCCACCGTCTCCACGCGCTCGACGGACCAGGGGCTCGCGAGCGCGAGCACGCAGCGAAATTTCGCAGTGCGCCCGCCGTCGCTCACTTCGTCGAGCTCACGTAGGAGCGCCGCGTTGTTCTCGGCGTCGGTCGCGCGTTCGTGGGCGAAGCGAGCCGAACGCACGCCGGGACGCCCTCCGAGCGCGTCCACCTCGAGCCCACTGTCGTCGGCAAGCGCGTAGAGGTTCGTCGCCTGGCACACCGCCCGCGCTTTGGTGGAGGCGTTTTCGTCGAAAGTCAGGCCGTCTTCGGCGATCGACAGTTTGGCGCCGAGGACGTCGGCGACCGAGAGCAGCTGTACCGGCAGGTCCGAGAGGAGCGCGCGCAGCTCGCTCAGCTTGCCCTCGTTCGTCGTGGCGATGACGATGCTCAAGAGTCTCGCCATGATGGCGCGGATTATAGCCGGATCGGCAGCCTGAGCGCGAAGCGCGTTCCGCGGCCGCCCGGACCGGGCTCGCACGTGATCGAGCCGCCGCTCGAAGTCGCGATCTGCTGAGTTATCGCGAGTCCGAGCCCGGTGCCGCCAGCCTTGGTCGTGAAGAACGGCTCGAACAGGCGGGCGCGCGCATCGGGGTCGATGCCGGGACCTTCGTCCTCCACGCTGATCACCACGTCCGTCGCGTCGCGGCTGACTCCGAGCGTCACCGAGCCGCCGCTCGGCATGGCCTCGCGCGCGTTGCGTAGCAGGTTGAAGAGCGCCTGCCGGAGCTGGGCCTCGTCGCACGGCACGAGCGGCAGGTCCGTCGCGATGTCGAGCACGAGCTTGACGCCGTGCTGCTCGAGCTCCGGTCGCACGAACTCCGCCGCTTCGTTCGCGATCGCGGCGACGTCTTCGAGCGCGTGAGCGGGCCCCTGCCGGCGCGCAAACAAGAGGTACTGCTGGCTCAACGCGGACAGCCGCTCCACCTCCTTACCGATGGCCCGGAACAGGCCCTGCGCCTCGGCGTCGCCACGCGGCACCTGTTCCTCGAGCAACTCGAGGTTCAGCGCGATCGACGACAGCGGATTGCGGATTTCGTGCGTCACGTGCGCCGCCATCTTGCCGATCGTCGCGAGGCGCTCGGCGGCGACGAGGCGCTCGTTCGCCTGCGCGATGGCTGCGACCATGCGCTCGAACGTGGCCGCAAGCTCCCCGATTTCGTCGTCCGAAACGACTGCGTCGCGCGGCTTCAAATCGCCGCGCGCCACCGCTTGCGCTCGCTCGGTGACGGCCGCGACTGGCGCGAGCACGCGCCGCACGAAGAACGCCATCGCGAGGCCGACGCACAGCGCGAGCAGCGTGAGCGCGACGAGCAAGCGAATCGCGAGCGTCTCGCGCGTACGCGCCGCCTCGAGCAAGACGTCCACTTTGTGCTTCACGCTCTGCTCGAGCTTCACGAGGCGTGCCGAGGCTTGCGAGCCGTGCGTGACGAGCTCGTCGCGCTGCCGCTCGGCGCCGCTCGCGTCGCCGCGATCGAGCGCCTGAAACAGCCGATCGAGCTCGCTGCCGTCCGTCGCTACGAAGGTCTCGATCTCGCGCACGTCGCGCAAAAGACCGTCACCGAGCACGCGCATGTTCCGATCGCCGTCGACGAGGAACGCGCGCTCGACGGCGCCACGCACCTCGTCGAAGGTATGCGGGCGGCCCACGCGGAGCGTCACATCGAACCACACACGAATGTCCGCGGGATTCTTGGCGGCCGTGATGTGATTGAGCTGGGTGTTCCAGGTGTCCTGCTTGGCGACGAGGTCGCGCACGGCGAGCGCGAGCGGGAAATAGCCGCTCTGAACGAGGCGCGTCTCCTGTGCTGCCGAGCGCTGCGCCACGATGCTCCAACCCGCGACCGCCCCGAACGCGAGCGTCACGAGCGCGTAGGACGCGAGCACGCGCGCCGCGACGCTGCGGCGAAAGCGTGTCCGCGTGCGCCCCTCAGCCACCCACGAGGCTCCGCGCCATGACCGTCGACAGATCGATCGCGCGCGCACCCTGCGCCCGGAACCAGGCGAGGCTCGTCGCGCAAGCGGTGACGACGGTGCCGCCGCCGAGGCGCTCGTGTTCGGCGAGCCGAGCGCGCGCGATGCCCCGCGCCGACTCCGGCATGACGAACGGCAGGAGCGCGCCAGCGCCCGAACAGCGCGTCTTCGCGCCCGCGTGCTCGAACTCGGCCGGCGGCGCGCCGAGCGCCCGCTCGAGTACGAGGCGCGGTTCCCGCGTGATCCCGAGGCCGCGCGCGAGACGACAGGGATCGTGATAGCGCCACGGCTCACTCGGCGGCGGCAGTCGCGTGAGTTTCGAAGCGCGGCTGGCGGCCGCTTCGACGAGTGCCTCGGCGCCCGCGTCGCGCAACGCCGCGGCGCAGCCGGCGTCCGCGACGACCAAGTGACGCCCCTTCGCTTCGTCGACGAGCGCGTCGCGGAGCTCGCGCGCTCCTGCCGCGTCACCGGCTTCGGCAAGCGGCACGCCGCAGCAGCCTTCGAGCACGCGCACGGCGCCGAACAAGGCGCGCGCCGCGCGCACGATGTCGCCGGCCTCCGAACCGCGCGCACCGAGGTAACCGCAGCCGATGACCAGCGCGACGCCGGCGTCCTCGTCGCCCGTAGCGAACGCCCGAGCACGCTCGCGCAGACGTTCCCGCTTTCGCAAGAACCGCCCGTGCGCTCGTTCGGAAGCCGCGGGAGCGAGACCTTGGGCGCGGTAGACGGCGCGCGCGGCCGTGAGCGTCGGTGCGACGGGGTTTTGGTGCTCGCAGCGCTCGCGACAGCCGAAACAGGCCGTGCAGGCCCAGGGCAGCCGCGCGAGCTCGCGGTCGGGCGTGAGGTCACCGCGCGCCACGTACCAGGTCAGCGTCATCTTGCCCCACGGGATGAGCGCTTCGCTCGCTTCGACCTCCGAGACGGGGCACGCCTCGCGACAGAGTTTGGGGCAGTAGCCGCACGTCTCGAGCGCCGCCTGGCGCTCCTCGAGCATGCGCAACCGCCGCGGTGACGTCATGAGGGCTCGCGGACGGCTGCGGCGCCCGCGGTCGCGTCCTTCTCACGCTGCTGCGGGAACGTGAGCTCGAAGCTGGTTCCCGCGCTCGACGAGCGCACGTCGATGCGACCGCCGTGCTCGTCGACGATCTTCTTGACGATCGCGAGCCCGAGCCCGGTGCCGCCGCGTTTGCCGGCGGTCACGAACGACTGGAACATGCGGCCTTCGATTTCCTTCGGAATCCCAGGGCCGGTGTCCGCGATGGTAATCGTGAGCTCGCCGCGTTCGAGGGCCGCGCGGAGCGTCAGGCGCCCACCGCGCTCACCCATGGCTTCGAGCGCGTTTCGGGCCAAATTATGCAGTGCTCGCGCGACGCGCCCCTCGTCGAAGCGCGCGACCAGCTTCGAGTCGACTTCGACGGCGAGCTCCACCGGCTGCGTGGCGATTTCGAGCCGCAGCTGCCGCTCGAGATCGCCAAAGAACTTCTTCAAATAGACGCGTCGCACGAAAATCTTCGTCTCACCGCGCGCGAACTCGAGCACCTCGCGCTGCATGGCGCCGAGCACGTCGAACTGGCGCAAGATGAGCTCCGAAAATTCGTGACGCGTCGGACGGTCGTCCGCGTCGGCCATCAGCTGCACGTAACCGCTGATGATCGTCATCGGCGTCTTGAAGTCGTGAATCACCTGCGAGAGCAAGCGGCCGATCGACGTCAAGCGCTCGCCGACTTCACGCGCTCGACTCGCGTTGAACAGCCGTACGGCGGTCGAGACGTTGACGGCGACGAGCCGGAGCAGTCCCACGTCCGTGTCCGCGAGCGGGTCCTCGCCGTCGTCCGTGAACACGGCGATGGCCCCGAGCGGCGCCGGCTCCCCTTCGAGCGGCACGGCGAGCACCGAGGTGACGGGAAAATCCGCCGCGTCTTTCGCGCGCGGGTCACGGGCGGCCTCGAGCACGAGGAGCGGGCCACTGCCGCGCATGGCGGCCCCCAAGAAGCCTTCGCCCGACTTGGCCGGCCGGCGTGTGAGCTCCGGCGAGCCGTCGCGATCGTAGCGCCGCTCGACGAGGTCGCCCGTCTCCTCGTCCGCGAGCAAGAGGGCGCCACCGCGTGCGTTGCATGCCGTAGCCACCTGCGCGAGCGTGGCGAGCGCGAGCTCTTCGATGCTGGTGGCGCGCGCGGTCGCACGCTCGAGCTCGAAGAGGAGCGAGAGCTCGCGGAACTTCCGCTCGAGCTGCTCTTTGGTCTCGACGAGCTGCTGATTTTTCTGAATCAACGACAGCATCAAACGCGAGTTGTCGATGGCGACTGCGGCTTGCGTGCCGAGCGCGCTCACGATGTCCTCGTCGTCGCTCGTGAAGCCGCCGGCCGCCCGCTTGTTCAGGACCTGCAGCACGCCGATGGTGCGGCCGACGTGGTTCTTGAGGGGCGCGGCGAGCATGTTGCTCGTGCGGTAGCCGGTGAGAAGGTCCCACTCGCGCTCGAAACGCGGATCGCGATAGGCGTCCTCGATCCGGATCGGCTCGCCGCTCTTGGCCACGAGCCCGGCGACCCCGTGGCCGATCTTCATGCGGATGGAGCGCACCTCGCTCCCGGCTACGACCCGACTCACGAGCTCCCCGTTGGCTTCGTCGAGCAGGTACAGTGTGGCGCGATCGGCTTCGACGACCTCGGTCAGCTTGTCGAGGATGAGCTCGAGCAGCTCATCGAGATCGAGGGTGGCGCCGAGCGCCATGCCGACCTCGCGCAGGGCGCGCGACACGCGTTGCTCGCGGCGCAGCGCTTCTCCCGCTCGGACGCCGCGCTCCTCGACGAGCGAAGCTTTTCCCGGCGGCACCTCCGAGCTCACGTGAGCGATCGAATCACGAACTTTGGCGCGGATCCACCACGCTCGAGGGGCACGCGAGTTTCGGGGGCTAAGCTTGGACCCGGTTGCACCGCCTCGAGTGGTTCGCTACTGATCTCGAGGCAACCGCATGGCGCTCAAGCAACTGCAACTCACCGTGAAAGGGCGGGTCCAGGGCGTTTACTTCCGAGCGTCCGCGCAGCGCGAAGCGCGCCGGCTGGGCCTCACCGGATGGGTAAAAAACCGCGCCGACGGCTCGGTTGAAATCCTGGCCGAGGGCGAAGAGGTCGCGATCCGCGATCTCTACGGCTGGGCGCAGAAGGGTCCCGGTGCGGCGCGCGTCGACCGGGTGGATTCGCGCTGGCGCAGCTTCAGCGGCGAGTTTCCGGATTTTCGCATCATCGATTGAGCCGATGCGCGGCCGTCCGTTCGTGTTTCGGGTCGCCGCGTGTCTCGCGACGCTGAGCGCGCTCGCCGCGCCGCTCCCGGCGAGCGCGGCCGACGTCACGGCGGCGCGCGAGCTGCCCGAGCTCCCGCGGGCGCCCGACGAGCTCAAGCAAGCGTCCCTCGCCGACCTCACCGAGCTCGACGAGCTGCTCGGGCGCATCAGCGGCGAGGACGAAGCCGCGCGTGAGGACGGAGTGCGCGCCATCCTCGAGCTATCGCCGCGGATGGTCCCGGCGATCCGCAAGCGCCTCGACGATCTCGGCGGCTCTGCGGACAAGAACGCCATGAAGGTGCTCTTGTTCGACACGCGCCGCGCAGCGAAGGACGAGCCCAAAGACGAGACGCCCGGCGCTGCGGAAGAGAAGGCGAGCGCCGGGCCCGACTACCTCACGCTGCTCCTGGCGCGCGCCAAGCCGAAGCTTGCTGCGTGGCGCGACCTCGTGAAGGTCCTCGCGCTGTCGCGCATGCTCGAGCACGTCGGGACGACGCCGGCCGTGCGCGGTCTCATCGACGTGTACGTTCGTTTCGGCGACTTCCTGCGCATCGACACGCAAAAGGCGCTCGCCCGGCTCGGTGATCGCGCGGTCCCGGCGCTGCTCGAAACGCGGCGGCACCCCGCCGAAAAGATCGCGCACTGGGCGGGCCGGCAGCTCGACATGCTCGGACGCGCCGCGCCGAGTCAAGCCGTGCAGATCGCCGACCCGGAGATTTTGGCCGACGTGCTGCGTGCGTACGGCCGCACGCACGATCTCGACGCTGCTCGCATCGTGGTGTCCTTCGCGGGCAGCGAGCGCGGGCAGCTCCGCACGGCGGCACGCCAGGCCATCGGCATGTTCGGCGAGGCGGGGCACTGGCAGCTGCGCGACGCCTACGAAGACGTGATGGGCAAGCGCGCGGCGCGTGATTGGACGTGGGAACGGACGGCGCGCGAGCTCTTCGGTGAGCTGGATCGCCTGCGCCGTGCCGAGGTGTACGACCGCTTCGACGCCGGGCAGAAAGCCGAGGCGGCGGGTGACCTCGACGCGATGCGCCGCGAGTACGACGCGGTGCTCGAGCGCGCGCCGTTTTTCGAGCGCGGGGACGAGATGGTCGGCGGGTATTGGGAGTACGCCAAGCGAAACGCCGCGGCGCACCCCGACGACGCCGTGCTGGCGCTGCGCCACGCCGAGCGCCTCGGCCGGAGCAGCCCCGCGCACGATCGCATTCAGAGTCTCCTGCTCACGCTCGAGGCGGAGCGCCTCCGCCGAACACACGTGATCGACCGTAGCCTTTACCGCAAGGCGCTCGAGCTCGACTCGTCGAACGAACGCGCCCGAGTAGCGCTCGACGTTCTGGCGCGACCCGTCGCGACCGGCGACCGCAAGCTACGTTATTACGCGGCGGCCGGCGTGCTCTTGGCCGGCCTGCTCGGGGCGGCGTTCGTGCTCTTTCGCCCGCGTCCGCGCGACGAGGCGAAACCAACCACGCCAGCGTAAATCCCGAGCGCGGCGTCGGGGGCTCACGGAGCGGCCGTCTCGCCCCGGGAAAACTAAAGGTCCGACTGCAAAAGCCGTTCTTTTCCGCAGTCGATCATGCCCAAGGAAGCCGCTCGTCATCGCCAGCCCGTACGACTGCTCCGGCGCAGTGGGCAGTGGCAGGTCGAGCTCACGCGCCTCGTGGCCGTCGACGAGCAGCTGATGCGCCCCGAGCGTTATCAGGTCGTCGCGACACCCGATGTGCTCCGTACGCTCACACCCACCTGTCCGCCGGAGCGCGTGCGCGAAGCGGAAGCGATTCTGCGCACGCCCGACGACGGCAGCGAGTGCGCCTTCGAGCTCGATGAACACGGCTGGGCGCCGCTCTCCGAATCGCGACCGTCCCTACATCCGATCACGCGCAACGAGATGATGGCGCTCATCGGGGAGCTCCAGGCCCAGGTCACCCTGATGCGGGGGATGCACGACGCGCTCCTCACGCGCCTCGTCACCGTCGAGGCTGCACTGCAGTCGAAAGCGGAGGGCCCGCGGCCCACGCCGCGACCGATTCGGAAGGTGCCGTCGCGCCGCGACATGCTCGCCGTGCTCCAGGGTCCGGCGAACGACCGCCCCGGCCCGCTCGCCTTCGACGGGCTCAGAGAAGCCCCGCCCGCTCCGGCCGCCGCGCCGACCCCGTCGCCGGCTCCGGCAGAAGCCGCCCCGGCGAAACCGCAGGCGCCAGCCGCGGACGCAACCAGGCTCTCGCCCCCTGAGCCGGGCGCTGCGCCCGCGACGGAGGCTGCAATGCCGCCCGCCGATTCGACTCCCGCGGCCGCTGGGAGCGCGCGCCTGGTCCTGCCGCCACAAAGCGACGTCATCCAGTGCCTGCGCATGCTGGCTTCCGACGTCGAAGTAGCCGCACAAGCCGCGACGCTGCCGACTGATTTCACCGACTACTACGTCGCGCGCCTCGTCGACGCGGCGCAAGAAACGCTCGGCGCAATTCTCGTCAATCAGCGTGCAGGAGCGGCTCTCGGCGGCGGCTTGCTCGGCATCCCGGTCGCGGCACGCGACGAGCAAGGGCGGCGCGGCATCGCCAAGGACACGCTCGAGGGCTTGAACGAGATTTGCAACAACGTGTGGGGCCTCGTGAACCGCAAAAATCCGCAGACGCCGACGAAGCTCTGCGCCCTCGAGCGGGTGAGCGGCGCGACCTCCACGTGGCTACCGAACGCGGCGGGCGTGCTCACGCTGGCCACTCCCGGCAACGGCGTGCTCTACGTCGCGTCGCGCTGAGCGGGAGCACGAGCGGCCTCGCAGAGGAGCGCCGTCACGGCGGTGCGCGGACCGATCTGTCCGCGTGCGCGGCCGCCCACGGCCGAAATCTCCGCCAATGTGGCTCGCCGTGCAGAAACGCGCGAGGCGCGGCGTGCGTTGCGTGCGCCGCCGCTCGAACTCGCGCGCGCTCGCTCAGTGCTTCACGCCGAGCAGCTTCTTGATCTTGCGATCGAGCGTCTCGGGCGTGAACGGCTTGACGACGTATTCGTCGACGCCCTGGTCGAGGGCGTTCTCGAGCTTGCCCATCGTGCCTTCGGTCGTAATCATGATGATCTTCACGCGATTGTCGACCTTGCGGACGCGCGTCACGAACTCGAGACCGTCCATCTCGGGCATGTTCCAATCGCTCAGGATGAAGCCGAAGTTCCCGTCGAGGAACTTGTCGAGCCCTTCCTTGCCCGTCGCGGCTTCGATCGTGCGCGAGCCACGGAGCTCGGTCTTGTTGAGCGCCGAGATGATGATCTTCCGCATCGCGGAAGAGTCGTCGACTACGAGAACGTTCATGGGGGTAAAATCTCCTCTACTCTTTCTTGGTTACGTGGTGCGCGAGCGCCCCGTGCTCGCCTCGAGCACGTTCAGAATTACGAGACCGCCCTCGCACTCGAACCATTGATGTTCGATCGGGGCGGGCTTGACCTCTGCATAGGGAACGACATCGACGACGTCCGGCACGGACAGGCGACAGTCACCCTTGAGCAGCGTCTTGAAGTTGCCGCCCACCATGTTGGTGAGCTCGCCGAGCGCGTCGCGGATGTCGCCCGGGTCAGCTTCGGCGGGCGGCTTGCCGAACATCGCCCCCGCGGCGCGACGCGCGAGGGCCGGCGAGCAGCCCAGCGTCACCGAGCCCTGCCAGGTGCCGGAAATGGTGACGCGCCCGAGCACGAACGCGCTCGCTTCCGCGCGGCCCGGGTCGCACTTCGCCGGCGTCAGCGACAGACCGAGCACCATGGACCACACCCGTTCGGCGATCTCGTTGAGCTTGGCGGAGCTGACATCGGAGTTCATCTGCCTCGTGGTGCTCCTTGCGAGCCGTACAAGGGTCGCGCTTTGCACATACGGGTGCACTCTTTCAACGCGCGCATGGCGATAGCAAACGGCCGCATGCATCACCGGCTTTAGTAGCGAGCGAAGCGAGCACGCCGAAGGCGGCGGGGCAGCTTAAGCGCGCGCGCCCAACGGCCGTTGTAAGTGACGGGTAAACAGCGAAAAACGTGTGCTGTCGGCGGCTCTCGCACGACATACACCCACCCGGGACGGCGATGGCGGTCGAAGACGACGAAATCATGCGCGAGTTCCTGATCGAGAGTAGGGAAAACCTGCTCGGGCTCGATCGGGACTTCGTCGCGCTCGAACAGAATCCGCGTGATCGCGCCATTTTGACGCGGATCTTTCGCTGCGTTCACACCATCAAAGGCACCTCGGGATTTCTGAACCTGCCGGCGCTCGAAAAGCTGACGCACGTCGGCGAGACGCAGCTGAGCCGCCTGCGCGACGGCGAGATCCTGCTCGATACGCACGCAACCTCGGCGCTGCTCGCGATGTTGGACGCGGTGCGGCGCGTGCTCGCGTCGCTCGAAACGACCGGAGCCGAGGGCGGCGAGGACTTCACCGCGATCATCGCCGAGCTCGCGAAGATCGGGCAGAGCGCACCGGCGCCGGCTGCCGTCATGCCCGCACCGGCTGCCGTCGTGCCCCCTGCGCCGCCCGCCCCCGAAAAACCCCCGGCGCCGGAGGCCAAACCTCAGGTGACTCCCGCGCCCGCCCTTGCCGCGTCCGCCGACGCCCCGGCGGAGCCAACCGCCGCACCGGGCGTCGCCGAGACGGCGATCCGCGTCGACGTGGCGCTGCTCGACCGCGTCATGAATCTCGTCGGCGAGCTCGTGCTCGCGCGCAATCAAATCCTGCAGTACGGCGCGCGCTCGACCGATGCGGCGCTCGTCAACGCTTCGCAACGCCTGAACCTGCTCACGACCGAGCTGCAAGCCTGCGCGATGAAGACGCGCATGCAGCCCATCGGCAACGTTTGGAATCGCTTTCCGCGCGTCGTGCGCGACCTCGCCAACGTGTGCGGCAAGTCCGTCCACCTCGAGCTCGAAGGCAGCAGCACCGAGCTCGATCGCTCCATCATCGAGGCGATCAAGGACCCGCTCATTCACGCCGTCCGCAACGCCATCGACCACGGCATCGAAAACGCCGAACGGCGCGCGCTCGCAGGCAAACCGAGCCAAGGCAGGCTGAGACTCCGCGCCTACCACGAGGGCGGCCAGGTCAACATCGAGGTCTCCGACGACGGCGGCGGCATCAACGTCGAGAAGGTGCGCGCCCGCGCCGTCGAGCGCGGCCTCGTCGCGAGCGAGCGGGCTCAGCGCATGAACGAGCGCGACCTCTTGCAGCTGATCTTTCTACCGGGCTTCTCGACCGCAGAGAGCGTCTCGCTCGTGTCCGGTCGCGGCGTCGGCATGGACGTCGTGAAGTTCAACATCGAAAAGGTGGGCGGCACCGTCGACATCGCGTCCCGCTTCGGGCACGGAACGACGCTGAAGATCAAAATCCCGCTCACGCTCGCCATCATTCCCGCGCTGCTCGTCGCGAGCGGCGGCGAGCGCTTCGCCATTCCGCAGGTGAACCTACTCGAGCTCGTGCGACTCGAAGGCGCGGCTTCACGGCGTGGCATCGAGAGCCTGCATGGTACGCCGCTCTATCGCCTGCGCGGCAACCTGCTCCCGCTCGTCTTCCTGAACGAAGTGCTCGATCTGCCCGGTCCCGGTGCGAACGCCGACGTGGTCAACATCGTGGTGGTTCAGGCCGACGAGCAGAAATTCGGCCTAGTGGTTGACGGCATCAGCGACACCGAGGAAATCGTCGTGAAGCCGCTCGGCAAGGAGCTCAAGCAGCTCGCCGTGTTCGCGGGCGCCACCATCATGGGGGACGGCCACGTCGCGCTGATCATCGACGTGCTCGGGCTCGCGCGCCGCGCCCACGTGGTCTCGCCGACGCGCGAACGCATGCTCGAGGAGCGGCCGGTCTCGGCCCCCACGAGCGGCGCGCGCCGCGAGCCGATGCTCGTCTTTCGCGCGCGCGGCGACGCGCGCATGGCGATCCCGCTCGCCCTCGTCTCGCGCCTCGAGGAGATCGCTCCCGCGCGCGTCGAGCGCGCGGCGGGCCGCGAAGTCGTCCAGTACCGCGGCGGCGTGATGCCGCTGCTCTGGCTGGTGGACGATCGCTCGCGCGCGACGCGCATGACGCGCGAACAACCGCTCCACGTCGTCGTCTTCACCGAAAACGGCCGCTCCGTCGGCCTGGTCGTCGACGAAATCAGCGACGTTATCGAGGAAGAGGTGCACGTGCAGGCTCAAGCCGGCAGCGCCGACTTGCTCGGGATTGCGGTCCTCGCCGGGCGCGTCACCGACCTTCTCGACGTGCGCCGACTCATCGAGCGCCAGGAGCCCGGCTTCTTCGAGCGACGGGGGGCGGCGGCCTGAGGCCGAAACCGACCATGGCCGACACCCTGCAGCTTTGCACCTTCGTCCTCGGTGACCTCGCGTTCGGCGTGGAGGTCAAACACGTGCAGGAGGTCATGCGCTTTCAGCCGCTGACGCGCGTGCCGCTCGCCTCGAGCAACGTACGCGGCATCCTGAATTTGCGCGGCCAAATCGTGACGGCGATCGACGTGCGCGCGCGCCTGGGCCTGCCGCCGCTCGCCGACGCGCAGGAGCCGATGAACGTCGTGCTGCGCACCGTGGACGGCGTCGTGAGCCTGCTCGTGGACGACATCGGCGACGTGCTCGAGGTCGGGGCCGCCGACTTCGAACGTGCGCCCGAGACGCTCTCGGCCGTGCTGCGCGACATCGTGCACGGCGTTTACAAGCTCGAGCGGCGCTTGCTGCTCCTGCTCGACGTTGCGCGCGTCGTCGCGCTCAAGGAAACCGGTGACGCCGACGCTTCCAGCGTAGACGCCGCATGAGAGGAACAGAGTCAGATGCAAGACCACAGCGAACACTACAAGCCCAAGACCAACGGAGACTCCATGCGTCCGCTCGCCATCGCGCGCAGCGAGGAAGGTGAAGTCGCCGAGCTCAGGACCAAGCTTCGCGCGCTCGAAGAGCGCCTCGCCGCAGCGCAGAAGGCGGAAGAGGAGCAGGCGCGCCTGCGACAGCTGGTCGAGGAGAGCCAAGCGCGCGCTCAGACCCAGACCGACGAGCTCAAAGCCAAGGTCGACCTGATTCTTGCGGCAGTCGACGCGGCCGCACGCGGTGACCTGACGCGCCAGATCGCGATCAGCGGCGAGGACGCCGTGGCGCGGCTCGCCCAGCGCCTGAACGCGTTTCTCGGCACGATGCGCCGCAGCGTCGGCAACATCGCCGACAACGCGACCACGCTCGGCGCCGCGGCCGAAGAGCTATCGTCGGTCGCCAAGCAGATGACCTCGAACGCGACGCAGACGTCGACCCAGGCGAACGTCGTCTCCTCCGCCGTCGAAGAGGTGAACCACAGCATCCAGACGGTCGCGGCGAGCACCGAGGAGATGTCGGCGAGCATCAAGGAAATCGCGAAGAACGCCTCCGACGCGGCGCGCGTCGCCGTCTCGGCGGTCAAGGCGGCCGAGACCACGAACGGCATCGTCGCCAAGCTCGGCGCCAGCAGCGCCGACATCGGCAAGGTCATCAAGGTCATTACCTCGATTGCGCAGCAGACGAACTTGCTCGCGCTGAACGCGACGATCGAAGCTGCGCGCGCCGGCGAGGCAGGCAAGGGCTTCGCGGTCGTGGCGAACGAGGTGAAGGAGCTCGCCAAGGAAACGGCGCGGGCCACCGAGGACATCAGCCAGAAAATCGAGCACATCCAGAGCGATACGCGCTCGGCCGTCGACGCCATCACGCAGATTGGCAGCATCATCAACCAGATCAACGACATCCAGAACACCATCGCCTGCGCCGTGGAAGAGCAGACGGCGACGACGAACGGCATCAGCCGCAACGTCGGCGACGCGGCGCGCGGCAGCGGCGACATCGCCCACAACATCTCGGGCGTGGCGCGCGCGGCGCAAAGCACCACCTCGGGCGCGTCCGATACGGAGCGTGCGGCTTCCGAGCTCGCGAGCATGGCGGCGGCGCTGCAAAAACTGGTCGGCCAGTTCAGCTTCTGAGCGCGACATGCGGCCATGAAAGCGCTCATCGTCGACGACTCCCGCGCGATGCGACTCGTGATCGCGCGGCTCTTGCAACACCACGACTTCACGATCGTCGAGGTGAGCAACGGTCGCGAAGCGCTCGACGTGATGGAGCGGTCGGGGGCGTTCGACCTCGCGCTCGTCGATTGGAACATGCCGGTCATGGACGGGCTCGAGTTCGTGCTCAAGGTACGGGCCGATGAACGCTTCGACGCGATGGCCATCATGATGGTGACCACCGAATCGGAGTCAAAACAGGTCGAACGCGCGATTTCGGCGGGCGCGAGCGAGTACCTGATGAAGCCGTTCTCGCCGGAAGCGTTCGCCGAGAAGCTCGTCAACCTGGGGCTGGCCGCGGCATGATCAAAGTCTTCATCGTCGACGACTCGGTCGTGGTGCGCCGCATGCTCGTGAGCTTGCTCGAGAGCGAGCCGGGCATCGAAATCGTGGGCTGGGCCGGCAGCGGCATGAGCGCACTCCAAAAACTCACGCTGCTCGACCCTGACGTCGTGTTGCTCGACGTGATGATGCCGGACATGGACGGCATCAAGACGGTGCGGCGCATGCGCCTCACGCACCCGACCATGCCGGTCATCATGTGCAGCTCGCTCACCGAGAGCGGCGCCGACACGACGCTGCGCGCGCTCGCCGCGGGCGCCACCGATCACCTCGCCAAGCCCGGCCCCGGCGAAAAAAGCCTGGAAATCTTCCGGAGCGAGCTGATCGGCAAGGTGCTCGCGCTCGGCAGCGCGAGCCAAAAGCCGAAGAGCCAGGACTCCGTCGAGGTCGACGTGACGCTGCTGCCGCCGCCGCTCGCGCCGCGCGCTGTATCGCAGATCCAGTGCATCGCCATCGGGTGCTCCACGGGCGGGCCCAACGCGCTCGCGACGGTCTTCGCGGGGCTGCCCGGCGACCTGCCGGTTCCGATCTTCATCGTGCAGCACATGCCCAAGGTGTTCACCAAGATCCTCGCCGATCGCCTCACGGCCTCGTCCGCGGTGAACGTGTCGGAAGCCACGCACGGCATGCCCGTCCAGCCGGGTCACGGCTACATCGCGCCGGGCGACTTCCACATGCGCCTCGGGCGCGCGAACGGACACGTCGTCACGTTGCTCAATCAAGAAGAGCCGGAGCACTCGTGCCGCCCCGCGGTCGACGTACTCTTCCGTTCGCTCGCGCGCTTCTATCGGGACGGCGTGCTCGCGTGCGTGCTCACGGGCATGGGCAAGGACGGCGCGAGCGGCGCCGGCGAGCTCGTGCGGGCGGGCAGCAAGGTGCTCGCGCAAAGTGCTGAAACCTGCGTGATACCGAGCATGCCCGGCGCGATCGTCGACGGGCGGCTCGCCGACAAGGTGCTGCACCTCGACCGGATGGCGGACGAGCTCGTCGAGCGCGTGCGCCGTTCACACGGACTCTTGCCGCGGCCGCGCGCGCAGGGAGAGAATTAGGTGCCGAGCAGCGAGAGCATGTCGTACCTGCAGGCGCTGGTGTACCGGCGCTCGGGCATCGTGCTGGAGAACGGCAAGGACTACCTCGTCGACTCGCGGCTGAGTCCGCTCGCGCGCGAGGAGGGCGTGGGCTCCGTGGACGAGCTCGTCGGAAAGCTGCGGCGCGAGCACGGCGCCGACCTCGCTCAACGCGTCGTCGAAGCGATGACGACCAACGAGACGCTGTTCTTCCGTGACGCGCACCCGTTCGAGGCGCTCAAGAGCCACTTCTTGCCCGAGATCATGAAGGCGCGCGCCGCCGAGCGGAGCTTGCGGATTTGGTCGGCGGCGGCCTCGACCGGTCAGGAGCCGTACAGCATCGCGATCACGCTGCTCGAGGCGTTTCCGGAGCTCGCGAGCTGGAACGTCCGCATCCTCGGCACGGATCTGAACGAAGCCGTGCTCGAGCGGGCGCGGCTCGGTCGCTACCGCGAGCTCGAGGTGAACCGCGGGCTGCCGGCGCAATACCTCGGCAAGTACTTCACGCGCAGGAACGGCGATTGGGAGCTCGCGTCCTCCGTGCGCGACATGGTCACGTTCCGCCAGCTGAACCTGGTCGAGCCGTGGTCCGAGCTCGCCGCGTGCGACATCGTGTTCATGCGCAACGTGCTCATCTACTTCGACAGCGAGACGAAGTGCAGCATCCTGCGGCGCTTGCGCAGCGTGCTACGCCCGGACGGCTTCCTCGTGCTCGGCGGCGCCGAAACGACGACGAACCTCGACGACGCGTACGGCTCCGTCCGTTTCGGCGCGGGCGTCTACTACCAGCTCAAAGCGCCCACCGCGGACTCGACGCGCGGGGTGACCGTGCCGCGCGTCGCCTGAGCGTCGCGCGGCAACGCCGTCACTCTTCTTCTTTTTCGGCCTTGGCCGTCTTCTTGGCGCGCTTCGCGGCCGGCTTCTCGCCTTCCGCGGCTTCGGCCTTGGCAGCGGCTTTGCCGCTCTTTTCGGCTTTGCCTTCGCCGGACGCTTTCGCGCCCTTCTTCGCCTTTTTCTCTTCGGCGGCCGGAGCGGTGCCCGCGGCGCCGGCGCCGAGCTCGACGAACTCGACGAGCGACATCGGGGCGTTGTCGCCACGACGACGGCCGAGCTTCACGATGCGCGTGTAGCCGCCCGGTCGCTCGCGAAAGCGCCGCGCGAGATCGAGAAACACCTTCTCGATCAGATCCACGCGCCGTTCCTCACCGCCGTTGTTCACGACGGCAAAACGGCGAAGGAACTGGCCCATGCGGAGAACGGCCGCGTGGCGCTTGGCCTGGTCGGCCACGCCGAGGTCCTTTTGCGGCGTATAGGCGACGGGGCCCAGGCGGATCGCGCGGGTGATGAGCCGCTCGGCAACGCGCCGCAGCTCCTTCGCCTTCGCGTCGGTGGTCTCGATGCGCTCGTGCGCGACGAGGTTCGCCGTCAGCGCGCGAAGCATCGCGCGCCGGTGGCTCGTATTGCGGCTGAATTGCCGCCCCGCTTTACGGTGTCTCATCGCTCATCCCTGCGCTTGCTGCTGCTGCTTCCAACGCTCGAGCATGCCCGGCCAGTTGTCGAACTTCATGCCGAGGCCGAGACCCATCGTACCGAGGATCTCTTTGATTTCTTTGAGCGACTTGCGGCCGAAGTTCTTCGTCTTCAGCATGTCCTGCTCGCTCTTCTGCACGAGCTCACCGATGAGCGTGATGTTCGCGTTCTGCAGGCAGTTCGCCGAACGCACCGAGAGCTCGAGCTCGTCCACGGAGCGGAAGAGGTTCTCGTTGAGCGGCTGGTCGTCTTGACCCGTCTGCTGGTACGCCGTCTCTTCGCTCTCCTCGAAGTTGATCCAAATGGAGAGCTGCTCCTTGAGGATCTTCGCGGCGAACGCGACGGCATCGACCGGGCGAACGGCGCCGTTGGTCCAAACCTCGAGCACGAGCTTGTCGTAGTCGGTGACCTGACCGACGCGCGCGTTCTGCACGGCGTAGTTCACCTTGCGGATCGGGGAGAAGAGCGCGTCGATCGGGATCGTGCCGAGCGGCATCGTCGGGGTCTTGTTGCGCTCGGCCGGCACATAGCCGCGGCCCACGCCGACGGAGAGCTCCATGACGAGCGGGCCCTTCTTGTCGAGGGTCGCGACCTGGAGGCTCGGGTTCAAAACGGTGAGGCCGTCGACCGTCTTGATGTCGCCGGCGAGCACCGGGCCCGGGCCCTCTTTCTCGATCCGAAGCGTGTAGGACTTCGGCGACTCCGCCTTGAGCACGACCTGCTTCAGGTTGAGGATGATGTCCGTCACGTCCTCGACGACGTCGGGGATGGTCGTGAACTCGTGGAGCGCGCCTTCCATCCGCACCGCGGTGATCGCGGCACCCTGAAGCGAGGCGAGCAGCACGCGGCGCAGCGAGTTGCCGACGGTGATGCCGAAGCCGCGTTCGAGCGGCTCACAGGTGAACTTGCCGTACGTCTGGCTGTTCGACTCGGGATCGAGCTGAATCGCCTTCGGACGAATGAGATCGCGCCAGTTCCGGCTCATCATGGGGGTGATCATGCGGTTCGTTCTCCTTCAGGGTTCGGACGTTTGCGCGGCCGTCCCGGTTCGGTGAGGAACCCACTCCTCGATCCGAACCCGCGGCCTGCCCGCAGTAAGCAACTAAGAAAAGCTTCTAAATTAGCGAGAGTAGTATTCGACGACGAGCTGCTCGCGAACCATCGGCTCGTTCATCTCGTCGCGGACGGGCATCGAGCGGAAGGTGCCGGTGAGGGCGTCCTTGTCCACCTCGAGCCAGCTGCCGCGCGGCCGCGTTTCCGCCTGCGCGAGCGACGCGGCGATGAAGCCGATCTTCTTGCTCGCCTCGGCGATCGCGACGACGTCGTTCGGCTTCACGCGGTAGCTCGGAATGTTCACGCGCTTGCCGTTGATGAGCACGTGGTTGTGACGCACGAGCTGGCGGCCCTGGATGCGGCTCGCCGCGAAGCCCATGCGGTAGACGACGTTGTCGAGGCGACGCTCGATCACGCCGAGCATCTCTTCACCGGTACGACCCGGGAGGCTCGTCGCCTCCGTGTAGTAACGAGCGAACTGAAGCTCGAGGAGGCCGTAGATGCGGCGCATCTTCTGCTTCTCGCGCAGACGCAGGCCGTACTCGCTGAGCTTGATGCGAGCCTGGCCGTGCTGGCCGGGCGGATACGGGCGGCGGCTCACGCTGCACTTCTCCGTGAAGCAGCGACCACCCTTGAGATAGAGCTTCCCGCCTTCACGACGGCAGAGTTTGCAAACGGGACCGAGATAGCGCGCCATGGTTCGTGCTTTCCTTCGTCAGACGCGGCGGCGCTTGGGGGGACGGCAGCCGTTGTGGGGGATGGGCGTCACGTCGCGGATGAGCGTCACGCGGAAGCCGGCTTGCTGAAGAGCGCGGAGCGCGCTCTCGCGGCCGGCGCCAGGGCCCTTCACGAACACGGCGACCGAGCGAACGCCGTGCTCCTGGGCACGACGCGCCGCTTCTTCCGCCGCGAGCTGCGCCGCGAACGGCGTGCTCTTGCGCGAGCCTTTGAAGCCACGGGACCCGGCACTCGCCCACGACAGCGTGCTGCCGGTGAGGTCCGTGATCGTCACGATCGTGTTGTTGAAGGTCGACTGAATGTGCACGATGCCCGCGTACACGTTCTTCCGGACGACCTTCTTCTTCGGGCCGCCCTTGGAGGGCGCGACGCTCGGGGTTGCAGCTTTGGCTGTGGCCATGTTCGTCTTGCTTCCCTACTTGTTCATGCCGGCCCGGTGCGGCGGGCGAGGTTCTTGCGCGGGCCCTTGCGGGTACGCGCGTTGGTACGGGTGCGCTGACCGCGAACCGGCAGACCTTTGCGGTGCCGGAGCCCACGGAAGCAACCAAGGTCCATCAGGCGCTTGATGCTCTGCTGCACCTCGCGGCGGGCGTCGCCCTCGACCTTGACGTTGCCTTCGATCGCGTCGCGGATGGCCTTGACGTCGGCCTCCGTCAGCTCGTCGACCTTCTTGGTCTCCGGGATCTTCGCGATCGCACAGAGCTTCTTCGCCGTCGCCTGGCCGATTCCGTAGATGTACGGAAGCGCGTACGCGATGGCCTTGCGGCGGGGGAGATCGACACCGGAAATACGAGCCATGAGTTAGCCCTGCCTCTGCTTGTGACGCGGGTTCGTGCAAATCACGCGCAGCACACCACGGCGGCGCACCACCTTGCACTTGTCGCAAATCTTCTTGACGCTCGGTCGTACTTTCATGGCTGGGTCCTGGCTGCTTGCGTTCAGAGCTTCTCGACGATGTGGCCGCGACCGGGGTCTCTCGAAGAGCGCTCGACTTTCACCTTGCTGCCTTTGATGAGTCGCACCACAGCGTGTCTCGCTCGGGGTGCCATCGCGGCTAGGACTTCGGTTCCGTCTGCCAGGCGCACTCGGTAGAGCGCGCTCGGGAGCACTTCTTCGATCGTTCCAATCTCGCTATTCGTCGTTCTGCCTCCGTCTCACGCCGAGAGCCCGAGCGCACCGAGCACGCGGGCGGTTACCTCTGCCGGCTTTCCCACTCCGTCGACTCGCACGAGCAAGCCGAGCTTTTCGTAATAAGGGAGAAGCGCCGTGGTCATCGCCTCGTAATCCGCGAGGCGCTTATTGACCGTTTCCTCCCGATCATCGGCCCGGTGTTCGAGCTCGGCGTTCGGGGGCGGGGGACTATACTTGAGGTGGTAGATCTGTCCAGTCCGTTTGTCGGTCCGCCGGTGGATGATCCGCTCCACGATGAGGTCCGAAGGAACACGGAGCTCGACCACGCGATCGAGCGGCTTTCCGAGCCGATCGAGCAGAGCACCGAGCGCGTCTGCCTGGGCGGTCGTCCGCGGAAAGCCGTCGAGGATGAAGCCGTTCTTCGCGTCAGACTCGCCGAGCCGCTCTTCGACCAAGCCAATCACGACCGAATCGGGGACAAGCTTTCCAGCGTCCATGTAGGACTTCGCTTCGAGCCCGAGCTTGGTGCCGGCCTTGAGCGCCGCACGCAGCATGTCGCCCGTCGAGACCTTCGGGGCGTTCAGCCGGCTCACGAGCACGTCGGCTTGCGTGCCTTTCCCGCTGCCGGGAGCGCCGACGAGGACGAGCCTCACCCGGGCCTCCGTCCACTCAGGCGGGTCATGCGTGGACCGGTGAGCCCTTCGTAGCTCCGCGTGATGAGGTGCGCCTCGATTTGCGTCACCGTTTCGAGCGCGACGCCGACGACGATCATGAGGCTCGTGCCGCCGAACTGAAACGGAATGCGGAACGAAGTCGCGATCACGCTCGGCACGATGCAGATGACGGCGATGTAGATGGAGCCCGCAACCGTGAGCCGCGTGAGCACGCGATCGAGGTACTCGGCCGTCTGCTTGCCGGGACGAATACCCGGAATGTTCGCCTGCTGCTTCTTCAGGTTCTCCGCGATGTCGACCGGCTGGACGGTGACCGCGGTGTAGAAGAACGTGAAGAAGATGATCAGCGCGCCGAACAGCGTGTTGAACATCCAATCGCCGCGATTCAGGTGCGCGCTGAACGTCGACATCCCGGGGATGTTGAAGTTCGCGAGCGTCGCGGGGAACAGCAGCACGCTCGAGGCGAAGATCGGCGGGATCATGCTCGCCATGTTCACCTTGAGCGGCAGGTGCGCGCTCTGACCGCCGTACACGTGACGACCGACCTGGCGCCGCGAGTATTGAATCGGGATTTGGCGCTGCGCGCGCTCGAAGAACACGACGAGCGCAATGCTGCCGATCAGCACGCCGAGCAGCAGCGCAACCGTGAGCGGCTGCACGTCGCCCGCGTGACCCTGCCAGTAGTTCGCGACGCCGCCGGGGATGCCGCTCACGATGCCGGCGAAGATGATCATCGACACGCCGTTGCCGATGCCGCCCTCGGTCGCCTGCTCGCCGAGCCACATGAGGAGGCCCGAGCCGGTCGTGAGCGTGATGATCGTCATGAGCCGGAAGCCCCAGCCCGGGTTCGACACCACGTCGCCGAAGCGACCGCCGCCGAGATCGGCGTTGTTCATGCCTTCGAGCATCATCGCGACGCCGAAGGACTGAAAGATGCTGAGCAGGATCGCGCCGTAACGCGTCCACTGCTCGAGCTTGCGACGGCCGCTCTCACCCTCGCGCCGCATCTCCTCCACCTGCTTCGACACGAGGCCGAGCAGCTGGAAGATGATGCTCGCCGACACGTACGGCATGATGCCGAGCGCGAAAATCGAGAGGTTCGAGAGCGCACCGCCCGAGAACAGGTTGAACAGGCTCAAGAGCCCCGATTGGCCCTTGACGACGTTGCGCATCACCGTGCGATCCACGCCCGGCGTCGTGATGAAGATGCCGATGCGGTAGATCGCGACGATCACCAGCGTGAACGCGATGCGCCGGCGAAGCTCGGGAACTTTCCCGATGTTCGAAAAACCTTCGACGACGGCCACGTCTAAACCTTGCGCTCGAAATCAGCTCTTGTCGGCGGAAGGCTCGGAGCCTTCGACCGCGCCGCCGTGAATGGGCGGCAGCACGACGACCTTGCCGCCGGCCTTTTCGATCTTCTCTTTGGCGCTGGCGGAGAAAGCGTGTGCCGAAACGGTGAGCTTTTGGGTGACTTCACCCTCGCCGAGCAGCTTGATGCGGACCTTGCGGCCCTGAACCAGCCGCGCGTCGCGGAGCGCTTGCTCGTCGACGTCGTCGCCGGCCTTGAAGCCCTCGAGATCCCCGACGTTGACCGAAACGGTCTTCACCGGGAACGGGACGTTGAAGCCGCGCTTCGGCAAGCGACGCTGAATCGGCGTCTGGCCGCCCTGGAAGTGGAGCTTGTTGATGTTGCCGGGCTGACGGGCCTTCTGGCCCTTCTGGCCGCGACCGCACGTCTTGCCGAGGCCGCTGCCGATGCCGCGACCGAGACGCTTCTCGTACTGGCGCGCGCCCTCGGGCGGGGCGAGGCGCGAAAGGAGGTTGCTCACGACTTCACCTCTGCGACCGTCACGAGGTGCAGGACCTTCTTGATCATGCCCCGGAAGGACGGCGTGTTCTCGACCACCACCGACGAACCCGGACCGCGCAGGCCGAGCCCGTCAATCACGCGACGCTGCGGGTGCGGGCGTCCGATGACGCTCACGCGCTGGCGCACTTCGAGCTTGGCTGCGGGTTTCACGCGACGCTCCCGCCGGACTGCGTGCCGCCGACGATCGACGCCGCAGTGCCGGCACGCGACGACGCCGCCGCAACCGGATAATCGCCCGCGACCTCTTCGAGCGAGCGGCCGCGCGCGGACGCGACGAGCTCGGGCGAGCGAAGGCGACGCAGGGCGTCCACCGTCGCGTGCACGACGTTGTACTTGTTCGAGGAGCCGAGGCACTTCGAGAGCACGTCGTGGATACCGGCCGACTCGACGACGGCGCGAACGGCGCCGCCGGCGATGACGCCCGTACCTGGAGCAGCCGGCCGGAGCAGCACTTCGCCCGAGCCGAAGTGGCCCGTCACGTCATGCGGCACCGTGGAGGCGATCATCGGCACCTTGAACATGTTCTTGCGTGCCTGATCGTTGCCCTTGCGGATGGCTTCGGGCACCTCGTTCGCCTTGCCGAGGCCGACGCCGACGTGTCCCGCCTCGTCGCCAACGACGACCAGCGCGGAAAAGCTGAAGCGCCGACCGCCCTTCACGACCTTGGCCACGCGGTTGATGTGGATGACGCGCTCTTTGAGCTTCTCTTCGTCGATGTTGTCGAGGGGCATAAAAATACTCTCAGAACTGGAGGCCGGCTTCGCGGGCGGCGTCGGCGAGGGCCTTCACTCGGCCGTGATAGAGGTAGCCGTTGCGGTCGAAGACGACCTTGTCGATCTTGCGCTCGAGGCAGATTTTCGCGATGAGCGCGCCGACCTTTTTCGCGGCGTCGGTCTTGTTGTCGTTCTCGAGCGAACCCTTGAGGTCGCGCGAGAGCGTCGAAGCCGCCGCGAGCGTCTTGCCGTCGGCGTCGTTGACGACCTGGGCATAGACGTGACGGCCGCTGCGGAAGATAGAGAGGCGCGGACGCTCGGCTTTGCCCGAGATCTTGCGGCGAATGCGCAGCTTGCGGCGCTCGCGGCCGGCCAAATCGCTTGCCATGCTTACTTCGCTCCCTTCGCCTTGGCGGCTTTGCCCGCCTTGCGCCGAATGTTTTCACCGCGGTAACGCACGCCCTTGCCGCCGTACGGCTCCGGCGGGCGCAAGTCGCGGATGGTGGCCGCGATCTGTCCGAGCAGACCCTTGTCGGCCGAGGTGAGCACGAGCTGCGTGCCCTTCGAATCCGGCGGCACGACGCCGCTGATGGCGGCCGGCAGCTCGATCACGCACGGGTGCGAGAAGCCGAGCTGGAGCGTCGCGATCTTGCCCTTCACTTCGCAGCGATAGCCGGTGCCGACGAGCTCGAGGATGGTCTCGTAGCCGACGCTGGCGCCCTTGATCATGCTGGCAACGAGCGCGCGGCCGAGGCCCTGGAGACGCGCGCCGTCGCGACCGGGAGCCGAGCTCACGATCGAGACGTTGTCGCCGTCCTTCTTGGCCGTGATGTTCGCCGGCAGATCGAGAGCGAGCTTGCCCTTCGGACCCTGCACGCTGACGGCCTGACCCGCGATGGTGAGCGTGACGCCCTTCGGCACGGCGACCGGGCGCTTGCCGACGCGGGAAAGGCGCTTGGGTTCCGTCTGCGCTTCCATCACCACACCTCGCAGAGGAGCTCGCCGCCGACCTTGCGGCGACGCGCTTCTTTGTCGGTCATCAGGCCGTGCGACGTGCTCAGGATCGAAACGCCGAGCCCGGAGAGCACGCGCGGGATTTGGTCGTGACGCACGTACACGCGGCGGCCCGGTCGCGACACGCGCCGGATGCCCTGGAACGCGCACTCACGGTCACCGTTGTACTTGAGCACGATCGTGAGGGTGCGGTGCTTTTCAGGGCCCCACTCCTCTTCGCGCACGTCGGACACGTAGCCTTCGCTCTTCAAGAGCTCGGCGACCTTGTGTTTCAGGTTCGACGCCGGGAGACGCGTGAGCTCGTGGCGTGCGAGCGCAGCGTTCCTGATGCGAGCCAGCATGTCGGAGATCGGATCACTCGTCATGTCTTCTGCTCCGAATTACCAGGACGCCTTGGTCACACCGGGCAGCTCGCCGCGCAAGGCGAGGAGCCGCAGGCACAACCGGCAGAGTCCGAAGTCGCGATAGAACGCGCGAGGGCGACCGCACACTCGGCAGCGGTTGTGAGTCCGCGTCGAGAACTTCGGCGGTCGGTTCAATTTGGCCCATTGACTGGCTCGCGCCATGCATCAGCTCCTGAACGGCATTCCGAGATTGGCGAGGAGTTCTTTGCACTCCTCGTCGGTCTCTGCGGTGGTGACGAAGGTGATGTTCATGCCCTTGATCTTCTCGACCTTGTCGAAGTCGATCTCGGGGAAAACGATCTGCTCTTTGAGGCCGAGGGTGTAGTTGCCCGCACCGTCGAACGCCTTACTGCTGGTACCGCGGAAGTCGCGCACGCGCGGCAAAGCGAGTGTGACGAGGCGATCCAGAAACTCCCACATGCGCTCGCGGCGCAAGGTGACCATGGCGCCGATGGGCATGCCCTGGCGCAGCTTGAACGTCGCGATCGCCTTCTTGGCGCGCGTGACGACCGGCTTTTGCCCGGTGATCGAAGTGAGCTCGACGACGGCGGCGTCCACGAGCTTCGGGTTCGAGACGGCCTCGCCGAGACCCATGTTCACGACGATCTTCTGCAGGCGCGGCACCTGCATGGTGTTCGTGTAGCTGAAGCGCTTCATGAGAGCGGGGACGCTCTCCTTCGCGTACTTCGCCCGCATCCGCGGCGTGTACTCGGTGTCTTCGCTCATCGCGCTCGCTCCGGAATGTTCGCGCCGCTCTTGCCGACGCGCGTCTTCTTCTCGTCCTTGACCGTGTACTTCACGCGCGTGCCCTTGCCGCTCGTGGGGTCGATCGGCATCACCTTGCCGAGCGCGATCGGCGCCTCGACCTCGAGGATGCCGCCGCCGCGCTGGGGCGTCGCCTTCAGGTGACGCTTCACCTGGTTCACGCCTTCGATGATCACGGCGCCGCGTTCCTTGAGGACGCGCTGCACCTTGCCGCGCTTGCCCTTTTCCTCGCCGCTGATGACGACCACTTCGTCACCGACCGAAATGCGCTGCATCACAGCACCTCCGGCGCGAGCGAGATGATCTTCATGAAGCGCTTGGCGCGGAGCTCGCGGGCGACGGGCCCAAAGATGCGGGTGCCGACCGGCTCGAGCTGCGGGTTGATGAGGACGGCGCTGTTGTCGTCGAACTTGATGTAGCTGCCGTCGCTGCGGCGGTACTCGCGCTTGGTGCGAACGACCACCGCCTTCGCGGTCTCGCCCTTCTTCACTTTGGAACCAGGGAGTGCCTCTTTGATGGCGACGACGATCACGTCACCGAGCCCGGCGTAACGGCGGCGCGAGCCACCGATCACCTTGATGCACTGGACGAGCTTGGCGCCGCTGTTGTCAGCGACGTCGAGGAACGATTGCATCTGGATCATGACGCCGCCGCTCCCTCACGCCCGGGCGCGATCGAGTGCGTGAGCTCCGCCGCGGGACGCTCGAGCAACCGCACGACCTTCCAGCGCTTCTCGCGCGAGAGCGGGCGATGCTCTTCGATCTCGACGCGGTCGCCGGCGCGGTACTCGCCGTTCTCGTCGTGCGCCTTGTAGCGCTTACGCACCTTGACGTACTTCTTGTAGACGTTGTCGCGCTTGAAGCGCACGACCTCGACCACGACCGTCTTCTGCATTTTGGCGCTCGCGACGCGCCCGATCAGGCGGCGGCGAGTGACTTCGCCTTCGGCACTGGGCTCGCTCACGGCGCGCCTCCTTGGGCGGCACTCTCACGCTCACGTAGGATGAGCTTGATGCGCGCGAGGTCGCGCCGCGTCTTGCCGAGCAGGCTCGTATCCTCGAGCTGCCCGGTGTGGTTCTTCATTCGGTAAGAGAACAAGTCTTTTTCGAGCTGAACGCGCAGCTCACCGAGGTCCTCGGTGGTTCGCTCGCGGAGATCCTTCGCCTTCATCACATCACTCCGTGTCGCGAGCCAGAACCCGCGTCTCGAGCGGCAGCTTCGCCGCGGCCAGCCGGAACGCGTCGCGCGCGTCCTTCTCCGGCACACCGGCGATCTCGAACAACATACGGCCGGGCTTGATCACCGCGACCCAACCTTCCACCGAGCCCTTGCCGGAGCCCATGCGGACTTCGAGCGGCTTCTTCGTGAACGGCTTGTCCGGAAACACGCGAATCCAGAGCTTGCCCGCGCGCTTCACGTGGCGCTGAATCGCCATACGACCGGCCTCGATCTGCCGCGCCGTGAGCTTGCAGGCACCGAGCGCCTGCAGGCCGAAATCGCCGAACGAAACGTCGGAACCCGTCCAGGCGATGCCGCGGTTCTTGCCCTTTTGCTGCTTGCGGAATTTCGTCCGCTTCGGGGACAGCTGCGACATCGGCCTACTCCAAAATCCTGCGAGCCTTGCGCTGCAAGACTTCGCCCTTGAAGATCCAAACCTTCACGCCGATGACGCCGTAGGTCGTGCGGGCTTCTGCCTGCCCGTAATCGACGTCGGCGCGCAGCGTGTGGAGCGGAACGCGACCTTCGCGGTAGCCATCGACGCGACCCATTTCGGAGCCGCCGAGGCGACCGGCGCAACGCACGCGGATGCCTTTGGCGCCGAACTTCATCGCGGTCGTCATCGCCTTCTTCATGGCGCGGCGGAACGCGATGCGACGCTCGAGCTGGGTCGCGATGTTCTCGGCGACGAGCTGCGCGTTGGTCTCGGCCTTGCGCACCTCTTGAACGTCGATGAACACCTCGTTCCCCGTGAGCGCCTGCACGCCCTGGAACTTGGTTTCACCCTTGGCGGCGGTCGTGAGGTTGCCCGTCTTGAGCACCTCGATGCCCTTGCCGCCCTTGCCGATCACCATGCCGGGGCGCGCGGTGTAGACGATGACCTTCGCCTTGTTGGCGGCGCGCTCGACCTCAACACCCGCGACGTTCGCGTTGTAGAGGTACTCCTTGACGGCGCGCTTGATACGGATGTCTTCGTGCAACCACTGCTGGTAGCGCTTGTCCTCGTACCACTTGCTCGTCCACGTCTTGATGACGCCGAGCCGGAAGCCATACGGATGAGTTTTTTGTCCCATGGTTGCCTTCGAGAGATCAGCGCTCGTCGAGCTCGATCACGATGTGGCTGATGCCCTTTTGGATTTGAGTCGCGCGGCCCTGCGCACGCGGGCGCCAGCGACGCAGGTGCGAGTTCGGCCCCTTGTCGACCATGACCTTGCTGACGAACAGCGTGTCCACGTCGACGCCGGGTCGCTTCAGTTTGGCGTTGGCAACTGCGCTCGCGAGCAACTTGCGCACGAACGGCGCACCGGCCTTCGGCGTGAACTCGAGCAGCTGCAGAGCCTCGGATGCGTCGCGACCGCGGATGAGGTTCACCACCATCCGGGCTTTGCGCGGGCTAATCCGTTGAAATCTGGCTTTGGCGTTGCTGATCATTCGACAGTTTCCTTCTTCGGACCCGTCGTCCCCCGGACTCTGGGCACCGTGCCCGATTCCTCATCCGCGACGTGTAGCCCGCGGTCGGAATCGAAAGCGGCTTTCGAGGGGGACCGCGAGCCGCTTCGGGCGGCTGGCGAGCTTTCCGAGCGAACTCGGCAAACTCGCAAAGGGGTGCGCTAACTAGCAGAGGGTTTTGGGGTGAGCAAGGACGAAAGGTGCGTTTCTGAGCTGCACTGCTCCGGTGAGCAGTGAATTCGGCCGACTAGGGGCGCGGCCGGCGACCGGGCGCGAGGAAGCTCCGCGCGCGCCAAGGCGTAGCGTGGAGTCGGGTCGAAGGAAAGGGACGGACATGCTGAAGCTGCGCCATTGGTGGTGGCTGCTCTGCGCGGGGGCTTGTACCTCTACCCGGGACCCGGCGCAGACGGCGCCGCGGGCGCCCAGCGAGGTCCGCGCGCGGACGGCAGGCTCGACGAGAACGCCGGCGCTCGGGCTCGAAGCGAGCCTGCTCGCTCAGTTTCAGGGCTTCCTGAAGGAGCAGGGCGACGTCGAGGTGCCGGAGCTCTGGTCGCGGCTGCGCGCCGCGCCGCCCCGCAGCGAGCCGCTGCCGTTCGATCCGCGCTCGGTACGGTACTTCGACGACATCGCGCGCGAGCTGAAGCTCACGCCGGGCGAACGCGAGCTCTTCCGGCGCGAGGGCTTCGTCAGCATCGACCATCAGCAGCGCTACAGCATGGGCAGCGCCTATTACGCGATCTACACGCGCGACCTGCCGGTGCTCGTGACGACCGACTCGATCCTGCACGCGTGGCATCGCTCGTTCGACGCGGCGCTCAAGGAGCTCGAGGTGAGTTACTTCGCGCCGACCCTCGACACGGTGCTCGCACGCGCGAGCGAGGCCGCGGCCAAGAGCGCAGCGGCCACCCGGGATCCGCAGCTGCTCGAGAGCTTCAAGGACGTCGACGTGTACTTCGCCGTCGCGCGCAACCTGCTCGCCGGCACGCTCCCACCTGCGACCGCTGCACCCAAGCCACACGCCGGGACGGCCGCCGCCGCGTCGCTCGCCGTCCCTCCCTGGCTCGCCGAGCCGCGCCTCGTGGAGGAACTGCTCGGCAAGATCTCGTCCTTGAAACTCGAGAGCGACGACGACCCGACGAGCATCTACGGCGGACGCCGCCCGATCGATTGGTCGCAGTTTCGCCCGCGCGGCCACTACACGGAGGGCATCGCGCTCCAGGCCTATTTCCGCTGTATGATGTGGCTCGGGCGGCCCGATCTCGGCTGGAATCTCGGCCCCGGAGCGAGCCCGCGCGTCGACGTCCGGCGCGAGCGCCGTGACGCGTTGCTCGCCGTGATGGCGCTCGATCGGAGCGGTGCCGCCACGCCACTCGCGAACGTGACTCGCATCGTGGATTTCTTGGTCGGACGTCCCGACAACGTCTCCGTTTCCGACATCCACGACGCCCTCGACGACGCCGCGCTCGGACGGCCCGAGGAGCTGCTCGACGCGGCTCCGCTCGCGCGCTTCGACGCGGCACTCGCGAACAGAGGCGCCCGCGGGCAACAGATCCGGAGTCAGGTCGTCGTGAGCCCCAAGACGACGAAGCCGGCGCCGTTACCACTCGTGTTTCAGATCTTCGGCCAACGCTTCGCGCTCGACAGCTTCGTGCTCGCGAACGTCGTCTTCGATCAGATCGTTTATCGCGGCGAAAAGCAGCAGCGCAAGCTGCCGAGCGGCCTCGACGTGATGGCCGCGCTCGGTAGCGACAGCGCGCTGCCGTTCCTGAAATCGGAGCTCGAGCACTGGCACTATGCTTCGAACCTGCTGGCAGCACGCCGCAGCGTCGACAGCCTGCCGCCCGAGGCGTGGAGCGCGACCGCGTATGCCCAGTGGCTCGCCGCGCTGCGCACCCTCGACGACCAGCCCGCAGAGGGCGCGTTCCCGCACGTCATGCGCCGCGAGGCGTGGCGGCACAAGGAGCTTCGGAGCGCGCTCGCCTCGTGGACGGAGCTTCGGCACGACACGGTTCTGTACGTGAAGCAGTCGTACACGGCGTCCACCGCCTGCGAGTATCCGGCGGGATACGTCGAGCCCTACCCCGCGTTTTTTGCGCGCATGGCCGAGCTCGCAACGACGCTGGCGCGACGCCTTGAATCTGCGCTCCCCGCGAACACCTCTCCGGCGACCTCAAACGGTGCAGAGCGGACGTGCTCCGTGCAGTCGGGCTTTTTCGACGGCTTCGCCGCGCAAATGCGCAAGCTCGAGCAGCTCGCGCAACAGGAGCTGCGCCAAGAGCCCTTCACGAACGAGCAGGCAGCGTTTCTCAAACAGACGCTCGATCAGCGCGGCGGGGGTAGCGGCGGGCCGCACTACACGGGCTGGTACCCGCGCCTCTTTTACGGCGTAAACCCCGCGACATGGGCTCCCGTGGTCGCTGACGTGCACACCAATCCCGACGACGGCAACGTGCTGGAAGAGGGTACGGGCGACGTGGAGTTTCTCGTCGCGGCGATCGACAACGGTGCCCAGCGCGCGGCGTACGTCGGTCCCACGTATTCTTATTACGAGTTCACGAGTCCGGCGTCGGAACGCCTAACGGACCCGGAATGGCAGGCGCGCATCGAGAGTGGAAAGTTGCCGGATCCGCCGGCGTTCACGCGTGATTTCCAGGCCCCGCCCGTGGCACGCGTGCTCGACGCCAGGGTGCGAGCGCCCGCTCGTTGACGAGCTCCGTCGTGCTGCGCGCCTGAGCCGGGCGTACCGGCGCTGCCTTCAGCGGGCGCCTTGCCGCCGACGGTTCTTCGATGCTAGTTCCGCGGCGATGAAGGCTTGGGGAGGCTTTGGCTCGGCCTCGGTCTGCTTGCTGTGCGTGCTCGCGCTCATCGGCGGGGCGCTGCTGCGGCTCGAGGCGCATCGCTTTCTTCACATCGACGAGACGGTGTCGCTGCTCGCCGCCGCCTGCAACCAGCGTGAGTACGCGCGGCTCCGCGCCGAGGTCGCAGCGCCGTTCGCACATTGGGTCCCCGCCGGCGTTTGGCAGGCGTTCCTCGTGCCGCGGCACTTCGCATGTCTGCGCGAAATCTCGCGGGGCCTCGCCGAGACGGACATGCACCCGCCGCTTTACTTCTGGCTGCTGCACTTCTGGCTCTATGTGGTCCCGGCGGGGCTAGCCACGGGGCCCAGCCTGAACGCCCTTTTCGCGCTCGCAACCGGCGTCGTTCTCTTCTTGCTCGCCCAAGAGCTCTTCGGAAAGCCGCTCGTCGCCGCGCTCGCGGTGCTCGCCTGGGCCGTCAATCCGGGCGGCCTCGAGGCCACGCATTTTGCCCGACCGTACGAGCTACTCGGGCTCGTCTCGGTGCTGCTCGCCTGGCGCTGCGTGCGCTGGGTGCGCGCCCCTCCGACGCGAGAACAGCGGCTGCGCGAGGGCTCCGTGCTCTGCGCCGTCTCGTTCGCAGGGCTCTTGACCCAATATTCGTTCGTCTTCGTGGCCGCGGCGGCCGGCGCGTACCTGCTGCTCGGCCTCGGCCCCAAGCGGGCGCTCGTCCCCGGCGCGCTCATCGGGCTCGGGCTGCTCGCCACGAACGCGCTCCACCCGACGTTCAGTCAGATGCTGTTCGGCCACCACGAGCGATCGGCCCCCGCTGCGCGCACCGGAGCCTTGAACGCGTCGCTCGAAACCCTGCTCGGCTTCTTCAGCTTCAACTACGAGACGATGAGCGCGCCGCGTCCCACGCACCTCGCGGTCGCGACGCTGCTGCTGCTAGCGCTCGGCGCCGCCACGGCGTGGCTCGCGTTCCGTCATCGCCGTGAGGAAACAGCTTCCGTGCAGCTGCGGTTCCTCGTCTTTCCCGCGGTGCTCGTCGTACTGCTCGTCGCGGGCATGGCGCTCGGCTTGCTCCCCGTCCACGCGACACGTTCGCGCTACCTCGCCTACTTCTGGCCGTTCTTCGGGCTGCTTGTTGCGTACCCGTTCGCGCTGGCCCGAACCAAAGAGCAGCCGATGCGCTTCATCGTTGCGGGCGCCGCGGCAACGCTGTGCGGAGCGGCGGCGCTTTCACTGCCCGAATGGACTAACCCGTGGCCGCACGAGCGCCCCGTTTCGTCGGAGTGCGAGCGCGTGATCGTGCCCGGCAGCCGTCGCACTTCGGTGTTTCGAGCCGTGCTGCAGCTCGACTCGCGTGTCCTCGTGTTCGCCGGCAGTGCTGCTGCCATCGACGAGACGCTCGCGGAGCAGCCGCTCGAGGAGGTCTGCGTCGGCAAGGGCGAGGAACGGGCGCGCGTCCTCCACCTACTCGCCAAACGTCACGTCGCGGTGAGCGGAGACGCGCGCCGCAAACGTCGAGCGCACTCGCCGTCGCGCGCGAGCGACGAACAGGAAGACGCGGACGGCAGCGATTGACTCCGGCTCGGGCGAGCTCCAGCATAGGGTATGGGGCATACGAGGCTCGGCGCGCTGGCAGCCCTTTCGCTCGTAACGTTCGGCTTTGGTTGCAGCTCGGACTCCGCACCTGCGAGCGGGGGCGGCGAAGCTGGAGGAACGGGGCAAGGCGCCGGCGGGGCAACGGGAGGACAACCCGCCGAAGGGACCACGGCGGGGCAAACCGCGGAAGGCCCCATGGCGGGGCGGACCGCCGAAGACGGTGGAGCCGGGGAGGGCGGTTCGCGCGGCCACGAGCCGGGTGGCTCTGCGGGCGCCGATGAAGCCGGCGGCGCGGCCAACGCTTCGAGTGCCGGCGCGGATTCCGGCGTCAACACCTGCTCCTGCACGCCACTCAGCCTGGGCACGGTTGCGGTGAGCCTCGACTGCTTATGTCAGAGCGGCTGCCCCGACCTCGCCTCGGAGCAGGTTCCCCTGCCCGCCTGCGATTCGTATTACGAGCGGCGTGGTTGCGGGCGCGTTCAGTTCGCGTTCATGAATTCGTATGGCGAGGGCAGGGCCTACGAATATGCTGCCACCACGGGAGAACTCACGGGAGCGGTGCGCTCGTCGGACGAATGGTGGGGAGCTTGTGAAGCGGCAATGTACGTCGCTGGCGACTATGGCGACCTCTCCGACTGTCCCGACTACGTCGAATGCCTCAACTGCGTCACCGACGTCGGGAACAACCCGACGCCGCTCTGCTCGACGCTAAAGTAGCGGTTAAAAGCCGAGGCGGGCCGCACGAGCAGCCCGCCTCGCTTCACGCAGTCCGGAGCGCCCGGACTACTTCTTTGCCGGCGGCGGCGCCGACTTCTTCGCGCCGGCAGCTGCTCCGGCCGGGGCACCGCTGGGCGTGCCGCCGCCTTTGCGATCGCCGACGTGGCCGTGGAAGGTACGCGTCGGCGCGAACTCGCCGAGCTTGTGACCGACCATGTTCTCCGTGACGAACACGGGCACGAATTTGCGGCCGTTGTGCACCGCGAACGTGAGCCCGATGGCTTCCGGCAGAATCATCGACCGGCGTGACCAGGTCTTGATGATCTTCTTCGCCGCGCCGGCGCCCTGCGCCTGCGCTTCTTCGATCTTCCGCATCAGGTGACCGTCGACGAACGGTCCTTTCTTAACACTGCGTGCCATCGACTAACCCTTGGCCTTGCGCGTTTTGACGATCATGCCGTCGGTGCGCTTGTTGTTGCGAGTCTTGAGCCCCTTGGCGAGTTGGCCCCACGGCGAGCACGGATGACGACCGCCGCTCGTGCGGCCTTCGCCACCGCCCATCGGATGATCGACGGGGTTCATGGTGACGCCGCGGTTGTGCGGGCGCCGTCCGAGCCAGCGGCTGCGTCCGGCCTTGCCCAAGCTGATGTTCTGATGTTCGAGGTTCGAGACCTGGCCGACGGTCGCGCGGCAGGCGACGTGTATCTTGCGGACTTCACCGCTCGGCAGCTTCACCTGCGCATATTCGCCGTCCTTCGCCATGAGCTGAGCGGCGACGCCCGCGGAACGCACGAGCTGTCCGCCGCGCCCCTTCTTCATCTCGATGTTGTGGATCATCGTGCCCGCGGGGATTTCTCCGACCGGCATGCTGTTGCCGGGGCGGATGTCCGCGGTCTTGCTCGAGAGCACGCTGTCGCCCTGCTTCAAGCCGTCGGGCGCGAGGATGTAGCGCTTGTCGCCGTCCGCGTAGAAGAGCAGCGCGATGCGCGCCGTGCGGTTCGGATCGTACTCGATCTCCGCGACCTTGGCCGGCACGCCGATCTTGTCGCGCTTGAAGTCGATCACGCGGTAGCGCTGCTTGTGACCGCCGCCGCGGAAACGCGACGTGATGCGGCCGTAGTGATTGCGACCGCCCGTGGACGACTTGGCCTCGAGCAACGGGCGATGCGGCTCGTCGGTCGTGATCTCGGCAAAGTCGCTGACCTCGAAGAAGCGGCGACCAGCCGACGTGGGCTTGAATTGACGGATACCCATGACCTTATTCCTTGGTCTCGTCGAAGAATTGGATCTCGCTGCCTTCGGCCAGCGTGACGATCGCCTTCTTGAAGTTCGGACGCTTCGCCGCCATGCGGCCGAGCCGGCGCGGCTTGCCGCGCTGCACGAGCGTGTTCACTTCGGTGACTTTGACGCCGAAGAGCGTCTCCACCGCGTGGCGGATTTCGATCTTGTTGGCTGCGAGCGCCACCTCGAACACCACCTTGTTGTGTTCGCGCAGGTTCGCGGCCTTCTCGGTCAGCGCGATGGGACGCTTGATCACGTCGGACGGGGTCATGACTTCTCCAAGCAACGTGCTTCGAGCGCCTTGATCGCCGTCTTCGACAAGATCAGGTGCTCGTAGCGCAAGAGGTCGTAAACGTTCACGCCCTCGGGCGGCAGGAATTGGCTGTGCGCCATGTTGCGGATCGAAAGGCGCAAGTTCTCGTTCGACTTGTCGTCGACGACCAGGGCGCCCGACGGCACCTTGAGCGTCTCGAGCACGCCGGCGAGCTTCTTCGTCTTGACCTCACCGAGATCGATGTTCTCGAGCACGGTAAGGCGGCCTTCCTTCACGAGCAGGCTCAAGGCGCTCTTCAGCGCCGAGGTCCGCACGCGCCGCGGCGGGCGGTACGACCAGTCCTGCGGCTTCGGCGGATGAGCGCGGCCGCCGCCCACGAAGATCGGTGCGCGGATCGAGCCGTGGCGCGCGCGCCCCGTGCCCTTCTGCTTGTAGATCTTCTTGCTCGAACCGGAGACGGCTGAGCGCTCTTTAGCGGCGCGGGTGCCCTGCCGCCGCGACGCGAGCTGAGCGGTCACGACCTCGTGGAGCAGCTGCTCCTTCACTTCGGCCCCGAACACCTCGTCCGCGAGCTCGATGTCGCCGACCTTCTGGCGTTGGAGGTTGAAAACGTCGACCTTGGCCATGGGTTCCTCAGCTCTTGATCTCGACGTCGACGCCGGCCGACAAATCGAGCTTCATCAGCGCGTCGAGCGTCTGGGGCGTGGGCTCCAGAATGTCGATCAGCCGCTTGTGGGTGCGAACCTCGAACTGCTCGCGCGACTTCTTGTCGACGTGCGGGCCGCGGAGGACGGTGTAACGGCGAATGCCGGTCGGCAGCGGAATGGGACCGGCCACGCGAGCACCGGTGCGGCGCGCCGTTTCGACGATGTCCGAGGTGGACTTGTCGAGCAGCTGATAATCGAAGGCTTTCAGCCGGATTCGGATCTTCGTTGTATCGGGCATGGTGTTCTCGATGAGTGGGGCGAGCTAAAAACGCCCGGTCACTCGAGGATCTTGGTAACGACGCCTGCGCCGACGGTCTTGCCGCCTTCGCGAATGGCGAAGCGCATCTGCTCTTCGAGCGCGACGCTGGTGATGAGCTCGATCTCCATCGTGATGTTGTCCCCGGGCATCACCATCTTCACGCCCTCGGGCAGGTTCACGCTTCCCGTCACGTCCGTCGTCCGGATGTAGAACTGCGGCCGGTAGTTCGTGAAGAACGGCGTGTGGCGACCGCCCTCTTCCTTCTTCAGCACGTAGACCTCGCCCAGGAACTTCTTGTGCGGGTGGATGCTGCCCGGCTTGGCCAACACCTGGCCACGCTCGATGCCTTCCTTCTCCACGCCGCGCAGCAGGCAGCCGACGTTGTCGCCAGCCTGGCCTTCGTCCAGCTGCTTCCGGAACATCTCGACGCCCGTCACGATCGTCTTCGACGACTTGTCGAAGCCGATGATCTCGACCTCGTCGTTGATGTGAACCTTGCCGCGCTCGATACGGCCAGTCGCCACCGTGCCGCGACCCTTGATCGAGAACACGTCCTCGACCGCCATCAAAAACGGCTTGTCCACTTCACGCTGCGGCTCCGGGATGTCGCTGTCGAGCGCTGCCAAGAGCTGCCCGATCGTCTCTTCCCACTTCGCTTCGCCGTTCAGCGCGGGCAGCGCCGCTCCGCGGATCACCTTCGCTTCGTCACTCTTGAAGTTGTACTTCCCGAGCAGCTCGCGCACTTCCATCTCGACCAGCTCCAGCATCTCCTGGTCTTCCACCGCGTCGCACTTGTTCAAGAACACCACGATGTTCTGCAAGCCGACCTGGCGAGCGAGCAGCACGTGCTCGCGCGTCTGCGGCATCACGCTGTCCAGCGCCGACACCACAAGGATCGCGCCGTCCATCTGCGCCGCGCCCGTGATCATGTTCTTGATGTAGTCCGCGTGCCCGGGGCAATCGACGTGCGCGTAGTGCCGCGTCGCCGTCTCGTACTCCACGTGGCTCACCGCGATCGTCACCGTCTTCGTCTCGTCTCGGACGATGCCGCCCTTGGCGATGTCGGAGTACTTGATCTCCTTCGCCAGGCCCTTCTTCGACTGCACCTTCACCAAAGCTGCCGTCAGCGTCGTCTTGCCGTGGTCGATGTGTCCGATCGTCCCCACGTTAACGTGCGGCTTCGTCCGGTTGAACTTCTCTTTGGCCATCTTCGTATCCCTCGTGATCTCTACTTGGTTGGGAGTTGGGTGCCCTTACTGATAACTCTTGCTCAGGTGCCTCGGATTTTCGCGACGACCTCGTCCTGCACCGAAGTCGGGCAAGGTTCGTACTGCGAGAACTGCATCGTGTAAGTCGCGCGGCCCTGAGTTTTGCTGCGGAGGTCCGTCGCGTAGCCGAACATCGTCGCGAGGGGAACCTCTGCCGTGACGACTTGCGTGTTTTTTCCACGCTGGGCCATGCCGTGGATCTTGCCGCGACGGCTGTTGAGATCGCCGATCACGTCGCCCATGTTGGCATCGGGCGTCACGACCTCGACGGTCATCACCGGTTCGAGGAGCTGGAGCCCGGCGCGCTTGGCGGCGTCCTGAAACGCCATCGAGGCGGCAATTTCGAAGGCGGGACCGGACGAATCGACCTCGTGGAAGCTGCCGTCGAGGAGACGAGCCTTCACGTCGATCATCGGATAGCCCGCGAGGATGCCGCGGAAGAGCGCTTCGCGAATGCCCTTTTCGACGGACGGAATGAACTCTTTCGGAATCACGCCGCCGACGATCGCGTTCTCGAAGGCGAAGCCTTTGCCGCGCTCGTTCGGCTCGATCTCGATCTTGACGTGACCGTATTGGCCGTGGCCGCCCGTCTGGCGGATGAACTTGCCTTCCGCTTCGGCCTTCTTGGCGATCGCTTCGCGGTACGCCACTTCCGGCTTGCCGACGTTGGCCTCGACCTTGAACTCGCGCTTCAGGCGATCGACGATGATCTCGAGGTGGAGCTCGCCCATGCCGGCGATGATCGTCTGCCCCGTCTCTTCGTTCGTGTACGTGCGGAACGACGGATCCTCGTGAGCGAGCTTCTGCAGGCTCAAGCCGAGCTTGTCGAGATCGGCCTGCGTCCGCGGCTCGATCGCGATTGAAATCACCGGCTCCGGAAACGTCATCTTCTCGAGGACGATCGGCGCCTTTTCGTCGCAGAGCGTGTCGCCCGTGCGCGTGTCACGCAGGCCGACGGCAGCGTAGATGTTGCCGGCGTTGCACTCTTTGAGCTCCTCGCGCTTGTTCGCGTGCATGCGCAAGATGCGCCCGAAGCGCTCGCGCTTGCCGCGCGTCGAGTTCAAGACGCTCGTGCCGCTCGTGATCGAGCCCGAGTACACGCGGAAGAACGTGAGGTTACCGACGAACGGATCGTTCGCGATCTTGAAGGCGAGCGCGGCGAACGGCGCGTCGTCGTCGGCCTTGCGCTGGATCAGCTTCTTCTCGTCGTTCGGGTCGTGACCCTGAACGGGCGGGATATCGAGCGGCGACGGCAGGAAGTTGACGACCGCGTCGAGGAGCATCTGGATGCCCTTGTTCTTGAACGCGGAGCCGCAGAGCACGGGCACGAACTTGAAGGTGCACGTCCCCGTGCGGATCGCGGCGTAGATCTCCTCGTTGGCGACCTCGGCGCTGCGACCGTTCAGGAACTTGTCCATGATGCGGTCGTCGACGTCGGCGCACGCTTCGATCAGCTTCTCGCGCAGCTCGACGCACTTTTGCTTGAGGTCGTCCGGGATCTGCACCCAGCTGTATTTCGCGCCGAGCGTGTCGTCGTCGAAGATCGCCGCCTGCATGCGGATCAGATCGACGATGCCGCGGTGCTGATCTTCCTGTCCCACGGGCCACTGCACGGCGACCGGGTTCACGCCCAGTCGATCGCGCATGGAGTCGAGGTTCATCTGAAAATCCGCGCCGACCTTGTCCATCTTGTTGACGAACGCGATGCGGGGAACGTTGTACTTGTCGGCCTGGCGCCAGACGGTTTCGCTCTGGGGCTCGACGCCGTTGCCGCCGTCGAACACGCCGACGGCTCCGTCGAGCACGCGCAGGCTGCGCTCGACTTCGATCGTGAAGTCGACGTGACCCGGCGTGTCGATGATGTTGATGCGGTGCTTCTTGCCCTCGTTCGGGCCGGACGCGGGAGCCCAGAAGCAGTTCGTCGCGGCGCTCGTGATCGTGATGCCGCGCTCCTGCTCCTGCTCCATCCAGTCCATGGTCGCAGTGCCCTCGTGTACCTCCCCGATCTTGTGGCTGATCCCCGTGTAGTAGAGGATGCGCTCGGTACACGTCGTCTTACCCGCATCGATGTGCGCCATGATCCCGATGTTTCGGGTGCGTTCGAGGGTGTACTCGCGGGTCATGAGAACGGGACTAGCTGTGCGGGGAGCGACTAACGGGAGGCGGAAGGTCGGCGATTTCGGGTCGTGCGGCGGATAGACGAATCCCCTTCCAGGCCCTTCGCTCCTACCATCGAGGAGCTTCCATGCCGGAAGGGGATCGGGGTGCGCTGTGCCGCTCTTTCGAGCGGGGGGCCTTTGCGAGGCGCCTAGCTGCAACCCGTCGTTATGTCGTCTGCGTCATGCGCGGAGTGTGTCTCCTCTGAATGCGTCGAGTGCGGGAGCGATCACCAGCGGTAGTGAGCGAACGCCTTGTTCGCTTCCGCCATCTTGTGCGTGTCGTCCTTCTTCTTCACGGCGTTGCCGCGAAGCTGCGCCGCGTCCACGAGCTCGGCCGCGAGGCGCTCGCGCATCGTCTTCTCGCCGCGACCGCGCGAGTACGTGACCAGCCAGCGCATCGCGAGCGCGACGCGACGCTCGGGCCGCACCTCGACGGGCACCTGGTAGGTGGCGCCGCCGACGCGACGGCTCTTCACCTCGAGCTTCGGCTTGATGTTGTCGAGCGCCTTGCGGAAGATCTCGAGCGGGTCTTCCTTGTGGCGCGACTGAATCACGTCGAACGCTCCGTAGAGGATGCCTTCGGCGACCGACTTCTTGCCGCCGGTCATCAGGCAGTTCGTGAACTTCGCGACGAGCTTGTCCTTGAACTTCGGATCGGGAGTGATCTTGCGCTTCGGTACGTCTCTGCGGCGGGGCATGGCTCTTGATTCCTCTTACTGCTTGGGCCGCTTGACGCCGTACTTGGACCGGCTGCGATTGCGGTTGGCCTTGTTGGTGCTGCTCGGACCGACGGCGCCGGACGCGTCTAGCGTGCCGCGCACGACGTGATAACGAACGCCGGGAAGATCCTTGACGCGGCCGCCACGGATCAGGACGACGCTGTGCTCCTGCAGGTTGTGTCCTTCACCCGGAATGTAGGTGATGACTTCCATGCTGTTCGTGAGACGCACGCGGCAGACCTTCCGCAGCGCCGAGTTCGGCTTCTTCGGAGTCACCGTGTAAACGCGCAGGCACACGCCGCGCTTTTGAGGACACTCACGAAGAGCGGGCGAGGCGGTGCGCGTCGTGATGGCTTCGCGGCCGCTGCGAATTAGCTGCTGAATAGTAGGCATCTACGGGTAGCCGGGATTTGGGGGACCGGGAGGGTAGCCGGGGTGAGTCGGGTGTCAAGCCTCGGCGAATGTCCCATAATTTAGGCTTGTAATATCGCGTAATCACGACAGTTTCTGGCAAGGCCCCAGGAATGTCACTTAGAATGGTCGCCGTGGCCGCGCGCGAGATCAACTTCGACGGCCTCGTCGGGCCCACGCATCATTACGCGGGCCTCTCGAGCGGCAACCTCGCGAGCGAGGGCCACGCCGGCCAGATTTCGAACCCGCGCGCCGCCGCGCTCCAGGGTCTCGAAAAGATGCGCTTCGTCGCGGGCCTCGGTGTCGGCCAAGGCATCTTGCCGCCGCAGCCGCGGCCCGATCTCGGCCTGTTGCGACGTCTCGGGTTCGAAGGTTCCGACGGCGGCGTGCTCGCGCACGCTCGACGCGCGGCGCCCGAGCTCTTGTCCGCCGCGTCGAGCGCGAGCGCGATGTGGGCGGCGAACGCCGCGACCGTCGCGCCTTCGGCGGACACGACGGACACGCGCGTGCACTTCGTACCCGCGAACCTCGCGACGATGTTGCACCGGAGCATCGAAGCGCCGCTGACGACGCGCCTCTTCGCGCGCGTGTTCGGCGACGAACGTTACTTCGCCGTGCACGACGCGCTGCCGGCGAGCGATTGGACCGCGGACGAAGGCGCCGCGAATCACACGCGACTCGCGACCGAGCTCGGCGCCGTGCACCTGTTCGGCTGGGGCCGCGCGCGCGGCGCGAAACGGCGGCCGAGCGTGCACCCCGCGCGTCAAACACGCGAAGCGAGCGAAGCCGTCGCGCGCCTGCTTCACGTGCCGCAAACGCGCGCCGTGCTCTGGCAGCAAGCACCCGCCGGCATCGACGGCGGCGCGTTTCACTCCGACGTTTTGTGCGTCGGCAACGACTCCTTCTTGCTGCTGCACGAGCGCGCCTTTCTCGATCACGAAGCGCTCGTCGCCGAGCTCAGGTTGCGTCTCGGCGGCGAGCTCGACGTCGCGGTCGCGAGCGAGCGCGAACTCCCGCTCGCCGAAGCGGTGGCGAGCTATCCGTTCAACTCGGAGCTCGTCACGCTCCCGTCGGGCGGCATGGCGATCGTCGCGCCGCGCGAGGCGGAACACTCGCACGCCGCGCGTCGCTTCCTCGAGCGCCTCGTCGCGGAACCGAGTCCGGTGACCGAGCTCCACTACGTGGACGTGAACGACTCGATGCACAACGGCGGCGGCCCCGCATGCCTGCGCCTGCGCGTGCGTCTCGAACCGCACGAGGAGCGAGCGCTCGAAGGTCGCGTGCTCTGGAGCGGCCCGCTCCACGACGAGCTCGTCGCCTGCGTGTCGCGGCGCTACCGCGACCGGGTCGCCCTCGACGACCTGCCGGACTCCGAGTTCGTCGATGAGTGCCGGACGGCGCTCGACGAGCTCACCCAGATCCTTCGCCTCGGGAGCGTGTACGACTTTCAGCTGCCGTAGCGGCGGGTGGGGACGGTGTTGCCAGGGGCCGCACGACACCCCAAACAAACTCGAAGGAGTTCCGGCGGTTAGGGTCCACGAAAAAAAGCGCGCAGCCGTGTCGATCCCGAGCCGCGCTCGTCGTCGTCGGGGTAGAGCCGGAATGAGAGCCGGCCGACAAGGAGAAACCGATGCGCTGCATGCTGCTGGTGAAGAGCAACGAGACGATCGAAAAGACGGGGATCGCGAGCGAGCAGGACCTCGCGGAGATGGGCCGTTTCAACGACGAGCTCACGCGGGCGGGCGTCGTGCTTTCCGGCGAAGGCTTTCTCCCGACGTCGAAGGGCGCGCGCGTGCGCCTCAGCGGCGGGAAGTTCACGCTGACGAAGGGGCCGTTCGCGGAGCCGCGCGGGCTGATTGCAGGGTTTTGGACGATTCGGACGCAGTCGAAGGACGAAGCCGTGCGCTGGCTCGAACGCACGCCCGCGAGCGCGGGTGAAGTCGAGCTAAGGCCGCTCTACGACCCGGAGGACTTTCCGGTCGATGCCGCGGAAGAAGCGGGCGGTTGGCGCGATCAAGAGGTCGCCGCACGGGAGGCATACGAGGCGAAGCCGCCCGCGCGCTTGCCGGGAACGAAGCGCTTCATCCTGCTCCTGCAGGCCGACACGGCGACGGAGTCCGGACGCCTGCCGAGCGAAGAAACGTTGAGCAAGATGGGCGCGCTCATGGAAGCGGGCGTGCGCGACGGCTCGATGTTGGGTGGCGACGGCCTGAAGCCGAGCTCGACCGGCGTCAAAGTGAAAACCGCAGGCGGCAAGCGCAGCTTGGTGGACGGCCCGTTCACCGAGACGAAGGAACTCGTTGCCGGCTACACGCTGCTGCAGCTGCGCTCGCTCGAGGACGCCATTGCGTTCGCGGAGCGCTGGCTCGAGATCCACGTGCTCGTCGGCGTGCCCGAGGCCGAAATCGAGATCCGCGAGCTGATGGAGCTCGAGGACATGCCCGTCGCAACGGGCGGCTAATGCCCTGTAGAGGCCAAAAATCTGCCAACCCGGTTGCCGTTTAGTACGGGGGTGCAGAAAGCTGCGCCAGTCCGCCTGCGACCGGTTACTGCTTCTACATGACGTCGTTCTGCGCGTACGAAAACGGCCTGCTGTTTCGAGCACTCCTTGCATTTTCCATAACGGGCGCACTTTCCACGGTCGCCTGCAGCAGCGATACCGGCACCCAGTCGGGCGGCCTCTTAGGCTCGGCAGCGACCGGTTCCGGTGCCACGGGGGCCACCGGCTCCGGCGGAACGACTTCGAGCGGGTCCGGCGGAACCATCAGCGTAGGGACCGGCGGTACGACCACCATCAACGTACCCCAAGGCGCCTCAGGCTCCGGCACGTCGATGGCGGGCGCGCCGAGCGGACCCACGGGTTTCCCAGCCGGGTTCACGCATACGGTGAATAGCCCGACGACGAATGGCGGGATGACGGCCACCAACAGCCCCGCGCTCGGCGGCTTCAAGGTCGGTGACCCGATCACGAGCGACGCCGCGCAGCCGACGCCCACGACCGACTCCGGCTGCGGCACGACGATTCTGGCCGTGATTCGCGACTTCCAGGCGGACGGCGTGAACTTCGAGAACCCGAAGCTCTCGAACAAGAGCACGGACGACCTCGGCATCGTTCAGCCGACGCTCGGCACCGATCAGAAGCCCGTCTACGCGCACGGCACGATGGCGACGCCGACCATCTTCGATCCGGCGGGGTTCGACACGTTCTTCCGCAACGTGACGGGCACCAACGAGCCGTTCATTTTTTACATGTACTTCGAGCCGAACGGCAGCACGAACACCTTCTCGAGCTCGGCATTCTACCCGCTCGACGGCGTGGGCTTCGGCAACGACGGCAGCGACGACAGCCGGATGATGCACAACTTCCACTTCACGACCGAAATCCACACGACGTTCGAATACGACGGCGGCGAGGTCTTCAACTTCACGGGTGATGACGACGTGTGGGTCTTCATCAACAACCAGCTCGTGATCGACCTGGGAGGCGTGCACCAAGCCCGCAACGGCAAGGTCGCAGTCGACAGCCTCGGACTCACGCCGGGACAGATCTATCCGTTCGACATGTTCCAGACCGAGCGCCACACGACGCAATCGAACTTCATGGCGGAGACGAGCCTCAAGTTCGTCAACTGCGGCACGATCGTGAGCGGCGAACCGAAATAGTCGAGCGTCGCTGCGACGCCCTCGGCCCGCCTACTGGGAGTGCCCACCACCCTCGCCGCCGGCGCCGCCTTGGCATGCCGCGTAGGCAGTGTGGATTTTGCTCTCGCAGTCGCCGAGGGCGATGCTCAAGTCGCTAGTGCCGTCGAGCATGAGCGGGCTCAGGTAATCGAAGGGGGCGTAGTAGAGGTACCCGAGCTGCTCGCACGTCATGTGCGCGACGTCGCAATCGCTTTCCGCGGGGTACTCCGCGGCCGACAAGCAATAAGCGCGCGGAGCGCACTCGGTCTGCTCGAATTCGCAGCTGCAATCGGCGTTGACTGCAGGCGAAGATATGGGATCGAAATAGCAGTTGAAGTCACCCAGCAGCGGGGGCGCAACGCAGCGTTCGCCCGTCCCGCACTCTGCCGACGAGTGACACAAGGGACGACGACACATGTGCGCGTCGTAGGGCGACCAGAGCCCACCGCAACCAAACGCCTTGCACGCTGACTCGAACGAGCAGTTGGTCGTGACCGTGTCCTCGGACGTGTTATCCGGTTCCCACACGGGCACCACTGCGCAGGTGGTCGAAAGCTTGTGCGGAGTCGCGCGGACGTCGCACACGGGAGCCTCTCCGCCGGCGCCGCCACCCGCCTGGCCCGAAGCGGCGGCGATGCCCGCCGCGCCGCCCCCTGCTTGGCCCGAAGCGCCACCCTCCGCAGTTGCGGACGAGCCACCACTCGTGGAGCCACGGCCTGAAGCGCCACCATTCGAGCTGCCACGCCCGCTCGTGCCCGCGCGTCCTCCGCTCGCTGCGCTGCCTCCCGTGCCACCGCGGCCGGCAGCAGCGCCGCCGCGACCGGACACGCCGCTCGTGCCCGCCTGACCGCCACCGTTGTCGTCGTCGTCGCCACACCCGTAGGCGAGCCCCACGCACGCCGCGACCATCCCCAACGTTACCCAAGATCTACGCATAGTTTCCTCCACACCTGACGGGCCTCGGCCCTCCATCAGCGTAATGTCACCCCATCACTATTTTGATCGTAGCTCGTGCGCCCAATCGATGCTCTTCGCGAGCGGGGAACACTGGCACGCGCGTTGCTGTTCGCTGCGGGCATGCATGCTTGTGCCGGCTTGTGCCAGGTAGGGCGCTCGGGCGCTGCGTTAACGCTTCTTTCGTGGCTGATCGCCGGCTGCGGCGGCGATTCGAAAGGTGCGAGCGCTGATGGCGGAGCGAGTCGCGGGGGCGGCAGCGGTGTCGTGGCAAGCGCAGGTGGGATGAGCGGCGCGGGAGAGGCCGGAACCGGGGTAAGCGGAGCCGGAGTCAGCGGCAGCGGTGGATTGAGCGGCCATGCGGGAGCGACGGCTTGCCCAGTCGCGCAAGGTGACGTCTGCTCGGGCTCGTTCGTGTGCACGTTGCCCGGAGGTTGCACGGCGTGCGGTTGCTGCAGCACGACGCTCGCCTGTCGCGACGGCTACGTTCAATTTCTGACGAACAGCGACGGCTGCATCCAGCATTGCAGTGCTAGCGGGGGCGGCGGACTCGGCGGTGCCGGCGGAAACGACGGGCTCAGCGGTGCGAACTTTGGTGGCTCCGCGGGGAGGAGTTCGCCGCAATTCGATCTGTTGGGCTGCGACGTCCCCCAGCCTTGCGCCGCCGTCGTCGAAAGCGCGGGCGAGCTGACGATGGCGCCTTCGGACGCGGCGCTCCGCTGCGTGATTCAGGCGCTGCACGACCGCACGCCGGGCCTCTACATCCACGAAAGCACGATCGTCGGCTTGCCGGGCACACCGAGCACGGCAGACGCCGTCTACTTGATCAAGACCGACGGCAGTGTGGAGATGACGACGAACACCTACGACCCCGAGCTCTGCACACTCCAAGCGCCGAGCGCCTACGACGCGTGCCTCGCAAGCGTCGCCAGCGACAGCACGGCGACGGCGGAGTGTCGGAACGTCACCTGGGTGAGCGGCTGCACGCCCGGCACGCTCACGTGTGAATGACGGTTGCACGGCCGCGAAGGGTGCTCGAGAGCCCTTAAGCGGGGTACCGGGTGGACGTTTGTAGGGAAGTTCGCTAGACTCTTTGTACCCCGTGAGTTCGGCTCGTTTTTCCTATTGGTTTGCCTTTTGGCCCGCGGCAACGCGGCGTCCAGGGTCGGCCTCTAGCTAGATAAAAGCGAAGCCGGAAACACTGAAACCCCTGGTCGCCGCGAGCGCCCGGGGGTTTTTCGTTTGAGGAACCCTCCATGCTCGAAACCCAAAACCTCCGCGTCGTCGATACCACCTTGTTGCAGAGCCCGAGCACCGTCACGAGCGAGATCCCGCTGAGCACCCGCGCGGCGGAAACGGTCGTGCGCGCGCGCGAGGAGATCCAGCGCTCGCTCGAAGGGAAAAGCCCGCGGCTGCTGGCCATCGTGGGCCCGTGCTCGATTCACGATCCGGACGCCGCACGCGAGTACGCCGAGCGGCTACTTCGGCTGCGCGAGCGCGTCGCGAGTGAGCTCATCCTCGTGATGCGCGTCTACTTCGAGAAGCCGCGTACGACCGTCGGCTGGAAGGGCCTCATCAACGATCCGCACCTCGACGGCTCGTACGATATCCCGGCCGGCATTCGCGTCGCGCGCCGGCTCCTCTCGGACATCGCCGAGCTCGGCATGCCCGCGGCGACGGAGATGCTCGATCCGATCATTCCCCAGTACATCGCCGATCTCATCGCCTGGTCGGCGATCGGCGCGCGGACGACGGAGAGCCAGACCCATCGCGAAATGGCGAGCGGGCTCTCGATGCCGGTCGGCTTCAAGAACGGCACGGACGGCTCGCTCGGCGTGGCCGTGAACGCGATGCTCGCCGCCTCCACGCCGCACAGCTTCCTCGGCATCGATTCGAGCGGGCGCGTCGGCGTCGTGCGTACGGCGGGCAACCCGCACACGCACCTCGTGCTGCGCGGCGGCCACAGCGGGCCGAACTACGGCGCCGACGCCGTGAAACGCGCCGTCGAAGCGCTCGGTAAGGCCGGCGTGAATCAGCGCGTGCTGATCGACGCGAGCCACGACAACAGCGGCAAGAAGCCGGAACGGCAACCGTTCGTGATCGCCGATGTCGCCGCGCAGGTGCGGAACGGCGGGCGCGAGGTGCTCGGTGTGATGTGCGAGAGTCACCTCGTCGCTGGCCGTCAGGAGCTCGGCGACAAAACGAAGCTCGTGTACGGCCAGAGCATCACCGACGGCTGCATCGATTTCCCGACGACCGAGCGTACGGTGCTCGAGCTCGCGGAGGCGGCGGCGACGCGTCTCGCTCCGGCCTCTGCGGCGGCGAGCTGAGCGGCACCGTCACTTCAGCGTGATCGTCTTCTTCAGCGTCTCGGGTCCGCCGCTGTAGGGCGGCACCTGGGCGCTCTTGAGCTTCGCGATGATGCACTTGCCGGTGCGCGTTCCGGCGTAGGCGGGCGTCGTCACGGTGACGTCCGCGACGCGCCCCGCGGGGATGAACGTAACGACCGTGGCGACCGTGCCCACCGGAGCCGTGGTTTCACGACAGTGCATGGCGCGGGCGGCGGCGTTACCCAAGTTGATGTGCGCGGCCTTGGCGTTGAAAGGCTCCAGCTGCGCTTTGGGCGCGGCGCCTTTGGCGGTATCGCTCGACGCCGCGGCGCCCGTCAGACTCTCGGCCGTCGCCGGCGCAGCAGCCGCAGGCTCCGCGACGGCAGCGGGCTGCGCGACAGGCGGAGCGTCCACGGCCGATGCTGCAAGCGAAGCTGTCGTCATGGACGATGACGACGGAGCCGAGGCCGGCGTGGGCTTCACCGCAACGGCGGTCGGCACCGGGAGAGCACGTCCCCCAGGACTCGAGGTGCGCCCGAGCAGGAGCCCGACGACGAAGCCGACGCCGACGAGCACCATGCCGACGGAGAGCCACGTGTTCGTCGGCCGCGTCGCGGCGAGCGACGAGAGCAACGACGGCGGACGCACGTCGTCCACGAGATCGGCCGACGTGATCGGACGCGGATCCAGGCTCGGGACCGGACGGGGCGACAGCGCGCTCACGGACGGCATCCCCACGGGCGGCACCGACGGCGGCGGCGCCACCGAGGCCGGCGGAGCGGCGAGCGGCGCCGTCGGAACGGGCAGCGGCGGAAGCTGCGCGCCCTGCCCGGGCCGCGGCACGCCGACGACCCGCTGCGGACCCGAGGCCGCACGCGGCTCGTCCCAGTTGCCGTCCTTCATCGACGCCGACGGGCGCACGGCGGACGTCGAGTCGGCGCCGGGCTCGCTCGTGAGCTCGACGTCACGCCGCGTGCTGTCGTCGTCGGCAGAGGCGTCCGCGTTCGGCATGAGTCGAGCGTGCATCGTAGACTCCGCACGCCCGCTTGAAAACCTCCGGCGCACGAACCCTACGCGCGCCGGCTACCCGCGCGCGTGTTTTCCGCCGCGGGTGGACGACGTCAGTTGAGGTGCGTTTCGACTTCGCGCTGGCCGCGCAGATGGCGCGCGGCTCGCGTCGTCTCGGCGTGAATGGCATCGGCGCCGATCGTGCCCTCGAGCGAGTCGATGTACCGCTCGCTGCTCACGCGTTCGAGCTCGCGTTGGGCGTGCTCGAGACGCTCTTCGATGCCGAGGCGAAGCGCCTCGTCACGATGACCTGGCCGCGCCAAAAATGCGCTGAGTGACCGCACGTGCCGCGTCCACAGATCGACGTCGCGCTCCTGCTTCACGCGGAGCCGCTCCTTGTACCAGTCGCTCTCGAGCACGGCCTCGCGCGAGAAGAGAGCGCGCACGTCGGGGTGGCGCGCGTCCTTCCCCTGGTAGTGCCCGTGCGCCATGATGTGGAGGAGCGCCTTGAGCGGCGGGCACGCGTCCTCGACGCTGTTGTCCTTGAAGTACGCCTCGGCCACACGCCGCTGCGCATCCACGATGTTGTCGACGCCGTCGGCGAACACCTTCGCGTCCTGCACCTCGGGTCGCAAGATCTCCTCGCTGAAGACCGTCGCCGGGTTGTCGAAGACGCGCCCGAAGAACGTGGCGACGAACTTCGCCGTGATGCGGCAACCGAGTCGACTCGCGAGCACCCGGCGACCTTCGAACTCGTAGTCGTCGAGCCGCTCGAGGTGGCCCTCGGCGAGCAGGCGCTCGGGATCACGCTCCTGCGGGAACAGGCGGCACCAGATTTCGGGCACGAGCAGGCTGATGTCGTGCTCGAAGCAGTAATTCGGCCCGATCCAGCCGGCGGCGGAGCTGAAACCCGCGTAGCCGCAGAGCAGGATCGAGACGAGCGCGTTGTTGAGATCCGCCGTAGCGCAGAGCGCGTTGAACGGACCCTTCGTGAGCGCGCCCTCGGTACCGGCGCCCGTCGTGCTCGGGGATTTGCCGGTGACCGAGCAGATGTAATCCATGAAGAGCTCGGGCAGCTCCTGGTAGTGAATGGGACCGTAGACGCAGAGCGGGCGGATCGCACCGTCCGGCGGGTTGTTGCGTCGGCCGGCGAGCACGCTGATCACCGGGAACACGACTTCCTCTTCGGTCGCGAGCTTGCGATAGAGCCGCGCGCCCATATCGGCGACGTAGCGATCACGGGGTTTCGCGGCGTCGGGACGCACCTGCAGGTAGCGCGGATTCTTGGTCGGCTTGCCACCGACGAGGCGCGGCTTCGCGGAACAAATCGAGAAGCCTTGCGCGCGTCCCGCGTTCTTCGTCAGGTGCACCTGCATCGCTTCGGTGAAAGCGTCGTGGAAGGCGACGTCCTCCACCATCGCTCGCACGTCGGGCGTCGCGAGCGGCTGGAAATTCGAGCAGAAGAGCCCAGGCGCTGACATGTCGGCTTCCGTCTGCTTGTCGAAGCCGGGATGGATCGCGTCGTCGGGGCGCTGGAACAAGCGTGACTCGCAGTTGACCGCGAGTTTCAGGCTTGGATGACCGTCGTATTCCTTGGGCAAACCTTTGAGCTTGTCGCGCGGCACGACCGTGGACGCGCTGATGTCGTCCTCCATCTGCACCTTGTCGGCGGGGACGAAGTCCTGACGGAGCTTGTAGGTGCGCCACGCGCCGCTCTCCTCCAAGCCGACGCGGAGATAGCTGCCGACGAGCTTGCGGCCGTCGTGCTTGAGCTCGTGGCCCGGCGCGCCGTTGATGATGTCGACGCTGAAATGCGAGCGCCAGTCATCGCCCCAATCGGGGCTGTAGAAGCGCTTGATCACGAACACGAGCGCGCGCACGTGTTTCGGAATCGATTCGAGCCACGCGTTGTGTTCGGTAGTGTGATCGGGGTTCGGCGTGAGGAGCTTGATGACGGAACCGAGCGAGCGCTCCGGCGAGAGAATCGGCCGGCTCTTGCCGCTGCGCCCGTGCGTCGAGAGCGAATCGGAGAAATCCTTCTTGAAGATCGCGTCGACGAGCGAGAGGTCGTCCTCGACGTTTTGCACGAGGATCGGCCCGTAGAGCACGGCGTCGCTCAGGCTCTTGCTGATCTCCGACTTGCCGCCGCCCGAGACGGTGCACGGCTTGTGGCAGAAGGTTCCCTCGGGCATCGTCCCCACGAGGCGCCAGCTCGGCGCGGCGGGGTGCTTCGCCATGCGTACTTTGTAGCCGTTCGGCAGAAAATACACGTGGTTCGGCAGCAGCTTCAGCTGCGACTCGGAGTCACCCCGTGCCCAGCTCACGGCTTGCTTGCGCACGTCGAAGTCGGCGTCCTCCGGCACGTAGTGCACTTCCGGATAGACGTTGTCCGTCGCGTAGCCCGACTCGTGGACGGTCACGCGATCGCCGAGGAGCTCGACCGCGTCGCCGAAGCGGTGCTCGCTGCCGAATTGGCGCCCGTTCGGCGCGTAGCGATCACCGAGGCTCACCGTCGAAAACGCGAGCGCGCCGCCCGCGTGCTCTTCTTCGGCGAGACCGTACAGGTTCGCGCTGAAGCTGATCTGGGTCTTGACCTCCTTCTTGCAGTAGCCGAAGTAGTTGTCGGCGAGGATCGTCACCATCACGCCGCCCACGCTGCGCGCGGTGATCTTGAACGGGCTCCCGCCGTTGTAGAGCTCTTCTTCGCTCGACCAGCACATGCCGTTCGCGCGCTGGTCCGCGGTCGCCTGCGACACGTGCGGCAAGCCGAGCGCCTTCTTCTTCAAGCGCGTGAGGTGCGGCGCGAGGATCACGCACCCCGTGTTGCCGGTCCAACCGTCGACGTCGAGGCCCGCGTCGTTCTCGGGTAGGAACGGATCGCCCCAGTTACCGAAGATCGATTCGACGAAGTCGAGGTTCGAGACCAGCCCGCCCGGCGCGAAGAAGCGAATTTCGAGCCGCTTCTCGCTCGAGCTACCCGGCACGGCCGGACACACGAGCGGACGCAAGAGGAGCGAGACGATCGTCTCGACGGGGTCGTCCCAGTTCGCCGTGAACGGGAGCCGCAGCAGATCCCGCGGCGGCCGCAGCGCCTCGCGCAACATTCGTGCATAAGCGACGAGCGGCACTCCGATCTTGTCGCCGGGTACCGGCAGCCCGACCTCGGCGACGTGGAACACGCCCTGCGTCGTGCGGCGATCGTTGATGGGGTTGTGGAGCACGCCGTTGTCGAGCCGGTAGCTCGAGACCTGCTCGTTGTGCCAATGGTCGGCGTCGAGCGGCAGCGAGAGCTCGCGCGCGAGTCCGTAACGGTCCAGCAGGAACGTCTCGGCGGGCAGCCGAATCGGTGTTTCCCCTTCGAGCGCGACGAACGTCTCGTCGAGAAAATCCTGGATGCGACGGTCCACGGGGCTCAAATGCTCGCTCAAGAGGCGGCTCTGTTCCCGGTAGCGCGCGAAGAGGTCGCGCCCGAGGTCGAGCACCTCGGCGTCGCCGACGTTGTCGGGCACCGCGAAGCCCATCGCTGCGAGCTTGAGCACGATCGAGCGCAGCATCGCCCGCCGATCGGGCACGACCACGCGGCCATCCGCCTTCAGACCAACCTGTCGCTCGAGATCCATGGGGCCTCCTACGATCCGCGCTGAAAAATCGGACCGCCCTTTTTACCAGGAGGGAGCGCGCGCGGCCATGAGCGCGACCGGTGCCCGGGCCGAGGTGATTTCAACGTCAGGTGTGAAACGAAGATCACGGTGGACGCGAACGGCCGTTCCGAGCGCAGAACACCGAATTCAAAAATTCACCGAAAAATCGCGGGTGTCTCCGGACCACCTACATCCCGCGGCAGAATGGCGTATAAATTGCAGTTTGGTGGAGCATGAGGATTACAGGGTTGTTGGTGGGTACGTTCGTCTTGGCTTTTTCGGCGCCCGCGTTCGCGAGCGTGATGGTGCTGCCCGTCAAGGGGACGAATCTGGACGAAGGCTCGGTCGATGCGATCAGCCAAATGTTCGCGAATTCTTACCAAGCGGAGTCGAAAGAAACGACGATCGCCCCCGCCGACGCGCAGAAGGCGGTCGACGAAGCCGGGGGCTATCCGCAGGCGGCGCAGAAACTCGGAGCCACCGAGTACGTCTACATCACTGCGATTCGTCTCGACTCGCGCATCTCGCTCCAAGCCACGCGCTACGGCGCTGACGGCCACTACATCTACTCGGCGAAAATGTCGGCGACGAGCCTCGACGACATGGAGCCGGCGAGCGACCGTCTCGCGAAAGCGCTGGTTCATCAGGAGTCGACCGCCGAGGCGCGCAGCGTCGACAACGTCACGCGCACGGAGCAGTCTCAGCCCATCCGGGCCGCGTCGCAGAAGGTCGCCGGTTTCAAGGGCAGCTTCACGTACCCGATCGGCTGGAAGAAGGGCAACGTCGCCCCGCAGATGAGCGGCGCGTTGGATCTGCGCTTCGAGAGCGGCATGCACTTCATCGAGTTCGGTCTCGGGCTCACCTTCCCCGCCGGGCACAGCGACTACGCGTACGGCGGCATTTGGGCCGATATCGGCGGTGATTTTTACCTGACGAACGACAACATCGCTCCGTACATCGGCATTGGCATCATGCCGCGGCTCGAGAGCAGCTCGCTCGCGAACCTCGCACCCTACGCGCAGGTCGGCGCGATGTTCTTCCGCGATTCCTCGACCCGGCTCTATACGGATTTTCGCGTCGCGCAGAACCTGCTGCCCGTCCGCGTCGGCGGCAGCCTCATCGACGATTCGGGGACGGACCTCTTCCCGACCGAGTTCACGTTCAGCGTCGGCATGGGCTTCTGAAAGCGAACGGCTTGGGCATCCGCCCGGCGGCGGATTAGACTCCGCACCCATGCCGGACACGATCACGCCCGCACCGACGGCTCGCTCGAAGTGTCGCGCGTGCGGGCAGACGATCGACAAGGGTGCGCCGCGCTTCGGTGAGGCCGAAGCGAATCCGTTCGGGGAAGGCGAAACGCAGCGCTGGTTCCACCTCGAGTGCGCCGCGCTGCGCCGGCCCGAGCGCTTCGGCCCGGCGCTCGAGGCGACGCCGGACGCACCGGAGCGTGAAGCGCTCGCGGAGCTAGTTCGGACGGGACTCGAACACCCGCGGCTCGTGCGGCTCGCGGGCGCCGAGCGCGCTCCTTCCGGCCGCGCGCACTGCCGTCATTGCCGGGAAATCATCGAAAAAGGCGCGCTGCGCGTCGCGCTCGAGATTTGGGAAGACGGCCGCTTTTCACCGATGGGGTCGATTCACGTCACGTGCGCGCCGAGCTACTTCGGAACGCGTGAGCTCATGCCGCGCGTCGAGCGCACGAGTCCGAAGCTCACGCCCGAAGACGTCGCGCAAGTCGGTGAGCTCGTCGCGAACGCACCCGAGATTGCGGCAGTGCCCGCACCCGGCGCCGCGAGCGAGAGCGGCGAGGGCGAGAGCGGAAGCAGCGAAGGCTGAAGCCTTTGCCCCACGTGTGAGCGCGTCGATCTTTCACTCGCGCGCTTCACAAACGTGTGTTGCTACAGACGCGCCTGAGGTGTAGCAGGGGTGCGACACCGCAGAGGGCGGTGTGCAGAGGGTCCATCCGTGTCGGGAGGTTTCATCATGAAGTTTTCGTCGAGTCTGGGGATCGCCTTGTTCGTGAGCGCCGTTTCGAATGCGGCAGTGGCCGCACCGGTGTTCGCGCCGCCACCGCCGGCGAAGCCGCATCTCAAAGCGTATGGGGATTGGGCCGCGCTCTGGCAGCAATGGGCCGTGGGCACGCCCGCGGACGTGAACCCCGTGCTCGACACGACGGGTGCGAATTGCGCGGTAAATCAGCCGGTTCCGGGCGTCTTCTTTCTCGCCGGCAGCTTCGGAGGCGGCACGGTGAACCGGACTTGCACGGTGCCCGTCGGCACGTCGTTTTTGATCCCGATTCTGAACGACGCGTACTTCGCGCAGCAGAGCGACCCGCCGAGCCAGCGCACGGAAGCGTTCGTTCGCTCGCAGGTTCTGTGCATCGAACAGTCGCCGTCGCTCTCGCTCACGGTGGACGGCGTCGCGCTCGCGAACCCGCTCGGCACGCTCGAGCACTCGAGCTTGTTCTCGGTATCGCTACCCGCCAACAACGTGTTCGGTGTACCCGCGCAGGTGCTGAGCCCGGCCGTCGACGCGGGCTACTACGGCTTCGTGGAGCCGCTCACGCCCGGCACCCACACGGTGCACTTCACGTCAGCGTCCGGCGCCTGCGGAATCGCCGAGGATTCGACGTACACGCTCAACGTCCAGGGCACCGTGGGAACGCCCCTCGCGTGCTCGGGTAACCAGCAGCTGAACCTCACGAACCTGGACATCCAGGCGAGCGGAGCGGCGCTCACCGTCTCCGGCAACTGCAACGTGCACATCACGAACAGCGTGCTCTGGGGCGGCACCGCCGGTATCGTCATCCACGATCAGGGTCACGTGATCGTCGAAACCAGCGTGATTGGCGGCGGCGCGGCGATCTCCGCCGACGGCCACGCCCACGGCGAGGTTCGCAACTCGTCCGTCATCAGTCCGCTCGTCGCGACTCAGTTTGCCGTCGTGAGCAACTCGGGCGGCAACGTCTCGTTCTGAACGGTTTCTTCACTGTCATAGGGCCGCCATTCCATCGGCGAAGAATGGCGGCCCGTGCGGCAACGTGCTCAGCGCCTGTTCGCGACGACGCTCGCCGTCGTCGTTCTGTCTCTGTTCGGCTTCGTGCGGCGCGCCTGCGCGAGCTCGCCGAACGTCGTTATCAGTCAGGTCTACGGCGGCGGTGGCAACACCGGCGCGACCTACACGAACGACTTCATCGAGCTGTTCAATCGCAGCACGACCCCCATCAACCTGAGCGGTTGGTCGTTGCAGTACGCTGCTTCCGGCAGCACCGGAGCGTGGTCGAACACCACCGCGCTCAGCGGCACGATTCTGCCGGGCCAGTACTTTCTCGTCGCAGAGGCCAAGGGCACCGGCGGCACCGTCGCCTTGCCGACCCCGGACGTCCCGGGCGGCAGCATCGCAATCAGCTCGAGCGCGGGAAAAGTCCTGCTCGCGAACACGACGGTCGCGCAAAACGGAACCTGCCCGAGCGGCGCGCAGATCGTGGACCTCGTCGGCTTCGGCGGCGCCAACTGCGCCGAGGGCTCACCGGCCCCCACGCTGACGAACACCACCGCTGCGCTGCGTCTGAACGGCGGCTGCGTGGACAGCGACAACAACGCTTCGGACTTCACGTCGAGCGCGCCGACCCCACGCAACTCGGGCTCGCCCACCAATAGCTGCGCCGAAGCCGCGCCCTCGGTCGCCTCGACGACACCGGCGAGCGGCGCCGTCAACGTCCCCCCCGGCAGCACCGTCAGCGTCACCTTCAGCGAGCCAGTGAACCTGAGCGCTGGAGCGATCACCGTCGAATGCCCGGCGGGGAACGTGCTCGGCGCGAACGGCGCGCTCTCGAACGTGACGGGCGCGACCATCACGCCGTCGAGCAACCTGCCCACCGGCACGCTGTGCCAGATCAAGATCGTCGCCACGGGCGTGAGCGACGTCGACACGAACGATCCGCCCGACAACCTCGCGGCGGATTTCGCGGTGAGCTTCACGACCGCCAGCGCGACCGCTTGCACGGCGACCGACACGCCGATCGGCCAGATCCAGGGGCGTGGAACGAGCGCCGCTCTGACGGGAACGCAGACGGTGCAGGGCGTCGTGGTCGGCGACTACGAGTTCCCGGGCTCGGGCGCGCCGGGCGACTATCTGCGCGGCTTTTTCGTTCAGAACGCGCCGGGAACGGACGACGGCGATCCGCTGACCTCCGACGGGATTTTCGTCTTCGACGCGAGCTCGAACCTCGTGAGCGTCGGGCAAATCGTGCAAGTGACGGGCAGCGTGCAGGAGTTCGACTTCGCGAGCACCGGCGGCACCGTCACCGAGATGACGAATGCCACGGTCGAAGTGTGCGGCGGTACCGGCACCATCACTCCGACGCCGGTGACGCTGCCCCTTTCGAGCCCGGATGACCTCGAGCGCTACGAGAGCATGCTCGTGACTTTTCCGCAGCAGCTCTTCGTGACGGAGCACTTTCAGCTCGAGCGCTTCGGCTTGATTGAGCTCAGCGGAAGCGACCGACTCCCGCAGCCGACGAACATCCTCGAGCCGGGCCCGCCCGCGCTCGCGCAACAAGCCGCGAACGATCTGAACCGCGTCTTTCTCGACGACGATCTGCAAAACCAGGATCCCGATCCCATCAAGTTCGGCCGCGGAGGCCTCCCGCTGTCGGCGTCGAACACCCTGCGTGGCGGCGACTCCGTTCAAGGCGTCACGGGCGTGCTCACTCAGTCGGACGCGACGCCCATCTCGAGCGTGACGGCGGACACGGACCCCGTGCTTTACCGCGTGCGGCCGTTCGGTGCGCTCAACGGCGTCCCACCGAGCTTTCAGCCCGCCAATCCTCGCCCGAACGTGCCCCCGACCGTCGCCGGCAAGCTCAAGATCGCCGGGATGAACCTGCTCAACTACTTCAACACCTTCGGTACGGGCGCCTGCACGCTCGGCGTCGGCGGTCCGAGCACGGATTGTCGCGGGGCCGACAACGCGACCGAGTTCACGCGCCAGTCGCAGAAAACGGTGCAAGCGGCGCTCGGGACCGGCGCCGACATCCTCGTCGTGAGCGAGCTCGAGAACGACGGGTACGGCTCGACGAGCGCCATCCAGGACGTCGCCGACAAGCTGAACGCCGCGACGGCGCCCGGCACCTGGACGTTCATCGACGCGGACGCGCGCACGGGGCAGCAGAACGCACTCGGCGTGGACGCCATCCGCGTCGCGATGTTTTACAAACCCGCGCGCGTGTCGCCCATCGGGCAGACGGCCGTCGCCAACACGGGTGCGTTCGGCATCTATCAGATCAGCGACGGCGCCCCGATTCAGCGGAGCCGTCCGGCGCTTGCACAAGCCTTCGAAGAGACGGGCAACGCGCACGGCCGCGTGGTGCTCGTCGGCAATCACCTGAAGAGCAAGGGCTCGGGCTGCGCCGACAACGTGAGTCCGGTCGGGCCGGACCCCGACACGGGTGACGGCCAGGGCAACTGGAACCTCACGCGCAAAGCGGGCGCCGAGCAGCTCGCGACGTGGCTCGCCGGCGACCCCACGCACACCGGCGAGGCGAGGCTCCTCATTCTCGGCGACATGAACTCATACGCAATGGAGGATCCGATCCAGGCGCTGCGCAACGCCGGCTACCAGGACCTCATCGACTCACACCTTGGAATCGAAGCGTATTCGTACGCCTTCGACGGGCAGTGGGGTTACCTCGACCACGCACTCGCCTCGCAGGCGCTCGTGGGTCAGGTGGCCGGCGTCGTCGAGTGGCACATCAACGCCGACGAGCCGAACGCCCTCGACTACAACACCGACTTCAAGAGCGGCGCGCAGCTCACGAGCCTGTACGCCGTGGATCCGTTCCGCGCGTCCGATCACGACCCCGTGATCGTCGGCGTGAACCTCGCGGGTCCGGCGACGCCGGCACCGGTCCCGGCGACCGACCCGTTCGCGGTGTGGACGCTCGCGCTGCTCCTCGGGGGCGCCGGCGCTTGGGCCTCGCGCCGGCGCACGCTGGGTCGGCTTTAAACGACAACGGCCGAGGATTTTCATCCCCGGCCGTTGCTGGCCGCTGCGGACCCGGTAGTCCGCTATTCCTCGCCGACGGCGGCGAGTTCGATCGGCTGGACGCGCACGAACGTGGGCGGAGCGTACGTCGGCGCCTTCTCGTCGACCACGACTTGGAGGCGCTTGTACGGCGGGAGGCCCGTACCGGCCGGGATGAGCCGGCCCATGATGACGTTCTCCTTGATGCCGCGAAGATCGTCCGTCTTGCCGCAGATGGCCGCCTCGGTGAGCACCTTGGTCGTCTCCTGGAACGAGGAGGCGCTGATGAACGACTCCGTCGAGAGGGACGCCTTGGTGATGCCGAGCAGCATCGGTTCGGCGACGGCCGGCTGTCCGCCGCGCTCCATCACGCGAGCGTTCTCGCGCTCGAACACGTGCTTCTCGACCTGCTCGTCGATGAGGAACGTGGTGTCGCCGACTTCCTTGATCCGGACGCGACGGAGCATCTGCCGCACGATCACTTCGATGTGCTTGTCGTTGATACCGACGCCCTGCAGGCGATAAACCTGCTGGATTTCGTTCACGAGCCAGGCAGCGAGCTCCTTCTCGCCCTTCACGCGGAGGATGTCGTGCGGGTTCGCGGGACCGTCCTGCAGCGGATCGCCCGCGCGCATGTGATCGCCCGGCTGCACCTGGATGTGCTTGCCCTTCGGGATCAGATACTCGCGCGATTGATCGGTGAGGGCCACGCCGTCCAAACCGTACGGCGTGATCAGCACCTTGCGCTTGCCCTTCGTGTCCTTGCCGAACGAGACCACGCCGTCGATCTCGCTGATGATGGCGTGATCCTTGGGCTTGCGGGCCTCGAAGAGCTCGGCCACGCGCGGGAGGCCGCCCGTGATGTCCTGCACCTTCGTCGTGTCGCGCGGGATCTTCGCGATCGCTTCACCCGGCGTGATGTGCTCGCCCTCGACGCCGACGATGTTCGAGCCGACGGGGAGGAGGTAACGAGCGTCGAGATCGGTGCCCGGGATCTTCACCGGCTCCGCCGTCTCGGGATCGATAATCGCGATGCGGGGACGCAGGTCCACGGCGCGCGACTCGATCACGATCTTGCGGGAAAGACCGGTGACTTCGTCTACCTTCTCCATCACGGTGACGCCCTCGACGAGGTCGCCGAACTGGAGAATGCCGCCGACCTCGGTGAGGATCGGCGAGGCGAAGGGATCCCACTCGGCCACGGTCTTGCCCGCTTCGACGCGGGCGCCGTCTTCCGTCTTGAGGACGGCGCCGTAGACGAGGCGATGGTGCTCGCGCTCGCGACCGGTGTCGTCCATCACGACGAGCTCGCCGTGACGGTTCATGATCACGACGGTGCCGTCCTGCTTGCGGACGAGCTGCGCGTTCCGGATGTGGATGGTGCCTTCCGTGCGCGTCTCGAGCGAGCTCTGCTCGATCTTGCCGCGCGCGGCCGCGCCACCGATGTGGAACGTGCGCATCGTGAGCTGCGTACCGGGCTCGCCGATCGACTGGGCCGCGATGATGCCGACCGCCTCGCCGATGTTCACGCGGTAGCCGCGCGCCAGATCTCGCCCGTAGCACATGGCGCAGATCCCGCGACGCGTCTGGCACGTGAGCGCCGAACGAATGACGACCTCTTCGATACCGGCCTCCTCGATGGAGCGGACCGCTTCCTCGTCGAGCTCGGTGTTGGCCTTGACGATCTGCTCGCCGTTGAGCGGATCGACCACGTCCTCGAGCGCGACGCGGCCGAGGATGCGATCGCCGAGCGGCTGAATCACTTCACCGGCCTCTTCGAGCTTGGTCACGCGGATGCCGTCGAGCGTGCCGCAGTCGAACTCCGTGATGACGCAATCCTGCGCGACGTCGACCAGACGGCGCGTGAGATAGCCGGAGTTCGCCGTCTTGAGCGCGGTGTCGGCGAGACCCTTGCGGGCGCCGTGCGTCGAGACGAAGTACTGCAGCACCGAGAGACCTTCACGGAAGTTCGCCGTGATGGGCGTCTCGATGATCTCGCCGCTCGGCTTGGCCATGAGGCCGCGCATCGCAGCGAGCTGGCGCATCTGCTGCGGTGAACCGCGCGCGCCGGAGTCGGCCATGATGTAGATCGGGTTGAAGCTCGACTCCTCGGCGGTCACGCCGGTCTCCGGGTCCTTGACGACCTCTTTGGAGATACCGCCCATCATCTCCTCGGCGACGCGATCGGCGACGCCGGCCCAGATGTCGACCACCTTGTTGTAGCGCTCGCCGTCCGTGATCAGGCCTTCCTGATACTGGTCGACGACACGCTCGAGTTCGGCCTGGGCGGCATCGACGAGCCCCTTCTTCTCCTTGGGGATCACCATGTCGTCCATGCACACCGACACGCCCGCCTGCGTCGCGAAGCTGAAGCCGAGGCTGCGCAGCCGGTCGGCGAGCAGCACCGTCTCCTTGTTCCTGTGCTTGCGGTAGCAGATGTCGATGAGCTGGCTCAGCGCCTTCTTGTTCATCACCTTGTTGGCGGCCTCGAAAGGCACCTCGGGCGGGAGAACTTCGCTGATCAGCACGCGACCGACGGTGGTCTGGACGATCTTCTCCTCGTCCTCGCCTTCGTCGTTGATGTCGTTGATGCGCACCTTGATGCCTGCGTGCAAATCGACGCTGCCGTTGTCGTACGCCATGCGCACTTCGTCCGGAGACGAGTACACACCGCGCAGGTAGCCTTCGATCTCGCCCTTCTCGTCGACCTTGAGGCTGTCCTCACGGTACGAGCCGGTCGCGAAGCGGCGCATGCGGGTCGCGTAGTAGAGCCCGAGCACGATGTCCTGCGTCGGGTTGATGATCGGGCGACCGTTCGCGGGGGACAGGATGTTGTTGGTACTCATCATGAGTACCCGCGCTTCCATCTGCGCCTCGATCGAGAGCGGCACGTGCACGGCCATCTGGTCGCCGTCGAAATCGGCGTTGAAGGCCACGCACACGAGCGGGTGGAGCTGAATCGCTTTGCCCTCGATCAGCACCGGCTCGAACGCTTGGATGCCCAAGCGATGCAGCGTCGGGGCGCGATTGAGCAGCACCGGGTGCTCGCCAATCACCTCGTCGAGGATGTCCCACACCTCGGGACGCTCCTTCTCCACCATCTTCTTCGCGCTCTTGATGGTGTTGACGTAACCGCGCTCTTCGAGCTTGTTGTAGATGAACGGCTTGAAGAGCTCGAGCGCCATCTTCTTCGGCAAGCCGCACTGGTGCAGCTTGAGCGTCGGGCCGACGACGATGACCGAGCGCCCCGAGTAGTCGACGCGCTTGCCGAGCAGGTTCTGGCGGAAGCGGCCCTGCTTGCCCTTGAGCATGTCGGACAAGCTCTTGAGCGGGCGCTTGTTCGGACCCGTGATCGTCTTGCCACGGCGGCCGTTGTCGAAGAGGGCGTCGACCGCCTCCTGCAACATGCGGCGCTCGTTGCGGATGATGATCTCGGGCGCGTTGAGCTCGAGCAGGCGCTTCAGGCGGTTGTTGCGGTTGATGACGCGGCGGTAGAGATCGTTGAGATCGCTCGTCGCGAAACGGCCGCCGTCGAGTGGCACGAGCGGTCGCAGATCCGGCGGCAAAACCGGGATGACCGAGAGCATCATCCACTCCGGACGGTTGCCGGAACCGCGGAACGCTTCGACCACCTTGAGGCGCTTGGCGTACTTCTTCTTCTTCGCCTCGCTCGTCGACGCGATCATGTCCGCGCGGAGCTGCTCGGCGAGCGAGTGCACGTCCACGCGCTTGAGCATCTCGAGCACGGCTTCACCGCCCATGCCCGCTTCGAACGCCTCGTCGCCGTACTCCTCGATGAGCTGCGCGTAGCGCTCCTCGCTGAGGAGCTCGGCCGGCTCGAGCGTCGTCTGCTTCGGGTCGATGACGATGTACGCCTCGCAGTAGAGGACCTTCTCGAGGTCCTTCAGCGAGATGTCGAGGATGTTGCCGATCCGGGACGGCAGGCTCTTCAAGAACCAGATGTGCGCGACGGGCGTCGCGAGGCTGATGTGGCCGAGGCGCTCACGGCGCACCTTCGACTGAATCACCTCGACGCCGCACTTCTCGCACACGATGCCGCGGTGCTTCATGCGCTTGTACTTGCCGCAGATGCACTCGTAGTCCTTCACCGGTCCGAAAATCTTCGCGCAGAAGAGCCCGTCGCGTTCCGGTTTGAACGTGCGGTAGTTGATGGTCTCCGGCTTCTTTACCTCGCCGTGCGACCACTCCCGGATCTTCTCCGGGCTCGCCAGCGAGATCCGCATCGCGGAAAAGCTGAGCGGATCCTTGGGCTTCTCGAAAAAGGAGAAAATGTCACGCATTTAGGCTTCTCCTCGGATCATTCTTCAGCGGCTGCCACGACGGCGCCGCCTTGGGTGGATTCGACGAGCTCCACGTTGAGACACAACGATTGGAGCTCCTTGATGAGCACGTTGAACGACTCGGGCAGACCGGCTTCGAGCGCGTAGTCACCCTTGACGATGGATTCGTACATGCGAGTGCGGCCCTGCACGTCGTCGCTCTTGACGGTCAAGAACTCCTGCAGCGCATAGGCCGCGCCGTACGCTTCCATCGCCCACACTTCCATTTCGCCGAGACGCTGGCCGCCGAACTGGGCTTTGCCGCCCAACGGCTGCTGCGTCACGAGCGAGTACGGTCCGATCGAGCGCGCGTGGATCTTGTCGTCGACCAGGTGGTGGAGCTTCAGCACGTACATGACGCCGACCGTCACGTCCTGCTGGAAGGGCTCGCCCGTCCGGCCGTCGAACAGAATCGCCTGACCGCTCGTGCTACGTCCGGCACGCTCGAGCGTGCTCTTGATGGACGTTTCCTCGGCGCCGTCGAACACCGGAGAACCGAAGAACAAGCCGCCCTTGAGCTTGGGCGCGAGGCGCATCACGTCCCCGTCGTCCATGCTCTTCACGAGCTTCTGGAAGTTCTTGTCGGCCTCGTAGTAGTTCGCGATGCGCTCGCGGACCTTGTCGGGCGACCAATTGGCCTCGAGGGCCTGGTTGATCTTCCGACCGAGCTCGCGCGCGCCCCAGCCGAGGTGCGTCTCGAGAATCTGCCCGACGTTCATGCGGCTCGGCACGCCGAGCGGGTTCAAGACGAGATCCACCGGAGTGCCGTCTTCGAGGTACGGCATGTCTTCTTCCGGCAGAATCCGGCTGACGACACCCTTGTTGCCGTGACGACCGGCCATCTTGTCGCCGACCTGGAGCTTGCGACGGATGGCGATGTAGACCTTCACCATCTTGATGACGCCTGGCGGGAGCTCGTCGCCCCGGCTCAGACGGTCGATCTTGTCGCGGAAGTGCTCTTCGCGTTCGCGCAGCATCGTCTCGAGATCGGTGAGCAGCTGCTGCACCTGGTCCGCGCCGGTCTCGAGCGGGATTTCTCCCCAGTACTTGCGCGGAATCGCCTCGAGCTTCTCCTCGTCGAGCTTGTCGCCCTTGTTCAACAGGGCCTTGCCCTTGTCGTCCACGAGCTTGCCCGTCGTCTCCTTGCCGGAGAGCACGTTCTTGAGCTTCCGGTAGAACGAGTCGCGCAGGATCTTCGACTCCTCGTCGCGCGAGCGCTCGAGGCGCGCGCGCTCCGTGTCCTCGATCGTCCGGGCGCGTTCGTCCTTTTCCGTGCCCTTGCGCGAGAAGATGCGCGCGTTGATCACGATGCCCGAGACGCCCGGCGGCACCTTGAGCGAGCTGTCGCGCACGTCCCCGGCCTTTTCGCCGAAGATCGCGCGCAGCAGCTTCTCTTCCGGGGAGAGCTGGCTCTCGCCCTTGGGAGTGATCTTGCCGACCAGGATGTCGCCCGGCTTCACCTCGGCGCCGATGCGCACGACACCCGCGTCGTCGAGGTCCTTGAGCGCCTCTTCACCGACGTTCGGAATGTCCTTGGTGATCTCTTCCTTGCCGAGCTTGGTGTCGCGGGCGACGCACTCGAACTCCTCGATGTGGATCGAGGTGAACACGTCGTCCTTGGCGATGCGCTCCGACACGAGGATCGAGTCCTCGAAGTTGAAGCCCTGCCACGGCATGAACGCCACGAGCACGTTCTGGCCGAGGGCGAGATCGCCCATGTCGCACGCGGGACCGTCCGCGAGCACGTCGCCCTTCTTCACGACCTCACCGGGCCGCGCGACGGGCTTCTGGTTGTAGCAAGTGCTCTGGTTCGAGCGCTGGTACTTCGTGAGGTGATAGATGTCCGGCACCTCGTCGCCTTCGCCCGACGTGGCGCGCACGACGATGCGCTCGGCATCGACGCTCTCGACCACGCCTTCGCGTTTGGCGATGACGCACACGCCGGAATCGATCGCGACGCGACGTTCCATGCCCGTCCCGACGAGCGGAGCCTCCGTGCGCACGAGCGGCACGGCCTGGCGCTGCATGTTCGCGCCCATGAGCGCGCGGTTGGCGTCGTCGTGCTCGAGGAACGGCACGAGGGCCGCGGCGACCGACACCATTTGGTTCGGCGCCACGTCCATCAGCTGCACCTGCTCCGGCGTCGCCATGCGGAAGTCGCCGTTCAAGCGCGCCGACACGAGGTGCTGCTTGAACTTGCCCCTCTCGTCGACGTCGACCGTGGCGGCCGCGATGTACTTGCCTTCTTCTTCGAGGGCGCTGAACCAGTGCACCTCTTCCTTCACGGCGCCGTGTTCGACGTTGCGGTACGGCGTCTCGACGAAGCCGTACTCGTTCACGCGCGCGAACGTGGAGAGCGAAGCGATGAGGCCGATGTTCGGACCTTCAGGCGTCTCGATCGGGCAGATGCGGCCGTAGTGCGTGGCGTGCACGTCGCGCACTTCGAAGCCCGCGCGTTCGCGCGTGAGGCCGCCCGGACCGAGCGCCGAGAGACGGCGCTTGTGCGTCACCTCCGACAGCGGGTTCGTCTGATCCATGAACTGCGAGAGCTGGCTGGAGCCGAAGTACTCCTTGACCACGGCGCCGACCGGCTTCGCGTTGATGAGATCGTGCGGCATCAACGTGTCGATCTCTTGCGACACGCTCATGCGCTCCTTGATGGCGCGCGCCATGCGCACGAGGCCGATGCGATACTGATTCTCCATCAGCTCGCCGACCGCGCGCACGCGGCGGTTACCGAGATGGTCGATGTCGTCGACCGAACCGCGGCCGTTCTTGAGCTCGATCAGGTGCCGAACCGTCTCGAGGATGTCGGCCGGCGTGAGCACGGTCTGCTCGAGTGACGGCTTCTGCTCCTCGCTCTGATCGCGGTAGAACTTGTAGTTGAGCTTCAAGCGGCCGACGACCGACAGGTCGTAGCGTTCCGGGTTGAAGAACAGGTTGTTGAACAGCTGCTTCGCCGTCTCGAGCGTCGGCGGATCACCGGGGCGCAAGCGCCGGTAGATCTCCATGATCGCGTCTTCCGTCGTCTTCACCTTGTCGGCGATGAGCGTGTCGCGGAGGTACGGACCGACGTTCAGGCCGTCGATGAAGAGCACGCGCAGCTCGGCGACGTTCGCTTCACGCAAACGCTCGAGCGTCACCTCGGTCACCTCTTCGTTGCACTCGAGGAGGACTTCGCCGGTCTCTTTGTCGACCACGTCCTCGGCGCTCACCTTGCCGACGAGCTCGGGGAGCTCGATGGGCAAACGGTCGAGGTCCGCTTCCTTCAGACGCTTGATCGCGCCGCGGGTGAACTTCGTGTTCTTCTTGACGACGACTTCGCTGCCGATCTTGATGTCGCGCGTCGCGCGCTGGCCGGCGAGGAGGTCGTACTCGATGCTCTTCGAGAATTTGCCGCCCTTTTCGATGTAGACGGTCTCGGTCGAGTAGAAGTAGTTGAGCAGCTCCTGCGTGCTGTAGTTCAGCGCGCGGAGCAATACCGTCGCGTGCATCTTCCGGCGGCGGTCGATGCGCACGAACATGATGTCCTTGTGGTCGAACTCGAAGTCGAGCCACGAGCCGGAGTACGGGATGATGCGAGCGGAGTAGAGCAGCTTGCCGCTCGAGTGCGTCTTCCCCTTGTCGTGATCGAAGAAAACGCCCGGGCTGCGGTGGAGCTGCGAAACGACGACGCGCTCGGTCCCGTTGATGATGAAGGTGCCCGTCTCGGTCATGAGCGGGATTTCACCGAAGTAGACTTCCTGCTCCTTGATGTCGCGGACGATGCGCTCGCCACCCTCGCGAGTGTCGTACACCATGAGCTGGGTCGTGACCTTGATCGGCGCGGCGAACGTCATGCCGCGCTGACGGCACTCGTCGACGTCGTACTTCGGCTTCTCGAGGTTGTACGAGACGTAGACGAGCTCGCTCGTTCCGTCGAAGTCCTTGATCGGGAACACGCTGCGGAAGACGGCTTCGAGGCCGATCTCTTTGCGCTCGCGCGGTCCCACGTCGGACTGGAGGAACTTGTCGTAGCTGGACTTTTGTATGTCGATGAGATTCGGGATCTCTTCGATCGATTCGACTTGCCCGAGATTCGTACGGTGCCGGAAGTTGGACTGGACCTTGGCTGCCATCGGGTCACTGCCTCCACAAAACGTGCGCAACCGAGCCCGTCACGACCGGGTCTTCGGCGCGCACCAATGCGCCGCAGCGGCTGGACGGATACTCGTCCGCCGCCGCAGCGCTCATGGGATCACGTTCGCTACTCATGCTCGAGACCCTGGTGGTCCCGAGCTCGATCTTTGTCTGGGATGCCGGCAAGGCGGTCCTACTTGACCTCCACCTTGGCGCCGGCAGCTTCGAGCTTCTTCTTGATGTCTTCGGACTCTTCCTTGCCGATGTTTTCCTTGATCGGCTTGGGAGCGCCTTCGACGAGATCCTTCGCTTCTTTCAGACCGAGAGCGGTGATCTCGCGGACCGCCTTGATGACGTTGATCTTGTTGGCGCCGCCGTCGGCGAGGATGACGGTGAACTCCGTCTTCTCCTCGGCCGGAGCCGCCGCAGCCGCGCCGCCACCGCCGCCCGCCGCCGCGACAGCGACGGGAGCCGCGCTGACGCCCCACTTCGTCTCGAGCTCCTTGACGAGCTCGGCGATCTGGATGACCGGCAGGTTGGAAAGGTAATCAACGACCTGATCTCGCGTAATTTCAGCCATAACGATGCACTCCTGAACTGATCCCGATGGGGATGAAACGTTGGGGTCCGCCGGGGAGACCGCCCCGAGGACGAAAAATCAATAGGGTATTGGTAAATACGCGCGGCGGTTTCAGCCGCCGTCCTTGCGCTGCTTGGCGGCCAGCACGCCGACGAATTCGCGGGCGGGCGCGTTCAGCAACATGACGAAACGCTGAGCCGGGGCGTTGAGGGTCGCGAGGAAACGCGCCCGCATCTCGTCCTTGCTCGGCAGGGTGGCGAGTTGGTCCTCGACCGCCCTGGCAGAAAGCACCTCGCCGTCGAGGAGACCCGCCTTGATCTTGAGCTTCTCGTTCTCCTTGGAGATGTCCTTGAGGACACGAGCAGCCATGCTCGGTTCCTCGAAGCTCCAAGCGATGCCGGTCATGCCCTTGAGCGCGCCGGCGAGAGCGCCGACGTACTTCTGGTCGGCGAGCGCCTTGGTAACGAGGGTGTTCTTGACGACCTTGTACTCGACGCCCTTCGCACGGAAGGTATCGCGGAGCTTGGTCACCTCTTCGACCGTCATCCCGGTGAAATCCAGAAAAACGGCCGAGCTCATGCGGTCGAAGCGCGAGCGGATGTCTTTGACCTGTTCGGTCTTTTGCGCGCGGTCCATCAGTTCTCCTCTTCGCCTTCGGAGACGAGGCTGCCCGAATCGATGCGGATGCCGGGGCCCATCGTGCTCGTGAGCGTGATGCTGCGGAGGTAGATGCCCTTCGCCGTGGACGGCTTCTTCGCCAGGAGCTCCTTCAGGAGCGCCGTGGCGTTCTCCGAGAGCTGCTTGTGGTCGAAGGATTTGCGGCCGATGCGGCAGTGCACGATGCCGGCCTTGTCGACGCGGTACTCCACCTTGCCGGCCTTCGCCTCACGCACGGCCTTGCCGACGTCGAAGGTGACGGTGCCGACCTTCGGGTTCGGCATCAGGCCACGCGGACCGAGGACGCGACCGAGCTTACCGACGGCGCCCATCAGATCGGGCGTCGCGATCACGCGATCGAAGTCCATGAAGCCTTCGCTGACCTTCGCGACGAGCTCGTCGCCGCCCGCGAAGTCGGCGCCCGCTTCGGTCGCTTCCTTCTCTTTGTCGCCGCGCGCGAACACGAGGACGCGCACGGTCTTACCGGTGCCGTGCGGCAGCACGATGGCGCCGCGCACCATTTGATCGGCGTGCTTCGGGTTCACCCCGAGGCGCACCGCGAGGTCCACGCTTTCGTCGAACTTGGCGAAAGCACTGGACTTGAGGACCCCTACCGCCTCGTCGACGGAGTGGCGCTTGGCTCGGTCGACCTTGCCGAGCGCCGCGGTCATGTTCTTGCTGAGTTTGATTGCCATTCGTTAGCGTCTTTCGACTCCTGGGATGCGGTCGGAACGAGCCGCCGCTCCAGTACTTTGGGGCGCCCGCCGAGCGGGCCGGGCTCAACCGACGTCGACCCCCATGCTGCGAGCCGTGCCGGCGATGCTGCGCGCGGCGGCTTCGATGTCCGTCGCGTTCATGTCCTTGATCTTTTCCTTCGCGATCGCGCGGACCTGATCCCAGGTGAGCTTGCCCACCTTGGTCTTGTTCGGCTCCTTCGAGCCTGCGCCCGGCTTCTTGGAAGTCGGCAGGCCGCACGCCTTCTTGACGAGCACGCTCGCGGGCGGGCTCTTCATCACGAAGGTGTACGAACGGTCGGCATAGACCGTAATCACGACCGGCAGGATTGTCTCGCCGAGGGGTGCGCTCCTCGCGTTGAAATCCTTGCAGAACTGCATGATGTTCACGCCGTGCTGGCCAAGCGCCGGACCCACCGGGGGCGACGGGTTCGCTTTGCCCGCGGGCAGCTGCAACTTGATGTAGGCGTTGATCTTTTTCTTGGCAGACATGGCGTGTACCTCGGACTCGGAGCGGAAAACTTACCTGCCGCGGGCGCGCGCTGCGTCCCGCGTGTGGAGCTCGCGGCCTAGCGTTTCTCCACGTGCGAGAAGTCGAGCTCGACGGGCGTGGGGCGCCCGAAGATGCTGACCATGACCTTGAGCTTCTGCTTGTCGGGCTTCACTTCCTGAACGGTGCCCGAGAAGTTCGCGAACGCGCCCACGACCACGCGCACCTCGTCGCCCTCGGCGAACTGGTGACGGGGCTTCGGCTTGACCGCGCCCTCGACGATGCCGCGGCGCAAATCCTCGATGTGCGGCGACTTCACTTCCTGCGGCCGCTGATTGCCGATGAAGCCCGTCACCTTCGGCGTGTCCTTCACGAGGTGCCACGCGTGCTCGCTCATCTCCATCTCGACGAAGAGGTAGCCGGGGAAGCTCGTCTTCGTCCGGACGCGCTGCTTGCCGTCCTTCGTGGTGTCCGTCACCGTCTCGGAGGGGATCAGGATTTCCCCGAACTTCTCCTCCTGGTGGAACTGGCGGATCCGCTCCATTAGGGCGGATTTCACCTTGCTCTCGTAGCCGGAGTAGGTGGTGACGACGTACCACTTCTTCGAAGGAGTGGTCGTTTCGGCCTGAGCTTCTGCTTCTTCGTTCATGCGCCGTACACCAGGTTGGTGAGGAAGCTCCAGAAGCGATCCAAGATGGTCACGTAGACGGTGGCGATCGCGCTCGCGACCACGACGACGAGCGTGCCGTTCAGCACGGTCTCGCGGGTAGGCCAGGTGACGCGCGAGAGCTCCCCCGCGACGGCGTCGGCCCAACCGCGCACGCGCTGCTTGCGGTAAGCCTGGATGACGCCGACGGTGCCCGCCGCCGCGCCGGCGACCAGCGTGATCCCGTCACGCTGGTCCTCGGCGTAGGTGACGAGCTGCGGCACGGCGCGGACCGCCGCGGGCCACTCGGCAATGGCGCCCCACGCGAGGAAGAGCACCTTGCCCGTGACGTACGCACCGAGGATCGCGAGTGCAAAGAAGGCGGCGTGGACGTAGCGAGCCGCACCGAGCGAGCCCGCGACGGGTCGCGCCTCTTGCTCGGCTTCGGTGGACGTCTCCTCGGGAGTCTCGGCCTCGTCGGCCTGCTCCGTCGTGTCGTCCTTGATGTCTTCGTCGCTCGCCATTGATTTCCTTGCTTCGCGGCAGGGGCGGAGAGACTCGAACTCCCGGCCCGCGGATTTGGAATCCGCTGCTCTACCAACTGAGCTACGCCCCTAGATTCGAATCCCGCGTGCGCGAGACCGAAATCGTCAGGTTCCTACCTTCCTTCGATGTGCACCGTGTGACGCTTGCAGTCGCTGCAGAACTTCTTCAGTTTGAGAACGGGGCCTCCGTCGCGCGGGGGCTTTTTCGTCAGGTAATTCCGGTTTCCACACACTGAACAGGCGAGCGCGATCTGGATGCGCCGCTGCCGAAACGGCGCTGGCTCGCCTGCGGCCACGACTTACTCGAGGATCTTGGTAACGACGCCTGCGCCGACGGTCTTGCCGCCTTCGCGAATGGCGAAGCGCATCTGCTCTTCGAGCGCGACGCTGGTGATGAGCTCGATCTCCATCGTGATGTTGTCCCCGGGCATCACCATCTTCACGCCCTCGGGCAGGTTCACGCTTCCCGTCACGTCCGTCGTCCGGATGTAGAACTGCGGCCGGTAGTTCGTGAAGAACGGCGTGTGGCGACCGCCCTCTTCCTTCTTCAGCACGTAGACCTCGCCCAGGAACTTCTTGTGCGGGTGGATGCTGCCCGGCTTGGCCAACACCTGGCCACGCTCGATGCCTTCCTTCTCCACGCCGCGCAGCAGGCAGCCGACGTTGTCGCCAGCCTGGCCTTCGTCCAGCTGCTTCCGGAACATCTCGACGCCCGTCACGATCGTCTTCGACGACTTGTCGAAGCCGATGATCTCGACCTCGTCGTTGATGTGAACCTTGCCGCGCTCGATACGGCCAGTCGCCACCGTGCCGCGACCCTTGATCGAGAACACGTCCTCGACCGCCATCAAAAACGGCTTGTCCACTTCACGCTGCGGCTCCGGGATGTCGCTGTCGAGCGCTGCCAAGAGCTGCCCGATCGTCTCTTCCCACTTCGCTTCGCCGTTCAGCGCGGGCAGCGCCGCTCCGCGGATCACCTTCGCTTCGTCACTCTTGAAGTTGTACTTCCCGAGCAGCTCGCGCACTTCCATCTCGACCAGCTCCAGCATCTCCTGGTCTTCCACCGCGTCGCACTTGTTCAAGAACACCACGATGTTCTGCAAGCCGACCTGGCGAGCGAGCAGCACGTGCTCGCGCGTCTGCGGCATCACGCTGTCCAGCGCCGACACCACAAGGATCGCGCCGTCCATCTGCGCCGCGCCCGTGATCATGTTCTTGATGTAGTCCGCGTGCCCGGGGCAATCGACGTGCGCGTAGTGCCGCGTCGCCGTCTCGTACTCCACGTGGCTCACCGCGATCGTCACCGTCTTCGTCTCGTCTCGGACGATGCCGCCCTTGGCGATGTCGGAGTACTTGATCTCCTTCGCCAGGCCCTTCTTCGACTGCACCTTCACCAAAGCTGCCGTCAGCGTCGTCTTGCCGTGGTCGATGTGTCCGATCGTCCCCACGTTAACGTGCGGCTTCGTCCGATTGAACTTCTCTTTGGCCATGACTACCTTGCGACTTCCTTCCTACTTGCCGAACCTGACTGCTTTCGTCGTCGTCTCGAGCCCACAACCAGAGTTGAACTGGTGACCTCGTCCTTACCAAGGACGCGCTCTGCCAACTGAGCTATGTGGGCCAACCAATCCTTCGCGCCGGGTTGCGCTGTGTCGCGCCGGAGGCGCCGTAGAGCGGGAGAAGGGATTCGAACCCTCGACGTTCAGCTTGGAAGGCTGATGCTCTACCAGTTGAGCTACTCCCGCAGGGGAAACCGAGAGCGGGAGGTCCGCCGAATGCTTCCCCCGCGCACATTCCGGACGAGCCGCGCATAGTGACTGCTTTCCGCGCGCGCGCCAGCTCACCCCAAATTTCCCGCAAAATCCAAGCCGCCCGGGTAGGAGATCCGCCCACCCGTCCCCGCGCCCCGCATTTTCCCGCAGAAAACAAGCCAGCCGCCGTCAGTGCTGCCGGCCGAGCTGCTTCCGGCTGAAAAACCGGCGAGGCGCCAGCCGAGCCCGGAACGAGGCTCGAGTCTTGGCAGACCAGATCACGATCGGCGCACGAGGCCACGCCCCCTACGAAGAGCCGGCGAGCCCGGCGCGGTGCCCGCACCGACCGGATGGGCCGCAGGGCCTGACAACGCGCCCCACTACAAACAAAAACCAGTCCCAACCCTTCCGGTTGCGAATGAGACGCGACGCCTGAAGCCTCGCGACAAACTAGAAGGTCAGTGGAGGGTGTTGGATTCGAACCAACGTAGGCAATGCCGGCAGGTTTACAGCCTGCTCCCTTTGGCCGCTCGGGCAACCCTCCAAGAATCGAGCTAGCGGGGGGACTCGAACCCCCAACCACCTGTTTACAAAACAGGTGCTCTGCCAGTTGAGCTACGCCAGCCGAGAGCGCACGCGCGCCCGCACACCGCGTGGAGCGGCGCTTGGGGGCGAGTGAGTGAGGGAGGCGTCGAGCGTGCATCGGCAGGTCCGACGGTGGCCGGGCGCGGTCTTTTAGACCGAGCCGCGCGCGCACCAAAAAAAAGGGGCACCCCACCCTTCATTCCCCCCTCATCGCAGGGTCACGGGGGGAAGGTGGAGTGGGGGTCGACGAGAACGGGGGCCTCGTAGCGCTGGGTCCCGGCACTGTCAAGCATAATTCATACCGGGCGCCGGTCCGAATTGCCGAACGGGGAGCCCACTTCGATACCCTCGAGATTTCGAGGGGTTATTGGTCATTTGTTCAGGGTAGTGCTCGGGCCCGGGGCCGGTGCCTTCGCGGGCGCCCTCGCCTTGTTGCGGAGCTCGACGAACGCCTGCTCGAGGTCGTCCCGGCTGTACGGCAACCGGTCGAGACTCGCCTGCTCCGCTGCCTCGGCGTCGGCAATGTAGCGAAGGGCGTCCTTGGCCCGGTCGACCCACGCCGTGCGCTCGCCCGTGCGCTCGGCCATCGCGACCGTGTGCTCCATCATCCCGCGCGCCTTTTCGAGCAGCACCGAGTAGCGGAGCCGCATGCCGCCTTCGTAGAGAGCGCGGCGAGCGTCCGTATCGGCGGACGGCGGCGGGCCCATCGCCATCACGTCCACGTGGAGCTTTTCGTACATCTCCGCGAGGCGAAAGCCCGCGAGCGTCGACCAAAACGAGTCGTACGCGCGCCACGTGTCCGAGTAGGCGCGTTGCGCGTCCAGGATTGCCTGACAGCGCGTCTCGAGCAGCGCAGGGAATTCCGTCGTCGGCTCGAGCTGCACGCGCTCGGAGCGCGCGCGATACACCTCTCCGAGCGCGTAATAGAGCGGCGCGACCTCACTCGGCAAGCGGCCCGCGAGATCCAAACCGTTGCGCTCGACCACGTCACGGCCGCGCTCGACGAACACACTCGCGCGCTTGTCGTCGCCCGCGTTCACGCTTTGCAGCGCCTTGCCCGCATACGCTTCGACGAGCTGGAGCGGCTTCAAGTCCGCGGCGTGTTCGAGCGCGCGATCCGCGTAGCGTCCTGCCCAATCCCACTCTTCGCGATACGCGAGGATGCGGACGGCACGCACCGCGGCGTCGCGTGCACGCGCGTGCTCCGGATAGCGGTCGGCCACGGCTTCGTAGCGCTCCAGAGCGCCCGGCTGATCGCCGAGCAAGCCGCGTGCCTCGGCGGCGAGAAACAGCGCCTCGCCGGCGAGCTCACCGTGCGGCTCGAGCGCCACGACGCGATCGAACAGCGCCGCCGCACCGCGAAAATCCGAGCGATCCGCCGCGGCTCGCCCAGCCGCGAACAGCTCGGCAAGCGTCATCGTCTCCGTCGGCGTGACGATGATGCGTGGCACGTCGACGCGTGCCGGCGTCGCCGGTGCTGCGACACGAGCCGGCGCTGCGCAACCCGTAAGTAGCAACGCGCATGCCCAGCGACGCATCGAACGAAAGATTAGCGCGCGGGGTCAGGCTTGGCAGGACGCACGGGAATTCGCGGAGTTTCGCGACGGTTGCTTGTAGCCACACCGCCATGTTTCACGTGGGTGTGTACGAGCACGGCGACGCGTGAGCTTCGCGGGCACGCGCCCCTAAACCATTGACGGCCACGACGAGTTGCATACTCTCGAGTTCGTGAGTCGGTGCTGCACTCGCAATCAGGGGAATGAACGCAACGCGTCGGCCGTCAACGCAGGGAAGATGCAGCGCACGAGCTCACGCCAAGGAGGTCCATCTCGATGAAGCTGGCAATCGACACGCCCCTCACCGATCTGGAGGCTCGCCACCGCGACCTCGACGTCACCGTTTCGCGACTCGGCAGAAGGGCGTACCTCACGCCCCACGAGCAGCGAACCGTTGCGGACCTCAAAAAAGAGCGACTGTGGACGAAGGACAGAATCGCGGTTCTACGCAAATCAGAGCCGCCAAGTAGTCGGTGAGCTCGGCGCGAGCCGCTTCGCACGTGTTTTTGTTTGTTGGGGGCGGCGGCACAGGGCCGCCACGCTCCCACGCGCCGCGTTGAGCGCCGGCGGTGCCCCGTGTCCGCGCGCTCGAGCTCGGATGAAGCTTCCGAATTCGGAGTTTTCACAACAGGCTTTGGGTTCAAGCGCAGCTTCGGGCTGAACATCGTGCCGCGAGCGAAGCTCGCCGGGACGATGTCTTGGTCTTGGAAGGACAGATCGCGATCGACACGAGCCGCCACGACCCAACCACGAAAAGCCGGCGAGACCGGTGGAAGAGTCAAAGCCAAGCGACCGACGCCATCCGCATCAAGTCGCTCAAACCAACACTTTGGACCCTAAGGACTACTCGGCTGCGCTTCGTTCGGCCCGGGCACGAGCGCGTCGGCGGCCGTGCCACCGTCCGGTGCGTTTTCGTCGAAGTGCTCGGCGCCGCCGTAAACGTCTTTGTTGAGATCGGCGAGCGACTTGTCGAGTCGGTCGCGCCACTCCTGGCTCAAGCCGCCCGGGTGCTCTTTCTCGAGCGCGCGCGCGAGGCCGAGCCAGTGGCGCGCGTACGGGCGAAAGCCGAGCCGGTAGTCGGTCATCCCGCGCAGGTACGCGTAGCGCGCTTGATCGTTGTCGCTGAGTGAATCCGTGTCCGTCTCGAGCACGCGCCAGATCGCGAGCGCGTGCTCGTATTGGTTCTGCTCGTAGAGTCGCTGGCCGCGATTCAGATCCTCGCGGTACGTCGTGCAACCGGCAACGAGGAGGGCGAGGAAGACGAATCGACGCATGGCGCGCGAGAATCCAGAGTAGTCCGGCCCGCGACAGCCGCGCAAGCGCTCGCGCCGCGCTATTTTCCAGCCTCGGGCGCGAGGACCGCCGCGCGCCGATAGAGCAAGCGATAGATGGGAATGCCGTCGGCGATGGCGCGTTTCTCGCGCGGGCTGCGCGCGCCGAAAGGATTTTCCTCGATGCGCGGGCCGCCGAGGGCCGGAGCGAGGCCGGAGCACGCGTTGCAGAGAGCTTCGTAGGCCGCTGCGCGCTCTTCGACGTCGGTTTGGATGAAGAGCTCGCCTTCGGGACGGAGCACGCGCACGAGCTCGTCGAGGAACGGCGCGCCCACGAGCAGGCGCTTGTGGTGGCGCTTCTTCCACCAAGGATCCGGAAAATGGACGAAGGCGCGTGCGACGGAACCTGCGACGAAGCGCGGCAGCACGTCACGAGCGTCCTCCGCGAACACGCGCGCCCGCCCCGCGTGCGGCGAAGCCGCGATTTTCCGATCCACGATGGTCGCCCACTTGCGCCGGATCTCGAGGCCGATGAAGTAGAGGTCCGGATCGGCGGCGAGCCGCTCGAACACGAAGCCGCCCCGCCCGGGTCCGAGCTCGAGCTCGACGGGCGTCGCGCCCGCGCCGACGAGCTCCCGCGGATCGAGCCGTCCGCCCTCCGGTACGCGCGGAGCGTCGGCGTAAGGACGAAGGCGTTCGGGAGCGGGAGCGGGAGCGGGCAGCATCGGATCGCTAATTCTTGGGGTTATCGGGACTCGAACGCGGCGCCTGAAGTATACAGGCCCGCGTGAAAGCGTTCGCGCGCAGACACGCGCTGCGCGCCGGCCTGGTCTTCGCGCTGGCGCTTCTAAGCACGCGCGCCGTGCTCCGCGCAACCGGCGGCGTGCCCGCGGTGCCACTCGACGACGCTTTCATCCACTTCGAGTACGCGCGCGCGTTCTGGGAGGGCCGCGGCTTTGCATTCACGGCGGGCGCCGCCCCCGTGCCGGGCGCGACGAGCCTGCTCTGGCCGGCTCTCCTGACCCTGCCGTACGGCTTTGGCCTGCGCGCCGAGCGGCTGATCTGGGCGGCCTGGGCATTCGGCTGGGTCGCGCTCGGCATGCTCGGGTACGAGACGCAGCGCGTCGGCCGGCGACTGCTCAGCGACGACGGCGCGCTCGCCGCCGAAATCATGGTGCTCACCTTCGGCGGGCACGTCTGGTTCGCAGCGAGCGGCATGGAAGTGCTGCCGCTCGCCTGGATCCTCATGCGCACCGTGCGCGTCGCCGCGGAATGGCTCGAAACACCGAGCGGCGAGCGGCCTCTACCCCGCGAGCTCTTGGTGCTCGGCGCGCTCGCGCCGTTCGTGCGGCCCGAAGGGGTGGTCGCGACGCTCGCGGCGGCGGTCACGCTCGGCGTAGGACTGCGCGGGCAGCTCCGCTTGCTCGGGGTCGTGATGCTCGTGCTCGCGCGCTTGCCGGCGCTCGCGAACCGCGTGTTCACGGGCAGCGCCATGCCCACGACGGCGATGGTGAAGTGGTTGCCGCTGAGCCCTTACTACGCGTCGCTCGGCAAGCTCTGGCACGCGGTGCTCGGCAACGTCGGTCTCTTCTTCGGAACGCTCTTGAACGGCGAGGTCTGGAGCGCAGTGTTCTTGCCGCAGGGGTCGGCCCTGGCGCTCTGGCCCGCGTTGCCGGCGCTCGTGTGGCTCGGGTTTCGACGCGGCGTGCGGGCACGCGCGCTCCTCATCGCGTGGGTCGCACTCGGGATGCTGATTCCGACGACGTACGACAGCTTCCTCTGGAACCGGCTGCGCTACCTCTGGCCCTTCGTTTCGGCATGGTTCCTCGGAGTCGCGGCGCTGACGGACGCGCTCGGCCTCGTCGTCGCGCGCTACGCGCCCGCTCTCGAGCGCGTGCGCTTGCTCGCAGCCGGCATCGTCGTCGGCGGCTTCGTGAGCCACCTCGGCTTCAGCATCGAGGACCTGGCGACGAGCGCGAACGCCATCCGCGCACAGCAAGCGTCGCTCGGACACTGGGCGCGGGACGCGTTGCCCGAAGACGCCGTGATCGGCGTCAACGACACGGGCGCCATCGGTTACTTTTCGGACCGCCGCGTGTTCGACGTGGTCGGCCTCACGACGCGCGGCGAGGCGCGCTATTGGGTCGCCGGCGCAGGCTCGCGCTTCGAGCACTACGAGCGCCTCGGCCCGCGGGCGCTGCCGACACAGTTCATCGTTTATCCCGAGTGGTTCGCGCTTCCTGCCTTGCTCGGCGAGTACCGCACGGCGCGCCGCGTTTCGGGCGCGACCATCCTCGGCGGCGAGAACATGGTCGCTTGTGACGCCGATTACACGCTGCTCGGCAGCGGTGCACGCCCGCGCGAACCGCATCCCGACGATCGGCTGCTCGTCGACGAGGTCGACGTGGCCGATCTCGAGAGCGAAGCCGCGCACGCCTACGATCTCGACGACGCGCTCGCGGCGTACGACGTTGCGCTCGAAGAGGACGGCGTGTTGGACGGCGCGCGACGCGAGCGGCGCCTCGACGCGTTCGACGCGCAGCTCGTCCCGGGCGGCACGCTCGTCCTCCGGGTCGCGAGCGAGGGCGAGAGTGCGCTCGTGGTGACCGCGGCGGGATCCGCGCTCGGCCGCGTCAGCGTCGAGCCCGGCACCTTTCGCGAGCTCAGCCTGAAAGTGCCTAGAGCGGGGCCGAACGGTCGCGTCCGCGTCGAGGTGCGCGCTCACGGCGCGCGCTTCAGCTCCCTTCACTATTGGAGCTACGCGCGGGCGCCCGCGGAGTGAGCGCCGGATCGGACCCGCCCCGAGTGGCGTGGTATACGCGGCTCGATGCGCAAACGGACGCTCGGCGCGACCGGCCTTGAAGTGAGCGAGCTCTCGCTCGGGACCTGGGGTCTGTCCGGCGACGGCTACGGCCCGGTGGAGGAGTCGGAGCAGAACGCCGTGATCGAGCGCGCCGTGGCGCTCGGCGTCACGCTGTTCGAGACCTCGGACAGCTACGCCGAGGGCGAGATGGAGCGGCGGCTCGGACGCCTGTTGCCCAAGGGCGACGCCGTCCGGGTGGCGACGCGCATCGGAACCGACACGACCACCGCGCCCCCCCGCAAGAAATTCGACGCCGCGTCACTCAAAGCCGCCGCGGAGCGCTCGCGCGAACGGCTCGCTCGCGAGCGCATCGACGTCCTCTTGCTGCACAATCCCGCGCCTTCGACGCTCGCCCGTCCCGAGCTCGCGGCCACGATGAACGAGCTCTGCTCGTCGGGTGTCGCGCTCACTTGGGGTGCGAGCGTCGGCACGCCCGAGGCAGCGGCGGAAGCCGTGAAGGCCGGCGCGCCCGTGCTCGAGCTCGCCTACAACGTGTTTCACCGGCGTGAGCTCGACCACGTAGCCGAGCAGGTCAAAGAGAAGAACGTCGGCGTCCTCGCGCGCTCCGTCTTGAGCTACGGCCTGCTCTGCGGCGCGTGGCCCCACGGCAAAGTCTTCGACAAAGGCGACCACAGAAAAGAGCGCTGGAGCGAGTCCGAGCTCAAGCGTCGCATCGTGCAGCTGAACGCGCTCCGCCCGAGCGTCACGACGGAAATCACGAGTCTGCGCGCAGTCGCGTTGCGCTACGCGCTCTCGCACCCGGCGGTCACGAGCGCGGTGCTCGGGCCGCGCCGCACCGCGCAGCTCGATCAGCTGCTGCGCGACGCCGGCAAGGAGCCGTACCTGCCCGAGGGCGGGCGCTCAGCGCTCGAAAATCGCACGCGCACGGCCGGAGTGCAGCCTTGAGCCGTTCGGAGCTCGAGGTACTGATCAAGATCGCCGCCGAAGCCGCCGCGCTCGTCGCGGACGTGTACGACAAGCCGTTCGAGGTCGAATACAAGGGTCCGCGCGATCCGGTGACGATCGCCGATCGCCGCGCGAACGAGCTCATCGTGGAGCGGCTCGCGCGCGAGTTTCCGGGCGTGCCGATCGTGGCCGAAGAGAGCGCACCGGAGAGCTTCGGGAATTTTCACGACGCGCCGAGCGTGTTCTTCGTCGATCCGGTGGACGGCACGAACGAGTTCATCGAGCACAACCCCGAGTTCGTGGTGATGATCGGCCTGCTCGAGGGGAACGTCGCGACGCACGGGGTCATTCACGCGCCCGTGCAAGGAACGGCGTGGGCGGGCGTCGTCGGGCTCGGCGCCGAACGCATCGAACCGGACGGCACGCGCGCGCCCATCTCGGTCACGAGTGTCGCGACGCTCGACCAGGCGACGATCGTCTCGTCGCGCTCGCACCGGAGCGCGCGGCTCGAGCGAGCGCTCGCGGCGCTCGGGGTCAAAGCGATCACGGCGATGGGCAGCGCCGGGCTCAAGGGCGCCGCCGTGGCGCGGGGCACGGTCGACGCGCACGTGGCCCCGCACTACGCGGGCAAGCGCTGGGATGCGGCTGCCGTCGATGCGCTCACGACGGCGGCGGGCGGCAAGGTGACGGACGCCTGGGGCGATGTCCTCGACTACCGCGCGGCGACCTTGACCAACGATCGCGGCCTCGTCGCCAGCAACGGAATCATCCACTCCGCCCTCCTCGAGCGGCTCAGGGCCCACCGCGAAGAGGCTTAGAGCCCTTCGTCCGCCGACTACCCCACGGCGCCGCCGGGCCGGCAACGCACATTCACCTACCTCGACCCGACCGCGCGCCCGCTGCGGGCTCGGCAGTTACATTGACAGCGTGAGGACCGGCAGCCTAGCTTCGGGTCCCGCGGAAACCCAGGGTTTTTCCGAGGGTTTCTGGAAGGAGCTCCCATGCGAACCACGCGCGCCATCGCGTCGCTCATCAGCTCGTTGATGCTCAGCTCGAGCCTCACCGCGGCAGTCCTCGTGACGCCAGCGCTCGTAGGCTGCAAGGACGAAAGCCAGCCCGAGTACTGGGTCGAGAAAGTCGACGACCCGTCTTGGCGCGCCAAGTCGGTCACGCGCCTCGTCCAGTTCTACGAGGACACCGTGTCCCGCAAGAACAACGACACGAAGGCGCCCGAGGTGCTCGAGCTCGTCAACAAGACGGTCGAGCCCCTGACGAAGCTCTACGTCGACCAGTACGACAACCTGGATTCGAAGACGCGCGTCGCGCTAATCAAGCTGCTCGCGGACTACCGCGACAAGCGCACCGAGCCTGCGCTGAAAAAGGCTTTCGACATGTTCGTCAAGCTGCCGAAAACCAGCCGAGACGAGACGGACATCAAGTGGGCAGCGCGCGCCGAAGAAGACTTGCAGCTCGAGAGCCTCGGCGTGCCGATGCTCGAGGCGTTCCGCAAGCTGCGCACGAGCTCGATGCTCGGCGGCGTGGCGTACCGCGACTTGACCGAGTCGCTCGTCGCGCAGCCGCCGAACAAGGCGTTCGTCGGGCCGCTCATTCAGATGATCGAGGTGCAGGTCACGCCGCCGAACGACAAGGACAAGTCGTCCTTCGACGAGTGGAAGGACCAGATCGTGTGGCAGGACACGGCGGCGAAGGTGCTCGGCAAGATCGGCGACCCCTCAGCCGTCGAGCCGCTCATCAAGGTGATGCTCGATCCTGCCAAGGGCACGACCGAGTTCACTACGGTGCAGATCACGAGCGTCCTCGCGCTCGTGAAGATCGGCAAGCCCGCCGCCGACGCGGCCGCGAAGCTCTTGAAGAGCGATTACGACAAGCTCCAGAGCTTCGAGCTGCGACGCATCCGCGAGGTCTCCGGCTCCGACGAGAAGGGCAAGCCGTGGGTCCAAACGGCCGCGATCATCCTCGGCACCATCGGCCGCCAGGATTCGATTCCGGCGATGGTCGACGCGATCAAAAACGAGAAGGATGACCCGACGAAGGCGGTGATCGCGCGTGAGCTCACGAAGATCCCCGCGACGCCCGACTCGATCGAAGCGTTCAAGGACGCCTTCACTTCGATCCCGCTGAGCGCGGAGCTGCCCTCGGGCGGCGGCGCCATCGATTCGATGATCGAGGCGGCCGGACGCTTCTGCGATCCGTCCCTCGCGTCGTGGTTCGTGACGACGGCGGCGAAGATGAAGGGCGACGCCGACGATCGCAAGGCCGCGCAAGCCGCCATGACGGTGACCGCGCTCAAGCTCGTGAAGGCGGACGGCTTGCCCGAGGTGAAGACCGCGGTCGACAAGTACGGCACGGATCTCGAAAAGGGCCTCTACAAGCAGGTCGACAAGGCGCTCGGCACCTGTAAAGACGACGTGAACTGCTACATCGGGCTGATGAAGGACCCCGCCAATCAGTCGGTCGAAAATCAGTTCGTCGGCATCAAGGCGGGCTACATGGTCGCGATCCTCGGCAACGAGGCCGCGCGCGACAAGCTCGTCGATTCGCTCGGCACCATCCCGAACGCGGGTCTGCGTTTCGTCGCCTCGCAAGCCATCGACAAGCTCTCGCCGAAGGGTTCCAAGCCCGCGGCCGACAAGCTCAACACCATCATCACGGCCAACGCCAAGAGCCCGGACCGCGACAAGGCCGCCGGTGACTCCGCGCTGAAGGAAGTGATGTACCGGCTCTACGCGCGGGGCAGCTGAGCCGAGTCCGAGCCGGAGACGACGCCGGCGATGGCAGCGCTCACGGTCGAGATCACGGCGAGCACCGGAACGACGGCGCGCCGCGAGCTCGACCGTGACAGCGTGAGCATCGGCCGCACTCCGAACAACGAGCTCGTGCTCGAGGAAGAGCACATCGCGGCCGCCCACGCGCGGATCGTGCGCGGCCGCGGCGGTTTCGTGGTCGAGGATCTCGGGACGCGGCGCACTTGGCTCGTGCGCGAAGGCGAGCGCGTCGCGGTGACGGAGCCGCTCGAGCTCGAGACGGGTGACGAGCTCGAGCTCGGCGGCCAAGGCGCAAACGGGACGCGCCTCCGCCTGAGCTTCGTGGCGGAACCGAGCTCGACGCAAATCGTCGAGGTGAGACCGCTCGGGGAGCTCGGCAAGGAGATCGGCGGCCCCGACGAGGCGTCCTTGAGGCTCCGCGCGTTGCTCGAGGCGCAGCGCGCGCTCGGGGCGTGCGAGGACCTCGAGAGTGTCGTGACGGTGCTTGCCGACGCAGCCCTGGGGCTGGTGCCACGGGCGACGCACGCCACCGTGGCACTCTACGAAAACGAGGGCGCCGAGGGGGCCGCGGCGCTGGCCACGGTGGTCACGCGCGTGCGGTGCCCCGACGGACGGCCGGGGGCGCCGGCGGGGCCGCTCCCGCTCACGCGCGGCGTGCTGCTCAAGGTCGTGCGCGAGCGGGCGGCCGTGCTCGCCGTCGACGCGCCGAGCGAGACGTTCAACTCCGAATCGATGCTCGGCGCGAACATCCAAAGCACGATCGGCGTGCCGCTCTGGAAGGGCAACGAGATCCTCGGCGTGCTGCAGCTCGACAGCCGCGCGGCGCCCGCGATGTTCGGAGCACGCGACGTCGACGCGCTCGGCGTGCTCGCCGCGGACGCGTCGCTCGCGGTGGCGCACGCGCGCGCCATCGCCAAGCTCACGCTCGCCGAACAGCGCCTCGAGCGCGAAAATGCGTTCTTGAAGGGCCGCGAGCGCGCGCGCTCGGGCGAGCTCGAAATCATCGGCAACAGCCGCGCGATGAGCGAGCTCTTGAAACAGCTCGACAAGGTCGTCGACACGCGCGTGAGCGTGCTGATCGAGGGCGAGACCGGCACGGGCAAGGAGCTCGTCGCCTCGGCCCTCCACTACCGCTCGCGCCGGCGCGAAAAGCTCTTCGTCGCGCAGAATTGCGCTGCCTTCTCCGAACAGCTGCTCGAGAGCGAGCTATTCGGACACAAGCGCGGAGCTTTCACGGGCGCGACGGAAGAGAAAAAAGGGCTCTTCGAGGTCGCTGACGGCGGCACGCTCTTCCTCGACGAGATCGGCGAGATGCCGCTCGGCCTGCAAGCAAAGCTCCTCCGCGTCCTGCAAGAGGGCGAAGTGCGGCCGGTCGGCGCCACGCAGGTAAAGCGCGTGGACGTCCGCATCGTCGCCGCGACGAATCGCCGGCTCGAAGACGAGGTCGCCGCGGGGCGCTTTCGGCAGGATCTCTACTACCGCCTCAAGGTGTTTCCGATCGAAGTCCCGCCGCTCCGAGCGCGCCGCGAGGACATCGCCGCGCTCGCCGAGCACTTTCTCACGCTGCACTCACGCGAGATGGGCAAGCCGATCGCTGGTTTCGCGCAAGAGACGTTGGCGGCGCTCGCCGGTCACGACTGGCCGGGCAACGTGCGGGAGCTCTCGAACGAGGTGCAGCGCGTCGTGATCCAGGCGGAGCCGGGCGCGTTCGTCACGCCGGCCGAGCTCAGCGCGAGCGTCCGGCGCGCGGGCGCGCTCGTGGCACAAACCGGCGCGGCCGCGGGCACGCTGAAAGATCGCGTGGAGCACGTCGAGCGCTTCATCTTGCTCGAGGTCTTGCGCGAGCACGAAAACAACAAAACGAGCGCGGCGAAAGCCCTCGGCATCACGCGCGAGGGGCTGCACAAGAAGCTCAAACAGCTCGGGATCGGCTGATTACTGAATCCCGTATTCGCGCAGGCGCCGGTAGAACGTGCGCCGAGGAATGCCGCTCACCTCGGCCGCCTTCACGCGGTTCCAGTTGCACGAGCGGAGCGCGTCGAGGATGCGCTCGCGTTCGTCGCGGCGGTGCTCGGACACGGTGCCCTTGCGCTGCGCGGGCGGCACGGGCTCGCGGCCGCGCGCCGGCGCCTCGGCACGCGGCGTCCAGCCGTCGGGGAGCTCGATGTCGTCGGCGTGGAGCTCCTCTTCGTCCTCGCTCATGACCCAGGCGTTGAGGAGCACGTTCTCGAGCTGCCGCACGTTGCCGGGCCATTCGTATTCGCTCAAGCGGCGCAGCGCCTCACGCGAGAGGTTGCCCTTTTCACGCTTGTAACGCGCCGCAAAGATGCCGAAAAAGTGATCGACGAGCTGCGGGATGTCGTCGATGCGCTCGCGCAGCGAGGGCAGCCGCACCTCGACGACGTGAATGCGATAGTAGAGGTCTTCGCGAAATTGACCCGCCTTCACGAGCTCTTCCAGGTTCTTGTTGGTGGCGAAGAGCACGCGCACGTCGACGCGCTCTTCGGTCGTGCCGCCGACCGCTCGCACGGTACGCTCCTGCAGCACGCGCAAGAGCGACGCCTGCATCTTCTTCGGTGTCTCCCCGACCTCGTCGAGCAAGATGCTGCCGCGGTCGCACTCGCGGAAGAGTCCCTTGCGGTCCCGGTCGGCGCCCGTGAACGCGCCCTTCACGTGCCCGAAGAGCTCGCCTTCGAGCAGGTTCTCGGGAATCGCACCGCAGTTCACGCCGAGAAACTTGGCGTCTTTGCGCGGTGACGACGCGTGAATCGCGCGCGCGACCATCTCCTTGCCAGTACCGCTCTCGCCCGTGATCAGCACGGGGACGTCGGTTTCTTTCAGTCGATCGACGAGCGCATAGACGCGACGCATCGGCGCGCTCGTGCCGACGAGGCCGTGATAGCCGAAGTGACCGTAAAGCGTCTCGCGCGCGTCGCGCAGCTTGCGGCGCGCGCGCCGTAGCTGCTGCGTGCGATCACCGAGCGTCTCCTCGAGGCGAGCGCGCGCGTCCTCGAGCCCGACATTCGCGACGGCGAGCTCCTCGGCGCGGTCACGGTTCTCGCGGATGAGCCGGGCGTTCTCGAGCGCGATCGCGACCTGATCGGCGAACGCTCGCAAGGTGCCGAGCTCGCGCTCGAAATGCGAGCCGCGCTTGAGCCGAGTTTCGACGTAAAGCGCGCCGATGGCGGAGCCGGCCGGCGCGAGAATGGGGACGCACGCCACCGACTCGAGCATCATTTGATGCACGGACGCGTAGGAGCCGAAGCGTTCGTCGCCACGGGCGTTGACGGCAACGATCGGCTCGCGCGTCTGCATGACGTCCTCGGCGATCGACCGCGAAAAATCCACGTGCGTCGCGTCGGCGCCGCGCGTGCGCGAGGTGTGCACAGCGAGCGCGCCGTCCGCGCCGCGCAGGAGCACGCAGCCGCGCTCCGCTCGCGCGAGGTCGACGGCGTGGTCGGTGATGAGCGCCGTGAGCTTCTCGAGATCGAGCTCGCGGGCGAGCTCGCTGTTGACCTCGAGGATGCGCGCGAGCTTGTGCTCGAGCGGCGTCACGAGCTGCGAAGTGGCGCCGCCGAGCCCCGTGAGCGTCGTCGCCGAACGCACGCCGACTGCCTTGGGCGGCGCCCACGGCACGAGCTCGGTGACCGCCGTCGCGACGGCGCCGGGCACCGTCGAACGCAGCGCTCGGCGGCGCGGATCGTTCCAATACACCTCGCGCAGATCGCGCGGCAGGCGTGCTCCGATGTCCTCGAGCACCGCGAGCGCGTCTTCCCGATCGCGGCGCGCGAGCAGCGGCTGACCACCTTGCTCTTCGAGCGCGGCGCGAGCCTCGAGCGCCCGCCAGGTCCACTCCTTCTGGCCCGCTTCACGCGCCGCGGCGATGGCAGCGTCGAAGTTCGTGCGCGCCTCACGCTCGTCGCCCGCGAGCTCGGCGACACGGGCCGTGGCGAGCAAGAGCAGCGGCTTGTGCGCCGGCGCCTCTCCCAGCGCCTCGCGCGCCTTCGCGATGCGCCTCCGCAGCGCAGCCAGATCGATCTTCTGGCTGCGCGCCGAGGTGAGCACCGCCTCGAGCCAAGCCTCGGCCGCGTCGACGCCGTGTCCGACCCGCTCGTTCGCTTCCGCGCGCGCGTCGTAGTGCTCGACGGCGCGTTCGAGCTGCCCCTGGCGCTCGTAAAGCTCGGCTTCGAGCCCGAGAAGCTGGTGCTGGAGCACCTCGGGCAGCTCGGCGCGTTGCTCCTCGAGCACCTCGATGCTGGCGCGCGCCCGCGCGAGCCGCCCGAGGTAGAGATCCGTGTTCGCGAGGTGCAGGAGCGCCTGGCGCGCCGTGGCGCGACGCCCGGAGCGACGACCCATGTCGACCGCCGCCTCGAAGAGCTCGAGCGCCCCGGCGATATCGCCCTGGATCTTGAGCAGCCCCGCGAGGTTGTGTTGCACCATCGCGAGCGTGCCCGCGTCGTTCGCGCGTTCGGCCGCGCCGAGGGCGCGCTGATACGCCGCGCGCGCCGCGGGGCCGCGGTCGGCGCGCTGGAGCGCGATGCCGAGACACGAAAAAGCCAGCGCCTCGACGCGCGAGGATCCGAGCGTCTCGGCGCGCGTCCCCGCTTGCTCGATGCGCGCGACCGACTCGTCGTGGCGTCCGAGCAGCGACAGCGTGAGTCCCACGTAGGCTTGAGCTTCGAGGCCCGTCGCGTCTTCATCCGCGGCGAGCGGCTCGAGCAACGCGAGCGCCTCGGTGTAATTGCTCGCGCCGACCTGTGCGCGGCCGAGGTAGAGCGTGTGCCGCCTGCGCTCGTGCTCGCTTGCGCGCCCGAGCTCGCCGCGCACGGCTTCGAGCTCGGCGAGGGCCCGCCCCGTTTCACCGAGTCCGAGCTCGAGTCGCGCCCGCGCCACGGCGACGCCGACGTTCTTGTCACGCGGCAGCGCTTCGAGCGCCGCTTTTGCTTCGATGAAACGGCCGCGATCGAGCAGGAAAATCGCGCGCGCGAGCGGCTCCTCGGGCACGACGAGCGCCTCGGCCGTCGCGCCGAGCCGGCGCTCCATGTCCGCGGTCGAGGCGACGGCGTCGGACGCGATCAAGCGCACCAGGCGCCGCAGCTCCCCCGGACGGCCGCCGGACAGCTCGACCACGCGCTTTTGCAGCGACTCCGTGAGCGAAGGCACGGCGCGGCGCACGAGCTCCGTCGCCGCACGTTCGTCGAGCGGGGGCACGACGAACTCCTTCGCATTCTCGAAGCGCACCCCACCGACGAGCACGAGTCGGGCACCGGCCTCTCGCGCGCGCACGAGCCGCTCGACGCCGTCGCCTTCGAGCGCGTCCGCGTCGTCGACGAGCACGGTGACACCCACGAGCTTCGCGTGCGCGCCGAGCTCGGCGGCGAGCGCAGCCGACGCCGAAGCATCTTCGATGAACGCGAGCGCCACGCCCTCTGCTCCCAGCGACCACGCGAGCCGGCGCAGGAGCGCGCTGCGCCCCGAGAGCGGCGGCCCGAGCACGCGCAAAACACCGCCCGGCGGGAGCGCAAACGCGGCGTCGACCAGCTGCGCCGAGGTGCCGTCGATGCCGACGATGGGCCAGAGCGCGCTGCTTTCGGCCGCGTGCGGCTGCGGCGAAAGCCCCGAACCGCGCCGCAACGCGCTCGCGAATTCGTCCACCGACGGGTAGCGCTCTTCGGCTTGTGCCGCCGTCGCGCGCTGAACGACGGCGAGGAGCTCACGCGCCACGACAGGCGCCGACACCTCGGCGCGTGCCGCATCCATCATCTCCTTGAGCGTGATCCCGAGCGCGTACACCTCGGCGCGCACCGTGAGCGGCCGGCCTTCGAACAGCTCGGGCGCCGCATAGCGGGGCGTGAGACCCTCCGCCGGGGTGCCGCCGTCCCGCCACGGCGCCGCGAGGCCGAGATCGACGAGCGTCGCGGCGCCGCCCTGCTCGACGATCACGTTGCCGGGCTTCACGTCCCCGTGCAGAAAGCCCGCCCGGTGCACGAGCGTGAGCTGCTCGGCGGCGCGAGCGAGCGAGCCGAGCAGCGTCTCGAGCGGCGCCCCATTGCGGATCAGCTCCTCGAGGCTCTCGCCCTCGACGAGCTCGCGCAGCATGAACGGACGCTGGTCCTTCGGCAGCCGGCCGAAGCGTTGGACGCGCGGCACGCCGAGCCCTTCGAGGCCCGACAGCGCCACCGCTTCACGCACGAGCGCCGCAAGCTCGTGCGACCCGGCCTCGCGTGCGAGCAGCTTCAGCGCGTATTGCCGGCGCGTGTAGCGATCGCGAACGGCCCACACTTCCCCGCCGCCACCCTGACCGAGGCGGGTGAGCTTCTCGTAACGCGAAGGTAATTCCGTCTCGTCCACCGGCTATAGGCCGTAGTCCGCTCCCAAACCCAAGAACACCTGCCCGAACCCGATGCCCAGGTCGAGCCGCGCAACGAACGCGTGAGTCGGCTTGAAGCGCAAGCCGGTCTGGATGGCGAGCCACGGAAATAGGATTGGCTTCGAGCCCCCGTCCGTCCAAGCCGGCTCCTGATAGCCGATGACGTGCTGAGGCTTGTTGCCCAGCTTGGGATCGATGGCGCAATAGCCGCCGAAAGGATCGACATTTTCCGTGGCAGCGAGCGCCGGACAATAATTCCAGCCGCCGTTACTCGGATACGCCTGCGAGCGGTAGAGCGGACCCCACACGATACCGAGTCCCGCGCCGCCGCCGTAGGTGACGGCCCATTGCGGGTTGAAGGGGTGACTCCACACGAAATCGGCCGCGAAGTAGAGCACCTTGAGGCTCGCGTTCACGAGCTCCATCGCCTGCTGTGGATCGCTCGGCGATTTGAACGTCGTGTGCGACATCACGTACGACGTGTACGTGATCGAGAAATTCCACTCGAAGTCGTTCTTGCGGATGATGAACTCGGGACCGAAGTTCGGCGCGATCACGTTCTTGCCGCCGTCGCCGAAGAGTCCGATCACGAACGACGGGATCATCAGCCCGCGCAAGCGCGCACCGACGAACCGGTATGTCTTGTCTTTCTCTTCTACTGGTGACGTCGCCGCGCTCGTGTCCGCAGTCGGCGCTTCGGGCGGAGCCTCGGTCTTCTCCGGTTGATCCTCCGCAGGCGCGTCATCGGCCGGCGCCGCGTCGGCGGGCGGCGCTTCCTCGGCGGGCTTCGCGTCGTCGTCGCTCTTCTTCTTGCTCGCGCCCTTGCTCGATTTCTTGCTCGAGCTCGCCGAGTCGTCTTCTTCGAGCTGCACGTCTTCGGCGGGCGGCGCCTCGCTCTTCTTCTTTTTGGCTTCGGCAGAGCCGGCCACGGTCAAAGCGACGAGCGCGATCGAGAGGGTCGAAAGGCGAAGGGTCTTCTCAAACATGGGCGAGCGCTTTCGGAAGGGCAGCGGCAGTCTGGCACAGAGGTGTGCCAGTCCGAAAGACCCGCCACTATTGTTCGATTTTTACCGTGTCTCAGCCGTGCCACGATGGCACAGAGCGACACGGGACCGTCACACGCCGGAACGATCCGCTCAGTTCATCGGGGTGCTCACCATGAAGGTGAAGCTGCCCTTCGCGCCCGTGACGGTCACCGCGACGGTGTCGCCGTCCGCGCGGGAGAACGCGAGCGTGACGCTCTTATCGAACGGCGTTGCGAGAGAATAGCTCCCCGCCTGCGGCAACGGGTCGTCCCAGCGCCATTCGACGTTGTCGATCGCGAGGTCCCATTTGCCGTCTTTGCCGGTCCACGAGCGCGTCCCGGACACGGCGATGCCCACGCTGAGGTCGCCGTCGAGCGGCGTCTGGGTGCGATCACCCGAGCCGGTGCCCGTGCGCCCCGTCGGCAGGTACGTCCACGACGCTTGGTGCACGACGTGCCGGCTCTTCGCGCTCGCGCTCCAGGTGACGTCCGCGCTGCCGTAAACCGTGACCACGCCGTTGGAGAGGCCGTTCCACTCGTGGTGCACGAGCACCTCGTCGTTCTCGTTCTTTTGCACCGAGATGGAGCTCTCACCCGTGAACGTGTGTCCTCGGTACGAGCAGTTACCCGGGTTCACACCCCACTCGACGGTGAGCGTCGCGTCCGCGAGCGTCACGTCGGCGCACGGCAGCTGCGACTGGATCGCGGCGCTGATCTCCGTCGCCGCCTGCGCGAGCCCCGAACCCAGCGTAAAGCTCGTGGAAACCTCGATATTAGCGGCAGTCAGCGCGTCCGCCGCGCTCGAAGCCTGCGACTCCTCGAGCGCCGATTGAGCTTCGGCGTGGGTGAGCGGCTCGCCGGATTTGTCCTTGGGACAGCCACCGAGAGCGAAAGCGAGGGGCAGAGCGAGCGCGAATCGAAGTGAGCGCATGGTGTGAATGACCTCCGAGTCTACGCTTAAGCACGCGCCATGCCGCGCGCGGCGCGCTCCTCGGCGACAGCCACGTCGGAACGCGCGTGAGTTTCGTGGGAGCGCGCCGTACACGCTCCCACGAAAGCGTACTTGCTCGGCTCAGCCCTTCGCGTCGCCGCGCGCGAAGATGGAAGCGACGTAGTTCAGCACGTCCGTCGCGCTCACTTCGTTGTAGCCGAAGTAGCGGATCAGGCGCGCCTTGATGATGTCGATCTTTTCTTGCGTCTCGCGATCGACGACGGCGCTCACCAGCGTCTTCAGCTTGATGCTGTCCTTCTGATCCTCGAACAGCTTGAGCTCGAGCGCGCGGCGTAGGCGATCGTTCGTCTGCCAGTCGAACTTCTTGCCCTCGACGGCCTTCGCGCCGATGAAGTTCATGATCTCGCGGCGGAAGTCGTCCTTCCGGTTGTCCGGGATCTCGATTTTTTCCTCGATCGACCGCATCAAGCGCTCATCGGGCTCTTCGTCCTGCCCGGTATAGCGGTTCTTCACCTTCTCCTTGAGGGTGTAGGCCTTGATGTTGTCGATGTAGTTCGCCGCAAGCTTCGAGATCGCTTCCTCGTCGGCGCTGATGGCGCGCTGCACCTCGTTCTTGACGATCTCTTCGTACTCGCGCTTGACGACGCCCACGAGCTCCTTGAAGCGCTTGCGCTGCTCCTCGCCCGTGACGAGCGAGTGGTGCGTGAGGCCCTTCTCGAGCTCGTTCAAGACCATGAACGGGTTGATCGTGCCTTCGCCTTGATCGCTCACGAGGGCGTTCGAGATCTTGTCCTGCACGTAGCGCGGGCTGATGCCTTCCATGCCCTCACGCTTGCTCTCCTTACGGAGCTCTTTGACGGTGTCCTGCGTGTAGCCCGGGAGCACCTTGCCGTCGTAGAGCTTCATCTTCTGCAAGAGCTGCAGGCTGTGTTTTTTGGGCTCTTCGAGCCGGGTCAGGACGGCCCACATGGCCGCGACCTCGAGCGTGTGCGGCGCGACGTGCTTGCCGCGCACCTTCTCCTGGCTGAAGCCCTTCTCGTAAATCCGAATCTCGTCCGAGAGCCGCGAGATGTAGGGGATGTCGATCTTGATGGTGCGGTCGCGCAGCGCCTCCATGAACTCGTTGTTGAGCAGGCGCTTGTACTCGGCCTCGTTCGTGTGGCCGATGATGACCTCGTCGATGTCCGTCTGCGCGAACTTCTTCGGCTTGATGCGGTGCTCCTGTGAAGCGCCGAGCAAGTCGTAGAGGAACGCAACGTCGAGCTTGAGCACTTCGACGAACTCGACGATGCCGCGGTTCGCGATGTTGAACTCGCCGTCGAAGTTGAACGCGCGCGGATCGGAGTCCGAGCCGTACTCGGCGATCTTCCGGTAGTTGATGTCACCGGTGAGCTCGGTCGAGTCCTGGTTCTTCTCGTCCTTCGGCTGGAACGTGCCGATGCCGACGCGGTCCTTCTCCGAGAGCACGAGGCGCTTCACGCGCACGTGATTCGCGACGACTTTGCCCCAATCACCCTTGTAGCGCTCCATCAGGCCGGCAAAGATGAAGCGGCTCGCCGGGTCCAGATCGCCCTCGACGTTCACGCGGAATTTGTCGCTCGAGAGGCCGAGTTTGTAGACCTGGTCACGCCACTCGATGGGAACGAGCCGGAGCGGCTCCTCGCGCATCGGCGAATCGAACGTGTCGGCGCTGCCGGCGGCGAGGCCCGTGCTCGCGAGGTCGACCCACTTGAAGGTGTAGAGCGCGCCTTCCGGCGTCGCCGAGTAGCGCTCGAGCCCCTTCTTCAAGAGGCGCGCGATGGTCGACTTGCTCGAGCCCACGGGACCGTGGAGCAGGATCACGCGACGTTCGGGGCCGTAGCCTTCCGCCGCGGCCTTGAGCACGTTCATGAGCCGCATCAGCGGGATGTCGAGACCGAAGACCGCGTCCTTCCCGCCGTCGACTTCGTCGCGAAAGAAATTGTAGCGGATGAGCTTCTTCTTGTTGTCGATGTACTCCTCGGTCCCGTACGAGATGCACATGTCGTAGACGCGCTGGAACGCGTTGCGCGTCACCTGCGGCCGTTCGCGCACGATCTGGAGGTACTCCTCGAAGCTCCCCTCCCAGGCGAGATCGCGATAGCGATCGTAATCTTGCAGAGCCGCGATTTGTGCGACCAGATTGGTCGTCCCCGTGCCCCGCGTCTCCGACTGCCCTTTGGTTTCGGCGTCGTTCATGATCTTTCAGAGTATTCCATAGTGGGCGAACACCGTCACGGAAGCGTCCGAAAGCGCGCTCTCTGCGGGAGAACTTGCGGGAATCAGCGCTGCGCGTCGGCGCTCGCTGCCGGCTTGACGCGTCGGATCGCTTAGCTAAGCACCGTGGCGCGCGTGACGCGGTCGGCTGAACGCCTGGCGAGTGTTCGCGCGTCATGTAGCAATCGGGAGAAATCAGCGCGATAACTCGCGGGCAAACGCGTGCGTGTAGGATGCACGCGTGACGCGGGGGAGCGAAACGAATGCCAGATGAGTACAGCGAGTGAGATCAGCAGGGTCTTTCTGAGCGTCCCGGCCGAAACGCCGGTCGCCCCCATGCCCGCACGGCTCGACGACCGAAACCTGTTCGTGAACCGCGAGCTCTCGTGGCTCGAGTTCAACGCTCGCGTGCTCGCGGAGGCCTCGGACGACCGCGTGCCGCTCTACGAACGGCTGAAGTTCGTGGGCATCTTCGCGTCGAACCTCGACGAGTTCTTCATGGTACGCGCGGCCGGACTGCAAGCGCAGCTGTCCGGGGACGTGGACGAGCTGCCGCCCGACGGCATGACCGCCGACCAGCAGCTCACGGCCGTCGCCAAGCGCGCTCACGAGCTCGTCGAAGAGCAATACCGCGTCTGGAACCGCGGCCTGAAAAAGGAGCTGCTCGCGGCCGGGGTCGCGTTGCTCCGGCCGGACGAGATCGACGCGAAGGATCTGCCCGCGCTCGACGAGCACTTCGAAAAGAACGTCTACCCCGTGCTCACGCCGATCGCGATCGATCCGGCGCACCCGTTCCCGCACGTGCGGAACAAGAGCATCAACGTCGGCATCATCTTCGAAAAGCGCCCGGGCACGGCGGAGCCGTCGTTCGGCTTGGTTCAGGTGCCGGCGACGCTGCCGCGCCTCGTGCGCGTTCCGGTCGACGGAGCACGGCGCGCGTTCGTGCCGCTCGAGGATCTCATCGTCCGGCACCGCCAGCGCATCTTCCCGCAGCTCCGCATTACCGGCTCCTTCACCTTCCGCGTCACGCGCAACTTCGACATCGAGATCGACGACGAGGAGGCGGAAGATCTGCTGCTCTCCGTGCAGGCGGAGCTCCGGCGGCGCGAGCGCGGCAACGCCGTGCGCCTCGAGGTGAGCGGCTCGGCGCCCGAGTCGGCGATTCAGGCGCTCTGCCGCGAGTTCGAGCTCGACGGCCGCCGCGACGTGTACGTCGTCGACGGGCCCGTTTACCTCGGCGACATGCAGGTGCTCACCTCGGCCGACGATCGGCGCGACCTTCGCGACGAAGCGTTCACGCCGCAATACGTGCCGCCGCTGCGGGACTGCGACGAGTTTTGGAGCACCATCGCCGAGCGCGACGTGCTCTTGCACCACCCCTACGAGTCGTTCGAAGCGGTGATGGATTTCCTGTGGCAGGCGGCCGAGGATCCCGGCGTTCTCGCCATCAAGCAGACGCTCTATCGCACGGGCGGCGAATCACCGCTCGTGCGGGCCCTGCAGCGCGCGGCCGAGCTCGGCAAGCAGGTGACGGCACTCGTCGAGCTCAAAGCGCGCTTCGACGAGGAGAGCAACATCCAGTGGGCGCGCGCGCTCGAACGTTCGGGCGTGAACGTCATGTACGGCCTGATGGGCTTCAAGACGCACGCGAAGGTGCTGCTCGTCGTGCGCAAGGAGCGCGACGGACTCAAGCGCTACGTCCACCTCGCGACCGGCAACTACAATCAGCAGACCGCGCGCATCTACACCGATCTCTCGCTCTTTACCGCGCGCGAAGACGTCGCCGAGGACGCCACGGCGTTCTTCAACATGCTCACCGGGTACAGCGCTCCGGCGCGCTGGAATCGGCTGATCGTGTCGCCGCTCGGTTTGCACGAAGCCGTGCTCGGACTCATCGCGCGCGAGACGGAACACGCGCGCGCCGGACGCGAGGCGCGCATCGTCGCCAAGATGAATTCGCTCGTCGACGCCGACGTGATCGCCGCGCTGTACGCCGCCTCACAAGCCGGCGTGACGGTCGATCTCCTCGTGCGCGGCATCTGCTGCTTGCGGCCCGGCGTGCCGGGCGTGAGCGACCGCATTCGCGTGCGCGCCATCGTCGACCGCTTCCTCGAGCACGCGCGCGTCTTCTATTTCCACAACGGCGGCGCGGAAGAGGTCTACGGCTCGAGCGCCGACTGGATGCCGCGCAACTTCCGGCGCCGCGTCGAGGTGATGTATCCCGTGCTCGACGAGGCGCTCAAGCGCCGCGTGATCGACGAGGTCCTCGGCTTCACGTGGAACGACAACGTGAAGGCCTGGTCCCTGCGCTCGGACGGCTCGTACGCGCGCCTCGAAGGCCGTGAAGGCAGCGAGGTCGCGCGCAGTCAGCAGCGCTTCATCGACGTGACCCGCGAGCGAGCGCGCGAGACCGAGGCGATCCTCGGGCTCTCGTCGAAGAGCTCGCTACCCGGCCCCGTGCGCGCGCTCGACAAGCTCCGCCGCCGCGGCAAAAAACGCAAACGCCAACGCCGCGGCGACTGACCGCGACGCGCTTCACGCCGAAACGAGAGTTGCTGGGTTCACCGCACGCTCGGTGCATCCAATGCTGCCAGCCCCCTGTCGAATCCGGGATTTAACAGCGAGAAGGGAGGACGGGGAGATTTGTTTGTTGCTCGGGCAAGAGAGTCGCGTCACCTCCGGCCCCAAAACCCCTCTGGCTCCCCGCCTCCCTTCTCCCTGTGAACTCCCCAAATCCGAAATGGTGCTGGCAGTATTGGCCGCGCAGCATGTGAAGGCGAACCCTGCTGCTCGCGGAGCTAAGGCGTGGAGGGGCGCAGGTCCGTCAGCGTGCGGTCGCCGGCCATGACGACGTTGTTCTCGACCCAGAACAGGTACGGCGACGCGCAGTTGCCGTCGAGCGCCACGTCGACCTCGAGCGTGCTGCCTGGGGACGCTTGCAGCGTGAAGCCGTCGATGTCGGAGCTCGTGAGCGCGTCGAGGTGCACGGCGTCGGCGCCGTACGCGCCGGGAACGGTGCTGAGCAGATCGTTCTGCTCGAGACTTTCGGCAGCGTAGGAGTCGATGGAGCCGTCCACGGGCGTCACCGTGACGACGTAGTTGCAGACGGCACCGCTGCTCGGCGTGTCGCAAGCCATCGCGAAACGCCAGGCGCCGTCCCCGAAGTATTCCGCCGTGACGCCGACGTAGCCGGTGTCGAGCTCGAGGTATTGCCCGGTGTCGACGCTCTGTTGATCGACGCCCGAGCTGCAGATCGGAGTGCTGCCGCTCGGCGGGGGGTAATACGTGCCCTGATTGCCGTCGTCGTAATAGCCGTCGTGGTAGCCGGAATCGACGACGCAGCCTGCGAGGGCGAGCGCGAGGAGGGACGGAAGCAGGCGAGTCGATCTCTGCAAGAAGCGCATGGGCGAAGCTCTGAAGAGGAGTTAGCGGTGGCCGTGACCGCCGCCCGAATGGCCGCCGCCGAAGTGGCCGCCACCGCCGTAGCTACGGCCACCGCCCCAGGACGGTGCGGAGCGAACGGTGTGCGGCGCGCTCATCGGACGCGGCGCGACGCTCGCGCGGTTCGGCGCGAATTGCGGAGTGGACGGACGGTATTGCTGAGTGGGCGCGGGACGGTACGTCTGCGGAGAGGGGCGGTACGCTTGCGGAGAGGGGCGATAGGCTTGCGGTGCCGGCCCCTGGCGATACGCCGGTTGCGCGCGTTCGGCACCGAGCGTGCGCGACGCGGGGACCATGGGGGAGCGGCCGAGTGTCGTCGAACGCTGGCCGTACAGCGGGGCCGCGCTGCGACCCCCGAAGCTCCCGCGAACGGAGCCGGTCGCGGCGATCGAGCCGCGCGTCGCGATCGCGCGCGACGAGACACGCTCCATGGGGACGGAGCGGGCGGGCACGTGCGCCGCCTGCGGCGTGGGACCGTGCGGAGCGGCGACGCGGTAGCCGCCGCCGGCGCGTGGCGCGGCTACCGAATACGGGCGCGTGTAACGCGCTGCGTAGCCGACCGCGACGCGGTCCCGGACGATGTACGAGTGCACGCGGTACGAAAACACGTACTCGCTCGGGCAGAAGACCCACGGGTAGAGCGGCGCATAGCCGAACCAGACAGGACCGCCGCCGAACCACACATAGGCGGGCGGGAGCGGCGCCCAACCGACATAACCGTACGACCCGACGGGCACACGCCACGTCACCCACGCGGGCGCATACTCCATGCCCGGGATCCACGCCCAGCCACGACCCGAGATCCAAACCCAACGACCGTAGTGAAAGGTGACCCAGCCGAACGGGTAGTCACTCACCCACACCCAATCGTCGTTTTCGTCGAGTGACCAGTGGCCGCCGGTGGAGTACGGCGCGAAGTCACCACCGACGACGCTGCTGTTCGGCACCCAAACACGGCCGTAGCGCGGGTCGTCCGCCCACGCGCCGTACGGGTCCACGTACGAGTTCCAAGCGTTGAGGGCGCGTGGATCCTGATCCTCGGCGCTGGCAGCGGGCGCTTGCTGCCCCTGACGATTGTCGAGCAGCGGGCTCGGGGCGAGCGGCTCCGGTTGGCTCGGCTGGTTGGGCGCAGCGGGGGCGGCCGGCGCTGCAGGCGCAGCGGGAGCCGGCTCGCCGCTCCCGTCATCGAACCAACCGTCGTCAGCGCTTTGTGCGTGAGCACGCGCCGGCGCCAGCGCGGCCACGACGGCTGCGGCGACGAACCCAACGAGAGCGCGACGAACCGGCATCACTCTATTGATCATGAGGCCTCGTTCCCCGCAGAGCAACCACCGGCGTGAGAAGAGTGCCATGACATGGATTCGGGACGCTCGAGCCGCGGGTTGTGGCTCAGCTGCTCGCTCCACGAATATTACCGCGGCGGCGTCGCTGGTATTCCCTGGCACGCGGCGGGCATTCAGCCGCTCCTGAATGCACCAAAACTGCACTGCGTCGCGCGCACGAGTGTGGCGAGTGCGCGTGCACCGTCACTTCACACGTCACGGCGAACACGCGCGCTCAAGGTCGCTCGTAGAGCCACACGACGGGAACTCCGTCGTAGCTGCCCATCGCGACGGGCGCGACGGTGCCGTAGAGCACCCACGTCTCGTATTCGACGCGGCGCATGTGCGGCTCGTGCTGATAGAGCGCGAGCTTCGAGAGCGGCAACGCGAGTGTGCCCGCTAGATCGCGCCGCAGCCGGCCGTCTGCGAGCATGAGCGACCACGACTGCGAGGCGGTGTCGTGGACGTAGACGGTGGCACGCTCCGGCGCGAGCGCGTTGAGCTCCGTCGTGAGGGCGCCGGTCGTGTAGCCCCAAAACGTGCGGTTCAAGCCGAGGCTCGCGGCGCCCGGCGCGCCGCCGACGAGCGGCGTGTAGAAGGTGAGGCCCCACGGGTGCGAATGGAGTGTCATCACGAGCGGCCCCGTGACGCAGGCCGCAGCGAGCGCGAGCGTTTGCCGGCGCGGCTCGCGCCACTTCACCGGCAAGAGCTCGGCGAGGTGCGAGCGCACGAGGACGAAGCCCCGCCCCGCGACGAGGCACAAGAAGGGATACGCGGGGAGCCAGTGCTTGGTCCCGCCGAAGATCGGCGTGTCGGCGGAGAGCCACGGGGCGTAGCTCGCAGCGAGCCCGACGAGCCAGAACGAATCGTGAACCCAACGTTCGGCGGGGGCTTCGCGCCGGAGGGAGCGCGCGATCGCGAAGACTCCGAGCGCGAACAGCGCGAGCGTCACGAGCGGCACCGTCGCGAGCGTCATCACGGGCGCATAAAGCCGCGGCATCGGCGGCTTCCAGTACGTGCGACCGAGAAACTCCATGTTGTAATACTCGTGCCCGAGGTGGAAATGAAACCACTCGAGCACGCGCGCTCCGGTGTCGAACCAGAGCCACGGCCAACACAAAAAAAGCACGCACGGACCGATGCCGGCGACGCCCAAGAGCGCCCACGGCACGCGTGCTCCCGTGCGCGGTAATTTTCGGAGTCGCTCGTAAACCCGCACGCACGCGAGGTGAGCGAGGAGCGCGAAGGGGAAGATCCACGCGTTGTGCTTCGTGTCGAGAAACAAGCCGTACAGCACGCCCGCGGCGATGACGGACGCGGGGCTCGGCTTGAGGAAGGCGCGCACGTACGCGTAGCTCGTCACGAGCCACATCGACGTGACGGGAACGTCGAAGCAGGCGAGGTGAGCGTGAAAGAACACGCGCGGCATGAACGCGAAGAGCAGCGCCGACACGACGCCCGCAGCGCGCCCCACCGCTTCGCGCCCCCACAAGTAGATGACGGCAACGGCGAGCGACGCCATCAGCATGCCGGGGAAGCGATACGCCGTGCCCGACTCCGCGAACAGCTGCCAGCGTTCGTGAAAGAGCCGGTGCGAGAGCGCGAACAGGAGCTTCATCAAGACGGGGTGCTCGTGGTTCACGCCGAAGAAATGGTCGATATTCGGGCGTGAAAAGGCGGACAACCCCTGCTCGCGCACGCGCTCGAACCAAAGCTCGAGCACCTGCGCGGCGTACGCGTAAAAGCCTTCGTCCCGCGTGTAGCCGAGCGCGCGCGCGCCGCTCAAGAGCAGCACCAGGTAGCCGCAGCCGAGGCCGCCCGCGATGCGCGCATCGACGCTGCCGAGCGGCTCGCGCGCCGTCATTCGACGGCCTCGAGCGCGAAGCAGAAGTGCCGATCGCCAGCGTCGTCGGGGGCTGAAATGGAGAGCTCGACGCTCGCGGTCTGCCCGGCGAGCGACGGCGTCGGCAACGTGAAGCCGTGCCAGCCGGAGGCGTCGTGATGCGTGTAACTGCCGAGCGGCACGCCGAGGCTCGTCACTGCGAGCGTCACCGGCGGCGCGTCGCTGTCGCGGAAAAGGAAATAGGAGAGGCCACCGTAGCCCCGCAGCGCCGAGCCGAGCGGCACCGCGCCGAACGCGAGACGCAAGACGCCGCCCGGCGGAGGCGCCGCCCAAATGCAGCGCCGCGGCTCGTACGCCTGGTCGTCGATCACGGTGACGCCGACGAAGGTCGGCTCGGGACCGGGGCACGCAAAGCGCTCGCTCGGTGACGCGACCTCACCGTGCAGACCGCCCGCGGTGGCACGCGCGTGGTCGGTGAAGGGGCACGGCGCTTCCGCGCCGCCGCGCACGAGCGTCACCGTGAGGTCCGTCGGCTTGACGTGCTCGAGGAAGCGGAAACGCGCGCGCACGGGCGCGGGATTTTGCAGGCGACGCAGCGTGAAGCGGCCGTGCCGCTCCTCGGAGACGACGCGCAGGTTCCGAGTCCGGGCGTAGCGAGCGCCGAGCGCCGACACTTCGAGGAAGCCGGGCACGCCCGCGTCGTCGGAGCGCGCAAGCTCGGCGAGCGGGAACGCGCGATCGCCGAACGCTTGGCGCGCGAGCGGCTCCGCCCACTCCGGCGCGACCACGAGCGGCTCGCCGGGACGTTTTGCGGCCAGCACCGCACTCGCGAGCTCGCGCCATTCTTCGAGGCGCGGCGCGCGAACGGCGAACCACGCGTGCAAGCAGAGCTCGGCGAGCCCCAGCCCGGGAACTGCGAACCAGAGGTAACGAAGCCCGCGCACTCGGGCGGCGAGCCTGCCACAAAAACCACGCTGGCTTCGGGCAGTTCGCGTGTTCCCGGTCGGCCGCCGGCTTAGACTCGCCGCTCGATGCTGGAGCACACGCGCCGCCTGCGGCTCGCCTTCCGCGACCCGGCGTGGATCGAGCGCCTCGGCTGGCTTCGGAGGTCGCGCTTCGACGACGGCAGCGGCCTACCGCCGGCGCCGCTCGCGGCCGAGCGCGTGGGAGACGCGGCGGCGTGGGTGGCGACGGTGTTCGTGCTGCTCGTGGGTCTGTGGGAGATCGCCGGGCCGTTCGCTGCGGGGCACTACACGGCGTCGACGGCCATGGTCACGGGCGGCGAGAACATGCTGCGCTGGCACGTCCTCGCTCCCGTCCCGACTTACACCCTGGGACCGCCGAGCCCAGTCGATTTCTACTGCCATCACCCGTTCGGCGTGTTCTGGACGGGCGCCGCCTTTTCCGCCCTTTTCGGCCACCACGACTGGGTCTGCCGGCTGCCCGCCGTGCTCGCGACGACGTTGATGCCGCGGCTGATCTTCGGCGCTTGCCGCGCGCTCTACGGCCCGATCGCTGGCGGGCTCTCCGCGCTCGCCTACGTCGTGGTTCCGATCACGCTCGCCTACGCGAACTACCTCTCGCTCGAAGTCACGACCATGTTCGGCATGGCGCTCGCGACTTACGGCTTCGCGCGGTTCTTCCAGACGGATCGGCTGCGGTTCGGCGTGCTCGGCGTCGCCGGTATGGTCTACGCGGCGGCGTGCGACTGGACCGGCTTCGTGTTCGACGCGCTCGTGCTCGCGGGGCTATTTTTCCGTGGCTTCGTGCTCGGCGCGCGCTTCGCACCGCTGCGGTTCGAGGCGTTCGCGCGCGTGTGGGCGTGGGCGGTCGTGACCGTGACGGCGCTCGCCGTCTTTCACGGCGCCGTGATCGTGAAGCTGGAGCACGTGAGCGAACTGCTGCGGCAAGGCGAGTTCCGCACGCTCGGCTCGGAACAGCCGCTCGCGCAGGTGCTCGAACAGCGGCGTTACTGGCTCTTGCTGGCGTTCACGCCGCTCGTCATCGTGGCCGGCAAGATCGCGCTGCCCGTGTTCGCGCTGCGCCTGCTGATCCGCCGGCGCGAGATGGAGCTCTTCCCGCTGGCGCTGCTCGCGACGGCCGTCGCCCAGTACGTCGTGTTCAAACAAGCCGCCGACATTCACTTCTTCTGGCCGCAATATTTCGCGCTCTATTTCGCCTATTCCGTCGGCGCCCTCGTCGCCGCATTCGAAAATGGGCTCGGCTGGGCGACCGCGCGACGCTCGCTCGTGCCGCGGCGCGCCCTCGTCGGCTGGCTCGCGGGCGGCGTGGGCCTCGCGGGCGTGCTCGCCATCCTGCCGGACGGGCTGCGCACGCTCGTGTACGCGCGCAAAACGGGCGGGCGCTTCAACGAACACGGCGCGCTCATCCAACCCGATTTCGACAAAGAAGCCGCGTTCGAGGCCGTCGCGAAAACGCTGCCGCCGAGTGCCGTCGTCGGCGTGTCGAACGGCATGAAGCAAGCGTATTGGATGGATTGGGTACTCCGAAGGCCGGTGCGCTACGTGGGGCTGCCGCGTCCGGAGAGCGCCGGCGTCTCGACGTTCGCGCTCGACTCACGCTTCGACACGCGCGGCGGCATGGAGTCCTTGACGCGCGAGTTTGCCGTGCAGGCGCTGGGGCCGTTCTTCGTTGCGAACACGGCGGCGGGAGCGGCGCCGGTCGAAGGCTGGCGCACGGTACCGCGACGGCTCGGCGGGCTCGAGCGCTGGCTCACGGCGACGACTCACGACGTCTACGACGTGGTCAAGGATCCGTTTTGGACGTGGGAGCTCCGCACGCACCTGAACCAAACGCCGAACGTGCCGCCCGCGGCGGCCCCCGCGTCGAGCGAGGAGCTCCGCATCGCGCACAACCTCGCCGTTTCCGAGCACGACGACGCGCGCGCGGAACAATTGCTGAACGCGTTGCTGACGGGCGTCGATCGGGGCGTGGCGCGCAAGTTCTCGCTCGGCGTCGAGCTGCTCGGCGCGCGTCTCGAGCGCTCGGCGTCGCTGCGCCTCACGCTTTACTTCCGCGCGAGCGCCGCGCTGCCGACCGACACGGAGTTCAAAATGTTCTCGCGCGTCGTCGCGCCGCCGCGGCTCTCGCTCGTGCCCGCGGACGAGCTCGTGTGGGACGTCGGCATGCCGTTCGCCATGCCAACGTCGCTCTGGCGACCAGGCTTCGTTTACGGCGCCGTCACCGAGCTCTTACGGCGACCTGGACGCGAGCGTTACGAGGGCGCTTTTTACGGGCCCGTCGCGCCGACCGAAATCGACGGGCGCACCAAGCAAGCGTTGTTCACGCTCGACTGAGCGCGCCGCGCGGCGCCTGCGTTCAAGAGCGGCCGGATTGGACCATGCGACCGATCGCGGCTTGCCAGTCGGGCGGCGCTTGATCGGCGTGGTGGTGGACGAGCTTCCACGTGCCGTCGATGCGGTGGATGACGTTCGTGCAGTTCGCCTTGAGCTTCAGCACGGCGTCCGACATGTACAGCGTCGACTTGTAAATCGAGGTACCGAACGCAACGTCCCCGCGCACGTGGACGTTCGCTTCATGGATGCCGCCGATGGGCTCGTTGCGGCCGACGTGACCCTTGTACACGGCGAAGACGGCTGCTCCTTCTTCCCAGGTGGCCCACACTTCGGCCCAGCCACGCGCCCAGCCGCCGAACGGATGCGTCGCCGTGACGTAGTCGCCGTGATGCCAAATGTCGCTCATCCGCTGCGTGCCCTTGGCCTGCAGCAAGTCGTCGAGGGCGTCGTAGAACCCGTACAGCGCCTTCGTCGCTGCCTCTTCGTCAGCTCCCATGACCTCGTCTCCTCCTAAGTAGCCGCGTCCGCTCGCAGCACTCGATGAACTCCGAATCTTCCCACGAACCTTGCTCGTACGTCCAGGGCGGGATCCGCATCGCTCAGCCTCGGCTCGTTTTGCCTTTTTTGCGCGTGATCCCGCGAAACAATCGCCTCACTCGATGACGACGCGATCCTCCAGCTTGCACTCACGGAGCAAGCGCGCGATCTGCATGCTCGTCATGATGTTGCTTGCGACGACCATGCCCCTCGCAAATGCGAGGAGTGAGAGCACGCGCAGCACGGAGCGCAACGCCTCTTGCCCTTCGGCGCCCTGCGGCTTCAGATTCGTCGCGTCGAGCGTGAACATGGCCGTCGCCGCGAGCTTCTGCACGGCCGCCTGAGCGTCGCGCGCAAACGCCGCCGCGACGTCGGGCGGCCAGTAGCCCCAAGCTTCGATCCGCAACGCTGCTTGCGGCGTGCCCGTGATGCGAAACCCATCCTTCTTCCCACCGACTTCGATGGGTGAAAAGTCAGGGCTCGACATCCCTCTAAGATAGCCCGCGCGAAACGCGACAACCACGCAACGTTCCCATTTTGGTGAGCTGATGTGGTTCGACGCGAGCGCCAGCGGAATGGGAGACGAGGTCCAGCGCTGAGTGGCGGACGCGAACACAATTTCTGATCCGCGATCGCCGAAGGACGCGACGCGTGGCGAAATGCGGCGGCGGTCACGTCCCAAGGCGCGACAGTCGCCACGGCCCTGGCGGCAGTCGGACAGCGCGTGAAGCGGAAAAGCGCGCAAATTCGCGGACACGGTGCGCCGACTGCGACAGACAATGTCCGGGCACGTGCGGCTCTGCTTGACCCCTCCTCGGCTTTCATCGACAAGGTGAGAGCTCGTGGTCGCTGCCGCACACCTGATGCCGTCGGATTTCGAGGCGAAGCCCTTCGTCAAATGGGTGGGAGGGAAACGCCAGCTCCTCGCGAGCATCACGCGTCTCATTCCGGAACTCGCGAAGGACGCCGTCTATCACGAGCCTTTCGTCGGCGGCGGAGCAGTCTTTTTTCATCGCCAACCCAGGCGTGCGTTCCTCACGGATTCGAACGAGCGCCTGATCCGCACCTACCGCGGCATCAAAAAGGACGTCGAAGGCGTCATCCGGCTCCTGCGTTCCTACCCGCACGAGAAGGGCTTCTATCTCGAGATGCGCGCGCGTGACATCGACGCCGAGGACGACGTCGACGTTGCCGCCTGGTTCATCTACCTGAACCGCACGGGGTACAACGGGCTCTACCGCGTCAACAGCCACAACGGCTTCAACGTCCCCTTCGGCGACTACAAGAAGCCGATGATTTGCGACCCGGACAACCTGCGCGCATGCTCGCGGGCGTTGCGCGGCGCCCGCATCGAAAGGCGCGATTTCGAGGGCGTGCTCACGCGCGCCAAACGTGGCGACTTCGTTTATTTCGATCCGCCGTACATCCCGCTCACGGCGACTTCGCGCTTCACCGACTACACGAGTGAAGGCTTCGGTGACGCCGCGCAGGTGCGCTTGCGTGACGTGGCGCTCGAGCTCAAGGCGCGCGGCGTCTCGGTCTTGCTCTCGAACTCGTCGGCGCCGCGCGTCTACGATCTCTACGCAGACGACTTCGAATGCGTCGAAGTCGACGCGCGCCGCTCCGTGAACTGCAAGCCGAACGGGCGCGGGCGCATCCCCGAGCTTTTGATCCGCTGAATGTCGGGCAAAAGCGCGGCTCCATCCGGCGGCGACGCGCTCGAGCTCGCGGTGGCCGCGCTGGCGGAGCGCCTCGGCCTCGAGGTGCGCCGGCAGGTCAAAGTCGGCCGCCGCTTGTGGGGCGCCGAGCGCCGCATCGACGTCGTCGTGACCGAGCCGACGAGCCGCCGGCGCCTCGGGCTCGAGTGCAAGTATCAGTCGGTGCCGGGTACGGCCGAGGAGAAGATCCCGACGACGATCCAGGACATCGCCGCGTGGCCGATCCCCGGGCTGGTCGTCTTCTCCGGCGAGGGCTTCAGCCCCTACATGCGTTCCTTCTTGGTCGCCTCGGGCCGCTCGGTCGAGCTCGAGGATCTCGAAGGGTGGCTGCGCCTCTTCTTCGGGCTGCCTCTGCCCTGAACGTCCGAGGCAGCCCGAAGGCGGCGCGCCGACTCACTTCGGCGTCGCGGGGGCGCCGTTCTCGTCCGGGGTTGCGAGCTCGATCGCTTGCTTGTCCCAGAACGCGCCCGCTTGCGGAGCGCCGTTGCACGAGCCGTCCGACTCGCCGGGGCGCTTGAGCCAGAGGTACGCGTCGATGATGCTCGGATCGTCCGTGTCGGTCGTCGGCGGCAAGCCGAGCTTGCGACCGGGCGGGTTGCACCACTCCGTGCCGTAGGGCCCCGCGCCGTTGCGGCTCGTGTCGATGACGAAGTGCGCGCCGCCGAGCGCCGCGCTGAGCTTCTTGCCGAACGGCAGAAGCTCGTCCATCGCGCGGTAGTTCGAGGTGTTGAGCGCGAAGCCGTTCGCGTCTTCGACGCCGCCGAGCTTCAGCAGCCGTGCTTCCTCGTCCACGGGGTGCCAGCGCGAGTGGCCGCCGTCGAGGTACACGATCGTCTTCGGGTTCTGGCGCAGGACCTTGATTGCGTCGTGCAGCAAGAACACGCGCTCGTCCTGCTGCGCCTTGGTCAGGCAGTTTTCCTTTTCGAGCAGGCCGAGGGCGTCCGGCTCGAGAATGATGATGGCGGCGCGATCCCCGATGCCTGCCGCGACCTTGCGCACCCAGCGCTGATAGGCCTCCTTGCTCTTGAGGCCACCCGCGGAATGCTGCCCGCAATCGCGTCCGGGTACGTCGTAGAGCACGAAGGTCGGAACCTCGCCCTTCGAGGACGACTGATCGACCGTCCACTTCACCTTGCGATAGACGTTGCTGTTCCACTCGCCGAGCCAGAGCGCTTGCGAGTACTTCGCGATCTTCTCGCGGAAGAGCTTGGCAATGTCGGGTTGGGTCTTGTCGAGCGCGTTCGCGCGCAGCGCCGCGTTGGTGTCCGGGTCGATCCAGAGCTTGATGCCCTTGAGCGGGTTGCCCGTCGCCTTCGGCGGCGTCGGCGGGTCGGTGATCGGGGCGTCGTCGGGCGGACCGTTGTCGTTGCTCGGCGAGAGCGCGGCGTTGCCGCCAGCCGTCGCAGCGCCCTTGTTGTCGTCGGCAGCGCCGCCACAGGCCACGAACGAGGCGAGCGTGCCGCAGAGGACCAGCGATTTGCACGCCCAACCGATCGAACGCCGCAAATTCGAACCGACAGAGTTACCTACACCGATTGACAAGGCCATGAACGGCTCCTTTATTCCGCCTCTCCGCCGCCCGCAAGCGCCGGAAAGTCGGGAGTTTATCGCCCCCCCGACCCACTCATGGCAACGGACTTCGCTTTCGATCGAAGAATCGTCGGGCGGCGAGCCAGGCGCCCTGGAGCGCACTGCCAAAGCCGGGCCGCACGAGACAGGCGAGCAGCGTGAGCAGCGCGAGCGGCACCGACCAGGCGAGCGTCCGTGGAAAGTAGCGGAATTGGACGCGGCCGCTGCCGACGGCGAGCCGCGTCGCGACGAGACCCTTCTCCTCGAGCGCCGGCTTGCCGTCGGCGCGCCAGCTCGGGTCGTAATTCATATCGTAGACGAGGAGCGACCCCGGCGTCGCGCCCTTCACCTCGACCACGGCGTGGTTCGGCGTCCAATCGACCACGCTCGCGCTGCCCGGGCCGTCGACGAAAGCGAGCCCGCGGTAGTCGCGCGAGTCGCGCGGGATCGCGCCCGAGACGAAGCTCGGCACGCCGTAGCAGTCGAGCACGCCGACGTTGGCGAACATGGCGAGCAACATCGGCTGCGCCCAATCGCGACGCACGTACTGGAGCGGTGGATGGGTGTGATGCTCGAAGGGCTCGGCGCGCTGAATGTTCGGCGGCGCGACCATCCAAAACGCCTGCGAGAACGGCGTGCGCGAGAAGCGCGCCATGTCCCACGCCATGACCGCGACCGGAAGCAGCAGCGCCAGATCGAGCCAGGGATGGCGCGCGATTTTGGGCGCGAGGTAGCCGCTCGCAGCCACGACGAAGGCGGCGCCGAACATGAGCAGCATCGGGTAGAGGAAGCGCGACGGAACGTGCTGCGAAGCAAACACGGGGAGCCGGTGCAGGAGGGCCCAAGGTGCGAGCGGGTGGAACGCCCCGAGCCCGAGCAGCAAGCAGAGAAACCCGAGAACCTTGTAGCTTTGCCCGCGCACGCCGCGCGCGAACAAGGCGGCGACGAGCAGCACGAGCAGGCCGCCGGCTCCGACGTAGATGCCCCACTCGTGCCACTGATAGGCGGGCACCGGCGTCGACCACACGCCGTAACGCTGGTCGGGGGCGACCAGCATCGTGAGGACTTGCTCGAGGTCGATCACCTCCTTCGATTCGACGAGGCGCGGAAGGGCGTGCATGTGGTCGGCAACGGCGAAGAGCTTCGGCGCCGCGAGACCGATCCCCGACGCGCCTCCGACCGCCAAACTCAGGAGCGGCGACCACGTGCGCTCGAACGCGCCGCGCAAACAGGCATAGGCCCCGAGGAGCAGCGCGGTGTGCGGCAACGGATAGATGCCGCCCTCGTAACAAGTGAGCGCCAGCGCGACGCCGACGCCGGCGGCCATGCGCCGCCGTCCGGGCTCGAGTGAACGCTCGAAGCAGTAGAACGCCCACGGCATGAAGGCGTACTGCAGGTGCCAGGTGTGCCCCACGGCCGCCTGCAGCGCCCAGCGTCCGTTCAACACGTACAGTGCGGCGAGCAGGGTTTGGAGCGCAACGCTGCGACACAATGTCCCGGCGAAACAGTAAGCGCCGGCGAGCGCGAGCAGACCCTGACCGAGAACTTCCAGCCGGAACGCCGCGCGAATGTCGGCGAGGAGGTACACGGGGAGGTAGGGCGAGACGAAATTCGTGGCGCCCTCGGAGTACCCGAACGCGGGAACGCCCCCGCAGAACCACGGGTGCCACCAGGGGCCTTCACCGTGTTTGAGGCTAAGCACGGTGATGTACGTGTAAGCGGCGTGCGAGTCCCAGTCGTGAAAGCCGTAGGTCGAGAAGTCGGCCAGCATCGGCCCGAGCACGAAGCACAATGACCCGACGAGCAGCGCGGCCGCCGCGAGCTTTGCGATGAACCGCACGTTGCGCGGCGGCACCTCCGTCATGCGCGCGACTCTATCCGACGGCATGCCTCAAGCGAAGCGCCACCCGAGCGTCACGAAGCCGACGAGCCGCTCGAGCCGAGTGCGCTCTCCGTGCATCTGAGCTAGCGTGAGCGCGAGGTGATGGACCGCCGGCACACCGATCGCGAGTACGAGGGCGAGCTCGAATCGCTCCGCGAACAGGTGCTTTTGATGGGAGCACGCGTCGAGGAGATGATGACGCTCTCCCTGCGCGCGTTCTCCGAACAGAACACGCGGCTCGCGGGCAGCACCATCACGCATGATCGCCAGGTCGACGCCGCCGAAGTGCAGATCGACGAGCTCTGCCTGCGCGTGTTGGCGCTACGGCAACCGGTCGCCTCCGATCTGCGTTTCATCACGACCACGCTCAAGCTCGTGACGGACCTCGAGCGCATCGCGGACTTGTGCGTGAACCTGTGCGAGCGCGTCGCCGAGTTCGACGACGAGCCGACCTTTCGCGTCGACGCCACGATCACGCAAGTTGGCGCGCTCGCTCAGAGCATGGTGCACGACGCCCTCGACGCGTTCGTGATGGGCGATGCGCTCAAGGCCGAACAGGTGATGGACCGCGATGAAACGGTCGACCGCCTGCACGCGGCGATCATCCCCGAGCTCGTGAGCCTGATGCGCAACGATCCCGCCGCGGTTTCGCGCTCGATCCGCTTGATCTCGATCGCAAAGTACCTGGAGCGCATCGCCGATCACGCGACCAACATCGCGGAGATGGTCGTGTTCATGGTGCGCGGGCAAGACGTCCGGCACATGAGCTAGTGCACCGCTCGCGGCGCCGAACCTCAGCGCCGCCCGAGCTTCTCGAACAGGAACTCCAAGAGCTCGCGGGCGTCGAGCGCGAGCGAACGCCAATCTGCACCGGGGTCCACGGGCGAACCCGAGAGCGGCCCCGGAAGCACGGCGACGTGCTCGCCGCGTGAATGTTCGAGCCGCTCGACGCGCGCGCGTTCCCGCGCCCGTTCGAGCCCACCCGCCTGCACGAACTCGAGGATGCGCGGCAGCTCGCCGGCGTCGAACCACACGCCGTGGTGCGGGCAGGTATCGACGACGATGCCGCTCGTCCCGCCGAAATTGTTGCGGTTCATGCGCGTACGGCAGACCGGACACGCGAGGTAATGCACGGGATCCGCCGCCGGATTTCTGCGTGTGGGCAGCGCGCGCGGCACCGTGCGGAAGTGCTCGCGTCGCTCCAGCAAGTCCGCGAGCAGGGCATGCTCGACGAATTGGCCGCCGCACGCGCCGCACTCGGCGAGCGTCCCGCCGCCGCCGCCGAAGCCACGCAAGCGCGCCGCACAAGTCGGACAGTCGAGCTCGACCGCGACGTCGAGGGGCTCGAGGCCCAGCTTTTCGCCGCAGCCGGCGCAATGTGCGGCCTCGGCGGGGTTGAGCGTGAAGCAGGCCGCGCAGTGGACGCTCGCGAGCGGCGCGTGACAGAAGTCGCAGCGTGGCGCGCCGGCCCCGACGGGCGCTCCGCACACGGGACAACGTCGAACGTCGACTTCGCTCACGCGCTCTAGAATGTATCGCTACTGGCGGGCGTACGCGAACTCGCCGTTACTCGGCGTGAGGAGCGCGCACGAACAGGTCGAAATCCTCGATCGACGTCGCGAGCTCGTAGTTCGCGTCGATGAGGTGCTCGAGCTCCGGAAAGGTCGCGAGCGAGCGGTGGGAGTCGAGCGTGTCGCCGGTGACCATGGGGAACACGTCGTTGTGCTGGACGACGACGACCGCCGGCGGGCGCGCCGTGAGGTCGCGCATCAAGTCACTGCGCGCGCGCTCCCGTTGCCAGCGCGTGCGCTGCGGCACGTCGTAGACGAAGCGGGTCGAGGGCTCGCGCGAAGCGAGCCAATAGATCACCGGCTCGAAGCCCCAGACGAACACCGGCGCGTCGGCGCGCGTCCGCGCGCGGAGCTCGGTCGCCACGGCGCGATCCGCCGCGAGGCTCACGTCCGCGACGGCGCCGAGCTCGGCGTCGAGCGCTTCGCGCCGCTCGTAGGGCTGAATCCGCAGCAGGTAGCGCATGCGAATCGCCGAGCGGTCCCAAAAATCCTGCGGCAAGTCGCCGACCGCCTGGCGCATCGCGACGCAGGCGACCACGAACGCGACGAACGCGAGCACGCCGCCGGGCCCACCCACCAAGCACCGGCGCCAAAGCTTGTAGAGGCCGAGTCCGGCCAGGAACGCGATCAGCGGCAAGGTCGCTCCGTAGTGGTACGGAAAGAACTTCCCCTGCATGGCGATGCCCGTCACGTGCATCGCGATCACGCCGAGCACGAGAAAGATCCCCTCGCGCTCGCGCCGGTGGAGCGGAGTCATCGCGACCGCGGCGATGACTCCGGCCGTGTTGACGGCCGAGAACTTGAAGAACGCTTCCTGGAGCGCGTAGTAGAACATCTCGGGCGCTCGCCGCCCCGACCAGCCGAGCGCCGTATAGCCCGGCGTGAAATCGTGCATCGTCCAGTAGAGCGCGCCGAGCCCGCCGCGCGCTGCGAACCACGCGATGGTGAGGGCGAACGGCAAGCCGACGCCGACCCCGACGAGCACGAGCGCGGTGGTGGCGCTCTTCAAGCCCGCTTGCAGCTGCTCGCGTTTGACGAGATACGCCCCGCACACGAGCGCGCCGCCGCCGAGCGGCGGCTTGAGCAGCGCCGCGCAACCGAACACGAACCCGACGAGCAGCCAGCGAAAGTAGCGTCGCGTGCGCTTGCCTTCCCCGGTCGTGAGCACGAGCGCCACGAACGTGAGCACACCGCCGAACGTCTCCGGCTGTCCCGTGTGCCAAAATTCGAGCTCGGCGTGGATCAATGCCGCGACGGCGCCGCCCACGTAGCCGACCGTGCTGCTCTCGAAAAACGTGCGGGCCAGCCGTCCCGAGCACGCGACGAGCAGCACCAGCCCGAGTGCCTCCAGGAGGCGCGGCGCGAGCATGCTCTTGCCGAACACGGCTTGCGCGAACGCGTAAACGAAGAAGATCCCGGGCGGCTTGAAATCCCAGAGGTCCTTGTAGGGGAGCTTCCCGTGCAAGAGGCCCTCGCCGACGAGCGCGTAGATGCCCTGATCGCGCCCGAACGGGAACACCAGGATCTGCAACGCCGCGAACGCCGTCACGGCGAAGCACGCGGCGCGAAGCCACGCGTCCGGATCACGCACGTGCAGGCGCGGGACGATCTCCGCGGCGGGCGGCAGTGACGAACCGGGCATTTCTAGCGCGCCCCGTAGGATTCGAACCTACGACCCTCGGATTCGAAGTCCGATGCTCTATCCAGCTGAGCTAGGGGCGCGTGAAGGTTGGGCTTGCCCACGCGGGCGGGCGCCCGATCTTTCCGAGCCCGGCAGGATAGTCAAGCGAACCCCCGGCTCGGGGACCGGAACGGGGTGCGGCTCGCGTGCACTCGGGGACCGGGGCGTTGAGTGAAGCGGTTGAAATGACCTCGGGCATGAGCTAGAAGCCTCGCCCTCCCGGGTCATTAGCTCAATTGGTAGAGCAGCGGACTCTTAATCCGTTGGCTTCTGGTTCGAGTCCAGAATGGCCCACCATGAAACGGCTCCCGCGACGCTTGGTCGCGGAGCCGTCACGGGACTGACGGGCGCGGCTCCGCTGCGAAGGGCAGTTCGAGCGTCTCTGCGACGACGACGCTGCTCTCACCCTTCGCGAGGACGTGCACCTCCACGTGCACCCGCTCGCCGTTCTGCACGAGTAAAAGGTAGTTGAACGGCCGCGGCCAATCTCGAAAATCGTGACCGGGGGGCCAGCGCGACACGTCGACGGCGTCGTGCTCGGCGCCTGCGCGCCGCTCCGGGGGGCGCGGGCCGCCGCCGCCCGCCGAGACCACGAAGGGGGTGCGAGCTTCGCGACAGCCCGCGACGTCCACGTCGCTGAAGCGCTCGTAGCCGTGCGCGTGCGCGGAGACGAAGAGCAGCTTCTTCTCGCTCCGGCAAAAGCGCGGCACGACGTCCCGCAGCAGATGCTCGTCGCCCGAGACGCGGGAGCTTTGCGTGAACGGCGCCTGATGGGTGAGGAGCAGCACACCTCGAACCGCGCCGGCGTTCGCCTGTTCGAGCTCGGCGTCGAGCCACGCGAGCTCGCTCCGCCACTCGGCGCGCGTGAGGTGCTGCGCGTTGGCGTCGAAGAGCAGCACGCGCACGCTGCCCCACGTGAAGGCGTCGTACGTTCGCCGGCGGAGACGCGGGAACCGCAAACCGAGCTCGCGCGTGTTGCCGGACAAGAAGTACTCGTGGTTGCCGGGCAGCGCGAAGAGCGATCGCTCGGCGAGCCCCGAGCTCTGCAGCAAGCCGTCGAAGTAGGCCCAGTGCGCGGGCGAGTCACCCTGGAACACGAGATCGCCGAGGAACACCGTGGCGCCCGGACGCTGCGCGCCGAGATCCGCGAGCAAGAGCTGCTGTTCGGCGTCGTTCACTTCGTTGCCGAGGACGCAACCCTCGAAGGAGGTGCGTTGCACGTCGCCGATGAGCGCGAGCGTCGCATCGCCGTGCGGAACGATCTGGCGATAAATCGGACGCGCCGTCTCCGCGGGCGCGACGGCCGCGATGGTGCGGCAATGACACGGATTCGCGCACGCACCGCCGAGCGCTCCCGCCGCCAGCGCGTACGACACGACACGACCAAGCCGGAGAGCGAAGGACAAGTTACGCTCGGCGCGCGGGTGAATCCGGCGACTGCACGGGTGACGATCGGAACGAATCACGGCGACTCAACCCGAGCAGATGCCATGCGTCACGATACGGCTCGAGCGTCTCCGGCGGGCTTCGCTCGGGCCAGCGACGGTTCAGCGCAAGGTGCGCCGCGACGACCGGCGCCGGCACGACGAAGCACTGCGGCTCGCGGCCGGGGCCGAGCTCGACGAAGACGTGCACGTGATTGCGGGCATCGGTCGAACGGTCACCCGGGCGGCTCGTCCACGCTTCGGCGAAGCGGCAGTGGATCCTGAGAAGGGCGACGCGAGTCCCGCGTGGACTGCAGGCGATCACGTCCGCGTGCGGGTTCGACGCGAGATCGGCTTCGAATCCGCGCTGGGCAAGCTGGAAGAGCACGAAGTACTCTGCAGCCACCCTCGGGTCCACGCGCGGAGTCTAACGCCACGCTCCAGCGCATGGCCGGCGGTATCAGTTCTGAGCAAATACCAGCGCTGGCCGCAGGGCATAGCGCGCTCGCCCCGACGTTCCCCAGCCCTCAACGTTGCGTGTCAGTTCATTTTTTTGACCGAGCCGGATAATGTCGCGGGGTGGCCAACGCTCCGTTTGCTCGCTAGAACCTCTACTAAATCCATCGCGCCGGTCGGTTTACTCCAAATCGCACGCTCGCGAGCGCACAGGCACACTGAAATCAATGTCCCTCACACATCTCGAACTACTCGAAGCCGAGGCCATTCAAATCATGCGCGAGGTCGTCGCCGAGACCGAGAAGCCGGTGATGCTCTACTCGATCGGCAAGGACAGCGGAGCGATGCTCCACCTCGCGAAGAAGGCGTTCTACCCGGCGCCGCCGCCGTTCCCGCTGCTGCACGTCGATACGACCTTCAAGTTCCGCGACATGTACGCGATGCGCGATCGCATGGCCGCCGAGAGCGGGATGGAGCTCTTGGTTCACAAGAACCCGGACGCGATTGCAAAGAACATCAATCCGTTCACGCACGGCTCGCAGGTTCACACCGACACCTGGAAGACGGAGGGCCTGAAGCAGGCGCTCGACAAGTACGGCTTCGACGCCGCGTTCGGCGGTGCCCGCCGCGACGAGGAGAAGTCCCGCGCGAAGGAGCGCGTGTTTTCGTTCCGCAGCGCGCAGCACCGCTGGGACCCGAAGAATCAGCGCCCAGAGCTCTGGCGCCTCTACAACACGCGCAAGCAAAAGGGGGAGTCGATCCGCGTCTTCCCGCTCTCGAACTGGACCGAGATGGACGTGTGGCAATACATCTACCTCGAGGGCATACCGATCGTGCCGCTCTACTACGCGGCCGAGCGGCCCATCGTGGAGCGCGACGGCGCGCTGATCATGGTCGATGACGATCGCCTGCCGCTCAAGCCGGGTGAGAAGCCGCAGCAGCGCATGGTGCGCTTCCGCACGCTCGGCTGTTATCCGCTCACGGGCGCCGTCGAATCCACGGCGACGACGCTGCCCGCGATCATCCGCGAGATGCAGGCGAGCGAAGTTTCGGAACGCCAAGGTCGCGTGATCGACTACGACTCACCCTCCTCCATGGAGCAGAAGAAGCAGGAGGGTTATTTCTGATGCGCCCCAATGCACAAATCGATACGGCGATCGACGCGGACCTCCGCGTCGCGAAGAGCCTCCTGCGCTTCAATACCTGCGGCAGTGTCGACGACGGCAAGAGCACGCTGATCGGTCGCATGCTGTTCGAGTCGGGCGTGATCCCGAAGGATCAGCTGGCGGCGCTCGAAGCCGACTCCAAGCGCGTCGGCACGCGTCCCGGCGAGCTCGACTACGCGCTGCTCCTCGACGGCCTCTCGGCCGAGCGCGAGCAGGGCATCACCATCGACGTGTCGTACCGGTTCTTCGCGACGGACAAGCGCAAGTTCATCGTCGCCGACACGCCGGGCCACGAGCAGTACACGCGCAACATGGTGACGGGGGCGTCAACCGCCGACCTCAGCATCATCCTGATCGACGCGCGCAAGGGTGTGCTCACCCAAACGCGGCGCCACAGCTACCTCGTGTGGCTGCTCGGAATCCGTCACGTCGTCCTGGTCGTCAACAAGATGGACCTGGTCGACTACTCGAGCGACGTGTTCGCGAAGATCGAAGCGGACTACCGCGCGTTCGCCGAGCAGCTCGGCTTCGACGAGATCACGTGTATCCCCGTCTCGGCCGTCCGCGGCGACAACATCATGAAGCACTCGCCGGCGACGCCTTGGTACCAAGGCTCCTCGCTGATGGGCTTGCTCAACGAGGTGCAGGTCGATCATTCGCGGCTGCGAAACGATCCGCTGCGCATGCCCGTGCAGTGGGTGAACCGGCCGAACCTCGATTTCCGCGGCTTTGCCGGGACGATCGTGGCCGGCACGGTCAAGCCGGGCGACACGGTGCGCGTGCAGCCGTCGAACAAGACGACGAAGGTGTCGCGCATCGTGAGCTTCGACGGCGACATGCAGTCGGCGACCGTCGGGCAGTCGATCACGCTGACGCTCGCTGACGAGGTCGACGTATCGCGCGGCGATCTCATCGTCACGGCGGACTCGCCCGCCGAGATCGCGAACCAGTTCGAAGCGACCGTCGTGTGGATGCACGAGGCGCCGTTGCTGCGCGGACGCACCTATCTGCTCAAGATCGGCACCAAGACGGTCACCGCGACGATCGGCGCCATCAAGAACAAGATCAACATCAACAACCTCGAGCAGGTGCCCGCTCCGACGCTCGGCCTGAACGAGATCGGCGTCTGTAACATCGAGCTCGATCGGCCCATCGCGTTCGACGCGTACAAGGTGAACCGCGATACCGGCGGTTTCATCCTGATCGACCGCATGACGAACGACACGGTCGGCGCCGGCATGCTGCACTTTGCGCTGCGGCGCGCGCAGAACGTGCACTGGCAAGCGCTCGACGTGAACAAGGCAGCGCGCTCCGCCATCAAGGGTCAGAAGCCGTGTCTGCTCTGGTACACGGGCCTTTCCGGCGCCGGCAAGTCGACGATCGCGAACCTCGTCGACAAGAAGCTGCACAGCATGAACCGTCACACGTACCTGCTCGACGGCGACAACGTGCGGCACGGCTTGAACAAGGATCTCGGCTTCACGGCGGCGGATCGCGTCGAGAACATCCGCCGCATCGCCGAGGTGGCAAAGCTCATGGTCGACGCGGGGCTCATCGTGAGCACGGCGTTCATCTCGCCGTTCCGCGCCGAGCGCGAAATGGCGCGCTACTTGCTGCCGGCCGGTGAGTTCATCGAGATCTTCGTGGATACGCCGCTGTCCGTCGCCGAGCAGCGTGACCCGAAGGGGCTCTACAAGAAGGCGCGCCGCGGCGAGCTCAAGAACTTCACCGGCATCGACTCCCCGTACGAGACGCCGGAGAAGCCGGAGCTGCGCATCGATACGACCATGCTGTCGCCCGAGGCAGCGGCCGAGCGTGTCGTCGCGTTCTTGCAAGCGCGCGGAGCGCTCGAAGGTCCGGCGTGACGCTCTTTTACGCGTTCAACGGCGATGCGGACGGACTCTGCGCCCTCCAGCAGCTCCGGCTCGAAGACGCGCGAACGAGCACGCTCGTCACGGGCGTGAAGCGCGACATCGAGCTCCTCGCGCGCGTCCCGGCGAAGGCTGGTGACGAGTGCGTCGTGCTCGACGTGTCGCTCGACGTGAATCGCGCAGGGCTCACGGCCGTGCTCGCCGCGGGAGCCAAGGTTCGGTACTTCGACCACCATCACGCGGGAGAAGTACCGAACGATGCGGGGCTCGAGCCGCACCTCGACCCGAGCCCGACCGTGTGCACGAGCCTGCTCGTCGATCGCTATCTCGGCGGACGGCGGCGGCTTTGGGCCGTCGTCGGCACGTTCGGCGACAGCTTGACCGAGGAGGGCAACGCGCTCGCTCGCGAAGCCGGACTCTCCGACTCGGACGCGCGCGCGCTCAAGGATCTCGGCGTGTGCATCAACTACAACGCGTACGGCGAGACGATCTCGGATCTGCACGTGCCGCCCGCCGCGCTCGCCGAAGAGATGCGGCCGTTCGAGGATCCGCGCGACTTCGCGCTCAAATCCGACACCTTCCGGCGCTTGCGTGACGGCTATCAGCACGACATGCAGCTCGCCGCGAGCCTCGCCCCGGAGCGCGCCGCGCCCGGCGCCGTGCTCTTCATGCTGCCGGACGAAGCGTGGGCTCGCCGCGCGAGCGGCACGCTCGCGAACGATCTCGCGAAGGCGCACGCCGGCAGCGCCGTCGCGATCGTCTCGCCGAAAGCGCAGGGCGGCTTCCTCGTCAGCTTGCGCGTGCCGAAGGAGTCGACCGTGTCGGCCGAGGCGTTCGCGCGCCGTTTTCCCACGGGCGGCGGGCGGCGCACGGCAGCCGGCATCAATCACCTGCCGGCGCCGGAATTCGAAGCGTTCGCGAGCGATTTCACGCGCGAGTTCGCGGCGCACGCGTAACTACGGCTGCATCAAGAAGCCGCCGTAGTGGCTCCAGCCCCACGGATCGCAGGCGCCCCCGCCTTCGTTCAGGGCGTGAGTTAGCTCGTCGACCGAAAACGTGAAGCCTCCGACGAGGGCCGTCTGCGACGCTTCCACGCGCACGGTCTCGGAGCCATGGGTGACGACGAGCCGCTCGAACACGTCATTGCTGGGTGCGCCAAAGCCGCAGCCCGAAGGGATGCCGGAGGTCGTGGGCTCGATCCCAATCTCGAAGCCGAACGCGCTGAGATCGGGAGGCTTCGGAACGTCGAGCTCCGGCACGTCGACGGTAAAGATCACGAGCCTTCCCTCGTGGGACATCGTGATCGCCTGGTGATGACTGAAGAAGTCCGTCCCGCCCACGACGCCAACGGCGTCCTCGATGTCGACGGTGTCCCCCGCCTGAATGCCGAGCGGCGGAGTGGCTCCCGCGGGAAGCCCCCTGGGAAAACACGGGAGCGTCACGTTGTAGTGCCATTCGCTGTCGTCGGCTTTCCGCAGAACGAACTCGAGCGAAGTCGGGACGGTCTCCTGATGATCGACAATCGACGTGAGCGTGGCCGTACCCTGGTAGCCCGTGACGCTGGTCGAGCCGCTCGCATCGGAGATAGTTCCCCGCACGGTCGTCTGAGGGCATTGGAACGGCTCGGGGCCCGCGCCGCCTTCGCCGCCGTTGGCGCCGCCCTCACCGTTCGTCGTCGAGCCGGCGCTTCCGCCGACGGACGCGCCGCCGCTGCCGACAATGCCGCCGGTGTCACCGCCGCTGCCGCCGGGCGCGCCGGCACTTCCAGCGCTCACGCCGCCGTTGCCACCAGTGCCCGCCATCGTGGCGCCGCCCGCACCGGACGTTCCACCACCACGGCCCGACGAGCCGCCGGTCCCTCCCGCCATCAATCCGGAGCCGCCGCGTCCGTCACCACCCGTGCCGGCGAGCGCAGCGGACCCGCCGATTCCGTTGAACCCGGCGCCGCCGCCCGTAGCCGTCGTGCCTGAGCCGCTCTGACCCGACCCCACGATGTGATCGACGCCGCAGCCGTCGAGCGCGCCGACGAACACCACCAAACCGACCCCGAGCCACCGCGCGTCCTTCATGGGGTGATCAATGTCGTCGGCGCGCCAATCGGATCACGGCGTCCCGAGCAGCCGCCGTAGCCGGAAGCCTTGTGATCCACCGGGGTTCTTCCGTTCGATTTCCGCCGCGAGCGCTCGAGCACGCGCGCGCTCGCCGTTCTCGAGCAGCGCCTCCACGCGCAAGAGCTGCGCTTCGCTCGCCAGCAGGCGCACGGCGGGAGCAACGCGATCGAGCTCGGCGAGCGCGCCCGGAGCGTCGCCGCTTCGCACCTTGGCGCGCACGCCTTCGAGCAGCGCGATCTCGCGGCCGAGCGCCGAGTCACCAGCAGTGTTCGACGACGGCGCCTGCGCGGCCGTCGCCGGCACTCGCTCGCCCGCGGCGCGTGGAGCTCCGTGCTCGTTGGAGGTTTCACGTTCACTCGGCACCGCGTCGGCAACTGGAGCCGGCGTCGGACTCACGGCGGACGCGGCTGTACGCGACCGTCCGTCCATCGCATCGGGGATCCGCTTCGCGCGCACGTCGAGTTCACTTTCGCCGCGCGTCGCCGAGCTCACGGACGCACCGGCGTCCTGCCGCACGCTTTCACGCGCGAGAGCACTCACGACGTGCGCGCCGCCACCGGTTGCCGCGCCGGCGAGCAAACCCCATCCGAACCAACGCGCGAGAATACCGGTGCTCAGTTTGACGAGCGTCGACTTGGCCGCTTCTGCTCCCGCGACGGGAGCTGCGGCGGCAGCGACCGTCACGAGCGACAAACCGAGCGCGCGCTCCGCGGCGTGGCGCGCAGCTCGCTTCGGAGCGTCATGCATTCCCGCACGCAGCAGTTGCGCTCCCAAATCCGTTCCGGTTCGGAGCTTGGCGAACTCAGTCATCGCGACGTCTCCGTGAGGGCTCGCACGGCCGTTTGAAATTGCGCGCGCGCACGCCGCAAGCGCGAGGCCACGGTTCCGCGAGGGATCTCGAGCAGCTCCGCGATCTCCGTCAAGGTTGCGTCTTCGAGCTCGTACAACACGAAAGGCGCGCGGAGCTCGCTCGGAAGCGCGTCGAGAGCCCGATCGAGCAACGCGCGTTCCCGGCGCAACTCGACGAGCTCTTCGGGCGTTCGCCCGGGATCGACGGGGTCAGGGTGAGCATCGTCCTCCGGGACCTCCAGCCGACGGCGCTGTGCTCGACGCTGGTTTGCCGCGACTCGAACTGCCGTGCCCGTGAGAAATGCCTTCTCGCTGCGTGGTTCTACTTCGGTCAGGCGCTCGGCAACGACGCAGAACACCTGCTGCGCTGCGTCGTCCGCGAGCCCATCCAGCACGCCGAGACGGCGCACGAGACGCCAGACGTAGTCGAAGTAGGCGTCGAACAAGCGTCGCAGGCGGGCTTCGTCGGGTCGTTCTCTTGCCACTGCGGCGCTGCCGAGCATGAGGCCTTCATGCTCCGATGTCCGGACCCACCCCGGGCGGATCACGACCCGTCGCGCTCCGACCCCGAAACCGGAAAATGCCCACTCACCGCGACCGAAAGCGTGGCACCCACGGGCGGGGTCGAAAAGCCCGAGAGCACGGGCGACGGCGCGAAAACGAAGCGATCCCGCATGAGCGGCAGGACGAGTCCCGCCTCCGCAGCCAGCGTGAGATGCCGGCCGACCTCGAGCTCCCCGCGCGCACTGGCGCCCACGGTTCGCCAAAACGCGCTCGCGTCACGCCCACCCACGGTGTCACTGCCGCGTCCCGTGAGGCGGCCGAGCTCGACGAGTAAGCACGGACTCACCCGGACGACCGCGTGCGCGGGCCACGCGAGCGGACAACCGCGGGCGCGCGTGGTCAGGAGTGAAACGTGAACCGCCCCTCGCTCCGTGTCGGCCACGCCGACGCCGGTCCCCAGCACGCCGAGCTCGAGGAGCGGTCGCCAAACAGCGCGCTGTGACCAACGCGCTTCCACATAGCCGCCAATGCCGAGTGGCACTTCGGGGAGGCCCGTAAAGAAACTGCCGAACTCCGCGCCGGCCCCCAAGGACACCGAGCTCGCGGGCGTGCGTAGTTTCACGGTCTGCACGTTCCCGAGCGGCCCAGGCTCGACGTGAGCCGCCGACTTCAGGGCGACGGCGGGCGGCGGCGCGGGGGGCGGCGGCTCAGGCTCCGCCGTTACCGAGCTCCCCGCGGTTGGATCCAACCAGAGCGCGAGGATCCATGCGCTCGCTTCCACTGCTTCCTCGCAGGTGGGTACGGCCAACGTGCGTGACGTGCCTCGACCGTCCGTGTCGGATGCTGCAAGCTCGACCCGCACTCCTTCGGGCAGCGCAGTCATGACCACTCGCAGGAGCGGCGCGGTGTCGCTCGCCGTCGCGAGCTCGGCGCGCGCACTCCGTCGCGACAAGCGACGTAGCCACTCTTCGCGAGTCGCACAGCTCGGCGGCGCCTGGTACTCGAGAAAGAACCGCGCAGGCTCGGCGCCCGCAGCTCGAGACAAGAGCCACGCGCAGGCGACGGCTCGAAGCCCGAACAGCAGAAAGCGAGCGTTCATGACAGTCCCTGTCCCGAAAGAGCTCGTAGGAGCAGACCGGCGTCGCAAGCAAGCGCCACCCGAGCCGGAAGAGTCACGGGCGGGCGATAATCCTACTTATTTAGTATGGTTTTAATCTTAGTAAATTCAAATATTTACAGAATAACTTGATAAGTTTAGTTGACAACAACGGGTCACCGCCCCAGTTTTCTTCGCATGGCTTCGCTGAAGCTCGTCGAACCTGCCGCTTCCGAAGTCGATTTGGACGCCCTGAACGCCCGCTTGGCCGATGCGCCCGCGGAAGCGGTGCTCGAGTGGGCGCGTGAGGAGTTCGGCGACCGGCTGATCCTGAGCTCGAGCTTCGGCGCCGAGTCGGCGGTCATGCTGCACCTGGCAAGCAAGGTGATCCCCGGCGTCCCCGTCGTGTTTCTCGACACGGGTTACCTCTTCCCCGAGACGTATCAGTTCGCCGAGGAGCTCACCGAGCGGCTCAAGCTGAACCTGCGCGTCTATAACCCCAAGCTCACCGCAGCGCGGCAAGAAGCGCTGTACGGCAAGCTCTGGGAGGGGGACGAGCAGCAGCTCGCTCGCTACAACGAGATCAACAAGGTCGAGCCGATGGATCGCGCCCTCCGCGAGCTCGGCGCCCGCGCCTGGATCGCCGGCCTGCGCGGCAATCAGAACTCGTTTCGGTCGGGTTTGCGCCCGGTCGAGCTCCAAGCCGGCATCTACAAGGTGCACCCCATCCTCGGCTGGGACCGTGAGAAAATTCACCACTACCTCCGCAGCAACGATCTCCCGTATCACCCGCTTTACCGGCGCGGGTACCGCTCGATCGGGGACGTCCATTCGACGCGCCCGGTCGAGGAGGGGGAGGACGCGCGTTCGGGCCGCCGGCTCGGTGTGCACAGCGAGTGCGGCCTGCACCTGCCCCGCTTGAGCACCGACGACAGTCTCAAATCGAGCGGGCTCTGAGCCGAGCGTCGCGGCGCGCCCCGTCACGGGCGCTCGCACCTGAGTGAGATTTCGCAGCGCTGCTGCCATGGCGGCGCACGGCCTGTTTCCATCGACTAAGCACGAGCCACGCGACTGCGGCGTGATACGGTCCCGGCACCCCGTCGGTCTCCCAGCTCCATCGGATTGGGAGACTCGAGCGGACGGCCTCCGGATACTGGATCGTCATGAACAGCGTGCTCTCACGAATGGGTCGGATCTACGGGGTGCTTCGCAAGACGCACCACGTCTACGTCATCCCGCTTTTTCTCGCCGTGCTCTTCGGGTTCCTCCGGACGCTCGTGGCGGTGAGCATGGCGCTCGATCACGTCTTCTTCCCGCGGCTCAACCGCACGAAGGCCAATCGACCGATCGTTCTCGTCGGCAATCCCCGCACGGGCACGACGTTCCTGCAGCGTTTCCTGTCGGATAACGGCTTCGGCGCGGGGATGGAGCTCTTTTTGATGCTCTATCCGTCGCTGCTCCTGCAGAAGATGCTGCGCCCTGTGCTGCCGCTGCTCGAGCGGCTCTCCCCCGCGAAGTTCCACTCGACCGAGGCGCACCAGACCAGCCTGAGCTCGGTCGAGACGGACGACGTGGGCGTGCTCTTCCGGTACCTCGACGGCTTCTTCCTCTACGGCTTCTTCCTCTCGTTCGAAGAGCAAGACGCACTCCGTCTCTTCGATCCGCGCGTGCGCGACACCTCCGCGCGGGACTACCGCTGGCTCGACGCGCTCTGGAGCCGCAGCCTCGTGCTCCACGAGGCCGACCGCAACATTGCGAAGTTGTTCTCGGTGTCGGTGCGCATTCCCTCGTTCCTCGAGCGCTTCCCCGAAGCGCAGATCCTCTACATGGCGCGCGATCCGCTCTCGATCATCCCGAGCGCGAACAGCCTCGTCATCGGCGTGCTCGACCGCGCCTTCGGTTTTTGGAGCTTGCCCGAGGACGTGAAGAAGCGCTGGCTCGACCGCATGTATCAGGCCTGGATCCTGCTGCTGCAGAAGTTCCACGAGGATTGGACGACGGGCGCGATCGACAAGAGCCGCGTCTACATCGTGCGCTACGACCGCATGATGCTCGACCTCGAAAACGTGATGGACGAGATCTGTACCTTCCTCGGCAAAGAGATGACGCCCGAGCTCAAGGCGACGGTGCTGAAGCAGGCCGACAAGCAACGCTCCTACGAGTCCGAGCACAAGTACAACCTCGCGAAGTACGGCCTGACCGAAGAGCAGATCCGGAAAGACTGCGCCTTCTTCTACGACACGTTCCTGCCGCCGTGGGCTCCGCCCGGCAGCAACGGGGATTCGCTCGCGAAGTCGGCGTAAGCGCCGCAGCGGGCGTCGCGCGAGCGCTCCAGACAGCGTGACAAACGCGAAAGCGGCGCGACGCTCCCAATGCGAGAGCGCGCGCCGCTGGCAACGGGCGTGATTGAGCTCAGGGCCGCTCGAGGTACCGCGTCGTGAAGTAGTCGTCCTTGGTGTCGGGCGCGAGGGCGATCTTCTCGGACTTGAAGATGGATTTGCGGCCGTTTTGCTTGTTGACCATTTCCATGGTCAGCGGGCGATAGCGCTTGTTCTTCGGATCGAGGAGCTTCACGTCGGTCGTGTTGAGCTCCTTCAAGAGCTTGCCGCCCATGTCGAAGAACTGCGTGCGGCGCACCGTGTAGGTGGATTTGCTGATCCACACCGTCTTCTTCGAGTAACCCTCGCCCTCGCCGGTGGCCTTGTCCTTCGGCGTCACGTCGATGACGAAGCAGGGCTCGCCGCCCGCGTCCTCTTCCTTCACGAGGTTGTACGTGTACTCGTCGAGCGAGGGCACGCCGAGGTCGCCGAACGAGAATTCACTGCCGAGGAACGCCTGGTTGCGCTGCGAGCTCACGATGCGGCGCGTCTTCCGGAGTGCGGGCAAGAAGATCCAGGTGTCGTCGGGCTTCGCGTCGTAGTCGAACATCAGGACGCCGGTGCCCTTCACGTCGGCGGGCGCGGTAAAGCGCACGATGCGCTTCTCCGTTTTGCCGCCGTCGAAGAGCTTGGTCGCCATCGTCATCTCGCGTTCACGCGAGGCGCCCTTGTCGTCGCTCATGATCATCTTCACGACGGCTTCGGACCCGTCGAGCTTTCGCGCCTGGAGCGACTTGTCCATGATGTCGCGCGGCGACGGCCCGGCCGACGCATCCCCCCCGCCGATACAGAGCCCGAGGCCCATGGCGGCGGCCAATCCCAAGCTAGCGATGCTCTTCCTCACGCGACGCTCCATCATCTTTCCAAATCTCCGGTTTCTGAGGGTTCTACGCTCGACGTTGGACGGAAATGCCCGCTCGAAAGTTCAGGGATTTCGGGGCGGGAATTTGGCTGCGAACGGGATACCACGGCGGAGATAGCACGCTAGCGCGACGGCCGGATCAGTCCGGGTCGTCGCCGAAGAGCAAGCCGACGCGTAACGCGACCGCCTCGAACGAGGGAGCGTGGACAACCTCACCGTGCTTTGCCTGGAGCGCCACGGCGTAGCCGTCGTTCACGAGCTGGTAGACGGTCAGGATCTTCCTCGTCGGATCGGCGATCCAATAGAAGCCGACACGGCTCGCCGCGTAGATGCGGAACTTGTCGACCTGATCCGTGGCCGCATTGCTCTCGGAGAGAACCTCGCAAACGAAGTCGGGGCGCAGGCGCACTGGCCGTCCAGAAGGACGCTCCGGGACTCGGGCGCGGCGCCAACCCGCAACATCGGGCCGGAAGACCTCATGCTGGGCGAGCTCGACATCGACCTCGGTAAGGATCCACCAGCCTCCCGGTCCTCCCTTGCCGCTGTCGCGGTGGTAGTGCTGCCGCAAAAAGGCACCGACGGCGAGCTGAGCGTCCGCGTGCTCGGCGGAAGGCTCCGCCTTGTACACGATGACGCCACGCACGACCTCCGCGGGGGCGTCGCCCATCGCGGCGAGATCGCGCGCCGTGGCGAGCTTCCGCGCCGGGTCGGACATGGACCACAGCTTAGCAGCCGACCGGCGAGGGGTCGCTGTCTTAGAAAGCCATGCGGAGCTCGGCGTAGCCTGCGCTGAGCTCGGACCGGATGACGCCGAAGAGGGTGCTCGACGGGCCCTCGTAGATTTCTGCGCCGACGGTGGCGGTCATGTTGTCGCTGAGGGCATAGGCGACCTTCGGAAACAGGAGCCACTCTTGCGTGTTGAAGTTCACGAAAGCGAGCGCAGACGCCGTGAGCGTCTGGTGCAGAGTGAGCCATTCGACGCGGACGGACGCCATGTGCTGCTGCTGGTAGAGCTGGGAGAAGAGGATTTGGTTCTTCGCGCGGAGGACGCCGTCGATTTGCGCTTCGGCTTCCGGGAGACGCGACCCATTCTGTAGTGCGAGCTGTTCCGTATCGACGTTGCCGGCGTCGTACTTCACGTAGTTGAAGACGTAGCGACCGAGGTACTGCGCGATGATGCTCACGTCACCGAACGTGTGGTCGACGCCCACGACGTATTGGATGTCGGGGTTCGGCGCGTAGACGCGCTGCCGGAAGTGCAATGGGTCGCGATAGGCGACCTCGCCGCGAAGGCCGAGCCAATCACCGAGCGTCGTCGCGAAATCGAAGCCGACGACGTGTTGGTTGTAGGCCGTTCTGAGCACCATGGCCTGCGCGGCCGCTGGATCGCCGAGACCGGTGATGGGCCCGCGCGCAAGGCCGGGTAGCAAGGCGTATCCATACACGTACGACGCCGACATCTCGACCGCGGGGAGCTCCAGGTGAATGCGTCCTCCCTCCGTGCCGTTTTGCATATGCGGCGACGGGTAAACTGGATCGCCCAGGACAACACGATTCGGCAGCGGCAAGGGCGGAAGCTGCGTGGGCTCGTACAGCGGCATCCACACGCCTTCGAGGCGCAGCGGGTTGAAATTGAGGAACGCGCGGGCACCCACGTTGCCGACGCGACGATCGTCCTCGACCGGCGAGTGAACACGGAAGTCGACCGGCGTGAGGTTGCTCGTGGGATTGAGCGCATCGGCGCGCCCCCACACGATGATTTGCTTACCAAGCCGTAGATCGAGCGGGCCGGCGTAGAGATTCGCGTAGGCCTCACGCAGATCGACCGTTAGGTTCGTGGTCTCCGTTTGCAAGCCGTAGCGGAGGCGCGCTTCGGCGTAAGCGTCGCCGAATTTCTCTTTCTTGATTTTGAGCTTGAGGGAGGCCTCCGAGTAAGCTGCCTTCATCTCGGCGCGCTGGCGATAGCGCGTCTGGCCGGCGAAGAAGTCTCCGCGAACATAGCCGTTGAGATCGGCGCCGGTCGACGCGGGCGCTTCACTCGCGCCGCTCGCGCTGCCTTCATTGTTCTGGCTCGATTCGAAGAGCCCTGAGCCGGAGCTGACTTCACCGCTCGTATCAGCGGGCGCACTGCTCGGTGCCGCGGACGCGGGCGCGTCTGCCGCGGGCGCCGGCGGCGGCGCTTCACTCGGGGCAGTGGTGCCGTTGGGAGTCGCGCCCGGAGGCGGCGTGGTGCCGCTGGCGTCGGGAGCGGGCGTCGCCGACGGCTGCGCAGAAGCAGCGGTCGAACCGAGCACGAGAGCGAAAGCAGACGCAAGGCACACGCCCGCGCTGCGCCCACGGAGTGAGGCTTTGAGATTCATGGATTAGCTAGCCGGCTTGTGCACGTGCTCGGCGCCGGTCCACACGCCGCTCGCCATGACCATGGAGTAACCGGCGGCGGCGCTACCGAGCACGAATTTGTCACCTGGTTGCACATCGCGTTCGTCGAGCAGGTGCTTGAAAGTAACGCCTACACTAGCGCTGGCCGTATTTCCATAGAGGGCGTGGGAATACACACCACGCTCTTGGGACACGCCAATGTCGTCCATGATCTTTCGGACCATGATCTCGCTCGGCTGGTGGAAGACGTAGTGGTTCACCTCTTCCGGCTTCCAGCCGGTGACGGTCAACCGGTCCTTGAGCCAAGGCGGGATCAGTTTGCCGAGGCGCATGAGCTCGACGGAGGACGAAGTGAATGTGCCCAGCACCGGAACTTTGCAGAGGTGCCAGTGATCGGGCGCCGTGTACGTGTCGATCTGAAGCAGCTTCAAACCCCCGCCGGGCCACGGAGCGCGTCGCAAAAGGAAGCACGCGGCACCGTTGCCGATCGTGAGGCCGGCCGAGCGCGCGTAGAGATCGCGCACCGTTTGGATGTCGTAGCTGAGGTACGGGCCGGCTAGCTCGGAGGTGCACACCAGCGCCGTTCGATACTCGTCGTGCAGTTGGAGGTAGGCCGCGGCCGTCTGCACCGCTTCGAGATGCCCGACGCACGCCGAAGTCACGTCGAACGCATGCGTACGCTTGAGCCCGAGTTTCGCGGCCACTTCCATCGCGGTCGCCGGCTCGAAATATTGTCGTGCGATGCCGCCACAAATGACGAGATCGACCTCGTCGAGGGCAGCTTCGTTCACTTCGAGGCAGTTCTTGGCGGCGGCAACGGCGTAGTCCGCGACGCACGCCTCGTCAGCTGCTGCCAAGTAGCGGTATTGCGTCTTGCACAGCCCGAACACGTGCTCGATGGCGGATTGGAGCGTGGGCCATTCGCCTTCCGGACCTTTGTACAGAGCGCGGACTCGGCTGATGACCTCGGCGTTATCAACGCGGGTCGCCGGAAACGCGACCCCGGGCTTGGAAAGATGAAATTCGGGTAGGCTCAACAGCTAGCTCCGCTCGGGCGGACGCCACATAGCATCTGCGCGCGATTTTCGGGGGAACGACGACCGGTGGACTAAAAAGAATAGGCCCCGAAGCCGCCTCTGTCGAGGCAGCAGCGCTGCAAAATGACACTCATACCTTGTCGCACCGCAACACGCGGCAGCGCACGCGTGCGTCTCGGGAAAGGGGTGTGGGATTGCTCGCTCGGCTTGGTGTGGCGGTCTCGTTTCGTGACGCGATAGGTCGTTCGACCAGTCGGGCGCACCTCGCGCGTGTCCGGATGCCCGGCGCACGCCGTTCGTATTCGCGGCGCGGGAACGCATGCGATCGCGCCTGGCCTTGGCGCCGGCTCTGGGGTTAACTCCCGCCATGCGTAACGGCTTCCGGCACCTTTTCACGGCGCGAACCTCGCGCGTTCTGTCTTCGTTCGGCGTCCCGACTCTCGTCGGTTTGGGTGCGCTCGTTGCAGGCTGTAGCAGCAACACTCCCACCAAGAGTACGCCGCCCCTCGACGCCGGCGACACCGTCAAGGTAGCCGACGAGAACAACTTCTCGTCAACTAGCTCGCTCAAGATCACGAGCGTGCCCGTACCCGCGGGGGAAGACGTCCAGGTGTGCTGGGACAAGCTCACGACGGACATCCAAGGTCACACGCTGGATCCGGCGAAAGACATCAACGACGTGAGCTTCATTCGCGTCGTCAGCGGCGACTCGACCGCAGTCGAAAAGCTGCTGAACGACGGGAACCTCCAAGCGAACAACATCGACGGCGATTGGGACATCCAGTTCAAGACGGGGAAAGCCGATAACCAGTGCGTCAAGCTGAGTGACTTGACGCAGGTCGCGACTGGCGACACGGGAACGCACCTCGATCCGAAGACCAACTTCACGACCGACAGCAAGATCACTTACCTGATGGTGATCGCGAACGGCACCGCGATCGGCTTCGGCGCGCGTTCGATGGTGATTCTCACGACGGACCCGAGCTCGACCACGAGCATGGTGGACGTCACCAACACTACGGCGACCCTCTCCTACACGGCTACGCTGGCCAAAGATCACCCCGTCGAGGTGACTGCGGGTGATCTACCCCGCGTCGATTGGAGCGCGGTCACGACGGGCGGCGCAGGCCAAGCGGTCGAGAAGAACGACGTGAGCAGCGTGCTCGTCGGCTTCTATGAGGGTGCATCGCCGGCCGATCTCGAGAAGAACTTCCTGAACCTCGATCAGAAAACGGGGACGTACCCCGGAGCCCCGACGAAGTCGTGGGAAGTTGCGGTCAAGAGCGGCCAGAGCATCGATCTCGCGGCGGCGCAGGGTCGTAACAACGAAGGCGCGTTCACCGGCTTCGACAGCGGCGGCGCGACCGGCTCATGGATCATGGGCATGTTCTGTGAGCTCTGTCAGAACCCGGCGCCGGTCATCGTCACGCTCGTGGATCCGAAGTGAAGGCGGCGCGGCGCGCTGTCGCGCTCGCGGGTACGTTCGTAGCGCTCGGTTGCGGCGACAAAGCAGAGTCGTTCGCGCCGAGCGCCGTGCAGGCGGCGCCGAACCCGAACGTCGCGACTTTGACGCAAGTAGCGTGGACGACGAGCCAACCGTCCATCGGCTACGTGAGCTACGGGCTCACCGAGAGTCTCGGGAAGACGACGGCGGTCGAGTCGCAAGACGCGACGATTCACCGGGTGAGCCTCTACGGGCTCACTCCCAACACGCGTTACTACTACCAGGTCGTCACCTGGGATGGGCGCAACGCCGGCGAAAGCCCGATCCAAAATGTGACGACGGGCGCGACGCCGAGCACGGTGCCCGCCTTCTCGTTCACTGGTGACACTAGCGAAACCGGCATGGACGAGCTGTTGCTCTTGCCGGTCACGGCGGGAGCAAACCCCGTCGTCGTCGTGGTCACGCCGAGCGCCCAGGTGCTCTGGTACCACGTCGAAGACCGGATGCGCACGGTGACGCGCGCGCGGTTCTCAAGCGACAAAACGAGCGTGCTTTACAACGCCATCGATGCCGGCGGCGACTCGGAGCTCGTCCGTGTCGCGCTCGACGGCTCGAGCCAAAGCTCGGTGAAGGTGAAGGACCTCGGTCCCGATTTCGTCGAGCTCGCCAACGGCAACTACGCTGCCATCGCCGCCGATTCGCGCGACTCCGGCGGCAAGACGCTCCGCGGCGACAAGATCGTCGAAGTAACGCAAACCGGGACGAGCACGGACGTCATCAGCATGTGGGACTGCTTCGATCCCGCGAAGTTCCCCGGTGACGGGACGAACGGCGAGTGGACGGGTGCGGACGCGCTCAGCGTGAGCGAGGGCGCCGACGGCGAAGGCGACGACGTGTTTTATCTAGGCCTGCGTGATCTGAGCACGGTCGTCCAGAGCGCGCGCGGCAGCGGGAAGTGCGATTGGGTGCTCGGTGCAGCCGCTCCCACGTTGACATTCACGACGCCGACGGACGCCTTCGTGCATCAGGGCGGCTTGGTGCTCTCGGGTTCTTCAGTGCTCGTGCTCGACGCCGACGGCGCCGGGGCGACCACGTCGCGCGCCATGCAATACGCGCTCGACCTCACCGCGAAAACCGCGACCACGTCGTGGAGCTACGTCCCGACTTCGCCGGTTCACGTGAGCTCCCTCGGCTCCGTTTCGGCGCTCACCGGCAAACGCTGGCTCGTGAATTGGTCCACGGCCGGCAAGCTCGAGCTCGTCGACGACATGAACCGCGTGCTCTGGTCGCTCACGGGTCCGCTGGGCGCGACTTTCGGCTATCACGTGCGTGCGGATTCCATCGACGCCCCCGAGAACAAGCCCTGATGAAGCACTACTTTTTCGGAGCCTCCGCGGTCCTCGCTGGCCTCGCGTTGAGCGGCACGGCATACGCGGACGGCGGCTATTTCGAGGGCGTCAAAGGGGCGCACGCAAGTGGTCGCGGCGGGGCCTTCACGGCACGCGCCGACGATCTTTCGGCAGTCGAGCTGAACCCCGCCGGGCTCACGCACATCGACGGAACGATCGTCACGTTGGGGAATCGCTTTTCGTACAACCAGCGCACGTTCACGCGAAACCCGACGCTCGATTGGGCGAACACGAGCCCGACCGGCGCGCCGCCGTACGTCACGTTCCCGCAGGTTAAAAATCGCGCGCCGTGGCAGGTTCTCGATCCGTTCATCGGCATCGCGTCGAACCTAGGACTCAAGGATTGGGCTTTTGCGTTGGCGATCTATTCGCCGGCGGGAACGGCACGCGAAGACTACCCGAGCGACGGCGGGCAGCGTTACATGATGACGCGGCGAAACGCGCAAATCGTCGACTACAGCCTGAGCGCCGCTTGGAAGTTCCACGAGCTCTTCGGTCTCGGCGCGAGCGTCCAATGGATCGCGGTGCCGACGCTCGACTACGGGCTCATCATCGACGGCGATCCGCTCGCGAGAGCCGGCAATCCCGTCACGTCGGACTACGACATCCACGCGAGCGTCAAAGGGCAAGACCTCTTCACGTTGAACGCGATTCTCGGTGCGTGGGTGAGGCCGACGCCGAACCTCGAGATTGGCCTTTCCGGTCAGGTTTTGCCGAGTGAGATCCAGACGAAGAGCAAGCTCGCCGTGAACTTCGTCACGCCGAAGCTCGGCGAATCGGTGCAGCTGATGCGCAACAACGCACCGGCGAACGACGTCACGTTGAGCCTGCCCATGCCGATGAGCGCCCGGCTGGGCGCGCGCTATCGCTACCTCGACGGCGACCGCGAGGTGTTCGACATCGAGCTCGACGGGGTTTACGAGACGTGGTCGCGCGTGAAGCGCTTCCGCCTCGATTCGAACGGCATCGTCGCCGAATACAGCAAGCAGCTCGTCAACGTCGGCGTGATCGATATCGCCAAGAACTGGCGCGACACGTTCGGAATTCACCTCGGCGGGGACTTCGCGGTCGTCCCGAAGCGCGCGACGGTGCGCGCCGGTGTCTACTACGAGACGCCGGTTGCAGACCCCGCCTACTCGAATATCGATTTCACCGATGGTCCCGAGTTCGGTGGCGCGATCGGGGGCTCCGTCTACGTCGGCAAGGTCGAGATTGCGGCCGCGGCGGAGTACCGCGTGCAACCTACGGTTTACGTGCCGGACTCGGAGTCACGCGTGTACCAGCAAGTTCCTGGGAGTGGCTGCAAGGCGCCGTACACCGATACGATGGCGTGCAATGCACACTACCTCGGCTCGCCGGCTCCGCCCGTGAACGGCGGGACGTACAACGCGTACTCGGTCGTTGCATCGCTGGAAGCGACGTACCGGTTCTAAGCGTTTCGCGCACCGACCCTCCGCGCGCCACGTGGTAAACTTGCGCTGATGGCTCGTTCCCGCGTGCCGCTGCTCACGGTGTTCGCCGCGGCGCTTGCGGTCGCGAGCGCTTGTTCGCCGAAACTGGACCCGCACTACGACGCGCCGAGCGCCGCGGGCACAGCGACGGGCGGCACGGGCGGCGCGACCAACACGACGGGCGGCTCGCCAGGCACGTCAGCGGGCGGCTCCGCCGACACGTCGAGTAACGCCGGCACCTCGAGCGACGCCGGCGCAACCAATGATGGCCCCCCGTACGCCAACGTCACCGCCGTCGTCGCGAGCGGTGGCGACGGCAACTATACGTTCAACGTCACTATCGAAAGCGCGGACATCGATTGTTCGCAATTCGCCGATTGGTGGGAAGTTTTGGGTGAGGACGGTTCGCTGCTCTATCGCCGCATCCTCGACCACAGCCACACGGACGCGAACGGTGGGTCCGATCCGGACGCGCCGGGCAACACGTTCACACGAGGCGGTGGGCCCGTTCCCGTCGCCGCGGACGCGAGCGTGCTCGTGCGCGCGCACATGAGCGTGGGCGGCTACAACGGCCAGGTGATGCGTGGCACGGCCGCCGGCAGCTTTGCTCCTGCTCCGGATATCGATGCGAATTTTGCTGCGGACGTAGAGGCGGAAGACCCGCAACCCACCGGTTGTGAGTTCTGAAGAGTCGCCCTGAAAAATTGGGAGACTTGCCCGGCGGCGCCAGGTGCCCCAAGCTTCGCGCTGCCGTCATGCATTTTGGGAGGACCTCCGTGGCTCGACTCTTCGCGGGCTTCACTGTCAGGGGTGGGGTGCTGTTCGCCGCCGTGGCGACCTTCGGCTGCGGCAGCTCCAAAACCGGTGACGCGACCGGAACCGAGCAGGAGCCGGTGAGCTGGAACGGCAACATCGCGCCCCTCGTCGCGAAGAAGTGCGTCGGTTGCCACCAGACGGGCGGGATCGCCCCGATGTCGCTCGAGTCGTACGCGTCCGCTCAGCCCTACGCGCGGCAGATGTTGGCGGAGGTGGTCGCAGGAGCGATGCCGCCCTGGAGCGCGCGCGCCACGGACGAGTGTACGCCGCCCTATCCGCTCAAGGACGACCCGACCCTCACCGATGACGAGGTGAGTCAGCTCAAGGCTTGGGTGGATAACGGCGCCGTCGAGGGCGCCGCGTCGAACACGCCGCTGCCGGCGCCTGCGCAGCGCGCGCTCGACAGTGTCGATCTCGAGCTGCCGATTCCGACGACCATCAACGTCGACGGTGGGTCGGACCAACTGCTCTGCTTCACGCTGGATCCGCAGCTCGACCAAGACGCGTGGGTTAACGGCGTGCAGGTGAATCCCGGTAATCCCGAGATCGTTCATCACGTGCTCGTGTTTACGGATCCGCAGGGTCAGGGCGTCACGCTCGCGGGCGACAAGGGCTATTACCCGTGCTTCGGCGGGCCCCAGCTCGATCCCCCGCCCGCGGGGAGTGATCAGCCGTCCTTCGCGCTGCTCGGCGCGTGGGCGCCGGGCGGCGTGCCGACGGTGACGCCAACCGACGTGGCGATGCAACTCCCGGCCGGCTCGCACCTCGTCATGCAGGTGCACTACCACCCCCACGACGGCGTCCACAGCGGAACGGATTCGAGCACGAGCGTCGACCTCCGCTTCGCGCCGACCGCGCCGCGACTCGTCGGCCAACTGTCGCTGCTCGGCAACATCTCGCAGCAAGACTGGGACAAAGCGGGCGGCGTCGGTTACGGCCTGCGTCCGGGTCCCGATGATCCGCCGGGCGGTCAGGCCGTGTTCTCGATTCCGCCGAACGTCTCCGGCCACACGGAGACGGAGCGCATCCTCATTCCCGAAGCCAAGGGCGTGAAGGACTACCTCGTGTGGGGCATCGCCACGCACATGCACTACGTCGGCACGGACATGAAAATAGACCTGCTCCATCCCGACGGCTCGAGCGATTGCATGCTGCAAACCCCCAAGTGGGACTTCAACTGGCAGCGCGTCTACTATTACGACACGCCGCTCGCCGCCGCGCCGGTCGCGAACTTCGGCGACGTGATCGAGATGCGCTGCACGTACGACAACACGATGGACAATCCGCAGGTCGTGACGGCGCTCGATCAACAAGGCCTCACGGCGCCGAAGACGGTGACGCTCGGCGAGACATCGCTCGACGAGATGTGTCTCGGAGCGTTCGGCATCGCGGTCGAGGGTAAGTAGCGGCTTCGAAAGCCGAACGGACGCCGTAGAGGCGTCCGTTCGTGGTTGGCGGCCTGCAGCGGCCGCCGTCGTTCGAGCTTACGTGGGCGTCAGTTTGCGCACGCCGTGAGTACGGCGAGGTACCAGGGCGCCGGGTTCGTGCACTGCTCGGTGCAGTTGAGCGCGACGATCCACGTGTGTGACGCGTCGATGCCAGGGAACGAGGCGCCGCTCGGATCCTTCGTCTGCGACAAGTCGAACGACGTGCCCGCCGTGACGTCGGCGGTGTACATCGTGTCCGCGATGGTATCGAGGTTCAGGAAGTTCGTCGGATCCTCGAGGTCCGTCGCGGACTTCGTGTACTTGCCGACGCGGATTTGCGTGACGTAAGTCGGCTCGAACACGAGACCCGCCGCGGTCTTCGTCATGTTCGTCCAGTCGAGCGTGATGGCCGGAGTGGCGGCAGGCACCGCCAACTTCGTCTGCGAATGCAGATCCGCCGAGAGCTGCAGCTTCGTCGAATCCGACGTGACGTTCACCTGCGTGTTGGTCGCGGTGGGGTCGAACGAGAAGCCCGCGATCATGCGCGTACCCTTGCCGTACGTCATGCCGTTCGCGAGCATCACCGTATAAAGGTGCGTGTCGGACGGATACGTCGTGGTGCTGAGATACGGGTCGATCTGCTCCTTCGTATAAGGAGTGCCCATATCCGTAAGCTGGTAGATGTCGCCCGTCGTCGTGCCGGCTTTGGGCACGATTGACGCGATGATGGCCAGATCCGACTGGCCGAGCGCGTCGTCGTTCAGCTTCTTCTCGAAGTTCGCTTGCGTGAGGTTCCAGAGCTCGACCTCGACCATGCCGATCGTGCTGAGGTCGAGGTCGTGGCCGAGTAGATCCTTCTTGACGGCGCTCCAGTCGAATTTGACGTCCGAGCCCGTCTGCACCTTCGTGACGTCGACCGTCAGATCGCTCGAGAACTTGTAGTTGCTCGCGTCGGTTGCCGTGAGCTTCGACGTGCACATGGCAGTCATGCCGCTGCCGCCGCTACCACCACCGCCGCCGGTGCCCTTCGAGTCGTCGTCCCCGCTGCTGCTACAGCCGGCGAGGGCGACGACAAATCCCAGCAAAGAAGCTTGAATCGCTCGGTGCATCATGGGCTTTTCTTTTGCATGGTGCTCGGGGGAGGGCAACTCACTTCGGCGGCGCGCCGTACAGTGTCGGACGCCAGATGATGTAGCCCGTTGCACCACCGGCGCCCCAGCTGATCGTTTGGAGCACGGTCTTGTCACTCGTGACCTGGTGAATGATGCCCTGAGTCGAATAGGTCACGAGCGTGTTCCCATTCGGGAGGCGTTGTACGTCACCCATGACGGCGTTCGAGATCGTGGGGGACGCCGTGTACTCCCACATTTTGGTGGCCGTCTTCGCGGTCGTGTCGAGGTTGAGCTCGATGGCGTTCGAGCCGGCGCCCGGCGCGCCGTTGTTGAACATGAGGAGGTGGTTCGCGCCGAGCACCTCGAGGTTGTGCTCGACCTGCCAGCTCGAGGCGTCACCCGTGAAGTCGTTGTCGCCCGCGCCGCCGAGCACCCACACGACCTCGCCAGTGCGCTTGATCTTCACGTACGCGTTGTGATCGAGCTCGGAGACGACGAGGGTGTCGTCTTCCTTGGAGTATTCGACGGCGTTTGCGTGGCAGGCGCCGCTCGTGAACGCCTTGCTGAGGTTCATGACGGTCGTCGTCATGCCGGTGGACGGAACGTACTGCTTGATATCGTCGCACGTCGCGCCGCTCTGGCCGTAGGCGATGAAGTACATCGTCTCGTCGGGCAGAATCGTAAAGTCGTGGTTCATGTTCGCGAACTGCGAGCTCATGTCCATGGAGCCGGTGCCGTCCATGTTGACCCGGACCATGTGCCCGGCCTGCGAGGGCACGTTGCCGTGACCGATCCACATGTACTTGCCGTCGGTGCTCATGCGCGCGCGCGTCAAGTCGCCGATCTTCGGGTCGAACCACCAGACAACGTCGTTGTCCTTGTCCATGATGAACGCGATCTGCTTGCCGGCGTACCACTCGCCCACCATGAAGCCGCCCGCGAGCTTGGTCGCGTCGTTGGTCACGATCGTCGCCTTCGGAATACCGTTCGCTGCCGGACCCGTCGTGATCGTCTGATCGTCGCCCGTGCACGTGCTGCCGCCGCTGCTCACGACGACGCGGTAGTGGTACGGCTTGCCCGGCTTCATGCCGAGGAGGAGCGTGCCCTTCGTGTCCGTCAGATCGACGGGTGCGGTGTAGCCGTAGGTGGTGTCGAGACCGAAGTCGATGTGAGCGGCGTCGACGTTCATCATGTCCGTCGTGTAGGTCACGGTGAACACGGTGCCGATGGCGGTGCTCTGCGTCGCCATCGGCGTGATTTTACAGCTCGCGGGCGTCGTGCCGCCGGCGCCCATGCCGCCGCTGCCCATCCCCGTTCCGCTGCCGGCGCTGCCACCGACGCTACCGCCCGTGCCCATGCCGGCGCCGCCGCCCGTCGTCATGCCGGTGCCACCGGTCGTGCCGCCGGTCGTACCGCCGGTTGCGCCCGAGCCGCCCGTGCCGCCGCCGGTCCCGCCGCTGGCGCTGGTGCCGCCGGTGCCGCCGGTGCTGCCACCGGTGCCGCCAGTCGAGCCGCCGGTACCCGCAGGCTTACCCGCGGTGCCCGAGCCGCCCGTGCCCGTCATGTTCATGGTGCCGCCCGTGCTCGTTGGCGAACCACCGCCCGTTCCACCGGGGGTTTGGGCAGTGTTGCCGCACGCCGCGGCGACGAGCGCGGCGGTCGAAGTCAGGAACAACGCGAGGGGAAGATGCGAGCGGATCATCAAGGCTCTCTCCTTTGACTGTCTCAGAGCGGGCGGGCGGGTGCGGCGAAGTCGAACGCAAAACTCACATGGACGACGGAGCGGGGCTATCGGCGCAGCTGGCGTCGACGCTGGTGATGGGGCTCACCTTGTGGTCGTCCGCGAGGATCGCGCCGAGTCCCGTGGCCTGAACGGTGAGGCACGTGGGCGTGTCGGACGCGGAAGCGTTCGGGCACTGCTCGCACTTCACCTTGCAGCTGTCTTCCGTGCACGAGGACGGCGTGTAGTGCTGGCTCAGAGCATCGCAGACGGAGCCAGCATTGCGCGTCGGCCCGAGCGAAGCGAAGAGAATATAGAGCTGCTTGAAGTCCATCGTCGCTTGGAGCATTCCGCTGGTCGACGTGGTGCCGCCGTTCGGCAGGACGTTCGTGAACTTGAGATTGAAGACGTCCGCGGTCACTTGCAGAGGCGGCGTCTGTGAGGCGTTGACGACGTGCATCTTCATCTGCGGGATCGTGACGGAGCCATCCGCCGCGACGGTCGCCGACGTCGTCGGTCCGCAGGTGTCCTGCTTGATCTGATCCGCGGACAGCGACGATGCGGTCCCCTCGCTATCCAGCGACGTGGCCGTGCCGTAGCCCAGCGTCGTCGTCAGGTTCGACCCGCTGCCTTGCACGTCGAACAGGAACGCTGGTGCGACGGGGAAAAGATCAGCGCCGACACCACGCGGGACCGCCCAGTCGCCCTTCGCGATGGAGAGCAAATATGTGTGCCCGGCCAAGCTGTGGTCATTCGAAGAGTCGTCGTCGCCGCTCGAGCAGGCAGCGAGAGGAAGCGAGATGAGAAAGAGTGCAGCGGCGATCGAGAAACGCTTGAGCATGTTGGTGTTCATTCTTCCGGGCCGTGTTGTGCCCGCTTTCCGAGGACCTTAACACGCGTGCATCCGCCGGCACGTCAGCGCGTGGTCATCACGCGCATCGAAGGCCGTTGGAAAAGTACAGGCGAGGAGCGTGAGTTTCCGCTTCGCGATCACTCTCGGCGTCGACGTCGGCTCATAGTCGCTGGTAACGAAGTTCGACGTGGAGCAGGCTCCACGCGTGAGGCACGACATGACGCGCGAAGGCGAGAAGCGATTCGGGGTCGACACTCTCCAGCACGCGGCGCGCGGACGCTTAGTCCACTCAACGAGTAGGATTATCGATCTCCCGACAAACGTCCTGAAATCTTGCTCGACGGTCTCTGAGCGAGACACTCAGTCCACTCATCAGATAGAGTTATCGAGAATGAGTTCGGTGCGCGCAAGCTCGCTTTATGCCCGGAACGCGCGTCTCGTCTGGCGCGCCGCACTTCGTGTCGCATTTGCCTCCGCGTTCGTCGGCGCGTGCAGCAGCGATGAGAAGTCCTCCAGTTCGGGCGGCGCAGGCTCGAACACGATGAGCGCCGCGGGACAAGCGACGAACACGACGGGCGGCACGAACGCGAGCGGCGGAACGACCGGCGGAACGACGAGCACGGGCGGAACGACGAGCAGCGGCGGCGCCAACACGGGCGGCGCCACGAGCGGCTCCGGTGGTGATGCGAGCGCGCGCGGCGGCACGAACGGCGCACACGGCGGAAGCGCGAGTGGCGGCGCCAACACGGCAGCGAACGGCGGGCAGAGCGGTGGACGCGGCGGGCGCGCCAGTTCGACGGGCGGCATGAACGCAGCGGGCGGCGCGGGCCCGACGGGCGGCAAGGCCGCGGGCGGCGCAGGCTCGAGCGCGGGAGGCAGCGGTGGAAGCGGCACGAGCGGCTCAGCGGGCGCACCGGCAGGTTGGACGTTGTCGTGGAGCGACGAGTTCGACGGCCCGAGCGGTCAGGCGCCCGACTCGAGCAAGTGGGCGTACGACGAAGGCGGCGATGGTTGGGGCAATAGCGAACTCGAGTACTACACGAGCCGCACCGACAACTCCGCGACCGACGGCAACGGCAACCTCGTCGTCACGCTCAAGTCCGAGACGTACATGAATCGCTCGTACACGTCCGCGCGCTTGAAGACGCAGGGCAAGTTCACTCAGGCGTACGGGCGCTTCGAAGCGCGCATCAAGATCCCGCGCGGACAAGGTATCTGGCCCGCGTTCTGGATGCTCGGGGACGACATCGGCACGAACCCGTGGCCCGCGTGCGGGGAAATCGACATCATGGAAAACGTGGGCAAGGAGCCGGCCGTCAACCACGGCAGCATGCACGGCCCCGGCTATTCGGGCGGGAACCCACTCACCGGCACGTTCACGTTGAAGAGCGGCGCGCTCGCCGACGACTTCCACGTCTATGCCATCGAGTGGGAGACGAACACGGTGCGCTTCTACGTCGACGACGACAACTACGAGACACGCAAGAACACCGACGTTCCCTCGGGCGCGAAGTGGGTCTACGACCACCCCTTCTTCATGATTCTGAACATCGCCATCGGCGGCTCGTTCCCCGGGAGCCCCGACGGCACGACGATGCTTCCGCAAACGATGACGGTCGATTACGTGCGCGTGTACACGAAGTCGTGACGTTCGGTTCGACGAGGCGCTCGCCGAACCTGGCGCGTCACTTACAGGTCTTCAAGACCGTGAGGAACCAGGGCGCGGGGTTGCCGCAGTACTTCGGGTCGCAAAACAGCGCCATGATCCAGGTCCCGGAGTCGTCGATGCCCGGGAACGCGTTCATTTGCGCGTCTTTCAGACCGGAGAGCGAGATCGGATCGTCGGACGGGACGTACTCGCTGTAGAGCGACGTGGCGATCGTCTCGAGATCGAAGAAGTCGTTCTCGAGGTCGGTCAGGCTTTGCGTGTAGTGACCGACGGTGAGCTTCGTGATCGAGCGTGATTGCCACGTGCGGCCGAGGCCGTTGGTCGTGAGCTTGCTCCAATCGACCATGATGTTGGGGTTGCCCGCAGGGAGTCCGATCGGCGTGAGCTTCTGAAGCGACGTGTCGTAGGTGACGTTCATGCTCGGGCCGGTCGTACCGCCCGTGTGACCGTTCGCGCCCGCGGCGGTGCGCGTGTTCGAACCGAGCGCGAGGCTCGTGGTCGTCGACGCGGTGTCGACCGTGAAGACCTGAATCATCTTCGCGCCGCTGCCGGGGTCGGTGCCCACGGACGGCATCAGCGCGAGAATCGTCTTGGTCGGATCGCTCACGGCGGGGTTCAGGTAGTCGTCGACCCCCTTCTTCACGTCCGCCGACGTCTTGTAGGTGTTCTGCGGCTGGGTGGGGACGCCGAAATCCTCGAGGTTCCCTTTGGTGAGCGTCTTGTTCGTGAGCAGCTGGAGCGCGCCCTGGTTGAACTGAGTGAGCGTGCCGTCGTCGGCGTTCAGGTGCTGCTCGAACTGATCGACCGTGAGGCTCAAAATGACGAGCAAGGTCGAGTCGATGTCCTTCGCCGGATCCGTCTTGCGTCCGAGGAAGTCCGTCGTCACACCCGACCAGTCGAAGTCGAGGCTCGGCTCGTTCGCTTTTACCTTCGTGGGGATGAGCGTGATGTTGCTCGTGAAGGTGTAGTTGCTCGCCGCCTGCAGCGTGGCCGTGGTGCCCGTGATGCACTGAGCTCCGGGCCCCGAACCGCCGCTTCCAGACGAGCCACCCGTGCCCGCGCTGCCGCCGGCTCCGGAGTCGTCGTCACCGCCACCGCTGCACGCGAGAAGGAAGAAGGGAACGAGCGCGAGAAGGAATTTGGAGCTCATGTTCGGTGCAAGTAATTAGCAGTGAAGGTTCGGGCGCACCAGACTCAGAAGCGCGGCGGCGCGCCGTAAAGCGTCTCACGCCACTCGGCGTAGCCGCCCGGTCCGCTGATGGTCTGAACGAGGTTCTTCGCCGTCGGATCGATCTCGTGAATGACGGAAGCCGTGGAGAACGTGACGAGCGTGTTGCCATTCGGCAGGCGCTGCACGTCGCCGAGCACCGAGCTCGTGGTGCCAGGCGAGTACGACGGCGGATCCGCAGCGTTGACCGCGAACGTGCCCGTCTCCGTGATCTTGTAGAAGAAGGCCGTGGAGGCGCCGCTCTGCCCGTTGTTGAAGAAGAGGAAGGTGCCGTCATCCATCATGTCGTGGCCGTGGTTCACCTTCCAATTGCCGGCGACGCACTTCGGCGCGGGGGCACCGGTGCAGCTGCCGCCGAACTGCCACAGCACTTGTCCTGCATGACTGACCTTGACGTACAGGTTCGGGTTGCGATCCCCGAGCGTGTAGCTGTCGTCCTTCATGTGATAGTGGATCGAGTTGGTGTGGTACGTCGCGCCGCCGCCGCCGAGGCCCGAGCCGCCCAGGTAGATGTTCGAATCGACCGTGACGACCTTCTTCACGTTGCCCATGGAGTCGGTCTCGAGCAGATCGCTCGGCTGATCGCCTGACTGCTTCGTCCACGACATGCAGGCGGCCCTGCCGTCCGGCAAAATGGTGAGATCGTGGTGGCAGTTGGCCATCCCGGGGATCGAGCCCGTGTTCTGCAAACCGTCCATCGAGATGCGGCGCAGCTCGCCGCCGTCCTTGGTCATGTTGTCGACGTTGAGCTCGACCATCCACATGTATTGGCCGTCGTAGCTCATCTTCGCGCGGCTACACGTCGCGGGCGCAGGCGCGAACCACACGATTTCTCCGTCCGCGTCGAGAATGAAGGCGTAGGAGCTGCCGCCGCCCATGCCGCCTCCGAACCCGCCGCCGCCCGCACCGAGCCCCGAGCTCGTCACGATGAAGCCCTTCTGCTGCATCGACGCCGCCGGCCCCGCCGTGCGCGTGATGCGCGGCACGGCGCTCGGCACGGCGCCCGTCGTGATCATGTAGTCCGGGCTCGTGCAGGTCGAGGTCCCGTTCGTCGCGTTGATGTGGAACGAGTAGGTCTTCGACCCCTTCATGCCGAGCAGGAGCGTGCGGAACATCGGACCCGTCGTGACGTCGACCGGCGCTGTCATCTTGGTCGTGCCGCCCATCAGCGTGAAATCGATGCTCGCCTGCGTGAGGCCCGTCATATCGACGGACCAATTCACGATGCCCACCGTCGGAATGCCGTTCGCGCCAGCTTTGTCCGCCGTCTGCGACGTCGTCGTGAAGGTGCAGTTGCCCATCATCGCGCCGGTGCCGGCCGAACCGCCCGTCGTGCCGGTGCCAGCTGACCCACCGGTCGTGCCGCTGCCGGCCGAGCCGCCGGTCATGCCGGTGCCGCCCGTCGCCGGGACGCTGCCGCCGGTGCCGCTGGTCGTTCCGCTGGCACCGCCCGTCATCGGCGTGGTGCCGCCGGTGGCGCCGGTGCCGCCCGTCGTGCCTCCGGTCGTACCGCCCGTGCCCTTTCCAGCTCCACCCATCGTGCTCCCGCCGGTGCCCATTTGGGTCCCGCCGGTCGAGCCGCCCGTCGCGCCGGTGCTGGGCGAGCCGGCCGCGCTCGTTCCGCCCGTCTGGCTCTGTGTAGAGGAGTTATTCGACGCACACGCGAGGAACAGACCCGTCATCAATGCGGAACCGAGAACCAGACGAATGGAAGAAAACTGAGTCATGGGGTCTTTCTGCCAGTAACCGAAAAAGGAGAAGACGAGCGGGGTATCGCCCTCAATTCACCGAAATATTTATCGATCGATTAGTCCACAAGATCAGTGGACTGATAACCTCGCAGATCCGGTGCGCGAACCGCGAGGACGAGACGCCTGATGTTGAAAACTCCAAGCACCCTGTGTGCTGCCGGACCCGCCCCCGATCACTCGAATGCTCAGAAGCTTCAGCGTGAACCAACGAGGCCGACGGCGCCACCGACTGTGGCGATGAGCTGGGTGCCGCTCGGGACCACGTTCACCTCGAGCCCCTCCGACTGAAGCAGCCGCTGCGTCTCGAGCAGCTCGAAGAGCGCGCTCGAGATCGTCGGGTCCTTCGCGATCTCCCCGAGCGCGGCCCCGACGATACGCGGGCGTGTCGTGGCCGCTTTAGCGAACTCCACGGCCGCCTGACGGTCGGCCGTCGAGCGGATCACGTTCACGCGATTCGAGCCGTCCTGCTGGATCGCCGCCGTCACCTGCCGCAGGCGATTGACGACCTTCTGCTCGATTTGTCCGATCATGTTGCGGTCGCGAAAGTGCACTTTTCGGATGTAGGTGCTCCCGAGCAGGTAGCCCCACTCCTTCGACTTGGCCGAGACTTCTTCGCGGACGGCGTGGCTCATGGCGTGCCGGTTCTCGAGCATCTCGTTGAGCTTGAGGTTCGAGAGGCTCCGCACCGCGGCGTTCGAGACGTTCGCGCGCAAGGAGCCGACCGGATCGACGTTCTTGTAGAGATACGCGAGCGGATCGCTCACGAACATCTCGCACCACACGCCGATGCCCATCGGCGCGCCCTCCTCGGAGTTCACGGGTTGGCTGCGCATGTACGTCTGGTCGAGGCGCAGGTCGACGCGGCGCACGCGACCGAACAGCGGGACCAGCGCCGCCAGCGGACCGATCTCGGTCCACGGTGAGTGCAGCCCGGGCTCGCGCAGCGTGAGCCTCACCTTACCGAAGAGCTCGAACACCAGGCACTCGCGCTCGCGCACGATGACGTAGAGCCCGAGCGCGCGAGCCCACAGCTGCAGCACCGGCACGACGAAGAAGCAGCCGATGAACGCGACGCCGACGGCAACCAGAAAATTCATCGGACGACTCCCGGCTTGCTCGCGAGCACGACCTGGCGCGCTCGGCGGTAGAGCCCGAGCTTCGCGTTACGCACGTACGCCTCGAGCGCGGCCGGGCCGACCGCCGCAAGCTCGCGCAGCTGCGCCGCGAGCATGACGAGCGGCTCCACCTCGGCCTGCGCGTTCAGGGTCTCGATCTCGACCGCGCGCCTCGACTGCACGATTTTCTGATCCGCGGCCGCTTGTGCCAGGCTGATCTCGCTCGAAACGTGGTTGTGCGCCGTATTGATCGCCGCGAGCGCCGAGTCGACCTCGGCCGGCGGATCGATACCCGTGATGAGCGCCGCGTCGAGATCGACGCCGTAGCGTGCCGTGGTGGAGGCGCAGTCCTGGTCCATGCGCTCGTTCAGGTCGCGCAGGTTCTTGCGCAGGTCGTTGATGGAGATGCCTTGCACGATGCCGCTCGCGTCCTCGCCCCCGGTGTCGAGCGGCAACGGCAGCGGCACCGTCCCTTCAGGCGCTTCGAAGCGCGCGATGCGATCACGCAGCACGGAGATGAAGTAGCCCATGACGTGCGCCACGGGATTCTTCACGCCGAACAGGTACGCGTACAGGTTCCGCTCCGAGACCCCGAAGCGGATCTGGCCGGAAAGACCGGTGTTCAGCTGGTCCTTCGTCACGGCCTCGAGGATGCGGCCGCCCTGGTTCGCGCTCGCGTCCTCGGGGTCGTAGCCGATGGACACGGTGAGGGTGGCAACGGACACCTTGTAGACGCGTTGCCACGGGAGCTTCCAGTAGAAGCCCGGGCCGATCACGCGCACCTGCGGGTAGGAGTAACGCTCGCGCTCGTCGTGGCGCAGGTTCTGCGCCATGGGATCTTCGAGCGTGCTGGCGCCGAGACGCTGAGCTCGCCCGAACGTCGTGAGCACCGCGCGCTCGTTCGGCCCCACCGTGTAGAAGCCGAGCGCGCCGTAGCGCAGAAAGAACCAGAGCAAGAACCCGATCGGGAGCCCGAACAGCACCTCTGCCATGCTCGGAGGCTACACGCCGCACGCAGGGTCAGTCTCGCTTGCCGCGCCGCCCGCACTCGGCGAAACTCGGAGACGTGCTCGAAAGAACAGGCTTTTGTAGGGCAAGCGCGATCCTGCTGCCGTGCCTGCTCGCTGCAGCCGGCTGCAGGAGCACGCCGCCGGCCGCGGACGCTTCACGAGTCGGAAGCGCGACCGGCGGTCAAGCCGCGCCGTTTCCGTCGAGCGGCGTCACGCCGAACGGTACGGGCGCAAGCGCCACGGGTGGCGCGAGCGCCACGCCCGCAGGCCCGCCTCCGGCCGGCACGGTCGTGCCGGAGCTCGCGGGCAAGTGGTGCTTCATGGCGAACGTCGAGGCCAAGGACGGCGGGCGTGAATCGAGCACCTGCTTCACGCTGAAGGACGACGGCACGTACCAATTCCGCGCCGACGGCAGCGCACCGACTCCGTTTACGGGCACGGCGCCGCCGTCGAGCGAAGTCGGGCACTGGGTGGCGACCGTGAACACGCTCAGCGTCGTCGCCGCGAGTGGCCAGGTCACGCGCTACCCGCTCGTGAAGAAGAACCATCCGAAGACGCACGACCCAATGCTCGTCTTGAGCGGGCAGCCGTTCGTGACGGTCTTTCAAAAGCAGCCGTGGTGAACGTCACGCGCGCGTGACGCCGCCCAAGGACGCGACCCCGCGTTTGCCGTTCACCCGCCAGTTCGCGTCCTCGCGATCGAGCGCGGCCGCGCGCCCTGGCGCAAGGCCGACGATCGGATCGCTCTTCAGCGTTCGCAGCGCCAGCAGCGGCGCCGGGAAATACGGCGTTACGTCGGCAAATGACGCGTCCGCCGGCCACACCGCGTCGCCCACGGCACGCCGGTAATTCGCGTCGCCCTTCAGCACGACGAGCCGCGCCGTAGCGAGCTCGGCGGCAAGCTCCGCGGGCAGCTCCCAGAGCGACGCCGGACTGGTCCAAAACGGATGCGCCCGCGTCGTCAGGCTCTCGCTCATCACGGCTCCGACCAGGCGCTCGAGGCAACGACTCGTGGCGGGCGAGCGCACCTTCCGCGCCTTCTCGCCCGTGAGCTCGAGAAATCGGAGCACGTCGGCGACCGTCGCATCGCTCACGAACGTCGGGTGCGCCTTCAGATGCACCACGACCGGCACTCCGAGCTCCGTGATCACGAAATCCGCGAGCACGAGATCGAGCGTGAGCTCGGTGCCGGCGTTGTCCGCGATGATGTGGAGCGGCCCCGACCGATCGAAAAAGCAGCGAACGGCCGCGGCGCGTTCGTCCACCAACAAATCCTCTTCGGCAACCGTGAGCCCGTGCGCGAGCGAAGCCGCGAAACTCAGGTCGATGCGGTTACCGAACACACCGCCCAAGAGCAGCTCGAGAAAACGTTCATCGCGCGCGCCACGCCCTGCGAGCGCGGTCTCGAATGCCGCGGCGTGTTGCTCGCTCGCGTATTCTTCGACCTTGTTGGGCAAAAACGGGTCGCGCGCCGTCTGCCAAAAACGTACGCGTTCGATCAGTTGCCGATAGGCGTACGTCTCGGCGAAGAACCAGTCGGTGCCGAGCCACGTCTCGCCTGCTCGTTCCGCGCACGCGCGCCGCACGGCGTCGGAAGCAGGCGCGCTCTCCGCGAGCAGCGGCAGCCGCTCGTTCGTCTCGAGCGCGACGGCGAGTTCCTCGACGGCGCGGACGATGTCCGGCTCGTAGTCGCCATTGCGCTCGATCACGCCGCGCAAGGTCGCGGGCACCCGCACACGCATCGTGTGATGCGCGAACGGATTCGTCGTGTCAGTTCGAATACGGCCGGGGTAGTGCGCTGGTTCGGACATTTCGCAAGCGATCGATCACGTACGTCCGAAGCGCGTAGCCGAACAGCGAATTTTGGTTCAAGTCCGGCCGAATGCTCGCGGCGCGGCGCTCGTGGAGCGCTCGATAGCGGCTCCAGTGCACGCCCGGGTTCTCGTGATGCACGGTGTGCAGCCCGTTCTCGAACACGAACCAGTTGAAAAATGGGCTCGGGAAGTTGCGCGAGTGGTCGTCGCGCGAAGCCGGATCGCAGCCCACGTGCTGGAGATAGTTCGTGAGCATCATGAAAAAACTCGCGAGCGCGGCGGGCAGCCCCGCGGAGACGAGATAGACGAAGAGGCCCGTCCGCGGGCCGTGAAGGCGCACGGCGAGCGCGACGAGCGTGGCGTGAACGACGACGATCGCCGTCGCTTCCACGAGCACGCGGCGAAACTTGAGCGGGCTCTTCGCGCGAGCCTCGCGCACGAAGTGGAGCACGAGCGGCAGCTGCGCGCGCCCCGAGAGGAAGGGGTATTTGAAGGCGACCCATGCGGTGTCCACCGTTCCAAAGCGCGTGGTTTGCGTCACGTCGCCGGCGCCGTTCAAATACCGGTGGTGGTTCTGGTTGTGCGTCGGCACCCAGGCGAAAAGCGGGAACCCGTAGAACACCGAGAGCCACGCTCCGTACGCTTCGTTCGCGAAGCGCCCCACGAACGTCGGCGAGTGATTGTGGTTATGCGCGAGCACGCCCGCGCAATAGGAAGCGTAGAGCGCCAGGGGCGCGAGCCAGAGCGCGCTCTCGGGCCGCGCGTACGCGAGCGCTGGAACCAGCGGAAACAGGACGAAAGCCCAAACCAGCGTGCGGCGATCTTCGTGAAAACGGAGCTGCATGATGCGTCTGAGCGTGCGCTCTGCGCGCGGCCCCGGCCATTCGCTTCAGCCTCGGCTTCACGGCTCTCGACTGCGCGCCACGGCGCCGCTGCGAAAGCCGTGAAACCCCTCCCCCGCGCAAGCTTTGCGCGCCGCGAACGCGCAAGAGCTCGCGTTTGCACCGAAAAAACGAGCGCTCATTCAGTAGCGATCGCGTTCGCGCTAAAGAGCGACGATGTCCCGCGCCGCGCTCACGCTGGTCGGTCGTCACAGCTCGCACTACACGCGCATCGTCTCGATTTACGCCGCGGAGCTCGGCATCGACTGCACGTTCGAGCCCGTGTTCGACATCGGCTCCACCGACACGCACGTCTTCGGCGAAAACCCGCTGCTGCGTGTGCCGAGCCTCACGACGCCGGAAGGCACCTGGTTCGGCTCGCTCAACGCGTGCCGCGAGCTCGCGCGGCGCTCGAGCGCCGGCGTGCCGCTGATTTGGCCCGAGGATCACACGACGCCGCTCGGCGCGAACGCGCAGGAGATCACGACGGACGCGATGATCACCGGCGTCGTGATCGTGACGAGCCGGCTACACGCCGTCGCGGACGACGCACCGAGCCTCACGAAGCCCTTCGCCCGCCTGCGCGGGGCCGTCGCGTGGCTCGAAGCGAACCTCGACGCTGCGCTCGCTCCGCTGCCCGAACACCGGCTCAGCTTCCTCGAGGTGAGCGCGTACTGTTTGCTCACGCATCTCGGGTTCAGGGAGCTGCTTTCCATCGAGGATCGCCCGCGGCTCGGCGCTTTTTGCCGGCGCTTCGGCGCGCGCCCGTCCGCGCTCGCCACCGGCTACTATTTCGATCGACCGGCCGTGGCGCCTGCCCGCTAGCCGACTCGCCCACGGCGCTAGAAGAAGCTCAATCGCCCGTGCTCTCCGACATTCTCCTCTTCACTGCGCTCATCCTCATCGGTTTGAAGTTCGGTTTGCGCGCGCGGCTCCGTGAAATCGGGCGCGTGATCGATCGGCTCGTCAATCTTTTGCTCGGGTTGATCCTCGGAGCGTACGCGCTGCAGCTCTTGTGGCTCGTGACGTTCGGCCGCAAGTAACGCGGGCGCACGCGCGCACGGCCGCGAACCTCAGCCGAGCTCGCCCGTGAGCTCGAACGGCGCGTCTTCGTGAGCGAACGTGAGCGCGCCGTGCTCGAGCGTGACCGGTCGGCCGTCGAGACGAAGCCGCGTCGGGACGTCGCCGCGGAAGACGATGCGCAGCTTTTGTCGACGAAAGCCGGCGAAACGCGCGCCCGTCGTGACGCCACGCACGGAAAGGGTCTTGCCGGCGCGCGCGATTTCGACGTGCGTTTCGAGCGCGTGCCCACGGCGATGGGCGAGCGTCAGCCCGTCGTCCTCGTAGAGCACGCTCGTGCGCGTTCCGTCTTCGCGCGGCAAGGCGACGTGAAGCTCGACGCACTCAGGCTCGTAGCCGAACGTCGTGAGCGGCGCCGTCTCCCACAGCGGCACGGCGCACCCACCCCTCAAAAACAAAGGTATGGCGCCGAGCGGCGCCTTCACTTCGAGCGAGCGTCCACCCTGATGCACGCGTCCGCTCCTCCATTCGACCCAGATGCCGGGCGGCAAGTACACCGCGCGCGCTGCGGCCCCTTCGTGCAGCACCGGCGCGACCAAGAGCGCAGCGCCCAGCATGAATTCGTCCTCGATCCGCACCGACGCGTCGTCGTCTTGGAACTCGAAGACGAGCGGCCGTTGCACGGGCGCCCCGCTGCGACTGGCCTCGAGAAAAAGCGCATAAAAGTAAGGCAAGAGCCGGTAGCGGAGCTCGATGGCTGCCCGCGCCAAGCGCTCGACCTCGGCGCCGAACGACCACGGATAGTGGTCGGGCAGATCGATCTGATGATGGCAGCGGCAGAAGGGCGTGAGCGCTGCGTACTCGAACCAGCGCGCAGCGAGCTCGGGCGTCGCGACGCCCGCGAAGCCCGGCACGTCCCCGCCTACGAACGGCTGCCCCGAAAGGCCGAGACCGAGCGCCATCGGCAAGCCCATGCCGAGGTGGGCCCAGCTCGCGGAGTGATCGCCGAGCCATTGAGCGGCGACGCGCTGGATGCCGGGTGACCCCGCGCGGCTCAGAATGAACGGCCGCTCTTCGGGGCGCGCTGCGACGAGACCTTCGAACGTCGCGAGCGCCATCAGGAGCGCGTAGTGATTGTGAAAGCGCTCGTGCGGATGATTCGCGCGGTCACGATCGAAGCGCATGGCAAACGGTGGGATGCCGCCGGTCGCAGGCTCGTTCATGTCGTTCCAGATGCCGGCGACGCCGCGCCCTGCGTGCTCTCGCACGAGCTCGCTCCAGAACGCGCGCGTCTCGGGGCGAACGAAATCCGGAAACACCGTGCGCCCCGGCCAAACGCGACCCTCGTAGAGCGCGCCGGCTTCGGTCTTGCAAAAGTGATTGCCGCGCACCCCTGCGTCGAACACGCGATCACCCGCCTCGCGCTTCACGCCGGGGTCGATGATGGTGACGGTGCGAAAGCCGTCGGCGCGCAGCGCCTCGAAGGTACGCTCCGGTTCCGGAAAGCGCTCGTGGTGAAAGCTGAAGACGCGGTAGCCCTCCATGTAGCCGATGTCGAGCCAGAGCGCGTCGCAGGGAATGCCGCGGTCGCGGTACTCACGCGCGAGCGCGCGGAGCTCCGCGTCGGTGTAGTCGTGCCAGCGGCATTGCTGGTGTCCGAGACTCCAGAGCGGCGGCAAACCCGGCCGCCCCGTGAGAAACGTGAACGCCTCCACGACACTGCGAACGCTCGGTCCGGCCATGACGTACTCGACGTACGCGCCGCCCGAAAATTCGAGTTTGAGCTCCGAGCCGGATTCGAAATCGACCTTGCCGAGCCAGCCGTTGTCGATGAACGAGCCGGCGAACTGGAGCGCGCCGTTTTCGCGCACGCCGTGCAAGAAGAACGGAGTCGACGAGTAGTACGGGTCGAAATCGGTGCTCTCGGGGTCGGGCGGTTCCTCGGAGCCGAGCAGCCGGTTGTGCCGGTGCACGTCGGGCGCGAGCACGTCGACGTTGAAGAGCGTGTAGCTCTTGCCTCGTCGATCGAAGGGTCCGGTTTTTTCGCCCAGGCCGAGGACGAGATCCTGCGGACGCGCGCGGCGAACGAGCGCGAAGGCGTCGTTCAGCTCTTGATAGGCAAGCGAACGGCCGAGCGCGTCGCGAGCGCTCGCGACGACGCTCGTGCCGTCGCGGCGCAGGACGTCGAAGTGGAGCTCGTCGCGCTCGACGCGGAGCTCGAGCTCGTCGGAGCGAAGGACGATCTCTGCGGGACGAACCTCTAGCTCGAAGCGCGCCGCCACGTCCGGCTCGCCGATGACGGCGGGCGTCGCGGGCTCCTTTTGCGCACCGTCACGCTCGAGCGCGAGCCGGAGCACGTCCGCTCGCACCACCTGCGCCATGAACCGCGCTTCTCCCACCTCGAGCGCAAACCCGCGGGCGAGCCGCTCCACGTGCCCGAGGCGACCGAGCGGCGAGAAATGGGTGAGGTCGACGGTCACCGAACTCCGACTCTAGCGCCCGCTGTCGGGGGCGCGTCCGGGAGAGAGCCGAGCCAGCGCGTCGTCGTCGGGGCCGTTGACTGCTGGGGTGACAATCGAGGATAAAAGTGACCCAAAATGGCTAGAGGAGCGGTAGCCGCCTTCATCGGCGCGGGGCTGGTCGTTGTGTCTTCCGGGGCGTTCGCAAAGCCGGGCACGCATCCCATCGTCGTTTCGACGTGGGACACGCGCGCGTCGAGCGTCGTACTCGGTTATCGGCATGGTTTCAGCAAAGGCGGGGGCTTCAACGACGTCTCGTACAACGCGAACTTCAGCTCGACGAGCGGCATTCTGAGCGCGCAGTTCGGTCTCCACTACGAGAGCTATTCGCCGAACCACTCCGATCCGACCGCACAAGGCTTGGCGGGAACGGCGACGGCGGTTTTCAATCTGCCGCTCACGAGTCGACTCGAGAACGGCTTGGCCAAAGTGGCGCTCGACTTTTACGTGGGCGCCGCGCCGACCGCGCTCATCAGCGGCGAGCTCAACTACGTGAGCTTCCCCGCGGTGTTCGGCGCCGGTGTTTCGACGACCCCGTTCAAGTACCTCACGCTCACTCCTTGGTTCGAGCTCTCACCCGGCGTGAACCTCGACACCGACATCCAGCCTTACCAACTGAGCCAGTCGGACATCGCGGGCGCCGTCAACCCGATGACCGGTGAGGTCAACCTCTCGCAGACTCAGGTGAAGAACATCGTGTCGAAGAGCGTCAAGCTCAAGACGAGCGTCTCGGCGGGCGCGCGTGCCGGGCTCGACCTCGCGCTGCACGTCTCCGACTACGTCGATTTTCGGGGTGACCTCGCCGTGTCGAGCGTCGGGACAGCGTTCCAGGGCCCCACGGTCGTTTACCTCGGCGGCGCGTTCGTCTGGCGCTGGGACGACATCGTTCCAGCCGTTTTGCCTGCCGAACGGCGCCTGCTCCACGAGAATTGCGACGCGGTCGAGACGCGGTTCCGCATGTGCCCGAACTCGGAACGCTGGACGCCGCCCCCGGCCGCCGCGCCGCCGCCAGCACCAGCCGCGCCGCTCCAGCCAGAGCCGTTGCCGCCGGTCACGCCGGCACCCCCCACCTCGGCGCCGCACGGCGCGTCGCCGCCTCCACCACCACCGCCGCCTCCACCGGCCGCGGCGCCCGGCTCGACTCCGCCGGTCGGCACGACCAGCTTCCCACCATGAGCGGACGCACTTTCGCCATCGGCGACATCCACGGCGAGACGAGCCACCTCTTCAAGCTCCTCTCGTGTCTGCCGACGCTCGACAGCGAAGACACGGTCGTCTTTCTCGGCGACTACCTCGATCGCGGTCCCCGTTCCAAAGACGTCATCGAGTACGTGCGCACGTTTTCGACGCGGACGCCGGCCAAGGTCGTGTGTTTGCGCGGCAACCACGAGGACGCGTGGATTCGCGTGTGCCAACGCGGGTGGGACGAATTCGTGCTCCCGCCGGGCAACGGCTGCCTCGCGGTGCTGCGCTCGTACAACGGTGGTCCGGTCCCCGCCGACGGTGAGAAACCGAAACCCGAAGAGCTCATGGAGCTGACGACGGGCATGTTCTTCCCGGACGAGGTCATCCGCTGGCTCGAAGGGTTGCCCTATTGGTACGAGGACGAGCACGCCATCTACGTGCATGCCGGCTTGCCGCCGGCCAAGGAGGGCGGCTTCCTCCACCCTTCGAAGGTCGCGGACCCGATGGTGCTGCTCTGGATTCGCACCGAGTCGTTCTTTCGCGACTACCGGGGCAAGCGCGTCGTGTTCGGGCACACGCGGACGGAGTTCTTGCCGCAGGAGCTCTCGCAATACACACCGGACGACCCGGGCGACCTCTGGGCCGGCGAAAGCGTGATCGGCATCGATACCGGTTGTGGCAGCGGAGGGTTTCTCACGGCGGTCGAGCTCCCCGCACTGAACGTCTACGAGTCACGCTGAACCTGAAAACCTGACCTCCAAAGGGGCGCTTTTCCCCGGAATTTTCGCCCGGCTGGAAACTGCGGACTTTTGTGAGTCGAGGTGGTTCCAGCTCGGCCTTGAGCGCGCGGCTGGTTCTGGGATAGTTCCCAGGCAGGCGTGAGCACGGTTCCGCAATACGAAGATTTGTCGGGCGCACGGATCGTCGGTCCGGGCGACGTGCTGGGGAGGTACGAGCTCCTCTTGCCCGTCGCCGCCGGCGGCATGGCGATGGTCTGGGCTGCGCGCCTCAAAGGCTCGCGCGGCTTTCAGAAAATCGTCGCGGTAAAGACGATGCTGCCGAAGCTGAGTGAGGATCCGCAATTCGAGCGGATGTTCCTCGACGAGGCCTCGCTCGCCTCGCGCATCCACCACCCGAACGTGGTGGAGGTGCTCGACCTCGGCGAGATGAGCGGCGTGCTCTTCATCGCGATGGAGTGGCTCGACGGCGTGCCGCTGAATCAGGTGATGAAGGCAGCGAAGAGCGCGGCCGGAATCCCGGTGCCCGTCGCGATCCACATTCTCACGCACGCCGCCGAGGGCTTGCACGCCGCGCACGAGCTCAAGGACGACGAAGGCGCGTACATCGGCCTCGTTCACCGCGACGTTTCGCCGCAGAATATCCTGGTCGGACACGACGGCTTCACCAAGATGGTGGATTTCGGTTTGGCCAAAGCGACCGCGCTCGGTGACGGCGCGACGCGCGCGGGTCAGCTCAAGGGGAAGATCAGCTACATGGCCCCGGAGCAGATCCGCGGTGATCCGCTGGATCGGCGCGCAGACGTCTTTGCGCTCGGGGTCGTGCTTTACGCGGTGACCACGGGCAAGCACCCGTTCCGGCGCGAGTCGGAAGGCGCGACTCTTTTCGCTATTTCGTCGCCGGAGCCGGCGCCAGCACCAAGCCGCTTCATGAGCTACCCCGCCGAGCTCGAAGCGGTGCTGATGAAGGCGATCGCGAAGGATCCCGACAAGCGCTACTCCTCGTCGCTCGAGTTTGCGCGCGCGCTCGAGCAGACGTTGCCCGAGTCGGAGCGCGCCCACGGCGGCGAGCGCGTCGCGCACTTCATCAACGGCTTGCTCGGGGCGCAGCACGAGCAGCAAAAAGCCGCGCTGGCAGAGGCGTTGCGCCGCGCCGACCGCGCCTCGATCGCGCCGGGCCCTGGGCTCGTCGGCATGCCCGGTACGGGCGCGTCGAGCGTGAGCAGCTTGTCCGCGGTCGGCCTCTCGCGCCCGACGAATGATCTGCTCACGACGCCGGACTTCGTGCCGCCGACGACGTGGCAACGGCTGCGGCTGCCGGCCGGAGTCGTGGCGCTCGCGCTCATTGCGGGCGGCGTCGCGTTCGCGGTGACGCGCAGCTCACACAAGGAGCCGCCTGCTGCCGCAGCGGTGCCCACGGCGGCGCTCACTGACCCGACTCCTCCGCATGTCGAGGTGAGCACACCGCCCGCAGCGCCGAGCGCAAGCTCCGAGCCGTCTGCGAGCGCGACCCCGTCCGCGACCGTGACCAACATACGCGCGCCCAAGGGTCCGCCGCGCGCCGGCACTGCCGTCACGCCACCGCCCGTGGCTCCGAAGAAGCCGCGCGCTTGGCGTAACGATCCCGGCTTCTGAGCCCGTTCGCAGCCGATTACGGCTGCCGGTATGGGACGATTCCGAGCGGCAACTCGACCGAGGGGCTGCACCACTGCCAGGTGAAGCCGATGGTGTACGCGCCAGCCGCAAGGACGCTCGAGCCGGTGCCGCCGTACGTCGCGTAGATGCGCACCTGGTTGCCGATGCTTCCGGAGTTCCAGATCGGAGAGCTCGAAACCTGCGAGCCCGTGGCGGTGGCCGTACCGGAGAAATGCGCGGCCGAGGCGACGAAGAGCGCCGTGCCTTGGAGACTCGTCGTGACGGCGCTCGTGTCCACGCACGTCGCACCGGCGTTCGTGAGGATCTTCCCCGCGCCCGTAACGAACGGCGCCGTCTGATTGACACCCGTGAACTGACTCACGTTCGCCGCGATCATCACGACCTTGGCGGATGAGCCCGTGGCGCCCGCCACGTGCAGGCTTTGCGCGCCGGATGCCGGCAGGTGGTTCGTGCCGCCATCCGTGAGGTAGTAGTAGAAGAGGTAGGGGTTATCGAAGGCCGCGCTGCCGGCGTCGCTCGTCTGCGAGGCGCCGAGCGTCATCGGGATCGTGCCGTAGGTGACGGCGGTGGGCGTCGCGCCCGCGAACCCGGACGTGTTGGTGCTCTCCACCACGACCGTCGCGATCACGAGCCGGTTCGAGCCGGTTCCGAGCGTGGTCGAGAAATCGAGCGTGGTGCCGTTCACCGAGGTCTCGGCGTCAGTCAGGTAATTCACGCGTGCCTGGCACTTGTAGGCGCCGCCGCTGTTCACGCAGTCCTGCGTCGCGCCGTTGCACACGTTGCCGCAAGCGCCGCACGCGGTCGGGGTCGTGAGGTCGACCTCGCAGCCGTTGCTCGGGTTGCCGTCGCAGTCGCCGAAGCCGGCGCTGCACACCGGCTTGCACACGTTGTTCGTCGAATCACACGAGGTCGTGCCGTGCGAGTTGGAGCACACGTCGCCGCACTTCGAGCAGTTCGTCGCAGTTCCGAGCGGCGTCTCGCAGCCGTTGGCCGTGCTGCCGTCGCAGCTCGCGAAACCGGCGCTGCAGGTTCCGAACGTGCACGTGCCGGTGGCGCACGACGCGCTCGCGTTCGGGAAGCCGCACGCGACGTTGCAGTCGCCGCAATCCGTGAGCGAGGTGATGCTGCGCTCGCAACCGTTGTCGGCGTTGCCGTCGCAGCTCTTGAAGCCGGCGTTGCACGCCGGGGAACAAGCGGCCGCGCCGGGCGAGCCGACGCAGGTATTCACGCTGTTCAGAGAGACGCACGCGTTGCCGCAGGAGGCGCAATCCGTGTTGGTGCCGAGCGGCGTCTCGCAGCCGGCGCTCGCGTTGCAATCAGCGAAGCCGGTGCTGCACCCCGTGAGCACGCAGCTCCCCGTCGCGCACGACGAGCTGCCGTGCGGCATCGCACATGACGTCGCGCAGTTTCCGCAATCCGTGGCGGTGTTGAGCGGGGTCTCGCAGCCGTTGGTGGGGTTGCCGTCGCAGCTCTTGAAGCCGGTCGCGCACACGGGCGAGCAGGCGAAGCTGCCGGCCGACCCGGCGCACGAGGTCGTGCCATGGCCGTTCGTGCAGGCGTCACCGCAGGTGCCGCAGTTCGACGTCGTGCCGAGTTGCACCTCGCAGCCGTTGCCGGAGTTGGTGTCGCAGTTCGCGAACCCCGTGCTGCACGAGCCGAACGTGCACGTGCCGGTGCTGCACGACGCCGTCGCGTTCGGGAACGAGCAGGCGACGTTGCAGTTGCCGCAATCGGTCAGCGTCCGGATGTTGCGCTCGCAGCCGTTGTCGGGGTTGCCGTCGCAGCTCTTGAAGCCGGTGTTGCAGCTCGGCGTGCAGACGTAGGCGCCCGCCGATCCGGTGCACGTGGTGGTGCCGTTCTGCGCCGTGCAGACGTGGCCGCAGGCGTTGCAGTTCGTGACGGTGTTGAGCTGGGTTTCGCAGGTGCCGTTCGAATCGCAGTCGTCGGTTCCGGGGTTGCACGTGGTCGCGACGCAACTGCCGGTCGCGCACGATTCCCCCGAATTCGGGACGTCGCAGGGCGTGTTGCAGGTGCCGCAGCTCGTGAGACTCGTGAGCGACGTTTCGCACCCGTTGTTCGGGTTCGAGTCACAGTTACCCCAGTCCGATCCGCTGCACGTGAAAGTGCAGCCGGTGCTGGTGTTGCAAGCGGCGGTGCCGTGCGCGTTGCTGCAGGACTCCCCGCAGGTCCGGCAGTTCGTCGTGTTCCCCGAGGTCGTCTCGCAGCCGGCTTGGCTCGTGCAATCCAAGAAGCCCGCAGTGCAGGACGAAACCAGGCAGCTCCCCGTCGAGCAGGAGGAGACGGCGTTCGGCAGGTTGCAGGTGGCGCCACAGTCACCGCAGTTCGTGAGCGTGCGCACGTCGGTCTCGCAGCCGTTCGCAACGTTGCCGTCGCAGCTCTTGAACCCGGTGGCGCAGCTCGGGCTGCACGCGAAGTTCGGCGCCGTGCCGCCGCACGACGTCGAGCCGTGACCGTTGCTGCAGGCGTCACCGCAGGTGCTGCAGTTCGAGGTCGTCCCGAGCTGGGTCTCGCAGCCGGCCTGGCTCGTGCAATCGGCGAAGCCCGCGCTGCAGCCCGTGAGCACGCACTGGCCCGTGCCGCACGAAGCCGTGCCGTGGGCGAGGCTGCACGCGACGCCGCAGCCGTTGCAATTGGCGAGCGTGTTGAGCTGCGTCTCACAGCCGTCCGCGGCGGTCCCCTCGTTCGCGCTGCAGTCGTCCCAGCCGGTGTTGCAGGCCGCGATCTGGCAGCTGCCCGAAGCGCACGTGGGGGTGCCGTGCGCCTTGGTGCAGGACCTGCCGCAGGAGCCGCAGTCGGTCAGCGTGTTGAGCTGCGTCTCGCAGCCGTTGTTCTTGTTGCCGTCGCAGTCCCCCCAACCGGTCGCGCACGCGGGCTGGCACCCCGTCGAGGTGCACTGGTTGGTGCCGTGGGCGTTGCTGCAGCTCTCACCGCAGCTCCGGCAATTGGAAGTGGTGCCGAGCGTGGTCTCGCAGCCGTCGGTGTCGACCTGGTTACAGTCGGCGTAACCCGAATCGCACGAGCTCAGTGCGCACTTCTTGCTCGCGCAGGCGCCCTTGCCGTTCTTGTAATAGCAGGCGGTACCGCAGCCGCCGCAGTTGTTCGGGTCGTTCGTAGTGTTGGTCTCGCAGTCCTTGCCGTCGTTCGCCACGCATTCGGCGAGCGGATCGGAGCACTTCGAGGTCCCGCAGACGGAGCTCGCACAGGCGGGCGTCCCCACGGTCGAGGTGCAGACGTTGCCGCAGCCGCCACAGTTGTTGACGCTGACCGTCGTGTCCGTCTCGCAGCCGTCGAGGATGCCGTTCGCGCAATCGGCGTGGCCGAGGCTGCAGGTGATGCCGCAAGTGCCCTTGGCCGGATCGAGGCAGCTTGCCTTGCCGCCGTTGTCGGAGCAGCGGTTGTCGCAGCTCCCGCACGTCTCCGGCGCGCTGAGGTCCGCTTCACAGCCGTTCGAGGGGTCGCCGTCGCAGTCGGCAAAGCCCGCCTTGCACGTGACCACGCACGTCCCGCCGCTGCACTTTCCGCTGCCGTTGGCGGGCATGCAGACTTTGCCGCAGCCGCCGCAGCTGGCGTTGGACGTGTCGGTCGGAGCCTCACAGCCGTTCGACGGGTCACCGTCGCAATCCGTGAAACCCTGAGCGCAGCGCGGCACGCACTCACCGGCTTTGCACTCGGTCGTGCCGTGGTCGTTCGTGCACGCGGTGTCGCAGTCGCCGCAATGATCGATGTCCGTCTGCAGGTTGATCTCGCAGCCGTTCGTCACGTCGGCGTCGCAGTCGTCGTAGCCGTCGTCGCACGCGATCTCGCAGCCGTGCTTGCCGCACGCGGGCGTGCCGTGGTTCGCGCTGCACTTGGTGCGGCACATCTGACAGTTGTCGACGCTCGTCAGGTCCGCCTCGCACTGATCCTTCTCGAGGCCGTTGCAATCCGCCGTGCCGGGCGCGCAGCCCATGGTCGTGCATTGGCCGCCAGCGCAGAAATTCGACGCGCAGGTCAGCTGGCATTTGCCGCAATTTTTGGGGTCGTCCGTGACGGGCGTTTCGCAGCCGTTCGAGGCGTCTCCGTCGCACTCGGCGGTTCCCGGCATGCAGGGGCCTTCGCCGCACACGCCGTTCCAGCACGCACCGCCCGGGTCACACACCTTGCCGCAGGCGCCGCAGCCCGCCGCGTCGGTCTCCGGGTTCTTGCAGCTACCGTCGCAGCAGAGCCACGCGTAGGGGCAGTCGGAGTTGTCGCCACAGCTCGGCGTACAAACACCGTCGCTGCACTTCGTACCCGCGCCGCAATCCGTGTCTTGCGTGCAGTTGATGCAGAGGCCGCGGTCGGTGTCGCACGTGATATTGCGACAATCCCCGTCACTCTGACAGCCCACGGTGCAACTGCCGCTCGTGCCGCAGAACGTGCCGTCATGGCAGCGCTTGAGGTCCGCTTCCCTTGCTGGATCACACTCGACGCAGTAGCCGGCGGACGGATCACACAGCGTCGTTGCCGCGAGATTCGCGCAATCGTCGTCCGAAGTGCAGGCCTTGGGCGTCGACGGCGGCGCCGGTGGGGGCGGCGGCGGCGGCGTCATGGAACCAGTTCCTGCTTCGCCCGTCTCGACGGGCGGCGGCGTGTTCGGCTGATCCGGGACGAAGTGGTAGTCCGGCGTCGAACAGGCAACCGCGGTGGCCACGCCCATGCACGCAAGGAGGGCGCGGCGAACCGAGACGAAGCGTAAGAGGTTCACCGATTACCAGTGTACCAGCGTCGTACGGCTTCGTTCAGAGAAAGCGCGGACGCGAGCGTCGCGCGTGAGCGAACACGAGCGCAGTCCCAAGAAGGGGCACGCGCCCGCGAGACGCGTGAGCTCAGCTGAATCGACGGAGCAGCACGGCGAAGGTGCTCGCGCTCAAAATCTACAATCGATGCTGACGCCGGCGAAGGCGCCGGGAGCACTCGGCAAGACGCGAAACGACTCGCGTTCTTCCGTCTCTTTCGGCGGCGGCTTCTTCTCGAACAGGATCAAAGCGGCAGCGGCGCCGACCGCGGCGACTCCCACGCCGGCGACGATCGGTGTCGCGACGTTGTAAGCTTTCAGTCGCTTGTAAGTGCCGCGGTTCGAGTCCGGGCATGCGTCCTTGTTCGGGCAGTCCTTTTCGAGCTGCGCATTCGTCGCCTGACGCAGCGCGAGAAGCACGCCCGCGCCCGCGAGCGCCCCGACGCCCGCGCCACCTACAACGTAGGGAATGGTGCGGTTCGGGCTCTGCTGCTGCTCGATCACGATGACCTGCTTCACCGGCGGCGGTGGCGTCACTGCCTCCGGCTCGGGCTCGAGTTCGAGCGTGACGTGCGTCACTTCTTTCTCTTTGAGCTCGGCGGTCTGGCTGAACTGCAAGTAGCCCGGCGCCGCCGCGGTGACCGTGTGCGGCCCAGGATCGAGCGGCACCTCGACCCCGACCGAGCTTGCTCCGAGGTCCACGCCGTCGAGCTGCACGAGCGCGGCGTCCGCATTCTTTCCGCGCTCGATGAACAGCTTCGGAATTCGCGCGCGGAGCTCGCCGATCGCGCTCTCGACCTCGTGCTTGAAGTCGGGGCCGACCTGATCCGCTTCCCCTTGCGCTAGCTCGTACCCGCCGAGGGCCGTGACGAGACGCCCGAGGCCCTCCTCGCAATAGGCGATATGGAAGCGCACCTGAGGCGTCATGCGCACCGCACCCACGTCCCGAAATTGTTGAATGGCTTCCGACCAGTTGCTCGCTTGCTCGAGCTCGATGCCGCGCTGGAATTGCGCGCGCGCCTTCTTCAGATCGGCCGCGGATGGCGCGTCGGCGCGGGCCGTGGCGGGGGCACCGCCGAGCGCAGTCGCTGCCGCAAGAGCCACGAGGAGGGGAGCGATGCGCCTAAAGATCATTCGACGTTGGATCAGCCTAGCGTAGCGGAGCTTCCACGTTTCCCCAAGCTCCGCGGCACGCTGCGCCGCACATCGGTCGCGCGAACCCCTCAGGGCGCTTGCCTGTAAGGCACGATGCCGACGGGCAGTACGCCCGCCGGATTACACCACTGGTACGTAAATCCGATGGTGTAAGTACCGGGCGCGATCACGGTTGCGTCCGTGCCCCCGAGAGTCGCGTAGGCTCGCACCTGATTCGCCCCAATTTGCCCCGGGTTCCAGAGCGGTGGCGTCAAGAGCTGAGCGCCGGTCACGGTCGCCGTCCCGGAGTAATGCGCTGCGGAGAGCACGAATAGCGTCGTGCCGGGGATCTTCGTCGTGACCGGCCCGGTCGCGGCGCACGAGCCACCGCTGTTCGCGAGCGCTTTGCCGGTACCGAGCACGATGGGATTCGTCGGGTCCACGCCAGCGAACTCGACGAGCTCGGCGGCGACCATCGCGACCTTGTTCGCGGCGCCCGTGATCTTCAGCGTCTGGCCGGTCGACGGGAGGCCGCTCTCGGTAAGGGAATAATAGAAGACGTACGGGTTGTCGTAGGCGGCAGCGCCGGGGTCGCTCGTCTGCGACCCGCTCGCCGTCATCGCGGTGGAGCCGTAGATGACCGACGTCGGGGTGGCTCCCGCGAGCCCCGACGTATTCGTGCTCTCCATCACGATCGCGGCGAGCAGGAGTCGATTCGAGCCCGCGCCGAGCGTGTGCGCGATACTGAGCGTCGTCCCCGTCGCGCTTCCCGTCGCGCCGCTGTTGACGACCGTCACCGTCGCCTGGCAGCGGTAGTTGCCGCCGACGTTCACGCACTGCGGCGCGGAGCTCGGGCAAACGTTGCCGCACGCGCCGCAGTTCGACGGCAGCGTCAGATCCGTCTCGCAACCGTTGGCGTTACCGCCGGCCTTGTTGCCGTCGCAATTCAGGTGGCTTCCGTCGCAGACCGGAGCCGCGCACGCGCCGCTCTTGCAGCTCGCGCTCGTCGCGCCGGCTTGCGAGCACACCGTATCGCAGTCGCCGCAGTGCTGCGTGCTGCTCGAGGTATCCGTCTCGCAACCGCTCGCGCCGCTAACGCAGTGATCGAACGGCGCCGTGCACTTTTGCCCGCACTGCGCGTCCATGCAGGTAGGCGTCGCGTTCGTGGCCTGGCACGCGTTTTTGCAGCCGCCGCAGTTCTTCGGATCGCTGCTGATGTCCGCTTCGCAGCCATTCGAAGGGTCGACGTCGCAGTCGAAGAAGCCGCTGTCGCACGAGGTGACGACGCACGCTCCGTTCTGGCAGGCACCGTAGCCGTGCTTGAAGGAACAGGCCTGGTTGCAACCGCCGCAGTTGTCGGTGTTGTCCGAGAGGTCCGACTCGCAGCCGTCGGCGTAGCCTCCGGCGTCGTCGTCCTTGTTGCAGTTGTCGAAGCCGGGGTCGCACGCGGTGACGACGCAGTCGCCGTTCTGACACGCCGCCGTACCGTGGGCCGCCGAACAGACGCGACCGCAGCGACCACAGTTATTGATGTCGCTCGTGGTGTCGTAGCTGCACGAACCGTCCGCGTCGCAATCCCCGAAGCCGTCGTCGCAGACGCTCGTGCCGCACTTGCCGTTGACGCAGTTGGCCGTCTTGCCGACGGGCTCCGGGCAAACCTTGCCGCAAGCTCCGCAGTTTAGGACGTCCTTGGTCGACGTCTCGCAGCCGTTCGTGGGATCGCCGTCGCAGTCTCCGAAGTCCGCCGTGCAGGTGTTTTGGCATTTACCGCTGACGCATTTCGGCGTGCCATTGACGGCCGCGCACTCCTTGCCGCAGCCGCCGCAGTTCATCGTGTCGTTGTCGAGGTTCGTCTGGCAGCCGTCACCGCCATCGGTACCGCAGCGCTCGAAGGAGCCGCGACACATATCGATCTGACACGCGCCGCCGACGCAGATCGAGTCGGCGTTCGGCAGATCGCACTGGTGACCGCACATGCCGCAGCTGCGCTCGTCAGTGAGCAGGTTCGTCTCACACGGGTCGTCGTAGTTGCCGTCGCACTCGTCGGTGCCCTTCGCACAGGAAAGGACGCACTTGTGCGTCGTCGGATCGCACGACTTGCTGCTGCAGTCCCCGTCGACGTTGCAGGGGAAATCGAAGGGGCAGCCGTCGCACTTCATGCCGCCGCAGTCGATGCCGAGCTCCATCCCGTTGCGAACCTGATCGTCGCAAGCCGCGGCCGCGCAGTGCCCGTCGGGGCACACGCCGCTGTCGCAGTCTTCACCGGAGTTGCAAGCCTGGTCGGTCGCGCAGCCCGTCGGGCAGCCGCCGCCGCAATCCACGGCCGTTTCCGCTCCGTCTTGCACGCCGTTCGAGCAGCCCGGCTCCTGACAGAAGCCGGCGAGGCATTGGCCGTCCGAGCAATCGGATTGCACGTTGCACTGCCCACTCAGAGCGCAGCCGTGACAATCCGCGCCGCCGCAATCGATGTCCGTCTCACCCGTGTCGGGATCGATGACGCCGTTCGAGCAATGTCCCAAATCCTTCTTCGCGTCGATGAAGTGGTAGGACGGCGTGGAGCACGCAAAGGCGAGGACGAGACTCGCCATCGCCGCCGAAAGCGCTCGACCAAGACCAACCAAGCGGAAGCTTGTCACCGCCGCAAAGCGTAACAGCGATTTCGAGGTCGGTCAGCTGACGGAGGGAACGCCACCCGTCGTCTGCGCGTCCGTTTCGAGGTCGGTCAGCTGACACCCGAAACGTCACGCTGCGTCGCGCATCCGTAAGTGACGGCGACAATGACGCGGAATGTCAGCTGCCGCCCATGAGCTCGACGTACTTCCGGATCGAGGCCCGGGACTCTTCCGACACGCCCTCGAACTCGAAACCCGTCGCGTGTCGCCCCGCTCGCGCCGCCTTCGTCCAGCGTGAGGTGGCACCGGTTCGCAGAACTTTGCCCGTCAGCGGCTCAGCGAAACGAAAATCGCCTTTCTCGCCGGACGCGAGCCCTCGCGGCGCGATGAACTGCACTCCGCCTTCCGAAATCTCCTCGACCTGACCGGCAATGACCTCGCCGTTCGGCAGGGTGAGCTGCGCGGGCGTGGTGTACGGCGCGCGCGCGAAGCGCCGCTTGCCGACTGCGGGCGCCGCCTTGAAGGCCGCCGGGGTGTCGGCCTGAGTTCGCTTCGTGCCGGACGGATCGCCGACGGCGGCGTCAGCGCGACTCACGCCGCCGCCGACCGGCGCAGCGGGCAACGGCAACACCATGGCCGCGAGGGCGAGCGACACGTCGGCCATGCTGCCAAAACGCGCTGCCTTGTCGCGCGCAAGGCAGCGCTCGACGGCCGCGACGAGGTTCGGCGGCGCGTCGGGCCGGAGCTTCGCGAGCGAGGGCAACGGCTGCGTCGACAGCCGGATCAGTACGTCGGCGTAGCGACCCTCGAACGGCACCGAGCCCGTGAGGAGCTCGAACAGGATCACCCCGAGCGAATAGACGTCGACACGCTGGTCCTGATCGCCATCCATCTGCAGCGCTTCGGGCGCCATGTACTCGGGCGTGCCGACGATCGAGCCCACCTGCGTGAGCTTGGCTTTTGATTCGCCCTCCGCCGTGGGAGCGAGCTGCGCGATGCCGAAGTCGAACAGCTTGATCGAGAACGTCGCCGTCGGCAGGACGAAGATGTTGTCGGGCTTGAGGTCGCGATGCACGACGCCGCGCTGATGGCAGTGCCCGACCACCTCCGCGATCTTCTGCCCGATGAACGCGACCTCCTCCCAACCGAGGCGGCTACGCGCCGCGAGCAAACCGCCGAGCGTCCGCCCCTCCAAGAGCTCGAACACCAGGTACGGCGCGCCGTTGTATTCGCCTGCGTCCACGATTTCGACGACACCTGGGTGCTTGGCCCGCGCGACGGCGTGCCCCTCACGCAGCAAGCGCTCGTGTACGAGTGGATCGCGTCCACCGTCGGTGCGCGGCATCTTGAGCGCGACCTCCCGACCGGTAATGCGATGCGTGGCCGCGTACACCTGTGCCACGCCACCCGCCGCGATGAAGCGACGAATGAGGTAGCGGTGCTCGACCAAGGTCCCGGGCTCGAGTGTCGTGCCTTCCATGGATTCCCCTAGCGAGAACGCAACGACTGACGATAGCATAAGGGCTTGCCGCTTCGACGCGCGTAATTGTTCGCCATTTCCGAGCAGGAGAGTTGGTCGTATCCCGGTCGCTTTGCCGCTTTAAGCTGCCGAGCCCGCCTCGCGGGTGGCCCTTTGCGATTCTAATTTGCTGCGTGTGCCATGCCTTTTGGCAGGGCCACGGTGTGCTCGACCCCGCGTTCCGTAATCCGGACGTCGCCGGCATTGCTTACAACGCGCGCCTGCTCGTGACGGGCGCGCTTCCGTACGCCAATTCGGCTGAAATCAAGCCGCCGGGGGCGTTCCTGCTGTTCGCGCCGCTGCTCGCGCTCGGGGGGATGCGTCTGGTGTGGGCGGCCGCCGTACTTTGGGGCACGTCGCTCTCGCTCGCGACGGGCGCGCTCGCCGGCGCCGTGTGGGGGAAGAACGCGGGACCGCGCGCGGCGGTGCTTCACGCTGCGTGCGCCGTCATCGCTTCGGACGGCGACATCAACTACTCGTTCTGGATGGCGACGCCGTTCGTCGTTGCGGCGGCGTGCTCTGCCGCGGCGACGCTCGCGTCCGACACGCGCCGCGCGGCATTGCTCTGGTTCGGCAGCGGGCTCGCGGCCATGCTCGCCGTGGCCATCAAGCCATCGGCGTGGCCCGTCTGTCTCGTGTTCGCCGGGCTTCTCACGCGCGAGCTCATTCGAAGCAGACTCGAACGCGTGCTCGTCGCAGTCGCGGCCGGTGTCGTGGGCGCAGCGATCACGGCGACGCTCATCGCGCTACCCTTCGCGCTCGGTGGCGAGCTCGGCAGCCTGCGGCAAGGCCTCGGCGACGTCGCGGCTTTCGGCAACGAGTACGTCGCCATCGTCGCGCACGCGCTCGGGGGGCGCGACCGCGCAGTCCTCGCGGGCCTGCCGTGCCTCTTCGAGCAGATGCCTGGGCTCATCGCGCTCGCGGCGTTCGGCGCGAGCACGCTGTTCCCCCGACGTGAACCCAAACCGCCGCTCGCGTTGGCGGCGTGGCTCTTCGTCCTCGCTGCGTTCCTCGGCGTCAGCTACACGCTGCGCTTCTTTTCGCACGACAACGTGCAGCTCTGGCCGGCGCTCGCCGTGATCGCCGTGCGACCCGCCGGCCTCGTCGCGCTCTTGCTCGACCACGTCGAACGCGTCCGCTTCACGGTGCTTCCCCTCACGCTCGCGCTCGGCTTGTTGGCCGCAGTGCCCGGCTTCGAGCAGCGCTGGGGCTACGTGCATTACATGGCCGAGCGCGACCACGAAGTGGACGATATTTGCCGCGAAGTCGCGCCTTTTCTCCCCCCCGATCAGCCCGTGCTCGCCTGGGGCTGGAGCGCGTGGAGCGTGTACGAGCATTGCGGGCGGCGCGCGCCCGGACGCATCTTCAAAGTCGTCGCGAGCGTCACGACCATCAACACGAACACGTGCAACAACGGCTTCGGTCCGATGACGCTACGACCTGGGCCCGCTGCGGGGCGCTTCTTCTCCGAAATCGCGGAGCATCCGCCGGGCTTGTTCCTGTGGTCGAGCTACTTCAAGGAGATGGGCGGCGACCCGCTCGAGGACTTCGAGCCGCTGCGCGCGTTTCTGGCGGCGCACTACGCGGTGGTCGACGCCCGCGGTCCCTTCGTCGCGCTGCTCAGGAACGATCTGATCCCGAAGTCGCCGCGCATTTCGGCTCAGCTCGAGCCGTCGGGCGTCTCTTCGGGCAGCGGGACGTACGGCTGGTCGGCGCGCGCCGGCTCGGTATGGACGAGCACGTCGCGCACGCCCGAAAATCCGCCCTTGATGGCGTCGATCACCCAGTGCGTCACGCGGTGAGCGTCGACCACGGTGAGGTGCGGCGCGACCTGGATGTGGAGATCGACGTAGATGCTGCCCGGCATGCCGCGCGTACGCACTTTGTGCGCGCTCGCGACGCCCGGCACCGTCTTCGCCACACTGACGATGCGCTCGGGATCGAGGGTCGCGGAGTCGGCGAGGTACGCGAGGTTCGTGCGCAAGACGCCGATGCCCGCCCACGCGATGAAGCCCGCAATGCCGATCGCAGCGAAGACGTCGATCACGGGGTAGCCGAGGCGTACGAGCGCGACCGAGGCGAGGACACCGATCGTCACCATGACGTCCGAGCTCGTGTGCAGCGCATCGCTCGTCAGCATGGGACTCGCGAGCTCCTCGCCGCGCCGCCGTTCCCAGCGCGAGACGCCGACGTTCACGGCGAGCGTGCCCGCGAGCACCAAGAACGCGACCGCGTCGATCTGTGGCGCGGGCGTGGGGGCGCCCGCGAGGCGCACGAGGGCGCCTTTGGCCACGTCGTAGGCCATGCCGAGCAGTGAAACACCGACGAGCCCCGCGGCGAGCACTTCGAACTTGGCGTGCCCGTAAGGGTGCCCTTCGTCCGCGGGCCTGCTCGCCCACCAGACGCCCAGCAGGCCGACCAGGTTGTTCGACGAATCCGTGAGGGAATGAAAGCCGTCGGCGCGGATCGAGAGCGCGTGCGCGGCGTGACCGTACGCGATCTTGGCGGCGGCCACGGCGATGTTCAGACCGAGCGTGACCCAAAGCACGCGCCGAACTTCGGAGTGACGCTCGAGCTCCCGATCGGCGGCGCTCGCCATATCAAGGGCGCTGGCCGCGCAACGCCGCGGCCGTCGAACGCGCCCCTTCCGCGAACTCGTGCACGCGCTTGCCTGCGAGCTCGGCCGGAGGCCGCGGCTCCGCGGCGAGCAGCTTCTCGGCTCGCTCGAAGCGTTTGGCGAGGCCGTCCCAGAACGTGGCGTCGTCTTGCTTCGGCGCGAGCGCGAGCACGAGCGCAGCGTCGAACGCCGCGTAGCCCGCAAAATGGCCGCGCCGCGCCGCTTCCGCGTCGAGTGCGCTCACGTCGCCGGTGCCGCGAACGAATGGTCCCTTGAGCATGAGCTGGGTCGCGTCCGCCGGGCCGTTCTCGAGCGCTTGCGCCAGCGCCGCGAGCAGGCGCGCGAGTTCGCCCGACGGCGACGCGCCGAGCACGTCGCGCGCGTGTTTGAAGTCACTGGCACGGAAAAATTGCCGGCCGCTCTGCACGAGGGCGCGAGCGTAGAGAGAGCGCGCTTGCTCGGAGAGCTTCGCCGCGTCGAGTCTCGCGCGGTACGCCGCGGGCACGCCGCGCTCGAGCAGCGCTCGCAGCACCTTCGCATCGGACGAGTCGAGCTCGGCGAGCCACGTCTTTGCGTAGTAAGTGGGCAGCCGCGCGGCGAGGACGAGCTCGGGCGACGAGGCGTCTAGCGGCTCGAGCGGCGGCAAAATCAAGCGATCGAGCGCGTCGATGTGACTGCCGGCCCAGAGCTCGTTCAAGAGCGTTCGCGCGCTCGCCACGCGCGGATCGGAAAGCGCGCCGAGCTCCGCAAACGCTCGCAATCCGACGAGCGCCGCGTCGCGCCCGCGCACCTTGCGCGGCTCGAGCGCCTGGTCGAGCTCACCGTAGTAGGCGTCGACCACGCTTTGGTCGGCCTTCATCTCGTCCGGCAGCGGCACCTCGCGGACCATCTGCACGAAGCGAAGGTCCGCGTTGCCGGCTGCAATCGCGGCCACGCCGCGGCCGTAGCCCGTGAGGTGCGCGCCCTCGGCCGAGAGCTTCTCGATGGCCGCGGCTTCCGAGAGTACCCAGGGCGACAAGCGCTCGACGAAGAAGCTCATGAAGCGCTGCTTGTCGACCGCCCCTTCGAGCTTCGGCGGATCGGCGAGTAGGCGCGAAAAACGCGCCGCAACCATGAGCCCGGAAAGGGTGCTCTCGAGCTCCACGCCGAGCGGCTTCGCGGGCGCCTCGAGCACCGGCGTCACGAGCGCATCGCCGCACGCCGCGGGCGCGAGCTCGGCGCGCAAGGCACGTACACTGCCGAACGGCAGCTCCTCGCTCGTCTCGAGGCAGGCGAGCGCGGCGTCGCGGACGGCGGCATCGTCCTTGACGAGCGCGGCCGCAAGCGCGGGACGCGCGGGACCCGCGGGTGCGCAGCCGCTCGTCGCGTGGGCGACGAACTCGGCGCACGCGGCCGGTGGAGCCGGTACGGCAGCGGGGACGATCGGCTTTGCCTTGGGCTGCTGCTTGGCCGCGTGGGCGTCGGGCGGCGCACTCGGTGCCGGCCCCGGTGCGCTCGGAGAAACGGGACCCGGCGGCGGCGCGGAAGCGCATGCACACACGAACGCGACTAGCGGAACGAGGCGCAGCATGGCCATCAGGAATCGACGGCGATGGCGAGACGCTCGCGCACTTCGACGTGCGCGGCGCTCACGGAGTAAACGAGCATGTCACGCGCGCGCGCCACGGGATCGAGGGTGCCCTGTCGCGCCGGTTCGCTGCGGATCACCCCCACGCCCACGTCTAGATCACCGCACAGGATGAGCCCGGCCCGATCGGCGGTCTGGTCGACGCTGCGGATCCAGCGCTTCAGATCGAGCGCGGCGCTGTCCTGCAGCAGCTTGGATACGGTGTGGACGAGATGATCGCGGTACTCGCCGGTCGCGGCGCTCTCGAGCACGCGAGCGGCGTCGATGACGCTCGCTTCGAGCTCGGCGGCCACGGGGAATTTCGGCTTTACCAGCCGAATCGCGCCGAGCAGCCAGCTCTTGAGCGCCGTCATGTTCGGCAAGAGCGTGCGCAGGCGCAGACCAGGCAGAGCGTGGGCGATCTCGCTGCCCGCGATGAAGGCGGATTCGAGCGGACCCATACCGTCCGCGAAGGCGCCCGCACCGAGCACGACGGCCGGCGACGGCGTCGCGAGCGGGGTCACTCGCGCCGGATCGCTCTGGCGCTGGAAGATGCGAGGCTCGTCGCCCGGGAAAATGCGCGCGCCGTGGTAGAACGCATAGACGAGGCCGTGGGGGTAGCGCTCCATGTCGAGCTCGTCCTCGATGCCGAGGCCGTAGGCCGACTCCGAACGCCCGCGCGTCGCGAGCACGTACGGCTCGATCAGCGAAAACAGCGACGTGATGAGCGGCTCACCGTCCTCGGGCATGACGAGCTCGAGGAACTCGTCACCCGTGAGCCGCCGGCGCGCCTGCACGAGCTCCGTCCCGCGAAACCGCTGGTAGAAACGTGACTCGTCCGGCTGCGCCTGACCGAGGACGTGGAGCGCCTGGGCCGCGAGCCACGCGCCGTCCGCGAGCCGCGCCTGCGTGTACATGCGGCGCAGGATTTGATACGGCTCCGGCCGATACGGATCGACCTCGATCCAGAGCGCCAGCGCGTTCTTCCCCTGATCGAGGAAGCGCGGGTCGCTCGCGTAGGTGCGCGCGAGTCGCTCGAGCCAGCGCACGCCGTCGGGCTCGACGTCGAGCGCGGATTCGTAGACGCGCGCCGCCTGCTCGACGCTGCCGAGACGCGCGTACGTCTCCCCGAGCTCGTCGAGCACGATGAGGAGCTCTTGAGTGCGCCCGCTCGCCGCGAGCTGCTGGGCGCGCCGCTTGAGCAGGTCCTTGATGCCGTCCCAGTCGGCGAGGCGGCGGCGGATCGCGAGCGCTTCCATCGTGGCTCCCTCGTGCGTCGGATCGGCGTCGAGCGCGCCGTCGAGCAAACCGAGCGCTTGCTGCGGATCGCCGATTTCACGCGCCGCGACCATCGCCGCGGTGTGCAGGTACTTGGCGCGCTGCTTCGCGTCCTCGACCAGATCGGCGAGGCGCACGACGACCTCGAGCAGCCGCGACCAATCCTTCTCCGCGCTGAAGAGCTGCATCAGCCGCGTCAGGATGCGGCGATCGTTCGGGGCCTCGTCGAGCGCGAGCAGGAAACAGCGTCCGGCATAGTCGCTGTCGCCGACCTTGTCGGCGACGAGCTCGCCGAGGTCCACGAGGAGCGTCACGCGCTCGGAGCCTTGGGCGAGCTCCACCTCCCGGCGCCTGAGATCGATCGCGCGCTGGTAGTCGCCCGTTTCGACGAGCGCGTCGGCGAGCGCACGGAGCGACGCGCGCGACTCCGGGTCGAGCGTCAGCGCCCGCTCGAGCTCCGGCAGCGCCTGCTGCGCGCGACCGCTCTTGGTCAGTGCTTGGCCGAGCAAACGGCGCGCGAGCGCCTCTTCGGCCTCGTCGAGCCCTTCGGTGTGCTCCGAGAGCAGCCGGCGGACGAGCTCCGCCGTTCGCTGCGGCGCGCCGTGCTCCGCGCTGATTTCACACACGGGCAAGAGGAGCGCCGTGCTCGTCGCGAGCGCGTCGAGGAAGTGATCGGCTGCGGAGAGCGCCACCTCGGGTTCGCCCGATTTCGCGAGCGAATCCACGAACGCGAACACCGTCTCCCCGACCTCGTCGGCAGGCAACGCCTCCGCCTGCGCCACGACCGACTGCAAGCGCGTCGCGGCTTCCTTGAAGCGTCCCTGCGCGTAGGCGACGCGACCCTGGACGCGCAGCGCGTCGAGGTTCGTCGGATCGAGATGGAGCGCGACTTGCGCCATCGCGAGCGCTCGTTCGTTGTCGCGCAGGTAGAGGTGACACAGGAGCGCGATCTCCCCAGCCACGGCGGCGCGCGCGCGGTCACCCTTGGTCTCGGACAGCCGCTCTTCGAGCAGCTCGACGGCCGCCGCGTGGTGGCCGACCTCCACGTAGACGCCGATGAGCTTCTTCGCGGCGACCTGATGGTCGGGTACGGCGTCGAGCGCACGCTTGAGTTCCGCGATCGCACCGTGCGGATCACCGCGTTCGTGCAAGAGATCGGCGGCGCGCAAGAAGTGCTCGGCGCGGTCCTGCGGCGTAGCTGCGGCGTCCGCCAGGCGCTCCATGGCGGCGACCGCGCTCTGCGAGTCCCCCATGCGCGCCTTCAGCGCGGCGATCGCGGCGAGCGCGCCCGAGTGCGCGGGCTCGAGCTCGAGCACCTTGTCGAGCTCCTCGATGGCCTTACCGAGCAGACCGAAACGCTCGTCGTACAGGCGCGCGAGCGCGAGCCCGGCTTCGATCTTCCACGTGCGCTCGGGATTTTGCGCGAGCTGGGCCAGGTACAGGTCGCGCAGCTCGTTCCAGCGTTCGAGCCGGCGGTAGTGACGCGCGAGCTCGGCGGCGGCGTTGGCACGCGAGGGATCGAGCGCGAGCGCGTGCTCGAGCGCTTCGGCCGCGCGCGCCGGGTCGAGGTACTCCTCGTCGAAGATCGCGGCGAGCCGTTCGTAGAAGCCGACCTTCTGCCGCGGCGTGACGGCGAGCTCGATCTCGGCCGCTAGCACGTCCACGAGTTCGCGGTAGCGCCCGCCGCGGTTCAGCACGCGGTCGAGGCCGCGCAGCGCGTCGACGTGCTTCGGCTCTTCCGCGAGAACGGCGCGATAGAGGCGTTCGGCGGCGTCCAGTCGATCGAGCTCGGTCTCCCACGCCTCGGCGATCTGAAGCACCTGGCGGTGGCGCTCGTCGCCCGAGAGCGCGAGAGCGCGTTGCTCGAGTAGCTCGAGCGCGCGCTTCTGATCGCCGCGCGCACGGAGGATCGCGGCGAGCCCCTCTGCTGCGCGAGCGTGCGCCGGGTCCTCGGCGAGCACCGTACCGAAGAGCTCCTCCGCGGCGGGCATGTTGCGCAAGCGCACGGCCAGCACGTCGCCCGCTTCCGCGCGCAAATCACGCGCGAGACGCGGCGCCGCGATGTCGGCGCGCCGGATCAACACCTGGCCGAGCTCGGTCCATTGCTGGCCGCGGCGATAGAGCTCGGCGAGTGCGGCGAGCGCCGCGTCGCTGCTCGGGTCACGCGCGAGCAATGCGTTCAGAGCCGCGAGCGCGAGATCCGGCCGCGAGAGCTTCGAGCCGTACCACTCGGCGACGCGCAGGAGGAGCGCCGTTCGCGCCTCGTCCGGCAAATCGCCCTGCGCGGCGCTCGCGCAGCGCTCGAGCACGTCGTTCCACGCTTTGGCATTCCCGCCCGCCGCGCGCTCCACGGCGCGCGCGCGCTCCTCCACGAGCGGATCTTCGCAGAACGCCTGAGCGAACGCGACGACCGCCTGTTCCTTGTCCGCGAGCTCACCTGCGTAGAGCTCGCCGATCTCCGCGAAGCACTGCGCGCGCTCGGACGCCGATTTCGCTGACTCGCTCCGTTCGAGAAAGAGCTCGATGAGCGCTTCGTGCTTGCGCAGTCGCTTTCGCAGGCGGACGAGCGCCGCGAAGCTCGACGCATCCTGCGCATCGAGCTCGATCAAGCGCTCGTAGAGCCCCTCGGCGCGCTCGAACTCGCCGGCCGTCTCGAACAGGCGCGCCGCGCGCGTGAGCAAGCGCGGGATCGCGCGCTCCGACCCACTGCGCTCCTCGACGACCGCCACGGTGTCGACGAAGCCCTGCGCGATGCGCTGGGCGTCCGCGCCGAGATCGACGCTCGCTTCGAGCGCTGCCGCTTCGCTCTCGTCGAGCGGATTTTCGGCGAGGATCGCGAAGCGCCCGTCGAGCCGGTCATCGCTCACCCAGCTCGGGGGCCGCGTGGAGGCGCGCCAGACGCGCCTGAGCGCTTCGAGCAGCTCGGCGGCGTCACGCGGTCGGCGCTCCGGCTCACGCTCGAGCAGCGACTGGACGAACGCGTCCACGTCGGGCCCCGCGCCGCGCGGCGCCGCGAACGAGAGCGGCTCCGGCGTTTCCATCAAATGCGCGACGACCACGTCCGCCGCGCTCGAACCCGTGAAGGGATCGTGGCCGCTCAGCAGCTGATAGACGAGTACGCCGAACGCGTAGACGTCGCTCGCCGCTTCGGTGCCCTTGCCGCGCAGGGTCTCCGGCGCGACCGCGGAGAGCCAGCTGCGCTCGAAATTGCCCGCCACCTCGGGCACGCTCGGGCGGAGCAGGTTCGCGCCGGCGTCGAGCAGGAGCACGCGTGGCGCGGCCGGCGTGTGGTCGAGCACGAGCACGTTACCGAGATGGAGCGCGCCGTGGACGAGCTTGCGCTCGTGGAGCGCCGCGAGCGGCTCGAGGATCGCGTGGAGCACCGGCAAGAGCTCGTTCACGTGCCGCGGCCCGTTGCGCTTGAGCACCTCGCGCAGCGTTTCTCCCTCGTGGAACGGTTGAGCCACGACGACACCGCCCGGCGCTTCGAACGCTTGCACGGCTTCGGGCAGACCCGGATGCGTGAGCTGCGCGGCAAGTCGAGTCGCTACGAGGTAACGCTGCGCGTCCTTGCGCGGCACACCGCTCACGACGCGCAGGCGCGCCAGGTCCCCTTGGTGGTAGGCGCGATGAACGACGGCGTTCGGCCCCACGCCGAGCGCGGCCACCAACGTGTAGCCGCGCGCCTGGAGCTCCGACTCAGGAACGGCGACGGGACTGCCGTTCGTCTGGCGCAGCGCCTTCACGTCGTCGCGGCGCGACGTCTGCATGGCGTCGAGCAGCGCGTCCACGGCGTCGCGCTCGACGCAGCGCTCGGCCAGCGTGCGCGCGAACGACGCTTTCGCGCCGATGCCATCGAGCACCGTCGCGTCCGAACCGAGCACGGAACCCGCGAGCGAGCCGAGCTCCGTGAGGTCGTAGAGGCGTTCGAGCTCTGCGCTCAGGGTTTCGACGTTCAGCGACAATCTAGACCTCGCAGGGCCCGCCGGCTCGTCCAGCGGGGCGCCCGAGCCTACCATCCATCACGGCCGGTCGAGCAGCGGCTCGTCGTGGTCGTCAGGGCCAATCGAGCAAAGCGCGACGTACGCGCCAGGCACCGTCGTCGCTCACGTCGGCGTAGACGAGCTCTTCACCCGCGAGCGCGAGTGGGACCCCGGCCGCGCTTTTCGAGCCGAGCGAGGCCATGCGCTTGAAAGAAACCGGTTCCCCTGCCGTGCGCCGCACGCCCAGCAGGAGCTCGGCGTCCTCACCGTCGCGAGCGGTGACGGCGAGCCGGCACACGTCGCCCGCACACTCGGCGGCGAGGGCGGTCGGCTCGGCGTCGTCCTCGAGCGTCATCTGCTCGGGCTCGCCGCTGGGCTCGCCTGTCATGCTGAGCCGTTGCAGGAAGACGCCCGCGCTGCCGGCCACGCCGGATTCTCCCCGCTCGAGCCAAATTACGGCCAATCCGGCGCCGAGGTGCACGAGCACCGGCGCGAACGATTGGCCGCGCGTGGCGAGAACGCGGCGCTCACTGCCGATCGGCGAGGCGTCGCGCGTGCTCACACGGGCGAGATAGATATCGGCTTGCCCGGGCGCGGACGGATCGCGCGCGTCCGCCCAGGCGACGAGCGTCGAGTCGGCGAGCGGCAGCAGCGTGACGTGCGTGGCGGGGCCCGGCGCGTTCGTGAGCCGGTGCTCGTTGCCGATGCGCGCGAGCTTCTCGTCGATGCGCGTGACGTAGACCTCGGGATCATGGTCGCGCTCGTCCACCCAGGCGACGATCCAGCCCTTGCCCACCTGCGCGGCGGCAACGTCACTCGTGCCGCCGGTCTTGTGCGTGAGCATGCGTTGCGCGTGATGAGCGCCCTCCGCGGTCACGAGCGTCAGGAACACCTGCGGCTGCCCCGCATCGAGCCCCGTCCACGCGGCGAGCAAGTCGGCGCCGGGCGCCCCGGGCGCGAGCGCAATGCCGCCGAGCGAGTGCGCGCGAATCGACAGAATTTGCTCGGGGGCGGGCGTGCCGTCCGCGCGCAGCCCGACGAGCGCGAGCTTCGCGCGTAGCGGTTCGAGGCGACCGTCCGGCGCCGGGTGCTTGAGCTTCACCCACGGCGTCGCAGGATCGAAATCGGTGAGATACCCGGCGAGTGACCCGGTGCTCGCCTTCGCGAGCGAAAGGTCGGCGAGCGCGTCGGTGCGCGCGAGCACGCGATTTTCGCGAATGCGCGGCGGCGCTTCCCCCGCGAGCGAACGCCCCGCGGGTCGATAAGCGTCCGACCGGCGCTCGAGCGTCGTCAGGAACACCGGCGCGGGTGCGTCCCCGAGCGCGGCGAGCGCGAAACAGCGCGCGTCGCGGCAAGCGAGCTCCCAACCGAGCTCCGCGGGCGCGCCGTCGAGGCTGGCGAGGCGGAGCGGCTCCGACGCCTGCACGTGCATGTTCGGCCCGAAACGCACGAACGTGGGCATCACGTCCGCGTCGTTGCAATCCCCCGTGCGCGGGCATGCGGCCGCGAGCGTGAGCGCCGCGACGCCGTCGCCCGTGGCGGCAAATTCCGGCACCGAGTCTTCGTCGGACTCGAGCTCCACGCGGCCGCGCTCGGCGGTCGAGCGCCCGGCGGCGTCGATGCCCGCCACGTCGAACGCGCGCACGTCCCCGTCGCGATCGGCGAGGCTCTCCCAAGCCGCGAAGGCGTGCTGCGCCCCCGGTCGTGACACCACGCGCACGAGCGCTTGCTCGCCGAGCGGTGGCGTGAGCGGGCCGTCCGGTACGCTCACGTTCCCGTCGTTCGCGACGACGGCGCGGTAGACGCGACTCTCGCCGTCGCGCATGTCGGACCAGGCGACGAGCAGCGAATTCTCGACGACCGCGAGGTCGAAATCGGCCTGCGCGTGGCCGCCCGCGCTCACGACGATCGGCTTCGTCTTCGCGTCGGGCCGTCCGTCCGTGAACGTCACGAGCACGCGACCGTCGCCGCTCACCGTGCCGAGCGCCGCGCGCCCGCCGAACGTCACCGCTTGCCACGCCTTCACGCCGCTCGCGAGCGGCGCCGGCGAACCTTCGGGCTCACCGCGCGCATTCAGCACCACGCCGACCACGTCGGCGAGCTCGTCCTTCGGCTGCGCCCAGAGCACGAGCCGGCGCTCGCCGAGCGGCACGACCTCGACCCAGAGCGCCGCGCCGTGAAGCTCCGCGAGCGCGCGCGGACCGTCGAGGAGCACACCGTTGTCGTCGAAAAGCGTCACCTCCACCCACTCCGAAAGCGGGGTCCGGCGCGTGCTCAGGATGGCGAAGCCGGGTCCGTCCGGTCTCCCGCGCACCACCACGACACCCACTTCGGGCGGTGCGTCCGCAACGCGCTTCGGCGGGGCCCGCAGCACGCCTTCCGGCGTCGCCGTCGCGACGTACCAGCCGCGCTTTTCGCCTTCGGGAGCGGCCCAGGCGATGAGCTCACCATTCTTCCCCTGTCCAATGTAGGGACCGAAGGTGCCGTCCGGGACCTTCGTGACGAGCGTCGAAGCCAGGGCCGGCACGCCCGAGCCCGCAGACTTGGGGGTGGGCTTCACGATCGGGTGCCGCAGCGGTGTTCTGACCGGCAGCGTCGGCTGGCTCGAACAGGAGAGAAGCGCGATGACGAGCGATAGCGGCGCGAGGCTCCGCGGCATGGAGAACCCGCTACCACGGCCGCGCCCGAAGACGAGATAGAATAGGCGACCGTGACGCTTGCCCAGCGTTTGCTTCTCGCGATCGCGGCCGTCACGATCGTCACCGCCGCGCTCGCGGGCCTCGCGGTGCGCGAAGCGTGGCGCAACACGGAAGAAGAGCGCTTCAAGCAAGAATTCAGCGATGCCAAAGCCTTGCTCGCTCGCGAGCTCGGGGCAGAACCGGCGGCGATGGCCGGACTCATCAAGCCGGTCTGCGAGCACGATCCGATCGTGGACAGCGCGCTGGTCGGCCTGCGTGCCGGTGATCTCGGCGACCGGCGGCTAGCCCTCGGCTTGCGCGTTCCCGAGCTCGGCCGTGCGCTCGAAATGGACGAGCTCGTCCTCGTCACGTCCGGCGGCGAAGTGCTGGGGACGCTGGGCGATCGACCGAGTCCGGCCCGCGAGCACGAGATCGTCGCCCGCATCGCGCGAGGCGGTCCCGCGACCTTGCGGAGCACGCCGTCACTCGCGTTCGAGTTCGGCTGCCGGCGCGACGACGGCGGCGTGTGGGTCGGACTCTACGCCGCGCGCCGTCTCGACGCACTGCTCGATCGTGTCGGCGACGCCTATGACGTCAAGCTCGCGCGCGGGGCCCCGAGCACGAGCCGGCGCGTGCTGAGCGAGGCGATTGCGTTGCCCGAGCTCGGCGGCGTGGCCATCAGCGCGTCGCGGCCGCGATTGAAGCTGGTCGCCGCGCTCGAGCGACTCGACGTGAAGCTCTTCGCGATCGGCGGCGGCGCTCTCGCGGGCGCGGCGGTGCTCGCCTTCCTGCTCGCGCGCGGACTCGCGCGGCCCATCGTGGAGATGTCACGGCAAGCGCGCGAGGTGACGCGCGGCGAGCCGAAGCCCGTCGCGCCGGCTGGTGGCAGGGAGCTCGTCGAGTTCGCGAACGCCTTCAACCAGGCCATCGCCGACCTCACGCAGCTCAGAAAGCGCCTCGCCGTCACCGAGCGCATCGCGGCCCGCCGCGAGATCGCGCGGCGCGTCGCCCACGAAATCAAAAATCCGCTCGCCCCGATCCGCGCCGCGATCGAGACCTTGCGCCGCTTGCGCGCCCGCGGCGATGCCGCCTTCGACGAGTACTTCGACGAGGCGACCCGCACCGTGCTCGACGAAGTGCTGCGCATCAGCAACATCGTGAGCGAGTTCACGCGCTTCGCGCGCCTGCCGCCGCCCGCGCCCGCGCCGATGGACCTGGCCGAGGTGGCGCGCTCCGTGGTCGCGCTGCAAGCGAGCCAGGGCACGCCCGTCGCGCTCACGGGCGCCGCGCGCGCCGAGCTCGTCGCCGACCGCGACCAAATGGTTCAGATCCTCACGAACCTCGTGCAGAACGCGCTCGACGCCGTCCGCGGGCGACCGAACCCTCGCGTCGTGGTGGATCTCACGGTGACGACCGATCGTGTCCGCATGGCGGTCCGCGATAGCGGCCCGGGCTTCAGCGCCGAGGTCGCGCAGCGCTTGTTCGAGCCGTACCTCACGACCAAGCCGGAGGGCACCGGGCTCGGTCTGGCCATCGTCGAGCGGATCGTGGTGGAACATGGCGGCGACATCGGGCTCGAACGCGCGCCCGAGGGCGGCGCCGCGCTCGTCGTGAGCCTGCCGCTGGTCGGCCCGACGCTCTTGCCCGATTCCGGCGCGCCCCCGAGCAGCGAGCGGGAAGGGCTCGCAGGGACCTGAATTCGGCCATTCGGCGGCCGAGTACGTTTACGTAAGGGCGTGTACGCGCCTTTGTCGCGGAGTTTCGGGCCTTGTGAGTCAGGGCTCGGTCTGAGTACGATTTCATTCCACCGCGGGGGCATTCGCCCGCGTGGCACGAGCCAGCATGGATAGCCTTACACCACGTCAGGTTCTCGGGATGGGGGCCGTGTTCGTCGTGTTCGTCGCATGCGCGGCGGTCGGCGGGCTCGATCAGCGGGCACTCATGCTCGCCGGGCTGCTCACGTTGGTCGGCGTCGGCGCCATCGCTTACGCGGGCGGCGGCGGTTCGTCGCGAGCGACGTTCGATCGGCTGCACGCGTCGGCGCGCCAGCTGCTCGACGGCCAGCGGCCGAACGTGCCGGCCGGCGTGACGCCCGACGTCGCGCGCGTCTACGAAGTGCTCGGCGAGGTCGCCGACGCTCACTCGCAGGTCGTCAGCTCGAACACGCGCTCGCGCGAAGCGCTGGCTCAAGCCGCGCAGAGCCTGACCGATGCGTTGCGCCAGCTGTCGCAGGGCGTGACGACGCAAGTGAACGCGGGCGAGGACGTCGCGAAGTACGTGCGCGAGACGACGGAAGCGCTGCGCGCCATCGGGCAAAACGTCGAAGTCCTCGCGACGAGCGCCGAGGAGTCCGGCTCTTCGATCATGGAGATGACCGCGACCAACGAGACGGTCGCCGAAAACATCGTCGAACTCGCGGGCAGCGTGCGTGAAACCGTCGCCTCGATCGAGGAGATGGCGTACTCGATCAAGGAAGTCGCCAAGAACGTCGACGCTCTCTCGCTCACGGCCGAGGAGACGAGTTCGAGCATGAACGAGATGGACGTCTCCATCGACCAGGTGCAGTCGAACGCCAACGAGACGGCGCGGCTGTCCGAAGAGGTGGCCCAGGACGCCGAGCGGGGCGCGGAAGCGATCCTGAAGACGATCGGCGAAATCTATCGCATCAAGGAGAGCAGCCAAGAGGCGGTGGCCGTCATCTCGAACCTCGGGTCGCGCATCGACGCCATCGGGCAGATCCTGAACGTGATCGACGACGTCGCCGAGCAGACGAACCTGCTCGCGTTGAACGCCGCCATCATCGCGGCTCAAGCCGGCGAGCATGGCAAGGGATTCGCGGTCGTCGCCGACGAGATCAAGGACCTTGCCGAGCGGGCGGGCGCGAGCACCAAAGAGATCGCCGACCTGATCAAGACGATCCAATCCGAGAGCAAGAACGCGATCTCCGCCGTCGAGCGCGGCGCGCAAAACGTCGATCGCGGCGTGGAAGTGTCGAACGAAGCCGAGCGCGCCCTGAAGAAGATCCTCGAGAGCTCGCAAAAGAGCACCAACATGGTGCGCGCCATCGCGCGCGCCACGGTCGAACAAGCCAAGGGCAGCAAGCAGGTGACCGACGCCATCGGTCGCATCGCCGGCACGGTGCAGCAGATCGCGGCCGCGACGGCGCAGCAGGCGCGCGGCTCCGAGCTCATCATGCGCAGCGGCGAGAAGATGCGCACGATCGCCCAGCAGGTCGAGCGTTCGACGCAAGAGCAGTCGCGCGGCAGCCGTCAGATCACGCAGGCGATGGAGAGCATCAACAGCATGGTCGGCGAGATCTCGAACGCGCAGCGCTCGCAAGTGCGCGGCGCCGAGCGCGGCCTCGGCCTCGTCGCCCAGCTCGACGAAGCGGCAAAGAGGCAGGATTCGGCGCTGCGCGAGCTTTCTGTGCAGGTCGACCGCTCGAAGAAATAGCGCAACCGGGGACGTTCGAGCGCGCGGGACGCTAGTCTTCGAGCTCGACGCCTGCGTAGAGCTCGTTCACTGGAAAGCGAAGCGCAGGCTCCGACAAGACGACCTCCTCGCCAGCGCGAAATTCACGTTGGCTGAAGGTCGCCCCGTCGCGCTCGATGAGCGTCACTTGCTGGCGGCGATGCGAAACGAAGAGCACGGCGCGTAGACTCGGTATCTGTTTGTAGTGGCTGAGCTTCTCACCGCGGTCGTAGTCTTCGGTGGATTTGCTCGTCACCTCGACGACGATCGTCGGATTGACGGCAGAGTTCGCGTCGATCGTGGCCGTCTTCAACCCGCCGCACACGACCGTTACATCGGGGAAGGTCGATAAACCACTGGCTTCGATGTGGACCTTCAAATCAGACGAGAACACGCTGCACTTGCCGGCGACTGCATTGCCGAGCAAGCGAGTTGCAATCGCGGCGAGCTGCGCATGCACCGGCGTGCCGCCTGCCATCGCGTAAATCTCGCCGTCGAGGTACTCGAGCTTCACGTCACTCATCTCGAGCGTACGCAGGTACTGCTCATAGGAATAGTGGACGCGACGCGCCGTGGACACGAGCGAAGCATACCACGCTGGCACGACACGTCACCGACTCCACCCGATCTCTCGCGCCGTGCTCGGACCGACGGCGAGCTCGGCGAGTGACTCGGGACGCGCTTCGTCCGCCTGCGAGAGCGGCCGGTTCCGCGCCATGATTTCGGCGAACGCTTGTGGATAGAGGGGGACGCGTTCGGGCTCCGCGAGACCGACAGGCACGAGCGCGCGGCCGTCGGCTCCGTAGTGGTCGCTCGCGCCGAGCGTGTGGAACAGCTCGTGCGCGGCGACGAAGAGCGCGATGTCGACGCTGCCGGGGTCGAGCTCGGCGCGCGCGATGCCGACGCGTCCGCCTTCTTCGCTCATGCCTTCGACGACGGCGCGCTCGCTCGGCGCTTCGAGCACGAGATAGAGCCGAGCATCGAAGCCGCGCGCGGGAACGCCGGCGCGAGCGTCGATGTCGCTCGTGAAGCGGTGCAAATTCCAGGCGTAACGAGCCGCTCCCGCGAGGTCGTCGCCCGGGACGGGGAGCGGCGCCGCGAGCGGCATCGGACCGTAAGTCGTGAACGCGAAGGGGCGCGGCGCGTCCGGGCGATAGCGCGCGAGCTCCGTCGCGAGCCGCTCCGCGAGATCGGGCACGCGGCGCCGGACGGCGTCGACGGCGTCGGCATCCACGCTGGGCTGCGTGACGACGACGAACGCAACGTCGAGCGTGCGCCGCCACGTGTTGCGCGCACGCCGCGAGTACACGTCGTGCGCGGCGTAAACGAGTACGACGACGAGCACGGCGAGCAAGAGCGCGACGCGCGCCAGGAACGCGGTGCGAGACTTCACTCGCGGCTCGGACCGCAGAGCCCAGCGCCGGGGGTCGTCGCCACGACCGCGTAGTCACCCACGCCGAGCCCGAGGGGCACGGTGAGCTCGGCGTCAAAGCGGCCGCTCGTGTCGGTCGGGAGGGAGCCGAGCGGTGAGAGACGGCCGTCGAGTGCGCGCAGCGCCACGTCGACGCGCACGCTGGGGCACGCCTCGCTTTCGGCCGATACCAGGCCGCTCACTCGCAGCCGCGCGCCGCGCCGCGCCTGAGTCTCCCCGACGTGAAGCTCGACGCTCGCCGCGGGATGGCCGTTCGTCGCGCTCGCGGTCGCGGAGGGCGGCGCTTCGCCGGACGGCTCGTTCGCGTCCGAGCTCGCGGACGGACGCGCGGCGGACGCGGCCGCGCCCGGCGAACCAGAGCCCGCGCCCGGTGCCGGGGTCGACGCGCCTGCCGTCAGGGCGGCGCTCTGCGAACCGGGCGGCCACACGAACGGATCTTCGGGCGGCACGTGCGGTTGCGCGTCGGCGCTGGGCTCGAGCTCGAAGCGACCCGCCGCACCGCCCAGATCGATGCGGTGCCAGATGGCGCCGTCGCCGACCTCGACCCAGGCGTGCGCTTCGTTGCGCACGAGGCGCGTGGGCAAGCCGAGCGCGAGCGCCGTGATCGTGAAGGCGAACGCGCGGTGCCGGCAGACGCCTTTCTTCGAGAGCGCGAGCTCGCGGTAGAGCTCGGCCGGCAGGCGCGAGCGCGGCAAATCGTCGGAGGGCGCGAACCCGCGAAAATGGGCGACGAGCGCCGTCAGCGCGTCACGCGGGCTCACGCTCTGCGACAAGCCGAGCGCGTGCAGCACGTCGCGCGCGACGTCGCGCACGGCGCGCGGCAGGAGCGGCACGCGGGGCACGAGACTCGCCCAAGTCACGTCCGGGAAAGGCGAGCCGAACGACGCGCGCGGGACGGCGAGCTCCAGTACGAGTCGGATGCGCTGACGGGTCGTGCCCACCACAAACCAATTGTCCGCACCGTCGCGTACGATCTCGACGGCGGCGGGCTCGGGCTCGACACGCGAGGCGATGACGCGCGCGCCCGGACCGGGACTCGGAATGCGCGCGGGCACGCCGGGCGCGACATCGACGAAGAGATCGGCGAAGAATTGGTCCTCGCCCGGCAGCGCGACGCCGCCCGTTTCGACCTTGCGCAGCCGCCGATCCGAGACGGCGAGCTCCACGGATTCGTCGACGGAATCATAGGCGTAGAGGCGCTTGAACGGTGTGACGGCGGGGATGAACGGATCGTCGTAGCTCACGACTTCGGGGCGCGTGGTGTCGCCGTCGATGCGGTAGGTCGCGTCGATGCTGTCGGGCGTCGCGTTGCCGCCGTACGCGGTCTCGGGCGGCGCGCGGTGGTCGGGGGGCGCGGGCATGACGCCGCTCGGTGTGTCGACGGCGGCGGGTAGGCGTCCGTCGCGCGTGGTCGCGTGCAGCGAAAGGTCTTCGTTCGGATCGGGCGGGATGTACTCGTGCAGCACGGGCCCGTCGGCTCCCGCGGGGCGGAGTCCGCAGACGAAGACGAACGCGAGCGCGACGAGGGCGAAAAGCAGCCGCCACGTGCGTCGCATGCCGGAAGCATAGCGCGCCCTTCGTGAGCGACAGCACCCGGGGTTTTCAGCTGCCGAAGGGCTCGCTCTTCGGATAGGGAAAGCCGGGAATCGGCTGGGTGGGCTCGACTTCGTGGAAGTGCGTGAGGTCGAGCGTGATGATGTTGCCTTGCTCGCTGAGGCAGTCCTTCAGTCGGTAGCCGTACATGACCATCTCGGCGGGATAGCGATGCTGGGCGTGGACGGTCTGCATCCAGGTGTCGTCGAGCCCGCTCACCGAGACGACGAACTCGACGCCGTCTTCGATCAACGACTCGGGCGTGTCCTTGAAGAGCGGGCTCTTGTCGTCGACGACGTGCATCACGTTCCACGAACGCGTCAGCGAAAAGCGCTCGCGCGTCACCTTGAGATCCGTCGAGCGGTAGAAGTCGTTCCCCTCGAGCGTGCGCTCACTCCGCAGCATCACGACACGAATCGTCGCTTCGACGATGCGGTTCCGGCGGCGATTGCCGAGCCGGAACGACAGCGTGGGCACGCCGTTCATCGGTGAAATCGTGATGCGCTCGGAGAACATGAGGCGCGCCGTGGGGCGCGAGAATTTGGCAAAAACGAGCCCGGTCGCAAGCGCAGTGAGGACGAGGCTCACGGTCGATTCGACGACGACGACCGCGTTGGCGCCGTGCGTCGCGGGGTACATGTAGCCGTAGCCGATGGTGCCCATCGTCTGAACGCTGAAGTAAAAAGCGTCGATGAACGACCCGGGCTCGGCGTGCTCGATGCCGCCGACCTCGAAGTAGACCAGCGCGAACAGCGCGTTCACGACGACGTAGACGACCGTGATGAAGCCGATCGTCGCGGGCCACTGAAGTTGCAGGAGCGCGTGATAAAAATCGCGCAGCGGCGTGCGCGGCGCGCCGACGACGCGGATCTGGTAGTCGATCGGAGCCTTGGCGGGTGGCGGGAGCGGCGTGGGCGCGTTCACGTCACGAGCGTCCCGATGCGCGACAGCCAGATCTCGGACTCGCGCTCGACGTAGTTCCACTCCGGGTTTTTCGCGGGGTCGCGCAGGCCGGCGAGCAACGCCTCGAATTGCGGCCGGTGCGCGGGCGCAAACTCGAAATACGTCACGAAGTCCCAGCCGGCACCGGGCAACGGCCGCGAATGATAGAGCTTACGCAAGATGATGCGCGCGTAGGCCAGGCCGACCTCGACGTGACCGGGACGCGTCGCGCCGCGAAACATGGCGTCGCGCTCGTCGAGCGCGAGCTGCCACCACGCTTCGGATTTGGTGAGCGGGATCACGACGCAAATCGCGTCCTGTCCGGGCAGCGGCGTCGTGACGAGATCGGGGCGCTCGGCCGCGCGCGTGTAAACGAGGTGCTGCGTGACGCCGACGAGATCGCCGCCGCCCGCGGGGAGCTCGCTGATGGACTCGAGTCGCACGAATTTCGTGCCGGGTTCGAGTCCGAGGAGCGGCGCGCCGCGCACGTTCTGCACGGCCTCGATGCGATAGCGATCGACCTTGGTCGTGAGGGTCGGACTCGCGCTCGTTTCGACGCAAAAGCGAGCCCACGTCGGCGGCGGGACGGGCGGAACGGTCATGCTGAGATCGCGAGTAGCACGGCCCTGGTTTCGAGCGCATAGTTCGCTGTCTTGATGCGTGCTTTGCTTCCGTTTCGCTGGCTCTCGCTCTGGCTCGCGTTGGCGGCATTCGGCGCTACGGGTTGCGGCGACGACCCGAAAAAAGACGCGGCCGCCGCCCCGTGTTTACCCCCGGTGGAAGCGGGCGGGGCCGGCGACGACACAGCAGCCGACACGCCACCCTCCGACGTGTCCGGCAACTACACGGTGACGCTCACCAACGTGTCGAACACGTGCGTCACGGAGACGGACTGGGTCGACAACGCGGTGACGGACGGCGTCCGCTACGATATCCGCCAGGACGGCACGAGCATCACGGCCGAGGCGCAGGGGAACGCAGCCGTCTATTTCGTCCTACTCACGGGCGCGAACGAGTTCAGCGGCGCGGTCAACGGCAACTCCTTCAAGCTCACGGACGTGGGGCCGAACGTGAAGACGGACCAAAGCTGCAGCTATACGGTGAACGCAGTCGTGAGCGGCGTCATCGACGGCGACACGATTACCGGTAAGGTGACTTATCACCCCGTGATCAGCGCCGACCCGTCGTGCGATCCCGATTGCGCGCCGTACGTGTGTCAGGCCGAGCAAGATTACGTCGGCACGCGGGCGCCGATGTGAAGCCGAAGCGCGCCCAGCCGAAGCGCGAAACATGGTTGCCGCTCGTGGCAACGGCGCTGGCCTTGTTCTGCGTGGTCCAATTCATGGAAGGCACTGCGGAAGAGGGGCGCCGCCGCGACCAACCGCTGCCCTCGAATCCGCACGCCTCGCTGCCGGTCGACCCCGAAGCGGCGCTGCAGTCGGTGGCGAACGCGCTGCCGAGCGCTGGCGCGGGCGCGCAACGACTCCACGTGCTCGAGGTCCGCGCGCTCGTCGCCCAAGGGAAGCTCGCCGCGGCGAAGGCGCGCGCCGCCGACTACTTCGCACGCTGGCCGAACGGCCCGGATACGTCCACGCTCGAGGCGCTCACGGGCGCGCACCCGGTCGCGTCGAGGGAGCCGCCCGATGAAGCAGCCGAGGACGCTCCGCCGGCGCCCGACGCTCAGCCGTCGACCCGGCCGCCGCGCGCGACGGTGCTCGCGCCGACGAGGTAACGAACGAGATCACGCGCTTCCCCCGCGTCGAGATGCACGCGCTTTTCGCCTTGCATGCGCTCGACCTTCTCGGGCCACGCGTCGGCGGCGAACTGTGCCGGCTCGATCAGCAGGTGGCAGCCGCCGCACTTGCCGAGATAGAGAGCGCGGCCGTGCTCGAGATTTTCGACGCGCGCCGCCGGGTCACGCCGCTTCACCGCGCCCACTTCCGCCGCGCCGGGCGGCGGGAACGCGGAGCTGCACCCCATGCCGACGACGGCAAGGGCCAGCAAACGGCGAAGCGAGCGCATGCCGAGCGTTGTAGCCTCTTGAAAATGAATGTCAATATCGCGAGCCGTCGTCGCGGCCGCGCCGGCTCGCTTTCTTCTCGCTTTCACGGCGTTTGTCGCCGAGCCGGCGTTCCTTGGACCCGCGGGTCGGCTTGGTCGCGCGGCGCGGTTTCGGCTTCACGAGCGCGGCCCTGACGAGCTCGGCGAGACGCTCGCGCGCAAGCTCCAGGTTGCGCGCTTGCGAGCGCGTCTCGTCGGCGACGATCACGAGCCGCCCGTCTCCGTCCAACCGCCCGCGCGCGAGCAGCGCGAGGCGCGCGCGCACGCCCGCGCTCAAGGCGACGCTGCGCGCGAGATCGAAGCGCAGCTCCACCTTGGTGGCGACCTTGTTGACGTTCTGCCCACCGGGGCCGCCCGAACGCACCGCGGTCCATTCGAGCTCCGCGCTCGGGAGCACGAGCGCGCTCGTGATCGTGAGATCGCCCATTTGCTCAGCCTCGACGTTCTTTTGCGACGTGCTCGCTCGCCGTAAACAGGCTCGAGTTGCCGTGGCGATGCCGGGCGATGCTGCGGCTCTCTTCGAGCACGTAGCGGCGGAGCTCCACGTAGCCGCTGTCGTGCACCGGTTCCGCGTCGACCGAGGGGCTTACCTCCGCGAAGGCGCGCTGCACTTCGAACGCCGGGCCAGTCGCCGGTCCGAGCACGCGGACGCGGTCGAACGCGCGCCCGAAGACGATCGCTTCGAGCTCGTCGGCGCTGGAAAAATGCGCGGCTTCGGGCGGGATCAGCCGCTCGAAGCGCGCCGAGCCCGGCCGCGTCTCGACCGCGACGTCGACCGTCACTCCCCCGAGGTGCGCGGCGAGCAGCGCCGAAAGCACGTCGAGCTCGCTCGCGGTCTTCGGCACGACGACGAGCACGCTCGCCGTCCGGTAGACGAACGTGTCGGCGTGACCGAGCACCTGGTCTTGCGCGTGCTCCGGCGCGAGCTCCTCGCGGGCGGCGGCCTCGTAACTTTTCAGGCGGCGCGCGAGGCGCTCTTGCTCGGGACGGGCGGCGTCGCGCAGCGTGTCGTCGACGATGGGCGCGAGGCGTCCGAAGTCCGGCTGCGGGCCAATCACCTGCGACAGGCTCGGCCGCGCCTCGGCGCGCGGACCGCGCGAGATCACTCCGAAGAAGCTGCGCGGCGTGCGCTCGCTCACGACGCGTGACAGCGCGAGCAGCGTGTTCGGGCCGCCCGCCTTGTAACCGGGACCGAAGCTCGACGCTTTTTGACCGCCGAACGGCTGGCGCCCGACGATGGCGCCCGTGATCGGACGGTTCACGTAAAGGTTGCCGGCGTTGGCGCAGCCGAGGAATTCCTCCTGTTCGGCGGCGGATAGGCTCTCGAGACCCGCCGTCAGGCCGTACGGCGTGTCGTTCGCGATCTCGAGCGCCTGCGCGAAATCCGCCGCTTCGATCACGCTGAGCACGGGGCCGAAGAGCTCGGTTTGGTGGGCGAAGCTCTTCGGTTTCACGCCCCAGCGCACGCCAGGTCCGACGAGCCGCGGGTTATCGGGGCGGCGCGTCGGCTCGACGAGCCAGCTCTCGCCCTCCTCGAGCGTCTCGAGGGCGCGCTCGAGCGCGCCGCTCGGCGGACGAATGAGCGGAGTGACGATGCTCTCCTTGTTCCAGGCCGGCCCGACCGGCAGCGTGCGCACGGCGTCCTCGAGCTTGTGACGGAACGCAGCACTCCTGAAGACCTCGCGCTCGAGCACGAGCACGCTGAGGGCGCTGCACTTCTGCCCGGAGTAGCCGAACGCCGAGCGAGTCGCGTTCAGGACCGCTTGCTCGCGATCGCTCATCGCGCTCACGACGAGGGCGTTCTTGCCTCCGGTTTCGGCGACCAGGTCGAGCGTGGGGCGCAGCTTGCGGAACAGGCGTGCCGTCTCCGTTCCGCCCGTGAGCACGACGGTGTTCACACGGCGATCCACGACGAGCGGCTCGGCCGCGGCATCTTCGGTGAGCACGAGCGCCAGCGCGTCTTTCGGCACGCCCGCCGCGTGACAGAGCTCGACGGCACGCGCCAGCACGAGGGGTGCCTCCGGCGGCGGCTTCACGATCACCGTGTTGCCGGCCACGAGCGCCGAGAGCACGCCGCCGAGCCCGATCGAGAGCGGGAAATTCCAGGGCGGCGTCACGACCACGAGGCCCTTCGGTTCGAGCGTGAAGCGCTCGCGCAGCCGCGCGTGCTGGCGCGCGTAGTATTCCGCGAAGTCGATCGCCTCGGAGACCTCCGCGTCCGCTTCGACCGCGCGCTTGCCTGCGTCGAGCACGATGCAACCGATGAGCTCGCCGCGCGCGCGGCGGAGTTCGTGCGCGACGGCGAGAAGCAACGCTTCGCGCTCCTCCGGCGGGCGTGCCGCCCAGCGCTCCTTCGCGGCATGCGTCGTCGCGATGGCTTGCTCGACGCCCGTGCGGTCGAGCGCCGACCAATGGTACGCCGCCATGCCGGGCCGCGACGGATCGAAGCCCTCTTTGCGCGTGCCCTCGATCCTGATGCCGTCGACGAGCGAGCAGACGAGCTCGATGCGCGCATTCTTGGCCGTCGCGAGCACCTGATCGAGCCAGCGCCGGTTGACCTCGCGCGTGAAATCCGTGTCCGGCTCGTTGGCGAAGCCGGCCCGGAACGCCGACGGCGGCGGCTCGTTCGGATCGAAGGTACGCGCCGGGGCAGTCCGGTCCTGCTTGCGGCGCGGCGTGGTTTCGATGCCGTCGGCGCGGTCGAGCGCCTCCGCGAAGCGCGCGTGTTCCGATTCGAACGCGTCGTCACCCGCGTGCATCGCGAAGGACCGCCGCAAGAAATTGTCCTCGGCCGTGTTTTCGTCGAGCCGCCGCACGAGGTAGGCGACGGCGCTGTCGAAGTCGCGCTCATCGACGCTCGGCGCGTACACGAGCACGCGCCCGCCGACGCGTTGAACCACGCGCCGGAGCGGATCCGCCATGCCTTCGAGCATCTCGGGCTCGACGAAGTCGTGCGCGCGGCGCTGCTCGCGCAAGAGCAGCGTGTAGGCGATGTCGAAGAGATTGTGGCTGCCGACGCCGAGCCTGAGCGCCGAGGCATTCTCGCGCAACGTGCCGACGCGCAGCATGTGGCGAAAACTCGCGTCGACGTCGGCCTTGTTCGCGTAGGTCGGGAGCTCGAGCCCGCGCACGCTCGCGTCGATGCGCTCGAGCATCAGGTTCGCGCCCTTGACGAGACGCATACGCACGGGCGCGCAGCCGCTCTTCGCGCGCTTTTGCGCCCACTCGATCAGGCGCGCTTGATGGCGATGCGAGTCGGGCACGTACGCCTGCAGCACGATGCCCGCCGTGAGCTTCGAAAACTCGGTCGTGTCGAGGACGCGCATGAAGAGCTCGACCGTGAGCTCGAGGTCGCGATACGCCTCCATGTCGAGGTAAACGAGCTTCGGCTCGGGCCGGCCCTGCTCGCGCAGCACGGGGTTCGCGAGCGCGGCGCGGTACACGGTCGCGAGCTTCTTCTCGAGGCGCGCGAGCGTTTTGTCCCACGCCACGGGATCGATACGGGCGTCGATCGAAGAGAGCTTCACGCTGATGGTGTCGACTTCGGGCCGACCGAGCAGCTCGAGGTAGCTCTCGAGGAACTTCTCGGCGTCGTCGTCGCCGAGCACTTCTTCACCCAGGTGGTTGACGTTGACGCGCAGGCCCATCAGCGCGCGCTCGCGCAAAAAGGCGCCCAGCGCCGCCGGCTCCGCGGGCGCGAGATACGGCACGGCGTCCTCGTAGATCCGGCGCCGGACGGCGCGCGCCGTGAGCTCGGGGACGGCGCTGCCGAACGTCGTGAGCGCGCGGAGCTGAAGCCTGTCCCACGTCGCGAGCGAGCTCGGTACGCCGAGCGCGCGGACGAGCGCGTCCACTTCCGCGACGAGACGCGCGCCGCTCGAGCTCCGGTGCGCGCGGTCCGTGAGCGCCGACACGAACGCTTGCCCCACCGGATCGTACAAGAGCCCCGCGAGCCGCTCGGCGCGCTCGCGCTCGTTCGGCTCCGCTCCCGCGTGACTCGCCTCGAGCAGAATGCGTGCGAGCTCCACCGCGAGCGTCCCGAGCGTTTCGTCGCTCTCGAGCTCGCGCGCCTGCGCCAAAAGATCCCCGGCCCGTCGAATGCCCACCTCATACGGCGACATACCGCTGAGCCTAGCGCCTTCCCGCCACAGAGAAAGAGCCGGCTTTTCTGCTACTGTCCGGCCGCAATGTCGGAGCTCGAATCCCAGCTCGCTGGGCTACCTCAGGACGTGAAGGATCGGCTCGCTCGTTACGGGTTCGACCCGCAGCGCTTGCTGCGACTCGGTGCAAAGCTTGCGCGAGGGGAGGTCGACGCGGGCGTGGTCACGGGCCGAGTCGAACCGCCGGCCGCGGGGGACGTGGTGACGCCGCCGGCCGCGGGGACGCCCGAATATGGCGCACTCGAAGAGCGGGGCGCGGCTGCGCTCCGCGCGGGCAAGGTCGCGCTGGTCGTGCTCGCGGGCGGGATGGCGACACGCATGGGCGGCGTCGTCAAAGCGCTGGTCGAGGCACTGCCGGGCAAGACGTTCCTCGACATTCGCCTCGCCGAGGTTGACGCGGTGTCACGCCGCTACGGCCAGGCGCCGCCGCTCTGGCTCATGACGAGCGACGCGACGGAAGCGGGGATTCGCCAAGCGCTCGGCGCGCGCCTCGACGGCTTCAAGATCGCCACCTTCACCCAATACCTGTCGCTGCGGCTCACCCCCGACGGCAAGCTCTTCTTGGACGAGCAAAACCGCCCGAGCGAGCACGCGCCCGGCCACGGTGATCTCCCCGACGCGCTCAAGCAGAGCGGCTTGCTCTCCCGTTTCGTCGAAGGCGGCGGCGAGCTCCTCCTGCTCACGAACCTCGACAACCTGGGCGCGACGCTGGACCCGGCGCTCGTCGGCTTTCACCTCACGCACGCGCGCCCCGTCACGTCCGAAGTCGTGGACAAGCTCGATGACGACCGTGGCGGCATCCCCGTGCGCGTCGACGGCAAGCTGCGCATCCTCGAGGAGTTTCGTATCCCGCCCAGCTTCGATCCGAAGACGGTGCGCGTCTTCAACACGAACACCTTCTACGTCGACGCCCGCGCGCTGCTCGAGCTCGCGATGGATTGGCGCTTCTTCGCGGTAAAAAAGAAGGTCGGCGACGCACCGGTCATCCAGTTCGAGCGCATCGTGAACGAGATCACGAGCGAGCTTTCGACGGTGTATCTGCGGCTCCCGCGCGACGGAGCGAGCTCCCGTTTCTTACCCGTGAAGGATCCGGCCGAGCTCGAGCGGCGGCGACCCGAAATCGCAGCGGTCGGACGCGCGCGGGGGATCCTGTGAGGCGCGCCGTCTCGGCGCTCGGCGCCGGCGCGTTCGCCGGAGCGCTCTTCGCGGCGGTCGCCGCTTTCGGACAGGTGCCCGACGACCGCGCCACGCCGCTGCCGGCTTTCGGGCGCAGCGTCGTTTCCGACGAGGACACGAGCACCATCACGCTGAACCCCGCGAACCTCGCGCTCATGCCGAGCTGGGAGCTTCGCTGGCAAGCGGCCTTCCTCTCCGAGAAGGCCCTGGTGCCCTGGCAGGGCCACGCGTTCTCGTTCGGCGCGCCCATCAACTTCTTGAACATGGGCGTCGGTCTGCGGCTCGATTTGCTCGATCCGCCTGCGGACAACCCCGCGTCGCGCTTCGGCAGCCGCTCGAACTACGCGTGGCTCACCGGCGCGCTCGCCTACGCGCCGAGCGACGCCGTCGCGTTCGGCGCCTCCTTCCAACACTCCTATTCGGAGAATCCGCTGCTCGACGCGCAGAGCTCGTGGTCACTCGGTTACACCTGGCGCCCCGCGAACGCGATCGGCGTCGCGGTGGTCGGTCATGATCTCAACGCGCCGACCAACCGCGCGCACGGCCACGTCGAGCGCAGCTACGACTTGGGACTCGCGCTGCGACCCTTCGGAACGCGCGCCGCCGAGCTCGGGCTCGAGGCCAAGTACGTGGACGCCTTCGATCCGTATTGGATCCCGCGCGCCACGCTCGGCATCGACGTCCCCGAGGTCGGCCGCTTGCGCGGTGATTTCTCGCTGATCAATCCCGGCGACACGGCCAATCGCGAGCATTCCTGGCTCGCGTCCGTACAGATGGCGTTCGCCTTCAACCAGCCGCGCGGCGCGATGGAGCTCGCTGCGGGCACCACCTTCGGCAACGATCTCGGGCGCTCCGCCTCCGGCCTCGTCGGCAGCGATCTCATCACCGACATCGCGTTCCGCGGTGCACGCGAGCCTTCCGCGACCGAAGGCTTGGTGTACGCGCTCCGGCTCCGTCTGGAAGAGACGCCGGACGTACGCAACCACGTTGCGCTTCTGCGGCGCCTCTGGCAAATCGCCGACGACGAGCCGCACGTGGCCGAAGTGGTGCTCGAGCTCCGCACGTCGCCGGCCAATTCGTTCGCGCACGTGCAGGAGCTCCGCGATGCGCTCTGGTATCTGCGCCAGCGCGGCAAGCGCGTGCTTTGCCACCTCGAGGACGCCGACGGCGCGTCGCTCTACCTGTGCTCGGCCGCGAGCAAGATTTTGATCAATCCCGCGGGCGGCCTGCGCTTCGCGGGGCTCAAGACCCGCTATTTTTACGTCAAAGGTCTGCTCGACAAGCTCGGCATTCGGGCGGACTTCGTGCGGATCGGCGCCCACAAGAGCGCGCCGGAAATGTTCACGCGCGAGGAATCGAGCGACGTCGCACGTGAAGACAAGATCGACCTCTTGCAGCAGTTCGAACGGCACTTCGTGCAAGGCGTGGCCGTCGGACGCAAACAGGATCCGCAGACGCTGCGCGCGCGCATCGCGAAAGGGCCGTTCGTCGCGAGCGAGGCGAAGGCAGCGGGCCTGGTCGACGGCTTCGCGTTCGACGACGAGCTCGAGCACGAAGCCGGCAAGCTCGTCGGCTATCCGATTCGCCTCGTCGACGACGGCGATCGGGCCGAGCGAGCGCCACGTACCTTCGGCGTCGGGCGCCGCGTCGGCATCGTCTACGTCGACGGCGACATGGTCGACGGGCGCAGCCAAACCATCCCGCTCGTCGGTATGCACCTCGTCGGCTCGTACACCATCGCCGATTCCATCAAGCAAATGCGGGAGGATCCGCACATCGGCGCGATCGTGCTCCGCATCGAAACCGGCGGCGGCTCGGCCATGGCCGCCGACGTGATCTGGCGACAGGTCCAGCTCACCGCGAAGGTGAAGCCCATCGTCGTCAGCATGGGCAGCGCGGCGGCGAGCGGCGGCTACTACATCGCGACGCCCGCGACGAAGGTCTTCGCGAACCCGCTCACGATCACGGGCAGCATCGGCATCTTCTACGGCAAGGCCGACATCTCCGAGCTCCTGCACAAGATCGGTGTGAACGTCGAAGTCTTCAAGACGGCGCCGCGCGCCGACGGCGAGTCGATCTTCCGTCCCTTCACGCCGGAAGAGCACGCGGAGCTCGAGGTGAAGGTCGCGCAATTTTACGACATGTTCCTGACGCGCGTCGCGCAGGGCCGGCGCCTCACCAAGTCAGAGGTCGACGCGGTCGGCCAGGGCCGCGTGTGGACGGGCGAGCAGGCGCTGCAGCGCAAATTGGTCGACGAAATCGGCGGTTTGCGCCAAGCGCTCGATGAAGCGCGCAAGCTCGCGAATTTGCCGTCGGATGCGCCGATCACCGAGCTCCCGATCGAGTCGAGCTTCCTCGGCAAGCTCATCGGCGCGGCCGGCGCGCACGCGAGCGACAAGCCGCCCGTCTTGCCGGCGCAGGTGCTCGAGTTCGCGCGGGCGCTCGCGCCGTTCGCCGTACACCCCCCCGACGCTCCCTTCGCGCTCTGGGAGATCACGACGGTTGAATGAGGTGACGCCGCTCATCGCGCTCGAGCGAGCGTGCATCGAGAGCGGCCGCACCACGACCGAGCCGCTCGACGCGAGTGGCGGCGAGCGCACGGTGGCGCTCGTCGGCTACTCTTCGCCGTTCTTTCGGCTGCTGAGAAACGACGGACGCCTCGTGAGCGGCTCCGTACGTATCGCCGGCAAAGACGCGAAGCTGGCGCTCCGGCTGGGTGAGGTGGCGCTCGCGCCGTTCGAGGCTCCGGCGCTCCGTTGGACGGCTCGACGCTACCTCGTAGAAAACGCGCGTCTCGCGCTGTTCGACCGGCGCAGCGCCGAGCGGCGCGCCGACGGCGAGCTCGAGCGCTCCGAGCTCGCGGGCGTCGCGAACCTGCGACTTTGCGACGTGGACACCGGCGTTCGGCGCCGCATGGCGCTCGCGAGCGCCGCCGTGACGCGCGCGACGACAATCGTCGCCGAAGCGCCGCTCGGGGAGCTCGCGGCCACGGCGGAAGCCGTCGTCGCAAACGCACTTGGCCGTCTCGCCGCGGACCGGCACCTCATCGTCTCGTTTCCGGCGCTGCCGCTCGGTGGGCCTGCGCGCGAATTCTTCGAGCGCACCGACTTCACGGCCGTCATCGAGCGGGGCGTCGTGACTTACGCCGGCCCGCCCGTGCCAAACTCGTAAGTGAGCCCGAAGCGCGCCTCGCCGCCCGGCTCGAGGATCGTCTGGAAAAAGGGCTCGCAAGAAAACGTTCGCTCGTTCCCCCAGAGCGCGAGCCCACCGAGCGGAAAGCCACAGCGAACCCGCACGCACCCGAGCGTCGGGTGGCACTGCTCGAACGCGAGCTCCCCGCCGAGGGCCGCGCGCGGCAAGAGATATTGCCCGTGACTCCAGTCGCTCCCGGCGCGCCGCGCGACGAAGCCGTCCGCGTCCGTCACGAGCGCGGCAGCTTCCGGCAGGGCATATTCGAGCGAGAGCCGGCACACGCGCTCGCCCGCCCAGGGGAAGAACGGATGCGCGAACCAGCGCAGCGGCAGCGCGCGCGTGCCGAGGTTCATGACGAGCGTCGTCGACGCGAGCGTGCGGCTTCCACCTCGCAACTCGAGCGTGCGTACGAGCTCGAGCGCGAAGTCGCGGAACAGCGCGTGCGTGCGAAAGCGCAGCGAATTGGGCGCGGGTGTCGCGACGTCCCAGACCGCTCGCTCCGTCACCGTCGGGTTGTCGCGCACGTGGAACGGCCGCACGGGACTCTCGCGCCGCACGCGGCCGACGCCGATGACGTAGACCTCGTCGCCGAGCGCGGCTTCGTGTTGCCCGAGCGCGATCTCGAAAACCTCGGGGGCACCCTGGCCGTCGAAGGGCGGCGGCTCGGCGGGGAAGCAAGGCCCTGCAAACGCGGCGCCGTGGCACGCGTCCGTGACTTGCCACACGTACCCGCCGGAGCAGTAACGCGAGCCGAGCCGCTCGGTGTCGCTCGCCGGGTCGAGGACGCTCGCCGTGAGCGCGCCGTCCGCGAGCGTCAGCACCAGCGTACGCGGACGCGGTATTTCACCTTCGTCGCGCCGCGCTTCGGCACCGGCACATCGAACGTGAACGTCTGCGAATCTTCCTTGGTCGCCGGCAGGCTCGATTCGACGATCGTCCAATCCCCGCCCGCCGGCTCGCGCACCTCGACGTGGACGGCCTCGTCCTTGTGGTTGCGCACTTCGAGCTCCCAGGCCGACTCCGAAGTGCAACTCCCGAGCGCCTTCCACTCCATCTGCTTGCGATCGGCGACGACGTCGAACGCCTCGCCCATCTTGATCCGCACCTTCTCGTCGCGCGGCGTGTGATCGATCGCGTCTTCGCCGACGAACTGCTTCGCCCCGCTCTTGTCGGCCTTGTACACGCGCACGGTGCCCTTCGGCAGCGGAATGCCGAGGTGGTTGGCTTCCGTGTTCTTGAAGTCGAGGTACACGCCGACCTTCTGGTTTTTCGCGATCTCGCCGTATTGCCCGCGGAACCAATACTGCTGGCCGAAGAAGATGAGCTTCTTCGTGATGCCGACGTTGGCGGCTTCGAGCAAGGTCACTTGCTTCTGCTCGTTGTCCCGCACGGTCGTCGGACGATCGAGCGTGTAGAGGTGGTACTCGAACAGGCCTTCCTCTTGAAACGCGCTGGATTTCTCCATCATCGGCGCGGCCGCAACCCGGTAGGCGCGCCCCGCCGGCGCATCGACCACGCGGTTCACGTCGCCGGCCACGAGCTTTAGCTGCGCGTCACGGTACGTCGCGCCCGTCTGGTTCTGGAGCGTGACCCAGCCCGTGAGATCACCCTGGTCGTCGTTGGGTCCGACGACGAAGACGTAATCGGCCTTCCACGACATGCTCTGCGCGATGTACGAGACCTCGACGTTCTGCTTCGGCTGCGTGCTCTCGAGCAGCCACACGAGTGTCGGCTTGGCGATCAGATCGGGCGGCAGCTCCGGAAACGCGTAGCGCGCGGGGTACCCGAACGTCACTTCGTTACCGATTTGGAGCACGGGGCTCGAGCCGGCGACCGAGAGCAGCTTCGCGTCCACGACGTCTTCGTGGCCCGTGGCGTCGTGATAGCGGTACGCGCGCACGTTCCGGCCCACGTACTTTTCGAGCAGCTTTTCCGGAGTGAGCAGATCGAAGCGGTAGTTCTGCTCGAGGACGCGGAGCGCTGCGCCTTTGATCGCCACCGTCTCGGGCTGAATGGTCGAGGCGACGTCGCGAAACTCGAGCGCGACGCGACCGGTACCGAGATCCTTGAGCTCACGCAGCTCGCGCACGAGACCGAAGCCCTGGTTGTAGACGGTGATGCTCACCTGCTTGCGGTCGGCGTCCCCCGACACTTTGCTCACCGGCGCGCCCGCGTGCGCGGTCGTGGGAGCGAGCACGCTGAGCGCACCCAAGAGCGAGGCCGACAACGCACCGAGCCACGAACGACGACTCTTCCTCAACACCATCGGATCCTCACGCGGTAGGTGATCGTGGTCGCACCGCGAGCCGGCACGGGCACGACGAACTCGAACGTGTGCGCGTCCTTTTTAGCGGCCGGGTGGCTCGCCTGGACGATTTCCCAATCGCCGCCGACGGGCTCGAGGTCGTGCACGGTCTCGGCCGTGTCCTTGTGGTTTCTGAGCTCGATTTGCCAGGCGCTCTCGCTCGAACACGTGCCGAGCGCCTTCCATTCGGTCTGCTTCCGATCCGCGACGACGTCGAACGCGTCGCCCAGCTTGATCTCGACTTTTTCGTCGCGCGGCGTGTGATCGATCGCGTCCTCGCCGACGAACTGCTGCGCGCCGCTCTGGTCGGCTTTGTAGACGCGCACGGTGCCCTTCGGCAGCGGCATGCCGAGGCCGCTCTTCTCTTCGTTCACGAAGTCGATCCACACGCCGACCTTTTGGTCTTTGGGTAGGTCGGCGTAGACATTTCGGTACCAGTAGTCGGTGCCGCGGAACTCGAGCTTCTTCTCGACTTTGACGCCGTGAGCTTCGAGCAGCGTGACCTGCTTGGTCTCCTTGTCGCGTAGATCCGTCGGACGCCCGAGCGTGTAGAGGTGGTACTCGAAGAGCGACTCCTGCTGGAACGCAGGCGGCGCGGGCGCGGCCGCCCTGGGTTTCTCCTCGTCTTCCATCGGCTCGGGCATGGGAGGCGGCGTCACACGCTGCACGTCACCCGCGACGAGCTTGAGCTCAGCGTCATCGTAGCTCGTGCCGCTCCCGTTCGTGAGTGTGACCCAGCCCGTGAGGTCGGCGCTCGCGTCCTTGGCGTCGAGTACGAGCACGTAGTCGGCGCGCCACGAAAGCTCCGACGTGAGGTAGCTCACCTCGACACGCTGGTTCTCGACGCCGCTCGCGAGCAGCCAGACGAGCGTCGGCTTCGCGAGCAGGTTCGGCGGCACCTCGGGGAACACGAAGCGCCCCGGAAAGCCCGTCGTCACCTCGCCGTCGATGCGCAACGTCGGGCCGTTCTCGACGGACAAGACGTCGGCAACTTTCGTCTCTTCGGTGCCGAGCTTCTCGTTGTAGCGGACGACTTTGACGCGCTTGCCGACGTACTTTTCGAGCAGCTTCTCGGGCGTGAGCAGGTCGTAGCGGTAGTTTTGCTCGAGCACCTCGAGCGAGTTCGGCGCGTCCAGGGCGCGCAGGTGCACGGTTTCGGGCTGGATGTGCGCCGAGACGTCGGCAAACGCGAGCTCGACGCGCCCTTTCGCGAGCGCGAGCCGCCGCTCCTCGCGCACGAGCGCGAAGTTCGAGTTGTAGATGGTGACGGAAACCTTCCGCCGCTCGGCGGCGCTCGAGCTCTTGGCGGTGGCGGGGCCCCCCGACGGAGCGTTCGCGGGGGCAGCCGCGCAGCCGAACGCCAGGGCAGCGCCCCCGAGGGCCAGTAGCGTCTTCGACCCGTGTTTCGACCGCATTCCCAACACCAACGCGTCGCGCCGCCTCTTCATTACAGGGGTGCACTCGCAGGAGCAACCGCCATCCGGCGGGCGGGACCCGGCCGCCGGCCGGCGTGGTATCTGAGGCGGCTATGAACGCCCGCGAAGAGCTCACCAAGGCGCGCCGCCTCGTCGTGAAGGTGGGCTCCCGTTCGCTCGCGAACGACAACGAGCTCATCCCGCGCCTTGCCCGTGAAATCGCCGCACTCATGGCGGCCAAGCGCACGGTCGTGCTCGTCTCGAGCGGCGCGATTGCGCTCGGCACGCAACGGCTCGGCTACGGCACGCGCCCCAAAGAGACGGCCAAGCTGCAAGCAGCTGCCGCCGCGGGCCAAAGCGTGCTCATGCGCCGCTACGACGAGGCTTTCGCCGCCGTGGGCGTCACGACGGCGCAGGTGCTCCTCACGCACGCCGACCTCGCGGAGCGTGAACGGATGAACAACGCCCGCGAAGCGTTCGCTGCCCTGCTCGACGCGGGCGCCGTGCCCGTCGTCAACGAAAACGACACCGTCTCGATCGAAGAGCTCAACTTCGGGGACAACGACCAGCTCGCGGCGATGGTCGCTCCCCTCGTCGGCGCCGAGCTCCTCGTGCTCCTGTCGGACGTGGAGGGCGTGCTCGACGACAAGGGCGAACGCATCGGCGTGATGGGGGATAACGACGTCATCGGCAAAGTGGAAAGCACGGGCGCCCGCGTCGGAACCGGCGGCATCCAGAGCAAGATCGAAGCCGCCCGCAAGGGTTGCCGCGCCGGGGCGGGCGCCGTCATCGCGCGCGCGGGCCGCCCGGGAGCGCTCGGAGACATCCTCGACGGCAAGGACGTCGGCACCTTTTTCCCGGCGATCGGTGCTCCGCTGCGCGCACGCCAGAGCTGGATTGCGTTCACGCTGCGCCCCCAAGGCACCATCGTGCTCGACGCGGGTGCGGTCGCGGCGGTGCGTTCGGGGAAAGCGAGCCTGCTGCCGGTCGGGGTGCTCGGCGTACGAGGCGAGTTCGCGGTCGGTGACGCGGTGCGGCTGGTCGGTCCCGACGGCGCCGAAGTCGGGCGCGGGCTCTCGCGGCTCGGCGCGCTCGACGCGGCGCGCGCTGCCGGGAAAAAGGGCGCGCTGCTGGAAGCCGTGCTCGGCGCCGCGCGCTCCGAGATCGTCGTCGTCCACAAAGACGATCTCGTCGTGACTGAATAGGCGAAGCGTCCGCTCGCGCTGCGGCCGAAGTGGCGAGGCCGAATTCGGCACGCTATGCTGCACGACTCCTGTCGGCGCGTGTCCGCTGATGTAGGTCTTGGAATTCGATCCAAGAAGTTTCGTCCTACACAGTCGGAACTCCGCGCCTTCGGGCGTGTCACTAGTTGTCGAGCTTCATGGGCACAGAGGCCGCGGACGAATCGTCGCGGGTGTCGGGCGCGCAACCGTCGCGAGCCAGGGCGACGTCCGCGCTGCAATTGGGCGTAATTTTGTGCTGCGGCTGGCTCCTGAGCGGCTGCCTCCAGCTGCCGCATGCTCACGCGAAAACCCCGCAAGCCGCGTCCGGGGACGTGACCCCGGCGGAAGACGAGCTCCTCGGGCTGCCGTTCGCACTCGCCACCGACGAAGACTACGTGGTGCGCGTGGTATCGGGCTCGGTGACGTGTACCGGTTCGCTCATCGAGGAGGATCGCGTGCTGACGGCGCACCATTGCCTTTCGCAACGCGGGCGCGCCGGTAACATGCTGGACCTCGACGTCGCGCCGGAAGCAGTGCGCGTCGAGCTCGGTGGCGATCCGTTCGCCTGGGGTGAAGTCGGCGTGCGCGCGGTCATCGCGCCTACCTGCGGCTACGCGGGCGGAGAGGGCGACATCGCCGTCCTCGTGCTCGAGCGGCGGCTCATCGGAGTCGCGACGCGCAAGGTTCAGCTCGGCGATCCGCCCCAGGTCGGCACGTCCATCGCGCCCATCGGATTTGGTCGCTGTTTCTTCGGCGGCTCGGCCGGCGCTCGCACGGTACGGAGCGGCGGACCCATCCAAAACGTGTGGAAGCGAGACTTCCGAGTCGAAGCGAGCATCTGCCCTGGGGATTCGGGCGGCCCGGCGGTCGACTTGGGGAGCGGGGAGATCCTCGGCGTGATTTCGGAGGCGGTGATGGACGGCGACCCGCAAACACGCGGCGAAGCCGAATTCACGCGGCTCGACGCCTGGAGTCCCGTCTTTACCCAGGCCCAGGCCGTCGTCGACGGAATGAGCCAGGCGGAGCTCCCGCCCGTCGAGTGCCACTGACCGACCCGCTGACAGCGCCGCCGTATCGAGTAATCTGCCGCTGATGCGAGCGCTGGGTCGCTGGCTTTTGTGGAGTCTGATCGCGCTCGGGGTGCTGCTCGGGGTGCTGCGAGCAACGGCCATCCGCTGGTGGCGCGTTCCAAGCGGCGATCCGTACCTCGAGGCGTCGCTCACCCCGAGCCTGCGCGGAGGCGACCTCATCTTGCTCTGGCGCCTGACGCCGCCGTCGCTCGGCAACCTGGCGGTGTGCCCCGAGCCGGGTCATCCCGAGCGCGTCGTGATCGGCCGCATGGTGGGCGAAGAGAGGAAGAGCGTGCGGGTCGAGGGCTCGAGCGTCTACGTCGACGACAAGCTCTTCTCCACCGAAGGTGACTGCACGAACGATCACTTCAAGGTGACGCCCCCGCAGGGCGGCACGGAAGTCGAACAGCCATGCAAGCTCGAGGTGGCGAGCGGCCTACTGCACATGCGCGGAGACGGCGACAGCACCGCCGAAGCCGCCCGACTCGAGCTCACCCTCAAGGAAGGCCAGGTCGCGCTCGTGAGCGACAATCGCCGGTACCCCTACGACTCGCGTGACTACGGCCCTGTCGAACGGAAGACCTGCACCGAAACCGCGTTCTTCCGCGTCGTCGGCAGCGACGGCTTCTTCGACACCGCACGGCGATTTCAGTACGTCCGGTGACGGGAGGCCAGCGTCGTTCGACCCGAATGCCGCTGCTCTGGGCCGCTAAAGGAGCCCCCATGGACGCCGGCCGCCCTTGTCGTTACTTTCCGGCACTGACAAGCAATGCTCGGAGCTGAGCGCCACGAAGTCGGGATCGCTTGCGGGCGCTGTGATGCGTTCAACCCGCGCGCATCGCAGTTTTGCGCGCGTTGCGGGAGCGACCTCGAGCTCGCATCGGCCGGCCAGCCTATCCAAGCCATTGCTCCGGGCACCGATAGCGTGCCGCCGAAAGTCGGTTCCCAATCGATTCCGTTCGGTGCAAGGTCGTTGGGTGGAAGTGTGGCGGGCGTCCCCCACGCGCCGGCCGCTGAGGAGCGAGCGATGGATCAAGCCAAGTACTACGTGTGCGAGTCGTGCATGACGCCGGTGCCGAGCGGGCACAAGTTCTGCGGCCGCTGCGGAACGCCCGTCCCGGACACGATGCAGCACCAGCCCGTCGACTTTTACGGGGACATGCAGGACCCGAGTCGCGCGCGCCTCATCCTCATCCGCGGCGAGGGCATGGACGGCCTCAGCTACCACCTCAAGGCCGACCAGCACATCGTGGGGCGCGCGGGCCAAGTCGAATTCCCGGATGATCCGTTCGTCTCCCCGAAGCACGCGAACTTCTTCTACCGCGACAACCGGCTGGTCGTTCGCGACGAAGGCTCGCTGAACGGCGTCTATTTCCGCATTCGCGGCACCGTCGAGATCGCGCCGGGCGACATGTTTCTCTCCGGCGAGCAGGTGTTCCGGCTCGACCCGACGCCCAAGGCGTCCGACGGCGCGGATCCGGACGGCACCTTCTTCTATTCGTCACCGAAGTATCCGAGCGCCTTCCGGTTGAACCAGATCCTCGAAGGCGGCGTCGTCGGCATGACCGTGTGCACGCGCGGCAGCACGATCCAAATCGGCCGCGAAGACGGCGATCTCAACTTCCCGGCCGACGTGTACATGTCGGGCCGCCACGCGACGGTCGAGGAGCGCGAAGGCAAGTACCTGCTCACCGATCTCGACAGCCGCAACGGCACGTACGTGCGCCTCAAGGCGGAGCGCCCGCTCTCCCACGGCGACTACGTGTTCATCGGCCGCCGGCTACTGCGCGTCGAGCTGAACGCGAACTGAGCTTCGAAGCGAACGTGAATCCGGCGGGCCAAGCAGGGTCCGCCGCACGGCAGCGCGCGTCGCGTGCTGCCAGCAGGTTTCACGCGACGCTCGAGGTGCGTCGCTCCGCGCCGCGTCACGCCGGTTCGGGACGCGGGCGGCGGCGACGGCGACGTTTACGCGCAGGCCCGGCGGCGCCCTCGGTCGCAACGGGCGCGTCCGCAAGCGGCGCTGCGTCGCCTTCCGCGAGCTCCTCGCCGCGAGCACGCGCGTACAGCCCGGCGATCTCGGCGGCGGCGGGGTAGATCGACGTGCGCTGGAAACGCCCGGCGCGGCCCGACTCGAGCCGCGGCAGGATCGCAATCACGCGCCGTACGGGCTCCGCGATCCGGCGCGGGACGTTCAAGCGATCGACGATCGTCTCGAGGAAGCGATACGCCGCTTCGACGCGATCGCGCGCGCCCTGACACGCTTCCTTGAGCGGCTCGGCCAACAGCACCGCGATGAGCACGACCTCGTCGAGCGGCGCGCCGCGTTCGCGCGTCACACGATCCACTTCGTCGAGCAGCCGCCAGAACGTGTCCTCTTGGTCCGGCTGGTCGGCGAGGAACGTCGAGAGCTCGGGCAAGAGCACGTCGAGCAGCCCGATTTCCCAGAGCAGCCAGAAGGCGCGGTGAGCGGCGCCGCAGCGGAGCAGCTTCAGGAGCTCGTCGAAAAGTCGCGGTTTCGCGGCGCGCGCGAGCGCCGCGCGGCACTCGACCATCGCGTCGTACACATCCGGTGAAATGCCGAAATCGAGCCGCGCGGAGAACTTGATGGCGCGCAGGATCCGCACCGGGTCTTCGCGAAAGCGTACCGACGGATCCCCGATGGTGTGCACGGTGCGGCGCTCGATGTCGGGCATGCCGCCGACCCAATCGAGCACGACGTGGTGCTCGAGATCGTAAAAGAGCGCGTTGATGGTGAAGTCGCGGCGCGCAGCGTCCTGATGCGCTTCACCGAAGACGTTGTCGTTGCGGATCAGGAGATCGTCGCTGTCGTTGTCGTCCTGCTGCGGCGCGCGCCGGAACGTCGCCGTCTCGATCACCTTGCCGCCGCCGAAGAGCACGTGGACGAGCCGAAAGCGGCGCCCGATGATGCGCGAGTTGCGGAACAACCGGCGCACGTCGTCAGGTCGCGCGCTGGTCGCGACATCGAAATCCTTGGGCGCGCAGCCCACGAGGAGGTCGCGCACGCCGCCGCCGACGAGGTACGCCTCGTAGCCGCCCTTGACGAGCCGGCGCATGACTTTGACCGCGTCCGGATCGATCTGATCCTCGAGATCGATGGGATAGACGGTGGGCTCGGGACCGGAGCGCGCAGACGGCGGAGTGTCGCTCACGCCGACGCCCTCCGCCTCCGGCTCGCGCGATGGGGGCATGAGAACCAAAAGCCTTTGCCGGCTTCCTTAGCACGTCGTGCGCGTGGACGCGCTTTTTGGAAGGCGGGCCTTGCCCCCGCGGCTCGCTTCGCGACCGCTCTTTTCGAAGGGGGGCCTGGCCCCCCGCGGCTCGCTTCGCGACCGCTCCCCCGCCGCCTTCGGCGTGCTCGCTCCGCTCGCGGCTCGCTTCGCTCGCGTTTATCGGCTTCCGGGGGCGTGGGGGCGTGGCGCCCGCCTTTTTCGTGCCGCCGGCTCCGGACGCGCGCGTGCGACCGGGATTCCGGCTGCTTTGCGCAACGCCGTGCAAATGATGCTGTCCGGACAAGGTCCAACACGGCCGGAAATCGGGGGCCAGGCAGGTCCGGGCGTGAACGGAACGCGCACGTCGGGACCCGGCGCCGGCTCGAGGCTTCCCTGCATGTCCGCCTCGCGCTCGCCCGCTTCGTCCGGCCCGACGAAGAAATCGGGGACGATCCCGCGACGCTGCACGGGCGAGCCGTCGGGCAACGCGTAGAGCCGCGTCGTGAGACGCAAGACGCCAGCGCCGACCCGATCGCGGAAGTACTCTTGAACACAGCCTTTTCCGTAGGTGCGCTGGCCAAGTAGCGGACCGCGTCGGTACTTCGCGAGACCACCGGCCAGCATTTCGGCAGCGCTCGCGGTGGCGCCGTCGACCAGCGCGGCGACGGGACCATGCCAGCGCGCGGCCGAGCCCGGGGCTTGAGCGGTCAGCACCTCCGTCACCTGCCCGCGGTGAAGCAGCGGAAAGGCGGGCACGCCGGGAGCGAACACGCCAAGGGCCGCCGCGGCGCCGTCCGTCGAGCCGCCACCGTTGCCGCGAAGGTCGAGCAGGATGCCGAGCGGCGGCGTGCGGGCCGCGAGCGCGTCGGCGACCGCGGACGCAACGCGCTCGCCGAGGTCGTCACCGACGTAGCGAATGGTGATGACCTCGGCGTTGCCGCGGCCGTACGGCACGAAATCGACGGCGAGCTCGGCGTCGGAGCTCGAGTGTTTGGTGGACGCGACTTCGTCTTCACCAAGGTCGCCTTCGTCGTCGGCTGCAGCGTCGGGCTCGACCACGAGCTCGCGGGGCGAGTCTTCACCTTCGCGCAGCACGACGACCGAGCGTCCGAGCGACGGGGGCGCGGACGAGCTCGCGCGCGCGAGTTGTTCGACTTGCTCGACGCTCAGACCGACGGTCGGAACGCCCTGGATCGAGAGCACCAGATCGTCCATCTGGAGCGGCGGCGTCGGCGCGTCGACGACGCGAATGCCGAGCGCGGTGCGGAGCATATCGCCCCACAGCCGCTCGTCGTCGTCGAAGCTCGGATCATCCGCGTAGAGCGACCATTCCTCGTCGAGCGGCGCCCACGCGCCGTGCGGGTCCACGACGCTCACGAAGCTCCGCACCGCGGCCGCGAGCACGACGTGCTCCCATTCGGGCGCCTCGAGCGTCGGCAAAAAGCGCTCGCGCGAGGCGCGCACGAACGGCTGCAGCGTCCCGGCGTACGACGCCGAAACGCTGCCCACGCGCCGCCCGAGCTCCGCGGCGAGGTGACGCGCCGGAACCGTCACGTCTCCGTCCTCGAAGGCAGAAGCGAGCGCGAGCTCGGCGGCGCTCTCGCGCGGCAGCGCGGGCGCGCCGTCGCTCGCCGAGTCGAAGGCGACCTGGAGCTCGGCGATCCAGCGTTCGAGCGCGCCGCCGATTTCGGCAGCGGCCGCGCAGGGCGCCTTGCTCGTCGGCAAATCGCGCAGCTCCGCGAGCAGCGCGACGGCGTCGTTCGCGATGAGCGGTCCCGTGGGCGCGTCGGCCGACGCCGACCAGAGCCCGTGCGGGTCGAGCCAGCTCGTGAGGCTCTCGGCGAACGCGTTCGGGAGCGGCTCCGGGAGATCGGCGGCGAAGCGCTGCTTGATCTCCTGCATCAGCGAGCGCGCGTCGGCGCAACTCAAGCCGACGAGATGCCCGGTGGGTGGAACGAGCGCTTCGTCCTGGCAGCTCGCCTCGTCCGGGTTCGCAACCGAGCCGGAGGCGACAGGCGCGGGCGCGACCGCCGCAGAAGGCGCCGCATGCGGTGCCGCGGGCGCGGCGACTCGAGCCTTCAGTCGCTCGGGCGCGCGCTCGCCGTGCAACAAGCCGTAGGAGAACCCCAGCAGCGCAAGCCCGCCCAGAAAAGCAGCGCGGGCGGCCAGGCGACGCATACGAGGCGGATCCTAGCTTACGCTTCGGCCGGCACAACGCGGCCTTTCCCCCGTGCCCAAATCAGGAGCGCGAGGGAGGCCGCGGCGGCGAGGGCGGCGCCGGTCGCGAGCGCCGCGAACTCGCTCACGTGGTCCCAGAGCCAGCCGGTGAGAAGCCCGGCGGGCAGCGTGCAGACGCCGATGACGAAGTTGTAGAGCCCGTACGCGCGCGAACGGAGCCGAGCGCTCGTGATGTCGCGCACGAGCGCTTTTTCGACCGGCTCGGTGAGGCCGTAATACGTGCCGTAGACGAGAAAGAGCGCCCACGCGTGCCACGGCAGGCGCGCGAACGCGAACGCGAGGTACGTGAGCGCGTAGACGATCCAACCCGAGACGATCACGAAGACGCGCGGCGCGCGGTCCGAGAACGAGCCGCCGAAGTACGAGCTGACCATTTTGGACGCGTTGAAGGCCGTCCAGAGCAGCGGCAAGAGCGCAATGTCGACGCCAACGTCGCGGGCGCGCAAGAGCAAGAATGCGTCGGACGAGCCGCCGAGCGCGAAGACCGCGAGGATGGCGCAGTACGTTTTGAGAGCGCTCGGTAGACGCTCGCTTGCGGACGGACGTGGCACGTCGGCGGCGGGAACGGGAACCTCGTTCGAGGGCGCAGCGCTCGGCGCTGCGCGCGTCGTGCCGGCGTCGGGCGCGCCGCGCGCTTCGTCGGCGACGGGCGGCTCGCGTACGAGGGCCGCGGCGGCGAGTGCGAACACGCCGGGCACGGCCGCGACCCAAAAGACGGTGCGGAGCGGCAAACCCAACTTCAAGAGCAAGGTCGCCGTGACGGGGCCGACGACGGCTCCCGTGTGATCCATCGCGTTGTGGAAGCCGAAGGCGCGACCCGCTTCCGCGTTCGAGACGGACGCCGCGATCAGCGCGTCGCGCGGCGACGAACGCACGCCCTTGCCGATGCGATCGGTGACGCGAACGACGAGCACGTGCCACGGCGCCGTCGCGAGCGCGACGAACGGACGCGCGAACGTCGCGAGACCGTAGCCGAAGAGCACGAGCGGCTTTTTGCTGCCCGGCCGATCGCCCCAATAGCCGGACGCGAGCTTGAGCAAGCTCGACGTGGTGTCGGCCAGGCCCTCGATGAGGCCGAGGAAGGTGGCGCCGCCCCCGAGCGAGGCGATGAAGACGGGGAGCAGCGGAAAGATCATTTCCGTCGCGACGTCGGTGAAAAGGCTGGTGATGCCGAGGAGGACGACCGCGCGCGGGAGGGCAGTGCGAGGCACGCCCGACGATTGCTTGGACGCGCCGAGTCGTCCAGAATCGCGCGCCATGGCGCGTTCAATTCGCTTCGAGTGGTCGCTTTTGCCCTGTGTCGTTCTGGCGCTCGCCGCGTGTGAGAAGAAGCAAGACACGCCGCCGATGGACACGGCGATACCGAGTACGGCGCCGGCACGGAGCGTGATGGCCGCGTCTCAGCTGGCCGCTGCCGCTGCAGCGAGTGCCGCGGCGCGCGCGGCGGAGGCGTCGGCGGCCGCAGCTTCGAGCACTGCACGGGCCGCCGCGGCGAGCGCCTCTGCCGTCGCTTCGGCCGAGCCGCCGCCCGACCGCACGCCGCCGAAGGACGCGATCAAGACGAAGAGCGGGCTGTCGATGCTGGTGCTCACCAAGGGCACCGGCAAGAAGCATCCGAAGGCAACCGACAGCGTGCGCGCGCAATTCCGTGGCTTTGCGCCCAACGGGCGCGCGTTCGGCGGCGGCGAGCCGGCGCTGCTCGATCTCTCGCACGAGCCGCCGGGCTGGGTCGAAGCGCTGGAGCAAATGGTCGAGGGCGAGAAGCGGCGCGTGTGGATGCCGGCGGCGCTCGCGTACGGCAATGCGCCCGGCGCGCCGACGGATGACCTCGTGCTCGATCTCGAGCTGATTGCGATTCCGGAGGCGCCCAAAGCGCCGGCGGACGTGAAGGCGCCGCCGAAGGACGCGACGAAGCTGCCGGACGGCCTCGCCTACAAGATCCTGCAAAAGGGCAGCGGCACCGAGCACCCGACGGCGACGAGCCGCGTGACGATGCACTACACGGGCTGGTCGAAAGACGGAAAGATGTTCGACAGCTCCGTGATGCGCGGTACGCCGCTCACGATCGGGTTGAACCAGGTCATCCCCGGTTGGACCGAAAGCGTTCCGCTGATGGTCACCGGGGACAAGATGCGCGTCTGGATCCCGGCGGCGCTCGCTTACGGTGAAAAGCCCGCGCGCCCGGGCGCTCCCGCGGGCGACCTCGTGTTCGATATGGAGCTCGTCTCGTTCAAGTGAGGCGCCGTCCGTGCGCGCCGAGCCGTCACGCCGTGGCGGCTACGGTGCGCATGACCTCGGGCGCCGCGCTCGCGCCTTCGACGATGGCGCCGTGACCGGGAATGACGCGATAGAGCGCCGGAGTGGCGGCGAGCATTGCGAGCTCGGCGCCGAGCTCGCGGCGATCGCGCACCGCGGCCATGCGAAAGATCGGCGTGACTTTGGGCGCGCCGGTCGAGCCGAGGGCGCCGTAGGCCCAGCCCTTGAAGCCGGGCAGCTTGGGGAGGTTGAACACGGTGTCGCAAAAGACGAGCGTCGTGTGTTCGCCCGAACGTACGGTGAGCACTTGCTCGTGAGTGCTCGTGCCAGCGACCGGCGCGCACGTGAGTGCGGGGTCGGACGGGATGAGACTCATGTTGCCGTCGACGCGCACCTTCTCGCTCACGCGGGCGCGCGTCGGATCGGGGCAGAGGATGCGTGCGTCGGGGTAGCGCTCGGCGTACGCGGGCGCGTCGAGGCGATGCCAGCCGTTCGGCACGATCACGTAACGCACGGTGCCCCAGGCATCGAGCCGGCGCTGCGCGTCTTCCTCGAGGCAGATCGCGCTGTGAACGACGAGCGACCCGTCGCCGAGGCGCACGACGGCCATCCGACGTCGCATCGGCATGCCGGGTACTTCGCCTTCGACCTCCCAGAGGTTCGACTCGAGCTCGCTGATCGGACCGTGGCCCCGCACGCGCCAGTTCGACATGCCCCGAGAGGTAACATGCGTTTTGGCTGCGCTGCGCGGCTTTGGCTTCTGCGAGCACGGGTGCTAGCTGTAGCGCCGTCGCATGCGCTTCGAGGTTCCGGCGCCGATGCGAGCTCGGCTCGCCGAGTACGAGGGGTTTCACCGCTCGTGGGCGAACGAGCTCTGCCATTTCATCGGGATCCCGAGCATCATCGCGGGCGCGGCTTCACTGCTCGCGCTCGTGTCGTTCGGGGCCGGCGCGGGTTGGCGGCTTTCGCTCGCGGATCTCGTCGCGGCGGCGATCGTCGTCTTTTACGTGGCGGAGGCGCGCTGGCTCGGCGTCGTGACGGGCGCGCTGCTCGCGGGGCTCGTGCTCGTGGGCAGGGCGCTGCCGTGGACGGCCGGCCTCGCTCTATTTCTTGGCGGTTGGGCGCTTCAATTCGTCGGACACGCGATTTACGAGCAGCGCTCGCCCGCGTTTCTCAAGAACCTGCTGCACCTGCTCGTCGGTCCCGCCTGGCTCGTCGAACGAGCGTTCGCACGCGGCGCACACTGATGCCGTTCGACGCGCTGGTGCTGCTCGGGTGCCGGGTCGCCGCCGGTGCCTTGCCGTCGGCGGCGGCACGGCGCGTGGCGCGCGCGGCGGAGGCGTTTCGCGCGGGGCTAGCGCCACGCGTGGTGGTGACGGGCGGGCGCGTTTGGGAGGGGTGCGTCGAGGCCGATCGGCTGGGAGACGAGCTCGTGACGGACGGCGTGCCGCGCGAACGGCTGCTGCTCGAGCGCGCGTCGTGGACGACGCGTGACAACGCCGTGCTCACGGCGCGCTTGCTCGCGCCGCTCGGCTATCGACACATCGGGCTCGTGAGCTGTGACTGGCACCTCGCGCGGGCGCTCTGGAGCTTCCGTCACGAGGGGTTCGAAGCGGAGCCGGTGGCCGCGACGTCGCCGCCGGTGCCCGCCCATCGACTCGTCGTGCGCGGTCTGCGCGAGCGCGGCGCGTGGCTTTTCGATTGGGCACGAGCGACGCGATGAGGCGACGTGCCGGCGCGCTTTTGGCCGTGCTGCTGACCAGTTGCGGCTCGGACGCAGCGAACGGGCCGACCGCGGGGACGAGCGCGGGCGCGGGGACGAGCGCCTCCGCCGACGCGCGCGTGGAGCGGCGCGTGACGGCACTCGTGAGCGCCGAGGAGCGGCGAGCGAGCCGTGAGGTCGACGCGAGCGACCTCGAGAACCACGATGCTCGCGTTCGGCGCGCCGCCGCACGCGCGCTCGCGCGCATCGCCGACGAACACGCCGCGGAGCTCTTGTCCCGAAGTCTCGGCGACGACGACACCGAGGTCGTGACCTGGTCGGCGTACGGGCTCGGCGAGACGTGCGCGGGGCGAGCGGACGCACGCGCACGCGAGCTCACGCTCCGCGCGACGAGCTTGCTCTTCCGGCGCGCGACCGACCGCTCCTTCGAGCTGAAGACGGCCGCGCCCCTCTTCGATCCGCTCTCGAGCATCGCGTTCGCGCTCGGTCGCTGCGGCGGGGCCGACGCGGAACACGGCCTACGAGCTTGGCTCGGGCTCGGCACGCCGCTGCGAGACGCCGCCGGTTGGGCGCTCGGTGCGATGGCGGCGCGCGACGATCGGTTGGAGGACGCGACGCTCGTCGCGTTGCTCGACGCCGCGGCCGCTCGAGACGCGCCGGTGGCGAGCGCCTTGCAAGCGTTCACGCGCCTGAGCCGGCTCGACGACGCGGTGCGGCAGCGTTTGCTCCGCGTGGCCGGTGACGCGCTCACGACTCCGGGCTTGCGGCGCGTGCTGGCGGTGCGCGCGCTCGCCGCCGCGGGCGACGGCGCGGTGCCGAGCCTTGCGGGCGTCGTCTCGGCGGAGAGCTCGACACCGTCCGAGCGCGCCGACGCGATGCGCGGGCTCGCACGTTTGGGCGACGCCGGACAGCGGGCGCTCGCGGATGCATTGCTGGCCTGGGTCGGCGACCCGGACGCGACGAGCGACGCGCGGCTGCTCGACGCGAGCTACGGCGCGCTGTCGACGCTGCTCGGCGCGCTGAAGCCGCCGCCGGACCGCACCGGGCCGGCGCTGTCGCGGCTCGCGAAGCTCGACGTGCACGGCTCCCCTGCGCTCGCGCGACGCATCGTGGCGCTGCGCTGCGCCGCGGCGTCGGTGCTCGCCGGTCGCGGCAGCGAAAGCGCCGCGCTCGCCGCGTGTGACCCCGATCCGGACGGGCGCCGCGGCCGGCTCGCGCGACTCGAGGTGCTCGATCGCGGGCCGCTCCGAGCCAAGCGCTTACACGCGTGGCAGGCGCTCAGTGAGGCGAACGATGGAGTCGTGCGCGAGCATGCCCTCGAGCTTCTTGCCAGGCATGACGAGCTCGACGGCACGGCCGTCATCGCGCGCGCTCTCGAGTCCAAGCTCGGCGGTGAAGTTGCCACCGCGGCGCATCTCCTCGCCGAACATCCCGAGCGCGCGTCCCCGACCGGCGCCGTCGACTCGCCCGCGCCCGCCGTCACCCACGCGCTCACCGCCGCGATGGAACACTGGGACGGCTCGCCGATCGTCGAGGTCCGTACGAATCTCGCCGACGCCGCGGGGCGGCTCGATCTACTCACCGTGAAGGCGCGGCTGGAGGTCGCGTGCAAGAGCGACAACCCCACACTGCGCCAGCACGCCGAGAAGGCGCTCCACCAGCTCGGCGACCACGACCGTCGCTGCGCGACCTTCGAGCCGTCGAGCTCGCCGCCCGCGGAGCTCGCGCACGTGGAGGGCGCTCCCGTCACACTCGAGGTCGAGACGGACGCTGGCACCTTCTCGCTCGAGCTCGAGCCGGCGCTCGCGCCGACTGCGGTCACGCGGCTCGTCGAGCTCGCGAACGCGAAGTTCTTCGACGGCATCGTCGTGCACCGCGTCGTTCCGGGCTTCGTCGTGCAACTCGGCGATCCGGACGGCGACGGCTACGGTGGCGCGCCGCGCCCCCCGCTGCGCTGTGAAACCTCACCGGCGCCGTTCGACGCGGGCAGCGTCGGCATCGCGCTCAGCGGTCGCGACACCGGTTCGAGCCAATTCTTCGTGACGCTCGGACGCGAAGCGCACCTCGACGGCGAATACGCCCTCATCGGCCACGCGCCCCGCGGCTGGGATCGACTGACCGAGGGCGACATCGTGAAGACGGTGCGCGTGCAGGGCCCGCCGAAGTAGCGCTCCCGATGCTCGACGAACTCTTCCGCGCCTGGCCCCGACTCGCCGCACGCATCGACGCCGTGGCGCTCGGCGCTTTCCCGACGCCCGTCGAGCGGCTCACGGCACTCGAGCGCGAGCTCGGCTCAGGACCGCTCTACGTGAAGCGCGACGACGTTTCGGCGGACGTGTACGGCGGTAACAAAGTGCGCACGCTCGAGGTCCTCTTCGGGCGCGCGAAAGCCGAGGGCGCGCGCGAGATCATCGCGACGGGCGCGTTCGGCTCGAATCACGCGGTCGCGACAGTGCTGCATGCGCCGCGTGTCGGGCTCGTGCCGGGCGCCGTGCTGTTCCCACAGCCGCACTCGGCGGCCGCGCGCGAAAATTTTCGCGTGACGCTCGCGCGCGCCGAGCGGCTGGTGCTCGTGCCGCACTGGTCGTGGATGCCGTACGGCATGTGGCGCGCGCGCGCGACGGGGCGCAGCGTGATGGCGCCGGGCGGCGCGACGCCGACTGGTGCGCTCGGTTACGTCGCCGCCGCGCTCGAGCTCGCGGCGCAAGTCGAACGCGGTGAGCTCGAACCGCCGCGGCGCGTCGTCGTCGGCGTGGGCTCGACGTGCACGAGCGCCGGACTCCTCGTCGGCTTCGCGCACGCAGCGCGGCTCGGCCTCGGTTTTCGCGAACCGCCCGAGCTCGTCGCCGTGCGCGTGTCACCCTGGCCGGTGACGAGTCGGTTTCGCATCGTGGGGCTTGCCGTGCGCGCGAGCCGTTTACTCGCCGAGCTCGCGGACGAGCCGTCACTGGCGCTCTCGCGCGCCGAGCTCAGTCCGCGGCTCGTCATCGACGGCTCCGAGCTCGGGCCCGGGTACGGCCAGCCAAGCGCGGGGGGCCGCGCGGCGATCGAGCTCTTTCGCGCGCACGGCCTGTTCGAGCTCGACACGACGTACAGTGGCAAAGCTGCCTCGGCCTTCGTCGCTCGGGCGCGCCCGCACGTCTCGGGATCGTCGCTGTTTTGGTCGACCAAATCCACGCGCGCGTTGCCGTCCGTCACGGACGCCGAGCTCGAACACGCGCCGCTGGCCGGACGGCGCTGGCTCGCTCGAAGCTAGGCGCGCGGGTGCTTCGACCTTGAGCGTGCGCTCGCGAGCGCGTAAGTAGGAACGTGGAGGAGCGAAAATGCTTCGAGAGATCCGCGAGCGCGTGTCCGACGCGAACATCTACCGCGTCTACGCGATCACGCTCGCGCTCGGCGTCGCCTACGGCTTGGCCATCTCCGTCCTCGCCGTTTACCTCGATCAACGGGGCTTCGGTGAGATCGCGATCGGCAAGCTTGCCGGGTTCTTCGCGGGCGGCCTCGTTTGTTTTTCGCTGCCGCTCGGCGCGCTCATCCGGCGCTTTTCGGCCAAAAAGACGCTGGCTGCCGCGCTCTTTGGCTATGCGCTGACCATCAGCGTCTTTCCGCTGCTGCACTCGTTCGGCGGCATCGCCGCCGTGCGCTTCGTCGATGGCGCCTGCTCCGTCGGAGTCTGGGTCAGCAGTGAGACCATTCTACTCACGCGCGCGAAGCGCGAACACAAAGCGTACGTCACGAGCATCTACGCCATCGCGATCGCGGTCGGGTACGTGCTCGGGCCGCTCGCCGCGCGCCTCGCCATGGCGCTGATGCCGCTCGCTTACACGTTCGAAGTGTCCGGCGTCATCGCGCTGCTCGTGAGCGCTTACACGGCGCTCCGCCTCGAGGCCGATCCCAACACGACTGCCGCGAGCGCGGACGTCGCTGCACACGCTGCCCCAACGCCCCGGCGCAGCACGACGGCCGAGCTCCTCTGGCAGATCAAAACCTCGTGTTTTGCGACCTTCTCGTACGGTTATTTCCAGGCGAGCGTCGTGTTGTTCTTGCCGCTCTTCCTGATGAAGTCGAAGGGCATCACCAAAGAGCAGACGATCCTGATCCCGGCGTTCTTCGCCGCGGGCATGCTCCTCTGCTCGAACTACGCGGGCCGCCTCGGCGATCGGCGCGGGCACTTGGGCGTGATGCGCGTGCTCGGCACCATCGGCCTCTCGATGATCCTCGCTTTCGTTTTTCTCGATTCGTATGCCTGGATGTGCGCCGCGGTCTTCGTCGCGGGCGCGAGCCTCGCGAGCATCTCGCCCGTGAGCCTGGCGCTTCAAGGCGTCATCAGCCCCGAACACGGCCGCGCTACCTCGCTCTACAACGGGTTCTACGCCGTCGGCATCCTGCTCGGCCCGCTCATCTCGAGCCAAATCTTCGAAGCGCGCGGCGGCGCCACGATGCTTTTTCACCTCGCCGCGCTGTGGATCGGTTTCGTCCTCTTCAGCATCGTGTTCTACAAAGACGACCCCGCGGTTCAGCGCTTGCGCGGGGCGCCCAAGCCGGACGCACCTGCGACGGACGGAGCGGACCTGTTGGACGGATGAGGGCACGCGTCGGGGCGCGACCGGTGGTACGCTCGCGCGCCCGTGCTTCTCGCCATCGACATCGGCAACACGCACATCAAATTCGGCTTGTTCCAGGCGAGCGAGTTGAAGCACAAGGTGCGTCTCGCGACCGATGCGGCCCGTACCGAGGACGAATACGGCGTCCTGCTCGTTCAGGCGCTCGCGCAGCGCGGCATCACGCCCGACTCGGTCGACGCGGCGATCGTCGCGAGCGTCGTCCCCGCGCTCACCGACGGCGTAGTCGCGCTCGTGCGGCGCTTGTTCGGCCGCGAGCCGCTCGTGCTCGGCCCCGGTCTCAAGACGGGCATCTCGGTGCTTTACGACAGCCCGCGTGAAGTCGGTCCCGATCGCATCGCCGACGCCGTCGCCGCGTTCGAGCGCACCGGCACCGCTACTATCGTCGTGGATTTCGGCACCGCCACGACGTTCAACTGCATTTCGCCGAAAGGTGAGTACCTCGGCGGCGTGATCGTACCGGGTGTCCGCATCGGGTACGACGCGTTGCTCGCCGCCGCCGCGAAGCTCTCGCGCGTCGAGCTCACGGAGCCCCCGCGCGTCCTCGGCCGGAACACGCCGCACGCGCTCCAATCCGGCGCCGTGCACGGCAGCGCCGCGCTCGTCGACGGCCTCGTCGAACGCCTCGAAGCGGAGCTCGGCTTCGCGTGCAAAGTCATCGCGACGGGCGGCCTCGCCAACGTCATCGCCAAGCACTCGAAGCGCATCGAGAGCGTCGATCCCGATCTCACGCTCCAGGGTCTCCGGCTGCTCCACGAGCGGAACGTAGAGCCCCCGCGCACCAAGGCCAAAAAAGGCCTGAACGAGCCGTGAAACGCCGGGATTTCGCGCTCGCCGGAGCGTTCCTCCTCGGCGCGCTCGGCTGCCGCCACGTCACGACGAGGCCCACCGCCGGGCGGCGGCTGGTCTCGCTCGCGCCCGGCATCACCGACGCGCTCTTCGAGATCGGCGCCGGTCGCGACGTGATCGCGCGCAGCGACTATTGCGACTACCCGGCGGACGTCTTGAAGCTGCCGCGCGCCGGCACGAGCTTGACTCCGAACTACGAGGTCATCACGCGTCTCGCGCCGACGCTCATCGTTGGAGAGGCCGGCGCCAACGCACGCCAGCGCGAGCTCGAAGCGATCGGGCCGACGCTCCTTTTGCCGTGGCTCACGCTCGACGAAATCGTCGCGAGCATTCGCGAGCTCGGACGCCGCACCGAAACGACGGCCGCCGCCGACGCGCTCGCCGCACGGCTGAAAGCGCGCCTCGACGTGCCCCCACCCCCGAACGGCCCGCGCATTCTGCTCGTCATCGGTTACGAGCCGGGCAACCTCAGCGAGCTCTGGTTCATCCGTGAAAACTCGCTGCACGGCGCCGCGCTGCACGCTGCCGGCGCGCGCAACGCCGTCCCGGAAGCGGTCACGGGGCTGCCGCGCCTGTCGCTCGAGCGGCTCCTCGCCATCGACCCCGACGCCATTTTCATGCTGACGCAGCCGGGCCGCGCCGCGGGCGACTACCTCGCACCGTTTCGTGCTCTCGCGCCGCTGCGCGCGGTGAAGGCGAATCAAGTCGTGGTGGTCGAAGCTCCGGAAGCCTACGTGCACGGTCCGCGCATCCTCGAGCTGGTCGACAAGCTCGCGGTCGTCGTGAAGACGCTCAAGGTGCCGCCGTGAGCTCGCTCACACTCGACGCGGTCAGCGTGCGAAGCAACGCGCGGACGCTGGTCGCGAACGCGAGCCTCGAGCTCGCGACGGGCGGGTTCGTCGCGCTCGTCGGGCCGAACGGCGCGGGCAAAACGACGTTGCTGCGCGCCGCGCTCGGCCTAGTCCCGCTCGCGAGCGGCCGCGTGCGCGTGAACGGCGCCGATCTCGGAACGCTCGGCGCGCGCGCGCGCGCGGCGGAGCTCGCTTGGCTGCCGCAGCATTCGCTGCCGGCCGACGCGCTGCCCGCGCGCGAAGCGGTGATGGCCGCGCGCTATCGCTTTCAGGAGACGTCCGTGACGACACGGAGCGCCGCGGAACGCGCGCTCGAACGCGTGGGACTCGCGCACCTCGCCGGAGCGCCGCTCGCTCGACTTTCCGGCGGCGAGCGGCAACGCGTCGCAGTCGCCGCTCTCCTCGCACAGGAGGCGCGCTTTCTGTTGCTCGACGAGCCGGCGAATCACCTCGATCCCGCGCAGCAGGCCGAGACGTACGCGCTGCTCGGCACGCTCGTGAAGGACGGCGCGGGCATCCTGTGCGTCACGCACGACGTGAACTTGCTCGCGTACACCGCAGCGGCGCCGCGCGTGCTCGGCCTCGCCGGGGGTGAGCTGCGTTTCGCGCTGGATTACGCCGCGCCCGAGCTGCCGGAGCGCCTCTCGGAGCTCTTCGGCGTGCCCATGCTCGCGCTCGCGGCCGGCGGCGGTCGCGTCATCGTTCCCACTCCGCCCGGCGCGAGGTCGCCGAGCGCATGACCCGGCGCGTCGTCGCGTTGGCGCTCGGCTCGCTCGTCCTTACGGCGGTGGCGGCGCTCATCGGGCCGTCACTCGGCGGCGCACAAGGCGAATTCATTCTGTGGCAGCTGCGCGTGCCGCGCGTGCTCGTGGGCGCGCTCGTCGGCGGGACACTCGGGCTCGTCGGTGCGTGCTTTCAGACGCTGTTCGCGAATCCGCTCGCGAGTGAGAGCACGGTCGGCACGACCGCCGGCGCGACGCTCGGCGCGCTCGCGGCGCTCGCGTTGTCGTTGCCTGGCGGCTTTCCGGTGCTCTTTGCTTGCTCGTGCGCCGGCGCCGGCCTCGCGAGCGTCTCGGTCACACTCGTCGCCGGCAACGGCCGCGCGACGATGGGCGACGTGCTGCTCGCCGGCATCACGGTGACGGTCGCAACCGGCGCCCTGTCCGTCGGCCTCCAATACCTCTCCGACAGTCGCGCGCTCGTCGCGGCGGCGCGCTGGGCGCTCGGGCAGCTCCCGCAGGTCGGTTACGACGGCGTGCTCGTGCTCGCGCCCGTCGTGGTGCCGTGTTGGCTCGTCCTGCTCGCGCTCGCGCGTGCGCTGCAGACCTTCGCGTTCGGCGAAGAGCTCGCCGGGGCTCGCGGCGTGAACGTGCCGTCGCTCCGGCGGCTGGTGCTCGCCGTCGGCTCGCTCGGGGTGGGAGCGTGCGTCGCCTGGTGCGGCCCCATCGCGTTCGTCGGCCTGATCGTGCCGCACGTCGTGCGCCGCATCGTCGGCGCGGAGCTTCGCCGCGTCCTCCCGCTCTCGCTGCTCACGGGCGCCGCGTTCCTCGTCCTCTGCGACGCTCTCGCCCGCAGCCTCTCGCCCGGCCGCGAGCTCCCCGTCGGCGTCGTCACCGCGGCACTCGGAGCGCCAAGCCTCGTCTTGTTGCTCTTCCGCACGCGACGGGGTGCAGCGGCGTGACGGCCGTCGCCCGCTACGAGCTCCCGCTCCCGGCGCCTGCCCGCTCTCAATGAATCTTCGACTCGATGCGCGGGTCGGGCACGAGCCAAATCAGCGCGACGAAGACGTAGATGGCATCCGACACGATCGGGGACACGAACGCGAGAGGAATCGCCGCCGCGTAGCAGACCGGCGAAAGCTTGCCCTTGAAGTCGCGTCCGATCGCCGCTCGCAGGCGCGAATTCTCACCCTGCCGGCGGATGATCGTGAATTGCAGGATGTAGTAGGCAAGCGCGGCGAGCAGGAGCAGCGCGCCGTAGAAGGCGGTGGGAAGCGGCGCCGAGTGCGTCTCGCCGAGCCATTCGGTACCGAACGGCAAGAGCGAGAGCCAAAACAACAAATGCAGATTCGCCCACAGCACGCCGCCGCTCACGTGGTCGGCTTGCAGCATGTGGTGGTGGTTGTTCCAATAGATCCCGGCCATGATGAAGCTCAGGATGTAAGCGCAGAAGCGCGGGCCCGTCTCCACGAGGGCGTGCAAATCGTGCCCGGCGGGGATCTTGAGCTCGAGCACCATGATCGTGATGATGATCGCGATCACGCCGTCGCTGAAGGCTTCGAGGCGTCCCTTATGCACGTCAGGCCGAGCATAGCCGAGACCGGGCCGGCTCCGACGGGCCGCAAACTCCCACTCCCTTTTCAGCGCTCGGCCCACGTGCGAGAGCGATCGCATGCGTTTTTCGACCAAGCTGATTCACGCGGGCGGGCCCGATCCACGCATCGCAGGCGCTCTGGCCGTACCGATTTTCCAATCCTCGACGTTCGAGCACGCGGGGCGCACGGGCTACCACGACGTGAAGTACGCGCGGCTCAGCAACACGCCGAACCACGACGTCCTCGCGGCCAGGCTCGCGGCTCTCGAAGCGACCGAGGCGGGGCTCGTGACCGCGAGCGGCATGGCGGCCATCGCCGCGACGCTCCTTTCGCTGGTCGGTGCGGGCGATCACGTGATCGCCCACGAGTCGCTTTACGGAGGCACGCACAGCCTGCTCACGGGCGACCTCGCTGCGCTCGGCATCGAAGTCACGTTCGTGGACGCGAACCGCGCGGAAACGTTCGCGCCCGCGTTGCGCCCGAACACGCGCGTGTTCTACGTCGAAGCGATCACGAATCCGCTGCTGCAAGTGCCCGATCTCGACGCGGTGGTCGCCTTCGCCCGAAAGCACGGGCTCACCACGGTCATCGACTCGACGATGGCGACGCCGGTCAACTTCCGCCCCGCCGAGCGCGGCTTCGACCTCGTCGTGCACAGCGCGACCAAATACCTGAACGGCCATACCGACGTCGTCGCCGGGGCGGTCGCGGGCTCGCGGGAGCGCGTTGCGAACGTGAAGAAGAAGCTCGACCACTTCGGCGGTTCGCTCGATCCCCACGCGTGCTTCTTGCTGGAGCGCGGCATGAAGACGCTGGAGCTGCGCGTCGAGCGCCAGAACCGCAGCGCGCTCGCGCTGGCAGAGCACCTGAGCCGGCACGGCGCCGTCGCGCAGGTGTTCCATCCGGGACTCGCGAGCCACGCGGGCCATGCGCGGGCCAAGGCGTGGTTCAACGGAACCGGCGGCATGCTGAGCTTTCGCCCCGCGGGCGGCGTCAGCGCGGCGGAGCGCTTTCTCGCGTCGGTGCGTCTCGCGACGAGTGCCCCGAGCCTCGGCGGCCCGGAGACGCTCGTGACGCGACCGACGACCACCTCGCACGCCGGCGTACCGGCCGACGAGCGTGCGCGGCTCGGCATCAGCGATGACCTCGTACGCGTCTCGGTCGGGCTCGAAGCCGTCGAGGACCTGATCGAGGACTTCGAGCGAGCGCTCGGGTGAGCCTTGCGGGCGTGCTAGGTTTCCGAGCGGACCTTAGAGCTTCGTCGCGCCCCGCCGAGCGCCCAAGCTCGGGCTCGTTTTCGGTGTCGATCGCCCCACGAGATGTCCGTTGAAAGTGCTGACCTGAGCGTCCGGCTCGAGCGTGGCCTCGCTCGTTTCCGCCGCTCCGCGCGCAAGGCGGAACGCCGGCACAAGCTCGGAATCGCGCTCACGGCCACGGGGCAGGTCGCGCCGCTCGCGCTCGCGCTGATCGCCCCGCCGCTCGCTTACGCGAAGCTCCACCCGGGTCACGGTGTCGAGCGCTGGGTCGTCGTCGCGGCAGCGCTTGCAGTCGCGCTGATCGCCGGCCGCGCGCTCTGGGCGGGCCTCGGGCGCAGCGCCCCGCTCGCGGGCGCCATCGAGCTCGATCGCTTTCACGAGACGGGTGGACGCATCGCCAACGCGCTCGCGTTCGCGCGCATTCCAGCGGCCGAGCGCTCGCCGCTCATGGTTCTCGCGATCGAAGACGCGCTGGCAACGGTGGCGCGCGTCGAGCCGAGCCGGGCCGTCCGCGTCCCCGTTCCACGCGAGACACCGCTCGTCGCGTTGCTCGTAGCCGGACTCGTCGGGCTCTCGTTCCTCGAGGTACGCACGCTGAAGCTGCTGCCCCCGCGGCCCGCGCCGAAGCCGGTGCTGATGAGCGCGGACGACGTCGCGTTCTTTCGCGAGCAGGGTCAGGGGCTCGCGCGCGCGACCGACGATGCGACGCAGCGGGCCGCCGTCGCGCGCTACAATCGACTGATCGAGGACATCGCGAACCACCGCGTCGACGAGCACGAAGTGTTTCGGCGCCTGGGCGAGATCGAAGCGGACCTCGGCGAGCACTTGGAGTCCGATCGCGAAGCGCTCGAGGACGGCTTGCAAGGGGTCGCGCGCGAGCTCGAGAAGAATCCGCTCACCCGCAAAGCCGCGGAGGCGCTCTCCGACAAGCGACTCGACGACGCCGAAAAAGCCCTGCGTGAGCTCGCGGAGAAGCTCAAAGCAAAGAAGAACGCGCCGACGCCAGCCGAGCTCGAGCGCCTGCGCGGTGCACTGCAAAAGGCGAGCGAGCAGAGTCACGAGCGCCTCGAAGCCGTCGAACAGCGCCGTCGGGAGCTCGCTCAAGAGCGCGAGAGCCTGCTCAAGAAGAAGAACGAACCAGCGTCGAAAGAGGGCGCGCAGGCGCAGAAGAAGCTCGAGGAGAACAAGCGTCAGCTCGAGCACCTCGAGCGCCAGAGCAGCCGCGCGCAGAAGAGCGCCGAGCAGCTGTCGGACCTCGACAAGGAACTCGCGAAAGCCGCGCAGGATCTGCAGAACGCCTTGCGCGACAAGCAGAAGAATGCCGGCGAGCAGACCGCGGAGAACATGAACCAGAGCGCCGAGGACGTGCACAAGCTCGGCCAGAAACAGCTCGACGACGCGCAGAAGCGCGAGCTCTTGCAGCGCTTGAAGGAGCTCCGCGAGGTCTTGCGGCAACAGGGCCAAGGCGGTGAGCAGCGCAAACAGCGCATGGAACGCTTCGGGCAACAGGCGCGCGGTGAGCGACCCGGAGGCAACGGCCAGGGCGAGTCCGGCAAACCAGGTGCGGGCAACCTGGACGTTCGCCTCGGGCACGGACAAGGGGACGGCATTCCGCTGCCCGGCACGGAATCGGGGAGCCAGGCACCGGCGCCGGGGCAGGGTCAGAAGGAAGGCGGAAGCGGCGACCCGAGCCAGCCGGGACAAGGTCACGGCAACGGCCACGACGCGGCGCTCGCGGGCGACCGGACGCACCTTGCCGGCAAGTCGCACGACGTGAGCGCGGCCGGCGTCGACACGGGCGAAGGGACGGCGAGCGCCGAGGTCATCTATGGAGCGGCCCAGCGCGGCTTCGTCGGCAAAGGTTACGAGCAGGTGTTCACCGAGTACCAATCGGTTGCAGAACAAGTGCTCGACAAGGATGAAATTCCGCCCGGCTATCGTTTCTACGTCAGGCGCTATTTTCAGCTGATCAGACCGCGGGAATAGCCGGAGCTCGAGGAACAACGATGAGCGACATCGATCAGGCCAAAGAAGACATCGCACGCTTCGAACAGAAGCTCGGCGCCGTACGCGAAGAGATCGGCAAAGTCATCGTCGGGCAGCGCGCGCTCGTAGACGGCGTGCTCACGTGTCTGCTCGCGGGCTCGCACGCGCTGCTCGAAGGCGTCCCCGGGCTCGGCAAGACAATGCTCGTGCGGACGCTCGCGCAAACGCTGACGCTCGACTTCGGACGCATCCAATTCACGCCAGACCTCATGCCTGCCGACGTGATCGGTACCATCGTGCTCGACGAAGGCGCGCAGGGCGGCAAGGTCTTCGAGTTTCGCAAGGGTCCGGTGTTCGCGAACCTGGTCTTGGCCGACGAGATCAACCGCGCGACGCCGAAGACGCAGAGCGCCTTGCTCGAAGCGATGCAGGAGCAACGCGTGACCGTCGGCCGCACCACGCACCAGCTCGATACACCCTATTGCGTGCTCGCCACCCAAAATCCCCTGGAAATGGAGGGCACCTACCCCTTGCCCGAAGCGCAGCTCGACCGCTTCTTCTACAAGCTCGAGGTTCCGTTCCCGAGCCGCGAAGACCTGCACGGCATTCTCGATCGCACGACGACCGGCAAGCAGCTCGAAGCCCACGGCGTCGCTAGCCGCGCCGACATCCTCGCGATGCAGGCGCTCGTGCGGCGAGTGCCGGTCGCGCGCCACGTGCAGGACTATGCGATCCGCGTGCTGCAGGCGACGCACCCCGACGCCCAAGACACGACGGCGCTCGTGAAGCGCTACGTTCGCACGGGCGCGTCCCCGCGCGGCGTCCAAGCCATGCTGCTCGGCGCGAAGATCGGCGCGCTCTTCGCCGGTCGCTTCGCCGCGTCCATCGACGACGTGAAAGCGGCGGCGCTCCCAGCGCTCCGTCATCGCCTGCTCATGAGCTTCGAGGGTGAGGCCGAGGGCATTCGCCCCGACGCCATCATCGCCGAGATCCTCACGAGCCTCGCCCCCGCCAAAGGCTGAGTTTTCCGAGCTTTTCGGCCAAACATGGGCCTCCTCGATTTTCTTCGACCCCGCAAGGCAGCCCCCGCGCCCGCGGCCAAGAGCGAGCTCTTCGACGACGAGTTCCAGCGCAAGCTCGAGATGCTCGCGCTCGTCAGCCGGCGCGTCTTCAGCGGCCGCCTGCGCGCCGAGCGTCGGAGCAAGAAGAAGGGCAGCGGCGTCGAGTTCGCCGACCACCGTGACTACGTGCCCGGCGACGACATCCGTTCCGTCGACTGGAACGTCTATCATCGCTTCGGCCGCCTGCTCGTGCGCTTGTACGAAGAGGAAGAGGATCTTTCGATTTACTTCTTGCTCGACTGCTCGGCGTCCATGGGCTTCGCCAGCAGTCAGAAGTTCGATCAGGCGCGGCGGCTCGTCGCGTCGCTTGCGTACGTCGGGCTCGCGAACCTCGACCGCGTGACCGTCCTCGCGATGACGGAAGGCACGCTGGAGCGCCTGCCGACCACTCGTGGCAAAGGCCGCATTTTCACGGTCTTTCGCTTCCTCTCGAGCCTTTTGCCCGGCGGCACGACGGATCTCGCCGAGTCGCTCCGCGTGTTCGCCGCGCAGCACAAGCGCCGTGGCCTCGCGCTGCTCGTGAGCGACTTCTACGATCCGGCGGGGTTCGAGCAGGGCATCAACGTGCTCCGCTACGAGGGCTTCGAACCGTACGTGATTCATTTGGTGGATCGGCGCGAGGCCAAGCCGGAGCTCGACGGAGACGTTCTGGTCGTCGATTGCGAGACGGGCGACGAGCGTGAAGTGACGGTGACGCCCGGTGTGCTCGCGCGGCTCGGGAGCGCGTACGAGCAGTACCTCGGCGACATCGAGCGCTATTGCACGCAGAAGCGGGTGCCGTACCTCGCGGCCGACGTCACGGTCCCATTCGATGAAATCGTGCTGCGCGCGCTCCGGCGCGGAGGGTTTCTGCACTGATGACCTTCGCGGGGCTGCCGCTCGCATGGCTCGCCGCGATCGGGGCGAGCGCCGCCGCCGTGACGGTTCTGCTCTACATTTTGAAGCTCCGGCGGCGCCCCGTGGCGGTTGCGTTCGCGCCGCTATGGCACCGCGTGCTCGGGGACCGCGACGCGAGCCGGCTGTTCTCGAAGCTCCGCCGCTGGCTCTCGCTCGCACTCCAGCTGCTCTTGATAGCGCTCCTCGCGCTCGCGCTCGGTGATCCGCGCCCCACGCACCAGCTCGGCACGGGACGGAACCTCGTTCTGCTCATCGATGCGAGCGCTTCGATGCAGGCGACGGACGAGAAACCGACGCGCCTCGAAGCAGCGAAGGACGTCGCGAAAAAACTCGTACGCGGCCTGGGCGGCAGCGATCGCGCGCTGATCGTCGCGATGGGCGCCGTGCCGGTGCCGCTTTCGACGATGAGCGACGAGGCAACGGAGCTCGTGGCCGCGGTGGATCGCGTGCGAGCGGCCGACACGCGCGCCGATTTCGGCCGTGCGCTCGAGCTCGCCGCGGACGCGTTGCACGGCTTGCCGAACGGCGAGGTCGTCGTCCTGAGCGACGGCGTGCTCACGCCCCCCGATCCGACACCCGACCTCGGCGGCGCCGCGCTGCGCTTCGCGCCCGTGGGCAAATCGGGAAAAAACCTGGCGATCACCGCATTTTCGGTGCGGCGCTACCCGCTCGACAAGTCGCGCCTCGAGGTCATGGCCGAGCTCGCGAACCTCGACGGCGCTCGCGCCGACGTCGAGCTCTCGCTTCTCGGTGACGGTGCGATCATCGACAGCGAGCGTCTCGTCATCGAGCCCGGCGCGAAGCTCTCGCGCTTCTTCCCCGACATGGGCGGTACGCGCCACGCGCTCGAGGCGCGCCTGCGTTACGCCGACGGCCACGCCGACGCGCTGCCCGCCGACGATCGCGCTTACGCGCTCGTGCCCGAACGGCGGCGCGCGAAGGTGCTCGTCGTCACGGCAGGCAACACCTACCTGGAAGCGGCGCTGCTCCTCGACGAATACCTCGACGTGACGGACGTGAAGCCGTCGCAGTATCCGCCCCCCGGCGCGTTCGACGCGACGATCTTCGACGGCGTCGCGCCGCCGCCCGCCGACAAGAGCGGCGGGCTCGTCTACCTGAACCCGCCGGCTACGGGAGCGCCCGTGAAGCTGGGGAAGTCGATCACGGGGTTCGGCTTCGACACGTGGGACAAAAAGAGCCGACTTTTGCGCTTCACCGCGCCGGGCGGCGTGCAGGTCGCGAGCGGTCACGCACTCGAGCCGAGCCCGGGCGACAAAGTCGTCGGCGCGAGCGACGACGGGCCAATCCTCGTCGCCGGCAACCGCTCCGGGCGTCCGTTCGTCGTGCTCGGCTTCGATCCGCGCCAGAGCGACTTCGTGCTGCGCCCGGCATGGCCGCTCTTCGTGCTCAACGCGATCGACTCGTTCAGCGAATCGGACACGAGCTACGTCTCCGCCTACCGCACGGGCGAGGTCTGGCGCGTCCCCGTGCCGCCCGGAGCACACGAGGCCGAGCTCGCGACGCCGGACGGCACGACGCGCGCCGTGCCCGTCGAGGACGGCCGTGCCGTGACGTTCGGCGATCGCGCCGGCTTTTATCGCCTGACGAGCGGCACGGACGCGGCGCGCACCGTCATCGAGTTTGCTGCGAACCTCTCGGACCTCGACGAAAGCCGTATTTTGCCGCAAAAAAGGCTCAACGTCGCGAGCCATGAAGCGCCGCCGCCCGCGGTCGGTTCGGGCGGCGTTCGGCGCGAGCTCTGGCTCTGGCTGCTTGCGGCGGTGCTCGCGCTCTCGGTGCTGGAATGGATCGCCTATCACCGCCGGGTGACGGTATGAGGCGCTCGAACCAGCTCGCTTGGGCGGCCGCTACCCTCGCGACAGCGGTGCTCGCGGCCGTCGGCTACCGCAAGCTGGAGCTCGCTGCAGCCGGCGGCGAGCTCCAGTGGACGCACGGCGGCGTGCACTACGAGCTGCTGCATCCCGGCGCGCTGGCGGTGCTCTTCGTCGCGCCGCTGCTCGTCTGGGTGCTCGGGCGCTCGCTTGCCGATCTGCCGTTCGGCCAGCGCTTGCTCGCGCTCGGGTTTCGACTCGGTTTTCTCGGCCTGCTTGCGCTCGCGCTCGCGCGACTCGTACGCACGGAGGACGCGAAGAGCATCGCGCTCGTCGCGCTCGTCGACGTGAGTGACTCGGTACCCGACGAGGCGCTCGCCGACGCGAAGGCGGAGCTCCAAAAGCTCTATGCTGCGCGCGGCCGCGGCGACACGTTGCGCCTCGTCACCTTCGCGACGCGCCCGCGCCTGGTCGAGCTCGAGCGCGACCAAAAGCTCGCGCTCCCTCCGTCGCTACGCCACGGTCCACGCGGTAGTGCCGCGAGCGCGACCACGGACATCGCGAGCGCGCTCGAGCTCGCTTACGGCTTGTTCCCGGCGGGGCAGCTCAAGCGCATGCTGCTCCTCACGGACGGGGTCGAAACCGAGGGTGATCTCCTGGCCGAAAGCGCCCGCGCTCGCTCGCTCGGTGTGCGCCTCTCGGTCGTGCCCTACCGCCATCCGCCGCCCGCCGAGGTCGCCGTCGTCGGCTTGCGGCTGCCCGACAAGGTCGACGTCGGACAATCCTTCGAAGTCGCGGCCGACGTCTACGCGAGCCGTGAAACGCGGGCGCGGGCGCGGCTCTACCAGGGCGAAACGCTGAACGGTCTCGACGGCGTGCGCGAGACGGCGCTCCACCCGGGCATGAACGAGCTCAAGTTCAAGTCCGTCGTGCGCGTCGGCGGCGAGCTCACCTACGAGCTCAAGCTCGAACCGCTCGGACCGGACGAGTTCTCGGCCAACAACGCCTACACGGCGACGCTGGACGTGCCGGGGCGCCCGTCGGTGCTCTACGTCGAAGGCCAGCCGAACCGCGCGAATTATCTCGCGAGCGCGCTCGGCGCCCAGGAGTTCGACGTGGACGTGCGCGCGCCCGCGGCGTTTCCCGCGTCGCTGCGCGAGCTCGAGCGCTACGACTTCGTCATCGTGTCCGACACGCCGCGTGAGGCGTTCCCGGCAGCCGGACAGGAGCTCGTCGAGCGTTACGTGCGCGACCTCGGCGGCGGCTTCTTGTTCGCGGGCGGCGACGCCGGGTTCGGTCTCGGCGGCTGGTCGCACACCACGTTCGAACGCCTGCTCCCCGTGCGGATGGACGCCGAGCGCCGCAAAGAAATGCCTGACGTGGCGATGGCGCTCGTCATCGATCGCTCGGGTTCCATGACGGGGCTGCCCATGGAGATGGCGAAGGGCGCGTGCATCGCGACGCTCGGCGCACTCCAGCCGGACGACATGCTCGAAGTGATCGCGTTCGATTCGTCGCCGACGCGCTACGTGAAGCTCGGGCCGGCGCGCTACCGCAGTCGCATCCAAGCCGACGTCGAGCGTATTCAGCCCGGCGGCGGCACCGAGATCTTCTCGGCGCTCGACATGGCGTATCAAGACCTGTCGGTCGTCCGCGCCCGCAGAAAACACGTCATTTTGCTCACCGACGGCCAGGCCGCCGAACAGGGCATTCGCGAGCTCGTGCAGTCGATGGTGTCGGCGTCGATCACGGTCACGACGGTCGGCCTCGGCGACGGCGTGAAGCAGGACCTCTTGCGCGGCGTCGCCGACGCGGGCGGCGGCCGCTTTCACTTCGTGCCCGACCCCAACAGCTTGCCGAAGATTTTCACGCGCGAGACGGAGATGGTGTCGCAGCAAGCCGGCGTCGAGGAGTGGTTTCCCGTCGAGGAAGTCGCGCCCGCGGATTTCCTGAAAGGCATCGCCGTCGCGTCCGCCCCGCTCCTCCACGGCTACGTCGCCACCGAGCTCAAGCCCGCGCCCGCGCAGCTCGTTTTGCAAAGCGATCGCGGCGACCCCATCCTCGCGCGCTGGCGTGCCGGGCTCGGCTGGGCGCTCGCGTGGACGAGCGACGTGAAAAACCATTGGGCCGTCGAATGGCTGCGCTGGTCCGGCTACCCCAAATTCTGGGGCCAACTCGTGCGCGAGCACATGCGCGTGAAGCGCCGCCACGAGCTCGAGATGAAAACGACCGTCACGGGCTCGCACGTTCGCGCCACGGTGGACGCCTTCACCCTGGACGAACGCTTCGACGACGGCCTCGAATCGAAGCTCTTCGTGAGCGCCGCCGGCAAACCCCAGGAGCGCGCCGAGCACCCCTTCCGCCAAGTCGCCCCCGGCCGCTACGAAGCCGACTTCGAGCTCAGCGGCTACGGCGCGTTCTTGCTGCGCGCCGAACACGCCCACCGCGACGCCTCCGGCCAACTGAAGCCCTTCGCCACGAGCTCGGGGCACGTGTCGAACCCTTATCCTCGCGAGTACGCGAGCTTCGACGCCGATCTCCCGAAGCTCACGCGCGCGGCGAGCGTCGGCGGCGGCTCGGTGGATCCGGCGCCCGCGGCGCTCTTCGACCCGGGCCGCGAGAAGATCAGCACGCAGAAGGACCTTTGGGACCGCTTCGTCTTGGCTGCGTTCGTCGCGTTCCTGCTGGATCTGTTGGTACGCCGCGTGCGGCTCTGGGATCGCAAGCCGTCGCGTCGCGTCGCTGCTCGACCTCCGCGTCCCAGCTGAGGTACCGTCTCCGTCATGGACGGGTCGATCGGGAACTCGCGGTCCAAACGGATTTTCTTCGTGCTGTCGCTCGCGCTCGCCGCGTGCGCCACGTCGGGGCAAGGCGCGCACGAACACTCGGCGACGGACGAAAGCGCGACGCCTCCGCCCGACGACCACGACGAGCAACCACCGCCGAAGGCCGACAACAAGCCGTTCGACAACGTCCGCCAATCCGCGGGCGACGCCAAAGGCAGTGAGGCGACTTCGTCGAGCCAAGGCGACGACACGCACGCCATCCTCCAGCTCACCGTCGACGACACCGAGCTCGATCAGTATCTGAAGCTCGGCGAACCCGGCCGCTTCCCGCTCAAAATCGCCGGCAGCGCCGTGCCACAAAATATCGAGCTCATCAAAGCGACCAAGCCCGTCGTCGTCAGCTCGCCGCCCGCGAGCAAGAAGGACGCAGTGCTCGTCGTCACCGACATCGACATCAAGGGCAACGACGCGACGGTGAGCTACCGCTACGACATCGAGGGCATTCGCGGCACGGCGTACCTCAAAAAGACGCCGCACGGCTGGGAGCTCACGCGCAGCCGCATCGTCGAACACTGACTCGCTTCACGCCATTGTGGTTGGGTGCGGGGTCCGTCGCCGCGCTCGTAGTGCTGCGGGCGCCGCACGTCTCCGCGCAAACGCTCGGCAGCGTGAGCGTCAGCGGCGCCTGCCCGACGGACGCGCAAGTCGTCGCGGCGCTCGCGGCACGCAAGCTTCCGGACACCGCGCGCGACTATCGACTCACCGTGCGGTCCGGACGCGACTACAGCGAGTTCGCCCTCGCCGATCGCGACGGTCACGCCCTGCTCGACCGCCTGATCGCGAGCGACGACTGCGTCGCGATGGCCGACGTCATCGCGCTCGTCACCGAAGCGTTCTTCGTCGAGCTCGTCGACAAGGGGCACCCTCCCGAAGACACGTCCGCCATCGTCGCGACGCGGGCGGCTCCGGCTCCGGCGACTGCCACCGAGTCCCCTGCGACCGCGGCACAGAGCACTGCGCCGCCGAAATCCACGCCAAGGGAGGCGCCCCCGCCCGCCGCACCGAGCGCCGCGCCCCGGCCCATAGCGGACCGTCCCCACCGTCACCTCCTGCTCGCACTCGGCCTCGGCGCGGACGTCTACGCGACACCGAACGCCATGGCGCCCTTCGGACAGCTTGGCGCGGCGCTCTATTTCAGCGCACCCCGCTTCGCACTCGAGCTTCACGCCGTCGCCGAAGCCGCAGCGACGCTGCAAAGCGCCCCCGACCGCGTGCTCCGCTCCGAGACGCGGGTCGCACTGCGCGCCGAACGCTACTTCGGCCGAACGGCCCTCTTCGCTCCGTGGCTCGGCTTCGGCCTGGCGGTGTCGCGCTCGCGCGCCCTCGATCTCGCTGGCCCAGTCCGTCACCTGGCGGCACCGCTCGCGGAGGGCGGCGTCGTGCTGCGCGCCGCGCAGACCGGCTGGCTCGGAGTCAGCGCCGAGCTCGGCTGCCATGTGCTCCTCGTGCGCGAGCGCTACGTCGTCGCCCCCGACGGCCACATCGGTGACGGCCCTGCCTTCGGCTGCCAGATCGGCCCGAACCTGACCTGGCTGAGCCCCGCCTTCTGAGCCATTTCACCGGGTCCGGCGCAATCCGCGGCCGCCAGTGATCAAACCGACGCCGTCAGGTCACCATAGAGCGGAGACGTGTTGGTGGAAGGCTCATGCGCCGAACCTTCGCTCGAGCCGCTCGCCGACCCCGGCGCGAGACGCGCGGCGGGCAACTCGGGCGCAAGTGCGTTCGAGCAGCTGTACGGCAGCGAGTTCGACCACGTGCACGCGCTCATCGCGCGCTTCGGCGTTCAGCCCGCTGAAATCGAGGATCTCGCCCAGCAAGTCTTCGGCGTCGCGCTGCAGAAACGCGACGAGCTCGCGGCACTCGAGAATCCGCGCGCTTGGCTCACGGCGGTGGTCGTCCGCGTGGTGCACCAGCACTACCGCTTTCGGCGCGTGCGTCGGCTCCGAGCCTGGCTCGTCGAGCGTTCGTGGGCCGGACGCAGCGTCGACGAGCGCACGCCGGAGACCGAGCTCTGTCGCGATGAAGCGGCTGCGCAGGTCCGCACCGTGCTCGCGCGCATGAGCGCGAAGCTTCGTGCCGCGCTCGTCCTCACCGAACTCGAGGGGCTCGATCCGCGCTCCGCGGCGGAGGTACTCGGGGTTCGGTACAACACACTGCGCTCGCGCCAGCGCCTCGCCCGCGCCGAATTCGAGCAGCTCTGGCGCGCAACGTTCAGCCACGAGGAGCCCAAACCATGACGGACGTGAATCAGGCGCTCGAAACCGCGCGTGCACTGCTCGCGACCGAGCCGCTGCCCGGGGCGGCCGAGCGCGTGCGCCGCGCGGTCCTCGCGCGCGCCGAAACGACGCGCCCGCGCCGAGCACGACCGCTCGTACTCGCCGTCGCCGTGGCCCTCACGACCAGCGCTGCCGCGCTCGCGCTCGTCGAAGCGCCGCACCTCGGACAAGCGCTCGCACTCTTGCGCCACACTCCGAGCGCGGCGCCGACCACACCCGTGCAGAGCCTGCGCAAGGCCCGACCCAGCGCGAAGCCCGCGTCCCCGATTCCTCCGGCGCAGCCGGAAATGCACCCTCCTAGCGTCGCCAGCGTGAATCCGGCGCCTGAATTGCCGCGTTCGCCGGCAGTCGGCGCCGCGGAGCACACGAGCGCGACCCCCGCACAGGAAGCGCCGTCGACCTTGGCGGAAGAGGTCGCCGCGTATCGCGCGGCGGAAGCGCTCGTCGCCGACAGTCCGGGGCTTGCGATCGCGCGCCTGAACGCATTCCGGCACCGCTATCCCGCGAGTCCACTCGCCGAGGAAGCGAGTCTCCGCTTGATCCAAGCCCTGCTTGCGCTCGGGCGCGAGAACGAGGCGCGCAGGCAAGCGCGGCACTTCGTCGTTCAATATCCGCGCAGCGCGAAGCGCGCCGAACTCGAAGCGCTCGCGGGCACCACCGAAAACCAGTGATCACTCCGCCGTCCTCGAGCCACGGGTAGACATGAAGCTCATGCCGTCCGCCTCCCATCTCCTCGTCCACTCGCTCTTCGTGCTCTGCGTCGCCGCGACCGGCACCGCTGGTTGCTCTTCAGACGTCGACCTCGGCTCGCGCCCCGCCACGGGCCAGACCGGCGGAACCGGCGGCGATCCGGGCTCGACGGCGACGGGCGGCTCGACCGACAACCACGACGAGGGCAGCGGCGGCTTCCCCACGGCGACGGGCGGCAGCCCCAGCGCGACGGGCGGTGACGTGAACGGAACAGGCGGGAGCCCGAGCACGACCGGCGGCTCGGGCGGCTCCGACAACCACGACGAGGGCAGTGGCGGCTTCCCCGCGGCGACCGGCGGCAGTCCCGACATGACCGGCGGCAGCGCGAATGCGGTGGGCGGCGGGCCCATGACGAGCAGCGGTGAGGCGGCGAGCGGTGGGCCCGCCACGGGCGTCTGCGGCGACGGTGTGGTCAACGCGGGCGAAGCTTGCGACGACGGCAACACCGTCGGCGGCGACGGCTGCAGCGCTGAATGCACGGTCGAAATCGGCTGGCGCTGCGATCCGCCCGGCACTCCGTGCATCAACTTTCCGAACTGCGGCGACGGCATCGTCGACGACGGTGAAGCGTGTGACGACGGCCTGCGGAACGATGGCCACTACGGCGGCTGCAACACCGATTGCACCCTCGCCCCGCACTGCGGCGACGGCGTCATCCAGACGGACCACGAGCAGTGCGACCCGGGCATGAACGTCGCGGGGAACGGCTGCACCGCAGATTGCCAGCTCGGTTGACGCTCACTCGCGCGAAATAGCGCTAGAGGCCGCACTTTTTGGCTTCCCGTGCGGCCCGGGCTCGGGCAAAGCTTCGCGCACAATCATGCTGAGGTTCCGTACGGCTCGCGCTTCCGTGGCCCTGGCGTTCGCTTCCGGTTTGCTCTTTTCGACGCTCGCCGGCGCCCAACCCGCGCCCGCGCCGCCACCGCCGCAACCGGTGCCGCCCGCTCCCGCACCGCCTGCGCCGCCGGGACCCGTTCCGGCGCCCGTGCCCGCGCAGCCGAACCCGGCGCAGCCGAACCCCGTGCAACCCGCGCAACCTGCGCCCGTCGAGCCGGTGAATCCCGCGCCGGTCACGCCTGCGCCGGCTGCGCCCGCGCCCGCGATCGACGTGATGCCACCGATGGACGCGGCGCCGCCGCTGCATCAGGCCGAGCCGGTGCTCCACGGCGTCGGGCCCGACACGGAGTCGCTTCCCTGGTACGACGCGATCGAATTTCGCGCGTTCGTCGACGGCTACGCGAACGTCAATTGGAGGTTCCCCAAGCCGCACACGAGCCCGAGCGGAGTCACGGATTCTCCCGCGCTCGCGAACGGCGTCACGCGCGCCTACGATACCGCCAACGGCTTCGCGCTGAGCTGGGCGGGCGTTGACGCGACCTACCCCGCCGAGCCCGTCGGCGGGACGATTTCGCTGCGCCTCGGTCCTTCCGCCCAGCGCATCGCCAGCAGCTGCCTCGGCGGCACGTGCGACAGCGCCGTCGGCCTGACCTTCGTGAAGCAAGCGTTCGCTTCGTGGAAGCCGCTAAGCGCAATCTCCTTCGACTTCGGCAAGTTCGACACCATCTACGGCGCGGAAGTCGCGGACAGCCAGGACAACATGAACTACACGCGCGGACTCGTGTACTGGTTCACGCAGCCGATCTTCCACACCGGCGTGCGCGTGAACGCGCAGCTCACCGACGAGCTCTCGTTGCGCGGCTTGGTGGTGAACGGCTGGAACAACACCATCGACAACAACCTGGGCAAGGACGTCGGCCTCCAGCTCGCGTTGAACCTTCCGCGTTCGGGTGACGGCGGCACGCTGCTCGCCACCTCGCTCGGCTACCTCGGCGGACCCGAGCAAGACGACTCGCTCGTCGTCAATTGCGATTCCACCACCCAGCACTTCGACGCGACGGTGCCCTCCGGCTGCTCGAACGGGGCGGGCGGCGTCACGTCCGGCACCGTCGACCGCGGCAGCTCGAACGCGAAGGGGCTCCGGCACATGGTCGACTTCGTCGCGACACTGACGCCCACCGACGCGCTGACGCTTCAACTGAACGCCACGGTCGACATCGAGCGCGCGCGCGACGCGGTCGATCCGACGCGTTTCGACCAGCATTCGTGGTGGGGCCTGATGTTCGGCGCCAAGTACTCGTTCGTCGACGAGTTCGCGATCGCGGCGCGCGGCGAGTACCTGAGCGACCCGGACGCCTACGGCACCGGTATCGCTAAGGCCTTCGCGTCGCCCGACCCGTCGATTGCGCCCGTCAAGGACGTAAAGCTCGTGTCCGGCACGCTCACGCTCGACTACCGGCCCGCGAATTACCTGATTCTGCGGCTCGACAATCGCATCGACTGGTCCAATAAGCAGATCTTCCCGAAGTCCGTGCGTGACTACACGGGCACGATGCCGACGACCACGCTCGGCGTCGTCGTGACCACGAACTGACGCGCAGCTTCCGAAGCTCACCCGGCTCCAGCCGCGACGCCGCGGGGCCGGGTGCTATAAAACCGGAATGCCTAGCGCACCCGATCGCATCCGGGAGCTCGAGCAGACGATCGACGCCGTCGTCACGAGCTACGACGGGCGACTCGAGATCAACAATTTGGAGAGCGCCGCGCTGCCGAACAAGCGCGCGGTCGTGCAGGCGTTGAACCACCTGAAGCCCCTGATCTACATGGGGTTTTACAGCCAGCGCTCGCTCAACAAAGACAACCTCCGCTACGGCGTGAGCGAGCACATGTATCCGGCGTACGAGGCGCTCGTCGAGCAGATCGCCCGCGCCGTGTCCTACGAGGCGACGTTCCGGAGCGGACCGCAACACGCCCCGGGTTGGTCCGGGGACGTCGTCCTCGGGCTGCTCGGACGGCTGCCGGAGCTGCGCAGCGTTCTCAACGCCGACGTCGTCGCCGCGTACGAAGGTGATCCCGCGGCCACGAGCATCGAAGAAATCGTGTTCAGCTATCCGGCCGTCGAGGCGATCACGACGCATCGCATCGCGCACGCGCTGCAGCGCGAGGGCGTGCCGATCATCCCGCGCATCATGGCGTATCACGCGCACGAGCGCACGGGCGTCGACATCCACCCCGGCGCGACGATCGGCCCCGGTTTTTTCATGGATCACGGCACCGGCGTCGTCATCGGAGAGACGGCGCACATCGGCAAGAACGTGAAGATCTATCAGGGCGTCACGCTCGGCGCGCTCAGCACGCGCCGAGCCGACAATGCCCGCCCGCTCCCGAAGAAGCGCCACCCGACGATCGAAGACGACGTCACCATCTACTCCGGCGCGACCATCCTCGGCGGCGACACTGTGATCGGCAGAGGTTCCATCATCGGCGGCAACGTCTGGATCACGAAATCGGTGGAGCCGGGCTCGAAAATCTTCGGACGCAGCAAGGACGGCGATTGAGCGGACGCGAGCCCGAGCGGGCGTGGCTCGTCGACCTCGACGGCACGCTGTACGTGCAAGCGCCCGTCCGCCTGGCGATGGCAGCGGAGCTGTCGCTGCTCGGCTGGAGCTCGCTAGGGCTCCTGCGGCGCTTTCGACGCGAGCAAGAGCTCTTGCGCGAGCTGGAGCTCGAGGGTGATCCTTTTCAGCTTCAGCTCGAGCGCACTGCCGCGGCACTCGGCACGTCACCGAGCGCGATCGAGGCGAGCGTGCGTGACTGGATGATCGAACGCCCGGCAAAGTGGCTCGCGCTGTTCAAGCGGCGCGCGTTGCTCGCAGAAATCGAGGCATTTCGCGCGGGCGGCGGCCGCACGGCGCTCGTCAGCGACTATCCCGCGCGGCGCAAACTCGAAGCCCTGGGCGCGAGCGCGCTCTTCGACGTCGTCGTGGCCTCGGGCGAGCCGAACGGACCGCTGCGGCTCAAGCCGCACCCGAGCGGCGTGCTGAACGCGGCAGCGGCGCTCGGCGTCGACCCGGCGCACTGCCTCGTCATCGGTGATCGCCCCGATGCGGACGGCAAGGCCGCCGCGGCCGCGGGCATGGCATTTCGTCACGTCACGTAACGCCCGCGTGCAAGCCGCGCGAAATCTCGCGCACGGCTCGCGTGCACACCTTCTCGCACCTCGGCACACTCGAATGCGCGCGTGAAATCCGACACGCGTCCGAAAGCGTCGCGCAACGTCGAGCGCTCGAAGCTCGTAGTCACCATGGGCGAGTCAATGGGCGAGTCAGTGGGCGCGGCGGGACGCGCGCAGGAGGGACCGGTGGAAGCATTTCGCGCGAGCATGCCGGGCGCGTACGCGCGCGTGTACACGGACGCCGAAGTCGCGGAGCACGCCGCCATCGTCGCGCGGCGCGCGCTTCAGCCCGCGCACGTCGAGCTCTGGCGCACGCTGCCGGGCGGCGGGGCCGTGCTCTGCGTCGTCGCGGACGATCATCCGGGGTTTCTCTCGATGGTGAGCGCCGTGCTGTATCTCCACGAGCTCGACGTGGCGACGGCCCAAATCTACTGCCGAGCGCGCGCCGACGGCGTGGGCGAAGCGGTGGATTTCTTTTGGGTGCGACCCGTGCGCCACGGAACCCGCCCCCCCGCCGAACCCGAAATCGCGAGCATCAAGCGCATCCTGGGAGAGCTCGTCGTGCGGCAGGCGTGCCCCGACCCGATCGCACCCCGACGCGGAACGCTCGATCCCGACACCGTGCCGCTCGCGCGCGTGTTCTTCGAAACGGCGCCGCTTCGCACCGGCAGCTACGTGCTCGTGGTGGAGGCGCTCGATTTTCCCGGGCTACTCATGTCCATCGCGCGCGCACTCCATCGCGAGAATCTCGACATCCTCGCGTCCGACGTGCGCACCGAAGGCACGCGGGTCCACGACCGCTTCATCGTCGCCGACACGCTCGGCGAGCCACTCTCTCCCGATCGGCTCGCGGCCATTCGCGCGGCGGTCGTGGCCGCACTCCGCGCCGGCCTGGGCGGACGCTGACTTCGGCCTATTTCAGCGCGTGAAAGCGGCTCACGCGTGCTTCTTGTGCCAAGCCTTCGGCTGTAAGAACGTGCGGATCCCGTAGGTCGAAAGCGTCGATCCCATGCCCGAGTGCTTGCGTCCCGTCCACGGCAGCCGCGGGCTCACGCGGTCACAGGCGTTGACGTAAACCGTACCGGCGTGCACCTGCCCGAGGACGCGCTCGGCGCGCCCGCGATCGCGCGAGTAGACGCCCGCAGTAAGGCCGTACTCGGTGTCGTTCATGAGCGTCACCGCTTCAGCGTCGCTCCCGACGCTCGCGATGCCGATGATGGGCCCGAAGCTCTCCTCACGCATGACGCGCATGTCGTTGGTCGCGCCGGCGATGACCGTCGGTTCGTAATACGAGCCGGGGCGATCCACGCGCCGTCCGCCCGTGAGGAGCCGCGCGCCTTTGCTCGTCGCGTCTTCAACCTGCCCGTCGAGCACGTCGAGTTGCTCGCGCCGCGCGAGGGGCCCGATATACGTGCTTTTCTCCTCGGGGTCGCCGATTTTGAAGCCTTTGACGGTGTCGACGAACGCGCTCACGAACGCGTCTTCGACCGCGCGATGAACGTAAATGCGCTCGACCGAGCAGCAGCTCTGCCCGCCGTTGTACATCGCACCGTCCGCAAGACCCGCGGCCGCGGCCGCCGCGTCAACGTCGTCGGTGACGTACGTCGGATCTTTCCCGCCGAGCTCGAGTTGCAGGCGGATCATGCGGGGCGCCACGCGCTCAGCGATGCGCCGCCCCGTCGCATAGCTGCCCGTGAAGAAGACGCCGTCCACGGGTTGCTCGACCACGGCCGCGCCGACGTCGCCGCCGCCGACCAGCGTTACAAACACGTCCTTCGGCACGCCCGCTTCGTGGAGCAACTCGCCGATGCGCTGGCCCGTCATGGTCGCGTGCTCGGACGGCTTGTAAAGCACGGCGTTGCCCGTGAGGAGCGCGGGCACGAACACGTTCGAGCCCACGAACCAGGGGTAATTCCAGGCCGAAACGTTCGCGATCACTCCGAGCGGCTCGTGACTGATGACCTCGTCGAGCGCACCGTCCGGCTGAGTGAACACCGTCTCTTCAGCGAGCACCTCCGCCGTGTGCGCCAGAAAAAAATCGATGCGTCCGGGGAGCGCGTTGAGCTCGTTGTGTGCCTGCGCGACGGGCTTGCCCATTTCGCGCGTGAGCGTGAGGGCCAGGTCCGCTCGGCGCGCCACGACGAGCGAGCGAAAGCGGCTCACGACCGCGAGCCGCTCGGCAAGCGGGGTGCGAGCCCAGGCAGGCTGTGCGGCGCGTGCTCGCTCGTAGGCGGACGCGATGCTCGTGCTCGTAGCGGCCTCGACCTCGGCGACGACGGAGCCGTTGGCGGGATTGTGGATTTTCATGTTTGGCCTCGGAGAATCACTCAGCTCGGGCCGAGCGCTTGGCGGAACAGCGCGCGAAAGTCGGCCTCGGTGACGGGGCGCGGGTTGTTCGGGTGGCACGCGTCGGCGACGGCGATGCTCACGAGCCGATCGACGTGTTCGTCTTTGACGCCCGCGGCGCGCAAATCACGCGGGATGCCGATCTGGTGCCGCAGCTCTTCGAGCCAGACGACGAAGCCGCGCGCGCTCTGCTCGCGCGCCCCGACCATGCGCGCGAGGTCCGTCAGGCGCTCGGCCGAGACCGTCGCGTTGAAGCTCATCGCGTAGGGAATGGCGATGCCGTTCGCGAGCCCGTGGTGCAGGTCGCAGACGGTCGAGAGCGCGTGCGCGATGGAGTGCGTCACGCCGAGGCCCTTCTGGAACGCGACGCCACCCATCGTCGCCGCGTTCAGCATCTGCCCGCGTGCCTCGACGTGGTCGGAGTTATGCAAGAGCGCTTGCTCGCCGTGATCGAGCCGGCGCGCGAATTCGACCGCGCGCGGCAACCCTTGCGCCACGAGCCGCACGCCCGCGAGCGCGATGCCGTCGCAGAGGGGCTGAAATCCCTTGGCCAGATACGCTTCGACGAGGTGGGTCAGGGCATCCATCCCGGTCGCGGCCGTGACTGCGGCCGGCAACCCCAGCGTGAGCTCCGGGTCGAGGAAGACACGCTGCGCGAGCAAACGCGGAGAGAAGATGATCTTCTTCACGTGCGTCTGGTCGTCGGAAATCACGGTGCTGCGGCCGACTTCGCTGCCCGTACCGGCCGTCGTCGGGATCGACACCCAATAGGGAAGCTCGCGGTCGATGGGCAGCGCGCCCGGCTTCTCGTCTTCGTAGTCGAAGAGGTCGCCCGGGTGATTGATCATCAGGAGCACCGCTTTGGCGACGTCGATGGCCGCGCCGCCTCCGAGCCCGACGATGCAATCGGCGCCGTGAGCACGGAATGCTTCGACGCCGGCGCTCACCTGGCTCTTCACGGGGTTGCCCCACACGCCGGAGAAGAGCGCGACCTCGAGCCCGGCGCGCGTGAGCGACTCGCGCGTCGCCGTGACGGGCGCGAGCGTCGCGAGCCCGCGGTCGGTGACGATCAGCGCCCGCTTCTTGCCGGCCTCCTTGAGCGCCGCGCCCACGAGCGCGACGGCGCCCGCACCGAACTGGATCCGTGTCGGAAAGCTGTATTGGAAAATCGCCATTTGCTGCGCCTCAGATGATTTCGAAGTACCTCGCGAGCTCCCAGTCCGTAACCGCGCGGCCGAATTGCCGCCACTCCCAGCGCCGCGTCGCGCTGAAGTGCGCGACGAAGTCGTCACCGAAGAGCTCTCGGGCGAGCTCGCTGCGCTCGAAACGCTCGGTGGCTTCGTGGAGGTTTGCCGGCAGCGCGACCGCGTCCCGGTCGCCGTAGCCGCTGCCCGCCACGGGCTGCCCGAGCTCGAGCTCGTGCTCGATGCCGTAGAGCCCGCTCGCGAGCGCGGCCGCGAGCGCGAGGTACGGATTCGAATCCGAGCCGTTCACCCGCGTCTCGAGCCGCGAACTCTTCTTACCGCCGGGGATCGCGCGGAGCGCCGTGGTGCGGTTGTCGACGCCCCAGTTCGCCTTCGTCGGAGCCCAAGCGCCCTCGACGAGCCGCTTGTAGCTGTTGATGGTGGGCGCGAAGAGCGGAAGGATCTCCGGCAGGCAGTGGAGCTGCCCCGCGATGTAGTGCTCGAACGTGCGGCTCAAGTCGTGCTTGCCGCCGGTGCCGAAGAACGCGTTCTTCTTGCCGCCGCCCGCCCACAGGCTCTGGTGGATGTGGCCGCTACAGCCGGGCAAGTCCGCCCGCCATTTGGCCATGAAGGACGGCATGATGCCGAAGCGGTGCGCGATCTCCTTGGCCGACGCCTTGAACAAGACCGCCCGGTCGGCAGCCTCGAGTGCGTCCGAATACAGAATCGCGGCCTCGAGCACGCCCGGTCCGGTCTCCGTGTGGAGGCCCTCGATCGGCACACCGAACGCGGCGCACTCGTCCTGCAGGGCGTTCACGTACTCACGGTGCTGATTCAACCTGAGGAGTGAGTAACCGAACATGCCGGGCGTCATCGGCTCCGGACGAACGTGACCGGACTCCGCGAGCGTCTGCGGCGTCTCTCGGAAGTGGAAAAACTCGTATTCGAACGCCGCCATCGCCTCGAAGCCCGCTTTTTCCAGGCGTCGCAGCACGTTCTTGAGCAGCTGGCGCGGGCAAATCGACAGCGGATGGCCGTGCGCGTCGACGAAGTCGCCGAGCAGAAAGGGCACGCCGCCGTCCCACGGGACCTCGCGGTACGTGCGGACGTCCAGCCGGACTTGAGCGTCCGGATAGCCCGTGTGCCAACCCGTGTAGCGGGCGTTGTCGTAGCAAACGTCCGCGGAGTCCCAACCGAAGACGACGTTACAAAAGCCGAGCCCGGATTCGAGCGCGGACTCGAGCTTGTTCTTGTGGATGTACTTGCCCCGAAGCACTCCATCAATGTCCGTGATCGCGACCTTGCACTTGGTCGCAGTGGACTTGCGGAGCTTCTCGAGACCGAGCGCATCGGACGACGACTTGGCCATGACGTCGAGTATCGAGCCACTCCCGATCGCGTGGGAAGCCCGGCTAGCGAGGGCGCGTAGGATCCGCTATTGTCGCGTCATCGTGGCTACTCGGGCGCCGTGGAGCGCCCTAGGCTTGCTTTGCTCCCATAGGACGAGGTTTCGATGCGCTTTCTATTGGCCTGGACGAGCTTGGGGGTCTCCGCGCTGGCACTGAACGGTTGCTTCACCGTCGGTGACGACGACAGCGGAGGCCAAGGGGGGCAAAAGGACGCAACCGGAGGCAGCACCTCGGGCAGCACCTCAACGACGGGCGGCTCGTCAGCGACGGGCGGTTCATCGGCCGGCAGCGGAACGGCCGCCAACGGCGGCACCGCCGGGCGATCGAGCCCGTTTAGTCGCGCTGGTCGCGGCGGCGCAGGGGGCACCAAGTCGGGCTCCGGCGGCAGCGGCGGCACCACCGAAACGGGTGGCAACGCGGGCGAAGACACGACGGGCGGCACGGGCGGCTCGACCTCGAGTGGCGGCTCGACCTCGAGTGGCGGCTCGACTTCGAGTGGCGGCTCGACCTCGAGCGGCGGCACGGGTGGCTCCGGCGGCTCCACGTCGACGGGCGGCTCGGGCGGCAACATGCCCACCGCGACCTGCACGGAGCTCTCCGCCAAGGTCCAGGGTTGTTCGCTCTTCGACGGCCCGTTCGACTGCGCCGCCGCCTCCACGACGAGCGAGCAAGCCTGCATCAACGGCTGTTTCACGACCGCCGACTGCAACACGCTCACCGGCTGGTACTGCGGCCTGTCGTCGAACTCGATCGACGACTGCGTCAGTCTTTGCCAGCGCTTTCACTGCACCGACGGGAGCTACATCCCGTCCGACTACGTCTGCGACGGGGAAACCGACTGCAGCGGCGGCGAAGACGAAAAGAACTGCACGACTTGCGACGGCGGCTCCGTCGTCCCGACGTCCTACCTCTGCGACGGCATCGTCGACTGCAGCGACGGCACGGACGAGAAGGGTTGCCCCACGTTCAAGTGTGCGAACGGCAGCAGCGTCGTCGGTGTCCTGCGCTGCGACGGCAACGCCGATTGTACCGACGGCTCCGATGAAAAGGGCTGTGCCACGCGCACCTGCCCGCAACCGAAAGCAGGAGCCGCCTGCGGCGACGCGACGAAGAACCTGAAGTCCTGCGGCATTTTGCCGGGGGGCGTCATGACGAGCTGCACCGATCGCACGCCGTACCGGGCCTGCGAGAAGGAATGCTACGCGAGCGCGGCTTGCACCGACATCGTGGGCTTCTTCTGCGGCAGCAAGACCGACGGCGCCGCCGTCACCGCGTGCCTGGGTGATTGCAACAATTTGCCGGACGACTTCGCGTGCAAGAGCGGCGAGCTCGAACCGGGAAACTACGTGTGCGACGGCTCGCAGGACTGCAGCGACGGCAGCGACGAGGTGGGCTGCACCTTCACGTGCGCGGACGGCGTGCAAACCATCGCTGAAAACCTGACGTGCAATAACACGACGGACTGCAAGGACGGCAGCGACGAGATGGGCTGCATGGCAACCTGCAAGTGAGCGTTCGCTCGCGCGGAGCGGCTGCTACGCCGCGCCCTGCAAGCGCGGGCTCCACACCGTCACGCGATCGCGGCCGCCGCGCTTGGAAGCGTAGAGTGCGTCGTCCGTCGACTTGAACAGCGCTTCCCACGTCTTCCCCGCAGCAGGAAAGGACGCCACGCCGACCGAGCACGTGACCTTGAGCGGCCCGAGCTCGGTCGGAAACGTCACCGCGGCGAGCTCCTGGCGCACCCGCTCCGCGAGCAGGCTCGCGCCGCGCTCGTCAGTCTCCTCGCACACGACGACGAACTCCTCGCCGCCGAAACGACCGACCGCGTCGGTGTCGCGCTTGGCGCGGCGGAGCACGTCGGCAAGTCCCTTGATCACGATATCGCCCACGTCGTGGCCGTGCGTGTCGTTCACGCGCTTGAAGTGGTCGATGTCGCACACGAGCACGCTGAGCGGCCGCGAGAAGCGCAGCGCGCTCCTCAGTTTCTGTCCCGCGACGTCGATGAGCGCGCGCTTGTTCAAGAGTCCGGTGAGTCCGTCGGTGGTGGCGAGCTCTTCGAGCCGCTTGAGCATGCGGGCGTTCGCGAGCGACACGGCGACGTGGCTCGTGAGCACCTCGAGCGTCGGGCGCACCGCGTCACCGAACGCCCCGCGCCGCCGCGAACCGAGGATCAGAGTACCGAGCGGTCGTTCGTGCACGAGCAGCGGCAACACGAGCAGCGACGGCATCGGCGGCGGCGCGATTTGGCGCGTGAACACGACCTGCCGCGACGGGTCGTAGTCGCCGCGGTAGGGCAGCGCGTGCCGGTTCGCGACGACCATCGAGACCAAGCCGGAATTGTGGCGATAGCGCTGACCGATGAGCTCGGCGGTGCCTTCGCCGCTGGCAGCGCAAATCTCGTGTAGCTGCGTCTGGCGGTCGAACAGGGTGACGACGGCGAAGTCGAAGAGCGCGAACTCGCGCGCGCCGTTCACGCCCGCCTCGATCACCTGCGCTTCGGTCGTCGCCGCCGCGAGCGCGTTCGCGGCGCGGTACAGCTTGCCTTGTTCGACCTTCGCGCGGTCGAGTTGCACGAAGACGCGCTCGTTGTCGATCGCGCGCAGCACGAAACGCGCCGCGGCTTTGAGCGTCTCTTCTTCGCTCGGCGTGAAGGGCTCGCGCGCTTCACGATCCACGACGAGCAAGCCACGCACGCGACCGTGGTCCTCGAGCGGCGTCGCGCAAGCGGCGCCGACGGCCGGGCGCGGCAGCGCGTAATACGGCAGATGCACGGCCGCGCGCGGCCCGCTGATGCTCACCTGCGTGACGCGCTCGAGGCTCGCGCCGAAGATGCCGTCGCGCAGGCCGAACGGGCCGGGCAAGATCGCCTCTTCGCCGCTCGAGAGCTCGAGGATGGTGAGGTGGCTGCCGGTCGTGTCGGTACCGAGCAAGAGCGCAGTCCTGAGGCCCAGCGTGCGGCGGAGCAGCGACAGCGCGAACTCGACCGCCTGGTGGATTTCGTCGACGCCCGAGCGAATGAGGCGTTCGGCGTCGTCCGGCGCGGGTGTCAGCGCATGGTCGCGCGGGCTCGCGGGTGAGCCGAGCAGCCGGTACGAGCGCGCCGCGTCGCGCATGCGCGTGAGCTCGCTCTCGATTCGGTGCCGCGACAGGCGTTTGATGCGCGCCAGCTCCGCCCGCAAAACGACGAGGTTCAGCGACGCGAAGAGCGCAATCAGCGCCGTATGCTGCACCAGCCGATCGGCTTCGAGCTGCCCGAGCGCCCACACACCGAGCGAACCCTCGAGCACCACGGCGAACGTCACGGCGCCGGCAATCGTGAGCGGCCCCGTGAAGCTCCCGCCGAGCAGCGCGACGGCGTACACGAGCGCATAGCAAGATCCGTCGAGCCCGCCGGGGAGCGCGAGCACGAGCGCGTACGCTCCCACGATCAGGTGCAGCAGAATCTCGAGGTCGAGCCGGCGCGGCGCGCCTTCGGTGAGGCCGCCGCGTAAACGCTTGACGACGCGCGTGACGAGCGACACGGCGTAGAGCGCGAACGCGAACGCCGAGACGAGCTCCGGCGGCCGGCTCGCGACCTCGGCGACGAGGTACGCGCCGAGCCCGACGGCCAGGAGCGAGCCCATGACCTTCGCGACGGCGCGCTGCAGCCAGAGGGCGGCTCGGACGACTGGATCCATCGTAGATTCGCGCTATCAGCTCCGCGCGGTCTGGGCCCAGTTTTGGGGGATGGGGCCGTCTGCCCACAAAAGTCAGCACAATCGCCGTGATATCGTCATGGCGTGCGAGCCGGTCTGAGGCTTCGGCTCTTGCTCTTGCTGGGGAGCCTCCTGCTCGTGGCGTTCGTGCCGCTGTTCTTCGCGGTCGCGACCTACACGAGCCTCACGTTGCAACAGTTGCGTGAGTCGCACGCTCGGTCGCTCGGCCGCACCATCGCCGGTCACGTCGCCGCAGTCGGACTCGGGCGCTCGAGCGAGGAGTTGATGCCGCTCCTTCGCTCACAGCTCGGCGCGGAGGGGCTCGAAGCTATCGGCGTCTACGGCGCCGACGGCACGGCGCTGGCTCGCGTCGGTGCGCCGAGCGCGGTCGACGCCCTACCTCGCTCCGCACGCCCGAACCGCGAAGGCATCGCGGACGTGACCACCTCGCACGGCCGCGCGCTCGCCGTGCTCGTCCCGCGCGGTCCCGGCGCCGTCGTCGCGATCGTGCGCACCGACGACGATGCGTCGCACACGACGCCGCTTCTCCGCCTGCTCGCGCTGTACACGACGCTCGTCGCGCTCGCGCTCCTCACGGCGACCTATTTCGCGCTCACGCGCCTCATCGTCCGGCCGCTCGACGGCCTCGCACACTCCGCCGAGCGCGTCGCGAGCGGCGCGCGCCACCTGGCGGTACCGCACACGGCCGTCCGCGAGCTCGGCGAGCTCGGCCAAAGCCTGAGCACGATGACGGCGCGACTGCTCGCCGAGGAAGACAAGCTGCGCGCCAAGGTGAACGAGGTGGAGCACGCGACGCAAAAGCTCCGCGAAACCCAGGAGCAGCTCGTTCGCTCCGAGCGTCTCGCCTCCGTCGGCCGACTCGCCGCGGGCCTCGCTCACGAAATCGGCAATCCGATCGCCGCGCTGATGGGACTCGAGGATCTCTTGCTCGCGGGCGGCCTCGAACCGGAAATGGAGCGCGATTTCCTGCAGCGCATGCGGCGCGAAACCGAGCGCATCCACCGCATCTTGCGCGATCTGCTCGCCTTCGCCCGGCCCTCGACCGCCGGCGTCGATTCGCGCCAGCCCGGCGACGTCGAGGCCGCCGTGCACGACACCGCCGCGCTCGTGATGCCGCACCACGCGCTGCGTGACGTGGACCTCGCGCTCGACGTGCACGGCGACCTGCCGCGCGTCACGCTGAGTCGCGAGCAGCTCGTGCAGGTGCTCTTGAACCTCGTGCTCAACGCCGCGGACGCGGCGGGCCCCGGCGGTCACATTCGAATCGAGGCGTCACGCTCCGCGGAAGGCGTCGAGCTCTGCGTCAGCGACGACGGCCCCGGAGTAGCGGAAATCGTGCGCGAACGCTTGTTCGAGCCGTTCGTCACGACCAAAGAGATCGGCAAAGGCACCGGCCTCGGCCTCGCGGTGTGCCGCGGTCTCATCGAAGCCGCGGGCGGGACCATCGAGCTCGATCCGGCGCCCGCGCGCGGCGCCCGCTTCGTGGTCGCGCTGCCGGACGCTCGCGTCCCGGCGAGCGACGAGCCGCTCAGTTAGACGTGGGGACGGCGACGCCCGTGCAGTAATCGCGCGAGGTGTGCTTGCCGCAATAGGTGCCGATGCACGTCGAATAGTCGTGCTGCGTGCCGCTGCACTTGTCGAATTTCGGCGTGCCGTCGTCGTAAGCTTCGCCCTGGACGGGGAGAAAGACGTCGCAGATGTTGCTCTGCTGACTCATGCAGTCGAGGAGCGCGTCGAACTCCGTCTTGCAGTCGTCGACGCCGTCGTCCTCCATGTCCTTTTCGCGCTGGCAGAACGCGTAACACGCCGGATGATTGAAGAGGTTGCTGTCGTTGCTCGAGTGACAGTGCTGGTCCTTGCCCTCGTCACAGAGCCCGTCACAGCTCGCCTTACAGCCCGTGAGCGCCGCGAGTGAAAGGACGGGGATCAAGATAAGAAGCGTCTTCAACGACATCGGCAACTCCTCGCAAAGCTCTGCCCAGCTACGGGAAAAGAGCCCACACCAATTCGATCCAAGCCCTTGCGGTTCTACTCGCGAGGGACAGCGAGCCCAGGCTCGCGCTCGCGATTGGTAGCCCGCCCGAGCGCGCGCTGTCAAGGAGACGAGTCGTACGTTTTCGTTGCAATCGGCTCGATTTAGGCTGCTTCGCGCGGCGCGCGTGCGGGCACAGCCCACGACGCTGACCCGCGCGACGCCGCTCTTTCCGAGTCACGCAATCGTGGGGTGCTCGATCTCGAGTCGTGATTTTGGGTGCACCCGCCGTCTCGTCGGGCGCTCGGTGGTGCTCACCAGAACCTGCAAAACTGGGGCAAAAAAGAGTAGGCCCCTCGGCCAATCGTCCGCTGTATAGTGACTCCAGCTCTCGGGCTCGACGCTCGCGCACACATGCGGATCGGTATCGACTTCGGAACGACGCGGACCGTCGTGGCAGCGGCGGTCGATGGGCGATACCCCGTGGCCGTCTTCGAAACGCCACGGGGCTTCGCGGAGTTCGTCCCGGGCCTCGCCGTACGCGGACGCGGAGAGCTCGCGCTCGGCTGGGAAGCAGCCGCCGGCATCAGCGCGGAAAGCCAGACCATCATTCGGTCGATCAAGCGCGAAGCGGGCGGGCGCTTGCCCGACGAGCGACTCCGCGATCTCGGCATCGATCGCACGGCGCTCGAGCTGACGACCGAGTACCTGGTGTTTCTGCGGCACATGCTGCTCGAGCGCTCCAACCTGGAGATTGACGAGCTCGAGCCGCTGGAAACGATGGTGGCGGTCCCGGCGAACGCTTCGACGAGCCAGCGCTACCTCACCGTCGAAGCCTTCAAGCGCGCCGGCTTTCAAGTACTCGGGCTCATCAACGAGCCAACCGCCGCGGCCATCGAATATGCGCACAACCACCTGTCTACGCTGGGGAAGCGTTCGCCGAAGCGTTACGTGGTCGTCTACGATCTGGGCGGCGGGACCTTCGATACCTCGGCCGTCTCGCTCGTCGATCGCCGTTTCGACCTGATCGCGAGCGAAGGCATCGGCCGGCTCGGGGGCGAGGACTTCGACGCCGTCATCCTCGACTTGGCGCTCGACGCCGCGGGCATCGACGCGCGTTCACTGAGCGCGGTGCGCCGCGCGCACCTGCTCGAGATTTGCCGCGAAGCCAAGGAGGCGCTCGGACCGTCGAACCGCAAGTTGTCGCTCGACTTGGGCGCCGCCATCGAGGGCATCGATCTCGTCACGCTCGAGATGACGGCCGTCAACGAAGCCTGCATGCCGCTCGTCGCGCGCACGCTCGAGCTGCTCGAACGCATCCTCGCGAGCGTCGCCGAGCACGGCCACGATCCGACCAACACGCGCGAACTCGGCGGCGTTTATCTGGTGGGCGGCGGCACGGCGTTTCCGCTCGTCGGCAAGGTCCTGCGCGAGCGCTACAAGCGCAAGGTGCTGATTGCGCCGCAACCGCACGCCGCGACCGCGGTCGGCCTCGCCATCGCAGCGGACCCGGAGGCGCAGATCTTCGTGCGCGAGGCCGTGACTCGCCACTTCGGCGTGTGGCGCGAGGGCGAGGCAGGGCGCAACAAGATCTTCGACCCCATCATCAACAAAGGCGTGCTCCCGGAAGAGGACGGACTCAGCGTGGAGCGCCGTTACCGGCCGGTCCACGCCGTCGGGCATCTGCGCTTCCTCGAGTGCAGCGAGATCGACGCGACGGGCCAACCCCGCGGCGATATGACACCGTGGGGAGACATCTTGTTCCCTTACGACGCGGCTCTGGCCGAACGCTCCGACCTCACGAACATTCCGCTCGATCAGCGGCTCGCCGGCGGCGAGGTCGAGATCGTCGAACGCTACGGCTACGGGCGCGACGGCGCGATCTGGGTCTCGATCGAGAACGCGACGCGCGGCTATTCGCGACGTTACGTGCTCGGTCAGCCCGGCTCGGTTGCGGCCGCCTGAGCGAGCGTCAGGCTTTTTCGATGACGACGCCTGAGCGCCCGGAGCAGATCCCCGCGAACGCGACGTTCAACAGTGAAATGGCGCTGTGGGAAATCGTGGAGCGCGACGACGCGGGCCGTTTGCATGGCGCGTTCACCGCGTTTCGCGACGACGGTTCGGTTCTCGCGCGGGGCACGTACGCACACGGTGAGTTCGACGGCCTGCTTTCGCGCTACAGCGACGGAACGCCTGGTTCCGCGGCGCTGCGCCCCTGTTGCGTACCGCCCGGCGCCCGGGAGATCCGCGCGCGCTACAGCGTAGGGCGCCTGCTCGAAGAGATCTTCTACGACGGCGAGGGGCGGCCGCTGTGTGAGGACGGCACGCCGTGGCCCGAGCGGCGCGGCGCCGTGCCGCCGGACGCACGCTTCGACGAGACGAACCGCCGCTACGTCACGCGACTCGAGCACGGCGCCGGCTCCACGACGTTCCGCTACTACGACGCGGACGGCGTGGTCGCCGACGAGCTCGACGCGACGGCCGGGCAGGCGCGCGCGCACCGGCGCTTCTTCCCGGACGGGACGCTCGCGGAACGCACGAGCATCGACGAAAACGGGCACAAGGACGGCGAGTATTTCGCGCGTTTCATGCCGAACGCGAGTCCGTACCAGGACGCGCGCATCGCCGAGGTGCGCGGGCAGTACGAGCACGGCGAGCCAGTCGGCAACTGGGAACATGCGGACGCGGCGGGCGGCCTCGTGAAGCGCGTCGAGTTCGGAGCGCCGCTCGGCCCGCGCGAAATGGCGCTCGTCGCCGGACGCGATCCGGACGGCGAACCACACGGCGATCCTTGCTCGAAGCTCGGCCAAGCCGGACCGCGCGCACGCATCGCGCTGGCCGCTCGCGTTCTCGCTAAGAGTGCGGACCCCGACGCGTTCGCGCGCGTCGTCGAGCTGACGGCGGCCGTGCTCCGTCCCGAAATCGCGACGGCGCGCGCCAATGAGGTCGCGCTCGCCAAAGGCACGACCATGAGCTCGTTGCTCGGCGCCGTCATTGCCGGTGCCGAACCCGCCATCCTCCTGCGCACGCTCGCATCGAGCCTCGATGGGAACGCTCCCGCCGCGCTCGACTACTTCGACGCGTCGCAGAAGCTCGCCCCGGACCAAGCGATGGCGGCCATGGCCCGCGCGCTGCTCTGCATCGAGCAAGGCGAGCCCGAAGGAGCGCTCGCCGCCGCCTCGCTCGCCGAAACGGAGTCCCCGGAAGCTGCGCGGTCATTGCGTGAATTCACGCGCGTGACGTACGGCCCGTTCCCATTTCGACCGCAGACCGAGGGAGTCGCGCCGCCCGAGGAAGAGCTCGTCGAAGTCGAGGCGCAGCAACCGCTCGACGCCGTCCTCGGCGTGCTCGAGCTTTACGCCACGCGACTCCTCGTGCTGCGGCGCGAGCTCGAACGACGCTCGCAGCTCTCGGTCCGCCCGCCGTCGTGGCTCCCGCCCGACACCAGCGCGCTGCTACCGCAGGGCCCGAAGACGCTCGGGCGTCGCACGGCACGCATCGAGGACGAAGGCGAAAACGGCCCTGAAGTCAGCGAAGTCGCGATCGACGAGACCGTGCCGCTCGAGCGCTCGACGCGCAGCCTGCTCGGCGTCGCGCGCGCCGATTGGGCAGCGCTCTGTTGGCTCTGCTGGGCGGCGGGCCTCGACGAAGTCGTGCGCCCCGAACGCCTCGTCGCGCGTCCCGACTTCGCGGCGGCCGCGCACCAGGCGACCGTGCGCTGCTGGCGCGCCCATGATCGCCTGCGGCTCGCGGGACTCGTCGCGCTCGCACGCCAGGTCGCAAGCTTCGATTGGGAGGGCATGCCGATCGACGCCGTGCCACCGCACCTGATCGAGTTCGCCGCGGCGGAGTACCTCGAGGTGCGCGCCGTCTTCTTCTGGCTGCTGTTTCCGCAGAACGAATCACCGTTTCAGAGCGATCTGCGCCGCGTCTGAGACTGTCCCGCGACGTGGCTGTCAGTGGAAAAACTCGGGGGTGCAGCCGTCCCCGCGACACGCCTCGACCTTGACGCGGCGGAGCGCCTGCTTGTCCTTGACCCAGCAGCCGTCGGCGCTCGAATCGTAGTGGTTTTCGTACATGCGCGCGCCGGGCGCCCGGTTCGCGAAGATCGGCACGCTCGCCGACTTGTCGCTCGCGAAGTCGATCCGCGCACGAAAGAGGTAGACGTTGCGGGTCGGCGCGCCACTCGCGTAGCCGTCGGCGGGCGCGTCGAAGTAGAGCTTGTAGTTCAAGACGCACTCCGCGCTCTCGACCTCGACGCGCTTGAACGCGTGCCCGTGCACGCTCGCCGAAATCTCGGCGCCTTGTGACCAGGAGGCGAGCGCGACGGATGCGACGGAAAGCAGAGCGGCGGCGAGTCCGAAAGCGGCTGAGCGACGCATGAAATCAGGCTACACCGAAGCGTCTTCGCTGCGAACCGGCCGCCGGAGCGCGTCCACGGTCACCGCCGCGAGACCGCGCGCTTTCATCCGCGCGAGGAGCTCGCCCAGGATCGGAAGGCAGGCGGGCTCGTGGTCGTCGCGCTCGGCGGCGTCGTGGAGCAGCAAGATCGCGCCATTTTCGAGCGCTCGCGTTGCGCGCTCGAGCACCCGTGCCGGCGTGGCCTGGGCACGGCCGTCGAGGCTCCGCGCGCTCCAGCCGACCAGCGTGAGCGCCGCGCGTTCGGCCGAAACAGCGACGGCGCCGCTGACGAAGCCGACGGGCGGACGAAACAGCGTGGGCGCGACGCCGAGCGCGCCGTGGACCGCCGCGACCGCACGCTCGAGATCGCGCTCCACGAAGCGTGCGGCACGCAGCGCGTAGAGCCGATGGTGAACGTGACCGTGAATGCCGACGCCGTGTCCCGCGCGCGCCATCGCGCGGACGAGCTCTGGATGGGCGAGCGCCTTCTCACCGACGACGAAGAACGTCGCCTTCGCCCCGTGCTCGGCGAGCAAGGCGAGCACGCGCGGCGTCGTCGTGGGGTTCGGGCCGTCGTCGAAGGTGAGCGCGAGCTCGCAGCGTTCGGCCGGACCACGCGCGTACACCGCGCCGAAGACACCCAACCCTGGAAGCAGCGTCCCGAGCGTCCCGAGCGTCCCGAGCACGCCGAAGCCTGCAACGACCAGACCGAGCGGCGCCGGAGCCCCCGCGAGGGCCCGCACTCCGAAAAAAATTCCGGCGACGCTCGCGATCCAAAACGCCAGGCGTAGGGGCGAGGGCAACGGCTGCACCCCGATGTAGTAGCCTCGCCCGCGCTCCGCCGTCAGCCCGCTCGGAGCGTCTCGCTCCCGTGCTGTTCAATACGCTCGCCTACGCGGAGTTCTTCGCCGTCGTCTGGGTCGTCTCCTGGCTCTTGGCCAGGCAGCGCAAGCTCCGACTGCTGTTCTTGCTCGGCGCGAGCTACTTCTTCTACGCGAAGTGGAACTGGCGCTTCGTTCCGCTGATCTGGGGCTCCTCGACGCTGGATTTTTGGCTCGCCAACGCCATCGCGCGCGCGAGCGACCCCCGCACGAGGAGGCGCTGGCTCGTCGTGACCGCGAGCGTGAACCTCGGCGTGCTCGCCGTCTTCAAATACTTCGATTTCGGCGTGGAGTCGGCGCGAGCGCTGCTCGGCGCGTTCGGCTTTCACCCGCCCGAGGTGGCGCTTCACGTGGCGCTGCCCATCGGCATCAGCTTCTTCACGTTCGAATCGATGAGCTACGTCATCGACGTGTATCGCGGCGACGTGCCCGCGCACCGGAGCTACCTCGAGTACCTCACGTTCGTCGCGTTCTTCCCGCACCTCGTCGCGGGACCCATCGTGCGCCCGCGTGACCTCTTGCCCCAGCTCGCCGGACCTGCGCGCTTCGACTCGAGCGCCGGCAGTCAGGCGCTGTTTCTGATCGCGCTTGGACTCCTGAAAAAAGTCGCGATCGGCGACTACCTCGCGCTGAACCTGGTCGACCGCACGTTCGACGCGCCGCTCCAGCACTCGGCGCTCGAGTGCTACGCCGCGGCGGTCGGCTACGCCGTGCAAATCTACTGCGATTTCTCCGGCTACACCGACATCGCGATCGGCTCGGCCGCGCTGCTCGGCGTGCGCTTTCCGAAGAACTTCGACGCCCCGTACAAGGCCCACAACCTCGTCGACTTCTGGCGCCGCTGGCACATCTCGCTCTCAACGTGGCTCCGCGACTACCTCTACATCAGCCTCGGCGGTAACCGCGGCGGACGCGCACACACTTACCTCAACCTGATGCTGACGATGCTCTTGGGCGGGCTCTGGCACGGCGCCAACTGGACGTTCGTCGTGTGGGGCGGCTTGCACGGCGCCGGCCTCGCGCTCACGCGCTTCGTGCGCGGCGACCGCAAGCCGGGGGAAGTGCGAAATCCGCTGACGCGCGTGGTCGGCATCGTGCTCACGTTCCACTTCGTCACCGCGGCGTGGGTCCTCTTCCGCGCCGACAGCTTCGCGGCGGCAGGCGTCTTCTTCGGCGAGCTCGCGACGCTCACCACCTACCACCCGAACCTGGACGCGCGCCTCCTCACGGTTCTCGCCGTCGGGCTCGCGAGCCACTACGTGCCGGAGCGATGGTACGACTTCAGCCGCACGCGCTTTGCGGCGCTGCCCGCGCCGCTCCAGGGCGCCGCGCTCTTCGCCGCGGCGCTCGGAGTTCGCGCGATGGCGAGCGCGGAGGCCGTCCCGTTCGTTTATTTTCAGTTCTAAATCAGCGCACTTTCGGGTTCTGACGCGGCCGCGCTCGGTGCTAGTTTCCGGAGTGGGACCATGCCGGACGAAGCATCCGAGAAGTCAGCGGCGGACGCCGAGGCCGCAGCCGACGCGCCGAACGCCGACGCGCCGTCCGAGACGCGCGCCTCGGAAGCGCCCACTGCCGCGAGTGGAGAACCTTCGTCGTCGCCTCGACGCAAGCGCAAGCGCAAGAAGCGCGCACCGGAAGCGCCACCCGAGCCGGCGCCGCCCGCGCTCACGGCGGATGGACGCGAGCGCCCGATCTTCGTACTCGGGTTCCCGCACGACGCGGAGCTCGATCGGCTGGTTCGCGCGTTCGAGCTCGGCAACTACGCCTACGTGCGCGAGCACGCTCCGAAGCTCGCGGCGCAAGGCGGCACCGAGCAGATCCGCGCCGCGGCGCGTGAGCTCGCACGCCGCATCGACCCCGATCCGCTGATCAAAATCTTGCTGGCGCTCTCGATTGCGCTGCTCCTCGCGCTCGTGTTCTGGGCGTACAAGACGCATGGGGCGTAGCGCCGCGCTCGGCGCCGTCGCGATGCTTTGGGTCGGCTGCGCGTCGCCGTCGAAGGCGCCCGCCGCGGCAACGGCTGCATCACTCACGGGCATCGCCCGCTACCTGCCGCTCGAGGACGGCACGGTCTTCGCGTACGAGACCTCCACCTTACCGAGCGGCGACGGCGGGCTCCTCGTCCTCGAGGTGCGCCGCCGCACGGCGGACTCGGCGGAGCTCGTGGTGGCGGGTCGCGCGCGCCGGCTCGTGCTGACGCCGGACGCGATCGCGCACGCCGGGGGCGGCTTCCTCTTGCGCGAGCCGCTCGCGCCCGGCGCGGAGTGGCAAGGGGATTTCGGGCACGTGCGCGTGACGCGCGTCGAGACGAGCGTGACGGTACCCGCCGGTACCTTTGCCGGCTGCGTCGAGACGGTCGAGGCGCTCGCGACCCGTGAGGGCGCGAAACGCACGACGACTGCATTCTGCCCGGGGGTCGGGATCGCGCTCCGCGAAACGGACGTCGAGCAGAGCGGCGAGCACCAGAGCGAACGCATCGCGCTCAAACGCTTCGGGAAGAAGTTCGACGCCGGCGCTGCCGCGCGCTCGCACGACGAAAACTGAGGCGCTCGGTCACATGCCGCCGTCGGGCGGCATGAGCTCGACGACCTTCTCGACGGTGCACTGGCTCCGCTTCGTCTCGAGCTCCACGCTGATCTTGCCGTACGTCTCCGTGACCACGTCGAGGTCCGCCGAGCCGTCCGTCCAGAGCCGGCAATAGAGCGCTTCGATCGCGCCGGCGTGCGCGCCCGCAGTCGCGGACTCACCGCCCGCACCCGCGTCACCCGCGGCGCCGTTGGCGGCGGCCGCACTACTCCCGAGCGCGGGCTCATCCTTCGAATAGTGGCCCATGCGATCGGACACGTAACAAAACAGCGCTTCGGGCGTCTTCGGATGCGCGAGGTCGAGCTCCTCGGGGTCGTCGGCCGCGCGCCCGCCGTAGTGCAGGCGCAGCACGGTGTCCGGCGGCAGCGGCCCGTATTCGGCCGTGATGAGCACGTCGAAGTCGGGGAGCGCCGCGCCGTCACAGCTCTGCTGGTCGGCATCGGGACCGCACGCACCGAGGGCGCTTGCAAGGAGAAGCCAGCGGAGCCGCATCGAGACCACGCGAGCCTACTCGCGTCGCGCACAAAACACGAACGGCGAGCACCGAAGCACTCGCCGTTCGCGAGCGGATCCATGTCCGCTCCTTCCGTGTCAGCCGCGGCTCAGAAGTCGCCGCCGCCGCCGTGCGCGTGACCGCCCGGAGCCGGAGCCTTATCTTCCTTCGGCTTCTCGGCCACCATGGCCTCGGTCGTGAGCATGAGGCTCGCGACGCTCGCCGCGTTCTGCAGCGCGGAACGCACGACCTTGACCGGGTCGATGACGCCCTCGGCGACGAGGTCGCCGTAGGTGTTCGTCGCCGCGTTGAAGCCGAAGGTGCCTTTGCCTTCGCGCACCTTCTGCACGACGATCGAGCCTTCTTCACCAGCGTTCGCGACGATCTGACGGAGGGGCTCCTCGATCGCGCGCTCGATGATGCGGACGCCCGCCTTCTGCTCGTCGGTCACCTTGAGGCCGGCGAGCGCGGTCTGCGCGCGGATGAGAGCGACGCCGCCGCCGGGGACGATGCCTTCCTCGACCGCCGCGCGGGTCGCGTGGAGCGCGTCTTCCACGCGCGCCTTCTTCTCTTTCATCTCGACCTCGGTGGCCGCGCCGACCTTGATCACCGCCACGCCGCCGACGAGCTTCGCGAGGCGCTCCTGGAGCTTCTCGCGGTCGTAGTCGCTGGTGGTGTTCTCGATCTGGTTGCGGATCTCCTGCTGGCGACCCTTGATCTTGTCCTTCTTGCCGGCGCCGTCGACGAGGGTGGTGTTCTCCTTGTCGATCTTGACGCGCTTGGACTGACCGAGATCCGTGATCGTCACGTTCTCGAGCTTGAGCCCGAGCTCCTCCGCGATCACCTGACCGCCCGTGAGGATCGCGATGTCCTTCAGCATCTCCTTGCGGCGATCGCCGAAGCCCGGGGCCTTGACGGCCGCGCACTGCAGCGTGCCACGGAGCTTGTTCACGACGAGCGTCGCGAGCGCCTCACCGTCGACGTCTTCGGCGATGATGAGGAGCGGCTTCTGCTGGCGCGCGATGGCTTCGAGGACCGGGAGCAGGTCCTTCATGTTGCTGATCTTCTTCTCGCTCAGGAGGATGTACGCGTCCTCGAGCGAGACTTCCATGCGCTCCGGATCCGTCACGAAGTACGGCGAGAGGTAGCCACGGTCGAACTGCATGCCTTCGACGACCTCGAGCGTGGTGTCCGCGCTCTTGGCCTCTTCGACGGTGATGACGCCTTCCTTGCCGACCTTCTCCATCGCCTCGGAGAGCAGCTTGCCGACGGTGGTGTCACCGTTGGCGCTGATGGTGCCGACCTGCGCGATCTCGTTCGCGTCCTTGGTCGACTTGGCCTGCTTCTTGAGCTCCTCGACCAGGACTTCGACGGCCTTGTCGATGCCGCGCTTGATCTCCATCGGGTTGTGACCCGCGGCGACCAGCTTCGAGCCTTCGCGGAAGATCGCCTGCGCGAGGACGGTCGCGGTCGTGGTGCCGTCGCCGGCCACGTCGCTCGTCTTCGACGCGACTTCGCGCACCATCTGCGCGCCCATGTTCTCGAACTTGTTCTCGAGCTCGATCTCCTTGGCGACGGTGACGCCGTCCTTGGTGACCGTCGGCGAGCCGAAGCTCTTCTCGATGACGACGTTGCGACCGCGCGGACCGAGCGTGACCTTCACCGCGTCGGCGAGGGCGTTGACGCCCGCGAGGACGAGGTTACGAGCCTTCTCTTGATAAACGATTTCTTTGGCAGCCATTTGCTTAGTGCTCCTATAAAATTTCTTTGGGGTTTGAGCTCAGCGCTCGATCACGCCGAGGATGTCGTCCTCGCGCAGAATCAGGTGCTCTTCACCGTCGAGCTTGATCTCGGTCCCGCTGTACTTGCCGAACAGGATCCGGTCGCCGGCCTTGATGTCGAGCGGGCGCAGCTTGCCGTCCTCCTGAACCTTGCCGTTGCCGACGGCGATCACTTCACCCTCGACCGGCTTCTCCTTGGCGGAGTCCGGGATGATGATCCCGCCCTTGGTCTTCTCTTCTTCCTTCACACGCTTCACGATCACGCGGTCCTGCAGGGGTCGAATCTTCGCGGCCATTTCAATCCTCGTCGCTGGGGGGTTGGGGGTTTTTCGGAGACTTCACGGGCCCCGCTGGGACCCGCTCCACCCCGCTAAAGTCCCGAAAACACGGAACTTTATCCCTTTAGCACTCGTCATGCACGAGTGCTAGCAGGGGTGCGGGGAACTTACGCAGGGTCAGCCGCCTGTCAAGGGACGGCCCCCCAAAAAGATTCGGCGGACCGTGTGGAACGGGCACACGCGTTTGGCAGCCAAGCCCCCCGACTGCCAAGAAAGCACGACTTACCTGCGCATCGGCGCAGGTGTTTCGTTACATTTCGGCAACGAACGGGCCGTAGATTTGCATTGAGAGGTGCCCCATGAGCGCCGATGTCGATCTTTCAGCCGATGTGAGTGCCTTCTTTGCCGGCCTCGTAGGCGAAGCCCTCGAAGAGCGACGCGTAGACACGACGGACGCCACCCGAGCTTACGTCTCGGGCCTGCTGGCCGACTACGCGAGACCGGGGGGCCGCACCCGCGACGCTCTCGAGCGGCCGGTAACGCTCCTGCTCGCCGAAGCGAAAGAGAGCGTCGGGCGCGAGCGCTTCGAGCGCCTGCGAGCGCTCGGTGACGGCACTCTCTACGTCTGCGGGTTCTTCGCCGAGCACTTGGAGAACCGCGGCGTCGCACTGCGCTACGTCGAGTCAATCGGCGCCCAAGCTTATGACGGCGCGGCCAGCATGCTGCGGCAGGGCGGTATCGCGCGCGAGCAGAGCTCGGTCCCGGACGTCTTCGGCGAGCTCGCCGCGCACTTCGAGACGTTCGTGGGCCTCATCGAATCGATCGCCAATCGGCTGGTCACCCAGCGCGGCGCGAGCTCGAACGGCGCCGTCGTGAAGCTCTACGAGCGCTGGCTGCGTACCGGCTCGAACGAGCTTGCCGCGGCGCTCGGCGCGCAGGGCCTCGTCCCGATGCGCGGCGGCGGCGGAGTTCACTGACGATGGCGAAGCTCGCGCGTCGCACCAAGCTCGCGCTCGCGGGCATTCAGCGTCGTCTCGAGGACTACTACGGGCTCGAGCGAACTCCCGACGTGGCCGCTTTCGCGGAGGCCGCCCCGGACGGCGAACGCGAGCAGCTGCTCGTGCGCGAATCGGAGGACGCCGTCGAGCTCGCGCTCATCGTTCCGAACGACGCCCCGCGGGCCGGCGCCAACGACGTGTGGCTCCAGCTCGTCGAGGGCGTGAGTCACTTCGTCTACGTCGTCGAACGCGTGCGCACCGGCCTCCCGACGACGCAACTCGAGCTCGAGCTTCAAGCCGAGGTCGACAAGTTCGTGTTGCTCGGCCTCGAACCCGGCGGCGATCGCGAGAGCGTGCGCCGGCTCCACGAGCACCTCTACGAGAACGGTCGCTTCCTCGACCCGAGCGGCACCGAAGCCGGCGAACGCTACCGGCTCGCCAACGATCTCGCGGCGCGCCTCGGCGCACGCTTACTGCGCCGCCGCGCGCCCGACGCCCGCGCACTCTTGCGCCGCTTCTACCGCGCCGGCCAAACCGACAAAATCGCTCTCGCGCGCGCGGCCTGAACAACCCCCGCGGGCTTTTTCGGGTGACGGCGCTCGGGGTCCGGCGGCGAGCGGTGCTCTCGCACTCAGGCCGCGAGCCGCCCACGCACTCAGAGCTTCGAGCGTCGCACGAGCTCTTCGAGCGCGACGGTTTCACCGGGCGTGAGACCGTCGCGAAGGACGTCCGCGGGACACTTGCCGTGCTCCGTCAACGCGGCGAGCGGCGCGAGGAAGCGGCGTTCGTCTTCACCGTTCTCGTTCCGGCGCGCGCGGCGTTCGAGCCCACCGAGCGCGATCTGCACGAGCTTCTCGGCGAGTGGCGCCGCCGGCTCCGCGCCGATGTGCGCCGCGAGCGCGTCCTTCACGAGCGCCGGCCGCGCCGCCTCGAGCACGTCGAGCTCGAAGCGCCGCGACAGCTCTTCGGCCTCGCCGAGCGCGCGTTCGTCGTAGAGAATCCCCGTAAATAGGGCCGGTACGGCGCGCGTGAGCTCGCGCGACTGGGCGTCGCAAGCCCGCACTTCGAGCGTGTTCTTGAGCCGCGCCTCGGGAAAGAGCGTGTTGAGGTGCAAGCGCCAATCCTCGAGCGTCGCGCGCTCGCCCTCGAAGCCGTCCGCCATGAACGCGCGGAAGGTCTGACCCGTGTTCTTCAGCACGCGCTCGCCGCGCTTGAAAAGGAACATGCCCGCGTCGAGCGCCCACTCGGCGTAGTCGCGGTACGTCGGTCGCTCGAGCCCCCAGAGCGGCGCGATGAGCCCCGAGCGCGACGGATCCATGTGCAGCCACACGTCACCGCGCAGGCTCTTCGAAGGCGACACGCGCCGCTCGCTGAACGGCGCGTTGGCCGTCAGCGCGTGCACGAGTGGGCTCAGGCGCAGCGAAACCATCAGCTTTCGGAGCGCGTCCTCCTCGTTCGAAAAGTCGAAATTCGCCTGCACCGTCGCCGTGCGGCGCATCATGTCGTGCGCGGCGCGCCCGCGTGTCGGCAGGTACTCGCGCATGACGCCGTAGCGCTTCTTCGGCACCCAGGGCAGCTCCGCTTGCGCAGCGAGCGGATGAAAACCGACGCTCAGCCAGATCAACCCGAGCTCTTTCGAGACGGGAGCGAGCTCGGCGTAGTGCGCGTCGAGCTCGCTCGAAACCGCGTGCAAGTCCTCGAGCGCGGCGCCGCTCAGCTCGAGCTGCGCCCCAGGCTCGAGTGTCACGGACGCAGCGCCGCGACGCAGCGCAATCACCGGACCGTCGTGCGTCTCGCGCTCGGGCACCCAGCCGAGCGTCTCGAGCGACGCGAACACCCGGGCGACCCCGTGGTCGTAGTCGAGCGGCGCGCCGGTGCGCTCGACGACGGCGAATTTCTCGGCCTCGGCGCCGATACGGAAGCGCGCCACCGGCTTCTCCGCGGCGCGAAATACCTCGGTAAGCTCGTCGAGATCGCGGATCGGGCGCTGCTCGTCGCCGGACGCGGAGAGCTGAGTTGTCACGGAGTCCTCAGGATTCTTGGGGGTGTTTGAGAGTGTCGTCGACGACGGTGTCGGAAATGTGCGTGGGCATCGAGGGGTGCAGCGAGCCGAGCGCCCGCGCGAGAGCGCGCAGGTGATCCTCGGTCGTGCCCGCTCCGCCGCCGATGACGCGCGCGCCCGCGATGTCGAGGTCGAGCGCGTGGTCCGCCCATTGCTCCGCGGAGCCGGCGGTGTCGGGGAAACCGGGCAGCGCCGATTCGCTCGCCGCGAGCAGGATCCCGACGGGCAGCTCGACCTCCTCCAGCGCTTCCTTCGTGAGCTCGAGCTCGCGGATGCCGAGCGTGACGCTCGACACTTCGAAGAGCACGGCGCTCGCGCCCGCGTCGCGCAACGAGCGAAAGAGCTCGCGATCCGAGCCCGTGCTCGGGTCGCCCGTCCGCTCGATGACGGCCCAGGTCGGCAGCTCCGTGCGGGTCGCCGCGACGAGCGCCGCCATCAGATTCAGGCGCGAGCCCTGGCCGCGCGCAATCAAGAGCTCACACCCTGCGGCGTGAAGCCTCGCCGAATGCTCGCTGAGCTCCTCGTGGAGCCGCGCGGCGGCAACGGGCGTCACCATGTCCGAGCCCAGCATGCCGGCGACGGCGACCGGCTTGGCGCTCTCCTCCGCCGCGTCGAGCGCGAGCTCCACGGCGCGCGCGGTGAGCTGGGCAGAGCGATGCTCCATGCCGACCTCCGCGAGCGCACGCGGCGTGGTGTCTCCCGTGAGCGCCGCGAGCACGTCGGCACGGCAACCGACCTCGACGCGGTAGTGTTCCCGCACTTCGCTCGGTCGCTCGCGTAAGAGCTGACCGAGCGCCCCTGGCACGTCCAACGCCACTCCTCTCGCCCGCAGGCTCGCGTTGCTATCGACAGCAACAACGAGCGGCCGGCCGGCTAAAAGCCGCTCTCGGACGTGACTGAAACTCATTCGCTCCGTAGCCTAGTGCGGCGAGCTGCGAGTCACCATCCTTCACGGCCCTTCAGTGTCGGCCGAAATGTCGGGATCGGTGCGCAAACCTGGAATCGGTTTCCTATCAGGTGCACCGCGGCGAAGGCTCGGCTAGGCTGCCGCGCCTCGGAGCCACGTACACATGAACGTCAACGTCCGCCACCTCTTCGTCCTCGGGTTGATTGCACTCGGAACGACGCATTGCTCCTCGAGCTCGGATGCGACGCAGTCGAGTCCCCCGGCCGGCGGTAAGGCGGCCACGGGTGGCGCGACGGGCACGGGCGGCGCGACCGCCGGTGGCGCCGGTACCGGCTCCGCGGGCAAAGCTGGTGCGGGCGGCGCGGGTGGCACGGCCGGCGGCGCCGGTGCGGCTGCCGGCGGCAAAGCGGGCGGCGCGGGCGCGGGCATGGCTGGCGGCGCCGGAGCCCCCACGGCGGGCGCAGGTGGCGCAGCGAGCGGCGGCGCGGCGAGCGGCGGCGCAGCCAGTGGTGGCGCGGCAGCCGGTGGCGCCCCCACGGCTGGTGCAACGAGCGGTGGTGAAGCCAACGGCGGCGCGGCGAGCGGCGGCGCGCCGGGTGCCGGCAAGGCCGGCGCGGGCACCTGAGCTCGCGCTTACTTTTCGTAAGCTTGCGCGCCGACGACGCCGCTGCCGCCCATTACCTGGACGACCACTTTGCCGGGCGCCGGGATCACTCCGAACATCCAGCGGTAGCAAGCGGTCTTCTTCCCGAGCACGGCCGTCGCGCCGTTGTCTTGATCGACGGCGAGCACGGGAGCCATCCCCGGAATCACGGTGGTGAGCTGCAACTGCACGTTCACTTCAGTGACCGGCGGCAGGCCCGTGGCGACCACCGTGTAACACTTGTTCGGCTGGAGCTGGATGGGCATCTCGAGCGTCTGCCCTTGGGTGAAGTTGCCTACGAGCAGATCACCGACCGGCTTCGCGCCCGCCTGAACGTTGTCCTTCACGAGGCCGGCGATGATGGGCTGGATCGCGGCGCCGGCAGCTGCGTCGAGACGCTGCGCAACCGGCCCAGCCTGCGTCGGCAAGGGCGCGGGACCGGCCGCAGTGGCAGTGGCGACGGGTGCCGCGCCGCCGGCCGCCGTCGGAACGGCCGCCGCGCCGCCAACTCCCGCGGGATTCAGCGCGCCCGCGCCAGCCGTGGGTGCCCCGACCTGACCCTGGACGTAGCCGCCCGCCGCCGTTTCACCATCGTTCTTCTTGCAGGCGGTGCCGCTGGCCGCCAAAACGATGGCCAAGCCGGCGACACGAAGGGTTCGAAGACGAAGTGAAATCCGTGACGACATCGGGTGTTCTCCTGGCCGCGAGCGCCGCGGCGCGCGGGCGAGGTTACACCAGCCGGCAAGTCAGAGTCTCTATTTCGGCTTTGTCCGCGCGCGCGGTCGAAGCACTGCGAGGACGCGTGATCGGACGCACGACGCTGCATAAGACGATGTTGGGACTGCTGGTGCTCGCGCTGTCCGCGGGCTGCTCGAGCGGCGGCGATACCTACACCGACGGCGGCGGTGAGCTCGTCATCTTGCCGCTCTCGCGCGATGCCACGAGCAACGGGTTCACCTTCGACACTGCCGAGCTCTCGTTCAGCAGCATCTCGCTCGACCCGTGCGTGACGAACGCGGCCCTGCTGCGCACCCGCAATTTCTCGATCGATCTCTTCCACGAGCCGGCACCGAGCATCGGCTTCATCAGCTCCGTCACGGATTTCTGCGGCGTGACGCTGGAAACCGCGCCGGAGACGAGCTCGGATCTTCCGGACCTCGTCGGAGCGAGTGCGCGCTTCCACGGCACGAACGCCGACGCGACCGCGTTCACGTTGACGAGCACGCAGGACATCACGCTCGGCTTCGCCACCGACAAGCCCCTCGACGCGATGAACCTCGCGCTCGGCGTCGACCTCGACGCGTGGTTCAAGAACGTCGACCTGACGAACGCCGAAACCTCGGATGACGGCGTGCTCATCGACGCCGATCACAACCCCGACTTGCTCGCGGCCTTCGATCAGGCGACGAGCGCCGCGGTCGCGCTTTACGTCGACGTGAACGCCGACGGCAAGCTCACGGCGGAAGAGGTCGTGCCCGTGGCCACCGCCACGCAAGAGTAACGCCGAGCGCCGCGAGCAGCAGCGCACGGGCGCACCAGACGTCCGGTGAGGGCGCGCGCGTGAAATCCACGAGCACGCGCAGCGCCGCGTAGCCGGCGAGCACGCCGAGCGCCGTCGCGCCGGCACGCGCCTGGCGCCCGCGTACGACGAGCGCGACGAGCGCGAGCGCGAGCGCCGCGAATGCTTCGTAGAGCTCGCTCGGGTGCACGGGCAACGCCGACGCGGCGCTCGGTGCAAGCTCACGCGTTACGATCGCGTGAACCCACGCCGGCGAGCCGTGCGGAAAGGTACCTAGCCGCGCCAGAAATGCGGGGGCGCGCGCACCGAGCGGCTTGCCGAAATCGCACCCTTCGAGAAAGCAGCCGAGACGCGTGAGGCCCACGCCCAGCGCGGCGCCCGGCGCGGCGGCGTCGAGCAGGAGCCAGGGGTCGAGGCTGCGGCGGCGCGCAGCGAGTACGAGCGCGCCTGATCCGGCCGCGAGCCCCACACTCCCGGACAGCCCGCCGTTCGCCAGCGACAGCGCCTCACCGAAGGACGAAACCTCCGCGGCGTGCAGCAGAACGAACCCGAGTCGCGCCGCCAAAAGCCCGGCGAACGAGGCGACCAGACACGCTCCGAGCGTCCCCTCCCGCCGCAGCCCGGCGCGCTCGGCGAGTCTCGAAGTGAGCACGAGGCCCGAGCCGAACGCCGCCGCCAGCAACGCCCCGAACGCGGGCACGGCCAACGTGCCCCAGGATCCGAACGAGAGGACGAAGAGCAGCGGGTGCATCGGAAGCGCGCCGGGAAAAATCGCGTAGCATGGGGGCCGTGCGGCGATTGCTCTTCTGCGCGGGGGTCGTGTGCGTGGCGTGCCTGCCCGCCGATCCGCCGGGCTTTCACCGCGGCGCCGGCCGCGTGCTCGGACGCTCGTCGACGAAGCTCAAGCCGAGCGCGAAGCACGATGAATCACCCGCTGCTACGTCTGCGCTGAGCCCGCCCGCAGATGCTTCCCACGCACTGATCGACGAGGCCCTGAACGAAGACTTCAATCGTCCGGAGCTCGGCCCCGACTGGAATCCCACGTCGAACGCCTGGCACATCGACGAGGGGCGGCTGTGCGTGAAAGGCGCCAAGAATCACCCCGTTTGGTTCAATCGCCGGCTACCCAAGAACGCGCGCATCGAGTTCGACGCGACGCCCGGCTCGCCCGAAGGGGACGTCAAAGCGGAAGCCTGGGGCGACGGACACAGCGTACCGGCAGGCACTATCTACGACGATGCGACGAGTTACATTGTCATCCTCGGTGGCTGGAAGAATCGACTGAACGTCCTCGCGCGTGTGAATGAGCACGGAACGAACCGCCTGGAACTCCGGCTCGTGCCCGGATCGGAGGATCCGCGTACGGCGCCCATCGTCGAGGGTCGCTCGTATCACGTCGAGATCGAGCGCAGCGACGGGCACACCGTGCGCATCACGGTGGATGACGTACTTTTTCACGAATTCGAAGACCCTTCTCCCCTCGTCGGCCATGAGCACGAGCACTTCGCTTTCAACGATTGGAACGTCCCCGTTTGCTTCGACGATCTGCTCGTGACGCCGCTGGAGGATTGACGAGACCGTGACGCTCGAGGAGCTCGACATCGCGCTGGAGGAGCTCGAGGTGCGCCTCGAGCGCTTGCGCGCGCTCTACGAGCAGTACTTTCTCGGCTTCGAAAAGATCGAACCGAGCGTCGCGCGCAAAGACGTCGACCGCCGCATCTACGTCCTCCGGCGCGAGAAGATCCGCAACACGGGCAAGCGCTTCAAGCTCCAGACGATCATCCAGCGCTACAACACGTTCCAGCAGTATTGGCAGCGCATCTGCCGTGAGATCGAGAACGGCACCTACCGACGCCACGTGCTGCGCGCCGAGCGGCAGATGTCGCCCGACGCCCAGCTGACGATCGCGGCGAAGCGACGCTTCGGAAAGCTCGCCGCGGCGGGCGACACCACGAGCGCACGCGCGAGCTCGGCGCCGCCCGGTGAGTTCAACGCGGACGAGGCGAACACCACGGAGCTCGTGCGCCGCTCCTCGCGAGCGCCGCTGCCGTCGTCGAAGCCGCCTGACAGCGGGGACGTCGCGACGAACCGCCCACCGCCGATGACCCCCGCGGACCTCGGGCAAAAACGCGTGCCACCACGCAAGCCGGAGCGACTCCAACCCGCGTCGAGTCGTCCGCCGACGCCGCCGGACAAGTACGACTCGCTCGAGCTCGACATGGGCTTTTTGGGCAGCTGGGTTCCGGGCGCTCCGGACGAAAAAAAGAAGAGCTCACCCAAGGCCGCCCCTCCGCCCAGGGCTCAGGCTGCACCCCCTCCGAGAGTCGCGCCGCCGGCCAAGGCTGCGCCGCCTCCCAAGCCTGCGCGGGCACCGGAACCCACGCCGTCAGCGAGCTTGAGCGACGATCGCGTGAAGGACCTGCATCAAAAGCTTTCGGCCCTGAAGCGGGAGAATCGGGAGGCCGGTCAAGTCTCCCTCGAAAGCCTCGCAAAAACGGTGCGGGAGACCGAGGCCAGGCTCCGGGCCCAGCACAAGGACCGAAAGATCGACTTCGAGGTCGTGATCCGCGACGGAAAAGCCATCGTGAAGCCCACCGTCAGGTGAGCTCGGTCGGCGGCGACCCTGCGCAAGTCAGCGCGCGAAGACTCGGCTAGGCCGAGCGATCCGCCGACAAGCCGTCCGCCGCGTTCGCGGTGGCCTCGGCCTCGACGAAAACGTCCGATTCACAGAAGACGATGGTGCAGGAGGAGCGCCCCGTCTCGCGCATACGCGCGCAGAGCTCGGAAAATTCGGCATCCGAGTCCACCACGTCCCCTTCGACCGGCTGCCGCGTCTCGTCGTAGCGGCAGTTATCGATCGCAACCCAAAGTCCCTTGTAGGCGCCAGAGCGACAGAGCTCTCGCCAGGTCATCCTGGAGATCATCGTGGCCATGCTTTTCCTTCGCGTCCGCCGCGACTCCCTCTTCCGGAGAGCGAACTGGGAGTCTCTGCCGCAGTCGCCAAGCGTGACTCCCCGGATGTAGCTCCGGTCGGCGGAATCCGTCAAGCGAACGGCACATTCGGTAGGTCAACCGGCCGACTTAATGGCCTCTACCTACGGAAAGATAGCGGAATCCCGAATTCCGCTAGTGCTGGAACTTGGCGCGCGGGCACGCAGTCCCGCGCCGCGCGGCTCACTTGCACTTCTTGACGATGTTCTTGAGCTTCGGCGAGCTCGCACCGGCGCGTTCCGCAACGCCCTCGATCGTCTTGGCAAGTCCGCAGTCGCCCCCAGAGACGGCAGCCTGGGCTAGCCCCGTTGCGCGATTTTGCATGTGACCGCGACAGACCGCCTGCCTCGCGGGATCCCCGCACTTCTGAAGCGCTTGCTCCGCCGCGGCGAGGTTGCCACCCGCGGCCGCTGAGTCGCACTGGTCGCACGCGGCGGTGCCGCTTGCGGGCGTAGCGGGCTTCGCAGTGCCGGTCGCCGTGGAGGCGGTGTGGGACGTGGACGTACTTGTAGGTGCCGGCTTCGGCTCGCGCTCGGCGGTGTGCTCAGGTCGCGCTTCCGTGGCGGTTGCGGTCGGCGCAACGGCCGTCGTCGCGGGGCCGGTCGGGGCGGTCGCGAGCGGGGCGAACGCCGTGTTCGCGGGAGCCGTCGTCTCCGTCGCGGTCGGGATGGTGAGCGTCTGCGGGTCGTTCGACTTGCCGGAACGCATCGCGATGACGCCCATGGCGGCAAGCAGCACCACACCCAAAGCACCGAGGCCGACGACGAGACCCTTGTTGCCGCCGCTGCCGCCGCGCTGCGCGACCGGCGCGGGCGGCACCACGGCGACGACGGCCGGCGCGGTCGCCGGAACGTACGGAGCGTGGCCCATCGGCGCCGCGGGACCCGGCGGGAAATTCGGCGCCGGCTGGTGGAAATCGGGCGGCATCGGCATCGCCGCCGTGTCGGTGTGCTGCGGTCCGGCTGCGCCGTCGCCGGTCACAGTCATACGACCGCCGCCCGAGAGCTCGGAGAAAAACTCGCGCGCAGACGGCTGGCGTTGCTCGCGGTCCTTCGAGAGCGCGCGCAGGATCGCTTCCTTCATCCCCTGGGGAAGGTCGCGTGACGGCGCGGCGACCTCGAACGGCGTGGGTTGCGCGGTCATGTGCGCCGTCGCCCACTGCCACGGCGTGTCCGCGTGAAACGGCAGCGAGCTCGTGAGCATCTCGTAAGTCATCACGCCGAGCGAGTAGATGTCGCTCCGCGCGTCGAGCGCCTTCCCCGTGAATTGCTCGGGGCTCATGTACGGCGGGGTGCCGAGCACCATGCCCTGCTGCGTGAGCTTCTGTTCCTTGTTCGCGTCACCCGACTCGCGACGCGCGGCGATGCCGAAATCCAGCACTTTCACGAAATCCGTCTCGCCTGCGCGGTCCGTGAGGACGATGTTGTCGGGCTTGAGATCGCGGTGGATGATGCCCTGCAGGTGCGCTTCGTCGAGCGCGCCGCAGACCTGGCGCATGATCTTGTTCACGCGATCAGGCGCGAGCGGTCCCTGTTGCGCGATCACGTCGCTCAGCGATTTGCCGGCGACGAACTCCATCGCGATGTAGAGCGTGCCGTCCTGCGTCGCGCCGAAGTCGAAGAACTTGATCGTGTTCGGGTGCTCGAGCTGCGCGACCGTGCCGCATTCGCGGTGGAAGCGCTGCAGCACCGACGGGTCCTTCGAAAGGTGCGAATGGAGCGTCTTGATGGCGACCTTGCGCACTGTCGAGCCCATCTGCTGCTCGCCGACGTAGACCTTGCCCATACCCCCTTCGCCGAGCACGCCCGTCACGCGATAACGGCCGCCGATGAGCTGCCCGATGAGCGGATCGGGGCCGTCGTTCGGCGTCGCCAAAATCGACCCGCACTTCGCGCAGAACCGCGCCCCATCGACGTTTTCGTGTCCGCAGGCCTCGCACTTCATCGAAGTGCCCGAAGCGTTACACGAATCGGGGCATATTCGCTATAGGCCGCGGCTTTTCACGGGGTGCGAGCGCCGTCTACATTTCGCACCGGGCGTCTCCAAATTTTTCCAGGTCCGAACTCGCGTGTTACGCCGGGCGCATGCCGCGTGGCACCCTCCTCGCCAAGTCGGGGGCCATTTTGCTGGCCACGTGCGCGCTCGTCGGCGCGAAGCCCCAGCCGAGCGCGCCGTTATCGAAGGTGTGGGCGCCGGACAACGGCGACGGCAGCTACAAGAATCCCGTTCTTTACGCCGACTACTCCGACCCCGACGTGATCCGCTCGGGTTCGGACTTCTATCTCGTGGCGTCGAGCTTCAATGCGGCACCCGGAATACCGGTGCTGCGCTCGCGGGACCTCGTGAGTTGGCAGCTCGTCGGGCACGTTTTCGATGCGCAGGAGCCGCGGGCGACCTACGCGGCGCCGGTGCACGGCGGCGGCGCGTGGGCGCCGGCCATTCGCAAACACGGCGGGCTCTTCTACGTCTATTGGTCGGACGCCGACAGCGGCATCTACGTCGCGACCGCGAAGGATCCGACGGGGCCCTGGTCGAAGCCGGAGCTCGTCAAGGCGGCCAAGGGCTGGATCGATCCGTGTCCGTTCTGGGACGACGACGGCAAGGCGTACCTCGTGAGCGCATTCGCCCCGAGCCGCACCGGCATCAAGAGCACGCTCGTCTTGAGCAAGCTCCGCGACGACGGCAAGCGCGTGCTCGACGAAGGCGTGATCATCTTCGACGGACACCAAAAGCATCCGACGATCGAAGGCCCCAAACTCTACAAACACGGCGGCTACTACTACATCGCAGCTCCCGCGGGCGGCGTGCCGCAAGGTTGGGAAGTCGCGCTCCGCTCGAAGAGTCCCTACGGACCCTACGAAGACAAGATCGTGCTCGCGCAGGGCTCCACGTCGATCAACGGCCCCCACCAGGGCGCTTGGGTCGACACGCCGAAGGGCGAATTCTGGTTCCTCCACTTCCAGGATCGCGGTGTCTACGGTCGTGTCGTGCACCTCGAACCGATGAAGTGGGTGGACGACTGGCCCGTCATCGGCGACGCGGGCGAGCCCGTGGCGACGCACAAGAAGCCCGACGTGAGTAAGAGCGCGCTCGTCACGCCTGCCGAGTCGGACGAATTCGACGGCGCGAAGCTCGGTCTACAATGGCAATGGCAAGCAAACCCGGAGTCCGGCTGGGCGCTGCCGGCGCCGAACTCCGGCGTGCTGCGCCTCACGTGCGCCGAGCCGCGCGGCGAGCTCAAGAACCTGTGGGACGCGCCGAACCTGCTGCTCCAGAAGTTCCCGGGGCCCGCATTCACGGTGACGACGAAGCTCGAGTTCACGGCGCTCTCCGACGGTGAGCGCGCGGGGCTCGTCGTGTTCGGCACGGACTACGCGACGCTCGCGCTCGAGCGCCGCGGCGCGGAGCTCGTCGTCGAGCAAGGCGTGTGCAAGGGCGCGAGCGCAGGCGGACACGAGAAGGAGCTCGCGTTCCTGCATGCTCCGAACAGCACGATCTTCTTGCGCGCACACGTCAGCGACGGCGGGCGCACGGATTTCTCCTTCAGCGACGACGGGGAGACGTTCGCGACCCTCGGCGAGCCGTTTCAAGCGCAGCCGGGACGCTGGGTCGGCGCCAAAGTCGGGCTTTTCGCGCAACGCGGCGCCGAGCGCTCGCGTGAGTCCGGCTATGCCGACGTCGACTGGTTCCGCGTCGAATGAACGCCGATTTTCGCTAAAGTTCAGCTCGAAGATGAGCCAGCCCAAGCTCCGCGTCGCAATTCTGTTCGGCGGCCGCTCCGCCGAGCACGAGATCTCGCTCCTCTCCGCGCGCTTCGTGCTCGAGTCCCTCGACCCCGCGCGCTTCGAACCGGTGCTCGTCGGAATCGACAAGAGCGGGCGCTGGCTCTTGCAGGACGGCGCGCGCTTGCTCGCTCAGGCGCGTGACCCGCGCGCGGTCGCGCTCGACGGGTCGACGTTGCCGGTGCTCTTGCCCGCGCACCCGACCGGCGCGCTCATGACGAACGGCGCGGGGCCGAGCGCACCACTACCGATCGATGTCGCGTTCCCGGTGCTGCACGGGCCGCTCGGCGAAGACGGCACCGTGCAGGGACTGCTCGAGCTCGCGGGCGTGCCGTACGTCGGTTCGGCGGTGCTCGGCTCGGCCGTCGGCATGGACAAAGACGTGATGAAGCGCTTGCTCGTCGCGGCTGGGTTGCCCGTGCTCCCGTATCGCGCCTTGAAGCGCGCGCGCTGGGATCGCGAGCCCGACGCCGTGCTCGCCGAGCTCACGACGCTCGGGTTTCCCGCGTTCGTGAAGCCGGCGAACCTCGGCTCTTCCGTCGGGATTTCGCGCGTGAAGGAGCCTGGGGCGCTCGCCGCGGCCGTGCGCGCGGCGCTCGAGTTCGACGACAAGCTCGTGATCGAAGCCGGCCTCGATCATCCACGCGAGATCGAAATCGCCGTGCTCGCCGGCGAGCCGCCGCTCGCGTCGATCCCGGGCGAGATCGTGGTCGAGCACGCCGACGGCTTCTATTCGTACGCGGCGAAATACCTCGACGACCACGGCACCGTCGCCAAAGTTCCCGCCGAGCTCGACGCCGCCGCGACGGCCGAAGCACGCCGCCTCGCGCTCGCCACGTTCGACGCTCTCGAAGCGGAAGGGCTCGCGCGCGTCGATCTCTTCTTCGATCGCGAGGGCCGCTTCTGGGTCAACGAGATCAACACGCTGCCCGGCTTCACCTCGATCTCGATGTTCCCCAAGCTGATGGCCGCGAGCGGCGTCGACGCGCGCACGCTCGTGACCAAGCTCATCGAAGACGCACTCGCCCGCGGAGCCCGCCGCCGCGCCCGCAAAACCGCAGTCGACTAGTTTTTTCCTGGTGTGGGCACGGCGCCGGCCGGAGGCGGAGCGGCGACGGGCACAGCTGACCCGCTCGCGTTCGGCGCGGGCGCGACGGACTTCGGCTCCGGCAGCGGCGTCAGCGAGCCCAACCCGTTCGCTTCGGGCGGCCACGTGAGCGAGGCTTCTCGGCGCGTCGCGCGGTCGACCAAGCGCGCTTCACGCGTGCGCGCCGCCGCCGGGACGATGACCACCACGTCGAAGGGACCGCCCATGCGCGTCGGTCGCTGGTACAGCGGCTGGCGCGGTTTGGGCAGCTCCTCGTCGGCAAGCAGCGGAAAATCGAAGCGCACGCGATCGATGAGCTCGTGACCAATCCAAAGCTCGACGGCGAAGCGCCCCATCCGCCGCGCCGTGACGATCGGCTGCTTGTAGCGAACCGCGCGCGCGTTCGCGAGCGTGACTTTGCCCATTTCGTAGTGAAACGTGAGCTCGTATTGTTCGGCTTGCCGGAGCGGCGAAGGATCGGGTTGATCGTCCGAAAAAGGGCGCGGCGGCGGCGGGCTGCTCTCGGCGCTGCCGCTCGCTGCGGCCGAGGCGGACGTGAGCGGTAGCTCCGCGGGCGCACCGTCCCCGTGACCTTCGGCCAGGTGCATCGGAACGACGACGCCCGGCGCCCCTTCGTTCGGCAACGCGGGTCGCGCCGCCGAACAAGCGACGACCCCGAGGAACGACCAAGCGAAATTCCGCGCGAGCACGCGTGCTGGTTAGCCCTGGTCGTCCGAAAGCGCAATTTCGAGCGCGGCTTGCCACGCATCCGGCGCGCCGCCGACCTTGGCCCAGAGCGCGGAGAGATCGGCCGGAACCTCTGCTTCCACACGAAACGGCGCGGACTTTTGCGCGAGCTCGACCGACGCCGCGTGGAGCAGCACGCGGTCGAGCGCGAGCACGCCGCCGCTCGCGAGGATCAAGCGAGGCACGCCGCCGTGCTCGGTGTCGCCGAGCAGCGGCGTGCCCGCGCGCTCCGCGTGCAGGCGCAGCTGGTGGGTGCGTCCGGTGATCGGCGACAGCGCCAACAGCGCGGGCCGTGCCGCAATCGGCGCTGCCCCGCGCACCGGGAGGTGCACCGGCGCCCCTTCCGCGACGGCGGCGTAGCGCGTTCGTGCGGCTCGCTCGTCCGAAGCAGTCGCGGGGCCGCGCCCATGCGCGCCGCGCAAGCTCCGCGGCAGCGCCCAACTCCAAGTGCCACTCGCCGGCTCCGGCGCGCGTGGTGCGAGCGCGACATAGCGGCGCCTGAAGCCGCCGCGCGCCCGCAAATCAGCCGCCAAGGCTCGACCGCGGTCGTCACGAGCAAGCGTGACGACGCCGCTCACTCCCACGTCGAGGCGCGACACGGCGTGAAGCGCACCGGGCGGAAGACCCAACCGCTCCGCGACGCGCTCGACGAGGCTCGCCGCAACCCCAGCGTGATCCGGCTCCGTCGCGACGCCGGGCGGCTTGCTGACGAAGACGAGTCCGGAGTGCTCGGCGAGAATCGCGAAGTCGGCGCTGGGAACGCGCGCGGGATGCACTTCGACGACGTTGCCGGCGGTAACGACGTGAAGGGCGTCGGGCGCGCGCCGCCCGTCGACGAACACGCGTCCTTCGGCCAACGCAACCTGCGCGCCGAGCCGCTCGACGAGGACACCGAGCGGCTCCGTCGCGCCCGGCGGCAGCACCCAACGCACGAGCGGGCGGCTCACTCCCGTGCAGGCTCGGGGCTCTTGCCCGTCGTTCGGCGCACGAGCTCGACCAGCACCGGATCGCTCGCAAGCTCGGTCCGCAGCGTGTCGCGAACGAACGTCAGTTGATCGGGCGACAGCTTGCCGGCGAGGTGCTGCGTCGCCTCACCGACCTTGCCGTCGAGGTAGGCGTCGAGCCCGATTTCCCCGCGCTCGAGGCGAGCGAGCTCACCCGACGGCTTGAGTTGCTCCGCGGCGCCGACTTCGAACTGCGAGGTCGTGGGACTCGTCGCCGTCGGACCGAGCGGAGCGCCGGTCGGGCCGATTGGCGGCGGTTTGCCGATGCCGTCGATGCCCATGGCGTGCTCTCGAGCTTACCTCAGATTGCCGATCGCGTTCTTCATCGAGTCGTGCCGGACGCGGAGCACGTTCGAGTACGCCGTGTAAAAGCGGTTCTCCGCGCTCATCCGTTCCTGAAGCTGGATGTAATAGAGGTTCTGGTTCGCGTCCTGACTGAGCAGGCTCTCCATCGAAGGATCGCCCGCGCCCGTTGACGCACCCGGAGTGCCCCCGCTGCTCGCGGGGTAACCTTCGGGCGTCTGCGGTGCCGGGGCGGCAGGGGCACCGGCTACCGAAGCGCCGGGGAACGATAAAGTCGGGCTGGTTGGGCGAAGGGCTGCGGCAAGTACGGCGCCGCCGGGCAGCTTGGTGACGGCCGCCTCGGCGCCCGTGACGACGGCGCCGGCGCCGGCGTTCAGCATCGACTGGAAGGGTCGCGTGGGCAGCGCGGTGGTGCGCGGCGCGGTCGGCGTGGAATCGAGGATCGGCGCGGGGCCGCTGGGATCGATGCGAGTGGTCATGAAATCTCCTTCACGACCGAGTCGGCCGCCCGTGGCGCGAGTTGCGTACCCGACTCTAAAAACGACCCTGGACGCTGAGCGCCCATTCACGCCGGCCCGGGCCGGGCGGGATCACGCTCACTTTGGGCAGGAGGTCCTCGCGAATGAGCTCGTCTCGCGAGCTCAAAAGTCCGGCGAGCGTCAGAAACCCCGTGGCGAGCTGGAACACGCCGTCCACGGCGACGAACGTGATGAACTGCACCTCGCCGACGGCATGTTGAACGCAAGCGCGTGCTTGTTCGACCGTGCTCGTCTTGCACTGCTCGTACTTGCGCTCGGCAATCGCGATCCAAGGTCCGACGAGCGGCGCCCCGAGCCATCCGGTGGCATTTTTGAAGCCCTGGGTGGCACCGACGATGATGCCGGCGCCGTACGACACGCCGAGTCCGATGACGCCACCGGTGATGATGCCGGTCGCGGGGTGATTGACGACTTGATACCCGGGCGGGACGGGCATGCCGTCGTAGTAGGGGAGGACGGGCGGGCGCGGATCGGTCGACGACGCAGTCGAGCTCTGCTCGGACGTGACGCGCGGAGTTTGCACGGAGTGCGCGGGCGCGGCCGGCGGAGTCGGCGCGGGCGCGACGGGGGGCGGGGTGGCGACGGGCCGCGACGGGGACGTCCGCGGCTTCGGGCTCGCGGGGGCCTTCGCAGGGATTGGAGGCTTCGAGGCCGGTTGGGGGCGCGCAGTGGGAGGCGCGCGCGGAGGCGACTTCACCGTCGGTGCGGGCCGCGGCGGAGGCGGCGGTGTGTCGGTCGGAAAAGCCGCGGTCGACTGCGCTTGGGCATAGTGAGACACGAGGCTCAGCGCTCCCGCCAGCCACCATCCCACCAGACGGTGCTCGTGCATGAAGCCTGAGCGTAAAGCCAAGTGTGCCCGCTGCCAAGCGGCGCCACTCCTCACACCGCGTGATCAGATACCGAACCAGACGCCCGGCTCGACGGTGTCCTTGCCGACGCGGATCTCGAAGTAGAGGCGAGGACCGTTGCCGCCGTCGCCCACCGAGCCGATTCGCTCGCCCGCCCCCACTTCGTCTCCGACGGCCACATCGATGGCCGCAAGGTTCGCGCTCACCGTGTAGTAGCGGCGACCGTGCTCGAGGATCACGGTTTTTCCGTAGTCGGCATAGGTATCCGCGAAGGCGACACGGCCGGGCGCGACACTGCGCACGGGCGTGCCGACCGGCGCGCGCATTTCGAGGCCGGGGCCGTCCGAGCTCGCGCGACGCGCCGGGCGGATTTCGCTGCGTCCCGCGAGCGGGAACGGCAGCCGGCCCTTGAGCTCGGCGAATGCGCCCCGCGCCGTCGTGGGCTCGGAGGGGCCCACGGCGCCGTACACGGCCGTGTGCCCGCCGAGCTCGAACGCCTGTGCGAACGCACTCTCCCGCTCGTCGGCGGCGCGCAGGGCATCCTCGGCGCGGGCGAGCACGCGCGCTTCGTCGTCGAGTGTCTCGGCGCGCGCGTGCACGGCGGCGAGCTCCTTGCCGAGCGCGATGCGTTCGGCCGCGAGCGCCTTCGCGTGCTCCATGTCGCCCGCGAGCGCGTGGTGCACGCGTTCGAGGCGTGTGGCGTGCTCGACGAGCGCTTCGAAACCGTCGCCGACCGGCAAGAGCCCGGCGCGCGTCATGCGCACGTAGCTCCGCCCGCGCACGACGATGCGCGCATCCGTCGCTTGTGCGTCGCGGCGGAGGTCGTCGAGCCGCTCGCGCAGCGTCGTTTCGTCGCGCGTGACCTTCTTGCGTAGGTTCGCGACGTCGTCGGCGGACGCGGTGCGGCGAGGCGCGGGACCGGCATCCGCGAAGAGCACCGGCGAAACGGCCGAAATTGCGGCCGCGCAGGCGAGGACGCCGAAGCGCGTGCGAAGGGTCATGAAGGGGTCACGAAGCGGCGCAGGCTCATGAACGCGGCCACGGCGCCGAGCACGGCACCGAGCGCGACCATGACGAGCACCAGCTGCCACGGCAAGAACGCAGGCGCCGCGCCGAACAACGCCACCAAGCGTTGGTCGAGGTGGCTTCTGACGACGAGGTAGAGCACGCCGAGCACGACGATCGCGAAGCTTGCGCCGAGGGCACCTTGAGCGGCGCCTTCGATCACGAACGGCTCCCGAACGTAGCCGTCGGTCGCGCCGACGAGCTTCATCACCTCGACCTCGATCTTGCGCCGCTGGAGCGACAGGCGAATCGTCGAAGAGACGACGCTCACGACGGCCGCGAGCACGATCAGCGCGAGCATGCCGGCCGCGGCGACGCCGCCCGCGAGCAGACTCTCGATGCGCTCGCTCCAGCCGGAATACGTCTCCACGCCCTCGACCGCGGGCAAAGAGCGGAGCTCGGTCGCGAGTTGCTCGAGCCGCTCGGGACGCACGTTTTTCTGCACGCTCACCTCGAGCGACTCCGGGAACGCTTCGGCCGGCAGCGCGTCGATGAGCGGATCCTTGCCGACTTCGGCCACGTCTTTGCGGGCGTCCTCGGGGCTCACGTGCCGCACGGAGGTGACGCCCTCGGACGCCTTGAGCGCGCGTTCGATCGCGGCGACCTGCTCGTCCTTCGCGCCGCGCGCGAGATACACCGACGCGCGACCGAAGCTCGCCCAGCGCTCGCGCGCGTGGTCGACGTTGACGACGGCGAGCAGCGTCGCGCAGAGACACAGGAACGCGACGGCCACCGAGAAGACGCCGAGCGCATGCAGTTGCAGATCGTTCTTCGCGCCGCGGAGCGCGCGTTCGATGGGTCTCATGCGGCGGCTCCTCGTTTCGTCGTGGGGGGCGCGTCGAGCGAAGCGAGGCTCGCCTCGTCGTCGAGGCCGCGCGGCGCGTCGAACGTGCGACCTTCGTCGAGCACGACGACCCGGCGCGGGCGCACGTCGAGCAGCGTGCGATCGTGCGTGGCAAAGAGCACGGTCACGCCGGTTTCATTGATGTCCTCGAGCAGACCCAGGATGTCGAGGGCGAGCTGCGGATCGAGGTTACCCGTGGGTTCGTCGGCGAGGAGCAGCGCCGGCTCGCTGACAATGGCTCGCGCGATCGCGACGCGCTGTTGCTCGCCGCCCGAGAGGTGACCCGCGCGCTCGCTGCCGCGACCCGAGAGCCCGACGCGTTCGAGCGCCGCGCCGACGCGCTGGCGAATGGTGCGCGTCGGCAAGCCGAGCACCTCGAGCGGCAGGGCGACGTTGTCGAGCACCGACCAGTTTTCGACCAGGCGAAAATCCTGGAAGACTACGCCGATGTTGCGACGCAAATACGGGATGGAAGAGGGGGTCAGGCGCGCGATTTCGCGACCCAAAAATAAAATTCGGCCCGCATCGACCGATTCTTCCGCAAAGAGCAGCCGGAGCAGCGTGCTCTTGCCGGCACCCGAGTTCCCCGTGATGAACACGAACTCACCGCGTGCGATTTCGAGGCTCAAGCCGCGGAGCACGGGCGCGTCGGCCCGGTACGCCTTGTGAACGCCTTCGAACACCAAGACCGGCCGCCCTGCTGCCAGGGGGTCGAAGCGAGCTCCGGCGCGGAGGGCGGGTCGGAAGGCGCGCCTGTCGCCGCCAGCATCCATGCTGACGGGGTATCAGGGAGAAAGGCCGCGGACCAAGTTTTCGGGCAGCGTCAGCGGGCCCACGGATCTACGATCAACGGGTCGGTGACGGCGGCGAGCGGACCTTTGGACCAGGGATCGATGATTTCGTTGATCTCGACGGCCCAGTCGCGGCGGCCGCCGCGGGCGGTCACGGGCCGGCTCGTGCCACGGCCGTTCGGCGCGACGCTCGCCCACGGGTCGAAAACCTCGTCGTGGGTCGGCGGCCCGACGGGCACGACGCCCCACGGCTCCTGCGCGAGCGCGAGCGGCGGCCCGATCGGAACGACCGCCGGCTTGGACTTCGGCGGCTCGATGGGGAACGACGCGACCCCGATCGGGCGCGGCGCGCCGTGTTCGGCTACGGGCACCGGTTCACTCTTGCCGGCCACGACGTTGACGACGCGCTTCCACGGATCGACGACGAGGTCGTCCTGCGCCATGGCAAGGCCGGCCAAGCCGAGCACCGCCAAGATCGAGGAAGCCGTTACGAAACGCACGGGCCTTCATCACTCTGACCCGGCCGCTCCGGCTCCGCAACGGCCGGCGGGGCGCCCGCTCGCGCAGGCTCGATGACGCTTCGCATCGCTTGTTTCGGCCTGCCGCTCGCGGCGTATCTGCTCGCACGCGACGGACACGATGTAGGTGTGTCGGTGCTCGCTCCGGTCGACGCGCCGGGCCGGCGGCGACTCGAGGGACTGCTCGGCTCGTCCCGGATCCTCGACGCTCGAGCGCTCGGCGCGCAACTCGACGCGCTCGTGACGCGTGCGCTCGAGCGCGAGCCGCCGGACCTGATCGTGAGTTGGTTTTGGACGCGCCGGTTGCCGGCCGCGTGGCTCGCGCGCGCGCGGTTCGGCGGGATCGGCGCCCATCCGTCGCTTTTGCCGCGCCATCGCGGACCGAACCCTTATTTCGCGGCGATCGATGCGGGTGACGCGGAGACGGGCGTCACGATCCACCGGCTGACCCCCGAGTACGACGAGGGCGAGATCGTGATGACGCGCTCCCTCGCCGTGGGCGAGCGTGACTCGTGGCAACTCGCGCGCGCGCTCGATCGTCCTTCGCTGGCTCTGCTGCGCGAGGCGACGCGTGCCTTCGCGAGCGGCACGCCGCCCGGCGCCGTTCCCCAGCGTTCCGAGCTTGCCACCTGGGCGCCCGAGCCGAGCGGCGAAGCACTGCGCGTGACGTGGGGCTGGCCGACCGAACGCGTGCTCCGCCGCGTGCGCGCCCTCACGCCGGTCCCCGGCCTCGAGCTCGATATCGAAGGGCTCGAGGTCGTAGTGACGCGGGCCTCACGCGCTCGGGAGTACCCCTCGGCCTTGGAGCCAGGCGAGGCGGCCGTCTACGGCGACCCCACCGCAGTGATCTTGCGGACCGGCGACGGCGCCATCGCCGTGGAGCGAGCCGTGCTCGAGGACGGTGGGGAGGAGCCAGGCGCGGCGCTCGGGCGGCGTGAGTTCGCAGCCGTGGTGAAACGACACCTCGCGCAGCGCGACACGGGCCGGCTTGGTTGATGTTAGACTCGCGCCCCACCCATGCGGAGGGAAGCTCATCGATGGATGTCGTGACTTTGGCGCGCACCGCTCGGGAGAATCTGGCTCGCGGGCTCGGCGCCTTGCAGAGCCCGGGAGTGCCCGACCAGCTTATGGCCGCAGCGGAGCCCATCGCGCAGGCGATGAACGCTCTGCACCGCATCGAAAGTTCGCGTGGCGGCTCTGCCGCTGACGCGCAAGGTGCGCTCGGTCAGGTGCGTAAGGCGCTCTCGGAGCTTCAGGTCTCCGGCGTGCGTCACGTCGCGGTCGATCAGGCGACCGAAGCGATCGCGGGAGCGCTCGGGCTCGTACATCAACTCGCCGCGGCGCTGCCGCAGGCGTCGATGATGCCGTCGCCGCCGACACAACCTTCCGGCTCCTTCCCCGCTGCGGCCGCGCCGGCGCCGCAGGTGGCGGTGGTGAATCAGCCCGCGTGGCAGCCGCCGCCGCAGGCCGCTCCTGCGCCGCAAGCAGCCAATCCCGTCGCCGCCACGCAGCTTGCGCCGAATTGGGCCGGGCAAACCGCGCCTGCGGGCGGACAGGTTTGGAACCCGCCGCCGCAGGCGGCGCCACAAGCCGCAGCACAACCGGCGCCCGCGTATCCGGCAGCGGCGCACAAGGCCGCTGAGGCGACGGTCGGCCCGGGCGGCACGCCGCGTTACGAGGCCGAGCTCGGCGCGCACAGCAGCACCAATTTTTACAAGGGCCTCAGCGGCAACGACGTGATCGACTCGGGCGGGATCTTCATCGCGACGTACAACATCCCGTCCGTCGGGCAGCCGCTGTCGGTCAAGGTTTGCCTACCCGGCGGCTACGAGTTCGAAGCCACCGCCGTCGTGCGCTGGACACGCGACTCACCGCAATCGGGTGCTGATTCCTCGCCGGGCTTCGGCGCGCAGTTCACGCAAATCTCGGCCGAGGGCCGCCAGCTCGTTTACCGCTACGTGCGCAACCGCGAGCCGCTCTTCTACGACGACCTCTGAGCCGGTTTTCGCCGTTTGCCGAGTGACGGCTCCGCGCCACGGCTGACTTGGCGTCCGCTTTCGACTCTTCGGTGCGGAAGGCAGCTCGACAAGAACCTGGCGACCAAGCCTTGCCTCGAAGCAAACGGCGCCGGCCCCGCCGGCATTCTCGTGGCCCCTCGCGACTCGCGCCGATCGTGATCTGGTCTTCCAAGACGGCGAAACTCGAGTTTGCGCCGCACCCAGGCCGTCGGCCTCGCGCGCGGCTGATCCTTCACCTTCTCGCGGCGCTGTGCGTGAGCCTCACGGCGCGCGCGGGCGACCCGTGGGTGCATTGGTACACGCTGACCACGCCGCACTACCACGTGCACTTTCACGCGGGGCTCGAGGACGTGGCGCAAAAAGCGGGCACGGTCGCGGAGGACGTGTACTCGCGCGTTTCGCTCGAGCTCGGCTTCAAACCGCCGCGACGCACCGAAATCGTACTCACGGACGGCACGGAGGACGCCAACGGCTTTGCGTACACGCTGCCGTACCCGACGGTGAACCTGTTCGTGAGCGCGCCGGACGACATGTCGACGCTCGCCGACTACGACGACTGGGTGACCATGCTCGTCACGCACGAGCTCACGCACATCCTGCACATGTCCAACATCTCGGGCGTGCCGGACGTCGTGAATCACGTGCTCGGCCCGACGCTCTCTCCGAACGAAGAGCAGCCGCATTGGATCCTCGAAGGGCTGGCGGTCGCGATGGAGAGCGAACACACGACGGCGGGTCGCCTGCGGTCGACGCAGTTCGACATGATGCTGCGCGCCGACGTGCTCGAGCATCGCATCGCGAGCCTCGACGAAATCAGCCATTCGCCGCGGCGCTGGCCGGCGCAGACGCTCTGGTACCTCTATGGCGCGAAATTCACCGAGTGGATTGCGAGCATCTACGGACCCGACGTGTATGCCGCCGTCGCCACCGACTACGGCGCTGCGCTCATTCCGTACGGAGTAAACCGCGCGATCCGGCGCGCGACCGGCCGCACTTACGAGGAGCTCTACGCCGGCTGGCGCGCGGATCTCGAGCGCCGCTACGGCGCGCAGCGTGACGCCGTCGTGCGCGCCGGCTTGCGCGAAGGGCGCCGCGTCACCTTTCGCGGTTGGCAAGCGCTCGACCCGCGCTTCTTGCCCGAGCGCTGTCACGCCCCGGGCAAGCTCGCGTACCTGCGTTCGGACGCCGACACGCTCACCGGCATTTACGAGCTCGACCTCGGCGCGAAAACGCAGCCGCCCGACGAGGAACTCGTCGCGCGCGCCACGGGGCGCAGCCTCGCGTTCGGGCCCGATTGTTCGCTGTATTTCGACATGCCGGCGCCCTCGCGCCGCAAATACCCGTTCGGCGACGTGTTTCGTTTGCCGAGCGGGGCAACCGCACCGAGCGGCTTGGATCGCGTGCGCGAACGCCTGACCACGGGCCGCCGCGCGCGCGACATCGACGTGAGCGCGGACGGGCGGCGCATCACGTACGTGACCCAAAACGCCGGCACGAGCACGCTGCGCATCGCCGAGCTCACGCCGGACGGCCGCATCGAAAACGAGCGGAGGCTCGTGCCGAGCGCCGAGTTCGAGCAAGCGTTCACGCCGCGCTTCTCTCCCGACGGCGCCGCGATCGCGTACGGCGCGTGGACGGCGGGCGGCTACCGCGACATCCGCATCGTCGACGTCGCGAGCGGCCGTTTCCGCGAGCTCTGGCACGATCGCGCGCTCGACATGGAGCCGGCGTGGTCGAGCGACGGGAAAACCCTGTTTTTCGCCTCGGATCGCACGGGCATCTCCAACGTCTATGCGTACACGCTCGCGACCGGTGCCCTCGCGCAGGTCACGAACGTGCAGACCGGCGCGTACATGCCCGAGCCTTCTCCGGACGGGCGCTCACTCGTGTACGTCGGTTACACGTCGGACGGCTTCGACCTTTACGTGATGGACCTCGACCCGGCGCGCTTCTCACCGGCCGCGGAGCCCACGAGCGAGCGGCCGTTCGCGCCGGGGCTCGCGCGCCAGACTTGGCCCGTGAGCAAGTACAACGCGCTGCCGACGCTCGCGCCTCACGCGTACAGTCTGAGCGCGGGACCCGGTAAGTTCGGCGACGCCTTCACGCTTTCCGCCGTCGGCGCCGACGCGGTGGGACTGCACTCGCTCGCGGCGTCGTTCACGCTGGAGACGCATCATGCTTATCTGAACGCCGAGCTCGATTACGCTTATTTGGGGCTGCCGTTTGCGTTCCGTGCCTCGCTTTTCCGCGACGAGTCGCCGCGCGCCGACTACCGCGCGACGGGGACGGGCATGACGGTGACCGAGCACCGAATCGGCGTGAGCACCGGCGTCGAGCTCCCGCTGCCCGGTGACTTCGACACCCAGGACATCGCACTCTCGTACACGGTGCTCGATTGGGACCACGATCAACCGCTCGGCGCGTCGCTCGATCCGGAGGCGCTCGTGCCGACGGAGCCGGATCGCGGCGTGCTCGCGACGGTGCACCTCGGCTATCAACTCTCGACGGCGACGGCGACTGCGTACGCGATCAGCCCGGAGAGCGGGATCGGACTAGGCATCGGCGCGGACATCGCTGACCCGGCTTGGGGCAGCGAATCGACGCTGGTCGCGTTCACGGGCGCGTTCACCGGTTACCTCGGCATGCCCTGGCTCCGCCACCACGTGCTCGCGCTCGGCCTCTCGGGCGGTACGGCCGCCGGCACCTATCCGCGCCTCGATTATTTCTATACCGGTGGCTTCGCGGACACCGCACCGTTCGACGCTCTGCGCAGCGGCGTGCGCCAGACGGGTTTCGTGCTCCGCGGCTATAACCCGCTCCAATTCTACGGCTCGAGCTACAACCTCTTGAACGTCGAGTACCGCTTTCCGATCGTGTACGTCGACCGCGGGCTCAGCACACTGCCCGGCTTCTTCCGCACGCTGGTCGGCACCGCCTTCCTCGATTGGGGCGGCGCGTACGACCGCATGGATCTGCACGATCCGCTGCAGTCGTATCACGTCGGCGTAGGCGGCGAGCTCCGGCTCGACCTCTCCCTCCTCTACGCCGACGACACGGAGTTTCGTTTCGGGCTCGCGCGGGGCCTCGACTCGAAGGCCCCGCACGGCCTGCAGCACTACCTGGTGCTGGCTTCGACCTTCTAGGCGGCGCTGGCTTTGGCGAGCTCGCCCGCGGCGAACGCCTCGAGCTTGCGGCCGTCGACGTTGAACGCGCGAATGCCCTCCGCGAGCTTCTCGGTGCCCATGGCGTCTTCGTTGTGCATGAAGCGGAACGTCTTCTCGTCCATGTGGATGCGTTCGACGTTGGCCGCCTTGGCCTTTTCGACGGTCAAGCGCGGCTCGAGCTCACCCTGGGCGCTGGCGAGCTGCTGCAGCAAATCGGGCGCGATCGTCAGGAGATCACAGCCGGCGAGCGCTCGAACCTGCTCCACTTTGCGGAAGCTCGCGCCCATCACCTGCGTCTTGTAGTCGAACTTCTTGTAGTAGGTGTAGATGCGGTCGACGCTGAGGACGCCGGGATCTTCCGCGATCGGGATGTCACTCACGCCCTTCGACTTCTTGTACCAGTCGTAGATGCGGCCGACGAAAGGCGAGATGAGCGTCACCTTGGCTTCGGCACAAGCGACCGCCTGCGCGAAGCTGAAGAGCAGCGTCATGTTGGTATGGATGCCGGCCTTCTCGAGCTGCTCCGCCGCGCGGATCCCTTCCCACGTGGTGCCGAGCTTGATCAGGATGCGTTCGCGCGGGATGCCGGCCTTTTCATAGAGGGCAATCAGGCTCTTCGCCTTCGCGATGCTGCCCTCCGTGTCGAAGCTGAGGGTGGCGTCGACTTCGGTCGAGACGCGACCCGGAACGATCTTCAGGATCTCGGTGCCGAAGTTGATGGCGAGCTTGTCCATGAACGCGGTCAGCCGCGCGTGCTTGTCGCCGCTTTGCTTGCGCGCGTAGTCGAGGGCTTCGTCGACCAGATGCTTGTACTTCGGCATCTGGGAAGCCTTGAGCAGGAGCGACGGATTCGTGGTCGCGTCCTGCGGCTTGTATTGGACGAGAGCCTCGATGTCGCCGCTGTCCGCGACCACGGTCGTGACCTTCTTCAACGAGTCGAGCTCTGTCATCGTGTCTGTCCTTCCTTTTCGCTTACGATCCTGCCCCTCGCGCTCCTGACGCGCAAGCGGCCGCTCACGGCTTTGCGTCCGCGGCGGGAGCAGGTTTTGGCGTCACCAGTTTGGCGAGGCCCTGTTGCACTTCGGGTTGTGTGAGCGGATCCGTCACGGCGCGCTCGACGAGGGCGTGCCCGTCAGGGCCGCCCACGCGCATCAACGCCGTCGCGACCGATTGCACCGCCGAAACCAGCGCCGGCTCGTCCGCGGTCGCGCGATAGAGGGCGAAGAACGTCATCAAATCGTGCTTCTCGGCGCCCGTCGCGAGCACCTCGAGCGCCGTCGCGGCGCGCGCGACGTCGTCGATGGAGTCGGCCGGGTCGTTCAGGTGCCGCGCGAGCGGCGCCGCGGCGCGCTCGTCGTGGAGGCCGCGCAGAGCGTCGGCGAGCGGACCGACGGGCGGCGCCTGATCGCCCGAAACGAAGTCGAAGTGGTGCTCGAGCGCGGCCAGCATGAACTCGACGCCGTTCTTGCGCTTGCTCAAGAGCACCCGCGCCGCTTCACGCTGCTTCGGTGGGACGCGTGCGTCCTCGGCGAGCGCGATCAAGATGCGCGTCACGGCCGGATCCTCGAGCTTACCGAGCTCGGCGATCAGGAGCCCTTCGGCCGACGCCATGTCCGGATCGAAGTGCGCAAAGCTCTGTTCGATTTGCGTCGCGAGCGAGCCGCGCGCCGTGCCCGTGACGCGCAGCGCGCTCGCGCCGACCGCGCACGCGATGAGCTTCTGTCCGAGATCCGCGACGGGTCCGGTGCCGCCGTCGGCGGCGTAGAGGTGCACCTTGCCGGTCTCGTCGCAGAAGGCGAAGCCCGACGCCGCGGCACCGCCGCCGATGACGTCCGCGGAGAGCGCGTCGGCCCAGAGCAGGTGCCCGTCGCCGAGCGCGAAGCCGTAGAGGGCGCGGAAGTAGCTGCCCGCGTACGAATCGCTCGCGATCGTGATGCCTTTGTCGGTCGATGCCGGCGCGGCGAAGAGTCGGATCTTCGCGCGCGCGCTGCGGTCGACGAGCGGCAGGTCGAGGCCGTTGCCGAGCCACACCGGGTTACCGGGGAGCTCGCGCGGCTTGAACATGTAACGCGTCGCCTGGAACGACTCGGCGTACTTGATGTGCTCGTCGAGCCGCACGAGCGCGTACTGGCCGAAATAGAGCGTGCCACCCACGTCGAGCGCGTGCGTGGGGAGATCACGCGTGAGCAGGCGCCCGATTTCGGCGCCGGTCGCGATTTCGATGGCCGAAACGTATTGCCCGCCCCACGGGACGAACGCCACGCCCGCGCGGACGGCGGGGCGACCGAGCTCCGTCGACGACGATTGATCGAGCACGACGCGTCCGCTGCGATCGACCGCGATGAGTCGACTCTCGCTCGCGCGCGGCTTGCCGAGCGAAAGCACGCTGTAGTTCCCGTCGTCGGCGGCCCCGCGCAAAACGAGGGGAGCGATCGCTACGCTCCAGAGCGGCTGCCCCGTCTTCCCGTCGAGCGCGAAGGCTTGCCCGCCGCTCGACGCCATGACGATGCCGTCGGGCGCGACCGTCGGGACGACGTCAACGGCGCCCGCACGCCGCCACACCGACCCGGTCGGGAGCGCCGAGCCCACGAGGCCGTCGGGCGTCACACCCACGACGACCGCCACTTCCGGCGGTCGCGGCGCGCTCCGCAGCTTCGCTTCCACGTGTGCGATGGACTCGCCGGCGTCACTCTCCCAGCTGCGTGAGAAGGCTCCGCCCGACACGCCACCTGCGCCGCCGCAACCGAGCGCGGCCACCGCGAGGAGCGGACCGAGCAGCTTGGAGACACGGCGCATCACGGCTTGCCCTTCGTCTTGCCCTTCGCGCCCGCGGGAGGCACGACCGGCTTGTTGTCGACCGCTTGGTCCAGCCCGTACTTCACCCACGCGTTGCCCTTGTCGGGGTAGCTCGCACGCACGGTTTGCAAAAACTTCCGAGCTTCGTCCGTCTGCAGCTTGCGCAGGCGCTCGAGCAAGTCGAGCTTGAGCTCCGGCGGCACTTCCGTTTCGGGGCGCAGCAGAATCGGCGACAGGCCGCTCTGCATCAGATCGAACGGGAGCTTGCCGATCTCGTCGGCGAACTTGGTGCAATCTGCCGGCGCGCAGAGCTCCCCGATCGCCTCGGCGGACTCGGGGACGTCTTTCGCGAGCACCGCGAACAGATCGGGCACGGCGTCCTTCGCCTTGAGCGTCGCAAGGCCGCTCGCGGCAAACCCGCGTGAAGGTGCGTCGTTGCCGTGCAAGATGGCCCGGAGCGCCGCGATGGCGTCGGGACCGCCGGTGCCGGCGAGCGCGCGCGTCGCGGCGACGCGCACTTCCGAAATTCGGTGGCGCGTGTACGGTGCGACGGCCGCGCTCGAGCTCGGTTGCGCGAGCTTGCCGGCGGCGCCGAGCGCGCGCACGAGCACCGTCACGCTCGCGCCGCGCCCGAGCACCTCGTTCACGACAGCGGCTGCTGCGGGCGCGTTCGCTCCACTCATCTGCGCGAGAGCGTCGAGCGCCGCGAGCTTGTCGGGTTCGGCGCCGGTATCGAGCGTCTGTTTCCGGCTCTCGACCTCGGCGTTCTTCGCCGGCGCCGCGGGCTTCGCCTTCGCTTTTTCAGCGTGCGCCTCTCGCGCATCGAACTGCCCCGCAAACGCGAGGCACGCGATCACGACCGCACAACGAGCGATGAGCGTCATTTGCGAATTCTGCTACCGGCTTACTCTCGCGCTCGGCGGCCGGCAAGCCTCACGCACGTCGTGAAGTTCGGGTACGCTCCGCAGCGAGCCGTCCCTTGGACTTCCCGCGCATCGAGCTCGAGCTTCTCGAAGACCTCACGCCGCCGGCCGAGCCCGGCTTTTTGCGTCTGATCCGGCGCCGCTACCGCGCCCACTATCCGGACGGCACCGCGAGCGCGCCGTTCGTTTACGATCTCGTCGACCGTCCCGCGATCGACGCAGTCGTCCTCGTCGCGCATTATCTCGATCACGACGGCGTTCGACACGTATTTCTGAGAAGTTGCGTGCGTCCGCCCGTCGCCGCGCGCGACCTCGCGCGCTCGCCGCACCCGGAACGGGATCCCGTGCACGGCAGCTTGTGGGAGCTCCCCGCGGGGCTCGTCGAACCGACCGAACAGTCCAAGTCCGGGCTCGTTCACGCGGCGCAACGCGAGCTCGCCGAAGAGCTCGGGCTCAACGTCGATGTCACGGCGTTTCGCGAGCTCGGCGCGAGCGTGTTCCCGGTGCCGGCGATGATCGCCGAGCGACTCTACTTCTTCGAGGTCACGGTCAATCCGAACGAGCGCGGCGAACCGTCGCTCGACGGCTCCGCACTCGAGCGCTTCGGCGAGGTGCGGGCGCTCGCGCTGGACGAAGCGCTCGAGCTTTGCCGGAACGGCACCTTGATGGACGGCAAGACGGAGCTCGCGCTCCGGCGACTCGCCGAACGTCATGGCTCGCGGAGGGCACCGTGAGCGAGCGCACGCGTCGCACCAGTGCCGGCGGGGCCGGACCGCGCGTCGTGGTCGTCGCCAAGCGCACCGCGTACAGCCGCTTCATCGTCGACGAGCGCGACCCGCGCGCCAAAGCGCTGCTCCGCCGCCGCGATCCAGCTGTAAAAAACTGGTCGAGCGCGCACCGCGAGCACATGCAAACGCTGGAGATGGTGCTCGCCGTGCTCGAGCGCACGGGCACGCAGGTGATGCTCGTCGAGCGCGCGCACGCGGCGTTCGACTCGTCGGACGCCGCGCTCGTCGTCGCGGTCGGTGGCGACGGCACCCTGCTCGCCGCGTCGCACAGCGTCGTGACGACGCCCGTGCTCGGCGTGAACAGCTCGCCGAAGCACAGCGTCGGCTTTTTTTGTTCGGCGCAGCGCCGCACTTTTCGCGGCATGCTCGAGCGCGCACTCGAGGGGCGACTCGAGAGCGTGAAGCTCACGCGCATGGCAGTCGCCGTGAACGGCCGCCTGCGCTCGAAACACGTGCTGAACGAAGCGCTCTTCTGTCACGCCTCGCCCGCGGCAACCTCACGCTACCTGCTTACGCACAAAAGAAACGTCGAAGAGCAGCGCACGAGCGGTATCTGGATAGGGCCGGCGGCGGGTTCGACGGCCGCGCAGCGTTCGGCCGGCGGGCGCGTTCTGCCGCTCACTTCCCGCACCCTGCAGCTCGTCGTGCGCGAGCCTTACACGCCGTCGGGGCGCCCCTGTCGCCTCGCGAAGCTCCTCATCGAGGACGGCGACGAAGTCGAAGTCGAGAGCAAGATGGACGACGCGGCCCTCTTCTTCGACGGGCCGTACCGGTACGTGCCGGTACGACTCGGCGACAAGGTTTCGTTCTTCGCGTCGGACGAGCCGCTCGTCGTGCTCGGCCTCGATCGACGGCGCCGCTAGCGATCACTCACCGGGCGGCGCGGCCGACGCCATGGGCGCCGAGCGCGTCGTGCGATCGCTCTCACCCTTGCCGTAAGCTTCGAAGAGCTGGCCCCACTGCGTCGTGCGCTGCCAGTCCTGGAACACCTGCTGGTCCTTGCGCGGCCAGCGGTAGTAGTCGTGATAAAATTCGCTCCCGAACACGAACGCGTTCACGAGCGGCGTGTGGAAAAAGAGCTTCTGAATGCCCTTCAGCGGCCCGAACCACATGAAGTCGCCGACCTTGCTCGCCGCATTGTCGCCGACGCTGAAGCCCCAGCTCTCGTTCGAGACGTCGGCGCCGACGATCTCGATGTCGCGCGGGTCGCCCACGCCGAGTCCGTCCTCGTGCGCGACGTTGATGAATTCGAGGCTCAGCGGGTCGAAGCCCATCATCTTCGCTGCCACGGCGTCGATCGCCACCTGGTCCTGGCTCGCGAGCATGTAGTCCTTGATCACGGGGAACATGGTGCGCGGCCCGGGGCCGTTGCCGCAGGTCGTGCCGTCCATGACCGCGAAGAGGCCGGAGTGGATCTCCTTTTGGATCGCGAGCAGATCGACGAGCGTCCGGTGAATCCACGAATGGGTGTAGTGACGCTTCGTGTTGAGTAGGCCGCCGAATGCGTTCTTCATCGCGCCCGTCGTCGTCGTGTAGATGTGACACTTCACGGTCGGCAGGTGGATGATGTTCTTGCCGAAGAAGTAGTCGGGGATGAAGATGCCCTCGGGGAAGATCTTGTGGAGGACGTGCAGGCGCGCCTTCGGGCGGTAGTCGATCCACTTCATGTCCTCGGGCTTGAAGTTGTAAAGGACGGGGATCTGGTAGCGCTTGAAGAGCGGCAGGTAGTGGTTCAGGTCCTCGCCCTTGAAGGCGTTGGTGACGACCGTCTTGTTCTGCACGCACGAGATGTCCTGGTAGCCGCTCGTGCGCAGCGCCTGGATCGTCCCCTCGATTTGCCACGGCGTCGAATTCGCTCCCGGGAACGGGTAGTGCCAGGAGATGTTGTCCTTGAGGATCGTCGTCGCGCCCTTGTCGAGCGCGGCGCTCATGCCCGCGAGCTCGCAGAGCCGCTCGATGTCCGAGAGGATGGTGGCCGGTTTGACTTTGAGGACTGCGACCTTCGACTTGCCCATGGCGCGTCGAACCTAACGGCGTGCCGGCCCCCGAGCAAGCCGCTCTTTCGAATTCCACGGGTTCTCCATGCTGCCTCCACGGGCGCGCGTGGCATCCGCCGCGCTCCGCGGGCAGACCCGCAATTTCCCGGGCAATTGCGCGTCTTTTCGCACGGACACGGGCGCTTCACGCGGGCCTCGGCTTGACGGCGTCGTGACGAGCCGACGAGAGTCTCGGCCCATGACACCCATCAGGCTCGCGTCGTTCGCCCTCGCGCTCGTGGGCTGTGCGCGTCCGCAGCCCGCGCTGTACGCGTCCGCCGCCGATCAACCGGCATACGCGGAGCGCTACCCCGCCGAGCTCGGTACGACGCAGAACGCCTACCTCACCGACGACCAGCAGTCGCAGACGCTCGCGAGCGGTTTTGCGAAGTACCCCGACCAACTCGACAAGCCTCCTTCGTGGTCCGCGGTGCTCGACGTCGTGAAGGCGGCCGATCAGGCCGGAAAGAGCGCCGATCTTGCTGCCGGGATGTCCGAGGCGGAGCAGGTGCGCGCCTTCTACACGGCCAACAAAGACCCGATTCACCAAAAGGTCGCGGGCTCCGTCGACTACGCGGCGAAGCAGAAGCAGTGCGACACCGAGCACGCCGAGCTCGCGGGCGCGGCGGTCGGCGCGCTGGACCGCGCGATGGATCAGGAGCTCGACGAGACCGTGCGCTCGCACAACGCGGCGACCCGCGTGATCGAAGACAACCAGGATGCGCTCGGCAAGCAAAACCTCGACAAGCTGACGAAGCAGTCGGACCAAATCGCGCTCGCGAGTTACATCGTGCACGTGCGCATGCCGCAGACGAAGCGGAGCCTCGACGCTTCCCTCGGCGACGCCAGCGCGGTGAAAAAGACGCTCGAGCGCGATCAGGAACGCGCCAAGGCCGTGCTCGACGACCCGCACGCCTCGAAGGGCGCTAAAGTCACGGCCGACAAGCGCAGCGCCGCCGCTTCCAACGCGCTCGCGGCGCTCGACGCGGAGATCGCCGACGCCAAAAAACTCTCGCAAGACATGGATAAGCGCACGCAGGCCGCGCAAAAGGCGTACGAGGACGCGCTCAAAGCGCTCGAGGACGACCTCTCCAAGCGAGCGGAAGCGCAAGAAAAGAAGTGAGCATGCCGGGGGGCAAGTCGAGCGAACTCGTCAGCGCGCGCAGGGCCCTTAAAAGCGAACCGCCCGCGAAGCTCGGTCGAATCCGAACTCCGCGGGCGCGCGGGCGTTCACGGCGACGGCGTTACGTTCAGCGCCGCGTGAACGGCGTGCTGCCGGAGAAGACCTGCGCCTCGTCCAGCTCTTCCGCGATGCGAAGCAGCTGGTTGTACTTCGCGATGCGATCGCTGCGGCTCAAGCTGCCCGTCTTGATTTGGCCGGCGTTCGTCGCGACGGCGAGGTCCGCGATGAAGGCGTCCTCGGTTTCACCCGAGCGGTGCGAGATGATCGAGGTATAGCCGGCGGTGGTCGCGAGCCGGATCGTGTCGAGCGTCTCCGTGAGCGAGCCGATCTGGTTCAGCTTGATGAGGATGCTGTTCGCGTAGCCGCCCTCGATGCCGCGCGCGAGGCGCGTTTTGTTCGTGACGAATAGGTCGTCGCCGACGAGCTGCGTGGTCGCGCCGAGCTTCTCGGTGATGAGCTTCCAGCCGTCCCAGTCATCCTCGGCGAAGCCGTCCTCGATGCTCACGATCGGGTACTTGCTGACGAAGCCGGCGTAGATGTCCGCGAGCTCCGCGGCCGTGCGCGGCTTCTTGTCGAACGTGTACTTGCCGTCTTTGTAGAACTCGCTCGCGGCGCAATCGAGCGCGATCGACACCTGCTTCTTCGGTTCGTAGCCCGCGTCCGAGATGGCTTGAAGCACGCGCTTGATCGCGTCCTCGTTCGAGGCGAGGCGCGGGGCGAAGCCGCCTTCGTCGCCGACGGAGGTCGTGAGGCCGTCCTTAGCGAGCTGCTTCTTCAGGTTGTGGAAGACCTCCGCGCCGGCGCGCAGCGCTTCCGCGAACGTCGGAAGGCCGTGCGGGACGATCATGAACTCCTGGATTTCCAGCCCGCTGTCCGCGTGCGCGCCGCCGTTGACGACGTTCATCAGCGGAGTCGGGAGCACGCGCGCTTGCGCGCCGCCGAGGTAGCGCCAGAGCGGCAGTCCGACGACGTCGGCCGCCGCGCGCGCGACTGCCATCGAGATCGCAAGCACCGCGTTCGCGCCGAGCTTGCCCTTGTTCGCGCTGCCGTCCGTCTCGATGAGCCGCTGATCGATCGCGGACTGGTCGAGCGCGCTCATGCCGACGATGGCGGGCCCGAGCTTGTCGTTGACGTTGGCGACCGCCTTTTGCACGCCTTTGCCGAGGTAGCGCGCCTTGTCACCGTCGCGAAGCTCGACCGCTTCGTGCTCACCGGTGGAGGCGCCGCTCGGCACGGCACCGCGGCCGAAGCCGCTCGACGTCTGAACTTCCGCCTCGACCGTGGGGTTGCCCCGCGAATCGAGAATTTCACGCGCACTGACTTGAAGGATCTCGGGCATGCGCGCCCGATACCATGGACGGGTGACGTTGGCGACAAAGCCCCGCGACGCGGAAAATGCGTTCAGTCGCGGAGCAGGCTGCCGTTCGGATCCAACAGCACGACGAGCGCTTCTTGACCGGTGAGTGACGAGAGCTCGTTGGCGGCCAGCAGCTTGAGCCGAAACACGCCAGCCTCATTCGTGGGCTCGACGCTCGCGCGCAGCGCCTGGTGCAACAGCGCAGGCACCGCGGAACGGGTCGCGGACGCCGGAATCAAACCGGGCGCCGTCGGTGCTTCGGGCGCGATGGCCGGCGGCTCGCCGGCGGCGGCACGCCCGGCTGACGTGGTCGCGGGGGTGACGGGAACCATCGGCGCCGCTGCGATGACGGCGGCGGGCGTGTAGACGCGGCCGGCGGTCGGTGCGGGCGTCGGCATTTGCGCGGGCGCCGGTGCAGACGGAGGCATGCCGGGCACCGTTGACGAGAGAGGCGACGCCGTCGCCGCGGACGCGGGAGCCGCGCCCGGGAGTGGAGGCGGAGCGGGTGCCGCGGCGGGCGCGATCACGATCGGAGGCGGCATGCGTGGAGCGGGCGACGACGGGGTCGGCCCGGCGGAGGCAGGAGCGGACGGCGCCGCCGCGGGGGAAGACGGCGCTTTGATGGCGGGGGCCGTGTTCGCGAGCTCTGCCGGGTGATTCGCGCCGGCAGCTTGCTGGGGCAACGGCGGGAGCGGCGGCGGCGGCGGATAGGGGTTCTCCGCGGCGACCGGAGCTTCCTGGAGCGGGGGCGGCGAGCTCACGCGCGGAGTGAGCTCTTCAGACGACGGCGGCGGCTCGGCTTCGGCTTGAGCAGCGACGGGAGCCGCGGGCGCGGGCGCGGCGGCGGGTGCAGCGTTCGACGCGGGCGGACGCGGAGCGATACTGGCCGTATTGAGGTCGGCGACCGCTCGCGCGAGCGTGAGCGCCCGCATGTCGGAGCCGGCGTCGCTTGCAGCCTCGGCCGCGCGGCGCACCCAACGAGCCGCTTCGCGCATGTCACCTTGCGCGTTGAAGATGGCGGCGGTCTCGAGCGCGCTCGTCACGTCCTCACCGTCCTCCGGCAATGGCTGGGGGACGGACAACTGGGAAGCTTCCATGTCGAAAAATCCGGGGCGAGAGGTGGGGGCGAAAGGGCACCGAGCCTACCCTCATCGCCCTTCACTCGGCAATTGCCGCAGTTTCGCAAAGACGGCGATACTCGCCACGCATGAATTTTCGCGCGCGGGCCGCCGTAGAGGACGTGCGGCGGTACTACGACGAGAACACGGCTCGCTTCGTTCGTTTCGGCGACGGCCGTGAGATCGGCGCCATCCACCGCGCGGTGCGACCCGAGCCCGGCGATCCCGAAACCGACGCGCTGCGTACGCTCGACCGGCTCGTGCTCGCCGAGCTCACCCGCGTGAGCGAGCGCATGACGTCGCCGCTCCAGGTGCTCGACCTCGGTTGCGGCGTCGGCTCGAGCCTCGTGTACCTCGCGAGCGAGCGACCGATTCGTGCCACGGGCGTCACGCTGAGCGGCGTGCAAGCGGCGCGCGCACGCGAGCGCGTCGAGACGCTCGGGCTCGACGATCGCGTCGAGATTTTGGAAGGTAGCTACCTTGAGCTGCCGGCGTCCTTGCCACCTGCGGCGCTGGCGTTCTCGATCGAGGCGTTCATTCACGGCCCGGATCCCGCTGCTTTTTTCGCGTCCGCCGCGGCGCACGTCGCGCCGGGCGGCGCGCTCGTCATCTGCGACGATTTTCTCGGCGCCGCCGGCACTGCGCCGCTCGAGCCGCGCGACGAACGCTTTCTGCGCGACGTGCGTGAAGGTTGGCTCGCGAACTCGCTCGTCACGGTTCCGCAGGCGCTCGAGCTCGCCGAAGCCGCCGGTTTTCGGCTCGAGCGAGACCTCGATTTGAGCGCTCGGCTCGAGCTCGAGCGGCCACGCGATCACGCGATCGCGCTCGTGGTCGCGCTCGGCCGCCATCTTCCCATCCGCGGCTATTGGTTCCGAAGCCTGCGCGGCGGCCACGCGCTGCAGCAGGCGCTCAAGCGGAAGCTGCTCGAGTTTCGCTGTCTGGTTTGGCGGCGAAGCTGACGCAGAGCTACTCGGCGGCCTTCTTGTGTCGTTCGCGCCACTCCGCGGTCGAAACGACGTCGTGGAAGCGGCCGTAGTCGATGACGCGCGTGCCGTCAGCATGCACGGTAAGCACGTCGGCAAAGTATGCATCCTCGATCAAGTCGTCGAGCCGGTAGCCGCGGCGCGCGTAGATCGTCTGCGCGAACGTCTCGTCCGTCCCGCTCAGCGACAGAAAAATCTCGGCCTTTTGCCGGCGCAGCCGGGCGAACGCGTCCGGGCCGAAAAATGGGCTCTTCTCGTCGATCGCGTGCATGGCGGTCCACGTGAGCACGAACGTCGAATTGCGATCGCGCACGAGCGGGAGTTCGTAAGGCCGCCGCATCACCTGACCCTCGACCGTCGTCTCCTCCAGCAAGAGAATCACGCGCAGCTGCGCCTCGATGATGGTGTTGTGGCGATAGTTCGCCATACGAAACATCAGGTGCGGCACGCCGTCACGCGGACCGATGACGGCGCGCTCGGCGAACAGCACGCGCGCGGTCGGCCGCGCGAACCTCGAGAACGTCACGCCCGTGATTAGTGCGAACGACAAGACGCCAATCACCGCCTCGATCGTCACGAGCACCTGGCCGAAGCGCGAGGCGGGGGCCATCTGCCCGTAACCGATGGTCGCCATCGTTTGGACGCTGAAAAAGAACGAGTCCTCGAACGAGCCCGGGCGCGCATTGGCGATGGAGCCGGGGCTCAGCGAGTACGCCAGCGCGAAGAAGGCGTTCGCCACGACGAAGGCGGCGCCGACTCCCAGAAAAAACTGCCACCACTTCAGCGTGAGGATGCTGTGGTAGAGGTCGTCGGCGGGGGAACGCGAGCGACCGATCGTGCGTAGGCGCAAGACGGAGCGTGGGGGGCTCGAGGTGCGCGGCCGGGACATCGTGGGCATTCTACAAGCAAGCGCACGAGACGAGGGTGCTATACCCGCGAGGTTCGCGTCGAGCGCGACGCCAGCATGACCACGAGTAAGAACGAACCGGTCAATCCCGAGTCGGAGCCCCGAAAAGACGCGGAGAATGACGAGCCGAGCGCACGCACGCCCGAGGAGCGCGCGGAAGGCTCGAAGCATGCACGCCACGCGCGGCACGCTCGCGACGACAAGCACGACGATGACGACGCGGACGATGACGACGCGGACGATGACGACGCGGACGATGACGACGCGGACGATGACGACGCGGACGATGACGACGCGGACGATGACGACGCGGACGACGCTCGTCCGCAGCGTGATCGCGGCGAGCCCGCCGCGGCCGCCCGCCGAGCGCCGGACGAAGACGAGCTAGACGAAGCGAGCGTCCAGCCCGCCGCGAAACCGTGGGGGCACCTGGTGCCTCCGACGCTGCGCTTCATCGGCGCGATCGCGCTGCTCGATGCGATGGTGAACGTGCGCTTTCCGCTCGACGAGCCGGCTTTTTGGTACCTGCTTCCGTCGGCCGACATCGCGATCATCCTGCTGAATCTCGCGATCATGGGCCTCCTGAACGGGGTCGTCCCGCGCTGGATGAAGGTCGTCGTCGTCGTGTGGATGTTCCTCGTGCGGATCCTCCGCTTCGGCGACGGCGTGATGGGGCGCTACTTCGCGCAGCGCTTCAACGCGTACAGCAACTTCGGCCAAGTTGCGGACGGCATCCGCTTCCTCAACTCGACCTGGCCGACGTGGCAGGTGGTGCTCGGAGCCGTACTCGGGCTCGGCGCGCTCGCCGGCGCGGCCTTCGTCCTCTACCGCGCGCTCGAGGTGGTGGAAGGTTACCTGCGCGACCGTCGCCAAGTCATCGTCGGCGCGGCGCTCCTCGGCCTCACGTACCTTTCCGTGTCGGCCGCGGGCCACAACGCCAGATTCGACGCGTATTACTCGGACGGCTTCGCCGCGAGCGCGATGCCGCGGTTCGAAGAGGAAGTCGCGTTTTTCTGGAACGTGCACGGCCAAAAAACCGAATACGCCACGCTGATCGCGCAGACGGAAACGATGCTCGACGGCCTGCCGAGTGACCTAGCGAAGCTCCGCGGCGCGAACGTTTACCTGATCCTGGTCGAGTCCTACGGAAGGACGATGTTCGAGTGGCCGCCGCACGTCGCGGCTTCCAAAGCGACCTACGACGCGTTCGAGAAGGAGCTCGGCGCACGTGGTTTCACGATGGCGACCGGGATCCTGAACTCGACGACCTACGGCGGGCAGTCATGGCTCGCGCACGCGACGCTCGATACGGGCATCCCCGTGCGCGCCCAGCTGGACTACGAGATCGTCGCCGCCAAGCGGCCTCACTCCATCGCCCGTTACTTCCACCATGCCGGCTACCGCACGGTGCTCGCCGAGCCGAACACGACGCGTGCCTTCGCGAACGGTGACTTTTACGGCTTCGACGCGAGCTACCAGAACGGCGATTTCCACTACCGCGGCCCCGACTACGCCTGGGCCACGATGCCCGATCAGTACGTCCTCGACGTGATGCGGCGGAGCGAGGTCGACCGCGCCAAGCAGCCGCTCTTCATCCAGTACGTCCTCGTTTCGAGCCACGCGCCGTGGGCCAAGCTGCCGACGCCCGTGGAGGATTGGAACCGCCTCGGCGACGGCTCGCTCTTCCGCGACGCGCCGATGGAGCTCTTCCCCATCGAGTGGCCGCACTTCGAGAACGCGACGGAAGCGTACGGCAAGTCCATCATCTACGATTTCGAGATCCTGCGGCAGTACATCGGAAAGTTCATCGCGGACGGCTCGCTCGTCATCATCCTCGGCGACCATCAGCCGGTGGCCGAGGTGAACGGCGACACCTGGGAGTTCGGCGTGCCGGTCCACGTTCTCAGCAGGAACGCCGAGCTCGTGCAGCCCTTCATCTCGCGCGGCTACAAGCCCGGAGTGCGCCCCAATCTCGAAGGTTTCGCGCAAGGGCTCGAAACCCTGCTTCCGAACCTACTCGTCGATTTTTCGACGGAGCGCCCCGCTCCCGCGGCGCCCTAGCTTCCCGAGCCCGAGGCTAGCGTTGGCTCAGCGGATTGCCGGCCATCACGGGTTCCCACACGCGCGCCTCGTTGAAAATGCGCACGAGGTCCGCGTCGATGTGGCCGTCCTTCACTTCGAGCGAGAGGATGTGGAGCGCCTTCTCGACCGGCACGGCGCGCTTGTACGGTCGATCACTCGCCGTGAGCGCGTCGAAAATGTCGCTGACCGTCATCAGCTTCGACTGCAGCGGGATCTCCTCGGCGCGCAGTCGATGCGGGTAGCCGGTGCCGTTCAAACGTTCGTGGTGTGCGCCCGCGATCTTCGCGAGACCCGAGAAGGTTTTGCCCCAGGGGATCTGCGAGAGAAAGCGGTACGTATGCGAAACGTGGCTGCGGATCTCGTTGAACTCTTCGTTCGTCAGCGAGCCGCGCATCACGCTTAGTGACTGCACTTCGTGGGCGGAAAGCAGCGTTTCGAGCGTGCCGTTCAGCCGCGCGTAGGATTGACGCCCGAGCTCTTCGATCCGCTGAAAATCGCCCGCAGCGAGTACCGTCGGCTCGTTCGCGCCCTCGATGACGTGCCAGGCCTGCTCGATCTCGGCGCGCCGCTCCGCGAGCTCGCGATCGAAAGCCATGAGCTCGCTCTCGGACGCGCCGCGCGTCGCGGCGTGGAGCTTCCGGCCGAGCACCTCCACTTCGAGCGTGCGGATGACGAAATCGAAGCGCTGGCGGATGAGCTCGAGGTCGCGCGGGTAGAGCTTCTTCGCCTTCACGAGCACGTGTTCGCGCACCCCGATCTTGCCGAAGTCGTGCAAGAGCGACGCGTACTCGATCTCGCGCATGTCCTCGCGCGTCCACACGACGGCGCGATAGGGTCCGCTGTCCGCGCGCTCGACGGCCTGAGCGAGCCCCACCGTGAGATCGGCCACGCGGCGCGAGTGGCCGCTCGTCGTCGGGTCGCGCGCCTCGATCGCGTCGACGGACGCTCGCACGAAACCTTCGAAGATTTTGCGGATTTCGTCGTAGAGGATGGCGTTCTCGAGCGCGATACCGGCCTGCGCGGCGAGCGTCTTCACGAGCTCTTCGCTGCGCTCGTCGAAGGGCACGATGTTGTGCTCGAAGTCCCCCGGCGTGAGGAGCTTGTGCTTCGGCTCGCGCTTCTTGTTGATGAGCTGGAGCACGCCGATCACTTCGCCCTTGCTCGACGTGAGCGGCGTCACCAGCATGCTGCGCGTGCGGTAGCCGACCTTCTCGTCGAACGAGCGATCGAAGCCGAACGGCGACCCCGACGGCATCTCGTACACGTCTTCGATGCGCAACGTCTGGAGCTCGAGCGCGACGTAGCCCGCGATGCTGCGCGAGCTGATCGGCATCGTGAACTCGCGCGAATCGAACGAGACCGAGTCGTTCTGACTGAGCTTGAAGCGCAGCGTGCGGCGTGCCGTGACCGGGTCGGTGCCCTCGACCACGTACATGCTGCCCGCGTCGGCGGCGGTGACGAAACGCGCCTTCTCGAGGATCAAGCCGAGCAGGCGGTCGATTTCACGCTCGGTCGTGAGGGCACGCGCGATCTCGATCAGCTCGCCGAGCTCGTAGCGGTAGCGGTTCAGCCACTTGCCGCGGCTCTCGCTGCGAGCCTTCAATTCCATCAGCTCGAAGGCCTGGTGCAGCGCCACCGTGAGCTCCTCGACGCTCGGCTCCTTGCCGAGCAGCGCGCACACGCCGAGGTTCAGCGCGCGCTCGAGATCCGGATCGCGCGGGCGCCCGAGCAGGACCAAGCGCGCCTCCATCGACGCGAGCTTCTCGAGCCACGGCGCGAAGAGCTCGCGCGCGCCGTCCCACACCGCCGCGGGCGCGACGAGGACGCTGAATTCCTGGCGCCGCACGAGCACCAGCAGCGGATGCGGCCGCACGACACTGTCGCTCGCCTGGAGCGGTCGCAGCGCAAGCAGCTCGGCGACGTGATCGAGCACGTGGAGCTCCGCCTTCGCCCGCGGGCCGAGCTCGCGGAGCGCGCCCGACTCGGCGGGCGCGGTCACTCCAAATCCTCCGACTTTTCCCGGCGTCGTTCGGCGTCGCGCGCCTCGCGCTCGGCGTCGCGCGCTTCGCGTTCGGCGGCGCGCTGGCGGTCGAGCTCCTCGTACGCGACGACGATCTTTTGCACCAGATGGTGGCGCACCACGTCCGCGTCACTGAAAGCGCAGAATGCGATGCCCTCGATGCCGGTGAAGAGATCGCGCGCTTCTTTCAGACCGCTGCGCGCGCCGCGCGGCAAGTCCGTCTGCGTGATGTCGCCGGTGACGACCGCCTTCGAGCCGAAGCCGAGGCGCGTCAAAAACATGCGCATCTGCTCGCTCGTCGCGTTCTGCGCCTCGTCCAAAATGACGAAGGAATCGTTCAGCGTGCGGCCGCGCATGAAGGCGAGAGGAGCGACTTCGATCTGACCGCGCTCGCGCAGCTGCTCGACGCGCTCGAAGTCGAGCATGTCGTGGAGAGCGTCGTAGAGCGGGCGGAGATACGGGTTCACCTTCTCCGCGAGGTCGCCCGGCAAGAATCCGAGCTTCTCGCCGGCCTCGACGGCCGGCCGCGCGAGAATCACGCGCTTCACGCGTTTTTGCATGAGCGCCGCTGCGGCCATCGCCATCGCGAGGTACGTCTTGCCCGTACCCGCCGGGCCGATGCCGAACGTCAAATCGTGCTTGCGAATGGCCTCGACGTACGCGCTCTGCGCACGCGTCTTCGGCACCACCGCGCGCTTGCGCGGCGTGATCAGAATCGCCTCCTCGAGCAGAGTCGCGAGGTTCGCATCGGGATCGTCGCGCAGGCCGCGCAGGCAGCGGGCGACGTCTTCCTTGCCGACTTCGTGCCCGCGCCCGGCGAGCTCGGCGGCGCCGGTCAGGAAGCGATAGGCAAGCCGCACGTCCTCCTCGTCACCCGTGAGGTGGATGACGTTGCCGCGCAGGCTCACGTCCGCGCCGCTGCGGAAGGAAAGCTCCTCGAGCAGGCTCGATTGCGGGCCCGACAGCGCCATGAGCACCGCCGTGCTCTCGACTTCGAGGCTGGCCTTGGAAGCGGCGTCTCTTGCAGCGCGGGTAATGGGCGAAGCGACCTCGCGGGGACGAGCCCCACCGAACAACGATAGTCCCGAGCGCCCGTGCCCGCTACCGGGAGGCGCAGCGTCACGCGTTCGTGACGGCAGAAACGTCAGCTTTTTCCGGCGCGAAGGTCGAGAAGTTCCGCGCCTTTCTTGGCCCCACGGCGCTCGGCCCGATAACTCCCCGGGCAGCATGCGGCGCTACAGTGGCCTCATCGGCTTCGGTACGGCTCTCGGGATCGTGCTTGCGCTCGTCCCGGTGGTGCGCGGCAACATCGACATGAGCGAGCCGCTGCGCAAGCTGCGACCGGCCGCCGCGCCGCCGCCCGCTCCGCCCTCCCTCGACGGGCTCGACCTCCTGCGGCTCGACGTGCGTCCGACCAAGGTGATGGCGCCGCTCTCTCAGGGACGTCAGGCCGAGCTCACGCTCGATCCGGTCGTGCAGCGCTCCATTCACTCCGAGATGGAGGGCTATCGCATCCCGCGCTCGGGCGTCGTCCTCATGGAAGTGAAGACGGGGAAGATCCTCGCGTACGCGAGCTACGTCGGAGAAGGCGATAAAGTAGACGTGAACGTGCGGGCCGACGCGCCGGCGGCGAGCGTCTTCAAGGTGGTCACGGGCGCGGCCCTCATCGAGAAGGGCGGCCTCGGCCCGGATACGGAGCAGTGCTACCACGGCGGTAAGAGTCGGATCGCGGCCGACGAGCTCGAGGACAACCCGCGGCGCGACAAGTGGTGCGCGACGCTCGGCATCGCGATGGGCCGCAGCATCAACGTCGTCTTCGCGCGCCTCGCCCAAAAGCACATCACGCCCGAAGATTTGACGGCGGTGGGCGGCGCTTTCGGCTTCGGCGCGCCGATTCCCTTCGCGGTGCCGAACCAGGCGCCCGAGCTCAAGCTGCCGGCGGATCCCGTCGAGTTCGCGCGCTCGGCGGCTGGTTTTTATCACAGCACACTCTCCCCGCTCGCTGCGGTCGAGCTCGCGCAAACGGTCGCCAACGGCGGGGTGACGCTCGAGCCGCGCATCGTCGCCTCGATTGTGAAGGATCGCGAAGTGCTCTGGAAAGACGACGGCGGGCCGCGCGCGCTCCGCCGCGCGATCAAACCCGAGACCGCCGCGGGCCTCACGCGCATGATGGTGCAAACGGTCGCGAACGGCTCCGCGTTCAAGAGCTTTCACGACGCCGCGGGCACGTCGTTCCTCGGGGAGGTCACGGTCGCCGGCAAGACGGGCACGCTCGGTGACGCCGCCGATCCCTCGAAGCTCTACACGTGGTTCATCGGGTTCGCGCCCGTCGAGGCGCCCGAAGTCGCCGTGAGCGCGCTCGTGGTGAATAACCCAAGCTGGCAGATCAAGGCGCCGCAGCTCGCGCGCGACGCCCTGCGCGCCTACTTCGCGCAAAAAGGGAAAAAGGGCGTCACGGCCCCGTGAGCCTGCGCTGATTTCAGCGTGAAATCGGCGCGTGGTTGGACGAGGCCGCGCGGAACGGATAGGTCTCAGCGGAGATCCGAGGTCAATTTGGGCAGCCGCGCTGAGGATTCCGACGAAGCCAACCCGGGCGACGACGGCGTTCAGAGCGAAGCCCGGCCTTCGAGCCGCCGGCCACCGAGCACCGGCGAGTTCGACTACGTGCGCAAGGAGCGCGATCTCTATCGCGGCCTTCTGCGCCTGAACCTCGAAGGCGATCCGCACATCTTCTTGCGTGAGGCGCTCGAGCTCATCGTCGGCGTGATGGGCGCTGCGCAGGGCTACCTCGAGCTCTTTGCGCCCGACGACGTCGACGAACCGTGGCGCTACTCGTTCGGCTTCTCCGAACAGCAGACGGACGAGGTACGCCAGCTCGTTTCGCGCGGCATCATCTCCGAGGCGGTCGCGACCGAGCGCGTCGTGTTCACGCCGTCGGCGCTGCTCGACCCCCGTTTTCGGCACCGCGACAGCGTGCGGCGCTCGCTCATCGACGTCGTGCTGTGCGCGCCGATCGGGCGCGATCCGCCGTGCGGCGTCGTCTACCTGCAGGGTGGCGCCGGACTCGCGGCGAACGAAGCGAGCGGCTGGCTCACGCAGTTCGCCGAACACCTCGCGCCGCTCAGGCACCACCTCGTACTCAAACGTCAGAGCCAGGGCGGCGCCGAGCTCAGCGCGCTGCGCAAACGCCTGGGCGCGCTCGCGTTCCACGGTCGCAGCCCGGCGCTCGCGAGCCTGCTTCAGGAAGTCGAGCACCTGGCTCCGCTCGAGGTCGGCGTGCTGCTCACGGGCGAAACGGGCACCGGCAAGACCGAGCTCGCGCGGCTGATCCACGCGAATAGCCCGCGCGCGTCGCAGCCGTTCGTCGAGGTCAACTGCGCTGCCTTGCCCGACACGCTGATCGAGAACGAGCTCTTCGGCTCGATGGCGGGCGCGCACTCGACCGCCGCTCGCCGCAGCGAAGGCAAGGTCGCGGCCGCGCAGGGCGGCACCCTCCTGCTCGACGAGATCGGCGACATGTCGCTGCCCGCGCAGGCAAAGCTGCTGCAGCTGCTGCAAGCAAAGGAGTACTACCCCCTCGGCGCGTCACGACCTTCGAAGGCGGACGTACGCGTGATTGCGGCGACACACGTCGATTTGCAGGCGGCCGTCGCGGAGCGCCGGTTTCGCGAGGATTTGCGCTACCGCCTCGAGGTGATGACGGTGCGCGTGCCGTCGCTCACGGAGCGGCGCGAGGACAAGGGACTGCTCGCCGCGCACTTCTGCGAGCGCGCGTGCAAGGCGCACAAATTGCCGCGCCTCGCGTTCTCCCCGGCCGCCATCCGCGCCGTCGAGAGCGCGGAGTGGCCGGGGAACGTGCGGCAGCTCGCGAACGCGGTCGAGTCGGCGACCATCCGCGCTGCGTCGCAGCGAGCGTCGCAAATCGAAGTGCACCACCTGTTCTTGAAGAACAGCGACGCCCAAGCGTCCGGCCCGACGCGCACGTTTCAGGAAGAGACGCGCAGGTTCCAAGCCGATCTCGTCAAGCGCGTGCTCGAAACGAACTCGTGGAACGTGAGCGCCGCGGCTCGTGACCTCGACCTCACGCGCGCCCACATTTACAACCTCATCAACGCGTTCGGCCTGAAGCGCTAGACGCGACCGGCCGTAGGGGTGTGGCGGGCGCGGGGCAGGCTGAAAACCGTCCAATGCATTTGACGGTGTCCACCGGAGTGAGCAGGGGGCACCCCAAAAATCGGCTAGAACCGCGGAAATGTCGCTGGAACACCCCTTGCTGAAGGGGATGTCAGCGCCATGACCCAACAAGCCTACGCTCAGTACTCTCGATCGGATTTACCCCCCGCTTCCTCTCGCGAGCGGGGCGGCTACACGCCCGTCGCACTGGCGGCTATCTGGGACAACCTGGTGACCGGTCGCTGGGCCGTCGTCGACAGTTTCTCCGTCGGCGACCGCAGCTACCTCGCCTTCGATCTGCGAGCGATACCGGGGGGCCGCGCTCCGCTCACCGACCGCCAGCTCGAGATCCTCGAGCGCACGCTGTCGGCGCCGTGCCAAAAGGTCGTCGCCATCGAGCTCGGCCGCACGGCGTCCACCGTCGCGTGGTCCCTGGCTCAGTCCCTGAAGACGATGGGCTTTAGTTGCCAGGCGTCGCGGGTGCCGAGCTTTCTCGTCGCCGCCATTCACGCGCATCACGGCAGCACGGACCTGACTGAGGCGCGCTTTCGGGGTTGGGGTGAAGGCGCCACGGCGTTCGGCATCGCCAGCATTCCGCGGCCGGATTTGTGCCTCGCGCCGCTCCTCACGTCGACGGAATACGCGGTCACGCGCCTGCTCGCGGACGGGCACAGTCGCTCGGAGATCGCGGCGCTGCGCAACGCGTCCACGCGTACGGTTGCCAACCAAGTTTCCGCTGTCTTCCGTAAGCTCGGCGTGTCGGGGCGACTCGAACTCCTGGCCTATGCCGCGCGCACGTTCAGGTGCTCGATCCACGGTGACTAGGCAGAGCCGCTGAATCGGCACAACTCCGCCCTCGTCGAAACCACGACAGGATTGTCGCGGCCACATGACGCGCCGTGCCGAACAGCGCGTCAGCTCCGCGATCGCTTCGTCGCGCGCTCGCACGGCATCGCCGCGGGTTTTGCTGGCAGCGCGTCGCCGTAGCGCCGTCAGCGCGCGTCGTGGCCCGGCGCTTGCACACCTCGCCGCGTTCTTTTCGCGGCACGAGGTAGGGCATCTTGGTGGCACACCGGCGGCTGACGATCCTGGGAGTTTTAGGCGCGGCTCTGATCGGCGCCTGCTCGACGTCGGATAAGACGAGTGACAACGGACTTGGCATCCCAGGTCCCTATCCAGGCGGCAGTGGAGCAGCCACCGGCACGGGCGGCTCGAACTCGACGGGACAACAGTCGCCTCCTCCGGAGACGGAGAACGACGCTTCGTACACGGCGCCGGTCGTCAGCGGGCGTTGGATTTGGTCGGCCAACCCGCTGAGCGGCAAGGTCGCGCTGATCGACGCTGCCAGCTTCCGGGTCACGACGGCGGACGCGGGCCTCGCGCCAACGTACGTCGCCGCCCTCGGCACGAGCGACGACACGACGTCTTCGGCCATCGTGCTGAACGTCGGCAACGACACTGCAAGCATCCTTCACGCCGTGAACGGCGACATCGACGTGCAGACCGCCACGGTGCATCCAGGCGCGAACCGCATGACGGTGAGCGCGAGCGGTCGCTGGGCGATCGTCTGGTCCGACGCGACGCTGATCAACAATCCCGATCCGACCGAAGGTCTGCAGGACGTGACGGTGCTCGACCTCGGCGTCACGCCCGCCGTCTCGTACCGGCTCACTGTCGGTTATCGCCCGTCGCGCGTGAGCCTCGGCGCCGGGGAAGCGCACGCGTACTTCGTCACGGAGCCGGGCATCAGCGTGATCGACCTGCCCGCGACGGACCCGCCGAACGTCTCGCGGGACGTGACCGTGACCGCGAACCCCGCGGACGCGCAGAGCGTGCGCGACGTGACCGTGACTCCCGACGGAAGCGCCGCCGTCGTCCGGCACGAAGGCAGCCCCGTCGTCGACGTGATTTCGCTCGCCGACGGCAAGGACGTGGAGGTGACGTTGCCGGGCGCCGTCACCGACCTCGATCTGGCGCCCAACGGCAAGGTTGCGTACGCGGTCGTGCGTTCGACCACGATCTCGATCGGCAGCGGCGGCAGCGCGGGCGCAGGCAACGGTGGACGCAGCGGCACGGGCGGCGCGAGCGGCGGCGCAGGGACGAGCGGTGCGGCCGGGACGAGCGGCGCGCGAAATGCGGGCGGGACGGGCGGCACGCTGAACGGCGGGGAACGCGATCAAGTCGCCGGCGGCGAAGGGGGGATGAGCGGTGCGTCCGAGACGGGCACAGCAGGGCAAGCTGACGCGGGCGGGCCGAGCGAAGGCGGCGCGCCCGGCGAAGGCGGCGCACCCAGCGAAGGCGGTGCGCCGGGCACGGGGGGCCTCGACATGGGCGCGGCGGGCTCTTCCGTGCAAGCGACCGGCGGCACCGGCGGCAGCGCCGGTACGGGCGCTGGCACGATCACGACGCCGTCGTACGTCGCCGCGCTCGATCTCGCGAAAGTCCTGAAAAACCCCGACGTCTTCGACGAGATCACGATCGATGACCAGGTCGGCAGCATCGTGATCGCCCCGGAAGGCAACGTCGCGCTGCTCTACACGAATGCAACGCCGAGCGACCACGTCGTCATCCTCGACACCAAGTCGTTCAGCGTCGTACGCACCGTGCTCGTCGAAGCGCCGGTCAAGGTCGTGCTGCCCTCGCCGGACGGCTTGCACGCCGTGGCGCTCCTCGGCCAGGCGACGGGCAGTCAGAAGCCGGGCGGCTTCAGTTTGATTCCGCTCACGACGTCGCTCGCGCCGAAGATCGTCGGTACCGACGCGCCGCCGCAAGCGGTCGCGGTCGGCGACAATCAGGCCCTCATCACGGTGGACGGCAAGGACCCGGTGAAGAACCTCCCCGTCCACGCCGTGTATCTGGCGCAACTACCGGGCTTCGGAACCACGCCCGTCACGCTCGCGAGCCCGCCGATTTCGGCTGGAATCGTGATCGATCCCGCCGCGAACCTCGGGTTCGTCGCCCAGTCGCATCCGGAGGGGCGCATCACGTTCCTCGACCTCGTCACGGGACAACCGCGGACGCTCACCGGCTTCGAGCTCGCCGCAAGGGTGGTGCAAGGTGACTGATAAGCGATCGAACCGCAGCGCGCGCGCAGAGCTCGGGCCATTCAACGTTGCGGCGGCGACGATCGTACTCGGCGCGCTGGCGACACACCTCGGCGCCTGCTCCACGAGCGCCTCCGCCGAAGAGCCGGCGAGCGGACTCGCCCCCGGCGCCGGTGGTAGCTTTCAGGGTAGCGGCGCGACCGGTAACGGAAGTCCCGCCGCTGGAGGGTCGGGTGGCACGAGTGGCTCGACCACCATTTTGACCCCCAACACCGGGGGCGGCATGAGCGAACCGCCGCCTCCGCCACCCGAAAAGGAGCTCGAAACCGCGTACGAGGCGCCCGTCGCGACCGATCGTTACGTGTGGACCGCCAACCCGACGACGGGGAAGGTCGCGCTGATCTCGGCCGACGACTTCAGCGTGCGGCTCGCCGAAGCCGGCGCCGCGCCGACGACCGTCGCAGCATTGCCGGGCCACGACGAGGACGCAGCGATCGTGCTCAACGCCGGAAGCAACGATGCCACCGTGCTGCACCTCGGTCCGGACGGCGTGATCAAGGCGCAGACGCTGACGACGCACGCGGGGGCGAACGCCGTCGAGGTGTCGCCGAGCGGGAAATGGGCGCTCATCTGGAGCAACGCCGAGCTCGAGGCGGCGACGACACTCGACCCGACCGACGGCTTGCAGGACGTGACGGTCGCGAAGCTCGACGACGACCCCGTGACGACGACGATTCTCACCGTCGGCTATCGGCCGTCCGCCGTCTCGTTCGACGATAAGGAAGAACACGCGTTTTTCGTGACCGCGCCGGGCATGACGGTGGTCGACCTCGGCGACGCGCCGCATCCGGATCGCGACGTGGTGCTCACGGACAATCCGGTGTCCGACCAGGCCGCGCGCGACGTGAGCGTGACGCCGGACGGTGCCTACGCAGTGGTGCGCCTCGACGGCCAGAAGACGCTCGGTTTCGTCGACCTCGGCACGGGTCTCCGCAAGGCGGTGACGTTGCCCGACTACGTGACGGACCTCGATCTGTCCGCCGACGGGAAGCAGGCCTTCGCGGTCTCGGGCGGCGCGCTCGTGGTGGTGCCGGTACCGCCGGGCGACGCCGATCCGAGTACGTTCGCTCGTGCGTCGGCCGAGGGCGAGGTCGGTCGCAGCGTGACGCTTTCACCCGACGCTTCGCTCGCGCTCCTCTACAGCAACGCAACCGCCGACCAATACCTCGGCATCCTCACGGGCGGCGGTGATTGGTCTTCTTACGCAGGTCGCGCGGTCGACCTGAAGGCCCCCGTCCAGGCCGCGTTCGCCGCGCCCGACGGGCAGCACGGCATCACCTTCCAAACGCCCGCCACGGGCAGCAGTAAGGAAGGGGCGTTCAGCATCGTCTCGGCGCAGCTCGACCGCGCGCCGAAGATCATCGGTACGGACGCGCCACCCAACGCCCTCGCATTTTCCGCGGACGGCGCGCAAGCCGTCATCACGACGCGCGATCTCGACAAGGAGCGCTACGGCATGTACCTCGTCGAGCTCGGCAGCCTCGAGCAGACGTTCATCCCGCTGTCGAGTCCGCCGTTGTCCGCGGGCATCGTCGGCAACTACGGCTTCGTCGCGCAAGCGCACCCGGAGGGTCGCATCACGTTCGTCAGTCTTACTGACGCTTCTCAACGCACGCTCACCGGCTTCGAGCTGGCGGCGAAAGTGACGCAATGATGAAGAAGCATTGGCTGTGTGCTTGTTTGGTGCTCGGGTGCGGCGGACGCCCGAGCAGCTGGGACGCGACGTTCACGCCGAGCGATCCGGTCGGGCTCGACAACGCCGTCGCCGTGCTGGATCCGACGCTCGATCGCGCGCTCGTACTCACGTCGCCGGGGCCGCTCGAGCTCAAAGAGGACAGCTTGCCGATCGGCCAGAACTTGGTGAGCGCGTACGCCTCACCGGACGGCAAGCGCTTGTTCGTGCTGTCGCGCGGCGTTTCACCGCGCCGCAATCCGAGCGACGAGCGCCCGCGCTTGACGGTGATCGAAACCGATCCGACCCCGCGCGTCGCGCGCACCTACGAATTCAACGATCCTTTGAGCGGGCTCGTGCTCGACCCCCAGAACGAATGGGCCGTCTTGTACGTGACGAGCAGCGACAGCCGTCCCGTCTCGAACCCGAACGAGATCCTGCTCGTCAATCTCGCCAATCTCGATCGCGAGCCTATCGCGATGACGGTGCAGAGCATCAGCGGGTCGCCGCAAAGCTTCTCTTTCACGAGCGAGCTCAGCGTGCCCAACGGCGATCCGCGGCGCCTGCTCGTGATTGAGACGCAGAACGAGGTGACGCTCGTGGATCTGTCGGACGCGATCAGCGACGACGAGCGCGCGAGCCGGCAGGTGACGATTCCGATGCCGGAAAACCAGCAGGGCGCGACCGGTGCACCCGCCGAGGTCGCATTTCACGACGCCGCGGGGGTGCTCGACTCCGAGCTCGCCGTTCGGCTCGCCAACGACACGAACGTCTTGCTCTTGCCGCTGGCGCCGCCGGTCGCCGGCTCCGATCGTCCGTTTCACATCGAGCCGAACCTGGTCGACGTGGGCGGCGAGCCGAGCACGATTCACTTCGTCAACACCGACGCCGGACCGCGGCTCGTCGCGCTCGTCGGCACGAACGCCGCGCTCGTCGATCCCGCGACGAGCAACGTGCTGAACGTCGCCCTCACGAAGGCGTTCACCGGCATCACGCTGGTCACCTCCGACCTCGCGAGCGACACGAGCACGGACATCGCGCTGCTCTGGAGCAGCACGACGCCGACCGTCGGACTCTGGGATCTCGGCGCGGCGACCACGACGGCGACCCACGGACTGGACACGCTGGCCGTCGGCGCGAGCATCCGCCAGGTGCTCGACGTACCCGGCGACGCCTTCACGACGTCGAAGATCCTCCAGGGCGTTGCGGGCGATTTTTACGTGCTGGATCTCGTCGCGCAGCGCAGCTCGCCGATGCTCACGAACGGACACACGTTTCAGCTGACGTTCGCGCCGGACGGCCAGAGCCAACGTCTTTGGGCGTTCACGCCGAGCACGGAAGCTTTCGCGAGCATCGATCTCGGCAACTTGAATCCGAACGAGCTCAACACCGAACGACCGATCTGGGACGTCTTCGACATCGCACAGAGCAACGGCGGTGTGGGGCGTACCGCCGTCGTGCTGCATCAGGGCGATTCCGACTTCGGAGCCACGCTGTTCGACGCGATCGCGCCCGACACGGCGAACACCAGCTTTTATAGCGGCCTCGCTTACGGAGGGTTGACCCATGAATGACCGCTTGCTTTCGGAGCTGACCCGCGAGGGCGGGCGCCGAACGTTCGGACCCGTCTGTGTGTTCGCGCTGCTCGCGAGCGTGGCCGCGAGCGCCGCGGCGCAAACGCCGCCCACTGCGAATACGGACGCCCCAGCTGCTCCGAGCGCGGCGCCGACTCCCGCGCCCGCATCGCCCGGCCCCGTGCCGGTGAAGCCGGCTCCCGACACGGACGACGACGACGAAAAGCCCCCGAGCCCTCGGGTCCCTGACTCCGATGTGAGCCCGGCGGTGCCCCCGCCAGCCGTTTCACCGAACGCTGTGGTGATGCCACCGCCCCCGCGCCCTGCCTCCGAAGTCGAACTGAATCAGATCGACGACGGTCAGATGGGCACGCACCAAGAGCACTGGCTCCTCGGCGTGGGCCTTCGAGAGCTATTCGTCACGGGCAAGGGCTACGATCCGTTCAGTACCGACAACGTTCTGCCGCAAGTGTCGATCAATCTCGGCCGCGCCTTTTACGCGAGCGGGCCGGTTTCGCTCGCGGGGCTCTTCGGCTGGGACTACGGCTCGACCAAGGCGACCGCACGGCAAGCGGATACGTCGCTCGTGGTGCACAGAATCACCGCCGGCGCGGAGGGGCGCTATCACCTGCTCCGGCGGCTGTACGTCTTCGGCCGCATCGCCCCGGGCGCGCTCCACTCCGCGGCGACGCTCCACGACCAGGTCGTCGGCTTCGATCGTGAAACGGACGCTTGGGTGTTCACCAGCGATTTTTCGCTGGGCGCGGCGTTCGAGTTTGCGGGCGACGCGCGTGGCGCCTCCACACGGCCTCGCGGGTGGATCGGCGCGGACGGCGGGTACTCCTGGTCCGCGTCGTCGAAGGTCGATTTCAAGGACACAGGCTCGAATAGCCAAGCGCCCGCGCGGCTCGAGCCACTGCGCTTCGACGATCTCGCGCTGCGCGGTGCCTTCTTTCGTCTGACGGCGACACTCACCTACTGAACGCTCACGCACCCCGAGGGCGGCGTGGGCCTCGACCGGAGCGCCGATGTAGGCAGGGTGCCTACGGCACCTCTGCCGAATTTATTCAAGCCGGGCTACAGACTGGCCGCGACCCGACCGTACCTGAACGAGTCCCGTTGGAAATCGCATGACGAGCTCACCGGTGGACTCCCGAAAGGACCTTGCTAGACTGATGAACGTGCAGGTCGTGCTTAGAAAGCTCGGGCGCGGATCACGAGCCGTTGCAGGACGCCTGGTAAGGGCGCCGCGGCGGGGGTCGGTCGTAGTGATCGAGTTTTCCGACGGGATGCACGAATACGTGACGACTCCGGTCAAGCGCGTGCTCCGCCTCGCCTCGCGCGATGTCTTCTACATCGAGACCGTCAACAGCCGTTACCGCCTCGAGGTTCGCGATCGCGAACGCGCGCTCGAGGACGTTTCGAGCGGCTGAAGCCGAAGCGCCGGTTGGCCCCGGCCCGAACGCCCGCGGCGGTTGCTAACTGGGTCACGACGCACTAGCGTCCGCGCCCGAAACGCCATGGGAAAGTTCGATTCTCGTAATTCGCAGAAGATGACTCGCCGCAAGGGCCAGGCGAAGAAGAAGGCGCGCCTCAAGCGCCGTGCCGAGGCCGCTCGCGCGGGCCGCGTGCAAAAGAAGCCGGCCGGCAAGAAGAAGGCAGCCTCGGCTGCCGCGAGCACCTGAGCTGCTGCGCGCCTTTGGCGACGCGCGGGCTCAAGGAATGACGCGCGTCGCGAACTGAACGTCGGGACGCGGCGCTACGTCGACCGGGGTCGTTCGCTCTCCGAAGAGGCCGACGTCACCCGTCGCGCGCCGCTCGCGTACGAGCTGCCAGGCGCCGTCCGTGTCGCTCCAGTCCTGGTGCACGCGCGTCGTGTGCAGCGTCCCTTCGTCCACGCGCGTCCAGGAAAAGTCGACCATCACGCTGGCGTGATCCGTGTCGACCAGCGTGAAGTTCGCGAGCTCCACGTCGACGACGCGAATGAGCCGCCCCCACTCCGCGCGGCGGCTCAGGAACTCGTCGCGAACGGAAGGCGACGTCATCGAGACGATGCTCGAGATGTCACCGAAACGCGACTGGACGTTGAGCTCGCGCGCCGCGTCGTTGGCTTTGCCCGCAGGCGTCTGCGGACCAAAGCAGCCGGCCCACGCGGTAACGGCGAACAGCGCGACGGGAAGCCTGCGTAACACCCCGCGACCGGTAGCAGGCTCACCCGGAACCGGGAAAGAAACCGGAGCTCAACGGCGCGGACGGGCTCGACGCGCGGCAAAGTAGGGGCGCGCCGCGAGGGCAGCGCCCGCGAACGCCATCGCCCAGGCGAGGATCACCGTGCCGGTTCCTTCCGAACCGCCCGGGAGGGCGCGGCCGCACAAGCCGACGATGGGTCCGAGCATGTAGCCGACCCCGATGAGCGCTTCGAAACCGCCACCCGCCTCGACGGCGGCGTGGCCCACCGCGAGCGAATAGTAGATCGAGCAGAAATAGGTGATGCCGAGCCCGGCTCCGAAGAGCGCGAGCCCGAGCACGACCAGTGTGAGTGAGCCGCCGAGCAGCGTGAGCGCGACACCCGCCATCAAGGCCGCACCCCCCGCGACCAGCGCGCTCCAGCGGCCGTGCCAGAACGGCAGCAGCGTCATCGCGCCGAGCGTGGCGAAACGCGCGACCATCCACGTCGCGGCGACGAGCGCCGCGTCCACCGTAAGTCCGAGGTGCGCGAGTCGGTGCGGCAAGATCGGAGAGAGCACGGAGAGGAGGAGGTAGCTCAGCGGAAGCAACCAGCGCGAGGCCACGAGGAGCGCCGGATATTCGCGGCCCACTGCGGCTTCGGCGTCCTCGACGTGCGGCGGCGCGGGACGGAGCGGCAGTAAGCGCAGCGCGAAAACCGCCGCCAGATTCGTCGCAGCGCAGAGCAAGAGCGGGCCGAGCGGATGCCAGCGCGTGAGCCACGGAAAGACGAGGAGCGGCAGCGCCGTGCTCAGCGTCCACGTGAGATTGAAGGGCCCGAGGACGCGCCGGAGCTCCGCGCCATGGCGACCACCGCCGAGAAAGCTCTCGACGACGGGCCAGATGACGCCGGGGATGGCGGCGCCGAGCACCGCCCCCAACCAAATCCCGAACCGCGTCGTGACGACCGCGGGCACGGCGGCCGAGACGGCCCAGGCCGCGAGCCCGAAGGCCACGAGTCGTCGTACGCCGAAGCGCGCGAAGGCCGTCCCGATGCGGCCGGCCGAACGCGCGACGAGCGCGTAGCCCGTGCCCATCACGAGTGCGAGCACCAGGTTTTCGGCCGGCGAGAAGCCGTAATCCTCGCGGGTCAAGAAGAAGACGCCGGTCCAAAACACCCCACCGCTCACCGACCCGAGCGCCGTGACGAGCAGCACCGCGAAGAGGCTGGCTGGCTCCCCCGCTGCGGCCTCGTCAGCCGGCTTGACCCATGAGCGGCCGTGGTCTCGGATAGGCTCTCTCCGTACCCGGAGTTTCCTCTCATGTCCAACGACAACAAGTACGTGGTCCTCGTCGCCGATGACGAACCGAGCACCGTCGCGCTGCTCGCTCGTCACCTGCGAGCGCGCGGTTACACGGTCCTCGAAGCGAGCGATGGCGATCAAGCGTGGGAGCTCGCCCACGAGCACCTGCCGCACCTCGTCATCCTCGATGTGATGATGCCCGGGATGAGTGGCTGGGAGGTGTGCCGGAAGATCCGCGAGGCCGTCTCGCTCGCGCACACCGGCGTGATCATGCTCACCGGAATCGGTGAGGCGCTGAACGAGATGACGTCTCCTCTCTACGGCGCCGACGCGCACGTGGACAAGCCGTTCGAGTTTGCGGAGCTCGATCGAAAGATCGAGGAGACACTGGAGCGACGCCAAGCTGGCGCGCTCGGCCGTCCCGATGCGGCGTCCACCGACGAAATCCGCCTCGAAGTGCGGTCTTCTGACGACGAGGACGACGACGATGCTGACGACGACGACGAGTCCGAAGAAGCGGACGCGGCCGCGTCGGCGCTGGATGACGATGACGATGACGACGACGATGCTGATGACGACGACGAGTCGGAAGACGACGAGGAAGACGAGGACGAGGACGACGAGCCGGCTCCACCAAAGAAGGTCGCGCCGCCTCGCCCGGTAGCGGTCAAGAAGCCGGTCGCTGCGAAGGCGCCCGCGCCCGCACCGAAGCCGCCGGCGAAGGCGACGGTCGCAACGAAGCCGGTCGTCAAAGCCGCACCCGTTGCGAAGGTCAAGCCGCCCGCGAAGGTGATGCCCAAGGCGCTCCCCAAGACACCAGTGAAGGTGGCACCGAAGGCCGCGGCAAAGGCTCCGGCACCCGTGAAGGCACCGAAGGCGAACGCCGCCGTCAAGCCGATCCCGAAGGCCAAGCCCGCGCCGAAAGCCAAGCCCATCGCGAAGACCAAGCCCGTCGCGAAGACCAAGCCCGTCGCGAAGACCAAGCCCGTCGCGAAGACCAAGCCCGTCGCGAAGACCAAGCCCGTCGCGAAGACCAAGCCCGCCGCGAAGACCAAGCCCGCCGCGAAGACCAAGCCCGTCGCGAAGACCAAGTCCGTCGCGAAGGCCAAGCCTGCAGTGAAGGCCGGGCGTCCCGTGCCGAAGGCAAAGCCGCCCACGCCCGTGAAGCGTGGGATGGCCGCGGCGAAGGCCGGCGCACCCACCGTCAAGGCGACGCCGATCGCCAAGGGGATGTTCGCGCCCAAAGCCTCGAACGCGAAAGCTCCCGCCGCGAAGAAGGCGCCGAGCGCTCCCGCCAAGCCGGCAAAGCGCCCGCGACGCTGAGCACCCAACGCGTATGACGACTGCCGCGCGCTACGGAGCGCCGGCAGTTGCGTGCGCGTGGCGGGACCAAAACGTTGCCACGTGCTCGAAGGCGTCCGTGCGCTTCGCCGGCGGCAGCGCTTCCAGCAGCAGCTTGCCGTAACCCTTCTTGTGCACGCGCTCATCGAGCAGAGCGACGATGCCGGCGTCACGCCGCGTGCGGATGAGCCGACCGAAGCCCTGCTTCAGAGCGATCGCCGCTGCGGGCACGTGGAAATCCATGAACGGATTCTTGCCTTCGGCCTCGAGCACCTCGGCGCGCGCGCGCACCACGGGGTCACTCGGCACCGCGAACGGCACCTTCTCCAGCACGACGAGTCGGAGCGCTCGACCCGGTACGTCGACGCCTTCCCAAAAGCTCATGGTCGCGACGAGCACGGCGTCTTGCGCGGCGCGGAATGCGCCGAGCAGCGTGGCCTTCGGCGCGTCACCCTGAAGCAGTAGGCGAAACTCGGGAACGCTTTTGCGCAGGCGCTCGTGAAACGCGTGCATCGAGCGCACGGACGTCGTGAGTACGAAGCAGCCGCCTCCGACGAGCCGCACGAGCTCGGCGACGCGCTCGGCGGCACACTCGACGAAGTCCGCGCGCGCGGGCGGCGGGAGGTCGCGCGGCGTGTACAGCAGCGCCTGTTCGGCGAAATCAAAGGGCGATTCGACGACGAGCTCGTCGACGCGCACGGCGTCGCCGCTCAAGCCGAGCCGCGAGCGAACGTAGCCGAAGGCGCTCTTTTCACGCGCCGGCGCGCCGTCCTCCGTGGAGGGCGCCGGCGCGCGGGTGGCGAGCGTCGCGCTCGTGAGCACGACCGCCGGCACCGTCTCGAAGATGCGCTGGCGCAAGAGAAACGAGAGGTCGACCGGGGACGAGCTCAGGGCGCTCCCGCGCGCGCCGAGCTCGAGCCACGTCACGCGCCCGGCGCCGCCGTCGACGATGACGCCGAGCTGCTCGCGCAGCGACGACATGCGGCGCTCGGTCGCGTCGAGTGCGTCGCCGAGAAACGGCGTCGTGGCGCGGCTCGGCGAGGTTTCGGAGCGCGAGTGTGCGCCGCGCTCGACGGCCGCGCGCGCCTGCTGTTCGACCTGCTCGAGCCCTTCATCGAGCTCGATCCAACAGCGCTGTGCCGGCCCGCTCCAGACGTCGCGCTCGAGCGTCACGCGCGCGTCGCCGCGCGGAGCCCCACGCGCGAGCTCGACGAAGAGAGCACGCGCCGCCCGCCGTGCGGCGTCCACGCAGGCGCCCGCGCCGCGCTGAAAGAGCACGTCGAGCGCTCCGGCGTGACGGAGCGCACGCTCCGCGTCGTCGAGCGCACGCCCCAGGCGCGCCTCGCTCACGCGCACGCCGAAGAACTCCGTGGCGATGTCCTCGAGCTGGTGCGCCTCGTCGAACACGACGGCGTCGTAGTCCGGCAAGACGTGCCCGGGGTGCGGCCCGCGCAGCGCGAGGTCGGCGAAAAAAAGATGATGGTTCACGACCACGAGCCGTGCGGCTTCGGCTTCGCGCCGCATGCGCGTGACGAAACAGGAGTCGAAGTACTGGCAAGGCTGACCGAGCCGCGTCTCGCTCGAGGAAGCGATCGCGAGCCGCGTCGGATCGTCCTCACGGAGCGCCGCGAGCTCGCCGAGGTCGCCCGTCTCCGTCTCTTCGATCCACGCGCGCACGGTGTCGATCGCGCGCGCGCGACCCGGCCTCACCGCCTCGTCGCTCTTCAGCAGCTCCTGGTAGCGGCGGCGGCAGAGGTAGTTGCCGAGCCCCTTCATCAGCGTCGCGGGCACCTCGAGGCCGAGGAGCCGCTGCGCGAGCGGCAGGTCTTTGAAAAAGATCTGCTCCTGAAGCGCGCGAGTGGCGGTCGAAATCACGACCTTCTTCCCGCTGAGCAGGGCAGGAACGAGATAAGCGAGGGTCTTGCCGGTCCCAGTGCCCGCCTCGCAGAGCACGATGCGTTCTTCGAGCAGCGCACGCTCGACCGCATCCGCCATGCGGAGCTGGCCCGGGCGCTCTTCGTAGCGGTCGAGTCCCTGTGCGAGCGGGCCGAGCGGCCCAAGCAGGTCCCGCGCCGAAGTGCCCGTTATTCTGCCTCCGGCGGAACCGAGCCTGTCGCCGGAGGAATCGACCCGGCTTCCGGCGGAACCGAACCGTTGACGTCGAGGAAGCGGAGTCCGACGATTTGGCCGTCCGCTTCACCCTTCGACCAGGCGATGCAGGCGCGACGACCGGGCGCGTCACCGACTTCGACTTCGTACTCGAGGGTTGGATCGACCGGCTGTTCGAGCACGGCGCGGAGGCCACCGCGGCTCACGTTGAGCGTCCATCCGGTTGTCTCGCCTTCCGCGCCTCGAATCACCACGCGCTCGGAAAGCTCAATCCGCGCCCCACCGCTCTGCCGGCGCTGACTGTGCGGCGTACCAGAGCTCGGGGGCCGATTGGTCGATGACACGTCAGAAACGCTCGACCCGGGACCTTATCACGCAGAGCACCTTCCCGCGTCGATTCCACCTGACCCACCGGCCGTTTCGCGCAAAACTGCTCACAATCACTCGAGTTTTCGCCTTGACCTCGGGTGGTGCGGATGCCTACCTTACGGTTTCGCGAATCTCGACCGTAGTTCAGAGTGGATCGTTTCGACTAGCGCCTTATGAGGGGGTGCAAGAGATGCCCGGTCCCCCCAGTGCCCTGAAAAAAGCCCTCGTCGCCGAGGGTTTCGAGATTTATCGCTCCTCACCCAATCAGGTCACCCTCGCTGACCGAGTGCGCGACAACCTGCTCATGGATAGCGGCGTCGCGGTCATCCAGGGGGAAAGCCTGGCCGTTCGGGTCACCCTGCGGGCTCAGGCCACGAATTTCCCGGGGGAAGCCGCGGACGGCCTCTTCGGACGCGCTCGGGCATTGAGTGCCGAGCTCACGGGCCGGGGCTACCAGGAGGTCGCGGCCGACAACGTTCCGGTGCAGGACCCGAGCGACCGAACGCGCACCCTCGATACCTGGTACGAGGTGAGCTACGTCCTGCCGGTCAAGAACGACGAGGATCTCTACGCCGAGCTCCGGTTTGCCTTGAGTTTGCCGAAAAGCGCCGAGCGTTCGTAGCTCGCTCCCCCGGGGGCTGCGTGCTATCCCCGCCGCGCTCGCATGCTGAACCTGTTTCGGTCGCAGACCACCTACGTCATCGTCGGCTCGGTCGTCATTTTGGTGTTTGCGCTCGAATTTCGCGCGGGTCGCGGCAGCCCCACGGCGAAGTTCAAAACCGAGTGCGCGGTCGAGTACGCGGGTAATTGCCTCGATCAGAAGGATTTCTTCGCGGCGTACGGACTGGCAGCACAGCGCCTCGAGCCGAGCGCCGCGCGACGGCTCGGGATGAGGCAACGCGTCCTCGACGGGCTCGCTGAGCGCGAGCTGCTCGCGACGGAAGCAGAACGGCTCGGCCTCGCCGTCTCGGACGATCGCCTCGAACGCGAGCTCGCGGCGGGACACGCCCGCGTGCCGCTACCCGCCGAGTCGGCGGAAATGCTCTCCGTGAACCTCGGCCTCTGCCGCCGCGATCCGATGGGCTACGGCTGCGAGCCGGGCACGCCGCTCGGAGTCCGGCAAATCCAGGTCGCCAACACGCCGGGCGACCCCTTCGACTACAAAGTTTACGAAAAATCGATCCGCATTATCGCGAACCGTGGGCCGAAGGAGTTTCGCGCCGCCCAGGATCGCGAACTGCTCGCGGAATCCTTGCGCCAGCTCGTGCGTGAACGCGTCCGCGTCTCGGACAACGAGGCTTTTGCCGTCTACAACCAGGAGCGCTCGACCGCCATCGTGCGCAGCGTCGTCCTGAGCCGCGACTGGTTCGCGAAGTTCGCCATCGACACGAGCGAGGCCGCGGTGGAGAAGTGGGCGGGCGCGAACGCCTCGCAGGTCGACGAGGCGTTCAAGGCCGACAAGAGCGAGTTCACTGCGGGCTGCCCGCTCGTGAGCGAGCTCGCCGTGGCGCTACCGGAGAACGCGCGCGACGACGAGAAGAGCGACGCCCGCGCGAAGCTCGAAGCGCTGCGCGCGCGAGTCGCGAAGGGCGAATCGTTCGATGCGGTCGCACGCGAGGCGTCGAGCGCCCCGAGCGCCCCACTCGGCGGGAAGGTCGGCTGCCTCAACCCGAGCCACGGCCTCGGCTCGGAAGTGCTAATCGAAGCGGCGAACAAGCTCGCCCCCGGAGCCCTCTCCGAGGTGATCGAGACGCCAAGCGCGCTCTACGTCTTGCGCCTCGACGGCAAGCTCGACGCCGCGACGCTCGACCGCGACGCCCGCGCCCAGGTGGCCAGGAACCTCTACGTCCCCTTCGCCGCGAACCAATCGATGCGCGCGTTCGCGGCGGATCTCATCCAGAAGGCCAAGGGCGGCGCGAAGCTCGAGGACGTCACACGCGCGCTCACCGACGAGCTCGGGCGTCGCAACGTCCCAGCCGCGTCGAAGACGGCGAACGCTGCCGCGCCCGTGCCGCCCGGCTTGCTCGCCGCCGACCGGCCCCGCTTCGAGGTGTCGACCTCGTTCAACGTCTCCGGAAATCCACTCCCCGACGTCGAACCGAATGAATCGCTCGCGACGCGCGCGTTCGCCCTCGCCGCGCCCGACGCGGTCGACGAGCAGCCGATTCAAACGCGAACGGGACTCGTGGTCCTGCAGCTGAAGGAGAAGACGTCGGCGTCGCGCGAAGGGTTCGAGAAGGAGAAAGACCCGCTCGTTCGCCACCTCGAGCAACGCAAGGCGGACGCCGCGCTCACCCGCTACGTGGCCGATCTGCGTAAGGCCGCGGGCCCCAAGCTCAAGGTCGACCAGAATTACGCCAAGGAAACCAAGGCGGAGTCCGCGGAAGACTAGCGGCCGTACGCCGCCTTCTCCGCTCTGAATATGCCGAAAGACCGTCTCCCACGCGCCGTGCGCCGAACTCTTCCGGGCGGGCCGCGCCTGGTACTCGTCCCGCTGCCGGCCGCGCGCACCGCCGCCGTCGCCGTGCATCTCCATGTCGGCTCTCGTTACGAGAGCACACGGGACAACGGCGTCTGTCACTTTCTCGAACACATGCTCCACCGCGGAACCGCCGAGCATCCCTCGGCGCACGCGCAGGCGCTCGCGTTCGAGCGACTCGGTGCGACGCTTTCGGCCGCGACGTACGCCGACCACGGCGTGCTCTCCGCGGGAGTACCTCCCGCCAACGTCGAGCCGGTGCTCGAGCTCTTGGCCGACGTGTGCCGCGCGCCCATCTTCGACGCCATCGACGTCGAACGCGGCATCGTGCGCGAAGAAATCCTGGAGAGCCTCGACGCGCACGGCCGGCGCACCGCGCCCGACGATCTGTTGCGTGAGGTCGTGTTTCCGGGGCACCCACTCGGCTTTCCGATCACGGGCGGCCTCGACACGCTCGCTCGCTTCGATCGCGGCACGCTGCGCCGCTGCCACCGCCGCCATTACACGTCGGATCTCGTCGTGACCGTGGCCGGCCGGTTTTCGGCGAACGCCGTGCGAGCGAGCGTCGCGCGCCACTTTCGCCTGCCGAGCGGGCGAGCTCCGAGGGTGCGCCCGCCGCGCGCGCTCAAGGGTCCCGCGCACAAGCACGTCCGCGACGCTTCGAGTCAGACCGCCCTCCGGCTGGGCTTTCGTGCCCCCGGCATCAAGCACGCGGCGGAGCCGGCGACGGAGCTGCTCCTGCGCGTGATCGACGACGGCACCTCGACCCGCCTCTATCACCGGCTCTGTGACGAAGGCGGCCTCTGTTACGACGTGTCCGCGCTCTACGAGGCGCACGCGGACGTTGGCTTGCTCGAGCTCGCCGCGGATTGTTCACACGAGCACACCCTCAAGGTCGCCGAAGAGCTCGTCGCCCTCTGCCGCGAGCTCCGCACGGAGGGGCCGCGTGAGGACGAGCTCGACAAGGCGCGCGCTCGACTCGGCTTTCAGCTCGACGCCATGCGCGACTCACCCGGCGAGCTCGCCGCGTTCCACGGCTTCGCCGAGCTCTTCGGTCTCGCCGCGACGCCCGAGGCGCGGCTCGCGGAGTTCGATCGCGTGACGCCGCGTGCGCTGCGCGCCGCAGCCGCGCGCGTGTTTCGCGCCGAGAACCTCGGGTTTCTCACCGTCGGCACACTCACGGCGAGCGAAACCAGACGGCTCAGCCGCCTGGTTTCCACGCTCGCGTGAGGCGCGAAAGGCGCCGCTAACGCCGCTTGCGCGCGACGGGGCGTTCTTCCGCGTGGTCTTCGCGGACGAGCGCCTCGGCGACGCGCAACACGCGCCTGCGTGTCGCCGGATTCGCGGTCCGGAGGATCATGCTGATGCGATCCTCCTTCGGCCGCGGACGCGATGGCTCGCTGAGTAGCTCGGCTACTTCAACGCCCAGCGCGCCGGCGAGACGCACGAGCGTCTCGAGCGATGGGTTCGAGTTCGCGGATGAGCGCCCGCGAAGGACTCGTTCGAGTCGCGCGACGGTTTCGACGGTAACGCCTGCGCGTGCTGCTAGCTCTGCCTGAGTCAGCCCAGTCTCAAGGCGAAGCTGTCTGATGTGATCGGCCAATCGAGTCGGTACGTCGGACAATTTGCGGTTTCACAGACTCCCGCCCGGTGATCGGCGCGTAAGTTACGATCTTCGCTCCCGAAGTCATCAGACCTCTGCGCCTGGACTTGCACGGGTGACGTCATGCCAGTAATCGGCCACCCGGTCGAATGATTTGTGAATGTGCATTCGCAGGGAGGATTCCCAGCTGTTGCAGTCAAACCAGGGGCCGGACGAAATACCGTCGACTTACTTAACCCTTGCGGGTGGTGGAGCGTAGAGCTCGGCGCTCGGAACGCGCAGCGTTTCGAACGTGCCCGACACGACGACGGCGAGCCGCTCGGCAACTCGATCCGCGGCGCCGGCGCCCTCGCTCTCGGTTTCGAACGCGGCCACGTAACAACGCGACGTACCGGCGCCGACCGCGAGTGCGTAACCATGAACGCCGTTCGGCACCGGCGTCACGCCGACGACGAGGCGCACGTCGAAACCGGGGGGCGCCGCGAGCGTCCGCCGCTCCACGACCGAGCTCGGGTCGACGGCGGGAAGCGACGGACGCGCGAGTCGCGCTTCGGCTTCGCACTGTTCGGGTCTCACGAGCCGTGGAGCGAGCGTTACACGCAAGGCGAGCGTCGAATGCGTGCCGCGCTGTTCGAGCAGCGTGAACGTGCCGCTCGTGCTCGCGTGCCAGGCGCGGGCGTTCGGCAGCGTGACGATCGCCGGAACACGCCGCAGCTCGCGCTCCCCCCAGTCGCGGTCGAAACCCTCGCGCGGCGCGGCCGCCGCCGTGGCGGGCGGCTCCGGCGCGCGTGCCGGGCGCGCGGCCTCGCCGCCGCAGCCGAACACGAGGACAGCCGTAACGGCCGAGCTTTTGCGCCCGAGAACGCGGCGGCGGGGGCGCGCGCGCGGAAGCTTCCCCATGGTCAGCGTGAGCGGGGGCATGTTATGAATGAACGCATCTAGGTAACACGAGCTCGCGTGGGTGCGGCGCGCGAGCCTCTCGAGAAAAGCATGCAGCGAGAACGGCAGAAGCGCGCTGGTCGTGACGAACGACGGGGCGCGAGGCGCGGAAGTCGTGTGGTCGTGGAGCCGATCGTGTTTGCCGCGCGCCGGCCGCGACCGGTCTCCGAACCCGCAGCGAGCGACGAGCGCGTGCCAGCGCTCGCCGCCGTGTCCCCCGAGCCGCCGCCCGCGAGCGTGGTCGAGGCGACGGAGCCGCCGCGCGCCGCGCGTCGCTCGGCGCGCATCGTGGCGACCACATCGCCCGCGGCCGACGCTGCCCGCGTCGAACGAGAGCGGCTTTTGGCGCGTCTCGTCGCGAGCGAGGGCCGCGCGATGATCACGCGCGCGGCGAACGAGTGTCAGCGTGCGGGCGTCGAGTTCCCGCTCGAGCAAGCCGTGCAGCTCCAGCTGCTCGAGCACGTCGACGAAGCGTTCGCGCGAGCGGCCATCGATGCGCTCGGTCGCATCTTCGGCGCCGAGGCGCCCACCAAACGTCCGATCCTCGAGCAGCGCCTGCGGCGGTTGGAAGACACCGCGGACGAAGAGGCGACGCGCAACGCGGCCGCCGAGCTTCGGCGCTCACTGCGCGCCTGATTTTCGCATGAGCGAGCTCACGGCGAAGAGCTTCGAGTCTCGCCTGCGCGACCTCGTCGCAGGCTTCGGTCGCGAGCGCGGCAACGATTCTTGCGTGGAGTGCGAGCGCTGCACGGGCTGCGCGCACTCCACGTTTTGCCGCGATTCCGAGCGGCTCGTGCGCTGCCATTTCTGCGTGCGTTGCGCGCTCTGCACGGACAGCTCGCATTGCCGCGGCTCGAAGAGCCTCATCGGTTGCCAGCACTGCATCGAGAGCGAGGGTTGCTCTTCGAGCTCTTACCTCGTGCGCTGCATATCGCTCACCGGCTGCAGCTACTGCTTCGGCTGCGTCGGCTTGAGCCAGCGCGACTTCCACATCTTGAACGAGCCGTACGGACGCCGCGATTACTTCGCGCTCACGAAACGCCTGACGCAAGAGCTGCGCATCGGGTGAACGCGCATGCGCTCGGGAGCTCTCCGCCGTGACCGATAACGCGCTCGAGACCCTGTGGAAGCACGCCCTCGATCACTGGGACGACGACGCCGCGCATCGCGCCTTCCTCGAACATTGCCGGCAGCATGATCGGCTCGTCGAAGCCGCCGTCCGTTATCGCGGGATGAAGGGCGACCACGCCCGGGGCGAGCTCGCGGAGAAGAAGCTCGCCGCGATCACTGCGCTCGCCCTCGCGCGGCTCGAGAACGCTCGAACCCCGGACCGGCGCAAGCAGGGGCGGGTGCTGAGCTACGTACTCATCGCTCTTTTCGTGCTCGCCACGCTCGGCCTTCTGGCCTACCTCGGACCCGCGCGTTGAGCCGTGCGCGCCCCGCAGGGAGCGCGTCGGAGCCGCCCAAGTCGAGGAATGACCGCTACTACCTAGGGGTTTAAGGTTTTGTGCAGGTCCGGGGCCCATAGCGCTTCGCAACGGACCCGACCCCGGGCTATAGAGCCCGAGCGACAAATCTCCTGGATCCACTGTGAGGAGGCCCACATGAGAAGTTTACTTTTGCCTCTCGGTTCACTGATCGTGCTCGCCGCGTGCGGCTCCGACCCGAAGCCGGTCGCGCAAGCACCGACGACGCCGCCGCCCGCTGCGACGACGCCACCCCCGCCCGAGAAGGTCGGCGACGTGCCGACGCGCTCGAACATCAGCATTTCCGACGATATCCGTAAGGCGTGCGGCATTACCGACTCGGACGCGTACTTCGCCTACGACTCCGCGAACGTGCGGCCGCAGGATCAAGCGATCCTCCAAAAGCTCGCGGCCTGTTTCTCGACGGGCCCGCTCAAGGGTCGCACCATGCGGCTCGTCGGCCACGCCGACCCGCGCGGCGACGAGGAATACAACATGGTGCTCGGCGGCCGCCGCGCCGACAACGTCAAGGGAGCGATCGCCAACGCCGGTCTCTCCTCGAGCAAGATCGCGACCACGTCACGCGGTGAAATGGACGCGACGGGCACGGACGAAGCCGGTTGGGAAAAAGACCGCCGCGTCGATGTCATGCTCGGGAGCTAACGTCGCGGAAGCTCTGCACGAATAACTACGATGGTCGATCCCACTCCGAGTGCTCCCAAGCCCCTCGACCCGATCGCTCTCGCCTTCGGGTCGTCGGGCGTGGTGCTCGGGGTGCTGCTGGTGCTCCTCTCCGCGTCGGTCGCGGTCTGGTTCATTTGGTTTTTGAAGCTCGGCCAGCTCTCACGGCTGCGCTCCAAAAACCGCGCCTTCGAGCAAGAGGCGGCGACCCTTCACCAAGCCACTGATTTGGTCGGCCTCGCGCGCCGCCATGCTGATTCGCCCGGCGGGCGTATCGTGATCGAGCTCGGGCGCCGGCAGGGTCAGGCGCTCACGGGCGAGTTTCTCCTCGCTGTCGCCAAGCGCGCCATCGCGTCCGAGCAGCAGCGTGCGAGCGTCCTGATGCCGACGCTCTCGAGCATCGCCTCCGCGTCGCCCTTCATCGGCCTCTTCGGCACGGTGTGGGGCATCATGGACGCGTTCTTGCGCATCGGCGTCGAAAAGAGCGCCTCGCTGCCCGTGGTCGCGCCCGCCATCGGCGAGGCGCTGATCGCGACGGCGTTCGGCCTCGTCGCCGCGATTCCGGCGACGATCGGCTACAACTACATCGACAAGCGCGTCGGTGATTTTCTGGAGGAGCTCGGCGCTTCTTCCGAAGGTTGGGTCGCGCTCCTCAGCGACGACGGCAGGGACAAACCGGTTCCGCTCGGGCGCCACGCGGCGTTCCCGGCGGTCCGCGGAGGGGAGTAAGCCGTGGGGCTCTCGGTCGGCTCGGGCCGCCGGCGAGGCTTTCGCGACATCAACGTCACGCCGCTCGTCGACGTGATGCTCGTGTTGCTCATCGTGTTCATGGTGACGGCACCGCTGCTCACCACGGGCCTGCGCATCGATTTGCCGGAGGTCAAAGCCGCCCAGACTCCGGTCAAGGACGCGCGGCTGCTCATCTCGATCACCAAGGACGAGAAGGTCCTCTTCGGCGAAGAGGACGTGACGAGCCACATCGATCAAGCGCTCAAGGACAACCCGCGCGTGCAGAAGGAGCGCGAGCTCTACATCCGCGCGGACAAGAACGCGCGTTACGGCATCGTCGCGACGGTGGTCGCGGCGGCGCGCAACAGCGGCGTCGAAGCGCTGAATCTCCTCGTCGAACCCGAGGTCGAGGAAGAGAAGTAATGACGCCATGACGCGCGCCTCGCCCGGGGGTTTGGGCGCGTTCACGCCGCGCGACGTGATGTTCGCCGGCGCGGGCACCGCCGTGATCGAGGCCGGCCTTTTCGCGCTCGCGGTCGCCGCCGGCGCGAGCAAAGCGCACATCGCCGCGCATGAAGCGCCCCCGCCCGAGCCGATTCCGATCTCGGTGACGCCCGTCCTCGACGAGACGCCGTTGCTCAAGCTCGGCGGCAAGAAGGTGAAGACGAAGCTGCCCGAGATGTGGAAGAAGGCGCCGCCCGTGAAGCGCGTCGAAGAGAAGAGCGCCCCGTCGCCCAAGGCTGCGAAAACACCCGACGCCATTCCGACGAGCGCGCTCGCGAAGCCGGACGCGGGCCCGCCGCCGCCGCCCGACGCCGAGGTCGCCAAGCAGGTCGACCAGGTGCTCAAAGAGCAGCCGGACGCAGCGGCGCCGACGACCACGGGTGAAGGCGCAGCCGACGGCGTGAAGGAAGGTACGGAGACGGATCCGCTGAAGGCGCGCGCCGTCTCGCAGTATCAAGCGAAGCTCCGGGCGTGGTTCGATGCGCGCTTCAAGTCGCCGAGCAAGGAAGAGATCCCCTGCGAGGAGCTCACGAAGCTCCGCGCGTCCTTCACTGCGAACATCGGGGGCGATCGCAGCGTCGCCGGTTTCTCCGCGCGCAAGCAGAGCGGAAACGCTCTCTTCGACCAGCGCGCAGAGAGCACGATGCAAGGCGCCGTGGGCGCCGAGCTGCCGCCGCCGCCGCCTCTTTACCCCGATATCTTGGGGTCGAGCCTACCCATCACCTTCGCGGGGAGAGACAACGAATGCAAATGAAGTCCGCTTACGTCCGGTGGCTCGCCGCGCTCGCTCTCGGCCTGGGACTCATGCTGCCGCGCAGCGCGAGCGCCCAGCCCGCCCCGCCGGACCCCGCCTCGGCGCCCGCCGGCAATCCGCCCGCGAACGAAGGCGCGCTCGGCGAGCTCATCATCACGGGTCACAAGGAAGACAAGCTGCCGCGCATCGCGATCTTGCCGTCGCTCTCGGCGGACATCGAGGACGTGATCGTGCGCTCGGTCGTGCGGCGCGACATCGAGCTCACCGGCATGTTCGAGCTCATCCCCGACAACAAGGCGCCGATGGGGCTCTACTCCTTCGACGATCCGGTGGACGTGCCCGCGTGGCAGAACCTCGGCGCCGAAGCCATCGTGAAGGTCACCGCACGGCCGCACGGGAGCAAAGCCGAAGTCTTCGGGCTCGCGTACTTTCTGAACGTCGGAAAAGACCCCGTTTACTCGAAAAAAATCACCGTCGATAAGACCGACGTGCGCGTGACCGCGCATCGCATCACCGACGCGCTGCTCGGCGCGCTCACCGGGCGGCCCGGCGGCTTCGCGAGTCAGCTCGCCTTCGCGGCGCGCTGGACGAAGAACCAGCGCATCTTCCGCCTCGACGCGGACGGGCAGGGCCTCGAGCCGCTGACGGACCCGTCCGACTTCGCGGTCGCACCGATGTGGGGAGCGAACGGCTCGCTCTTCTTCGAGAGCAGCCACGACTACCAGCCGTTCCAGCTCTTCCAGCTGCAGGGCAAGGCGATCACGCCGGTGAAGCTGCCGTTCACAACGTCGATCTACGCGGTCGCGTTCAGCAAGGACTATTCGAAGATGGCCGTCGCCGTCGCCGAGGGCGGCAAGAGCTCGATCTACGTCGGACTCGCCGACGGCAGCGGGATGACGAAAGCGTCCACGTCCACCGAGCTCGCGACGCACCCCGTGTTCAGCCCGACCGGCAAGCTCGCATGGATCGGCGGCGATCCGACGCACGGCTCGCAGCGCGTCTACGTGGACGGCAAAGCCGTGTCGCCCAGCGGTTTCGGGGCTTCCGGCCCCACCTTCTGCGACACCGAAGACGGCGTGAAGCTCGTTTACTCCGTGGGCGTCGGCAACGATCAGCGCGACCTCGTCATGTCGGACGACCAGGGCCGAGGCATGGCCCGCCTCACCCAGGGCCAGGGCTCGAACACCTACCCGGCGTGCAGCCCGGACGGTCGCCTGCTCGCCTTCTTCTCGACCCGGAAGAGCCAGCCCGGCATCTACATGATGTCGCTCAAGCGCTACTCGACTCGGCTACTGACGTCGAAGATCGGCGAGTCGCTGCGTTGGGCCGCGCTCCCACCCCCGAAGTAACATCGTGCTGCCCCACTCCATCCGCGACGGTTACGCCAACGCCGGCGTCGACTACGGCGTCATCGACCCTGGAAAGCTCCTCGCGCAGCGCACCGCCGCCGGGACGGCGGGGGAGCTCTCGCTACGCGGGGCGACCGAAGTCGCCGCAAGCCGCGGTGAGAGCGCTTACGTCGTCGACCTGGGAGATCGCTACCTTGCGACCGTCACCGAGGCGCTCGGCACGAAAAACCTGGTGGCCGACGCCGTCGGACCCGCGCTCCGACGCACGTTCTACGACGCCGTCGCGCACGACACCGTCGCGACCATCTTGAACGACCTCGTCACCGTCGGCGCGCGACCGCTTTGCCTCACGGCGTACTGGGGAGCGGGCAGCTCCGATTGGTTCGCGAACGAAGAGCGCATGGCCGACCTCACGCTGGGCTGGGGCGCAGCCTGCACCGAGGCGCACTGCTCGTGGGGCGGCGGTGAGACGCAAGTGCTCAAGTCGATGATCGATCCGGGTACCGTGGTGCTCGGCGGCTCGGCCATCGGCGTGATCGCGAACAAGAGCGAGCTCTTGCTCGGCTCGCGCGTCGAAGCGGGCGACAGCATCCTCATCGCTCCCGCCGTCGGCATCCACACGAACGGCCTGACGCTCGCGCGCAAAGTGGCGGAATTTCTGCCCGACGGCTACGCAACGACGCTGCCGGGCGATCCGCGCTCGCGCTCGTTCGGTGAAGCCTTGCTCGATCCGACGCCGCTCTACGGCCGACTCGTCGAGGCGCTGCTCGACGACGGCATCGACCTTCACTACGCCGCGCACGTCACCGGTCACGGCTGGCGCAAGCTGATGCGCGCGAACCTCGAGCTGTCGTACGTGATCGACGCGATCCCCGACGTGCCCCCGGTGCTGAAGTACCTGGTCGAGGTCGCGGGCATCGACAAGAACGAAGCGTACGGCACCTTCAACATGGGCGCGGGCTTCGCGCTTTACGTGCCGAAGGCAGCCGTACCGCGCGCGCTCACGAGCGCGACTCGCGTCGGCTGGACGCTGCTGGAAGCAGGGCGCGTCGAGCAGGGACCGCGCCGCGTCGTGATCGGGCCGCTCGACCTCTGCTACGACGGCGAATCGCTGGCGATCCGCTGAAAATCAGCCGCCCAGCGCGGCCGCGAGTGCCATCGCGAGCTCGACCTTGCCGCTCATCTTGAGCTTGCCGTCCATCAGGAGCTCGAACGCGTTCTTTTGACCGCCCTGCAGCGCCCAAAAGTCCTCGAGCGCACACTCGACTTCGCAATCGGGCGCATCGAGCTTCGGCTGCGCGCCACCGAGCGTCACCGTCAGCCGATGCTCGGAGCCGGCCGCCGACTTCAGGCGTAACGCCACCGACCCCGGTGCCTCACGCAACAGGCGCGCGCGGTCGGCGTCGACCGTGAGCACGCGAGCGGCGACGAGCTCCCGCCCGTCCGCAGCGCTTCCGCCGATCCTTTCCGCACCCGCGACGATGACCGGCTCGAAATCGGTCGCCGCGAGCGTGACGCGGACGAGCGGATCCGCGTCCACGCCGCTTCGAACGCTGGGCGCGCCGCCCTCCAGCCGCAGCGACCAGGCGCCTGCGGCGCCGACGTCGAACGCGACCGCCCCGACCGACGACAGCTTGCCGAGCGACGCGCCGAGCCGCGCGAGCTCGGCGGGCACGTACTCTCCGAAGAAGCGCTCAGGGGAGCGCGGAATTTCGCTCATGGATCTTTTCTTCCAAGACCGCTCGAGTCGAGGCTAACCGTTCTTCATCAGCTCGCTGATGACGTGCGTTTCCATCGCGCCGAGCAGGCCGAACTGCACTCCGAACCCGCCAGGCTTCGTCCAACGCACCACCGCCGGTAAGCGCACCTCTTTTTTTGCGCCGGGCAACAGGCCCACCATCGTCACGTTGGTGCCGAACGGCGGCGGCGGCTCGGAAGCGTCGAGGTACATCCCGCCGACGCTGATGTCTTTCGCATACACGGCGAAGCTCGCGCCACCGGCATGTTCGCAAACGAGCGTGGCGTCGATCGGGACTCTGGCGTGAAGGCGTTTGTCGACCAAGCTAACCTCGAGCGGCGGTGCGATGCGCGAACGCGAACCAACAACGACTCTTCAGCGAATCGTAGAGCGTGTCAAGCAAGGCGCCGCAGGACCGCGCGCGCGACATTTCGACGCGATGGCGCCCGCCGGAGTCGGTGTCGCACTCGTGGTCGTCGCGGCGCTGCTCGCGGCACCACGCGCGACGGAACCGCTCGTCTTGCCGCTGCCGGAACCGCACCGCTCGACGATCGAGCGAGCGCGAGCGGACGATCGAGCACGAGTGGAACAGGTCCGGAAGCAGGGGCTTTCATTCGCAGCCCGAAGCGTGGGTGAAGCACTCCGGCGCTTCGGTGCGGCGGTGGCGCACAAGAGCGCCGACGCCCCGCGTCTGCTCGAAGCGCTCCGCGCGCTCGCCAAGAACGAGCTTCACGAAGACGCGGGGCGGCCGCTGCTCGCGCTCAGGGCCGTTCAAACGCAACTCTTCGTGGAGTCAACGCACGAGTGGGAGCGCACCGGTACGGTCGGCACGGAGCTCAGCGAGCTCGGCGGCGATTTCGTGGACCTCGCGCGGCGGAGCGCTTGGTTCGCAGGGCAAACGCTCGTCCTCGACGGCGAAGAACGCGCTCTCTTGTTCCGCATGCGCTGGAACGAGCTCACGGCGCTCGGCGCTGCGCCGCCGTTTGCGGACACCCAGGACGAGCTGCGTGAACGCTACGCCCTGCTCTTGCGCCACCCGTCGGGGGCGACGCCGGAAGAACGGGCGCGGCACGAGCTCGGCTACGTCGACGCCGTCGAGGCGCTCGACCACGACTTTCCCGCCCTGTTTGCGCGCGGGGTGCTGTTTTTTCGGGCCGGAGCTTACGAGGCAGCGGTCGACGCCTTCCGCGCTCACCTTGCCGCACATCCTGACGGCCCGTGGACGCTGCGCGCCAAAAATCACCTCCTTGCCGCTGCAGAGCGCGTGCCCGACCCCAATCCCTGACCCGCAACGGAAGTGTCGCCGCCGGACTAGTCGATCGCTCGAGTTGTATTAGATCGCCGGGCTCGATCCCGATGTCCGAAGGCGAGACCGACCGCAGCACCGGCCTACCCGAAGAGTCCATGTCGCCACCGACGCTCGAGCTCCCGAGCGATCGACGCCTCGTGCGCGTCGCAGAAGCCGCGCGCGAGGCGGTCGCGACGCGGAACGGCTATGCGGTCGTCGGGGCAGCAGGTTCCGGGACGGCACTGCTCACCCGGGCGATCCTCACGGCCGGCGCCACCCACGTGCTTTACGTCGCGGCCTCACCGGAAACGGCGCAGCGCGCCGTCGAGGATCTCAAGGCGCTCGCGCTGCTCGGGCTGCCGGACGGCAACGCGCCCGCCGCCGAACCGGCTCCGCTCCTGATCTCGACCAGCGAGACGAGCCCATACGCCGACGTTCACCCCGATCGCAGGCAAGCGATGCTGCGCGCCGCCGCCCTCTTCACGATGGCGAAGGGACTACCGTGGCGAACGGCGGTGACGACGCCCTCGGGATTACTCCGGCGCACCGTCCCGCCCGAGGCGCTCGTGCACGCGGGGTTCGAGCTCGCCAAAGACGGTGAGCTCGACGTGGAACGCGCCGCGCATGTGCTCACGGAGAGCGGCTACTTGCGCGCGCCCGTCGTCGAAGATCCGGGGAGCTTCGCCGTGCGGGGCGGCGTGCTCGACATCTGGCCGGCGAACCTGGCGGAGCCGCTCCGCGCCGAGCTCTTCGGCGATCTCGTGCTCTCGCTGAAGCGCTTCGATCCCGATACCCAGCGCACCACGCAGGAAGACCGAGCGGTGTGGCTTCCGCCCGCGCGTGAAGCCATCCTCGACCGCGACACTGTCGAACGCGCGCGCGGCCGCCTGCGCACGTTGTGCGACGACGCGAGCTACCCCTCGACCAAGGCGCGGGCGCTCATCGACGACCTCGCGTTCGGGCGCTCGTTCTTCGGCAGCGACGGCTATTTGCCGGCCTTTTACGAGCTCGTGCCGTTGTTCTCGTATTTGCCGCCCGGCGCCGCGGTCGTGTTCGACGATCCGGTCGCGATCGCGCGCGCTCTCGTGCAGGAGCTCGAGCAGGCGGCGGCAGCAGAGGCGGCGCGCGGCTCGGTGCCGCATTTTCCCGTCCCGAAGCTGTACGCGGACCTGGCGGAGCTCGAGCGCGCTCTCGACGGGCGCGTGTGGGTGGGAGCGCACCGGAGCGGCGTCGGCGGCGCCGGCGCAACGGACCTCGTGAGCCGGCTCGAAGCGGCGCCGGCCGACGCGCCCTCACTCGCACAGCAGGACCACTCGGAGCTCGGTCGCGCGGTCAAGCTCGCGCGCACCTCGCGCGGCAAGCACGCGGCGCTCGAGCCGCTGATCGAGCGCTTTGCGGCCTGGAAAGAGCACGGTTTCGCGATCACGCCGGTCGCGCGCACGGCGACGCAGGCCGACCGCATCGCGCTGCTCTTGAAGCACCGCGGGATCGAGACCGAGGTGCGCGTCGCACCGCTCGGACGCGGCTGCCTCGCGCCGCTCGAGGCGCTCGTGCTCGTGACGGACGAGGAGATTTTCGGACCGCGCGCGCTGCGGGCGCCGCCTCGCCGGACGTCGACCCGCGCGTTGCTCGAGGACTTACGCGCGCTCTCACCGGGCGATTTCATCGTCCACGTCGAGCACGGCATCGGAAAGTACGTCGGCCTCGAACGACGCGAAGTCGGCGGCGTCGGGCTCGAGCTCATCGTCGTCGAGTACGCGGGCAACGATCGGCTCTTTTTGCCGGTTTACCGGCTGAACCAAATCCAAAAATACTCGGGCAGCGAGGGCGCGCCGAAGCTCGACCGGCTCGGCGGGCAAACCTTCGCGAAGACCAAGGCGAGCGTCGCGCGCCGCGTCCGGCAAATGGCCGACGAGCTCCTGCGCCTGTACGCCGAACGCGCCGCGCTCGAGAAGGTGCCCGTGCCTGCGCCGGACGACGACTACGCGACGTTCGAGGCGAGCTTCCCGTTCGAAGAGACGCGCGATCAAGCGGCGGCCATCTCCGAGGTGCTGAAGGACCTCGAGAACACGCGCGTGATGGATCGACTGGTGTGCGGCGACGTCGGCTTCGGCAAGACCGAGGTGGCCCTGCGCGCGGCGTTCCGCATGGCGACGAGCGGGCGCCAGGTCGCCGTGTTGTGTCCGACGACCGTGCTCGCGCAGCAGCACTTTCAGACCTTTTCTCAGCGTTTCATGGACTGGCCGCTCAACGTGCGCGTGCTCAGTCGCTTCTCGAGCAGGACCGAGTCGGTCGAGACGGTGAAGGGACTACGCGAGGGCAGCGTGGACGTGGTCATCGGCACGCACCGACTGCTTTCGAAGGACGTGCACTTCAAGAACCTCGGTCTGCTCGTCGTCGACGAGGAGCAGCGCTTCGGGGTCGGTCACAAGGAGCGCATCAAGCAGATCCGCGCGAGCGTCGACGTACTGACGTTGAGCGCGACGCCGATTCCACGCACGCTCCAGCTCGCCGTCGGCGGCCTGCGGGACATGTCGATCATCGCGACGGCGCCGCTCGACCGTCGCACGATCCGCACCATCACGAGCCAGTTCGATCCGACGCTCGTGCGCGAGGCGGTCGAGCAGGAGCTCGCGCGCGGCGGCCAGATTTTCTACGTCTATAACCGCGTCGAGGGCATCTACGAGCGGGCCGAACGCCTCCGGACGCTCGTGCCCGGCGCCCGTATCGCCGTCGCGCACGGCAAGCTGACCGAGGACCTGCTCGAACGCACGATGCTGGGCTTCGTCGGCGGCGAGTACGACGTGCTCGTCGCTACCGCCATCATCGAGAGCGGCCTCGACATTCCGCGCGCGAACACCATCATCATCGATCGCGCGGACATGCTCGGCCTCTCGCAGCTCTACCAGCTGCGTGGTCGCGTGGGGCGCGCGCGCGAACGAGCGTATTGCTATCTGTTGGTCCCGCCTCCGAGCCAACTCTCGGACGAGGCGCGCCAGCGGCTCGAGGCGCTCGAGCGGTTCAGCGAGCTCGGCTCCGGGTTCCATCTGGCGACGCTCGACATGGAGCTTCGCGGCACCGGCGACGTGCTCGGCGCCGAACAAAGCGGCTTCGCTGCGAGCGTCGGCTTCGAGCTCTTCTGCCGCATGCTCGAGGAAGCGACGCGCGAGCTGCGCGGCGAAACGGTGGTGCACGAGGTGGAGCCCGAGCTCCACTTCGACGTCGAGGCGCTGCTCGCCGCCGAGTACGTCGCGGAAGTCGGAGTGCGGCTTTCTCTGTACAAGCGCTTCGCGAGCGCGGCGGACGAGGCTGAAGTCGACGATCTCGCGCAGGAGCTCGAAAATCGCTTCGGCCCGCCGCCGCTCGAGGCCAAGCGCTTCGTCGAGCTCATGCGACTCAAGGTCGAGCTGCGACGGCTACGCGTGCTCGGCTGCGAGGCAACGGCCAAGAACGTGAGCTTGCTGCTGCGCGACGACACGCCGCTCGATCCGACGAAGGTGCGCGAGCTCGTGGCGCGCAAGCGCTCGCCGTACCGGCTGAGCCCCGACGGGCGGCTCACGCGGCGCCTGCTCGAAAACGAAGCGGCCGCCGACGGCTTGGTGCTTGCGGCGCGGACACTCGAAGAGCTCGGCGCGTGCGTGAGCGCGGCGAGCTGACGGCCGACCTCTCGCGTCAACGCGACGTGTGCCGCTGCTCGAGCCGGCGCGACTCGTCGATCAAGCGCTCGAAAATGCGCCGCACGGTGTCGGGCTCGACGGGCGGCTGCGCGAGCGCCGAGAGCCGCTCGAGCATGCGGCGTTCCCGCTCCGGGTCGTAAACGGCGAGCCCGCGTTGCGCCTTGTAGGCGCCGACCTCGAGCACCAAGCGCACGCGCTCGTGGATCAGCTCGAGCAGGCGCGTGTCCACCGCGTCGATCGAACGGCGCAAGGTCTCGAGCTCGTTGTCCGCCACGGCTCGAGTCTAGTGCAGCGCCCTGAAGGCGCGTCAATTCTCGTCAGCGCACGACGGTGTCGCACCCGAAGACGGCGCGGGCGTCGATCACGTCACCTGACTTCAGGCGGTCGCACGCGCCGCCGTTGACCTGAATGGTCGTCGCGTCCTGCCAGGACCAGCCGTCCGCGGGGTCCGCGGGAATGAGCTCACCGTCGAAATAGACGTTCACCTCGTTCGGGTCGTCGGGAGGCGCGTCGAGCTCGATGGAGCACCGAATCGCGACACCCGTGCCGATGGCGTAAATCGCCGCCTGGAGGTCGTCCTCGTCCGTGACCGCGTAGTACTCGACGGCGCCCTTTCGCGCGGTTCCCCCCGCCTCGGCGAACTGATTCAGCACCGAGACGTAGGGCTCCGCGCCGGGCATGCCGACCACGTAAGTCGGGATGTGGTGAGCTGCGAGCTGCGAGATCTCGTCGGAGGTCCGATCGGCGTCGACGCAATTTTCGCCGGCGGCCGGTCCCGTGTTGGCCGGATCACAGCAGTTGAAATCGGGTGAGCAGGCGATTTGCCCGTAGGAGTAGCCTTCGATGTTCGGCAAACACCACTCGGCGTCGCACGTAGCGTCATCGCTGCTGCAGTTCGGCGCGCCGTCCGTGATCAGGACGAGATAGGTGTCACCATCGAGGCCCTCGAGCTCCGGACGCAGGTTCGAGAGCGCGGCATACGTCGGCGTCTGACCGCCGGGCGTGTAGGAGCCAAAAGCACTCAAGAAAGCCACGAGAGTCGGGTCGAGCGACCCGTCGCACGCCGGGAGACCACCGAGCGTTGGCGGGAAGATCTCGAAGCCGGGACTGCACGTATCGTCGCTTTTCAGCGGAAAAATGCTGGCGCCAAAGCGGACACGATGCCCAATCACCGTGAGCAGCTCTCCGAGCACCTTGCGAGCCGCGCGGTACTTGCTGAGGTTGCCGATGGGCGCCTCCATGCTGCTCGAGCGGTCGACCAAGAAATAGAGGTTCGGCGGGTTGTCCACCTCGTGCAGAAACGTCTGCCCGCAGAATTGGCCGCAGGGCGTGTCCGTGCCCGCGGGCGGCGTGATCTCGCTGCCCGCATCCTCGCCGGCCGGAGGCGCTTCGGGGCGCGCGAGGTCGCGCGGATCGTCATGACCACCCGTGGCACAAGCGGAAGCGCAGGCGAGCACAATCGAAAGCGCCCGGACGAAACGCGTCACCGTCCGTTAGACTAGCTCGGACGCCATAGCCGCACTACCAACGGCCCTGACCCGCGGTTACACCGCCCGCGGAACGCAGCTTTTTTACCATGAAGGCCCGCCGGGTTCTCGACGCCGCGGCGCTGATTTCAGCGGCGCTCGCGTGCGTTCTTTTGCTGCTCGGGCTTCACGACACGCCACGGAGCGAACTCGAGATCCTGAGTGCGCCACTACCGGCGACGGCCGGAACGCGCGACGCAGCGCTCGCGCTCAGCGTGACGACGAGCGCGGGCGCGCCGCTCGCGAACGCAAGCATTGCGGTGTTTTGGGAGCAGAACGGCGCCGAGTACCCGGTCGGCATTGCGCTCAGCGACGGCCGCGGGCGCGCGAGCTTGCGCCAATTGCCGCACGGCTCCGCGTGGGTGCTCGTCGAGAGCGTGGGGCTCGCCCGCGCGGCGCGCGCAGTGACGCTCGAAGCCGGCGAGACGACGCTCAGCGTCGCTCTCGAACCCGAAGCGAAAGAGCGCGTGCACGTGACCGACGAGCGCGGAGCCGTCGTGGCGGGCGCGACCGTGCTGATCCACACGGCCGATCCGGTTCCGTTCGGCGCCCTCACCGACGTGAAGGGCGACGCCGCGATCGGGCGCTTGCAGGCCGCACCGTGGACCGTCAGCGTTACGGCGCGCGGCTACGAATCCGCCGAGCGTGCCGGCGTGACCGGCCCCATCACGCTCGTGCTGCGGCGCCTGAGCTCGATTTCGGTGCTCGTGACTCACCCCGACGGCACTCCCGCGCCGCACGCCGCGGTCGCGATCGCGGGCTCGAGTCTCTGGCCCGCACGCCGGACCCAGAGCGGCGCCGACGGCCGTTGCCGCATCGCGGGCTTGCTCGCCGGCGCCTACGACCTCCTCGCGACGCTCGGCAGCGACGTTTCGGAGCCGCTCGTCGGCTACGGCCTCGAGCGCGGGAGCAACGCGGAGGTCACGCTCGTGCTCGAGCCCGGCCACTTCGTAAACGTCCTCGTCACCGATGGCGACGGCGACAGCCCCGCCGTCGTCCCGGACGCCGACGTCGTCCTCGCGCCGGGCGGCGTCGGCTCCTTCCCGCTCCTCGGACGTACCGGCTCGAACGGCCACGTCACGCTCGGACCCGTCGGGCGCGGGCTCGCGAGCGTCGGTGCACGCGCGGACGGCTTCGTCGGCGGCGCGCTCGTCGCGATCACCGCCGACAAGCGCGAAGTGACGCTGCCGCTCGCGCGCGGCGCCGTGCTCCACGGCGACGTGGTCGACGGACGCGGTTTTCCGATCGCCGGCGCTACAATCGACGTCGTCGGCACCGATTCGTTCGGCTTGCCGATCTCGGATTCACCGCTCACGACGGCATTTCGCAACACGCATTTCGACTACGCGTTGACGGGACCCGCGCCGCTCGTCCCCGCAGGCGAGCTCGGTGTGATGCCCGGTCCGGTCCCGCCGATCCCCGCGCCCGGCACGCACGTGACACCCGGCGTCGATCTCTGGACGCTCGCGCAAGCGCCGCCGCCTGCGGTGGACGCCTGGGTCAGTAATCCGGGCGGTTCCTTCACGGCGCGCCCAGTCACGCCCGGCCGCGTGCGCGCGGTTGCCCGCCATCCCGATTACGTCGAAGGGTCGAGCGCGAGCGTCGTCCTCGCGCCGGGAGGTGAGGCTCGTGTGAAGATCGTGCTGCTCGCCGGCGGCACCATTTTCGGGCGCGTGCTCGACGATCGCTCGTTTCCCGTGGAAAACGCCGAGCTCGAGGTGGCGAGCCGGCGCACGTCGCTCACGCGCAGCGTGCTCACGTCACGCGACGGCAGCTTCGAGCTCACCGGTATGCCCGCCGACGTGACCGTGTCGGTGCGCCGGCCCGGCGGGGACCGCCGCGTCGTCTTGCGGCGCGATGTCACGATTTTGGAGTCGCAGCGGACCGAAGTTGAGCTCACGTTGCCCGCTCCGCGCGAACCGGTGCGCTTCCGGATCGTGAGCGGCGACGATGCGCCCGTCGAGCTCGCGAGCGTCGCCGTGCTGTCGATCGATCCGAACGTGCCGCTCCGCGAGACGCTCTTCACGGACGCCGAAGGCGGCGCCGAGCTCGCCGACGCCCGCGGGCTCGCTCTGCGCATCGTGGTCGAAGCCTCGGGTTTTCCGCGCAAAATCAGCACGGTCGAGCACGCGCCCGAGCTCGTTCGTGTGGCGCTCGAGGCCGGCGTGCTGGTCGAGGGTGAAGTGACCGCGGTGCGAGGACGCAAGGACGTCGCGGGGGCTTCCGTCACCCTCGTCGCGGGCGGCGTGCGGCGCATCGGTCGCACCGACGCGGAGGGCCACTATCGCTTCGCGGACGTCGCCGTCGGACCCGTGCACCTGAGCGTGAGTCACCCCGACTACGCGCGGGCGGAGCTCGACGGCACCGTCGCGACGACCGGCCGCCCCGATCGCGCTTTCGAGCTCCCCACGCTCGATCTCACGGAGCCAGGCGGCGTCGAAGGCGACGTGGTCGACACCAACGGCGACCCGGTTGCGGGCGCGCGCGTCGCGGTCGGCTCAGCGCCGGCCTTCATGCCCGCGGGTGCGCTGCCACCGGGCATGACGCAAACCGATTCGAGCGGCCGTTTCAAGCTCGACGGCATCGCCGAAGGACACCAAACGCTGGAGGCCATTTCGGCCCTTGCCGGACGCGGGCGCGCCGGCGTCGACGTGCGTGCGGGCCGGGTCAGCGATCGCGTCCGCATCGTGGTCAGCGGCAAATCCAACGACGAGAGCGCCGACGGCGGCAACGTCGCGGTCACGCTCGGCGAGCGCGGCTCGGGCTCGGCGCTCGAGGTCGTCGTCGCGGGCGTCGCGCCGTCGAGTGAAGCCGAGCGCGCCGGCGTCACGGCCGGCGACGTGCTCGTCGGCGTCGACGGCTCCCGACCGACGAGCATGAGCGACGCGCGCCGTCGTCTCGCGGGACGCGCGGGAACGGACGTCGTGCTCGAGCTCTTACGCGGCGAAACGCGCGAGGTGCTGCGCATCGCACGCGAAGCCGTGCGCCAATAGCGGTTACTTGGGCTTCGCCGTCAGCTCGATCTGCACGGGCGCTTCGCTCTTGATTTTGCCCTTGAGCGTGGTCGCGATCGTCTCGGTGATGCTCTTCACGAGCTTGCCCGCGCTGTCGCGCGGATGAACCTCGAACTCTTCGAGGTTCACGCTGAAGGGCTCGAGCGTCTTCACGCCGACGGAGTCGAAGTGATCGCCCGTGAAGTGAAACGTGAGCTCGACCTTCGCGCTCTTCGGCGCTTGCCGACCGTGAAGCCGCAGCGTTCCCGCGACGGTCGCCGTCACCTTCCGCTCGGGGCCGCCGAGCGCCGCGACGTTCTTCTCAGACGGCTCGACCTTGTCGATGCGAAGCTCGGCGATGCGATTTTGCGCGGCCTGTTCGGCGGTGACTTCCCCTGCGACCGGCTCGACCTGCAACCAAGCGCGGGCGTGCTCGTTCTGAAGGGGATTCTTGGTGCGCGCCTGGTACTCGCCGGTCCCGTCCGGACGCTTCTGCTGGTAGAGCGTGAGCTTTTCGAGGTCGACGTGGATGAGCCCCGTCGTCCGCGTGAGGTCGGACAGGTCCAGCGAAAGGTCGCCGCTCGCCGAACCAGGCGCGTCGCCGTCGATCTTCTCGAGCGGCGAGTCCATCAAGAACTTTACCGAGCTCGTAGGCGCGTCGATGCTCAGAGTCAGCGCGCCTGCCGCGGCGGTCTTCGGCGCCTCGAGAGCGGCGCTCGACACGGGCGCGAGCTCCGCGGGCGGCTCCTTCTTGCTGCAGCCGAGCGCAAGTCCGAGCACGAACAACCAGGCGACGTTCGAACGTGTTGCGAAGTGCATGAGCTCCGTTCGTACGCCGTCGCCCCCGGGGCGGTTACGAGTCCCGCGACTCAGTGATGCTTCTTACCGGGATCCAGCTCGTCTTCCGACGGCTCGCTCGAGTCCCCGGCCGAGAGCAGGAAGATCCAGGGGACGAGCCCCATGGCAAAGAGCAGAGTGCCCACGATCTTCGCGAGGGTGACGAGTCCGGCTTCCATGTGCGCGCGGACCATAGCTCCCCATCCGGCCCGTGGGAAGAGCCGGCGGCGAGGCGGCCCGTGAGCCTAAGCCGCGCGCGGGAACGCCTTCAAACGTAGGCCGGTCCCCGCCCCCGGATACTCGCGGCGATTCGCTCCCGGGCAGCAGAAGCCGTTGATGAAGACGCGGCGCGGGGTGCTGCCCGCGTTCAGCCCGCTGCCGTGCACCGTGAACGGACCGAACAGGATTGTATCCCCCGCTTCGACCGAGAGCGGAACGGCGTCGGTGCGATTGAATGCTCCCTCGGGCAAGCGGCCGTCCGACGTCGGAATGTGTCCGGCGAGGTGACTCCTCGGCACGACCCAGAGTCCGCCGTTGTCGGCGTTCATCGCGTCGATCGCCGTCAGCGTCTGCACGAAGCTCCCGCGCCCGTTCACGTCGCTGAAGAGCTCGGTGCCGTAGCGGCGGTGGTAGCTGTCTTGGTGGAAGTGGAACGCGACGCCGTCGCCCGGATTTTTGATGTGCGCTTGGTTGATGAGCTGATCCATCTCCACGCCGCCGAGCAGCTGCGCGGCAGGCACCGTGAGCTTCGGCGAACGGCCGAGCCGGCCTAGCTCAGGCTCGGCGCCACCGCACCACACGATGCGTTCGATCCGCAGCGGCCGCTCCGCTCGCCGCTCCACGACGAACAGCGACCCCTCGACGAGCGCGGTCTCCGCGAGCAACTGCGCCCGCTCCTCGAGGCGCCGGAACGCCCCGTCCGCCGCCGCGACTTCCTCGGCCGTAAACGTCCCGGGCAACACCAGGTACCCGTCCTCGAAAAACGCGTGAACTTGCGCTTCGCTAAGCACGTTAAAAGCGTAGCTCGCGGCGCGAAGATCCACCAAAAACTACGCTGAAAGGCGCCACAACGCGCGCCGCCCGCCGTTTCGGCGGAGCCGCCGTCTCAAGACCTGGAAGCCAACCCCTTCGCGATCGTCTGCAATTGCATATTCGTCGTGCCCTCGTAGATTTTCCCAATCTTCGCGTCGCGATAGAGCTTCTCCGCGGGGAACTCTTGCGTGAACCCGACGCCGCCCAAAAGATCGATCGCTTGTGACGCCGTACGCTCGGCGACTTCCGACGCGAAGAGCTTCGCCATGGCCGCCTCGTTCACGAACTCCCGACCTGCGTCCTTGAGTCGCGCGGCGTTGTAGACGAGCAGACGCGCGGCTTCGATTTCCATCGCCATGCGCGCGAGCTGAAACTCCACGCCCTGAAATTCCACGATCGCCTTGCCGAACTGTTTGCGCTGGCGAACGTGCGCGAGCGCGTGCCCGAGCGCTCCTTCGGCGAGCCCGAGCATCTGCGCGCCGATGCCGATGCGCCCTTCGTTCAGCGTCAGAATGGCGATCTTGTAGCCGCGCCCGAGCTCCCCGAGCACGTTGTCCGCCGGCACCTCGCAATCATCGAGCAAGAGCTCACAGGTGCTCGACGCGCGAATGCCGAGCTTGTGCTCCTTCTTTCCGACGGCGAACCCTGGAAAGCCACGCTCGACCAGGAACGCGGTGATGCCTTTGTAGCCCTGCGCGGGATCCGCGTTCGCGAACACGACGAAGAGCGAGCTCTCCGCGGCGTTCGTGATCCAGAGCTTGCGCCCGTTCAAAATCCAGCGATCGCCGCGCCGCTCCGCGCGCGCCTTTAGCGCGAACGCGTCCGAGCCCGAACCGGCTTCGCTCAGCGCGTAGGAGCCGACCCACTCGCTCGCGAGCTTCGGCAAGTAGCGCTCCTTCTGCGCGTCCGTACCCCAGCGCAAGAGCGCGTTGTTCACGAGCGTGTTCTGCACGTCGACGACGACCGACACGGCCGGATCGACGCGCGCGAGCGCTTGCACGGCGAGGATCGCGTTGAAAAAGCTCGACCCGCCGCCGCCGCGTTCCGCCGGCGTTTCGATGCCCATCAAGCCGAGCTCGAAGAGCCCGCCGAGCACGGCCGGGTCGAGCGTGCTCGCCGCGTCCATCGCCGACACCTTCGGTGCCACGCGCTCGTTCGCAAAGCCGAGCACGGTGTCGAAGAACAATCGCTCGTCGTCGCTCAAGGTCGTGAGGGGAGTCATCGGTTGGGCCTTGGTCAGGCGGTCACCGATAGTAGCAACCGTGCTCTCGGCGTGCGAAACTCGAGCGCGAGATGTCGGGAAATAGCTTCGGCCAAGCCTTCCGCGTGACGACCGCCGGCGAGTCGCACGGCCCGGGCAACGTCGTCGTCATCGACGGTTGCCCCGCGGACATTCCGCTCACGGTCGAGGATTTGCTGGTCGATCTCGGGCGGCGCAAGCCGGGTCAGAGTCACATCGTGACCCAGCGCAACGAGGCGGACATGCCCGAAATCCTCGCAGGCGTCTTCGAAGGCAAGACCACGGGCACGAGCATCGCCATTCTCGTGCGCAATCAGGATCAGAAGAGCCGCGACTACGACGACATCAAGGACAAGTATCGCCCCGGCCACGCCGACTTCACCTTCGACCAAAAATACGGCCGTCGTGACTACCGCGGCGGCGGCCGCTCGAGCGCGCGCGAAACGGTGGCGCGCGTCGCCGCCGGCGTCGTCGCGAAAAAGGTGCTCGAGCTCGGCTTCGGCGGGCGCGTCGTCGGCTACGTGAAGCAGATCGGCGACATCGTCGCGCAGGTCGACGATCCGAGCGCCGTCACGCTCGCCGAAGTCGAGAAGCTGCCGGACGGCAGTCCCAACATCGTGCGCTGCCCCGACGCCGCGTGCGTCCCGCGCATGATCGAGCTCATCGAAAACCTGCGCAAAGATCAGGACTCGATCGGCGGCGTGAGCGAGCTCGTCGCGACGGGCGTCCCCGCGGGCCTCGGCGAGCCCGTCTTCGACAAACTCAAGGCGGATCTCGCGAAGGCGCTCTTCAGTTTGCCGGCCGTGCTCGGCGTCGAATACGGCGTGGGCTTCGGCTGCGCCACGCTGCGCGGGAGCGAAAACAACGACGCCTTCTTCGCCGCGGGCGCGGGCGATTCGAAACGCGTGCAGACGCGCACGAATCGCCACGGCGGCATGCTCGGCGGCATTTCGTCGGGCATGCCGATCGTGCTGCGCGCGGCGATCAAACCGACGAGCAGCTTGCCGCGTGAGCAAGAGACGGTGACGACGAGCGGCGAAGCGACGACGATTCGCACGCGCGGCCGTCACGATCCCTGCCTCTTGCCGCGCTTCGTACCGATGGGCGAAGCGATGATCGCGCTCGTGCTCGCCGATCACTGGCTGCGCTGGTGTGCGCAGAAGTACGTGCTCCCGCGCTAACCCGCGCTGCGCCACGACAGCGTCGTACAAATCGCATGCACGCGTGCGCGTGTGTGCCGCGCGAGATGCTAAGTTCGAAACTAGCATGCTCTTGCGTTCTCGCCTGATCATGATTGTCGCTCTCGCCGCGGCCGCGTGCGCCACGGCGACGGAGGATCAGAATCCCGGCAGCTTCAGCATGTCCCCACTCGGGAGCGGCGGCGCGAGCACGGGCGGCGCGCAAGGTTTGGGCACCGGCGGGACCGGTGGCACGGCCAGCGACGGCTCGGGTAGCGCGGGACCGATGGGTGGGACCGGCGGCTCGACTGGCGGCAGCGGTGGAACGTCGGGCACGGGCGGCGCCGCGATGGCGGGCACCGGTGGCAACGGCGGCTCGAGCGGCAAGACGGGCTCCGGTGGAACGGGCGGCTCCGGCACCGGCGGCTCCGGGACCGGCGGCAGTATGGCTGGCACGAGCACGGGCGGTGGCGCAGGCTCGGCCACGGGTGGCTCAGCGGGCCGCGCGAACGCTTTCGGCGGCTCTGCCGGCATGAACGCGGCGGGGACCGGCGGTAAGGGCGGCAGCGCCGGCACGGGCGCGGGCGGCAAAGCGACGGGCGGCGGCGCGGGCACGGCGAGCGGCACCGGCGGCAGCACGAGCGGCGCCGCCGGCCAAGGCGCAGCGGGCACCGGCACGAGCGGTACCGCGGGCAGCGGCACGAGCAGCTGCGATCCGCCCGCTGTCGCGACGAGCTGCAAAGACGCGAGCGACTTCTGCGCGGGCTACGCGTACGCAGCGGGCGACCAGTGCCTCGCCACGTGCGCCGTCGGAACGGCAGGCTGCATCATGGGCCGCGAGATGCTCTTCGAATGCGTCGCCAACTGCACGGCACAGACGCCCGGCACCGGCACCGACACGTCCAAGTGGAAGATCGTCAATCAGTGCAACTGAGGGCGGCGCGCTTGCCAGGCCCTGCGCCGCTCAGCGCACGAGCGCCGGTTTGCCGCCGGCTTTGAGCGTGCGGATCTTCGTCTCGACGTCGGCGACGACACTCGGGGGCAGCGGGGCGTAGTCGAGCGCGCGCGTGAGGCGCTGGCCGTCGTGCACCGCCCACCAGACGAACGAGGCGAGCGCGGCCCCGCGCCGAACATCGGCGTTCTCTTCGTAGAGCACGAGGTAGGTATACGCGGCGAGCGGGTACGCTTGCTCGCCGGGCGCCTCGGCAAGCGACGCCTCGAGCGAAGAGACAATCGAAATCCCGGCCGCGGCGGCCGTCGCCGCATCGACGGACGGCAGCACGAAGCGCCCCGCGCGATTGCGGACTGCAGCAAGCGGCAAGTGATTCTGCGTCGCGTACGCGAGCTCGGTGTAACCGATCGACGCCGGCGTCGCCTGCAGCTGCCCCGTCACCCCTTCATTGCCCTTCGCGCCCATCCCGACGGGCCAGCGTAAGCTCTTGCCGCTCCCCACGCGTGACCGCCACTCGGGGCTCGTGAGCGCGAGGTAGCGCGTGAAGAGCGCCGTCGTGCCGCTGCCGTCCGTGCGAAACACGACGTTGATCCCTTCGTCCGGCAACACCACGCCGGGATTCGCGCCCGCGAGCGCCGCGTCGTTCCAGCGCGTAATACCCCCGAGGTAGATCGCGGCGATGAGCTCCGGCGTCAGGTTGAGCGGCGCCTTCAGTCCCGGCAGGTTGTAACTCAGCACCACGGAGCCGACCGCGGCGGGGATCTGGACGAGCGGACCGGTCGCATCGCGCACCTCGTCCGGCTCGGTGGGCACGTCCGTCGCGCCGAAGTCGACCGTGTGCGCGACGATCTGCCGGACGCCGGCGCCGGAACCGATCGACTGGTAGTTGATGCGGACCGACGGAGTCAGCGCGCAGTACTCCGAGATCCACTTCGAATAGAGCGGGTAGGGGAACGTCGCGCCGGCGCCGTTCAGCGCGACGACGCCGTCATTCGAGCAGCCCACCGCGCTCAGGCAGAGCCAGTGGAGGAGGCTGCGGCGACCGAGTGCGCGCACCCGATCGACGGGTGCAGGCTTGCCGGGGCGCGCGTATGCCGAATAGGTGACGATTGTATGACTCGACGGCCTGCACGCTGCCGGCGAGTTGTGCTGGAATCCGAGTTCATGAGCGCGGTCTTCTCGAATCGCTGGGTTCTCGTCACCGGAGCCTCCTCGGGCCTCGGAGAAGAGCTCGCCAAACGGCTCGCACAGCGCGGGGCGAACCTCGTGCTCGCCGCCCGGCGGGAAGAGCGGCTGCGAAACCTCGCGTCCGACCTGACGCGCGTGAACGGCACCCGCGCCGAGGTGGTCCCCGGCGACCTGTCGCACCCCGACGGCGCCGACCGACTGCTTGCAACGCTGCGAGACCGCGAGCTCAACGTCTCGCACCTCGTGAACAACGCGGGGTTCGGCAGCGCCGGCGCCTTCGCCGACCTCGACGCCGCGCGCGAAGCGGCGATGGTCGAGCTGAACGTCGCGTCGGTCGTGCGCCTCACGCGCGGGCTCGTCGGCGGCATGATCGCAGCGCGGGACGGCGGTGTGCTCAACGTGGCCTCCACCGCCGCGTTTCAGCCGGTGCCGTTCATGGCGACATACGCCGCGACGAAAGCGTTCGTCGTGAGCTTCACGCTGGCACTCGCCGCCGAGCTCGACGGCAGCGGCGTACGCGTGATGGCGCTATGTCCGGGCCCGGTGCACACCGGGTTCCAAGCGGCGGCCGGCTTCGAAAGGCCCGCCGTCCCGCTCGCCGTGCTCACGCCGAATCACACCATCGAGCGCGGGCTTGCCGCCTACGAGCGCGGCGAGCACCTCTACACGCCGGGACTCGTCAACGGACTCCAATCGTTCGCCGCGCGCTTGCTGCCGCACGGTCTCGTGACGCGGGCCGCAGCGCGCACGATGCGCCGGCTCGGTCGCGTGCCGGCCAAGCTCGCCACGAAGAGCTAGGAACGAAGTTCGAAGCGCCGCAAAGCAACGACGAGACGCGCGCTCAGTGCAGCGTGTGCCAGGTGCCGTCGTGCTGAACGCGCGGCACTTCGAATTCACTCGCGGCGGCGGGGATCGGCGTCGTGATTTCGCTCGGCGCGCGCTGCAGTACGATGTGGATCCGCGCATTTTCGTCGAGCCGGCGCAGGTCGTCCTCGCGCGCTTCGTCCCGTGCCCACCGCGCGAGCGTCGCGCGCGAGCGCGCGCGACGCCGCCGCCAGCCCCAAAGAAAGAGGCCCATCACGCCCGCCCAGATCACCGTGCCGCTGCACAGGATCGGCCAAAACGTATACCGCTTCGCGACCTCTTCGCGCCATTCATGCTCGAGGGTGACGAGGTCGACGCCGTAGGCCTCACGGGCCGACGCGTCGAGCGTGTGCCCTTGCCCGAGCTCGCCCACGAGCGCGCGGAAGCGATGCCGATCTTCCCGGCGAATCAGGAAGCGAACGACGTCCGCTGCTTCCGCGTACGCGATGGACGCTTTGTTCTCGTCACTCGGAAACGAGCGGTCGACCTGACTCAGCGGGAGCAGGCGATCCGACAACGTGGCGCTCATGAGCGCGCCCATGCGCTCGAACGACGTCTCACCCGACGCGGTCACCGCGAAACCCTCGTTGAACCAACGTGGAATCGGGTGCGGCCCGACGGCGTCGGCGAGCGCGACGTGCGCCAATTCGTGCCGGAAAACCTGCACCAGATCGAAGTTTTCGTTCGGAAAGCGCGGCGTGAGCGTGAGCAGCACGAGGCCGAGCTCCGAGTACGCCACGCCCGACGCGTACTCGGGGTACGGCGCGCCGCGCGGCGCGAGCGTCGCCATCTCACCGGGCGTCCGCGCGACGTCGATGCGCACCTTCGCGAGCACCGGACGACCGAGCCACTCCTCGAGGTCGCGCTTTACTTCGTCGGCTGCGGCGATGAGCGGTTCGATACGCTCGCGCGAGCTCGGGTAGTAACTGATGTGAAACCAACCGCCGTCATACGTACTGAACCCCGCCGCGACGGGCGGCAGTTTCAATTGCTCTTCACCCGAGGCGTGCGGTGCGTCGGCCGGAGGCGGCGCGTCGTGCGCCACGTCGACGACCGGCGGCTCGGCCGAGCTCGGGAGCGGTCCGCTGATCTCGGTGTGGCCGGTACGGACGTGTGCGGGTTCGCTCGCGGAGTCTTCCACTGCGCTCGCGCTGCCCCCGAAGAGGAGCAGCGTGAGGAGTAGGAGGAAGCGCGAGAGGACGCGAGCCATGATCCGGGCGGCGCCGCGGGCGCCACCTAGCGTCCAAAAAATGTAGGAACGGGACGGGGGTCAGTCAACTCGCGGGCGTGATGTTCTCACAGCCACGCGACGGGACCGCCGAGGACCGGGGCGCGTTCGCGAACGGCCGCGCGCATGGTGCCGTGTCCGGCAAAAAGCCCCGCAAGGACGAGCAACACCCACGCCCACACACCCGCACGTCTGGCCAGCGATCGAACGCGCTCCACGTCGAGCGCGCGAAAAGCGAGCGCGCCGAGCACCAGTACTCGACACACGTCGAGGACGCCGTGGTTGTAACCCTCGGCCGAGATCGCACGTAGGAGCGGAACACACAGGCTGATGCCGGCCGCGATCACGAGCAGACGCGCCGTGAGCCGGCGGGGCCACGTTTCCGCAGGACTCGCCCAGCTGACCACACGCACCGTCACGAGAATGCAGCCGAGCACGACTCCGAGCGCCAAAAACGCGAAGGTCGCCGCGCCGAGCGGCCGGTGGTGCGTTTGAACCTTCAGTAGCTGGCCGAGAAAGGCGACCGGGAGCGTGGCGAGCGCCGCCCCGAGCAAGAACCCCCGCACCCTGGCCGCATCGCCCCGCAGCGCACGCGCCGCTACCAGCAGCGGACCGAGCACGAGGGCCGTACTCCCGGTGAGCGCGACCCAGGCGAGCCCGGGGCTCAACCCCCCAGCCGCGACCCGGCGTACGTCCGGCAACGCGGCGATCGCCGCCGCCACCGCGCCGAGAGCCAGCGCCGCGCCGGCCCCCGGCGAACGCTGCCCGTCCGTACTCACACCGGCCTGAGCTCGAGTCGAACGCGGTCAGCGACCGGCGTAGGGACCATGTGCTGCTCGAGCAGCCAGCGCACGGCGCGCGCGAGCGTTTCACGCGCGGGGCGGTGCGTGTAGCCGAGCGACTGTTCCGCCTTCTCGCTCGTGACCCAAACGTAGGAGTGGGCGTAGTCGCGCGCGAGGCGCCCCGTCAGCGTCGGCGGTGTGTTCGTGAACTTTGCGTAGAGCTCGAGCACCCAAGCCATGAAGCCGATCGTGAGCGGCCCCTTCGGATCGCTCGGCTCGGCGAGGCCGGTGATGTCGGCGAGCATCTGGAAAAACTGCGTGAACGTGACGTTGTCGCCGCCCAGGAGGTAGCGCTCGCCGACGTCGCCGACCTCCATCGCGCGGATGTGACCCATCGCCACGTCCTCCACGTCGACCACGGAGATGCCGCCGTCGGAGACGGGCATGTTGAGGCCCGGCGACAGCTTCAAGTACTCGATGAGGCTCTGGCCGTTGGGCGTCGGCTTGTAGTCGCCCGGACCGAAGACGGCCGTGGGGAGCACGCTGACGATCGGCATGCCGCCCGCGACGAGCTCCTGAACGACGCGATCGGCCTCGAGCTTCGCCTCGACGTACGGCTCCTCGTCCACGAGGTTGAACTCGTGCGTCTCATCCATCGTCTCCGGCTTAGAAATGGTCCCGAGCACGGCGGCGCTGCTCGTCACGACCAGGTTCTCGATCCCGCGCCGGCGTGCGGCCTCGAACACGGCGCGCGTGCCCTGCACCGCGGAGTCGATCACCTGCTGCGGATGACGCGGCATGTATTGGAACGTCGAGGCGCAGTGATAGAGCTGCGAGCAGCTCGCGAGCGCGCGGTACACGGTGTGCTCGACCGTCACGTCGCCGAACGCGAGCTGAAAGCGATCCTCGGGCAGTCCCTCGAGCCCGCGCAGATCCGAACCGGCGCGCACGAACGCCTTCACCTTCTCGCCGCGCTCCACGAGCTTGCGAACGAGGGTGCCGCCGATGAGCCCGGTCGCGCCGGTCACCAGGATCCAGGGATTTTTCATGACGGTCCGGTTGTTAGACCAGCCGGGCCCAGCTGCCAAGCCGGGCCTCGGTGTCTCGGCTACCATCGCCGTACGTGGTCGCCGAGCGCTGGATTTTGCATGCGGACATGGACGCTTTCTACGCGTCCATCGAGCAGCGCGACCAGCCGGAGCTCCGCGGCAAACCCGTGATCGTGGGCGCGCAGTCGAAGCGCGGCGTGGTCGCCGCCGCGTCCTACGAAGCGCGCAAGTTCGGCGTGCGCTCGGCGATGCCCGGCTTCCGAGCGCGCGAGCTCTGCCCCGACGGCGTCTACTTGCCGTCGAACATGGAGCACTACGCGGCCGTCTCCGCGCAAGTGCACGAGGTGTTCCTGAGCTTCACGCCGGAGATCGAGCCCATCGCGCTCGACGAAGCGTTCCTCGACATCACGGGCTCGCTCAAGCTGCTCGGTGCGCCGAGGAAGCTCGCCGCGGACCTGAAGCGCGCGGTGCGCGACGCGACGGCGCTCAACGTGTCGGTGGGGCTCGGTCCGAACAAGCTCGTCGCGAAGCTCGCGTGCACGCTGGGCAAGCCCGACGGGCTCCTCGTCGTCGAGCCGAACGGCGTGCGCGCGTTCGTCGATCCGTTGCCGATTCGGAGATTGTGGGGCGTCGGGCCCGTGCTCGGCGCCAAGCTCGCTTCGCTCGGCATCGAGACATTTCTCGACCTCTCGAGCTACGACTCGGCGCTGCTCAGCGCGCAGCTCGGCGACCGCGCTCACGAGCTCCAGCGCCTCGCGCGCGGCGAGGACGAGCGGCCCGTCCAGGCGTATCGGGAGCCGAAATCCTACGGCGAAGAGAACACTTTCGAAACGGACGTGAGCGACCGTACGCGCGTGACGGCGGCGCTCACCGCGCACTCCGAAGCCGTCGCGCGGCGCCTGCGCCACGACGACTACGCGGGCCGCACCGTCACCGTCAAAGCGAAGCTCAGCCGCGCGCGCGGCCGCCGCGAATCCCGCGACGCGAGCGCCAGCACCGAGCCCTACTACCCGCTCGTCACGCGCAGCCGCACTCTGCGCGAGGCCACGAACGACGGCGCCGTGATCCGCAACGTCGCCGTCGAGCTCTGGGACGAAGCGAAGCTCGCCGAGCCGGTGCGCCTGCTCGGCGTCTCGCTCTCGAACCTCGAGCCGAGCGGCGGCGTTCAGCTCGATCTGTTCACGCAGCCGAAGAGCAAGCTCGGGCGCACGCTCGACGCCATCACCGAACGCTTCGGCGAGCACGCCATTTCACGCGCCGTCGAGCGTAACGAAAAGCTCACGCCCGGCCGCACGAAGAAGCGCGGCACCTAGGTCGCTTTTTTTGTTGGGCGGCGGGCGTGGTTTCGCGCCGGCGCAGCCCGCCGCACCGCACCGTTCCAGCCGACGTCACCCCGCGCCGGACGACGACCGCAGGTACCCGAGCCCCATCGCGATCGGCTCGCGGCGCTCGAAGCGAACCTCCAGCGTCTCGAGCTCCGCGGCGAGTCCGCGCGCGAACGGCTCCGCCGCGGGGATGCCGAGCACGCGTTCGAGCAGGTTCCAGCGCAGCAGCCACTCGTCGGGGTAGGCGCGCGAAAGCTCGGCGTGAACGCTCGTGAGCTCGCTGAGCGCGTCAGGCGAGCGCGGCGACGCGGCGACGCGCTCGTATAGTCGAGTGAGCTCGCGCTCGCTCGCTGAAAACGTGCGCGGTTTCGGCACGCGCACGTCGGGGAACGACGTCTCCGCGTGGTACGTCGGATCGACGGCGCCGGCATGCGCCGTCACGAAATCGCCGACCGGGACGAGCGCGTACTCGGCGAGCGCGACCACGGCACGACCCGGAAGCTCGAGCCGCACGCCGGTGAGCTCGACGTGGAGCAGGCGGCCGTCTGCGTCCCGCGCGTTTTGGCGGACGACACCGCTGACGCGCGCGCCGCTTCGGAAGCGAAAGGTCGCGCGCCCCTCGACAGTGAGCACCGCGAGCCCGCGCTCGTCGAGCGTCTCGAGCCGCACACCGCCCTCGAGCGCGCCCGTGACGAAAATGGCGTCTTTCGGCCGCAAATCGCGTTGCCGCTCGTGAATGCGACCGTCCCACGCGACGGCGACGGACCCCCCGAGCTCGACCCACGCCGGCTCCGCGAAACTCGGACCGACCGCGCGGAGCACGCCGATGGCCCACGCGCCCGAGGAGAAGCGCAAGCTCGCAAGCTCGCGGCTCCGTTCCGCGCGTTCGAGCGCGAGCGCGCCGCCGAGCTCCGCGGCGAGCAGCTTCGAAACTCGCTCGAGCACTTCGTGCAAATGCTCGAAGTCACGCGCGACGAAGAGCTGCGGTTGCGGCCGCGTGATGTCGTAGCCGAGGTGGATGCACGTCTCGTCGAGCGGGAGCTTCCTCACGTTGGGCGCGTGGCACGCGTGACTTTCGCCGAGCGACGACAAGAGCCCCGCGCCGTACATGCGATAGTTCGAGACCTCACCGACGAGCCCGTACTCCGCCGTCCACCAATAAAGCCGCGAAAGCCAGGCCCCCTCGCTGTCTTCGGGCACACTCGCCACGGCCTCCGCGAGCTCGCGTTCGACGCGGGCGACGCGCTCCGGGCTCGCGCTCGGATCTTCCTTCACCTCGCTCAGGAGGTAGCTCGCCTGGAACACGCGATCCTCTTCAGGCACGGTGAAGGCGCGCTTGCCGACCTCGCCGATGCGCCGGAGGTAGGCGGCGTACGCGGGCTCGGTGAGGATCGGCGCATGGCCCGCAGCTTCGTGAATGATGTCGGGTGCCGGCGTGTACGCGATGTGCTCGCGCGTGCGCATGTCGGCCGCGACCGGCAAGAGTCCGCGCGCCTGAAACTCCTGGAACGCGCGCGGCGGAATGAAACCATCGACGCACACCGCGCCCCAGCCGAAGCGTGAGAGGCGCTCGTTCATCTCCGCGATGCTCGGGATGCGCTCGACCGCGATGCCCGTCGCCGCGAGGCCGTCGCGGTACGCGGGGTGCGCCGTCTCACCGAGGCGCGCGCGCATCTGCAAGAGCACGAAGCGCCACACCGCCTGATCGACCGCCGAGTACTGCGCGTAGTCCTGCTCCACGACGAAGCGCCGGAGGTGAGCGGGCACGCGCGGGAAATCGCTCGGCACGTTCGAATTCTAGCGCCCACGCCGGAGAGCGCGAGCTCGCATTCAACCTGCACGGTTGTGAGCCATGCCGCAGAGCACTACCCTTCGCGGCATGCGGCTCGCGACGCTCCGGGACGGCTCGCGCGACGGCACGCTCGTCGTCGTGGCGAAAGCGGGCGATCGCCGCGCGTCGGCGACCGCGATTGCACCGACGCTGCAGCGCGCGCTCGACACGTGGGACCGCACGCAGGACGACCTCCACGCACTGGCGGCGCGGCTCGAGACGGACGCGGCGTTCGGCGAGCCGCTCGACGTGAACGAGCTCGCGGCACCGTTGCCCCGCGCGTACGAGTGGGTGGACGGCTCGGCGTACCCGAACCACGTGCGGCTCGTGCGCCAGGCGCGCGGCGCGGAGCCGCCCGCCGATTTGCTCACGAACCCGCTCGTTTACCAGGGAGGCTCGAGCGTGCTGCTCGGGCCGACGGAGCCGCTCAGCGTCGGTGATCCGGCGTGGGCGCTCGATTTCGAGGCCGAAATCGCGGTGGTGCTCGGCGACGTCGCGCGGGGCACGCGTGCGAGCGCCGCCGCAGGCGCGGTCCGGCTCGTCATGATCGCAAACGACGTGACGTACCGCGGGCTCGTCGCCGCCGAGCTCGCGAAGGGGTTCGGCTTCTTTCAAGCCAAGCCGGCGACGGCGTTCGGGCCGTTCGCGGTGACGCCGGACGAGCTCGGAGCCGCGTGGCGCGACGGCCGCGTGTTCATGCGCCTCCGTTCGACGCTGAACGGCGCCGTCGTCGGCGACACCGAGACGGGCCCGGAGATGCATTTTTCCTTCGCGGATTTGATCGAGCACATCGCGAAGACACGAGCGTTCGCCGCCGGCACGGTGCTCGGCAGCGGCACGGTGTCGAACGCCGCACCCGAACGCGGAGTATCGTGCCTGGTGGAACGGCGCGCCCTCGAGACGATCGCACACGGCGCCCCCACGACCGCCTACCTAAAAAAGAACGACCGCATCCGGATCGAGCTCTTCGACGAGCACGGAAACAGCCCATGCGGCGCGATCGAGCAGGTGGTGAACGAATGAGGCTCTACAGTTATTGGCGCAGTAGCTCGGCGTGGCGCGTTCGCATCGCGCTCGCGCTGAAGGCGCTTTCGCACGAGGTGAAGGCCGTGCATCTCCTGCGCGGGGAGCAACGGAGCGACGACTACCGCGCGCTGAACCCGCTCGCTCAGGTGCCGGTGCTCGAGGTCGAAGAGGACGGCAAGCTCTTCCGACTCACGCAGTCGATGGCGATCATCGAGTACCTCGAGGAGCGATTTCCGGAGCGGCCGCTCTTGCCCGCGGCTGCGGCAGAGCGCGCCCGCGCGCGCCAGCTCGCCGAGATCGTCAACTCCGGCATTCAGCCGTCGCAAAATCTGTCGCTGCAGCGCGAGCTCGAGCAGTCGAACTTCGACGTCGCTGCGTTCCGCAAGCGCGCCATCGAGCGCGGGCTCGGCGCCCTCGAAGCGGTGGCCAGCGAGTCCGCGGGCCGCTTCTTGGTGCGCGATGGTGTGACGTTGGCCGACATTTATTTGGTGCCCCAGATGTATTCGGCGCGAAGGTTCGACGTCGATCTCGAACCGTTCCCGACGCTTCGTCGCGTCGACGCGGAATGCTCCACGCTCGCCGAATTCCAGTCTGCTCACCCGAACGCGCAGCCGGATCGCGAGCCCGCCGCCTGAGCGCGCGCGGGATGGCTGATAGCGGAGACCGTCGGTAAACTGGGTAACCCTCGACCTTGTGCGCGATGCCCAAGTGGTTCCCATCTTTCAAGCGCGGCGGCGCCGTCGCCGTCGTCGAGAAGGAACCGTCCTCGCGCGCTCCGCTGTCGTCCGCCGCCGCTCTCTCGAGCGATGACGACGACCTCGTCGGCAAGAATCTGAACGGCACGTACGTGCTCGAGTCCGTGCTCGGTGAGGGCGGGATGGGGCGCGTCTACCGCGCGCGCCACACGCGCATCGCGAGCAAGCAATTCGCGATCAAGGTGCTCAGGCCCGAGTTTACGCGCAACCCCGAGGTGGTCGCGCGCTTTCGGCGCGAAGCGGAAGCGGCCGCATGCATCGGGCACCCGAACGTCGTCGGCGTGTACGACGTGGACGCGACTCCGGACGGCCATTCGTACCTCGTCTGCGAGTACCTGATCGGCCATGACGTCGCGGACGAGATCGCGACGCACGGGCCGCTCAGCGTGGCCGAAGCCGTGCACATCGTCGTCCAGGTGTGCAAGGCGCTCGAGGCCGCCCACGCGCGCGGCGTCGTGCATCGCGATTTGAAGCCGCACAACGTGTTCTTGCTCGCGAACGAGCACGGCGTGATGAGCTCGCGTCCGGCCGTGCGCGTGCTCGATTTCGGCTTGTCGCGCTTCGTCGACGCACCGGGCACGCAGCTCACGCAGAGCGGTGTGATCATGGGCACGCCCGCGTACATGGCGCCCGAGCAAGCCGACGGCACGGGCGTGGATCCGCGGACGGACGTGTACGGACTCGGCGCCGTGCTCTTCGCGAGCGTGTGCGGGCGGCCGCCGTTCGAAGCCGACACGCTGCAAGCCGTCGTGCTCGCCGTCCTCTCGCAAGAGGCGCCGCGAGCACGCACGATCAACCCCGCCGTGCCGGAGAACCTCGAGCTCGTGATCCAACGCGCGATGTCGCGACGGCGCGAGGAACGCTATCAGTCGATGCACGAGCTCCGGCGCGCGCTCGAGCCGTTTTTGGCCGCGGACGAGCTGGAAATCGTGGAGGACGACGGTCCGGCCGCGCGGGCGGCGCAGCGCTCGTCGCGGTCGCTGCTCGAAGCCGACGCGCGCGCGGTGAGCACGGCACGGCCACGGCTGATCTTCTACGGAGTGCTCGCGCTCGGGCTGCTCATCGCCGGCATCTCGAGCACCTTGCCCGCGCTCGAGCTCGTCACCGGCAAGCTCACGTTCACGCGCCCCGAAGTGGCGCTCTTTCTCGCCGCGGTCGTGGGCACTCTGATCACACCGACGCTCGTGCTGTTCGCACGCGTACGCCGCACGGTGTGGGGCAACCACGCGCGCGTGCTCGGCGTGCTGCACGCGCTGCGCGGCGCGGTCACGGCGGGTGTCTTGAGCTACGGCTTCGCCGCCATCGCCGTCCACTTCCTCGACGACGTGGTCGGCCGCATTTTCACGCTGCGCTGGCTCGGTCACACGTCGGGGCAAGCCTGGCCGGGCTGGAACCTGCTCTTCCTCGCGATCGCGCTCGTGACGAGCGGCATCAGCGGCGCGCGCATCGGCATCGAGCGGCAAAGCTCCGGCATCTTGCGGCGCGTCACGCCGGTGCTCACGTTCGCCGGAGCCGTCGTCTGTCTCTTCATCATGTACGCCGGCTTCGTCTGGCGCAGTCATTCACCGCAATTAAAGGGCTCGCCGCGCGACCCCGCGCCCGCCGTCACGGCTGAGGATCCGCCGGCGCGCGTGCCGTCTGCAGCTGCGCCCGCGTCGAGCGGCCCGGCGCCGGCGCCGGATCCGCCGCCGGTGTCGTCGGCGTCGTCAGCCGTCGCGCACGCGCCCACGGACGAGCTCGCGAGAGCGGTCGCGCTCGGCACGGACGGCTTGATTCCCCTCGCGGAGACGTACCCGAAGGATCCCGCAGTGCTGAAGCCGCTCGTGATGGCGTTCGCGAGCCGCTCGACGAGCCTCGCCGACGCGATGAGCGTCGCGACGCGCCTGTTCGACGCCGCCCCCGAATCGACCGCGGATACCGATTTGCGCTTTCTCGTAAAAAAAGCGGCAAGCGTCCCGGGCCAAGCCTCGAAGCTCGCGATCGACGCCATGACCGATCACATGGGCAGCGCGGGGCCCGACCTGCTCTACGAGCTCATGCTCAACGACGTCAAAACGACGAAACAAGCGCAAGCGCTGCTCGCGACGCCGGCCATTCGGCAGCGCGAGTCGCCGGCGCTCGCTGCCGCGTACGATCTCCGTCTCGCGTCGACGTGCGTGGCCAAAGTGCCCCTCTTGAAGCGCGTCGCCGAGCTCGGAGACGATCGCGCCATCGCGATCCTCGCGCCGCTCGCGACGGGCGCGAAGAAGGGCTGCGGCAAGAGGAAGAAAGAACCGTGCCCCGCGCCGTGCGCGGACGAGGCGAAGAAGTTCAACGAGGTGATCTCGCGAATCGCGTCGCGCGGGGCGGCGGGGCGGAAATAGCGTATACTCTGCGTATGCCTGCGCTCGCGCCGCTCGGCATTCGGCGCATCGAGGCGCTGCACTATTACGTGCACGATCTCGAGCGCAGCAGACGCTTCTACACGGAGAAGCTCGACTTCGCCGAGATTGGGGAGAGCGGCGTCGAGCTCGTGGAGGGCGGGCATCAGCGCGCATCCGTGTTCGAGGCGGGCGGCTGCCGCGTCGTCTGCTCGACGCCGGTCGGCGTCGGCGGGCGAGCGCACCGCTACCTTCAAAAGCACCCGGACGGCATCGGCAGCATCATTCTCGAAGTCGCGGACGCGGATCGCGCCTTCGAGCTCTTGGAGGGCCGCGGCGGGACGCCCGTGCACGAGGTCGTCACGACCACGACCACGGAGGGGCTCGTCAAAACATTTCTGATCACGACCCCGTTCGGCGACACGACGTTTCGCTTCGTCGAACGTCGCGGTTCAGGCCCGCTGTACCCGGGTTTCGTGCGCCACGAACAGCCGCGCGGCGGCCGCAACGCGTTCGGCTTCAGCCAGTTCGATCACGTCACCGCCAACTTCGAGACGATGGCGCCCGCGATCTTGTGGATGGAGCACGTGCTCGGCTTCGAGCGCTTCTGGCACGTCGAGTTCCACACCGACGACGTGAGTCAGCGTGTCGACGAGCACGGCTCCGGCCTGCGCTCGATCGTGATGTGGGACCCGCTGAGCGGCGTGAAGTTCGCGAACAACGAGCCGTATCGCCCGAACTTCAAAGCCTCGCAGATCAACGTCTTCCACGAGGAACATCGCGGCGACGGCGTGCAGCACGTCGCCCTCGCGCTCGCTGACGTGACGCGTGCGGTGCGTGGGCTCCGCGGGCGCGGCGTCGAGTTCATGCCGGCTCCCTCCACGTACTACCGCATGCTGCCCGAACGGCTGCAAAGCTCACGCATCGGCGCGATCAAGGAGCCGCTGAACGAGCTCGAAGAGCTCGGCATCTTGGTCGACGGCGACGGCCCAGGCCGCTACCTGCTTCAGATCTTCCTGAAAGACTCGGCGAACATCCACGGCAACCCCGAGGCGGGGCCGTTCTTCTACGAGCTCATTCAGCGCCGCGGTGACGAGGGGTTCGGCGCCGGCAACTTCCGCGCGCTCTTCGAAAGCATCGAGCAAGAGCAGGGCCACGGGAGCTCGATCTGATGCTCGAGCGCCGGACGCTCGGGCACGTGCCGAAAAAACCGCACCTCCGCCAACGGGTCGACGGCGCGGTGATCTACGAGGAGTGCCTCACGCGCTCGGGCTTCGACGGCGCGTTTTCCATGCTGTACCACGAGCATCGGCCGCACGAGGCCGAGCCGGTGCCGCTCGAGACGAGCCCGCACGCCGTCGAGGTCGCGCCGTCGCGCGACCTCCTGCGCCGCCACTATCGCTGTCTCGAGTTGCCGCACGGAGCGACCAGCGCGACCGCGCGCACGGCACTGCTCGTGAACCGCGACGTGACGATCGGTTTCCTCAAGCCGCTCGCCGCGGATGCGCACTACTTCTCGAACGCCGACGGCGACGAGCTCTTCTTCGTGCAAGAAGGCGCGGGCGTGCTCCGCAGCGTCTTCGGCGACCTCGCTTTCGAGCGCGGTGACTACGTCTGCGTGCCGAAAGGCATCGTCCATCGCTTCCTGCCCACGCCGGGTCTCACGCAAGCGTGGCTCTGGCTCGAGTTCGCGGGCGTGCTCGGGCTGCCGCCGGCGTATCGCAACCGCGTCGGCCAGCTGCGCATGGATGCGCCCTATTCTCACCGCGATTTTCGCGCCCCCGCGACGGTCGCCCCGCTCGACGAGGGGCTCTACGACCTCGTCGTGAAGCGGCACGGCGCCTGGCATCGCTATCGCCAGCCGCACTCGCCGCTCGACGTGATCGGCTGGGACGGCGCGCTCTACCCGTTCGTGCTGCCGATCACGGCGTTCTCGCCGCGCGTCGGTCAAGTGCACCTGCCGCCGCCCGTGCACGCGACGTTCGAAGCGCCGGGCGTGCTCGTGTGCAGCTTCGTCCCGCGGCCGCTCGACTTTCACCCCGACGCAAACCCCATCCCGTACCCGCACTCGTCCGTCGACGTCGACGAAGTGCTCTTCTACGCGAACGCGGCGTTTTCGTCGCGGCGCGGCGTCGGCGCCGGGAGCCTCTCGCACCACCCCGCCGGCATCACGCACGGCCCGCACCCCGGCGCCTACGAAAACCCCCATCCCGACCGCTGGACCGACGAGCTCGCCGTGATGCTCGATTGCGCGGCAGCGCTCGAACCCACGAAAGCCGCCCTCCCACTCGAAGATCCCACGTATCACGCGAGTTTCCGCGCCTGATTGAGGGTAGCGCCCCACGGCAACGCGCGTCGCGTGCTGCCAGCACCCGTGCGACGGGATGCGTTATGGTGCCCGCCGTGGCGAAATCGAAGCAGAAGCTCAGGCTGGCCGTCGTCGCTGCCGACTTTCACGAGAAGCTGACCGAAGTCATGCTCGCCGCGGCCGCGGACGAAGCCGCGCAAGGCGGCGCGATCATCGTCTCCACGCAGCGCGTCGCCGGCTGCTACGAAACGCCGCTCGCGGCCGAACGCACGCTAAGGAAGCGCAAGATCGACGCGCTCGTCGTCCTCGGCTGCATCGAAAAGGGCGAGACGTTGCACGGCGAAGTGATGGGCCACGTCGTGCACCGCGCGCTCGTCGAAGCGTCGCTCCGCTACGACAAGCCGGTCGGGCTCGGCATCATCGGCCCCGGCGCGACACCGAAGCAGGCCGAAGCGCGCAAGGAATCCACTGCGCGCGCGGCCGTGCGCGCGGTCTTGAAGGTCCTGAAGAGCGACCCCACGCCGCCTGCCACGGCGGAGTAAGCCGAGCCCGGGCGTGCCGCCGGCACGCTCGTCACAGGCGCGCGCGACAGCGCGGCGAACGTTCGTGGATCGCTGCTTCGGCGGCGGCACGCGCGCCCGCCGGCGCTTTCTTGTCGAGCAGCGGAGCGAGCCGCTTCGCGAGATCGGACGGCGCGAGATCGCGCAGCGCGCCGAGCGACGCATAGCCGACACCGCGATCTTCGACCGACGCCAGCGGGTCGACGAGCGAACGCGTGTGCTTCGTGAGCGAAGCGAGCGCGTGGTCGTAACAGAGCGCACCGAGCGCCCGCGCCGCCGACAAGCGCACCGCAGGCCACTCCTCGTCGTCATCGAGCCGCTCGAGGACGACGTCGGCGTGGCCGCGCGCACCGCGAGCACCGAGCGCCCCGAGCGCCGCCCGCTTCACGACCCACGAATCGTCGCCGACGGCCGCCACCAGCCGATCGTCCGTAACCTGCGACGGCGGCGCGAAACCCAGCGCTTCCGCCGCCAAACCGCGCACGGCCGGCCAGCGATCGCCCTTCAGCGCCGCGACCAACGCGGGCGTCGCCGCGCCGTCCGCGGCGCCCGCGAGCGCGTGCGCCGCTTCCATGCGAACGCGCGGATCCGGATCGACGAGAGCGCGCAGCAGCGACGCTTGAAACGCCCGCGGATCACGCACCGAGTGCGCGGCGGCGGCCCGCACATGGGCGTCCACGTCACCGAGCAGCGACGCGTCGAGCAGGCCGCGCGCAGCGGGAACGGCGGCCGCGAGCTCCGCAGCCGGCGCGACGCGCAGGTAGCGAACCCGGAGTGATGCTGCCGGCACCGACAGCCGGCCGAGTGCCTGCGCCGATTCCGGCATGAAATCGCGCGCCCTCGCGCCGAGTGCTCTGAGCAGATCGATCAGAGCGACCTCGGGCGTCGCGGGATCGCCGAGCACCCGCCTGAGCACCGGAGCGGCCTCCGGCCGGTCGGCGACGCGCCCGAGCGCCTGGCGCAGCGCCGCACGGCGTTCGAACGCGGCCGCATCCATGAGCGGGACGAAGAGCCCCACTGCCTGCACCGGCGCGATGTCGGCGAGCTCGTCGGCGAGCGTCGTGAGCTCGCGACCGCGCGCCTGCGCGAGCCGCGGCGCGAGCAGCGGCGCCGCCTCCGCGCCGCAGTGCGCGAGGTGATCCCGCGCATGGATGCGCTGCGCCTCGTATGGCCCGAGAAACGCCGAAACGTAGACGGGCGCGCTCGTCACGCAGGGCGCGGCGTCGAGCACCTCGAGCGCCGCACGACGGCCGCCTTCGTCGAGCTTTTCGAAGCCGCTCGCCACCGCGTCGAACGCCGGCTGTCCGAGTGACCGCAAGACGACCTTGGCGTTCTCCGCCTTCGGACCACCACCGCCGAGCGCTCCCACGAGCTCACCGAGGTTCGCCGTCGCGAGCGCTGTCAGCGCGCTCACTTCGGCGAGCGTCACGTTCACGTCGGGGCGCTCGTCGAACGCGCTGTCGAGCACGACCGCCAGGCAGTCGTCCTTGAGCGGCGCCGGGAAACGCACGCGATAGCGCGCGCCCGGGTGCGCCCAGGCGTCTTCCGGCAACGCGACCGCGAAGAGCTGCTTCGTCGTTGCGAGCCAGAGCTCTTTCGGGGCGGCGCCGTGCTCCGGTGTCCCCTGGGGCGGCCGCACGGCGAGCTCCACGCCCTCGACGGCGAGCTCCGCCGGCGCGTTCAGCAGCACGAATTCGCCTTTACCGGAGCCGCCACGTCCCTCGGCCCACGTCGTCTCCACGTTGCCGTCCGTGAGGGCGGCGGGATTGCCCACTGCGCTCGACGCGCCCCGGGCGCGCAGCAGCGTCGGGGGCAGCGGCATGCCGTCGGCGACGCGCTCGGCCGTGAGCCGCGCGGCGTGCGCGCGCTCGTTCGCATCGAGGCGCTGCACCTTCGCGGGACGCAGCGAGAGATCGCGCGGGTCCACTTCACGCGGCGCGAGAATGGTCGGGCGCCCGCAAATCGAGACGTCTTCACGCGCCTCACCGATGGCGACGCTGCGCGCGCCGGCTTCGTCGGGGCCGGCGACGACCACCATGCCGCCGTGCCGCTCGCCGTCCTCGCCCTCGGCAAGCCCGGTCACGCCAGCGAACAAGACGAGCGGTGCATTTCCCGCGAGCGGCGCCGCGACGACGGCCTCGAAGCGCTTTTCGGGCCGATCGCCCGGCACCGTGACGACCACGACGCGCCGCGCAGCGCCGATGCCCACGATCGCGATGCGAGTTTTCTCGCGCGGCCCCGTCCACGCGCGAGGCAACCCGAGCGCCACGCCGTTCGCGACGCCGCACGGCTCGGCGGCGCACACCGCCGCACGAAGCTCGCCTTGCCCGTCGAACCCGACCGCGAGCGCCGGCTGACCGCCGCCTGCGTGCGCGACGGCAGGCGCCGCGGGGCCGGCGGCGTACGCTCCGCGCGCGACGAGCAGCGCCAACAGCGCGACGGCAGAGCTCGAGCGCCTCATCGCACGCCTTCCGGAATTTCGGACGCGTCCACGCGCAGGCGCGTGAGCACGTCGGCGAGGCGCTTGCGCGGCAGCGAGACGCGCGTCGGCATGCCGCCCTCGAGCCCGAAAAGCTCGAGGAAGTTGAGCCCGCTATCGAAGCGCGCGGCAACGCTCACGTTGTTCACGTCGAGCACCACGCTGACGCGCTCGCGCTCCTGACCGAGCAAGAGCAGCAGCGTCTTGTCGATGCGCCCGAAGCCCGTTGTGACGTCGACGAACGCCACGTCGGGAGGGAGGCGGCGGTACGACTGGGCGGCGCGGCGCGTCTCGCGCTCGATCGGCGCGAGCTCCTCGCCGGCGCGATCGATGGGCTCCCAGAGCGCGGCGTCTTCGAGGCCGCTCGCGAGGTGCCGCACGATGACGCCCATGAGACCGTAGTCGTTCGGGCGCGCGCGGAGAGCGCGATCCATCCGCAACGCGACCGGGCCCGGCGTGCCGAGCCGCGTGTCGATCGCGCGCGCGTCGGCGTCGGCGTCGGCGTACGGTTCGGTGCCGCCGCGCAGCCATTTCGCCGCGCTCGCGAGGCCGTCGAAGTCGGTGTGGCACACGATCGTATCGAGCTTGCCGATGCGTTCCACGAGCTCGGGCGTGATCATTTCCGGGCAGGCTCCGTGCTGAGCCTTGGTGGCGAGGACGAAACGCGGGTCGCTCGCATAGCGCGCGTGCTCGTCGTGGTCGTGGTGGTCGACCCAGATCCGCAGGCGCCCGCCGAGGCCCTGAATGAAGGGCAAGGTCACGCTCTCGAAGTTGCCGCTGCGTCCGCCCACGCCGGCAAACGCGATGTCGAGCACGCCGACCCGCCCGTTCAGGCTCTCGGCCTTGGGCAACTTGCGTGGGGTTCCGAAAGAAAGATCGACCATCTGGCTCTAGTGCTGAGATTCCGCGGCGCGCTTGAACTTTGGTCGCGGGGGCGGTCAATCTAGCGCACCTCGCCATGCTCGTTCGATCGGCCGCTTTCTTCGCACTCGCCGCCGGCTCGCTCACCGGTTGTGCGAGCAATGCCACACCAGAAGCCCAACGCCCCGTGCGGCCCGGACCCCTCGCGGCGCCGGCGCCGCCCGCCACGACCACCCCGCCTGCCGAGCCCGCGCGAACGGTGACTTCGGCGCCGAGCGCGAGCGCCACGCCGGGTCACGCCCCGCTGCCGCCGAGCGAACCTTCGCGGCGCTGCGCCATCGACGGTGTTGCTCGGTTCGCACCCAACACCCCCATCCAAAACACGGACGGCCACGTGATTGGTCGGTTCAGCGGCGTCCCGACCCACCTCGCCGTCACCGAGCTCACGTTCGCCTCGCCATCGCGTGCGTACGTCACGACCGGCAACGCGCTCGGCAGCTTTCGCCTGCACGGCTACGTGACGGCGCACGACCTTCCGCTCTTCAGCACGGCTAGCATCCCCGTCGCCGCCGAGCACCTCGCCATCGGCGAGCGCCGCGACGTGCGCGTCACGAACGTGAGCTCCGAAAAGCTCAAAATCGAGCACATTGCGGCCTCACCGCTCGGACAGACGCTCGCGGCGTGGACGACGTGCGGCACGCTCTCCCTCGACCCCGGCGCGCCGCCCATCTGGTCGCCGCCCGGGGACGCGCGCGCTTACGCGTTGAAGAAGGACGCGCTCGAGTTGCTGGACGGACCGAACGGCGCAGCGGTCGGCGCCGTCCGTCGCGCGCCCAGCGCCGCGAGCGTCTTGTTTTTCGGCGGCGAGCCGAGCGGCGGCTTCGTGCACGTCGAGCGCCACGCCGACGTCGTGATCGACGCGTGGGCGCGCGCGAGCGATCTAACGGCGCTGCCTCGCGGCGAGACGCAGGATCAAGTCGAACCGCCGGTGACGACCCACGGCGCGCCACATCTCGCGCTCGCGAACGAGCCGCGCGTGATCAAGCCCGTGCACGAGGTGACGCTCCGCGCGGGCGCTCGCGAGCTCGACCCGCCGATCGGTGTCATCGGCGCCGACACGGAGACGTACGTCGTCGACGTGATGGCCGGCTGGGTGAGCGTGATGCCCAAGGCGATGGACGTGCTCCCGCCGGAGGGCGGCGCGTTCTGGGCAAAAAAGGCCGATCTGGGGCTGTGACCGGCCCGCCGCCCCTGCCTGAGCCGATTGCCGCATGCGGGGTCCGGCGTTAGGTTCGCGCGCCCGTGCCCTCCGTTTCCGCTGACACACTGCGCCAGGCGCTCGCGCACCCGCTCGCCGCCACCGATTTCCCGACGCTCGGCAAGAAGTACGAAGGGAAGGTGCGCGACAACTACACGCTCGCCGACGGCCGGCGCGTGCTCGTGACGACGGATCGCATCAGCGCGTTCGATCACGTGCTCGGTACCTTGCCGCTCAAGGGCCAGGTGTTGAACTTCGTCGCCGCGTGGTGGTTCGAGCAGACGCGCCGGCTCGCACCGAACCACGTGCTCTCCGTGCCCGACCCGAACGTGCTCCTCGCACGCGAATGCCAGCCGTTGCCCGTCGAAATGGTCGTGCGCGCGTACCTCACGGGCACGACGTCGACGAGCATTTGGGTCCACTACGAGCGCGGGGCCCGTGAATTTTGCGGGCATGCGCTGCCGGACGGCCTGAAGAAGCACCAGCGCTTGCCCGAGCCGCTGCTCACACCGAGCACGAAGGCCGCGCACGGAGCGCACGACGTGTCCGCCTCGCGCGCCGAGATCCTACAGCTGACGGGCATGCCCGCCGCCGAGTTCGATCGCGCGGCCGAGATCGCGATGACGCTCTTTCGCGAAGGACAACGCATTTGCGCCGAACGCGGGCTCATTCTCGTCGACACCAAATACGAGCTCGGCAAAACGCCCGAGGGCGAGATCGTCGTGATCGACGAGATCCACACGCCGGATTCGTCGCGCTTTTGGTACGAGCAGAGCTACGCCGAGCGCTTCGCCGCCGGCAAGGATCCGGAGAGCTTCGACAAGGAGTACGTCCGCCGCTGGCTCGTCGAACAAGGCTTTCGCGGCGACGGACCCATCCCGCCGATTCCGGACGACGTGAAGATCCAAGCCGTGCTCCGCTACATCGAAGCGGTCGAGCAGATCACGTGCCAAGCGTTCGTGCCCAACCTGGAGGATCCGGGGCCGCGCCTCGCGCGTAACCTCGCGTCCCTCCTCCCACGCTGATCGCACCGCCCGTCATTCGGCGCTACGCTCGCGGGCATGCCGAATCAGGGCCTGTACATCGTCGGGGCGGCGCGCACGCCGATCGGAGCATTTCTCGGCGGACTGTCGGGGCTGCCGGCGCCGCGGCTCGGCGCGCTCGTCATCAAGACGGCGCTCGAGCGCGCGCAGGTTCGCCCGGACCTCGTGGGCGAAGTGTTCATGGGCAACGTGCTCTCGGCCGGCATCGGTCAGGCCCCCGCGCGTCAGGCCGCCATTTACGGTGGACTACCGAACACGGTGCCGTGCACCACGGTGAACAAGGTCTGCGGCTCGGGCCTGCAAGCCGCCGTGCTCGCCGGGCGCGCGCTCCTGCTCGGTGACGCCGACATCGCCGTCGCGGGCGGCATGGAGTCGATGTCGAACGCTCCGTATTACTTGACGGACGCGCGGCGCGGTTACCGACTCGGCGATAACAAGGTCGTCGACGGCATGATGTACGACGGCCTCTGGGATCCGTACAACGAGTTCCCGATGGGCAAGGCGGGCGAGCTCTGCGCGCGCGAGTACGGCTTCGGTCGCGACGCACAAGACGCGTTCGCGACCGAGAGCTACCGCCGCGCCAACGCCGCTATCGCGAGCGGGGCGTTCAAACCCGAGATCGTGCCGGTGACGCTCCCGCAGAAGAAGGGCGAGCCCCTTGTCGTCGACACGGACGAAGAGCCGGGGCGCGGCGATCCCGCGAAATTCTCGAAGCTTCGCCCCGCGTTCGAGCCGGAGGGCAGCATCACGGCGGGCAACGCCTCGAGCATCGACGACGGTGCCGCGGCCGTGGTGCTGGCGACGGAAGCGGCCGCGGAAAAGCACGGTCTCGAGCCGCTCGCACGCATCGTCGGCTGGGGCGCCGCGGCGCAAGCGCCCGAATGGTTCACGACCGCGCCTGCCAAAGCGATCGCGAGCACACTCGACCGCTTGCAGCTCAAGGCGGGCGACATCGATCTCTGGGAAATCAACGAAGCGTTCTCCTGTGTGACGCTCGCCTGCGCGCGACTCGCCGGCATCGATCTCGAGCGCGTCAACGTGCGCGGCGGCGCGGTCGCACTCGGTCATCCCATCGGCGCGTCGGGTGCACGTGTCCTTGTCACGCTTCTTCACGCGATGAAGGATCTGGGCGCTCGGCGCGGTCTCGCGACGCTGTGCATCGGCGGCGGCGAAGCCGTAGCGATGGTCGTGGAGCGGAGCTAGTGACTCAGTGAGCGCCGAGGCATTTTCGCCCGAATTTCAGCGCGCTTTCGTGGCTGTGCGCTATTTTTTGGGGGCGCGCGGGGAAGGACTCGGGGCGCCGCTCGGTGACGCGAGCGCCGCCGCCGTGACGGAGAAGCGCCTGGCGCACCCCGATCGCGAGCGGCGCGCGGAAGCGCTCGCGGCCGAGGTCGGACGCGTCGTGCGGGCGCTCGAAGCGAGGAGCTTCCGATGAAGCTCGGCTTCGGCCGCGTCGTGCCCGCCGTACCCGTGGACGAGCAGACGACGGCTGATCACCCCGCCGTGCGCGCGAGACCCGCGGCGCGCGTCGTCCCCGAGGTCGTCGTGGCGGCGAGCGAGCGCGCCCGCGCCATCGTCGCGCGCGCCGAAGCCGACGCGAACGCGCTGTTCGCGCGCGCCGAAGCACGCGCCGCCGCGCTCGGCGCGGAACTCGTGACACAGGCAAAAAATGAAGCCGCCACGGCGCTCGCCGCGCGCGAGCTCGCCGTGGCCGCACGCGAAGCGAACGCACGCGAGCAGCACCTCGACGACACGGTCGCGCTCGCGCGCTTGCTCGCCGAACGCCTGCTCGGGGAGACGCTCCGCGTCGATCCGGCGCGCGTCGTCGCGCTCGCGCGCCAAGCGCTGACCGAGGCGCGCGGTGCGCGCAACGTCACCGTGGCCGCCCATCCGGAGGACGTGCCGCTGCTCGAGAGCGCGCTACGCGCCGGCGAGCTCACGCCGCCCGTCCTCGTCGTCGCCGATCCCAAACGGCAGCGCGGAAGCCTCCGCCTCGACACCGAGCTCGGCACGCTGGACGCCGAGCTCGCGCCCCAACTCGACCGCCTCGCCGAGAAGCTTCGCGAAGCGCTGCGCCATGCCTGACGCCGCGGGCGCCCCCGAACCGCCGAACGGCCGCGAACCGCAACTCGCTCGCCTTACTTGGCGCGGCGTGCGCTTGAATGTCGTCCTCTTCTTGCTGACGGTGCTGAGCGTCTTCGACATGGGCGCCGTCGTCGAAGCAGCCGAGCACGGAACACCCTACCGGCTGCTCGCCGGTTGGCACTTCGCCGTCCCGTTGCTCGCGATCCTTCTCGCGCACGAGTTCGGCCACTATTTCGCGTCGCGCTACCACCGCGTGCCCGCCTCGCTGCCATTCTTCATCCCGCTGCCGCGCATCGGCCTCTTCGGCACCTTGGGCGCGGTCATCTCGATGCGCGACACCATCCGCTCGCGCAACGCGCTCCTCGACATCGGCGCGTCAGGGCCGCTCGCGGGGCTCGTGGTCGCGATTCCGGTGCTGTTTTGGGGGATCGCGCACTCGCCCGTCTTGGAGCTCCACGGCGCGTACACCCAAGAGGGTCAGAGCCTGCTCTACGCGCTCGTCAAATGGCTGGTGCACGGGTCGATTCCCCCGGGCCACGACGTGCTCCTGAGCCCGGCGGCGAACGCCGGGTGGGCCGGCTTGTTCCTCACGATGATCAACCTGCTCCCGTACGGCCAGCTCGATGGCGGCCACGTCGCCTACGCACTCTTCGGTGAACGCCAAAACCGCTTCGCGCCGTGGTTTCGGCGGGCGCTCATCGGACTCTGGCTCTTGAACCTCGCCAAGTTCCTGCTCCCCGCGCTCCGAACCCACGACGCCGCGCACCTCATGAACGCCGCGTTGAACTCGATCTTCTGGCTCGAGTGGTACGCCGTGCTCGGCCTGCTCGCGCGCTTCTCGGGCCGCGATCACCCGCCGTTCGAGCCGGGCCAGCTGAGCGGCTGGCGCAAGGCCATCGGCCTCCTGACGCTCGTCGTCTTCGTCGCGCTGTTCATGCCGACGCCGCTCGCGGAAATGATCCCGTAAGCCGCGCGGAGCTCCGGCTCAGCTTTTCGGCGCGTACTTCTGCTTGAGCGCTACGCACACGGCGGCCGGCGTGTAGCGACTGACGTCGCCCCCGTAGCGCGCGATTTCCCGCACGAGCGAGGCCGAAATGAAACCGTAGGTCGTCCGCGTCGGCAAGAACACGGTGTCGATCTCCGGCTTCAGGTCGGCGTTCGCATGCGCGATTTGCAGCTCGTATTCGAAGTCCGAGCCGACGCGCAGGCCGCGCACGACGACGCGCGCCCCGACCCGCTTGCCGTAATCGACGAGCAGCCCGCCGAAGCTCGCGACCGAGACGTTGGAAAACGGCGCGCAGATGTGCGTCAACAGCTCGAGCCGTTCCTCGACGCTGAAGAGCGGCGAACGCGTCGGGTTCGTACCGACGGCGACGATCAGCCGCGGGAAGAGCCGCGCGGCCCGCTCGACCAAGTCGAGGTGACCGTACGTCGGCGGATCGAAGCTGCCGGCGTAGATGGCGAGCTCGACGCCTTCACTCATGGCGTCTTCGCGGCCGCCGGCGCCGCCTTGGGGGCGGCTTTGGCAGCCGGCGCCTTGCCGGCTTTGACGCCCTTGCCCTTCGCGGGAGGCGCGTCGTCGTCGGCCTCGTCCGTATCGGCGTCGGTCGCGTTGTCGTCGACCGGGAGGTCCGCGGCCGACATGTCGATCGGCGGCGGCGGTTCGAGCGCCTCGGGCGGTAGATCCTCGAGCCACATGCTGCGACCGCCGTCGATGAGCGTCACGCGAAACGACGCGAGCAGCCCCGAACCGACGAGTCCGTCGATGTCGATGCCGAGCCCGTCACCGCGCTCCTTGATCGCCGCATCACCCTCGAGGCCGGGCACGTGCGGCACGTCGAACGCGCCGAGCCGCAGCGACGGAATCACGCCCTCGCGCAGCGCGCCCGAATTCGGCAGTGCGTGCAGGCTCGAGACGGGGACGCCCGCCTTCGCCCACGCGGGCCCGGCGAGCGCGACGGGGTACGTCAGCGTGGTATCGATGAGCAGCGAGCACGGCGGCGCCGCGTCGCCCGTACCGAGCGCGCCGCGCACCAGCATGCCGCCACCGCGAGCGTAGCTGAGGCGCACGGTGGTCGCGGCGGGCGGAGGCGGCGGCTCGAACGTGCGCACCACGAATTGCCCACCCGCGAAATCGATGGTCGGGTGGAGGTGACGGAGCAGGTTCACGCCGAGCAGGATCTTGATCGGCGCGTTCACCTGCTTCGAGAGTCCCGAAAGATCCTTCGCGAGCACGGGCACGTCGCGGACTTCGATTTTCTCGCCGAAACGCAGCGAGACCCATGAGGGCTCCGCGCCCGCGCTCGCGTCGATCACGGCTTCCGCCGTCCCGGTCGCGATCATGCCGAGCGCGGGATCGCCGTCGATCTCGACGGGGACGATCATCGACGCCGAGCCGGTGCGCGGCATGTCCGTCACGGCGACGAGACCGCCGCTCATGTCGAACGGCTTCCGCCCGACGCCGCGGCGCGCGAGCTTCACGATCTCGACGGCCCAGCCGTCCTTCACGTCGGGATCGCGCAGCAGCGCGTCGAGCTCGTCGGCCGCGCTCTGCACGTCACCGCGATACCAGAGCGCGCGGCCGCGCACGCCGCGCGCCTCGGCCGAGTTGAGGCCCTTGAGCACCTGGAGCGTGCGGTCGTAGTCGAGCCGCGCAAGTGAGACGCGACCGGCGAGCAGCCGCGTCTCCGGTTGCTGCGGCGCGGCGCGGAGCGCGTTCTCGACGGCGAGCTCGGCGTCTTCGAGGTCACCCGCCTTGTAACTGGCGGCGCCGCGCTCGTACCAGCGCTTGGCGACGGGCGGGAACTCCGCCTGTGGGTTGGTCGAGGCGCAAGCGGAGGTGAGCGGACCGATGGCCGCGAGCGCTAGGACCGCACGCAAGGCGAAAAAGCACGATTTCGTCACTGGGTTGCTGCTCTGTGGGGCCTGGCTGATAGCTCACAACGGCGTAGACGCCAAACGTCGGTCGGGCGCCGGCCTGGGGATGGCCGGGAAAATGCTAGCCTGTATACCCGTGCACGACGAAAGTCCGAGCATGGCCGAGACGCGGGACGTACTGAGCCTCCCGGTCTTGCTCCTGAATCGGCACTTCGTGCCGGTGAGCCTGGCAACGGCACGACGAGCCTTCGTTCTCCTGTACGGCGGCGCCGCTCGGGCGCTCGACGACGACGGCGACACCTACGATTTCGATACTTGGTTCCACTTGCCCCTGCGCAAGACCGACGATCCGCTGCCCGTGATCGGCGGCGCGGTGCGGGTGCCGCGCGTGCTGCATCTCACGCGCTACGAGCGCGCGCCGCGCTTTACCGTGCGCCTGACGCGCCGGAATCTGATGATTCGCGATCAGTACCAGTGTCAGTACTGCGGCAAGCGACCGAGCCAGCGTGATCTCAACTTGGATCACGTCGTGCCGCGTTCGCGCGGCGGGCAAGACTCTTGGGAAAATCTCGTGGTGTCGTGTCGCGGCTGCAATCTGAAGAAGGGCCGGCGCACGCCACAGGAAGCGGGCATGCTCTTGCTGCGCAATCCCCACGTGCCGAAATGGTCGACGGCGACGCAGATTCTGCTCGTCACCCGCCAACCGTACCGGCAGTGGGAGCCGTTCCTCAAAGCCGGCTGAGCGTATTCACGCTCTGAACGGCCGTTTTCCGCGGCTGGCGCTCCATCCCGCGCTTCGCCTACGATGAGCGGCATGATTCGCTCGGCGCTCGTGCTCGTCGCGTCTCTGTTCGTCTTCGGCTGCGGCGGTTCGACGCCCGCACCCGAGACGCCGCCGCCCGCGGAAGCCACGCCGGCTCCGGCGGAAGCCCCGCCGCCCGCACCCGCCGCGGCCACCGACAAGCCCGGCAACGACGGCTGGGAAGGCGAAGGTGAAGCCAAGGGCACGAGCGCGGCGGCACCCGCCGAAGCCAAGCCGGCACCCGCAGCCGGCGCGAGCAAGACCGAGACCCGCACGATCGAAGTCATCCAGAAGATCGTGAAGGACCACCGGCAACCGGTCCGCGACTGCTACGAGAAAGCGCGGAAGGACCTGCCAGCGCTCCAGGGCGACATGATGATCCACTTCGTGCTCGATCCGGAGGGCAAGGTGAAGAGCATCGAGCTCAATCAAGAGCGCTCGACGCTGAAAAACCCGGACGTCGTGAACTGCGCGATCAGCACCATCAAGAGCCTGACGTTCCCGGCCTCGTCGCGCGGCATGGAGTCGGTCGTGAACTATCCGTACAACTTCATGCCCGGCGGCCCCCCGCCGCACTGAGCTCTCGCCCGTGTCATGACGTTCAGCCTAGGTGCGCCGCGGCGCTCGCAGCCGTCGTACTTCGGGGGGAATGACGCCTATGCCGACCTTCTGAGCGGCACGCGACGGCTGCAGAAGGAGCAACGCGCCGCGCGCGAGGCTTGGCTCGCCGATCTGCAGGTGGAGGGCCAGGACGAGCTCTTGTTCGAGCTCGAGGTGCTGCTCAAGGCCGCCGCGTGCTTTTCGAACCCCCGCAATCATCCGGGCCCTTCACGCCGCTCGGCCGTCGTCGCGCACGACTTCAAGCCCGCCCTGCAAATCTTCCGCGACGGCCTGCAGCGCGCCATCGGGCTCGCGCGCCAGCTCCTCGGGCCGCTCGACCGCGCGTACGTCTTCCACCGCTACCTCGAGACGGTGCTGCCCGAGGACAGCGCGCGCGCGCGCCTGCTCGCCGAGGGCGCCGCGCAGCAGAGCCCCGCAGGCAGTCTCATCACGCTGCGCCAGGGCCTCACGGGCACGCTCGAGGTGATCGAAGGCGTGCTCCGCGTTCAGCGCGTCCCGTTCCGCTTGTTCCACGCGCTGCTCTCGACGGTGTACCGCGAGGTCGATCGCAGCACCTTCTTCAATCCGCTGAGCGCCCTCGAATTCCGGCCCGAGTTCGACCGCATCAAATCCGCCCAGGTGCTCGACCTGATTCGAAGCATGCCGGGAGTCGAAGCGCACCGCCTGGTCGCGCTCACGTTCCTCTCGCTCTTTCGCATGCTGCGCTACCTCTCGCTGCTCGATCGCATCGCGCGCGAGCCCGCCACGCGCCGCCAGCACATCGGGAGCGCATACCTCGTGCTCAGCGTGCTCCGGTCGGACGCGCGTGCGCTCAGCGACCACCTGCGCCAGCGTGCGGGAGGTCTGCTCGCGGAAGGCTTCGAGCGCGATCTGCTCAAGGTGCGTGCAGGCGAGCTACGCCAGAAGGGACCCGCGTTACGCGCCGCGGGCCATCACTTGATTGGCATCAAGAGCGCCCTCGAAGGCATCGCCGGCAACTTGCGCCTCGAGCTCCGGCGCGCGTTTCAGCACGATCTCCCCGAACCGCTCGCACAGAGCGGACCGGAGTTCCGGCAGGCGCTCGGCGCAACCGTCGAGAACCTGCGCCCGGCGCTCCAGAATTCGATTCTGTTTTTGGGGAAGTCGCTCGGCGTGAGCCTGCAGCAGGGCGGCGTGTTCGACGACGTCGCGGCGCGCCGCGAGACGAGCGAGCGCCTGCGCCGCGACGTCTGGATGTTCGCGCAGATCGTGCGCGCGTTCTCCACCAAGGCGCAGCACTCGCCGACCGAGGACGGCTGGGCGCCGCTCCACGGTTTCCAGTACGTGCGCGAGTTCCTCGCGTACTTCCGCGCCATGGGCTACCCGCTGCTCCGCGCCGCCGACTACCCGCGCATCGATCTCTTCATGGCCGCGATGGCGCGGCTCGAGGACACCGATCTCGTCGACCCGGCACGGCTCGAGGACGCGATCGACGAATGTGTCGCGTTCTACGGCTTTTTGATGCAGCTCTTCGACGACATCTCGAAGCGCGACGAGCTCTCGGGCAAGAGCTTCGATCGGCGCGCCGCGGCGAGCGTCCTGAAGTTGTATCTGGGGGATTGAATCCCGTCGCGCAGCGTCGTCGGCGCCGGGCCACGTCGGCTCGGGAACGCTGCGCGAGTTTCTTGCCGGGCACGCCGTCGAACGCGCTGAGGTCGCGTCGTCGGCGTGCCCGGCTCCCACGCTACAGAGTCAGCGTGGCGGCCCCGCGCCCGTGATCGCTCACGGGCGCCAGAGGGCTCTCTCCAAAAGTCCCAGCGAACGACGGTCAGGCGACCGCGCCCGCTGGGGGCGACTCACTTCGCCTTCTTGCGCTTCGCCTTGCGCTTGGTCTTCTTCTTGGCGACCTTCGGAGCAGCCTTCTTCGGAGCCTTACGAGCAGTCTTGGAACGGGTCTTCTTTGCAGCCATTTTCTTGATGCCTCCCTTTGGCGGGGCCGGTTACGAGCCAGACCCCTAGGGTATGTTGCAAGACATATAGTGCCACGTAGTGGTGGCTGTCAACGAAAAATCTTCAGGAAGTTGCTCTCGCCCCCCGCTCCAGGCTCGATTGTACCACGCAATCATTGCGTAGAGAGCGTGTGTCTAGTACCGGCTATTCGGCCGCTTTTGACGGTGATCGTTTCCGGGCGCTTCGGTGAAAACCTGTGGCGCGTCGGGCACTTGACGCGTTGGCCCGCGGTGGTCTCTAAGGGGCTTCGAGGCGCTTCTAGCCTCCACGAAAAAACTGAGGTCTGTGCCCCATGTTCGAAGTCCGTCGCCTCTCCCAATGGACCGCTCTTTTGCTGACGCTAGCTACCGCCGCGTGCGGGTATTCGCAGGAGGAGTGGGACGCGAAGGTGCGTGAGAACGACAGCCTGCGCGACCAGCTGACGACGGAGCGGCAAGCGCACAAGAAGTGCGAGGCCGACAACACCGCCGCCAACCAACAGATCGACGAGCTCAAGCGTCAGCTCACCGAGCGCGGCGTGAACCTCGACAACATGACGGCGAGCCTCGCCGAGCAGAAGAAGGCGCTCGACGAGTACGCCCGCCGCACCGACCAGCTCGATCAGATCCGCAAGCGCTTCGAGCTGCTCCAGCAGAAGCTCCAGGCACTCACGCAGCTCGGGCTTCAGGTCGAGGTGCGCAACAACAAGATGTTGATTCGCCTCCCGGGCGACGTGCTCTTCGATTCCGGCGCCGACAAGCTGAAGAAAGAGGGCAACGACATCCTGCTCAAGGTCGCTGAAGTCATTCGCAGCGACGCGGATCTCTCGAAGCGCCACTTCCAGGTCGCCGGTCACACGGACTCGAAGCCGCTCGCCGGCGGGCCCTTCCGCGACAACTGGGGTCTCTCCGCGATGCGCGCACGCTCCGTGGCCGTGCTGCTCACGACGCCGACGGACAAGGGCGGCGGCGGCCTCACGCCGTCGAACTGGAGCGCGTCCGGTTACGCCGACACCGACCCTGTCGCGAGCAACGAGACCGACGAAGGGCGCCAGAAGAACCGCCGCGTCGAGCTCGTCGTGCAGCCCGACATGTCCGAGATGCTCAACCTGAAGAGCCTCGCGACGAAGTAGCGCCGAGCGCACCGTGAGCACGCGGCGCGTGAGCGAGCGGGTCGCGACGCTCGATATCGGCACGAATTCGGTCCTTTTGTTGGTCGCGGAGGCGACCGCCGAAGGACCGCGTGCCGTGCTCGAGCGGGCGACGATCACGCGCCTCGGCGAGGGCGTCGACCGCACGCGCACCCTCGCACCGGCCGCGCGCGCGCGGACGCTCGAGTGTCTCGCGCGCTACGCCGACGACATGCGGCGGCTCGGCGTCGTCGCCTGCCGCGCGGTCGGCACGAGCGCGCTGCGCGACGCAGCGGGAGGCGGTGACTTCACGCGCGAAGCCGAAGCGCTGCTCGGCGTAGCACCCGAAGTGATCGCGGGTGAACGCGAAGCGGCGCTCACGTTTCGCGGCGCGCTCTCGGGGCTCTCGGCGCGCGGCGCCGTCAGCGTGTTCGACGTGGGCGGGGGCAGCACCGAAATCGTCCATGGCACGCGCAACGGCAACGCGCGTGTCGAAACCGCCGTGAGCCTCGATATCGGCAGCGTGCGGCTGTTCGAGCGCCACGTCCGCGCCGATCCGCCGACTCCCGACGAGCTGACGCGCGTTCGCGCCGACATCGACGCCGCGCTTGCGGCGGCGCCACGCGCGACGGAAGAGCGCATCCTCGTCGGCGTGGCCGGCACCGTGACGACGCTCGCGGCCGTCGCACTCGAGCTCGACAGCTACGACCCCGCGCGCGTCCACGGCAGCCTGCTCTCGCGCGAACGCGTGGAGGAGCTGGCGCGCAAGCTCGCTGTTCTCCCACTCGCCGAACGCAAAGCGCTGCGCGGCCTCGAGCCGAAGCGAGCCGACGTGATTGTCGTCGGCTCGCTCATCGTCGAACGCGTCATGCACTTCACCGGCGCGCGCGAGCTCATCGTCTCCGACCGCGGCGTCCGCTGGGGCCTCGCCGAAGAACTCGTCGAAGCGGCCACCTAGCGCGCACTATCGCGCGGCCGCCTGAACCAAAGAGTTCGTCGAGACTCTTGTCTAAGGTCCGATGCTCCTACGGCTGAGGCGTGCTCGCGCCCCACTCCCGAGGAGCTCATGCGTGCAGGGCCGAAGAGCTCATGCGCAGCGCCTGGGAAGCTAAGGCGCCCAGGAGCTCATACGTGCGGGGCTGGAAGCTTCAGCGCCGAAGAGCTCATGCGAGCAAGGCTGGGAAGCTCGAGGGGAGCGCCGCTCCCCTCGAACGAGACGGGAAAAGCCAGGGCTGAAGGCCCTGGCTTGTGGCGCGCCATCCCATTCCGGGTCACACTATGTAGGCTCTAGGGAGTTGACAGATTCGCTGAGTCCAACTAGAGTGCCGCCCCTGGCGAATTCTGACCTGAGCTCAGGCGGAATGGCCAGGGTCGTGGCAGGAAACCCGCTAGTTACAGAGCGGAGACCTGAAATCGCCAAGATCAGGAATTGAATCTTAGTCTCGACCGTTCATGCCCGGAACCGGGCGCCGTCGGTACGAGCACTTGCAGTCCCCAGCCTAGTTTTCTCGGGAGCGTAGCCAATCTCGGACGCTCCACTCAGTCACCAGGAGACCCTCATGCAGTCCAGCCAGGAAGAGTTCAAGGTCGGCGATAAGGCGGTCTACCCCGCGCAAGGTGTTGCGGAGGTGATCAGCATCGACGAGAAGGATATCGCCGGGCAACGCCAGCGCTTTTATGTGCTCCGGATCCTGGATACGGACCGCAAGATCATGGTGCCGGTTTCGAACGCCGGCGCAGTCGGCCTGCGTCAGGTCATCAGTGAACAAGAGATTCGCGAGATCTTCGACATTCTGCGCGAACGGACGATCGGTTTCGACACGCAGACGTGGAACCGCCGGTATCGCGGCTTCATGGACAAGATCAAGACCGGCTCGATCTACGACGTCGCGGAAGTGCTGCGTGACCTGTATCGCCTGAAGGCGAACAAGCAGCTCTCCTTCGGCGAGCGCCGCATGCTCGATACCGCCCGCACGTTGATCGTCAAAGAGATCGCGATTGCGCGCAAGCAGACCGAAGAAGCGGTGAAGACGGAGATCGAAGCGATCTTCTTCTCCAACTGATCAGCGTTTTTTCGAGCGCGACGGCGCGTGCTTCACTAGAGCACGCGCCGTTTGCGTTTTGTGCTCGCGCTACGCATTCATCACTTCGCTTGCGGTGGAGCGTGATCGGAGTCGGGACCTTCGTCACGTCGTTGAATCGGCGGCAACGGCGGCAGCACGAGCACGACGCGCCAATGTCCGTCCTCGCGCACGCACTTCACGTCTTCGCGCTGCGTCGGCTCCTCGCCAATCGCCGTGACGACCGCCCAGTCGCCGTCTATGTGCGTCGAATACCGCTTGGGCAAGAAGCTCAGCCAAAAGCGGCTCGGCGCGAGCATCGCCTGCGGCGCGAGTTCGCGTCCGGCGACGGCGCTCGCGCGTTTGGCGCGTTCGGCGAGGGAGCGCTTGGCATCGCTCCAGAGCAACTCGTACGCATCGCGCGCGGCCTTGGGGTCGCCGTGGACGCGCTGCATGCGCGCGACGAACTCCTCGACGACTTCGTCCGGGCCGTCATCGACGGCGTCCGCCTGACAAGCAACGGCCTCGAGAGCGAGCAGCGCGAGAACGAACCCGCGAACGGCGGACGTCGTCCTCAGGGCGGTAAGCGGCTTCGGGCGAATCATGCTGCAGAGAAGCAATCTACTGCGCATGCACCGCTCCGGGCCGGTCCGATCGGCGGCCCGTTATAAAGGCCCCTTAATCTTCTTGTTAAACTTTTTTGCATTTGAGCTAGTCTGAATGCATGAGTTTGACACCGGATCCGAGGGGGGGTCCGCAGCGAAGTTTCGAGACGACGACGTCGAAGCGAGACCAGTCACTCCGCGTTCTCCACTACATGGGGACCAACTTCGGCATGACCGGAGTCGAGACGTTCATCATGCAGCTCTGCGCTGCACAGAAGCGGCTCGGAATGGCTCCGAGCGTCACGCTCGACCTCGATAACCGAGACGAAGTCGCGCGCTCCGGAGCGGCGCTCGGCGTGCCCGTGACCGATCTCGCGCGAGCACCGGAGCGCGGGCGACTGCGCGGCAAGCTGGGCACGGCGTGGCTCCGCGCCCGTCGAGTAAGGCAGCTGGTCGAGCAATTGCGTGAAGTGGACGTGCTTCACATGCATTCGGTCGGCATCGTCGGGCTCGACGCTCTTTTGGCCGCGGCCATTTTGCGGCGCCGAGCCGTCATCGTCACGCATCACCTCACGATGACCGCGTTCGCGCCGCATCGAAACCGCACGACCGACCTCACGCTCGAGCTCGAGCGGCGGGTCGCGTACCGCGCCGTCATGCCTTATTCTGCGGCCGCGGAAGAGCTCGTCGCGCACGGCGTCCCGGCCGAACGGGTGATGGCGATTCCATTTTGCTGCGACGAAGAGTTGTTCGGCGGCGCCATCGAATTGCCGGCGCCAGGCGCGCTCACGCTGGTGATGTCCGCGCGGATGTTCCCCGGCAAGGGTCACGATCAACTGCTCGCCGCCGTAGCGGGACTCCGGCCGCGCTATCCCGGCTTGCGCGTGCTCCTCGTCGGCGACGGGCCGACACGCGGCGCGCTCGAAGCGGAAATCCGCCGCCTCAACCTGGGTGACGCCATCGAGCTGCGCGGGCAGGTGCCGCACGAGCTCATGCCCAAGGTCCTCGCCGAGGGTCACGTGATCGTGCTTCCGAGCAGCATGCCGGGCGAGACGTTCCCGATCTCGCTGCTCGAAGGCATGACGATGGGTATGCCCGCGATCGGTTCGCGCTGGTTCGGCATTCCCGACATCATCGCGGACGGTCACACCGGGTTCGTCGTCGAGCCCGGTAACGCCGAGGCGCTCGCCGCCGCGATCGAGCGCTACCTCACGGATCCGACGGCGCTCGCCGCAGCGAGTCGGAACGCGCGAGCGCGCGCAAAGGCCAACTTCACGGGCGCGGCGGTGGCCGGCGCTTACGTCAACCTGTACGCGCAAGCGCTCGGCTGAGCTGCGGCAGCTCGACCGGCGACAGTCACCCGAAATTTGGCCGTCGCCTGAGTCGCCTCGTTACGATCGCGGCACGCCATGCGTGTCTCCAATCCCGGCGTTCGTCTGAGTTGGCCTGGTCGCACTTCGCCGAACGATGCCCCGATCGGTGAGCTCCGACATCGCCGCGGCAACGACGACCGCGTCCGGTTGATCCACGGCGACAACGCCGCCGCGCTGCGGGTCCTCGCGCAGAGCGGCGTCAAAGTCGCGCTGGCCTACCTGGACCCGCCGTTTTTCACGGGACGCGAGCACACCCTCGTGGAGCGGCGCGACGGCCGCACCGACCCGCGCACACGCGAGCACGCCTTCGACGACCGCTGGGACAGCCTCGAGGCGTATCTGGAGTCGCTGGTGGAGCGCGTCGCGCTCACGCGTGAGCTGCTCCTCCCGGAGGGTTGCCTCGTGCTGCACGTCGATCCGCGCACGAGCCACTACCTCAAGGTGCTGTGCGACGAGGTCTTCGGTGTCGCGTCGTTCGCGAGCGAAATCGTCTGGCGCTATCGGCGCTGGCCTTCGAAGACCCGCAACTTCCAGCGCGTTCACGACGTGCTCCTGCGCTACGTCCGCGACCCGGAAGCCGTGCCGCGCTTTCGGCAACTCTACGAGCCGCTCGCGGCTTCGACACGCGCGACCTGGGGCGATCGCAAGCAGCGCGCCGTGGTCGACTCGAGCGGCCGGCGCGTGCGCTCGAGCTCGACCGAAGAAGCGACCCCCGGCACGCCGCTCGGCGACGTCTGGGACATCGGGATCGTCGCGCCCGTCGCGAAGGAACGCACCGGTTACCCGACGCAGAAGCCGGAAGCGCTGCTCGAGCGGCTGATCACGAGCTGCACCGACCCGGGCGACCTCGTGCTCGACCCGTACCACGGCAGCGGGACGACGAGCGCCGTGTGCGCGCGCCTCGGCCGGCGCGTGATCGGCGTGGACGCGAATCGCCGAGCCATCACCATCGCGCGGCGCCGTCTCGCGGCCCTCGACGTCGACCCCTGCGAGGAGCGCTTGATCGAGCCGGACGAAGCCGCGCCGAGCGCGAGCAGCCACGACGAAATCGGGCTCTCCGAAGCCGGGTAACGCCGCCGGATCCGTGGTAGATCGCGGGCCATGCCGTCGAAGCGAACGCTTTCCTTCGTCCTCTTGCTCACGTCCACCGCGGCGACTGCCTTCGCTGCCGATCAGTCGCCGGTCATCGTCACCGTCGGCAACGCGACGATGACGCAGGAGGCCGTATCGCGGCGCATCGCGGCGCTCCCCGCGTATCAGCTCGCGCGCTACGGCAAGACGCCGAGCGAGCAGAAGAAGGCGTTCGTCGAGCAGGTGCTCGTGCCCGAGATGCTCTACGGCGAGGAAGCGAAGCAGCGCAAGCTCGACCAGACTCCCGCCTTGCAGGACCGCGCGCGGGAGGCGCTCCGCGACGCGCTCGACCGCTCGCTCCGCGAAGACGTGCTCGCGAAGGAGCCCGTGACCGACGCGGAGGTCAAGCAGTACTACGACGAGAACAAGGCGCGTTTCGAGACGCCGAAGCGGCTGCGGCTCTGGCGCATTCAGGTGGCGGACGAAGCGACGGCGAAGGATGTCATCGCGCAGTCGAAGGGCACGGACGGACCCAAGCACTGGGGCGACCTCGCGCGGGAAAAGTCGCTCGACAAGGCGACGGCCCAGCGCGGCGGCGAGCTCGGCTTCGTGCGCCAGGACGGCAGCACCGACGTACCGCGCATCCAGGTCGATCCGGCAGTGTTCGCTGCCGCGGACAAGGTGACCGACGGCTCGCTCGTGCCGCAGCCAATCAAGGAGGGCGATCGCTTCTCGGTCATTTGGCGGCGCGGCAGCGTCGAAGCGTCGAAGCGGACGGTCGAGGACGAATCTGCGTCGATTCGCCAAATCCTGGAGCGGCGCCGCGTCGACAAGGCACGGCAGGATCTGATCAGCCAGCTCCGCAAGGACCACGTCTCGGACGTGAACCCCGAGCTGCTCTCGAACATCGACGCACAATCGTTCGGGCCGCCACGCCGTGACTTCGGGCGCGACGGCGGCGTGCGCCGCACGCATCGCGACGGCCCGCTCGGTGGCCCGCGCCCTCCGCGCCCGGACGGCGAAGACAATCGCTGAGCGCTAGCGCAAGCGGGCGACTCGCGCGTCGCGCTAGGGCGCGTCGGGGAGCACCCAGCCGAGCGTCTTCAACACGGCGCGAAACGTGCGCTCCTCGTCGAGCGCACGCTGGTAAAACGTGACGAACCGTGCGGTGTCGCCACGCGTCGCCGCCTCGGTCGCCTGCTCGTAGCTCTCGAGCACGAGCAGGAGATGCGGGTGCGCCATCACGACTTCCTTCGGCACCGTCATGTCCTGGGCTGCGGCGAGCCGCGCCTGAGCGAGCCGATGAATCACGCCGGCGAGTTCTCGGTCCCCCACGCGCGGGCGCAAATAGTTCGCCTCACGTGTCGCTCCAAGGACGAGCACCGCGGCTCGGTTCAGGTACGTCCCGGCCCAGGCGGGGGTCACCACGAGCGCGACGGCCGTGGCTGAGAGCACGGCGAAGGTCCGGCGGGTCACGCGCATTCCCGTCATTTCAGCCGTAGGCCAGCGCGCCCGGAGCGCGGAGGTTCGCTCCCGGGTGCAGGCAGGCGCTGGAGTGCGACCGTCGCAGCGGCTTGCTCGGCCACGCGCTTCGAGCGTCCGTCGCCCTCGCCGAGCACACCCCCACCCCCCGTCACTCGCACGCGAAAATGCGGCTCGTGCGACGGCCCGCTCGTCTCGAGCAGCTCGTATTGTGGCGCGGCCTCGCCGAGCGCCTGCAAGCGCTCTTGCAGCTGGCTCTTTGCGTCGCGCAGGGCGAGGGGTCCGGCGAGCGCCATCCCGTGCTGAACGATGACCTCGCTCAGACGGCGAGCCGCCTCGAGGCCCGCCTCGACGTACGCCGCCGCGATCAGCGCCTCGACGGCGTCTGCAAGCGCGTTGGTGCTCTCGCGGAGCCCGGTTCCGCCCCCGCCGCGGCCGATTCGCAGCACGCCGGGTAACCCCACCTGCCGGCCCCACGCCGCGAGCGCTTCGGCGTTGACGAGCTGAGCCCGGAGACGCGTGAGGACACCCTCGTCGGCGTCGGGAAACGCGCCGTAAAGCGCCTCGCTAGCGCAAAAGCCGAGGACGGCGTCCCCCAAGAATTCGAGACGCTGGTTGTGGGTCACGCCCCGGCGCTCGTTCGCGAGACTCGGGTGGGTGAGGGCCTGGTCGAGCGCCGGCGAGTCCACGGGCAAGGAGGCCAGCGCCGCAATCTGGGCCAACGCGTCGTCGGCGTCACTCATCGTTCGCTCGTCGACGGTATCATGGCCGGATGGCAGCGCTCCTTGCCTGCCCGTTCTGCCGGACTCTGTACCGGCGCGGCGAAGGCTCGAGCTGCAACGTCTGCGGCGTCGCGCTGTTGCCGCTCGAGCGTTTGCCTCCGTCCGCGGACGCGCTCGCCGAGGAACCGCTCGTTCCGGTGTTGCCGGAAGACGAGCTCTTGCCCTGGAGCTACTGGCAGCGGGGACGCGGGGCACTGCTCGTGCTCGCGGTGCTGGGGCTCGCGCTGTTCTTCGTACCGTGGGTGCGCATCGAGCTGCCCGAGGTCGCGCTCCGGAGCGGCTTCGAGCTCGCGCGCGGCCGCGCGGGTTGGCTCTGGGGCGGCGCGACGGGTTGGCTCGTCCTGATCCCGCTGGTCTGGAGCCGGCGCACCATTTACAAGCTGCGCGGGATCCGCCCGATTGCCGTCGCTTTTTCCGCGATGACACTCGGTGAGGTGGCGCTGATGGTCGCGCTGCCGCCCCGCGCCCGCTACGTGCCCGTGGAGATCCACTGGGCCTTCGGCTTGTACGCCTCCGCGCTCGTGAGTCTCGCAGCGACGGGCTTCGCGGTCGTACTCGGCGGCGCGCTGCCACCGTTGCCCGCGCGCGCGGACGACGAGCCCGAGCGCCCCGAAACACGCACGCTGCACTGAACTGAGGACTACGTCCGAGCCCTCGCCAGAAACCGCGCAGCGTGGTAGCGCTTGGAGATGCAGCGGGCTCGGCGTACCCCTGAGCCTGAGGAGCCGAAGCCTCAGGCGCCCGTCGCTGCGGGCCGCGATCGCGCGAAGAGCGACCCCGACGACACTGCCCTCGATTGGGCCGACGTTCCCGCGGCCGTCGTTTGCGCCTTTTGTGGCCGTCCGGAATGCGGCGGTTGCATGGCGGTCGAGGAGCCGACGAACGCGTCGGGCGTGGTCGCCATCGTGCCGTGGGAGCGGCCCGGGCTCGGTTGGGTGACGCGCTTGTGGGCGACGGCTCGGCTCGCGACGCTGTCGCACCGCGAGCTCTTCGCATCGCTGCCGGAAGGTCCGCTGCGAGCGCCGTTCGAGTTCGCGATCTTGTCAGAGCTCGTCGCGGCGCTCGGCGTGGCCATCGGTGTGGTCGGCGCGTTGGCGCTCGTGCCCGAGTTCGCCACCACCGCGGTTCACGACGCCGTCGTACGCCAGGTGCTCGTGCGCGTGATCGGTTGCGGTGTGCCCGGGCTCACCGCGCTCATGATCGTCCTGCACACGATGCACGGCGTGCTGGTCGATCGCGCCGCGCGTCTCGCCGGCTCGAAAAAGCGCGGGCGCGGCCTGCGTTTCGGGCTGTACGCCTGCGGCTGGGACCTCGTGACGTTGCCGATCGGCCTCGTGGTCGTCATGGCAACCGAGGGTTTCGCGACGGCGCGGCGCGCGGCAGGCCTCGCGGTTTCGATCCCGTCGCAGGCGACGCGGGCCTATCTCGGCGGCGTGCACGGGCTGGACCCCGAACGCGCGCGCAAAGCCACCGCGCGCGCCAACGCCGAGACCGGGTTCGGCGCGCTCGGCCTCTTGCTCGCCGTCGCCGTCGCGCTCGCGCTCGTGCTGCACTGAGCGCCGCCGGCCGGCGGGGCGCGAACTCAGAACATCGCGCCGAGCTCGAGGACGAAGCTGAACTGTTTGTCCTCGCCTTTGAGGTAATCCTTCTCCGTCTGGCGCGGCTGCGCGTCGGTCGGCGGCACCAAGTCCATCATGAACTGCCCGCCGATCATCACCATTTCATAGCGGTAATTGAGCCCGGCCAAGAGTCGATGGCGCCGGAGGCGCGCCGGCTCGAACACGCCGTTGTTGTTGAAGTCGTTGGCTTGACCACCGCGACAGACGGGACTGCCGTCGTAGACGTGCTGCCCGGTCGTCGAGTTCACCTTGTTCGGATCGGGATTGCCGGGAACGTTCGAGCCCGAGTAGTTGCACGCCTGAATCGCGTCCGTCGCGGGCGTGAAATCGATGAGACCGGAGTCGCCCCAGATGAGCAGGTATTGATAGCCGACCCACGGCGTCAGCACCGAAGAGCTCGCGATTGGGAACGGCTTCGAAATCTGCCCGTCGAGCCCCATGACGGTCAGCTGCAGCTCCTCGGTGCCGGTGATGGTGCGCACGCCCGCGCCGACCGCAATGTCCGGGAGCACGCCGCCGATGCCGGTGCGGAAGCCCTCGAGCAGCGACATGCGCACGTCAGCACCCCCGGAAAGGATGCTGGTTTGCGGCATGAAACCGACCACGCCCGTGAGCTCGAGCCCGAAGCCGAAGCCCTTCCGAAACTTGAGCGAGTACTGCTGCACGAGCGACGGCGGCGAGGTGTTCATGACGGACGGGCCGCCCGTATTCGGATCCACCGCACCCTGCGTGCCGTACTTCCAATAATCCTTGTTGCCGCTGATCGTCGAGTACGTGGCCTCTATCGAGAGGTGGAAGCCGCCGTAGCCGGTCGTGCGCGCCGAGTGCATGGCGGTGGGTGCGAGCGCGAATCCGTACTGATTGACGAGCCGCGCGAACGCCGCATTGTCCGGCTTGCAAGCGCCGCCGTTCACCTTCGTCCCGCCGGGCACGTAGGCGCCGGATACGGACGCGCAGCCGGCCGTGTCCGGAGAAATCAGCCGCTCGAGCGCGGGGTCGAGGGGATCGGCGGCGGCCGGGCGAGCCGCGCCAAACAGCGAAAACCCGAGTGCAAGACCGAGGGCTAAACGGGCTTTCATCGTGTGCGACTCCGGCACCGACCGTCGAAGGTACTTGCCGGTCGGGATCTTCGTCAAGCAAGCGACTCCGTGCGACTCAGAGGCGGCCCGGGCCGGGCGCGAAGCGGTGGTAGGGTCCCGCCGCGCGATGGCCGAGAGCAGAGAAGAACGCCTGCGCGCGACCCCTCGCGAGCGTCCCTTTCACGTCGTGCTGGTGGAGCCGGAGATCCCGCCGAACACCGGGAATATCGCGCGGCTTTGCGCGGCCACCTGCGCGCCGCTCCACCTCGTCGGCAAGCTCGGTTTTCGCATCGACGAACACGCCGTCAGGCGCGCCGGGCTCGACTATTGGCACTTGGTCGACGTACGCACGCACCCGACGCTCGAGGCGGCAACGGAGTCCATCGCCGCGAGCGAGCCCGCGCCGCTCAGGCGTTGGTTTTTGAGCGCGCACTCGCCGCGGAGTTATCTCGACGTGGCGTTCGCGCCCGGCGACGTGCTCGTGTTCGGCAAGGAGAGCGTCGGGCTCCCGCCCGAGCTGCTCGCGCAGAACGCGGAGTTTACGCTCGGCATCCCGACGCTCGGTGGCGTGCGCTCGCACAACCTCGCGAACGCCGTCGCGATCGTGCTTTACGAAGCGCTGCGCCAGACGGGCCAGCTCGACGGCGCTGCGCTCAGCGCACGATGACGGACGGCGCGGCGGCGCGAAAATCCGCGTGAACGCTGCGGTGGACGCCCGCTGCGAGCATCAGCTCCGACACGACCGGCGCGCCGTACGTCTCGCTGCGAAACGTGACGCGGTAGCGGCCCGGCGGGACGCTCAGCGCGCGCACGGGCGTGGCGCTCGTTTGCGAGACGCCCGGACCTTCGACGTTGACGACGGCTTGAGGATCCGCCGTCAAGCGCAGCACGGCGAGCGTCGCGGCGTCTTTCGGCGAGCTCGTCGCCGTCGCACTCGACGTTGGCGACGGATTCGCCGGCAGGGGCGCGCTCGTGTTCGCCGCTAGCGCAAGGGACGACGCCGTCGTGTTGGACGCGGGCGCGGCGCGAGTGGAACGAGCCGGTGCGGGCGCGACGGCGGCGAGCACGGGCGCGGGAAGCGGCTCCGCGGTTGCGGGCTCGGCGCTGGGCGGCAGAGCCGCCGACGCGAGCGAAGGCGCAGTGACGGGGACTTCCGCCGTTCGGGCCGCAGGCCCGCCAGCCTTGGCGTGCGGTGCCGGAATCGTTGCGGGCGGCGCGCCCACAAACCCACGCCCCAGCGCGAAAACGGCACCGAATGCCGCGAGAACTCCGGCCCAGACGAGCGGGCGACGCGTGGGCGTGTCGCGCGCGGCCGGAGCCGTCGAGAGCCGGCGCGTCGAAGGCACGTCCGGCGGCGGCGGAATGCTGCTGAGCTTGCGCGTCCACTCGACCATTTCGTCGCGTGCGGCGAAGGTGGCCGTGGTCGGCGCACCACCCGCGGGAGTGACGAGCGGCGGGGTCGAGTCCGGCGACGTGCTCGGCGCGCTGGCGTGGTTCCCGTCCACGCCGGCTCTTTCGGGGCGCGCGCGCTCGACGCGCGCCGCCAAACGCCGCGCGATCTCGACGCTGTCGGTCGCGCGCAAGAAGTCGCGGAGACCGCGCCCGAGCACTTCGGCGTCGCGCGGGCGATCTTTGGCGTCGAACGCGACGCTCTGCGCGATGAGCTGGCTGAGCGGCTCGAGCGCGGGAACCGCGTCACTGATGGGCGGCACCTTCTCGCGCAGGGCGAGCGCGCTCGCTTGGCTCGTGGCGCGCCGGAACGGCGGCTTTTCGGTCCACGCCTCGATGAGCAGCGCGCCGACCGCGAACACGTCAGCCGCCGGCCCGAGCGCGTCGCCGCGCAGCTGCTCGGGCGGCATGTGGCCGGGAGAGCCGAACACCTCGCGCCGCCCGCCAGGAGCCTCGACGGGTGCCGCAATGCCGAAGTCGATGAGACGCACGCCGCCTTCGTCGTCGAGCAGCACGTTACGCGGCGTCACGTCGCGGTGCACGATGCCCGCGCGCCGGTGCGCGTACTCGAGAGCTCGGCAGACCTCGGCGCCGACTTGCGCGCCTTCTTCGGGATCGAGCGCGCCGGTGCGGGTCAGCACTTCCGAGAGCGTGACCCCGGAGCAGTGCTCCATCGCGATGTAGTAGACGCCCTGCTCGACGCCGAGCTCGTAGACGGGCACGATGTTCGGGTGGCTGAGCTCGACGGCCGTCTTCGCCTCCTCGACGAAACGGCGGACGAACGCCTCGTCAACCGCGAGTTCGGCGCGGATCTGCTTGACCACGAGCCGCTTCTCGAAACCGACGGCGCCGCGTAACGTGGCGAGGAACACGCGCGCCATGCCGCCCGCCGCGATCTCGCGCTCGAGCACGTACTTCCCGAAAATCTGCGGGAACATCGCGAAAAAGTATCGTAGCGCGTTCTCGCTTTCACTGCTTGCCGCAATTGCCTGCTCCGATCCGGCGGCGCGCGTGACGACGGTGAGCGTCGGCGCGCACTCACTGCCCGGCTGTCCCGTCCCGAACCGGGGCCCGCAGGATCCGTCGCCATTTCGCCTGACCTTGACCGCGCTCGGTGATTTCCCGAAGAGCAACTTCGACCTCGAGACCGACATCGGACCCGACGCTGACGGGCGGCAGCTTTCCTTCAACAGCGCGACGACCGGCGTCGACGCGGTGGCGACGGACACGGTTGCGAGCTTCGTCGGCCACAGCGAACGGCGCCACGCGGACGCGATCGACGTCGTGATGTGGCCCTCGGCGCAGGCGTGCCCGTTGGCGGCCACGGCGAACGGCGCGTACCCGGGCAGCGGCGCCGGACAGGCGCTCGGGTTTGGGGCGAGCGCCGGAATCGTGCTGGTCGCGGGCGAGGATGCGAGCGACGAGCGCTCGGAAAACGCGCTCACCTTCGACACCGAGCGAGGCGACGTCGCGGCGATTGCGCGCGAGCACGGCACGCTGCATGTGTCGCGTGCGTTCGCGACCGTGAGCGAGTTCGGGGACTCACTGCTGGTCGCGGGCGGGACGAATCCGTCCGAAGCGTCGTCGCCCGTCGACGCTGCGAGCACGGCCGAGGTGTTCACGCCCGCGAGCGGCGGGTTCGAGCCGGAGCTCATCGAGCTGTGGTCGCGGCGCGCGCACCACGCGGCCCTCAGGCTCCCGACAACCGGGGAAACACTGCTGATCGGCGGAGTCGCGCCGGACTCGGCGAGCACGGGGCCAGGACAGTTGCTTCACCAGCTCGAGGCCATTTCTCCGCTCACGCGGAGCTCGAGCATCACCGACCTCGGCGTGCTCACTCTTGGCCGGATGGACCCTACGGCGCTGCTCTTGAGTGACGGGCGGATCCTCGTGGGTGGTGGCCACGGCAGCGGTGCGGACCGCGCGCCGGTCGGTACGGTCGAAGAGCTTTCGCCCGATACCAAGAATCACCTGAACGTGGAGCTGCCCGAGCGCGAGTCGCGCACGTTCGCGCCGCTCCCCGGTGGCGGAGCGCTCAGCGTGGCAAGCTGCGCGCCCACGCTGCGCAACGACTGTATTTGCGTCGCTGCGAACGGCGGCGACTGCGACGAGAGCGATCCGAGCGCGCCGTGGATCGACGCGTGGTGGATCGATCCGGAAGGCAACGTGGCGCCCGTCGGGCTCGCGCCGAACAGCGGGCTTTCGCTCTGTCCTACGCCGGCAAAACCGCTGCTCGTCGCGGGCAGCGACGGCTCACCGTGGCTCGTCTCCGCGAACGATGCCGACACTCCCGCATGCCTCTTCCACTTCGAGGCATGGCCCGAAGACGCGCCGAGCGCGGGTGATTCGCCCGCAACGAGCGACCCCGCCGATCGGCCGCGCCTGATTGCTACGACACTCACGCTCGATCCCGCGCCCGATCCGCGTTCGCCACCGGTCGCTGTCGGACCCGACGCGTTCGTTTGGATTTCCGCGGCGGGCGGCCTCTACGGCGCGCGGCTCGGGCACCGCGGGCCGCTCACGCGTGACGAATTCTCGCTGCTCGCGAGCGATCCGAGCGCGCCGTTTCGGCCGGAGCATCTGGTGCCCGATCGCGATCCGCGGCTCTCGCTGGCGACGGCCGAGGACGGCTCGAACACGCCGGCAGTCAGGTACGCGCGCCCCAAGCTCACGCTGGCGCCCGCGGTACCGCCCGTGACGCTGTGGGCCGCCGACACTCTGTACGAGGACGTCACCGTTTCACTGCAAATCGACGCGCCTTCCGGCGGTGCCGTTCCCGCACTGCCGCTCCTCACACTCGCGAGCGACACGACGGGCGAGAGCGTCGCGTGCGCGTGGCCGCCCTTCCCCGCAGGCGCCGCGCAGCCATTCGCGGTCACGGCCACGCGCCGCGGCGAAACCGTCACGCTCGTGACGCCGGGCGCCGATGCGACGACGTGCAGCGCGCCTGCGGGCAGCCTCGCGGTCGGCGTTCGCGCCGGCTCCGCTGCGACCACGCTGAGTGATTTCGAGCTCGCTCGGCTACTTCTTGAATAGCTTGCCGAATAGCCCCGCTTTGTCGGGCGCGGGTGCCTTGGTCGGGGTGCGCGGGGGCGCCTGAGTTTCACGACGTTCGTTCGGCGGGTCGCTCGACGTCCTCTTGCCGCGCTGCATGTCGAACAGGCGAAGCTCACGCTGCGCGTCGACATGACGCGGGTCACGCTCGGCGATCAGGCGAAAATCCTCGATCGCCTGGCGCTCGCGCCCGAGCCGCTTGAGCACCTGACCGCGATACCAGCGGACGCGCAGGTTCGATTCCTCCATTTTCGCCGCGCGATTGAGCTCGCGCAGGCGAGCTTCGAGATCCGCTCCCGGCTTCATGGCTTCGAGCCAGGCGACGAGCGCGATGTGGTCCGCTTCGTCGGGCGCGTCCCCCAGCGCGAGGCGTGCGGCCTCTTCGGCGCCGCCGAGGTTGTTGCGCTTGAGCAGCACCTGCGCCTTCTGAAAATTCGTGGCGGCGCGCACGAGGCGTTGCACCTGCTCCTGTTCGTCGGCGTCGCCTTCGCCGTTCTCGAGCAGGGCGTCGTATTGTTTGCGCTGATCCGCATCGACGAGAACTTGATGTGCCTCACCGATGCGCGCGAAAATGCGCATGGCCGTGTCACGCAGATCGGCGTGCTGAGCGTCGAGGCGGTCGGGGTGCCAGCGCTTGGCGAGCTGAAAGTAAGCCGCGGCGATGGCGCTCGCGGGCGCGTCGGCGGGCACGCCGAGCACCTCGTAATACGACTGCTTGGTCGCGTTCGCGCGTTCGGCGGCTTCGCGGCGCAACGGATCGTCCGCGGGCGGCGTGCTCGGCGCGGCCGGCGGCAGGTCGATTTCGGAGAGGGAAGCGCTTGCCGCACGCGGCGGGGGCGGCGGTGATGCCGCGGGCGGCGGTGACGCCGCGGGCGGCGGTGACGCCACCGGCGGCGGTGATGCGTTGCGATCCGGACGCGGCGCGTTGACGCTGGGCGTCGTGAACGGCGAGATGTTGCGACGTTCGGCGCCGACTGGTTGCGAACCCGTGCCCAGATCGAACTGGCGCAAGAGGAGCAGCGTGTAGACGAGCCGTTCGAGGCGCGCTGGCTCGACGAGGTCGCGCCCCGCGAGCTCCGCGAGCGGCTGCGGTTTCGCGCGCACGACGTCGACGACGGCGCGCTCACCGGGCTCGAGCTCGAAGCGCGCGAGCGGCGCATCGATGTGGAAGCGAAGCGGCGCGTCCGTGAGGCGCGCGAGCGTTTCCTTCGCGCGACCGTGGTCGGGCGTGACGCGCATCACGTGCCAAATCAGCGGAATCGCCGAGCAAGGCTCACGCGGGCCACCCGCACGCTCGAGGAAATTCGTGTTTTCGTAGTAGCCGTACGCGGTCTCGACGGGGAGCGCGCGAATGTGCTGGATGCGCCGCACCACCTGTTCGCGCAAGAGCGCGTCGAGCGCAGGCTCGTCGAGTAAGCCCCAGTCCTGCAAGACCTCGCCGAGACGCTTGCTCGCTTGAGTCGCCGCCTCGAGCGCTGCGTCAAGCCGTTCGGACGCGAGGATGCCGTGCTCGACCGTCAGCGCTCCGAGCGGGGCCACCGTCACGCCCGTGCGAGCCGCCGCGGGAGCGCCCGCCACGAAATACACCGCGTGCTTCCGGTGATCCGGCTCTTCGAACACCATGCTGCCGGTCAGCCGCCGGTCGAGCGCGTGGATGAGCAGGTGCCCGAGGGGGGTGGCGGCGAGCGTGCCGCTGGCGGTCGGCGCAGGCTGACTCATTCGGGGGGCTCCCCGCGGTCGAGCGTACCATTGTCCCGCACGGTCGCCGCGCTGTTTCGCCCGAGTCGGCCAGAGCGGCCGCGCGCGCGGGCATGGCCCGGACGACGGGGATTGGCTAGCCTCGGACCATGGCGCGTGGGACGGTCCTCGTGGTCGACGACGAGCCGTCGATCCTCGGAACACTAAAGAAAACACTAAGCCTCGAGGGTTACTCCGCCGACGTGGCCGGCGGCATCGCGCTCGCCGAAGAGCGACTCGCGAAAAAAGACTACGACATCCTGCTCCTCGACGTGGCGCTGCCGGACGGCGACGGCCTCGACTTGCTCGCTCGTTTGCGCGAACGCGGCGAGGACGCCGACGTGATCATGATGAGCGGCCACGCCACCATCGACGCGGCGGTGCGGGCGACGAAGCTCGGCGCCCTCGACTTCCTCGAGAAGCCGCTCTCGACCGACCGGCTGCTCGTGATGATCGAAAATGCCTTTCGGTTGCGGCGCGCCCAGGAGGAGGCGCGCGAGCTCAAGGCCGAGGCCGGGCATTTCGACGAGCTCGTCGGCCAGAGCTCGGCCATGGCCGGATTGCGCGAACGAGTCGCCCGCGCCGCGCGTTCGAGCGCAAGCGTGCTCGTCACGGGCGAACGCGGGACGGGCAAAGAGCTCGTGGCGCGTGCGATCCACCGCGCCTCGCCGCGAGCCAAAGCCGCGCTCGAGCGGCTCAACTGCGCCGCAGTGCCGGCGGAGCTCATCGAGAGCGAGCTCTTCGGCCACGAAGCGGGCGCATTTACGGGCGCGACCAAGCAACGCGCCGGCAAATTCGAGCGCGCGCACGGCGGCACCCTGTTCCTCGACGAAGTCGGCGACATGCCGCTCGCCATGCAAGCCAAGCTCCTGCGCGTGCTCCAGGAGCGCGAGCTCGAGCGCGTCGGCGGCAGCGAGACGTTGAAGATCGACGTGCGCGTCGTCGCGGCGACCAACCGCGATCTGCGCGCCGCCTGTGAAAAGGGCGACTTCCGGCCCGATCTGCTCGACCGCTTGAACGTCGTGCCGATCGAACTTCCACCGCTCCGCGCGCGCCGCGACGACATCCCCGAGCTCGCGCGCCAATTCTTCGAGCTCGCGAAGACGAGCAACGCGCGGCCCGGCATGACGCTCGACGAAAGCGCGCTGCGCGCCATGTCGCTCTACTCCTTCCCCGGCAACGTGCGTGAGCTCAAAAATCTCGTCGAGCGGCTCGTGATTCTGAACCCGGACGATGCCGTCACGGGGTCCGACGTCGAGCGCGCGCTCAGCACCGAAATGGCGACCCCACACAGCGGCCTCTACCAGCCGGGCGTGCCGTTCCGTGTGCTCTCCGAGCAAGCCGAGCGCCGCATCCTCGAAGAGGCGCTCGAGCATCACGGCGGGCAGATGGCGGCGACCGCGCGCGCCCTCGGCCTCGAGCGCAGCCACCTGTACAAAAAAGCGCGGGCCCTCGGCTTGCGCGGCGAAAAAGACGCGGAAGAACCGTGAGTCGAGGCGGCACCGCCGGCCGACCCCGACCCCGAGCCTGGTTCCACCTCACGGCACCGCGCCGCGTGTGCTGCCAGCAGGTTCCGCCGCGCCGAACGCCGTCCTACAGCGCCGAGAGCTTCTTCTTCGCTTCGGCGAGCCGGCTCGGCTCCGCCTGACACAAAAGCGCACTCTCGAGCTCGAAGCGCGCGCGCTTCTTGTCGCCCGTCCGCGCGAGCGCTTCGGCGAACGCAAAGTGCGTCTCGAAGCTCGTCATATCGACCCACACCGCGGCGTCCCCCACGGCCACCGCTTCGCCGAACGCCGCACGCCGCACGAGACGCTGCAAAAGCTCGCGATAAATCGACGCGTCGTGTTCCGAGAGCGCGGCGATGCTCTTCAGGAGCGCGAGCCCGCCGTCCGCGTCGCCGCGCGCGTCGGCCACGCGCAAAAGGGCATAAAGCGGCGCAGTCTGCGTCGGATCGAGCTCCTTCGCGGCCATGAGCGCGGCCAGTCGCGTCGCCTCGTCGTGCGTCGCGTCGGCCGCTTCGGCAAGCAGCATCTCGACGTCGAAGCCGTCGTGACCCTCGCCGAGCATCGCGCGGAGCTCCTTCACGGCGTCCGGCGGCCGCCCCTCGGAGAGCGCGACGCGCGCGCTGAGAAAGCGCGTGTCCGGGTCACTCGCGTCGAGAGCGCGAGCACGCGCGAGTGCCGCCTTCGCCGCATCCACCTTGCCGGCGCGGAGCAACGCGAGCGCGAGTGCGGTCTCGTGCGCGGCGCTCTTCGGCTCCTTGGCTGCGAGCGCTGACGCAGCATCGACGGTGCCGGCCCGCGCGTTCGCCACGAACTTGCCGTTGTAGCGCGCGAGCGCGCCGTCGAGGTTCACGCCGAAACGGCGGTCGATCTCGGCCGGGCTCGCGTGCAGCGCGCCTTGCAGCACTTCGGCCGTGGATTTGCCCTGTGCCCAGAGCTCGAGCATCGCGGCGAGCGACTTCATCCCGTAGCTTTCGCCGAGCAACGCAACGAGCCGGCTCGACGCGTAGTACGCGGTCGCGACGTCGCTCAGCTGCTCCGCGCGCGTGAACGCGCGATTCAAGCCTTCTACCGGTGGCAGTCGTCCTGCGCGGCGGAGCTCGAAGAGCTCGGGGTCCTGCTCGCGTTTCCACTCGGGCCGCGCGAGCATCGTTTCGTACTCGGCGAGACCCTCGGTGAACCAGCGCGGGACTCGGCTCTGCGAGAGCTGAATGTGGAACACGTGCGAGAGCTCGTGCCAGAGCGTCATGCCGAGGTTGAAGCTCTCCTGTTGAGGGCTCATGGCGGCGAGCGTGTGGCCGAAGCAAACACCCTGAATCGCGGTTTCCGGCAGCCCGCTCGTACGGATCGCGAAATGGGTGCGCGCCGCGTAAAGCTCGACGCCGATCGGGATTTTCGGGGTGAAACCGTAGTGCTCGACGAACGTGCCCCAGGCCTGCTCGAGGAGTTTCGGCACGTAGCGTTCGAGTAGCGCGCGGTCGTGCTTTTCGTAGCGGATGCGGAAGCGCGCGCCCGGCACGGTGACGTAGTCGTTGGGTATCGTCTTCTCGAAAAGCTCGAGCGTGTTGAACGTGCGCGGGTCGAACGGATCGAGCGCGAACGCGCGGCTGAGCTCGCTCACGCCTTCGGCGTCATGACCGGCGCGAATCAGATTCATGCCGAGCCCGGTGTGGGCGACCGGGTCGTCGGGGTCGAGGCGCGTCGCTTCGCGCATGAGCTCGACGATGTCGTCGTAGCGGTGCTCCCAGTCGGCGAAGTCGCCGACGATGGCGTAAAAGCGCGAGCGCTCGGGATTGAGCCCGAGAACCGTGCGTTTATCCGCGTCGAAGGCCGCGCGATCGCCGGCGACGAAATTCACGGCCGCGTGCAGGCTCAACAGATCGAGGTCGTTCGGGCGCGCGGCGAGCCCCAGCGCGATCCGGCGCCGCGCGAGGTCGAGCTCCACGTCGCGCAGCGCGACGCCTCCGAGCACGAAGTAAGCACGAGCAAGCTTCGGGTTGATCGACAACGCGAGGTTCGCGAGCCGCTCGGCCTCGACGAAATCGAGCGCCTGCACGAGTCGGACCTCGGCCATCCACACGAGCGCCTCCGGATCGTCCGGCGTGCGCTCGAGCGCATCGTTCAAGACTTCTTCGGCATGGCCGGGGTCGTGTTTTTCGAGAAAGAGCTCGGCGCGCCAGAGAAAAAGCTCCGTCGAGTGCTCGCCTGCCGCTTCCGCCTCGCCGAACGCGTCGTTCGCGTCGCGCGGCGAGCGCAAGAGGTAAGCGGCTCGCCCGACGAGCGCGAGTCCGTGCCCGTCGGAGGGGCCGACTTTCCCATCGTTGTAGTCGGCGACGAGCGTGAGAAGCGGCACGCGCGCATCGGCGTGGCGCCCGAGCTCGACCAACACTTCGCCCAGCAGCAAACGTGCATCGCGCGCCTCCGGGTCGTCCACGACCGTGCGCAGCGTCCGCTCCGCGCGCGCGAGGTCGCCCGAGCGCCGCGCGATGTCCGCTTCGATGCACGCGGCGCGCGCGCGCTCCGGCGCCGTCGCCCGCACCACGGAGCGCAAGAGCTCGAGCGCATCGGCGTAGTGCCCGTGACGGACGAGCTCCGCGGCGCGATCGAGCGGAGGCAGCGGTGGAACCGGATTCGCTTCGCGCACCATTGGCGCTGGCGCGCTCACGGGGGCGCGCGCCGCAGGCGCAGCACCGCACGCCGAGACGACGACCGTCACGAGGACGAGCGCGGACCTTCGCTGCATGCAGCCCGTATTCTACGCACTGACTCTGACGGGCGCTCCGCGCTTGGCGCCGAAGAGCGCGCTGGCCGAGCCGTCCCGTACGAAGACCTCGATGGTTCCGCACGAACCGATCACCGCCCCCGCGGCACCGACGGCGACCTCGGCGTAGGCACCCACGAGCTCCAGGGTCACGTCGCCCAGCGTCAGCCTCGCACCTGGTCGCAACACGGCCGCCGGCACGTTCGTGACGAGATTGCCGAAGCGATCCACGACGACCACCGCCCCAGTCGTCCCTTCACGATCGCGCACGACCTCCGGCAGGCGCTCCGTGACGAGCAGCTCGTGGGGCGGGCCCACGGCTTCGAAGTCCAGCCGACTCGCGGCGATCCGCGCAGCGACCGGCGCGAAGACGTCACGGCCGTGGAACGTACGGCTCGGCTCGGACAATCCGACGCGCGCGCCATCGATACGCCGGACTTCGACGCTGGTCGCGCGCCGCACGACGAGCTCGAAGCAACCGTTGTCCGGACCGACGAAATAGTGCCCGTGCGCTCGGACGACGACGCCCGCCCGCGCGCTGCCGACGCCCGGATCCACCACCACGACGTGCACGGTTCCGGCCGGAAACCAGGCAAAGCTCTGAGCTAGCCAAAAAGCCGCGTCCGCGATGGCCTGCGGTTCGATCTCGTGCGTGAGATCGACGACGCTGAGGCGCCGATCGACCGAAAGGACGACGCCCTTCATCACGCCGACGAAGGGATCACGTGTACCGAAATCGGTGAGGAGCGTGACGATGCCGCTCGAGCCGCTCACGGCGCGCTTGCCTCCGGCGTCGGTCGCCAGCGCGCGAGCCGGCGCGGCCAAGGGTGTCCGGCGCGCTTCCGCTGCCATGCCCCGCGCAAGAGCGCGTGTGCGCCCTGCACGAGCCACGCTGGAGGCGACGCGCCGCCGCTCCATGCCCCGAGCTCGACACGACCGTCGAGCTCGTGAACGGCAGCGTCCGTCTCCCAGGTCGAGTCCGCGGTCGCGAGGACTACCGCGTAAGCCGCGCTCGCCTGTGTCGGCTGGTCCGTATGCAGCCGTGCGAGCAGCCGTCCTCCATGCTCCGGGCTGTCCGGCGATCTTTCGGTCACGGCCGCCGCGTACCACCTCTCTTGCCGGCCGGATGGCCCATGCTAGTGTGAACTGGTTGAACCACCACCGCGAACGCGCCGACGCCCAAATGTGAATGACGCTTCGCGTTAGTGAAACAACCAGTTGAATTTACTGATCCAAATCGCGCACAGCGCCGTCTTTCGCTTGGCATGCCTTTAGCTAACGCAGCAAGGTCAGGACTCGCATGCATCAGCTCTTCTGGCTCCTCTGGCTGCCGTTGGCTGTGACGACGGCATGGATTGTCGCGGGCTTCGGCGCGGTCGTGGCGCTGACGCGACGGCCACAACCCTCGACTGTCGAACCACCGCCCGTCAGCGTGCTCAAGCCGCTCTGCGGCAATGACCCCGGGCTCCGGCAAAACCTCGAGAGCTTCTTCCACCAGGATCACCCGAACCTCGAGCTCATCTTCGGTGTGACCGACGAGCGCGATCCGGCACTCGACGTGGTGCGCGACCTGGCCCGCGAGTTCCCCCATGTCGCGTGTCAAATCATCGTCCACTCCGGCAGCGGCGCGCTCAACCCGAAGATCGACAACCTGCTCGGCATGTTGCCGCACGCGCGCCACGACCTCGCGCTCGTGAGTGACAGCAACGTGCGCGCGCCCGCCCATTACGTGCGCGAGCTCGCCCAGATCTACGCGGTAGAGCGACCCGGTCTCGTGACGAACCTCTTTGCGGGCGTCGGGGAGGACTCGCTCGGCGCGTCGCTGGAAAACGTCCAGCTCTCTGGCTTTTGCGCCGCCGGCATCGCGCTGCCGACACTGCTCGGCGACGCGCTGCTCGTCGGCAAATCGGCCCTGTTCTCGCGGCGCAGGCTCGAGCGCCTGGGCGGCTTACGCAAGCTCTCCGACGTGCTCGCCGAAGACTACGTGATGGGCAAGACGTTCGCGCATGCGGGCGGGCGCATCATCGTCGCGCCCACCGTGCTCGAGAACGTGACGGGCGCGATGACGCTCCGCACGATGCTCGCGCGTCAGCTCCGCTGGACCATGATGCGCTTTCGCCTGCACCCCATCGCGGCTGCGCTCGAACCGGTCGCGAGCCCGCTCGTGCTCTTGCCGCTCGCTTGGCTGCTGCTCGGACCTTGGGCAATCGCCTGGGCGGCAGCGATGTTGGCGGTGCGCGACCTCGGTGGGTGGCTCGTGCTGCGCGGCACGACCCGCTGGTACCTGCCGCTCCTGCTCGCTCCGCTGCGTGAAGTGCTCGTGCTCGCGACCTGGTGCGTCGCGCCGCTCAAGCATCGCGTTTCCTGGCGCGGCAAGCGCTTCCGGCTGGGCGCCGGTACGCTGCTCTACCTCGAGGGCAACGGCATCAATCCCGCATGAGGCGGCCGAGCTCGACGCCCGTGGCCGCGATCACCCGGCGTTGAACGCCCGTGAGCTCGCCGATCCCGACGAGCGCCAGGTCGACCATGCGATCGATGCTCTCGCGCGGCACGGCTTCGCCCTCGGCGGTGCCCTGGATCTCGACGATGCCGTTGCGTCCCGTCGCGACGACGTTGAGATCCACGCGTGCGGCGCTGTCCTCCGCATAGCAGAGGTCGAGCGCGAGCTCGTCGTCGACGTGGCCGACGCTGACGGCCGCGACGGTGTCGCGCAGCACCGGCTTCGCGAGCCGCCCTGCCTTCTGCAGCTTGTCGAGCGCGAGCGCGAGCGCGATGAAGCCGGCCGTCACGGACGCGGTGCGCGTGCCGCCATCGGCCTCGAGCACGTCGCAGTCGATGGTGATACTGCGCTCGCCGAGTCGGTCGAGGTCCACCGCGGCGCGGAGCGCACGACCGATGAGTCGTTGAATTTCCCGAGCGCGACCGCCCAGCGGACGCTCGCGGCCGTCGCGTGCCTCGCGCCGTTTCGGGTTCGAGCGCGGGTGCATCTGGTATTCGGCCGTGACCCAACCGCGGCCGCGGCCCGCCATGAAGTCAGGTACGGAGTCGTCGATCGACGCGGTTGCGAGCACGAGTGTTCCGCCGGCACGGTAGAGCGCCGAGCCCTCGGAAAGCTTGTGGAAACCGGGAACTACCTCGACCGGTCGGATCGTATCGAGCGGCCTGCCACCTCGCTTCGGATTCGCCATGGTGACGGCGTCTACCACGCCTTCATCAGCGAGGAACGTAGGTCACCCTGCCACCTAAATTGCCGCCGCTCGGGGCCGATTCGCCTCGAAACCTGGCAGCTCTAGGCACCCCGCTGCATGCTATTGCTCTCGGGTTAGCTTTTAAGGGTCATGGCTTGATGCTGAGCACGGGCGACATCCTCGACGCCAAATACCGCATCGTTCGCCTCATCGGCGAGGGCGGCATGGGCGCCGTCTATGAAGGTGAGAACACGCGCATTCACCGCCGCGTCGCGATCAAGGTGCTGCACGCGGGCGTCGCCGAACAAGCGGAAGCGGTGCAGCGCTTCGAACGGGAGGCGCAGGCCGCGGGTCGCATCGGCTCCGATCACATCGTGGAGGTGCTCGATCTCGGCGCACTCCCGAACGGCGACCGCTACCTCGTGATGGAGTTTTTGGAAGGAGACGGCCTCGGCACGCGCATCAAAGCGCGGGGCCGGCTGTCTCCAGCCGAGCTTTACCCAATTGCCCATCAGCTGATGGAGGGCCTCGCAGCGGCGCACGGCGCGGGCATCATCCATCGTGATTTAAAGCCGGATAACGTGTTTTTGCTGCGGAGTCGCGGGGGTCAGGCCGACTTCGTGAAGCTGCTCGACTTCGGTATTTCGAAGTTCAACCAACTGAGCGGCGACAGCGGCTTCAGCATGACACGCACGGGCGCCGTCATGGGCACGCCCTACTACATGGCGCCCGAGCAGGCGAAGGGCTCACGCGAGATGGATCATCGCGTCGACCTCTACGCCGCGGGCGTGATCCTCTACGAAGCGCTGACCGGGCAGGTCCCGTTCAGCGCGGACACTTTCAACGAGCTGCTGTTCAAGATCGTGCTCGAGGAGCCGAAGCCGCTCTTGATCGTCGACCCCAGCATCGACGCGGGGTTTGCGGCCATCGTGACGAAGGCGATGGCTCGCGATCCGGCGCACCGCTTTCAAAACGCGCGTGAGTTCCAGCAGGCGCTCGGGCAGTGGGGCGCCGGCCAAGGGCCGATGCTCGCGAGCGCCCTCAGAGTGCCCGCGGCGACTCCGCTCGCAGGTTCGGCCCAGCGCCAGCCGGCCGTGCCGACGCTCGGCACCGGAACGCCTGGGGCCTGGTCGCAAACGGGCCCGACCCTCGACGCGCCGCCGCTGTCGCTTCCCAAGAAGAAGAACAACATGCCGCTCCTTGCCGGGCTCGGTGCCGGCGCGTTGCTGCTGCTCGCGGGGGGTGGCTTCGTGGCCATGAGTGCGCTGCGGGACAAGAAGCCGGCCGCCGCCGAGGCGCCCGCCGCCGACGCCTCGGCGCGAGCCGCAGCCGAGCAAGCCGAACGTGAGCGCGTGGCCAAGCTCGAAGCCGACAAAACCGCGGCAGAAGCGGAAGCGAAGAGGGCCGAGGCCGACAAGGACGCCGCGGAGGCCGAAACCAAGCGAGCGCAGGCGCAGGTCGCCGTGACTCCGTCAGCGACCGCAGCCGCCATTGCGACCGCGGCGCCGCGCCCCGCAGCCGCCCGCCCGGCACCCGCGGCGCACGAAGCAGCGCGCCCGAGCTCGGGTGTCTCCGGCGGCCGTAAGATCCGCACCTCGTTGTGAGCGTGGATCCGGTCGAGCCAGGGCGCGGCAAGCTCGCGCTGTCCGAGCTTTTCAGCAGCGTGCAGGGTGAAGGCGCGAGCAGCGGGACGCCCTGCCTGTTCGTACGCCTCGCTCATTGCAACCTGCGCTGCAGCTGGTGCGACACGCGCTACAGCTGGGATTTCACAAGCTACCGCTACGCCGACGAAGTCGAGACGGTTCCGACGCCGGAGGTGGCAGCGCGCATCCACGCCAGTCATTCCGCGCGGATCGTGATCACGGGCGGGGAGCCGCTCATCCAACGGAGCGAGCTCACGACGCTCGTGGGGCTGCTCGATCCGGCGCTCGGCATCGAAGTCGAGACGAACGGTACGCTCGCTCCAGGCCCCGTGCTGCTTGCACGCGTGAACCAGTGGAACGTCTCGCCGAAGCTCGCCAATGCCGGCGATCCGGCTGAAAAACGCCTCAAACTCGAGGTACTGCGCGAGCTCTCCACGCGAGAGGGCGCGTACCTCAAGCTGGTCGTCGCGAGCGCGGCCGATCTCGTCGAAGCCGAAGCGCTCATCGCCGCGACGGCCTGGCCGCGCGAACGCGTGCTCTTGATGCCGCAGGCGGCTACGCGCGACGAGCTTCGAGCTCGCGAGCCACTCGTGCGAGCCGAAGCGCTGGCGCGGAGGTTCGGCTACTCCTCACGTCTGCACATCGAGCGCTGGAACGGCGAGCGCGGACGCTGACTCACGCCGCCGTACGGCGGCTCAAGGTGGAATGTCGCCCCAGACGACGAGCGCGGCGCGCGTCTCCGGATCGAGCTCGACCGCGGTGCGCGGGGCGGTTCCGAGCTCCTTCGGCACCCGCGTGTCCTCGCCGAGCAGCGTCGCGAGCCAGGCCGTGCGCGCCGCGATGCTGCGCTCCTCGAAGGCGTCCACGGCGCAGGCGGGGTCCACGTCGAGCGCACAAAGCCGCGGCCGCGCGCCGAGCTCCCCTCGCAGCAACCAGGGTCCGATACGGGTCGCGTAGCGCCCCGGCAAGGTCGCGTGTTGAGCCGTACGCTCCACGGCCGTGCCCGTCGCAGCGCGCTCGACGAGGTCGATCTTCGCCGGAAACTCCGGCGCGCCGAGATCGAGCGCACGCTCGAGCGTCGCCGCGACGTCCTCGGCGGTGACGGGCTCGGGGACGTCGCGTCCGCGCAGCGCGCCGCCCGGAAACTTCACGAGCAGCGGCACTGCGAGCCGATCCTCCGTAAGCGGACCGGCGGCGTCGTAAGGCAGCTCGGGGCCGCCGCCGGACGCGACGTCGCCCATCACGACGAAGAGCGCACCGTCCCAGGCGCCCGCCTTTTTCAGCGCGTGCACGACTTCCCCGATGCCCGCGTCCTGCTTGGCGAGCGCCGCCTGACCGATCTCGTTCAGGCGTGTCCAGTCGTCGTCGGTGAGCTTCTTGCCGCGTCCGGCGCGGGCCCGGAGCGCACCGAAGATCACGCCGGCCCGGCGCGGCTCGACCATGCCGTTGTACTCGGGCGGCTTCAGCCGTTGAGCGTCCTCGCGCGACACGTCCCACGGTGGGTGCATGCCTCGCGCATGGATCACCAAAAAATGCCGCGCAAGCGGCCGTTCCTCGAGCTCGCGCGCGAGCCATGCCGCGCCACGGCTGAGCGGTTCCGTGGCGGCGATATCCTTAACGGGCGAAAACGTTTCGAACGTGTCCCAGCTCGTGTCGAATCCGAACGGCGCGAAGCTCGTCGGCACGCCGCTGAAAAAGGCGGCGCTGCCGTTGGCTTCCTTCACGAGCCGCGCGAGCGTGCGCAGCGTGGGCGGCAGCTTGAGCATCGGCGCCTCCACGCTGTGAGCACGCGGCGAAAGGCCCGTGAGCAGCGTCGCCAGCACCGCCGAGCTCGCCGTGCTCGGCGCGCGATAACGGCTGAACGCCGCGCCCTCCCGCGCGATGCTGCCGAGCGTCCCGAGCGCGCCGGTCGGTCCCCACGGCGGCATTCGAGCCTGCTCTACCGCGGAAAGCAGCACGAGCACGGCGACGCGCGCCTTGTCGACGCCAGCCGGCGGGCTACCGTGCTGGACGAGCTCCGGATCGCCGAACGCGATGCGCCCGCCGCGCGAGGTGTCCACCGCCCGCAGCTCGAGCGCGACGGGCTCGCCCGCAAAGCGCGACAGATCGACGTCGAGTTGTGCCCACGAGCTCGATTCGCCGCCGGCCACCTTGTGCGTCTCGAGCGTCACGGGCGCGGCACCCTCGCGCGTCGCCACGATTTCGGCCGCGCCGCGCCCCGTGCCCCAAAACCCGAGCGCAACACGCAGACTCGTGCCGGCAACGGGCCGCACGAAGCAGCGCACGGTCGTCGGCGCGCGCAGAGCGAACGCGCGACGCGGCACGTTGCCGAGCACGACGTTCTGCACGATGTCCGAGAGCGTGGGCGCGGCGTAGCCCTCGTCTCCGCGCCGGTCGTCACTTCCGGAAATGCGGAGCCAATCGAGCTCCGCGAGCGGCGCGTGCGCCCCCCGCGGCGCGCCACCGAACGCCACGTCGATGCGGTGGAGCCCAGCTTCGATATCGCCGGTAAGTTCGGGCAAATCGAAGATTTTTGGCTCGCCTTCCGGCAGCCGAACCACGCCGAGACGCTTGCCGTCGACGCTCACCTGGATGCGGCGGGCGGTGCCCGCACGACCTCGTACGCTCACGCGCAGGCGCTCCTGCGGGTGGTTGAGCCAAAGCTCGTAGCTCAGGTTTCGCGAGCTCACCTCGAGGTACGTGGTGCCGTCGCGCGTGACCACGTCGTCCGGCGCCGGTGTCGCGAGACGAAAATTCGTCCAGGGCGACGACGCGTCGACGCCGAGATCGAGCAGGCGGCCGTGGTGCTCGATTTCGCAGCTCGGCGCCCGGTCGATGAGCGACGCGTGCTCGCGGTGCGGGGGCATGGGCTCTCCGGTCGGCGCAGCCGTCTCGACGGCACTGCTCGCCGGCGGTGGCGGCGGAACGGGCGGTGGCGGCGCAGGCGGTGCGCCTTTACGGCACCCGGCAACGACGACCAACAACGCCATCAACGCCCGAGGCGCGAGAAAATATGGCTTCATCGCCCGGAAGTCGCCGGAACCGCGCCGCCCGGAGCGCGTTCCGTCACGCGCGCTCGCTTGCCGGCCGCTACCTTGAGCTCCAACGGCGAGAGCGCTCGCTCACCCTTCACTTGGACGCGGTGCGGGCCGGCGGCAGCAGCAACGCGCCGCATCGGACCCAGACCGACGAACGCATCGTCGACGTAAATCGGATCGGAGCCGGCCGTTTCGACTTCGATCATGCCTTGCCCCGGCGCAAGCTCCATCCCGCGGGGAGGCTCGAGCTCCTCCACCGTCAACGCGGGCGCCGCGGGCGCGGGTTCGGAGGAGGGAACGGGAGCGGCCGCGGGCTCGGCAAGCTTGGGAGCCGGTGGCGCGGTCTCCTTCTCACTCGAAAACATCGGCACGATGACCCACGTCGTGAGAAAGAAAGCGACGCCGCCCGCCGCGGCCGAGCGAAGCAGTAAGCTGCCCCAGCCGCTCTTTTTCTCGTTCGCGGCGGCCGCGGGCGCGGCGTCGGGTTGCCCGCTGCTCGGCTTGGAATCGGGTCCCGCGGGGGCCTTCGGTGTGTCGCGGCGTTTGGCCGCTGGAAGTGCGGGCGACGTGTCGGGCTCGAGCGGCTCGCCGGTCATGACGGGCGGATTCGAGGCGGAGACGGGCGGCGTCGAGCTCACCTTTTTCTCGGGCGGCAGTGAATCCGCGACGAGCTCCGCAGACTCGGATTGTTGAGGATTGGGATGGGGTTCGTCGCCGCGGCTCACCGCGGGCGCCTCCCCGATGCCTTGGAGGGTTTCTTCGCCGAAGACGAGCATCGGCGTCGCCTCGCCGTCGCCGGCGGGCGTCTGCTCCTGATTGAGCGGCAGCTTGCCCGCGTCACCTTCCACCCGAAGTCGATCGGAAGACGGCGGCGCCAACGACGGCATCGCGACGGCGGGAGGCGGATTGCTCGCGGCGTGATGCAACGCGAGCCAGCCGGCATCCGCGCTTTCAACCGCCACGCTGACGCTCGGCGTGGCGGCCGATGGCCCATCGCCGGTCCCGCTCGACGCGCCGCCCGGCTCCGCGCCGTCGTTTTTCGCCGGTTCAGGGCTCGGTGCGGCCACGGGCGGCGCGCTCGACTGAAGCGACGCGGGGCGCACGCTGAGGCCCGGCGCCGGCACGACCGACAACACACCGCCGCGCCGCGCAATGTCCGAGAGCACCACCTCGAGCAGGTGCGCGGAGACGGCGCCCGACAGGATTAGCTCGCGTGGCGATTGTCCCTCGAGCAAACGGCGCGTCACGAACGCGGCCGGCTCGGGCGTGCACGCGAGATAGGTCTCGAGCAAGGCCTTGTCGAGCTCGACGCGATCGAGGCGGAGCAGTCCGTCCGTCGACACGGCTCGGAGCGCCGCGCGCGCATTCGCGATCGGCTCGCGAAGTATGTCGAACAGCGACCCGCTGAGCTCGGAGCGACAGTGCGACGCGTCCGGTTCGACGCTGAAGCGCCCCGCACCTGCGCCGAGCAAGCTCCCGAGCACCGAGGGACCGCGGAGGAAGCTGCCGTCCGCGGCGCTCCGCGAGAGCGACACCAGCTTGCCGCGCCGGATCTGGGCCTCGAACAGGAACGCGGCATCGCGAACCGAAACACGCGCGTCGCGCTCGCCGCGGCACGCGAGCTCGAGCACGAGCCGAGGCGTGAGTCCGTCGAGGCGCCCGCGGACCTCCCCGCCCGCCGCCATCCGCTCCTCCACGCGGGCCCGCGCCCGCAGGATTTCGCGCACGCGCTCGACGACGGCGGACGCCGCGGCTTCTTTGCGTAAATACCCGTCCGCGGAGGCGCCGAGCTCACGCACGCGCTGCAGCAGATCCTCCTTCCAAGAAAGGAGAATCACAGGCACATCGCGCAGGGCCACGTCGCGTTTCACTTCGTGGCAGAGCGAAAAGCCGTCGAGCTTCGGCATCAGCACGTCGCTCACGATGGCGTCGGGCCAGTGCTCGAAGGCGAGCTCGAGCGCCTTCTGGCCGTCGTGCGCCTCCAGCACCTCCACGCCCACGGCGCGCAAAAGCCCGCCCATGAACCAAACGACGGCTGGATCGTCGTCCGCCACCAGAATGCGCCGGCCCTGCAGCGAAACGCCGCCCGCGTCGCGCGCGCTGCCGGCCGCCCGCTCACCCGCGCGCCGTTCGCCGCCGATCCACGGCGCGATCGGCACGCCGCCCTCGGGCCCCGTTTGCTGAAAGCGCAACGTGCCGCTCGAACGCAAGGTGACGAGCTCACGCACCCGCGCGACCGCCCCCCAGACGGCGGCGAGGACGTCGTGCCCTTCCCCGAGCGCGACGCGCGTGTTCGGCGCCGTCGCTTCGAGTGCGTCCACGAGACCGCGCTTGAACTCGCCGGCAATGCGCTCGGCGAGCCCGTTCATGCTGAGCTCCCCGAGCGGCTCGCGCACCGCGCGCGGCCGCGCCGCCCGCTCTCGCAGCTCTTCGATGCTGCGCTTCAGCGTGTCCGGGCTGCACGGTTTCGGCAGCACGCGCGCCACACCGAGCTCCACGAACGCAGCCGCCATTTCCGGCTGCGTGAAGCCGCCGACGACGATGACCGGCGTCGGTTCGATGAGCTCATCGGTGAGGAGCTTTCGCACGGCTTCTCGCGCGCCCTCCTGATCGCCGTCGACGACCACGACGTCCGGACCCACGATGTGCGCGAGCTCGACCAGGCGTGACGCGTCCGCCAAGCGCTCGCACTCGACCGGCGGCGTGCCCTCGGGGTCCGCCACCGCGTCAGCAAGCGCCTGCGAGCCGAGCAGGAGCACGCTCGTCGGCCACGCGGGAGTCGCGCCACGCGGGCGCGCGTCCGCTCCGCGCACCGACACGGCGGCGCCGAGCACGAGCGACGGCAGCACGTCGAACGCCCGCGAGATCTCTTCGAACGGCGGGGGTTTGCCGGCCGTCGCAGCCTGGCGCACGCCGCGCTCGGCCTCGGCGAGTGCTTCCGCGACGCTGGCGAAGCCGAGCACGCGCGCTGCGGAGCCGACCGCATGCACGCGCCGCAAGAGGCTCTTCACGCGATCGGTGTCGGACGGGTCCTGCTCGGCCGCAGCGAGCGCGGAGCGCAACGTTTCGAGCCGCCGCGGCAGGCTGCCGGCAAACTCGGCTCGAGCTCCGGTGAGCCGGGCCTCTTCTTCGCGCGGTCCTGGCGCCGGTGGCATGCGCGGGCCGTAGCATACCACTCACGGATCGAGCGATATTTCAGCGGAAATTTAGAGCAGGAACGACACGCCGACGCTGAGCGTCGGACGCCCGGCCCGGAGCGTGAGCGCGATGCGGTCGGTGAAGTGATAGCGACCGCCCACCCAGAGACCGAGCCAGCCGAGGTGGTCATCGTGCGGACCCTCGAGACCGTTGCCCAAGCGAAAGGCGAGGCCGGGTTCACCGAAGACCGACCAGTTACGGCTGAGCCAGAAGTTCCACTGCATCGCCACCGGCACCCACACGCCCTTGTCGACCCAGTCCGCGCCGAACGTGATGCCGATGCTGTTGTTGATGCTGGGCACGAAGCCGTTGTGAAGCAGGACGACGGTGCCGCGGAAGCCGAGCCCCGGCAGGAAATTGTCGGACAGCTCGACGAGGGCGTGCGGCTCCGCCTCGAAGACGTAGCGGGGATGCAGGCCGGGGAACTTGATCACCATCTCGTCCGCGCGCGCTTGCCCGGAGAACCCGAAGGCCGCGAGCGCCGTCGTCACGAAAATGAGCGAAAAATGCTTGTTCATTCGGTACCTGCTGCGCGCTCGAGCGTCGTGCGCACGAGCGCGGCCAAACGTTCTGGGTCGGCATCCCCTCCGTGGCCGAGGACGGCCTCGCCGTCGACGAGCGGCACGGATGCGAGCCGGCAGCCGGCCTCGAGCGTTTCGAAGGGTTCGTCGTCGAGGCGCGCCACGGCGAGCAGGCTCGGCAGCACGAGCCCCCAAAGCGGAGCGAACGCGTCGACCAGCGGCATGCCGACGAGCTCGAGCGAGACGCTGTCGGTCAGGCGCAAAGTGCCGAGCGGGTGCGGCGTCGGTGCGGCGGGAACGTCGGAGACGACCGTCGCGTCGCTCAAGCGCCCGAGCGCCGACATGACCGCCGCGAGCTTGCGCTGCGAAGCCGCGAGTCCGAGTCGAGGCATGCCTTCGAAGCCCGTCGGAGCGGCCCGCTGCGCGAGCGCGGCGAGCACGGTGAGTCGCTCGGGATCCGCGAGCTCGATGCGCAAATTACCGCCAGAAAAGCGCCGCACGGCGCCGCCGGCCAGGAGCCCCGCGAGGGCTTGGAGGACGTCGAGATCGAGCGCCGGCACCTCGTCGAGCAGCTCGGCGAGCGTGTGCGGCGTGACGAGCACCTCGAGCACGCGTTGCTCGATGTCGCGCTGGTCGGGCCGCGCGAGCACGACCGCGAGCAACGCATCGTCACCGAGACCGAGCGACGCTTCGATCGTCTTGGCCTCGTCGAGCTGACGCATGCCGTCCATCAAGAGCGCGTGTGACGGCCGCTCGATGCGGCGAAGCGTCGGCGCCGAACCGCCCGCAAACGCGAACGAACCCTCGCCCTCGCCGAGCAGCCGCATCAGCGCCTTTTCGCCGTCGACGCGGCGATAGACCGCGTCGAGCACTTCGCCGTCGCCGAGCCGGACCTCGCCGGCGCCGCTCGGCGTGGCGAGCGAAAGCGTGCCACTGCGGCGATTCGCACCGAGCAGCTGCAGCAGATCCGCGACGCTCACCTGCTTCAAATCACCGCGAAAATCCCCGCCGGCCGCCGCGACCGGCTGAACGGAGTGGCCGAGCGCGTGGACGCGCTTGGCGATCGCTTCGACGTCCCAGCGTGGGATCTCGCCGCTGTTCCGCGAGCCGATGCCGTCGACGAGCACGAAGCGCGGCAGCGACGCAAGGCTGGGCATCCACTCGAGCGCCTGCGCGAAATCGGGTTCGGTCGCGATGACGCTCGAGACGAGCAATACGCCCGCGTGCACGGTGCGCGCACGTTCGGCGCCGTGCTCGAGGTTGTCCGCGATCGCGACCTCGAGCCCGTGCGTACGAAGCCTGGAGGCGAGGGTGCCGAGCTCGTCCACGTCAGGCTCGATCAAAAGCACGACGCGTGCCATCAGTCGCCGATCCTCGCGCCCGAAGCCTGGCCGAGCCGCTGAATCAGCAAATCCGCGAGCAGCGGGTCTGCTGCGTGAACGGCGCGTACCGAGTGCCCCTCGACGCGCCCCGCGAACGCATACGCACCCTGCTCGGAAACGAGCGCACACACCTCGACGTTGGCGCAGCCGGGCATGTGGCTCACGTCGACGGCGTGCATGGCGCGTGGATTTCCGCCGCGCCCGGCGTCGCTCGTGACCGTGCCGCCGATCCCGACACCGCCGTGACGGGTGAGCACGACGAGCGAAGCGCCGCCGCGGGCCGCCTCGCGCACGGCCGAAAGCACGAGACCAACCACGTCGGTCGTCGGCAGCTCGATGACGCGGGGCGTTTCCAAGCCGGGCGCCGTGCCCGGGCGACCTGGCGGCTCTGCGAGCAGTGCATCGACGATTTGCGCGAGTCCGAGCCCGCGCAAGCCGAGCCGCTCGACGACGGAGAGCCGGCACACTTCGGCGCGGTGGCGCGCGGCGCGCAGCAGCCGCGACAAGTCACCGCCGTCGTGCGGGTACACGGCCACGCCGACGCCCGTTTCGTAGCTCTGCCCCTCGGCCGTCTGCAGCAGCCGATCGAGCACGCGGCGACGGCAGGCGTGCGCGCCCAGGCCGTTCGTTTCGGGCAAAAGTAGGTAAAATTCGTTGGCGTCCACGCGCGCGAGCACGTCCGTGTCGCGCACGGCGCCGAGCACGTGCTCGACGGCCGCGAGCGTCGGCTCGACGGCTTCGGGAACGGCCGAGGTGCGCGGGTGCACCGTGATGGTCGCGAGCGCGAAGCGGCGCCGGTGCCGGCGCGCCATGTCGATTTCGCGGCCGGCGACGTCGACGAAGTAGGCGAAGGTGTACGCGCTCGAGCGCGGATCCTTCATGCCGCCGCGGTGTTGATCCTCCCGGGCCGCGATGAGGCCGAGGCTCGTCGCGCACTGGGCTGCCAGCGTCGCGAAAGCAGCCTCACGCACCCCGGGGAGCAGCGTCTCGAGCAGGCCGTCGACCAGCAGCACGCCGCCGAGCTCACGCCGGAGCGCGAGCCGAATCACACGCAGGCGGTTGCGCTCGGCGTAGGCGAGCAACTCCAGCTCTTCGCAGAAGGCCGGCGACGCGGGGTCCGGCGGGCTCGCGCAAGAGCGCAAGAGCTCGCGTGCTCCCTCGCCGGCGGGCACGTACACGAGCGCGCGGCGCGCGCCCGATTCGGCGAGAATTTCGAGGAGTTTCTCGCACGCCTCGCGCCGTGTCTCGCATTCGGCGAGCTCGGCGACGCGTGCGAACAGGCGCGATTCGAGCCGAAAGACGTCCGCGCGGCGCTCGACCTCGCGGACGTGCTCCTGTTCGGCGCGGCGCGCCCGCACGCCGGCAAGGGAGGTGAGCACGTCGTCGCCCGTGAGCGGCATCACGAGCACGCCCGTCGCGCCGAGCGCCATGGCCGCGCTGCCGAGCTCGAGACGGCTCTGGTGCGTCAGCGCGTAGATCGCGACTTGCGGGGCGAGCGCGCGGATGTGGTGGATCACGGCGAGCCCGGCATTTTGGCCGAGCGCTACGTCGATGAGGGCGACGTCGGGGACTTCGGCCGAGACGCGCGCGAGCCCGTCGGCGAGCGTCGGCGTGATCGTGAGCGCGTCGCCGGCGCCGCCCACTGTGCGCTCGAGCAGGGCACGCGACTCGTCATCCGCGACGATGCCGACGACGTGCAGCGCCGTGGCGCTGCCGCTCACGCCCCCACCTGACCCGAAAAGACCAGGCGCGCCGGCCCCCGCATCGTCGCGTTCAACGTCTTTTCATCGACGGTCACGTAGAGGCTCCCGCCCGGCAAGCGCACCTCGACGGGCGTTCCGAAGCGCGTCAGCCCGGTCGTTGCGGCAGCGACCGCCACCCCGGCCGCGCCCGTCCCGCACGCCAGAGTGCGTCCCACACCGCGTTCCCAAACCAGCACGTCGAGGCGGCCGGCGACGGGCGTCACGATTTCCACGTTCGCGCCGTGCGGCTGCGTCGCGGAGAGGGCCGGCCCAACCACGTCGAGCTCCGCCTCGGTGAGCGGCGCACCGAAGCTGACGGCGTGGGGGTTGCCCATGTCCACCAGCAAGAACTCGCGCTCTTCGCCTTTGACCGGGAAGCGCGTGCTGCCGCCGAGGCGCCCGCAGCCCATGCCTTGCGTGATTTGCGCGCCGGGGCCCGAGCGCTCGACCTCGGCCGTGCGCTCGCCGGCGTCGGTTTCGAGACGGTAGGAAGCGCGCTCGAGCTCGTCGTGACGCGCGAGGTGCAGCGCCACGCAGCGCAGGCCGTTGCCGCACATCTCGGGGCGCGAGCCGTCGGCGTTCAGCACGACCATGCGCGCGCGCGCCGCGGGGTCGGTCGCTGGAACGACGAGCAGCACGCCGTCCGCGCCGACGCCGTAGTGTCGATCGCAGAGCGCGATGGCGCGCTGGGGTGAGACGGCGCGCTCGGAGGCGACCTCGACTACGAGAAAGTCGTTTCCCGCCCCTTCGTATTTGACGAAATTGAGCGGATCCATCGTGGCTGCCGAGCTCTTCTAGCCTATCATGAGGGCGTGTGGCGGGTCCTGGCGAGTCTCCTGGGCGCGGCCGTGGTGCTCGCAACCGGGGTCGCCGCCGCGGCGAACACCCCGCCCGTCCACCTCGAGGTCGAGCATTGTGAGTCGCTCGACGAGGCGAGTATCCGGCGGATTTTCACCGCGGACCTCGGCGCACCGGCCGCGGAGGTCGGGCCCGACGTCACCGAGGTGACCATCGGCTGCGAGGGCGACAAGGTGGTCGTCCGGGTGAAGGACCCGCTGAGCCGCAAGACCGTCAGGCGGTCGTTCGACCCGAAGTCGTTCGGGAACCAGGGACAGTCTCGGCTGATCGCCATCGCGGCCTCGGAGCTCGTGCTCGCAAGCTGGGCCGAGCTCACCGAGAACCCGACGCCGACGGTGCCCGCCGAGGGCGAGCCGGCCAGCGCCGAGACGCTCGAGACCGCGCGCAGCCTGGTGAAGGCGCGCAGCGCAGAGCACCAGCACACCGAGGCAGGGGGAACGAGCGGAGTGCGACTCGACAATCCCTACACACTGAACGGCGCGAATGCTCCGAAGAAACCGGTGGAGCGGAGCGAGCCGCCGGACGGCGACGCGAACCTCGAGGCCACGGCCGATCACGGGCCGAGCGTACCGTCGGAGGCGGAGACGCACCCGGCATTCGAGCGAGTCATGGCCGTGGTCTCCGTGCGTTCGTTCGCGAACGGTACGGGCACGCTGATCGGCGGTGGGGCGCGCCTCGGCCTGGACCGTTACGGAGTGGTGAGCTGGGCCGCAGATGCGCTCATCGAGAACGGGAAGCTCTCCTCGCGGAACGTGACGAGCGCGACGATCGGCGGCAGCCTCGCTTTCTATCTGCACTCGGGGCCCGCAACCCTCAGGCTCGGCGCTGGACTTCGGGGCGGAGTGCTCGGGCTCGGTAACGGCGCCGCCATCGCACCGTGGGGTTGGCCCATGGCCGTGGCCTCGATGACGGTCCGCGGTGGCCCCTTGGTGTTCGAGGTCGGGGGTGAGGGCGGATTCGTCGATCTCTTGCTGCAGAGGAACCAGGCCGCACACGGGGTCTGGGGCAGCGGACAGCTCGGCTTCGGACTGGTGCTCTGATGGCTGAACGTCTGACTACCTCAGACGGGCGGCAGTGGGAGCGTCATGCAGCGGTCGGTGGCGCGAAGGACCCGCGTGAGCTCAGTCGCGCGATTGCCCTGGAGAATTGCCGCAACGCGCCTAAGCTTGGTGAGGAGGGGTGAGCTCTTCCGGACCATGAAACGCACTCAGGTACCGAGCGAACCGATGCGCGAGCAGCCCGCCATATCGCTGGTGCGCCTGATTGCACCCGCCCCCGAGGACGACCCCTCGGCGGGAAACCGCCCGAGCGAGCCGCCCGTCGAGCCGGCCCTCGATCTCGACGGCTTGTTCCGGCGCTACGCGCCGTACGTCGCCGCCATCGCGCATCGCCTCCTCGGCCGCGACGAAGACGTGGACGACACGATTCAGGAAGTGTTCGTCGCGGCCGTGCGCGGCCTGCACGCGCTGCGCGATCCAGCGGCGATTCGCGGCTGGCTCGCCCGGGTGACGGTGCGCGTCGCCCGCCAGCGGCTCCGCAAGCGCCGCGTGCGCGTCTTCCTCGGGCTCGACGAGCCGGTCGTGTACGACTCCGTCGTCGACCACAGCGCCTCGGCGGAGCAGCGGGCGCTGCTCGCTCGCGTCTACAGCGTGCTCGATGATTTGCCGGCGAACCAGCGCATCGCCTGGTCGCTGCGCCACATCGAAGGTGAGCCGCTCGAGAACGTCGCTTCGATGTCCGGCTGCTCGCTCGCGACCGCCAAACGCCGCATCGCCGCGGCCGCGCAACGGATCGAGGAGGCGTTCGCCGATGTCTGAGCTCGCACGCCGCATCGCCGCCGCGAGCGCGCACGCCGACCCGGCATGGACGGCGGAACGAGAGGCGCGAGTGCGCGCCGGAGTCGGCCGCGGGCTCGAACGCAAGCGCCGCAATCGCGTGGGGCTCGTGGTCGCGGTCGGCGCATGCACGCTGCTGCTCGGCTTCGTGCTCGGGCGTCTCGGCGACAAGCCGGCGCCCACGGCGCGCGTCGCATTGCCGGAGCAGCAGGGCGCGAGCCTCCTGCAGTTGCCGGACGGTTCTACCGTCACGGCTGGGTCGCCGGACGCTCACGTGGAGACGGTCGCGGTGAGTCCCGAGGCCGTCATGCTGCGGCTCGAGGCCGGCGCGGCGCGCTTCTCGGTGACTCCGAACCCCAAGCGCCCCTTCCGCGTGGTCGCACGGGACGTGACCGTGACGGTACTCGGGACGATCTTCAGCGTGAGTCTCGAACCGTCGGGCGTCCGCGTCGGCGTCGAGCGCGGGCGCGTGCGCGTGGATTCGCCACGCGAGAGTCAAGTGCTGAGCGTCGGTGACACGCAGCGCTTCCCGAGTGCTCCGCTCCACGCGGACGCGAGCGGGACGCCTACGGAGCCGGAACCCGTCGCCGATTCGCAGCCGATCGCGGTGGACCAGCTCGCACCCCTGGACGACCCGCCGGCGCGTCCAGCAGCGGCGCCCCCTTCATGGCGCGCGCTCGCCAAGGACCAGAACTACAGCGCGGCACTCGCTCGCTTGAACGCCGACGGCCCGAACGCCGTGCGCGACACGCCCGATGATCTGCTGCTCGCCGCGGACGTGGCGCGGCTCGGCGGCCGTCCCGATCGCGCGGTCGCACCGCTCCAGCGCGTCATCGCCGATCATGCGTTCGATACGCGGGCGCCGCTCGCGGCATTCACGCTCGGACGCACGTTGCTCGAGCAGCTCGGCCGGCCGCGTGATGCGGCTCAAGCGTTCGCGACGGCGCGACGGCTCGATCGCGGCGGCGCGCTCACGCAAGACGCCCTGGCGCGCGAGGTCGAGAGCTGGGCGGGCGCGGGTGACGACGAGCGCGCGCACGCCCGGGCCCTCGAATACGTGAAGCTCTACCCTCACGGTCGCCGAATCTCCGCCGTACGCCGCCTCGGCGGCCTCGACTGATCCCGGTCGCCCATGCCAGGTTTGGGCGACCAAGATGCGGCGCCCTCTCCTCCTCAGCGGCTTCATGGCGACCGGCAAGTCCACCGTCGGACGCCTGGTCGCCGAGCGCACGGGCCGCCCCTTCGTTGATTTGGACGCGCGGCTCGAGACGCGCCTCGGGATGAGCATTCCTGCCTTCTTCGCGGCACGCGGGGAAGCCGCGTTCCGCGCCGAAGAGCGCGCAGAGCTCGAACAGGTGCTCACGGGCGCGGACGCGGCGCCCGTGGTCGCACTTGGCGGAGGCGCCCTCCTCGCGCGCGATCTGAGGCTGCGCGCCCTCGACTCGGCGGTCGTGCTGACGCTCCAAGCGTCACCCGCGGAGATTGCCAAGCGCGTCGGTTCGCGCAGCGGGCGCCCTCTGCTCGACGCGCCGGATCCCGCACAGCGCGCGCTCGAACTGCTGGCCCAGCGCGCAACCGCTTACGCCGAGACGCATGCCACGCTCGCCACGGACGGGCGCACCCCGAGCCAAATTGCCGACGCCGCCAGCGTCGAATGGCGGCGTGACGCCATCGCGGTCGCAGCCGGCGAGCACTCCTACGTGGTGGAAGTCGGGCGTGGGCTCCTTCCCCGGCTCTCGGAACTCACGGCCGGCGCATCGCTGCCGGTGATGGTGAGCGACAAGCACGTCGAGCCGCTGCACGGCCCGGCTGCTCGGTCCGCGCTCGGCGCGCCGACCCGAACCGTTGCCGAGCTCATCCTCACGCCGGGCGAGCGCGAGAAGCACCTCGGGAGCATCGAGGCCATTTTGCGCGCCGCGCTCGGCGCCGGAGCCGACCGCAAGAGCATCTTCGTCGGGCTCGGGGGCGGCGTGGTCACGGACATGACCGGCTTCGCGGCGGCGACGTACATGCGCGGTGTGTCGTGGGTGGGCGTGCCCACGACCTTGCTGGCCATGGTGGACGCGTCGGTCGGCGGCAAAACGGGCGTCGACCTCGAGCTGGCCAAGAACGCGGTCGGCGCGTTCTGGCAGCCGAAGGGCGTGCTCTGCGACGCGGCGCTCGAGGCGACGGAGCCGGCGCGCGGCTACACGAGCGCGCTCGCGGAGGTCGTGAAGACGGCGATCATCGGCGATCCGGAGCTCTTCACGCTGCTCGAAGCCGAGCAGGCCGCCGTGCGCGCGCGGAGCCCCGAGCTGGTCGCGGAGATGGTGCGGCGTTCGGTGCGGGTGAAGGCTCGCATCGTCGGGCTCGACGAGCGCGAGACCGGGCTCCGCGCGCTGCTGAACCTCGGGCATACGCTCGGTCACGCGCTCGAGTCGCACGCCGGCTTCGAACGCCTGACCCACGGTGAAGCCGTGAGCCTCGGGCTCGTCGCGGCACTGCGGGTCGGTGAAGCGCTCGGCCAGACGCCACCGGCCTTGACCGAACGAGTTCAAGCGTTGCTGACCGCGGTCGGTTTGCCGACGGACCTCGCGCGCGAGCCGCTGCGCGAAGCGGCCGAGCTCGTCACGCTCGACAAGAAGCGCGCGGGCTCGCGGGTTCGCTTCGTGGTCGCTCGCGAGCTCGGACGCGTCGAAACGCTCGATCTTGAGCTGGGTAAGCTGAAATCGCTCGCGCAGGCGCTTCGATAAGCGCGCTCGGCGTCCGCCGCGAGCGGCCAAAATTCCCCCAATTTTTGGCGCCAGAGAGACCGACCGCTAGACTCCTAGAGGCGGCGGCAACACCTGCCCTCGCCGCACGAGGCGACGAATGTACAGCTTCCCGAAGACGATGGCCGCCGGGCTCCTCTTGGTGGGCGCCGGGCTCTTGGGCTCGAGCTGCGTCGACAACCGGAGCTCGGTGTTCATTTACGGCGTGATGAACATCAACTCGAGCCAATGCCTCGCACAGCCCGACGCGACGGCCGTCTTGCAGCCATCCGGGACGCTCGACCGCTATTTCGCCGACGGCTATCAAGCAGCGCTCCTCGTCGGCAGCCACCTGACCCAGCGCGGCAGCCGCCAGCAACTCCGAACCGAAACCTCGCGCCTCGAAATCACGCGCGCGAAGATGACGCTCTACGGAACCAACAACTCCGTCGTCAGCTTCGAGACGCCGGCGACCGGACTCATCAACCCATCGGACGGAACGGATCCCGGCCTCGCCGCCGTCTTCATTCGCATGATCCGCGCGGAGGACATGGCGAACCTCGGCCCCGACGGTCAGATCATCGCGCGCGTGAAAATCGAGGGGACGACGCTCGGCGGGCAAGATCTCGAGTCCGGGGACTTCGACTATCCGATCACGGTTTGCACGGGTTGCCTGGTGGATTACCCGTCCGGTGCCCTCGATCCGACCTCCCGCACCTGCGACACCGCGTCGGACGTCATGACGACGTCGACCATCTGCTTCTTCGGTCAGGACGCGTCGTTCCCGTGCACCTTGTGCGCCGGCACCGGTGACCCCGTGTGCTTGAATCCGCAGAATAATCCGTACATTCAGAAGATGAACACACCGAGCACGCCCTGACGGCGGCAGGTGGTGCCGAGGCTCGTACTCGCCGTTAGCGTCGCCCTCGGCGTGTGCGTCGCGCCTGTTGCCCGGGCGGAACCGCAGGGACACGTCGCGTGGCGACCGGCCGTTTGCGGCACCGGCAAAGCTGGCGCCGTTTGGCAGCAGACACGACTCTGCAACGGCATCGAAGGTGACCTGCTCTTCTTCCGACACCGCAATCGCGACTTCGGCTTGGGTCCCTACCTCGAAGTCACGACGGCGGGCTTCTGGGACGTGCGCTGGGGCGGAGGCGCTACCTTGCTCGTGCCGCTCACGGAAAATTTCCCGCTCACCCTCTCCCTCGGCGTCGTCGAGCACCAGCTCCGTACGCCTGCCTTGTCCGCGACCGCTTTCTTCGGGGCGCGCAGCTACGATTTCGACGGCTCGTATAATTGGGCACTCGGCGTTTTCGCGGGCGCGGCGCGGGATCTCGGTGAGCCGCGTGCAACGCTCGTGAGTGCTGGCCTCGAAATCGACGGCTTCTTCGTCGTCGCCCCCTTTCTCTTCGCCGTCAACGCACTGCGCTGAACGATCGGCATCCGCCGCGGCGAACGAGCCTTACGGACCGGGCGCGGGCTCGTCGATGTCCGTTGCGGGCTCCGCGACCGTGCCGATCGCAGCGTCGATCCGCGTCATGATCGAGCCGAGCATTTCCCGCGAACGTGTCGCAAGCTTCCGATTCCGCGACTTCTCCTCTTCGAGATCGTGCGCGAGCGCGATGGCAGCGAGTAGCAGCGCCTGAGGCGGCACCGGTCGTCCCGGTGGCGTGATGGCGCGCAAGCGAGCATCGACCAGCGCGGCGAGCCGACGAAGCTCCTCCTCGCTCGCGGACGCAACGACGCGATACGTCTGGCCCCCCACGCGAAGCTCGACAGGATCAGCGTGCATCCGCCGCGTAAGCTATCACCGGCGAACCGGGATGGAAATGGCGATGAGCGCCGAAATCACGATGACCCTGGGGGTATGTTGAGGAGGACCTGCGCATTCGACAGGCGCCTCAACGCAAGAGTCGCACCGCGATGTCGACAAGTGCTCTCTCGAGCCGCTGTCGCGGTGACGTGCTCTGGCTCGCCTCGGCCGTGGCCAACGTTTCCTCGATGAGGCTGCGCGCCAGCACCTCACCCGCAGCGGCCACGGCGGTCACGCGCACTGCGTCCGGAGCCGGCGTGCTCAGCCCCGACACACGCATCAGGACGAGCGATCGCGTCAACGCAGCCTCGAGCTCGCGTCCGGCCACGCTCAGGCCCCGAGCCTCGCCCACGACAAGGAGTCGTGCTTCGGCTGGAAATTCGAGCACCCACTCGAACCAAGCCTGCGCGAGCTCGCGCCAGCGCTCGACGGGCGTCCGCGCCCGCCTTTGCGCCTCGCCCAGGGCGACCTCGAGACGTTGTCGTGCTCGGAGGGCAGCGCCAGCGCGAGCGTGCTCGAGGTCGTCGAAGTACTCGTAAAAGGTATTGCGCGACACGCGGGCAACCTTCGCGACCGCCGCAACGGTCCGCGCCGGCCCTTGGGCAAACACCACTGCCGTGGCTGCCAAGACCCGCGTCCGCTGCTGCGACATGCGCTCTTCGCGTGACTGTCGTCGATTGTAACGTCCACGTCCGGAGGGCGCAGACGTGGGCGGTGAGTTCATATAATACGTGAGTATACTTTATAAGGCGCAGCCTGCTGAAGAGGTTCGGCGTGAGGTGGTATCACCATTGCTACATAAAATACAGATGTATATCTATTAGCGCCTGAACGTTCTGCAGACTCGGAGCGCAGCAGCTTCCATAGTCCGGCATATTGCCGCTGAGACCGGCAAATACATTTGATACGCCATTGTACTTATGCTCGCCCACGTGCCGATGGCGTCTCGTGCAGCATCGGGAACACGAACAACTCCCCTCGGCGCGACAGTGCACGATTTCGAGTCGTAGCTCCGGGCGTGCGACCGCGGCACCCCGGGGTCGCGTCCCCGCTCGGTAGCCAGCGCATGCCGGACGTGAGGCGCGCAGCCCTCACGCCAACGCTCGCGTTGTTTCTTGAGGCGGGCGCTGTGACGCAGGGTTGACGGCGTCCGCCCGCACCGTTCCATCCGAGCGTCACTTTCAATGCTTTCGGCGCGGCTATGGGCGGCCAGTCATGCCGGGAGTCGACGCTGATCCGTTGTTCCGTCCCGCACGACCCGTTCGGCGGATTGACCTCGGCGAGGACTCCCCGTCTGCGAGAGCTCCGGCGCGACAGCGAGAATCGTGTCGTTCACTCGCGCCGGCTCGTTGTGACGCTGTGACAGTCGTCCGACGGGCGCTTTCAGTGGCCCACGGAATCGTGGTGGTTCAAAGGGAGTCCGCTGCTCCGCGGGAGTCACCGAGTGAGCCCGTCCGGCAATGTGCGGTTCGCGGAGCGCGACGCGGGTCGTGAATTGCAAAGCGGTGCGAACGCTTGTTCGGTTGGGTGGGTGCGGCGGGCGAACTCCCAGGCGTATGCGCCTCGACGATGACTGGCGCGCTGACTCGCTCAGGTTTGCTACTACTGAGGACGTGAGCGGTAAGCTTGATGCTTTTGCTGAGGAGCGGCTCCGCGTGCTCGCGGAAGCGGGGCTGCTGAGGCGGTCGGACGACGGCTCTCGGCGAACCGCTGCGCAGGCCGCCGCCGATCGATTAGGAGTCCCATTCGTCGATGCTTCATCGAACGATTACCTTGGACTGGCGGGGCAGGATGTTTCACGTGAAACGCGCGTTCAGGTGGGTGCGCCGGGCGCGGGTGCATCCCGGCTCATTCACGGTACGCGCGATGAACTCGTCGCCCTCGAAACCCGGCTAGCCAAGTGGGTCGGCACCGCCGGTGCGTTGCTCTTCACCTCCGGCTACGCGGCGAACGTCGGCTTGCTATCGGCAATCGGCGTCGGTGGCTCCGTCATCCTTTCCGATCGCTTGAACCATGCCTCGATCGTCGACGGCTGCCGCCTCGCGCGGGCCGAAGTCGAGGTCATCCCCCATCTTGATCTCGGGGCGCTCGAGCTGGCCCTCACGAACCACCGAGGCAGAGGTCCCGTCTGGGTGGTCACGGAGTCTTGCTTCAGCATGGACGGCGATGGGCCAGACCTCCTCGCGTTGCGCAGCTTGTGCGATCGATTTGAGGCCGGTCTCGTCGTGGACGAAGCGCACGCCTTGGGCGTGTTCGGCGCCCGAGGTGCGGGGCGCTGCCAGGCGGCCGGGGTGCGCCCCGATGCTCTCGTCGGCACCCTCGGGAAGGCAGTTGGAACCCAGGGCGCGTTCGTGGCGGGCTCACGCGCCCTGCTCGAGTTGCTCTGGAATCAGGCGCGGAGCTTCGTCTTCTCGACCGCGACGTCACCGCTCTTGGCCTCCGTCACCCTGTTGCACGTGGAACGCCTCGAGGCTGCGAACTATGCTCGCGCGGTCGTGCTTGAACGAGCGCGCCTGCTAAGCGAAGCCTTGATTCGAAGCGGCGTGCCGCTGCCACCGGGCCTCGGCGGACCGATCGTTCCCGTGCTGGTAGGAGGCAACGACGAAGCGCTGCGGATCGCGCACGACCTGGAGTCGGAAGGTATTCTCGCTCAAGCAATCCGACCACCGACGGTGCCCCCGGGCGGCGCGCGGCTTCGGCTAACCGTGAGCGCCAGCTGGCCTGATGGAGCGGTCGAGCGCGTCGCGACCGCAGTAGCCAACGCGCTCCGCCGAGTCGGCTGAGAGGGCTGCAATGGCACATCGGATTGTCGTGGTTGGAACTGGAACCGGCGTCGGCAAGACGTGGCTGTCCTGCGCGCTGCTTCGGCGGCTGGGCGCGCTCGGCCACACGGCCATCGGCCTCAAGCCCATCGAGAGTGGCGTGATTCCCGGCATGGCCACCGACGCAGCAGCGCTGGCGTCCGCCGGCTTCGGCATCGGAACCGGCACCGACACGCGCGGCTCCGCTCCTCCGTACCGGTTGGTGGATCCGATTTCGCCGCACCTGGCCGCGCGCCGCGCAGGTGTCGAGATTGAGCTCGAGCTGGCCCTCAGATATGTCCAGGATCAGGAGTCCGTCATTGCGGCGCACGTGTCGCCCGTGACTCTCGTCGAGAGCGCTGGCGGACTCTTCTCGCCTCTCGGACACGGCGTCACGAACTTCGACCTCGCGCGCTCGCTCGACCCGGCCGCCTGGCTGCTCGTCGCGCCCGACTCGCTCGGAGTTCTGCACGACCTCACGGCGACACTCCTCGCCGCTCGTGCCCTGGGGCGCATGCCCGACGCGATCGCCCTCTGTCGCGCGCGGCCGGCCGACGCGAGCACGGGCACGAATGCAGAAGAGGTCGCCCGGCTAGGGATCGGCCCGCGACCCAGGGTTTTCGCCAGCGAAGATGCAGCCGAGCTCGCCGCGCTCGCGGGCGACCTGCTGCGCTGAGCGGTTCAAGACGTGGCGGGCGGCGCGATTCGACCGCCGGCCAGGCGAATGCGTCGCGCACCGAGCCGCTCCGCCTGCTCCGGCGCATGGCTCGAAACCACGACGAGCGTGCCCTTGTCCCGCTCCGCAACGAGCGCGCGCTCAAGAAGATCGGAACTCTTGGTGTCGAGACCTGCCCACGGTTCGTCGAGCAGCAGCACGCTCGGAGCGTGAACCAGCGCGCGCGCGAGCGCGATACGCTGGCGCTGACCTCGTGAGAGGAGCCGTACTGGACGCTCGGCGAACGCCCGCGCATCCACGCGATCGCGCGCGCGCTCCCACGCAGTCGGATCGACCACCCCGTAGGCGCGTGCGGCGAGCTCCACGTTCTCGCGGCCGGTAAGCTCTCGGTAACAAAGGGATTCGTGCGAGACCCAACCGAGCTCCGGTCGCACCTGCTCGAGCTCCTCGCCGATCGGCTCGTAGATCACGCGACCGAGCGTCGGCTTCAGGATGGTCGCGAGCACCGAGAGCAGGGTGCTCTTGCCGGCGCCGTTCTCGCCTTCGAGCATGAAGATGTGCCCGGCCGAAAGCTCCAACGTCACGCCGCGAAGCGCCGCCACGGCCCCGAAGGTGCGGGTGACCTGGTCCACGACGATTCGATCGATGCGCGGCACTTCCGGCGTCTTACCACCGGCTCCTCGTTCGCCGAAATTCCGGAGGGCAAGCTTCGGCCGGCGGTTTCCCCGCTCTGGCGCAAAGGCTTTTTCGAGCGCTGACCGCCTGCCGGGCGGTGCTACTATCCAACAAGGATGAGTTCCTCCGCCCTCGCCTTGGAGCCCCGGCGCGCGGAGCAGCTCGCCGAGCTGCGGTTGGCGGTCGGCGGCGCGCTCGAGGGGAAAGCGGACGTCGTCGAGCTCGCGCTCGTCGCTCTGTTGTCGCGCGGCCACGTGTTGCTCGAGGACGTCCCTGGCGTCGGCAAGACGACGCTCGCCCGTGCACTCGCGCGCGCCGTCGGCGGCGAAGTTCGGCGCGTGCAGTTCACGAGCGACCTGCTGCCGAGCGACGTGCTCGGTGTGTCGATCTACGAACAGCACCGTGGCGAGTTCGTGCTGCGTCCCGGGCCCATCTTCACGAACGTCCTGCTGGCGGACGAGATCAACCGCGCGAGCCCGCGCACGCAGTCGGCGTTGCTCGAAGCGATGAGCGACGGACAGGTGTCGCTCGACGGGCGCACGCTGCCGCTGCCTGAGCCGTTCTTCGTCGTCGCCACGCAGAACCCGCAGGATTTCGCGGGCACCTATCAACTCCCGGAGTCACAGCTCGATCGCTTCATGATGCGGCTCCGCATCGGTTACCCGCCGCCGCACGTCGAGACGCGACTGATGCTCGACCCCGACTACGACCGCATCGAGGCCGTGCCGGTCGTGCTGGACCCGCAATCACTCGTCAGCATGCAGCGCGAGGTCGACCGCGTCTCGACCGACGGCGCGCTCGGCGCGTATCTGCAAGCGCTCGTGACGGCCACGCGCACGAGCCCCGCGCTCTCCCTCGGTGCGTCGACGCGCGCCGGCATGAACCTGTCGCGCGCCGCGCGCGCTCGCGCCCTCTTGCACGGTCGCCACTACTGCATCGCCGATGACATCCATAGTCTCGCGGTGCCACTGCTCGCCCACCGCGTGCGTCTCGCGTCGCACGCAGAAGGCTACGTCCCGTCGCGTGAAGAGGCCGAAACGGCCGTGCGCGAGGTCGTTTCGCGCGTCCCCGTGCCGCTGTGACCCGGCCGCCGCCCGGCCCAGTGCGCCGGCCCGGCGGCGCTCGCGCCTCGCGTCGAAGTGATCGCGCGCGAGCGAGCGAACCACCGAAGCTCCCCCGTTGGCTCGTGCCCGCGTGGCGTTTCTTCTCGTGGTTCAAGCCGCCACGACGACTGCGCCTCACGCGCGAGGGTCGCTACTTCCTGCTCATCACGTTTTGCGTGGGCTTTGCGGCGATCAATACCGGCAACAACCTGCTCTATCTCCTCTTCGGCATGTTCCTGTCGCTCATCATCGTCTCGGGCGTCATGAGCGAGCTCAGCCTGCGCAAGCTCACGGTAGCGCGCCGGTTGCCGCCGCGCGCGCAGGTCGGCCGCGCGCACCTCGTCGAGATCGAGGTCTACAACCACAAGCAGCGCATCCCGTCGTACGCGATCGAAGTCGAGGACTTGCGCGCCGGACAGCCCGCGGACAAACGCTGTTTTTTCCTCAAAATCAGCCCGCGGTCGGCGCAAGTCGCGGCCTACCGGCGCACGCCCGCGCGCCGCGGACGGGACCGCCATATCGGCTTTCGACTCGCCACGCGCTTCCCGTTCGGCTTGTTCGAAAAGTCGCGTGACGTGACGTCGGACGGCGACCTCATCATCTATCCCGCAGTCGACCCGCTGCAGCTTCCGCCCGACGAGTCGGGCGACCGGATCGGCGGCGTCCTCACGCTCGGCCGCGGCACCGGCGACGAGACGGCTGGCGTTCGGCTCATGCGCGACGGCGATGATCCGCGCGACATCTTTTGGCGCAAGAGCGCCCAGACCGAACAAATGGTGGTACGCGAACGCGTCCGCGAAGCGCGCCGCGAGGTGACGCTCGTCGTCGATTCGCGCCACCCCGGCTCGAGCCCGAGCGAAGAGTTCTCGGCTCGTTTCGAGCGCCGCATTCGCGAGGTCGCATCACGCGCGGTCGCTCATTTGAAGCGCGGTGACTCGGTCACGGTGCGCAGCACCGCGGGCGAACGGGCCGCCAGCGTGCCGTCCCGCGGAGCCGATCCGCTTCTGCGTTTTCTCGCTTTGCTCGAGGCGACGCCGCTCGAGGACCCGACGACCGCAGCGCCTGCTGCCGCGCCGAAGACGCGCGAGGTCGCATGAGGTTCGGCGTCGTCCACCGGGTGATGACCGACACGCTTGCCGTGCTCGGTCTGCTCGCGCTACTCACGAGCGGCGAGCTCGATCGCGCCGTCGCGTACGTCGTGCTCGGAGCCATGGCCGTCGCGCTGGCGCTGCCCGAGCGGCTGCAAGACCGTCCGGCGTGGCGCAAAGCGGCCGTCGCGGCTCCGCTGATCCTGCTCGGCGTGCAGGTGCTGCGCCTCGCCGGCGGTGAGAGCCTGCTCGCGGCGTCGATCGAATTTGCGGCAGGGCTCCAAGTGCTCCGGCTCGCGACCAGGCGGGGCGCAGCGCATGACCAGCAGGTCATCGTGCTCGCGCTGCTGCATCTGATCGCGGGCACGGTGCTCGGCAGCGGGCTCACGTACGGGCTGTGTTTTCTCGGGTTTTTGGTCGTCACGCCGGGCGCGCTCGTACTCAGTCATTTGCGGCGGGAGGTCGAGGGCAACTACCGGCAGGGTGCGCGCGATCGCACGGGGTTGCCGGTCGACGTGCCACGCATTCTGCGGAGTCGGCGCGTGATCGGGCGCCAATTCTTGCTTCTCACGTGCCTCCTCTCGGTGCCGATCTTCGTCTTCACGGCCGTCATCTTCGTGCTGTTTCCGCGCGTCGGGCTGTCGCTCTTGCTGCTCAATCGCAATCACCCCGATCGCATGGTCGGGTTTTCGGAGCACGTGGACCTCGGCGGCGTCGGACGGCTGCGCTCCGATCCGACGATCGTCATGCGTGTCGATCCACCGGGTTTGCCTGCCATCGCGCCGCCGCGCCTCGCGCTTTACCTGCGCGGCGCGGCGTTCGATCGTTACGACGGCCGCGCCTGGTCGCGCACCCACCGCGACGAGGTTCCCGCCGATCAGGTGGGATCCGACGTGAAAATTCGGCGATTTCCCGACCCCGTACGCGATCGCGTCATGCGCATCGATCTCGAGTCGATCGATCCGCCCGTCGTGTTCCTGCCGCTCGACGCCGTCGCGCTCCGCGTGCTCGCTCCGACGCCCGGCCTCGACCAAACGCACCCCGAGCTCTTCCTCGGCGCCGAGGGCGTGCTCCGCTACAGCTCCGCCGCGCAGCACGGCTTGCGTTACGAGGTGTCCCTCGCGACCGCTGCAGAGCCGGCGCTGCCCGCGCTGACTGCCGCGGAGCGCACGCGTTACCTCTCGTTACCACCACTGCCGCCCCGCATCGCGGAGCTCGCGGAGACATGGACGGCCGGCGCGAGCGCGCCACGCGAGCAGGCGCACTTGATCGAGGCGAACCTCCGTACCGGCTACCGCTACGACCTCGATTCGCCGTCCGGCGCAGCCAAAAACCCGCTCGAAGACTTCTTGTTCACCTCCAAGCGCGGTCATTGCGAGTTCTATTCGACGGCAATGACGGTCATGCTGCGCGATCTCGGCGTACCCGCGCGCAACGTCACGGGCTTCGTCGGCGGCACCTACAATCGCTTCTCTCATTCGTACGTCGTCCGTCAGGGCGACGCGCATTCGTGGGTCGAGGTTTGGCTCGACGGCGCGGGCTGGACGCGATTCGATCCCACACCGCCCTCCGACGCAGCGCCGCGCAGCGAGCTCACCGGTGTACTCGCGGTCATGCGCGACTTCGTCGAGGCGCTCGGCCAGCGTTGGAGTCACCACGTGATCGGCTACGACCTGCGCCAACAGCTCGGCCTCTACGACGAGGTACGGGACGCCTACCTGCGCATGATCCCGCGGCGTGGCGTGACCGGACGCGTGCTTGCATCTCCGCGCAAAACGCTGCTCGGCGGGCTCGCGGTCGCGGGCCTTGCGTTCGGGGTTTATCAGCTCCTGCGGCGGCGACAGCAACCGAAGAAGGGCCGCGAGCGCGCCAGCGACGAGCGCGGCGCGCACGAGGCGGCCTCCTTGTATCGCGCGCTCGAACGGCTGCTTGCCGCCCGCGGCGTGCCGCGTCCTTCGAGCACGCCGCCGCTAGCGCACGCGCGTTCGCTGGAGGCGTTGGGTCACCCCCTCGGCGCGGAAACGGTGGAGCTCACGGAACGCTACTTGCGGGTGCGCTTCGGCGGTGAGCCGCTCGATCAAGTCGCCAGGCGCGCGTACCTCGACCGGCTGCAGGTGATGCGCTCAATTCCGACCGACCAACGAGGGCGAACGGCGAGTGCTCCCGGGCCCTGAGGGTGCGCTGCCGTCAGCGCAACGGCGCTGTTTTCAGCCGGTGACGCGACGCCGGAGCACGACGGGCGTCCCGGTGACGGGAGCGGACGGGCCGGGCGTGGCGACGCCGTAGAAGGCGTCGGCTGCGGGCCGCGCTTGCAGGCCGTCGAAGTCGAGATCCGCACGGCCCTGTTCGACCCACGCAACGATGACCGGTGCTTCGGGCGCGGGCGTGGCCGACTGCTCGAGCTCCAGCATGTCGACCGAGATGCCCCGAGCGAGCTGCTCCGGAGTGATGGCGCGCTGAGTGGACGCTAGCGGGCGCGCGCGTCCGGCGGGCAGCTGTCCGGATCCGAGACTCGAGGGGGCGTACGACTGTACGATCAGTCGGTAACCATCCCGTGAATGACCGAGCTCACGCGGGTCCGCGCTGACGGCGGCCCTTACCCGTTGAACGCCGCCGACACCGAGCGTCGTCGCCGCGACCAGCGCGACCCACGAGACACCAGCGGGGCCAGCGCTGCGACTTCGGTTTTTGGGGCGAGGGGCGGTCACGGTTCGTCCTGCTGTTCTTCAAACGCGCGGCGAGGCGAAAAGGTTTCGCTGATACGCAGAAGTCCTAAGCAGGTTTCATTCCATTCATGTTCTGCAGGAGTCGCCATGTTTACCGGCCGGCCGGAAGCATCACGGCGCCTGTGGATGTTGGCGTGAATTCAGCCGCGTTCGCGCTCAATGCGCCTGGGCGATGCTCTCGGCCCAGCGGAGCGCGGAGGCGCAGTCCGAGAGTGACTGCGTTGCGGATCCGGCACGCTGATACGGCCCCAGCGCGACACCAAGATCGCGGCCGCGCCACACCGCGGCAAACGGGCCCCGGTGCGCACGGACCTGGCACACCGATCCTTTGCGCACGGCCGCCGAGGCATGAGCCACGGGCACGCTCGGTGGCGGCTTGTCTCCGCTCGCAACGTCGGACTCGGGCTGGAGTGCGCCGCGAGCCACCGCCTCGAAACCACGCTTGGCGTGCGCTTCGTCATCGTAACGCAACCGAATCCCGACAGCCCGGCGGTCACCAGCGGCGAACACCGCGACGTTGTCGCCACCCCAGCCCGCAGCGGCTTCCACCGCGGTCACGCGGGGCACCCACTCCTCGAAGGCAATGCGAATCGCCTGTTCGCCGAGCACGTCACGGTAGACGACGTGATCGGGACCGCCCGGCGGCGCCGGTGGCACCGAGACGACTTCGGCGCGTTCGTGCGCGGCGTATTTCTCAGGATGAAGGATTTGCTCACTCGTGGTGGGCAAATCCCGCCATGCGGTGTCCACGGCTGACCATCCGCCGGCACGGCGGCGTGCGTGCACGAACGCGAGCCCATCGACGTAAGGCGCGACGATCGAACGCTTCAAAATCCGGGGAACCGACGCGATCTCGGGCATCGCTTCCATCAGGCCGAGGCTGCCCGCGAGCATGCCTTCCGGCACGTCGAGCGCCGTCTGCCCGCGCGGCAAGAGCATGAGATCCATCATCGCGCTCGTGGCGTCGCCCTCGGCGAGTGACTGAACGGCGGCGAGCGCGTCGCCGCGGCCGGCCTGCCATTTCATCAGGGGTTTCAGGTCGTAGTGCTGATCCTGCAAGGCGTGCACGAGCTCGTGCCAGAGCGTCGCCTGCTGCGCCTCCACGCCAAGATCGTCGAGCAGCACCATCTCCTTCTCGCGCGGATCGTAGAAGCCGGCGAGCTGTGTCCCGAGCAGCGTCAGCATGCTGCCGAGGTAGTCGAGGTCCGCGCGAGCGGCGCCGAGCGCGAACAAGAGCTCCGTCGAGCCCTCGAGGAGCTCCGGCTCGAGATCCTCGGCGAGCTCCTTTTTCATGCGGTCCAGAAGCTCGGTGCGCCCGATGATTTCACTCCGCACGCTGCCGGTCGGCGCGAGCAAGCGCGCCGCGGCGACCTGTTTCAGCGTCGCGTCGACGATGGCTTGCCCCTTGTCACGGGGCGGAGACGGCTCGGCCGCAGCAGCGAGCGGCGACGGTGACGGTGATGGGGCGACCGACACCGCCGGCGGCGTGACGGGTGCTCGCGGCGCCTCCGACGCGCAAGCGCCGAGCATGCCCACGAACGCGATGACGGCCGCCGTCCGCTTCAAGCTGCCGCCGCGCGCAGCGCTCGAATCGCGGCGGCACGATCGGGCTGGTCGAAAATCGAGTGCCCCGCGACGAGCACGCGCGCGCCGGCTTCGACCACGGCGTGGACCGTGTCGGGAGCAATTCCACCATCGACTTCGAGGTCGATCGGATGTTTCGCCTGGTCGATGAGTTCGCGCACGCGCCGGATCTTCGGGACGATCGCGGGCAGAAATGCTTGCCCGCCAAAGCCGGGGTTGACCGTCATGACGAGGACCAAATCGAAATCCTCGAGCACCCAGCGCAGGTTCTCCTCCGGTGTGTGCGGATTCAGCACAACCCCGGCGCGCTTGCCGAGCTGACGGATGGCGTGCAGCGTTCGTTGCAGGTGCGTGCTTGCTTCGACGTGAACGCTGAGCCCGTCGGCCCCGGCAGCAGCGAATGCATCAATATGTCGCTCGGGCTCGACGACCATGAGGTGCACGTCGATCGGCAGCTTCGTTGCAGCCCGCACGGCGCGTACGATGGCCGGCCCGAACGTGATGTTCGGCACGAAACGCCCGTCCATCACGTCTACGTGGATCCAATCGGCGCCCGCGGCCTCCGCGGCGCGCACCTCATCGGCCAGGCGTCCGAGGTCCGCGCTCAGAATCGAAGGGGCAATCCGCACCACATTCACGCATCTTCGATTACCCGAGGTCGGGCGCTCGCGCCAGCTCGTGCGGCTTCATCACTCGCGGCCCTCGCGGGTTACGCATCCGGGCGGAAGTGTTAAGCTCTGATTCTCCCCGCTCTCTCGCGCAACCATGATCACCCGCCCGCTAGGTAAGCAGGACTACGACCACATCGTTCAGATCATCGACCGCTGGTGGGGCGGTCCCACGACTGCGCTGGCGCACCCGATCTTCTTTTACGAGCTCGGGTCGATGTCGCGCGTCGTGGAACACGACGGTATTCTCGTCGGCTTCTTGCTCGGCTTCGTCGCGCCGGGACCGCCGAAAACCGGCTACGTCCACCTCGTGGGCATTCATCCCGACTATCGCCGGCGCGGCGTGGGCAAGGTGCTCTACCAGACGTTCGAGGAGGACTCGCGCGCTGCGGGCTGCACGCGCCTCAAGGCCATCACCACCGTCGGGAACGAAGGATCGATCGCGTTCCACAAGGCGACCGGCTGGAGCGTGACGTACGTCGAGGACTACGCGGGGCCCGCTCGGCCGCGCATCGTCTTTCACAAAAACCTGTGAGCGCTGATCCGCGGCAGCCGAGCTCCGATCCCGTGCACCGGGCGCGCGAGCTACTGACTGTCGCGCTGGCGACACTCCAGAAAATCCCCGAGCGAGACCGCGATTTGTCGAGCGTGCTCGACCACGTCGCGGCGGCCAGTAGCGCGCTTTACTCGGCCGAAGCCGAGCTCCAGGCCGAGGTGGAAGCGCTCGACGCCTTGCGCGGAGCGCTCGACGAGCTCACGCGCGCGCTCGACATGCTGCATGCGCGCACGACGTTCGTCGCAGGACTCGATACCGTAGCCACCGCCGTTGCACAGGCACTCGCGCTGCTCTACCCGCGCGTGCGCAGCCGCGAGCGCCAGCTGCGCACGTTGCCGCCGCTCGCACCGCGGCCACCCGCGCACCGTGACGACAATCGAAGTCGCGCTCCACGTGGCGGCGCTGCGTCGACGCACCGTGACGGCCAGCGCGCGGTCGAACAGCGCACGGCCGGCGAGCGCGTGACGATCGTCGTCGACGTGGGCGTGCTCAGCGCCTCGAACTTCTACGCGGGAGTGACGGCCGACGTCTCGACGGGCGGGGTGTTCGTGAGTACGGGGGCGCCGCTCGCCGTCGGCACCGAAGTGGCGCTGTTCTTCACGCTCGGCGGCGACCGCTCGCTCTCGGTGGAAGGCACCGTGCGCTGGACGCGCCAGGAGGAGCCAGCGGGGATGGGCGTCGCCTTCACCCGCTTGGAAGACGACGATCAGCGCGCCATCGCCGACTATTGCGCGAACCGCCCGCCGCTCTTTCACGATTGAGCGGAGCGCCCGCGGGGCGCGCCGCGGCGCGCCCTTCGGAAACGCCTGATCATGCTACGGTGGCGCCGCCATGGCGGACGCTGCCGAAATCGCACCCAGCGATCTGCGCAACATCGGGCTCTTCGGCGCGTTGAGCGACGATGTGCTCGTCTTTCTCGCGGGCATGCTGACCGTGGTGAAGCCCACCATCGGTGAGACGATCTTCCGCGAGGGTGACGAGGCGAACGCGATGTACGTCGTGCTCGCGGGCGAGATGGAGGTCACGAAGAAGAGTCGCGGCGCCGTCGACGCGCGAGTCGCCGTGCTCGGCCCTGGCGATTGGTTCGGCGAGATGAGCATCGTCGACATCCAGCCGCGCTCCGCGACGGTGCGCGCGCTCGCGCCGGGGCGACTGATTCGCGTGAGCGCGGCCGACCTCGATTCGCTTTACCGTCACGACGTGCGCTCGTACGCCATCATCGTGTTGAACCTCGCGCGTGAACTCAGCCGGCGCTTGCGGGTGGCCGACGGGATCCTCGCGGATCTCATCGCCAACGTGATGGACAGCTACGTCGCGAAAAAGCCGTCGGCAGGCTGATTCGAGCCGCTTTTTCAGCTTCAAAAGCCGGTGCAGCAAGCGCCGCGGCCCGAGGCGCCGGACCCTGCGTGACCTGCGTAACCCGCGTGTCCGCCGGCACCTGCCGTGCCCCCGAAGCCGGACTCGCCGTGGCCGCCGGCTCCCGCGCTCCCGCTCGCACCGCCGGAGCCGCTCATGCCGCCGGCACCAGCGCCGGCCGTGTTGCTCGAACCGGCATTGCCCCCAAGACCCGCGTAGCCGCTGCTACCGAGACCGGCACCGCCGCCTTCGCTGGCTCCCGGGCTACCGCCAGTCGGGCCCATCATCGTCCCCGATCCGGCAGCGCCACTCGGCGCTCCGGCGGCCGCGGTCGTGCCGCCGCTGGCCGCCATGCTGCCCCCGGTCGACGTCGATCCACCGGTCCCGATTCCGATCGTGGTGCCGCCCGTGCCGGTGGCTGCGGCACCCGTGCCGCCGGCAGCCTGGGACGCCGTCGTGCCGCTCGTCCCGCCATTCGAGTCGCCGACGGTCCCATTCGATCCGCCCGCGCCCATGTTCACAGCCGGCGGCGACGAGCTGTCCAATCCCTTGTCGCCCGGGACGTCCGGGAACGGATTCAGAAAGCATCCGGCCGGAGAAGCCGCCGCAAGGAGCAGCAGGATCGAGAGAGGCCGACGCATGCGCTGTGCCAAGTGGAGCATATTCCGGGCCACGAGCCGAGCGTTAAATATGCCGCTTCCGTTCATACTACCCGGATCGCAGTTGGCACAACGTGGCACAAAGCCGACCTCGAGCGTCCATAGACCCGTGACCTTGGTGGTTCGGGCGCCTATTTTTGGCGCAGGCGGCGGGCGCGAGCGAGCAGGGCGAGGGCCGCGCGGATGTCGGGTACGGGCTGCGCGAGCCCGGCTCGTACCGTCTCGAGCTCGCGACCGAGCGCGGCGAGCGCGTCGGCGACGTCATGGGCGTTGGTGCTGAGGATGTCGCCCCACATCTCGGCGGGGCCCCCCGCCACGCGCGTCGCGCCATCGAAAGCGGGCCCGGCCGCCACGTCTGCACCGGCTTCCAAGGCGACCGCAGCGAGCGCGCTCGCGACGAGCTGGGTCGCATGGCTCGTGAGCGCAACGGCGTGATCGTGAGCCGGCGCGTCGAGACGAACCGGCTCGGCCCCCAGCCGTCGCACCAGCTCCTCGACGGCGCCGACCGCATCGGGATCGCTGCCGGCGGGACAAATCAGCCAGCGACGATCGCGAAAAAGTCCCGCGCGCGCGTGCTCGATGCCGCCCTCGGGCGCGCCGGCCATCGGGTGACCGAGGACGAAGCGACCGCGCCCGGGCAGACCCGACGCGGCGTCGGCAATGGCGCGCTTGGTCGACCCGCAATCCGTGACGAGCCGAGCCACGCCGAGCACGCTCGGCAGGAGCGTCACGATGCGACGGACGGGCGCCGCGAGCAGCGTGAGATCGGCCGAGCGCACCGAGTCGCGCACGGCCGCTTCGTCGTTCACGGCGACGAAGGCGTGTGCGGCACGGCGCGCGGCGGGCCGGTCGAGCACCTCGGGCAGATCGACGGCCGTCACCACGACGCTCGGCTCGACCTCGCGCAACGAAAGCGCGAAAGATCCGCCGAGCAAACCGAGGCCGACGACCGTGAGTCTCATCCGCGCACCGCCGCGGCGACCGCGCGCACGCGCTCCGCGAGCGCGACGGCTTCGGACCACGAGAGCGTCGCAGGAACGCGCGGAATGACGCCTTCACGGCCGACCCACGCGCGCAGCACGATGCCGTCCGCTCCCGCCGCGATTGCGGCGCAAGCGACGGGTGCCGAGTACCGCGCCCGCTCGGCGATGATCGGCACGTCCACCACGATCGGCAGGTGCGTGCGCTGCTTGGCGCGCGCGATGGCCGCGACTTCGAGCGTGCGTGCGCCGCTCGGGTACTCGCCGCCTTGCTCGAGCAGGACGACTTGGCACTCGGCGCGCTCGAGCTCACGCTCCGCGGAGCCGATCCACGCGTTCGCGCCGGCGCTCGGTGGGCGCGCGACGAAGCGCACCGGGTAGTGCGGCGAGGTCGGCTGCTCGTGCAACGAGAGGCAAGCGAGCGCGCCGAGCGCGTCCGGCGGAAGGTGCGAGCGCGTGACGGCCGCGTCGAAGGGACGGCCCGCGGCGACGGCGTACGGCAACTCCGAAGCGGCGCCCGCCTCGTCCTCGGTTTGCACCGGGCGCGAGGCCGTTTCGCGCCGCGGCACGAGGCCGATCGGCTCGATCGCGATCCACGGCCGCTCGCCGCCGATGAGCCCCCACGGCCCCTCGACGACGGTGCTGCGTTGCCGAAAGCGGCGCGAGGCAAGCCGGAACGGTTCGGTGACCCGCACGACTTGCGAGACGCCGTCGAGCTCACGCACGACGGCGGCGTCGTTTTCGGTCACGTCGCCCACGATGCCGAGCGTCGTGCGCTTCGCTCCGCTCGAGCGATGCACGTCGAACCCCGCATTCACGAGAAAGGCGATCACGTTCTCGATCGCGGTCTCGTTCACCCCGGCTTCCATCACGACGATCATCGGCTTTCAGACACTCCGCGGCGAAGATCCCGCCTGTGTGAAGCTAGACACTCCTTTCACTCTGCCACAACGGATTCAGGGCGGCAGTGACACTGCGAGCATGTGTACCGGCTAAAATCGACCGTTTCGGAGGGAACACCCTTGCGGATGAACGCAAAACGAGGCAACCACACGCTCGCCCTGCTCATGGCCGGGCTCGTGGCCTGCTCGGCCCCGCAAACGCCCGCCCCACCGCCGCCCGTCACGCCTGCGGCCCCACCGCCACCGCCGCCTTGTGCGTCCGCGGAAGCCGCGCCGGCAAAGCGCGCGGCAATCGAGCAGGTGGCGTACGGCAAAGCTGACGGAAAGGACGCCTGGTTGTTCACGCTCACGAACGCGCAAGGTCTGAAAGCCAAGATCACGAATTTCGGCGCGACGCTCACCTCGCTCGAGGTGCCCGATCGCGACGGCAAGCTCGCGGACGTGGTGCTCGGCCTGGACGACATCGAAAGCTACGAGCGCGGCACGGCGTTCCTCGGCGCGACGGTCGGCCGGGTCGCCAATCGCATTCGCGACGCGAAGTTCAAGCTCGACGCGCACGAGTATCGCCTCGCGGCGAACGACCCACCGCATCACCTGCACGGCGGCCCGAAGGGTTTTTTCAAGGTGGTCTGGGACCCGAAGCCGTTCGAAACCCCCGACGGTCCGGCGCTCGAGCTCACGTACGTTTCGAAGGACGGTGAGGAGGGCTACCCGGGCACCGTCAAGGTCAAGACGACCTACACGCTGACGAACGCGAACGAGCTGCGCGTGGAGATGGAAGCGACGACCGATCGCAAGACGCTCGTGAACCTCGCGAACCACACGTATTGGAACCTCGGCGGCTACAACGCGGGAACCATCACCGATCACGAGCTCTTGCTTTGGGCCGACCATTACACGCCCGGCGACCCCCTCGTGCCGATCGGCGTCGTGAAGTCGGTCAAAGGCACCCCGTTCGATTTCAGCGAGACGCCGAAGCCGATTGGCCTCAATCTGCAGAAGGCCGGCGGAAAGCCCATCGGTTACGACCTCAACTACGTCGTCAACGGTGAACCGCACACGCAGCGTCCCGTCGCGAAGGTGAAGGATCCGAAGTCGGGACGCGTGATGTGGCTCGAGTCGAATCAACCCGGCGTGCAGTTTTATTCGGGCAACTTCCTGGACGGCTCGATCCACGGCAAGGGCACGAGCTACCCGCAATACAGCGGCTTCTGCCTCGAGACGCAGGCGTTCCCGAACGCGATCAACGTGCCGGTCTGGCAGAGCCAGGTTGTCCTGGAGCCCGGCACGACGTATCGGCACGTCATGGTGCACAAGTTCGGCATCGAGAAGTGAAGGCGGCGGCCCTCGGCTGGGGCGTGATCGGCACGGGCGGCATCGCGACCGATTTCGTGCGGGCGCTGACACACGCCAAACGAAGCCGGGTGCTCGGCGTGTGCGGCTCCTCGCCGGACAAGGCGCGAGCGTTCGCGAAGAAGCACGGCCTGCCGATCGCGGAGCCGTCGCTCGACTCCTTGTTGCAACGGCCGGAAATCCAGGCGATTTACGTGGCGACGCCGCACCCGCTGCACGAGCCGCACACCGTCGAATGCATCGAAGCCGGCAAACACGTGCTCTGCGAGAAGCCGCTCGCGATGGACGCGGCGGGCGTCGAGCGCATGCTGGACGCCGCCCGGCGCCGCGGAACGTTCTTGATGGAGGCGTTCATGTATCGCTGCCATCCCCTGATGTCGGCGCTCGCCGGCGAGCTCAAGGCGGGCACAATCGGGCAGGTGCGTCACGTGCGCGCCGACTTCGGATTTCGCACGCGGCGTACTCCGGAGTCGCGCGTCTTCAATCCTGCGCTCGGCGGCGGAGCCATCCTCGACGTCGGCTGCTATCCGCTGTCACTCGTGCGACTGATCGCGGGAGTCGTCGCGGGTGGTGAATTCGCGGAACCGGAAGCGCTGCACGGTACGGGCTCCCATGGTCCGACCGGCGTCGAGGAAGTCGCGAGCGCGTCACTCCGTTTCGCCTCGGGCATGACGGCCGAGATCGCGTGCGCGGTGCGCCACGAGCTCGGAACACGCGTCGTCATTTTTGGCGAAAACGGCCGGTTGATTCTGCCGAACCCTTGGCTGCCGGCCGGAGACCGGCAGGGTCGCGCCTCGACGCTCGTCGTGCACCTCGACGACCGCGCGCCGCAAGGCATCGAGGTTCGCGCACCAGCTCCGAGCTACGCCCTCGAAGCAGACCTCGTCGCGAGCTCGTTGCCGGCACAAGAAGCGCCATGGCCGGCGATGAGCTGGGCGGACTCGCTCGGCAACGCGCGCGCCCTCGACGCCTGGCGCGCCGGCTAGCCGCGGAAGTACAGGTAGGCGAACAGAATCGCGAAGAGGATGAACACCGACGCGATCACGTCGCGCTGATCCCAGCCGGCGCGCGTGCGGGCCTTGTCCTCCGCCGACGCGGTCGCGAACGTCAGGCCGCCGAGGTCGCGCTCGTCGGGCGCCTTGCCCGCGTAGCTCACCGCCAGCATCACGACGCCGGAAATGAGCGTGATCAGCATGCTGAAGTACTGGAAGTTGATGTTGTTGATGATCCAGAAGAACGAGCCCTTGTCGTAGGGCTTGCCCATGAGCGTCACCGGCGTGTCCACCGCCATGCGGAAGATGCCGACCAGGAAGCCGACGATCATCGCCCACAGGCACCCCTTGGCGGTGAGGCGCTTGTTGAACACGCCGAAGAAGAACACCACGAAGATCGGCGGGGCGAGATAACCCTGGACGGACTGCAGGTAGTTGTAGAGGCCGTGCGCACCCTGGACGACCGGCAACCAGAGGATCGCGATGACGACCATCACCCCCGTGGCGATGCGGCCGGTCTTAACGATCTGCTCCTGCGAGGCCTGAGGCTTCCACTTCTGGTAGATGTCGACCGTCCATAGCGTCGAGCAAGCGTTGAAAACGCCGGCGAGCGAGCCCATGAGCGCCGACAGCAGGCCGGCGACCACGATGCCGCGCAGGCCCGACGGGAGCAGGTACTTCACCATCAATGGGAAAGCCCCCTGCGCCTCGTGGGGGATCGGCTTGCCGTCGGGGCCGACCATGCGCGCGAGCTCATGAACGATGCCGCTCTTCGCGAGCGCGAAGCAGATCATGCCCGGGATGATGAAGAGGTAGGGCGGGGCGAGCTTGAGGAAGGCCGCGAAAATGCTGCCGCGGCGGGCCTGTGTCTCGTTCGGAGCGCCGAGCGCGCGCTGCACGATGTATTGGTCCGTGCACCAGTACCACATGCCGATGATCGGCGCGCACACGGCCATGCCGAGCCACGGGTACTGCTGATTGAAGTACCAGGCCTGCCGCACGAGCTTTCCGCCCCCGTCCTGCTCGATGACCGGCGCCCACGTGCTCTCGACGCCCGCCGGCGTCATCGGCTTCCACAGGTTGAGCATCTCGGGACCGACGAGCTCGCGCATCCGTCCCCATCCGCCGAGCTTGTGCAGGCCGTAGCCCGTAAGGAGCAGCGACCCGCCGATCAGCACGATGACCTGAACAGCATCGTTGTACGCGACGGCACGCATCCCGCCGAGCGTCGTGTAGAGGCCCGTGAGGAGAATGACGCCGATAGAGCCGATCCAGAAGCTGCTGATGTAAACGCCGCCGACGGTGAAGCTCACCTCGGGCAGCAGCGTCTGGAAGACGACGCCACCGGCGAAGATGCCCACCGCGATCTTCGAGACGACGAAGGTCAACAGGGAGACGATCGAGAGCACGTAGCGGGATTCGACCGAAAAGCGCCGCTCGAGGAACTCGGGCATCGTGAAGACCTGCGTGCGCATGTAAAACGGCACGAAGAGCCACCCGAGTAGCAGCAGGCACCAGGCGTGCAGCTCGTAGTGCGCGAGCGCCATGCCGTCAGTGGCGCCGGAGCCGGCGAGCCCCACGATGTGCTCCGAGCCGATATTCGACGCGAAGATAGACGCGCCGATGATCCACCAGCTCAGGTTGCGACCTGCAAGGAAGTAGTCGTCGGCCGTCTTCTTACTCTTCTTCACCACCCACCAGGCGACGCCCAAAAGGACGGTGAAGTACAGGACGACCATGACCCAATCGAGCGACGTCATCGTCGATTGGGCGACTTCAGTTTCTCGATTCATGGGATTCGGCTGTGCTGGCGCGCCGTACGCGTACGGCATCGGTTCACGCCCGGCCGCCGGGCAACCCCGCGGCTCGGACGCACGTTTAACGGGCGAATTGGCGCGGACTCTATTGTTCGTACAGTGACGTTGTCAACAGCCGGAGCCCGTACCGTTAGGTGAGCTCGAAAGTCGCACCCGAGTACCGATTATCGCCTGTTCGATCGGGCTCTTGCAGGCGTTGCTCATCACGCGGCTCGCCTTCGGTGTAGCGTCGGCGCCATGAGCGTGGTCGGACGGCGTTGGTTCTGTTTTGCGGGCGCGACGCTCCTGGCGTCATTTTCGGCGTGCAAGAAGCCGAGCGGTGGCGCGGCGCCGGACGGCAGCGGCTCGGGCGCGAAGAGCGAGAGCGCGGGGCTCATCATCGGCCACTACGCGTCGATGACGGGCAACACGGCGCACTTCGGGCAAGACACCGACAAGGCGGTGCGCATGGCCGTCGATGACGCGAACGCAAGCGGCGGCGTGCTCGGCAAGCCGGTGAAGCTCACGACCCTGGACGATCGTGGTGACACGGCGGAGGCTGCGAGCGCAGTCACGCGTCTCATCGACGTGGAGCACGTGAATGCGCTCATCGGCGAAGTGGCGTCGAGCCTCTCGCTCGCGGGCGGTCGCATCGCCCAGCGGCGCGGGATCCCGATGGTTTCGCCCTCCTCCACCAATCCCAAGGTGACGCAGGTCGGCGACTACGTCTTCCGTGTCTGCTTCATCGATCCCTTCCAGGGCAAGGTGATGGCGACGTTCGCGCGGAACACGCTCAAGCTCGACGAGATCGCGATCCTGAAAGACGTGAAGAACGACTACTCGATCGGCCTCGCCGACACGTTCAAGGCGTCCTTCACGGCCCTCGGCGGCAAAATCGCGCTCGAGCAGTCGTACTCGGCGGGCGACACGGACTTCAGCGCCCAGGTCACCGCCATCAAGGCGACCAAAGCGCAGGCGCTCTACGTGCCCGGGTACTACAGCGAGGTCGGTGCGATTGCGCGGACGGCGGCGCGACTCGGTGTCAAGGTGCCGCTCCTCGGCGGCGACGGCTGGGACGCGCCGGAGCTCTTCACCATCGGCGGCGACGCGCTCAACGGCTCCTACTACTCGAACCATTTCGCGCCGGACGGCGCCTCACCCAAGGGCAAGGCGTTCATGGCCGCGTTCAAGCAGAAGTACGGCACCGACCCGACGGGCCTCGGCATGCTCGGCTACGACGCCGCGGCGATGCTTTTCGACGCAGTGAAGCGAGCCGGCAAGCTCGACGGCGCCGCCGTCCGCGACGCTCTAGCGCAGACGAAGGGTTTCGAGGGCGTCGCGGGGACGATCACGATGGATAAGGACCGAAACCCGGAAAAGGCTGCGGCCATTCTCAAGATCGTGGACGGCAAGGCGAAATACGAAGCTACCGTCGGGCCGTAAATCGGCGCGCGCCGGGCACCTGAAACCGTTCGCTCCGGGCGCCGTACGCTTGGGTATGCGCACGCTGTTTTGGCTCCTCGTTCCTGCCGCGATCGCCTGTCAGCCCCACGCGAGCACCGCACCCGAACCGCACGCTTCGACCGCGGCTGCGGCGGCGAAATCACCGCCGGCACCGGGCGCTCTGGCCGCAACCAAGGTCGGCACGGAGCCCGGTCACGTCGGCGCGGGCACGCCGCTCACGCCCGCGCCCGGTCACGAGCTCGCCGCGTTTGCGGAAGGCTGCTTCTGGGGCTCGGAGAACACGTTTCGTCACGTGAAGGGCGTGACGGCGACGGCCGTCGGTTACGCGGGCGGCCACACCGACATGCCGACGTACGAAGACGTTTCGTCGCACACGACCGGCCATGCTGAGACGGTGCTCGTCGAGTTCGATCCGAAAGTCGTGTCGTACGCCGAGCTCTTGCGCGTGTTCTGGGAGTCCCATGACCCGACGACGAAGGATCGCCAAGGTCCCGACGTCGGCTCGAACTACCGGAGCGCGATTTTCACGTTTTCGGACGCGCAGGCGGCCGCCGCACGCTCGTCGGAAACGGACGAGCAGAAGCGACACGCGCGGCCGATAACCACGGAAATTCAGCCGCTCAGGCGCCTTTACAAGGCCGAGGACTACCACCAGCAGTACGACGAGAAGACGGGCGTCGAATCCTGCCCGCTGCCCGTGCGCGCCAAGGAAACGTAAGTTCAGGTACGCTCGGGCGCCTTTGGCCTGGGTACCGTGAGCGAGTTCTTCCAACAGATCATCAACGGCCTGTCACTCGGCTCGATCTACGCCCTGATCGCGCTCGGGTACACGATGGTCTACGGCATCTTGAAGCTCATCAACTTCGCGCACGGCGAAGTGTTCATGATGGGCGCGTACAGCGGCTACTTTCTCGCGAGCGCCCTCGGGGTCGAGCGCTACTCGGCGTCGGGACAGAGCTTTCCGCTCGGTCTCGCGCTCCTCGTGCTGCTCGGCGCGATGGCGGCCTCGGCGCTGCTCGGCGTGACGATCGAAGCGCTCGCGTACCGTCCGGTCCGCTCGGCGCCGCGGCTCACGCCGCTCATCACCGCGATCGGCGCGAGCCTGTTTCTGCAAAACGCGGCCGTGCTGCTCTTCACGCCGAATCCGCGGCCGTACCCGCCGATCCTGCGTGAGGTCCGCTTCACGCTCGGAGGCGTGATCGTCACGAACATCAAGCTCGCGATTTTCGTCGTCGCGATCGCGCTGATGATCGGCCTGCACCAGTTCGTGCAGCGCACCTGGACGGGCCGCGCGATGCGCGCGCTCTCGATGAACATCGACGCCGCCCGGCTCATGGGCATCGACGTGAACGCGACCATCCGCGCCACCTTCGCGATCGGCTCCGCGCTCGCGGCGGCCGGCGGCATCCTGTTCGGCCTCGATCAAATCACGATCAACCCGCTGATGGGCGTGCTCACCGGCCTCAAGGCGTTCGTCGCCGCGGTGCTCGGCGGCATCGGCAACATTCCGGGCGCCGTCGTCGGCGGGTTGCTCATCGGCCTCGCCGAGCAACTCACCGCCGGCTACCTCTCTCCCGACTACCGCGACGCGATCACGTTCTTGATCCTCGTCGTGATCCTCGTGCTCAAGCCCGAAGGGCTGCTCGGCGTCGTGCGACAGGAGAAGGTGTAGCGTGGAGACGGCGCCGAAAAGGCCGCGCTGGGCCGTGCGCGCGCTCGTCGCGACGGGTGCGCTCGCGGGGCTCTACGCCGCCGGACTCGCCGTTCAGGCCGGGTTCATCGAGTACGTGCAGCGCATCATCTTGCTCGCGGGCATCAACGTGATCCTCGCGGTCGGCTTGAACCTGATCAACGGCACGACGGGACAATTCTCGATCGGCCACGCGGGCTTCATGGCGGTCGGCGCCTACGCGGCGGCGTTCGTGGGCGTGCACCTCGCGCCGCACGTCGCGACGTTGCTCGGCGCGGGTTCGCTCGCGGACGCGGTGACGTTCAACGTCGCGCTGCTCTTCGGCGCGCTGCTCGCGGGTGCGGCGGGCGTGCTGGTCGGCTTGCCGAGCCTGCGCCTCAAGGGCGACTACCTCGCGGTCGTGACGCTCGGCTTCGGCGAAATCATCCGCATCCTCCTGAACAACGCGCAATTCCTGGGCGCAGCAACCGGGTACTCCGGTGATTCCGCGGCCGGGTTGCCCGCGTATACGAGCTTTTTCTGGGTATTTTTTTGGGTTCTGGTCGTCGTGGTCCTCATCCGCAACGTGACCTTTTCCCAGACGGGTCGCTCGCTCCTCGCGATTCGCGAGGACGAGATCGCGGCCGAGGCGATGGCGACGCCCACGACGCGGCTGAAGGTGCTCGCGTTCACGCTGAGCGCGGCGACGGCGGGCATCGCGGGCGGACTCTTCGCTCACATGCAGTCCGGTATCCGCCCGGAAGACTTCAAGTTCGACAAGTCCATCGACATGATCGTGATGATCATCGTCGGCGGCTTGGGGTCGATCTCCGGCGCGGCGCTCGGCGGCATCTTCGTCGCCGTGACGCTCGAGGTCATGCGCGACCTGCAGCAATACCGGCTCGTGCTCTACGCGCTCCTGCTCATCGTGATCATGCTCGTGCGGCCCGAGGGACTCCTCGGGTCACGAGAGCTCAGCCTCGCGCTCTTTCGGCGCAGCCAAAAGAAGCCGGGGGCGACGTGACGTTGCTCAACCTCGAGCGCGTGGACAAGGTGTTCGGCGGCCTGCGCGCCCTGCACGACGTGAGCTTCGAGGTCGCGCCCCAGTCGATTTTCGGCCTGATCGGCCCGAACGGCGCGGGCAAGACGACGCTCTTCAACGTCATCACCGGTGTCTACCGTCCCGACGGCGGCCACGTGCGTTTCGACGGCGCGGAGATCGGCGGGCTCTCGACGGCACGCGTGGCCGCGCTCGGCATCGCGCGCACGTTCCAAAACATTCGGCTGTTTCGCGCGATGACCGTCGAAGAAAACGTGATGGTCGCCGGGCACAAGCTGCACCGCGCAGGGCTCACGAGCGCGATCTTCCGCACCACCGCGCACGCGAACGACGAAAACGCGCTCCTGACCCGCGCGCACGAGCTGCTCGAGGTGCTCGGCTTGAAACAGCACGCCGAGGACGTCGCGGGCAGCCTGCCTTACGGCTCGCAGCGCCGGCTCGAAATCGCGCGCGCTCTCATGCTCGGGCCGAAGCTGCTCCTGCTCGATGAGCCCGCGGCGGGCATGAACAGCGCCGAAGCGTTCGAGCTCGAGCGGCAGATCCGGTTTTTGCGCGACGAGCTCGGAGTCACGATCGTGCTCGTCGAGCACAACATGTCGGTCGTCATGAGCGTGTGCGAGCGCATCCACGTCGTCGACCACGGCGAGACGATCGCCGAGGGGACGCCGGCCGAAATCAAGGTGCACCCGCGCGTGCTCGCGGCCTACCTCGGGCAAGAGACGAACGCCGGCACGGCGGACGAGCAGGCGGCCCCGTGAACGAAGCTGCGAGCACCGCGGAAACCGCGCCCGATCTCGAAGTATCGGACCTGCAGGTGCTTTACGGCGGTATTGCGGCCGTGAAGGGCGTCTCGTTCGCGGTCGGGCGCGGGGAGATCATCGCGCTCATCGGCGCGAACGGCGCGGGCAAGACGAGCGTGCTGAAAGCCGTGGTCGGGCTCGTGCCGGCCGCGAAGGGCGCGGTGCGGCTGTTCGGTCGTGACGCGAACGCGATTCCGACGCATCGCCGCATGGCGCTGGGCGCGACGCTCGTGCCCGAGGGACGCGCGATTTTCGCGGGTATGAGCGTGCGCGAGAATCTCCAGCTCGGCGCCTTCCTGAAGCGCGATCCAGCCACGCTCGGCACGCGACTCGAGCGCGTGCTCCGACTCTTCCCGCGCCTCGGCGAGCGGCTCGACCAGGCGGGCGGCACGCTTTCCGGCGGCGAGCAGCAGATGCTCGCCATCGGCCGCGCGCTCATGGGTGAGCCGAAATTGCTCTTGCTCGACGAGCCGAGCCTCGGGCTCGCGCCCAAGCTCGTCGCCCAGATCTTCGCGAGCGTCGTGGAAATCGCGAAGACGGGGATCACGATCCTGCTCGTCGAGCAAAACACCCGCCTCGCCCTCGAAACCGCGCACCGCGCGCACGTGCTCGTCACGGGCGAGATCGTGCTGTCCGGGCCGTGCAAGGAACTCCGCTCGGACCCGCGCATCAAGGCGGCGTACCTGGGCGAGGCGCTCTGACACGAGCCCGCCACGCTCCCTAGCCCGACGTGTCGCAGTTCGGTCGCCCAGTTCGAATGTAGGTGGCTGAGGTCGCAACAGAAGGGGTAGTTGCTCGAAAAGCGGTCCGGTGGGGCCGCGGCGAGTGCACGGACGGCGCTCTCCATCCGAAGGCGGACCTATGCCCAAAAGTTGCTGGATTTTATGCTCATTCTTGGGCCTCGCAGCCTGTGCGGAGGTGCCCGTCGCGGCCCCCGCCATGGGCGACGAGCCGACGTTGGCCATCCTCGGGCCCGACGGCGTCACGTGTGGGGCAGTCGCCGTGACGCCCTCGCTCGCGGTCACCGCGAACCATTGCGTCGCGGAGGGCGAGGTGACGTACGTGACGGCGACGCACGACGGACACGCCGATCGCACCGCTTTCGGGGTCGTCGTGGCGCGCGAGGTCACTTCGGACCTGGCCGTCTTCTCGGGCACTGGGTTCGTCCCAGCGACCATCGAGCAAGGCAACGTCGAGTTCGAGCACGCAACGACGCTCGTCACGCACGTGCCCGCGCCGTGGACGATCACGAAGCGGCACCCGCTAGACACGCGCGACGGCTTCGTTCAGACCGAGCGGCTCGAGAGCGGCATGTCCGGCTCCGGGCTCTGGGACGACGCCGGGCGGCTCGTCGGCATCGCGGTCGGCAACGACGCGCGCTCCGGCTTTTTTGCCGGCCGCGGCCGCATCCTCTCACTGCTCCGCGCAGCGCCCGTGACCGTGCCGCTGAAGCAACCCGCCCCTTCAGCCGCCCTCTGGGGTGACCCGAACTTCTCGATCGAGACGCTCATCGCGTCCGCCAAGCAGCGGCGCGAGCACATCGAAGCCGGCTTGAATCGCCTCGGGCACGGCGGCGAGTAGCGCGCGCCGAGTCGCTACGCGACCGCGAGCAAGCCGAACGCGGCGACGCCGGAGCGGCGTAGCTCGCGCTTGAAGTCGGCGACTTCGGCGCGGGGTGCGTTCGTGAGCGCAGCGAGCAGCTCGGCCGACCAAGTATCGAGCGTGGCGCTGCCGCAGCCCGCAAGGTCGCCGCCGGTGCCGTCGAGCACGGCGCGCCAGGCGCTGGTCGCGATGGCGAACTCGGCGCTCGCGTGACCCGTGCCGGGGGCGAGAATTCCGCGGCGGGCGAGCTCGGTGAGCAGGCTGGGATCGACGCCGCCTTGCGTCAGGCGGCCGTGGGTGAGGAGCGCGGTGACCGCGACGGCAGCGCGCGTCGCGCCGCGGTTCAGGGCGACTGCGGCGACGGCTTCGACGAAACGCTCGAAGGGCGTCGCGGGCTCGGTGCGCGGTAAGGGCGCGGCCTCGGCCGGCGGGAGTGCGACGACTTGCGGTTCGTCCGCGCACGCAGTGTCCGCGACGTTCGGCGTGTCCGCGACGTTCGGCGTGTCCGCGACGTTCGGCGTGTCCGCCACGTTCGGCTCCGCTTCGAGCCACCATGACGGGCCGATCACGCGTGGGAGCGCTCCGGCGAGGGGTCGCATCCGGAGCGTCGGGAGCGCGCGCCCGCGTAGCTCGGGACAAGCCCAGACGAGCCCGTCGTGAAGCTCGGGGTTGTCGTTCGGAAACTCGGAGACGGCTCTACGCGGAACCACGGACTTGCTTTCGTAACCCGCGGACCCGAAAGCAGCCAAAATTCCGGCGTTTCACTCGGCGTGGGTCAGTGGGGCCGTTTCGCCGCGGCCAGAGCCGTGCCGCGCCGTGCCCACCTCAAAAACCCCAAACAAACGAGTCGCGCTATCCTTCGGCCGTGCGAATCGCGTTTGTTGTTCTCGCGCTCGTCGGGTTCGGTTGCGCCCCGAGCGCGCCGCCACACTGGGTCGAAGGCGGCGCGCCGCTCGTGATTCCGGCCGCGCACTGGAATCGCGGTGAGGCGACGGCCATCGACGTGCGCCCGAACGGCGAGGTGCTCGAAGACGGCGGCTTGCTGTTTACGATCGATCGCGTCGGTAGGGTCGTCGATAGCGACAACGAGCCGGTCGCGATGCTGTTCCCCGACGGGCGCGTGGTCGGGACGGACGATCGCCTGCTCGGTCAGGTCGGCGTGTCGAACGCCTCGCCGCCCGGCAGCGGCACGGCGTGGCTTTCCGTGGCGCCTGACGGTCAGGTCATTTATTTCGACGCCGACGGCTCGCGCGCCCCCGGCGGTGCCTGGACGGGCTGCAACGGCCCGGCGCTGCGCACCTGCACGTTCTTGACGCACGTCATCGCGCTCAGAAGCTACGTTCGCCGCGAGTCCGGCATCGCCGTCGGCGTGGGTGTGGGCGTCGGCGTCGGCGTCGGCTACTGATCGCGCCCGCAATCCTTTTCGGAGAATCTCCACATGCTCGACGCGCGCCACGTTTCCGAACACCTCGACGAAGTCCGCACCCAGCTCGCACGCCGTTCGCCGGGCGACGCGGCGCTCCTCGACGGCGTCGCCGAGCTCGCGAAGAAGCGTCGCGAGCTGGTGCAAACGACGGAGAAGCTCCAGATGGAGCGCAACGCGGCGAGCGACGGCATGGCAGCGCTCGCGAAAAGCGGCGATCGCGAGGCGATGCAGGCGCGGCGCGAAGAGCTGAAAAAGCTCTCGGACGAGGTAAAGCGCGGCGAGACGGCGCTCACCGAGCTCGAAGCCGCGATCTCGGAGAAGCTGCTCGGCATTCCGAACGTGCCGCACGCGAGCGTGCCCGACGGCGCGTCAGACGCCGACAACCCGGTCGTGCGCATTGTCGGCGAGGTGCCGAAGTTCGACTTCAAGCCGCGACCGCACTGGGAAATCGGCGAGGCACTCGGGATTTTGGATTTGGATCGCGCGGCGAAGCTCTCGGGCGCGCGCTTCTCGTTGCTGTTCGGCGCGGGGGCGCGGCTCGAGCGGGCCCTCGCGACGTTCATGCTCGATTTGCACACGCGCGAGCACGGCTACACGGAGGTGTATCCGCCGTTCATGGTGAAGGCAGAGGCGCTGCGCGGGACGGGCAATCTGCCGAAATTCGAGGCTGATCTCTTCAAGACGTACCGCGGCGATCCGAACGACAAGGACCCGCTTTATCTGATCCCGACGGCCGAAGTGCCCGTGACGAACGTGCACGCCGGCGAGATCATCGAGGCGGACAAGTTGCCGATCGCGTACGCGGCGTACAGCCCGTGCTTCCGCAGCGAGGCCGGTTCGTACGGGCGTGACGTGCGCGGGCTCATTCGCCAGCACCAGTTCGACAAGGTCGAGATCGTGCGCTTCTGCGCGCCCGAAGACGGACCCGCGCAGCTCGAGCTGTTGACCGGCCACGCGGAGAACGTGATGAAGCGCCTCGGGCTCGCGTACCGCGTCGTCGAGCACGTGACGGCCGACCTCACGTTTTCGTCGACGAAATCCTACGACCTCGAGGTGTGGCTGCCGTCGCAGGAGGCGTACCGCGAAATCTCGAGCTGCTCGTGGTTCGGCGATTTTCAGGCCCGCCGCGCGCAAATTCGTTACCGGCCGGAGCCGAAGGGCAAGCCGCGCCTGCTCCACACGCTGAACGGCTCGGGCCTAGCGATCGGCCGCACCTGGCTCGCGATTCTCGAGCAGTTCCAACAGAAGGACGGCAGCGTGATCGTGCCCGAACCGCTCCGCGCGTTCATGGGCACCGATCGCCTCGTGCCGCCGAAGTGAACGCGATGCGGCGTGGCGTCTTCACCCTGCTCGCGCTCGTCGCGGCGAGCGGCTGCCTCGACGAAAAGAAGTGTCACGAGCAGATGACGAGCGCGCAAGGTGTCGTCTCGAGCATCGACTCGCACTCACTCGACAGCTTGAAGGGCGCGCTGCCGTCGCTCGACACGGCGCTCGACGCCTGCGAAAAGGCGAAGCTCGGCGAAGAGCACGGCAAGCTGCTCGAAGCGAAGAACCAGATCACGGCGCAAATCGCCCTGCTCGAGCGGAAGGCCGCGCGCAAAAGCGGACCCGCGCTCAGCGCCGCCGAGCTCGAACGCTTGGAAAAAGAGGGCGATCCGAGCTGCCCGAAGGGGCAAGCGTACAAGCATGCGGGCGTGGACAAGGAGATCCGCTGCACCGGGCCGCAGCTCATCGACATGCCGCTCGCCGCCGTGAAGAGCTATTTTGGGGCGCGCAACTACAAGCTGACCGCCACCGAAAACCCGACGCGCGTCCGCGCGGAGTTCGGCGCCGAGCTCTTCGTGTTCACGTTCGACGAGCCGGGCACGGGCGCGAAGTGTCTCGAGCTCTATCCGGCGCCGACCATTCCCTGGCGTGAGGCCGTGGGGCGCGCAACCGGCGTGCGGCTCGACAAGATCAAAGACGGCGGAACCATCGCCGCCAAGCGCGGGGACCTCGCGCTCGCCGTGGAAGACAGCGCGCAGAAGCAGCTCGCTCGCATCGGCGACTGCGGCGGCGACGCGGGCGCGCCGTAGCGGTTCGCGCGCGCCGTAGCGGCTCGCGCGCGGGGACTAACGGCGCTTTTTACGGCCTTTGTCGCGCTGGCGGCGGTTCGGCTTGTCGTTCTGACGTCCCTGGCGTGCGTCGCCGCTGCGGCCGCCGCCGCTGCCGCCGCTGCTGCGACCGAAACCGGGGCTCCCCGGACCGCGGCGTTCGCCGACGGGGAGCGTGCGACCCTGCGGCCGCGCGACCATGCGCCGTGGTTCACGTTTACGCTCGCTCCCGGGGCTCTCCTCACCGAGGTGCTTCAACACGGCCTCGGGCACGATGCGGCGCGCGTACACGGTACGACGCAGCACGGCGACGTCGTCGATCGTGACCACCATGCGGTCGCCGAGCGAGATGGTGTCGCCCGAGCGTGAGCCCACGAGGCTGATCTCGTCGCTGCTCGTTTCGTAGCGGTCGGGGCCGAGCGCCTCGAAGCGCACGAGCACGTCGACGAAGGGCGAGTCGAGCGAGACGTACACGCCGCTGCCGACGAGCGCCGTCACCGTGCCTTCCAGCGTTTCGCCGAGCTTTTCGCGCATGAGCAGCGCGCGGTAGAGGTCCACGACTTCACGCTCGACCTCCATCGCGGCGCGCTCGCGCGTGCTTGCGCGACTCGCGGCGCTCGCGAGTGCTTCGAGTGCCGCCGGCGAGTTGTCCGGCTTGCCGCCACGAATCAGGTGCTTCACGGCGCGGTGCACCTCGACGTCCGGGTAGCGCCGGATCGGCGAAGTGAAGTGCACGTACGCCTCCGATGCGAGCCCGAAGTGGCCGATGTTGCCGGTGTCGTAAACCGCTTGTTTGAGCGAGCGAAGCAGCAGCATCTCGAGCACGTTCTTGCGCGGGTGCTTTTGGATGCGCGCGAGGAAGCGCGCGACGCCCAGCGGATCGGCGAGCGATTCGAGATCGATTTCGACGCCGAGCTTCTTCGCGACGAGGCCGAGGCGCTCGAGCTTGGTCTGGTCCGGCTTGCCGTGGACGCGGTAAACGCCGGGGCTCTTCCGCTGGCCGAGGAAGCGCGCCACCGTCTCGTTCGCGAGCAGCATCAGCTCCTCGATCATGGAATAGGCGCGTTTCACGCCGAGATCCTGCGCGCGGCGTACGACGTCGACCGGGGCGCCCGTCTTCGGGTCGAGCACGACGCGGGCCTCCGGCAGGTCGAGGTCGAGCGCGCCGCGCTGCATGCGGCGTTTTCTCAGCTTGCGCGCCAGCTCGTCGAGGACGCGCAGGCCCTTCTTGAGGGCTTCGGCTTGCGTGCTCGTCGGGCCGTTCTCGGTGAAGCCGAGCGTCTTGGCGACACCACCGTACGTGAGCATCGCGTGGGAGCGCATGAGCCCCTCGACGATCTCGAAACTCTCGACGCCGCCGTCGCGATCGAGATCCACGATCACGCACAGCGTGAGACGCTCCTGCTCGGGCAAGAGGGAGCAGAGATCGGCCGCGAGTGCCGCCGGCAGCATCGGGATGGCGCGGTCCGGCAGATAAATCGTGCAACCGCGGCCGAGCGCTTCGTCGTCGAGCGCGCTCCCGGGCTGGACGTACTCGCTCACGTCCGCGATGGCGATGTACGCGCGGTAGCCGTCGGCGAGCTTCTCGACCCAGACGGCGTCGTCGTGGTCGCGTGCGTCTTCGGGGTCGATGGTGGGCAGCGGAACGTCGCGCAAATCACGGCGTTTTTCACCGCTCGCGCGCCTGAGGCGGGCGGCCATGGCTTCGGCCTCGCGCACCGCGGGCTCCGGGTGCTGCTCTTCGATCGACTCGCGGATGAGGATCTTGCGCACCTCGACGTTGGGATCGCCCGGCGTGCCGAGCACGTCGAGGAGCTCGCCTTCCGGGTTCTCGTCGCCGAACTCCGGGAAGCGCGTGATGGTGGCGACCGCAGCGGCCCCGTCGGCCGCTCCCTTGGGCACGGCGTCGAGCACGATGGGGCCCCGGATGCGGGAGTCGTCCGGCTCGAGCCATGCGCTCCTACCGCGCTTGCGGAGCACGCCTGCGACGCGCGCGTTCCGGCGGCCGAGCACCTTGTCGACCCGACCTTCGGCTCCGCGCGCCGACAGGTTCGTGACGGTAACGAGCACGCGGTCGCCGTGCAGCGCGCCGCCGATGGCGTCGGGAGGCACGAAGACGTCGTCCCGCCCGGCGGCCGCGACGAACCCGAAGCCGCGCGGGTTCACCGCCAGCACCCCCTCGAAGCTGTCCCGCCCCGCGGCGCTCGTTCGGCCTTTTGCCATGGCGGGGCCTTTACACTAGACGTTCTGACGTGGCCAGAGTCCACGCCCTGCTCGTGCTCCGGGCCGCCGTGCTCGTCGCCCTGCTCGGGAGCTCCGCGCTCACGATCGACTACTTGAGCCCGGTTCCGACCTTCTGCGGCGTGACCAGCGGCTGCGGCACCGTCCACGAGAGCGCGTGGAGTCACCTCGGGCCTCTCAACGTGCCGCTGCCCGCGCTCGGGCTCGTCTGCTTCACCGCGGTGCTCACGCTGTCGCTCCTGCCAGGCGCTCGGCGGCACGCGGCGGCGCCGCTCGCCGTCGCGGGCGGCGTCCTCGCGCTCGGTTTGCTCGCATTGCAGTGGCTCAAGATCGGTGCGTTCTGCGTGCTGTGCGTGACGGTCGACTCCGCGGCGCTCGTCGCGGCGGCCGCGGGCGTCGCCTTCATGCGGTTCGGGCGCGACGCCTCCGACGGCGCGCACACACTCGAGAGCGCGACGGACGGAGCGACGGGTGAGCCGCTGCGCGACGGCGCGTGGATCGCGCTCGGCGTGATCGCGGTGACGGCGCCGCTCGTGTGGCCGTCCGTGAAACCGCTGCCCGACGTCCCGCGCGAGATCGCTGCGTACTACGAGCCGGGGAAGATCAACGTCGTCGAATTCGTCGATTTTCAGTGCCCCTTTTGCCGCATGTACCAGCCGGAGCTCAAGCGCGTGATCGACGAGTTCGGGGCGCGCGTGCACTTCGTGCGGCTCGATCTGCCGCTCGCGATGCACCCTCTCGCGCGAGGCGCGGCGCACGCGCACCTCTGTGCGGTCGCGCGTGGTCGCGGCGAAGAGATGGCGAACGCATTGATGGCGACGGAAGACTTGTCGGCGGCCGGGCTGCTCAAAGCGGGCGTTTCGGTCGGACTCGACCCGAAGGCGCTCGAGACGTGCATGAACGCGCCGGAGACGGATCGCGACGCCGGCAAGAGCGAAGCCCTGTTGAAGCGGCTCGGGCTACTTCAAGGTTTGCCCACGACGTTCGTCGGTTCGAAGATGATCGTCGGCGCGGAAGAGGCCCCGGCGCTGCGCGCAGCGTTCGAGCTGGCGGCCGCGGGCTCGAACCACGGCATTCCGGGCTCGGCGTACGCGGCAATCGTGGTCGCCGCCGCGGGCGCGAGCGTGTGGTTCGGACGGCGCAGGGGCGCGTCGAGCGCGAGCGCGTTACCCCTCGCGCGTAGCTAAGAGCCGCGCCGTCAGGGGCAAGCGATGTGCGCATCACGACCGCACACGCAATCGCTGCCGGGACATACGCCCGGGCCGCCCGTGCAGCTGTTCCCGTCGACGGGCGTCACGTCGCAATCGACCGGACCCGCGCCGGGGCAACCGATCCGGCCGTCGCCACCGCACACGCAGTCTCCCACCGGGCAGACGCCGGGGCCCCCCGAGCAGTGGTTGCCGTCAACCGGCGTGTTGTTGCAATCGACCGTGGAGCCCGTCGCGCCGGCGTTGCCGGTCTCACCGGCCTGATTCCCGGTGCCGGCAGAGCCCGCTCCGCCGCCGCGACCCGCGGGTGAGCCCGCGATGCCACCGCCGCCGGCGTCGCCGCCGAGCCCGCCCGTTTGACTACCGCCACGGCCCGCGTCACCTCCGCGCCCGTTGGTGCGGCCGCCCTCATTGGTGCGACCGCCGTCGTTGGTGCGGCCACCTTGGTTGCGACCTCCTTCGCCGGTGGCACCGGTGCCGCCCGTACCGCCGCGCGCGCCGGCGCCTGCGCTGCCCGCCGTGCCGCCGGTGCCCTGTCCGGTGCTGGTGCAGCCGACGACCATCAGCGAACCGGAATTGCATTCACAGCCGGTCGTGTTGCGACAGCTGCCGGGCGCGGGACACGAATCGCCGTTCTTCGGACTGTCGCCACAGTCGACGCTGCCGTTGTTGCCACCGCCGGTGCCCATTTGCGTGCGCGTGCCGCCGGTGCCCGTCCCCTGATTCCTACCTGCACCGCCCTGCATGAACGAATTGCCAGTGCCGGAGGTTCCGCCGCGTCCTGCGCCTGTCGCGCGCGCGCCTGCCATGCCGCCCGATCCGCCGTTATTCCCACCCGAATCGTCGTTGCCGCAAGCGACGGCGAACGCGAGGGACGCACTGACGACAGCAGAGAGACCGGTGAGGACAGATCGATGCATGATGTTCATCAGTAACGAAAGGAGGCGTGTGCAGGCAAGGGGAGAGCGGCGGTCTCCACGCGGAGTGGTACACTCGACCATGGCAGTCTCAGAAAATCCGGTCCCGTTCGAGACCTTTCGAGCGCTTCCCAAGACCGATTTACACGTCCATTTGGACGGTTCGCTCCGTATCGAGACGATTCTCGACATCGCGCGAGCGGACGGCATCGAGCTCCCCGCGACCGACGTGGCGGGGCTCACCGCGGCCATCGGCTGCGGCGCGCAATTCGGCTCTCTCGTCGAATACCTGCGCGGCTTCGACATCACGCTGCGCGTCATGCAATCCGAAGCCGCCCTCGAGCGCATCGCGTTCGAGCTCGCCGAGGACGCGCACCGGGAAAACGTTCGCTACATGGAGGTGCGCTACGCGCCGATGCTGCACACGCGCCGCGGTTTGAAGCTCACGCGCGTCGTCGAAGCGGTGCTCGACGGCCTGCGGCGCGCGCGCGAGACGTTCGGCATCAAGGCGAACGTCATCGTGTGCGGCATCCGCAACATCTCGCCCGAGTCGTCGTATCAGATGGCGGAGCTCGCCGTCGCTTACAAGGGCGGCGGCGTGGTCGGCTTCGACCTCGCGGGCGCCGAGGCCGATTTTCCGGCCAAGCACCACCGCCAGGCGTTCCAGCTCGTGCGTGACAACAACATCAATTGCACGATCCACGCCGGCGAAGCGTACGGCCCCGAGTCGATTGCGCAGGCGATCCACGTCTGCGGCGCGCACCGTATCGGGCACGGCTGCCGACTGCGCGAACACGGCGATCTCCTGCACTACGTGATCGATCACCGTATCCCGCTCGAATGTTGCCCGTCGAGCAACGTGCAGACGGGCGCCGTGAAGAGCCTCGCGTCGCACCCGCTCAAGCTCTATTTCGACCTCGGCCTGCGCGCGACGGTGAACACCGACAATCGCCTGATCACCGACACGACCGTCTCGAAGGAGCTCCACCTCGTCCATCGCGAGATGGGCGTGCCTTTCGCGGACATCAAGGCGCTGATCCTCGCGGGCTTCAAGTCGAGCTTCCAGCCGTTTCACGAGAAGCAAGCCATGATTCGCCGCGTGCTCGCCGAGCTCGAGCGCTACGACGACGACGGGCAGCTTCGCCCCGTGAACGCGGCCGCGGCGCACTCCGAGCGGCCCCAGCGCATCCGTCTGAGCACGAGCGTCAGGCCCGACGCCGAGTAGCGTTCAGCGCGAGTCGAGCGGCTTCGGGCACAAGCCGCGCAGCTTGCACGCGCCGCACTCCTTGCCGGAAAAGATGCGGTCGAAGCGCTGCTGGCCCGCGTCGAGCAGCACGTCGTCGTCGGTCGTGATGCCGAGCTCGAAATTGCGACGACCGTCCTCTTTCGCGCCGAGCCCCGCGCCGGTGAAGTTCGCGCTGCCGAGATAGAGGAACGCGCCGTCCACCGCGACGAGCTTCAAATGCACGCGCGGGCAGTGGCGGAGCTCGAAGCGCGGCGGCTTGAGCTCGCGCGCCTTGGCGAGCGACGCACGAAAGCGTCGCGAGGGCGGCGCGCCGTGCAAAATACGCAGCTCGACGCCCGCGCGCACGAGCTCCGTGAAGCGTTCGACGATCGAGTAGTAGCGACCCTGGGCGCGCGCGCGCGTGCCGATGGGCGCTTCGATGTGCACGTCTTTCAGGTTCGCGGTCGCGATCCACACCGACGTTCGCGCAGCGCCGATCGCGCGCACGATGATCTCCTCGTAGTGACGCCGGTCGCTCACGAGGTCGATGGCCGCGCGGCGAACGTTCGTCGCCTCGAGGAGCTTCACCGCGCCGACACGTGCCCGCATCCGGCGAGGCTACGAGCCGAGCGCCGATTGGGCCAAATTGCCGGCTAAAACTCGAGCCCCTCGCGCAGGTCACCGTCCATTGCCGACGCGAGCGTCTCCACGGCCTTCTCGACGGCTGCCGACTCCTTCGTCGGCAGCTTCACGTCGAAGCGAACGTAGAGATCCCCCTGCTGGTTCTGCCGCTTGACGCCCTTACCCTTGAGGCGCGCCACCTGGCCGCTCTGCGCGTGCTTCGGCACCGTGAGCGTTACGGAGCCTTCGGTCGTCGGGACGCGAACCTTCGCGCCCTTGTACGCCTCCGCCACCGTGACCGGCAGATTCAAATACAAATCCAACCCCGAGCGCTCGAAGTGCGGGTGGCTCCCGACGCGAATCGTGAGCAGCAGATCGCCGGGCGGACCACCGAAGTCGCCCGGCGCGCCGTGGCCGGCGACACGCAGGCGATCGCCGTCACCGGCGCCCGGCGGGATGCGAACCTTCACTTCTTCGCCGCCGTCTTGCATGCGGAGCCGGAGCTCGGAGCCACGAATTGCGGTCACGAAGTCGACGTTCACCTCGCTCGCGATGTCGGAACCCTTGCTCGGTCCGCCGCGCCTGCCCCGGCCGCCGAAGAGATCGCCGAACATGTCACCGATGCCGCCCTGAGCGCCGCCCGGCATCCCGCCGCTGAACAAGTCCTCGAGACTCACGCCGCCGCCAGGCTGCCGCACGCGACCACCGCGCGTCGCCGAGCGATACGCGCGCGCTGCGTCCGCGTCGAAGCCCTCGCGCAGCGCATCCTCCCCGAACTCGTCGTAGAGCTTCCGCTTGTCGGGGTCGCTCAGCACCTGATTGGCGCGGTTCACGGTCTTGAAGCGCGCCTCGGCCTTTTTGTTGTTCGGATTCTTGTCGGGGTGCAGCTCCGCGGCGAGCTTGCGGTAAGCCTTCTTGATCTCGTCCGCGCTCGCGGTGCGCTCGACGCCGAGCTCTTTGTAAAAGTCGGCCATGTCCTCGAAAACAACGTAATCAGCCCCACGCGAGTTTCAATGCTCGCGGCGCCGAGGGCCTCGAAGAGCCGCAGACGAGCCCGGTGGTCAGGCCGGGCGACAGGAGACGACGGCGGAGTCCGTGCTGCGGTCGGCAGGGGCGTCGCTGAAGTCGGCCGTGAACTCGATGTCCGTAAAGCCGTTGTAGTGGAGCAGCGCTTCCATCTCGCGCGGGAAGATCTGGCGATGGGTGAGCGGGATGGTCCAGGCCTTCCCGTGTTCGGGGGAGAAGCGCGTGGTGACGAGCAGGAGCTGCCGGAATTGGTCGTAGTCGAAGCGCTCGTCGTAGCGCACGATCCCGTCCATCGTGGGGTGGCGGATGCGCGGCGCGCCGAACCAGCGATCCGGATCGCGACACAGGTCGTCGGGCTGCGGCACGGAGAAGTCGAAGACGAACCGGCCGTCGGGAGCGAGGTGTTCGCGAACGCGCGCGAAGAGCGCTTCGAAATCCTCGCGCTCGTAGAGGTGGAGGAGCGCGTTGAACGGCGCGAGCACGAGAGGGAAGCGGCGTCCGAGCCGCACCTCGCGCATGTCGCCGTGCGTGAGGTGCACGCGTTCACGCAGCTTGGGCGGCCCTTCGGCGAGCCTTTTTTGTAGGTCGTCGAGCATCGTGCGCGAGAGGTCGACGCCGAAAACTTCGACGCCCGCGCCCGCGATGCCGAGCGCGACGCGGCCATTGCCGACGCCGTACTCGAGCACGGGACCCTTCGAGCGCCGCGCGAGGCGCACGTAGTATTCGACGTCGTGCCGGCGATTGCCGTACGTCTTCGTGTAGTACGCGGGGTCCGAGTAGTGGGCGAGCGCGCCTGCGTCGCCCGCCGTTCCGAGCTCCTCGATGGAGCCGGGAAACGGAACCTCGGGCTTCCGGGTCACGGATTCTGCTTGGCGAGCTCTTCGATGTACTCTTCGACCACTTCGACCGACGGGCGGTGATACCGCACGCGGCCGGCCGCGATCTCACGCAGGCTGATCACGGGCGCCTTGTTCTTGGCGTTGACCAGCTGCGGCGCGCCCTTCATCAGCGACCGAGTGCGCGCGGCCGCGAGCACCACGAGCGCAAAGCGGTTCTCTTCTTTTTCGAGACAGTCTTCGACGGTGACGCGAGCCATGGGGGCGCGAAACCTAGCTCCCGAAGCGCACTCACGCAAGGCAACGAGGGAGTTACCGACTCTGCATTTCCGTTCAGTACCCCAGTGAGATGACATAATGCTCGCGCGATGACGACTCCCGGCGTGCAGCTGATCGACGCTGCGCTGATCGAAGCGACGCTCGCGAAAGCGCGCTCGTCGCCTCGGCTCAGGGCCACGCACAACTTCCACGCTTCGGAGGCGGACACGTTTCATCGCTTCCTGAACGCTTGGGTGCGGGGAACCTACGCGCAGCCGCACCGGCACTTTTCGCCGCCCAAGCCCGAGAACTTCTCGATTCTTCGGGGGGAGCTCGCCTGTTTCGTCTTCGACGAGGCGGGCGCCGTGCTCGAGCGCCTGGTGCTCGGACGTGACGGTTGCCATGGCGTCGACCTCGCGCCGGGCGTCTGGCACACGCTTGCACCCGTGACGCCGGAAGCCGTGTGCTTCGAGGTCAAGCCGGGCCCCTGGGACCCGAAGACCGACAAGGAGTTCGCTCCGTGGGCGCCGCGCGAGGGCAATGTCGGAGCAGCCGCTTACCTGTCAGCGCTGATGGCGTCGCTCGACTAGTACTGAACTTGTGTTCAGTTCGACGTGGTGCTATGGCCGGGCGGCTATGGCGCGCGCTGTGAAGACGAACGGCCACCGGCGCACCCTCCCGCCGCACGCGGGAGAGACGATCGAGATCAGCGGCGCGCGCGAGCACAACCTGTCGATCGAGCACCTGGTGCTCCCGAAGCAGAAGCTCGTGGTCTTCACCGGACCGAGCGGCTCGGGTAAGTCGAGCCTGGCTTTCGACACGCTCTACGCCGAAGGCCAGCGTCGTTACGTGGAGTCGCTCTCCACGTACGCGCGTCAGTTCTTGGGTCGGCTGGACCGTCCCGCGGTCGAGCGCTTGCGCGGTCTCTCACCGACGATCGCGATCGAGCAGAAGAGCGCGTCGTCGAACCCGCGCTCCACCGTGGGCACGATCACCGAGATTCACGATTACTTGCGCGTGCTGTGGGCGCGCGCCGGGCGCCAGCATTGCATCGAGTGCGGCAAGGCCGTGCAGGGGCGCAGCGTGGACGAGATCATCGCCGAGGTGCTGGCGCTGCCGAAGGGCGCGCGGCTGCTCTTGTGCGCGCCGCTCGTCACGCATCGAAAGGGCGAATTTCGGGAGCTTTTCGGCGAGCTCGCCGAGCGCGGGTTCGCGCGCGTGCGCATCGACGGGACGGTCGCGCGCCTGGACGAATTACCCGCGCTCGACAAGAAGAAGAAGCACACGGTCGAGCTCGTCGTCGATCGGCTCGCGGTGGACGCGGAGTCACGCTCGCGCATCGCCGAAGCGGTCGAGCTCGGGCTCAAAGAGGGCAAGGGTGAGCTCTTGGTGGACGTCGAGGGACGCAAGCCGCTCACCTTTTCGACGATGCGCGCGTGTTGCGGCGTGACGTACGCCGAGCTCAGCCCGCAGAGCTTCTCGTTCAATTCACCGCTCGGCATGTGCAGCGCGTGCAACGGACTCGGCACGCGCATCGAGATCGATCCGGAGCTCGTGGTGCCCGATCGCTCGCTCTCGATCCGGCAGGGCGCCATCGCGCCGTGGGGGACGGCCGTCGAGCGCGGGGACGGCTGGACGTACCGCATGGTCGAAGCCGTCGCCAAAGCGACCGGCGTGGACCTCGACATGCCCTTCGGGAAAATCCCGAAGAAGTTGAAGGATCAGGTGCTCTTCGGGATCGAGGGCAAGAAGATCCAGATGACGTGGGGCAAGGCGGGCACGGAGAACCACGGGAGCTGGGGCGTCCGCTTCAAAGGCGTCATTCCGACGTTGATGCGGCGCTATCACGACACGGGCTCGGAGCGCATGCGCGAGCAGTATCGAAAATTCATGCGCGAGCTCCCCTGCGCGGCGTGCGGCGGGAAGCGGCTCAAGCGCGAGAGCTTGTTCGTGCGCGTGGGTGGCAAAGGGATCGCGGACGTGATCTCGCTCTCGATCGCGGACGCGAGCGCCTGGTTCGGCGCGCTCGAGCTCGGTGGCACGGGCGCCGCCATCGCCGAGGGGCCACTGCGTGAGGTGCGAAGCCGCCTGCAGTTCTTGCTGAACGTCGGACTCGACTACCTGACGCTCGAACGTTCGGGGCCGACGCTCTCGGGCGGCGAGGCGCAGCGCATTCGCCTGGCGAGCCAGCTCGGAAGCGAGCTTTCCGGCGTGATTTACGTGCTGGACGAGCCGAGCATCGGCCTGCACGCACGCGACAATCAGCGCTTGATAGCGATGCTCAAGCACCTGCGCGACCTGGGCAATTCGGTGCTCGTCGTCGAACACGACGAGGACACGATTCGCGCGGCCGATCATCTGGTCGACTTCGGACCCGGCGCGGGACACCAGGGCGGCAAGGTCGTCTTCGCGGGCGCGCCGAGCGAGCTTCGCGCCGCGGACGGACTCACCGCCGAGTATCTGAACGGCAAGCGCCGCATCGAGGTGCCCGCGAAGCGCCGGACCTCGCCCGCAGCACTCGTCGTCAAGGGCGCCAAGGAGCACAATCTAAAAAACGTGACGGTGTCGTTCCCGCTCGGCGTGCTGTGCGCCGTGACGGGCCCGAGCGGCGCGGGCAAGAGCTCGCTCGTCAACGGCATCTTGTTGCCCGCGCTCGCGCGCCACCTGCACGACGCGAGCGGCCCGGTCGGTGCTCACGAAGCCATTTTAGGCCTCGAGCACATCGACAAGGTGATTTCGATCGACCAGCAGCCGATCGGGCGTACGCCGCGCTCGAACCCCGGCACTTACACGAAGGCGTTCGACGAGATCCGCGCGCTCTTCGCCGAGCTGCCCGATGCGAAGCGACGCGGGTGGGACGCCGGGCGCTTCAGCTTCAACATGGCCGGCGGGCGCTGTGAAGCGTGCGAGGGCGACGGTGTCGTGCGCGTGGAGATGCACTTTTTGAGCGACGTGTACGTGACGTGCGACGTGTGTCAGGGTCGCCGTTACGACGCGGAGACGCTCGGCGTGCGCTATCGCGGCAAGAGCATCGCGGACGTGCTCGAGACGGACATCGACGGGTGTCTCACGGTGTTCGAGGCGCATCCGCTCTTGTCGCGCATCTTGCGCACGCTGTCGGAGGTGGGGCTCGGTTACGTGAAGCTCGGGCAATCGGCGCCGACGCTGAGCGGCGGTGAGGCGCAGCGTATCAAGCTGTCGCGCGAGCTTTCACGGCGGCAAACCGGGCGCACCCTCTACGTGCTCGACGAGCCGACGACGGGGCTCCACTTCGAGGACGTGAAACGTTTGCTCGAGGTGCTGCATCGCCTGGTCGAAGCAGGCAACAGCGTGATCGTCATCGAGCACCACCTCGACGTGATCAAATCGGCCGATCACGTGATCGATCTGGGGCCGGCGGGCGGGGTCGCGGGAGGTCGCGTGATGGCGACAGGCACGCCCGAGGAGCTCGCGCGGAACGCCAAGAGCATTACGGGACCGTATTTGAAAGAGGTGCTGGAGCGCGCTCGCCGGCACGCTCCAGCCAAAAAGCAGGGTCGAGGCCGGAGCGAGGCGCGACCGTTGGAGCAGCCATGAGCGTCGAGAAGATCCGTTGTGGTTGGGCGGGCAGCGATCCGACGTACGTCGGGTATCACGACGAGGAGTGGGGCGTGCCGGTGCGCGACGACCGACGCCTCTTCGAGTTTTTGATTTTGGAAGGCGCGCAGGCGGGGCTCTCCTGGATCACGATTTTGCGGAAGCGCGACGCGTACCGCGCTGCGTTCGACGACTTCGATCCCGAGAAGGTGGCGCGCTACGACGCGCGCCAGATCGCCAAGCTCTTGAAGAACGACGGCATCGTCCGAAACCGCCTGAAGCTCGAGTCGGCCGTGAAGAACGCGCGCGCCTTCTTGGCCGTGCAGGAGGAGCTCGGGAGTTTTGCCGAGTACCAATGGGGGTTCGTCGACGGAAAGCCGATCGTGAACCGCTGGGCGAGCCTGAAGCAGGTACCCCCGCGCACGGAGGTCTCGGACAAGCTCAGCAAAGACCTGAAACAGCGCGGCTTCAGCTTTGTCGGCTCGACCATCATTTATGCGCACATGCAGGCGGTCGGGATGGTGAACGACCACATCGTCGATTGTTTTCGGCACGGTCAGGTGGGGCGGCGCCGACGCTGAGTGGGTCTTGCGCCTTGGCCGTGACGGCGGCTGCGTGCTAAAAAGCCCGAACGGTGGCAGGGAGTTTCCGGCAGCTGCGTCTCGTCGTCGCCCTCACGATTGGGTCGTGCTGGGTCGCGTGTTCGCTGAATCCCGGTCACGACATCCCCGGCGGCACGGGCGCGACGGCGGCAACCCCGGGCACGGGCGGAAGCCACGGCGGCGGGAAGGGTGGCACGGGAGCGCCCGGCACGGGCGGCGGTGAGAGCGGCGGAACGGCTCCCGTCGGCGCCGCAGGCTCGGGTGCGCGCGCGACTGGCGGCAGCGGCGCGATCGAGGCCGGCGGCACTGCAAACTCGCCGGGGGGCGGGACCGGCGGATCTACCGGCGGCACCGGTACGGGTGGCGCCACCGGCACCGGCGCGACCGGCGGCAGCGGCGGGACCAACGCCGCAGGCGCTACGAGCTCCGGCGGCAACCAATCCGGAGGCGAAGCAGGCGAGGGCGAGGCTGGCGCTAACGGTACCAGCGGTGAAGGCGGCGAAGCAGGCGCGACCACCGGCGTGGGCGGCACTGGCGGCACGGGTGGCGCGAGCAGCGGCGGCGGCGCGACCGGACACGGCGGCGCGGCGGGCTCGCTAGGCGCGGGCGGTACCGCTGGTAACGGCGCGGGCGGTACCGCTGGTAACGGCGCGGGCGGACACGCAGGTCAGGCGAGCGGTGGTCAAGCCGGCAACGGCCAGGCCGGCAGTGGTCAGGCAGGCTCGAGCGGCTCCGGCGGCCAGGCCGGCAGCAGTCAGGCGGGCTCGAGCGGCTCCGGCGGCCAAGCGGGCTGGAGCGGGACGAGCGGGGGCGGCGCGGGCTACGGCGGCCACGCCGGGGCCTCGGTGACGGCCGGTACTTCGGGCTGAAGTCCAATCGAGGTCGCGCGGGCGGCGTGATAAACGTGGGCGACGTGCAGCGCCGCTTGCTCACGTTCGCCCTGCTCGCGGGTCTCGCAGCGCTCGGGTGCTCGAAGCACGGCGCGCCCGAGGGCTCCGGCGGCAAGCCGACGCCGGCGCGCCTTCGCCTCGCGATGATTCCGAAGGGCACGACGCACGAGTTCTGGAAGAGCGTGCACGCCGGCGCAGTGAAGGCGTCACGCGAGCTCGACGTCGACCTCGTGTGGAAGGGGCCGCTCAAGGAAGACGACCTGAAGAGTCAGATCGATCTGATGCAGTCGTTCGTCGCGCAAAAAGTCGCGGGCATCGCGCTCGCGCCGCTCAACGACAAGGCGCTCGTCTCCAGTGTGAACGCCGCAGCGCAAGCCGGATCGCCGGTCGTCATTTTCGACTCGGCGCTCTCGGGCGGCAACGTCGTGAGCTTCGTTGCCACGGACAACCGGGCGGCGGGCGCGCTCGCGGCCACGCGCATCGCCGAGCTCCTCGGCGGACCCGGCAAAATCGTGGTGCTCCGCTACCAGGAGGGTTCGGCCAGCACGCACGAGCGCGAGGAAGGCTTCTTGGCGGGCGTGAAGACGCACGCGGGCCTCGAGGTCGTGAGCGACAACCAATACGGCGGACCGACGACGGAGAGCGCGTTCGCCGCGTCCGAGCGGCTCCTGCTGGCACAAAACGCGGCGGGCGGCGGCGTGAGCGCCGTCTTCGCTCCGAACGAGTCGACGACCTTCGGCATGCTGCTCGCGCTCGAGAAGGCGAAGCTCACCGGCAAGATCCGTTTCGTGGGTTTCGACATTTCGGAGAAGCTCGCAAAGGCCGTCGAGGCGGGCGAAATCGACGCGCTCGTGTTGCAAAATCCGTTCAAGATGGGCGAGCTGACGGTGCACGCGCTGGTCGATCACCTGCGCGGCAAGAGCGTGGAGCCGCGCACCGACACGGGGGCCGAGCTGCTCGACCGGAAAAGCATGAGCCAGCCGGCGATTCAGGCGCTCGTGAAGCCGGATTTGGCGAAGTGGCTGAACGACTGAGCGGCTCCGCGCCGCGGCTCGCGACCCGCAGCATCGCGAAGAGCTTCGGCGCGACGCGCGTGCTCGAGGGCATTTCTCTCGAGCTTTTGCCGGGTTCGGTGCACGCGCTGCTGGGAGAAAACGGCGCCGGCAAGAGCACACTGCTGAAGATCCTCGCGGGTGTGGAGCGACCCGACGCGGGGTCGCTCGAGCTCGACGGCGCCGCGTACGCCCCGGCGGGACCGCTCGAAGCACGCGCGCGCGGCGTTGCGATCGTGCACCAAGAGCTCTCGCTGTGCCCACAGCTCGGCGTCGCGGAGAACATCGTGCTCGGCGTGGAGCCGCAACGCTTCGGCTGGCTGTCGCGGCGCGAAACGTACGCGCGCGCCGAGCGTGCGCTCGCGCTGCTCTTCGGTGCCGGCGCGACGCTGCCGCTCGACGCGCGCGTGGGCGCCTTGTCGGCGGCCGAGCAGCAGCTCGTCGAGATCGCGCGCGCTCTCGCGCACGACGACTGCCGCCTCCTGATCCTCGACGAACCGACGAGCAGCCTCGGTCACGCAGACGTGGAGCGGCTCTTCACGACGCTCGCCGCACTGCGCGAGCGCGGGCTCACGGTCCTGTACGTCTCGCATTTTCTCGATGAAATCCGCCGAATCGCAGACCGCTACACCGTGCTCCGCGACGGACATGAGGTCGCGAGCGGCGCCGTCGGCGACACGACGAACGAGGCGCTCGTGACGGCGATGGCAGGCGAAGCGGTCAAGGTCGGCATCGCGCGCGCTCGCTCGCCGGGTGAGGTGCTGCTTTCGCTCCGCAGCGTGCGCGGCGTGCGTTTGCCGAAGGACGCGAGCCTCGAGCTCCGTCGCGGCGAGGTGCTCGGGATCGCCGGGCTCATGGGCTCCGGGCGCACCGAGCTCCTGCGTGCCGTGTTCGGACTCGACCGAGTGCGGAGCGGTGAAGTGCGCGTTCGCGACCTGGCGGGCGCCGCGACACCTCGCGCCCGCCTCGCCCAGGGAGTCGGGCTCTTGAGTGAAGATCGCGCTCGGGAGGGCCTCGCGCTCGGGCTGAGCGTCGAGGCAAATTTGACGCTTTCGCGGCTGAAACCGCTGCTTCGGCGCGGCTTCCTCTCACGCCGAGCCGAGCACGCCGCGGCAGCGCGCTGGATTGCGCGCCTCGGCATTCGCACGCGCGGTCCGGCGCAGCGCGTGCGCGAGCTCTCGGGTGGGAATCAACAGAAGGTCGCGGTGGCGCGCTTGCTGTACCACGACGTAGACGTACTCTTGCTCGATGAGCCGACGCGCGGCATCGACGTGCGGAGCCGCGTCGAGCTCCACACGCTCATCGGCGAGCTCTGCGCGGAGGGCAAGGCGGTGCTGATCGTGTCGAGCCACTTCGAGGAGCTCATCGCCCTGTGTGATCGCGTGGCCGTCATGCACAAGGGCGTACTCGGCGCGCCGCGCTCCATCACCGGCCTCGACGAACGGGCGCTGCTGCAGGAAGCCGCGGGCGCGTGAAGCAGCTTCTGCGTCGACCGTGGGTTGGACCACTCGCAGCGTTGGCGGCGGTTTATGTGCTGTTTTCGGCGCTCGCGCCCGGGACGTTCACCGGTGGGGTGAACCTCACCACCATGCTGCGGCAGACGGCCGTCGTGGCGATCGCGTCGCTCGGGATGACGTTCGTGATTCTGCTCGGTGGCATCGACTTGTCCATCGGCTCCGCCGTGGCGCTCACGAGCGTCGTCGTGGCGCGCGTCCTGCAAAGTGGCATCGGCGTGTTCGGTGCGGTCGTGCTGGGCGTGCTCACGACCGTCGCCACTGGTTGGCTGAACGGGATGCTCACTGCGCGCGGCAAGATCACGCCGTTCATCGTGACGCTCGGCAGCATGAGCGTGCTGCGCGGTGCCGCGAAGGGGCTCGCCGGCGAACAAAAGATCGATGCGGATCCGCACGGGCTCGAGCATTTGATGACGGCGGGTGCGGGTGCGGCGCTGCCTGCCGGCGTGTGGCTCGCGCTCGTGCTCGCGATCGCCGCGGCGATCGTGCTGCATTTCACGGTGTTCGGGCGCCACGTGGTGGCGATCGGCTCGAACGAGGCCACGGCGCGGCTGTGTGGAGTCCCGGTCGAGCGCGTGATCGTCGCCGTGTACGCGCTCTGCGGCGCGCTCACGGGCGTCGCCGGCGTGCTCGAGTTTTCGACGCTGACCGTCGGCGATCCGACGGACTCGATCGGGCTCGAGCTCGAGGCCATCGCCGCCGTGGTCATCGGCGGCGGCTCGCTCGCGGGCGGTCAGGGCTCGATCGCGGGCACGCTCTTGGGGGCGCTGCTCATGACGGTGATCAAGACGGGGTGCACGCACGTCGGGTTGCCGAATTGGGTGCAGGAGATTTTGACGGGCGTGATCATCGTCGTCGCCGTGGGGATCGATCGGTTGCGAAGGCGCTAAGCCATGAGCGCGCGGTAGGCGAGCTGGTCGGCGTGCATGCGGTGGAAGACGGCGTATTTGCGCGCGTGATAGGCGGCGGCTTCGGCGCGAGGCGCCATGATCTCGCGCGCGCCGCTCATGGCGCTCATGGCGTTGATGATGCTCGGGTGGCGGCCGGCGGCGACCGCACCGAGCAACGCCGAACCGAGCAGCACGGCTTCGGGCTCGCGCGGGAGCGCGATGCGACAACCCGTGATGTCGGCGTGCTCGCGCACGAAGAGCGGATTTTTGGTGTCGCCGCCACAAGCGAGGACGGTGTCGATGCGGTAGCCGCTCTGGGCGAGCGCCTCGAGGATGTGGCGCGTGCCGTAGGCGACGGCTTGCACGGTCGCGAGGTAGAGCAGCGCGAGCGAGCTCAGGCTGTCCGTGAGCTTGAGGCCGCTGACCATGCCGCGCAGGCTCGGATCGGCGCGGGGCGAGCGATTGCCGTGAAAATCCGGCATGACGTGCAGTTCGGCGCTGAGCTCGTGGAGGTTCGCGCCGCCAAGCTGCTCGAGCTCCGCGTTCAAGAGGGCGTAGACGGTGGTGCCCTGACGCTTGGCTTCGTCTGCGAGCGCGGGGCCGCGCAGGTGCGTGTGGATGACGTGATCGATGAGGGCGCCCGTCGCGGACTGGCCGCCCTCGGTGAGCCAGAAGCGCGGCACCATCGCGGAGTAGTACGGGCCCCAGACGCCCGGGACGAACCGCGCGTCGCGTGAGACGGCCATGTGGCAGCTCGAGGTACCCCCGATGAGAGCGAGGCGGCGCTCGAGCGCGTGCTCGTCGAGCGGCTCCTTGCCGAGCGCCGTGCCGAGCAGCCCGAGGCCGCCCGCATGCGCGTCGATGATCGAAACGCCGACGGGCGTCCCCGGCGCGAGACCGAGCTCGCGCGCGGCGCGCTCCGTCGTGACGCCGACGCTCTCGCCGAGCGGACGAACGGTGTCGCCGATGCGCGCGTGGTCGGCGTGCGCGAGCTCCCCCAGGCCGATTTCCCGCAAAAAGTCGTCCGACCAGCGGCCGCCGTCATGGCCGAGATACGTCCACTTGCACACGGTCGTGCAGAGCGAGCGCGTGCGCGAGCCGGTCGCGCGGAACGTGAGGTAGTCGGGCAAATCGAAGAAGTCGCTCGCGCGCCGCCAGCACTCGGCGTGGTTCTCCTTGAGCCAGAGGAGCTTCGGCATTTCCATTTCGGGCGAGATGACGCCGCCGACGTACTTGAGCACCTCGTGACCCGTCGCGTTGATCCGGCGCGCTTGCTCGACGGCGCGGTGGTCCATCCACAACACGACATTTTGCTCCTCCGAGTGCGTGGGGCTGACGCTGACCGGTTCGCCGCGCGAGCCGACCGCGACGAGCGAGCACGTCGCGTCGAAGCCGATACCGCGCACGCTCTCGGGCGGCGCCCCAGCTTCGGTGAGCGCCCCGCGAATCGCCTGGCCCGCCGCGTGCCAGATGTCCTCCGACGATTGTTCGGCGAAGTCCTCCTGCGGCCGCCAAGTGCGAATCTCCGCGACGCTTTGCCCAGCTTTCTGGCCCTGGGCGTCGAACACAGCCGCGCGCACGCTACCAGTGCCCACGTCGACGCCGAGGTAGAGCTCAGGGGGATGCATGGCTCACGTCTTCCCGAGGATGCGCACGCGGAAGCCGAGCTCCTGGCTCAGCGCTACCATTTCGCCGAAGACGTCGCCGTACGCGACCGCGACGTGATTCGACTGGTAGTGCGCCATCAGGGTGTCGCGCCCGACGCCCATGTCGGCCGCCATGAACGGCCACTCGCGCGTCGTGCCCTCCCACCAGGCGTCACGCTTCTCCGACGGGAGCTTCACGACTTCACCCTTGCCCACGTCCATCCAGAGCACGTCGTCTTGGATGTAGGCGCGCGCCCACGTCATGGCGCCCGGCAGGCTTTCACCCGCGAAGGTGCCGCCGGGCGTCGGGAAGTAGAGCGAGGGCTGGCGGTAGCTGTGCGCGCCGCGGAGCGTGTCCGGATCGTGGTTGAACGCGTAGGCCCCGCACGAGCCGGAATTGAGCAAAACCCAGAGAAAACGGCCGTCGTGCTCGGCACCCCAGCGCACGTCGTGGAACATGACGGCGGGGTGCAGGCCCTTGTCGGCGAGCAAGCGCTTGAGCATCTCCATGGGCATCACGTTGCCCTGGTCGGCTTCGGTCGCCGTCGCGATGGGCTGCCCGTTCGACTCCGGGCGGCACGCCGAGTTGAACAAGCCTTCGGCGAGATCCGACGGCGGACGCAGCGGAATCAACCCGAGCTGGTACTGCCAGCCGAGACAGTCGGCTCCGTACTCGCCGAGCAGATCCAAAACGGCGAGGTAGTCGCGCAGCTGCTCGCGCGACGCGTTCTCGTCGAAGTCGGCCGCCGTACCCTCGCGCCAGTGGAAGGCGAGCCCTTTGTCCTTCACGAACGCGAAGGCGTCGGTGATGCGTTTGTCGGCGATGCTCTTGCCGCGGTCGATGATCCACGCCTGGTCGATCTTGTGTTCGCCGAAACCGTAGGGGGCGAGCATTCTGGGGCCAAAATAGCCGTTGATCATGCCCATCGAGGTATCACCGAGCATGAGGATGAGCGGGCGGCGGCGGCGAATGCCGGCGGCGACGCGAGCGGCGCGCTCGGACGCATCGACGCTGACGGGTGCGTGATAGCGAATGCCGGCTTCGGAGTGCGCGATGGCGCCCGTGCGGCACCACTCGTCGAGCTGAGCCATGAAGAGCGCGTCCGAGCTCATGTCGTCCGCGGTCGTCCAGATGCGCGAGTGACGGCGCTTCAAGCTCGTGAGGCAGGCGCCGGTGTTCAAGAGCCCGACGAGGCCCGGCCAGCGGCCGGAGAAGTTCGAGGCGAGGAGCAGCGGGTTGTCCTTGCCGACGACGCCTTCCGTCGTGTGCGGGCCGTAAACCCAGTGTACGAACACGCCGACGATCGGATCGTCGATCGGGCCGAGCGCGTCGCGCCCTTCGTGCGGCTTGCTGAGGAAGCCGGGCACGCGATACGGCTCGCGCCCGAGCTTTTTCAGGGCATTTTCGATCTGGAGCGTCGCGGCCTCGATATTGGGCAGCGCGAGCTCGTTCGGCTTCTTGCGGCCGTCACCCGGCCAATACACGGCAATTTTTTTGGACATGCAGGCCCTCGTTCGAGTTCGTGATTACTGAATCGCTTCGCCGCCCTGATCCACGTTCGCCTTAGTGTAGAGGCGCGTACCGAGCGTCACGTGGTGCGGCACCGTCTTACCGGCGACGAGCTCGAGCGCCATATCGATCGCTTCGGCACCGCCCGTCGGGTACGCGAACGTGGCGTCGAGGATGCCGTCCTTCACGTAGCGCACCCCTTCCTGTGGCAGCGCATCGATGCCGACGAACTTCATCTCGTGCTCGCGACCGGCCGCTTTTGCCGCCAAATAGGCGCCGTGCGCGCCCGGATCATTGTGAGCGTATACGAGGTCGATCTTCTTGTGGGCCGCCAGCGCCGATTCCATCTCTTTACGCGCGTTCGGCTCGAGCCACGCCATGTCCGCCTCGAACACGACCTTGAGCCCCGGGTGCTGCGCGAGCTCGAGGCCGTCGCGAAAACCCTTGTGCCGATCCTGCCCCGGCGTCGACGTCATGAGCCCCTCGAGCTCCACGACGTTCGCCTGCTCGCCGGCGAGCTTCTGCACGAGCTTGCCCGCCTCGCGTCCGATGCGCTGATTGTCGGCGCCGATGAACGCCGTGAATTCGTCGCCCTCGACGGCGCGGTCCAGCACGATCACGGGGATTTTCTGGCGAAATACCTCGGCGACCGGCTTCGTGAGTGGCGCGGCCTCCTTCGGCGATATCACGAGCACGTCGATGTGCGCGGCAGCGAGCTCTTCGACCTGGGCCCGCTGTCGCAGCGAGTCGTTTTGCGCGTCCTTGAAGACGAGGGTGACGTTCGGGTGCTTCTTCGCGGCGGCTGCGAGGTCGGCGTTCATTTGAACGCGCCACGGCTCGCCGAGGTTGCACTGGCTCATGCCGATGACGAGCTTGCGCTCGCTCGGGCTGCCGTTCGCGCTCGACGCTGCGCCGAGCGCCGTTGACCCGCTGCTCGGCGTCGCACCCGACCCAGGCGCGCTCGCCTTGTCGTGACAGCCGCCAAGCGCGAGGACGAACGCAAGAGAGCGGCCGAAATCACGCGCGCGCATGCAGCCGATCTGAGCGCCCGCGCTCAGCGGAAGCAAGCGCCCGGATGATCGTCCGAGCCCAAATCGCTTCCTCCGGCCTTCCCGCCCTTTGTCTGGCTTCCTGTTAAATCCGGCTCCCCTCGAAATGGAGCTGGCAGCAGGCGCTGGACCGGGCGTGGAGGCGAACCCGGCTCAGCGCAGTGCGACCCAGGCCGTCACGACCATGCCTACGAGGATGAGGGCGCCGACGACCAGGGGCGTCAGGCGCGACGCGGCTCCGGACGAAGACGCGGCGAGCGAGGCTGACTCGGAGTGGGTCGCGATGACCGGCAGGGGCGCGGCGGGCGGCGGGTGCACCGCCGGCGGCGGGTTCGTCGTGCCGGGGGGCGGCGGTGTCATCAAAATCGCGGCTTCAGCGGCGAAAGGCGTCGAGTTCAGCGGCAAGTCGGGCCCGGCGTTCACCCACGTCTCGACCTCGGCCACCATGCGGGCGCGGGTCGCGAGATTCTCGGCGGCGAGATCGTTGACCCACTCGGCGATGCGGCGCGCCGACGCGGCGGGCGCCGCGTGCTCGAGCGCCGTCGCGAACTCGCGACAGTTCTCGAAGCGCTGCTCGGGATCGAGCGCGAGCGCCCGCATCGCGACCTGGTCGAGCTCGGGCGGGAGCTCCGGCCGGTACGTGCTCGGCGGCGAGTAGCCTCCGTCGAGAATCTTCTGCATGCGCTCGGTTTCGGCGTCGGCGGTGAAGAGGCGCCGCGTGGCAAGGAGCTCCCACAGGATGATGCCGGCCGAGAACACGTCGGAGCGCTGCGTGAGGCGCTCCCCGCGGATTTGCTCGGGCGACATGTAGCCGGCCTTGCCCTTCACGCGGTTCGGATTCGAGTCCTCGATGTGTTCGAGCGCCTTGGCGATGCCGAAATCGAGCACGCGCGTGTGACCGTCAGAGCCGACGATCACGTTCGGCGGCGAGATGTCGCGATGGACGAGGCCGAGCGGGCGGCCCTGCTCGTCGGTGGCTTCATGTACGGCGTCGAGCCCTTGGAGCACGCCAAGCATCACGCCGACGGCGACGTCGAGCGGAATGTGCTCCTTGCGGTCGCGAGCTTGCGTGCGGCAGAGCGCGCTCAGCGACTCGCCGTGGACGTATTCGAGAACGAGCAGCACGTCGCCCTTCGACGCCACGACGTCGACCGTGGGCACGACGTTCGGATTGCGAACGCGCGCCGCGAGCCGCGCCTCTTTGAGGAGCATCTGCGTGAAGTCCTCGTTTTGCACGAGCTGCGGCAGGAGGCGCTTGATCGCGACCACGCGCTGGAACCCGCCCGCGCCGTCGAGGCGTCCGAAGTGCACGGTGGCCATGCCGCCGCTCGCGAATTGCTCGAAGAGCGCATAGCGACCGATGCGCGCGATGGGTTGCCGCGACGCGGCTTGGCCTTCCGTTCGAGTGTCCGCGAGTACGGGTTCGGGCTCCGGCTGCTGCTCGAGCCAGACGCCGCCGGTCACCTTCGGCGGCGGGCCGCCGGCCGTGCCGTCGAGACGGATCTTCGCGCCGCAGCCGCGGCAAGCGAGTAAGGCTGCGCGCCCCCGCACCCGCTTCTCATAAAGCTCTTCGGGTACGGACATGCGCTTGGCGCACGTTGCGCACTCTACGGTGAACAGCATCTCGAAGACCGAGCGGAGCCTAGTACAACCGCTCCCGCTCGCATGCGAAAGTCAGCGGAGGGATGGTGGAGTTACGCACTTTCCCGCCCGAAGCGCCGTTGAAACAGCACGGCTAGCACGAGGATCACACCGGTCAACATCAACCGGAGCTCACTCGAGTAGGCGTTCAGGCTCAAGATCTTCTCGAGGTAGCCCAGCGTGAGCGCGCCGATCACGGTGAGCTCGACCCCGCCGCGCCCGCCCATGAGACTCGTCCCGCCGAGAACCACCATGGCGATCGCGTCGAGCTCGTAGCCGAGGCCCGTCTCGGGGTCGCCGTGCGTCTCCTGGGCGGCCTGGCAAATGCCGGCCAAGGCCGCAAAGATGCCTGAGAGCACATACGCAAACACGAGCGTGAAGCGCACGGGAACCCCCGAAAGCCGCGCAGCCTCGAAGTTGCCGCCCACGGCGAAAAGATAGCGACCGATGCGCAGTCGCTCGAGAATGACCCACGTCACGAGCGCGCTCGCCAAAAAGACGAGCGTCACGACGCTCACGTTGCCGCCGAGGACGCGACCATCAAGCGCCTCGAATACGGCTGGAAGCGGAACGCTGTGGAACGCGCCGCTCGGGTCCTGCACGTACGTCGAGATCTTCTGCCCGCCGGAAAGCTCTTTGGCGAGACCGCGCGCGAACACCATCAGGGCGAGCGTGACGATGAACGGCTGCATGCGCGGCCACGCGACGAGTGCACCCGACAGCGCTCCGGCCGCCGCGCCCACGAGGAGAACGAGAGGTAGGGCAAAAAACCCCGGCCAACCGTGAAGCAACGTGAGCCAGGCGAAGCTCACGGCGGACAGGGCGAGAACACTGCCGACGGCGAGATCGATCCCGCCCGACACGATGACCACCGTCATTCCGCTCGCGAGGATTCCGCCGACGGCGATCTCGCGCAGCACGGCGCGATGCGTTTGCCATTCGAAGAACGCGCCGTTGGCGTTGAGGACGCAGCCGAAGACGAGCACTGCGACGAGCGGCACGAAGGGTCGCACGCGCGGCGAGAGCAGCACCGAAGGTTTCACGCCGCGCCTCCCATCATCGCGCTCAGCAGCCGCGCTTCGGCGAGCTCGCTGCGCGCGAGGGTCGCGACGTGACGGCCGCGCGCCAGCACGAGCACTCGGTCGGAGAGCGCTGCGAGCTCGGCGAGGTCCGTGCTGCGAAACAGAATGGTCGAGCCGTCCGCGGCGACCTCACGCAAGAGCGCGTGAACGTCGGCGCGTGCGGCGACGTCGATGCCTCGCGTCGGATCGTCGAGCAACAGCAGTCGCGGCTTTCGCAGCAAACAGCGGAGTAAAGCGACTTTTTGTTGGTTGCCGCCCGACAGCGCCCAGGCGCGGGCGTCGAGAGACGGCGCTTTCAATCGCACCCGGGACGAGGCCGGCGCGACCGCCGCACGCTCCGCGCGCCGATCCACGAAGCCCGCACGTGAAAAAGCGGGCAGACTCGAGAGCGTGGCGTTCGCAAGCACGCTGAGCTCTCCGAGCACGCTGTCGTGCCGGTCACTCGCGAGCAGCGCCACGCCGCGCGCGAACGCGGCGCGCGGACTCTCTGCGGAGTACGGCTCGCCGTCGAGTGTGACCTCGCCGCGCGCGCGGCGCCGGTCACCGAAAAGCGCGTGGAGCAGCGTGCTCGCGCCGGAGCCTTCGACACCCGCGACGCCGACGAGCTCGCCGGCGCCAAGCTCGAAATCGAGCGCCTCGAAGGGCGCCGGGCGCGACGGATCGCTGCCGAACCCCCGCGCGCGGAGGCGCACGGCGCGCGACACGGGCACACGCGTCGCGAACGCGACGCTCGCGGCGTTACCGACCATCGCGCTCACGAGCTCGTCGCGCGTCACATCGCGCGCCGCGCGCGTGAAGACACGCCGTCCGTCACGAAGGACGCTGATGCGGCTTGCGACCCGAAAGATTTCGTCCAAGCGATGCGAGATGTACACGACGCCGATGCCGTCGTGCGCGAGCCGCTCGACGAGCGACAGGAGTCGATCGACGTCCGGCTCGAAAAGCGCGCTCGTCGGCTCGTCCATCACGAGCACCCGCACGTCGCCGGCGAGCGCCCGCGCAATTTCGACGAGTTGACGCTCGGCGACCGACAGCGTCTCCACGACGGCGTCCGGATCGAGGCGCAATTCGAGCCGCGCGAGCGCTCGAGCCGCGTGCGAACGCGCACCACGCCGGTCGCGGCGCGCAAACGGCGCCGCTGCCCGCGTGAGCTCGAAATTGTCCGCAATCGAAAGCGACGGCACGAGCGAAAGCTCCTGGTGAATCGTGGCGACGCCGTGCGCGACCGCAGCGCCCGGATTCGCGAAGCGCACGGCGCGCCCGTCGAGCCGGAGCTCACCCGTGTAGTCGGTGACGGCGCCGGCGATCACGCGGATCAGCGTGCTCTTGCCGGCGCCGTTCTCGCCCGCCACGACGTGCACCTCGCCGGGCCGCACGTCGAAGGACACGCGATCGAGCGCGTTCACGCTCGCGAACGTCTTCGAGACCTCGAAGAGCTCGAGCCGAAGCTCCCCCTGCGGCGCGCCGTCGCTCATGCGTCAGAGCCAGCTCGAGCTCGCGCGATCCCAACGTTTCCAAGCGCCATTTTGCAGCTGCTCGAGCTCGCGCGAACCGTCCGCGACGCGAAATTCCACGGCCTCGAACAGCGCGTCGAGCGGCTGAGAGAGCCCCGCTGCCGGCAGCGCGACGAGCTTGTCGTCAATCGCATACGCGGTGAGCGCGAACGTGGCGGAGCCGGCAGTGACGACGGCGTAGCCGTTCTTCTCGAGCTCGAGCCAGCCGAGGTGGGGGTTCGGCGCTGTGCCCGCGTCCTGCAAGAGCTGACCGAGGAGCTCCGCGATGAGGGACGCTTCGGCCGGCAGCGAAGGATCTTCCGCGAGCACGGCTTTGACTCCCGTGAGCAACGTCGTCGAGGTGACGCTGCCGGCGACGAGCTCGACGACGCGCGCGTCCGGATCGCCGTCCGCATACGGTGTTCCAACCAGAAATGCGTGTAAATCCCCCGTGAGCACGATGACGTTGTCGACGCCTTTGAGCTCCGTGAGGAGCGCGTTGCGCTCGTTCGGCGCGCCGTCCCAATCCTCGGCGCTGAGCAACAAACGCTGCCGATACGCCGCGGGCGCGAAGTCGACCGGGGTGAGATCGATCGCGCGACGCATGAGCGTGTACTCGTTCGCCCACACCTTCCAGCGCCGCGTCGAGGACGCGAGCGTGCTCGTGAACCAAGCGCGCTGCTCGTCGCCGAGTAGCCGTTCGCTCGCGCCGTTGGTCTCCGCAAAGCGCTGCTGCGCGAGCGCGCGGAACGGTCGCTCGGCGAGCAAGTAACGCGAGCCTTGCTCGGTAAATTGCGCCGACTTGAGCAGCTGATGGTACGCGTAGCCGCGCTCGTACGCGGCGTCCGTCTCGTCGAGCGGCGCGTCTCCGCCGTTCGCGGCGAGCACTTGGTTGATCCACGGCACGGAGAGGAGGCCCGTGAGTGCGCTCGCCTCGAAGCCTTGAGCCGTCGCAGCGCCCAGCAGCGCTGCGCGCAGGTCGTCGAACGACGTGGCGTCACTGTCGAGATAGGCGACCGCATCGTCGGGAACCGCGCCCAGCAGCGCTGTCGCTTCCGCTTGCGTCAGAAACACCGCGCCCGGCAGCGCGCCCTCGGGCACGACGTGATCGGGCCGATAGCGGCGCAGGTCCGTCACCACGAGCTCGAGCCGCTGTCCGAAGACGAAGCTGCGATACAGTGTGAAATCAGCGGGAAAGCCCGCCTGCGCGTCCAGCGCGCTCGCCGGCCCCACCGCGTAGTCGACGGGCGTGTACTCGAACCACGCCGTGTCCGCGGCGCGGCGCCTGTCGAGGTCCGTTTCGTCCTCGCGATCGTTCGTGTAGGTCGCCGTCGCGCCGTAACAGTCGTTCGAAAACTCGTGATCGTCCGGAATCGCGATCAACGGGAAGAGCTCGTGGACGCGTTGGAGATCCGGATCGCCGCGATAGGTGCGATAGAGATCGCGATAGTTGTCGAGCGTGCGCGCGGCGAGCACCGTGCCGTCGTCGATGACGAGCGCGTCCAGCGGCGCTCGGAAGCTCACCGCGCGCTCGGGCGTGGCGCTCTGAAACGACGGATCGTCGACCGTCTCGTAAATGTAGTCCCCGAGGTGGAGCACGAAATCGAGCGGCTGCTCCGCGAGGTGGCGATACGCGTGATAATATTTTCCGCCGAAATCCTGGCAAGAAACCACGGCGAACGACACGTCGCGGTCGTCGTCCGGGTCCGGCGCCGTGCGCGTGCGCCCCACGCGGGACGTACTGCGTTCCGTGCCGTTCACGTACGTGAATTGATAATAATACGTCGTCGCAGGCGTGAGCCCGTCGACGCGCACCTTCACGCAACCGTCCGCGCCGGCCTGGGCAATGATTGGGTACGCACCGGCACCGCCGAGCGTCACGGGCTGCTCGAGCGCCTCGTCGAGCGCGACCACGAGCTCGAGCGTCAGGTCGGCGTCCGCCTGGAGCTCGTCGAAGACGCGCGTCCAGAGCACGACGCTCGTCGGACGCGGATCGCCCGACGCCACCGACTGCGGGAAATGGTTCGACGACGGTTCCGGTGCCTCGGATTTCGAGCCGCACGCCGCGGCGAGCGGCGGTCCCGCGACCACGACGATCGCCCGTAAAAAATCGCGCCGAGCGAGCCGAGTCATGCGGGCGAGAGAGTATTGTCGGTTTTTGGCGGCGACCAGTGGGTCGATGAAGCGGACGGCGCTGGGCCGAGCCGTTCCACCGCGCGCCGGACGGCCACGTCGGCGTCAGCGCGACGCCGTGAGACCCCGGCGGCCGGGAGCGTCCAGCGCGGCGCGCACCTTCGCGGCGACTTCGTCGTGCGGCGAGAGACGCTCGAGCGACGCTGCGGTGTCGAGCGCCGTGTCGCGATCGCGGCGCGCGAGCAAGAAGAGCGCGCGATCGCGCAGACCCGTCACCACGACTTCGCGCGTCGCGCGGCCGCCCTCGGCGCTGTCGCTCGGCGTGCATGCCTTGAAGACGCGCTCGAAACGCCGGCCGCTGCGCTCGAGCGACGCAGTGCGGTCGGAGCGGCCCACGGGGTTCGGCTGGAAGCGGAGCCAGAACGACTCCGGCACGAGGTGCTCCTTCAGGCGCTCCTCCCACGTCGGGTCGAGCTCGACGAAGAGCGGCCGCGCGTCGGCCAGCGTCGCGAGCGCGTACTCGGTCGGTTTGCCGCCGAGCGCCATGTCGCGCAAGAGCGGCGCGAGCGCGGGTTCGGCAGCGAGCAGACGACGCCGGAGCGCGCCGCGTTCGAGCAACGTCGCCGGCACCACGAGCGCGTCGGGCCGCTCGCCCCGCAAGAGCTGCGCGGACCAGAGCCGCCACGCGAGTGCCTCCGAGCGCGCGAGCAAGATGCCGTTCGGGGGCACGCTGCGCAGGCCCTCGTCGGTCCAGACTTCACTCGCGACCGAGGCGCGCCGCTCGGTGGCCGCCGCGGAAGCTTCCGAACCGACGAAGACGAGCGTGAAGTCGAAGACGACGAGTAGCACCGCCGTCGGCTGCGCGAACGGGAGCCGAGCGCGCGTGAGGGCGAGCGCCGCTGCTTGCACGCCGAGCCCGGCTAGGATGCCGAGCGCACCGAGCGCGAGCAGGCGCGTCGGGCCGAACGGATCCGGCAAGAGCAACGCAACGTGACTCGCGGGCAGCGCCAGGTCGACGAGGACGAAGGCGACGAGCGGTAGAACGAGAGCGCGCGCCTTCGGACGACGCAGCGCGAACACGGCGCCGAGCGTCGCGAGGCCGAAGGGCAACACGCCGATGTCCGTGAGCCACGCGGCGTACGCAGTGACGCGCTCGGTGGACACGTCGCGCGCGGCGAGGCTCGATTGGCCGAGCCCGAGCCCCAGATCGAGCCAGGCGTGCGGCGCGACCGCGCGCAGCACGAGCGCGAGCGCGAAGAACGCTTGCGGCACGGCGAGTCCCGCGCACCAGGCGTAGAGCTCGGCCGTCGCGGGCAGCGAGCGCCGCACGCACGCGCGAACGAGGAGCGCGGCACCGAGCGCGAGCGCGGCCGTGTGCGACTCGGCGAGCGTCAGGGACGCGAGCGCGCCGACGACGAAGCTCGAGCGTGCGTCGCCGCGCGGCAGGCGTTCGGCCGCAGCGAACCCGAGGAGCGCCGCAGCGGCGCCGAGCGCGGTGCCGCCGACCGAGGTGGCCTCGACTTGAAACGTCGGCGAGAGCACGGCCGTCAGCGCGCCCGCGAGTGCGAGCGCGGCGCCGAGCGCCGAACGCTCGGTCGCCGCGAGCGCGCGACGGGCGAGGCCGAAGAGCAAACGCGACGCGAGCGCCGCAGCGAACGCACCGACCCACGCCGCGCGTTCGGCGCGGCCGCCGAGCGGAATGAAGCTCGACGCCTGGTGCAGCACCAGACTCGGCCAGCCCTCCATACCGAGCGGCAAGAGGCCGAGCCCCGTGACCAGCGGCAGGTCGCCGCGGAAGTCGCCGCTCGTCTCGCTTCGCGCGATCGTCACCACCAGCGGAATCGCGATCGACAGCCAAGCACACGCCCGCTCGAATGCGCGCGGGGACTCGCTCACAGGCTCCTTCACCTTGGCAGCGGTATGCCGCGCCAGGCGTTCAGGCCCAGTTTTCGGCACACGCCGGGACGACCGGGCTTTGATGCTAAAACGCTGGCCCCCGGGGCCCTATCGGCATTAAGACGCGCGGACGCCCGACGTGCCGGCGGCGCTGGGCGACCTCAGCCGCCACTTCCCCCCAAAATTCCCCCCAAAACAAAAAAACAAATGGCCCGGTTCATCGACGAACTCAAGCGCACCCATGACTGTGGAGCCCTCCGACCGTCTCACATCGGGAGCGAGGTCGTGCTGTTCGGCTGGGTCGCGAATCGACGTGATCACGGCTCGTTGATTTTCATCGATCTGCGCGATCGCGAAGGCGTGACGCAGGTCGTGTTCGATCCGGATGCTTCGGGCGCCGCGCACGGGCTCGCCGCGCAGTTCCGCAGCGAGTGGGTCGTGGGTATCCGCGGCCGCGTGCGTTCGCGGGGCGAGCAGTTCAGCAAGAAGGAAGGGAAGATGGTGAGCGCCGCGAACCCCGCGCTCGCCACGGGCGAGATCGAAGTCGAGGTGCTCGAAGCGACGATCTTCAACAAGGCGGAGACGCCGCCGTTCGCGATCGAGGACAAGAGCGACACGCGCGAAGAGGTGCGGCTCGAGCACCGCTACCTGGATTTGCGACGCGGGCCGCTGCAGCGCGCGCTGCGCATGCGACACCGCGCGAATCACGCGGCGCGGAGCTACTTGTCGGACCAGGGCTGCCTCGAGCTCGAGACGCCGTTCCTCGTGAAATACACGCCGGGCGGCGCGCGGAACTTCCTCGTGCCGGCGCGGCTCCACCCCGGGAAATTTTATGCGCTCGCGGAGAGCCCCCAGCTCTTCAAGCAACTCTTCATGGTCGCGGGCTACGAGCGTTACTTCCAGATCGTGCGTTGCTTCCGCGACGAGGATTTGCGACTCGATCGCCAGCCGGAGTTCACGCAGGTCGACATCGAGCTCAGCTTCGTGAACCAGGACGACGTCTTTTCACTGGTCGAGGGGCTCGTGTTCACGATTTGGAAGGCGGCGCTCGGCATCGACTTGAAGGAGATCTATCCGGACGGTCACTTCCCGCGCCTCGACTTCGAAAAGTCGATGCGCGACTACGGCAACGACAAGCCGGACGTGCGTTTCGAGCTGCCCCACGTCGATCTCACGGAGCTCGTGATCGAGCACCAAGGCGGCGGCATCCCGTTTTTCAGCGCGATTGCCGAGAAATTCGCGAGCGGCGCCTACCGGCGAGATTTGCCCGCCGAGATCGTGAAGGCCCTGGTGATACCCGGCACCGCGCAGTTCTCGCGCGCGGACGGCGACAAGCTCGAGCAGCTCGCGAAGAGCATGGGCGCGGGCGGGCTGGCGCGCGCGAAGGTCGGACCCGACGGCGGCTGGACGCAGTCGCCGCTCGCGAAGAGCGTCACGCCCGAGATGTGCAAGGCGATCAACGCCGCGACCGGCGCGAAGGACGGCGACCTCCTGCTGTTCCAGTTCGGCAAAGCGTCGCTCGTCCACACCGTGATGGCGAATCTGCGTGTCGCCGTCGCGAAGAAGCTCGGGCTCATTCCCGAGGTCGGTCACGGCAATCAGTGGAAGTTCTTGTGGGTCGTGAACCCGCCGCTCTTCGAGTACGACGACGAGTCGAAGCGCTGGGCCGCCGCGCACCACGCGTTCACGCGCCCGCACGACGAGCACGTCGACCTGATCGAAAAAGATCCGGGCAAGGTGAACTGCTACCGCTACGATCTCGTGCTGAACGGCTTCGAGATCGCCGGCGGCTCGATCCGCCTCCACGATCCCGAGGTCCAGCGCCGCGTCTTCGCCGCGCTCGGGATCGGGGACGCCGAGGCGCAGGAGAAGTTCGGCTTTTTGCTGTCAGCGCTGCGTTATGGCGCGCCGCCGCACGGTGGCATCGCGCTCGGCATGGATCGTGTGGCGATGTTGCTCGCCGGAACGGAAAGCATCCGTGACGTGATTGCGTTCCCGAAGACGCAAAAGGGAACGGATATGATGAGCGACGCGCCGAGCCCGGTGAGTCCGCATCAGCTCGCCGAGCTGCGCGTCCGCACGATCACCGAGGGCTGAACGCGAGACGAATTGCGCCGGACGATGCTGCACGGATGTGCGGCATCGCCTTCGCGAATTCGCTCCCAGCGCACCGAACGCTCCCGCCGCGAGCACGGGCGCACGCAGCGAAGCTCATCGACTGACTGGCCGGTATCGTGCTACGGTGGCTGCCGTTTCAGATGAATGAAGCGGATTCCGTCGACGTCGGCTGGGGCGCCGCTTTGCAGGCTGAGCCGGCGGGCCCGTTGGCGCCGCTTTGGCAGGTGAACACGCGCGGCCGCAAGGTCGTGGAGATGCCGCTCGAAGAGCTTTTGCTGACGTACAAGTCCGGCAAGCTCACGGCACGGAGCCTCGTCTGGAGCGAGGGCATGCCGGAGTGGGCGCCCGTCGGAGAAGTGCCGCGGCTGATGCGCAGGCTGCGAGCCGACTCGGAACCGCCAGCGAGCGGAGCGCGGTTGATCGGTGAGGACGAGGTGCCCGCCGCCGGAACGAAGAGCTACTCGAGCAGCGGCAGTGAGCCACCGACGGATCCGGGAACGCTCGCGATTTACGAGCGGCCGCTCGCGATGATCGAGTTTCCGACGGATGCGTCGATCGAGCCGGCGCCGGAGTCGGTGGACGAGCCGACGCCTGCATTCGGTGCGACGCCTCCGAGCATTCGCGCAACGCTGCCGGGCATCGCGCCCGAGGATTTGGTCCCGATTTCTTCGAGCGAAGTCGAACCGGCGCCGCCGCCGTTGCCTCGGCTGCCACCGCGACCACAAGCGGCGTTCCCGACACCGGTGAGCGCGTCGCCGCTCGGCGCGGCGCTGTCGTCGATGGTGGTGCCCGGTTCACAACCGGCAGCGGCAACGAAGCCGCCCTCGGCGCCGGTACCCGGCGCGAGCTACGCCGTCGCCAAGGCGACGTCGGTGCCGAGCACGGCCAACCTCAAGCTGCCCGCCTCGAAAACGCCGCTGCCCCTCGGCGGCAGCCTCAGCAAGCTGGCCGCCACGGCGACACCGACGCCGAGCGCGCCGCCCATCGTGCCCGCACCCATCGTCGCAACCAGCGCGACGCCCGTCGGCGCCGAGCAGAAGCTGCCGCCCGACGCCGTGCCGGCACCGCCGCCATTGCCGTCGGCGAAGCAGCCGCTCGCGTCGCCGCCGCGTCCAGCCATCGAGTTTTTGCCTCCGATCATCGTGCAGGAGAAGGAGGACGACGGCGCCTCGATCATCCGCATGCCGCTCGAGGCTCCGGTGCAGGTACCGCTCGACGCGCAGTTCCACGAGTCGACGCTCGTGCTCGCGGGTCGCCGACGCCCCAAGCGCTGGGTGCCGCTCGGCGCCGCGGTCGCGGCCGTCGTCGGTGGAGCTTGCCTCGCCTCGGCCGTGACGGCGCTCATGGTGCGGACGCGCGCCGAGGCTCCCCGCATCGTCGAGAAGCGCGTGCTCGTTCCCGCTCCCGCAACCGCCGCTCCGGTCCCTGCACCCACGCCGGAAGCGACTACCGTGCGAGCGGCCGCAATCGCCGCCGCGCAGCCGAATTCGGAGCACGGGAGCGCTTCGGCTTCGAACGAGCGCGCCGTCGCGAAGAGCGAGCCGGCCAAGAGCGAAGGCTCACCGCCGAAGGCGTGGCACAAGGACGACCCGGGCGCCCTCGAAGCGACGCAGTCGGGCTCGGCGCACCGCGAGCTTCGCGCCGGCTTCCCGACGAATCCGGGCTTCTAAGCGCCGGCTTTCGCCGCCAGGCGCGCGAGGAGCCGCTCGGCGTCGTCGTCAACCAGCACGAGCTCCAGATTTTCGCGCCGTGCGAAGCCCGCTTCCACGATCTGTCGCGTGAGCTCGAGCAGCGGACGGAAGAAGCCGCCCGCGTCGAGCAAGCCGATCGGCTTGTCGTGAAACCCGAGCTGCGCCCAAGTCCAGATCTCGAAGAGCTCGTCGAGCGTGCCGAGGCCGCCCGGTAAGGCCATGAACGCGCGGGCACGACGCGCCATCAGCGCTTTGCGCTCGTGCATGCTCTGAACGACGTGTTGCTCACTCAAGCGCGTGTGCGCAAGCTCCCGTTCGGCGAGGTCCGCGGGGATCACGCCGATCACGCGACCGCTGCCGGAGAGCACCGCATCGGCGAGCGCGCCCATGAGCCCGGTGTGACCGCCGCCGTAGACGAGCGTCGTCCCTTGAGCGGCGAGCAGAGCCCCGACGCGGCGCGCGGCCTCCGCGAATTGCGGATCGTGCCCACTTTGCGACCCACAAAACACGCAGAGGCTCTCGAGCCGGAGTGGTGACGGCGCACTCACGCGAGGATCGACTCCAGCGTCGCGGGACGCTCGAGCGCGACCCAGGCAGCGATGCTCGGGCGCTGCCATTGCGCGGCCACGTACTCCTTGAGCTGGGGCGGCACCTCGTCCCCGTTCGCGATGAGGCGCATGAGCGCGATCGAGAGGTCGGCCTCGGCGACCGACCAGCTCGAGAACGGAGAGCCGCCATGCCCGGCGAGCAGCGTGCTCGCGACACGGACGAGCTTGTCGGCGTCGGCGCGCGCCGCGTCGCCGAGCGGCGCGGTCGCACGCTCGTGCTCGAAGAAGATGCTGGCCGTGGGCCGCTCGCGGCGCAGCGCGGCGAGGTCCGAGCGGAGCCAGCCGAGTAACTGCCGTGCCCGGCCGCGCTCCTCCACGCCCGCCGGCAAGACGCGCGGGTGGAGCGGAGCCAGCAGCGTCTCGTCCAGGTACTCGACGATCGCGAGCGATTCGCTGAGCGAGAACTCACCGGCCGTGAGCGTGGGCACGCGCGCCGTGAGCGACCGCGCGACGAACGGCCCTTCACGCTGCTCGCCACGGGAAAGGTCGAGCGATCTGAGCGTGAAGGGGACCCTCTTTTCCTTCAGTGCGACGAAAACCGTGAAGACGAAGGGGCTGTCGAGGTTCTTCTCGCCGAAAAGCGTGAGGGGTGCCACGCGGGAAACTCTAAGACCTTGTCCAAAGCGAGGGAAGACCGGGTTATGCTCCGAAGGTTCGGCAAATGAGCGCTCGGATTCTGGTCGTCGACGACAGCCCGACCATTCGCAAGGTCGTGAGCTCCATTCTCCTCGATCGCGAGTACGAACCGTTGCTCGCGGAAGACGGTCAGGTCGCGCTCGATCTGCTCGGCACCGAAAAAGTGGACCTCGTGCTCCTCGATTTCGTGATGCCGAAGATGAACGGCTATCAATTTTGCCGTGAGCTGCGTGCGAACCCGGAGCTGAAGAACCTGCCCGTCGTGCTGATGAGCGCGAAGGGGGACAAGATCCGCGGCCAGTTCGTGGAACAGACGGGCGCGATCGACGCGATCACGAAGCCCTTCGACGCGCGCGGGCTGGTCGCCGTGGTCGAGGGTGCGCTCAAGCGGCAGGAGGAGGGACGCGCGGGCCCGGTACCGGACGCCGAAGCGATGCCGGCGGACGACACGGAAATGCTGGAAGAGCTCCGGGTCAGCCGCGCGAGCCTGAGCGACGATCCGGCGCTCCGCCGTGTGCAAGCCGCGCAGGAGTTCGCGATTGCGATCGAGCGCATCGTACGCGGCGAGCTGAAGAAGCTGAAGCGGCTGCCGCCCGGCACCGACGATCTCGTGAAGACCGCGATCGAGCGCGGCATACGACCGGAGACGATGGCGGCGCTCGCGACGTTGCTGCGCGCGCTGAGCTACAGCGAAAACACGCGCGAGGTGCTCGCCGGCGACGTGGGCGTGATTTCGATCGCGGAGGTGCTGCAGCTGCTCGATCTGCAGCGGCAGACCGGAGCGCTCAGCGTGTTCACGCGCGAGGCCGAGATCACGCTTCACGTTCGCAGTGGCCGCGTCGATTTCGCAGCCTGGCGCGGGCTCAGGCCCGAGTTCTTGATCGGTCGTTACCTCGTCGAGGACGGCGCCGTCACGCGCGACCGGCTCGCGAGCGCCCTCGAGACGCGCGGGAGCCCGTACAAACTGCTCGGCGAGGTCCTGCTGGAGCAGGGCGCCGTGACCAAAGAAGCCGTGCACCGGGCGCTCGTGCGCCAGACGTCGGAGCTGGTCTACGAGGTCGTGCGCTGGAAGAGCGGTCGCTTCTCGTTCAACGTCAGCGCGGAGCACCCCGCGGCGACCAAGGCCGCGCTTGCCATGGAGACGAGCGCGCTCGTCATGGAAGGCTTCCGACGCGTCGACGAGTGGCGCCTGATCGAGGGCAGCTTCGACTTCGACGACGTGCTCTACCCCGACCAGGGCGCGATCGAACGGCTCGACGGCGAGACCAATCTGACGGGCCCCGAGCGCAACGTGCTCGCCGCGATCGACAGCGAGAAGACGATCCGAGAGCTCGTGAACCAACTCCCCCAGAGCTCGTTCGAAGTGTGCAAGATCCTCTACCAGCTCTTGAACGCACGCCTCGTGCGCCGAAAGACGCCGGCATGAGGGAGCGAGCGGGCCTGCTCGTGCGGGCGGGCGAGGAGCTCGGCTTCGTGCCGGCGAACACGGCGCAAAGCATCGTCGCGCTGCCGGCGGTCTCGCCGGTCGCGCACACGCCGCTCGCGATGACGCTCTTGAACGGGCGCGTGGTGCCCGTGGTGGCGCTCGGGAGCGCCACGGGCGTCCTCGTCCTCTGCGAGCTCGATGGCGAACCGGTCGGATTTTCGGGTCTGGAACCCGTGCGCGTGGGGCTCTTCACGGCGAACGAACGCGGCGTCATCGTCGACGGCCATTTGGTGCTGGAGCTCGATCTCGCGAGCGCGTGGCGCAGCCTCGAGCCGGCGCTCGAGCCGCAACTCGGGGAAATATGACGACGGCGAGCGACGAAGCCGCCCTCGTGAGCGCGCTGGAACGCGCGCGACGTGCGCTCGAAGGCGTCGAGAGCACGCTCGAGCAGGCGCGTATCGTGGCCACGCGCGGCGAGACGGAGCTCGACGGCGTCGGTGAGGCGGCGCGCGGGGCGCCCGGACGTGGCAGGGAGCTTCGCGCGAGCCTGCAGCTCTTCTACGAGGCGCTCGAGCGCGCAAAGCTCAGCGCTCTGAACGCGGGGCTCGAAGCCGCGCGCCTCGGCGATCCGGCCGGACGTATCGTGCTCGAGCTGTCCGGTGATTTGCGCGAGCTCGTCGCGAACGCCGTGCAGGCACTCGAAGCACACGCTGCGCTGCTCAACGAGAGCGAGCGCGAGCGCGACGGCTTCCTTTCCGGCGTCGCCGCCGCGCGCGAAACGATGACGAACGTCGGACGGCACCTCGCCGCGCTCGGCCGCGAGCGCCAAGAGCTCGTGTCGGCACTGAGCGGGGTCGAAGGCGCGCTTGCCCCCGTGCTTGGCGCCGATCCGCGCGTCGCGCGGCTCTTGCTGGAGCTCGGCGAACAGTCGAAGGGACTCGCGCGCAGCGTCGCGGCGCTCGCGCGCGAACCGAGCGCGCCGAGCATGGACCGCGTGCGCCAAGCGCTCGCGCCGTTGCTCGAGGCGCTCGGCAAGAGCACGGAGTAGCCGTGGCGCGCGACCGGGAGCTCGATCGACTGCTCGCGGGCGAGATCGAGCGCCGGCTCCCCGCGCTCTCCACGCCGGCCGTGCCGGTGATGGAGGCGCGCGCGGCGTTGCACTCGCTCAAAGGTTCCGCGGCCATGGCCGGCTACGCGGAGCTCGCGCTCGTGATCGGCCAGCAGAGTGCGCGTGTGCGCGGCGGCGACGCGGCCGCCCGCAGCTTTACGGCGCAGGTCATGACCGGCGTGCTCGAACGGCTGCGCGCCGGCAGGCCGCCGTTCGCGACGGTATGGCCGGAACCACCGCCGTCGCTCGAGCCGAGCAACGTCGATTCGCGTTACGTCGCCGAGTACCACTCCGCGATGCGCGACCGCTTCGGCGAAATCGATCAGGTGCTCGCGAGCACGGGCGATCCGCTGCCGAGCCTCGAGCAAGCCCAGCGCACGGTGCATTCGATGAAAGGCGCGTCCGCGGCCGTCGGCGACGACGTCACGGCTTGGTATTGTCACGGCCTCGAAGCGCGTCTGCGCGAAGCGGGCCCCGCACCGGAGCTCGCGCGCGATGTCCTGGTCGAGCTCTCGCGACACCGTGTGCTGCTCGCCCTACTCGTCGAAGATCCGGTGCGCGGCCTCGACCGGCTGCGCGCGCTGACGGCAACACTCGAGCCCCCGGGCAGCGTGCGCCCTCCGAGCTTCACGCCCCCGAGCGCGCCGCCCGCGCACACGACGTTGCCGCCGCCACGCGGCCCGTCGAGCTACGACGCCCCGCTGCGCGTGAGTCAAGGCGCGCTCGATCACGTCTTCGAGCGCCTCGAAAGCCTGGACGTCGTCGGGGACGAGCTCGCGGGCTCCGCGACGGCCGCCGCGCGTATGAGCGGCCGACTCGCCGAGCTCCGTCTCACGCTGCTCGACGCCGCACGCCGCGTCGGGCCCGCGCGTCCCTGGGGTCCACCCGCCGCCGCGCTTGCCGATCTGGACGCGACCGCGGAGGGACTGCGCCGCGCCGCCGCGCGCGTGAAGCTCGGCGCCGTCACGCTGCGCAACGACGCGAGCTTGGTCCGGAGCCGCACGAGCGAGATGAGGGAGGGGCTCACCGCGCTCCGGCGCACGTCGATGGGCTGGGTGTTCGAGCGCGTGGGCAGCGCCGTACTCCGTTTCGCGGACGGGCAGGGCAAGCTCGTTCGCGTCGAAATCGCAGGGGCCGAGGTCACGGTGGATCGCGCCGTCGCCGAACGCCTGCTCGACGCCGTGATGCAGCTCGCTCGGAACGCGGTCGCGCACGGCATTCAAGCGCCGGACGAACGCGAGCGCACCGGCAAGCCCGCACTCGGGACGATTTGGCTGCGCGCGAGCCGCGAAGGGACGTTGCTGCGCGTGAGCGTCGAGGACGACGGTCAGGGCGCGGACGCCGAGCGCATCCGGCGCATTGCCGTCGAGCGTGGCTTCGCGAGCGCGGAGCTGCTCGAGCACAGCACGCCCACCGAGCTCATGGGCCTCTTGCTCTTGCCCGGGATGACCACACGCGAAGGCGCGGATCTGCTCGCAGGGCGCGGGATCGGACTCGACCTCGTGCAGGCGGCGGTGCGCCGCTTCGGTGGCAGCGTGCAACTGCAGAACGGAGCGGCGGGTGGCCTCGTCGCAACACTGGAGTTGCCGAGTGACCAGGGGCTCATCAACGTGCTCTGGGTGGAAGAGCGCGGCATCGAATTCGCGTTGCCCGTGAGCTACGCCGGGCGCGTCAGCCTCGCCGGTGACGCGCCGCCACCGCGACTCTCGTCGTGTCTCGGCGAGCGCGGCGGGGAACCGGCGCCTTACGCGATCGAGCTCCTGGTAAGCGACGTCGCTTCGATTCCGGTCGGGGTGGATCGCGTCGGCGCGATCGAGGAGTGCAGCCTGCGCGCGGTCCCGCCGCGCATCGCCGGTGCCGGGCCGTTCGGCGGCGCGGTCTTGCGACCGGACGGCGGGCTGCGCCTGGCGCTCGACGGGCCGGCCCTCGCGGCGCGTGCTCGCGTCCTCGCGGCGCGCAGCGGCCGGCCGCGGCCTCCGAGCTCACCCACGGGACGCGACGCGGACGAGGGCACCGAAGGCACGAAACCTTGAGCTCGCACCTGGTCGAACCGGCCGTCGCGGCCGACAGCGAACGGGTGCGCGAGCTCGCGCTCCTTTCGGGGTCCGGCTTCGATCCCGCCGCCGAGCTCGCGCGGCCGTGGGCCAAACTCTGGGTGGCACGCGCGGAGCCGGGCGGCGCGCCGCGCGGTTTCGCTCTCATTTGGCTGGCCGCCGACGAGGTGCACCTCATCGATCTCGCAGTGGAGCCTGAATCCCGCCGCCACGGCGTCGGGCGCGCGCTACTGCGCAGAGTGATCGACTTCGGGCGCGCCGCGGGCGGCGCCCAGGTGTTGCTCGAAGTGAGACGCTCGAACACCGCGGCGCTCGGGCTCTACGCCGGAGCCGGATTCCGCGAGCTGGACGTGCGGCGCGCGTACTACGTCGACAACGGCGAAGATGCGCTCGTCATGCGACTCGATCTTGCGCTAGGAGAGAAGCCATGAGCACGCGCGTCCTCGCGAAGCGAAGGCTCGTCACGCTGACGCTCCTTCGCCGCGAAAGTATCGGGGGCCTCTATCACGTGCTGACGTTCGAAGATCCGGACGGCAGCGCCGCCTTGCCCGGTCAGTTCACCATGGTGCGCGGCGCCGAGTGGGGCGACGCCCCGCTCTTGCCTCGTCCGATGAGCTACCTGAGCGGCGGCAACACGCCCTCGATTCTGATCAAGGTCATCGGCGAAGGCACGCTGCGCATGGGCCGCGCCGAGCCCGGCGAGCCGTTCACGCTGCTCGGGCCGCTCGGGCAGCCGTGGCGCGCGCCGCAACCGGGGCGTCGCGTCGTGATGGTCGGAGGCGGCGTCGGCATCGCCCCGCTGCTCTTTCTCGCGCGCCGGCTCGCGCAGAGCGGCGGACCCAAGCCGATCGCGTTGTACGGCGGCCGCACCGGGCGCGATCTTCCGCTGGACGACGAGCTCGCCGAGCTCACGGAACTGCACACGACCACCGAAGACGGCTCGAAAGGCACGCGCGGCCGCGTGACGGACGTGCTCGGTGAGCTGCTCGCGGCGGACCACGACGTGTTCACCTGCGGCCCCGATCGCATGATGGCCAAGGTCGCCGAGCTCTGCGCCGCGCGCGACGTGCCGTGCGAGGCGTCGCTCGAGACGCCGATGGCGTGCGGTTACGGCGTGTGTCTCGGCTGTCCGGTCCCGACCACGGACGGCGCCTACGTCTACGCGTGCACGCAAGGCCCGTGTATCGACTCGCGCCGCGTCGATTGGTCGCGCGGCGACCACGCACCCAAAAAAGGCGTGCACGCGCCGAAGGGGAAGCAGTGAGTCTCCTCGCGGTCGAGGTCGGCGGCCTCACGCTGAAAAACCCGGTGCTCACCGCGTCGGGCTGCTTCGGCTACGGCCTCGAATACGACGACTTTTACGACGTGGCCGAGCTCGGCGGCATCTGTACGAAAGGGCTGAGCCTGCATCCGCGCGCAGGTAACCCGCCCGAGCGCATCTGCGAGACGCCCGCCGGCATGCTGAACGCCATCGGGCTCGCGAACGTCGGGGTCGAAGCTTTCTGCAAGGAGAAGCTTCCGATCTTGCGCGAGCGCGGCGTCACGGTCGTCGCGAACATCTTCGCGAGCAGCGTCGCGGATTTCGTCGCCATCACGGAGCGGCTGAACCGCGAGACGGGCGTCGCGGCCATCGAGCTCAACGTCTCGTGCCCGAACGTGACGGAGGGCGGTATCGAGTTCGGCAAGGACGCGCGCATGGCGGGCGAGGTGACGCGCGCCGTTCGCGCCGCGACCAAGCTCCCGGTGTGGGTGAAAATGAGCCCCGAAGCGGGCAACATCGTGGCCGTCGCACGCGCCTGTGAAGAAGCGGGCGCCGACGCCCTCACCGCCATCAACACGATCCGCGGCATGTCAATCGACGTGGAACAGAGCAAGCTGCGGCTCGCGAACCGCACGGGCGGTTTCAGCGGGCCAGCGCTGCGACCCGTCGCGCTGCGCATCGTGTGGGAAATCGCAGGCGCTGTGACGATCCCCGTGATCGCCATCGGCGGCGTTTCGACGACGCGTGACGCGCTCGAGTTCTTGCTCGCGGGCGCGCGTGCCGTACAAGTCGGTACGGCGAACTTCGTCGATCCGTCGGCGGCCAAGCGCGTGCTCGACGGCTTGCGCGAGTACTGCGAGTCGAAGCGCGTCGACGTAAAGTCGCTCATCGGCTCCGCGCGCTGATGCGCGGGCTCTGCGCCCTCCTCACCGTCGCCGTCGGCGCGCTCGCGACGTACGCCGGGGGCTGCGATACGCACCCCGGGCCCCCCGCCGCGGGACCCAGCGAGCCGAGCCCGAACGCGAGCATTTTGCCGGCACCGCTCGCGACCGGGCCCGACATCGAGCACGCCGCGCCTGCGGACGCGGGCCCGAGCGACGCCGGCGTGGATGCCGAAGCCGCGACGCCGCCGGCTCCCGCGCGCGAGGACACCGCGTTCGGCCCGGACACGGAAGAGCTGCACGATTTGGCGGGAGTGACGCTGCACGCCCGCCTGCGCTGGCCCGACGTGCCGCTACCGCCGCGCCTCCCCGAAGCGAACGCCGACTTTCTCGAGCGCGCGCGCAGCGCAGCGAGTTTCGACCTCGACGTGACGGCGGCCGCGAGTGGACGCCTGCGCGTCGTGCTCGCGGCGCCGCGCTTCGTGCTCCCCGCGAGCAGCGAGCTGCGCGCACGCAGCGCGAACTACGGGCACATCCTGCTCTGGCCCGACGGCAGTCGCTACGCCGTCGTCCAACCCGGAGCGCTGCGTAACCTCTTGAACGAACGGCGCGCCGACGTCGTGCCGCTCGCGCACGTCGCCGGCACCCCGCACGGGACGTCGGTCGCCTTCGGCTTTCCGGCTGAAAAGACGGCTTTCGTCACGGCGCTCGGCCGCGTGGAGCTCGAGCAAGCGCACGTGAGCGCGGCCGGCGCCGGAGCCGCCCTGCTCTGCCGCTTCGTGCTCGAGATCGCCGGCGTGCACCCGGACAGCGCCGCGTGCCGCGCGGACTTCGTCCCCGTACGCGCCGACTTCGCGTGGACGGACGGCGGACGCCTCGTCTTCGAGGCGACGGTGCTCGACCGCGCGGGCGCGCTCGACGCCGCGTCGCTGCGCACGCCGCCGCCCACCGCCGACCATCTGATCGGCGAGGTGCCGCTGCCACCCGCCGCGCTGCTGGCGGACCGCACGCAACTCCGCGCGCTGCGCTTTCGCGCCACGGCGACACGACCGGCGAAGGACGCGCCCAAGGAGGGGCTCTCGCTCGCGAACGGCGACGACGTAATCCGCTACGCGTTGGTCGACGGCTTGCCCGTTGCCCGGCTCGAGCCGAAGACCCCGCCGCTGCTGCTCGATCTCCTCGCCGGCAGCTACGCGCTCTCCGCGCGCACCTTTTTAGGCGACGACATCACGCCTCCCGCCGTCGTCGCCGTGCCGGGGCGCTTCGTGGCCGCCGAGGCGCCGCGACCGGAGCCGTAAACCGCCGGGTGTACTCCCGCCGCACGGCGCTAGTTCAGAAGCGGCTGGTCGACGCCGGTCACGTAGTCCTCTTCGGTCAACTCGGTCTCGCCGTAGCCCTGCTCCTCGAGCCGCGCGTGCAGCGCCTCGTTCGCCACCTCGAGCACCTCGAGCCGAGTCGTGAACAGGAAGTACTGGTCCTCGGGCACCGGCGGCAGGGTCTCGAGCCGGCGCTCGAGGAACGGCCGATCCTCCGGGGCACAGCGCACCATCGACCGGGGCCCATCGTGTTCGCTCGAGCCATAGATGGCGTCATAGGCAATACCGACCGGGTTGACCCACAAAAGGGCCACCCGGGAGCAGAGCTGCCAATCGTGGACGTTGGGCGACGGGACCCGCCAAAACCCCGGAATCACCGTCCGCACCACCTCCCCGAAGTACGCCCCCGCCGCCCGCGCGATGAGGGCGGGGATTTCCGACCGGTCCTTGAGCGTCTCGCGGACCGTACTCACGTAGTGGTCCAGGACGGGTAGGGTTTCGGCGGTGAAATCGAGCTCGAAGCCGAGCGCCCGCCGGACGTACTCGAGGCAAGCGGACGCATATTCGGGGATGGGTTCTGGGGGGAGCGCCACGGCCGGGAGCATAGCCCGACGGGTGCTTCCGGGCTTTCGTGTTAGCCTCCGCATCTCCTCCCCCCATGCGTCTCGGCATTCTGAGCGACATCCACGCCAACTACGAAGCTCTGGGAGCGGTCGTCGAGGCATTCAAGGGTGAGAGCATCGATCGCTACTACTGTCTCGGCGACACGGTCGGCTACGGCGGCTCGCCGAACGAGTGCTCCGATCTCGTGCGCGATCTCGTCGTCGCGACGATCCTCGGCAACCACGACGCCGCCGTCGCGGGTCGCATGGACTACTCGTACTACTACGAGGCCGCGCGCCACGCGCTCGATCTCCACGCGCAGCTCCTCTCGGAGGAGAACATGCGCTGGCTCAAAGGCCTCCCGTATCAGCTCAAGCTCGACGAGATCGGCGTGCACCTCTGCCACGGCTCGCCCGTGCGCCTCGAAGAGTTCGAGTACATCTTCGCGCCCGAACAAGCGCGCGAGTGCTTGCCGCTTTACGACGAGCTCGGCCACATCACGCTCATCGGGCATTCCCACCTGTGCAAGGTGTTCGCCCTCACGCCGACGAGCGTGGAAGAGCTGCCGCCCATCGACTTCGAGCTCCAAGCCGACCGCAAGTACATCGTGAGCGTCGGCTCCGTCGGTCAGCCGCGCGACTACGACAACCGCGCGAGCTACACCGTCTACGACAGCGACAAGAAGCGCTTCGAGTTCAAGCGCATCGAGTACGACATCGAGACCGCGGCGGACAAGGTGCTGCGCGCGAAGCTCGAGCGCAACTTCGCGCACCGCTTGTTCATCGGCGTCTGAACGCGAGCGCGCCGAACGTGCGGCGCGCAGCCGTCACGCCGTGTTCTTTTGTTTTTGAGGCGGGCGCGGTGACGCAGCGTTGACGGCGCCTGCTCACGCCGTTCCAGCGAACGTCACTGTTCGATGGTCCAGTCGCTCTTCTCGCCGCCGTCGTGCACGGCCACGCCGAGGGTCGCGAGCTCGGCGCGAATCGCGTCGCTTTTCGCGAAATCCTTGGCTTTGCGCGCCGCCGTGCGCCCCTCGAGCTTCGCGTCGATGGCCTCGGCCGTGAGGCCACGCAAGCGCAGCCGGCGCGTGCGCGTGCGCGCCGCGTATGTGTCGGGCTCGCACTGGAACAAGCCGAGCTGCCCGCCGATGCGGTACATGGCCGTGAGCACGAACTGCGCGCCCACGCTCGCGCCCGCGACGAACGCGGCGTCCTTCTTCTTCTTCGCCGCCGAGTCGGCGAGCTCGTGGCCCATGCGCGTGAGCTCGGCGAGCGCCGCGAGCGCGACGGAAGTGTTGAGATCGTCGTCGAGCGCCGCTTCCGCTTCCTTCACGGCGCGCGCCGACGCGTCGCGATAGCCGAGCAGCTCCGGACCGAGCTTCGCCGGCATCGTGAGGTGCGGGTTGACCATGCCGTTCAGGCGCCGGAGCGCGGAAAAGGCGTGATCCATGCGGCGTTCGGCTTCGTCGACGCCCGGGAACACCACGCGTCCGTCCGCGAGCTTCTCCGTATCGAACTGGATCGGCCCGCGGTAATGCGCGCTCAAGAAGAAGTACCGGAGGGCCTCCGGATCGTTGCGCTCGAAGACGTCGCCGACGGTCACGAAGTTGCCGAGCGACTTCGACATCTTCTCCTTGTCGACGTTCAAAAAGCCGTTATGCATCCAGATGCGCGCGAGCGGTGCGTGGTCGGGGTACGCGGCTTCGCTCTGCGCGATCTCGTTCTCGTGGTGCGGGAAGATCAGATCCATGCCGCCCGTGTGCACGTCGAACGGCTGTCCGAGATAGTGCGTGCACATGGCGGAGCACTCGATGTGCCAGCCCGGCCGGCCGCGCCCCCACGGGCTTTCCCAACCCCATTCGTCCGCGGCGGCGCCCTTCCACAGCGCAAAATCCAGGGGATCGCGCTTGTGCGTGTTCGTCTCCACGCGCGCGCCCGCGACGAGCTCGTCGACCTTACGGCGCGAGAGCTTGCCGTAACCCGGGAAGCTGCGCACCGAGAAGTAGACGTCGCGCACGCCGGGCGACATCTCGACGACGTAGGCCGCGTCGCGCGCCACGAGCTTCTGCACGATGTCGCAGATCTGCGGCAGGTGCTCGCTCACACGCGGCTCGTGATCCGGAGCGAGGCAACCGCTCGCGCGGATCTGCTCCTGGTAAATCGTCGCCATGCGGTTCGAAAGCGCGAGCGGCTGCTCGCCGTCGCGCGCGGCGCGTTCGAGGATCTTGTCGTCGACGTCGGTGATGTTGCGGACGTACTTCACCTTCACGCCGAGCGCGCGCAGCCTGCGCACGAGCAAATCCGGCGCGAGCGCCGAACGCGCGTGCCCGGCGTGCGGCACGTCGTACACGGTCGGCCCGCAACAATAGACGCCGACTTCACCGGCGCGGACCGGGACGATGGGTTCGACCTGACGCGTGAGCGTGTTGTAAAGCGACGGAAGTGCGGCCACCTGGGGCGTGGGAGCCTAGCGTGGAGTCCTGCTCTCGCGCCAGGCCGCGTACTTCATGAGCTCCTGCCGCACCAAGGCCAGGCATACCGAAACGACCGCCGCGTCGTCGAGCTGGCCGAGTCCGGGAATGGCGTCGGGGACGAGGTCGAACGGCGACAGGACGTACAGCAGCGCGAACACCGCCGCGCCGACGACCCAATACGGGACGGCTCGGTAATCGCGCGTCCAATAGTCGCGCACGAGCGCGAGCAGCAGCTTGGCGTCGTCGAGGACGCGGGCGAGACGGCCGCCGCGCTCGAGCTTCTTTCCGATGGCGTCGGCGTTCTCGAAGACGCGCGCCACGTCTCCCTCCGTCACACTGGCCGCCCCGCGCGCCACGAAGTCGCGATCGATGCGGCGCATTAGTTCCAGCGTCCGCGTACGGCCGCCCGCTCGGGTGGACGCCAGCCCCGCCAGCGATCGTGGTCTTCCCGCGGGCGCCCCCCGCGGAACGGCCGCACCAGCAAGAGCCCGGTCAAGAAGCCGCCGACGTGGGCCATGATCGCGACGCCGCCGGTCTCGAGATCGCGCACGGGCCCGAAGCCGGTCCACAGCTGAATCCCGAACCACGCGCCGATCACCATCCACGCCGGCAACATGATGAACGGGCCGAGGAAGAACAGCAGTGGCGGCGGGAGCAGCAGCGTGATCGGCGCCGACGGGTAAAGCACCACGTACGCTGCGAGGACGCCCGCGATCGCCCCCGAAGCGCCGACCATCGGCGTCGGGCTCCCGGGGTTCGTCAGTACCTGGGCCGCGGCCGCACCGACGCCGGACAGAAGGTAAAAGAGGACGTAGCGAAAGTGACCGAGCGCATCCTCGACGTTGTCGCCGAAGATGTAGAGGAACAGCATGTTGCCGGCGAGGTGAAGCCAGCCGCCGTGCATGAACATGCTCGACAAGACGGTGAACGCCTCGCCCGGCACGTCGTTCATGATGCGCGACGGAACGAGTCCGTAACCCGGAACGAGCCACGAACGTCCGCCCTGCGCCCCCTCGATCCGGAGCTCGAGCACGAAGACCGCGATGTTGAGCGCCAAAAGGCAGTAGTTCACGAACGGGGTGGTTCGCGTCGGGTTGCGGTCTCCGATCGGGAGCACGCGTCACCGTAGCCCGGAACCGGCGGGCGGGCATGCTACCGTCGCGTCCAATGCTTGCGATTGGGCGACGCTGGTTCCGAGCCATCGCTCTCTGTGTGCTCTCGATGGGTTGTGGGGGCTCGAACTTCGACGGACACGTGTATCGCCACGGCGATCTCGCGTTTCGCGTGGGGCCGGTCCCGCCGGCGTGGCGCACGATCGACGCGGAGGGCGCGCTCATTGCGTTTCGCGACGACGCCGCGGAAGCCAGCATCGCCCTGAACGGCCGTTGCGGTCTCGACGGCGACGACGTCCCGCTCGAGGCGCTCACGCATCACCTCTTTTTGCACTTCACCGAGGCAAGCCTCGTCAAGCAACAGCGCTTCGAGCTCGCAGGCCGCGCGGCGCTCCGCACCGAGCTCACCGCGGCGCTCGACGGCGTCCCGATGCACTACGTGGTGATTGTGCTCAAAAAGAACACCTGCGTTTACGACTTCATGTTCGTGAACCCGGAGGGGCGGAAGAACGGCACCGAAGCGTTCGAGCGCTTCGTCAACGGCTTCGAGACGCTCGGATGACCGCTTCGTCCGGCCCCGAGAGCGCGTCCGCGAGCATGCGCCCGAGCGTGTGGCCGCCGCCGCCGCCGCGCGGCGTCGTCGCGCGCATCGGGGACTGGGCCGTGCGCTTCCTCGAGCACCTCGGCGCGGTCACGAACATGCTCACCGGCGCGGTGCGGGCCGGCTTTCGTCGGCCCTTCGAGGGCAAGGCGATCCTCGGGCAGCTCGAGGCGCTCGGCGTCGCCTCCTGCGGCATCGTGATCGTGACGAGCGTCTTCATCGGGATGGTGATGGCCGTCCAGTTCGCGTTCGGCCTGCGCAAGTTCGGCGGCATGGAGTACACGGGACGCGTGGTGGCGCTCAGCTTCGCGCGCGAGCTCGCGCCGTCGCTCACCGCCATCATCGTCGGCGGGCGCATCGGATCCGGCATGGCCGCCGAGGTCGGCGCCATGAACGTGACGGAGCAGATCGACGCCGTCCGCGCGCTCGGCGCCGATCCACTGAAGAAGCTCGTGTGGCCCCGGCTCGTCGCCTCCGTGGTCGTGATGCCCGTGCTCAGCGCGTTCGCGCTCGTGCTCGGCTTCAGCGGCGCCATGCTGATCACGGACATCGAGTTCCACATCAGCGCCCACTTCTTCTTGAACAGCGCGCTCTCGGTCGTGACGATGGCGGACTTCGTCGCCGGTATGGTGAAGACGCCGTTCTTCGGCGCCATCATCGCGCTCGTGGGCTGTCACTTCGGCATGAGCACGAAGGGCGGCACGGTCGGTGTCGGCAATAGCACCACTCGATCCGTAGTCACGATTTCGATCGCGATTTTGATCGCTGATTTCTTCCTGACCAAGCTTGCCATTCTGCTCTGGCCGTCGGGCTGATCGAGTCTTGTCGAATAGCACCCGCGCCTTGACCGGACGCGATCCGCTTTCTAAGCTTGGTGTCATATGACGACGGCGCGTGGCGCGGAGAACACGCTTCGACTCTTCAGCGTCGCCGAGGTGAACGCGATGATTCCGTCGCTCTCGGCCATGGTGGGCGAACAGCTGCGCGAGCAGAGCGACATCGAACAGGGGCTCGCCGAGCTCACGCGACTCACGGGCCGTGCGCCGCGCAGCCTCGCGTCGACACCCGACGACGGCACCGAGGTCGGCCGCTTGAAGCAGGCACTGCGTGAGCGCGTTCGCCGTTACGAAGCGGGCTGGACCGAGGTGCAGAAACTCGGCGGCGTCGTGAAGGACCCCCGCATCGGGCTCGTCGATTTTTACGGCCGCATCGAGGGCCGCACCGTTTGGCTCTGCTGGCGCTACGGCGAGGAGAGCATCGGCTACTACCACGACCTCGACGCGGGCTTCCCCGGCCGACGCGCGCTGACGCCTGCGGTGCGCCGCGCGCTCGTCAACTGACGCGAGCGCTCGGGCGCATGGACAAGAGCGCTGCACGCGCCGCAATCGCCGAGTTCTTGCGAGCGCTCGGCCGCGACGCCGCGAGCGAGCCGGAGCTCAGGCAAACGCCAGAACGCGTGGTCGACGCGTTCGCCGACGAGTTACTCGTAGGTTACGCGGTGGATCTGCGCGCGCTCGTCGAGGAGGGCTCGACGCTCGCGACCACGCCTTCCGGCATCGTGGCCCTGCGTGATCTGGCGGTCGCGACGGTGTGCCCGCATCACCTGATGCCCGGCCTCGGACGCGCGAACGTCGTGTATCGGCCCGGAGCGCGCGTGCTCGGGCTCGGTGCGATTGCGCGCATGGTGGACGCTTGCGCGCGCCGGCTGGTCTTGCAGGAGACGATTGCGGAAGACGTCGTGCGCGTGCTGCTCGAGCACGCGGGAGCGCGGGGCGCGTACTGCGACGTCACGCTCGTGCACGGCTGTTTGAGCGCCCGCGGAGCGTGTCAGGCGAACGCGCGCGCGACCTCGGTCGTCCGGCGCGGCGAGCTCAGCGAAGGCGACGTGCTCCTCGCGCTCGGCGTGCACGAGGCGCGCGGCGGATGAGGCTCGCCGTCGTCACGGGCGCGAGCCGCGGCATCGGGCGCGCGACGGCGCTCGAGCTCGCGCATCGCGGCTTGGGGCTCGCGCTCGTGGGTCGCGCGTCGGCGGAGCAAGACGAGACGGTGGAGCTTGCGCGCAGGCGCGGCTCGCCCTCCGTGCGGGCGTTCGCCTGCGACTTCACGGACGCGGTCGCGACGGAGCGCGTGGCGCACGAGCTCGCGACGCTCGGACCCGTCGACGTGCTCGTCAACAACGCCGGCGTCGCGCCGCGCGTCGAACTCGAAGCGACGGCCACGGCCGTGTGGGAAGCGACACTGCTCGTCAATTTGACCGCGCCGTTCTTGCTCACGCGCGCGCTCGTGCCGGGCATGCGGCGTGAAGGCAACGGGCGCATCGTGTTCGTGGGCAGCATTTCCTCGACGCTCGGCACGGCGCGACAAACGGCGTACGTCGCGTCCAAATGGGGCATCGTCGGGTTCATGAAGAGCCTCGCCGAAGAGCTCAAAGACTCGGGCGTCGTGACGCTCGCCGTGCTGCCGGGCTCGACGTCGACGCGCATGCTCGAGGGCAGCGGCTTCGAACCGCGCATGAGCGCCGAAGAAGTCGCGAAGACGATCGCGCATTTCGCGCTCGACGCACCTGCGGCGCATGCGGGCGGGGTCGTAGAAATGTTCGGTGTTTGAGCGCGAGGGCGCCTCGAACGACCCGACAGCCACACTGCGCCGGCCTCGCCAGTTCTTCGTGGGCCCGTGCCCGCTCACGACGATCGTGATCTGTTCTTCCGAGATCGCGATGTCGATCCGTAGTTCGGAACGAGCGCCGCTCGCTTGGAGTGACCGCGAGCGTCCGCTCGCCGGTCGGGAACACCCCAAAATTCGGAGGGCCCGCCACACCCGCTTTTCTTTACCGTTGCTCCCTTCCGGGCCTGGCGGGGTTCAAGCTGCGCTGTTGGCGGACCCGCCCGCTCAGTATCATCTCCGGCGGGATTTGCGAGGATTTTTCGCGCCGGCCGCGCGTTTTTGGGGCCAAAGCCGGTACCCTGCGGGGTATGGGCCGAGACCCGGACGCGTTCGAGGCGCTCGAAGCGAGAAACCTGACGGCGCTCGCGGGCGGCGGCGCGGCGCGCGTCGAGAAGCAGCACGCAGCGGGGAAGCTGACGGCGCGCGAGCGCATCGAGCGGCTGCTCGATCCGGGGAGCTTCGTCGAGATCGGGCGCTTCGTGACTCACCGCGCGACCGAGTTCGGGATGGCGGAGCAGCGCGTCCCGGGCGACGGCGTCGTCACCGGCTACGGCGACATCGACGGGCGGCGCGTCTTCGTGTTTGCGCAGGACTTCACGGTGTTCGGCGGGTCGCTCGGCGCGGCGCACGCGCAGAAGATCGTGCGCATCATGGATCACGCGCTGCGCGTCGGCGCACCGATCATCGGACTGAACGACTCGGGCGGCGCGCGCATCCAGGAGGGCGTCGAGTCGCTCGGCGGCTACGCGGACATTTTTTTGAAGAACACGCTCGCGAGCGGCGTGGTGCCGCAGCTTTCGTGCGTGATGGGGCCCTGCGCAGGCGGCGCCGTGTATTCGCCGGCGATCACCGACTTCATCTTCATGGTGGAGAAGTCGAGCTACATGTTCATCACGGGCCCCGACGTGATCCGCGCGGTCACGCACGAGGAGGTGACGAAGGAGGCGCTCGGCGGGGCGGCGACGCACGCGGGCAAGAGCGGCGTGTGCCACTTCACGGCGCCGGACGACGACGCGTGCCTCGCGCAGGTGCGGGAGCTTTTGGGATTTTTGCCGGCGAACAACGCCGAGGATCCGCCGCGACGCGCGAGCACGGATCCGGTGGAGCGCGACGCGCCCGAGCTCGACACGTTGATTCCGAGCGAGAGTCAGCGCCCCTACGACATGCGGCGCGTGATCGCGGCCGCGGTCGACGACGGAGAGCTCTTCGAGGTGCACGCTGCCTTCGCGCAGAACATCATCGTGGGGTTCGCGCGCATCGGCGGGCGGCCGGTCGGCATCGTCGCGAACCAGCCGGCCGTGCTCGCGGGCGTGCTCGACATCGACGCGAGCGTGAAGGCGGCGCGTTTCGTCAGGTTTTGCGATTGTTTCAATCTGCCGCTCGTCGTGTGGGTCGACGTGCCGGGCTTTTTGCCGGGCGTGGCGCAGGAGCACCACGGCATCATCGCGCACGGGGCGAAGCTGCTCTTCGCGTTCAGCGAGGCGACGGTGCCGAAGCTCACGGTCATCACGCGCAAGGCCTACGGCGGCGCGTACGACGTGATGAACAGCAAGCACATCCGCGCCGACGTGAACCTCGCGTTCCCGAACGCCGAGATCGCGGTGATGGGACCGGAAGGCGCCGTGAACGTCGTCTACCGTGCCGCGATCGAAGCCGCCGCCGACCCCGAGCGCGCGCGCGCCGACTTCGTCGCCGACTACCGAGCGCGCTTCGCGAGTCCGTATCGCGCCGCCGAGCTCGGCTTCATCGACGAGGTCATTCGCCCGCGGGACACGCGCCGCAGGCTCGCGCAATACCTCGAGCTCTTACGCACGAAGCGCGATCGCAATCCGAGCAAGAAACACGGCAACATCCCGCTTTAGCCTTGGTTTGACCGGCGCCCCACCGCGCGCGCCGTGCACGGCCATGGTCGTCATGGCGCCGAGGTTGCGAGCACCGTGCGGCGAGACGCTCGGCGCTGGCAGCACACGACGCACGCCGCGTGCGTCGAACCCAACCGCCGCGAGCGGCTACGGATCCCAGTATTCGACTTCGACGCCGCGCGGGGAGCGGAAACGCGTCATCTTGCCGGCACGGTCGAGGATGTAGTCGGGGCCGACGGGAACTTTGCCGAAGCCGCCCGGCGTGTCGACGATGAGCTTGGGGAGCGCGATGCCGCTCAACTTGCCCTGTAGCTCGCCGATGATGCGAAGTCCGGTGTCGAGCGGCGTGCGCAGATGCGACGAGCCGCGCACGGGGTCGGTTTGGAGCAGGTAATACGGGCGCGCGCGCTCGCGCACGAGGCCGCGAAAAAGCTCGGCGAGCGTCGCGGCGTCGTCGTTGACGTCGCGCAGGAGGACGGTGTGGTTCATCACCGGGAAGCCGGCGTCGGCGAGGCGGTTGAGCGCGGCGCGCGACTCGGGCGTGAGCTCGCGCGGGTGGTTGAAGTGCGTCATCACCCAGAGCGGGTGGTGCGGCCGCAGCGCGCTCAGGAGCTCGTCCGTGATGCGCTGGGGCAAGACGACGGGCACGCGCGTCGCGAGGCGAATGGTTTCGATGCTCGGGATGCGGCGTAGCCGTTCGACGATGGCGAGCACGCGTTCCGTGCTCATGGCGAGCGGGTCGCCGCCGCTCACGATCACGTCGCGCACGTCGGAGTTGGCTTCGAGGTACGCGAACGCCGGCGCGAGCCGCTCCTCCGAACGGGCGCCGCCGCCGGCTCCGACGAGGCGACTGCGCGTGCAAAAGCGGCAGTAGACGGCGCAGCGATCGGTCGCGAAGAGGAGCGCGCGATCGGGATAACGCCGGATCAAATCGGGCGCGACCTCGTGCGCTTGCTCGCCGAGCGGGTCGGCGAGATCGCCGGGCACCGTGAGCGCTTCGTCCGCGTGCGGCACGACCTGCCGGCGAATCGGACACGCGGGATTGTCGCGCTCGATCAGCGCGAGATAGTAGGGCGTGACGAGAAGCGGCAGGCCGGCGGCTTCGGTCGCGCGCGCGCCCGCGAGCTCGGCTGCGGTGAGCTCGAGGTGCGCGGCGAGCTCGGCGGTCGTGCGCACGGCGTGCTGCAGCTGCCAGCGCCAGTCCCCCGCGTCGGGGGCGAGCGCCGGCAAGCTCACGCGCGCCGCTTCGGTCACTGCGGCTGCGAGGGCGGCTTGGGCAGGCCCGGCATATGCGCCATGCCCGGCATGCGCGGGAACGCGCCGCCCGGCTGAACGGCGGCGGTGACGCTGGGCGCCGCGCTCGGCGGCGGCATCGGCATCTTGTCGAGCGCCGCGTCGTCCACCTTCACGGGGAAGCGCTGGCGCAGGTCCTTTTCGAGCGTCTTCTGCTGCTCGTCGACCTTCGACTGGACGACCGCCGTGCGGATCGCGCGCTGCGCTTCTTCGAACGTACGCTCGCGGCCGTCGGTCTTGCTCGTCACGCGCAGCACGTAAAACTTCTTGTCGGCTTCGACGACGGTCGGGAACGTGTCGCCCACCTTGTCGACTTTGAAAGCCGCTTCACGCACCGGATCGGGCACGCGGGGGTTCGCTCCGCGCGGATTGTTCGGCGGGCCGACGATGCCGAGATCGCCCGCGAGCTCCGGCGGCGAGTTCGGCATGCTGCGAGCGCCGCGCTGAGTCGAAAACTGGTCGACGAGGGCGCCCCAATCCGTGGGCGACGCCTTGAGCGCCTTCGCGAGCACGGGTTTGGCCGCCGCGGCCGTGTCGAGCACGATCGCCGAAACGCGGCGCCGCTCCGGCTCGGCGAATTCGTCTTTGTGCGCGTCGTAGTAAGCGTGGAGCTCCGCGTCCTGAATGTCGTTGGCGGCCGGAGTGTTCTTGCGAATGTCCTCGACCAGCTGATCGCGCAGGATTTGGCGGATGCGCTCCTGCGTCTCCTCGCTCTTGTCGAGGCCGCGGCGCTTGGCCTCTTGCGCGAGCAGCTCCACTTCGATCATCTCGTCGAGCAGGCGCTTGCGCCGATCGGGCGACTGGTAACGCATGCGCTCGAACGAATCCATGCGGTCGAGGGCGGCGGCGTAATCACCCAGGGTGATGGTGCGATCACCGACCTTCGCGAGCGTCTTCGCGGCGAGCTCGGGCGAGAGCGGCTTCGGCCCCGCAGGCGCGCTCGACGACGGCGTGGGCGCCGCCTCGGTCTTCTTCTTCGAACACGCGCCGAGCGGCAGGGCCGCGATGAGCGCCACGAGCACGAGCCCCCGCGTGCGGAAGCCGGTGAAACCTGCCGCCCCACGAGCGGCGCGATCTCTCGAAAACATCGGGGCCCGGAATACTACGGGTGCGCGGATTCGTCGAGTTCGCGGGCCCGAACGCCGAATCCTGCCGTCCGAGGCGCACGCTTGCGGGCGACGGAGCGGAAGAGTAAGCGCGTAGCGTGGAACTCAAAGCGTTGCGCCGGGTCGTGATCAAGCTGAGCGGGGAGGCCTTGAGCGGCAAGATGGGCGGTTCCGGTATCGACACCGCCACACTCAAGGCCACGGCGGAGGAGCTGCGCGAGGTCCACGCGACGGGCGTGCAGATCGGCCTCGTCGTCGGCGGCGGCAACATCTTCCGTGGCTTGCGCGGGGCGAGCGAGGGCATGGATCGCGCGCAAAGCGACTACATGGGCATGCTCGCGACCGTCATCAACGCGCTGGCGCTGCAGGACGTGCTCGAGCGCGTGGGTGTTCCGACACGCGTGATGACGGCGATCGCGATTCAGCAGGTCGCCGAACCCTACATTCGACGCCGCGCCGTCCGGCACCTGGAGCGCGGCCACGCGGTCATCTTCGCGGCCGGCACCGGCAACCCGTTTTTCTCGACGGACACCGCCGCGGCGCTCCGCGCGATGGAAGTGCGCGCCGATTGCCTGCTCAAGGCCACCAAGGTCGACGGCATCTACGACCGCGACCCGGTGCGTCACCCCGAAGCCAAGATGCTCGAGCGCGTGAATTACGACCGCATGCTCGCCGACCACCTGGGCGTGATGGACGCCACGGCCGTCGCTCTCTGCCGGGACAACGGGCTCCGGATTCGCGTTTTTCGCATGACGCCTGGAAACATCCGGCGTGTCTGCCTGGGCGAGACCCTCGGGACCACGGTGACGGACGACGACATTCCGGGCAGCATCCATTCGCGTCCGTAGCGCGGTTTAGCTCATCCCCGGCGGACGCGACGCGAGCGGCGGGCGGCGGCCGTTGCTTCTAGTAAGCTTCGGCCCGCCATGTGGCAGTCACTCCCTGAGTTCGGCACGGGCGTCCTTTACGCGATCCTCGTGAGCGCGGCCTACACCTTCGCGGTGGGTCTCGCAGCTGGGCGCGGCCAGCCGCGACTCTTGCGCTCGGCACGCCTCGGGGCGTACGCGACCGCGGGCCTCACGCTGTTCGCGATCGCGCTGCTCGCCTACGCGTTCGTGACGCACGACTTCCGCATTCGCTACGTCGCTCACTACAGCGACCGCTCGATGCCGAGGCTCTACCTGTTCACCGCGCTCTGGGGCGGTCAGGACGGCTCGCTGCTCTGGTGGCTCTTCCTGCTCTCCGGCTACACGACTGCTTGCGTCGCGTGGCTCGGCGGCCGCTATCGCCAGCTCCAGCCGTACGTCATCGCGACCCTGATGGGCATCTTCGGTTTCTTCGTCGTGCTCATGCTGTTCGCGGCCAATCCCTTCGAGGCCACGATCGCGGGCGCTCGCGCCGACGGCGAAGGCCTGAATCCGCTGCTCCAGAACTACTGGATGATCATCCATCCGCCGTCGCTCTACACGGGCTTCGTCGGCTGTTCGGTGCCGTTCGCGTTCTGCGTCGCCGCGCTCGCGAGCGGCCGGCTCGACAACGAGTGGATCGTCGCAGTCCGCAAATGGATGCTGTTCGCGTTCATGTTCCTCTCCATCGGCAACGCGCTCGGCATGGCGTGGGCCTACGAGGAGCTCGGCTGGGGCGGCTACTGGGCGTGGGATCCGGTCGAAAATGCTGCGTGTCTGCCCTGGTTCTCGGCGGCCGCCTATGTTCACTCCACGATGATTCAGGAGCGCCGGAACATGCTCAAGGTGTGGAACGTGGTGCTCATCTGCATCACGTTCTTCCTCACCATCTTCGGCACGTTCCTGACGCGCGCGGGCATCATCTCGAGCGTCCACGCGTTCGCGCAGAGCGACATCGGCAAGTACTTCGTCGGCTTCATGGGCGTGGTGGCGGCCGTATCGGCGGGGCTCATCGTGTGGCGGCTGCCGAAGCTGCGCGGCAAGAGCGAAATCGAGGCCGTGGCGAGCCGCGAGGCCATGTTCGTCATCAACAACTGGGCGCTGCTCGGCGCCGCGACGTTCATCCTCGTCGCCACCATGTTCCCGAAGCTCAGCGAGCTCTGGAACGACAAGGTGACGGTCGGGCCGCCCTTCTACAACCGCTGGCTCGCCCCGATCGGTCTCACCATCTTCGCGCTCATGGGGCTCGCGCCGCTCTTCGGCTGGCGCAAGACGAGCCCCGACGCGCTCAAGAAGGCGTTCATCTTCCCGCTCAGCGTGTTCTTCGGCACCTACGTGCTCCACATCGCCGTGGGGCGCAGCCTCGGTTATCCCGCCTTCGTCGAGCGCGACGTGTTCTACCCGGGCACGGTCGGCATCGTGCTGCAGAAGATCGGCTCGGCGCTGCCGGGGCTCGTCGTCGCGACGGCGGCGTTCAACATCGCGGTGGTCATTCAGGAGTTCGCGCGGGGGATCGCGGCGCGGCGCCGTTCGGCGGAGAAACGCAACGACAGCGAGAGCATCCCGGTCGCGCTGCTCCGCCTCATCGACAAGAACCGCCGCCGCTACGGCGGTTACATCGTGCACCTCGGCATTTGCGCGATGTTCATCGGGTTCGTCGGCGGCGCGTGGGGCATCGACCGCGAGACGGCGATGATGCCGGGCCAGACCTACAAACTCGGCCGCTTCGACCTGCGTTACGAGGGCTCGCGCATGTGTCCCGGCAATCCGCGCTGCAGCCCCGAAGAGCAAGCCGACGTGACCAAACGCATGCTCTTCGCCGACCTCACGCTGCTCGAAAATGGCGCGGTGCTCGGCAAACTGTCACCGGCAAAATTCATCTATCACCGGCAACCCGACGCTCCGACGACGGAAGTCGCCATGCGGCGCTCGCTGCGCGAGGACGTGTACACGACCGTCGCCACCATCGACCCGCAGAGCAAGCGCGCGTCGTTCCAGTTCCATCTCAATGCGTTCGTGTCTTGGATTTGGGTGGGAGCCCTGGTGCTCGTGTGCGGCGCACTGGTTTCGCTCTGGCCCGAGCTCAGCTTCCGTGAAGTGGGCGCGTGGAGCTATCTGCGCGCGTCGGCGGGCGCGAGCGCCGGTGTCGCCACGAGCGTCATGCTCGCGATTTGGCTGTGTGTGAGCCCGACCAGCGCGTTCGCACAGGGAACCCGCGCGCGCGCGCCGGCGGTCGTCGACAACGTCAAGCGACCCTTCCCGGTCGCGCCGCTCGGTGCCGCGCTCGGCGGCCTCGGGTTCGGCGCCGTCATGGCGTTCGGACGGCGGCGTAGCCGATGAGCGCGGGCGTACTCTCCGGTCGAAGCCTCGCGGCCGCTCTGCCGGCCGTCACCATCGTGACGGCGCTCGTCGTCGGTGTCGGCGTGGGCGTCGAGGTCTCGCTGCTCGTGGTGGCTGCCGGCGCGCTCACGGGCGTCATCGCGCTCTTGTGGGCGAGCGTGCAGGCGCTCACTGGCGAGTCGCCGATCAGTCTCGAGGAAGCGATGACGCTCGGCGCGCCGTCCGCCGAAGAGGAGCAGAAACGCTCCGTGCTGCGCGCACTGAAGGACCTCGAGTTCGAGCGCAGCGTCGGCAAAATCAGCGACGACGACTACGCCGACCTCTCCGCGCGTTACCGCAACGAAGCCAAGCGGCTCATGCAGCTCCTCGACGAAGGCGCGCAACCGGACCGCGATCGCGCAGAAAAGGCCCTGCAGGAGCGCCTCGCCAAAGCGCCGGCGCCGTCATCAGGCGACCATGCGGAGCAACCGGACGACACGGAGCCGCTCGAATCGTCGGAACACGCGGCTTCCGGGCCGGCGTCGAGCGAAGCCGCAGCTGCCGACACGGCTAGCTCACCACCCACCTCCGCTGAAAGCGAGGACGCACCGTGAAGCTCCGCGGCCTCGCACTCACGCTCGCTCTGCTCGTACTGCCGGCGCGCGCCCTCGCCCAAGACGCACCGGGCAGCATGCCTGCCGGTCACGGCGGCATGGCCGCGCATCAAACGGCGCCGGACAACGTCGAACCGGCGCCCGATCTCAAAGCCGGCAGTATCGAAGCGACGCTGCTCGATCCCGACGAGCACCCCATCCCGAACATGGCCGTTCGTCTCGGCATCATGTTCAACAAGGTCGCCGAGGGCGAATCACGCAGCGAAAAGAACACGACGGCCGGCGCCGACGGCATCGCGCACTTCGACGGCCTGCAAACGGGCAGCGCGTACGCGTACCGCGTCACGGTGCGCAACGGCGTCGGCGAATACGCCTCGACACCCTTCAACCTGAAGGAGTCGGGCGGCATGCGCGTGAGCGTGCACGTCTTTCCGGTGATTCAGGATCTGGCTGGCGCCGCCGTCGGGATGCGCGGCTTTTTCTACATCGAGACGCGCGACGAAGTCTTCCAAATCGAGGGACTTTTCCGCGTGATCAACCTCGGGCGCTCGGCCTGGGTGCCACGCGACGTCATGGTCGGACTCCCGAACGGCTGGAAGGCGTTCACGGGCAGCGATTCGATGTTCGGCACCAAGTTCGAAGCGGTCGACGGTCGCGGCGCGCGTCTCGTCGGTACGTACCCGCCGGGCCAGCACGACGTGAACTTCCGCTTCCAAGTTCCCAAGGAAGCCGTGAGCAGCGCGACCTTCCGCTTCACGCCTCCGCCGCGCGCCGTCGAGATCCGCGTGATCGCAGTCTCGAACCCGACCATGGGTCTCGAGGTCGACGGCTTCGAACCCGCGCAAGTGAGCGTCGGTCCGTCGGGCGACCGCGTGCTCGTCACACGCAAGCTCGCCGCTCGAGGTGAAGCGACCGTTCTCCCCTTCACCGCCACGCTCACCGGTTTGCCGGTGCCGGGTCCTGGGCGCTGGATCGCCATCCTCATCGCGTTCGCGTTCGGGAGTGCCGGCTGGGCCGCAGCGGCAGGTAAGTGGCGCTTCGTGTCCACCGAGCGCATCCAATCGGACAAGGCGCGCGCCCGTGAGCTCCTGCTCGACGAGCTGGTCGCACTCGCGCGAGCGAAAGAGCGCGGCGAGGTGGGCCCGCAGACGTACGAGCGCACGCATCGCGCGTTGATCGACGCCCTCGCGCGCATCGGCGTCCCCGAGCCCAAAGCACGCAAGGCCGGCCGCAAGGCTCAAAAGGTCTGACGGCGTTCGATCGGGGCCCGGAAATCGGCGTCCATGGGTATCTCCACAGGCAGTGGATAACCTGCGGAAATCCCTCGGGAACGATCGGGTGAACTACCGTGGACGACTGGGTGGCAACGGCCGTCCCCAGCCCCCGTCCCCGGTTCAGCACGGGGGGAAGCACCACCCCGGCTTGAACAATTAATAAAGTAAAATCAAATACTTGCTCAGTTTTCCCCACTGTCCCCAGGCCCTAAGAAGACTACGGTTAATCTTTAAATAGATCCGGATCGTCAGACGTCCGGAGGGCCAACTTCTCTGAACTCCAAAGTCAAACGCTAGGCCTAGCGCCTGGCCGTTCGCACGGTTACACGTCTCGGCCCGATGCACGTCATTGTCAGCAAGAAGGATCTCGTTCCGGTTCTGGAGCGCTGCCAGGGCGTGGCCGATCGCAAGAGCACGATGCCCGTCCTCGGCAACGTGCTGCTCGAAGTGGGCGGCCCGAACGAACTCAAGCTCGCGGCGACCGATCTGATCCTGGCCGTGCGCGGCAAGGTGAGCGCACGGGTCGAGCAGGGCGGCACCGTCGCGGTCGGCGCGCGTGATTTGATCGAGCGCGTGCGCAATATGCCCGACGGAGAGATCGGCATTGCCACCACGGCGAACGCCGCGACCACGCTGCGCGCAGTGGGCTCCGCTCGTCGCTTCACGCTGCAGGGCATCCCGGGCGAGGAGTTTCCGAGCCTGCCCCAACCCGACAAGGACGTGAAAGCGCAGACGCTCGAAGCGAGCGTGCTCGCGAGCTTGATCGGCGGGACGCATTTTTCGATTTCGAACGACGAGACGCGCCCGCATCTTTCGAGCGCGCTCTTCGAGTGGGACGGCGAATGGGTGCGCATGGTGACGACCGACGGCCACCGTCTCTCGAAGATGGAAGCCCGCGTCGAGGGCCGCCACGGCACCGGCAACATGCTGATTCCGCTGAAGGGCGTGAACGAGCTGCGGCGCCTGTGCGACGAGGCGAACGGCAAAGGCGACGGCGCCGAGCTCAAGATCGTGCAGGCCGGTCCGAACGCGTTCTTCGAGCTGCCCGGCTTCCAGTTCAGCGTGAAGCTCGTCGACGCGCAGTTCCCGCCGTACCAGCAGGTGATCCCGCAAGAGTACGCGCAGCGCGTGAAGGTGCCGCGCCTGGCGACCGCCGAGGCGCTGAACGCCGTGTCCGTCGCCGCGAGCGATCGCACCGGAGGCGTGAAGCTGTCGCTCTCGAAGGGCAAGCTGCGTTTCGAAAGCGAGAGCCCCGAGAGCGGCGAAGGCTTCGACGAGCTCAGCGTCGACTACTCCGGTGGTGATCTCACCGTCGGCTTCAACGCGCGTTACTTCCTCGACGTGCTTCGCGCCATCACCGACGACGAAGTCGAGATCGGCGTGAGCGGCGAGCTCGACCCTGCCGTCGTGCGGCCGGGCAGCGAGAATCCGAAGCTCAACTACGTCGCGGTGATTATGCCGATGCGGATCTAATCCACCGCATGGCGGCGTCTCTCCGCTTCGAGCGGCTGGCGATTCGCGGTCTCCGAAACCTAACGTCGCTCGAGCTCGAGCCGGCGCCGCGCCTGAACGTCATCGTCGGCGACAACGGTCAGGGCAAGACGAGCGTTCTCGAGGGGCTCTATCTCGTCGCCACGACGAAGAGCTTTCGCGCCGAACGGCTCGCCACGCTGATCCAAGCCGGCACGGAACAAGCGAGCGTCGTAGCGCGCGTCACGGAAGACGGGCTCGCGCGCGAGCAGCGCACCGCGCTTGGGCCGCGCTCGCGCAGCGTCCGACTCGACGGCAAGGCGCCGAAGAGCCTCGGCGGGTACGCGACGCGCACGCCTGTCGTCGTGTTCTCGCCGGTCGATCTCGAGCTCGTGAGCGGCGGCGCGTCCGGCCGGCGGCGGCTACTCGATCGCGTCGGTCTCTTCGTCGACCCGCCCGGCGCCGATGCACGTTTGCGCTACGAACACGCCATGCGTTCGCGCCAGCGCGTGCTCGACGAGCGCGGTCCTGGTGCGCGCGAGCTCGACGCGTTCGAAGCGGTGATGGCAGAGGACGGCGCGCGTTTCGCGCTGGCACGCGCTCGCGCGGCAGACGGCGTCGGAGAGCGGCTCGCTGCGACGTTCGCTCGCATCGCCGCGCCCGAGCTCGGCATTCGCGTCGGCTACGTCCCGGGCGGGACGACGGACGCGAGCCTCTTCAGGTCGAGACTCGTCGAGCAGAGGCCCGCCGACACGCGCCGCGGCGCCGCCAACTTCGGTCCGCACCGCGACGAGCTCGAGCTCGAGCTCGACGGGCGTCCCGCGCGGAGCCACGCGTCACAAGGCCAACAACGACTGCTCACGCTCGCGTTGAAGCTCACCGAGCTCGACTGCATCCGTGACGCGCGCGGAGCGAACCCGGTGCTCCTGCTCGACGACGTATCGAGCGAGCTCGACCCCGAGCGAACGCTGGCCGTGCACGAGCTCCTTTTGACCACGCAGAGTCAGGTTTTCGTGACGACGACCCGCGCGGACCTCTTCCCCGAGCGCCCGGCTGAGAGCTCCGAGCGAGCCGACTTTCGCCTCTCGGGCGGCGCCCTCGTCCAAAGCTCCGGACCCCCCTGAAAACGGCCCCGCCACGCGTCGCTAACTTGCTAAAATCGTTGCGGTTTTGCACCTTGCGTCGGGGTCCGGCCATGGTTATACCGAAGGTCCCCTTCCGTGGAGCCGTGAGACGATCCGATCCCGGCGCCGGCAGGGGATCCGAACACCCAACCGATGACTAACCAGAGTCCCGAGGTCGCGCCTCCGGCGAGCGACTACGACGCCCGAAACATCACCGTCTTGGAGGGCCTCGAGGCGGTGCGCAAGCGCCCCGGCATGTACATCGGTGACGTGCACGACGGCTCCGCGCTGCACCATCTCGTGTGGGAAGCAGTCGACAACGCCGTCGACGAGCATCTCGCCGGCTTCTGCAAGCGCATCGACGTGACCGTGCACTTCGACGACTCGGTCACGGTCGAAGACGACGGTCGCGGCATCCCCGTCGGCATCATGCCGGACCGCGGCGTGAGCGCGGCCGAGGTCGTGATGACGGTGTTGCACGCCGGCGGCAAGTTCGATCACTCGAGCTACAAGGTGAGCGCCGGTCTGCACGGCGTCGGCGTGAGCGCCGTCAACGCCGTCTCCGAGTGGCTCCGGCTCGAGATTTCGCGCGAGGGTGGCGTCTGGTTCCAGGAGTACCGGCGCGGCGTGCCGCAGGGGCCGATCGCCGCCATCGGGGAGAGCACGCGCACCGGCACGAAGGTCACTTTCAAGCCGGATCACGAGATTTTCACGGGTACCGAGTACAGCTTCGACACGCTCGCGAATCGCTTGCGTGAGCTCGCGTTCCTGAACTCGGGGCTCATCGTGCGCTTGACGGACGAGCGTGGCGACAAGCGGTCCGAGACCTGGGAGTACAAGGGCGGCATCGCCGAGTTCGTCGCGCTGCTCAGCAAGACGAAGGAGCCGGTGCACGAGGACGTGATCGCCTTCAACGGCGAGTATCCCGTGGGCGAAGGCAAGGCGCCGATCGCCGTCGACCTCGCGCTGCAGTGGACGAACTCGTACGCCGATCAAATCCTCGCGTACACGAACAACGTGCATAACAAGGACGGCGGCACGCACCTCACCGGCCTCCGTGCCGCGCTCACGCGCACGCTGAACAACTACGGCCAAGCCCACAATCTGTTCAAGGACGCGAAGAGCGGCCTGTCCGGCGACGACACGCGCGAGGGCGTCGTCTGCGTCGTGCACGTGAAGGCTCCGGACGCGAGCTTCGACTCGCAAACCAAGTCGAAACTCGTCTCGAGCGAAGTGAAGGGCGTCGTCGAAAACGCCGTCAGCGAGTACGTCACGCGCTACTTCGAGGAGCACCCCGGCACGGCGCGCAAGATCCTCGAAAAGGCCGTGCTGGCGGCCAAGGCGCGTGAAGCCGCGCGCAAGGCCCGCGAGGTCGTGCGCAAGGGCGTGCTCGACAGTACGTCTCTGTCCGGCAAGCTCGCCGATTGTCAGAGCAAGGATCCGACGATCAGCGAGCTCTACATCGTCGAGGGTGAGAGCGCCGGCGGCAGCGCGAAGCAGGGTCGTGATCGACACTTCCAGGCGATCCTGCCGCTCAAGGGCAAGATTCTGAACGTCGAGCGCGCGCGGCTCGATCGCATGCTGTCTTCGCAGGAAGTCGCGACGCTGATTTCCGCTCTCGGCTGCGGCATCGACGAGAGCGGCAATTTCGAGCTCTCGAAGCTCCGCTATCACAAGGTGGTGCTGATGACGGACGCCGACGTCGACGGCAGTCACATCCGCACGTTGCTGCTCACGTTCTTTTATCGCCAGATGCGCGAGATCATCGAGCGTGGCCACCTCTTCATCGCTCAGCCGCCGCTCTACGGCGTGCGCAAAGGTAAGCGCCATTTCTATCAAAAGGATCAGGCCGCGCTCGATCGCTTCCTGATCGAGAACGGCATCGAAGGGCTCACGCTCCAATCGAGCAAGGGTCCTGCGCTCTCGGGCATGGTGCTCTTCAATCTCGCGACGCGGCTCCGTGCCTTGCACGTCACACTGCAGAAGATCGACTCGCGCTGCGACGCGCGCGTCGTCGCGGCGCTCTTCCGCGTCGGCGGGATGGCGCTCGCCGACTTCAGGGATCGCGCCAAGGTCGACCTCGCAGCGCAGAAGCTCAAGGCGCATCTCGAAGCGCGCTATCCCGACCTCACGCCGCTCACCGTGGCCGTCGAGTGGGAAAAGGAGCACGGCTCCGGGCGCATCGTCGTGAAGTTTCGTCCGGGTGCTTCTTCGCGCCCCGCCGTCGTCGGTTGGGAGCTCGCGGAGTCCGCGGAGTATCAAGAGCTGCTCTCGATCGACGAAGACGTGCGCTCCATCGGCCCCGCGCCCTACACGGTGCGGGTCGGCGACGACGACGAGCCGGAAACGGTCGAGGACGCAGAGAGTCTGCAGGCGTTCATCACCGAGCGCGGGCGTAAGGGCATGCAAATCACCCGCTACAAGGGCCTCGGTGAAATGAACGCCGATCAGCTCTGGGACACGACGATGAGCCCCGACGCACGCACTCTGCTGCAGGTGCGCGTGAATGATCCGGTGCGCGCCGACGAGCTTTTCAGCGTGCTCATGGGCGATCAGGTCGAGCCACGCCGGCAGTTCATCGAAGAAAACGCGTTGAACGTGCGAAATCTCGATATCTAGCCGGTCAGTCTGCGGGAGAGTCGCGAGGGGGGACACGCGACTGCTGCGGTGAGGTGCACCTCTTTGCACCGATGCTGGAACCATATCGTGCGTCGATTGCACTCGCTGGTTCTTGCGAGCGCGCACGCACCGCATTAGTCTGCGCGAACTCGGGCGAGCACCGCTCACCGAGCTCAGTTGAGGTTGGAAGGAGGGGCCGCGAATGGGTCAAAGATCATTTGCGGCTCGCTACGTTGGGCAGGCATTCCATGAGTAGCAGGCGATCCACGAAAAAGATCGGTCGGTTGATCCGAATGGCCCGCATGAGCACCGGGCTCACGCAGAAGGACTTGGCGGCAAAGCTAGGCGTGCGCTCCGGGAGCTACGTCGGCATGCTCGAGTCCGGCTTGTGCAAAGGGGTCGGTGTTGGGCGGCTGCGGGAAATCGCGTCGCACCTCGATGTCCACGGCGTCGATTGCTATCGTTGGATGGCGGCGGCGGGACATTTGCCCACTTCGCTCATGACCGCGCTCATGCGCAGTCCGGAGCGGTGGGACGAGGTGAGCGACTTGCTCTCCCAGGCACCGCGCTCCCGGCGCCGCATGGCGCGTTCGGCCTGAGTCAATCGAACGCTCCGGCGCTAGCCGAGCGGAGTTTAAGCAAATGGGGTGGGCGGAGCTCTGCGCGCGATCCGACGGTGACCGCGCAGGCGCCTTCGTGCTCTCATGGCGTCGATGACGCGCGCGCGCTCTTGGACTCGCTGGGTGGTCGTGAGCTTCGTTTTCTTCGGACCGGTCGCGGCCACGAGCTGTGGTGGCGACAGCACGACGAAGGACTCGAATCCTTCTGGGATGGCGGGCATGGCGGGTTCGGCGGGTTCGGCTGCGAACCCCGGGCCGATCACCTGTGGCGACAACACCTGCAAGCCGCTGAGCCTGCCGCCGCCGAACACGGCCGCGGCCTGCTGCACGCCCGATAACGGGTGTGGGATCGATGCGACTCCGCTCGCCGCGTACGGCGTGATGTTCGCCGACCCGTGCCAGCCCAGAAACCAAGCCGGGGACCCCGACGACTCCTGCCCCGTGAGCCCGCAGATCATGGTGCCGACGTCGAACGGTCCCCTGCCGCTCGACGGGTTCAAGGGCTGCTGCCACACGGACACGCACACCTGCGGTTACCTGCTCGACAAGCTCGGCGGGCTTTTCGACCTGGGCCTCGGCTGCGTGGATTCGGCACCGTTTCTCGACGGCGGCACACCGAGCGCGTGCGGCGCCGGCGGCGCGGGCAACTAGCGCGCACGAGCTCCCATGATCGGCGCCATGCGCCCTTGATCCGAGGGGTACGCGACTTAGGTTGCTGGCTGCGCGGCAAAACGCCGCGTCAAAACAGCCATGCGCCTCGATCGCCTCACGACCAAAAGCCAAGAAGCCCTGCGCGCCGCCGTGGATCTCGCCACCAAGCGCGGCAATCCCGAGCTGATCCCGGAGCACCTCCTGGTTGCCGTGTTGGAGCAGGAGGGTGGCGTCGGCCGCTCGCTAGTGGAACGCGCGGGAGCCGCGCCCGCCGAGCTCGTGAAGGAGCTCAACCAACGTATCGAGGGGTTGCCGCAGGTCTCAGGTGGCGCCGAACCGAGCTTCGGCAGACGCACCACCCCGCTGCTCACGAACGCCGAGAGCGAAGCCAAGCGCATGAAGGACGACTACGTCTCCGTCGAGCATTTCTTGCTCGCCGCGGCGCGTGGCGACAAGGACGTTCAGGCCGTTTTCGACCGGCACGGGCTCTCGTACGACAAGCTCGTTCGCACGCTCGCGGAGATCCGCGGCAGCCAGCGCGTGACGGATCAGGAACCCGAAGGCAAATTCCAAGCGCTCGAGAAGTACACGCGCGATCTCACCGCGCTCGCTCAGCGCGGCAAAATCGATCCGGTGATCGGACGCGACGAGGAGATCCGGCGCGTCATGCAGGTGCTCTCGCGGCGCACGAAGAACAACCCCGTGCTCATCGGCGAGCCGGGCGTCGGCAAGACGGCCATCGCCGAAGGCATCGCGCACCGCATCGCGAATGGAGACGTGCCCGAGTCGCTCAAGCAAAAACGGATCCTTGCGCTCGATCTCGCGAGCCTGGTTGCAGGCGCGAAGTTCCGCGGCGAGTTCGAGGAGCGCCTGAAGGCGGTGTTGAAAGAGGTGGAGGCCTCGGCCGGCGCTGTCATCCTCTTCATCGACGAGCTGCATACGCTCGTGGGCGCCGGCGCGGCCGAAGGCGCGATGGACGCGGCGAACATGCTGAAACCGGCGCTCGCCCGCGGTGAGCTCCGCTGCATCGGTGCGACCACACTCGACGAGTACCGCAAGCACATCGAAAAGGACGCGGCGCTCGAGCGTCGCTTCCAGCCGGTGATGGTGAACGAGCCGAGCGTGGAGGACACGATCGCGATTTTGCGCGGCTTGAAGGAGCGCTACGAGGTGCATCACGGCATCCACATCACCGATGCCGCGCTCGTCTCGGCCGCGACGCTGAGCCATCGCTACATCAGTGATCGCTTCCTGCCCGACAAGGCCATCGACCTCGTCGACGAGGCGGCGAGCAAGATCAAGATGGAGATCGACAGCCTGCCGGTGGAAATCGATCAGCTCGATCGGCGGCTCACTCAACTCCGCATGGAAGAGCAGGCGCTCAAGCGCGAACGCGACAAGAGCAGCAAGGCTCGGCTCGAGGAGCTCCTGCGCGAGATCGGCGAGTTCAACGAGAAGCGCGATGAAATGCGCGCAAAATGGCTGAAGGAGAAGGAGGTCATCGAGGCCATTCGTGAGTCGCAGGCGAGCCTCGAGGAGCTCCGCGTTGAGGAGGAGCAGATGCGGCGGCGCGGCGATCTCGGTCGCGCGTCCGAGATTCACTACGGACGCATCCCGGAGCTCGAGCGGCGCGTCGAGGCGCAGCGCGCGGAGCTCGGGCGCGTGCAGGAGCATGGATCCTATTTGCGTGAAGAGGTGACCGACGAGGACATCGCGGCCATCGTGTCCAAGTGGACCGGCGTGCCCGTGTCGAAGATGCTCGAGGGCGAGATGCAGAAGCTCCTCGCCATGGAAGACAACCTGCGCAAGCGGGTCGTCGGGCAAGACTTGGCTCTCGTCGCCGTCGCGGACGCGGTTCGGCGTTCGCGCGCCGGGCTCGGGGACACGCGCCGTCCGGTCGGCTCGTTCTTGTTCCTCGGTCCGACCGGCGTCGGCAAGACCGAGACGGCGCGCGCGCTCGCCGAATTCTTGTTCGACGACGAGCACGCGATGATTCGCATCGACATGAGCGAATACATGGAAAAACACGCCGTTTCACGCTTGATCGGCGCACCGCCCGGTTACGTCGGTTACGAGGAAGGCGGGCAGCTCACCGAACCCGTGCGCAGGCGTCCGTACAGCGTGCTCCTGTTCGACGAGATCGAGAAGGCGCACCCGGACGTGTTCAACACCCTGCTGCAAGTGCTCGACGACGGCCGTCTCACCGACGGACAGGGCCGCACGGTGGACTTCAAGAACACGGTCATCGTTCTCACGAGCAACATCGGCACGAGCGAGCTCGCCGCGATCGAAGAGCGGCGTGACCTGTCGCCCGAGGAGCGCGAACGCGCGAGTGAACGCGCCGTCGACGACGCGCTCCGCCGTCAGTTTCGTCCCGAGTTCATCAACCGCCTCGATGAAATCGTCGTCTACAAGCGCCTGGGGCGCGAACAGATCCGAAGCATCGTCGATATCCAGCTCGAGCACGTGGCCGCACGCCTCAAGCAGCGCGATCTCGGTCTCGAGGTGAGCGAAGCCGCGAAGGAGCTCCTCGGCGAGCTCGGCTGGGATCCGCAATACGGCGCGCGGCCGCTGAAACGCGCGATCCAGAAGCACCTCGAGGACGGACTCGCGCGGCGGCTACTCGCGGGCGAGTTCATGCCGGGCGAAACGGTGTTCGTCGGCCGGAACGGTTCGGAGCTCACGTTCACCAAGACGGGCGACGCGCGGGCTCTAGGCAGGAGCGCCTCCGCCCTGAACTGAACGAGCGTGGTAGAAGCGACTTGGAGAGCCCATGTCCTACGCCGCCCTCGAACGTCAGCAAAAACGTGTAGCCCACCTCGAGCACCTCGAGGCGATCGCGGCCTGGGACGAGGCGACGATGATGTCCGAAGGCGGCGGCGAGGCGCGCGGCGCTGCGCTCGCGACGCTGCGCGGGCTGATCCACGACGAATCCGTCAAACCGGAAATGGGCGATTGGATCGCGGCTGCCGAGGCCGGCGTGGGTCAGCTCGACGCGTGGCAGCGCGCGAATCTGCGGGAAATCAAGCGGACCTGGCAGCGCGCCACCGCAATCCCGAGCTCGCTCGTCGAAGCAACGTCGCTCGTCGAATCGAAGAGCGAGCAGGCCTGGCGCAAGCTGCGCGCCGACAACGACTGGGCGTCGCACGAACCGTTCCTGCGCGACGTGTTCGCGAAGAAGCGTGAACTTTCGCAGGCGCTATCCGACCGGCTCGGCCTCGAACCGTACGATGCGCTGCTGGACGGTTACGAGCCCGGCGCGAAGAGCGCAGCCATCGCGAGCTTGTTCGAGCGGCTCGGCGCGTTCTTGCCGAACTTCATCGCGCGCGTCGTCGAAAAGCAAAAGAGCGAGACGGTCGTACGCGCAGTCGGCCCCTTTCCGATCGAACGCCAGCGCACGCTCGGTATCGAGCTCATGCGGCGGCTCGGCTTCGACTTCAAGCGCGGCCGGCTCGACGTGAGTCACCACCCGTTCTGCGGCGGCGTGCCCGAGGACGTGCGCATCACGACGCGCTACGACGACGCGGATTTCGCCAAGGCGATGATGGGCGTGCTGCACGAGACCGGCCACGCGAAATACGAGCAAAATCTACCGACCCGCTGGCTCGGACAGCTCGTGGGGCGCGCGCGCAGCATGAGCGTGCACGAGAGCCAGAGTCTGTTTTTGGAGATGCAGGTTTCGCGTAGTCGCGAGTTCGCGACCTTCGCCGCTCCGCTCCTGGCCGAGGCGTTCCCCGACAGCGCGCGGCGGTCGCCGCAGGCGTTCGACCCCGCGAACCTCTACACCGCCGCGACGCGCGTCACGCCGAGCTTCATCCGCGTGGACGCCGACGAAGTGACGTACCCGTGCCACGTCATCCTGCGCTTCGAGATCGAAAGCGCGCTCGTGCGCGGCACGCTCGAGGTACGCGACATCCCGGACGCATGGGACGAGCGCATGCAGCGCCTGCTCGGCCTCTCGACGCGCGGCAACTTCAAGAACGGCTGCATGCAAGACGTGCATTGGCCTTCCGGGGCAGTCGGCTATTTTCCGACGTACACGCTCGGCGCGCTCCTCGCCGCGCAGCTGTTCGAAACGGCGGCGCGCGAAATCCCGGAGCTCAGGCCTGCGCTCGAGCGAGGCGAGCTCGGCTCGCTCGATGCGTGGCTTCGAGAAAAGGTCTGGGGTCAGGCCTCGCAGCTCGAGACGGACGCGCTCGTGCGCCACGCGACCGGGCGCTCGCTCGACACGGCGGCGTTCGAGCGGCACCTCGAGCGTCGCTACCTCGGCAGCGCTTGAGGCAACGGCGGCTCAGAACGTCACGATCACGTACGGCAGGTTGTCGCCGAGCTGGTTCGCGCCGCTGCCGTAGCTCTGTGAGCTACCGACGCCGAGCTGGCCGTAGTTGTCGCCGCCCCAGCACTTGATCGTGGAGTTGTCGAGCACGGCGCAGGTGTGTGATTGGCCGACGGCGATGTTGGTCGCGGTGCGCGAGGTGCCGAGGTTCACCTGGACGAGGTAGTTGCCCATCTCGTTCACGCCGTCACCACGCGACGCGGTGTCGCCCACGCCGAGGCCGCCCTGTGCGTTGTAGCCCCAGCACTTGACCCCGCCGTTGTCGAGCACGACGCACGTCGAATAGTAGCCGGCGACGACGCGCGTCGCCGTTCGGCCGGTGCCGAGATCGATCGGCTTCAGCGTGTCGCCGAGGTCGCTCGACGAGTAACCGCGTGACGCCGTGTCGCCTTGGCCGAGCTGTCCGTAGCCGTTGTAGCCCCAGCATTTGACGCTCGAATCATCGAGCAGCGCGCAGGTGTGATACTCGCCCGCCGTGATGGCCTTCGCCGTGCGGCCGGTGCCGAGCTTGACTGCCGGCAAGTCGTCGCCCATCGCGCCGATGCCGTCGCCGCGGCTGCTGCCGTCCCCCGTGCCGATCGCGCCGTAGCCGTTGTAGCCCCAGCACTTGACGCTGCCGTCGTCCAAGAGTGCGCACGAGTGTAAGTTGCCGGCGGCCACCGCGACGGCCGTTCGCCCCGTGCCGAGGTTGACGGCAGGCAACGCGTCGCCGAGCTCGTTCGGGACGTCGCCGCGCGCTTGCGTATCACCGATGCCGAGCTGACCCGAGGCGTTGTAGCCCCAGCACTTCACCGAGTGATCGTCGAGCACCGCGCACGCGTGATACGAGCCGACGGCGACCGCGAGCGCCGTGCGCCCGCTTCCGAGCGGAACGGCCGGCAAATGGTCGCCCATTTGGTTCTGCCCGTTACCGCGCGGCGCCGAGTCGCCGACGCCCAGGCCGCCGTACGAATTCTGCCCCCAGCACTTGATCGAGCCGTCGGTCAAGATTGCGCAGCTCGCGGTGTCGCCGCTTGCGAGCGCGGTCGCCGTCATGCCCGTACCGAGCTGAGCGATCGGCAGGTTCACGCCCATGTCTTGGCTCGAGTAGCCGCGTGTGGACGTGTCGCCGTCGCCGAGCTGACCGGAGGCATTGTACCCCCAGCACTGCACGATGCCGTTCACGCCGAGAGCGCACGTATTGTAGAGCCCGGCCGAGACGCTCGCGACGTCGGCGCCGCAGACCGGTGAGCAACCGTCGTGCGGCGCGTTGTTGCCGTCGTCGCACTTTTCGTGGCCGCTCCAGAGCGAACCGTCGCCGCAGAAGGCGTTGTGGCAGGCGTTCGTGCAGGCGTCCTCGTCCACCGTGTTGCCGTCGTCGCACTGCTCGTCGTTCTCCACGCGGCCGTCACCGCAAGTGGGGTTCATGCACACAGCGGAGCTCGCCGACGCCACGCAGAGCCCGCCGCAAATCGCCATTTCCGTGGTGGTCACCAGATCGGGACCGCACACATCGAGCTCGTTCATCGTGCAATAGAGCTGACCGGGAGCGAGGCCGTCGCACGCTGGCACGATGGGAGCGCAGACGCCGGTGCGTTGGTCGCATGCTTCCGTCTGCAAGCACGTGCCGTTGTTCTTCCAGACGCCGCCGTCGCACAAGAGCCGGAGTCGCTGCGCGGCGCCCTGACATGCGAGCGCGGCGTTCACCGAGCAAGCGTTGCCGAGCGTGCCCGTCGAGCCGCCGGAGCCGCTCGCGCCGCTCGTGCCGCTCGCGCCGGAGCTACCGCCGGCGCCCGTGCCGCCGGTCGAGGATCCGCCGCTCGAGGAGCCGCCCGTCGCGCTCCCTCCAGTGCCCTGAGCGGCCGAGCCGCCCGTGCCGACTCCCGCGGCGCCGCCGGTCACCGTCACCGTGTCCCCACCGCTTCCGTTAGTCGCGGCACTGCCGGCACTGCCCGCAACGCCGCCCGTCGCGAGGGTCCCACCACTCGCGATCGAACCGCCGCTCGACACCGAGCCGCCGGTCGCGCTGGAACCGCCCGTTGCGACGCTGCCGCCTACGCCAATCGTCCCGCCGTTTCCGATGCTACCTCCGGCCGCGACGGAGCCACCCGCAGCGATGCCGCCGCCAGTCCCGATGCTGCCGCCGGCCGCGACGGAGCCGCCCGTCCCCACCGAACCACCTGCCGCATGGCCTCCGCCCGCTCCGGGCGGACCGTTGCCGCTGACACCGCTGGTGCCGCCACTGGCGTTGTTCACACCGCCGCTGGCGGCGAAGCTATCGTCGTCGCCGGGAGGACCCGACAAGCTGTTGCGCCCACCGCAGCCGCCGAGCGTTCCGAGCAACGACAAGCCGAGCAACACGGTTCTGACCGAAGGTCGGACCACACTTCGCAGCATCACGAACAAGATCCCTCCGTGCGCGAGACTAGCACTCGCGGGCGCGCAGACGGTATTTCGAGTGCGCTCGAACGCGAGTTCGTTACGTGGCGTCGCCGAGAATGACGCGGCGAAGTAGGGAAAAGCCCGCGTTGACCGCACGTCGGCGCACCTGCTCGCGCGTTCCAGGAAAAACACGTTGCAGCGCGCGCGTGCCGTCCGCATCCGAAACGGCAATGTGCACGAGCCCGACGGGCTTGGTCGGCGTGCCGCCGTCGGGTCCCGCGATGCCCGTGAACGAAAGTGCAATGCTCGCGCCGGTGCGGGCGCGCGCGCCTTCCGCCATCGCCAGCGCGACCTCGGAGCTCACCGCGCCGTGCGCGGCGATCAGCGCTGGATCCACCCCAAGAAGAGCCGTTTTTACCGCGTTCGAGTAAACGACGGCGCCGCCGAGGAACACCCTGCTCGCGCCCGGCACGTTGGTCAGAAGCTCGGCCGCGAGCCCGCCCGTGCAGGATTCGGCGAGCGCGAGCGTGAGCCCGCGTTCACGCAGCGTTTCGAGCACGACGGCTGCGAGCGGGGTCGTGCCCTCGCCGTAAACGACGCTGCCGAGCCGGCTCCGGACCTCGCTCGCCGCGGCGCGCGCGCGTGCTTCGGCGTCGTTCGCATTCGAGTCTTCGACGAGCACCTTCACTTCGATCTCGGCTTGGCCCGCGCGGTAGCCGATCACCACGCCATGCGCGGCTTCGATGCCCGCCAAGCGATCGTTCAAATCGGACTCGGCCATGCCGAACGTGCGCAACCGAACCTGGTACCGTCGCACGCGGGGTAACGGCTCGAGCAACGGCGCGACGTGAGCCGTGAACATCGCCTCCATCTCGCTCGGCACACCGGGCAAAAAGCACGCGAGCGCCCGCTGGAGCCTCACGGCGAAGCCCGGCGCCGTGCCCCATGGGTTCGGCAGAATCGTCGCTCCGCGCGGGAAATCGGCTTGCTTCGCGTTGGTGTCGCTCAGCGTACGGCCGAAGCGAGCGAGGCGCCCGCGAATGGCGTCGAGCGACTCCGGGTCACGCTGGAGGGGCACACCGAGGAGCTTCGCGACGGTCGCGCTCGTCAGGTCGTCGGTCGTCGGCCCAAGACCACCCGTGCACACGAGTACGTCGTGCTCGGCGCCGAGACGACGAAACGCCGAAAGGAGGCGAACCTCGTCATCGCCGACCGTATCGAGTGCGACGACGTCGAAGCCCAAGCCCGTGAGCGCGTCGGCGAGCCAGGTCGCGTTCGTATTGACGAGCTCACCTCGAGTGAGCTCGGTGCCCGTCGAGAGTACGGCGGCGGTCATCGTGATGCATTCCTTCCGGGGTAGGCGCAGCGAAAGCCGATGTCGGCGCGCGCGCTCGCGCGCTCCTCCGCCCAACTCTTGAGCTCCCCCGCGTTGGTGGCGCGAAACGAGCCGCCGCGCGCGACGTAGCCCTCGGCTTCGTGCGTCCATTCGGCAACATTTCCGCTCAAATCGTAGGCGCCCTCGGGGGAAGCGCCGTCCGGTCGCGCCCCGGCGAGCTCGGGCCCGCTCGCGTCCTCGGCACACGGACCGTGCACCATGCCGTAAGCGGCGCGCCGGCACACGAGCCCCGTCGAGCCCCACGCGAAGCGCCGCGCCTCGTGGCCCATCGCTGCGAGCACCCACTCCGCGCCGCTCGGCACATGGCCGCCCGCGAAGCGACAAAACGCTTCGGCTTGTTCGGGCGTCATACCGCGTGCGGGCTCGCCGGGCTCACCCGCGATGGCCAGCGGATCGCACGCGTGTGCCGTCACGCACGCTTGATAGCGCGCGAGCGTCACTTCGTACGCGTCGAGCTCGTAGAGACCGACGATGCCGCTCGCTTGTGCGCGTGCTTCGTGACCCTCCCAATCGGGCGAGCCGAGCGCTGCCTTGCCGCCCGGATACGCGATGTGCTTCGGCGGTGCCACGCAGCCGTCCGTCGTGAGCGCTTGCGTGACGGCGCAGGAAACCGGCCGTCCCACGCAGCGGCCCGCGCTCGCGCGTTGACCGGCTCCGCAGCAGCGTGGCCCCGTCGCCGTGAGGCCGTCCGGGCAGCGCGCCGGACCCTGCCGGTCGCCGAGCGCGAACGTCACCGTGACGACCACGCTGGCGACCGCCGCGAGCAGCGCGAGCGCCGCCTTCACGCTCTGACTCTGCGTCACGTGCCCTCGAGCATCTTCTCTAGCTCGGCTTCGCTCAAGACCTTGGTGCCGAATTTCTTTGCGGCGTCGAGCTTGGACTTGCCGACCTTCTCGCCGGTCACGAGGTACGTCGTGCCCTGCCTGATCTTGTCGTGGACTTCGCCCCCGCGTGCGCGGATGTCGGCATGAACGTCTTCGCGACGGCGTGAGAGCACGCCCGTCACGCAGAACGAGCTCCCGCTGAGCGGCCCGCTCATCGCCTCCTCTCGCGGCTGCGCTCGCGAAACGCCGAGCTTTTGCAGGCGTTCGAGCAAGGCGCGCGCTTCGGGGTCGACGAGGTAGGCGCGGACGCTCTCGACGAGCTTCGGGCCGAAGCCCGCGATGGCCCCTACGTGCGCGAGCGTCTCTTCCTCGGTCCACGCGAGCAGCGTCGCGAGTGAGCCGGCCGCCTCGGCGAGCTGTCGCGCCGCAACCTGCCCGACGTGCTCGATGCCGAGCCCGGTGAGCAATCGATCGAGCGTTCGCGTTTTCGAGCGCTCGATCGACACCAGCACGTTCTCGGCGCTCTTCTTACCCATGCGTTCGAGGCTCTCGAGCGTCTCCGCCGTCAGCACGTAGAGATCGGCAACGTCCCGCACGAACTCGCGCGCCACGAGCTGCTCGATCAGCGCCTCGCCGAGCCGGTCGACGTCCATCGCGAATCGGCGCGAAAAGTGGAAAATCGCGCCTTTTACCTGCTCGGGGCAGCGGCGGTTCGGGCAGCGCACCGCCACCTCTCCCGGGACGCGCTCGACCGGCGTGCCGCACACCGGGCACTTCTCCGGCATCGCGAACGAGCGCTCTTCACCGCCGCGCGCCGAGTGCAAGACGCTCACGACCTGCGGAATGATCTCGCCCGCCTTCTCGATCGTCACCTGGTCGCCGATGCGCACGTCGAGCTGTCCGATGATCTGCTCGTTGTGGAGCGACGCGCGCGAGACGGTCGTCCCCGCGAGCTGCACCGGCTCGAGGATCGCGACCGGCGTGAGCACGCCCGTGCGTCCCACGCCGACGATGATGTCGTTCACGCGCGTGGTCGCTTGCTCCGCGCTGAACTTGTACGCGATGGCCCAGCGCGGAAACTTCGCCGTCGCGCCCAGGATCGCTTGCTCGGCGAAAGCGTCGACCTTCACGACGGCGCCGTCGGTTTCGTAAGGGAAATCACGCCGTTCGGCGTCGAGCGCCTGCACGGCTTCCAGCAGCTCGGGCAAGCTCTTGCACAGACGCTCCTTGCGGTGCGTCGGCAAGCCGAGCTCGGCGAGGCGCGCGAGGGCACCCGAGTGCGTCGGCGCAAGCTTCGCGCCCTCGACCACTTGCCACACGACGGCACGCAAGCCGCGGCTCGCGACCACGCGCGGATCCAGCATGCGCAGGCCGCCCGAGGCGGCGTTGCGCGGATTCGCGAAGAGCGGCTCGCCGTTCGCGGCTCGCTCGCGGTTGATGCGCTCGAGATCACGTCGAAAAATCACGACCTCGGCGCGCAGCGTGAGCGGCTCCTTGTAGTCGATCACGAGCGGCAGCGAGCGCATCGTGCGCAGGTTCAGCGTCACGTCCTCGCCCGTGAGCCCGTCGCCGCGCGTCGAGCCGCTTTCGAGCTTGCCGTTGCGGTAAAGGATCTCGATGCTCGCCCCGTCGAGCTTCGGTTCGACGCAATAGGCGGGCTCGGCGCGCGCGGGCAGCCCCTCGACCACGCGGCGCACGAACTCACCGAGGTCCTCGGCGCTGTACGTGTTGTCGAGCGAGGTCATCGGCACCACGTGCGCCACCGTCTTGAGCTCGCTCCGGGGCGCCGCCCCCACGCGCTGCGTTGGCGAGTCGGGGGTCACGAGATCGGGGTGCTCGGCTTCGAGCTGGCGGAGCTCCGCGTAAAGGGAGTCGTATTCGCGATCGGAGATCGTCGGGTCGTCGAGCACGTGGTAGCGGTGGTCGTGCGTACGCACGGCGTTCACGAGCTCTCTATGTCTCTCTTCCGGACTGACCTTGGCGACGGGGGTGCGCACGACGAGGAAAAGCTAACGCGGTCCGTGCCTGGCGAGGACCCCTCCGCCAAAATTCACTCGCGGTCGCCCGAACCAGCGAGTAGCTTTCGCGGAGCCTTCTTGAAGCAGCCCGTTTCCAACGCGGACGTGGTGGCGTCCCCCGAGGTTCGTCCAAGCATGCTGGGCCGTCTCGCCGGTGTCGTGCGCACGGTTCGCCCGCATCAATGGGTGAAGAACGTCTTCGTTCTCGCGCCGATCGTCTTCGCGAAGGAGATGTTCTCGCCGTTCGTGCTCACGCGCGCGGCCTCGGCATTCGCGGTGTTCTGCCTGCTGGCGGGCGCCGTCTACGCGATGAACGACATCGCCGATCGCGACGCCGATCGCCGGCACCCGGTCAAGCGCCGCCGGCCCATCGCCTCGGGCGTCGTGCCGCTGTCGTGGGCGTATGCCCTCTCGGCCGGGCTCGTCGTCGTCTCGCTCGCGTGGTCGCTCAGCCTCGGGCTCGCGTTCGCCGTCGTCGCGCTGGTCTACTTCGGGCAAAACGTCTGGTACTCGTTTCAGCTCAAACACGTCGCCTACCTCGACGTGGGCTGCATCGCGGCGGGCTTCGTGCTGCGCGTGATGGGCGGCGGCTACGCCACCGACATCCAGATCTCGAAGTACCTCCTCGCCTGTACCGCGCTCCTCGCGCTCTTTTTGGGCTTCGGCAAGCGGCGCCACGAGCTCGCCGCGGCCGATTCCAACGCGGCCTCCCAGCGCGCGTCGCTCGAGTCGTACACGCGGCGCGGCCTCGATCTCGCCCTTGCGCTCTCGGCGTTCGCCACCGTCGTCGCCTACGTCGCGTACACGCTCGACTCGCACACGCGCGCCTTCTTCCACAGCGACTACCTCTGGGTGAGCACGCTGTTCGTCGTGCTCGGCGTGCAGCGTTTCCTCTACATCGTCAAAAACCGCCCCCAAGCCGAGAGCCCGACGCAGGAAATGCTGCACGACGGCCCCTTCGTCGGCATCGTGCTCGGCTGGGTCGTGCTCGTGCTCTGGCTCGTCTACAATCTGCGCCCGAGCTGACTTGGAAGACGCAGTCCCCGAACAGGCGTCGAAGAGCGACCCCTGGTCGGATCTGGCGCTCACGCTCCCGCTCTTCGTCGTCTACCACCTCGGCGTCGTCTTTCTGCCGGTGCGCAACGCGGCCGATGTCGTCACGCTCGAGCTCGTCAAGCTCGCCGACGACGATCTCCTGAGGTACGGCGGGCTCACGCTCGCGATCGGCGTCGTCTTCGTCAGCGTGCTCGCCGTCCTCGGGCGGCGCCGCGAGCTGCGCTGGCAGCGCTTCGTGTGGGCGGCGGCGGAAGGCGTCCTCTACGCCGTCGCCATGCGACTCGCGGCCGGCTACGTCGTCGGCAAGCTTCGACTCGCCGTGGACGTGGGAGCGCCGGACGCCGTCACGAGCGACGCGCCCGGCGCTTTCGCAGGCATCGTCCTCGCCGTGGGCGCCGGCTTCTACGAAGAAATCGCGTTCCGCGTCGCCCTCTTCGGGCTCGGCGCCAAAGTCCTTCGCCTCTTCGCGGAGCCAATCCCGCTCGCGCGCGCGCGCCTGATCACGTTCGTTTGGGCCTTCGTCGCCGCCGGCATCTTCAGCGGCTGGCACTACGTGGGCGCGCTCGGCGATCCTTTCGAGCTCAAATCCTTCGTCTTCCGCTGGGTGTGCGGCCTCGCGTTCACCGTCATCTACGCGTTCCGCGGCTTCGGACCCGCGGTCTGGACGCACGCCGTCTACGACATCTGGGTCTTGGTCCTCTGACGCGCGCCGCCCGGCGTGTGCTGCCAGCACCGCACGGCTCGTTCGATCGGTGTCGTGCCCCACCGAACCAACCCCAAAAAAACAAAAATCGAACTAAGTATACATACACAGTCCTCACGTCGTGAACCTCGGACGGGACTTAACAGGAAGGCGGACAAAGGTCGGGAAGAGGTTTTGGGGAACCGCGTCCGTCACGCCGACATGGGCGGCTCGGTCATCAGCGGGAGGCGCGCGAGCACGAAGCGCTCGCGGTTACCTTTGGGGCCCGCGAGCACCGAGTCGACCTCGCCGAGCAAGTCGAAGCCCGCCTCCGAGATCGCGGTCGACACGCGCGCCACGGCGCGCTCGCGCACGTCCTCGTCGCGGATGACGCCTTTGCCGCGCGCGACCTCGAGCCGCCCGGCTTCGAACTGCGGCTTCACGAGCGCGAGCAGCAAACCGCCCGGCACGAGAATGTCGACGAACGCCGGCAACAGCGCCGAAAGTCCGATGAACGACACGTCCGCCACGACGACGTCGACTTTCCCTCCGAGCGCGTCGCTCGTCAGGTGTCGCGCGTTCGTGCGCTCGAGGACGACCACGCGCGGATCGAGCCGCAACTGTTGCGCGAGCTGACCGTGACCCACGTCGATCGCGAACACGCGCTTCGCGCCGCGCTGCAGCAAGCAATCGGTAAAGCCTCCGGTCGAGGCGCCCACGTCGGCGCAGACCGCCCCCTTCACCTGCACGCCGAGCGCCGCGAGCGCGCCTTCGAGCTTCTCGCCGCCGCGCGAGACGAAACGCTCCTTCTCCTTGAGTGCCAACGGCGCGTCTGCCGGCAGGAGCTCCCCGCTCTTTTCGATCCTCCTGTCTCCCGACAGCACCCGCCCAGCGAGAATCAGGCTCTGGGCCCGCGTGCGCGTCTCGGCGAGCCCGCGCTCGACCAGCAGCACATCGACGCGCAGCTTCGCGCGCTTCCCCTGCGGTTTCTCGCTTCCGCTCATCGTCCGCCCGTCCCTCCTATTGACGCGTTGCGTTGTGACCGATTTGACCAAAAGCCCACAGTGGGAGGAGCATGCGGCCGCATTGTAGGCCGGCGGTGCTCGCCGGCGGACGGATTCTCAATCCCCCGAAAAACTGGAGCAAACGATGCGAAACCTGATTGCGCCCGCTGTCCTCTTGGCATCGCTGACCACCGCCCCTGGTGTTTTCGCGCAAACCACCACTACCACCACCACGACGGCAAATGGATCTGCCTCGGGGCAAGCCAACGTCGGCGTGTCCCTCCCGGGAGCCACGACGACCACGACGACCACCGCCGTGCCCGGCGGCAGCGATCACAACCAGATGGTCGGGCGACTCGCCGTCGGTTACTTCGGGATTTCGAATATCGGCGCGGGCGCCAATGTTGCCGCGAACGGCATGGCCCTCAATTTGGGCTCGAATGATTCACCGTATGCGGTGACCGGCACCGCCCCCGTCGTCGGCGTCCGCTACTGGATTGACCAGATGATCGGTGTCGACGTGGGCGTCGGCATGACCATCGTCGGTGGTGGCGGCAAGGTGGAAGCTTCAGGCAACGGTGCGAACGCCAGCGCCTCGGCGAGCCGCTTGCCGTTCACCGGCTTCATCCTTCATGGCGGCGTGCCGCTCGCTCTCGCGTCAGTGGATTACTTCACGTTCGAGGTTATCCCCGAGCTCAACGTGGGCTTCGCGCACTCGCGCCAGGCGGCGGGTCCGGGGTTGTCCTCGAGCGGCTTCCACTTCGACTTGGGCGGCCGCGTCGGCGGCGAAGTGAGCTTTGGCTTCATGCACATCCCGCAGCTCTCTCTGGTTGGAAGCGTCGGGCTCCGCTTCGACACCGACAGCGGCAGCACGTCGGCTGAGGCCGGTGGCCTCACGACGAAGGCGAGCACGAGTCGCTCCGAGTTCCACACGACGGTCGGCCCGAATCCCTGGGCCATTTTCGTAAACCAGGTCGCCGCGCTCTACTACTTCTGATAAAATCAAGGATTCTCGGCCGGCGCTGCGTTTAGGGCGCCGGCCGACCCAAGGAGGCCCCATGCGCTTTGGCTCGATCTCGCTTCTTTCGCTGGTCGGCTTGATGGGAGTGGCCTGTGGTGGCGGCAGCGGTGGCGCGCCGGTGAGTACGGGCAACGGTACGCCCGGCAAGAGCGCCGCGTCGTACGATTCCCCGCCGTCGACCTACGAGCCGCCCGCGGCGCTCAATCCGAGGACCTACGAGCCGCCGCCTGGCAGCTACGACACGCCGCCCGGTCAGTCGAATGCCGGCGGGATCGGCACCGGCCCTTCGATCGGTGACGTCTGGACTCGCGTCTGCAACGAGGTGCTCGCGCTCAACTGTGACTTCTCGAACCTCGCCAGCGACAGCAGCGGCAACGGAAACAACGGCAACGGCAACGGCAACGGCAACGGCGCCAAGAACCCGAGCGCCGTCAGCACGATGAGCTCGATGTCGGACGCTCAGGCTTGCGCGCAAGCCGGCGCAGACCTGTCCACGCAGATCCCGTGCCCGAGTGAGTTCGCAGCTGCCCTCTCGTGCATTCTCGACAACATCACGCTGACCTGCGACCTCTTTTCGTCGGCCGCCAACAACGACTCGATCGATCAGAACGTCGCCGTCACGTGCCAGGCTCCGGTCATCGCCTTCGCTCAATGTGAGGGCACGACGAGCGGGTCTTCGCAGCCCCAGCCGGTCACTCAATGCGAGGCGCCGTCTTGTATCGGCTGTGCCGGCACGTGTGAGACGTGCCTCTGTCAGAACAACGACGACATTCAGCTCTGCAATATCTGCCTGAACCAATAGGTAGCGGCGGTGGCTGGCGGCGCCAGCGGCGGACGGAGCGGATCCAGCGCGAAGGCGCGTAGAGTCCGCGCGGCACGGCACCTGCTCTGGTTGCGTCCGTGCGGCTCGACCCCGTTCTCGTCGTCGCGATCGCGGTGGTCGGCGGGCAGGCGGCGGCCGTTGCGCCGCTGCCGGCCGCCTGTGCTGCCCTCGGCGTCGCGGTCGTGCTCGCGCCGGGGGTCAAGCGCGGTGCGCTCCTGCTCGCGTTCGTCGCGTTCGCGCTGTCGGCGCTGCGCGCAGCGAGCACGCTCAGTCGTTTCGAGGACGAGCGGGTGCGCGTTCGGGACGCCATCGGTGCGCCGGCGCGCTGCTCGGGCGCCGGCGTCGTCACGAGCTCGCCGGCGCGCACGGGTGACTCGCTCGCGTTCGTCGCCGAGCTCGGGACGCTCGACTGCGAGGGGCACCGCGTTGCAGGCCCGGTGCTCGCGCGGCTGCACGGCGGACCGCCCGAGCTTGCGCGCGGTGATCGCTTCGAGCTCGTGGGGCAGCTCGCGCCAGTGCAGCTCTTCCGCAACGCCGCCGCACACGACGCGCTTCCGGGCGCTGCGCGGCGTGGCATCACGCTGAGCGGCGCCGCCCTGGACGTGCTCGTCACGCGACGCGCGAGCGGCTTGAAAGCCGTGATCGACCGCGTGCGGGCCCACGCGCGCGCACGCATCCGGGCGACGTTTTCGCCAGGAGCCGAAGGCATGGCGCGCGCGCTCGTCCTCGGTGAGAACGACCTCGATCCCGAAGACGACGCCGCGTTTCGCAAGAGCGGGCTTTCGCACATGCTCGCCGTGAGCGGGACGCACCTCGTGTTCGCGGTGGTCGGCGTCGTCACGGCGTTCGGAGCATTCTTCGTGCGGTTCGAAGCGCTCGCGCTCCGGCTCGAGGCGCGCCGCCTGGCGAGTTTGCTCGGTGTGCCGCTCGCGCTCGGCTACGCGGACTTTGCGGGCGGGAGCGGCTCGGCGTGGCGCGCCGCCTGGATGCTCGCGTTCGGGTTCGCGGCGCGTGTCTTCGGGCGCGCGCCCGATGCGACACGCTCGCTCGCGGCGTCGCTGCTCGTCGGTGCGGCGTACGACGGGCTCGCCGCGTTCGACATCTCGTTCCTCTTGTCGGCGGCGGCGACCGTGGGGCTCTTGACGCTCGGTCCGGGTCTCACGGAACCGCTCGCGCGGCTGCCAAAAGTGGCCCGTTTCGTCGGTCATAGCGTGGCGGCGACGGTCGCCGCGATGACGCCGTGCGCGCCGCTTTTGGCGTTGCTGGCGCCGGACCTCACCGTCGCCGGCGTGCTCGCGAACGTGCTCGCCGCACCGTTCGGGGAGACGATCGCGCTGCCGCTCTGCCTGAGTCACGTGCTGCTCGCTCCGTTGCCGCTCCTCGAGCGCGGGGTGGCGCTCGTCGCGTCGGGCGCGCTGCTCGTCGTCAAGCAGATCGCCCGCGAGAGCGCGTCCGCGACGTGGCTCGCGCTCCATGTGCCCGATCCGACACCCTGGCACTTCGCGGTGCTCGCGTTCGGCGCTGCCGTGCTCGTCGCGCACCGCCCGGACGAGCAAGCGTGGATCTTCGGCGTGCCACGCTGGGCGGGTCGAGCCTGGCGTAGCGCGTGCACGCTCGGGATCGCGCTGTCGCTCGGTGTGCTCGAGCTCGGAGCGCGCTCAGCCGGGCAGAGTCGCGGCGTTTTGCGCGTGACGGCGCTCGACGTGGGGCAGGGTGACGCCAATCTCGTCGAGCTGCCCGACGGTGCGGCGTGGCTGCTCGACGCGGGCGGCATGGTCGGCAATCCCATCGATACGGGCGCCGCGGTCGTGCTGCCCGTGCTGCGCAACAAACGGCGGACGCGACTCGAAGTCGTCGTGTTGACGCACCCGCACCCCGATCACTTCGGCGGGCTCGCGGCCGTGCTGCGCGGCGTCGAGGTCGGGGAGCTGTGGGACAGCGGACAAGGTGAAGCGGAGGGCGCCGGGCCCGCGTACGCAGCGCTGCTCGAGCTCGCGCGCCGGCGGCATATTGCGGTGCGCCGGCCCGCCGAGCTCTGCGGGCACCCGCGCCGGCACGGCGGCGCGACGATCGAGCTACTCGCGCCCTGCCCCGCGTTCGTGCCGGGGCGCGGCGCCAACGACAACTCGCTCGTTGTGCGCGTGACTTACGGCGAACGCGCGGTTCTGCTCACGGGCGACGCCGAAGTGCTCGAAGAGGCGGATCTGGTCGCCCGCTACGGGAAAACCCTCCGGGCCGACTACCTGAAGGCGGGGCATCACGGGAGCCGCACTTCGACGGGTGAAGCGCTGCTGAACGCCGTCGAGCCGGCCTGGGCGACCCTTTCGTGCGGCGTGCGCAATCGTTTCGGGCACCCGCATGCACCGACCGTGGAGCGCCTGAGCGAGCACGAGGTGCTCGCGTTTCGGCTGGACCGCTCGGGGAGCTTCGAGTGGACGACTGACGGACACGCGGCTCGAGTGCGGCTCGCGCTGCTTCCGCGTTGACTGCGCCGGGCGCGCTCGGTACTCGTGAGCTCATGCGGGAATACCCGCCGCCCGAGGCCGTTCGCACGCTCTATTCGCCCGCGACCATCGCGGCGCGCATTGCCGAGCTCGCACAGGCGATCGCGCGCGACTACGAAGGGAAGGCGCCGCCGGTCCTCGTGTCGGTGCTGAAGGGGAGCTTCATTTTCGCGGCAGACTTGGCGCGCGCGCTCCCGCTGCCGGTGCGCGTGGAGTTCCTCGGAGTCCGGAGCTACGGCTCGGGCACGGTTTCGACCGGCGCCGTGCAGATCACGCAGGACCTGACGCACCCGATCGAGGGGCAGGAGCTCCTAGTCGTCGAAGACATCGTCGATACGGGGCTCACGCTCGCGTACATCTTGAGCCTGATCAAAGCGCGCGGCGCCGCGAGCGTGCGCGTGTGCGCGTTACTCGACAAGCCGTCGCGACGTCGCGTCGAGGTGCCCGTCGACTACGTCGGCTTCACGGTGGGCGACGCGTTCGTCGTCGGGTACGGGCTCGACTGCGCCGAGCAGTATCGGAACTTGCCCGGGCTCTGCGAGCTCGTCGAGTTGCCGCAAGGCTCGTGAGGCGCCTTTCACGCCTTGGGCGCGCCGTCCTTGCCGCCCTCACCTAGCCCGAGCTCGTGGTGCACGCGGGCGCGCTCGCGATCCATGTGCTCGCGGGTCGCGCCCAGGCGCTCGAGGGTGAACTCGGTCATAGCGAGGGCGATTTCGCCTTCGTCCGAGAAGACGACGTCGGCGCCCGCACGTTTGAGCGCGGGCACCTCGGTCAGGTACGTCGCGCGCGCGACGACGAAGAGCTTGGGGTTCAGCTCGCGTGCGCGCAGGACGACCGCGTCGGCGCCGCCTTCCACCGGAGCGCTGAGGATGACGCCGACGGCGTCGGCAGCGCCGGCTTCGGTCAGCGCTTCGAGGCGCGAGGCGTCGCCGTAGACGGCTTTTTTGCCGGCGGCGCGCAGCGTGCGCACCGTGTCGAGGTTCATTTCGACGACGCTCGGCTCGATGCCGTTGTCTTCGAGCAGGCGTGAGACGGTGCGACCGACGGGGCCGAAGCCGACGACGAGCACGCGGTGACGATCGGGGCCGCGGCCCTCGGCGGCCTTGGCTTCGAGCGGTTCGCGCTCCGGTACGAGACCCTGCGCGCGTGGCGCTAGGCGCAAGAGGAGCGGATTGAGCGTGATGGAGAGGATCGACGCGGCGATGAGGGCGCTGCCCGCGCGCGCGGGGAGCACGCCGAGCTCGGCGCCGAGCGCGGCGAGGATGAACGAAAATTCGCCGATTTGTCCGCGCGTCGCCGCGACGGCGAGCGCGCTCTTCGCCGGTTTGCCGAGCAGGAGAAGCAGCAGCAAGCAAGCAAGCGGCTTGGCGAGCACGACGAGCGCGAGCGCGGCGGTGACGAGCAGCGGCTCGTGGAGGAGAAAGCTGGGCTCGAAGAGCATGCCGACCGAGACGAAGAAGAGCACCGCGAACGCGTCGCGCATCGGCAGCGCCTCGGACGCGGCGCGCGAGGCGAACTCGGAGCGACCGACGACGATGCCGGCGAGGAACGCGCCGAGCGCGATCGAAGCGCCGAAGAGCTCGGCCGCGCCGAGGCCGACGCCGAGCGCCAGAGCGAGGACGGCGAGCGTGAAAAGCTCACGCGAGCGCGTGGCGACGACGCGGTTCAAGAGCCAAGGAATCACCCGGCCACCCGCGAGAAAGGTGAAGGCGAGGAGGGCCCCGAGCTTGGCGACGGCGACGAGCGTCGTGAGCAGGATGCCGTTGCCGGGTTTGACGAGGCCCGGCAACAGCACGAGCACGAGCACGGTGAGCAAATCCTCGACGACGAGCCAGCCGACCGCGAGGTGACCGGTCGGCGTGTGGAGCTCACCGCGCTCGCTGAGCGAGCGCATGGCGACGACCGTGCTCGTGATCGAGAGCGCGACGCCGAACACGGCGCCCGCCGTCCAGCCGAAGCCGAGCGCGTGGGCGACGAGCGCGCCCGCGCCGGTGACGGCAAGCAGTTGGCCGACGGCCGCGGGAACGGCGACGCGTCGCACGGCCAGCAGCTGCTCGACGTGAAACTCGAGCCCGACGCCGAAGAGCAGCAGGACGACGCCGACCTCGGCGAGCTCGGAGGCAAGCTCTCCGTTTGCGACGAAGCCCGGGGTGTGGGGCCCCACGATCACGCCGGCGAGGAGGTAGCCGACGATCGGCGGTAATTTGAGCCGGTGCGCGATGAGGCCGAGCAGGAGCGCGGCGCCGAGCGCTCCGCCGAGGAGCAGAATGAGATCGGGAGTGTGCACGCTGCTTCGCCTTCTCGCGCGTCAGCGTCCCGAAGTGCCGCGGCGAGCGAGCGCTTCGCCGTCCTCGCGCGTGAAGAGTTTGTAGCAGCGCCGGCAGCGATACTTCACCGTGCCGCCGCCGGGCTTGCGAGCGCGAGCCTGCACTTCACCGCAGCTCGGGCAGCGGAGACGAACCAAGGCACCCTGCGCGCCGCCGACGAAAAGTGCCATGCAAGGAATGTAACGCTCTCCGTCGAGAGCGGGAGCTACAATCCTCGCGTTTCGCCGAGCGGACGACGTCAGCCGCCTTGCGTGGTCGTGCAGCCGCCGGTCGTGGCGGTTTCGTTCGCGGCGTGGCAGGCGGCTTCGGTGAAGAACCAGCGGCCGTTTTCGAGCGCTACCGAATCGGCGTCGATGCCGACCAGCTTGAAGTTTTGGCGGCACGCCCACTCGCGCTCGTCGGTGGGTTTGCTGGGCGGATCGGCCGCGACGGGGCCGAAAACGGAGATCTCTTCCGCGGCCTGCCAGTAGTGGAACGCGGCGGCGGGGCTCTGCGCGGTCGCGGCGCGGCGCCAGGTGCCCATCGGCGCGCCCGGCGACAGCGGCGCGAACGTCCACGCTTCGCACTCGGAGCCGCCGGTCACGCGCCAATACAGCGTGGCTTTTTTGCGCTCGAGCGACGCGAGCGTTTCGCCCGGCAGCGCGTCGCAAAACTCGACGAGCAACCGGTCGCTCGTGATGACTTGCTCGAAGCGCACGGCGTCGTCCGTGATTTTGCCCGCGTAGTCCGCGTCGAAGCGCTCCATCTGCTCGAGTAGGCGCTTGACCGAACGCAGGCCCATGCTCGCGTCGCAGCGTTCGTCGCGCACGAAGTCGAGCGGTAGCGCGCCGAGCGTCGCCGTGCCGGCGCGCTGTTCCGCCGAGATGAGCCCGGCGAGCGCCTGCGTCTCGAGCGAGTTGCACGGGCAGGCCGGAAGCGCCCGCGTGAGGCCCGCATGGAGCAGGGGCCAACGCTCGTTCGCGGAAACCGCCCCCGCGGACGCGACGGCCGCTGCGAGCTCCGGGCAATTCGAAAATTCGGCGAAACCTCGTTCAGCCGCAGCTTTTCGCCGGGCCGGGTCGCGCGCCGCGAGCACCTCGAGCGTGCTCGCGTCGGCGCTCCGTCGCGCCGTCGCGCCTGGCGCTGCATTGACCCGCACGAGCAGCTTCAGGTTCGTGCCGCGTGGCACGGGGAGCACGGCCGCACGCAGCGCGCGGATCGTGACGTCGGGCGCAGCGGCCACGTAGAGCACGCCGTGGTCGGGCAGCGCCTTAGCGTGCGTGCTCCACGCAGGCGCGTCGAGTCGCGCGCCGTCGAACGCGAGCGAGGCTTCGGTCACCTCGAGTACGGGCCCCGCGCCGGGTGCGCTGCCGAGTGTCGTCTCCGCCAGCTCCGTGTGAAGCTCGGTCGCGAGAGCGCGTTCGGGCATGGCCGCGACGACCGCCACGAGCGACGTCTTGTTCGCTTCGCAAACCTTGGGGTCAAGGTCTGCGTGCGGCGCGAACGCGGCGTGGCTCTGGCAGCCGCACAGAATGGAGAACAGGAGTGCTTTCGTTCGCACGCGGTGACGTTACTCCTCGGGCAAGAGCTCGTGCCGCGGCGGGATCCACGGCGGCACAAAGCGCGGACAGCTCGCGGGCGGGATTGTTCCCCGGAGCTCGGCGAAATCGAGGTCGGGGCTCCGGTCGTAGCGGAGGTCGCCCAAAAAGAGCCCATTTCCCCCCTCTCGAAACCAAAACGGCAAGCGGGCCCAGCGCAAAAATGCCCGAGCTTCGCAGTCGCTCTGCCACAGCTCGCGGAGGCCGGCGACCGGGCGGGACCACTCACCGTCCCAGCGCACGCTCGTACTCGGCTCGATGCTCGGCAAGGAGAGCACGAGGCTGTGCCCCGTGGGCTCGAGCTCGCACTCCTCGGTCGGGACGAGCTTCGGCGCCACGGACACCGTCGCGACGAGGAGCTCGTAGCGGTCGCCACGCAGGCCCGCTGCCATGACGCTCCAGCAAAAGGGATTCGAAGGCGCGGGCGTGAGGCTCGCGTCGAGCACGCGAACCGGTTCCCCCTTCCCGGCTGCGGCGGCAGCGTCGACGACGCGGGCGCGCGCGACGCGAGATGCACCGAAGAACGTCAGCGTCACGCAAGCCGAGAGCGCGACCGCAAACCAGGTTCGCACGCGCGGCGCCAGGAGATACGTGAGCCACGCGACGGCGATCGCCGCGACGGTGAGCATGCTCGCCGTCCCGCTTCCGGCAAAGCGCGTCACCCAAGCCAAGCCGATCCCTATCAGCACGATGCCGCCGAGTAGCAGCTTTCCCACGCGCGACTGGCTCGCGAGCGCGAGCGCCGGGACCGTCGCGATGAAGTAAAGCGGCTCGATGATGAAGATGAAATCCCCGTAAAACCAGCCGCCGTACAGCGGCCAGAGCGGGTGCACGCCGTAGTTGTTGGAGAAGTCCATGGCCATGTGGACGAGCGGTCCGGCGAGCGAGAGCACGAGCAGCGTGCGGAGCTCGCGTGCTTCGAGCGACCGCGCGCGCCACACCCTCCGGAGCACCGAGAAACCTACGAGGCCCATTCCCATCCCGACGAGGAACGTGTGGGTGTGCCCGCGGTGGTGCACGAGGTAGCCGACGCGGCCTGGCGTGATGCCGCGGTAGAGAAAGTCGAGGTCGGGCAGGTTGTTCGCGATGGCGCTCGTCCAGCGCGCGCGGCTCCGAAACGCGGGGTCCGGGCGCGCGCCGCGCGGAGTGAGCGCCTCGACCGTCGCGTCGGCGAGGAGCATGCCCGCGAGGGCGTGCGTGACGTTATCCATCGCGCCGGCGCAGGCGTTCGAGTCGCTCTTTGATCTGCTTTTCGAGTCCCTGCTCGGTGGGCTGATAAAAGCGCGCGCCGACGAGCTCGTCGGGCAGGTACGTTTCGCCCTGCACGTAGCTGCCCGCGTGATCGGGCGGATATTGGTAGCCGTCGCCGTAGCCTTCTTCACGCATCAGGCTCGTGACGGCGTTCCGGAGCTTTTTTGGAACGGGCAGAGCGCCGCGCTCGGCGATGCTCGCGCGAACGGCGCTCATCGCCACCTTCACCGCCGCCGATTTGGGACACGACGCCAGGTACAGGCAGGCGTGCGCCAGCGGGTACGCGCCCTCCGGCATGCCCATGCGCCGAAACGCGGCGTCGGCGTCGACCGCCACCGTCAATGCGCGTGGATCGGCGTTACCCACGTCCTCACTGGCGAAAATCATGAGCCGGCGCAGCAAGAAGAGCGGATCATCGCCGGCCTCGAGCATGCGAAAGAGCCAGTAGAGCGCGGCGTCGGGATCGCTGCCGCGGAGCGATTTGATGAGCGCGCTCGCGACGTTGTAGTGCTCCTCGCCGCTCTTGTCGTAGAGCAGCGTGCGATTTTCCCCCGCGCGTTCGACGAGCGCTCGGTCGATGCGCGTCTCGCCTGCGGGCACGAGCGCCGCGGCCACGTCGAGCAAGCCGAGCGCTCGCCGTGCGTCGCCGCGCGCGGCGCGCGCGAGCAGCTCGAGCGCGTCGGCGTCGGCCGTGAGCCCTTGCGCGCCGAGGCCGCGCTCGCCGTCCGCGAGGGCCTGCTCGAGCACGCTCACGACGTTCGCTTCGCTCAACATCTCGAGTCGAAAGACGCGGCAGCGCGAGAGCAGCGCCGCGTTGACCGCGAACGACGGATTTTCGGTGGTGGCGCCGATGAGCGCGATCGTGCCGCTCTCGAGGTGGGGCAAGAACGCGTCTTGCTGGCTTTTGTTGAAGCGATGGATCTCGTCGACGAAGAGCGTCGTGCCGCGGCCCTGGTACGAGCGCCGTTCGCGGGCCTGCTCGATGATCGCGCGCAGCTCCTGCACGCCGCCGAGCACCGCGGAGAACGCGACGAACTCCGTGCGCGTCCTGCGCGCGATCACGCTCGCGAGCGTCGTCTTGCCGGAGCCGGGCGGTCCCCACAGGATGATGGAGGGCAGCCGGTCGCTCTCGATCACTTCACGCAGCGGCTTGCCGCGCGCGAGCAGGTGCTCTTGCCCGAAGATTTCCTCGATGCTGCGGGGTCGCATGCGTTCGGCGAGCGGCGCGGGCGGTCCGCCGAACGACCCGCGCGACGCGGCGTGTGCGAGCAGGGTCGGCTCGTCCGCGGGGGACCGGCCGCGTGCACGCGCCATCTCAATCCTCCTTCTGCGGCCGCACCTGCCGCGCCCCGAAAATCGCCGTGCCGACGCGCACGAGCGTCGAACCGGCTGCGATCGCGTGTTCGAAGTCGGCCGTCATGCCCATGCTGAGCTCGGGGAGGCGCGCTGCGCCACCGTGCTCGTCACGCAGGCGCGCGAGCGCGTCGAAATAGGGCCGCGCCGCGCTCGCGTCGTCCGTGAGCGGTGGCACGCACATGAGGCCGACCGGACGCAGGCTCGACGAGCGCTCCGCAGCCGCGAGCACGGCGCCGAGCTCGGCGGGAGGGCAGCCGCTCTTTTGCGCCTCGCCCGCGATGCTGACTTCGACGAGGACGGGCAGCCGCGAGTCCGCGCCGAACGCCCGCTTTTCTGCCGGCACTTCGCGCCCGTGCATGCGACGCGCGAGCTCTTCGACGAGGCCGAGCGAATCCACCGAGTGAACGGCGGATGCGTGCTGTACGACGACCTTCGCCTTGTTGCGCTGGAGGTGGCCGATGAGGTGCAGTCGCAGCTCCGGCAAGTCGCGCAGGGCCTCCGACTTCTGCGTCAACTCCTGGACGTAGTTTTCCCCGAAGTCGCGCTGTCCGAGCGCGTAGGCCGCGCGTAGCAGGCTCGCCGGCTGACCCTTCGACACGGCAAGCAGCCGCACGCTGCCGTCACGCCTTGCCGCGGCGCTCGCAGCCTTAATCCGATCCGTCACCGCGCGGAGCCGCGCGGCGAGTGCGTCGAGCTCGGCGCCGGTGCTGGCGTCAGCGGTCACGACGCGCCTAGCCCTCCGCTTTGTCGCCGAAGAGCTCGCGCACGCGCACGCCGACCTCACCGTCGACGTCGACGAGCTCGCCGCGCGCGACCGCACGGCCGGCGACGCGCAAAATCACGGGCTCGGCCACGCGCCGTCCGGTTTCGATCACGTCGCCCGGGCGAAGGCGTGCCCACTCCGTCGCGCTCATGCTGACGACACCGAGCTCCACGCGCACGACGACGGGCGCCTCGAGCGCTGCGTTCACGAGCGTCTGATTCACGTCGTCCGGTTCCGACATGGTTGCTCCCGAGCCCGCTTCCTCGTGCGAAAGCTCCGCGATGTCTCCCCGTAGCACGAGACGCCCGTCGTGCGTCAGGTCGACCCAGGCGCCGCGTGAGCCGGTCGCAGCGACGAGTGCGCCGCGGCCGGCTCCGCCCGCATCGACCCAGCATTCGGCACCCGGCACGAAGGCGGTTCCCGGGGCGAGCCGCCGGAGCTCGTCGCGTGTCGCGAGCGCAGCGGCCACGACCAGCGGCACGGCGAGCGGCAGCTCACCGAGCGTCGTCAGCTCCGGTGGCGCGGGCTCGCGCGTGGGGGAGGAACCGACTGCCACGAGCGCGTACGCCGCGTACGCTCGGTCCTCGAACGCGACGCGGAGGTGCACACGGAGCGTCTCTGCGGTCGCGTCGCGCGATGTCGTGAGCGTCACGGGTGCGCTCGCGACGCGACGCGCCACCTCGACGCACAGTGCCGCGAATGCGCCGCCGATGCTCGGCTCGAGGTCGGTGCCGGGTCGCGGGAGCGCGAACGGTCGCGCGAGGAGGCGTTCGAGGAGCGCCGTGACGAGCGCCGGCTCCGCGCCGATCGTCACGCGACTCTCGCCCCACGCGAGGCCAATCTCGGCGAGTCGCTGCGCGGGTGCGGCGAGCGCCAATGCCCCTAGTGCGATGTCGATGCGGGCGCCGACGAGCGTCGCAAGCACCCCCGCCACCTCTTCCGGCACGAACGAAGCCGGGTGCTCGCGAACCTCCGTCAGCCGCCGCAAAGCGCGGCGTGGAACCTGCTCAAGGCTGCTCCAGGGATAGGGTCGAACGCTCACCGTCCCATCCTAAAGCCCCAATTCGTCCACAACCTGTGGATTGTCTGAGCGGAGCTCGCGTCACTTCACGGACCAGCACGAATCATGCTGATTTCGCCGTCGAAAGGGTCGTGTTACCTTGTACGCATGCGGCGTTTGCCCCGGGTCCGACTCATTTTGGTCACGGTCACCCTGTGCGCTTCTGCTCTCGCCCAGAGTCCCGAAGCGGGTAGTTCCGCGGCGAGCAGCACCGCGCCGAAGTCGCCGCCGCACGCCGCGCCCCGGCCCGGTGCGAGTCCGTATTCGCCGACCCTGCAGAAGGGTGACAGCGCGTACATCGCGCGCGACTTCGACGGCGCGATCGCCGCCTACCGGCAAGAGATCGAGAAGAACCCGAATGGGGCGCTCGGGCACTACCGCATGGGTGAGGCCGAGCTCGCCAAAGGCAACTTCGCCGAAGCGGAAGAGTCGTGGCAGGCCGCGCTTCGTTTCGCCGAAAAGGATCAGCACCTGAAGAGCAAGATCCTGTTTTTGCTCGCTGACCTCAAAGAACGGCAGAAGGCGTACGACGAGGCGGTCGAGCGCTGGAAGGCGTACCAGCAGCACGCCGAGGCCACACCCGCGGCGAAGGGCTACCCGGGGACCGCTGCGGACCGCATCAAGCGCGCCGAGGAGTGGAAGAAGCTCTCCGCGGACGCGGCCGACGTGAAAGCGCGCATCGAGAAGCGCATCAACGAAGCCGACGAGTCGATGCGCAAGAGCTCGAAGTAGACGCTACTTCGAGCTCCGTACGCGCACGCTCGCGGCCAGTGCTTCGTCGGCCTGGCGCGTGAACTCGAGGAACGCGCCGTACTCGTTCGGCTGGATGCGGCCGGCGGGCAAGCTCAAGTGGCGCTCGAAGACGACGGCTTGTCCGCGCACCGCGTCGTCGACTTCGACGTGGCGTTCGCCGTTCGCGAGCTTGGTCGGGGTCACGCTCGTCAGCACCATGCTGCCAGGCGGGAGCTCGATCGTGAGCTTTACGTCCTGCGCGACCGACTCCACCATGAGCAGCGGCGTCTGGCGCACCGGCAGCGTTGCGAATTGGCCGAGGCGAGGCGTGAAACCAGGCGCCGACAGCAAGAGGGTTCCGCCCACGGTTTGCGCAAACGAGCGCACGCGCGACTTCGTGAGGATGCGGAGCGGCGCGTCGGGCTCGTTCACGCCTTCGAGGTGGTATTCGAGAAGCTCGACGCCGCGCAGTGCCGAGCCGAGCAAGCGTCCCTCGATGGCGTCGCGGATTTGCCGCTCCGGCATCTGCGCGAGCACCGTGCGGAGGCCCGTCGCGTATTTGCCCTGAAATGTCTGCGTGAGCTCGACCACGGCCGAGCCGTCGGGCGCGAGCTTCACCGTGCCCTCCGTGGAGGCGCGGTCGAGCGCGCCGGCGGCGGGCGTCTTCGTGTTTTCCCAGGTATCGCCCAGGAACACGACGGCCGGCATGCCGCGGACTTCGGCCGGAACGTAGCCGAACGGAGCGTGCTTCGACCCCAGTGTGAGCCAAAGGTCGCCCTTCTGCCCGCGGACGCGCAAGAGCGGCTGCGTGTACTGCATGGAGCTCGAGAACGCGCCCGTCGGCGGAAGCGTCAGCCGGTTTTGCACGACGGCGTAGTCGGCTTGGATGCCGAGCGAGCGGCAGAGCGCGAGGTAGCCCCTCCAGAGGTTGCCGTTCTTGCTCACGACCACGCGGCGGCCGTCGGCTTCCTGGCCCTCTTCGACGTTCGCGGTGACCCAGTGATAGAGCTTCTGCGCGCGTTCGGCGCGGGCCTTCGGCGGCAGGGGCGCCACGATGTGCTCGGCGATGTCGCGCACGCGTGGGTCGATGGGCGTCAGATCGTCCGCCGAGTCAGCGAGCGCGCGCAGCGTGGCGTCGAGCGAGACGCCCCAGCCGATCTGCACGCTCGGTAGAAATTCGGTGACCGGGGCGCCGAACGGCTCGACGGGCGCCGCCGGGCTCGAATCCACGCGCCAGCGCCGAACCGTGAGCCCGCTGCCTTCCGTCACCGCGGGCGGCGGCACGTCGTTGCGCGTTTCGATCTGGAGCTGGCGCTCGCTCGGCGAAACTACGACGAACTCGCTGCGCGCGTACGCGATGTTCTCTTCGCGGAAGAACCAGCGCGGCCCGACGTAGTGCACGCCGTGGCGGCCGTCGCCCTCGTTGCTCTCGATCCGCTCCGTCTCGATGTAATCGCCGACTTCGAGGTGCGGCATCGTGACGGTCGGCTTGCCCTGCACGACCTCCGGCTCGAGCACCCTGCCGTCTTGTTTGATCACGCGGAGCTTCAAGAACCTGCCGGCGCGCAGCGGTTGCTCCGCCATGTCGCCGATGGCTTCGGCCGTCTGCACGCGGACGATCTCGTGCTCGAGCAGGCGGCTCGAGCCGTCGTTGTGGATCCAGAGCGCCGAGTAATCGAGCACGCGCGCGGCAGTACCGCTCAATTGCTGCTTTTTATGCTCGAATTCGCGGATGACGGCGTCGGTGTCGATGCGATACGGCGCGAGCTCCGTCGCGCCCTCGACGAGATCGAGCGCCGCTTCGAGCCGCGCTGTCGGCGCGCCGTGGCGCACGGATTCGACCACGGCTTTGATCAGCGCCTGCCGGTCGCCTTCGGCGTAGTGCGCGTCCGCGAGCGCGAGGCGCGGCTCGTCTTCGCGCGGATCCTTCGCGATCGCGGCTTCGAGCTTCTTCCAGGTCTCGGCTTCGTTGCCCGCGCGCACCATCACGTCGTGAATGCGCTCCGCGACGTCCTTGCGATCGGGCCGTCGTTTGGCGAGGCGTTCGAGCTCGGCGAGGGCGGTCTTGTAGTCGGCGCGCTCGAGCGCGCGGCCGAGCGCGATTTCGCTGTCGGGGTCGAGCTTCAGGATGCGCAAGACGAGAGCGTCCGCTTGCGCGGGCTCGCCTTGCTGATCGTGGACGATGACCGCTTGCTCGAGCGCCTGTGGATCATCGGGGAAACGGTGTTCGAGCTTTTGCGCCACTGCGGCGAATTCCGCCGTCCAGCCGAGCTGGTGGTAGAGGTCGGCGAGCTCGCTCAAAACGGCGGGCACTTCGGGGAATTGATCGACGAGCGTGGCGACGTCGCGCGCGGCTTCGGACGGCCCGCTGCGTTCGCTCTCGCTCGCTGCGAGCGCAAGGCGCGGTTGCCAGAGCCCCGGATCCTTCTTCACGGCGCGCTCGCCGAGGTCGCGCGACAGATCGCGACGTTGGGCGTCCGCGAAAATCGGGTCGTCTTGCACGAACGCGGCGGCGGCCGAAAGCGCCGAGCCGGTCGCGTGCGACGTCTCGGCGACGAGCGGCTGCAGCAGCACGTTCGCGACGTCCGCCTGATCATCGATACCGGCGACCTCGGCGCCGAAGAAGCGCACCAGATCGTCTCCCGAATCCTTGGCGCCGGCACCGCTCACCCAAGGGTCGAGCACGTTGTCGGCTGTCACGCCGCGCGGTGCGTGCGTGACGTAAGGACGCGTCGGCTCGGCGCTGCCCGGCTTTCCGTAGGGTCTGCCGTCCGGGTAAAGCAGCCGGATCGACGTGCTGCCCGTGCCGAGCTTCGCGACGATGCGGTGGCGGCCGGCGTCGAGATCGAGCCCTACGCCGAAGCGGAGCCAGGCGCCCCACTCGCGTAGGTCACGCCGCAAAACCAGCGTGTCGTCGACCCAAAGCGCGAACGCGCCCTGCGCCGCGAGCACGAGCGTGGTCGGCTGATCGACGTCGACGAACGTCTCCGCGTAGGTGATGCCTTCGGGGATCGGCTCGTCGACCGCGACCGTGCAGCCGTGCGTGGTGGTCTTGAGCAGGTGCGCTGCCTCACCCGTCTCGGCGTCCGGCGCCCACCGTGCTGCCCAGGCGCCGGAAAGCTCGGGCGGGAACGCGCGCAGCGTATCCCGCGGGGTGTTGCGCCCGAACGGCCCCGCGAGCCGCACCTCGGTGAGACAACCCTGCTGTTCGACGGTGCGCTTCTCTGCGTCCACGACGGCGGCAGCGCGCGTTTCCTCGGCCCACCACTCGGCGAGCTCGAGCCGCGCGCGCCAACCGATGCCGCCCGGCTCACGCAGGAGGCCCTCGACGCGCGTCTGGTTTTTGCGCCAAAAATCGGGCGAAGCGTGGCGGTAGCCGGCCGCTTCGTGCGCCGCGTACCACGCGAACACGGGCGCCCGCGGATCCTTCGACGTGCGCGCTGCCTCCACGACGGAGAGCAACGACGCCGAAACCTTCGTCAAGCGACCGTGCTCGGAGTCGTCGAAGCCGCGCGCGAGACTCGCAAAGAGGCCCTTCGCGCCGAGCTCGTCGAGACGCTTGCGCGCGGAGGCCGCGCGGCGTGCGTCACCGTCCGGCGACACGAGCTCGCCGAGCAACCAGTGCGCCACGAGCTCGCCGTCCGTCGCCGTCGGCGCCGAACGCCGCAGCTCGGCGACCTTCGGCTGCGCGAGACGCTGTTCGCTCGCGCAGGCGCCGAGCGCGACGGCGCACGCGGCGAGCAGCGCTCGGCTACGCGCCCTCACGGTTCCACCACCAGGCGTGCGCTGAGCGCGCGGTCGGCGTCTTCGCAGAAGCGTTTGAACGCCGGGTAGTCCGCTGGCACGACGCGCTGAACCCGCATGCCCACGCGCGTTTTCACGGTCACGTGATCGCCTTGTTTTTCCACGTTGATCGTCACCCAACCGAACGGTCCATCGAGCTTCGTCGTCTCCGGCTGACTCACGAGCTTCGCTCCCGGGGGCAGGTCCACCACGAACGTATCGCGGAGCTCCGCGGGCGAGAGCAGCCACACGTCCTCGCGCCGTTGCGAGAGTGACGCGTACGCGGGCGTGAGCCGGAAGGAGTTCGTGACGGCCATCGACAAGAGGCTGTTCTCGCGTCGCGCGTACGACGGCGCCGTCCCTTCGAGATGGATGTGCACCGGCTCGCTCGCGTCGTCGAGGTTGCTCGTGACGAGGCCCTGGGCGCCGGGCGCGATCACGAAGCCGGGGAGCTCGCCGCCGATGTCGTGGTTGATGCGTTCGCGGCGCGCCGACTCGGCGTGGTACTGGCGCCGGAGCTCGGCCGCCGTGTAACCCGCCGTCCGGTAGTCGACCGTGAGCTTCGAGTCGCCGGACTTCTGGATCTTCGCGTGGACCTCGCGCTCGATGAAGTTCTTGTCGGGCGGCGGTGTCGGTACCGTCACGAGCTTGCCTTTGCCGTCGTTGACCTGGAGTCCGAGCGCTCCGAGGTCCATGCGCGGCAGCTCGTCGATGCCCGTGTATTCGGCCGTTCCGTCGAGATAGAGGTCCTGGGACGGCACGTAGGCGATGGCGTGGTCGAACGGCGCGAAGCTTGCGACCTTCGAGCGCAAGCCGCCCTTGAGCTGTGTCCTAAGGACGACCATCGTCGCCGGAACGCCGACTTCGCGGAGCAACGTCACGAGCGCGGTCGCCTTGTCCTTGCAGTCACCCCAGCCGCGCGTGATCGTCTGCACGCAGCGGTGCGGCTTGTAGCCGTAGATGCCGAATTCGAGCGCGACGTAGCGCGTGTTCTTCGTCACCCAATCGTAGATGGCGGCGATCTTTTCGCGTTCCGTCTTCTTCCCGTCGACGATCTTGTGCGCGAGCTTGCGCGTGTCCTCGTCCAGGTCGAACTGGTCCTTGACGAGGCCCCAGTACCAACGGTCGAGGTCCTCCCAGTTCTTGTAGGTCGAGACGTGAACGGCGCCGAGCAGCTCCGGCAAGGGAGGCATCGCGGGTTCGGCGTCGAGCTCCGGCACTTTTTCGGCGAAAAAGCGATAGAGGCGCTGGTTTCCGCTCTCCGTCACCGACTGCGTCAGTCCGGGGACGGTGCTGTCGTAGTAGAGGGGGCGCGCCTTCGGCGTGACGACCACGTACTCGGCGTTGGCGGTCGGATCCGAGCTCTGCAGATCCACGATCTCGCCGAAGTAGTCGTTGAACTCGTTGCGCGGCGTCACGTCGTCCACGCGGTAACGGAGCTCGACCACGTCGCCCGCCTCGAGTCGCGGAAATTGGATGTAGAAAGCGCGGCCGGACGTGTACATCGAGATCGACGGGTCGTCGGCGGGCCCTTCCCCCGATTCGATCGCTTCGTCGACGCGCCCGTCGCCGCGGTACACCTTGGCGCCGCGGAGCTCGACGACCTGCGTCGACGTCTCGTAGACGAAGCCGTACTGGCGCGCGCTCGCCGCCGCCGCGTCCGTGAGCGGCTGAAACACGATCTGGCGGTACTGGCTCGAGAGCCCGTTCTCGAACATCGTCGAGACGGTCAAGTCGCGCAGTGTCCTGCGGTTTTGTCCCTGCGCGGGCGCGTGGCGCAGCGACAAGAAGCGCTCGGGCGCCCACGCGTACGCCTCGTCCGGTCGCGGCTTCTTCGGCTCGACGTGCTCGACGTACTCGCGCACGCCTTTGTCCTGCGGCTTGATGCGCAAGATTTCGTGCAAAAGTCCGAGCTCGGCGTCGGTGCGGCCGAGCTCGCCGTCGAGATCCGCGAGCGTGCGCAGCGTACCGACGTCTTCCGGCGCGAGCGCGAGGGCGCGCTGGTACGTCGCGATGGCGCGATCGGCTTCACCGAGCACGCGGTACGTGTGCGCGGACGCGTTGAGGGCCCAGAGATCCCCCGGGTGGGACTCCACGAGCCGCTCCGCCCAATGCTCCGCCGCCGGTTGATCACGCCGCGCGACGGCGAGGCCCATCATCTGGCTCAGGTAGCTGCTGTCGTCGAAACGGAGCCCGCTGTAGCGCGCCTCCACCTCCGTCGCTTCCGTCGCGCGCCCGAGCGAGCGCAGCGTGGAAGCGTAGAGATTCAGGAGATTCACCGCGTGCGGATTGCGCTCGAGCGCGTGCTCGAGCGTCGCGAGCGCCGTCCGCGGCATGCCGGCCAAGGCGTAGAGCTCGACGCGTCCCTGGATCGCCGAAACGTCGTCGGGATCGCGCTCCACGAGCCGATCGAAAATCGGGAACGCCTCGTCGAAGCTCGGGCTCGCGCGGCGCTGGATGGCGCGCGCGAGCAGCACGTCACGGCTCGGCTGGGTTTTGCCTTCGAGCGCTTCCGCTTTCGTGATCCAATCGCCGCGCTGGTTGTTGTCCTCGGCGAGCGCGGCGGCGAGCAGGAGGCGCCTGACGGTCGGCTCTTTGTCGCACGCGCGCACGGCGAGATCGCGCGCGAGGTGCACGGCCGAGTCGTCGCCGTCGGTTTCGTAGAGGTAACGCGCGTACGCCTCGAGGCTCGCGGCGCTCGCATTGCCCTTCGTGAGCGCGTCGAACGCCTGCACGGGCCCTTCGACGCCGCCTCTCGGCGTCACTTTCACGGCCTTCGAGTGCTCGGCCTTACCCTTGTCCGCCGTCTTGCTCTTCGGGCGCTCCTTGGTCTTGTCCTTGTCCGCTTTCGTGAGCTTCGTCACGAGCTCGGCGGCCTGGGCGCTCGCCGCTACATCGTTCGTGAAAGTGATGCCGGCGTCGGGCGCGCCACGGGCGTCGGCGAGCCGCACCGACAGCACCGGCGGGCTCTCGTCGCCGCAGATCTTCACCGTGAGCTCGTTCGTGCCCGGCTCCAGCGTGATCGGCACTGCGTAGCGATCGAAATCGTGGCCGGAGTAGACGCTCGACTCGAGCACCTCGCTCCCGTTCCAAAACACCTTGAAGGCGCCGCCGCTGCCGATCCACGCGCTGATCGGGCGCGGCGCTTTCGTTTCCTTCGCGGCCTGGACGAAGGTGGTCGCATAAGCGCACACCTTCTGGTCGGGGCGGAGCAGCGAGGCGAAGCTCACGAAGCCCTGCGGAAATTCCTGTGGCACCGCTCGCCAGCGCACGGGGCGTTCTTTCCCCGATTCGGCGCGCCCGGGCACGATCGGCGCGCCGAGTGCGAGCTCCGGACCGAACGCCGTGTCGAGCCCGGCTTTGCCTTCGTTGTCGAACGGCCCGATCACGAGGAAGCGATCGACGTAGCCGAGCGCCCGGATCTCCTCGCGCGCCGCCTTCACGTCGCCGCGCCTGAAGCGCGCCAAGGCGGCGAGCATGCCGGCGTAGACGCGCTGGGGCTCGGAAAGCGTCTTCGTTTGCGTTGCGGCGAGCAGCGACTCCTCTACCTGGGCCGGGCTCGCGCGATCCCAGCTCGACCAGATGCGTCGTAGCGCCGCGTATGCTTCCGGGCCGCGCGCCGACGAAAGCTCCTTTTGGCGCGCCGCGAGATCGGCTTGAAACGAGGGACTCTGCGCGAGCACGGGGAGCTCCGCCGAGAGAACGAGAACCGCGACGAGCGAGAGCGAGCTGAGCTTCACGGCCGATTTCCTGATTGGAACGTAGCCTCGTAGCGCTTGCAGGGTCACGAGCCAAGGCCGGGTGCCGGTAGGGCTGCCGGGCGGCCGGCCCTCGTTGGCGACGACCTCGGAATGGCGGCACGCGAGCGGTGGGCTCCGGCGCCCACATCCGCACATGCCGAAACGTGGGGAGGTCGCCTGCCTTTTCACGGCCGAAAGACGCGCGCGCACTTGTCCGCTCGAGGGGGGTCAGTTACAAGTGTTCGCTCTGGATCATGAGCGAGATGGCTGAAGTTCTGAGGTCGGCCGGGCCGCTGGAGGCGTGATGGTCAATCCCCAGATGGTGATGTACGAAGAGGAGTTCAACCAGATCCAGACGGTCGTCGACCGCCTGGTTCGGGAAGCGAACGCCAAGGTCGTCTTCATCGTCGACAAGAACGGTCAGCTCATCGCCGCGAGCGGTGAGGTCGACAACATCGACACCACGTCGCTCGCGTCGCTGACCGCTGGCAACATCGCCGCCACGGGCGGGATCGCCAAGCTTTTGCGTGAGAACGAATTCGCGACGCAGTTCCACGAAGGCGAAAAGGCGAACATCCACATCCAGCTGGTCGGCAACCGCGTGATCCTGGTCGTGATCTTCGACTCGAAGTCGAGCCTCGGCTTGGTTCGTCTGCGCGTGCGCAAGGCGAGTGACGAGCTCAACCGGATTTTCGAGGCGCTCCTGAGCAAGGTTCAGGAGCCGGGCGGGGATTCACCGTTCGCCGAGATTACCGACGAGGACATCGACAACCTGTTCAACGACTGAGCATGCAAAGTCGTCAGAAGATGAACGCTGAGGGTGCCCGGCCATGAGCTTCATCAACTACATGGCCCGGGAGATCAACTGCAAGATCGTCTATTACGGTCCAGGTCTCTGCGGCAAAACGACGAATCTTCAGTACATTTACGAGCGCACGAACCCCGAAGCGAAGGGCAAGATGATCAGCCTCGCTACGGAGACCGAGCGCACGCTGTTCTTCGACTTCCTGCCGCTCTCGCTCGGTGAGATCCGCGGCTTCAAGACGCGGTTCCACCTCTACACGGTGCCCGGCCAGGTCTTTTACGACGCGAGCCGGAAGCTCATCTTGAAGGGCGTGGACGGCGTCATCTTCGTCGCCGACTCGCAAATGGAGCGCCTCGAGGCGAACCAGGAGAGCGTCGAGAACCTGCGGACCAACCTCGCCGAGCAGGGCTACTCGCTCGAGAAGATCCCGTACGTCATCCAGTACAACAAGCGGGACTTGCCGAACGTAGTGACCGTGGAGGAGCTCCGCGCGCTCATCAATCCGACGAACGTGCCGGACTTCGAGGCGAATGCGCGCTCGGGCACCGGGGTGTTCGACACGCTGAAGGCCGTGAGCCGTCTCGTGTTGAACGAGCTCCGGCGCGGCGGTTGACGCCGAAGACGCGCTCCCAAAAGCCTCTCGAGCCCGCCGATCTCGAAGCCGCGGCGCTGCGTTACCTGAACCGTTTCGACTGCTCCGTGCAGAAGCTTCGGACGCACCTGCGTCAAACGATTCGTCGTCGAGGCGGTGACGCGGCCGAGCTCGAGCGTCACCTCGAGGTCCTGCTCGAGCGCTACCAGGCGTCCGGCCTCTTGAACGACGAGCGCTTTGCGGAAAACCTCTCCGGGCGACTCAAGGCGCGTGGCGGCTCACGGCGCGCCATCGTGCAGAAGCTGCGGCAGCGCGGCATCACGAGCGGCGTCGCCGAGGCGAGTGTGCCGCGCTCGCCCGCCGCGGAACTCGAAGCCGCACGCGCGTTCGTGCGCCGGCGGCGGCTCGGACCCTACCGTCCCGAAGCCGAACGGCTCGAGAATCGGCGGCGTGATCTCGCGGCGCTCGCACGCACCGGCTTCGATCACGAAACCGCCGTTCGCGCGCTCGGCTACGGCGGCGACGACGAGTTCTGAGGCGCGTCCCGCCGCCGCCACAGCGCGCTCAAGGGCAATTGGTCGCGTAGTAGCCGCGCAGGATGTCGTGGGTGCCGTTCCGTGCCGCCTCGTAGAAGAGGCACTGTCCGGCCGGTACCGACACGCTCTCGCTCGGAGCGAACGTCGAGCTCGTCATCGCGAAATTGCCGGCGTTCACGCGCATGGCCGCGCCGCTGTCGCGGCTGGCGAGGGCGAGGTTGCCGGCGACGTCCTTGAGCAGCGTCACCATCGGCGACGAGCCGAGCAGCTTGAACGCCACGGTGTCCCCGCTAGCGAACGCTTCGAGGTCGGTCACCTTGTTGGCGACGGACTTCATGGAGTAGCCGAGCTCGAGGTCGAAGCCGGGTGTGGGGCTCACTTGCAGTTCGCCGTTCGCATCGAATGCGAGTGCCGCCTCGAGGCTGCGCCCGTCGTCGGGGTTCACATCGACCGTGAGGAGCGTCGCGCCGCCGCTCTTCACGGTGGACGCGCTCGAGCCGAGCCCGAGGCCCGTGAGCTTCAGCGTGTCGGCGTTGCGGTCGTACTCGAAGCCGCCTTTGACAGCCGGGATCGCGAGGTCGACGCCGTCGCTCGCCGGCGTGCTCGAGGTGACACTCCTGGCGAACGCTCCTTCGACAAAGGATTGAAATGGGAACGTGACGCCGAGCGTCCCCAGATCGAGCGAACCGGTGAACGTTCGCTTGTTCGAGTCCGCCGTGATCTTGATCGCGTCCGTAGCGGCCCCGAGCGTCACTCGCTCGTGGTGGCTGGCCGAGTCGGTGGCACCGAGCGCGAGATCGCTTGCGAGCGACGCGCTGAACGTGGCGACGCCGGCAGCGCTCGTGTCGAGGACGAAGACGGCGGTGCCGGTCGGGTTCGCGTCGTAGTCCGTGTTGTCGCCGTAGGCCTGTTCGGCACGTACCGTTGCCCCCACGTCGAGCGTGAGGGTGAGCGAGGTGGGTGACGCCGTCACGTAGCCTGGCACGGCGTGATCGGCGCCGATTTCGAGCGAAATAGTGAGGACGTCGCCGTGGTCGCAATCGACGCGCGACACGACGTAGTGCTCGTCGTGTTTCGTGAGATCGTCGATGCAACTTTGCCGGTCGCTCTGCGCGAGCTCGGGGTCGATCATCGCGAGCTCCTGGTCGACGGGGCAGTTCACATCCGGGGTCAAGTGATACGTGACGGAGTTGGCCGTCGTCGACTCGACGTTCGCGTCGGGGAAAACGTTCTTGTTCAAGTCGTCGATGAAGTCGTCGATCGACTTGTTTTCGTCGTCGGCGAACGTGAACGTGTCGCTCGTCATCGCTCCGCCTTTGCCCGCCCGCGCGATGAACGTCGAGCCTTCCGTGAACTGTGCGTCCGCAATCGCCGCGTGGAGCACGCCACCGACGTTGGCCGTCACGATCCTGCGCGCGTCCGCGCTCGTGAGCGAGCCGCACGCCTTCGGCAGCGTCCCGAGGCCGCCCGAGCCGTCCGTGGCGCCCGCGCCCGCGACCGCACCGGAACCACCCGAACCACCTGAACCACCCGAACCGCCGCTCGCGCTCGAGCCGCCGGAACCACTCGAACCGCCGGAGCCGGACGTGCCGCTCCCGCCCGTCCCCGCCGAATCGTCGTCACCCGACGAGCTCTTTCCGCAGCCAACTGCGCCGAGCGCACCCAACCCGACGAGCGCCACCACACGCCATGAAGCCATAAGCAACCTCCGACCCGGCATTATGCCGGCGTCGTCGCGGCCGTGCACGGTTTCGGGTGCGAGGCCACGGAACGCCCTCGGATTTCAGCAGCGGCGCCCGAGTGACAAGTCCGTGTTGGCCGAGCCGGCAATCCGGCGCAGCACACCGCAACTACAGCCGGAACCGTCGGGGCACGGCGGTGAAGAAAGCGTAAAGCTGTAGCTCACCGCGTTTCCGTCCGCGTCTGTGAGATTCACCGGACCGAGAGTGATCACTTTCTTGCCGGTGTCGACGGAGAGCGACTCGCTCGTCCAGTCGTGTCCGGTCGGCTCACCGTCGAGCACGATGTCTCCGTCGTCGTCGAGCTCGAGCTCCGCGCAGTCGGTCGGCGCGAGGTCGTAGTGCATCGTCGAGCTCAACGCTTGGTCGACGCTCAGCGTGCCGATCGAAGTGCACCCGTCGGGCCCCGTTCGCGAGATGAGCGTGAGCTTCACATCGACCTCGACGCTGTCGTACTTCCAGTCCCCGCGCAGCTCGACCGTGTCGGGCGCGGGCTGGCTGCGTGTGAGCTTCCCCGTGTTCTTGCTGCCGCCGCACGCCGGCGCGCTAAGCAGCGCAACGAGGACAAGCAGGCCGTTCCGCCGGCCGACCTTGATGGTGGCCCTTCGCGCGCGCATCGGCGGGACCCCTCGGGGCGCGAGCTACTTCTGAAGGCCCAGGCGACGGCCGCGGTTTTTCGCCGCGAGCTTCGCCTTGTTACGGACGGAGCGCTTGCGGTTCGTCTTGCGCGGCTTGTTGCGGGTGGCGAGGTACATGGCGTTACTCGGCGCGATGCCTAACACGAGGGACCGGGCGGGGCCAGGATGGCGAGAACTTGGCCCGAAGGCCGCTGCCGTAGAAGGTACCGTCATGCGCCAGTGTTGTGAGCTCTGCGAGGCCCTCGGGGCCGATTCATCCCGCGGACACAGGCTCATCGGCGTGGCCGTCGGCTCGCGCGACGCGCTGCTCTGCGCCGATCACGCCCTGTTTGCGCTCGACTCCGAGGTCGCCTCCATGGGGGAGCTTCGTGAGCTCTTCGAGTTCGTCGCGGCGGTCGAGCCGTCCCCCGACGAAGTCGCCGTGCGCCGCTCGTCGCGCTCCGCGACCACGCGCGGGGCGCGCAGCGTGCTCTGAGCGGGGGCTTCGCGCCTCCTCGCCTAGCGTCGGATCTCGCTGGCGCGTAGACTCGCGCGCCGCAGCTCCCCGGAGGAGTGGCCGAGCGGTTTAAGGCACCGGTTTTGAAAACCGGCGTAGTCGAAAGGCTACCGTGGGTTCGAATCCCTCCTCCTCCGCAGCACTACGTTTCACGGACCTACGCGATCTTGAAGCGTTGCGATTTGGGACCGGAGCTGTTGGTGAGTGTCGTTGACGTATAAAATACTTGGCTTCAATCGTGTGTTTGCGACGGGGGATGGCTCTGGGGTAAGCTAACCTGTTCGCTTGCGCGAGATTGGCGTGGACCTCGAGCGAAGACCTCCCCTGGTGCTGACGCTCTTCGAGTCGGCTCTGAGGCAGTTGCCTCCCTTCGTCGCGACACACGCCATCACCCTCGCCCTCCGTGCAGCCGGGGCGCAAATTGCGTCGTCGTCGGCGTTCTGGGGGATGCCGACCCTCATGGGCTCCGGGTCGCCGGCAACGCGGCTCGCCGTCGGGGAGCACTGCGGCTTCAATTTCGGCTGTCTTTTCGAGCTGGATGCGCCGATCACGTTCGAGCCCCACGTCGCGGTAGGGCACCAGGTCCTGTTTCTGACTCGAACGCGCAACTATGCGGATGCCTCTCGTCGCGGCGCGGAAGGCGAGCCGAAACCCATCCGAGTCGGCGCCGGCAGCTGGATTGGCGCGCGGGCCGTCCTCTTGCCGGGCGTCACGGTCGGCCCCGGATCGGTCATCGGTGCCTCCGTCGTCGTGCGAGAGAACATCCCGGCGAACACTCTGATGGTGGGTCCGCGTAAGATATCGCTTGCGAAGTGGTTGCCCGGCAGAAAGGTCTGAGTCCGACGATGTTTACACGTGATCAGGCGTACAAGATCGTGCTCGCGAGCCTGAACGAGGTGTTCGAGCAGGGAGGGACAGGCGCACCCGCGGCCGTCACCGAGGAGACGGTGCTCGTCGGAAACGAGGCGGTGCTCGATTCCATCGGCGTCGTGCAGCTGATCGTCGAAATCGAACAACGTGTCGAAGGCGAACAAGGTGTGTCGATCACGTTGGCCAACGACAAGGCGATGTCGCAGCGAAACAGCCCGTTCCGCACCGTCGGTGTGCTGACGGATCACGTGATTGCCACCGCGCAAGAGGTCGCTCCGTGACGGCGAGCGAAAAGCCGGTGCTGCTGGTGACGGGCTCACGCAAGGGCATCGGCCGCTATCTCGCAGAGCACTACCTCGCGAAGGGCTACGCGGTGGAAGGCTGTAGTCGCGGCAGCAACGACATCGACCATCCGAGCTACCGCCATCATCAGGTCGACGTCGCGGACGAAAAGAGCGTCCGCGGGATGATCGCCGACATCACCAAGCGCCACGGGCGCATCGACGTCGTGCTGAACAACGCGGCCATCGCGAGCATGAACCACGTCTTGCTCACGCCCGCGAAGTCCGCGAACCGAATGCTCGAGGTGAACGTCACGGGCACGATGCTCGTCTGTCGCGACGCGGCGAAAGTGATGATGCGTCGCCGCTACGGCCGCATCGTGAATTTCACGACCATCGTCGCGCCGATCGCGCTCGCCGGCGAGGCGATCTACGCGGCGTCGAAGAGCGCGGTGGTCACCTTCACCCGAATTCTCGCGTTCGAGCTCGGGCAGTGGGGCATCACCTGCAATTCGTTCGGTGCCACGCCGATCATGACCGACATGATCCGCGGCGTGCCGCAGGACAAGATCGACGCGGTGGTCAACGGCCTCGCCGTCAAACGCCTGGGCACGCACGAAGATTGCGCGAACGTCTGTGATTTCTTCATCAGCCCCGGAAGCGACAACATCACCGGGCAGGTGCTCTATCTCGGCGGCGTCACCTGAGCCCGCTTGTATGGCAATCGACTGGTTTCTCGAGCGTGTCGCGGGCTGGGGTGAAGCGGTAGCCCTCGTCTCGAACGACCACAGCCTGAGCTATCGCGAGCTCGCGGAGCTCGTCACGACCTGGCGCTCACGCCTCGAGCAAGCGGGCGTGACTCCTGGTTCCGTCGTCGCGATCGAGGGCACGTTCTCGCCCAATACGTGCGCGGCATTTCTCGCCGCGGCGGCTTGCGGAGCCGTGATCGCGCCGCTCACGCCGCTGATGCGCGCGCAGCGTGCCGGCATGCTGGAGGTCGCCGAAGCCTCCTTGTTGGTCGAGATCGACGAAGCCGACGTCTTCGCGCTGCAACCCTTGCCGGCGGTGGTGAAGAATCCGCTCACACTCCGGCTCACCGAGCGTGGGAACCCGGGGCTCGTCATTTTCTCCTCAGGTTCGACCGGTACGCCCAAGGCGATCCTGCACGATCTCGCGGCGATCCTCGGCAAATTTCGCAAGATCCGCCAGCGCAAGACGACGCTCACGTTTCTGCTCTTCGATCATATCGGGGGCGTCGACACGATGCTGAACACGTTCGCCAGCGGGGGCACCATGGTGACCGTGCGCCAGCGCACGCCGGAATTCGTGGCAAGCGCCATCGAACGACACGGCGTGCACACGTTGCCGGTGTCCCCCAGCTTCCTGAACCTGTTCTTGATCTCGGGTGTTTGGGAGACGAGCGATCTCTCGTCGCTCAAAGTCATCGCCTACGGCACGGAGCCGATGCCCGAGACGACCCTCAAGCGCCTCCACGAGATTTTCCCCGAAGTGAGTCTCGTGCAGACGTACGGGATGTCCGAGCTCGGCGTCCTGCGCTCGCGCTCGAAGAGCTCGGATTCGCTGTGGATCAAGTTCACCGGTGAGGAGTTCCAGGTCCGGGTGGTGGACGGGTTGCTCTGGATCAAGGCCGATACCGCCATGCTCGGCTATTTGAACGCGCCCGATTTGTTCGACGCCGACGGCTGGCTCAACACGCAGGACGCCGTCGAGGTCGACGGTGAGTATTTTCGCATCCTCGGGCGCGCGTCGGATCTGATCAACGTCGGTGGACAAAAGGTTTATCCTGCCGAAGTCGAAGACGTGCTGCTCCAATTGGACAACGTGCGAGACGCCGCCGTGTTCGGCAAGTCACACCCGATGCTCGGGCAAATCGTCGCTGCCCGCGTGAGCCTCGCGCAGCCGGAAGCACTCGACGTCTTCAAGCGCCGCCTCCACGCGTTCTGCCGTGAGCGGCTGGCACGCTATCAAGTCCCCGTTTCCGTCGAACTCGTCGAAGCCGAAGAGTTCGGCGCGCGTTTCAAGAAACGGCGCCATGAGTGAGACGACGGTCGCGCCCGCGCCAAGAACCCTCTGGCAACGAGTGCGCGGCGCGTTGGCCACGGAGTTCGGCGGCCTCCATCCGCGGCTCAATGCCTATACGTTCGCTTCGGGGCTGCTCGTTGGTCCCGGGAGCGGGGAGCTGCGCGCGCGCCTGCTGCGGAGGGTGGGTTTTCAGGTGGGGCCTGGCACCGTCGTGGCAGGAACGTTGAGGATCACGGGTGTCAGCGGACTTCAGCGCCAGCTCGTGATTGGCGCGGAGTGCTGGCTGGGCGCCGACGTAGTTCTGGATTTGTGCGAACGCATCACGCTTGCCGAGCGCGTCACGATCGAGCCGGGCGTCATGCTGCTCACGAGCACCCACGAGCTCGATTCCCCCGCGCATCGCGCGGGACCCGTGATCGCGAGCCCCGTGACGATCGGCGCCGGGGCGTTGCTCCGCGCGCGCTCGATCATCTTGCCCGGAGTCGTGATCGGAGCGGGAGCGGTGGTGGAGCCGGGCGCCGTCGTCAACAAGGACGTTGAAGCGAACACGCGTGTTGGCGGTATTCCCGCGGTGAAGCTCGAGTCGTTCGCCGTCTCGCCTCAGCCTTAACGCCGGACGAGACTCGGTCGCTCTACGAGCTGGTAGAACGCGTAGGCGAAGACGATCGAAGTTGCTCCGCCCACGCCGAGCAGCGTGAAGGCCGCGACGAGCGGCGTCAGTCGGAACGAATCGATGGCGAGCTTGCACAGCGCCAAGACCGGCAGGTGCGTCAAATAAAGGCTGTAAGAGAAGCCGCCGAGCGTCACGAACGTCCGCGACTCGAGCAGCCGCAAGAGCAGGCCCCCACGCCGGTTTTCCCAGCGGTTCGCCAGGTGAACCAGCAGCGTCGCCGCCGCCAGTCCGACGAGCACGTCGGCGAGCGGCTTCACGTGGAACCAAACGCGCGCGGCCGCGAGGCTGAGGATAACGCAGGCTACCCACAGGACGCAGCTCACGACGCCCCATGGCACCCTTTGACCGACGCGCAGGGGCGCGGGCTCCTTGGAAAAACCGAGCGCCGCTGCCGCCATGCCGAACGCGAAGAGCAGCAGGTACCAAGACACTGCAGCGTCGGCCGCGACCGGGAACAGCAGGAGCGGTACGTACGCCGCGGCCGCTGCCACGGCGAGCGCTGCGACGGCACCGAAGCGGCGCCAGGCAGGGAGCAAGAGCAACGGGAAGCAGAAGTAGATCTGCCATTCCGTGGCGACGCTCCAGAGCGGTCCGTTGATTTGCACCTTCCACTCGGGAAACCAGTTGTGAACGAGCAGCAGGTGCGACGCGATCGCGCCCGTGTCGAAGGCGGGCAGTGAGTCATCCCAAGTCGTGCCGCTCGCGATGCGGAGCCGCGGGACCGCGCCGATGAGGGCGAGGGAGACGCCGAGCGCCGCGAAATAGGGCGGCAGGATGCGCAGCGCTCGCCGGCGCATGAACTTACCGAACGGCGCCGTGAGAGCGGGCGCCCGCTGCAGCGCGGGCAGCATCAAGCAATAGCCGGAGAGCACGATGAAGATCGCCACCGCCTCGTGCCCGTAGGCGAAGACTGGGCGCAGAAAGCGCCATCGCCCCGTCATACTCGCGCGCGAGAAGCCGAACATCGCGTGAAACGCCACGACATAAAGCGAAGCGGCCGCGCGAAGGCCGTCGAGATAGGGCAGGTGCAGCCCGGCGCGTTCGACGACGATCGCTCCGCTGGTTGGTGACCGCAAAAAACGCATGCCGGTTACAGTTGACGCATCCGAGGTCCTCGGGGAAGGTCGCTCCCGATGGCAGTGCTGGCAAGCCTACGCAAACGCTCGCGTGCCGCATGGCAGTACCTCGTAGACCTCGAGTACAACCGGCGGTTCACCCAATGGCCGGGCGCGTACCGCGGCGTCTTCGGTTCGTTCGAGGAGGCGCGTCGTTCGGCGCCAGCCAAAGGTCGCGTCGGCTACGATCACACCGAGCTCGCGCGCCTGTACGACTCCCGGCTCGACCGGGCGTTTCCCAGCGACTACCCGCTGCTCTTTTGGCTTCAGCAACTCGTGCCCCAGGTTTCGTCCGTTTTCGACTGGGGGGGCCATATTGGCGTCTCGTATTACGCGTACGCGCGCTACCTGAAGCTCCCGCCGCAGCTGCGTTGGATCGTGGCCGACGTTCCGGCGATCGTCGAAGAGGGACGGGCTCTCGCTGCCTCCCGCGGCGCCGTGGGCCTCAGCTTCACCTCGGAGTTCGCGGATTGTGACGGAGTGGACGTGTTCCTCGCGAACGGTTCGCTCCAGTACGTGGAGACGCCGCTGGCCGAGTCGCTCGGACGGCTCAAGCGCCGCCCGCCTCACCTGTTCGTCAACAAGCTCCCTGCCGACGGCGGCGCCTCGTTCGTGACGCTCGAAAATACGGTTCACTCGTTCAATCCGTACCGCGTCTTCAATCGCGACGCGTTCGTCGCGTCTATTTCCGAGCTCGGATACAAACTCGTCGATACCTGGGAAACCCCGGATGTCACGTTTTCGCTGCCGCTGCACCGGGAGCGTTCGCTCAAGGCGTACTCGGGTTTCTATTTCCGTCGTGCTGAAGGCGCTGGTTGAGCCCACCTAGGGCATCCCGCATTACCAAGTAGCGCGCAGCGACGCCCCGCTGTGGCGCGCGGGCTCGGCGACCGGACCCGTATTGAGCGTTGTGGGCACTTTTAGGGTGGCACCGCTCTTGCGAGGTGAGCGGTGAGAACTCCCCACCCCTCCCCACCCGGAGAACCATCGAGGACCTCGTCATGAAAGCGCTGAAAAGCTGCATGTTTGCGGTTGCCCTAGGTCTCGGCGTCGCCGTCGCCACGCCGGCCCACGCGCAAGCGCGCGTCGACACCGTCGAATACACGGGCCCGGATCGCGGACTCCTTCACTCCGGGATCTGGACGCTCGGCTTGTCTTACGTGCCGGCGCTCGTCGTCGGCATCGAGAGCACGCTGCCGGAAGATCGCTTCCTGTTCGCGCCAGTGGCAGGTCCCTGGATCGACTTCGCCAAGCGTGACTGCACGAGTTGCAACCACGAGTCGCTGAACAAGGTGTTGCTCGTCACCGACGGCATCGTCCAGGGCGTCGGTGCCCTCGAAATCGTCGGCTCGTTCTTCTTCGTCGAGCACACGACAGTCTCACGCACTGCGAGCGATGACTCCGACAAACCGAAGAGCAACTTCGAGCTCCACGTCCTACCGACGCGCGTCGCGGGGTCGTATGGCCTCGCCGCGTTCGGCAAGTTCTGAGCGCCAGTTGCACCCCAAAAGGAGAAAATAGCCATGCTGACGCTGCTCATGATTTTGCTGCTGGTTGCGGCGCTCTTCTCGGTTCCCGCTTGGCCCTACAGCCGCGGCTGGGGTTATTACCCGAGCGGTGGCCTCGGCCTCGTCGCGGTCATCATTCTGATTCTGCTCTTCGTCCGCACGTAGCGGCGAATCAGGCCGTGAGAGCGCGCGCGATGGCGCGGCTCAGATCCGCGACGCGGTACGGCTTCGCGACGAAGCCCACCGCGCCGCGATCGAGCATGCTCTGCACGTCTTGCTCGGCGCCGTAGCCGGACCAGATCAGCACCTTGAGCCCGGAGTCGAGCGTACGGAGCGCCTCGAACGTCGCCTCGCCGCTCATACCGGGCATCCGCAGGTCGAGCAGCACGAGCGAAAAGCGCGTGCCGCCAGCCGCAACGAGCGCGAGCGCCGACTTGCCGTCCGGCGCGTGGCTTACGTCGTAGCCGAACGATTTGAGCGTCGAGATCGCGGTGAGCGCCACCATGCGATCGTCCTCGACCAGCAGGATTTGCCCGCTGCCGCGCACGATGTCGCTGCCTGCTGCCGGTGGCTCCTTAGAGTCGGTTTTCGAGCGCGGGAGGTAGACCGAGAAGGTGCTGCCCCGGCCGAGCTCGCTCTCCACTTCGATGCGGCCCCCGTGCGCGCGTACCGTGCCGGAGACCGCCGCCAGTCCGAGCCCGGTGCCCCGACCGACGGGCTTGGTCGTGAAGAAGGGATCGAAGATGTGAGGCAAGAGCTCGCGAGCGATGCCGGGTCCGCTGTCTTTGACCTTCACGAGCACCCACGGCCCGCACGGCTCCGAGCCGCTCGACCCCTCGACGGCGCTCGTCTCGATCGTCAACGTTCCACCGGCCGGCATCGCCTCGCGCGCGTTGACGAACAGGTTCAAGAGCGCACTCTCCATCAGCGCGGCGTCCGCGGCGATGACCGCGTTCGGTGCGTCGAGCCGCGTGACAATCTGGAGGCTCGGATCGCTCGAGCGCCGTACGAGCGAGACGGCGTCGTTCACGAGCCGGTGTAAATCCGCCGGCTTGAGCAGCATCTGCGCCCTGCGCGAGTAAGCGAGCAGCTGGCGCGTGAGCTCGGCGACGCGCTGGGACGCTTGCAGAATGCCGTCCGCCAGGTCACTCGAGCCGCCCTTCTCACGGAGCTCGTCGCGCAGGAGCTCGGCCGAGCCCATGATCGCGGTGAGGTTATTGTTGAAGTCGTGGGCCACGCCCGCGGCGAGCCGGCCGATCATCTCGAGCTGCTTCGACTCGAGCGCCATGATTTCAGCCTCGGCGCGCGCGCGTTCGGCCTGTTCGCGCCGGCGCGTTTCGAAACGCGCGAGTCTGAGCGCGCCTTCGATGCGGGCCACGACCGCGAGCATGAAGCCGCCGAACAAGCTCATCGCGAGGAAGGTGACGCCCAGCGTGCGCATCCAGGCGACGCCGTTCGTCATCGAAACGTCGTGCGGATTCGGTGCGGGGATGCGACCGTGGACCATGGCCCAGGCGATCGCCGCGACGACGAGCGCCGACAGCGCCGTCAGACCCAGCATGACGCGACGTCCGAGCAACAGCCCGGAGAGCATCAAGGCGAGCGTCAGGCACACGCCCGGTCCCGAGAGCATGCCGACGAAGAGGTAACCCGCGATCGTCACGAATAGCGACGGCAGGACGATGATCCAGCCGCGCAGTGCGCCGCTCGGTCGCCCCGTGAAGGCCGGAATCGCGGCGACGCTCGCGCCGATCACGGCAACGAGCGGGAGCGTGTGACGCGCCGGCGAGTGCATGGCGCTCGTCACGACCACGCCGCCCACCACGAAAATGAAGAAGAGAGCGCGCAGGATTCGCAGGGAAACCTGATTTCGCCAGGCGAGCGCTTCGTCCTCGCCGCCTTCGTCGCTCTGCTCGGTCGTCACGCCCAGTCGGGCACTACCGTACTCCGAGGACGACCCGAGTCCCAGACTCTAAGCCTGGACGAAGAAGGGCTGTGAAATTTTCTCGAAGACCGCGAGGCGTTCACAGCTCCGTGCATGCGCAGCAAGCGCGGGAAAGGCCGACAGATCGAAGGCGCCCGGATGGGCTTCGAGCAGGAATCGGAGCGCGCATGCGACGGCGATGTCGGCGTGGGAGATGGAGTCACCAAACCAATAGCCGTCGAGGCATTTCCCCCGCTCGCCCTCCAGTCGCGTGAGCACGCCGCCGATCTGCGCGCGACAGCGGTCGACCCATTTGACGGATGCCTCCGGGTGCAGCAGCCGTTCGTAGAAAAGACTCACGGCCTTGTCTGCGAGGCCTGTCGCGAGCGCGGCGACGTGGAGGCAGCGCCGCCGTGCCGGGCCCTCCGCCGCGATGAGCGCCTTCTCTGGCCCGACGACTTCGTCGAGCCAATCGAGAATGGCGAAGCTCTCGATCAGGCACTCGCCGTCGTCGAGTAGGAGCGTCGGCACCCGTCGCAACGGATTGTAGACGGCGAGCTCCTCCGCGTTGCCCCACGTCGACCAGGGTCGATGTTCGTACGGGAGCGCGTAGAGCTCGAGCGCGATTCCGACGCGGCGCGTGAACGGTGAATCGAATTGACCGATGAGTATCATGCTGGCATCAGGCAGAGAGGGTGCGAAACAGGCCGTCGAGAAAGCGATCCGTCGTGGCCTCGAAGCGGGGCATGAAACGCTCGGTGTCGCGTCGCACGCGTTCGGGGCCGTCGGCGCCCAGCGCGCCGCGTACGTACTCGGCGTCGGCGGCGAGCCAGGCGTCGATGTCCGGCGCGCTGAGCTCGACGTGGAACTGCACGCCGAACTGGCGCCGGCCGAGGCGAAACATCTGATTTTCGCACGCGAGGGTGGAGGCGAGTAGCGTCGCGCCGCGCGGGAGGTCGAAGGTATCGCCGTGCCAATGCAGGACGATTTCAGCCGGATCGAGGCCGGACAGCACCGGTTCCTCGGCGGGCGACCGCACGAAGTGCACGGCGCCCCAACCGACCTCGCGCGTGGGACGCGGCGGCTCGCCCGTCACGTTGGGATAGACGCGCGCACCGGCGGCCGCCGCGAGCAGCTGCGCGCCGAGACACACGCCGAGCGTCGGAAAATCCCGCGCCACCGCCGTGCGCAGCAGCTCGAGCTCGGTCGCTAGAAACGGGTAGCGCGGATCGCCCGCGTCCGAGACTCCGAGCGGCGCGCCCATGACGACGAGCAGATCCGCGTCGTCGAGCGCGGGTACGCGCCCGCCCGCGAAGAGCTCACGCCGGTCGATTTCGAACCCTGCGCGCGTGAGTGCCGTCGCGATGCGCGCGGGACCCTCGTGCGGAACGTGTTGCAACACCACGGCTCGCATGCACGGCATGCTTGCACGAGCGAACGCAGAGCTTCAACGCTCTCGAGCGCACTTCACTCGTGAACGACGCGCGCGAAGTGCGCGCGAACGTTTCAAGCCTTGTACGTGGCGAGACCGACGTAGCGGAGCACGCGCGTACAAGCGGCGGTGCGCGTCGTGCCGTTGCAGGCGTGTTCGCCCGTGAAGCGTGCGGACTTGCCGCGCAACGCCGCGAGGATCTGCGAGGTCACGTCGTGTCCGCCGCCCGTGCACGTGGTGTCGAGGCACGGCAAATCGAAGAGCGCGGGCGCGTGCGCGACGGCGACGTGCTTCACGTGCACCGTTTCCGGTACGGACGCACCGGCACGCGTCTCCTCGAGCTCGAGCTTCAGAGTCGCGAGGGCGGGAACTTCCCCGAGCAACCGGGGCGCGCGATCTTCGCGCTGCCGGCGTTCAGCGGCCGCTTGGGATGCCTCGGTCGAGCGTGAACGAAAAGATGCCATGCGTTCGTCGTCCTACCCCTGCACGACCAGGAGCTTTTCCATCAGCCGTTTCGAGTACCCGCGGAGCTCCTTGAATGCAACCCCCATACCCGCCGGGTTCGTCTCGACGCGCACAACGACTCCCACGCCCTCGATCGTTTCCACCCCGTCGAGCACGACCGAAAACTTCAGGTTGACCTCGGTGCCGATCGGAAGGGGCGAGTCGGTGCGAACGAACGCCCCCGAGCCGGAGACGTTCGTCACGTACTCGCGCACGAAGTCGTCGAAAGACGAGAACTGCTTGTTGATGGTGAGGCGCGGCAAGAGCCGCCGATCCGCGTGCTCCGCGTCGGTGGTCGTCGGCTTGCCCTCGCGCTCGTCCATCACTCGCGTCACTTCCCGTGCAGGTCGAACTGCTCGATATGGTACTCGGTGCGCGGGTTGAACTCGATACGGCGCATGTAGCGGCGCTCCGCCTCCTGCACGGCCGCGCGCTCCTCGCCTTGCATCACGTCGACCACTGCCGGGTGGGCGTTGACGAGCACGGAGTAGCCCGGTAGGCCGTGGCGCTCGCGCCGGATCTGCCGGAGGATCTCGTAGACGATCGTGGTCTTCGACTGCACCTGACCCGTGCCGTCGCAGTAGAAGCACGTCTCGTGCATCGTGCGGCCGAGGCTCTCGCGCGTGCGCTTGCGCGTCATTTCGATCAGGCCGAGCTCGCTGATGCGATTGATGGTGGTCTTGGCCTTGTCCTTGGCCAGACGTTGCTCGAGGGCGCGCCAGACCTTTTCGCGGTTCTGCGCGTGGTCCATGTCGATCAAGTCCAAAATCACGAGGCCGCCGATGTTGCGGAACCGGAGCTGGTAGGCGATCTCGTCGACCGCTTCCAGATTCGTCTTGAGCGCCGTCTCTTCCAGGTCACGGCTGCCCTTGCCGACGTAACGGCCCGTGTTCACGTCGATGGCGGTGAGCGCCTCCGCCTGATCGATGATGAGATAGCCGCCGCTCGGTAGCTGCACTTTGCGGCTCAAGGCCCGCGAGATCTCGTCTTCGATGCCGTACGCGTCGAAGATCGGCTCGTCGCCCGTGTAGAGCTGCACGTCCTTCACACGGGCAGGCATGAACATCTCGACGAAGCGCACGAGCCGTGCGTACTGATCCTTGTCGTCGATGACGATCGTCTCGATTTCGTCGGTGAAGAGGTCGCGTGCCGTCTTCAGCACGAGATCGAGCTCGGTGTAGAGCACCGTGGGCGCCTTCGCCCCCTCGCGCTTGCGCGAGACGTCGTCCCAAAGGTTCACGAGGTAGCCGATATCGGCCTTCAGGCTCTTCTTGGTGAGCCCCTCGGCCACCGTGCGCACGATGAGCCCTCCGGTCGGCGGCTTCAGTGCCTCGACCACTTCGCGCAGGCGCGCGCGTTCGCGCGACGAGCCGATGCGCTTCGAGGTGCCGACGTGATCGACCGTCGGCAGATACACGACGTAGCGCCCCGGTAGCGAGACGTGGCTCGTCACGCGCGCGCCCTTCGTGCCGATCGGCTCCTTCGAAATCTGGACGATGACCTCGTCGCCTTCCTTCACGACCTCGGTGATCGGCACCGAACGCGCGACACGCGAGGTCGGTCTCCCGCCCGGACGGTTGCGATCACGATCGTTCCCGCGGCCACCCCGATTGCGGTCCCGGTCGCGATTGCCGCCGCCAGAGCGCTGCTCGCCACGGGCCCCGTTCTTGTCGCCGCGCGGCTGAGACGCGCCCTTGTCACCGCGCGGTTGAGACGCGCCCTTGTCACCGCGCGGCTGGGCCGCGCCCTTGTCGTTCCCACGCTCGTCACCGCCCGCGCTGCGGTCGCGCCCGCGGCGGCGCCTGCGCCGGCGTGATCCGCCCGAGGGCGCCCCGTTCGGCCCCGTGGCGCCGGCACCTTCGGCCGGTGGGGGCGGGGGCTCGTGGTCGGGCTCCTCTTCTTCCTCTTCCTCTTCTTCGTCGTCGAGGTCGTCGTCGTCTTCCTCGCCGTGACCGGCCTCACCGTGCTCGGCGCCGGGGTCGCTCCCGTGGCCCGGCTCGGTGGGCTTTTCGGCCTTTGGATCGGAGCTCCGCGGTTCGTCGTGCTCGGCGTCGCTGCCGCCCTCGTCGTCTTCGTCCGAATCCTCGTCGTCCTCGTCCGAATCCTCGTCGTCCTCGTCCGAGTCCTCGTCGTCTTCGTCCGAGTCCTCGTCGTCCTCGTCCGAATCCTCATCGTCCTCGTCGGCAAGATCGGGGTGTTCCGCGGGCTGACCGTGCTCGTGCGGGTGAGCCCCGGTCGCCGCGCTCACGACGGGTTCGTCGTCGTCGTCGTCATCATCATCGTCGTCATGATCCCCCTCCGCGTTTTGTGTGGCGGGGCCGTGCCGGCGCCCGCCTTCACCCTTCTTCCAACCCTCTTCGGACTCGTGCTTGCGCGCGCCCCCGAGGTACGCCTCGAAGTCGTCGGGGCGAATCAGATCCTCGACGTGCAAGAAGGCTGCGCGATCGAGACCCACGTCGATGAACGCCGCTTGCATGCCCGGCAGCACGCGCGACACGCGGCCGAGCACGATGTTGCCGACGGTTTGCATCGAGGACGCGCGCTCGATCTGGAGCTCCGCGATGATGCCGTTTTCGATGAGCGCGACCCGCGTCTCGCGGATGTCGCAGTTGATGACCAAAGTATTTCGAGCCATGGCTGGTAAAAATCTGGCGACGGTGGACGCGACCTCAGCTCCCCACCCATGGGGTGCCGGCTGCACGCCTCGTCTGCCTTCCGACATATCATGCGGCCCGGCCGCGGCGCCCGTCACGAGTCAAAATACTCAATAATCCTAGGATTTTATGCTCAGGCCCGGGCCGGCGTCACCGTGCCGAAAGCCGCCCCGCCCCCGCCCGAAGCTGCTAAGCGTCGGGGCCCCTCCTTTTCAACCAAGATCGAGAAAGTCGATCCGTGACCCAATCGTTTCTGGTCTTGGACATCGAGACGGTGCTCGACGCGGAGCTGCCGATCGTGCCCGTAGCGGATAACGAACGCCTCCCGGCGCCGCCGCACCACCGGGTGGTCGTGATCGGCGCGTTGCTGCTCGACCCGAACTACGAGGTCAAGCGCCTCGGGGTCGTCGGCGAAGGCAAGGACGAGGCCGGGATGCTCCGTGATTTTGCGAAGGTGCTCGAGGAGCGCCGTCCGTGTCTCGTCACGTTCAACGGCCGCTCGTTCGACATGCCGGTCATCGCGACGCGCTGCCTCCGGCACGCGATCCCGCTCCGTCACTACTACCGTTCGCGCGACGTGCGTTACCGGTTCACGGCCGACGGTCACCTCGACGTGATGGACTACGTGGCCGATTTCGGCGCGGCCAAGGCGTCGCGCCTCGACGTCATCGCGAAACTCTGCGGCATGCCGGGCAAGGTCGGCATCGACGGCAAGGACGTGGGTCCCATGGTGCACGCCGGCCGTTTGCAGGAGGTGCGCAACTACTGCCTCTGCGACGTCGTGCAGACGGCGGGCGTTTTCCTGCGCGTCCAGCTCGTGCGCGGCGAGCTCGAGCGCGAGGCGTATTTGCACGCCATGCGTGGCCTGATTGCGCTGATTCGCGGCGAAGAGCGACTCGCGCCCGTCGCGGCCGCCCTGAACGAGCCGCGTCTGTTGCTCGAGCCCGACGCGCCGAGCCCCGCTGCTTGACGGGCGCGCGCACGCGCGGAGCCGTGTATGATCGCGTCGCCATGAGGGAGCTGCTCGAAAAGCGGAGTCGCGAACTACCGGCGGGGACGCCCGCGCTGCTCGTCACCGAGATCACGCGTTACCTCGCCGAGCTGCCGGGTTGGGCGCTCGAAGGCGACGGACGTCGCATCGCCAAGGCCTACGAGTTCAAGAACTTCCACGAGACGATGGAGTTCTTGAACGCGCTAGCGTGGATCGTGCATCGCGAGGATCACCATCCCGATCTCGAGGTGTCGTACAAGCGCTGCAAGGTCGTCTACTCGACTCACAGCGTCGGCGGCGTGAGCGAGAACGACCTCATCTGCGCGGCGAAGATCGACGCGCTCGTGCGCTGATTCGCGGCGCGCGGCCCGACTATGCGCCCGGGCGGATCGAGGCTGGTCCATCGATGCGCGCTTCGACGACGGCGCCGTCGGCGAGCTCGGCGAGCGGCAGCAGGTTGCCCTGGATCACCTTGCCGTTGACGCTGAGGCTCTGCACGCCCTTCGACTTCTTGTTCGGGTTCGTCACCTTGATGGTGATGCGCTTGCCGCGGAACACGCGCTCGAGCTCGAAGCCCGGCCAGTTCGACGGGATGCACGGATCGATGCGCAGGCCGTCGAGCTCCGGGCGTACGCCGAGGACGCTCTGGAGCGCCACGAAATAGCTCCACGAAACGGTGCCGGTGAGCCACGGAACGCGTGATTTGCCGGCGTTCACGTTGATGCTCGCGTACGTCGTCTGGCTGTGCACGTACGGCTCGATCTGCCGGATTTCCGCGCGCTCGTTGTACGCCGAGGGCATGTACGCGCGGTAATACTCGTACGCTTGGTCGCCGTTGCCGAGCAGGCACTCGGCCATCACCGCCCACCCTTGCGGGTGGTTGAAGATGCCGGCGTTCTCCTTGATGCCCTTGTTGTAGACGACGCCGACCATCACCTCACGCGAGGTCTTCTCGAAGGGCGGCGCGCTCAGCATCAAGCCGTACGGCGTCGCGAGCCAATCCTTCATCGACTTCATGCAGGTCTTCGCCTGCTCGGGCGTCGCCGCGCCGCTGATGACGGCCCACACCTGCGTGTTGATGTAGACCTTGCCCTCTTCCATCTTCTTCGTGCCGAAGACGGTGCCGTCCTTGCCGGTGGCCCAGATGAACCACTCGCCGTCCCAGCACGACTTCTGGATCGCGGCGTCGAGCGTCACCTGACGATCGAGCGCCCAGCGCACCTCGGCGGGCAAATCCAGCCGCTCGGCGATCTCGGCATAAACGCCGAGGCCGTAGCGCACCTGGAACGCGACCATGACGCTCTCGCCCGTGTAGCCGAGCTGACAGCAGTCGTTCCAATCCGCGGCGAGACCGCAGGGCAGCCCGTTGCGGCCGCTGCGCTCGAGGTTGAACTCGAGTGCCCGGCGCAGGTGTCCGAGCACGGTCGCTTCGCCGTGATCGGCGTAGGGGAGCACCTTCTTGTAAAAGTCGATTTCGCCGGTCTCGGCGACGTAAGCCGGCACGGCGTTGAAGAGCCAGAGCGCGTCGTCGCTCCGGAAGTGCTCCTTCGGCACCGGCGGCTCGTGCCCCGGCTTGTGCGTGAACGGCTTCACGAGCGGCATGGCGCCGCCGCACTCCACTTGCCCCGTGAGCATGAGCTCGAGGCGCGCCCGCATCTTGTCCTTCAAGAGCGGCGTCACGCCGAGAAAATCCTGCACGGTGTCGCGATAGCCGAGGCCGTCGCGCTCGCCGTTGTAGATGAGCGACGCCGCGCGCGACCACGCGTACGTGATCAGCGAATTGTAGGCGTTCCACACGTTGACCATCGAGTCGAACTCGTGGTCCGGCGTCTTCACCTTCACGCCGCCGAGCAGGGAGTGCCAGCTCTGCTTGAGCGCGACGAGCTCCTTTTCGCAGCGCTCCGGCGTGCCGAACTCCGCGACCGCCTTGTTGCCGTGCGTCGCGGGCGTCCCGAGCCCGAGGAGCACGATGAGCTCACGCGTCTCGCCCGGCGCGAGCTCGAGATCGATTTGCTGCACGCCGACGATGTTCTCGCCCTCGGACTTGAAGTTCGTCAGCTTGCCGGTCTTGAGCGCCTCCGGCTCCTTGTAGCTGCCGTAGAAGCCGAGAAAGTTGTCGCGCAGCGTCTCGAATGCCGCGACGGGCGCGCCCGTGACCTTCATCCAATAGCGGCCCGGATCGCCCATCTTGTCGGGATCGAACGGCTCGTACGGGTGCGAGGCGACCGTGAGCATGTCGTCCTGCCAGTCGCCCTTGCACGCAAAGAGCGAATACTGGAGGTTCACGAGGTCGTTGTAGAGGTGGCCGACGCTCGTGAACTCGCAATACGTGTAGACGGAGATGCTGCGCTTCTTGCCCGACTTGTTGCTGACACGCAGGCGCCAGTACTCGAACGTCTGTCCGAGTGGGACGAAGTAGGTCGCCTCGGTCTCGATGCCGTCGTACTTGGACGTGATGATCGTGTACGCGGTGCCGTGGCGACAGATCGACTCGTATTTGTCGAGCGGCTTTCCGACCGGCTGCCAGCTGCCGCTCCAGTAGTCCGCGTTCTCGCGGTCGCGCAGGTAAAAGTAGCGACCCGGCTGGTCGAGCGGCACGGAGTTGCTGCGCATGCGCAGGAAGCGCTGGTTCGCGGCGCTGCGAAAGAAGCTGTAACCCCCGGCGTGATTGGTGATGATCGCGCCGTACTCGGTGGTGCCGAGGTAGTTCGACCACGGGCGCGGGGTGTCCGGTCGGGTGACCACGTACTCGCGCGCTTCATCGTCGAAATGCCCGTACTTCATCGGCTCAAACTCCTGGGCCATGGCCCGGGGATAAAGGGGGCGTATTTATCCCCGGCCTCCACTAATTTGCAAATCGGTCCAGGGAAGGGCCGCGACGCGATGCGGCAGACCGGGCGACGAATGCCGACGATTCAGGGCTCGCGGTAAAAGCGGGGGACGCGGCGGGAGACGTTGGTCATCACTTCCCAGGGGATCGTCCCGAGCTCCGCGGCAACTTCGGAGGTGGTGATGGTGTCCTCGCCGAGCGGGCCCTTTTGCGTCCCGAGCACGCAGCACTCGTCACCCAGCCGCACGCCTTCGACGTCCGTCACGTCGAGCATGGTCATGTCCATGCTCACGGCGCCGGCAATGGGACAGCGCCGCCCGCGCACGAGCAGCGAGCCCTGATTCGAGAGGGCGCGTACGAGACCGTCGGCGTACCCGATCGGCACGGTCGCGATCCGGGTCGGACGCTTCGCGATCCAGGTGCCGCCATAGCCAGCGGTGGCGCCGACCGGCAGGTCGCGTAGGGCGATGATTTCGGTCCGCACGCGCATCACCGGGCGGAGCTCACGGCAGAGCCCGGCTTTCGGCTCCACGCCGAAGAGAGCGATGCCGGGTCGCACGAGATCGAGCCACGCGCGCTCCGAGCGCATGAGGGCGGCGCTGTTGGCGGCGTGGCGCAGGCGCGGCACGACACCGTGGCGCGCGAGCACGGCGGTCGCTTCGTCGAAACGGTCGAGCTGCACGTCGAGGGACGGCGTTTCTCCCGCGTCGGCGCAGGCGAAATGCGTCATCAGGCCGTCGAGCTCGACCTCGGGGTGGCGCGCGAGCGCCTCGGCGAGGCGCGGGAGGTCGGCGCTCGACATGCCGAGGCGGCTCATGCCCGTGTCGATCTTCACGTGGGCGCGGATCGGCTCGGAGCTGGAGAAGCGCACCTCGTCGGCCAGCGCTTCCACTTGGCCGAGGTCGTGCAACACGGGCGTGAGGTCGTGCCGCAAGAGCTCGCCCCAGGCGCGGCCGTAGTAACCGCCCGTCACGAGGATCGGGATCTTGATGCCGGCGTCGCGGAGCTCGATGCCTTCCTCGAGTAGCGCGACGCACATGCCGCTCGCGCCGGCGCGCTCGAGCGTGCGTGCGACGGCCTTCGCGCCGTGCCCGTAGCCGTCGGCCTTGAGCACGGCCCAGACGGGGCGCCCACCTGCCAGCCGCTGGACGACGCGCAGGTTGTGCCGCAAATGGGCGAGGTTCACTTCCGCCCGCGTCGGCCGCACCGCGTCGGCGGGGACGGCGCGCTGGGGGCGGAGCACACGGGGCAGCGGGGTCGCGACGGCGGGGGCGAGTGCGCTCAAGGCCGGGTTTCGCGAGGTCATGCTGGACTTCCTTCGGTACGCCCGCTCGGTGTGGGGCGTCAACAAATTGGGGGTTCAGCAAGCTTCGTGCGAGGGCGCTCTCCCGGAAGAGACGGCGGATTTCGCGTACATCCACCGCTGCGCGCCGCGGCGACGTCCGCCAGAGCGTGTCAGACCGTGCAAACCCCGCGGGTGAACGCCCACAGGTTGTTTGAAGGGGGTCTTGCCCCCGCGGCTCGCTTCGCGACCGCTCCCCCGCGCCGCTACTGAAAGCAGCTGCGCATGCACTTGGTGTAGGCGGGCTTGCACTTCGCGCATTCGGCGAGCGCGGGTGACGGGCAGCGGTCGATGCAGGCGGACCAGGTTTTTTCGCAGGCGTTCGCGCAGGTCGCGTCCGGCGGCGCTTGCGGCTCTCGAGTCTTGGCGCCGGGCACCTCGTCGCCCGGCGCATCCTGCGGGCGTGCTTCGACCACCGTGGCGACGGGCGGAGGCGGCGCGTGAGGGCTCGTGGGCGCGGGGACCACCAGATAGAACTGCCGTCGTGTAGCGGTCGTATCGGCGCCGACCGAGAGCTGGCGGGAGCTCGTGTCGCCGCCGTCGAGGGCGTTCACGCGACTCTGCGCGTACTCGATGCGATCGCGCGGCTGCCCGAGCGTGTAAGAGCTGACCCAGGTGTACCAGCAGGAGCGGCGCTGCGTCGCCGCGAACTCCGGCTGGAGGTCGATGCGGTAGCAGTGCTCGAAGCGCACCGTGCCCTCGTGCACCGTCGTGAGGCTCGGGCCGCACGCGCTCCCGGCGAAGAGCGCCCACCCGATCGAGCGAAGCGTCACGGCGCGCATCGATGAGCACGATCGTGATCCTGCGGGTGCCCGGTTGCAAGGGCTCGTCTACGAGCCGCCCCGTGCTATTCAGGGGCCGATGTTTACCGGACTCGTGGCCGCTGTCGGGCGTGTCGAGCGTCACGCGATCCGGGACGACGGCTCGCGACTCCACGTCGCGGCCCCCCTCGGTACGCTTGCTCTCGGTGAGTCGGTTTCCGTGAGCGGAGCTTGCCTGACCGTGGCGGCCTGCACCGAGGCGTCGTTCGAGGCCGACCTTTCGCCCGAAACGCTCGCGCGCACGACCCTCGGCCGCGTCGGACCGGGAGCCAGCGTCAACCTCGAACGCGCCGCCCAGCTCGGCGATCGGCTCGGCGGGCACCTCGTGACGGGGCACGTCGACGGCCTGGCGCGCGTCCTCCGTGTCGAAGCCGCGGGTGACTCGCGGCACGTCGAGCTCGAGGTGCCGCCCGAGCTCGCACGCTTCATCGCCGAGAAGGGCTCGGTCACGCTCGACGGCGTGTCGCTCACCGTGAATCGCGTGCGCGGCGCGCGCTTCGAGATCATGTTGATTCCGCACACGCTCGCCGTGACGACGCTCGGTTCGCTCGCGCGTGATCGGGAGCTGAACCTTGAAGTCGATCTGGTCGCGCGCTACGTCGCGCGCCTGGTGGAAGTCGGAGCCGAGCGCGGCGAGTCGAGCACGGTGACGTTGCGCGGAGCGGTGTGATGGGGCTGTCGGACGCGAGCGAGCGCGTCGAGCTGGCGCTCGCGGATTTTCGCGACGGCAAATGCGTCATCCTCGTCGACGACGAGGATCGCGAGAACGAGGGCGACCTCTGCCTGCCTGCCGATCTGGTGACGCCGGAGGCCATCAATTTCATGGTGCTCCAGGGCCGCGGCTTGATCTGCCTCGCGCTCACCGAAGAGCAGGTGCAGCGCCTCGATCTGCCGATGATGGGCGCGCCGGGCCGCAGCGGCCCGAAGCTCGGGACTGCGTTCACCGTGAGCGTAGAGGCGCGCGACGGCGTCACGACCGGCATCAGCGCCGCCGACCGCGCGCACACGATTCGCGTCGCCAGCCGCCCCGACGCGCGTCCCGATCAAGTCGTCGTCCCCGGCCACATCTTCCCGCTGCAGGCGCGGCACGGCGGAGTGCTCGTGCGTGCCGGTCAGACGGAAGGCTCGGTCGACCTCGCGCGGCTCGCCGGATTCTCGCCCGCGGCCGTCATCTGCGAAATCATCCGCGACGACGGCACGATGGCGCGCATGCCCGATCTCGAGCTGTTCGCAGCGCGTCACTCGCTGCGCATCCTCACGATCGCCGATCTCATCGCGTACCGCCTGCGCACGGAGCGGCTCGTGCGAAAGGTCGCCGAGCGCAACGTCACGCTCGACCGCACGCAGACGCCTTGGCGCACCCTCGTGTTCGAGTCGGTCGCGGAGCGGCGTCAGATCGTCGCGCTCGTGAAGGGGACGCTCGATCCGGCCGTGCCGACGCTCTGCCGCATGCACCGCGGTGCGCTCGTCGGCGACGTGTTCAGCTCGTCCGCAGGTCACGGCGGGCAGGTGCTCGGCCAGGCGCTCGACGCGATCGAGCGCGCGGGTTCCGGCGTCGTCGTCTACCTCGCGCCGGAAGCGGGCGAAGCCCTCGAGCTCGAGGCGGGCGAACGCGCGCACAGCGCCGAAAAGTCGTCACGTCCGCACGCGGGCACGCTGCGCGAGTACGGCCTCGGCGCGCAGGTGCTCGGCGCGCTCGGCGTGCACCAGATCCGCTTGCTCACGAACAATCCGCGCCGCATCGCCGCGCTGCACGGCTACGGCTTGGACCTCGTGGAGTGCGTCGCGCTCGAATAGCGGGCGCGTTCGTCAGCTCGGCTGGGTCGTCGCTTCCAGATTCGCGACGCGCACTTGGTTTCGCCCGGAGCGCTTGGCTTCGAGCAACGCCGTGTCCGCGCGCGCGAGGAGGTCGGGAAACTCTTGCGACTCGTCCGACGCCCAGCTCGCGCCGCCGACCGACACGGACATGCTCATGGGCGCACCCTCGACGTCGAACATGTTCCGCTCGATCGCCACTCGCAGGCGTTCACCCGCGCGCGCGACGCCCGCGCGATTCGTCTCCGGTAGGATCGCGCAGAACTCCTCGCCGCCGTAACGGCACAGGAAATCCATCGAACGGAGCTCGTTTTGCAGCGTTCCGGCGACCCAGCGCAAGGCTTGGTCCCCGACGAGGTGGCCGTGCTCGTCGTTCACGCGCTTGAAATGGTCGATATCGACCATCAAGACGCCGAGGCTGCGGCCGTAGCGGCGACAGCGGCTGAGCTCCGCCTCGAGGTGGTGGAACATCGAGCGGCGATTGTAGACGCCCGTCAAATCGTCGAACGCGGCGAGCTTCGACAGGAGCTCGGTTTGCACCTCGAGCCGCCGCACCAGCTCGCTCGAGCGCAAGAGCGCCTCCATGCGCGCCGTCAAAATCGGCATCACGATCGGCTTGGTCACGTAGTCGTTCGCGCCGACCTCGAGCCCTTCGACGATGTGCTGAGTGTCGGAGAGCGCGGAGATGAGAATGATCGGAATGCGCGCCGTCTTGGGGTCGGCGCGTAGCTCGCGCACGTAGTCGAACCCGCTCACCTTCGGCATGAACACGTCGAGCAGGATCAGGTCCGGCAGCCCCGCTTCGAGCTCGACGCGCGCCTCTTCCGCCGAGATCGCCGTCGCGACCTGGTAACCGCGGCGCTCGAGACGCTGTGCGTACACCTCGAGACTCACCCGGCTGTCCTCCACCATCAGGATTCGAAAGCGCTTGCGCATACTGGACATGCTGCGAAGAAGCCCTGGCTCTTAGGAGAGTTTCCTTTGCTTCGTCAGTCAAGAGCCAACGGCGCAGCGAGGGATTCCGTGCCCGAGCGCGGACATGCGGGCGTTGTCCCACCTTGGCGCCTCGGCGCGGAACGGCCTGAGCCCCGTGCTATGCCGCGCGCATGCAATTCGAGAGCGTGACGGCAGTGGCCAAGGCGAACGTCTACTTCGACGGAAAGGTCGTTTCGCACACGATCCTGTTGTCCGACGGCAAGAAGAAGACGTTGGGCCTCATCTATGCAGGTGAGTTCCACTTCGGCACGGACGCCGCCGAACGCATGGACATCGTCGCCGGAGCGTGTCGCGTGCGCCTCGACGGTACGAGCGAGTGGCGCGAGTACGGCGCCGGGACGTTCTTCCGCGTTCCCGCGCAATCCGGGTTCGACATCGCGGTCGGCAGCGGCATCGCCGAGTACGTCTGTTCGTTCGAGTGAGGGCAGCACGAGCGATCGCGTGAAGCACGACGTCGTCGTGATCGGCGCGGGCGTCGTCGGCCTCGCCGTGGCGCGAGCGCTCGCACTCGCGCGGCGCGAAGTCCTCGTGCTCGAAACCGAAAGCGCGATCGGCTCGCACACGAGCTCGCGCAACTCCGAGGTGATTCACGCCGGCCTCCACTACGCTACGGGCTCGAAAAAGGCCGTGCTGTGCGTCGAGGGCAAGGCGCGACTCTACGACTATTGCGAGCGTGAGGGTGTCGCTCACGCGCGTGTCGGCAAGCTGGTCGTCGCCACGCATGACGATGAAATCCCCGCGCTCGAGCGGATCCTCGCGCAGGCTCGCGCGAACGGTGTGGACGACTCGTGTCTGCTGGACGCCGCGGAAGTGCGCGAGCTCGAGCCGGCGGTGCGCGCCGTGGGCGGGCTCCTGTCGCCCTCGACGGGCATCGTCGACAGTCACGGGCTCATGGCCGCGCTCAAGCGCGACGCCGTCGCGCACGGCGCGCACGTCGTGACGCTCACGCCCGTGCACTCGGGGCGCGTCACCGGGTCGGGCTTCGAGCTTTCAATCGGCGGTACCGAGCCGGGCACAGTCGCTTGCCGCGCGGTCGTCAACGCGGCCGGCCTCTGCGCGCCGAGCGTCTCGCGTTCGATCGCCGGCCTCGCGCCGGGGGCGATCCCCGAGCAGTACTTCGCCAAGGGCCACTATTTCACGCTGCGCGGCCACGCCCCGTTTCGCCACCTCGTCTATCCGGTCCCGATGCCCGGCGGCTTGGGCGTCCACGTGACGCTCGACCTTTCCGGGCAGGTGCGCTTCGGCCCTGACGTGAGCTGGGTGCAGGGCATCGACTACGCCTTCGACGACACGCGCGCGCCTGCGTTCTACGCCGCCATCCGCTCCTATTACCCCGCGCTCGCCGACGGCATGCTCGCGCCCGGCTACACGGGCATCCGACCGAAACTCGGGCCGGCGGGCACCGCCCACGACTTCTTGATCCAGGGCCCGCCGGCAACCGGAGCGCCCGATTTCGTGGCGCTCTATGGCATCGAGTCGCCTGGACTCACGGCTTCTCTCGCGATCGCGGACCGCGTCCGGGCGCTGTTGTCGAGCTAAAGCTCGAGCCGGCCGACCCAGCTGGTCTTGGCGCCCTGGATCGCCGTGCGACCGATCTCGCGCAGGAGGTTGAGATCGATCTGCGATGAAAGAACTTCGAGGTGCGGCGCGATCGTGAAGGCGCCTACCGTCGCGTCATCTGAAATCCTGACGACCTCGTAGTGCGAGCGCCTCGTGCGTACGATTCGGTACGACGCCCCATCCACCAGCACCATCCCTTTGACCACGTGCATACGTCTCCTTCCGGTCTTGGTTTGGCACTGCGCTAAGCAATCGCTGTGCCGCGTCATCGCGTTGCGCGCGCACCGGGCAGGACTGCTCTAACTCAGCGAAATAATTCGTGAATCAGATGATGTCCACGACGTTTCAAGTGGGTCCCCCGACCACTTGCACAATGCCAACTCGATCCTCTGCACAACCTGCGCAAGGCGGCTGCACTGGTTGAGCAACGGTCCCCAAGGAGGCGCCCGAGGTATCCGAGCGGATTCCATCCGAGGTGAAAGGCTCGCCCGGGGTTTCTTCGGCGCGCAAGCTCTAGTTTTCAGTTGAGTCGGCTCAGGTTCCCCCTTCCCAAGCGGCGCCGTGTGAGCTACCTGTAGGAAGCTGGCTTACGCGACACCGTGTAGCCAGCGAGAGGTCCCACGATGCGCGTAAAGGGCATGGTCCAGGTTTCGGGAGCAACGTATCGCGTCGTTCGCGTTGGAATGGGTATTTACGACGTGGTGAGGCTTCTTGATGACGCCCCCGTCGGACGTTTTCGTACCGTTCCCCACGCGCAGGTGGAGTCTACGAACCTCGACGTAGAGCTCATGAACCAGGTCGTTCGTGCCGCCATCCAGGGTGCAAAGACGAGCTGGGTCGGTCGGCTGAGCCTCGCGTAACGCTTGACGCTCTAGCGAGCATGGAGCCTATCAGTGCTCGTGCCGCCTAGGGAGGCAACCTTGGCTACGCGCGACGCCCGCGAGGCGGCGACGCCGTTTCACAAGAAGCGGCGACGTCGACGCGACAACGAGCTCGGGCAAGTGCTCTTGCGCAAGGGCTCGATCACGCCCGTGCAGCTCCGTCTCGCGCTTGCGATCCAGGCGCAGGAGGGCGGCCACGTCGGGAAGATCCTCCGGAAGATGGGCGCGTGCGACTCGGCCGCGATCGCCGAGGCACTCGTCGAGCAAGTGCGCACGGCTCGCGCGCGCGGCCGTCACCGCGACCTCGTCCGCAACGCTCGGCAGAACCCGTCCATCGTCGGGCTCAACGTGGCGTGCCGGCCGCCGGCCGTCGTTCTGACGCTGCTGCTCGGCGACGTGGCCTCACTCACCTTCGCGGCGGGGGTCATGTGGCTCTTGGTCTCGGGGGATCTACTGAGCCTCGCGCAGCGCGTGGTCATGGCGTCGCTCGTGCCGCTGTGCCTGATGGCGCTCGCCGTCTCACGCCTCTACGCCGTGACTCCGCCGAGTCCCCCCGACGAGATCCGCATGACGACGGGCGTCATCACGCTCGCCTACACGGGTTCGTGGATGGTGTCGGTCGCCGCTCGCATCGTCCCGGCGAAGTCGCTGTCGCACGGCGCCTGGGCGGTCGCGCTGCTGCTCTCGGTGGTGCTCGTCCCCCTCGTGCGCGGCATCCTGCGCTTGACGCTGTCGAAGCGCCCCTGGTGGGGACACGGCGTCGTCATCCTCGGCGCGGGGCGCGTCGGCCGCGCCGTTGTCGAAACGCTGCTCCGCCGGCCGCAGCTCGGCCTGAAGCCGGTCGCCATCCTCGACGACAATCCCGCCCGGCAGGGCTCCGTGCGCGTCGCTTGGGGCGAGGACGACATGGTCGTCGAGCCGGTCGAGCACACGCACACCGATCTCGAGCCGCCCTCTTCGGACCGCAAAGCGGCGCTCGAGCAGTTCGCCGAGGTCGGCGGCATACCCGTCGTCGGCGGTCTCGGACTCGCTCCGGCCTTGGCGCAACGGCTCGGTATCAGCACCGTCGTCATCGCGATGCCCGAGATGGACTCGCCCGAAGTCCTGAACGTCATCGAGCGCTTCGGCGACACGTACACCGACGTGCTCGTCATCCCGGACATGTTCAAGCTGGCCAACTTCGGCGCGCCGACCCGCTACCTCGGCGGCGTGCTCGGCATCGAGGTGCAGCGCCAGCTCATGCACCGCGGACCGCGCCTCGCCAAGCGCCTGATCGACGTCTCGCTGACGGTCCTGGGCGGCATTTGCGTGTTCCCGCTGCTCGTTGCGATCGGGCTCCTGATCAAGCTCGACTCGAAGGGGTCGCCTTTCTACACGCAGCGCCGGCTCGGTCAGGACGGCGTGCGCTTTCGCGCGCTCAAGTTCCGCACCATGCACGTGGACGCGCACGAGCGTTTGACCGAGCTCCTCGCGGCAAATCCCGATCTGCGCGCCGAGTACGAGCAGTTTCACAAGCTCAGCAAGGACCCGCGCATCACGCGCGTCGGGCGTCTGCTTCGCAAGTACAGCCTCGACGAGTTGCCGCAGCTTTGGAACGTGCTCAACGGCGACATGAGCCTCGTCGGGCCGCGTCCCTATCTCGAGAAGGAGATCCCCGAGATGCAGCAGAAGGAAGCCATCGTTCTGCGCGTTCGGCCCGGCCTCACGGGGATTTGGCAGGTGACGACCCGGAACGAATCGACCTTCGAGGAACGCGTGAACCTCGACGTCGAATACGTCCGCAACTGGTCGCCGTGGCTCGATATCTACATCATCGCGCGCACCTTCACCGTCGTCGTCGGCGGTACGGGCTCGTAGTTCGGCGCCCAGCGCGCCCCGACGCTCGGGCCTCGCGTTCTTAGACTGCGACGGTCGCCGTGAAGGTCGCTTTTGCGAAGAGCTCCGCGGCTCCTCCGAGCTCGGAGTCGCCATCCGCGGGCACGACGTAAACGATGCCGTCGACGACCGTGCTCAATGCGTTGCACTCGGAGCGCGAATTGATGTCGGGGCCGTCGAGCAAGATGATGTCGTAGTGCGTTCGCAGACTCTTCGTCCCGCGATCGAACTGCACGGTGAGGATGGTGCCGGGCGAACGAATGATGCCTTCCGCGAGCACGTGCAGGGTCGGCATGCACTCCATCACGGTCCAGGGCTCGTGCGAGTTTTGCGCGCGCGCGCGCAGCTGTTGCGACAGACCCTGGGACATCGGCATGTCGACGCGCATGAGCTGATGCACGAGCGGCCACTGGAAGTCGGCCTCCATCAAGAGCACGCGCGGGTGACCCGCTTCGGCGAGCGCCAGCGCGAGCTCGGAGGCGACACGCGTTTTGTGTCCGCGCGCTTCCGTTGCCGCGATGATTCCCAACACGAAGCAACGTTCGACGGCGAGCGGGAAAATCTGATCCGCGAGCGCACGGCGCGCGTGCGGGTCGACCGAGGGATCGGGCGACCAGTCGCGGCGCACCGCTTGCGCGTTGATACGCGCGCGCTCGCCGACCGTCGGATTCGACATCATGGGCGGGCGCGGCGTGCGGTTATGACCGACCACCACGTCGCGGATCTGTTTCGCCTCGGAGTAATACGGCGGCGTGACCGGCGGCCTCGGCGCGTCGGGTCGATCACTCACGTAGCTGTAAGTGGATCCGGCGGGGCGCGAGCTCAGCGGCTGATTGGCGGGCGGCCGACTGCCGCTCTGGTCGCTTCCGCGCCGAACTACCGGAGGAATGGGTGAGCCCATCACCTGCGTCGTGCGGCGCGCGCTCACCGAGCGGCGGTGCGCGCGGCTCGGCCCGGTCCAGCTCTCCTCGGTATAGCCGGGTTCAGCGGGCTGCGAAGTACCAGGTCCTTCGACCGTGGCACGGACGGCCGCGCCTTGCGGCTGATCCGGCGGAGGCGGGCGCAGCGTCGATCCTTCGGCGCTCTGCGCGGGTGCCGCGGCTCGAGCTGGCGGCTGCGCTCGTTCGGGCTCGGCCGGCGCGGGTCGCTCGATGGTCTTGGGATCGACCCGACCGAGGCCCATCTGGGTTCCCTTGGGCACTCGCGCGTTCGCATCGAGCACGGGCGTGCTCGGCTTCGCCGCCACGACCGGGATCGACTCAATCTTCGGCAGCGGGCTCGCGATCGTCGCTGCCAGCGGAGCTTCCTTGCCCGGCCTGGGCGGATTGCTACTCGTCGGACGTGGCGCGGCCGGCGCCGCCGGCGGCTCGCTGCCGGTCGCCGGCTGAACGCCAGCGGGACGTGGCGGATCGCTGCCGATACGGGGCGGGTCGCTTGCTGGGCGGGGGGGATCACTGCCGACGCGGGGTGCTTCGCCGACGACGCGCGGCGCCTCACCCACGACGCGCGGCCCTTCGCCGACGACACGCGGGGGATCGCTGCCGATGCGCGGGGGATCGCTGCCGATACGGGGCGGGTCGCTCGCTGGGCGCGGTGGATCACTGCCGACCCGCCGGGGTGGGTCGCTCGCTGGACGCGGGGGCTCGCTGCCGACCCAAGCGGTCGGTCCCGACGGATCGACGGCGCCGGTGCCTGCGTGCGGCGGGTCGCTGCCCGGGCGTGCCGGCAGCCGTACCGTGGCCGTCGGCATCAGGTCCGGCGCAGCGTGCAAGGTGGCGTCGAACGCGACCCGTCGCGGCTCCGGCGCGCGTCGCCGCAGGCGCATGAGAACGGCGAGCAGTAGCCCTGTGGCGAGAGCTACGAGCGCACCCACGAGCGCCACCATCCGGCGATTCGGTTGAATCGGCGCGGTCGGCAGCCCCGCTTCGCGCAGCATGACCGTGAACGCGGGCGCGTCGCCCGCCGCAGCCGTCACGGTCGGTTGCCCCACCTCTTTCAGCAGCCGTTTCCACTCCGTCTCGACCTCGGGCGCAACGCGACTCGCTTGCTCGGCCTTGCGCTCCGCCTTCTTTTTCGTCGCGATCGTCTGGTCGATCTCGGCGAGGCGTCGTCGCAGGCGCGCGGCGTCGTTCGACGCATGCTCGAACGGATTGTCGGTGGTGGTATCCGTCGACGGAAGCTGTTCGAGCTTCACCTCGATCTGCGTCCGTTCGGCGCGCAGCGCCGGAATATCCACGGCGTCCGGCGTCCCCGCCGCGACCGGCGTCACGACCGGGTTCGGCGTGAGCTCCGGGTGCTGGGCGATGAACTGAGCGAGATCAGCCGCGGCCTTCGTGCGCGCTGCCTCGCGCGCGACGTTCGGGTCCACGGTGCTGCCGCCGAAGAGTCGCGTCGCTTGCGCCGCCGCGTGCCGCGCGAGCAGGTTGCAGAGCGCCTGGCTCGCGGACGCGGTCGGTTGGCGAACGGTGACGTCGAACACGCCCGTGCCGAGCGCCTGCACGTCGAGGTGCCCTACCAAGCGCTGCCGCGCCGTCTGCTCGGCGGGCGCACCAGCACCGAGCTTCAGGATTTGGGCGACGCTCTTCAGTGACTCGTCGTCGATCGCCGCATCCCGGAGTCGCGTTGCGGGCGGGCTCGTTCCGCCCAGGCTGAGCGGTCGACCGCCGGCCGGCGTGAGCAGGATCTGCGCCGTGGCGAGGTAAGTCGTGGGCGCCAGACGGCCGTACGCCGCGAACGCGAGAAAGACCGCGCTCCCGCCTAGGACAGAGACCAGGAGCCCGTTCCAATTGCGGCGGCTCGCGGCCGGAGGAGGTTGGGAGGCGGATTGATTCATGAACTCGGCAAGTTCGCGCGCAGCTTACTCCACATCAAGCAGGGCGCTGTAGGCGAGTTTTGAATTTGAGCTCGGGGCTTCTCGGGCGGCGCCGCAGAATCGTCAATGCACGGCGTCCGCCAGCGCGTTTACCGCATCGGTGATCCGCGCCCGGGCTGCGTCGTCGAGGCCGGGGTGTACTGGAATGCTCAGGACCTCGCGGCTCGCGCGCTCCGTTTCCGGCAGGGGTTCGACACGAGCGGATCCCGCCCGGAGCGCCGGTTGGCGGTGACACGGTGTCGCGTAGTAGACGCGCGCGCCGACGCCGCGCAGGGCGAGCTCCGCCGCGAAGGTGTCGCGATCCGCACCGGCGGGCACGCGCAGCGTATATTGGTGATAAACGTGCGTCGTTCCGGGCACGGCGCGCGGCACGACCACGCCGCGCAGCCGTTCGTCGAAGTAGCGGGCGTTTTCTCGTCGCGCCGCGTTTCCCGCCGCGAGCCGCCCGAGCTGAACCAGCCCCACGGCGGCCGCCAATTCCGTCATGCGTGAGTTCGTGCCGACGGTCTCGTGCAGCCCGCTCGCGCCGCGCCCGTGGTTGCGAAAGCGCCGGAGCCGCGCGGCGACGCCGGCGTCGTTCGTGAGTGCCATGCCGCCCTCGCCGGTCGTCAGGTTCTTCGTCGCGTAGAAGCTGAAGGCGGCCCCGCCGAAAGACCCCACGTGGCGCGTTCCGACGGCTGCGCCGTGCGCCTGCGCCGCGTCCTCCAGCAACGCCAAGCCTCGCTCCCGGCACAGCCGCTCGAAGCCTGGCATATCCGCCGGCTGCCCGAACAAATGCACCGGCATGACGGCGCGCGTTCGCGCGGAAATCGCGGCAAGTGCTGCTGCGGGCGCCAGGCAATACGTCTCGGGATCGATGTCGGCGAGGACCGGCACCGCGCCGACCGCGAGCACCGCCGCCACCGTCGCGAAGAACGTGAACGCCGGCAGCACGACCTCGTCGCCCGGCCCGATCTCGTGCGCGTGCAGTAGCGCGCTGAGCGCCGCCGTCCCGCTGCTCATCGCCACACCGTGCTCGGCGCCGTGATGGCGCGCGAACGCCTCCTCGAAGGCTTCGACCTTCGGCCCGTGAGCGACCCGGCCGCTCGCCAGCACTTCGAGCACGGCGGCGGCTTCTTCCGGACCGAACGTCGGACAAGCGATCTCGATCACGCGGCTTTCCTACGGTTCAACGCGGCGATCTTTTCCGCAGTGGTGTCGAGCCCGATCACGGAGAAACCCGTGCGCGCGAGTGCACCGCGAGCGGCAGTCCCGCCATCGGGGGGCGGCATCATGCCGCAAAAACCCGCGCCCGCCAGGCCCCGAGCGTTCGAGGCCGGCGTATGGTAACCGCCCTCACCGATGGGTGCCCGCACTACCGCTCGCGAAGCCGCGCTCCAAATGCTGTTCGCCATCGAGGCGAGCGACGGCGACGTCGAGCAAGCCATCGGCGATTTCTGGCGCGAATTGCCGGGCGACGCCGAAGGTCGCCCCTACGCCGACGAGGCCGTGCGCGGCGTGCGCTCCGCGCTCGCGGACCTCGACGCGCGCATCGTGGGCGCGAGCAAGAACTGGCGGCTCGAGCGCATGACGCGCGTCGACCGCAACCTCCTTAGGCTCGGTGCCTGGGAGCTCGTCACGCGCGCGGACGTGCCGCGCGCCGTCGTGCTCGACGAGGCGGTCGAGCTCGCCAAACGCTTCGGCACCGAAGAGAGCGGCGCGTTCGTGAACGGCGTGCTCGATCGCATCGCCGACGACTGCGGTCGCGCTGACGAGCCGCGCGTCGCGACGTAGGCCGCCCTACCGAGTCCGCCCATGGATCTCCGCTTCATTCCGCCGAGCCTGCGCCGGCTCGATCTTTCCGGCACGGAAGTGCTCGTGGCCGCGCTCTTGCCCGGCGAGCGCCCGCCGCGTGGCGTTGCCGGACTCTGCGATTGGCGTTGGGGCGGCAGGCTGTCGCGGCTCGTCGCCTCGGGTTTCGCGACGGGCGCGCTCGGCGAGGTGCTGCTCATGTCCGGACGGCCGAAGCTCCCCTTCGACAAGGTGATCCTGTTCGGTGTCGGCGAACGCGAGGATTTTTCGGAGCTCGTCTTTCGGTCCGTGGTCGAGCGCATGCTGACGACGCTCGAGGGGCTCCGCGCGCGCACCGCCGTCGTCGAGCTCCCGGGCCGGCATTTCGACGGCATTTCGCCCGAACGCGCCGCCGACATCCTGCTCGAGATCGCGGGCGCTCGGCCCGAACACGACGTCTGGACTTTGATCGAGTCCACCGAAGCGCAGCGCACGATCACGCAGCAGACGATCTTGGAACGCCGGCGCGTACGCCAGCTCTGAAGGCGGCACGAGGCGCGCTTCTGATGTTCGAGACGCTGTTCGAAGGGTTGTTTCCGAGCGGAGTCGCCCTCGCGTGGGAGCGCTCCGACGCGCCGAGCGGCGTGCTCTTTCCGGAAGAAGAAGCGCTCGTTCTACGCGCGGTGGAAAAACGGCGTCGCGAGTTCGCGCAAGGTCGCGCCTGCGCCCGTCGTGCGCTCGCCGAGCTCGGGATCGCGCCCGCGCCGCTCCTCGCCGGTGAGATGCGCGAGCCGCTCTGGTCGCCCGGTATCGTCGGCAGCATCACGCACGATCGCTTGCTCTGCGCGGCCGTTGCAGCGCGCAGCGGCGCGTTCACGGGTGTCGGCATCGACGTCGAGCCGGACGAGCCGCTCGAAGAGAACGTGGCCGCTCGCATCTGGTCGCCCGAAGAAGCGGCCGCGGCGCGCGCAGACGGCGTGGTCCCGTTCGAGAGCGCAGCGAAGCTCGTTTTTTCGGCGAAGGAAGCCGTCTACAAGTGCCAGTTCGCGCTGACGCAGACGTTCATCGGTTTCAACGCCGTCAGTCTGCGCCTCGGTGACGGCACCTTCGTGGCGACGCTCACGGAAAGCGTCGGCGCGCTACCACGCGGCTACGCGGTCACGGGCGCGTGGCGTCGCGCGGCGAGCGAGATCGTGACCTGTGCGTGGATCGCGAGGTAGACTTCGCGGTCGCAGATGACGTGGGCAAAGCGCTGGTGGCTGGTTCTGCCCTTGCTGGTGGCGCTCGATCTCGTCGCCGAAATCCATTGGTGGAGCAACGCCGAGCGCCAATTGCACCCGCTGCGCGTGGCGATTTCGAGCACGGAGGTCGAGCGTGCGCGGCGCGCGTTGCCGTTTTTCGAGGCGGTGACGTTCCGCACGCGAGACGGGCTGCGGCTTTCGGGTTGGTTCTCGAGGGGCGCGCGCTCGGACGCGATCGTGTTGATTCACGGGGTGGGCTCGAATCGAGCGTCGTTGCTCGATGCGGCGCAGGCGCTTGCCCAGCACGGACACGGCGTGCTGCTCTACGATTCGAGGGACAGCGGAGAGAGCGAAGGCCAGCTCTCCACCTGGGGTGACTCGGAGCAACTGGATACGGAGGCCGCGCTCGACTACCTGAGCGGGCGCGCGGACGTCGACCATGCCCGGCTCGGCCTGTACGGCTTTTCGGTGGGTGCGACGACGGCGGCACTCGTCGCCGCACACGACACGCGCGTGGCCGCGACCGCGCTCGGCCCGACCTGGACGTCGCTCGAAGACGAGATTGTCGCGAAGTTCGGCAAGTGGGGACCGCTGTCGCTCTGGCCGGCGCGTGCGGCCTTTCAGCACGAGCACGTCGCGGTCACCCGACTACGTCCTATCGACGTCGTGGCGAGCGTCGCTCGCCGCCCGCTCTTTCTCATGAGCGGCGACGAAGACACGGACACGCCGCCGCTCGTCATGGAGCGGCTGCACGCGCGCGCGCCGGCCGTCGAATATTGGCTCGTGCACGGCGCAGGGCACGGCGGCTTCGAGCGCGCCGAGCCGACGGCGTTTGTCGCCCACTTTTGCGGCTTCTTCGACCGTGCGTTCCCGCTGCGCGGCTGAGCCGCCGGCGGGTTACGCCCTTCTACCCAAAAGGCCCGCCAGGTGCGGATTGCCCTTGGCGCGGTCGAGATGCTTCCGTACCCAACTATACGATTGGTACGTGAGCGCGCCGCGGAGTGACGGCGAGACGAGCTGTGACTCCGTGTAGACGATCTCCTTCGGGCTCCAGCGGAGTTTGGAGACGTCGGCTCCCGTCGAGAGATTGACCGTCGAGAAGCCCTCGCGAATCGCAAACTGGATCGCCTCGGCCACGGTGGTCGTCATCACGCTGTAGCGGCCATACGCTGGATCGTAGCCGGAGTAGTAGAGGTACAAGCAATCCCCGCAGACGAAGCCGATGCGCGTCGCGATCACGCGTCCAGCGACTTTCGTGCGGAAGATACGCAGGCGATCACGTTCGGCGAAACGCAGGCAGACGGCGTGCAGAAAGTCGATGCTTTGTGAGCTTGCGAAGACGTCCGGGTGCTTGACCGTGCCCTCGACCGTCGAACGTTGCCGGTGCAGGTCGAGGAACTCCGCGACCGCAGGGCGCGCCTCGGCAGGGTCGCGCACGACGTCGAACTCGAGGATGACCCCGTCGCGTTTCGGGGCGTTGTAGCACTTGCGCAAGGACTCTTTGATGTTCCTGGAGAGTCCCTTTTTGAAGTCTTCCCAGGTAGGAGCGAGCGGCAGATAGAAGTTCGGCACGTCGCGCACCGGATAGCCGCCGAGATCGCTGAGTCCGTCGAGCGCGAGCGTGGTCGTCAGCTGCGCCGGCACGCCGGTGAGCTGCATGAAGTCCCACTCGTGGGCGTTCTTGCGCAAATGGTCGATCAGGAGCGTGAGCACGCCCTGGAGCTCCTGCGGCGGAGCCAGCACGCTGCGGATTTCCGTGATGTTCGGGTCGGCTCCCAAAAGGTGGACCTGCCGCATGCGGAGCGGACCGAAGCCAGGCCGATCGGTGCGCATGAGCGGGGCGATCCCACGCAGCTTTCCGCTCCGGGTGCGGGCCGTGCAGAGCCATAGGCCGTCCGAGACGCTCGCTTTCTGTGCACGCAGCGATTGCCACCAAGTGCACATCCAGTCGTAGGTGGCGAAAGGCAATTGCAGAAGTTCGGGCTCGAGCGCGCGCCATTCCTGCTCCAGATCCTCGATCCGCGCGTGCGCAGGTAGGCGCTCGAAGACAAGATCCGACACCCCGGCGCTCATCGTGACCCCTGAAAGAGTCCGCTCGTCCTCATGAAGAGGCTTCCCTTAGCACGAACCAAGGGGCCGACAGGTTTTGCGGCGGGCAGTTTTGTGACTAATAACGGGCATGTTTCAACGCGGAACACCCGGACAGCCGCGTTCAGAACAGCCGGTCGGCCCGTTAACGTTCGACTAGTTCGCGTCCGCCTGCACTCGCACCCGTGGCCCGCTAGCGCACGAGTCTGCGCTTCATCTTCGCTGCCGCCACGCTGGTGCCGGTCTCTTCACCGGCGCTTGCCGCCGCGCGCGGCTCCGGCGGCTCGTACTCGTAGCCGCGGCGACCGTACGGGTCCGTCATGATCTGAATGCCGCCCATGATGATTTTGCCGTTCGTGTAACGGTCGTATTCGATCACCATGCCAGGGTAGTAGTCGCGGGCGACGATCGATGCGGGGTTCGGCTGCGCCACGGGCTCGATGCGCTCGGGCGGCCCGAGGTATTGCTGGATCGCCTTCGGAACCATGCCGAGCCGCAGATCCGGCGGGATGGCACCGTTGAAGAAGCCGAACTCCACCGGTTCGCCGTTGAAGTCGACGCCCGCGGGGCGCCCTGCACGCTGCACGTGGATCAACGTCGTGTAGCCGCCCTCGAGGTGAAAATCGACGCCGCGCGAGACGTAACGACAGAGCTCGTCGGTCTTCACCTCGCACGGCTTGTCCATCAACCGTTCGATCGTCCCCACCGTCGCGCCGAGGCGGATCGCGCCGAGCCCGACGCCGGCTTGAACGGCGAGCGACGGTCCCGACGGTTGCGCCCACTTGCGACGTCGCGCTGCTTCCTTCGCGTCAGCGGCTTGCTTCGCGAGCGCTTGGACGGCCGAGCCGGCGGCGGCGGCCGCGTCTGCGCTGGTCGGAGTCTTCTTTTTGGCCTTGCACGCAGCAGCGCTGGCAAGGGTGAGCACGAGCACTAAAACCGATCGTGAGCGCATTTGACCTCCGAGACGCGCCGAGGTCATCTAGCACACTCGTGCTCGACCTCGATCGCCGCCGCTTTCTCTTCGTCACCGGTAAGGGTGGCGTTGGCAAATCGACCGTCTGCGCCGCTTTGGCAACTGCGTTGGCGGCCGCCGGCAAGCGCGTCCTCGTCGCGACGACGAGCGCGAAGGAACGCATCTCCGAGCTCGTCGGCTCGGCGCCGCTGGAGCCGCAGATCCGCGAGCTCCGGCCGAATCTCTGGGGTGTCGCGCTGCGCGCCGAGGTGGCGCTGCGCGAGTACGGGCAGCTCAAGCTGAAGAGCCGCATGGTCGTCGACGCGCTCTTCGACAATCGTTACGTGCAAGGTTTCTTCGCGGGTGCGCCCGGCCTCAAGGAGTGGGCGCTGCTCGGCAAGGCTTGGTACCACTCGACGGAAATGGTGAACGGCGTGCCGCGCTTCGACACAGTCCTGTTCGACGCCCCGGCGACCGGCCACGGCCTCGACATGCTGCGCGTGCCGAAGGTGATCGTGGAGCTGGCGCCGCCGGGCGTGCTCCGCACCGACGCCGAGCGCGCGTGGACCATGTTCCGCGACCCGAAGCAGGCGGGCGTCGTCGTCGTCACGTTGCCGGAGGAACTGCCGGTGAACGAAACCGAAGAGCTCTGCGCCGCGCTCGCGAACGACATCGCGCTCCCGGTCGCGGCGCTGGTCGTCAACGGCGTGCGTTCCGAGCTCTTCGATGCCGCTTCGCGCGCGGCGCTCGCCGCGCGGGCGCGGGACCTGCCGCTCCCGCCGGGTCCCGGCGTGGCCGCGGTTTCCGCCGGCGTACGGCGCGCCGTACGCGAGGGGATTCAAGCCGAGTCGCGCGAGCGACTGCATGCGCTCGGGCTCGCCGAGCTCGAGCTACCTCTCGTCATCGGCGGCGCCTCCACGCCCGCTGCCGTCCGCGCGCTTTCCGAGCGTTTCGCGGCGTCTTGGCGCGCGGCTTAGGGGCGCTCGAACGCGTGGACACCGCGATCGTTGCCGAAAATCTCGGCAAGACTTACACGCGCCGCAAGCGCGCTGACGGCTTCTGGGCGGGCTTGCGCGCGTACTTCTCGTTCGAATCGGAGACGGTCGCGGCCGTGACGGATCTCTCGTTTCGGATCGAGCGCGGCGAAAGCGTGGGGCTCATCGGCGAAAACGGCGCCGGCAAATCGACGACCGTGAAGATGCTCACCGGCATACTGGTGCCGACGCACGGCCGTGTGGAGACGCTCGGCGTCGTGCCCTCGAAGGAGCGGCGCAAGCTCGCCCAGAGCATGGGCGTCGTCTTCGGACAAAAACCGCAGATCCTCTGGGACATCCCCGCGCGCGACAGCTTTCGCTTGCTCAAGGTCATGTACGCGGTCCCGGACGACGTCTTCCGCTTCACGTATCACGAGGCGGTCGAGCGCCTCGAGCTCGGGGATTTTCTCGACACGCCGGTGCGCCTGCTCTCGCTCGGTCAGCGCATGCGCTGCGATCTCGCGGCGTCGCTCCTGCACGCGCCGGCCGTCGCGTTCCTCGACGAGCCCACGATCGGCCTCGACGTGCTCGTCAAAGAGCGCGTGCGCGAGCACCTGATCGAGATGCGGCGGCGCTTCGGCACGACCATCGTGCTCACGACGCACGATTTGAAGGACATCACCGCCACGTGCGAGCGGCTGCTCGTGCTCGACCGCGGCCGGCTGCTCTACGACGGCAGCCGCGAAGGCTTCGAGCAGCGCTTTGCCGGCGGGCGCACGCTCGTCGTCGCGCTCGAGCAAGAGGCCGACGAGACGACGCGCCGGACGCTCGAAGCCGAAGCGGCGGGCGAGGAGGTGACGTTCGTTTGGGACACGCCGCATCGCTTGCGCGTCGAATGCGCGCGCTCCGCGAGCGCGCCCAAGGTCACCGCGAGCGTGCTCGAGCACCTCCGGGTCGCGGATCTCAGCGTGCAAGGCGCCGAGCTCGACGCCATCGTCACGCGCCTCTACCGCAGCGGAAAGGTGACCGCGGCGTGAGAGCGCTCGAGGCGCCGTCGTTTCGGCAGTCGCTCGCCGGTTTCGCGGTGCTCGCACAAAAGACCGCGCAGACGAAGCTCACCTACCGGCTCGCGACGCTCATCACGCTGCTGGCGAGCGGCTTTGCGTACTGCGTCTTCTTGCTCGTCTGGCAAGAGGTGTATCGCCGCGACCCGCACGCGGGTCCGCTCTCGCGCGAGCAGATGATGGCGTATCTGGTCGTCGCGTTTCTCGTGAATTCGACGCTGATCATGAACGTCGAGACGCGCTTCCTCCAGCGCGTGCGGATGGGACTCGTGACGGGCGATCTCTTGCGCCCGCTCTCCTTCCTCTTCTTTCAGATGGCGCAAGCGACCGGCGACGTGATCGTCAACGTGATCTTCGCCGTACCGATTTACGCCGCCGGTCTCGTGTTCGCCGGGGGCGCGCTGTTTCCGGCGTCGCCGCTCGCTGCCGCGCTCGGCGCGCTCAGTGTCGTGCTCGCGTTCTTCATCGCGTTCGGCGTGAGCTACCTGCTCGTGCAGGCGTCGTTCGTGTTGCAGTCGGGCTACGGCATTTTCTTCGCGCGCGCGGCCTTACACCAGGTGTTCTCGGGGCTCTCGGCGCCGCTCGTGATGTTCCCGCCGCCGCTCCGCCACGTCGCGGAGTGGCTCCCGTTTCGCTGCGAGATCGAGACGCCCGCGCGTCTTTGGCTCGGGCACGCCGACCTCGCCGACGCGCCGCTCATGCTGGCCCAGCAAGCGGCGTGGGGCGTCGGCCTGCTCGTCGTCGGCGAGCTCCTGTTTCGCGCGGTGATGCGCCGTCACCAGGTGCAGGGCGGCTGAGAGCCATGTCGAGCGTGCGCTTTTATTGGTCGCTCTACCGCACGGCCCTCAAGTCCGTCGCCGAGTACCGCGTGGACTTTGCGGTCGGCGTGATCACCGCGGTTTCGATGCAACTCGCCGCGCTCACGTTCTACTGGATCGTGTTCACACGCGCGCCGGCGCTCGGCGGCTGGTCGTCGGGCGAGGTGCTCTTTCTGTTCGGCCTCACGGCGATGGTTCTGGGCTTTGCCGAGGCGACGCTGAACGGGATCTGGTGGCTGCCTTGGTACATCCTCGACGGCCAGCTCGATCGCCTGCTCACCTACCCGGTCAACAGTCTCGGCTTCGTCCTGCTCTCACGTCCGGAGCTGCACTCGCTCGGTAACCTCTGCGCGGGAGCGGTCAGCTTCGGTGTCGGCTGGGCGCTGCTGTCGCCGCCCACTTACGCGCTCGCGCTCGTGCCGCTTTGGGTCGTCTCGGGCGCGATCATCTACACCGGTATTTTGGTGGTGGTGGGTGCCGTCACGTTCCGCATCGTCGGGCCCTGGGTTTCGCACCTTTTCACCGTGCACCAGCTGCTCAATACCTCGCGCTATCCCATCTCGATCTACCCGCGTTGGCTCTATTTGCTCGTGATGTACGTGCTGCCGTTCGGCGCGGCCATCTTCGTGCCGGCGGATTTCTTGCGCGGTCACGGCTCGCTGTGGCGTGCGCTCGTGATCCCGCCGCTCGGCGCGTTCGGCACCGCGCTCGTCGCGAAGCTTGCGTGGGACAAGGCTCTACGCTCGTACCAGAGCACGGGCAGCTGATCTAAGTATACATACATCACTTCCCGCCGCGCGCCCCGCGCCACCGGCCGCGGCGGCGTCACTTCGGCCGCGGGCCGTTGCTGTAATTCGCGAGCACGCGCGCTACGCGGCCTGACGGCGCGATTTCCATCACTTCAGCGGTCATCGTGCCGCGTTGGTTCACGTAATAAAGAACGACACTCGACACGCCCCACATCACATCGACCAAATCGAAGTGAAGCTCGGGGAAGAGCTCGAGGCCAATCGCAAAATACGCGCGCAGCGCGGCTTTTCCGCGCACGGTCGGATCGCCGAGTTTTTGAGCGGCGAGCGGCGACGTCAGCGTCACGTCCTCTGCGTAGTGCTCGAGGATGCGGTCGAGGTCGTGCGAGTTCCACGCCTCGATCACTTCGTGTGCGAGCTTCTTCGCGTCGGCCTCAGTCAGCACGCTTGTCCTCGAGCAGCGCGGCGGCCGCCGCGTCGGCGAACCAGAAGCCGCGGCGAGCGAGCTGCGAAGGCGTGGTGAACGGATCCCACGCGGCCTCGAGTGCGCGCGCGACTGCTTCCGCTTTCCCTGAACCCACAGCCAACATGACAATGTCACGAGCCGTCTCGAGGGCCGGAACCGTCAGCGTCAGGCGCTCAGGCGGCGGCTTCGGGCCGATCACGGGAATGTAGCGGCGCGTCCGGTCGTTCAGCGCCGGTGAGCGTGGAAATAGTGAGGCAGTATGGCCGTCCTCGCCGATCCCGAGAATGACGAGATCGAGCGCGGCAGGCAGCACGGCTTCGTACGCACGCGCCGCCGCGTCGTGGTCCGGCTCCTCGGCTCGCGGCCGGTGGATTTGCGCGGCCGGTATCGAAACCCGATCGAGCAGGGACTCTTTCGCCATCCGATAATTGCTGTCGGGGTGATCGGGTGGCACACAGCGCTCGTCGCCGAAAAAGACGTGGACGAGCGGCCAAGGAACGTCGCTCCGGAGCGCCAAAGCTTCGTGAACCGCGCGCGGTGTCGTACCTCCAGCCAGGGCTACGCAGGCACGTCCGTGCGCAACGGCCGCACTTCGCAACAGATCCGCGATTTTTGCTGCGGCTCGCGCGGGGAGCTCACTCTTGTCCACGATGCTCGGCTTCACGGTGAGCATGGTTATACCGCGAGTGCGCCCGGGAGCCGGGGGCGCTATGGTGCCAGGCCCTAGCATGCCCGTTGAAGCTCTGGAGCCGAACCGGGTTCTTGCCGGACGCTACCGACTCGAGGTGCGGCTCGGGCAAGGTGGCATGGGTTCGATTTGGCGTGCCGAGCACCTCGTGCTGCAGGCGCCCGTCGCGGTGAAGCTCATCGACCGCGACGCCGTCCCCGACGAAGACACGCTCTCGCGCTTTCTGGTCGAGGCCAAAGCCGCCGCGGCGCTCCGCAGCCCCCACGTCGTCCAGATTATCGACTACGGCGTCGAAGGGCCGTTGCCGTTCATGGTGATGGAGCTGCTCGAGGGCGAAACGCTCGCCCAGCGGCTCAAGCGGCTGCGGCGGCTTTCGCGACAAGAGACTTCCCGTGTTCTCACGCACGTCGGGCGCGCCGTCGGGCGCGCGCACGAAGCCGGCATCGTGCACCGCGACCTCAAGCCTGAGAACGTCTTCTTGGTGAAGAACGAAGACGAAGAGATCGCGAAGGTGCTCGACTTCGGGGTCGCGAAAGTCGAGCGCGCCTCACTCGGTCCGGAAGCGACGCGCACGCGCACCGGGTCCATCCTCGGCACGCCGTACTACATGAGCCCCGAGCAAGCGCAGGGGAACAAGGCTGTCGACAGCCGCTCGGATCTTTGGTCGCTCGGCGTGATCGCGTACGAGTGCCTAACGGGGCGCCGGCCGTTTTACAGCGACGGTTTGGGCGATTTGGTGCTCACCATCTGCGTGCGGGATTTGCCGGTGCCGTCCGACGCCGCGCCGGTACCGATCGGGTTCGACGCCTGGTTCGCCAAGGCGTGCGCGCGCGATCCGGAGCAGCGCTTCCAAACCGCGCGCGAGCTCACCGAGGCGCTGCGTGAAGCGCTCGGTGTCGATCCGAAGGAAGGGACCAACTTCGACTCCCCTGAAATCGTGGTGGCGGGTGGTCGTCAATTTGAGAGCGACCGTCCGCCAGCGAACGACGCCCAGACCATCGTGCGTGAGGCGCCGGTGGAGTCGTCGCGCCGTTCACGGCCGCGCCCCGAGGGCGACGCGCCGACAGTCGCCGCACCTCTGGGCGAGCTCACCGCGGCCGACGCCGGCATCCCGGCGCCGACCGAAGCGCTCTTCGGCACGACGCACCACGAGCCGGCGCCGGAGCCACGCAGCGGTACGGCGCTCGTCCTGCTCGTCGCCGTGGCCGCGCTCGGCGCCGGACTCGTCGGCGGTATTCTGTTTTTGCGGCACCCGCTGCACGTGGGCGGCCTCGACAACGCGACGCTGCCGGCACCGGCCGCTCCGCCCGCCGCCGACAGCGAGGGCGAAAAGCCCGCGAAGAAGGCGAAGAAGAAGGACGCCGCCGAGAGCCCCAGCGCGGCGCCCGACGGAGCGACGTCGAATCCGGCGACGACCGAGAAGGCCGAAGGCGCCGCGAGTGCGACGTCGAGCGCGTCCGCGGCCGACGCAGGGGCTCCCGCTTCAAGCGCCCGCGCCGAGCATCGCGCTCCCGCCGAACCCGCCGCTACGCCGTCGGCCACCGCGACGGGGTCGTCGGGCGAGCCCGACGCGCCTTGGCAAAAACCCGCCTGGGCGATTCCCGATGACGAAATCAAAGTCCACCGCGGCCCCGATCAGCCGGACGACAAGATCGTGATTCCGTCCGACAAGTAGCAAGCCCCGTTTGAACGTCTGGGCACCATGAAGGAGCTGCCTCCCGCGTTTCGCAGCATTCCGAGCGGCGGCGAGCTCATCGAGGCCATCGACGCGGCGTTCGGGCGTCATCGCGGCTGGATTCAAGCGACCGGCTTCGTCGACGACGTGGAGCTCCGGTTCGGCAGCGACGGCGCCGACGTGCGGCGCACCTTTCGCGGACGCTTCGCGCTCGCCGGACTCGGCGGTCCGCTCGGCGGCCCGTACGGCGCGACGCTCTCGCGCTTGTCCGGCGACAAGGTCGAGGTGCTCGCGGGCGTGCTCGTGCGCGCGCGCTCGGGCGGCGTGCAGGCGCTGTGCATCTCCGCGGGTGACGCGCCGTCGCGCGTGCTCGCCGAGACGCCCGGCGTGGACGAGCTCGCGCTGCCGCCCGCGCCGAGTCCCGGTTTCGCGAAGCGGCCGCTCGTTTCGGCCTTCGCGGCCAAGGTCGGCGTCGCGGGAGCCGCGTCCGAAGCGGCCGCCGAGGAGCCCACCCCGGAGCGCGGGGACCTCGTCGAGCACTTCGCGTTCGGCATCTGCGAGGTGCTTTCCGTCACGGGCGACCGGCTCACCTTGCGCGACCTGCGCGGCCAGGGGCGCACTCGCGAAATCGCGCTCGAGCGTCTGAGCGTCAACGGCCCCGTCGAGCACGACGGCCGGCGGCTCTATCGGCTGAGCCGCCGCTGAGCCACCCGGGTGCACGGGCTTGCTCCGCGCGGAACGGCTGTGTAGACGAGGTTTGCCGTGACATTAACCGAGCCTCCGCGCGTCGTGATCGAGGACGTCACGCCCACCGTCGACGCCGGGCGTTACCCCCTGAAGCTCCCCGTCGGCAGCACGCTCGACGTCGCCGCCAGCGTCTTCCGCGACGGGCACGATCTCGTCGCGGCGCGCGTCGTCTACCTCGCCCCCGGTGAACCGCAGTGGCGCTCCGCGCCGCTCGTCTACGATTTCAATCCCGATCGCTGGAACGGCTCCTTCCGCGTCGAAGAAGTCGGGCGCTGGCACTACGGCGTCGAGGCGTGGCCCGATCACTTCGGCACCTGGCGCAGCGAGCTCGAGAAGCGCATCCAAGGCGGACAAGACGTGCGCCCCGAGCTCGTCGTCGGCGCGCTCCTACTCGAGCGCTACGCCGGCCTCTTGCGCGGTGAGGTCGCCGAGCACGTGCGCGCGCTCGCGACGACGATGGCGAGCGAGGCCGAACCGTTCGAGGCACGCCTGCGGGCCGCGCGCGACGAGACGCTTGCCGCCGAGGTTTATGGGCCGCTCGAGCCCGCGGAGCTCGCGCGTTCACCGCTTTACGAGCTCAGCGTCGATCGTCCCGAAGCGACTTTTGCCGCCTGGTACGAGCTGTTTCCGCGCTCACAGAGCGCGAAGCCGGGCGTCCACGGCACCTTCGCCGATACGGCGCGTCGCCTGCCCGAGATCGCGGCGCTCGGCTTCGACGTCGTCTACTTGCCGCCCATCCACCCGATCGGCGTCACGCACCGCAAGGGCAAGAACAATTCGCCCACGGCCGAGCCGGGTGACGTGGGCAGCCCCTGGGGCATCGGCTCGAGCGAGGGCGGCCACACGGCGGTGCACCCCGAGCTCGGCACCCTCGCGGATTTCGATCATCTCGTCGCGAGCGCGAAGGACCTCGGCCTCGAGATCGCGCTCGACATTGCGTTCCAATGCTCGCCCGATCATCCGTGGGTGAAAGAGCACCCGGAGTGGTTCTTCGTCCGTCCCGACGGCACCATCCGTTATGCCGAAAATCCGCCGAAAAAATACGAAGACATCTACCCGCTGAACTTCTGGTGCCGGGACCGCGAGGCGATGTGGAATGCGTGTCGCGACGTGTTCCTGTTTTGGGCCCTGCACGGCGTGAAGACGTTCCGCGTCGACAACCCACACACCAAGCCGTTCGCCTTTTGGGAGTGGGTGCTGCGCGAGGTTCAAACCACGCACCCGGACACCGTGTTCTTGAGCGAGTCCTTCACGCGCCCGAACCGGATGAAGGCGCTCGCCAAGCTCGGCTTCAACCAGAGCTACACGTACTTCACGTGGAAGAACTCCGCGTCGGAGCTGCGCGACTACTTCCGCGAGCTCACCTCGCCGCCGATGACGAGCTACTACCGGCCGAACTGCTTCGCCAACACGCCGGACATCTTGCACGAGTACCTGCAGCACGGCGGGCGTCCGGCCTTCCGCGCGCGGCTCGTGCTCGCGGCGACGCTCGCGCCGCTCTACGGCATTTACAGCGGTTTCGAGCTCTGCGAAGGCACGGCCGTCAAGCCCGGCAGTGAAGAGTACAAGGACAGCGAGAAGTACCAGCTCGTCTCGCGCGACCTCAACGCGCCGGGCAACCTCAAGCAGGACATCGCGCGTCTGAACCGCATCCGGCGTGAAAACGTCGCGCTCCAGACGCTGCCGAACCTCGAGTTCGTCCGCACCGACTACGACGGCATCCTCGCATATCGCCGTTTCGCGCCGGGTAACGAGCTCCTCGTCGTCGTCAACCTCGACCCGCACGCCATGCACGAGACGATGCTCGACGTTCCCATCGACCGCATGGGCCTCGGCGAGAACGAAGCGTACGAAGTCTTCGACCTGCTCGGCGGCTCGCGCTGGGTTTGGCGCGGCCGTCGCAACTACGTCAAGCTCGACCCGAACGAGCGCGTCGCCCACGTCTTCCGCGTCACCCGGCGCGGGTAAAAGCTGCATGGGCGCGCCCGGCAGCTGCCTGTGGCGCGCGTGGGCGCGCCCGGTGCCGGTGCTCTCGCACTCCGGCGCCGAGTCGCCGCGGGTGCTCTTGCGCTCCGGCTCCGAGTCGCTATGAAAATTCCGACTCAAATTCGGAATTTTCCCCACTGTTGCCGGTCGCTGCGCGCGACCCCTTCCCGCGAGCACACCGCGCGCGCGGGCGGCGCTCGTTTCGTTCCGGGCGCAGCCGTCGTCATCACGTGTGCGCTCATGCTGGCAGCGTGTACGAAGCGCGCTTCGCCGTCCGGCGCGCCCGCACCCGCGAGCGCCGCGGCACCCGCCGTCCCCGCGCCGAGCGTCGGGCGCCTCGGCACGCCGACCGGCTTCGAGCTCACGGCGAGCGCGATCGGCGCGACGCTCGTCTGGTCGCCCATCAAGCGCGAAAACGGCGCCGTGCGTCGAGTCGAGCTCGACGCCGCGGGCGCGTTCGCGAGCCCAGCGAGCGACGCCGTCGACTCGAGCGCCGTGGCGGGCGAGGTAACGGATCTGGCGGCCGCATGGGTGAAGGAGCGGCTCGCGCTCGCGTGGGTCGAGCGTGACGGCGCGAAGGCGCGCGTGCGCGCGGCGTGGGCCGGCAGCGGCGCCGCGCCGTTCGAGCTCGGAGCGGCGTGGACCGGCCCGCGCACGGCGCGCGGGAACGTCGTCGTCGCCGCGCGCGGCGAGCGCGCGCTCGTGTTTTCGCGCGGGGATCAAGCCGTGTGCGTCGATGCCGAACGTCACGGCTGTTTCGGCTTCGAGTTTCACGAGCTCACGAGCGGCGGCTTGGAGAAGAGCGGCTTGCCGATGTCGGTGCCGGTGCCCTGCGCGGACAATTCGGTACAGCTTGCGGTCGCCGCGCGGCGCTTTCACTACGGCGTGTGCACCCAAAACGGCGAGCGCCCGCTCACGACCATGTTCACGATCGAGCGCGACCCCGACTACGCGCGCGCCGACCCGCTGCTCGAGGGTTGCACGCCCGCCGGCACGTTCGTCTGGCAGAGCGCGGCCTGGCTCGTCGCGGAGTGTGAGAACGGCCGCCGCGCCGTGCGCCTCGGCGCGCGCGACGAAGCCGCCGAATATCTCGATTTGCATGCCCTGCGCCTCGAGTGCCGCCACGGCGCGGCCACCGTGCGCGCTCCCAGCCTCGATCTGCCGCTCGACGAGCCGCGCTCGGGGCTCGCCGCGCTCTTGCCGCCAACCCTCGCGCCGCTCGGAGCGCGCGCGGTGTGGACGGGCCGCGCCCTCGTCGTCGGCACGACACTCGGCGATCGCGTGCGCCTCACGCGCCACACCTGCGCCGGCGACGCCCTCCGCACGGAAACGTTGGATATCCACTAGTTCGTGGCCGGCGGAAAAGGTTCCGAGGTTAGTCGCCACTCTCGTCCCCGTGGGAGGGGGTCCCGGTCGCAATAGTTTGTCTATACAATTTAGTTTGTATAGACAGACTACCAAACCGCAAACACCCACCATCGTCGTCCCCCGCGCCTCCTCGCCAGCTAGAAAAACTACGACAAACCACGCCGAAGGCGGCGGGAGGAGCGTTCGCGAAGCGAACCGCGAGGGGCAAGGCCCCCCTTCTTAAGACCTAGCTCAATAAAACGAGATGTCGTCTAACCAGAAGTCGAACGGGTCGGTGGCGCTCAGGAAGTTGAAGGTGAGGTTGTAGACGGCCGTCTTGACGACGCCGTCCGCAACCACGCCGAAGTTGCGCTGGGAGAGCCCCGAGAACGGAATGCGATAGTGGCGCCAGCTCGTGCCGAGCTGCGTGAGGTTCACGCCGAAGCCGTCGTAACACTCCTTGCCGGTGCCGCCGCCGACCGTGCAAACACCGCCGTCCGGCTCCGAATTCGAATCCGTCACCTCGAAGAACACGCTGTTCGTCGACGTGTCCCCGACACGCGCCCAGAAATCGACGCCGGTGCGCCCGCTCGCGTCGTACGCGATCGTGCCGTACACGCCGTCCGGCCCCGGTGCAGACGCGAGCGCGACGCCGAGGTCGGCACCCCAGTCGGTAAAGCCCTGGCCCGTGATGCGCATGGCGTAACGGCTGCCGCAACGCGGCTCGGGCAGCATTTCCGGCGGAGCAGGCATGTTCGTGATCTCCGACTGCTCGGGCACGACCGTGCCTCCCGTAGCGTCGGCGGCCGTCCACCACGAACCGTCGCGCTTGTCGATCGGCAACACGAGGCCGTCGCCGTCCTCGAAGTCGTCGATCATCGCCGTCGGATCGATCGCGTCGTTCGGGTCGGGGCACGTCACCGTCATCCCGCCCGTGCCGAGGCCACCGCTGCCGAGACCGCCCGTACCGCCGAGGCCGCCCGTACCGCCGAGCCCCGCCGAGCCACCCTGGCCGCCCTTCCCGCCGGGGTCGGACGCGTCGTCGTCACGCGACTTCGCGCCGCAGGCGACGCTCCCAAAACCCAACAAAAAAAGACCGAATAGCAGCGACGAGCTTTGCATGCCGTGCCTCGCTTGAAGTGGCGCTGACTCAGATTAGTCCCGAGAGCGGGCCGTTCGACCACTCGGGTTTGCCGAATTGCGTGTCGGCGACGCCGAACGCGTTGAGGAGCGAGACGAGCAGCCCGTTGTGCGCGACTTGCTGGCTCGGGTCGAAGCGCAGAAAACGTCCGGTTTCGAGCGCGCCGCCGCCTTGGCCCGCGAGCACGTAGCCCGCGTCCACGCGGCTGTGCGTGTTCCCCTTCGCGAGCTCGTTGCAATAGAGGATGACGGTGTTGTCGAGCACGCTGCCGTCTCCCTCCGGGATGGCTTTGAGCTTCGCGATCAACGCCGCGAGCTCCGACATGTACCACTGGTTGATGCGCGTCAGCTTGTCGACGGCGGAGGTGTCGTCGTCGCTCAGATGCGACAGGTCATGATGCCCGTCGGTGATGCCGAGCCAGGTGAAGCGCGTCTGCGAGACGGAGCGTGACCATTGCAGCGACGCGACGCGCGTGATGTCGCAGGCGAGCGCCATCGCGAGCAGGTCGACCTGGAGCCCGCCCACGTCGGGATAGGAGTCGTTGTCGTCCTTCGAAACCGCGTGGATCGTCGGGTCCGCGCAGGCGGCGCCGCCGATTTGCCCGACCTTCGTCAGCCGAACCTCGAGGTCGCGCACGGCGTCGAGGTGCGCGTCGAGGCGCTGTCGATCCGCGCCGCCGAGCGCGGCGGAGACGCGCGTGTACTCGGCGCCGACCGCGTCGAGGATCGACTTTTGGCGCGCGCGCTCGGCCGCCAGCACCGCCGGATCGGTGTGTAGATCGGCGAAGACGCGCGCGTACACCGCGGACGGGTCGTCCTCGGGCGGGAGCGGCTGGTCGCTCGCGCGGTAACACATGCGTCCCCAGTTGTCGGCCGCGCCCACCTGCACGCCGAGCTCGAGCGAACGCAGCTTCGTCTCGTTACCGATCGCGTCGGCGATGCGCTGATCGACGGAGGGTCCGCTCGCCCAGCCCGCGGGCGGCGCCTGCGTCCCGCCGAACGGTCCCGAGTTCAGTGTCGTGCCCGTGAGCATGCCGCCGATGCCGTTTTGGTGGCCGTCGCCGCCGCCGCCCTCCTGGTACAGGCCGCGGATGACGACGAGGTCGTCCTGATGGGGCGCGAGCGGCGAGAGGATCGTCGAAAGCGTGAAGTCTTTCTCCGTGCCGCTCGGGGTCCACGACGGCAAGAGGCCGTCCGGCGAGAACATGACGACGAAGCGCTTCGGCGCGAGCGTTTGTGCCGACGCGCGCTGCGGCGCGAACGCCTCGAGCCAGGGCAAGGCGATCGAAGCGCCCGCCGCGCTCGTGAGCAAGGTGCGCCGGCTGAGCCGCGGACCGCGCAAATGAATCATGGTGCGGCCTCCTCGGCGCGCTGGTTTTGGAAGAGCTGCTGCTCGACGGTAGCGCGCACGACGCGCTTCAGATCGCCGTTCGACTTCGCGAGCTCGTCCGCGAGCGCGCTCACCGTGCAAGTGTCGGCTGCGCTCGTCGCTTCGTGGCCGAACGCGTAGCGGAACCATTGCCGCGCGACGCAGCTCCGTACCTCGTCGCTCTGGAGCAACGCCTGCGTGAGCGCGGGCACGCCGTCCAAGTTGCCGTCGACGTCCGTGCCGACGAGATAGCCCGTCGAATCCACCGGCTGGCCGCCGTCGACGTCGCGCCAGCGTCCGATGGCGTCGTAGTGCTCGAAAAGGAAGCCGACCGGGTCCATCAGCTGGTGACAGCTCGCGCAGCTGGTGTCCGCCGTGTGCTGTGCGAAGCGCTGACGCGTACTCAGGCGCGGGTCGACGGTGGGCGGCGTCACGACGAGGTTCGGCGGCGGCGGCGGCGGTGGATCGCAGAACAGCCGCTCGCGGATGAACTTGCCGCGCAGCGTGGGCGACGTCTGGTTCGCCTTGGCGTGCACCGCCAAGAACGCACCCTGCGTCAGCATGCCCGAGGCACGCGCCGGATCGAGCGCGACGCGCGTGAAGGTGCCGGGCACGGGCGTGCCGCTCACGCCGTAAAAGCCCATGAGCGTCGAGTCGAGGTACGTGTACGGCGCCCCCAAGATCACGGAAAGCGACGGCGTGTCGTTCCACGCGCCCGCGAGAAACGCCTGAGTTTCCTGCGTGAGCTCCGCGGGCAACACCGGATCCCACGCGCGGTAGAGCGCCTGGTCTTTCTGCAAATCGGCGAGCGCGTCGAGGTCCCACCACTCGAACATGAAGTGGGTGAACGCTTCGGCGGCGCGCGGCGTGGCGAGTAAGCGTTCCGTCTGGGCGAGCAAACCGGCCGTCGTGTCGAGCGCGCCGCCTTCGGCCGCGTCGAGGAGCGCGTCGTCCGGCCCGGTCGCGGTGATCAGGTACGCAAGGCGCGTTGCGAGCGCTGGACCGAACACCGCGTCGGGCGCGGACGGCTCCGGGCGGTAGAGGAGCTGCGGCGCCTGCAGCATGGCCGCGATGACGGCGCTGATGCCGTCCGCGGCGGTGGGGCTCGCCGTCGCTTGCTCGAGCGCGACCAGCGCCGACACTTCGTCCGCGCCGAGTGTGCGCCGGTACGCGCGCCGTCCGAACGCGCGCACGAACGGCTCGACGCACGCAGCGTCGGCCGTGGGGTCGCAGCCGGCGAACGCGCTCAAACGCGTGCTGTCACCGACGAGCGTCCCGGCAGCCGCCGTCGCCACGTCGAAGTACTTCGAGACGTGCAGCGTCGAGACGCTGTACGTGTCCGCCTGGTCGTCGAACCCGAAGCTTTCTTCATCCGGCACGAGCTCGTCCGCGACGCTCGCGGCGGCGCCCGTCAGGTCGGCGAGCGTCCGCCCGTACTCGAAACGCGTGAGCCGGCGGAGCGGCGCCGTTCCGAGGCCGCCATCGTCCGCGGCGCAGAGCGGCGCCTCGGTATCCGTGCTCGGACCCTCGCTGTCGGGCTTCGCGCGCGAGGCCGCGCAGGCCACAAGACCCGTAGCGAGCAGCCCGGCAAAGAGCCGCACGATTCGATCCCCAGAACGGAGCGGCCTCACGTTGGCGTCCTCATCGTGACATGTCCACGTGCCCCGGGCTCGATCTACGATTCGTCCCGGCCTCGCCGATTTTTCGATCAGTTTCGGCTCGGACGCCCATGGTGTCATTGTGCTCACGACCACGGCGTTGCGGACCGGACCGAGCGAGCTCCCCGCGGCCGAACCCCTGAGTCGCATGGCAGGCTCCGCGTTTCCCACCGGTCGAGCCGAAATGACGCGGTTTCGCGAGCTCGTCGACCGCCACTACGAGTTCGTCTGGCGCAGCGTGCGCCGGCTCGGCGTGCCGCGCGCGGACGTGGACGACGCGGCCCAGGAAGTCTTCGTCGTCGCTGCGCGCCGGCTCGCTGATTTCGGCGCCGATCGCGAGCGAGCGTTCCTGTTCGGCACGGCTGCGCGCGTGGCGTCGACCCGGCGTCGCAACCAACGCCGCCGCCCGGAAGAGCTCGACGCGGAATCAGACGCGCGCCCCGCGAGCGATCTCGATCCGGAGGAGCTCGCCGAGCTCGCGCGCGCACGCCCGTTGCTCCAGGAAATTCTCGACGGCATGCCGGACGAGCTGCGCGCCGTGTTCATCTTGGCGGAGATCGAAGAGCTGCCCGCGCGGGAGATCGCGGACGTGCTCGGCGTGCCGCAGGGCACGGTGAGCTCGCGGCTCCGCTCCGCGCGCGAGAAGTTTCAGGCGGGGATCAAACGCCTGCAGGCGCGCTCCGCGTTTGCCTGGAGAAAGCGATGAGCGAAGAGCGTGATCGAGAAGAGTCCGTGGACGCCGAGCAAGCCGAGCTCGAGCGCTTGTTGCTCCGTTCGGCGAAGCTCGACGTGCCGTCCGCGTCCGGGCGCGACGCCGCTCGCTTGCGCGGGTTCGAGGAGATCGGCGCGCGGCTGCGGCTGCGGTCACGGCGGCGCTGGGCCGTGATGGGCGGCGTGCTCGCCGTGGCGGCTGCGATTGGCCTGTTCGTGTCGCGCCCGCCGCCTGCGAGCCACGTCTCGGCCGAGCACGTTCGCGAGGTCACGCCGCGGCCGGAGCCGAAGCCCGTACCGACGGCGCCGCTTCCGCTGGCGCCGCCGCGCTGCGCAGCGCTCGTGGTCGCGAAGGGCGACGCGCCGCTGCTCGAGGATTTCGAGCACGACGACTCGTGGGTGCTCGCCGCGGACGGGCGCAAGGGGAGTTGGATCACGTACGACGACGGCACCGGCAAGCAGTCGACGCCGAGCCGCTCGGGGCTCTTTCCGAGTCGCATTCCGGGCGGACGCGGCGCGAGCAAGCAGGCGCTGCACGTGAGCGGCGGGAAATTCTCGGATTGGGGTGTGACGTTCGGGACGGAGCTCGCCGACGCCGCGTGTTACGACGCGTCCGCGTACGCGGGGATCGAGCTCTGGGCCAAGGGGCCCGGAGAAATCCGCGTGGGCTTTCAGATGATCGACGTGCAGGACGTGAAGTACGGTGGTTTCTGCCAGACGGATTGCTACGACACGCACCGGAAAATCATCGAGCTTACGCCCGTGTTTCAGCGCTACGTGGTGCGTTGGGAGGAGCTCCAGCAGCTCTTCGTCGCGGGGCCGCCGCTCGCGTTCGATGCGCGGCGCGTGCGCTTTCTCGAGTTCAACATCGCCGCGAAGGACACGCCCTTCGACGTGTGGATCGACGACGTTTCGTTCCTGCCGCGCTGAGCTTTCGCGCCGCTTCCTGCGTGACTTCGCGCTGAACGCGCGCGCAGCCGCTCGGTAACGCTTTTCAGCCTTCGTGCCCCCGCGGGTGGCGGTGGCCCAAGCCCCGAGGTTACTATCCGGCCCTTTCATGCGGACGCGACCCGGCTCGCCTCAACCGCTCGGTGCAACCTGGGACGGTCAGGGCGTAAACTTCGCCCTCTTTTCGCAACACGCGACGGCCGTCGAGCTCTGCCTCTTCGAGTCGGCGGACGCGCAGAGCGAGTCGATTCGCATTCCCGTGAAGGAACGCACGAATCGCATTTGGCACGTGTACTTGCCCGACGCGATGCCGGGCCAGCTGTACGGCTTTCGCGTGCACGGGCCGTTCGCGCCCGAGCAGGGCCATCGCTTCAACCCGCACAAGGTGCTCGTCGATCCGTACGCGAAGGCGATCACGGGTGACTTGAGCTCGGCGGACGCGACGTTCGGGTATCCGCTCGGGACGCCGGACGATCTCGTGCTGAGCACGGTGGACAGCGCAGCCGTCGCGCCGCGCTCCGTCGTCGTGGAGCAGTCGTTCAGTTGGGGGGACGACCGAGCGCCGCGCGTGCCGTGGAGCCGCAGCATCATTTACGAGTGCCACGTCGGAGGCCTGACGCGGTCGCACCCCGACGTGCCGGGGCATTTGCGCGGGACGTACCTCGGGATGGCGTCCGACGCCGTGATCGATCATTTGCGCTCGCTTTCGGTCACCGCCGTCGAGCTCTTGCCGGTGCACCACGCGCTGCACGAGCGCCGCCTCACGGACTCGAAGCTCGAGAACTACTGGGGTTACAACACGCTCGGTTTCTTCGCGCCGGACCCGCGCTTCGCCACCGGCTCGCTCGGCCAGCAGGTCGCCGAATTCAAGACGATGGTGAAGACGCTGCACCGCGCCGGACTCGAGGTCCTGCTCGACGTCGTCTACAACCACACGGGCGAGGGGAACCAATTCGGTCCCACGCTGTGCTTCCGCGGCATCGACAACCGCTCGTACTACCGGCTCGATACGCACGCGCCGCGCAACTACGTCGATTACACGGGGTGCGGCAACAGCCTGAACACGCTGCATCCGCGCACGCTCCAGCTCGTGCTCGACAGCCTGCGTTACTGGGTCGAGGAGATGCACGTCGACGGCTTCCGCTTCGATCTCGCGACGACGCTCGCGCGCGATCCCTACGAGTTCGACGCGTTCTCGCGCTTCTTCGCGCTCGTGCAGCAGGATCCGATCTTGTCGCGCGTGAAGCTGATCGCGGAGCCGTGGGATCTCGGGCCGGGCGGCTACCGGCTCGGCGGGTTTCCGCCCGGCTGGGCGGAGTGGAACGCGCGCTACCGCGATTGCGTGCGGCGCTTTTGGCGCGGGGACGAGGGGCAGGTGCCGGAGCTCGCGTCGCGTTTGTCGGGCTCGAGCGACATCTTCCACGGCGGCGGCGATCGCGGGCCGTTCGCCAGCATCAATTTCGTGACGTGCCACGACGGGTTCACGCTCGAAGATCTGGTGTCCTACGACCACAAGCACAACGACGCGAACGGCGAGGACAACCGCGACGGTACCAACGAGAATTTCAGCCGTAACTGGGGCGCCGAGGGCGAAACGACGTCCGCGCCCGTCGTGCGCATGCGCGAACGAATGCGCAAGAATTTCCTCGCGACGCTCGCGTTCTCGCAGGGCGTGCCGATGATCTCGCACGGCGACGAGATCGCGCGGACGCAGCGCGGCAACAACAACGCGTACTGTCAGGACAACGCGATCTCCTGGGTCGATTGGGACATCGGCCCCGCCGAGGAGGAGCTGCTCGAGTTCACGCGTGAGGTGCTCGCCATCACGCGTAAAAATCCGGTGTTCCGCCGCCGGCGCTTTTTCAGCGGCGGTCCGGTCGGCGACGGCAACGCGAAGGACGTCTCGTGGATTCGACCGAGCGGGGGCGAGATGACCCTCGAGGATTGGAGCGATCCGAAAACACAGTCGCTCGGGATGCTGATCCACGGTGAGGCATCCGACGACGTAGATGAGCGCGGGCGCCCGAACCGAGGACAATCGCTACTTCTGCTCCTCAACGCCAGCACGCGCGCGCAGCACTACGCGCTCCCGAAGCTGCCCGAGCGCGGCTCCTGGCACGAGGCCGCCAATACCGCCCAGTCGGCCGGACGCGCGCCCCGCCGCGTGCCCCGCACCGGTGTGAACGTGGCGCCGCATTCGCTCGTGCTCTTGTGGTACGAACCGAGCTGATGGATCCGGACGCGCTCGTCCAAGCCTCGGACCTCAGAGCTTTCGCCGCCGGCCAGCGCCACCAGCCGCACTCGCTGCTGGGCCTGCATGCCGCGGAGCTCTACGGCACGCGGGGTACGATCGTCCGGGCGTTTCACCCGGATGCAGCGGGCTGTGAGCTCTTGCGCCCCGACAACTCACCCGCGGCGATGGTACCGCTCGGTGAGGGGTTGTTCGCGGTCTTCGTCCCGCACGTCGAGCCGCCGTTCGCGTACCGGCTGCGCTTTCATTTCGACAGCGCCGGCACGTGGGAGCGTGACGACCCGTATCGTTTCTTGCCGACGCTCGGCGATCTCGATCTGCACCTCTTCGGTGAGGGGACGCACCGGCGCTCGTGGCAGGTGCTCGGCTCGCACGTGCGCACCATCGACGGGACGACGGGTACCGCGTTCGCCGTGTGGGCACCGAACGCCAAGGGCGTGAGCATCGTCGGCGATTTCAATCGCTGGGACGGGCGCCTCTACCCGATGCGCTCGCTCGGTTCGAGCGGGATTTGGGAGCTCTTCGTGCCGGGCGTCGGCGTCGGCGCGCTCTACAAATACGAAATCAGAACGCGCGAGGGTGAGCTTCGGACCAAGACGGATCCGTACGGCCGTGAGATGGAGCTGCCGCCCGCGACGGCGACGCGCATCACGGAGTCGAATTACGCCTGGCACGACGAGCAGTGGATGCAGGCGCGCCTGGCGAAGGACATGACGCGCGAGCCGATGTCCGTCTACGAGATGCACATGGGCTCCTGGGCGCGCGTGCCCGAGGAGGACCACCGCTGGCTCACGTACCGCGAGCTTGCGCCGCGGCTCGTCAATCACGTCAAGCTCCTCGGCTTCACGCACATCGAGCTCATGCCCGTCGCGGAGCACGCGTTCTACCCGTCCTGGGGTTATCAGGTGACGGGCTATTTCGCGCCCACGGCCCGTTACGGCACGCCCGATGATTTCCGCCACTTCGTCGACTACTGCCATCAGAACGGCGTCGGCGTGATCGTCGATTGGGTGCCTGCGCACTTTCCGAAGGACGATTTCTCGCTGCGCCGCTTCGACGGCACGCCGCTCTACGAGCACGAGGATCCGCGGCGCGGCGAGCACCCGGATTGGGGGACGCTCATCTTCAATTACGGGCGCACGGAGGTGCGAAACTTCCTCGTCGCGAACGCGCTCTACTGGCTCGAGGAGTTTCACATCGACGGGCTCCGCGTCGATGCGGTCGCGTCGATGCTGTACCTCGACTACAGCCGCAAGGAGGGGGAATGGATGCCGAACCCCTACGGCGGTCGCGAGAACGTCGAAGCCATCGATTTCTTGCGCGCGTTCAACAGCGCCGTGCACGAGGACGCGCCCGGGGCCTTCACGATCGCAGAGGAGTCGACGGCGTGGGGCGGCGTCACGCGGCCTCCGTCCGAGGGCGGGCTCGGTTTCACCTTCAAGTGGAACATGGGCTGGATGCACGACACGCTGAACTTCTTCTCGAAAGAGCCGGTGCACCGTAAGCACCACATGGATCAGCTCACGTTCTCGATGCTCTACGAGTACACGGAGCGCTTCATCAACTCGATCTCCCACGACGAGGTGGTGCACGGAAAAGGCGCGCTGATCGAGAAGATGCCCGGGGATTTCTGGCAGAAGCTCGCGAATCTGCGGCTGCTTTTGGCCTATCAGTACACGCGCCCCGGCAAGCAGCTCATGTTCATGGGGACCGAGTTCGCGCAGCACCACGAGTGGAACGTGGACGCGAGTCTCGATTGGCACATCGCGGACCATCCGCAGCGGCAAGAGCTCCAGCGCTACCTCACCGAGCTCTCGCGCTACTACATGCAGACGCCCGCGCTCTGGCGCTCCGATCCGGATACGTTCGGCTTCGAGTGGATCGATTGCTCGGACAAGGACAACACCGTGCTGTCCTACATGCGGCGCGACGTCGACAAGTTCGTCATCGTGGTGCTGAACTTCACGCCGGTGCCGCGCCAGGGTTACCGTATCGGCGTTCCGCGGAGCGGCCGGTACGTCGAGCGCCTCTCGACTGACGATCAGCGCTTCGGGGGGAGCGAGTTCCAGACGTTCGCGGTGGTCGACGCCGATCCGGTGCCGGCACACAATCGCGAGTGGTCGCTCGCGCTGAACCTGCCGCCGCTCGGCGCGCTGATTCTCGAACCGGCCGGCTGACGACCATTAACTTTCGAGCGTGACGGCCGTTCCAAGGCCGAGCCCATGTCTCGACGTTTCGCGACGGCGATTCCGTGCTGAATACCAAGGGCCTCCAGCCGCCCGAGTTTGCCGGCATGTGCGTGGCCTTCACCCCCGGGGGTTTGGTGCTCTCCGGCACGATCACGACGAAGGAACCGGGCAGCGCGCTCAGCCGTTTCTTTCGTGCTGTGCATGAGCTGTCGATCGCGGAACGGATTCAAGAACTTTGCGTGGACGTCCGCGCGCTCACGTCCGTGAACTCGACCGCGCTGCGCCTGTTCATCGATTGGGCAATCTGGGTGTCGCAACCCCCCGGTGCCTCGTACAAGTTGCGCTTCATTCGCAGCCCGCACGTGACGTGGCAGCGCCTGAGCTTCCCCCCGCTGGCTCAGCTCGCGGCCAAGCACCTCATCTTGGAAGACGGCGCCTAAGGGCGGCTCAAAGCGCGGCAGCGGCCTCGCCCCTCTCCTCTTTCCGGATGGAGGCGTCGGCGCCCGACCGAATTGTATATACGAAATATTTTGTCTATACAGTTCGAGCTCGGAAAAAGGGGCACAGCCGCGAACGGCACGCCGTTAGGAGGCGCCGCAAGGCACTGGGTACCCAAGACCCTGCCGCGTCCCGCCGGCGAACCCAGCAAGGTGGAACGGCGTCGCGCTGCGACGCGGGCGGTTCCGCACGTCGGTCGCCCCTAAATCCAAAAGATCATAGAGTTATTTGATGGGTCGCCCGAGCTGAGCGGCCGGGCCACTGCCTCGCGTTGAACCCTTGACGAGCTTCCAAGCGGGTTCATTATTGGTCGTATGATAAAAAATAGGCCGGTGGCGACGATGGGACTCGGGGCCGTCTTTGCAGCCGCGGTCGGAGCTTTCGCGGCGGGGTGCGCGCGGGCAAACGCGGCGCCTGTCGAGGAGATCTACCAGGGGACCGCAGAGCTCGATGAGCGGAACTTGGCGTTCGAGGTCGGCGGGAGGCTGACTGCCGTGAACGTGCGCGAGGGCGAGCAGGTGCGGGTCGGGGCGCTACTCGCGACGGTGGATGGCGCACTCGACGAGCAGGCGCGCTTGGCGCAAGGGCTCGAGGCGCGCGCCGTGCAAGCGCAAGCGACGGTGGTGGACAAGGGAGTGCGACCCGAGGAGATCGCGGCGACACGCGCGCGCCTGCGGGCCGCGCGCGCGGCGGAGGAGCTCGCGAAGCGACAACTCGAGCGCGAGCGGGACCTGAATGCGCAGGGTGCGACGCCCGCGTCCGAGCTCGATCGCCGTGAGACGGATTACGCGCGAACGGTGGCCGACCGTGAGGCGTTCGAGAGTCAACTGAGCGAGCAGCAACGCGGCGCGCGTCCCGAGGAGCGCGTCGCCGCGCAAGCCAAAGCCGACGCGGCTGCCGCGAACGTGACGCTCGACGCGTTGCGCTTGGAAAAGCGGGATTTGCGCGCCCCCGTGGACGGAATCGTGCTCGACGCGCACCTGAAGACGGGCGAAGTGGTCGCGGCCGGAACACCCGTGTTCACGATCGCCGACCCCGGGCGACCGTACGCGTACGTCTTCGTGCCGCAGGCGAAGCTCTCCGGCATCGATGTCGGGGACCGCGCCGACGTCCGCGCGGACGGAGTCGAACGCGCGCTCGCCGGTCACGTCGAGAACGTCGCGCGCCGCACCGAGTTCACTCCACGCTATCTGTTCAGCGAGACCGAGCGCGCGAACCTCGTGGTACGCGTGAAAGTGCGCATCGACGACCCGAGCGGCCTCTTGCACGCGGGCGTTCCCGTGCGTGTCCACATCGAACGTGACACGCCGCCGAGCGCGCGCACCGTGACGCCGGAACCGTCGGCCCCGCCGAGCGGCGCGGTCGCACCGAGCGCCTCCGCGCGGGGGACGACGCCGTGAGCGAAAACGTCATCGTCACACGCGCGCTGTCGCGGCGTTTCGGCGACTTGGTCGCCGTGCGCGATGTGTCGCTCGCGGTCGAAAAGGGGGAGATTTTCGGGGTGCTCGGGCCGAACGGCGCCGGCAAATCGACCACCATTCGCATGCTGTGCGGCATCCTCGACCCGACGAGCGGCGAGGGGACGGTGGTCGGCTTCGACATTCGCCGTGACGCCGAGCGCGTCAAAGAGCGAATCGGCTACATGACGCAGCGCTTCAGCCTGTACGAGGACTTGACGGTCGAAGAGAACATCAAGTTCTACGCGGGCATCTACGGCGTGCCGCGTAGTCGCCGCAAGCGGCGCGTCACGGAGGTGCTCGAGAGCTCGGGGCTCGTCGACCGGCGGACGCAGCTCGCGGGAACGCTGTCGGGTGGTTGGAAACAGCGTGTTGCGCTCGCGAGCGCAACGATTCACGAACCGCCGTTGCTCTTCTTGGACGAGCCGACGGCCGGCGTGGACCCCGTGAGCCGGCGCGAGTTCTGGGAGCAAATTCACCGCCTCGCGCACGCAGGGACGACCGTGCTGCTCACGACGCATTACATGGACGAAGCCGAGCGTTGTCATCGATTGGCCTTTATTTTTCGCGGAACCGTGCTCGACATCGGCACGCCGGGCGACATCGTGGCGCGCCGCCGGCTGCGAGGCGCCGAGCTCGAGTGCGAGCACGCGCAGGCGGCGGCCGAGCGCTTGCGCGCCGATCCTCAGGTCGATGAGGTCGCGCACTACGGTGATGTGCTGCGCGTCGTGACGCGGGACGACGCCGATCCGGAAGCGGTCGTTCGGCGCGTGCTCACGGGCGAGCTCGCGCCGAAGAGCTTGCGTCCCGTGCGCGTCGGCGTCGAAGACGCGTTCGTCTCGATGGTGCGCGCCGACGAAGCGAGCGACGAGCGTGCGCTCAAGGCGGCCTCGTGAACCTTCGCCCCTTCGTCGTCGCGTGGAAGGAGCTGCTCCAGCTTCGACGCGATCGCATGACGCTCGCGATGATGATTGCGCTGCCGTTCCTGCAGCTGATGCTCTTCGGGTACGCGATCAATACCGACGTGCGGCACATGCCGACGCTCGTCTACGACCAGGACCAGAGCGCACTTTCTCGCGACTTTGCCGCGGAAATGGTGGCTACCGGCTTTTACGACGTGATCGGTCACGCCGAGAGCTACGCCGACGTCGAACGAGCGCTCCGCCGTGGAGGCGCGCGCGTCGCTCTCGTCGTGCCGCCCGATTACGGCGCGAACGTGCGCGCCGGCAAGGCCGCCCACCTGCAGCTCATCGTCGACGGTTCCGACCCGCAGACGGTGGCGAGCGCGACCAACACCGCGACGGGGATGGCGGCGGCGCGCTCGACCGAGCTCTTACTCACGCGTCTCGCGAGCACGGGCAGCGTGCTCGAGCCGATCACGCTCGAGCCGAGCACTTGGTATAACCCCGAAGTTCGGACGGCCGTCTACGTCGTGCCTGGCCTCGTCGGCGTCATTCTCACGATGACGATGGTGATGCTCACCGCCATGGCCGTCGCTCGCGAGCGGGAGCGCGGGACCCTCGAACAACTCATCGTGTCGCCCGTGCGGCCGGTCGAGCTCGTACTCGGCAAGATCGCACCGTACATCCTGATCGGCTACGTGCAGATGACGGTGATTTTGCTCGCCGGCCACTACCTATTTCACGTGCCTTTTCGCGGTTCGATCACGCTCCTCTATGCGCTCGCGTTCCTGTTCATCGCGGCGAATCTCGCCATTGGCCTCTTCTTTTCCACGCTCGCGCGCACGCAGCAGCAAGCCATGCAGATGTCGTTCTTCTTTCTGCTCCCGAACATCCTGCTCACGGGGTTCATGTTCCCGTTCGAAGGGATTCCGCGGCCGGCGCAGATCCCGGCCGAGGCGCTGCCGCTCACGCACTTCTTGCGCATCGTGCGCAGCATCGTGCTCAAGGGCGGCGGCTTCGAGGACGTGTACCAAGAGCTCCTCTGGCTCTCCGGCATCTTTGCCGCGCTCGTGCTCGTGAGCTCGCTCCGCTTTCGGAAGAAGCTCGTCTGATGGCACGCCCTCGTACCGACATCGGCCCGCGCATTCTGGTCGCGGCGCGCAAACAGTTCCGTCAGAGCGGGGTCGACGGCTCGTCGCTGCGCGCCATCGCGCGCGAGGCGCGGACGAGCATCGGCATGGTCTATTATTACTATCCGACCAAGGACGACCTTTTCTCCGCCGTGGTCGAGGTAACGTACCAGGGGATCCTGAGCGATCTCGAGCGCCTGCTCGTACCGGAGACGCCGGTCCCCACGAGGCTCGAGCGCATCTTCGAGCGCATTGCGAGCGTGAGCGACGAGGAGGTCGAGATTTTGCGGCTCGTCGCGCAGGAGGGCCTGCTGCAATCGGCGCGCTTCCAGCGGCTCGTAGAGCGCTTCCTGCGCGGCCACGTGCCGATGGTGCTGCGCACCTTGATCGACGGCATCGGTGAGGGTGCGCTCGACGGGCGCCGCCACCCGATCGTGCTCATGCTCGCGACGTTCGGGCTCGCCGGGCCGCCGCAGCTCATACGCCGCGCGCTCGGGGATCGGGTGCCACTTCCGAACGCTCCGAGCGGGAAGGAGCTCGCGCACGAGCTCGTCGACGTGCTGCTCCACGGCATCGCGAAGCGCACCTGACGCGCGATGCGGAGGGTGATCTGCTAGCTTAGGCCGTGAGATGTTCTCGCGCGCTGAAGCGGCGACGTTCGTGCCCGACGGCGAAGCGCTCGCGCCGGCGCTCGCGCGCACGACGCACCTCGGTGTCGGCGCTCACGCGGACGACCTCGAAATCATGGCGATCCACGGCATCCTCGCCTGTTACGCGCGGACCGATCGCTTTTTTTGCGGCGCGATCGTGACGGACGGCGCCGGTAGTCCGCGAGGTTCGGCCGTACTCGATCGGGCCACGCCCGAGCGTGCCACGCTGCGCGAGACGCGCCGGCGCGAGCAGGAGCGCGCCGCAACCCTCGGGCAATACGGCGCGCAAGTCTTCCTCGACCACACGAGCGAGCGGGTGAAGGACGCGCACGACGAGAGCATCGTCGAGGACCTCGTGGCGCTATTGCGCGCCACGCGCCCCGAGGTCGTCTACACGCACGCGCTGAGCGATACGCACGACACGCACGTCGCCGTGGCGCTCCGCCTCGTAGCGGCCTGCCGTGCCCTCGCCCCGAACGAGCGTCCGGCACGCGTGCTCGGCTGCGAGGTGTGGCGCGACCTCGACTGGCTGCCCGCGGCAGACAAGATCCTTTTGGCGGCGGACGAGCGGCCCGAGCTTCAGGCGGCGCTCTTGGCCGTGTTCGAGTCGCAGCTGGCAGCGAAGGCCTACGACCGCGCCGCGCTCGGCCGCCGCGCGGCGCACGCGGCGTTCTCGGAGAGCCATCACGCCGACCGTCACACGGGCGTCGTTTGGGCGATGGACCTTGCGCCGCTCGTCGCCGGGAACGTCGCGCCGGCCGAGTACGCGCGCTCGCTCGTCCGCCGCTTGGAAGACGACGTGACGGCGCGCATCGCTCGGCTTTCGGGCTGAAGTCTGGAAATTGGCCCCTTGGGGCGGGTCGGCCACACTGCCGAAACATGTCCGAATCCATCCACCGAGTGAGGTGATGTCGTGCGGCTCGACGACTACGAGCTCGATGGCAAAAGCTACGACGAGATGTTCACGGCGGGCGCCAACGTCCGACCGGAGTATCGGGCGCTCGCCCAACGCCTCGCCGAAATGACACCACAGGAGGTGGACCAGCGGCAGCGCCAAGCCGATCTGCTGCTCCGCAACCAGGGCGTCACGTTCACCGTTTATTCGGACAACGCCGGCATCGAGAAGGTGTTTCCTTTCGATCCGATCCCGCGCCTCATCACGGGTGAGGAATGGGAGCAGGTCGAGCGCGGGCTCGTGCAGCGCGTTCAGGCGCTGAATCTGTTCCTGCGCGACGTCTACGGCGAGCAACGCATCCTGAACGACGGCGTCGTCGACGCGGGGCTCGTCTACGGCGCGAGCGGCTTCCGGCGCGAGATGATCGGCATGTTGCCGCCCCAGAGCGTCTACACGCACATCGTCGGAACGGATCTGATCCGCGCCGAGGACGGGCGCTTCCTCGTGCTCGAGGACAACGTGCGGAGCCCGAGCGGGGCCTCGTACGTGCTCGAATGCCGCGAGGTGTTGAAGCGAGTCTTTCGCGTGTTGTTCGAAGAATACGGCGTACGGCCGCTCGACGACTACGCCGATTGGTTGCGGGAGACGCTGCTGCACGTCGCGCCGCGTGCCTCCGACGACCCGACGATCGTGCTGCTGAGCCCGGGCATGTACAACTCGGCCTACTTCGAGCACAGCTTCCTCGCACGCCGCATGGGCGCGACGCTCGTGGAAGGCCGCGACCTCGTCGTGAAAGACGGTGCCGTGTGCATGCGCACGACGAACGGCTTGAAGCGCGTCGACGTGATCTACCGCCGCATCGACGACGATTACCTCGACCCCGTCGTGTTCCGGCCTGACTCGATCCTCGGCTGCGCGGGGCTCTTCGCGGCGTATCGCAGCGGAGCCGTCGCGCTCGCCAATGCGCCCGGCACGGGCGTCGCCGACGACAAGGCCATCTATCCCTTCGTCCCCGACATGATCCGCTACTACCTCGGGGAGGAGCCGATTCTCGACAACGTGCGCACGTACATCGCGACGCGCGAGGACGATCGCAAGTACATCCTCGAAAATATCGGCTCTTTGTGCGTGAAGCAGACGGATGCGTCCGGCGGCTACGGCATGCTGATCGGCACGCAGAGCACGGCGGAACAACGCGACGAGTTCCGCAAGCGCATCGAGGCGCGCCCGCGCTCGTACATCGCGCAGCCCGTGATCAACCTCGGGCGCCACCCGACGATCATCGATGGCAAGCTCGAGGGGCGCTGCGTCGATCTCAGACCGTACGTCTTGGTGGGCGACAAGGTGCGGGTCATCCCCGGCGGCCTCACGCGCGTTGCGCTCAGGCGCGGCTCGCTCGTCGTGAACTCGAGCCAGGGCGGCGGCTACAAGGACACGTGGGTGCTCACCGGCACGGGCAGCGAGACCACGCCGCCGCCTCCCGTGGAGAACGGCGTCTAGCCATGCTGAGCCGCGTCGCCGATGCGCTGTTCTGGATGGGGCGCTACCTCGAGCGCGCCGAGCACGTCGCGCGCGTGCTCGACGTGACGCGCGCCGTGTTGGTCGACATCGACGAGGTCGATCCGGAGACGGCGAAAAACCAGTGGCAAGGCGCGCTAGCGGCGCTCTCGTTGCCGGATGCCTCGACCGAAAGGCTGCTCTTCGACCAAACCGAGTCCACCTCGCTCGTGTGTTCGATTTCGCGCGCGCGTGAAAACGCCCGTCAAGTGCGGGAAGTGATCAGCTCGGAGATGTGGGACCACCTGAACCAGGCGTACTGGTCGATTCAGGAGGCGCACAGTCGCGGCGTGCACGAGAGCCAGATGTCGCAAACGCTCGGCGGCATCATCGCCTCGAGCTTCCTGTGGGACGGCGTTGCCGACGGCACGACCGCGCGCGACACGGGCTGGCTCTTCTTGAAGATCGGCAAATTCGTGGAGCGCCTCGACGGCGCTTGCCGGCTCGTGAGCGTGCGCGCCGAAGGTCCGCCGAAGGGCGGGCAACCGAGCAGCGAGAGCGTGCACTGGGTCGCGCTGCTCAGGAGCCTCTGCGCGATGGAGGCCTACAAGAAGGTCCATCCGCAGCGCGTCGATCGCAAACACGTGCTGGACTTTTTGATCTTCGACGCGAGCTATCCGCGCACGGTGCGCTACGCTGCCTTCGCCGCGGCTGATTTCGCGAAAAAATGCGCGGAAATCCACGGCGCACGCGGTAAGGGCGTCGAGCGCGCGTTCGGCAAGATCGCCTCGCTGCTCGAGTACGCCGACGTGAAGGAAGTCGAGGGCACGGGCACCTCCGACTTCTTGCAGCAGCTCCTGAGCGAACTCGGTGAAGCGAGCGGCCTCTTGCAGCGTGCTTACTTCTTGCAGTGATTTTGGCAACGCTCAGGCGATTTCGGAGGAATACATGCTTCTCGGGATTCAACATCGGACGGAGCTCACGTATGGGGACCGGGTCAGCGAATCGGTGATGGAGCTCAGGGTCACGCCGCGCAGTGACAAGAATCAAACGCTCCGAGCGTTCAATCTGAAGGTGGGGCCCGAGGCGCCGGTGTTCAGTCATCGGGACTGGATGGACAATCAGGCGCACCACTTCACGATCGCGGCGTTCCACGACCGAGTCATCATTCTCGCGGGCGCGACGGTCGAGACGCACCCGAAGCTCGTCGCGCTGGCGGAGGCGGCCGACAAGCTGCCGATCAGCGATTTGAACCCGCGATTTCAGGATTTTTTGGGGTTTTTGGGGCCGGTGCAGCGCGACAACCGCCTCGTCCAATTCGCGGAGCAGGTCGGCTTGTTTCAGTGCACCCGCGCCGCCGCGGCCGTCATGCTCGTGACGATGCGCTTGCGCGAGCGCCTCGAGTACAAGAAGGGCGTGACCTCGAGCGCGACGACCGTGTCCGACGCGCTCGATCTCGGCCAGGGCGTTTGCCAAGACTTTTCACACGTCGGCCTCGCGCTCCTGCGCATGGTCGGTATCCCGGCGCGCTACGTCTCCGGCTACCTCTATCGTGACAGCCCGCGTGAGCTCGAGACGCACGCCTGGTGCGAGGCGTACGTGCCGTCGCTCGGCTGGGTCGGCGTGGATCCGACGCACGGCGAGCTTGCAGGCGAGGGGCACGTCGCCGTCGCGGTCGGCCGCAGCTACGCGGACGTGCCGCCCAACCGCGGCGTTTACCGCGGCGACGCGGAGGAGCGGATCTCCGTCAAGGTGACGATGGATCGCCTCGACGACGATCTCGCCTCTCTGGCGCCGTTTTCGCCGGGATCTTTCGACGTGCCGAGCTTCCGCGATGGACCGCGTGAAGCCGACCGCAAGCTGAACCTGCGCCAACTCGAGCAGCAGCAGCAACAGCAGCAGCAACAGTAGTTGCGGCTGCGCGCGGTCGAGCAACCGCCTGGCGCTTTCGGATCGGCGGCCCCATGCTCTGCTGCGTGGGGCTAACGGCCATCAAGAATTTCGTTTCCGTCAACGCGACGCTCGCCACGGCGGGCCAACCGCAAGAGTCCGAGCTAGCGGACATCGCCGCGAACGGCTTCGAGCTCGTCGTGAATCTCGGCCTGCTCGATCCCCGCTACTGCTTGCCGGACGAGGCCGGCTCCGTCACGAAGCTCGGCCTCGACTACCGGCACATCCCGGTCGACTTCAAGGCCCCGGCCGAAGAGGAGTTTCGGCGCTTCGAGGCGACGCTGCTCGAGGCGAGCGGACGGCGCGTGTTTGCGCATTGTGCTGCGAATTATCGGGTCTCGTGTTTCGTCGCACTCTTCGCCGAGGCGCACCTCGGCTGGTCACGCGAGCAGGCAGACGCACACGTGCGCCGGCTCTGGGAGCCCGACGAGGTGTGGCGTGCGTTCATCGCGCGAGTGCGGGCGAGCCGCCAAAGCAGCTGACCGCTCGCGCTCGAGCGCGGCCGTGATAGACGCGATTCTATGATTAGCGGCGTACACCTCATCATTTACAGCAAGAAGCCCGAGCTCGATCGTGCATTCTTAAAGGACATTCTCGGCCTTTCGCACGTCGACGTGGGCCGCGGTTGGCTCATCTTCGGCCTCCCGCCGTCGGAGGTCGCGGTGCATCCGGGCGCGAAGAACGGCGTGCACGAGCTCTACCTGATGTGCGACGACGTGAACGTCTTCATCGCGGAGATGAGCGAACGTGGGATTCGCGCCAGCGCCGTCAAGGATCAAGGCTGGGGCTTGCTCACGACGCTCACGCTGCCGGGTGGCGGCAAGCTCGGTGTGTACGAGCCCCGGCACGCGCGACCCGACGCCAAAGCGAGCGGAGCAAAGCCGCCGCGCGCGAAGACGGCTCCAAAGAAAGCGCCCAAGAAAGCTGCCGCGAAGAAGGCGAAGCGCGCCGTCAAAGCCACGAAGCGATGAGCGCGTCGGGCGAGGTGGTGATCGGGCGCTTCGAGCCGCCTGACGAGGAGGACGTCGTCGCACTCTGGACTCAAGCATTCGGCGCGTATCACCCGTCGAACGAGCCGCGCACCTACCTCGCGCGCAAGCTCGCATACGATCCGGAGCTAGTCGTCGTGGCACGTGAGCGCACTCGCGTCGTCGGCACCGTCGTCGGCGGCTACGACGGCGTGCGCGGTTGGATTTACCACTTGGCGGTTGCGCCCTCCGCCCGCCGACGCGGCATTGCCACGCGCTTGATGTCCGCTGTCGAGCGCGCCCTGCTCGCGCGCGGCTGCCCCAAGATTAACCTTCAGGTTCGCGGTGACAACCTCGAGGTCGTCGCGTTCTATAAGCATCTTGGCTACGAGCTCGAGGAACGGGCGAGCCTGGGAAAACGCCTCGTGTAGCTCGGTGTAGCGTCGTGTAAGCCTGAGCCGTAGTCCGCGACCGAAACGAATTCGGTCGCCTCTCGCGGCGATTTCTGAGCACCATTCTCGCTCAGGCATGACCGCTCCGCTCCGCGCGTTTCTGACGGCACGGTGGGAGCATTTGGTGCTTCTGAACTACACGGTGCCGACACGGATGCTCGCGCCGCTCGTTCCGCGCGGCACGGAGCTCGACCGCTTTGGCGGCGAATTGCTCGTCAGTCTGGTCGGATTCTTGTTCAGCGATACCCGGCTCAAGGGCGTTGCCGTGCCGGGTCATCGCGTGTTCGAAGAAGTGAACCTGCGCTTCTACGTGACGCGCGTCGACAAGGACGGCATGCTACGCCGCGCGGTCGTCTTCGTGCGCGAGCTCGTCCCGCGCGCGGCGATCGCCGCCATGGCGCGCTTCACGTACAACGAGCCGTACATGACGGTGCCGATGGCGCACGACGTGTCGCTCGATCCGGCGCACGGCGGCTACGCTTGCTACGCATGGCGTTATCGCGGGCGCTCCTTTGCGCTCGAGGCGAGCGTCGACGGTCCGGCGGCGTCGCTCGAAGCCGGCTCCGAGGCGGCTTTCGTGACCGAGCACTATTACGGCTACACGCGCCAGCGCGACGGCACGACGCTCGAGTACGCGGTCGAGCACCCCGCCTGGCGCGTCTGGGAGACGGACAATGCTGGCTTTTTCGGGCCCGGCGCGGACCTCTACGGTGAAGAATGGGGTCGCGTGCTTTCGGCGCGTCCGCGCTCGGCGTTCGTCGCCGTCGGATCGGAAGTCACCGTGCGCGCCGGCCAGCGCGTGGCGTAGCCCGCGTTTCGTGGGTGAAGCCGACGAGCCGCGGCTCGAACTCGGCGAGGCGCTCGGCCATGATCCGCGCGGCGTCACGGCTTTCGTCGACGAGCACGAACCCGCGAGCGAGGCGTGCCGCGGCGGCTCCCGTCGTCCCGCTGCCGGCGAAGAAGTCGAGCACCGTCGCTCCCGGGCGCGTGTGCACGCGTACGATGCGCTCGAGCACGGCGAGCGGCTTTTGAGTCGCGTAGCCCGTTTTCTCGCGGCTGTTCGTGGGCACGATGGTTTGCCACCAGACGTCGGTCGGAGTCTTGCCGCGCGCGGCCTTTTCGGGCCCGACGAGGCCGGGCGCCATGTAGGGAATGCGGTCGATCGAGTCGTAGGCGAAGACGTAGTTTTTGGGGTCTTTTGCGTACCAGAGGATGCTGTCGTGCTTCTTGGGCCAGCGCGTCTTCGGGCGCCCCCCGAAGTCGTAGGCCCAGATGATCTCGTTCATGAACGCGTCCCGGCCGAGCAGGCCGTCGAGCGCCACCTTCACGTAGTGAACCTCGCGCGTGTCGAGATGAACGAAGAGGCTCCCGTCCGCGGTGAGGCAACGCAGGCTCGCCTCGATGCGCGGCATGAGGAACGCGGCGTAGTCGTCGAACGAGTCGGCGTAGCTGCTCTCGCCGACCTGTTCGACGCGGTAGGCGCGCCCGCCGAAACCGCGCCGTGTCGCGCGCTCGTCGGAGGTGACGCGCAGGCGCTTGCGCTTCTGCACGCGGCCGCTGTTGAACGGCGGATCGATGTAGATGAGCTCGGCGAAGCCGTCGGGCAGCGACGGCAGCACCTCGGCGTTGTCACCGAGGATGATCTCGCGCTTCGGCATGAAATCTGCCTGAATCAGAGACGCGACACGTCGACGGCGACGCTCACCGTGTGCTCACCCCCACCCAAAATCACGCCTTTGAGCGGGCTCGCGTCGCTGAAGTCACGACCCCAGGCGAGCGTCACGTGCTCGTCGGACGGGATGACGCCGTTCGTCGGATCGAAGTCGACGTAGCCGAAGTCGGGACAATACACGCCGACCCAAGCGTGCGAGGCGTCCGCGCCCGTGAGCTTCTTCTCACCCTCGCGCGGCTGATTGTACACGTAGCCCGACACGTAGCGCGCCGAGAGCCCGAGCGCGCGCAGCATGCCGATCTCGAGATGCGCGAAGTCCTGACACACGCCACGGCGCGCCCGCAACACTTCGCGCAGCGGCGTCGCGACCGTCGTCGAGCCGGGCTGATACTGAAATTCCTTGTGAATGCGCTTCGTGAGGTCGAGCACCGCCTCGAGCAGCGAACGGCCGCGCGTGAACGACACCTGCGCATACGCCGCGAGATCGGCGTCGAAGCGCACGTGCGGCGACTCGAACACGAACTCGTAAGCCGCGAGCGCCTCGGGCGAGCGCTCCTCGCGCAGACGGTCGCGCGTTTGTTCCCACGCGCCGCTGAGCCCCGCAGCGGGCGCTTGAAATGGCGTGATGTCGACCTCGCTCACCGCCGTCACGTCGAGATGGGTGTGCGCCTCCTGCAGGGCGAACCAATGCACGCCGTTGCCGAAGTAGTCGACGCCGCGATCGTGCGTCGCGACGGCCGGCTCGACGAGCAGCTGACTCCGGAGCAGCCGCTGGTGGCTCGTGGTGCGCGGGGTGAGGCGCGCTTCGTTGTGGCAGATGGAGACGGCCTGCGCGTAGCGATAGCTCGTGAGGTGGCTCACGCGGTAGACCATGTCGCTCCGTTCTAGCAAAGACCGCGGTTTTGGGGGCGGGCTTAGACGCCCTTGTCTTCCAGCGAGCCGAGCGAAACGCTCGGTTCTGCGTGTGCGAGGTACGAGAGCGTCAACTGTTCGGCGAAGAGCGGTAGATCCGCCTCCAGACCGGCCAAAAGCTCGTCGAGTTTCTCACGACGACCCGCGGGCGAAACGCGGCCGAGCGTCGTGAAATCGGCGAGGCGCACGCTCGTGAGCGCGCGCAGCGCCGTGCGTGCGGCCGGCGGGAGTCCGACGCCGCGTTCGGGTCGCGGCAGCTCGGCCAGGTGCTGGTTGATGGCGACGAGCTGGAACGCGACGGAGCGAGGGTTCGTTTCGTCCGTCACGACGAGATCCAGCACCGGCTCGAACGCGATGAAGCCGCGGTAGCGGGAGCGGTACGTGATGGTGCTGTCCGCGACTTCGAGAATGCCCTCGAACGTCGCAGGCGAGTCCGCTTCGACGAGCGTGCTGCGCACGAGTCGGGCGACGTGATAGGCGCGCTCGATGCGGCGCCCGATATCGGCGAAGCGCCAGCCGGGGCCGTGCGTCATGTTCTCCATCACGAGGCCGCTCCACGCCGAGAAGCCGACCATGAGTCGGTTCAGCGATTCGAGGCCGTCTTGGACCTCGAGGCGCTGGCGGAGCTCGAACTCCAGCACCTGATCGTTGAGCTGGCTCAGGACGCGCCACGTGTCCGCGGAGAGGCGATCGCGCGCCATCGCGCCCGCGCGGAACGCCGCTTCGATCGTGGCGCGCAGCGTGCGGTGGTCGGACGCGACGAGCAACTCGAACAGCCGCCGTTCGAGCCGTCCGGCGCCGGGACCGCCGCTCAACGTGCCGGCCTCGACCTCGGTCGTCACCTCGAGCGCGTGCAGCAGCACGGCGAGCTCGGGGCTGCGCGCGCCCGACGCGTCGTCCGTGAGCCGCATGATCACGCTGCGCAAGAGCCGCGCCGTGCCCTCGGAACGTTCGGCGTAGCGTCCGAGCCAAAAGAGATTGTCCGCGACGCGGCTCGGGAGATCGGCGCCGGTGCGTACGATTTCGATCTTGCCGCCCGGCGGGCGCAAGAGCGAGAGCGAGCTCGGGAGGCCGCTCGCGAGCACCCAGGTGTCCTTGCTGCCGCCGCCGCGCTGCATCGACACGACGAGCGAGTTCTTCGAGCTCGACACGCGCGTGAGGCCGCCCGCCAGCGCGACGTAGCCGTCACCCGCGCGCGCGGCGAACGCGCGGAGCGAGGCGTGCCGCGGCTGCACGCAGTCGCCGGCCCACACGGGCGCCGTCGAGAGCGCGACTTGCTCCTGCCCGACGAAGGCGGCAGGTCGCGCGAGGATGCGACGGGCGAGCTCGGCGCGATCCTCGACGGAGAGCGCGCCGCCGAAGACGGGCTCGGGCGTGTTTTGGCCTAAAAACGCCGGCTTTATCACCAGCTCCGGCAGGTGGTCGATCACGTATTTCAGCGCGGGCTCGTCGCCGCACCACCACGTCGCGACCGAGGGCAGCGCGAGCGACTCACCGAGTAGCCGCTCGGAAAGCTTCGGCATGAACGCGAGCAGCGCCGGCGATTCGACCAAGCCCGACCCGAGCGCGTTCGCGATCGTCACGTTCCCGCGCCGCGCGGCACGCACGAGCCCCGCGATGCCGAGCGAGGAATCACTGCGCAAGCTCAGCGGATCGCAGAAGCCGTCGTCCATGCGGCGCAGGACCACGTCGACGCGCTCGAGCCCACCGAGCGTCTTCAGGTACACCGTCTGATCACGCACGGTGAGATCGGCACCCTCCACCAGCGAGTAGCCGAGGTAGCGCGCAAGATACGCGTGCTCGAAGTAGGTCTCGTTGTACGCGCCGGGCGTGAGCAGCACGACGCGCGGCTGATCGCGTCCCCGGGGCGCCAGGCCCGCAAGCGAGTCCCGCAACGCGCTGAAGAACGGCGCGAGGCGCTCGACCTTACAGTCGCGGAAAAGCTGCGGGAGCAGGCGCGAGACGACGATGCGATTCTCGAGCGCGTAGCCGGCGCCCGAGGGCGCCTGCGTGCGATCCCCGAGCACCCAAAAGCTGCCGTCCGGCGCGCGCGCGAGATCGGCCGCGTAGAGGTGCAGGAAGACCCCGCCCGGCGGCTCGAAGCCGTGAAGAGGCCGCAGGAATGCGGAACAGCCGAGCACGAGCTCGGCCGGCAGCAGTCCCTCGGCGAGCGTCTCCTGTTTGCCGTAAAGGTCGGCGAGGAGCGCGTTCAAGAGACGCGCGCGTTGATCGAGGCCGCGTGCGAGGCTCGACCATTCGCTCGCACCGAGCACGAGCGGGATCGGATCGAGCACCCACGGTCGATCCATCCCGCGCGGATCGCCGTACACGTTGTAGGTGACGCCGTTCTCGCGAATGAGCCGCTTGCCCTGCTCGCCGCGCTTCGAAATTTCGCTCGCGCCGAGCTCTTCCAAGCCCTGCCAGAGCTCGGCGTGATTGGGGCGCGGCTCACCGCCGGCCGTGAAGGCTTCGTCGTACGCGGGAGGTCGCGGCGCGTACCGAAACCCCTCGGGCAAAGACGGCGCGCTCGACTGACTCATGTCACTGCGCGCGCCGGAGTTTGCCGTGCCCGCGCCAGGGATCGGTGACCGAGGTGAAGTCCACGTCCGGCCCGTCGAACACGCCGTTCACCTGATAGACGACGTTGGTCGGATCGGTGAGCGTCGCCGAAAAGCTGTCGTTGGCGGCCGACGTGACGCTGAACGCACGCTGGGCGTCCAAGCCCACGCCCTGCACGCTCATGCTACCGGCGTGGAACGTGACGACGAGCTGGTTCAGTTGGGCATTCAGCAGATTCTGCAGCATCGGCTCGAGCGCTTGTGCGGGCTGGAACTCGACGAGCGTCCAGCTGCCCTCCATGCGCGCCGTCACGCTCGTGACCGCTTTCTGCGCTTCGTCGGTCGACGGTTTTCCGGTGGAAGCGCAGCCCAGCGTGACCAAGCAGAAGCACAGCGCACTCTGCGCGAGGAACGGCCGTCGCATGCCGGGAACGATATCACGCGACGGTCCGGCGCAAATCGAGCGTGAGCGGGAAATCCGGATTCTCGAGGCGCGCGAGCGCTTTCGGATCCGTCACGCCATGAGCGTGCCCGAGCGGTGAGAAAAGGGCGCCGCGCCGGGACTCGGCTTCCATGGCGTTCACCGGGAAGGTGTCGTAGGCGCGGCCGCCGGGGTGGCTCACGTGGAAGGTGCAGCCGGCGAGCGCGCGCTCCGTCCAGCCGTCGATCAACGAAAAGATCAAGGGCACGTGAACCGGGATGGTCGGGTGCAACGACGACGGCAGGCGCCAGCCGCGGAAGCGCACGCCCGCGACGGACTCGCCCTGCGTGCCGGTCGGATGTAGGGGCACTCGCGCGCCGTTGCAAGCGACGAGGTGACGTCCCGGCACCGCGCCGCGGACCTTCACCTGGAGCCGCTCGAGCGACGAATCCACGGCGCGCGAGGCGCCGCCGCTCGGGTCCGTCTCCTCCGGCAACACGTGCCACGGCTCGAGCGCGCGCCGGAGCTCGAGCTCCACGCCGTCTTTCGCGATGCTCCCGACGCGCGGAAAGCGAAACTCGAAGTGCGCGTCGAACCAACGCCGATCGAAGGCGTAACCGCGCTCGCCGAGCTCGCGCAGCACGTCGCCGAAATCCTGCTCGACGAAGTGCGGCAGCATGAAGCGGTCGTGCAGGCTCGTGCCCCAGCGCGGAACCTTTGCGCGGTAGGGCCGCTCCCAAAAGGTGGACACGAGCGAACGGACGAGCAGCTGCTGCACGATGCTCATACGCGCGTGCGGCGGCATTTCGAACGCGCGGAGCTCGAGCAGCCCGAGGCGCCCCGACGGGCTGTCGGGCGAGTAAAGCTTGTCGATGCAAAATTCGGTGCGGTGCGTGTTGCCGGTCACGTCCGCGAGCAAGTGTCGGAACACGCGATCCGTGAGCCATGGAGCGACGGGGCGCGCCGCGAGCTCGCGTGCGACGCCGAGGGCCAGCTCGAGCTCGTGAGTGGCTTCGTGGCGAGCCTCGTCGACGCGGGGTGCCTGACTCGTCGGGCCGATGAACAGCCCCGAAAAGAGGTAGCTGAGCGCCGGGTGATCGTGCCAGTAGCCGACAAGACTTGCGAGCAGGTCGGGCCGGCGCAAAAAGGGGCTGTCCTCCGGTGCGCGTGCGCCGAGCGTCACGTGGTTGCCGCCGCCCGTGCCGGTATGCCGGCCGTCGAGCATGAACTTCTCCGTGCCGAGGCGAGTTTCGCGCGCCTCCGCGTAGAGCGCCGTCGTCACCTTCGAGAGTGACGCAAACGTCTCCGACGGATGGATGTTCACCTCGATCACCCCCGGATCGGGCGTGACGGAGAATTTCTCGAGGCGCGGGTCACCGGGTGGCGTGTAGCCCTCGACGCGAACGCGCAGGTCGAGCTCTTTGGCCGTGTCTTCGACGGCGGCGACGAGGTCCAGATAGTCCTCGAGCTCTGCGACCGGCGGCAGGAACACGTGGAGGATTCCGTCGCGTGGTTCGGCGCACAGCGCCGTGCGTACGAGCTTCGCCGCCGACTCGAACGGCTTCGGGCGCAGCACTTCGCCGCGCTCGCGTTCGTCTCCGGGTTGCTGGAGCACGCGCCGCTCCTCGCGCCGCGGCAGCGGGCGGCGTTCGGCGAACGGATCCGGCGGAATCACGTACGGATAGTCGAGCGGAGCTACCCACGGGAGTGAGTCGACCGGCAGCCGGTACCCCATGGGCGAGTCGCCCGGCGCGAGGAACAGGTGCTCGCGCCGCAAGAACCACGGCCCTGACTCCCAACGGCGGCCGCCGACCGGGCGGATCGGCAGCGTGTGCCCGATGACCCTCTTGAGCCCGCGCTCGAAGATGCGTGCCACGCGCGCGCGCTCGAGCTCGTCCTCGATGCGGCTATCGAGCACGTCGACGTTCACGGGCAGCCGGCGCTCGCGCAGCATGTAGTAGTACGCGTCTTCGTAGCCGGGCTCCGCGTGCTTGCCGTCGACGCCCAGGCGCAGCGCGAAGCGCTCGAGGAAACGGCGCGCGTCGTCGCTCGTGACGCCGTCGTCGTGGCCGTCCTCGGCGTAGCGCTTCTGGTCGAGCCAAATGGGCTCACCGTCCTTGCGCCAATAGCAACCGAGCGCCCAGCGCGGAAGTTGCTCGCCGGGATACCACTTGCCTTGCCCGTAGTGGAGCAACGGAGCGTGCGCGAAACGCTGGGCGAGGCGGCGAAACAAGCTGCCGGCGCGCCGCCGCTTGTCCGGACCGAGCGCGCCGTAATTCCATTCGTGACCTTCCATGTCGTCGATCGAGACGAACGTGGGTTCGCCGCCCATGGTCAGACGCACGTCGTTCCGCGCGAGGTCGCGATCGACGCGCTCACCGAGCGCCTCGACCCGCGTCCACTCTGCGTCCGAATACGGCGCCGTCACGCGCGGTGTCTCGTAGATGCGCGAGACGCTCATCTCGTGCACGAGCTCGGACTCGCATTCGTCGAGGGCGCCGCTGAGGGGTGCGGCGCTCGCCGGATCCGGCGTGCACGCGACCGGAATGTGACCTTCTGCCGTGAGCAAGCCTGACGTCGCGTCGAGGCCGATCCAGCCGGCGCCCGGCAGATACACCTCCGCCCACGCGTGGAGATCCGTGAAGTCGTTCTCGGCGCCGGAGGGGCCGTCGAGGGACTTTTGGTCGGCCTTGAGCTGAATCAGATAGCCGGACGCAAAGCGCGCGGCGAGGCCGAGACGCCGCAGGATTTGCACGAGCAGCCAGGCCGAGTCGCGGCACGAGCCGCTCCGGAGCTCGAGCGTTTGATCCGGAGTCTGCACACCGGGCTCGAGGCGGATCAGGTACTTGGTGCGCTCGTGGATCTTGCGATTGAGCTCGACCAAAAAATCGATCGTGCGTCCCTTGAGTTCGAGTGAGCGCGCGAGTGCGTCGACGAGCGGGCCGTCGTTCGTCACCCGCAGGTACGGTGCGAGCTCTTCCGCGAGCAGCGGATCGTATTGGAACGGCACCTTCTCGGCGTCGGGCTCGAGAAAGAAGTCGAACGGGTTCTGAACGCTGAGCTCGGCGACGAGGTCGATGTCGAGCGTGAGGTGCGTCGTCGGCTCGGGGAACACGAGCCGGGCGAGCCAGTTGCCGTGCGGGTCTTGCTGCCAGTTGAGGAAGTGCTCGGCGGGCGAGACCTTGAGCGAGTAACTCGGCACGACGGTGCGCGAGTGCGGCGCAGGCCTGAGCCGCACCACTTGCGGGCCAAGCCGGATTCGCCGGTCGTAGGCGTAATGGGTTCGATGGCGGAGGGCGACGCGGATAGTCACTGTGGGTTTATGACTGTCACGATGTGCAGTGACCGGGGGTGTTTTGGTCTTGTTTCAGACGCTTTTCGCCCCATTTGGCCGGCTGCCCAATTTTCTCAGCTGTCCATCTTTTCAGCGAAATTTGGCTGATTCGTTTCACATACCCCACAGGTAGGGATTTGTGGGACGATGCGGGCATTAGGAGGGTCGGAAACATGCCGGCCAGACGCCAAACGACTCGGAGCGGGACCAAAGTTCTTGCTGACGTGGCGGCCACCCGTGGCGGGGCCGCACAAGCATTGAGGCATCGGACTTGGACTCCAGACGACGACGGAGCGGAGCAGCGTCCGCGCGCTGAACAGCCACACCGTCGCTCGTCCTCGTTCACGGCTCCACTGCGCGAGAGCTTCTTCGATCTCGCTCAGCGTTACCACCGTCTTCGTGAGACTGCGTTCAGCAAGTCGAGGCCGGCGCCGAAGTCGTTGCCGCCGCCGATCCCGCTCGTGCGCGAACGGCGCCTGACCGATTTGCCACCCCCACCCTCCGACGAGAACCTCGGCGAGTCCGTCTTCGCCGATCGCTACGTCGACGAAGCACCGGAGGAAGAGACGCTCGTGCAGCCGCTCGCGCGCCGTCCGTCGGATGCGCCGCCCGCCTCCGAGCGCCGTCAGTTCGCGACGATGCGCCCGCCGCCGCCGCCCGACCCGCTGCCGCGGATCGTGCCGAGCACCGCGCCGCTCGCGCTCGCCACGGTGCCGCCGTCCCCGCCGCCCCCGCAAAATCCAGGCATTTGGCGGCCCATGCTCGTCACCGCCGCGATGAGCGCCACGATCGGCGCCATCGTTTCGGTCGGCATGTGGGCGGTCCGTACGCCCGCGCCCGCCGAAAAGGTGGCGGCGGAGCGCCCGACCCCGACGCTCACGGCGAGTCCCGTCGCTGCGAACACGATCGGCCCGTGTCCGATCCCGACGTCGTCGCTCTCGAATTCGAATTCGTCGTCTTCGAACAGCTCGAGCTCGCACTCGAGCTCCTCGGGCTTGCACGAGGTCTCGCTCGACGCGCTTCCGGTCGAGACGACGTCGCCGCGCAGCGCAGCGTTCTCGGCGCCCGTGCTGCGCGCCCCGGCGCCGGCGCCGACGCACATGGCGCACCTCGATCTCACCGACCATGCGCCGAAGCGCGCGAGCGAACCGCCGCGCGCGGCGCCGCCGCCGGCCGCCGTCCCCGTCGAAAGCGAGAAGCCGTCGAAGCGCTCGCGCAAGGCGGCGAAGGCGGAAAAGGCCGAAGCCGCCGCACCGGCCGACGAAGAAGCGGCGCTCGCCGCGGCCGGCTCCCCCGAGCCGGCTCCGACACCGACCGCTGGTCCCGACCGCGCGGCCATCGCAAAGGCCGTCGGTCGCGCTGCCGCCGCCGCCTCGTCCTGTGAGTCGGGTCCGCAGAGCGGCCGCGCGCAGATCACGTTCGCGCCGTCCGGCAACGTCGCCTCGGTGCAACTGCTCGAACCGTTCAGCGACAACGGCGTCAACGGTTGCGTACTCCGCGCGCTCGGTCGCGCCCACGTGCCGCCCTTCGCCGGAGAGCCCGTGATCGTCCGCAAAGCGCTCAGCTGGTAAGACCCGAGCACCCGCGTTCGCCGGTCCTCTTTTACGAGTTCGGCGTGCGCTGCGGGCGGCCCATGCCGCGATAGACGAGCCCTGCGTCGACCACCGCGTCCGGGACGAGCACGTTGCGTCCGTCGAACACGTGGCGGCCGCGCATCGCGCTCGCGATTCGCGTCAAGTCGGGCGCCCGATACTCGCTCCACTCCGTCGCAAGCACGAGACAGTCCGCGCCGTCGCACGCCGCGTACTCGTCCTCGACGAGCTTCACCTTCTCGAGTGTGCCGTCGAGCGTCAGCTGACTCTTCGAGGTGCCGAGCGCTTCCGGATCCGTCGCTTGCACCCGCGCGCCGCGCCTGACGAGCTCGCGGATGAGCTTGAGCGCGGGAGCCTCCCGCACGTCGTCGGTGCGCGGCTTGAACGCGAGTCCCCAGACGGCGACCACCTTGTCCTTCAGTCCGCCGAGATCGGCCTCCATGTGCCGGAGCAAGAAGTTGACCGGACCGGCGTTCGCGAGCCACGCCGCGTTCGCGACGGAGAGGTCCACGTCGAGCTCTTTGCCGGTCTGAACCAGCGCGCGTAGATCCTTCGGGAAGCAGCTGCCACCGAAGCCGAGGCCCGGGTAGAGGAACTGCATGCCGATGCGCTCGTCGGACCCGACGGCGAGGCGCACGTGCTCGGCGTCGCCGCCGGCCACGTCACAGAGCCGCGCGATCTCGTTCATGAACGAGATCTTGGTGGCTAGCATCGCGTTGGCCGCGTACTTCACGATTTCGGCGCTCTTCGGGCTCATGCGCAGGAGCCGATTGCGTTGGCGGTTGAAGGGTGCGTAGAGGCGCGAGAGCGATTCGAACGCTTTGTCGTCGTCCGTGCCCACGACGATGCGATCCGGCTTCAAGAAGTCGTTGACGGCGTCGCCTTCTTTCAAAAATTCCGGATTGCTGACGACGCTGACGTGGTGCTTCGCGTACTTGCGGACGACCTCGCGGACGCGCTCGTTCGTCCCGACCGGCACCGTGCTCTTCGTCACGAGCGCGAGGTCGTGCTTGGCGGCCTTCGCCACCTGCTCGGCGACGGTGAGCACGTGGCTCAAGTCAGCCGAGCCGTCTTCCTGCGGCGGCGTGCCGACGGCGATGAACACGACCTCGCGGCCGTCGATCGCCTGCGCGAGGTTCGACGTGAAGTCGAGACGGTGCGGCCAGTTGCGCTTGACGAGCTCGGCCAGATTCGGCTCGAAGAAGGGCACCTCGCCGCGCCTGAGCTTCTCGAGCTTCGTCTCGTCGACGTCGACGCACGTCACGTGCGTTCCGGAATCGGCGAAGCAAGCACCTGCTACCAAGCCCACATAGCCCGTACCAACGACTGCGATTTTCACGGGTGGCTTTCTAGCCCGGCGCGGTCGGCGCAGCAAAGGTCTGGAACCGGTTCCAGCGGCGCGTCGTGCGCGCGCCTCGCACCTCGCGCCGAGAGTGGGATAATCGCAGGCTATGGGCCAGCGAACTCCGTCGCGTCGGCTCGCCGGCTTTCTGCTGCTCGGCGCCGCCGCGGGACTGTTCGGCGTCGCGCGGGGCGTTGCGCGCGGTCGTGCCGAAATCACGGCTCGCGCGGCGCCGGCCGCGACCGGTGCGCCGCAAGTCGCCCCGAAAGCGCGCGCGCTGACGGCGGCGGAGCCGGGTCCGAGCGCGCTCGCCCCGCCCGCAAGGCCGGGCCCCTTGGTGATCGTCGCGGGCGGTGACGTGAACCTCGGGCGCGAATGCGGCCAGGCGATCCTCGCCGACGCGCACTACGACCCGTTCCGCTTCATGGCGCCGCTCTGGGGTGACGCCGACGTGAGGTTCGTGAACCTCGAATCGCAGCTCAGCGATCAGGACGGCGAGACGCAGTCCCCACGGAACCGTCTCGTGTTCACGGGGCCGCCCGGCGGCGCGGAGACGCTCGCGCAGGCGGGCATCGGCGTCGTCTCGACCGCGAACAATCACGCGTGGGATTACGGCCGCGGCGCGCTCTTCGAGACGCTCGACAACTTGGCGCGCGCGCGGGTCGCGAAGGCCGGCACCGGTCGCACTCTCGAGGAGGCGTACACGCCCGCCGTCATCGAAGCGCGAGGTCGCCGCATCGCGGTCGTCGCGGTGACGCAGATCTGGAACGACGGGCCGATCGAGCAGCACGAAGGGCGAAACTACGTCGCGTGGGCGCGCTTGCGGCGCGTCAGCGCGGCGCTCGAACAGGCGCGTCGCACGGCGGACTTCGTGATTCTCTCGTACCACGGCGGCATCGAGTACGTGGACGCACCCGTCGACCAGACGCGGCGCTTCATCGACGGCGCGCTCAAGACGGGGCTCGTCGACGTCGTCATCGGGCACCACCCGCACGTGCCGCAAGGTGTCGGCTTCCCGCGCGGCCGCCCCGTGTTCTACAGCCTGGGCAACTTCGTGTTCGCCGGTCACGACTGGGCGCCGTGGACGCTCACGAGCTTCGTTGCACGGCTCGAGCTCGACGCCGACGGCCGCCTCCGCGCGAGCGCGTGCCCGATCGCCATCGACGGTCATTTCCCGAAGCCGATCGCGCCCGGCGACCCGCAGTTCGAAAAGGCGCGCCAGCACCTCGTCGACACGTCGACGAGCGTCGGCGGCGCCCGCGTGGGTCCGCCCGACGCGCACGGCTGCCTCCCGCTCGAACCCCCCGCACCACGCTGAGACACGAGGGCGGGTTCACCTTCACGCAGCGCACTTCGAATGCTGCCAGCACCTTCACTCCCAGTGCGATCGGGGGGATCTAACAGGGAGAAGGGAGGGCGGGGAGGCTTGATTGTTCGGAGGAGAGCTTGCGCCGCATCCGGCCAAAAAAACTCTGGCTCCCCACCTCCCACCTCCCTGTTAAATCTGCCTTCGAAATGGGGCTGGCAGCAGCTGGTGCACCGCGCGTGGCGGTGGACCAAGCTTCTCAGGCGTCCAATTTGTCGTCTTCGATCTGATCGAGAATCGCCGCGGCGCGTTCGGGGCTGATGCCGAACCAGTTCGCGAGCTGATTGATGAACGCGTTTTCTTCTTCGGCCACGTCGTCGTCCGCGAGCGCGACGGCTGCCGCGAGCGCGAAGGCACTCTCCGCTTCGCTCGCCTGCTCGGAGATCGACTCCGCGATCTGGCGCAGCCGTTCGTCACGGCCTTCGGCCTTGAGCCGGCGCTGGTAGTTTTCGAGCATCACGTTGATGGTGCCGACGCGGAGTACGTCGTCGGTGAGCCCGCGGACACCGCCGCGCACGGCGTCGTGCTCGTCCGGCGTGAGCTTGCCGTCGGCCGCCATCATCAGGAACATCGTCTCCGCGAGCGGGTCGACGCGATTGAGCGCCGCGATCTCCTCCGGGGAGAGCAAGCCTTCACGCGTGAGCGTTTCGTAGGCGGAGCTGACGACCACGCTGGGGCGCCGCCCGCTTTCGAGGAGCGCGTCGCGCAGACGCTCGATCGTTCTGGTCTTGAGCTTCACGGCAGCACGAGCCTATCCCGCGCGTCCTCCGAGCCCTAGTGCTCTCGAGCCGACGTGTTCTCGGGACCCCGGGACGCTTAATGAGGACAAACACGCGCACACTGAACTTCTACAGTAGCGCTAATAGTTTCGAGGCAAAGTGCCCGCAACTGATGGTGATTTTCTCGGGTTGAGGCTCGCCCGTACCCCACTTCAAAGCTATCCTCGAACGTCACACCGCGCGAGTACTCCCTGCTCGCACCTGGAGGCCAATCGCATGCAAAGCCCCGAGACCGAGGACCGCTGGTACGTGAATGTGGGTGGCACGCCCAAAGTGATGAACCTCGACGAAATCGTCGAAGCGTTCGAGGCGGGAACGATCAACGGCAAGACGCTGGTCACCGAGGTCGGAGGCTCGGAGTGGAAGCCCCTCAAGGAAGTTGCCGATCTGGGTGACGACGAAGAGCAGGTGCCCGCCGCGGCGTCTCCGGTCGTCGCGCCTCCAGTGACGGCACCCGCGAAGGCGAGCGTTCCGCCTTCCGTCCGCGCTGCACAACCGACGCAGAGCGGCTGGCCGCCAGTGGTCGCCGCGTCCCGGCCGCCCCTCTCCGTCGCGCCGGCCGGAGCTTCCGCGAGCCCGTCCGTCGCCCCCTCGGGTGCCTCGCCGTCGCTCGCGCCCGTGAGCACGATGCCGATGGTCCAGGATTTGGGGCTGTCGCTCGATGCGGATTTCAAGCCGCGCAAGAGCAAGGCGCCCCTGTTCGCCGCGGCCGTGGTCGTGGTGTTCATCGGCGGCTTGTTCGGTGTGAGCCGCCTGACGGGCGGCGGTGAAGTGTCGCGTCCCATCCCGGTGCCCGCGGCCGCGCCCGTCGCGGCGAACGCGGCGACGAGCAACACGCTCACGACGACGACGTCGACGCCGGCGCCCACGAGCGCTCCGACGCCGCCCAGCGACACAGCGAGCGGCAGCTCGACGAGCGACAAGCCCTCGAGCGACAAGCCGAGCGACTCCGCGAGCGCCGACACCCGCCTCGCCGACGACGTGAAGGCGAAGCTCAAGGACGCCGACAAGTCGCGCGCCGACAAGAAGAAGGCAGCGAAAACCTCGCGCGGCAAGGTCGCGTCGCGCTCGAAGGGCTCGTCGTCGTCGTCGGGCGTCTTCCGCGCGGGCGGCAACGCCAACGACCCGCTGAACTCGAAGCTGTAAGCGTCGGGCGCCCGCCCGTTCGGCTGAGTCGCCCGCGTTCGTCGCGGAGCGACTCAGCTATCGCGAATCCCGGATTCCGTGCGGCGCGGAGCGGCGGTTGGGACGACGACGAGGCTCGCGTCTTCCGGCAGCGGCAGCTCTCCGAGTTGCTCGCGCAGGCGCCGTTCGAGCCCTTCGTGACTCTCGGCGGCGAGCTCGAAGCTACTCGCGGGCAGGCCGAGCGATGCCCAAAGCTGATTCGTGTCCTCGAGCGAGCCGCCCGTCGCGCCGTCGGACGCGACGAACCAGATGCTGCCCGGCGCGAGCGGAATCAGCTCGTACGGGTGCGCGCGGTTCGAGCGCGGACCCACATCGCCCGACAACGCCGGCATCTGCAAGAGCCGGCCGTCCGGCAGCGCGCAAGCGACCGGCGGCATCCCCGCGTTCAGGAGCTCGACGCGGCCGTGCATCGGATGAACCCGCAGCGCAGTGACACCTACACTCGCCGCGACAGCTTGGCAGACGATCGTGCGCAAGCTGTTCGCCAACACGTGCATCGGCTCCCGCTCGGCGAGCGACACGAGCGCGCTCGAAGCGAGTCGTGCACGCAGGGATTCCTGCTCTCGCGCCGCGCGCACGTCGAGAACCACGATGCTGACGGCTCCGTCGCGCTCCGTAACGATCTCGATGGCGTCGGAAGCGCGGCGGCCGCGGAGAGTGCAGGCGATCACGCCGTGCAGAAGACTCGGGTTTCGATCGGAAGCGGGGCTCATGGGACACCCCTTCCGCAAGAGCCGTTCCATGCCGCGCCACGGCCGCGCGCGGCCGCAAACGCGCGGAAACATGGCCAGCGCACTCTCACCTACCCGGATCCGCACGAGGGCGTGTTTCAATCCGAGACCGGCGAGTGTCTCGTAACGAGAGCATCGCGACGCGCGGCGACGGTGTAGGTGCGCTGGTTCCCCGGGATTTCAGCCGGTTCCCGCTCTTCGACCAGCCCCTAATCCCTGGCGCGTTTCGTGCCGTTCTGTGCGACGTGACCCTGCAATCCTCAACCCAGGACCCGAGCCTCGGGCTCCTCCCCAACGCGGGCGACGTCGTTGCGGTCGTCGAGGACGATCCGACCACGCGTCTGCTCACGAAGAGCTGGCTCGAGGGCGCGGGCTACACGGTCAAGGAGTACGACTCCGAGCGTTCCGTGCGCGAAGAGCAGGGCCCCGCTCCGACGGTCGCGTGCGTCGACCTCGGCCTCGGCGAGCAGAGCGGCTTCGACGTGATGAGCTACTTGCGCGAGCGCGATCCGGAGCTGCCGACGATCGTCGTCACGGCCGAACGCGAAGTCGAGACCGCCGTCGCCGCGATGCGCGCCGGTGCTTACGACTACCTGACCAAGCCCGTCGATCGCGATCGGCTGCTCCATTCCGTGCGGCGCGCTTGCGAGCGCCGGCGCCTGATCGACCGCGTGAAGAATCTGCAGAGCGAGCTCGGAACGGGCCCGCTCACCGGCAACGTCGTGGGTGCGAGCTCGGCCATGGTCGAGCTTTCGCGCCAGGTCGAGCGCGTGATCGAGAGCGACGTCGCCGTGTGCTTGCTGGGCGAAAGCGGCACGGGCAAGGAGCTCGTCGCGCGTGCGATTCACCGCGGCGGCCCCCGGCGCGCGGGACCGTTCATCGCCATCAACTGCGCGGCGATCCCCGCGTCCCTGCAAGAGTCCGAGCTCTTCGGCCACGAGCGCGGGGCGTTCACCGGCGCGATCCAGAACCGCCTCGGCTGCTTCGAGCGCGCGCGCGGCGGTACGCTGCTGCTCGACGAGGTCGGCGAGATGAGCGCATCGACGCAAGCCGTGCTCTTGCGCACGCTACAGGAACGCACGGTGCGCCGCGTCGGCGGCAACCAGGAAATCCCGGTGGACGTGCGCATCGTGTGCGCGACGCACCGCGACCTCCGCGGCGAAGTCGACGCAGGCCGCTTCCGCGAGGATTTGTACTTCCGGCTCGTGGTGTATCCGATTCGGCTTCCGCCGCTGCGCGAGCGCGTCGAGGACATTCCGCTGCTCGTCGTGCACTTTCTCGAGAAGCTCCGCGCGCGCGCGCCGCACGGCGTGCGTGGGCTCTCCGCCGAGGCGCTCGATGCGCTCGCCCGTCACGCCTGGCCGGGTAACGTGCGCGAGCTCGAGAACGTGATTCACCGCAGCGTGCTCGCCTGTCGCCACGACGAGATCGCGCTCGCGGATTTGCCGCCGGATCTGCGTTCGTTGCCGGCCGCCGCGGCCGATGCGACGCCGCGCGAATCGAGCGAGGATCTGCTCGGCGACGACGACGAAGTCGTACCGCTGCGCGAGCTCGAGCAGCGCGCGATCAGGAAGGCACTGCGCCTCACGCGCGGCAGCGTCGGTCGCGCCGCGAAGCTGCTCGGGATCGGTCGCGCTACCTTGTATCGGCGTCTTGCGGAGCTCGATTTGGCTCCGGACGCGGTCGGGAGAATCGTTGCATGAGCGCTCTGGGTGGGGACAATGAACCGGCAAGCGTGCCGCCGCTAATCCGGCCGCCGAGCGTTCCGACGCTCAACCGCGGCCGTCTCGACGCGATCGAACGCGACGTGTCGCGTGAATTCTTGATCGAGCTCGTGGAGCTGTTCGTGACGGACGTTGCGGTGCGCCTCGAGCGCTTGTCGGACGCCGTGAAGGCGCGCCAGACCAAGCGCGCGTCGAGCCTCGCGCACGCGCTCCAGGGTTCGGCCGCGAGCCTTGGCGTGCTGAAGTTGCGCTCGGTGGCGCAGCGCCTCGAAGAGCTCATGGAGTCGGACGATTGGGGCGCGTCGGACGCGACGCTCGCGCGCCTGATTCACGAGTTCAAGCACGTGTGCCAGGTGCTCAAGGCGATCGGCTCGGAGCCGCCGCCCGAGCGCGTAGCGAAATAGCGCACCGGCTGCGCTCTTCAGCTCGCGAGTGCCTGCGCGACGGCCGCGGGGTCCGTCACGGGCGCCGCACAGACGTAGCCGCGACACACGTAGAGGGCGGCTCGACCGGCGACGAGCGCTTTGTCGCGCAGGAGCGGCAGCGGGGTCGAGCTCGGCGTCGTCTCCGCGGCGTGCGCGACGACGCGATGAGGCAGGTAGTGCGCGGCGAGCGCGACTTCGAGCGCTTCACGCGCGGCCGAGCCCGGCTCGCCCACGACGGCGAGCTCGATCGGCGTCGCTTCGATGAGCTCGATCACGCCGAGCGACGTCGCGAAGGCGCGGGGAGCGCGCCGCACGAACTCGCCGTACGCTTCGATCGCCGCGCGTCCGCGCTCGATCAGTTCGGTGCGATCGAAGTGGCGGCCGAGCCGCACGAGCACGCGCGCGGCGACCGCGTTGGCGCTCGGCAGCGCGCCGTCGTGGGTGTCCTTCGGACGCGCGACGAGCGACTCGTGCCCCACGGCGGTGCCGAAGAAGCCGCCGCCCGCGTCGTCGAAGTCGCGCAGCATGCGCTCCGCGAGCTCGCGGGCGCCCTCCAGAAAGTCCACGGACGCGCCCGCCTCGTACAGCGTCACGAGCGCGTCGCTCGCGAACGCGTAGTCCTCGAGGTAGCCGTCGAGGTGCGCGCGGCCGGCGCGCAGCGTGCGGAAGAGGCCGCCGTCGGGGCGCCGCAACTTTTCGAGCAGGTGACGCGCGGCTCGCTCCGCCGAGGAGAGGTAGCGCCGGTCGCGCAGCACGCGAAATCCTTCCGCCATGGCGCCGATCATCAAGCCGTTCCAGGCCGTGATCACCTTGTCGTCGAGCAGCGGCGGCACGCGCCTTCCGCGGACGGCCAGCAGCGTCGCGCGCGACTCGGCCAGTGAGCGTTCGAGCGCGTCCGTCGCGACACCGAGCGCGCGCGCGGCTGCTACGAGCGTGCGCGGTCGATGCAAGACCGAGCGCTCCTCCCAATTACCCTCGGGGGTTACGTCGTAGAAGAACGCGAAGTGTTCGGCGGCGTCGGGCGCGAGCTCCGCTCGGATCTCGTCGAACGTCCACACGAAGTACTTGCCCTCGACGCCTTCACTGTCGGCGTCGGTCGCGGAAAAGTAGCCGCCCGCCGGGCTCTGCATCTCACGCACGACGTAGTCGAGCGTCTCGCGCGCGACGCGCCGGTACTCCGCGTCGCCCGTCACCTGGAAGGCGTCGAGGTAGACGCGCGTGAGCTCGGCGTTGTCGTAGAGCATCTTCTCGAAGTGCGGCACGAGCCAGCGCTCGTCGGTCGAGTAGCGCGCGAAGCCGCCCCCGAGCTGGTCGTACATGCCCCCGTCCTTCATGCCGTCGAGCGTCTTTTTGGCCATCGCGAGCGCCTGTTCGTCGCCGCTCGCGTGATGGCGGCGGAGGAGCAGCGCGAGCGCGGCGGGCGGCGGAAACTTCGGCGCGGCGCCGAAACCGCCGTACGTCGGATCGAAAGAGCGAGCGAGCTCCCGCACGGCGCCGGCGGTCGCGTCGGCCTCGACGCGCGCCTTCGCGTCGAGCTCGAACTCCGCGCGCACGTGCGCGACGAGCTCGGTCGCTTGCTGCGCGAGCACGTCCCGCTGCGTCTTCCAGAGCTCGGCGATGCGCTCGAGCAGCCTGCCGAAGCTCGGCTTGCCCCAGCGCTCCTCGGGCGGGAAGTACGTCCCCGCGAAGAACGGTCGCTGCTCGGCGTCGAGAAAGACGCTCATGGGCCAGCCGCCGCCGCCCGCGACGGCGACGGTCGCCGCCATGTAGATTTCGTCGAGGTCCGGCCGCTCTTCACGGTCGACCTTGATGCTCACGAACTCCCGATTGAGCAGCGCGGCGATGGCTTCGCGCTCGAAGCTCTCGCGCTCCATGACGTGGCACCAGTGACACGCCGCGTAGCCGATGCTCAAAAAAATTGGCTTGTCTTCGCGGCGGGCTCGCGCGAGCGCTTCTTCGCCCCAGGGGTACCAATCCACCGGATTATTCGCATGCTGAAGCAGGTACGGACTGGTTTCGTTGGCGAGGCGATTGGGCACGTCGGAAGTGGTGGTAGGCTAGCGCCCGTGGAGAGGAAAAACAGCCGTTCGCGTTTTGTTCGCAGGGGGATGAAGCGCCACGCGGCGATCGTGCTCGGTCTCGTGGGGACGGCGAGCATCGGCGCCTGTGGTCGCTCCGACGTCTTGTACAAGGACGACCAGTACGGCGCGCACGGCGCGCGGGGCGGTAGCGGAGGCACGGGCGCTCACACGACGGGTGGGACGAACTTCACCGGCGGCACGGGCGGCGGCTTCGGCACCGGCGGAGGGGGCAACGTTCCCGGCGCGGGTGGCAGTTTCGGCACCGGCGGAGCGGGCGGCACCGGCGGCGGTTTCGGAACGGGCGGCAGCATCACCACCGGCGGCAGCAGCGGCCGAGCTGGGTCGGGAGGCGTCGCGGGAGCGGCCGGCAAGAGCGGCGGGCCGTACGCGTGCCAGCACACCGCGCCGACGTGCGACACGTTCACGAATTTCTCGACCGATCAATCGGTCTCGTGGGGCAGCGGCGTGTTCACGGGCGGCGTCGTCGTGTTCGGCAACGGCATCACGCGCGACACGGCCACGAATCACGTTCACGTGACCGGCAAGGTCTCGGACTACTCGAACGGCATCATCATCTATTTTGCGACCTGCGCGGATCTCTCGAATTACGCCGGCGTCTACTTCACCCTCGCGGGTACGACCGGCTTCAACGACGAGATCCAGCTCATGCCGTGGACGAACTCGGACTACCCCTGGCAGGAGGATCCGACGCTCCCCCGCGGCGGCTGCACCTCTTCGAATCCGATGAACCCGTTCGTGGACTGCATGGCACCCGAGCTCCTCGCGACGCTCTACTCGTCGAGGCAGTACGCCTACTGGTCGGATTTCTCCGGCGGCTCTCCGGTTGCGTGGAACTCGGCCTCGAGCCCGACCGAGATCGTCGGCGTGCAGTGGCTGTTCCCGTTCGATCCGGGCTTCGGCGCGTATGAAGTCGATGTCACGCTCGATGACGTGGGCTTCATCCGTTCTGGTATCGCCGCACCCGACTGCGGTCCGGCGATCGGGACCGGCGGGATGGGTGGCGTGGCAGGCATGGCGGGCATGGCAGGTATCAGCGGCATGGCCGGGCTCGGCGGCATGGCCGGCATCGCGGGCGCGAACACGGGCGGCGTCGCCGCAGGTGGCATCGGCGGCCTGAATGCGGGCGGGTCATCGACGGGCGGATTTTCTGCGGGTGGCTTCTCCGCGGGCGGTTTCTCCGCAGGTGGTTTCTCTGCGGGTGGCTTCTCGGGCGGCGGAGCAGCTGGCGGCGTCTCCACAGGCGGCTTCTTCGCCGGCGGTCAATCAGCGGGCGGCGAGACGACCGGCGGGCAATCCGTGGGCGGGCAAGCGACCGGTGGTGAGGCGATCGGCGGGCAGACCGCCGCGGGTAGCGGCGGCACCTGATTTCGCCGCGCTCAGTTCGGCTGCCAGCCGCCGAGGACCGCGCTCGGGTCGCGCATGGTCGCGGCTTGTGAATCCGAGATTTGTGTCGAGCCCGTGAGCCGTCCGCTCACGTCGAGCGGGTTCCCGTCGAGGTCGGTGCTCTGGTATTCCCAGAAGCGGAGCGACGAGGACGGCGAGCCGCCCGTGACGAGCCAACCCGCGCGGGTGATGTGGGTGCCGATCGCGCAGTTCACGTACGCGACGTGGCTGCCTGGATACGAGCTCACGTCGATGCGGGCGAGCACGCTGCCCGTGATGCCGGCGTCCGCCGTGATCTTCGAATCGACGAACACGTAGCCGTAGCCGCTCGCGGCGTTGCGCGACTGCACGACGTAGCCGCTCCGTCCGACCGTTTTGATCTCACATTGGTCGAAATAGGCCGCGCCGGTGCCCCAGATGAAGTCCACGTTGCCTTCGATTAGGCAGTTCTTGGCGTAAAGGGTGCCGCTCCACAGCAACGTGTCCTGCAAGCTCTGGATCGTCGCGTCGCGGATCGTGCAATGCGTGCAGCTCTCGAGCCGGAGCGCCTCCGCCTGCGAGCCGCCCTGGGGCGTGAGGTTTTGGATCGTGAGATTCTCGAACACGAGACCTTGGTTGCCGTCGCCGCCGACGAGCGCGCGACCCTTGGTGCTCGGGTTCATGTTGTTGTTGTTGGTTCCGAGAATCACGGAGCCGGTACGACTCTCGCCGTGCACGGTGACGTTGTTCTTGTTCTTGAAGTAGACGACCTCGTGGTAGTTGCCGCTCTTCAACGTGAGCGTCGTGGCGGCGCTGCCGCCGCTCGGCAATGCGTCGAACGCGCCCTGCAGCGAGCAGAATGCGCCGGAGCCGTCGAGCGCGACCGTGACGCTGGCGAGGCTCGCAGGAGCCGCGCTCGCCGTGCTGAAGCGCCACGTGTTGCCGCTGACCGAGAATGACCCGCCACCGTTCGGCACGATCGCGCCGGCCGGCACGCTCACGGTGTACGTCTGTCCGTAGGAAAGGCCCTTCGACGGCAGGTAAATCACGGCCGTATTGCCGTCGACGTACGCGCGCCGCTCGACCGTCATGCTCTGCCCGCCGATGGTGTCGCTGACGGACATGGTCGCCATGTTCACGCTTGCCGCGACCGTGCCCGACGACGTGAGCACCTGAATCGTCCCGGAGGTGCCGAGTGTCGGCGGCTTGGCGAAGGTGACGCGCAGCTGCGGATCTTTACAGACGTTCGTCGCGTCGGGTCCCGGGAAGAGGCCGCTCACGCCCGTCGGTAGATTCGCCATGCCGGCCCCGCCGCCCATCGCGTTCGAGCCCGCCGCGCCCGCGCCGCCGTCGGCTGCCGCGCCGCCGTTCGCGCTGCCGCCGTGTGCGCTGCTGCCGCCGGACATGCCGCCGGCTCCACGCGTCAGGGTGCCCGCGGAGCCGCCGGCGTTGCTCGAGCCGCCGCGTGCGCTCGACCCGGCCGTCGCGGTCGAACCGCCCAGGGCCGTGGAGCCGGCCATCGCCGTCGAACCGCCCGTTGCGACCGCGCCGCCCGTTGCCGTCGAGCCACCGGCGGTGGCGTTGGAGGAGCCCGAGGTGCCGCCCGCGCCGGGAGCCGAGCCACCGGTGCCATCCGGGCTCGAGCCCGCGTGGCCGCCACTCGCCGTCGCTCCGGCGTAACCGCCCGCGTGAGCGGCAGTATCGTCGTCGCCCGCACGGGGACCGCCGCAGGCAACGAGCCCGAGCAAGAGCGCAACACCCAATGACTTCGTCAATTTATGGGCCTTTTTCGCCGTCACCACGACCTAGGTTGTTCGTCGGCGCCCGCGTCGGTCACAAATGCTAGCTCTTCGGCCGCCATGCAGCGCTTCGATCACCCTTACGCGAAGTTTCTCGACCGCGTCGAGAAGCCGAGCCGCTACACGGGCGCCGAACACGGCTCCCGGAAAAAGGCGTGGGACGGTGTGCTCGCACGCGTCTGCCTCGCCTTCCCCGACATCTACGACATCGGCATGAGCCACCTCGGCTTCAGGATGCTCTACAAGATCCTGAACGACGACCCGCGCACGCTCGCCGAACGCGCGTACACGCCGTGGGTTGACATGCAGCGGGAGCTCCGCGCGCACGGCAAACTCCTGGTGTCGCTCGAGAGCGCACGGCCGCTCGCCGACTTCGACGTGGTCGGCTTCTCGCTGCAGTACGAGCTCACGTACACGAACATTCTCGCGATGCTCGAGCTCGGCGGCATTCCGCTCCGGAGCGAGCACCGCAGCGACGCCGATCCGCTCGTGGTCGCCGGTGGCCCGGTCGGCACGCACGCCGAGCCGATGTCTCCGTTCCTCGACGCGGTGCTCATCGGCGACGGTGAGGAAGCGGCGACCGAGATTGCACTCGCGTGGGCCCTGGGCAAACGGCTCGGTGAGTCGCGCGCGGAACGGCTGCTGCGGCTCGCGCAGCTGCCCGGTGTTTACGTGCCGTCGCTCTACGAAACCGCGCTCGACCCGGACAGCGGCTTCGAGGTGGTGACGCGTGCGAAGCAGCGTGGCGCCCCGTATCCGGTCGAGCGGCGCATGCTCGCCGACATTTCGCGCTTTCCGTTTCCCGACGACGGCCCCGTGGGCGGCCCCGAGGCGATTTTCGATCGCATGAGCATCGAAGTCGCGCGCGGCTGTACGGAAGGCTGCCGCTTCTGTCAGGCGGGGATGATCTATCGGCCCGTGCGCGAGCGCGATCCGGCGGACGTCATCGATACGGTGATGCGCGCGCTCGACAAGTCGGGCCAAGACGAGGTGAGCCTCACCGCGCTCTCGACAGCCGACGTGAGCTCGATTTCGCCGCTGATCAAGAACTTGGTCGAAAAGACGGCGCCCGAACGGGTGAGTCTCGGCGTGGCGTCGCTGCGCGCCTACGGCCTCGCGGAGGATTTGCTCGACGATCTCGGACGCGTGCGTGCCAGCGGTCTCACGTTCGCGCCCGAGGCCGGCACGCAGCGCATGCGCGACGTCATCAGCAAGAACGTGACGGAAGAGCAGCTCCTGGAGACGGCGCAACGCTCCTTCAAGCGCGGCTTCGACAAGATGAAGCTCTACTTCATCGTCGGGTTGCCCACCGAGGAAGACGAGGACGTGCTCGGCATCGTCGAAGTCGGCAAGAACGCGCTCGGTGTCGGCAAGCGACTCGGGCGCAACGTGAAGGTCAACGTCAGCGTCTCGACCCACGTACCGAAGCCGCACACGCCGTTTCAATGGTGCGCGATGGACCCGCTCGCGGAGATCGAGCGAAAACAGCAGCTATTGCGCGACAACGTGCGCCGCGTGCGCGGGCTCGGCCTCAAGCTCCACGACGCGCCCACGAGCGTGCTCGAGGGTATTCTCGCGCGCGGCGACCGGCGGCTCGCCGGCGTGATCGAGCGGGCGTTCCTCGGTGGCGCGCGCTTCGATTCCTGGGACGACCACCTGCGGCTCGATCTCTGGCACGAGGCGCTCGAGCACTTCGGTATCGAGACGAGCACGTTCCTCGGCACCATCGCCGTGGGTGCCCGCGTGCCGTGGGATCACCTCGACATCGGTCTCGAAGAAGGCTTCTTGGCGCGCGAATATCGGAAGGCGCTCGCCGGTCGCTCGAGCCCGCCGTGCGGCAAGGTCGCCGGCGCGTTCATCCACGCGACGAACGCCGCGGACGCCGAAGCGGAGAAGCGGCGCCTCGTCTGTTACGACTGCGGGATCGCCTGCGATCTCGGCAAAATGCGGCAAGAACGGCTGGTCTACCTGCGTAAGCTCGGCGCGCACGAGCGTCCCGCCCCGCCCGTCGTCACGCCGCCCGTCGTCGTCGCGCCGCCCGTCGTCGTCGCGCCGCCCGTCGTCGCGCCGCCCGCCGTCGTCGCACCGGACGTCGCCGTCGTCGCACCGCTCGTCGCCGACGCACCCGCCCCGGCCGCCGCAACGGCACCGCGCGTCCGCCGCGCGCGTCCCGAAGACAAGCGCCCGTTGCGTCCCGGCGGGAAGCCCGAACGCTTTCGCCTGCGCTTCACCAAGGTCGGTCCCGCCGCGCTGCTCGGCCATCTGGATCTCGCGCGCGAGCTGCCCCGTGCCATTCGTCGGGCCGGGGTACGTCTCCGGTACAGCGAGGGTTTTCATCCGAAGCCGGATCTCTCGTTCGGGCCGGCGCTGTCGCTCGGTGTCGCGAGCTTCGAAGAGTACGTGGACGCGAAGCTCATCGACGCGCCTCCGCTCGACGAGCTCCTCGAGCGGCTCGCCCGCGCGACCTCGGGCGGCTTGCAGTTTACCGCGGTAAAGCCGCTTACTTCCGACGACCCTGCCGTCGCGAGCGTCGTCACCGGTGCTCGTTACGTGATCGCGCTCGCCCGCGACGTGGTGGACGAGCTCGGCGGCTCCGAGGTCGTCGCGGAACGCGTGCGCGAGCTTTTGGCGAAGAGCGAAGCGAAGGTACGGCGCAACATCGAAGGTGTCGGCAAGATCGTCGACGTGCGGCGCTTCGTGCTCGCGCTCGAGCCGGGCGGCGCGGACGCGGAAGAGCACCTCGCCGCGGCGGGCGTGCTCGGACGGCTGCTGCCGCTCGAGGCGACGCTCGCGATCAGTCAGAACGGCTCGGCCAAGGTGAGCGAAGTGGTCGAGGCGCTGTTCGGGCGCCCGCTGCCGCATCTCGGGGTGCGCACCGCCCTCCTCGCCGGAGCCGGCACGCCGCTCGACGTCGAGCTTTTCCGCCGTCCCCCGCGCGAGACGCAGCTCGTCGCGCAGGCCTGATTCAGCCGACTATTTTCGCGCACTGCGCGACGACTTCGGTGCTCGTCGCATCGCCGGCGTAGACGAGCCATTTTTCGGCGAGCGCCGAAATGGTGCACATGCGCGCGTGGAGGTGCGGCTGCACTCCCCACAGGATCACCGTGGTGCCGGCGGGTAGCTCGTCGGCGAGCGCCGCGAGCGTGAGTGGCCGGATGCCCGGGTTCTTCCCGTCGAGCACGATCACGGCGCGCGGGCCCCCGACCTCGACGAGTCGCAGCATGAGTCCGGTCGCGCCCGACGCGAGCTCGACGGCGGCGCGCATGTCGAGCCACGCTTTGAAGAGCCTGAGGAGCTCGGGATCGGTGCTCGCCAAGAGCACGGTGGGACGCTGGCTCGGGCGGGGATCGACCGACGCGCTGCCGATGACGCCGAGCGCTTTGGCGACGCCACGCGGATAGTCGGCGGAGACGGGCAACGGCGCGCCTTTGGCGTGAATGCTTTCGTCGCGCGCACCGCTCGGCGGACGCGCGGGCGGCGGCGCTTGAACTCGACGTCCCGCCGGCTCGGTCGGCGCGATGGCGCGCCGCTCCTTTTCGGCCCAGCGTGCATCCGTCGCCTTCACGCTGCCCGCCGGCGGTGACATCTCGGGTGACGGCAACGTCGAGCGCGGCTTGCGCCGCCCGCTCGTGGGAACGGCTTTGGTGCGCGCACCCGGCCTGACGGTGTCGAGCTCTTTGCGCGGCGCGACCTCCACCGGCTTGGCAGCTGGTTGCGGCGTGGTCCCCGACGGGCGCGTCGCGACGGCCGCCATGCGCTCGAGCTCCATCGACACCGAGAGGCCGAGCTCGGGGCCGAGCGCCTTGATCAACGCGTCGTGCAGCGCGCCCTGCAAGAAATCCTCGAGCTCGCGTGGATCGCTGGGCACCTCCGAGCGATTCGCGAGCGCGAGGGCACGCGCGAGAATCGTGTCACGGACGCTCGGCGTCACGACGCTGTCGAGCGTTTCCCGCACCGCGCTCGCTATGTTTCTTCCACCCGGGGTCTTCGCCATGTCTCTCGGCCCGCCCCCGCCAGCGGTTGCGGTGTCGTGGTAAGCCACGCAGCCGATGGCGAGCGAGCTTCGAATATCCCACAGCCGCTTTCGTGGGGCTAGCTCTTCGCCGCGTAGTACAAAGTCGAGTCAGCGATGCGGCGAGTAGTCATTCGTAAGCCTGGTGGGACGCGCGCTCTCGTCATCGAGACGGCACCTGAACCTACTCCGTCGGGTGACGAGGTGTGTGTGGAGGTGCGCGCGATCGGCGTGAACTTCGCAGATCTCGTCGTACGCATGGGCCTTTACGGATCGGCAAAGAAATACGCGGGTCCGACGGTCGTGCCCGGCTTCGAGGTTTCGGGAACGGTTCGTTCCGTCGGCGAACGGGTGACGAGCTTTCGGCCCGGTGACGCGGTGATCGGCGTGACGCGTTTCGGCGGTTACGCCACGGCTCTCTGCATCCCCGAAGCGCAGGTGAAGCCGCTCCCGCGCGAGCTCGGTTTCAGTGCCGGCGCGACGGTTCCGGTCGCGTTCCTGACCGCGTGGTACGCGTTGATCGAGCTTTCGCGGCTGCGGCCCGGCTATGTCGTGCTGGTGCACTCGGCTGCGGGCGGCGTCGGCATGGCGCTCGTGGCGCTCGCGAAGCGCGCCGGCTGCCGCGTGATCGGGATCGTCGGCCGCGCGCACAAGGTGGCGGCTGTGACAGCGCTCGGCGCCGATGTCGTCATCGACAAGAGCCGCGAGGCGCTTTGGCCGGCGGTCGATCGCGCGGCGCCGGCCGGGTGCCACGTCGTGCTCGACGCGAACGGCTCCGAGACACTTCGACAAAGCTACGCGCACCTACGCCCGACCGGACGCGTCATCGTCTACGGATTTCACAGCTTGTTGCGGCGCGGAAGTGACAGGCTCAATCCGTTTCACGCGCTCGCCGGCCTGCTCAAGGTGCCGCGCTTCAACCCGCTCAAGATGGTCGAGCAGAACACGGGCGTCCTGGCCTTCAACCTCTCCTACCTCTTCGACGAGTTACCGATCTTCAGCGAGGCCATGAACGAGATCATGACGGCGCTCGAGCGCGGCGAGCTGAAGCTGCCGCCCGTCACGGAAGTGCCGTTCGACGAGGTCGCCCGTGCGCACGAGCTACTGCACTCGGGCACGACGATCGGCAAAGTGGCGCTCGTCCTCTGACGCACGCGCCCGCGCGCCTGCTTTGGTGGCCGCAGGCCGGACGTCGCGCGTCGGCAACACCACGGTGAAGACGCTGCCGTGGCCCCAGTCGGTCTCCACGTTCACACGACCGCCGTGATCCGCGACGATACCGTAGGTCACCGACAAGCCGAGTCCGGTGCCGTCGCCCACGTCTTTCGTCGTGAAGAACGGATCGAACACCTTGGGCACGTCTTCGGGCCGAATGCCGGTACCTTCGTCGCTCACGGAGAGGACGGCGATTTCGACGCCGCGCTCACGCTCGAGCCGGAGCTCGATCACCGAGCGCCCGCCGTTCGGCATCGCCTGGACGGCGTTGAGCACGAGGTTGCTGAGCACCTGCCCGATCTCGAGTCCGTTGACCGAGGCGCGAACCGGCGACTTCGGCAGCGCGAGCGAGAGCTCCACGCGCCGCTTGCGCGCGAGGGGCCGCAGCAGCGCGACGGTGCTCTGAACGAGCGCCCCGAGATCGATCGTCGAGCGATCCGAGCCGCCGCGCCTTCCGAAATCGAGCAGCTGGCGAATGATGGTGGCCATGCGCTCGGACTGGTCGATGATCACGCGACACGAGGCGTGCACCATGTCCGAGCGGCCGTGATCGGCGTCGACGAGCTCGGCCGTCGTGGCGATCACGTTGAGCGGCGTGCCGAGCTCGTGCGCCACGCCCGCCGCGAGCTTGCCGACCACGTTGAGGCGCTCCGCGTGCCGGAGCTGCTCGATCGCACTTTGGCGTTCGAGGCGTTCGCGCGCGACGTAGGCGCGAAGCCGCCACAGCACCTCCGCGCAGAGCACGAAGATGCCGAGCGAACCGCCGTGGTTCCACAGCAGCCAAAAAGCCTTCACGTGGCCGCGGTGCTCGAGGCGCCAACCGACCTCGGACATGCCCGAAATCAGCGCGCAGAGCACCGCGACCGTCAGCCCGAAGCGGCGATCGCGATACCAGCTCGCGAGCGCAATAGGGAACACGTAGAGCAACGTGAAGGCCACGTCGACGCCGGTGTAGAAATCTCCGACGCCGATCAGCAGCGCCGCCCCGAGCGCGATCGGCACGACGTTCGTCGGCGTGAGTCGGTCGCGCAGCCAATCCGAACCCGGCGTGGAGACGGGCAAGCGCCCGAGCGGAGTAGCTTCGGCGCTCAGCATGCCGGGCGGCGCGCCTTGTGCAGCGCTTGGCGTACGCTGCGTGAGAGTTCCGCGAGCGTGAACGGCTTGGGCAAGAGTGTCGCGCCGAGCTCCGCGACGCGCTTGGTGAGTACGTCGTCCGGAAACGCCGTGATCACGATGAGCGGATGCTGCGGCGTGGCCTCCGTCCACGCCGCGAGCACGTCGAGCCCGTTGTACGCCGGCATGTACACGTCCGCGATCACGAGCTCCGGTTCGATATTCGCCTTGTGCGACAGCCCTTCGAGCGCCCAAAAGAGCTCGCGGCCGTCAGCGGCCTCGTGAACCTCGAAGCCCATCATCGAAAGCGCGAGCCTGAGCGTCCAGCGCTGCTCCGCGGAGTCGTCCGCGACGAGCACGCGTGGGGGTCGCTTCGGTTCCGTTCGAGGGCCTGAGAGCGCTGGTTCCGTCATGAGCGACCTCCATCCAAAAAACCGTCGAAGCTCCGACTTCATTCCCGAAAAGGGCGCCTCGCGGCTGCCCTGCACGCGCCTTGCGCTTCCTACAAGTCCTTTGCGTGGCCCGTGTGCGCCGGCGTCCCTATGGGCACGAGCCGCGATCGGCGACCGACGTCTCGATCTTGAAGTCCGAGTCGATCGTATGTCGCTCCGCGAAGAAGATATCGATCAAATAATCGTCGCCGAGCGTGATGCCGAACTCGGACGCGTGTGCGTCGAGCGAGACGCTGCTGCTCTCCGATTCGTGCAAGCCGCCGAGGTTGATCGCGAGGTGCCGATTGACGAACACCCACATGTCGTCGTCACCCGTGAAGCTGAAAATTTCCCCGCCCGTGTAGCGGAACGTCAGCTCCGTCGTGAGCGTGAAGTGGTAGTTGTGGCCGTAGTTCGCGTAGTTCCCGAAGCCGCGCCCGTCGATCGGGAAGAAGGGCTCCTTGTCGTAGACGAAGAAGCCGGGGCGATCCGCCGAGCTCTCGAGCTGCAGCGTGACGTCGTCGATGCGGATGCTTGCCGGGCCGTCGTGATACCACTCGGCGAAGGTGCTCGCCGTCGTCGTGTGCACGCGCGGGTCGTCGCTGTAGACGGGCGTGCCGTCCGCCGCGAGCACGGGTCCGACGATGTACGGGTCGTCTCCACGCTGGCCTCGCAGGTTGAACTCGAAGTCGGGGTTCGTCTGCGGCGTGAAGTCACGAATGACCGTGTGAAGGAGCGGGGGGTTCGGCTGCGGCGCGTCACACGGCTGCCACGCGCCATCGACGCACGCCTCCTGCCCGGCGCCGCACGCGCTCGAGCACGCGCGCGTCGCGATCGGAACCTGGCAGTAGCCGAGTCGCTCGGCTTCGCAGTGCTGCACGCCGCTTCCGCAGGTGTTCGAACACGGAAAATCGACGGGCGGCACGTCGCATGCGCCCCACGCGCCCGCGTGGCACGTCTCGGTGCCCGCGCCGCACGTGTTTTGACAGTCCCGTTTCGCGTCCGGCACGACGCAGGCCGCAAAGCTGCCGTTCACGCACGTCGCGACGCCGGCGCCGCACGCGTTCTCACAGGGCTCGGTGGCGCCCTCCTCGGTGCACGCGGGCGGCAATTCCAAGCCGCTCCGCGCGCAACTCAAGGCACCGAGCCAGAGGAGCAGGCCTGCGCCGAGCGCTTTCGGAATCACCGAGTCTCCCGCAAGGCGACAATGCCGTAGCATCGCAGCACCTAGCGCGCATGAACTTCCGGAGAGGGTCCCGAATCGCCGCCGCGTCCGCCGTCTTCGTGAGCTCGCTCGTGCCGCACGCGTTCGCGGACCCGCTCGCGACGACCGACGGCTACCGCGTCTCGGTGCTGACGATGGGCCCGGGCGATCAATTCGTCTCCCGCTTCGGACACGACGCGTTGCTCGTCGAGCGCAGCGGTTTGCCGTCGCTCGTCTACAACTACGGCACCTACACCGAGCAGGCGATCGCGCCGCATCACGTGCTCGGCGGCACGCTGCTCTACTACTTGAGCGTCGACTACCTCGCGCGCACCGTGGCGACCTACCGCGCCCAGAATCGCAGCATCGGCGAGCAGGTGCTGAACCTCGATCAGCCGACGGCGGAGCGTCTCGCGCGTGCGCTGTCGCTCAATTCGGAGCCCGCGAACACGACGTATCACTACGATTTCGGGCGCGACAACTGCACGACGCGCGTGCGCGACGCCCTCGACCGGGCGCTCGGCGGCGCTCTACGCGCCGAGCTGCGCGGGGCGAGCCACTACACGTTCCGTGACCACGCGCTGCGCTTCACCGCCGATTCACCCGTCCTCGGGTTGATCTTCGACGTAGGTCTCGGCAGAGGCGCCGATCGGCCGCTCGACGAATGGGACGACGCCTTTCTGCCCGACCGCCTCGCGTACTATCTCCGGCAAGTCCGGCTCACCGACGCGGCGGGCTCGCACCCGCTCGTCGCGCGGGAGGTGACGTTGTTCGCGGCCGAGCGGGCGCCCGTCCCCGCGCGTCCCCCGCTCCGTGCGCCTTTCTACGCCCTCGCGAGCTCGACGCTCGGCATGCTCTTCGCGCGCGCCGGCCGGCGTCCGACGCTGCGGCGCGCGCTCGGTCTCATGGGTGTCGCCGTCGGGACGCTCGTCGGCGCGCTCGGTCTCTTCGTGCTCTTGCTCCTCGCCACGAACGTGCACGCGACCTCGCACGCGAACTTCAACGCACTCGTGTGTCCGGCGTGGGCGCTCCTGCTCGTGCCCACGGGGTTCGCCGTCGCGTTCGGGTCGAAAAACCGGACGCGCGGGTTCGAGCTCGCCGCGGCTTCGTCGCTGCTCTTCGCCGCCGCGGGGACGCTCGTCGCGGCGGCGTGCGGGCAAGACAGCGTGCGCGTCGCCGCGCTCGTCGTGCCGCTACTCAGCGGGCTTTGGCTCGGTGCGCGAGCAGCCACGCGTACAGCGTGACGAAGTCTTGCGCCGCGTGCGTGAGGTTCTTCTGCCAGTCGCCGGCCGCGGTGCCGTCGGCGCCGTCCGTCACGAACTTCGCGCAGGCAAACGGCACCTTTTCGAGCCAACACACCTTCGCGAGCGCGTACGCCTCCATGTCGACCACGCCCCAGGGCAGGGCCACCGAGTGCGCCTCGAAACGATCGCCCGAGCCGCACGTCGCGTGATCGAGCCCCGTGAGCACTTCCGGGAACTCGAGCTCGTCGGGCACCGCGTCCTCGAACGGCGTGCGCCCGGCCGGAAACCCGAGACCGCTCACGTCCATGTCGCGCTGCGCGAAGCGCCGGCACGCGATCAGCGATCCGGTGGCGTGCACACGGCTCCCGGCCGTGCCGAGGTTCAACACGAGCGGCGTGCGGCCGCGCGCGCGTTCCTCGCCGAGGCGCCGCGTGAGTCGGTACGCGGCGTTGACCTTGCCGACGCCGGTGTACAGCACTTCGACCCCGCGCTGGCGGAAGCGCCCCTGGTCCTCGAGCTCGAGGGCCATCACCACCAGGATCGGCTCGGGTTGCGCCATGGTGTCCGCCGGCGTCAGTCGAGCTTGAGCCGCTTGTACTTGATGCGGTGCGGCTGATCGGCGTCTTCACCGAAGCGCCGCCGCCGGTCCTCTTCGTACATGCGGTAATTGCCCTCGAACCACTCGACGTGGCTGTCGCCCTCGAACGCGAGGATGTGCGTCGCGATGCGATCCAAAAACCAGCGATCATGCGTGATGATCACGGCGCAGCCCGGGAACTCGAGCAACGCCTGCTCGAGTGCGCGCAGCGTTTCCACGTCCAGATCGTTGGTCGGCTCGTCGAGCAGGAGCAGGTTGCCGCCCTCCTTCAAGAGCTTCGCGAGCTGCACGCGATTGCGTTCCCCGCCCGAGAGCGACCCGACTTTCTTCTGCTGGTCGGCGCCCTTGAAGCCGAACCAGGCGCAGTACGCGCGCGACGCGACTTCGCGCTTGCCGAGCAGGAGCTTGTCCTCGCCGCGCGAGATCTCTTGCCAGACGCTGTTGTCCCCCGCGAGGCTCGCGCGCGACTGATCGACGTAGGCGATCTTGACCGTCTCCCCCGTGCGCAGCGTGCCCGCGTCCGGCTTGTCCTGCCCGACCAGCATGCGAAAGAGCGTCGTTTTGCCGGCGCCGTTCGCGCCGATCACGCCGACGATGCCGCTGCGGGGCAGCTGGAAGGTGAGGTCGTCGATCAGCATGCGATCGCCGAACCCCTTCTTCAGGTGATCGCACTCGATCACGACGTCGCCGAGGCGCGGACCGGGCGGGATGCTGATCTCGGTCGGGTCGCTCGAGCCCTTATTCGCTTTGCTGAGCAGGTCTTCGTACGCGGCGAGACGCGCCTTGCTCTTCGCCTGGCGCGCGCGCGGTGAAGCCTGCACCCACTCGAGCTCCGCCTTGAGCTTGCGCTGGCGCGCGCTCTCCTGCTTCTCTTCTTGCGCGAGCCGCTTCTGCTTCTGCTCGAGCCACGACGAGTAGTTGCCCTTGAACGGATAGCCGCGCCCGCGATCGAGCTCCAAAATCCACTCCGCGGCGTTGTCCAAAAAGTAGCGATCGTGGGTCACGGCCACGACCGTTCCCGTGTATTCGTGCAGGAAGCGCTCGAGCCAGGCGACGGACTCGGCGTCGAGGTGGTTGGTCGGTTCGTCGAGGAGCAGGATGTCGGGGCGGCTCAAGAGGATGCGGCAGAGCGCGACGCGCCGGCGCTCGCCGCCCGACAGGTCCTTGAGCTTCGCGTCGCCGGGCGGCACGCGCAGCGCCTCCATGGCGATATCGACGCGCGAATCGAGGTTCCACAAATCCATCGCGTCGATCTTGTCCTGCAGCGCCGCTTGCTTTTCGAGCAGCTTCGTCATCGCCTCGTCGGACATCGGCTCGCCGAGCTTCGTGCTGAGCTCCTCGAACTCCTTCACGATGCCGCGGATGTCGCTGACCGCTTCGTCCACCGCTTCACGCACCGTGTCCGCCGGGCCGAGCTCGGGCTCCTGCGCGAAGTAGCCGATGCGAATGCCCTCCGCGGCGTGCGCCTCGCCCAAAAAGTCCTTGTCGATACCGGCCATGATGCGCAAGAGCGAGCTCTTGCCGGAGCCGTTCGTGCCGATCACGCCGATCTTCGCGCCGTAGAAGAACGCGAGCGTGATGTTTTCGAGGACGCGCTTATCCGGCGGATGGACGCGCGAGACGTCCTGCATCGTGAAGATGAACTCGGGCATGCCGAGTAGAAGTACCACCGATCTCGCGTAGCAAGATGCCTTCACGCAGCCCGCCCGGCGTCACGCGGACCGCGGGCGCGCCGGCCGCCTCGGCCAGCGTCGCGAGTGTGAGCACTCCGAGGCCGAAGCCGCGGGCGCGTGCGGGCTCCACGCCGAGCCCCACGAGCCGTGAGGCGTCCTCGCGCGCGAAGCGTTCCGCCTCGACCAAGAGCTTCCGCGCCGAAAGCGCCGCGCCCGGCTCGAGTCCGAGGACGCGCCCGAGCGCACGCGCCGTGCCTCCGCTCAAGAGCCAAGCGCGCGGCGCGAGTGTGCGGAGCTCCGGGAGGAGTGGCTCCGCGACGGCGCGCACGTGCGCGACCACTCCGGCCAGACGTGCCGGGTCGAGCCCACCGCGTGCGTCGAGCGTGCGCGCGAGGCGCAAGAAGCCGAGCGGCAGACTCGCCGAGAACAGACACGTATCGTCTTCGCCGACCGCCACCTCCACGGAACCGCCGCCAAGGTCGAGGACGCCGACGCGCGCGGGCAGCTCGGCCAGGCGCGAGCGCGCGCCGTGATAAACGAGGCGTCCCTCGTCTTCGCCGGAGAGGATCTCGACGGGCAAGCCGTGCCGGGCGTGCACGGCGGCGGCGAACGCGCGCCCGTTTTCGGCTTCGCGGAGCGCGCTCGTGCCGGCGAGGACGACGTCCCGAGCGTCGTGGTCGCGCGCCACCGCGATGAGCTCGCCGACGGCGGCGAGCGCGCGCGCGAACGTTTCGGGTTGGATCCGACCCGTCGCGGCGACCGCTTCTTCGAGTCGAATCATCGCCTTGCGCCCCGTGACCTTCTGCCAGCGCCCGCTCGAATCGACGCGCGCGACCAGCAGATGGAAGGAGTTCGACCCCAAATCGAGTGCCCCGAGCCGCATTACTCCACAAGCTTTCCCCAGCTCGGCGGCCAGCTCGTGACCGCAAGGTGACGACCTCGTGCGGTCAACCCGAGTTGGCACACGCTGGCACGCCGAATGGCTCCCCCCTGCGGATTTTCTGGGGTTTTGTTGGCGGTCCGTCCTGGCACGTCGATTGCTGCCAGCAGGTGTCGCTATGAACCAAAGGCAACTCCTACGCGATGCATTGGTGGGCTTCGTGCTCGGGTTGGTGGTGATGGCCGGCGTGGCGCTCGTCACGCGGCCCGCCCAGTCCTCGGCGGTGCAAACGCGCTGATACAGGTGTAAAAATGCGGCGGCATGTCCGGCCAAGGGAACGATGCTGCCGCCGCGGACGAGTTCTCGGCGGAGGATGAAGCCGCGCCGGTGAGCCTCGCTCCGCCGTCGATGCAGGTCGCTACGGCATACCGTCCGGGGGGTGCTCGGCCGAGTTCGGTGCCGCCTCCCGCGGAGCAAGCGGTGTGTCTCGCTCTGGCGGACGTGCTCATCGCGGCGGCGCTCGCCGACGGCGAAGCGTGCGAACGCGAGCTGCGCGCCATGCGCCGCATCTTTCGCCGCCTGCTCGGGACGAACGAGCTGCCCGGCTGGCTCGAGCGCCACCTGGCGACGTTCGATCACGATTCGTTCGACCTCGTGGGCGCGACCGCGCGGCTGCGGAGCCTGCCCGCCGAGCAGCGCCGCCACGTCGCCGAGCTCGTGCGCGAGGTCTGCGACGCCGACCACGTCTACGACCTCGACGAGGAACGGTACCTGCTCGGGCTCGTGCTCGCGCTCTCACTCGGACAAGAGGAGGTCCACGACTTGGTCGTGCACTCGGGCGCCGGCATCGACGGACCGCTCAAGCGTGCGCTCGATTTGCTCGTGGCCGCCGGTGTTCTGGGCGTCGGTTGGCCGCTTTTTGCCGCGGTTGCCGGCGCGGTGAAGCTCACGTCACCGGGCCCCGTGCTCTTCGCGCAGCGTCGTTACGGGCGCGACGGCAAGGAAATCCGCGTCTTCAAGTTTCGCAGCATGCGCGTGACCGAGGACGGCGCCCAGGTGCGCCAGGCGACCAAGGGCGACTCACGCGTCACGCCCGTCGGCGCGTTCTTGCGCCGCACCTCGCTCGACGAGCTCCCCCAGTTTCTCAACGTGCTCAAGGGCGACATGTCCGTCGTCGGCCCGCGCCCGCATGCGGTCGCCCACAACGAGCACTACCGCACGCAGATCCTCGAGTACACGCTCCGCCACAAGGTAAAGCCCGGAATTACGGGCTGGGCGCAAGTGAACGGTTGGCGCGGCGAGACGGACACGCTCAGCAAGATGATCGAGCGCGTCGCTCACGACCTCCACTACATCAAGCACTACAGCTTCGTGCTCGATCTGAAGATCATCTTGATGACGGCCTTTGGCCGAAAGGTGCGACAAAACGCACACTGAGCGTACGGCTCGCACATAAATTAGAGCCATTCGGGCCGTCTGGAGTCACTCCACGTTAGGAGTTAATCCATGAGGTCTCGTCTCCGCTCGCTCGCGCTCCCCGGATTGGCGTTCGCTCTCGCAGGCTTCGCGGCCGCCTGCGCGTCGAAGAACGACGACGGTAAGGACGGCCTCGGTCTCGACGCAAAGGGAGGCACCGCGAACAGCGGGGGCAGCACCGGTCATGGCGGTGACAGCGGGGTCGGTATCCCGATCACCGGCGGTTCATCCTCCGGGAGCGGAGCCACGGGCGGCACCGGCATCGTCGTCAATCCGCAGGGCGGCAGCAGCGGCACGGACGCAACGGGCGGCACCAGCCCGAACGGCGCCGCGGGCGCGGGCTGCATCCCGACGCCCGAGGTGTGCGACGGTCAGGACAACGATTGCAACGGCATCATCGACGACCTCGACGCGGGTCACGACGGCGTGTGCGATTGCTTGAACATCGCGACCATCGGCGAAATCGGCCCGTGGAGCAACGGCGGCGACGTCTTCTCGTCGTGGCTCAACGCGCGCTCGCCGCAGGGCGCCATCCCTCTCGACGACCAGGTGCTCACGCCCGAGCTGCTCGCTCCGTTCGAAATCGTCGTGCTGCTCCACGTCGCCGACACGACGGACGTTTCGAGCAACGGCGTGACCGCCCACAAGCACCACACTTTCTCCACGGACGAGATCAACGCCTTCGACGCTTGGGTGAGCAAGGGCGGCGGAGCGATGTCGACCATCGGCTACACGAACGACGAGGCGCACGAAGTCACCAACGTGAACCTCCTGCTCGCGCCGCTCGGTATGGCGTACAGCAACACCAAGCTCGGCCTTCAAGGCTACGTCACCGACTGGGTGCAGCACCCCGTGACCAACGGCATCAGCAGCATCAACACCGACAACGGCGTCGAACCCGACAGCCCGATGGGCATGACGCTCGCGCACGACTCGGGCGGCCGCGTCGCCTTGCAGGTCAACCAGCCCGGCGACGGGCACGTGATCGTGTGGGGCGACGAGTGGATCACCTACGACAGCGAATGGGCCAACGTGAAGGGCGAACAGGTCGAGCTCTTCTGGCTCAACATTCTCAAGTGGCTGAGCCCGCCGAAGACGTGCCAGGTGCCGATCCCCCCTGGCATCGTGAAGTAGCGGCGGGCGGCCGCGTGCCGCTCACTCGGCCGCGGCAGCCGTCGCCCGCAGATCCGTGAGGATGGCGTCGACGTTCTTCTTCGCATCGCCGAAGAGCATGCTGGTGTTGTCGCGGAAAAACAGCGGATTTTCCACGCCCGCATAGCCGCTCGCCATGCTGCGTTTCATCACGATCACGCTCTTGCTCTTCCACACTTCGAGCACGGGCATGCCGTAGATGGGGCTCGTCGTGTCGTCGAGCGCGCCCGGATTGACGATGTCGTTCGCGCCGATCACGAGCACGACGTCCGTCTTCGGGAAGTCCTCGTTGATGGCTTCCATCTCGAGCACGATGTCGTAGGGAACCTTCGCTTCGGCGAGGAGTACGTTCATGTGCCCCGGTAGGCGCCCGGCGACTGGATGAATGGCGAAGCGCACTTCGGTCCCACGTCCGCGCAGGAGCGTCGCGATCTCGTAGATGGGGTACTGGGCGTGCGCGACGGCCATGCCGTAGCCCGGAACGACGATGACGCTCTTGGCGTCGCGCAAGAGCTCGGAGGTCTCCGCCGCCGTGATCGAGCGCACTTCGCCCTGCGGCTGTGCGCCGGCTGCTTTTGCCGGCGCCTTGCCTTCGTCCGCGCCGAAACCGCCCAGAATGACGCTCAGGAACGAGCGGTTCATGGCGCGGCACATGATGATGCTCAGGATGGCGCCGCTCGAGCCGACGAGCGCGCCCGTGACGATCAAGAGATCGTTGCCGAGCATGAAGCCGGCCGCCGACGCGGCCCAGCCCGAGTAGCTGTTGAGCATCGAGACGACGACCGGCATGTCCGCGCCGCCGATCGCCATCACGAGATGAATGCCGAGGACGCCCGCGATGCCGGCCTGGATCAAGAGCGAGCGCAGGTCCGCGCCGGGTTCCGCGCCGAGGAACGGCACGGCGAGCGCGACGCAGGCGAGGAGAAGACCGGCGTTGATGAGATGACGGCCCGGGATCAGGAGCGGCTTGCTGCCGATCAGCCCCTTGAGCTTGCCGAAGGCGATGATCGACCCGGTCAACGTGACCGCGCCCACGAACACGCCGAGGTACACCTCCACCTCGTGGATCGCGCCCTCGGTCGTCGGCATGCCGGCCGGAGTCGCGAGGTAGCTCGCCACGCCGACGAGCACGGCCGCGAGCCCGACGAAGCTGTGAAGCACCGCCACGAGCTCGGGCATCGACGTCATCTCGACGCGCAGCGCGAGGACGGCGCCGACGAGTCCGCCGCCCGCGATCGCGCCCGCCAGGATGCCGAAGTCGCGCACGTGCGCGACGGCCGTCACGGCGACGGCAATCAGCATGCCGGCGATCCCGTAACCGTTGCCGCGACCGGCGCTCTCCTGCGTGCTCAAGCCGCCGAGGCTCAGAATGAAGAGCACCGCGGCCACCAGGTAGGCCACGGTGGTGACGCTGTCGGACATCATCGTCGGAACATCCTCAGCATGCGCTGCGTGACGAGAAACCCACCCACGATGTTGATGCTCGCGACGAGCACGGCCACGGCGCCGAGCAGCGTCACGACCGAATCGAAGCCGTGGGAAAGCTGCAACATGCCGCCCACCACGATGATCCCGCTGACGGCGTTCGTCACGCTCATGAGCGGCGTGTGGAGCGCCGGAGTGACGTTCCAAATCACCTGCCAGCCGATGAAGCACGCGAGCACGAAAACGGTGAGATGAGCGACGAACTCCCGCGGCGCGAACGAGCCGGCGAGGAGCAGCGCCACGAGCGCGCCGAGCACGACCCAGAGCGAGCCGGGAGCCGCGGAGCCGCCGTGCGCGCCGTGTCCGCCCTTGGCTGCGGCCGGCGGTGGCGGCGCCAGTCGCGTCTCGGGCGGCTTCGCGGGCGCCGGGGGCGCGGGCGGCTTCGGCGGCGGCCACATGAGCTCGCCGTCCTTGAGCACGAGCGCGCCCCGCACGACGTGGTCCTCGAGGTCGACGTGGAAGCTCTTGGCGCCGCCCATGTCGGCGAGGAGGTGCGTGAGGTTCGAGCTGTAAAGCTGGCTTGCCGTCGGAGCGAGGCGGCTCGGCAGGTCGACGTACCCTACGATGGTGACGCCGTTTTTCACGACGACGCCTCCCGGCTGCGTGAGCGCGCAGTTGCCGCCCTGCTCGGCGCCGAGGTCGACGATGACCGAGCCCGGACGCATCGCGAGCACCATTTCCTCGGTGATGAGGATGGGCGCTGTCTTGCCCGGCACGAGCGCCGTCGTGATGATGATGTCGACGTCGCGCGCCTGCCGCAGGAAGAGCGCCATCTCCGCGGCGATGAACTCGGGGCTCATCTCCTTGGCGTAGCCGCCGATGCCCGAGCCCTCCTCCTTCAGCGCGACTTCGAGGAAGTCGGCGCCCATGCTCTGCACCTGCTCGCGCACTTCCGCGCGCGTGTCGAACGCGCGCACGATCGCTCCGAGGCCGCGCGCCGCGCCGATGGCGGCGAGCCCCGCGACGCCCGCGCCGATGACGAGCACCTTGGCGGGCGGCACCTTGCCCGCCGCCGTCATCTGACCCGTGAAGAAACGGCCGTAAAAGCTCGCGGCTTCGATGACGGCGCGGTAGCCCGCGATGTTCGCCATCGAGCTCAGCGCGTCCATCTTTTGCGCGCGCGTGATGCGCGGCACCTGGTCCATCGCGAGCACCGTCGCGCGACGCGTGGCGAGCCGCTCGATGAGCTCCTTGTTCTTCGCGGGCCACAGGAAGCTCACGAGAGTCGCGCCTTCGCGCAAGAGGTCCGCTTCGTGACCGAGCTCCGCGTGCGCTTCGGGCGGCTGCACCTTGAGCACGATGTCGGCCGCGCCCCAGAGCTCGCGCGCACCGGCGACGAGCCGCGCGCCCGCCTTCTCGTACTCTTCGTCCGGAAACGCGGCGCCCCCGCCCGCGTCCTTTTGAATCAGGACCTCGAACCCGAGCTTGACCAGGCGAGCAACGCTCTCCGGAGTCGCCGCAACGCGACGCTCACCCGGCCGTATTTCTTTCGGCACTCCGATCTTCATGGTGCGCTCGAAAACAGGCGTGCGGACGTTACCACCGAACGACGAGCTTCTCGAGTCTCGCTCGCTGGCGCGCGGCTTCACGCTCGAGCCGCTCCACGAACTCGAGCGTGGCGGGCGCCGGCTTGGGACCGGACCGCGAGACGAGCTTCACCGGAAGCGGTTCCACGTCCGCTCGCTCGAGCTCGAGCCCCGCGAGCGCGCCTTTCTCCAAGGGCAACGCGGGAACGAGACCGATCCCTACGCCGCCACTCGCATAAGCGAGTAACAGCGAAACGCTCGGCACGTCGACGGTCGACCGCGGGCGCACCGAGTGCTCTTCGAGCCAGCGCTCGAGCAACTTGCGACCGACGCTGCCCGGCGCGAGACGCAAGAGCGGTTCGCCGCTCGCGAGCCGTTCGACGAGCGGGCGCTTCTTGCCCCGGCGCGCCGGCGCGACCCAGAAGAACGGCTGCTCGAACAAGAGGCGCGGCGCGAGCCCGGGGCGATCGCCCGCGAGCGAGACGATCGCGAGGTCGACTTGGCCGTGCTCGAGCCGGCTCAGCGCTTCCTCGGAGTGCGCCGTCGAAATCTCGAAGTGCAGCGCCGTGCCCTCGGCTGAAAGATCGCGCAGGACCGGCACGAGCAGCGGTTTCGCGAAGTAGTCACTCGCGGCGATGCGGAGCGTGGTCGTCGGCGTGCCTTCGAGCTCGCCGAAGAGCCGGAACACGGCTTCCGCTTCGTCGAAGAGCCGCGTCGCCGCGGGCAGCACCTGTTCGGCCGCCGGAGTGAGCACGAGGCCGCGCCCGCGCCGTTCGAAGAGCGGCACGCCGAGCGCTTCGGTCAGATGGCGAATCTGCTGGCTCACCGCCGACGGCGTCTTGCCGAGGCGCTTTGCGGCGGCACCCACCGAGCCGAGGCGCGCCACGGTCAGCGCGTCGTACAAAGCAGGCACGAGCGCGGGATCCATCCGCGCTCATCTTACGCCGCGCCGTACTCCGCACGATCGAGCGCGCCGAAACTCAGGGCCCCTGCGTGCACGCTCGAGAGTGAAGCGCCGCGCGTCGCTCCAAAAAAACAAATCGATCGGAGCCGAGCGGAGCCTTTCCTTCTCGCGGCCGAACCCGACGCGTACGATTTCTGACCTGCGCGAAGGCGCTCAAGTCACGTAGGAGGAGTCGGAAGAGGAAGTGGGGAGTTCCGCCCGATGACTCGTGTTGCGGGCAGCAGTAATGCAATATATTGCCGCGAGCCGTCCGTGGCGCGCGGAGGGATAAGCCGTTAGTTTCGTCGGCTTAGTTCGCTTCGCTTTTCGCTGAATCGGGGCCCGACTTGGAGCAGTAGTGCGCTTTTGCGCTGGTTCCCCGCGTCGCAGCTCCGCCGATACTGAAAATGCTCTTCGCTGCTCGGCCAGCGTTGGAGTAAGAGATCCGGCCGGTGGACCCATGTCCCTCGAGCTTCGACCTAGCCGTCTTTTGAGCCGCTCGCTGGCCTTCGGGGGAGAACGTGCCGAGGCGCGCCTCTCGGCCGATCCCTCCGCCTGGCAAGAGGTGATGGCCCTGCTCGGCGCGGTCGAGGAGCTCGTGGCATCGCGCGACACGGACGGCATGCTGCGCCGCTCCGTCGAGCTCGCGCGCGACCGACTCGGGCTCGAACGCGTGGGCCTCTACCTGCGCGATCCCAAGGAGCCGCGGCTCATCTTCCGGGGAACCTGGGGCACGGGCGCCAAGCTCGAAACGACCGACGAGCGCGGTCTCCACTACGAGTGCACCCCCGAGGATTATGAGGCACTGCGCTCCACCCAGCAGAGCGGCGCGCTCTGGCTCTACTATGAGCACGCGCGGCACTTCGCGGAGGCGGAGGATCGCAGCACCGTGATCGGAGAGGGTTGGGTCGTCGCGACGCCGCTCGTCTCCGGGGGCGAGGTCGTCGGCGTGATGTTCAATGACGCGGCGTTGTCGCAAGCGCTGGTGGATCCGGGCAAGCAAGCGCGCGCCGCCGTCTTCTGCGGGCTCATCGCGAACCTGTTCGTGAATCGTCGCGACGGCATCGGCTGGCATCCGCTGCCCGAGGACGGCGGTCGGCTCACCCTCGCGCAGCGCGCGCTCCGTGCACTCGAGCATGATCCCGTCGTCACGGGGGAGCGCATCGCGCAGGAGATGGGCATCAGCCCGGGGCACCTCGCGCGCTCCTTCAAGAGCGAGATGGGGCTGTCGCTCGTCGAGTATCGAAACCGGCTGCGCATCGAGCGCTTCCTGCGTTCGGTGCAAGGCGGCAACGAAAGCCTGCTGCGCGCGGCGCTCGAAGCCGGTTTCGGCAGCTACGCCCAGTTCTTCCGGGTGTACCGGAAGCTCCTCGGCACGACGCCGCGCGAGCATCTCGGCGCTCGGCGCACCCGCGCCGCCCGCGCCAAGCGCATCTGGCAAGAAGAGAGCGGCGGCGAGGGACCGAGCCTGCCGGGCCGTCCGATTCGCTCTCGCTGAGCCTCCGGCGCCGCTCGCGGCGCGCATGGTACGGATCTCGAGGCAATGCTGGTCAAGAAGCCGAGCGCTGCTTCGACGCTGAAGGAGGCGGTCTGGATCGACCTGGTCGATCCGACCGACGCCGAGCGCGCAGAAGTCGAACGCGAGCTCGGGCTCGGCCTCCCGACGCGGGCGGACATCGAAGAGATCGAGTCCTCGAGTCGCGTCTACGTCGAGGACGACGCGCTCTACCTCTCGACGCCGATGCTCACCGGGGACGATTGTCTCACGCACGGCCTCACGGCGGTCGGCTTCGTGCTCACGCGGACGTGTTTGGTCACGCTGCGTTTCGCCAAGATCGCGGCGTTCGAACAGCTGCTCGACAAGGCGGAGAAGACGGCGGAGCCGCAGGCGAGCGACGCGTTTTTGAAGCTGCTCGAAGCCGTCGTCGACCACGCCGCCGACGCGCTCGAGCACGCGGGGTCCGAGCTCGAGAGCATCTCGCTTCGCGCGTTTCGCGGCGAGCGCCCGCGCAAGCGCGACCACGATAAGACGAGCGAGGACCTGCGTTCGGCGCTGCGGCACCTCGGGCGCATCAGCGACGGCATTTCGCACCTGCGCGACTCACTGCTCGGCATGGGACGCATCGCCGCGTTCGTGCACGAAACCGCGCGCGAAACGCATTTGGGCGGCGATCAGCCGCGCCTGAGCGCGATCAAGGGCGACGTCGCGTCGCTCAACGATTACCAGGCGCACCTCGTCGCCAAGGTGCAGTTCTTGCTCGACGCGACGCTCGGCTTCATCAACATCCAACAGAACGACATCGTGAAGACGCTCACGATCGTGTCGGTCGCCGGCGTGCCGCCCGTGCTCATCGCCGGCATCTACGGCATGAATTTTCACGTGATGCCCGAGCTCTCTTGGCCGCTCGGTTATCCTTACGCGCTCGGGCTGATCGTCGTGAGCACGCTCGTTCCGCTCGCGTGGCTCAAATGGCGCGGCTGGATGTAGACTCGCGCGGAGCTTCGCCAGAGCGCATGTCGGACGCCGGTCGCTTACCGTTCATGGATGCCGCGCTGCCTCTCGAGGAGCGCGTGGCCGACCTGGTTTCACGCCTGACCTTGGCTGAAAAAGCCGGCCAAATGCTGCACGACGCGCCCGCCGTGCCGCGCCTCGGGATCCCGGCCTACAACTGGTGGAACGAGGGCCTGCACGGCGTCGCGCGCGCGGGCATCGCGACCGTGTTCCCGCAAGCGATCGGGCTTGCCGCGACGTGGAGCACGCGCCGCCTGCACGAAATCGCCGTCGCGATCGCCGACGAGGCGCGCGCCAAACATCACGAGTTTTTGCGGCAAGGTGACCACGGCATCTACGAGGGGCTCACGTATTGGAGTCCGAACGTCAACATTTTCCGCGATCCGCGCTGGGGTCGCGGACAGGAGACGTACGGCGAGTGCCCGCACCTCACCGTCCGCATGGCGGTCGCCTTCTGCAAGGGGCTGCAGGGCGACGACCCCAAGTACCTGAAGCTCGTCGCGACGCCGAAGCACTTTGCCGTGCACAGCGGCCCGGAGGCGCTGCGCCACGAGTTCGACGCCCAGGTGTCCCCCAAGGATTTGTTCGAAACGTATTTGCCAGCGTTTCACGCCTGCATCACCGAGGCCAAAGCCGAAAGCATCATGGGCGCCTACAACCGGGTGAACGGCGAGCCGTGCTGCGCGAGCCAGGCGCTCCTCGTCGAGCTCTTGCGCGGCGCATGGCAGTTCGAGGGTTTCGTCGTGAGCGACTGCTGGGCGATCCGCGACTTTCACGAACATCACGGCGTGACACGCAGCTGGGAAGAATCGGCGGCGCTCGCGGTGAAGGCGGGGTGCGATCTCAATTGCGGCTGCAGCTACGAGCACATCCCGTCCGCGGTGGAACAGGGCCTGCTCGCGGAAGCGGACGTCGATCGCTGTCTCACGCGCCTCTTTCGCGCGCGCATGCGCCTCGGCATGTTCGATCCGCCGGAGCGCGTGCCGTACGCGCAAATCCCGTACGAGGTGAACGACTGCGAGCGGCACGCCGAGCTTGCTCTCGTCGCCGCGCGCGAGTCGCTCGTGCTCTTGAAGAACGAGAGCGCGCTCTTGCCGCTCGCGCCCGATCTCGGCAGCATCGCCGTGATCGGGCCGAACGCCGACGATCCAGCGGTCTTGCTCGGCAACTATCACGGCACGCCGTCGCGCTCGGTCACGCCGCTCGAGGGGATTCGGCGTGCAGTCAGGAAAAATACGAAGGTTTGGTACGCGCAGGGCTGCGCGCGTACCGGCACGCAAGCGGAGGGACTCGGCCGTCACGCGATTCTCTCCGAGGCGCGCAGCATGGCCGAGCGGGCCGAAGTCGTGGTGCTGATTCTGGGCCTCGACGCCGTGCTCGAGGGCGAGCAGGGCGACGCCAATGCCGAGACGGCCGGTGACAAGCCGAGCCTCGAGCTTCCCGGTCTGCAACAGCGCCTGCTCGAGGAAGTGCTCGCGCTGGGCAAGCCGACCGTCGTCGTTCTGCTGGCGGGCAGCGCGCTGGGGCTCGGCTCGGCGCACCCGCACGCACTGCTTCAAGCCTGGTATCCCGGACAAGCCGGGGGCACCGCGATCGCCGACGTGCTGTTCGGCCACTACAGTCCCGCCGGTCGCCTGCCCGTCACCTTCCCGCGGTCGCTCGCGGACGTGCCCGACTTCACGAGCTACGCCATGCGCGGCCGCACGTATCGGTACCTCGACGCCGAACCGCTGTATCCCTTCGGTTTCGGCCTTTCCTACACGCGTTTCGCCTACTCCGAGCTCCGCGTGTCGCGTCCTTCGTTGCGGCACGGCGAGTCGCTCGAGGTCACCGCTAGCGTCACCAACGTCGGGTCCCGCGCGAGCGACGAGGTCGTCGAACTTTACGTGAAGGATCTCGAAGCGACCGTGAGCGTGCCTCACCACGAGCTGCGCGGCTTCCAGCGCGTCACGCTCGCTCCCGGTGAGTCGCGGAGCGTGAGCTTCACGCTCGGGGTGCGCGACTTTTCGCTGATCGACGAGGCGGGCCGGCGCGTGCTCGAGCCGGGCCGCTTTCGTCTGTCGCTCGGCGGTTCGCAACCCGACCCGCGCAGCGTCGCGCTCATGGGCACGGCTCCGCTCGAAACTGAGGTCGAGCTCGTGGGCGCGCGTTCCGAGATCGAGTACTGAAGCGTCGAAAAAATTCTAGCTTTCGGTCACACTGTCCGTTTGCGAGAAGAGCCGATCGCTCAACGAAATCGGGCAGAAAGGGACGTTCGTTTTCCGCCCGTCAGGCTCGCGCGAGGCCGGTGCTTCCGCTACTCTAAAAGTCTTGCCTCACTCGCGAGAGTTATTGCCACGGTGATGTTTTCTCGGCCGAAACTATTCTCGTTCTGTGCGCTCGCCGCCATCTCGAGCGCCTGTTGGCACACCTCGACTCCACCGAGCGACGGGCCGGCGACCGGCACCGGCGGGATGACTCCGGCGAGCGGCGGACAGGCCGCGTTCGGCGGTAGCGGTGGTACCGGCGGCAGCATGCCCGCGAGCGGCGGCAGCGGCGGAACGTCGACCGGCGGCACGAGCGGAAAAGGCGGAAGCGGCAGCGGTGGGGCGAGCGGCACCGGCGCCGCGGGCGCGCCAGGTGGGATGGGCGGCACCGGCATGGCGGGCACCGGCGCAGCGGGCATGGCCGCGGCGGCCGGCAGCGGCGGCGCGCCCGTGATGTTGATGCGCGGACCGACGCCGCCGAGCGCGACGTCGAAGTTCCCGTTTCCGCAAAACCGGCAGAGCTCGCACTGCACGTACCCCGCGGCGTACGACAACGCCGACGTGAAGGCGGTGTACGCGGCGTGGAAAGCCGACCTCGTCACGTCCGACGGCGCGGGCGGCAACCTGCGCGTGAAGCGCCCGGCGGAGCCCGGTTTGCAGCAGAACTCGACCGTCTCCGAAGGCATCGGCTACGGCATGCTGATCGCCGTCTACATGGACGATCAGGCCACCTTCGACGGGCTCTGGAAGTACGAGCTCGCGCACACCTGGCAGTCCTGTCCCGTCGGCGGCGGCGGCTGCACGGGGACGATCCTGATGAACTGGTACATCGCGTCCGACGGCAGCGTCGCGTCGCAGAGCTCGACGGGCCAAGACGGTAACGGCGCGGCCACCGACGCGGACGAGGACATGGCGTTCGCGCTCGTCATGGCCGACAAGCAGTGGGGCGGCCAGGGCTCGCTCTCGAAGAGCTACCTGGATTCGGCGAAGCAGCTGCTCGGCGACATCTGGAAGTACGAAATCGACAACAACCACCTGCCGAAAACGGGCTCGAACTGGGGCGGCGACAGCACGCTCAACATCTCTTACTTCGCGCCCGCGTACTATCGCGTCTTCGCCAACGTCACCGGCGAACAGCGCTGGGGCAAAGACGTCGTCGACTACATCTATCAAGTCATCGGTCAGAACCTGACCGACTCGAACGGCAACAAGACGAACGGTCTCGTCCCAGCGTTCTCGAGCTCGAGCGGCGGACCCGCGCAAGCGTCGCCCGGCCAGTCGCTCGCGTTCAACTATCAATACGACTCGTGCCGCACGCCGTTCCGCATCGGCCTCGACGCCTGCTGGACGGCCGAGTCACGTGCCATCGACTACGTCTCGAAGACGAGCGGCTTCTTCGGCGGGATCGGCGCCGCGAAGATCGTCGACGGCTACCAGCTGAACGGCATGCCGCAGCCGCAATATCCCGACAAATACAACGGGCTGTCCGCGGCTTTCATCGGCCCGGCCGCCGTCGGCGCGATGAGCTCTTCGGCGAATCAGTCGTTCGTCGACGACGCGTGGGGCCTGCTCAAGCAAAACAACATGTGGTGCGGCGGCCAGTACTACGACGAGTCCTGGACGATGATGAGCATGCTCATGCTGAGCGGCAATTTCCTCGACTACACGAGCTTCTGAGACGCCTCGCGCCGCGGCACGGTGGCCCTCAAGGCACTGGGTGGAGCCCGTTCACGTCGAGCGTTGCCGTGAGCGGCAGCTGGCGCGACGAGCTCCCGACGCTCAGCGTGTACGTACCGCTCGGCGCGTAGCGCGCGTGGGTCGCCGGGTCCCAGCAGCCGAACGCGCGGGCGGGGAGCGCGATGTGCACGCGCCGGCTCGCGCCCGCGTCGAGCGTGACGCGCTCGAAGCCGCGGAGGACACGCGGCGGCTCGCCCGCGGACGGCGGGAAGCCCAGGTACACCTGAGCCGTCTCCGTGCCCGCGCGCGCGCCTGTGTTCGTGAGCAGGAAACTCACGTCGACGGCGCCGGGTGCCGCGCCCGCGCGGAGCTCGAGCCCGTCGTAGTCGAACGCGGTGTACGAGAGTCCGAAGCCGAACTCGAAGAGCGGCACGGTCGCCGTGGTGTCGAGTTGACGATAACCGACGGCGAGCCCTTCGTCGTAGCTCACGCTCGCCGCGCTCGACGGCAGAGGCAACGTCGTCGCGTCGCTCGGGAACGTGACGGGCAGCTTGCCGCTCGGGTTCGTGTCGCCGAAGAGCACTGACGTGATGGCGTCGCCGTTCTCCTGGCCCGGATACCAGGCGACGAGCACGCCGCTCACCTGGTCGAGCCACGGCATCGCGACTGCGCCCGGGGTGTCGAGGACGACGAGCGTGCGTGAATTGACGGCAGCGACGTCGGCGATGAGCGTATCGAGCGTCGCTCCGAGTGACAGCGACGCGCGATCGCCCCCTTCGCCCGAGGGAACTGCGACGAACACGACGGCGGCGTCGGCTGCGGCGGCCCCAGCGACGGCTTCGCTGTCGTCACCCGTGTCGCCGGCCGCCCACGTTACGCTGGCGTTGTGGGCGCGCTGCGAGACGGCCGCGAGGGGCGACGAGGCGCCGGCGCTGCTGACGGCCGCCGAGCCTCCGCCCGTCGTGAACGGCGTCGAGGCATACGTGCCGATCAGGGCGAGCGACTTCACCGCGGCGTCGAGCGGCAGCGCGCCGCCGTCGTTCTTGAGCAGCGTGATGCCCTCGGTCGCGGCTTCGAGCGCGAGCGCGGTGTGCGCGCTCGAGGTCACTACGGACGCGGTGGTGCCCGCCGGCGGATCGTCGAGCGTGCCCGTGCTCACGAGCGCCGTCACGATGCGCGTCGCCATGTCGTCGATGCGCTCTTGGCTCGCGCCCGTGAGCCCCGTCGGAAAATAGCTCCCGGAAGGCATTTCCATGTCGAGTCCGGCCTCGATGGCGGGCGTGCCGCTGTGGGTCGCCGTCCAATCCGACATCACCCAGCCGGCGAAGCCGAGGCCGTTCTTCAGGTCACCGAGCGCCGTCGCGTTCTCACAGGCGTACACGCCGTTGAGCATGTTGTACGAGCACATCACCGAGCCGACGCCGGCGCTCACGCTCGCCTCGAACGGCAGATAATAAATCTCGTGCAAAGTGCGCTCATCGATCGCCGAGTTCACCGTCATGCGGTTCGTCTCTTGCTCGTTGCCGACGAAATGCTTCGCCGTCGCGACGATGTGGTTCGACTGAATGCCGCGCACGTCACGCGCCGAGAGCTCTGCGGACAGATACGGATCCTCGCCGAACCCCTCGAAGTTGCGTCCGCCGAGCGGTGAGCGCGAGAGGTTCATCATCGGCCCGAGTTGAACGAGGACGCCCTTGCCGCGTTCCTCGGCCCCCATGGCGGCGCCCCAGCGCTCGACGAGGTCGCGGTCCCAGGTCGCGGCGAGCGTGATCGGATCGGGAAACGCCGTCACCCCCGCGAGGTTCGCGACGCCGCCCGGACCGTCGTCCATCGAGATGACCGGCAGCGGGCCTACTGCCGGAACGCTGCCGACGACGTCGCTATAGCCGCTGCCGTACGTGAGCGTCGCGCGCTCTTCGACCGTGAGCCCGCTCACGATGTCGGCGGCGCGCGCTCGCGCGGCATCGACCCCCGCCGGAGCCGGATAGGCGAGGTCGCTCGCATCGAGCGCGCCCAATTCGAGTGTCGTGATGAGGTCGCCCGCCCCGCCCTGTCCGGAGTCGGTGCCTCCAGATCCCGTCCCCCCGTGCCCGTTGTCGTGCGCCTCATGCGTGTGCGGGCCGCACGCGACCGCCAGCGAAACCAGGGCCCACGAGCAGGCGCGCCGGCGCGAAAAACCAACATGAATCGGCACCTTTCGAAGCGAAGGTGCAGAGCTTAACCTAGCTCCAATAAGTTAGAAAAACTGAACGTAGAGTCAATTAACATTCAGTAGACTAAACTGTCACCGCGGTTCACTCTTTTCCCAGGTCGTCATGGGCAAGAACCTCTTCCAAAAAGTGTGGGAACGACACGCGGTGCGCACGCTGCCGAGCGGGCAGGCGCAGGTGTTCATCGGATTGCACCTCTTGCACGAGGTCACGAGTCCGCAGGCCTTCGGCATGCTCAAGGACCTGGGCCTCAAGGTCGTGCATCCCGAGCTCACGTTCGCGACGGTCGACCACATCGTGCCCACGGACACGCGGCTCCGTCCCTTCAAGGACAGCTTGGCCGAGGGCATGATCGTGGCGCTCGAAGAGGCGTGCGCGACCCACGGCATTCGCTACTTCGGCATGAAGTCGGGGCACCAGGGCATCGTGCACGTGATCGGCCCCGAGCTCGGCCTCACGCAGCCGGGCATGACGATCGCCTGCGGCGACTCACACACTTCGACGCACGGCGCGTTCGGAGCCATTGCGTTCGGCATCGGCACGACGCAGGTGCGCGACGTGCTCGCCACGCAGACGCTCTCGCTCGCTCCGCTCAAGGTGCGCAAGATCGAGGTGAACGGCCGCTTGCGCGCGGGCGTGTACGCGAAAGACGTGATTTTGCACGTGATCCGCATGCTCGGCGTGAACGGCGGCACCGGCTACGCCTACGAGTACGCGGGCGACGCCGTGAGCGCGCTCAGCATGGAGGAGCGCATGACGCTCTGCAACATGTCGATCGAAGGCGGCGCGCGCGTCGGCTACGTGAACCCCGACGAGACGACGTTCGAGTACCTGAAGGGTCGCGAGCTCGCACCGAAGGGCGCTGCGTGGGATCGGGCGCTCGCGTACTGGCGTTCGGTCGCTTCCGACGCCGACGCGACGTACGACGACGTCGTGCGCTTCGACGCGCAGGACATCGCGCCCACCGTCACGTGGGGCATCAACCCGGGCCAGGCCATCAGTATCGAAGAGAGCGTGCCGCGCGCCGAGGACGGCAAGACGCAGGCCGAGCAGAGCTCGATCAAAGAAGCGCTCGAGTACATGCAGCTCGAAGCCGGAAAGCCCATCCAGGGCGTTCCCGTCAACGTCGCCTTCATCGGCAGCTGCACGAACGGGCGCCTCTCGGACTTCCGCGAGGTCGCCCGTCACATCCGCGGCAAAAAAGTCGCGGCCGGCGTGCGGGCTCTCGCCGTCCCCGGCTCGATGGACGTGGCGCGCGCCGCCGAAGCCGAAGGTCTCGACAAGATCTTCACCGAGGCCGGTTGGGAATGGCGCCAGCCCGGCTGCTCCATGTGCCTCGCCATGAACCCGGATCGTCTGATCGGTCGCGAGCTCTGCGCCTCGTCGTCCAACCGCAACTTCAAAGGCCGCCAAGGGAGCCCGACCGGACGCACCATCTTGATGAGCCCCGTCATGGTCGCCGCCGCCGCCGTCAGCGGCCGCATCGCCGACGCCCGCGACGTATTCAAAGCGTGAAAGCGAACGGATTGGCGGACGCGAATTCTCGTTCAATCGAAATGACGCGGTTCCGCTGCTTGAGCGAAATAGCGACGAGAACGGCGATAGCCGGGGCCAAGCCCCGGCCCGACATGCATCAAAAGTCCTTGGAAGAACAGATCTCGATCATCCCCTGAGGCCAGAACCCAACACGAGAGCTGGCGAGACCAGCACATTGTTCCCATCAGTTTGCGCAGTTCGCCAAGCCTCGGATGCAGGGCCCAACAAGAACAAAAACAAAAACATGACCCTCGCCAAGATCACTCGGGTAACCGGAAAAGCCGTCTATGTGCCCGGCACCGACATCGACACGGACCGCATCATTCCGGCTCGGTTCATGAAGTGCGTCACGTTCGACGGGCTCGGACAGTACTTGTTTTACGACGTTCGCTTCGACGAGAACGGCGCGAAGAAGGGGCATCCGCTCGACGATCCGCGGCACGCCGGTGCGACCATTTTGCTCGCCAACGAGAACTTCGGCTGCGGGTCCTCTCGCGAGCACGCGCCGCAAGCGCTCGCCAAATTCGGCATCAAGGCCGTCGTCGGCGAAAGCTTCGCGGAGATTTTCTTCGGGAACGCAACGACGCTCGGCATGCCCTGCGTCTCCGTGTCGCACGACGACGTAGAAGCGCTCGCGCGCGTCGTCGAGGCCAAGCCGGACACGGCCGTCACGGTCGATCTCGTTGCTGGCACCGTCTCCGCAGGCGACTTGACGGTCAAGGCGAGCATGAAACCGGGCGCCCGCGACGCCTTGGTGACCGGCGAGTGGGACCCGATTGCTCAGCTTTTGGACGGTGCCGCCGCCACGCAAAAGACTGCGGCAAATCTGCCCTACCTCGCGTTCTGAACGCGAAGCTCCGAGCTTTGCTCGCTCGGCGCCGTCGCCGGGGTGGCCCTCGGTGTAGGCTAGGGCGTGGTCCGTTCGATCCGCGCGCTCATCCTCTTTTGGACGATCTTCGCGTCGTACGGACTCACCTTCGCGCTGTCGCTCGTCGTCACGAAGCAGCGGAGCGAAAGGCTCTTCGAGACCGCGCACAAGAAGAACGCGCGTCGCCTCGCGCGCGGCTTTTCCACGCTGCGCGGCGTGTTCATCAAAATGGGGCAGGTACTCGGCGTCACCGGCACGTTCTTGCCGGCGGCGTTTTCCGAGGCGCTCGAAGACCTTCAAGACAAGGTGCCGCCGCGGCCCTTCGAGGAGATCGAAGGCCGCCTGCGCGAGGCGTTCGGCGCCGACCCGCTCGCGCGCTTCGGCAGCTTCGAGCGCGAGCCCATCGCGGCGGCATCGCTCGCTCAGGTTCACCGCGCGACGTCGCGTGACGGCCGCCCCATCGCCGTCAAGGTGCTCTACCCGAACATCGAGCGGCTCATCGCGTCCGACCTCGCCGTGATGCGCTCGGTTCTGCCCGTGATTCGGCTGCTCGTACCGATCGCGCGCGTCGAGCGCATTCTGGACCAGCTGGCGGCCATGCTCGCGCGCGAGACGGACTACACGCACGAGCGGCAAAACATGGAGCGGCTGCGCGGTATCTTCGCGACGCGCGAAGACGTCGTGGTTCCCGCGGTCTTCCCCGAGCTCACGCAAGGCGGCGTGCTCTCGATGTCCTTCGAAGAGGGCCTGAAGGTCAACGACGTCGAGGGCCAGCGTGCTTCCGGCATCGAGCCCGAAGCGATCGGCAAGCTGCTCGTCGAATGCTACTTCGAGATGCTGCTGCGCCAGCGCGTCTTCCACGCCGATCCGCATCCGGGGAACTTCCTCGTACGCCCGGGTCCGACCCTCGTGATCTTGGACTTCGGCGCGGTGGAAGAAGTGACGCCGTCGCTCGCCGAGGGCATGACCATGGTCGTGAAGGGCGTGCTCACGCGGAGCGACGAACTCGTGTTGTCGGGCGTCGAACGCATGGGCTTCGTGTCGGCGACGGGCGACCGCGAGCTCTTGAAGGCCGTCGGCCACGAGTACCTGAAGGTGCTTTCCGGTACCAAAATCGCGGATTTTTCGCGGCTCGATCGTGAAGCGATGGAGAAGCTCAGCGGCTTTCGCCAGGTGCGCGGGCGCCTGCGCGCCGTGATGAAGAGCGTCGAGTACCCCGACGGCTACTTCTACGTCGAGCGCACGCTCATCATGCTCTTCGGACTCGTCGGACACCTCGCGCCGCGCCAGGGCTTGCCTGGACTCATCTTGCCGTACGCGTCGCGCGCGCTCGCCGGCGGGTTTCGGCCAGCGCCGCCGCCCGCACCCTGAGCACGCGCGCATGGTGGAGCGCCGCCGTTGCTCGCCGTTCGTGCTTTTTTGGGGGTGGGGCCTCTACACGAGCTGTGCAACACCGTCGAGCGCGCCGCGCGGCCCAGTTGCGCCGGCGCACGCCGTCACGCGCCACGCCGCGACCGCGAAATCGGCGCAGCCGAGCGAGACGTGCGATTACACCGTGTCCGCTCCGCCCGAGGCGCCGTTCGTCGTGAGCGTGCACGCGCGCTGCACGGACGGCAGCGTGACTGGATTTGCGCCGACCGAGCCGAAAATGGCGCCGTTCGTGCGCAGCGAGGGAGCGCCTGCGCAGTCCGGCGTGCTCGCCGCGAAGGCCGTCGCGGGCGTCTCGGAGCTCACGTACACGGTAGACCTCGACGGCTTCGCGCGGCAAGAGGACGAGATCGACTACGCGCGTCGCTTTGGGCGCTCGCTGCTCGCGCCCGCGTCGAGCTTTCTCTTGCGTCCGGATCCGGAGCGCGACGACGTGCCGATCCACGTCCGTTTCGCCACCGACGGCAGCGAGTCGGGCTTGCGCCGCGAGAACGACGCGTTCGTCCTGCTTTCGCACGAAATCCGCGTGGCGACCTACACGACGTTCGGCCCCGTCACCACGCGCGACCTCGGCGTCGCGGGCGCGAGCGTGCGTCTCGCGTTGCTCGACGGCGCGCGCGATCTCTCGTCCGACGAGCTCGCGCGCTGGGTCGCCGAAGCCGAGCGCGGCGTGAGCGACTTTTTCGAGCGTCCACCGGCCGCGCGCACGCTCGTCGCGCTCGCGCCGATTCCCGGCCTCCACGGCGTTTTGTTCGGCAAAATGCTGCCCGCGAGCGGCCCCGGCGTCGTCGTGATCCTGGGCGAGCACGCGGCGCTACCCGAGCTTCACGACGACTGGATCCTGGTGCACGAGCTCTTTCACGCGGGCACGCCGTCGTTCGTCGACGAGGGCAAGTGGTACGACGAGGGGCTCGCGACGTACTTCGAGCCGCTCATTCGCGCTCGCCTCGGCTGGTATCGCGAAGCGGATCTGTGGCGCGAGTTCTTGCGCAACATGCCGCGCGGCCTCGACGCCATGACGCGCCGCGGACTCGAGCACCCCGTTGAATTCTCCGACACGTACTGGGGCGGCGGACTCTTTTGCCTGCTCGCGGACGTCGCAACTCGGCGTGCTTCGGGCGGCTCGCGCGGCCTCGAGGACGGCCTGCGCGCCGTGCTCGTCCGGGGCGGCGACGCGTCGCAAGTGTGGCCGCTCGCGCGTGCGCTCGAGGTCGCCGACGGCGCGCTCGGCACGCCGGTACTGGCGCCGCTCGCGACCGCTCACGCGCAGCACGGAGCGCCGCTCGATCTCCCGGGACTCTTTCACGACCTCGGCGTTTCGCTCGACCCACACGGGGACGTGACGTTCGACGACGCCGCGCCGCTCGCGTTCGTCCGCCGGGCGCTGGTTCACCCGCCGGCGCGGGCGCACGCGCCCTGAACGCACGAACTCAATCGGGCAGGCCGAAGCGCGCGCGGTTCACCCGCACGAACTCGACGTACTCGCCCGACTCGAGGTACGGCTCGAGCTCGCCCGCTTCGATGGCCGCTTCGAGCGCGCGCTTGATGTCGCCGATGAGCCGCGAAGGCGGCAGCGAAAACGTGACCATGAGCTCGTTGCCGACGCCGGTCGGCAGCGGCGGCTGAACCGCGTCTTCCGCGGCAAGCTGCGTGATCTTCTCACCCAGCTCGTCGATGAGAGAAATGCCGCGCCGCTTCTTTTCCGGGCGCTTGGTCGTGATGTCCGCCCGCGAGAGACACAAAAGGTCGTCGAGGCGCGCGCCCATCTCGCGCGTGAAGCGCCGGATCGCGCTCGGCGTCCATTTGCCGTCGTATTGGCTCGCGCGCAGGTGGTGCAGCACGAGGAAGCGCACGGTGCCGCGCAGCGCTTCGTCCGCGGCGAACAGGCGCTCGCGTTTTTCGAGCTTGTCGAACATGCGCGCGCCGACCTCCGCGTGCCCGAAGAAGTGCACCTCGCCGTCGGGCGAAATGCTGCGCGTTCGCACTTTGCCGATGTCGTGAAACAGCGCGGCGTAGCGAACTTCGAGTCGCGGCACGCTCTGCAGCACCACTTGTTTCGTGTGCTTCCACACGTCCTTGTGGCGCCACTCGCCGTCGCCGAAGCCGACCATCGCCTTCACTTCCGGCAAGAGCGCGTCGAGCACGCCCGTGACCAAGAGCGCATCGAGGCCGAGATCGGCGTGCTCGCCCATCATCACGCGGTCGAGCTCGCGCCGCACGGCTGCTGCTCCCAGCTCCGAAAGGTCTTCCGGCTCGCAGAGCAGCACGCCTTCGCTGGTCACGCCGCGCTCGGCGCATTCGACCGCGCGCCCGAGCGCGCGCGCTGCGCGCTCTTTGTCGGCGGCTCGGGTGGCGGGAGAGGATCCGGACATCGGGGGGCCGGCCTTTTAGCACCGGCCCCCGATTTTACGACAACTCGCGCCCCGAATCGGCGTCTTTAGCGGCGGACGAGCTCCACTTCCAGCGTGATGGTGATCTCGTCGCCGACCAGGACACCGCCGGCTTCGAGTGCGGCGTTCCAGCGCATGCCGAAATCCGAGCGGCGGATCTTGGTGCGCGCCGACGCGCCCATGCGCTGCTTGCCCCAAGGATCGGCGTGTTCGGGCGTGATGTCTTCGACGGCCAGCGTCACTTCACGCGTCGTGCCGGCAATGGTGAGGTCGCCCTTCACCTCGAGCCCGTCGCTGCTCTTGCGGGTTTGCTTGGAGAGGAAGGTGATGTGGGGAAACTTTTCAGCGTCGAAGAAGTCGGCGCTGCGGAGGTGCGCGTCGCGCTTTTCCTCGCGCGTGTTCACGGAAGCCACGTCGATCTTCACGTCGATGGCGGTATTTTCCGGAGCCGCCGGGTCGTAGCTGACCGTGCCGGCGAGCTTCGTGAACTCACCGCGTACGTTGCTGACCATCATGTGGCGCACCGCGAACCCGACGTGCGAATGGGCTGCGTCGAGGTCGTAGGTGGCGGCCGTGGCGCGAGCACGAGCGGGCGACGCGGCGGGGGTCGATTGGGTTGCGAGGTTCATGACTGTGCTCCTTCGGGGGGCGCGGGGTGTCTCGCGTCCGGTGAGTGAGAAGATGGATCGTTGCCGGACCTCGAACTAGCTGCCAGATTTGGAAAAGACTGTTGCTGAAAGGCGAACAATGGACCTCAACCGAGCCCTGACGTTTGCGCGCGTGGTGGAGGACGGGAGCTTCACCGCCGCGGCGAAGAACCTGCGCGTCCCGAAGTCGTCGGTGAGTCGTTCCGTCACGTTGCTCGAAGCGGAACTGGGTGTGCGTTTGCTTCAGCGCTCGACGCGCAACGTGCAGCTGACGGAGGCGGGGCGGCTCTTTTACGACCGCGCGTCACGCGCGCTCGCCGGACTCGAGGAGGCGGAAGCGGCGGTTTCGGATCTGCAGTCGTCGCTCCGCGGCACCGTGCGCGTGACTGCTCCGACCGACGCGGGCGTATGGATCCTCGGGTCGCTCGTCACGCGCTTCGTTGCGGCGCATCCGGACGTGCACGTCGACCTCGTGCTCACGGGGCGCGTCGTCGACCTCGTGGCGGAGAGCGTCGACTTCGCGTTGCGCGCGGCGGCGCTCGCCGACTCCTCGCTCGTCGCGCGCCGGCTCGCTCCGCGCCATTCCGGGCTTTACGCCGCGCCGAGTTACCTCGCGCGCCGTCCCGCACCGACGAGCGTGGCAGAGCTGGTGGAGCACGATTGCGTGATGTTTCGCGGCGCACTCGGGCGCGCGCGCTGGACGCTCACGGGGCCTAAGGGCGACGAAAGCGTCGAAGTGCGCGGGCCCATCAGCGCCGACGAATTCGCGTTCGTTCACCAGGCGACCGTGCAGGGCGCGGGCATCGGCCTCTTGCCGGAATTCTTGGCGGCACCGGGAGTCGGCTGCGCGCGGGGCGAGCTCGTGCGCGTGCTGCCGGAGTACACGGGACTTCGCGGCGTGTGGCACCTCGTGTACCCGTCGGGCCGCTACTTGCCGCGGCGCGCGATCGCCTTTCGCGATGCGGTGCTCGCCGAGCTTGGCACGCCGGGGGAAGAAGAGACGGCGTGAGCGGGATGTCGGACTGGCCGCCAAGTCGCGGAGAGCGCCAAGGAGGAGTGGGGCCGGAGTGCGAGAGCACCGGATGGGGCCGGGCCACGCGCGCCCAGGCAAATCAGCGGGTGAGGCGGCGGAGGCGGGAGGCGGCGAGCTCGAGGGTTTCGGGCTTTTTGCAGAAGCAGAAGCGGATGAGGCGCTGATCGGGAGGCGCGGCGTAGAAGGGGGAGAGCGGGATGGCGGCGACACCCGTTTCGGTGGTGAGACGGCGCGCGAAGGTGACGTCGTCGTCGTGCGAGAGCGCGGAGTAATCGGCGAGTTGGAAGTAGGCGCCGGAGACGGGGAGCAGCTCGAACGGGACGCCCGCGACGAGCTCGCGGAAGTGATCGCGCTTTTTTTGGTAGAACGGTCCGAGCTCGGCGAGGTGCGCGGGGAGCTCGTGGAGGACGTCGGCGAGGGCGTGCTGCGCGGCGTTGCTGGTCGCGAAGGTGACGAACTGATGCACCTTGCGGACCTCGGCCGTGAGCAGCGGCGGCGCGGTGATCCAGCCGATTTTCCAGCCCGTTGCGTGATAGCACTTGCCGAACGAGCTCACGACGAAGCTCCGCGCGTAGAGCTCGTCGTGGCGCAGGATGCTCTGATGCGCGCGGCCGTCGAACACGATGTGCTCGTAGACTTCGTCGGAGAGTAAGAGCGCGTCTGTGTCGCGCAAGATGGCGGCGAGCGCGTCGAGGTCGTGCGGCTCGAGCACGGCGCCGCTCGGGTTGTGCGGGAAGTTGGCGATGACGAGGCGCGTGCGCGGCGTGACGGCGTCCGCAACGCGCTGCCAGTCGACCGCGAAGCGCGGCGGCAAGAGCGGCACGTGGACGCAGTGCGCGCCTTGAAGCACGACGGACGGCTCGTAGGAGTCGTAGGCCGGATCGAGCACGACGACCTCGTCGCCGGGGCGCACGACGGCTGCGATCGCGTCGAAAATGGCCTCGGTGGCGCCGCTCGTGATCGTGAGCTCGGCTTCCGGGTCGACGTTACGGCCGTAGAAGCGCGCGAGCTCGGCGGCGATGCCGGCGCGCAGGGCGGGCACGCCGGCCATGGGCGCGTATTGGTTCTTGCCCGCGGCCACGTGGCGAGCGAGCGCCGCCTTGAGCGCTTCGGGCGGCTCGAAGTCGGGGAAGCCTTGGCCGAGGTTCACGGCGCCGTGCTCTTCGGCGAGCCGCGACATGACGGTGAAGATGGTGGTGCCGACGGCGGGAAGCTTGGAGACGATCACGGTCGCACGGGTCAGCGCGGAGGCTTGCTCGAGTGATGGAGCGTGAACGGCCCCGCGTCGGGGAGCGGGCCGAACCACCGCACCGCGTCGGCCTCGTTATCGAAGACGTCCGCGCGGCCGCCCGAGTCCCGGCACAGGTTGCGGAACTGGAGCACCTGGATCGGTGAATCCCCGACGAGGACCGCGACGCCCATATTCAGGCGCGCTGCCATGGCAAAGAATTGTGCGAGGCTTTCGCGCGTCTTTGGCCCGAATACGGGCGGGCCGCGGCGCAGATCGAAAATCACTCCCCGGTATGGCGAGTTCGCGGAGAGGACCTGCGTCGCGAGATACTCGGACATTTGCCGAGCGTTCCGCGCCCCGTCCTCGGCCGAGAGGTCCGGCCGCGTCCACACCTGGCAGATGGCGAGCCCGTGGCGCGCCGAAATCAGGTGGTTATCGCCTTCAGAAAGCTTCACGGAGCTTCCCAACCTCTATCACGGCCGGGGCACCCCGTTCTTCGCCTCCGTCGAGCGCTGAGGCTACGCTTTCAGCCTCACATGGATGCCCGCGCGCCTGTCGACAGGCGCTGGGAGCCCGGCCGCTGGGTCGCCCGGGCGCTCTGCGCCGTCTTCGCCGTGATCGGCGCGCTGCCCCTGCTCGCCGCGGCGGCTTTGTCGAGCGGGCCGCTCACGCGCTGGGCGGAGCGCGAAACGGCGCGCGTGCTGCGGCAGGAGCTCGGTGTTTCGGCGACTTACAAGGTCGAGCTTCGACTCTTGCCGCTCCGGCTCGCGGTCGTGAACCTGCGGGTGCCCGCGACCGACGGGGGCTCGCCAGCGCTCGTCGCCGAGTCGGTCACGGTTGCGCCGCGCGTGTTCGCGCTGTTCGGTGGACGGCTCGACCTCGGCGAGATCGAGATCAAGCGGCCCGAAGCGCGGCTGATCTTGAAGGACGGCAAGGTGACGAACGTCGCGTACCGCTTGCCGGAGCGGAAGCCGTCCGGCGCGTCCTCGAAGCGTGCGCAGCGAGCGCCCTTCACGGCGCTGTCGATCACCGAAGGGCACTTTCACTTGAACGTGGACGGCACGGCGGTCGATACGGGCGCCGTCGATCTCGACGTGTTCGCCGACAGCGGGCCCTCGTTCGAGATTTCGCTGACGGCCGACGAGACGCGCGTTCAGCGCAAGCGCATCGACGCGACGCTGAAGTCGCCGACGACCGGCAAGGAGGTGAGCGACGACGACCTCGTCTGCCGGCTCGAAGCGCGCGTGCACGTGCAGCCGGAGTCGTTCGACGTACGGAGGCTCTCGCTCCTCGCCGGCGTGGACGACACACCGGGGCCGGGCCGGCGCCACGGCTGCGACGCGGTGAACGAGTCCGATCCGCTCGAGCTCGCGGCGCGCGTCTCGCAGCTCCACGCGACGCTGCGCAAGGATAAATCCCCGATTTTCACGGGGCACCTCGTGCTCCGCGCGCCGCTCGGCTTGTTGAATCGCTTCGTCCCGACGCTGCCGCTGCACGGCTTTGCGGCGTTCGCCGGCGACGTGCGCAACGACGGCAGCTTCAAGCTGCCCGAAGCGGAAGGCAAACTCACCGGTCACGACCTCGGACTCGGAGGCTACCGGCTCGCGCAGGAGCTCGCCGTCGAGGTCCGCATGGCCGAGGACAAGATCGACATCCCGCGTTACGAGATGGGCTTCTCCGACGGACGCGTGACGCTCGCGAACGTCCACATCGAGCCGCTGCGTTCGGGCGTGCCCATGACGATCGAGGCCATGGACGAGGCGGGCGTGCCGTTCACCTCGTTGATGCGCGACCTCGACGTGACGCCGCGCACGATCGTGAGCTGGGACATCCACGAGACGCACGCGCGCAAAATCCACGGCACGCTCGCGCCGCTCCACGTAGAGGGTGAGCTCAACGGCGATACGCGTGATTTCGAGGTGTTCGACCGCTCGTGGAAGGATCCGGCGCGAAAACACATGATCGGCGTGAAGCACGCCACACTGCACGGTCACTTCCGCGTGCTGCCGCGCGCCCTCGAGTTTTTCGACACGCGCACCGACTTCGGCAAGTCGAGCGTGCTCGTGAAGCTCGTCTCGATCGGCTTCGACAACCATATCCAGCTCAACATCGCGAAGGATTCGCGCATCGACCTCGCCGACGCGAGCCCGCTCGTGGACATTCCGATGTCGGGCAACGCCGAGCTCGACGTAGACATGGCGGGCCTCATGAGCGACCCGCTGCTCACGGGCAACGTGAAGATTGCGTCGTTCAACTTCGGCGGCTTCCCGATCGGCGACTTGAAGAGCGGCAAGGTGCGCTTTCGTCCGCTCTACCTCGAGCTCTCCGACATCGAGGCACAGAAGGGCAATTCGAGCTTCAGCGTACCGAGCGGCCGCATCGACTTCGACGCCGGCGCGACGCTCGTCGTGAACGCGAGGATGAAGAGCCAGGCCTTCGATTTGCGCGAGTTTTTGGCGATCTGGCACTTCGACGACGACCCGCGCTGGGCCGATCTCGAAGGCGAAACAGCCGCGGACGTGAGTGTCCGCTACGTGCTCGGCGGCAAGGAAGACGCGTGCGAATCGGGCGTGCTCGTCACGAACGGGAGTCTGGCGTTCAAGCGTCTCGCGCTGTTCGGCGAGCGCTACGACGGGGGGCACGCGGACTACCGCATGCGCTGGTACGACCGCGACGCGGGCTATCGCGCGCTCGAGCTCGGTGTGCCCAGCCTCGTCTTGAACAAGGGCCGCGGCTCGATCGTAGGCTCGCTCGACGTGCGTCCGGGCGGGAAGCTCGAAGGGCACCTCGTGGCGAGCGAAGTGCCGATCGGGAAGATCGACGCGCTGCCGTCGCTGCTCAAAGTGGCGGAAGGACAAGCCTCCGCGGTCGCGGAGCTCAGCGGCAGCATCGACGATCTCGAAGCCGTGGCGACGGCGCGCATTTCGCCCGTACGCGTGGGTCGCACCACCTTGCCGGCGTCGAGTCTCGCGGTGGAGCTGACGCCGATCCACGTGTCACGCCCGACGATCGGCAAGACGCACTGCGGCGCGCCGATCGAAACGCCGTTCGATCGCGCCGAATACGAGGCCGATGCGGCCTCCGGCGTGTTCACCGTGCGGGGCACCGTGTTTGGCGGCCAAATGGCGCTCTCGGACATGCACATCACGCGCCAGCGCAGCAAGATCGTGCGCGGCAAGATCACGCTGAAGGACCTCGATCTCGGCGCTGGGGCGGAGCTCGTTCCCGCGCTCGCGCTTTCCGAGTCCGCGCCCGAGGGTCGGGTCAGCGGCACGCTCGACTTGATGGACGTGCGCACGGGGGATCCGCTCGCGTCGCACGTTCGTTTGGCTCTCGACGCGCTCACGCTCGGTCGCAACGGCTATGGGCTGAAGCTCGCCCCAGGCGCCCAACCCGTCGAGCTCGAAGGCGGCGCGGTGCGCGCGCCCGCGCTTGCGTTCGTCGGCACGACGCCGAGCGGCCATCAGGCGACGTTCGACCTCAAGGGCGGCATTTCCTCGCTCAGGGATGCGCCGCGCATCGACGCGAACGTCGCGCTCCGGCCCGTCGATCTCGGCGCCGTGACGCAGGTGTTCCCGCGCGTCGAGCGCGCCAAGGGCAGCCTCACGGGCCAGCTCGGTGTGAGCGGGCCCCTGCGTGCGCCCGAGTATTCCGGCGGCTTTGCCTTGAGTGGCGGCGAGCTCCTCTTGCGCGGCCTCCCGGTGCCGCTCAGCGACATCGACCTCGCGCTCAAGCTCGACGCGGGTGAGCTCGAGGTGGCGCGCGGCAGCGCCCGTATGGGGAGCGGCAGGGTCACGGTGAGCGGCGGCGCGCCGATTCGGGGCTTCGAGCTCGGCGCGGTGCGCCTCGACATCGCTGCGCGCGATCTCGCGCTGCCGCTCGGTGACGGCGTGCGCGCGTCGGCCGACGCCGATTTGCTCGCGACCTGGAAGCCGTCGACCGGCGAGCGCTCGCTCCCGCGCGTCTCCGGCAACGTGATGCTGCGTTCCTTCGAGTACAAGCGCCCGGTGACGATGACCGCCGAGCTTCAATCGCTCGGTCGCCGCGGCAAACGCACGAGCTTCGAAGAATACGACCCCGCCGACGACGCGGTCGCGCTCGATGTGACGATCAAATCGTCGCGCCCCCTTCAAATCAAGAACGAGCTCGTCGAGGCCGATCTGGATCTCGGGAACGAAGGCGTGGTCTTGAGCGGCACGAACGGGCGTTACGGCTTGCGCGGCACCGTCGAAGTGAAGCCCGGTGGGCGCATCAAGCTGCGGCGCAACGTGTTCGACATCAATCAAGGCACGGTGCGCTTCGACGACGCGACGCGCATCGCGCCGAACGTCGACGTGACGGCGACGACCGACTACCGCCGTTACGCTGCCGCAAGCACGGGCGCGACGGGCTCGAGTGCTGCCGCTCCCACTGCTGCGGCGTCCGCGGGCACGAGCGTCGCCGGCGGCCATTGGACGATCCGCATGCACGCGCACGGCGACGCCGACGACCTCAAGATCGACCTCACGAGTGACCCCGCGCTCGCGCAAGACGACATCTTCCTGCTCATCACCGTCGGCCTCACGCGCGCCGAGCTCGATCAGGCGCAATCCGCGGCCGTGGGCGAGAGCGTCGCGCTCGAGGCGCTCGGTACGCTGAGCGGCGCTGATCGCGCCGTGACCGACGCGGTTCCCGTGATCGACGAATTCCGCTTTGGCAGCGAGTATTCGTCACGTACCGGTCGTACGGAGCCGACCGTCACCATCGGCAAGCGCCTCACCGAACGCTTGCGCGCCAACGTGACGACCGGCCTCGCCGAATCGCGCGAAGTGCGCTCGAACGTCGAGTGGCGCTTGAACAACCGCGTCAGCGTCGAAACGTCGTACGACAACGTGAACGACATCTCGAGCTCCGCGCTCGGCAACCTCGGCGCGGACGTGAGGTGGCGGCTCGAGTTCGAATGAGGCGAGGCGCGCCACTCTCGTACAAGAAGGGTCGTCGCGAACTAGCGGGAATCACGCGAGAGTCTAGATTTTCAAGCGACGATTGAACGTTGTGAGTTCAATCTGCATCATAGTGCGCATGTCACACCGACTGCTCGTCCTGGCGGGCTTGGTTGCGCTGCTCGGTGCGATATCGTGCGGCGGTGATGACGACTCCGGGCCCTCGCCCGCGGGCGGCACGGCGGGCAAAGGTGGGGCGGCCGGGAAGAGCGGCGCCACGAGCGCGGGCGGAACGGCGGGCAAGGGCGCGATGGCCGGCCAAGGTGGCGGTGCCGGTGTGGGTGGCGGAGAGAATCCAGGCGGAGAGGGTGGGCGTGCTGAACCTGCAGGCGGCGGCACTGCGGTAGGCGGGTCCCATACGTCGGGCGGCATGGGCGCGACTGGTGGGTCGGATGTAACCGGTGGCACGGGGGCAAGCGGCGGTACGACGGGTGGCACGAGCACGACTGGCGGTACGACGGGCGGCACGAGCACGACCGGCGGTACGACGGGCGGCACGGACGCGACCGGCGGCGTGGATGCGAGCGGCGGATTTGGAGGCGAGCTTGCCGGGCAAGGTGGCGAAGGCGGCGAGAGCGCCGGCACGGGCTCCGGTCAAGGTGGTTCGCTCAGCGCAGTCGGCGGCTCGGGTGCAGTGGGTGGAGTGAGCGGGTCCAGTGGCGCGACGGGAGGAGTCGCGGGCGCGTGTGGGGGCGGAACCTCCGGTACGGGTGCCGCTGGAGCGACGAGTGGCACTGGCGGTTCGAGTGCGGGCGTCGGTGGAACGACGGCGGGCGTGGGTGGCTCGAGTGCGGGCACCGGTGAAACGAGCACTGGCGGCGCGAGTGGATTGGGTGGTGTCGGTGGCACGGTTGCCGGCACCGGTGGATCGACGGCAGGCGTCGGCGGCACGAGTGCTGGGGCGGGCGGCGACACGTCAGGAACGGGTGGCGAGAGTGCAGGAGCTGGCGGTAGTGGCGCCAGTGCGGGAGCGGGGGGCGCCGGCACGGGAGGTGGCGGCACGGGAGGTGGCGGCACGGGAGGTGGCGGCAACGTGCCGAGCAATTGCGTCGGCGTAGCGCCCGACGGCGACGATACGCTGGCTCAAGCGAGCAACGGGGCGTCGCCTTTCGCGAACGTTCAGGCTGCGATCGATTTTGCCGACGCCCACCGCGGCGGTGCTTTGACCGTGTGCGTTGCGCAAGGTGCGACGTGCGGCAGCAGCGCGACGTACGCGGGGCCGAACGGGACGGATCTCACGATGCGCAACGGCATTTCGCTGAGCAGCGACTACGAGTCCACGACCTGGACTCGGTGCTCGCAACCGGGCACGACGCTCGCTCCGTCTACCGGTCACGGCGTCTATTTCGGTGCCGGTATCGTGAGCCCGACGGCGCTCGGCCACTTTCTCGTTCGCCCGTTCGCGACGAGCACGACCGCCGCGGTCACCATCGACGGCGCGCGCGGCGCGTCCGTCGACATCGAGCTAGGCGCGCCCAGCGCCGCCGTCACCACTCTGTATGGCATCGACGCCTCGAACGGCGCCGACGCCACGCTCTTACTTTCCGGCAACGCCACGTTCGACGCGACGCACATCGTCGGCGTGCGCTCCATCGGCGCCAAACTGCACGGCGGAACGGGTCTGACCGTCATCGAAGCCAACGCCCAGGACGTGACCGGCGCGTGGCTCGACAACGTGGGCGGCTCCGATGCCAGGTTCGGCTTCATCTTTTTCGGCACCGCACCCGTTCTCGGCATTCACGCAGCGAATACTCCGAATCTCACGCTAGGAAACAGCAGCGTCTACGTCTTTCAGGACCTCGGCATCCCAACGACCACGGTCGGCGTCGAGCTCCAGAACGACGCCAACGTGACGTGGAACGGTAACCTGTCGCTCTTCGGTCAGACGCAGGAAGGGGTCCTGCTCGAGGACTCGCCGGGCGCCACGATCGCGGGAACGATTCAACGCAACGGAGCAGCGGGCGGTGGGGAAGCATTGCGAGTCGTCGGCGATGCGACGGGGACGACGCTCGCCGGCAGCGTTCAGGACGGCGCGCAGACGCCGACGGCCGCCGTCGTTATCGACGACTGCGACGGCGCGTCGCCGGTCATCACGGCCACGGTGACGGCGACCGCTTCGGCGAGCCTCGGGCAGGGCATCCTCGTCGACGGCAACTGTGCCCCGAGAATCACGACGAGCGTCACCGTCACGAGCGCCTTCACCCGCCAACCGCAGACGCTCAACGGCATCCGTTGCACGAACGGAGCCAGCTGCACCATCGACGGCTCGAAGGTGAGCATCGTCGGCGGGAACACGATGCCCGGCGCCGTCGTCACGGCACTGGGCGTTTCGTGCGACGCCGGCAATTGCCCGACGATCACGCACAGCACCATCTTGGGTCTGAGCCGCACCGGTGAGCTCAGAGACTCACGCTATCTCGGCGGCGGCGTCTCGGCGCCGGGCGCGACGCTCATCAGCGGCAATACCATCGCCGCGCTGTGCAGCGGCGGCAACGGTACGGGGCTCCTCGGCTCGGGGCGCATCGAAAACAACCTGATCGCGGGCCCGAGCTGTGGCGGTAGCTTCCTCGACTTTCCGCTCTCGAACGCGCGTGGCCTCGTCGTTTCCGGCACTGCCGACGTGCACTCGAACACCATTTTGGGTGGCGCTGCCAGCGACGGATCATCTTTCGGCCAGACGGGGTGTAGCAGCATCGGCGCCACGTTCACGACGGGCACGACCTTCCGCAACAACATCGTCACGAGCCTTTCTTGCCAGCAGACGTACGCCGTACAGCGAAATCCCTCCTCGGGTGCGCCGAGTCCGCTCGAACACAATGATTTGTACCCCGGCTCGACGGTGGTCATGGTCGACGGCGCGACCGTGCTCTCGAGCATCAGTCAGGTCAACGCGCTTGCAGGCGCGAGCGGCAACTTCGAAGCCGCCCCGCTCATCGACACGACGGGGCATCTGACCGCGGGCTCACCTTGCATCGACGTAGGCACGCCGAGCGGAGCACCTGCAATCGACGTCGACGGTCAAGCGCGCGACGCCAGTCCCGACGTCGGAGCCGACGAGTGGACGGGCGCGCCGAGCGCCTGCTTCGGCGTCGGCTGCGGCGGCCACGGCGTGTGTCAGATCGCGAACGCAACGGCCTCCTGCACCTGTGATCCGGGGTTGGCGGGAGCCGACTGCACGCTCGTCGACGCCTGCGCCGCCAACCACGGCGGCTGCGATCCGCTCGTGACGTGCACGACGACCCCGGGCGGTGCGAGCTGCGGCCCTTGCCCGAGCGGCTACACCGGCAGCGGCGCGAGCGGGTGCGCCGACATCGACGAATGCGCGCTCCACACCGACAACTGTTCGCCCGGCAGCTGCCACAACCTCCCCGGCAGCTTCGGCTGCTGCGCGCCGGGCACCGTTTACGACGCGGGCACGCACCAGTGCGTCGATGCTTGCTCGGTCGCTCACGGCGGGTGCGATCCGCTCGTGAGCTGTACGTCGAACGCGAGCGGCGTGACGTGCGGCGCGTGCCCCATTGGCTTCCACGGTACAGGCACGACCGGCTGCATCGACGACGACGAGTGCGCCACGAACAACGGCGGCTGCGATCCGCTCGCGGCCTGCAACAACCTCCCGGGAGGCTTCGAGTGCGGCCCATGTCCCGCCGGCTACGACGGCAGCGGAGACAGCGGATGCGTTGCGAATCCGTGCACCGGTGCCCCCTGTATGCACGGCGGCACCTGCACGGTCACCGGCAACGACTACACGTGCCAGTGCCCGCCCGGCATCAACGGCAAGAGCTGCGAGCTCACGTTCACGGAGCTTCACAGTACGCTCGGCGGCATGTGCGGGCTCCGGAGCGACGGGCGCGTCCGCTGCTGGAACCAACAGGAGCTCGACGACGATCCACCGACCGGCACGTTCGCCTCGTTCGACGCGGGCCCGAACCAAGTCTGCGCGGTGGACGCGAGCGGTGGGATGCACTGCTTCGGCTCGGACCAAAACGCAGTAAAGAACCCGCCTAATCTGGTGTTCGAGTCCGTGAACGTCTCGGGCGGCGGGGTGTGCGGCTTGCTTCTCGACGGCAGCTTGACCTGCTGGGGCGACATCCTCCATTGGTTCCAGCCGCCCAGCGGCACGTTCGCGTCCCTCTCCGTCGGCCCCTCGAACGTGTGCGAGGTCGGAGTGAATCACCTCCTCCAGTGTCAGGGGATCGCGGTGGCCGACCACGGGCAGTCGAGCCCCCCGTCCGGCACATTCATGTCCGTGGCGTCGGACACCTACGCGAGCTGCGCTCTTCGCACGGACGGCACGCTCGCCTGCTTCGGTGAGGACGGTAACGGAAACCCGCTCGTCCCACCCGCCGGCACGTTCACCGCGTTCGACTTCGGCAACTACTACGGTTGCGGCGTTCACACGGACGGGACGCTCGCGTGTTGGGGCAGCCCGCCGTTCGGTATCGCGACCTCTCCGCCGTCCGGCTCGTTCCGCGCCGTGGCGACGAGCGGCTACTTGCCGTGCGCCATCGCGACCGACCACACGGTGACGTGCTGGGGACCCTTCGCGGGGAGCGCCGTCGTTCCGACGAACGAGCTCTGATCTTGCGGAGCACGCTCCTAACGGGAGTCCTGGCGCTTACGGCGGTCGCCCCACTAGCGGCATGCAGCGAGCAGGGTAGGTCTCAGTCTCGCCTCGCGTGGAGTCGGCAGGCTCTCGGCGATGTGCCGAGTATTTCCGCGCCTTTCGCGGTGTCGTCTTTGAGTTCGACCTCGACGACGACACCCGTCAATTGGTCCAGAGGCGACGATCAAGACCTGCTGCTCTACTGGGTGGAGACCTCGACTTCGACCGACCTCGTCGCGATGCGGTTGACCAAGGACGGCACCTCGCTCGATCCGAACGGCGTGTACGTTGGCGCGCTCGGCTCGCTCGCTCGGCCGGTTGCGACGTTCACGGGAGACGGCTGGCTCGTCGTCTACGACTCGGGGCCGGGGTTCTTGTTGTCGGCCGTGCACGTCGGGAAGGACGGTAGCGTCGGGACCCCGTCGTCGTTGATCTCGGGAGATGCAACGGGGATTGCTTGGGACGGAACGCGCGCTCTGCTCGTTGACTATACCCAAGGCCTGTTTCTCGATCGGGATGGTCGGGCCATCGGTAGCCTGTTCCCGCTCTTCACGCTGCCGAGCCCCGTCAATGCGCTCAGCGTGAGCGGTCCTGCGACGGACGGTTCTGTCTTTATCGTCGAGTTCGCGAACTCAGCGCCGTGGGCTGCTGTTTACGCGGCGTCGGTGACGAGTGCAGGCGCCACCGGCATCACGGTGACCGTACAGAACGCGACACCTTCCCAGCTGGTCGTCGCGGGAACGCCGGAGGTCCTCGGCCCGACGCGCTTCATCGCGGGCTATGGAGCACCACCGCCGACCTGCGCGCTGGGCGGCACGTGCTTGCCTCAAACCGGCTACTGCCGGCTGCTCACCGCCAGCGCCGACGGCAGCATGACGCTCGGTCCCGAACGCACCGACAGCTGCGGAAGTAACGAAGTGGTGATGCCGAGAAATCCACTGCCCGTGCCGCCGAGCGTGTACCTTCCGCTCCCGACGTTTGCTGCCGACCACTATTTGGGGGCTTGGTACGAGACTGACCGGGATGCTCTGTTCGGTGTGCGCATCGCACCGAGCGGTACGTCGCTCGATCCGTCGCCGCTCCGAATCGGTCAGCTCAGTCAGGTCGTTTCCAGCGCTCAGAGCTCGCTCTTCGTGCGCCTCGAGAGCACCGTCAATTCGGCGGCGCTCGTCGATGCCGCCGGCAGTGTGACGCCGTTCAGTGTTCCCGGTCTTCCCCAGTCGATCGGTACGGCGGCGATCGCGAGCGACGGTGATCACTTCGTCGTTGCTGCTGCCGAGTACCCGAACACGGACCCCAATGATGTGATCTCTCACGCGTCTCGCCTGTCTGCGACAGGGCAACTCGAAACGACGGGCACGTTCCCGTTCGTCGACGGCGGGCTGGCGCTCGCCTTCGACGGTACGAACTACGTCGCCGTCTGGAGCTACGCAGGTACGAGCGACCGCGAGCTTAAGGCGACCCGTCTCACCCCCGACCTTCAAGCGCTCGACGACCCGCCGAAAACACTGCTCCACTACCCGCTCTCGACCGTCGATGGGAATCCGACGCTCGTCGCGGGCGCTGGCGGTACGCTCGTCGGCTGGGCGGAGCGGCCGGACGACTCGACTTCGGTGATGAAGGTAGCGTTACTCACGACGGACCTAGAGTTTTCGGCTGGGCCCGTCACGGTCGCCACGAGCACGCGCTTCCCACAGCTCGTGCCCGCTTGGGACGGCGCACGTTTCTGGTTCGCATGGCTCGATAGCTCGCCGACGGGCGTCTATTTCCGTCGCGCGGCGCCTGATCTCACGTTTCTGGATTCCGACCGTGTCTTCGCGACAGACGTACTCGACGCAGGCACGGCCTTCGGCCTAACCGCCGGGAAGGATCAGACGCTGCTCCTCACTTACCGCAGCGACGAGTACGCGAACCCCATTCTCGGACGCTTCCTGACGACGACGCCCGCCGCCGGAGGCTCGGGTGGCAGCGGCGGCTCGGGTGCAAGCGGCGGCGCGGGTGCAAGCGGCGGTGCGGGTGCAAGCGGCGGCGGAGGCGTTGCGGGCAAAGCGACGACCGACGGCGGAACGTCGGGTGCCGTGAGCGCGGCTGGTGCGAGCGGCGAAACCAACGCCGAGTCTGGCACGGCCGGAGAGCAGACCGGCGGTGAAAGCGGCGCGGGCGGCGCGCCCGAATCGGCTGGTGGTACGAGCTCGGGAAGAGGGGGCTCCGAACAAACCTCGAGCGGGGGCCAGCATTCGGGCGGAGCGGGCGCTTCGGACGGCGGCAATACGAACGGCGGAACCAATCCGAGCTCCGGCACTGCGGGCGCGGCGCAGGGCGGGATCTCAGCACAGCGCGGTGGGGCGAGCGGAATGCGCGGCGCGGGTAGAGCTGGTGCGGCGGGCTTTCGCACGGCGGGTGGCGATGCAGGGCAGGGCGGTAACGCGGCTCGCGGCGGCGCTGGCGGCAGCTCGAGCGGCGGAGCGGAAGGGTGCGGCTGCGCAGTACCGAAGCAAGCGGCGAACCTGAACGGCGTATGGCTACTCGGCCTGCTCGCATTGGCCGCGCAACGGCGACGGCGACGCTAGTTCGTCACAGCGCGATCTTCCCCACCTCGCCACTCTCCGTGACCCAGTAAAGAACGCCGTTGGCGACCGTGACGCCCCACGGGTTTGCCGTCGTGACCGCGACCACGGTCGGGTCCGAGCCGTTGCAGCCCGCGACGGGACAACTCACGATTGCGCCCGCGATGCCGTTGCCCGCCGTCGCGGCCCAATAGACCTTGTCCGTCGTCGCGAAGACCTTGCGCGAGTCGATGCCCGCGGTTCCGACGAGCTTCGGTCCGTTCGCTCCGCTGCCTCCGGGGAGTGGCGTCGAGTACACGGAGCCGTTCGCACTCAGGAACAGGTAGCCGCCCCCCACGCTCATGCCGAACGGCTGGATATCCCAATTGGTGACGAGGGTCTCCGTTTCGCCGGCGACGACTTCGTGGCTGCGGACGTAACAGGACGTGGGAGCGACCGTGCAGCTCGTCCAGTAGACGAACTCGCCGGCCGAAGTCGCTTCGACGATCGAGTCCTGGCCGGTGGCGAAGTCACCCGGCGCACCGACGGGCCATGAAGCGGCACGCAGCGTGGTGTTGTCGTCGAAGAAGACGACGCCGTGAGTCGTGTTGTACGCGAGAGCATGGATGTTGCTCAGGCCGTTCTCGTAGAGCTTCGGGCCACCGGCGCAATCGGGCGTCGGGCAACCGCGCACGCCGAGGTGCACCCAATCGTTGCCCCAGAGGACGGCGGTGGACGTGAGCGCCCAATCGTACGTCCATTCCTTGGCGTCATTGGTACTGCCCGCCGGCGCAATCGCGACGTCGCCGCTCCCGTCGGTCTTGACGCGCCGGACGTCCACGCCGTCCCCGCCGTAGTAGACGAACTGGCCGTCGACCAAGACCATGAAGAGGCGACCCTTGCCTGTCGCGAGCGTGACGCTCTCGCACTTGCCCGCGGAGCACTGGCCGCCTTGGCAGTCATGGCCGCAGGTGCCGCAATTGTGTCCGTCGGTCTGTAGGTCAACGCACTGATTGCTGCACAGCGTGTCCGTGCAGGTGTTCCCCGCGCCGGCGCCGCCGCTGGTTTCTCCCGCATCGCCGCTCGAGCCGCTCGAGCCGCCCGTGCCCGTGCCGCCTGCGCCACCGCTCGACGTCGTTCCGCCGCGCGAGCTGCCGCCCCGTCCGCCGGAGCCGCCCTTGCCACCAGTCGCGGAGCTGCCGCCTTGGGATCCGCCGCTGCCCGGCTGCGCACCGGTGCCGGCCTCTCCGCTCGTGTCGCCCGAGCCGCCCGTCGACGTTTCGCCGGTGCCGCCCGTGGCCGTTTCTCCCGTGCCTCCACTTGCCGCGTCGCCCGACGTTCCGCCGGACTCGGCGGCGCCGCTGCCGGCGGGGCGCGGCTCGTATTTGTCGATGCCGAGGATGCTGTTGCACGCGACGAGCGCCGCGGCGCCCGTGACGAGCTCGAAGCTCCGGCGCCGTGCGTTGGCGATGCGCGTCATGCTCAGAGCCTCCCCGCGAGCGTGAGCGACCCGCCGTCACGCGCGAACGACGGTGTGAGCGTGATCGACGCGCGTGAATCCGACGAGGTCGGCGCGCCGACGATGAAGAGCGTGATGCCCGCGGCGAGGAACACGCCGCCACCGATGAAGAACGCCGTACTCAGGTTCCCGGCGCTGCGAGCGTCGTGGTTCCACTTGAGGCCCTTCGAATCGCAGCCGGTCCCGTCACAATGGCCGTTGCTCGTAGAGTCGGAATCGAGCTGCTTTGCGCGCAGACCGAAGAAGGCGCCTGCCGCGACCGCCGCGATGCCGACGCCCCCCACGACGTAGCCGATCGGGCGATACGGCGGGTGGCTACTGCTCTCGCCGTTCGCGGCGACCGGCGGCAGGATGCGATCGGGTATGGAGTCCTTGAACACGATCTCGAGCACTTGCTGATCGCTTTGCGACCCGAACTTGATGATCTGGTGGAAAGGCTCCTTGCTGGTCGCCGTCGCTTCCACCTCCTGCACGCCCGGGTCTACAGGGATGGGCGTGTCCCATGCGGCGGCCGCCATCGGCACGCCGTTTCGCTTCACGACGAAACCCGGTAGCGCCGCGGTCTCGGCGGCGACGCGGATCGTGATCTTGTCGAGGCGTGGCGCGAGCAAGGTGGCCTGATCGCTCGCCGCTTGCGCCCGATCGAGGCGACCCTCCTGCTTCGACCGCTCCGCTACGTCCATGTAGTTCGTCCACGCGGTAGCAAGCTGTCCGAGGTCCTCCTGACAGCTCGCGAGTGCGAACAACGTTCCCGTCGCCGGATCCGCGTCGTAGCTCGCCTTGAATTTGGGGCAGGCGTGCGCGTAGTCGTGCCCTTCCATGAGCTTCTTTCCGTCCTGGAACAGCGCTTCGGCGAGCGTTGCGTCCCCGGCGTACGCGGCACGGGGACCGATGACGAGCGCCCCAACCCCCACGACCCGAGCGACCCAGCGTAAAGCCATTCGAGGAGTTTCGGGCTAGCCCCTGGCTCGGTCAAGCTGGCGGAATGCTACAACCCCGTCGCCATGAAAGTCCGCTTGATCAAGGAGCTCCGCTTCGAGGCCGCTCACCGTCTGCCGGAAGTGCCGCCCGGTCACAAATGTGCGCGCCTTCACGGACATAGCTTCAAGATCGAGCTCGCGGTGCGTGGCCCCGTCGATGAGCGCACCGGCTGGTTCATCGACTACAGCGAGGTCGACCAGGTGTGGCAGCCGCTCTTCGATCTGCTCGACCACAATTATTTGAACGAGGTGCCGGGACTCGCGAACCCGACGAGCGAAAACCTCGCTCGCTGGTTGTGGGAGCGGATCCGGCCGGCGCTGCCGTCACTCGAGCGCGTGATCGTGCACGAGACGTGCGACGCGCGCTGCGAGTACGACGGGGACTGAAGAAGGCTCAGCTCCCCGGGGCGACGTCGCCGCAAAGTCCGGCGAACGGGCCCGTCGGGTGACCCGAGGCGTACGCGACCTCGCACGGGATCGGCGTCGAGAGCGAGCTTGCCAAATCGATCGGCAGCGCGCCTTCCCAATCCCGCGGTCCATCGAAGCGCGCGCGAATCACGCCTTTCTTGTCGATGAACCACGTCTCGGGGAAGAGCTTCGTGCCGTACTTGCCGTTCACGACTTTGTCGCCGTCCGGGTCGATGAGCACGGTGAAGTCTTTGTCCGAGCCGATGACGGAGGCGAGCGTCGAACGCGCGTCCTCGGCGCTCTCGTCCGTCGTGATGGTGACGAGCTCGATCGAGTCCCGGTGCGGCGCGAGCGCTTTGGCGAGGCTCGCGATGTGCGGCAGCTCCTCGAGGCAGGGCCGGCACGTCTTCGTCCAGAAATGCAGGATCACCGCCTTCCCGCGATAACTCGCGAGACGCACGTTGCCACCGCTCATCGAAGGCAGCTCGAAGTCGGGCGCTGCGCGGTTACGGCCCGCATAATCGGGCTTGAGGGCGCAGAGGGCGGTACACGCGCGCCGCGTCTCGCCGTCACGCGCGGTCGCGACGAAGCCATAGACGCCGAAGATCGCCAGCACGACGACGACGATTTGCGCGGCCTGGGAGAAGCTCACTCGCCCCTCTTACCATCCCCGGCGGCGCGGTGCTCACCGGGCGAGGTTGCGGCTGCGAGGCTTTCGCGGCAAGACGAGCCCTTCATGGCCCGCGTCGAGCAGCGTTTGCTCTCCCAGGTTGCCCGGGCGAGCGCCGATTTCGCGTTGCTCGAGCCCGGGGACCGCGTGATGGTCGCGGTGAGCGGCGGCAAGGATTCGTACGCGCTGCTCTACCTGCTCCGTGAGATTGCGCGGAAGGCGCCCTTCGAGTTTTCACTCGTGGCCGTCAACGTGGACCAGGGTCATCCCGGTTTTCCGAAGACGCTCCTGCCCGAGTACTTCACGCGCGAGGGTTACGACTTCGAGATCGTCGAGGAGGACACGTACTCGATCGTCAAGGAGAAGGTGCCGGCGGGTAAGACGACTTGCTCGCTCTGCTCGCGCCTGCGCCGCGGCATCCTCTACACGACGGCTTCGCGGCTCGGTGCGACCAAGATCGCACTCGGTCATCACCGCGACGACGTGATCGAGACGTTGCTTTTGAATTTGTTTTTTTCGGGGCAAACCAAGGCGATGCCGCCGCGGCTCCGTTCCGACGACGGCCGGCACGTCGTGATTCGGCCGCTGGTCTACGCCGCGGAAACGGACCTCGCCGCGTTCGCCGAAGAGCAGGCCTTTCCGATCATTCCTTGCGACCTCTGCGGCTCGCAGGAGCAGCTGCAGCGAAAGCGCGTGAAGGCGCTGCTCACGAGCCTCGAGGCCGAAAACCCGAACGTGCGGCGCAATCTCCTGGCAGCGCTCGGCAACGTGCGCCCGACGCACCTTTTGGATCATGGGCTCCGGGAGCGCCTCGGTCTCCTCGAAGCGAACGAACGCGATGAAGCGCAGCCGCTCCTCACGCTCGGCACGGCCGCGCCGGCGCTCGCGAGCGACGCGGAATGACGGGTCAGCCGAGCGGGTTTCGTGTTTTCAGCGCAGGGAAGCGTGAAAAATCGCGTTCCGCGCTCAGCAGCTCCGAGACGCCGTGTTCGATGCAGAGCGCCGCGATGCGTGCATCGTGCACGCGAGGACCGACGACGCGGCTCTTGGTAAGCAGGCTCGAGAGCACCGAGAAATAGGTGGTCCCTTCGCCCAAGAGCACGAGCGACGGCGACTCACGCCAGGCCGCAACTTGATCGAGGGCCGCCTCGAGCGCAGACGGCGGTGTCTACCGCGATCACCCTCCGCGCCCCTCGTAGATGACGTCTCGAACGGCATCCCAGCGGTCTTTGAATTCGGGACTCATCCCAGTTCCGCCCACGCTCGCGTCTCTGAGGACGAACGGCCGCTCGCTCGGAGAGCTTCGCGCCTGCACCACCCGCCGAAGGCCCTCCTCGACCAGAGCGGCCAGCGTCGTCCCCTCGCGCTGCGCGAGGGCCTTGGCCCGTGACAGCAGCGAGTCTGGCAGCTGTACGGTTGTCTTCATATGGTTAGCCGTATCAGGAAGATGGCTAGCCATCAAACCGCGGACCCGCCGGGCAGAGCTTGCGTTTAGCCCAGGATCGAGAGCTGTCGCTTCAGTTTGAGGCGCTCGGGAGCGATCGGCGTTTTGGCTTCGGCGTAGCCGGCGCCGTCCGGCGCGTGACCAAGCTCTCCGAAGACACGCCGGTAGTCGGCGTAGCTGCCGCCGGCGCGCACGGCTTTGGCGACGGCGGCGCCTTCTTCACGGCCGCCTTGGGCGAGCACCCACTCCACCCACGCCCAGCGCGCACTCGTTGGGCGCACGTCGGCGCGACCTTTGAGGCCGCGGCGCAGGCGGCTCAAGCGGTGTTCCACGATCCGCACGCCGGCGAACGGCTGGCGATCGAGCGGCGTGTTGCGCTTCGAGCAGAAGGGCGCAACGCCGAGCGCGATGGGGACGATCTTGGAGAGCTCGGTCACGAAACCGACGCACTCGTCGATGTCCGCGTCGGTCTCGCCCGGTAAACCCACCATGAGGTAGAGCTTGAGGCAGTCCATCCCGTGCTTCTTCGCGCGCTCGGCGGCTTGGAGATAGTGCGGTTCGCGGCCACGCCGCTCGATGAGATCGCGCATGCGTTCGCTCGGTCCGTCGAGCGCGGTCGTGAGCGTCTTGTAGCCAGCGAGCTTGAGCGCTTCGACGAACTCGTCTTTCAGCCGATCGGGGCGGAGGCTCGAGAGCCCGACCTGCAGGCCGCGTTCGGCGAGCGTGCGCACGATTTCGACGATGCGCGGGTGGTCGCTTACGGCCGCGCCGACGAGCCCGACCTTGCGCGCGTCCGGCGGGATTTTCTCGAAGATGGTCTCTTTGGGGACGAGCCGCATGCCGCCGTTCGTCGAGCGGCGCATCACGCAGTAGGTGCAGCCGCGCGAACAGCCACGCTCGGCTTCGATCAAGAACATGTTGGAAAGCTCGGTGTTCGGCGTGCGAATCGCGCTCGTCGCGGGCAAGCGCGCGTCGTCGCAGGTGCCGGGACGCGGGAGCTCGTCGCCGTGGATGGCCGGGACGAAGACGTGCGGCTCTTGCGCGAGCGCCGCGAGCGCGTCGGCGCGACTCCGCGTGTTCGCGATGAGCTCGAGGCAGCGCTCCGTCACGCCTTCGCCTTCACCCATCACGATCGCGTCGACGAACGGAGCGAGCGGCAGCGGATTCGAAAACGTGAGCGGCCCGCCCGCGAGAATGAACGGCGCGCGCTCGTCCCGCTCGGCCGCAAACGCCGCGATGCCGGCCGCGTCGAGCAGGCGCACGAGGCCGGCGAGCTCGATCTCGTACGCGACGCTCACGGCGAGGATGTCGAACTGGCCGAGCTCGCTCAGGGTCTCGTACGTCACGGGGCGTTCGATGACGGCGCCCGGTCGGTCGCCCTCGTCGGGCAAAAACGCGCGTTCGCACGCGAAGCCCGGCATGCTCTGAATCGTTCGATAGATGCTCTGGTAGCCGAGCGAGCTCATGCCCACGCGGTAAGGCGAGGGGTACACGAGCGCCACACGCGTGGGCGCCGAGCGCTCGATGCGACCCACCTCGGCGGCAAGGCGAGCGCGGATGAGCTTACGGGTGGTTTCACTCAGCACGAAGGTCGTAGGTACGCTACCACCCGGGTGACACGCATGCCGGTCTCTTCCCTCGTCTACGATTGGAACACGCTCGAGGCGCGCGCCCCCACGGCCGTCGACCCGAGCGCGATCCTCGACGATACGCTGCGGGACGGCCTCCAGAGCACCGCCGTGCGGCAGCCGCTCGTCGAGGCGCGCGTGGAGCTCCTTGGCGCGATGGCGCGCGCGGGGGTCGGCTGGGTGAACCTCGGTTTGCCCGCGATCTCGGCGGACGCCGCGCGCGTCGTCGAGCGCCTGAGCCGCGAAGCGACGGCGCTCGGGCTCGGCGTGGTGTGCGCGGGACGCACGCTCGAGTCCGACATGCGCGCGGTCGTCGAGGTCGCCGAGCGGACGGGAACCGCCGTCGAGGGTCACGCGTTCGTCGGCTCGAGCGCGCTGCGTGCTCGCGTCGAGGGTTGGGATCTCGACTGGCTCCGCGCGCAGACGAGCGCGGCGATCGGCGTGCTCGTGCGAGCGGGCTTGCGCGCGGCGTTCGTCACCGAGGACACGACGCGCTCGCACCCCGACACGTTGCGAGCGCTCTTCACGGCTGCGCTCGACGCGGGCGCGACGCGGTTCTGCTTGTGCGACACCGTGGGTCACGCGACTCCGGCCGGTGTGCGGCGGCTCGTCGCGTTCACGCGTGGGTTTCTCGCCGAGCGCGGGCAGAGCGTCGCGCTCGACTGGCACGGACACGCCGATCGCGGGCTCTCGCTAGCGAACGCGCTCGCCGCGCTCGATGCCGGCGTCGAACGCGTCCATGGTACGGCGCTCGGCTTGGGCGAGCGCGCTGGCAACACGCCGCTCGAGCTCTTCATCTTGAACCTCTGGCTCGGCGGCCGTTTCGAGCGCGAGCTCGGCCCGCTCGCCGATTATTGCCGGCGGGCCGCGGAGCTTCTCGGCGTGGCCGTGCCCGCGAATCACCCGCTCATCGGGGAGGGTGCGTTTCGTACGGCCACGGGCGTGCACGCCGCGGCGATTCGCAAGGCGGAACGGCAGGGTAGCTGGCTTTCGGAGCGGGTGTACGGTGCGGTGCCGTCGTCCGCGGTCGGACGCTCTCAAGAATTGTGCATCGGGCCGCTGTCGGGCCGCGCGAACGTCGAACATTGGCTCGCGGCGCACGGCCTGCCCGTGAACGAGCGCCTCGTCGGGGCGCTCCTCGCCTATGCTCGTTCGTCCGACCACGTCCTCGCTGATTCGGAAGTGCTCGCCCTGGTGAGCCAGCAAGAACCTTGAACATGGCGATGAACGCGTACCAAACGACGAACCACTACCTCGAACGCGCGTTCGAGCTCCTTGCGTTGCCGGAGCGGGTGCGTACGGCGCTCGTCACGCCGAGCCGCGAGATCCGCGTCGAGCTCATCATCGAGCTCGACGATGGCGCGCTCGGTCACTACATCGGCTACCGCGTTCAGCACGACGACTCGCGCGGACCCTTCAAGGGCGGCTTGCGTTACCACCCGGACGTCGATCTCGACGAGGTGCGCTCGCTCGCGAGCTTGATGACGTGGAAGACGGCCGTGGTGGACGTGCCGTTCGGCGGCGCCAAGGGCGGCATTCAGGTCGACCCGAAGCTGCTCTCGCGGCGCGAGCTCGAGCGGCTCACACGCCGTTTCGTCGAGCAAATCTCGCCCGTGATCGGCCCCGACACCGACATCCCGGCGCCCGACATGAACACCAACGCCCAGGTGATGGGCTGGTTCTTCGACGAATACAGTCGCAGACGCGGGTTTTCGCCGGCCGTCGTCACCGGCAAGCCGCTTGCGCTCCACGGTTCGCTCGGGCGTGACGCGGCGACCGGACGCGGTTGTCTCTTCGCCGTGCGCGAGGTGCTCGGCGCCGCGGGCAAGAAGCTCGAGGGCACCACGTTCGCGATCCAGGGCTTCGGCAACGTCGGTAGCTGGCTTGCGCGCCTGCTTCACGCCGCGGGCGCACGCGTGGTCGCCCTGAGCGACTTGGGCGGCGGGGTGTTCAAGGGTGACGGTCTCGATATCCCGGCGCTCGCGGCGCACGCGCGTGTGACCGGCAGCGTCGCGGACTTTGCGGGCGCCGAGCCCCTGAGCAACAAGGACCTACTCCAGGTCGAAGGCGACGTGCTCGTGCCGGCCGCGCTCGGTCACGTCCTCCATGAGGGCAACGCCCGCGATATTCGAGCCAAATACGTGCTCGAAGCCGCCAACGGCCCGACCACGGCCGAAGCCGACCAGATTTTCAACGAGCGCGGCATCGTGTGCATCCCGGACATCTGGGCGAACGCGGGCGGCGTCACCGTGAGTTACTTCGAGTGGACGCAGAACACGCAGAAGCTCAAGTGGAGCGAAGAGCTCGTCAACGAGATGCTCGAAAAGCACATCGTGCAAGCGCACCGCGCCATCGCGGCGTGCATGGACGAGTACAAGTGCTCGATGCGCACCGCGGCGTTCGTCGTCGGCGTGCGGCGCGTGAAGGAAGCGACCGAGCTCCGTGGCATCGGCTAAGCCGAGGGCAAAACCGGCCGAGGGCGCCGCGCGACGCATCGCCGGACGCAAACGGAAGGACGTTGCCCCGCGCGACGGCACGCGCGGCGACGCCCCCGTCGTCCGCAAGCGTGAACGGCGCGCGCTCTCGCACGTCGGCGGCCTCGTCGAGCTCGTCGGCGGCAGCGAAGAGGAGCGGCGCGCGCTCCAAGCGGCACTGCACGTCAAGCCCGACGAGACGACGACGCAAGCTCACGTTCACGGCTTTCACAGCTATCCCGCGCGCCTGCACCCCGACACGGCGCGCCGGCTGATCGACGGCCTTTCACGGCCGGGTGAGCGCGTGCTCGATCCCTTTTGCGGCAGCGGCACCGTGCTCGTCGAGGCGCGGCTCGCCGGTCGCGCGGCGATGGGCGTCGACGTGAACCCTCTCGCCGTCGAGCTCTCCGAGCTCAAAGCGAACGGACCGGGCGCGCCGTGGACCGAGCGTCTCATGTCCGTCGCGACGCGCGTCGCCGAGCACGCCGACGAGCGCCGTCGCGCGCGCGTGGGGGCGACGCGCCGTTACGGCGAGATCGACGTCGCGCTCTTCGCGCCGCACGTCTTGCTCGAGCTCGACGGCTTGAAGGACGGCATCGCCCGCGTCGAGAACGAAGCGCTCGCTCGCGCGCTCTTGCTCGTGCTCTCCGCCGTGCTCACCAAGGTCAGCTCCCGGGCGGGCGACACCGGCCGCGCCGAAGGCGAAAAGCGCGTCTCCGCGGGCTACACCACGCGCTTTTTCGTCAGAAAAGCGCAGGATTTGGCGCGCCGGCTCGCCGCCGCGAAGGCCCTCTTACCCGCGCGCGTCCCGCTCGCGAAGGTGATTCACGGCGACGCGCGGAACCTCCACGCGGTGAGTGACGGCAAGGTCGATCTCGTCGTGACTTCGCCGCCGTACGCGGGCGTCTACGACTACGTCGTGCACCATCGGGACCGGCTGCGCTGGCTCGAGCTGCCCGAGGAGCGCTTCGAGGAGCACGAGATCGGCGCGCGACGCCACGCGCGCGGCGTGTCGTTCACTCACGCGCTCGCGCGCTTTCGCGGCGAGCTCGGCGCGGCGCTCGAAGAGATCGGTCGCGTGCTCTCGCCGCGCGGCGCCGCGGTGCTCGTCATCGCGGACTCCGTGCTCGCGATGCGCCCGGTTTATGCAGACGAGCTCTTGCGGGGACTCGCGCCAAGCGCGGGCCTCGCGCTCACCGCCGCCGCATCGCAAAAGCGGCCGCACCTCCACGCGCCGACAGAGCACGCCTTTGCGAACCGCCCACGGCGCGAGCACGCGCTGCTACTTCGCCGGGTGACGCGCTGAAAAGACTTCGCACTGCATGCGCTGGAATTTTACGACCGCGCGGCAAAACGAGCTGAAGCGGACCGGGGCGGCAACTATGGGGAGCGCCCGTCGCCGGAACCAGGTCCAGTCGACTGGCTCGGATGTCGATCTCGCTCTAGGAAATAACGATGCGGATAGCTTCTGCGGTCGCGCTCCTCGCCTGCCTCGGCTGCTCGGCGGGCAACAAGTTGGGCGACACGGGCTCGCCCTCGTCGGGCGGAACGGGAACCGGTACCGGGGGCAGTGGTACGGGCGGCTCGAGCATGATGGGCAAGGGCGGGAGCAGCATGATGTCGAGCGGCGGCAGCTCGAGCGGCGCGACGGGCGGCTCCACGTCGGGTTCGGGTGGCAGCTCGAGCGGGAGCGGCGGGAGCTCGGGCGGGTCGATGCCGGAGCCGGGAGTCGGCGTGTCGGCGCTCGCGATGTGTACCGATCCGAATGCGGTCGGCGTGACGCCCGTGCGGCGCTTGTCGCAGCTCGAGTACGCGAACGCGGTGCATGATCTCTTTGGCGCGACCGTTTCGGTCGGCTCGCTGCCGTCGGACGAGCTCTTGGGCGGCGTGTTCGTCGCGAACATCGTCAACCCGATGACGACCGACCAATTCACGAGCTACGACACGGCGGCGCAAACGGTCGCCGACCAAGTCGCGAGCGGCATTGCGCAGGCCTCGAGCTGCGGCGCGTCGGACAGCGCATGCATCAAGACGTGGCTCGACGGCAAGGCCCGCCAGGCGTTCCACGGCGTACTCGAGGCCGACGACAAGAAGGCGCTCGAAGCACTCTACGACGGCGTCGCCTCGAGTGACGCGACGCTCGCGGCGAGCACGGCGGTCCACTTCATCCTCGACTCACCGCGCTTCCTCTACGTGGTCGAGTTCGGCACGCCCAGCGGCACCGTCGCGAAGCTCACGCCCAGTGAAGTTGCGGGCCGTCTCGCGACGTTCCTCTGGCGCAGCGTTCCGGACAGCGCGCTCCTTACGGCTGCCGACAACGGCGGGCTCGCGAATGCGGACGGCGTTCGCACCCAAGCGACGCGCATGTTCCAGGACGCGAAGGCACAGCCGGTGCTGCACGACTTCGTCGAGCACTGGCTCGCGCTCAGCGTCTCGACCGGCACCGACGCGACCGCACAAGCGATCGACGCCGAGACCGGCGACCTCTTCACCTCCATGGCCCAGGGCACGAGCGCGTACGGCGACCTCTTCACGACCACGAAGAGCAAGGGCAGCCAGGTGCTTGCGCAGTTCTACGGCGTGTCGGCGGCTTCCGACGGCACGATGACGCTCCCGGCCGAGCGCGCCGGTCTGCTGCTCCGCGCCGCGTTCATGCGTTCCCACATCAAGGGCGACCTCGGTTCACCCACTCAGCGCGGCAAGATCATTCGAGCGGCGATGCTGTGCGATCCCGTCGCGGCACCCAAAAACGTGGACATGTCCGTGCCCGAGCCGACGAACGGTCAAACGGCACAAGACGTCTTCGACCAGCATGCCCAGGACCCGAACTGCAAGAGCTGCCACGCGCTGATGGATCCCATCGGCGCCGCGTTCGGCACGTACGGTCCTGACGGCGTCTACAACCCCGCGCTCGCCAAGACGACGGCCGGGAAGATCAACGCTGGTCAAACCAACAGCTTCAGCGCCGACTTCGACGATACGGCCACGCTGCTCAGCGTTCTGGGGACGAGTGAAGTGCCCGAGCAATGCTTCGCCATCCAAACGGCGCGCTACGCGCTCGGTCGCGCTGAGTCCGCTTCCGATGCGTGCGGTCTTTCCGACGTCTGGACGGCATTCAAGGCCGCCAACTTCAATCTGCAGACTCTGTTCGTGGAGGTCGCGACGAGCTCGCTCATGCAAGAACGCAACATCGTGAATGCCGGGGAGGCGTGCCAATGAACCCCATGCGCTCAAAGAGCTCTCGCCGTCGCTTTCTGACGAGCATCGGCGCGACGGCGGCCATGCTCCCGTTTCTGCGCAACCTGCCGAGCTACGCGCAGGGGGCTAACCCGACGAAGCTCATCCTCGTGTTCAGCGCCAACGGACGTGTCCGGCACCTTTGGGGTGGCGATGCTTCTTCCGGCTCGCTGATGCTCAAGCAGAACCTCGCGCCGCTCCAGCCGTACGCGCAGAACATCGTCGTTACCGAGGGCGTGCGTAACTACGTTGCGAACCAGATCGGCGGCACCCATGAGGGCGGAATGGAATCGCTCTTTACCGGCTCCGGCGAGGGCAACGTCGGCGGCGGTGGTGTGAAGTACCCGAGCATCGACACCCTGTTCATGGCTCAGGCGACCGGCACAGCGCGCAAGGACAGCCTCTACCAGCAGGTCGTCGGCTGGCTGAACACGGCCGAAAATGCCGGCCCCGACAACCGCTGCGTCTTCGACGCCTCCGGAACGCCGCGCGATCCGCTGAAGAGCTGCTGGGACGTGATGGACCAGTACATGGCGGGCGCGGTCATGAGCATGTCCGGGCCGAGCGCCGCCGATCTGGCGAAGGCAAATGCGCGTACCGCCATGCTCGACGCGTTGAACAAGCAGATGAGCGGACTGCTCCCGCGCCTGTGCTCCGAAGACAAAATGCAGCTCGAGGGGATGCAGGACGCCCTCAGCAAAGCCGGCCAGACGATCACTCAGGTCTCCTGCACGCTGCCGACGATCCCGACGAAGCCCACCGTTACGAACGGTGGACCGCCCATCTGGGCTCCGCCCGAGAACAGCATCGACTTCAGCATGTCCTCACACTGGTATCGTGATCGCTCGCGTCTCGCGATCGATCTGTTGGTCGCGGCGCTCGCGTGCGGAGTCACTCGCTCGGGCGTGCTCCAGTATGATCAGGCGGCGAGCAACGCGCAGGCCGTCGGACAATCGCTCGATCACCACAACACCTCGCATAACGCGCCGCAGCTCGAGGCCTTCATCGAGCGGCTCCCGAACATGCCGCCGGACTACAAGGACGTGTGCCTCGATCACGAGGACGATCCGAGCTCGCAGCTCATGACGTCGTACGGGAGCGCATGGTCCCAGCTCTCGGTTTGGGAGAACTACTACGCCGAAGAGGTCGCCTATCTGGTGAATCAGCTCCAGGCGCACGGCGTGCTCGACGACACGCTGGTGGTTTGGGGTAGCGAAATCGACAGCAGCGCGGCCCACCAACACTTCAACATGCCGTTTTTGCTCGCGGCCGGTCAGAATATCCCCGTGAAGCGTGGATCGGTCGTCAGCTTTCCGATCAGCTATACGGAGACGTGCGTTGCGACGACGGGCGTGAGCCCGAGTCACAACGATTTTCTCCGTACTGTCCTGAAAGCCGTCGGAGTCGATGCAACGAGTATCGGCAGCAAAACGGGCACAGACGTGATCCTGAAGAGTCAGGTCAATGTGAACCAAGGCCTCCTTACCGACCTCCTCACCTCCGCCACGTAGCCCGCTCCGACTCGTGTATCCTCACCCCGCATGCCGCCGTCGCGCGCACCCGGGGTCACCGTCGCGTTCGCGCTGACGTCTGCGTTCGCGCTGGTGCTTGCGGCGTGCGGCTCCTCCGACAACCACACGCCGACGAAGTCCGCCCAGGCCGGCTCGCAGACGGACGTGCTCGAGCAGGTGCTCTCCGGATGCACGGATTTCGGTACGCGCCTCTGCGCGGCTGCCGCGCCCTGTTGCGCGCAAACGTCCACGTCCTTCGATCAAGACGCCTGCGTGGCGACGTACGTCGAGAAGGTGTGCACGCCGTCGGCGCAGCTCGTCGCCGCGGGTCTCGCGACGTACGACCCGTCCGCGGCGGACGCTTGCTTCGCCGCGCATCGAAGCTCGTACGACACGTGCATCGCCGACTGGGAAGAGACGGTGGCGATCCGCCGCGAGCTCTGGGCGAGCTGTCGCGTCATCAACGGCGTCACGGCCGAAGGCCAGGGTTGCGACAACGACGCCCGCTGCGCCCTGCCGGACGGTGACGCCACGGCTGCTTGCGTCGAGGGCGTTTGTCGCAAGATCGAGCTCTTGCCCGCCGGCGCCGCTTGCCCCTTTCCGAACGGCGACGTATCGACCTGCGACCTCGGCCTCTATTGCACCGCGACCAGTCTCGGCGAGACGGGAACGTGCGTGCCCGCAACGCCCGAGGGTGCGATGTGTAACCCAACTTTCTTGAACACCGAGTGCGGCCTCGGCTCGTACTGCGACCTCGGCCAAGGCGTCTGCACGAAGGCGACGAACACCGGCGGCCCGAGCTGCACGCAGGACACGGAGTGCGTCTCGTTCATCTGCGATCGCGTGGCGCAGACGTGTCGTCCGGCGCTCAGCACGGCCGCTTCATTGTGTGGGGGTGCGTAACATGGCTTTTTTTCCGCCCGGTCCGCTTGCCCTCACCGCGCTCACGCGTCCGCCGGAGCTCACCTGGCGCGTCCCTGGCTCGAAGAGCATCACGAACCGTGCGCTCGTGCTGGCCGCGCTCGCCGAAGGCGAAAGCCGGCTCGAAGGCGTCTTGCACAGCGACGACACGCGTCACATGCGTGCCGGGCTCGAAGCGCTCGGTATTCGCATCCGTGACGACGGCCCCACGACGCTGGTCGTCGAGGGCGGCCGCTCGCGCCTCCGCGCGCCGAAGGAGCCGCTCTTCGTCGGCAACAGCGGCACGACGGTGCGCTTTCTCACCGCGCTCGCCGCGCTGGTCGACGGCAAAGTAACCCTTGTGGGTGACGAAGCGATGTCCCGCCGTCCGTTGCAAGACCAGGTGGACGGCATGCGCCAGCTCGGCGTGCGTGTCGATTGCGCGACGGGCTGCCCGCCGCTCACCGTTCACGGCGGGAAATTGCCCGTCGGTTCGGTCACCATGCCGGGCGGCCGTTCGAGCCAGTATTTCTCGGCCCTCATGCTGTCCGGCGCGGGCGCCGAGGGCGACTTCGAGATCCGCGTCGAGGGGCGGCTCGTCAGCCGGCCCTACGTCGAGATCACGCGGCGCATGGTCGCGGATTTCGGCGGACGCATCGACGAAATGGATGGCGGCTTCATCGTGCGCCGCGCGAGCTTGCGCGCGCGCACCTACGCCATCGAGCCGGACGCGTCGTCGGCGAGCTATCCGTTCGCGCTCGCGGCGGCGACGGGCGGCGCGATCACCGTGCCGGATCTGGGCGAGGGCGCGCTCCAGGGCGACTACCGCTTCGTCGACGCGCTCGAGCGGGCCGGCGCCGTGATCGTCCGCTCGGCGACCAGCACCACGGTGTGCGGTCGCGCGCTCCGCGGCATCGACATCGACATGCACGACATCTCCGACACGGTGATGTCGCTCGCCGCCATCGCTCCCCTCGCCAAGGGTTCGACGCGCATCCGCAACGTCGCCAACATTCGCATTAAGGAGACGGACCGGCTCGCCGCGGTCGCGACCGAGCTCGAGCGGCTCGGGCAGGGCGTGACCACGACGGAAGACTCGCTGGCCGTGGAGCCGCGCGCACTGCTGCCCGCCACTGTTAAGAGCTACGCCGACCACCGCATGGCCATGAGCTTCGCCGTCTTGGGCATGGCGCGCGGGGGGCTCGCCATCGAGGATCCGAGCTGCGTGGCCAAGACCTATCCGACCTTTTGGGAGGACGTGGCGGCCTGTTACCGCGCGGCCGGCACGCCGTCGCCTTTTTGAGCCGGATCTGCCGCTCCCCGCGTTAAACGGGACTGGTCCTCCGCGAGGGGTGGTAGTAGGACGGGCGCCCTCGGCATTTCCGCATGTCCGGTCTCCGCATCATCGGCTCGGGCCACCACGTCCCAGGACGCCCCTACTCGAACGACGATCTCGCGCGGGTGATGGACACGAACGACGCGTGGATCCGGCAGCGGACCGGCATCGGCCAGCGTCACTTCGCCCCGGCGGGTCAGGGCCCGGCGGATCTCGCGGTGCCCGCGGCTCAGCGCGCGATCGAAGCGGCTGGGCTCGGCCCCTCCGACATCGATTACGTGCTCTTCAGCACGATGACGCCCGACCATATTTTTCCAGGCTCGGCGCCGATCCTGGCGTCGCGTCTCGGCATGCGTACGGTGCCCGCGCTCGACCTGCGCACGCAGTGCGCCGCGATGCTCTACGCGTTTCAGGTCGCTGATTCGCTGCTCTCCGCGGGCGCTGCTCGTCGCATCCTCATCGTCGGCGCCGAAGCGCACGCCGGTGTCATGCCGTGGCGTGATTGGGACATTCTGGAGGGTACGAGCGACCGCCGTCCCTCGCCCGAAGATTGGGACCGCGCGACCCGGCATCGCGGCTGGGCCATCATTTTCGGCGACGGCGCGGGCGCGCTCGTGGTCGAGCGCTCGGAGCAACCAGGCGCGGGTGTCCTCGGCGTCGACATTCAAGCGGACGGCCGTTACGCGCCGCTCTTGTGCATCCCGGGCGGCTTTCGCGAGCACCCCTACATGTCCGAAGCGACGCTCGCGAACGAAGCGGCGCTCATCCACATGGATGGCCGCGAGGTGTTCAAGCACGCCGTGACGAAGCTGCCGAAGAGCGTCGAGGCTCTGTGCCAGCGCACGGGCACGCGCGCGGAGGACATCGATTGGTTCATCGCGCACCAGGCGAACCAGCGCATCAACGAGGCCGTGTGCCAGCGCCTTGGCGTTTCGATCGACCGCATGCCGTCGAACATCGATCGCTTCGGCAACACCTCGGGCGCCACCATCCCGATTTTAATGGATGAGATGCTGCGCGACGGCAGGCTCAAGCCGGGTCAGCTCGTGTGCTTGCTCGCGCTCGGCGCGGGCTTTCATTGGGGCAGCCTCCTGCTCCGCACCTAGCGCTCGGCGCGCACACCCGGCGCCGCTTCGTCAGAGCAAACTGACGGGCTGCGCGATCGTGCCTGGGAGCCCGCTGAACGGCGGCATGCTCGCGTTCTTGAACGCGCCGATGATGCACGTGCCGGTCGAAGTGCCGGAAAACGGCGCACCGATCGTCACGCTCGAGACGTGACCGCTCGCGTCGAAGGTCACCGCGGCGCTCGACTGACCCGTAGGGCCGCCCGGCTCCTTGCATGCCGCGACGAGCTTCAGCACCGTCGCCACCGCCGTCTTTGCGGCTTCCGCGTCGAACGCCTTCGCGCTGCCGCCGGTGCCGCCCTTCTGAGCTTTCTCGGCGCCGGCCGCGAACATCTGGGAAAAGTCTCCGCCCGCCGACGCCACCGGATGCGGTGCGCCCGCAATGTCGTCGCTCGGATGGGCGGGCTGCGGCGTTTCGCCGGCTTGAGTCTCGGCCTGCGCGGGGGTCGGAGTCGGCGCCTGCGGGGGCGGAGTCGGCGCCGCCGCGGGGACGGGCGGCGGCGGTGGATGCGCGCCAGAGCCCATGAGCGCGAACGCAATGCCCGCAGCCGCGAGCACGAGCACGAGCCCGCCGATCACGAGCGGTGTCTTGCTGCGTGGCGGGGCGTAGTCGAGGTCCGTCGTCGTCGCGACGGCGAACGGATTGGGCGCGAGCTGTCCCATCTGGCCCGCCCCAGCCCCCGCCGCGGCGAACGGATTCTGCGTCGGCATGAACGGCGGTGCCGTCGGTGGCGGAGTCGGAGCACCGCCGAGCGGCGTCGGACGATCGGGCGGAGGCGTGAGCCCGCGCGGCCACCCGGGCGCGGATTGCTGCCGCGGACGTACGGGTGGGAGCGCGGCAGCGGGCTCGTCCGTAGCCGGCGGCGGTGGTGGAGAGGGAGGAGGTGGCGGCGGCGGCGCAGGCTGCGGTTCCGGCAGCGTGAGCCCCCGCGGCAAGCCCGGCGCCGAAGGTTGCTTCGCCCGTGGCGGCGGTGGTGGTGCCGGTGGGGCGGCGGGCTCGAGCGGCGGTGGCGCAGGAGCCGCGGCGACCGGCAGCGGCGGCGGCGCGTTCAGCGGAGCAGACGGCGCTTTCGCGGCGGGCGCAGGGTTGAGTGGAGCGGACGGCGCCTTCGCGGGCGCGTTCAGCGGAGCGGACGGCGCTTTCGCGGCGGGCGCAGGATTGAGCGGAGCGGACGGGGCCTTCGCGGCAGGTGCAGGATTGAGCGGAGCGGACGGGGCCTTCGCGGCAGGTGCAGGATTGAGCGGAGCAGACGGCGCCTTTGCAGCGGGCGCTGCCGGTCGACCTGCCGCCGGTAACGGCGCGGCCACGACGGGACGCCCTGCGGCGGGTCGCGGCGCGGCCGGTGCGGCTTCTTCTTCGCTCGCGGGCGCGTCGAGCCCGAGCTTCGCCACGGCTTCGGCCGACGAGCGAAAGATCATCGTCGCTTCTTCGTCGTCGTCTTCCGAGACCATGCTCGGAATGGCGGGCGCGGCTGGTTTCGCTGCCGGCGCGGGTGCCTTCGCCGCCGGTGCAGCGGGCGCGGGTGCCTTCGCCGTGGGCGCAGCTGGTTTCCCTGCCGTCGCGGGTGCCTTCGGAGCCGGCGCCGGATTGACGGCAGGCGCGGGCGCCTTCACTGGGGCGGGCGCGGGCGCTGCTGCGGCGACTTCCGGCGCCGACGGCTGCTTCCCGCGGGCTGCAGGCAGTGGTGCCGCGACCTTGGCCGGCTCCGGCTTCTTCGCCGACGGCAAGTGCTTCGCGAGCTCGGGGATCTTCGAAACCTCGAGCCAATCCCCCATGCCGTCGCGCCACACGAGCGTGTCGGCGCTGATGGCTCCCGACCCGATCTCGCGCGCGATCGTGGCGTCGTCGAGCTCGCGATCCTCGCCGGCGCCGCTCGCGTCGACCGCCCAGAGCGCGCCGCTCTCGTTCGTCGATGCCGTCACCGGTTTGCCCGACGGCCCCATCATCCCGATGAGCGTCGCTTGGCGCGCCCGTGCTGCTTGTGCGCCGGTCGGTGCGGCCGCTTCGGCGCCCGCCGGTGTCGAGCCGATCACCTTGAGCGTGCCCGACTCAGTCGCGTCGATGCGAATGCCGGACTGACATTGCTTGCACTTGATCGAGACGATCTTCCCCGCGACCTTGCGCTCGTAGATCTCCTGCGCGAGCTGGAACGACTTTCCGCAGGAGGGGCACGTGACCGAGAACGGCATCGAGGCTCTTAGCGTACACGCTCCTCGCGTATTCGCCCCGTTTTTTGGGTGGATTGGGTCGTGCGGAGGTGGGAGTCACGATTTCGGCCCCTTGCTCGACCGCCCGCTCGGAGTTATCGAACTACGAGCGTCGATGCAGGGCTGGTCAGCAGGGCATCTCATCGCCCGGCGTGACTGGGCTCCCGGACTCGCGACGCTCGTCGTCGCGGCCGAAGTCGAGCCGTTCGCGCCCGGCCAGTTCGTGAATCTGGCGCTCGACATCGACGGGGTGATCGAACGTCGCTCCTATTCGATCGCTTCGCCGCCCGGTAAGCCGCTCGAGTTCTTGGTGACGGAGGTAGTCGGAGGTGCGCTAACGCCTCGGCTCCTCCGCCTGCGAGCCGGCGACCCGCTCCTGGTCGAACCGAAGCCCCAGGGCTTTTTCACGCTCAAATGGCTGCCGGACGCGCGCGAACTCTGGCTCGTCGCCACCGGCACCGGCCTCGGCCCCTTCCTCTCGATCCTCGCGAGCGACGAGCCCTGGCAGCGCTTCGAGCGCGTCGTACTCGTACACGGCGTGCGCGACGCGACGCAGCTCGCGCAACGGCAAGAGCTCTTGCGTCTCGAAGCCGAACGCGGCGGCCGCTTCCGGATGCTGGCCGCACTCAGCCGCGAGCAAGCGCCCGGCTTGCTTCACGGACGCCTCACGTCGCTCCTCACGGCGGGCGAGCTCGAGCGCGCCGCGGGCACGTCGCTCGCGCCCGAGCAGAGTCACGTCATGCTCTGCGGCAACCCGGCGATGATCGAGGAGATGACGGCGCTACTCGCGACGCGTGGTCTGCGTAAGCACCGCGTTCGCACGCCGGGTCACGTCACCTTCGAAAAGTACTGGTGACGCCGCCGCCGCACGGCTCACACGAAGGCGCGCCCGTACACGGGCAGCGCCGCACCCGAAATGTCGCGCGCCGCGTCGGACAGCATGAATCCTGCCACCTCCGCGATCGATGCGGGTGAGACCCAGCGCGAAAAATCAGCCTTCGGCATGGCGTTGCGGTTCGCCGGCGTGTCGATGGTGCTCGGCAGGAGGGCATTCACGCGCACGCCGCTCGCGAGCACCTCCGCCGCGCTCGCCTGCACGAGCGCGAGCGCACCGGCCTTCGACGCCGCGTACGCCGCGGCCTTCGCGCTTTCCCAAGGACGCGCGGCCGCGCTCGACGCGATGACCACGACGCTGCCGCGCCGTCGCTCGACCATGCTCGGCAGGAGCGCCTGCAACGACACCCGCACGGTTTCGAGATTCCCTCCGAGCATCGCCGACCACACGTCGTCGGGCGTCTCGCTGAGTGTCGCGCCGCCGCGCCAGCCTCCGGCAGCGAGCACCGCGCCGTCGACGCCGATGTCCTCGCGTCGCAGGCGCTCCGCGAGCTCGCGCCAAGCCGTCGCCACACCGAGCTCGAGCGGTGCGGCCAAGGCCCGTCCCGCGCCGTGCGCCGCGTCGAGCTCCGACTGAGACACGCCGCGGCCCGCGGCCACGACCAGCCCGCTTTTCGCCAGATGTGTGACAAGCGCCGACCCGAGCGCTCCTCCCGCCCCCGAAACCAGGATTGCACTACGCATCGGTCGAGGATAGCCGGTTTGAGCCCGTCTGCGCGCGTGCTCGGCAGAACCGTCGGCGACAATTTGCGACGCCGCGAACACGGCACTACCTTCGTCTGCCAGTCCCATGACGGCGTCGATTGAAATTGGGTCAGGCGATCCCACCCGTGCGGCGCTCGAAGTGCTGGCGGTGTGCGTCGAAGAGGGTGCGCTCGAACAGAGCGCGTGGATTGCGCCGGTCGAGGCGGCGATGGGAGGCGGTCTCGTCGCTCACGCGAAGCTCGTCGAGTTCACGGGCAAGGCGGAGCAGCTGCTCGACATTTCCACCTTGGGTCGCGCGAAAGCGCGCCGCATCCTGCTCGTGGGTCTAGGGCCGCGCCAGAAGCTCGACGCTGCGCGCCTGCGCGCCTCCATCGCGACGGCGGTACGCGCGTCGAACGGGCCCGGAGTCACGCGCGTCGGCATCGCGCTGCCGCCGGAAGTCGACTGGCGTCACGTCGGTGAAGCGGCCGGTCTCGGCAGCTACCGTTTCGTCAAATACTTCACGGGCGATCGCCGGCCGAAGGCCGAGCTCAAGAAGATCGTCCTCTTCGCGCAGGGTCGCGTGGGCACGAGCGCTCGTCGCGAGCTCGCGCTCGGCGTCGGCATCGCGGAAGCGGTCGCGATCGCGCGCGACGCCGTGAACGAGCCGCCGAACGTGCTCACGCCCGAAGCGCTCGCGTCCATCGCGCGAAAGATCGCCAAAAGCGGCAAATTCGGTCTCAAAGTGCTCGACAAGCGCGGCATTCGCGCCGCGGGCATGCACCTGCACTACGCTGTCGGGCAGGGCAGCGCGAACGAGCCGCGCTTCATCCACATGAGTTACTCGCCGCGTGGCGCCACCAAGCGGCTCGTGTTCGTCGGCAAGGGCCTCACGTTCGACTCGGGCGGCCTCTGCATCAAGCCCGCGCCCGGCATGGGCGACATGAAGACGGACATGGGCGGCGCGGCCGCCGTGCTCGGCTTGATGGCCGCCATCAAGCACCTGAAGCCGCGGGTCGAAGTCCACGGCATCATCGGAGCCGCCGAGAACATGCCGGACGGCGAAGCCTACCGTCCCGCCGACGTGTTCACGTCCCTCGCGGGCAAGACGGTCGAGATCATCAACACCGACGCCGAGGGCCGGCTCGTGCTCGCCGACGCGCTCGCCTACGCGGCGCGCCTCGAGCCCGACCTCGTGGTCGACGCGGCGACGCTCACGGGCGCGGCGCTCGTGGCGCTCGGCAAGACGTGCTCGCCCTACTACGCAACGAGCGACGACGTCGCGCAGAAGTTCGAGGGCGCCGCGCGCGACGCGGGCGAGTCGTTCTGGCGGCTGCCGCTGCTCGACGAGCTCGCCGAGCAGCTGAAGAGCGACATCGCCGACTTCAAGCACACCGGGGATCGGTACGGCGGGTCCATCCTCGCAGCGCTTTTTTTGCGGGAATTCGTCGGAGGCTACCCCTGGATCCACTGCGACGTGGCAGGTCCCGTCTACGCCGAGCGCGCCCGCGGCATCTATCCGAAGGGTGCGACCGGTCACCCCGTCCTCACGTTCGTGAACCTCGTCGAGGGGTTCGCGCGCTGAGTCGTCCCGAGCGCCATGAGTGAGACCGCCGCGCCGCCCGAGCCCCTGCCGCTCGCCGAGCGAACGCGAGTGCTCTTGCCCGGCGCGTACGCCTGGTTGCTCACCGTGGGATTGCCCGTCGCCGCGCGCGGCGTTCGCCCCGCGCCGCGACTCGTGGCACTCGCCGGGCTGCTCGCGCTCGTCAGCTCGCTCTTTCTCGTCGAGCGGCGACCCAATCTGGGTCGCGCGCTCGGCATCGTCGTCTTCGTCGGCTGTGCGGTGCTCACCTGGGCCCTGCTCGGCGCGGATTCCTCGCCGGTCCACCTCGACCGCATCCGAACCGCGCTCGGCACGCTCGGCTGGGTGCTCTACGCCTTCGGCTGGGGTCGCGTGGGCATTTCCGTGCGGCCCGCCGCGGAAATTGCTCCCGGCGCGACGCTCGTGCCGCGCTCGCGACCCCACCCGCTCGGCCTCCCCATCGTCGGGTTCGCGGTGCTCTCGACGCTCGTCTTCGAGGCGCTCGCGTTCCGCGTCGACCGCGCCGAGCACGCCGTGCTCGCGCACGCGACGGCGGCCGCCTGCGCGCTGCTCGTCTTGAGCGCCGGCTCTCGCCTCGCGCTCGCGCAAGGCGCCAGACACGAGCTCGCCTCCGGCAGCACGCGCCTGAACGCGATCGCGGTGCGTGGCGCGGTGCTCACCCTGCTCCTGGGGATCGGCTTGGTGTGGGCGGCAATCAAATGAACGAACGAGCCTTCATGAGTCGAATCGCGAACGCCGTGAATCTGCTGCTGTTCATCGCGGCGTGCGTCTCCTTCGCGCTCGGCTTGCATGCGCTCGGCGATCGCCGAGATTTACAGGCGATTTACTTCCTTTTGGTGGGAGGTATCGCCCTGCGCTCGGCGACCGAAATGCTGCGGCCGAGGGCGTCCGGGCGATGACCCGCGCGGCGCCTTACCGCGTCGTCGTGGTCTTGGCGCTCGTCTCGGCGTGCTCGGAAACGCGCAAGGCTCCGGAGCCGTCGCGTGGCGCGCTGCCGCCCGGCGTGGCCGCGCTCGTCGGCAACGAAGAAGTCTCCCTCGCGACGGTGGCTCGTATCGCGGAGGCCCAGCGTGTTCCGCCCGAGGAGGCACGGCGCCGGGGTGTGATTGACGCGCTCTACGCCGCCGGAACGCGCGCCGACCCGGCGAAGCAGGCACTCGTGAACGAAGCCGAACGGGGAGTCCTGGCGCGCACCGTGCTCGAACGTGTCCGCGACGAAGCGCAGGCGCTCGGTCCACCGACCGACGCCGAGGTCGGCGAGCTCACGGCGCTGCACTGGCCCGTACTCGACCGGCCACCGAGCTCGCAGACGACGCACGCCGTCGTTCTGGTCAAAAAGCCCGGCGAAGACGCCCCGGCGCGCGCGCTCGCGGCCGAACTCGCGCTCGTGCTCAAGGGCGCGTCCGACGGCGAGGAGCTCATCCGACGCGCGCGGTCGTTCCCGAAGCACGACCTCGAGATCGTCGCCGAACACCTGCCGCCCGTCACCGCGGACGGTCGCATGTGGGACCCGAGCGAGCAGCCGCCGAAGGCGCTCGGCGGTGCGCTCGACCTCGACTTTGCGCGTGCCGCGCTCGCGCTGACGCAGCCCACCGAACAGAGCGGCCTCGTGAAGAGCGCGTTCGGCTACCACGTCATCGAGCTCGATCGGCGCTACCCGGAGGTCCGCGTCCCGATCGAGGAGCGCCGGCGCGTGCTCACCGAGGAGACGTACACGCGTCGTGCCAAGCGCGCGCTCGACGAGCTCAGCGCGCGCCTCCACGCTGCAACTCCCGTGAGCAGCGAGCGCGCCGTGGACGCGCTCACGGCGCTGGTCCCCGTCGCACCATGAGCCGTCGGCGTCGCACGCTGGTCCCGCGCGATCAAGCGGTGTCGACCTTCAGCGCGACGCTACTCAGGCTCTGCGAGACGACGGGCGCCGCGGGCGCAACGCTCGTGGATCCCCAGGGAGAAGCGGTCGATTACGCGGGTTATCTCGAGCCCTACACGCTCAAGGTGATGGCCGCGGAGTGGCGCATCGTTTTGGATTGTGTGCGCAGCGTGAAAAAGCAGGGCTTCGATCAGGTGCACGAGTTCGTCGTGCGCGCGCAGAGCAGATCGTTCGCGCTCGTTGCGCTCGCCGAAGGTTACGCGCTCGTGCTCGAGCTGCCGCACCACGCGTTCTCGTTCTCGCGCCGCGCCGTCGGTGAGGCCGTGCGCGAGCTCGAGCTCGAAGCAGGGTTGCCACCCTCGACCATCACGAGCGACGGCGAGCGCTGGTCGAAGCTCGAGGTGCAGACCGTACCGGGGGACCGCCGGCGTCCGCAGGCCGTCTGGTTTCAGGGCTCGTGGCGCCCGGTGACCATCCTCGGGCGGTACGCCCTCGAGCTACGGCGCCGGGGCCGCGCCGTCGGCTACCGCGCACGCCTGCCGTCCGGCCAGGAGTTCGCTTTGGTGCGTGAGCCCATGGGTTTGTGGTTCGCTGGCGATTTGTCTGGCTTCGAACCCGTTCCGCGCTAGGCTCTCCCTCCCCCGCGGGGCACCGCCCCTCCGGCGCTCGCAAAAAAGCCTCTTGCCCTTCGATGGGCGAGGCACTAACGAGCGCAGGTCGTCTCGGGTAGCCACGGCGAAGCGTCGCCAGCTCCCGTTCCGGTTCGATAAGTCACTGGCCTCCCTGAGGCTGGTTACCCGGCCGGAAAAGCTGCCGAAAAAATCGGTAGCCGAAGAGAGAAATCTCTTTGACAGACGGCGCAGACGGAACTAGGTTCCGCGCCCCG